>JAESFG010000025.1_pt1 | contig 1056674 bp, 853 predicted proteins | sample 9269371 | NCBI WGS metagenome assembly JAESFG01 (sample SAMN14506227, study PRJNA617093) | algae metagenome | isolation source: Aetokthonos hydrillicola CCALA 1050 (B3-Florida) and co-occurring... | place: USA: South Carolina | collected 2013-01-01
CGCGCCCGAGAGCGTTGCAGTGCCGGCGAGGTCGATGCGGTCGGCCTGGCCCGTGGCAGTCCCGGCGAGGTCGGCGGCGAGCGTGCCGGCGGTGGTGACGCCGTCGCGCGAAGCCGACTGCGTGAGGCTGCCGTTGATGGTGAGCACGCCGACGCCGCCGATAGCGGCGCGTGGCGAGATGGTGCCGCCGTTGCCGATATTCATCAGGCCGCCGGGTGTGAGCGCCCGCACGACGCCTTCGCCGGTGAGGAGGCCGCCCTCGGTGACGACCATGGCGGGGCACTCGACGGCGGTGCCGGCGCCGACATCGATGGTGCCCGCGGGCCCGATGCGGATGGGCGCGGTGCTCTCGCGCCACAACGAGCCGCTGCCGGTGAGGGTGACGGTGGACTGCGATTCCTTGAAGCGCGAGACGTAGAGATCGGTCGTGGTGTCGGTGAACAGCAGCCCGCCTGAGGTGATCCCCACCACCGCGTCCCCGGCGTGACCGAGTGAGAGGTTCGACTGTTGGGCGTTCCACACCGACCCGGTCCCGTCGATGGTGACCTGGGCGGTGCCGCCGGTGAGGGTGCCAACGGTGACGAAGCCGAGGCGCGTGGCACTGATTGCGCTGCCGCCCGCGGTAATCGTCATCGAACCCGCCCCGTTGACGCCGATGCCCGCGCCCGAGCCGAGCGAGCCGTAGAGGAGGGTGGAGCCGGTGCCTGTGATGTCGACCTTGCCCACCGAGCCGATCTGATCGGCCACGGCGAGTGCGCCGCCGACCACCGCGTCGCCGCCGTTGAGCACCGAAAGCCGCCCCTCGTTGCCTCGGCGGCCGATGAAGGCCTGGCCGTTGATGACGAGGCGAGCGACCGAGTCCTGCACCGTGACGCGGTTGAGCCGCTGCGCGCTGGTGGGCTGGTCGGCCAGGCTCAGCGATGACGCGGTGAAGTCCACCGGGCCGAGGCCGAAAGAGCTCTTCAGCTTCAGAACGCCAGACTGGGATGCGAGTTCGCCGACGACGAGGCCGGGGTCGTCAACGCCGCTCGCGCCGCCGGTGAGGGTGAAGGGGTTGCCGGTGAGATCGAGCGTGACGGTGTCGGTTCGCACCGACATGGTGCGGGCCTTGGTGAGGCCGGTAAGGGGGGGGACCGTCACCTGGAACGCCGAGGGTGTGTAGGCGGCCAGGGTGTTGTCGAAGATGAGGCGGTCGAAAGCGGAGGGCTGGAGATTGCAGAGCCAGTTGCCGGGCTCGTCATAGGTTCCCGAGGAGGCGGCGCGCCAGAGGACGCTTTCCTGGCCCCACTGGGCGAAATAGGCTGACACGTTGCCGCCAGCCTGCGCGAAAGCGCCTCCGACGCACAGTCTGGGGAGCGCTGGGCTAGAATCGCCGTCGGGGTCGAAAGTTGTGAGGGCACTGGCATAGTCGTTGACCCCCATCCCTAGTGCTTGCCACGCTGAGCCGTTCCACCGCGCGATGCGGTTCACGGCGACCCCGCCCGCGGTCGTGAACTCCCCGGCCGCAACCAACTGTGATGGCTGTGGTCCGGTGCCGTCCGGGTCGAACGTCGTCAAGGCGTAAACAGCCTGGTTCATACCCGACCCCAAGGGCGTCCAGGCTGAGCCGTCCCACCGCGCGATGGAGTTCGCCGGGATTCCGCCCGCGGTCGTGAAGAAGCCCCCGGCGATTAACTGTGGCGGCTGCGGGCCCGTGCCGTCGGGGTCAAAGGTCGTCAGAGCGTAAAGAGATGCAGTTCCAACACCGGTCATCCCTGTCCCTAATCCCTGCCATGCCGAACCGACCCACCGCGCAACGGAGTTCGCAGAGATTCCGCCCGCGGTCGTGAAGGAACCCCCCGCGATTAACTGTGGAGGTTGCGGGCCAGTTCCGTCGGGATCAAAGGTCGTGAGGGCTTGGACATCAAAGTTCATCCCCGTCCCCAAGGGCTGCCAGACTGAGCCGTTCCACCGCGCGATGCGGTTCGCGGTCACACCGCCAGCGGTTGTGAAGGAACCCCCTGCAATCAACTGTCGTGGCTGGGGGCCGGTGCCATCGGGATCAAACGTAGCGAGGGCTAGCACATCAGAGTCCATCCCTGTATCCAGCGGCTGCCACGCAGAGCCGTTCCAGAGTGCGATGAAGTTCGCCACGACACCGCCCGCGGTCGTGAACTCTCCACCAGCGATTAGCTGGGAAAACTGCTGGCCTCCGGTGTTGAAGGTCGTCAGGGCACGGACCCAGCCGTTCATCCCTGTCCCCATCGCCTGCCAAGCCGAGCCGTCCCAACGCGCGACAAAGCGTGCCCTTGCCGCTCCTGCGGTCGTGAACTCCCCGCCGGCGATCAACTGGGGCGGCTGTGGACCGTCGCCGTCGAGATCAAAGGCCGACATGGCGTAAATAAAACTGTTCAGCCCGATCCCCACGGCCTGCCACACAGAGCCGGTCCACGAAGCGACGGATTTCGCAGCGGCCCCGCCTGCGGTGGTGAACGTCCCTCCCGCGATCAAAGCGGGGGATTGCGGGCCGCTGCCGTCGGGGTCAAAGGTTGTCAGTGCCGCGACTGTGTCGTCCATTCCCGTGCTCAGCCTCTGCCACGCCGAGCCGTTCCATCGCGCGACCCGAGACGCTGTAGTACCGCCCGCAGTGGTGAAGCTTCCCCCCGCGATCAATTGGGGTGGTTGCGGGCCAGCATCGTCAGGATCGAAGGTCGCGAGGGCTCGGATATCGGCGTTCATGCCTGTGCCCAAGGCCTGCCATGCCCAGCCATTCCAGCCTGCAATTCGGTTTGCGGGAGTGCCTCCAGCGTTTGTAAAGGATCCACCTGCGATCAATTCCGCAGGCTGCGGCCCGGTGCCGTCGGGGTCAAACTTCGTGAGCGAAACAACAAACCCATTCATCCCCGACCCCAGCGTCTGCCACGCAGAGCCGTCCCAACTCGCGATATACAGTGCAGAACCTCCGCCCGCGACCTCGAAAAGTCCCCCCGCGACTAACTGTGGCGACTGCGGGCCCATCCCGTCAGGGTCGAACGTCGTGACGGCATAGATCTGTTTGTCCATGCCTGTACCGAGCGGTTGCCACGCGGTGCCGCTCCACCGAGCAATACGGTTGGCGTTCACGCCTCCCGCATTCGTGAACAAACCTCCCGCGATCAACTGGGGCGGTTGCGGCCCGTCACCGTCTGGATCAAAGGTCGTTAATGTCGAGATCGTGTCGTTCATCCCCGCCCCCAGCGCCTCCCATGCCAGGCCGTTCCACTTGGCGACACGGTTCGCGGCGACGCCGCCAGCACTCGTAAAGGATCCACCCGCGATCAACTGGGACGGCTGTGGCCCGGTGCCGTCGGGGTCAAAGGTGGTCAAGGCGAAAACATAGTCATTCATCCCCGTGCCCAGGGGCTGCCACGCGTTGCCGTCCCACCGTGCGATCTTGTTCGCCGCGGTTCCGCCTGCGACTGAGAAAAACCCCGCCGCGATTAACTGCGACGGCTGCGGACCTGTGCCGTCTGGGTCAAATGTCGTCATAGCGAAAAGAGCACCGTCGAAACCTGGCACTCCGTCACCCCTCAGCCAATCGCTTCCGCATGTCTGCCGCCCCCACCCCACACCCGCCCCCGTGAGCAATACCGCGGCCGCAACCAGCACTTTGACCAGGTTCGTCATGTCCACCTTCTCCACCATCCACTCAGCACGGCGTTCGGCCCCGTCGGGCCTTCGACCCGCCGCTGGTAGAGAGACTACCACCGGGCCCTCGTGCGCCCAATGGAGAAGCCCAAACTTTACATTTCTCGTAGCGGTTCGCGGGTATTCTCGGGCCCGGTGATCGCCGCGCGGGCTCTCGAAGCGGGGGTTGCATCTTCAGGTTCCAGAGAAGAGAAACACCCGCCGCACCGGGAAATCGAGGTCGGCGCGATGTGGGCGACTATTGAAAGCAGCCTGCCTTTGGCGGCATGCCCGCGATGTGTGCCTGCCCGCCTTGCCGCGTGGGTCATGACTGGCCCTGATGGCCAGTGCGTTGGAGGCACCGGGTGACGCCCGCGTTGGGTGACGCGAGGCCGATTCCGCCGATTTGGGACCGGCTGTGCCGCGAGATTCAGAGCGGCGTTTCAATAAGGAAAGGAGTCGGGTACGCGGGCGGGCTGGGACGGGTCATTGACTGTTGCCGAGGATGGACGCGGAAGGCAAGGAATCGAGCAGGGGAGGGACCGTCCACTCCAGCGCCGACTGGATCAGGACCACCATCGGTTCCCCTTCGCCTTCGCGCCGAAACCTGTCGAGGGCACCGGTCAGTTCTTGGCGCAGTTCCGCGTGACGCAGCCGGTCGCCGTGGGAACTGCTGGGCGTATCACGGAGTTTGATCACGAGCGCACGGTACTCCTCGGCCAACACAAGCGTGTGGGCGACGATGGTGAGCGAGTCCCGGTCGCCCAACTTTCGCTGTAACGCCGCGCACGTTCTCGTCAGCAACCCAGGTTCCTTTGGGTAGTTGATCGGCATCCGGAGCTCCCAATAGCCCTGTGCGAGCCGCCACATCCAGGTGGTGATGTCGTCCCCTTGCCCCAATTGCTCTGCCAGGGTGATTCGGTCCTTCGCGATCTCCACCCGCACCTGGTCGGGGATCGTCCCGGTCTTCGTGTCAAAGAGCAGGTTGCGGTCCCGAAGCCATTCCAGCGCACACACCTGCGTCAACGCATCTGCGGCTGCGCCCTTCCCAGATTGCTTTGTTGTGCGGATGGCCTCGTACCCTGTCTCCAACGTGCTTCGGAGCAATTGCTCATGACCTTGCTGGCGCGCCCAGGCCAATGCGGCTTGCATCGACGCCGTGAACGCGACCGCCAGGGCGAGAATCCCGGCGAATGTCACGGCACTCAGAGCCGGATTTCTTCGCAATGCGAGGCCGAGTCTCGCCCGTTTGGAGGTGTGAAGCCAGGCGATTGGTCGGAGCGACTTCCATCGCTCGAGGTCCGCCGCCAAATCGCCGGCCGACTCGTACCTTTGGGACGGGTCCGGAGCGAGGCATCGATCAAGGATCCTGGACAGCACCGGGGGGATCGCAGCGGCGAGTGCCGAATCGCCGGAGACGGGCGGGGTGCCGGAGGCGGGAGCCCAGGCTCTCCGATGGATCTCCGCCGCAGAGGTTCCATTGACCAACTTGCCCGTCATCAGGTAAACAATCATCCCACCGAGTGCGAATATGTCCGCGCGCACGGAGTTGCACCCGGGGTCGCAGCGTACACGTTCCGGGGCCATGAAGGCCAGGCTGCCGCGGATCGTCGGTGATTCGATGAACACATGGAATCCGTCTGGCTCCGCGGCCAGCGGCAGCGCGATCCCGAAGTCAGCGATCTTTGGCGACCCGTCCGCTCCGATCAGCACGTTGTCGGGCTTGAGGTCCCGATGCACCAGCCCCGCCAGGTGAATCGCCTGGAGACCCTTCGCCACGCCAATGCCGATATCCGCAGCCCAGTTGACTCGCTTCAACGAGCGCGTTGCGGCACCTACGTCCTCCAGCGCGGCATCGTTCCACCGAAGCGAGCCGCCCGGCGCATACTCGGCAACGATGTACTCGAGGCCTTCCGCAGTCACTCCCCGGTCGTACACGCGGACGATGTTGGGGTGATCAATAGCCCTTGCGCGTGCGGCTTCACTTGCGATTTCATACCGGTCCATCGCGTCGGCCGCCCGAGTTCGTCCGACCTTGATGGCCACGAGGGGAGCGGGCGCATCGGGTGCCGCAAGATGCAGGTCTTCGGCAAGGAAGACAACCGCGGAACTCCCCGAGCCGAGTTCGCCCACGAGCTTGTACCGGAGCATCCCGTTCCCCAGTTTCGGACCAAAGTATCCCGGTGCGGTGGGCATCGCCCATCCCGGGAGGTTATCGCCCCGAATCGTCGTTGATGCGAATGCTCGCTCCAGAATGGCCGCCTCAACAACCGCTTCGGCAATGGCCGGGTAGTTCTCGCAAAGTGTCGTTTCGGCTTCTTCGAGTGAAACGCCGTCGGCGATCATGGCGCGGAGCGTGACAGAAATCGCCGCGTCCAGAGGCACAGTGCGCGTGTCGAGGCCAGGGATGAGGAGTTGATACCGCTCGACTTCAATGGCAAGGCCGGCCAAGAGGCGCAGACGGCCGTCGCGGAAGACCAAGTCGCCCAGCTCGTCGTCACTGGGTGTTCCACCGCGCAGCACATCGGCGAGCGGATCGCGCACTACGCCCGAGGTGTAGAGGCGATCGAGTTGCTCAACCATCGCTTCGCGTGCAATCATCATGCTGCGTCCTCCAGCATCGGGGCGATTGCTTCGCGCAGACGGCCACGCAAGCGGTGCCAACGAAACCGCACCGCCTCGGTTGACAACCGCGTCACGGAAGCGATCGCCCCGTGGTCGAAGCCATTGAGCCACAGTGACAGAATGGTTCGATCAACCGCGTCCGTTGTCGCGTTGAAGGCTCGTTCGATGACCCGGCTGCCGTCCGGGCTGTCCGGCTCCAACTCCCGGAATGCATGCTCGAAGCTCCTCGCGACGATTTGGTCTTCCGCCTCCACCGACCGCAACCGCTCCACGATCCGGGCCTTGTCCACCACGGCGTGCGAGGCCATTTTCATCAACAGGCCCATGAGTTGGAACTCGTTCGTCGCCTTCAACTGTCCGGAACACACCATCTCGTCCAGCCGCCTTGCGACCGTCGCGAGGATGTCCTGCGAATCAAAGACACGCCGAATTGAGCTGCTCATACTGGCGCGGACGCGACCCCGGATGCGGGGCCCGAAAACCTGGACGAACTCCGCCGCTGCGACCCGGTCCCCAGAGTGGATGCGGGGCAACAGTTCGGTCACGGATGTGGTCAGGGCGGGTCTTTGCATCGGCGGCCTTCTGAGATAAGGGCGGTGATGCGGCACAACACAGCCGCCAATCCACAAGATCGGGGCAGTTCGAACATTATCCAAACTCAAGACGGCGAATCAAGCGCGGGATTCCACGGAAATTCCGCTAACGAAATGCTGGTCGGCCCCGCTGTTTGGTTGAGCCCATGACTCGGCACTCGACCGCCGACGCGATTGAGCCGTCGCAGTCCACGATCAAGGGAGATTTGATGAAGACCCTGAGGTCTGAGGTGTGGCGCGCGACCAGTTCTCTGATCGCCCCAAAGACGATAGCATGCAAAGGCCGCTGTCAGGGCCTTGCATGCCGGATTCTCGCCGCTCTTCCGGTGTTTGGTATGGTCGGTTCGGCGCAGGGCCAAGGCTCGCCCCAAGACCAGACGGGCTCACCTGTCACGCCTTTGATCGGCGGATTCGTGATGACGCGGGGCACCGCGATCGATTGGGCGAACTATCCCGGGGCGACACTGGGGCTCGTCGGTGACCTCGGGAGCAACAACGCCGCAACGGTTGTCATCCTGCCTCTTGAGCATGCCGCAATGTCGGTCGATGACTGGCTTGAGCTGGGCATCGATCCCGCGGACGCGGCCGCCATGATCGGCGGTCTGCTGCCCGGGCAGGGCCTCGCCGCGGTCCTCGACCTTGATGGGCGGGTGCGGTCTGTGGCGGTGACCGAGTGCGGTGGCGACCCATCAGCATCGAACACGGTGGTTGTCACGGCTCCTCCGAACTCGCCTCCGATGACGATTGAAGAGTGGGTGGAGTTGCTGGTTCGACTCTTGCAGGAGTACAAGCGCCAACTCCAAACTGGGAACGACCCGAATGGAGCCTGGTGATGCGGACCTCGAACCTTCCCGAAGCCGGGACGCGCGGAGGTCGGCCGTTCGCGGGCGCTCCGATTGCTGTCGATTGCCCGGTCGACGCGCCGCCTTTGTTGGCGACCCAGCGCGTGGACGGACTCAGCATCAACGAAGTGTTGTGCGTTCGACTCCAAACGGCGCTTCAGGGGCGATCGTACCGGACCATTGCGGCGGAAACCGCAACCTGTCCTGAGACCGTACGGCGATACATGAATGGATCGCCCTGCTCGACCGGGTTTGTTGAAAGAGCCTGCTTAGCCTACAACCTGAACGCTGACTGGCTGTTGTTCGGGCGCGAACCGATGACCATGAGCCAGTCAAGGACAGTTGTGCTTCAGTCCATCGATGCCGCTGCCATACTCTCGGAAATCGCGTCGAGGTGGGCGTTGCTCGAGGCACGTCTGGGCGACACGGATCAAAGTCAACGGACCAAGTAGAGAGAGCGGTCGCTCTCTATGTCGTTGCACAGCGTGGTTCATGAGCAAGGCGCTCGCCACATTACAGAAAGATGGGCACCCGTGCGAGCGTAGGTCATGACACGGGTGTCCCCGCGAAGTCCAACGGAAATACCTTCGTCGCCTCTGAGTGAGCCCTCTGGGCGCGATGGTGAGCCAGTCCACTTCGATGCAGTCTGGAGCGTCTCATGCCTAAGTACTCTCCCGCCGCCACCCCTTTGCAACTCTTCGCACGCGCGTTTGCAACGATCACATCCTTCCTTCTGGTCTCGTGCGGCGCAATCGCGGGCGGACTGCCCGAGCAGGAAGGGAGACGCCCATGTCCACCGGTCCTAGGCGATCAGCACGTCAGCGACCCGGTGTTCATGGCCACCGAGCGTTTCACGCACTCGCAGGTTGACGTGAGCCTCGATATCCCGGGCGGGCGGCTCGAGTTTGAGCGCACGTATCGCTCTCTCGAATACAAACCTCGCAACATCGGCTGGATCACTCCGTGGCACGCGCTGGGGCCGAACTGGCGGCACAACTTTGAAATGGATTTCAAGGTCGTCAGCACCCAAGACGCGGCCAATGGGAACACCGCGATCTACGTCTCGGATGGTTCCGGACGTGTTGATCGGTTTGATCAACGGCTCGCGAACACGTTGTATCCGGCGACCTGTCCCCCGAGTTGGCGCTACCACTACGTGTGCCCCGGACGCGACGAGGTTCTCGAACTGACGTATGTCAACATCACCTGCCCCTGCCCGGATTCGCGTGGCGTGAACCCTACGCCGCAGTGGGCAGACTGGGAGCATCTGGACCAGATCGACGCGGGACCGGGGGTCGTGCCCCCATTCGGTTGGTATGGGGGGTGCGAGGTGCCGACGCCGATGCTGATGGGGATTCGGGTTATCAACCCCGATCGATCGGAGACGCTGTATGTCAACCGCACGGACAACGGAGACATCATCAACGGTTGGCGTCCGTCTTGGTCGAGAACGAGCGAAGGGGTTCTCATCACGTACCAACTCGATGCGTGCCAGCGAGTAAGTGTGATCGCGGCGGAATCGGGTCAATGGATCCGCCTGAACTACGCATCCGATTCGCCGCCCCCGCCGCAATTGCCGTCGCAGTGTTCGGATCGGCTGGCATCGATCGAGGACAGCGCGGGACGACGCGTGGAGTACGCCTATTGGGAGCCTGGGGAAGAGGGGGGAAACCCGGGAGACCTGAAGTCGGCGACTCTGCTTGGCAGCCCGGGGGATTCGGCCCGCCAGTGGCGGTACGCCTATCGGCCGAGGGCGAACAACATCGATTTCCCGCATGACTCGATGATGACGTCGGTCACCGATCCACGCGGCAACGTCATGGTCGTCAACTCCTACAACGGCAACCACGACCAGATTTCCAAGCAGGTCCGGTATGGCTCGACGAGGTATGACTACACCTACGCGCTTGGTCAAGGCAGTGTCGATGAGGACGGCTACGCGAGTGTCTCGGTGAACCGCGACGGCCAAGTGAGGGTGCTGGCGTTCGTGGACAAGGACTCCGCGAAGGGTCCGCGCATGCGGTCAATGACGGAGTATGCAGGGCGGATCCCGCCCAGCCTGCGAGACGGCTGCCTCGATCCTGGTTGTGTCGAGAACCCGACGCGGGCCAGCCCGAGCGGAGACCCGCTGCCGCCGCGCATCACCACTTATACATACACAGATGAAGATGACCCATACGAGTACGGCGACGACGATGAGATGCGCATCCGCAGCATTGTCTACCCCGATGGTTCGCGTGAAGTGCGTCGCTACAACTTCGATCGTGCGGTGCCCGGTGGCAACCCGTACCCATCGGGGTTCCCGACCAGCGGACTGCTGAGGCGCTTTTGGATCGGATTGCTGTGGAAGGTCGAACGGACCAGTCCCGCGAACGGGCCGATCCAACCGCCCGTGACAACGACCGAGACGTACGACTATGACTACGCCAGCGGTGTGGGCATCGGATTCTGCTCATGCTCGGGTGCACAGCCGAGCGCCTTGACCGATGCGAACGGCCAGACGACGCGGTTCGAGTATGAAGGCCATGCCGTCACCAAAGTCACCTACCCGACCGTGGCGGCACCAGGTTCGGGCGATGTCACGCCCGTGGAGGAGTTTGTTCGCGGCGGCGGTAGGTTGTACAAACACTTGTTCCCAGCGGTGCGTGGGGTCCGGCGCGAAGACTGGTATCTCCACGGTTGGGTTCATCCGGCGAGCGATCCTTCTTTGACATACGAGTCGGTGCATCCCACCGAGGTCCGGTTGGGCGTCTACGGTGCTCAGGCGACCTCGGTTCAGCGCTTCGAGTACGACGATGCCGGGAACATGACCCGCGCGATCGATTCGAACAACAACGACACGATTTATAAGTACAACGGGTTCCGCGAACTCACCGAAGTTCAGTCTCGCCCCGGCCCTGGTGGGCAGCGCATCCGTACCTGGTTTGTCTACGACCAGATGGGCAACCTGATCCGTTCGGATAGCGAGAACCGCGACCAGAACGGCGTGCTCTCGACCACCAATCCGGCGTTTACGACCATCCGTGAGTACGACGCGATGAATCGCCTGAGGCTCGTCGCCGTGGAGGCGGCCGAGACCGCGGTGCCGATGAATGTCACCGTGCTCGCGGGGGTTCCGGAACCCGCGAAGTTCGCGGTGACGGAGTACAAGTACAACGCCGAGGACATGCTGACCGAGGTCCGTAGCCCCGCCGTGACGAGCGGGCTGGACCCCGACGCCGTCGTGCGAATGTCGTACGACGAGTGGAACCAGTTGTACCGCACGACCGTGGGCAACGGTCCCATGGCGAGCGTCACGCAGTACGACTACGACGGTGCCGGCAACCTGACCCAGGTGATCGAAGGTGCGGGCGGGGCAGCCGGGACTCCGCGTGTGACGCAGTTCGTGAATGACGGCCTCGGTCGCGTCCTGAAGATCATCCGCCCGAACGGTACGACGATTGAGCAGACGTACGACCCGGTCGGGAACCTGCGCGCATCGGTCGTCAAGGGGCAGATCGACACGGGGTCAGGTGCGAACATCGTGCTCGCGCAGGGCGAGTTCACCTACGACGCGATGCACCGGCCCGAGTTCGCCGACTGGCGGCTGTTCGACCCTGCGCAGGGCATCAGCGCGGCCACTCCGATTGTCCGAACGGCCTACTCATTCAACCCCGATTCGACGCTCGATTCCGTCGTTGAGCCAGGCAACCAGGTCACGGCATTCGACTACGACCGATTGCGCAGGCTTTCCAAGGTCACCGATGCCCTGGGGAACACGGCTGAGCAGTGGTACGACCTGAACGGCAATCTCGGGACGCAGCTGACTCGACAGATCAACGCCCTTGATCCAACGAACGCCCAGGCCGTGCGCACAACGCGTGTGGAGTTCCTGCACGACACGCTTGACCGCATCTTCCAGGTGCGCCGCTACATCGGGACAGCGGATACGAATGACACCAGACTTGCTTACGACTCGCGTGGCAATCTCGTCGAGTCGTTCGATCCCCGGTCGAAGCGCACGACGTTTGTCTACGATCCCTTGTCGCGTCTGACCCAGACCCGTCGCCGGATGGACGACAACGTCACCGATGTGGTCACGAATCAGATCTGGGATATCGCCTCGCGGCTCGTCGCTCAGTCAGACGACAACGGGAACACGACGAGATACGCCTACGACAGCCACTCTCGGCTCGTGGCGGTTCGGCACGCCGACGGGATGATCCAGCAGGTCGGCGAGGGGATGGTGTGGCCGGAAGGCTCCGCCGTGCCGACGAGTTTCGGCACCCCCGGTTATGACACGCTCGACAATCCGCTGCTGACGACGGTCGGTCGCTTGGGCGGACGCATCCGGATCGCCAATACGCCCGACATCATGGGCTGGATTACGGCGCGCGACATCACGTATCTTGATGAAGCCAGCCGCCCGGCGAGCGAGAGGATCACCTACGACGGTATCGGCCGACTGCGCCGAGCCTGGACGCGCGACGACGGGCTGAACTCGCGTTCGATGATCGCACGCCGATACGACTCGCTGGGGCGCGTCATCACCGAGTCCACGGACTTCAACCCGCCGAACTTCCCGAACTTCAACGCCGCAGTACCGGGCACAGTTTCGTACGCCTACACGGACGCGGGCCGGACCGCGCAGGTTCAGTACCCCGGCGGCCGCGTGGTGCAGTGGGTTCGCGACCAACTCGAGCGGGTATACCAGATCAATGACATTGTCCCAGCGCCGAGGGGCGGTTCCACCGCGCGCATGCTCGCGCAGTTCAGTTACGCCGGTCCCTCGCGCCTGGTCCGCCAGATCAACGGCAATGGCACCGTCTCGCGTTGGTCCTACAACGGCCTGCTCGGCCCGGACTTCACCACGCTCGCTGCCAATGACCCCGACGCTCCGGCACCGGGGGACACGGGCTTCGGGCGCGTCTCGCGCGTGTCTCACTCGGCGGTGCCGACGCCCAACATCCCGAACCCGGGGCCCTTCGACCACTGGACGCTGGTCTGGGACCGCTCGAACAACAAGGTCGGGCGGAATCAACTCGGCACGCTCGCCGCGGGCGGCGCCTTTGCGCCCGCCAACGCGTCGTACGCATACGACGCCATTGATCGCCTCATCTCGGCCGCAGTCGACATCCCAAGCGCCGGCGGCAGCAAGGACGCGCGGTTCCGATCTCTCGAAACCTACGCCCTCGACGGCGTCCATAACCGCCTCGCCACCACCGGCGGCGCTTCACCCGGCCCATACGCACGTGGGTCGGCGGGTTCATCTACCCAGCAACTGAACCAGTACACGTCTTCCCCACTCAGCCAATACACCCACGACCAGCGCGGCAACATGCGATCAGAATCGGCGCACTGCCGCGGCGATATCGCGCCGCTCCAACCCGACGGCGACATCGGCGATCACCAGGTCAACGTGAGCGATCTCACGCGGTTCTTGGGTCAGTTTGGACAGCCGGTCGTCCAGGGCCCGCCGCCGCCGGTGGGATCGGGCAACGCCGAGTGCGACATCAACGGCGACGGCCTCATTAACATCGGCGACCTCACCGCCCTGCTGGGCAACTTCGGCGCCGGCTGCGACTGGACGCAGTACCGCTACGACTGGGCCGACCGCCTCGTCGAAGTCAGAGCCAGTTCATGGACCAACGGCCAGGGCAGCGGCACCCCCCCGGGCCCGGCCCGCGTCGAGGTCCATTCGTATCAATATGATGCGCTCGGCCGGCGGATCGCCAAGACCCTGTTCGCAAACGGTTCGGTGGGCGCTGGCTTGCCACCCGCGCGGTGCACTCGTTTCATCCACGGCGGCGTGGGCAGCGCTGAAGATGCCGCGGTTGGGTGGCAGGTGCTGGAGGAGCAGGACGGCACTGGCCGGACGCTGGCGACGTTTGTACCATCGGGCAGATACGTCGATGAGACGGTGTGCTTCCAGCGTGACCTTGCTGGCAGCGGGCTCCTTGAAAACCAAGCGGTTTCGAGTTCACCCGAGCCGGTGTGCGGGCCGCCTGTGTCGGCCGCGGCGGTGGTGCTGCAAGAGTTCTGGCTGCACGCCGACGACCAGTTCTCGACGACCTCGGTGACAGATTCGAACGGCGCGGTGGTCGAGCGCTACGACTACCACGATTATGGCTTCCCGCTGATCCTTGATCCGGATGGGGTGCCTTCAGGCGCGAACTCCCAGGGTATGTACGCCAGCAAGGTGGGCAACCCTCGGCTGTTCACGGGGCGGGAGTGGGACGCCGAAAGCAAGTTGTACCACTACCGGACTCGGGCGTATCATCCTGGGCTCGGGCGGTTTCTGCAGATTGATCGGATTGGGGTTTGGGGGGATATGGCTTCGTTGGGGAACGCGTACGGCGGTACGGCAGCAAATCCGTTGAAGTGGTTTGACCCGTTGGGCTTTGCTGCGACGTGTAAATCGGATTACGAGTATCACCATCTGTTGCCACAGGAGTTCCGCGATCGGTTCAAGGACATCTTTGACATCGATATCGACAACGAAGAATGGGGATTGTTGATGCCCTACAAGGACCATCGAGCACTTCACTCGAGCAAGTGGAATGACAAATGGAGAGAATTTCTCGACCTATACGCGGGAAAGAATGCTAAGGGTAAAACCGCAGCGGTGCGTCGGTTCCTCGCCGGACTCTTCGCGGACAAGACATTCGCGCAGCACCTTGTATCCGGCGTAAAGTCGGCTCAAAACTACGGTGCGTGGAGTGGAATGCTGGGACCAGCCAAGAACGCGGCATACGCCAACCAGCGTACGCTGCAAGCCGCCGAGTTTTCGGCGTTCGTCTCCGCGGCGGAGTCGGGAAGCGCGACCAAGGCCGTGCTGGGCTCGATGGCCAAGAAGATCGGCCTCATCTTCATCGCAGTCGCTACTTTGGCTGATGTCGCCAACGGCGAGAACGTGGTCAAGGCCCTGTTCGACAACGCCGTGTTTGATTCAGATACGCTTCGGGAAGCCGCCGAAGCCGCACAGGAGTACGTCTCGAACTCCGTTGACCAAGCAACGGACAACTCTCACCGATCCATACGCGACCAGCAGGGGAGGGGCCAGACGGATGATGAAGTGCTCCGCATCATCCATGATCTGCATCCGGGCAATAGGACACCAACGCAGTGAGTGAGATGAAAAAGTACTACTTTGCGTGCAAAGTACTTGACGGTCCGCCAGCTAGCGGAATTGACGTTCTTCACTCGGGCCTTTGGCATGGCTGGAACACTGCAGAGTACCCACTTTTCCGCATGGCCCAGAATGCCCAATCGGGTCCATGCCGTATGTACGGCGCGTTTCTCCTTATGCCAAGATCACTTGCGCACAGGGTCGCAGAGGTGGCGGATGTCCGCGTCGAAGCGATCGAGATCGTGCTGCCGTTCTCGTGTGAAGCACGGCCGACGCCGGAGTTCGACCGATTCTGCAAGAACTATCAGGGGGATTCCAGGTCGACCCGACTTGTCACGCAATGGGCCAAGCGGTTCCCCTTTTCGGGCACCATGGACCTTGTGCTCGTCCACGCCAATGCCGAAGCGGACCTCGATATCGAAGACGGCATTCCAGTAGTCACGAATGGGTCGTTCGTCGTCGCAGAGTACGTCAAACTCGACAAGGCCATGATCGACAAACACGGCATGGCACGGCATGCCGGGGTGATCATGTCGGAGCCTGTGTATGACGTGCTGCGTGAGGCTCTGGATTACCCAGACTTCATCCATGTTCAAGAGTTGGTAGGCTGAATCCGACGGGTCGCTTTGCTCGCGTCGAGGTCCACACCTCTCAATATGATGCACTGCGGCGGGGGATCGCGAAGACCATGTTCGCAAGCGGTTCGGTGGGGGCCGGGTTGCCGCCCTCCCGCTGCACCCACTTCAGCCATGGGGGGGGGGCGGCTCGGCTGGCGACGCCGTGAGGTGGCAGGTGCTCGAGGAGCAGGACGGCACTGGCCGCACGCTCGCGACGTTCGTACCGTAGGGCAGATACGTCGATGAGACGGTGTGCTTCCAGCGTGACCTTGCTGGCAGCGGGCTCCTTGAAAACCGGGCGAATACGGCTCCGGCGGAGCCGGTGTGCGGGCCGCCCGCATCGGCGGCTGGCGTCGTGCTCGCCGAGTTCTGGCTCCATGCAGACGACCAGTTCTCGACGATCTCGGTGACGGATTCGAACGGCGCTGTGGTCGAGCGCTACGACTACCACGACTACGGCTTCCCGCTGATTCTGGACGCCGAAGGCGTGCCGGCTGGGGTAAACGCCCAGGGCATGTACGCCAGCAAAGTGGGCAACCCGCGGCTGTTCACGGGGCGGGAGTGGGACGCCGAAGCGAAGTTGTACCACTACCGGACTCGGGCGTATCACCCTGGGCTCGGGAGGTTCCTGCAGATTGATCGGATCGGGGTTTGGGGAGACCGGCTCGGAATTGGTAACGCGTACGCGGGCTTTGCTTGCGATCCTTTCAAATGGCTTGACCCTTCGGGTCGAGGGCCTGATGACTGGAGCGTGGGGGCCGACGGATTGGCTTTGCTTGTCGACGCTACGGTTCGCATGTTCTCAGACAAGATAAAAACTGTGCTCGCTGTGCCAGTAAAGAAGATTTATACAGGGAGCAGCACCACATCCGACGAAAATTACGACAAAGCAGTTCAGGCAGCGGGTGACTGGGTTGAAAAGAACAGCCCTTTGCGGGGTTTTTATGGCGGCGTCGGCGAAGATGTGCCCGTCGACGTTCCGGGAATTCCTGGCTCTCAACCGACAATCGGAGTTGGGGGGCAATGGACCATCGACAATGGTGGTGAAGGCTGGGCATACGGCGGGCTCGGCCTGAGCGGCGGTGAAGATGGATTCACCCCCGTGCCAGACCCTGGAGTTGGCGACACAAGCGGTATGGAAAGCGATTTTGATGGACCGGTGGTTTTTATTGATCCGACAACGCTTAAGCCGACGACCGTGGGTGCCTTCGTAGGTCGTCATCAATCTCACGGCGGTGGTGTTCACTTGGGTACCGAGAATGACGGAACCGTGTATATCGGCCTTGATTACGGCCCACTTTGGGGTGGACTTGTTGTCGATCCCTCAAAACTCAAGAATCTCTACGGCTTGAACGAGCAGGGCGATATGGATCGCTTCCTTGAATGGCTCCGTCGGACCTTTGGGTTTACGCCATCGCCAAACTCCACCAGTGACGGCTGCGATTGAGTGATCATGTCGTTTATTAGCAAGTTCATTAAATGAAGACTGGAGATAAAATTCGAATACTGAGTTCGATACCATTCTTGCTTTTTTTTTGGTATGTTCTTTATCGTGGCATCGCGAATCCGGGCGGGCGTGTTGTTCCACGCAATATGCCAAATATCACGGGAAACTCACTTTACTATTATCGACTTGGTTTCTATTGTGTCCTTTTTTTCTTTGTTTCTGTCGCCACATGGGGCGTGATTCGCCGTATCTTTATGTTCAAGTAGAACCCCTAGCGATTCAGGTTGATCGTAGGTGCTGCGGCCGCGATATCTGTTTCGGCGCCCAATCAAAGGGTGCTGTGCGAATTATGCGAGCGAGCAATTCAGTAGTGCTGACCCCCGGGTCGCTTCGCACATTTTGTGGGCGGCGGAGGGCGGTGCCGCAGGCGACGCCGCTCTCGGCTATGAAGCCCTCGAGGAGCAGGACGGCACTGGCCGGACACTCGCCACGTTTGTACCATCCGGGCGTCCGGGGGGCGTCGATGAGACGTTGTGCGTCCAGCGTGACCTTGCTGGCAGCGGGCTCCTTGAAAACCAGGCGAATACGGCTCCTGCGGAGCCGGTGTGCGGGTCGCCCGTATCGGCCGCGGCGGTGGTGCTGCAAGAGTTCTGGCTGCACGCCGACGACCAGTTCTCGACGACGTCGGTGACGGATTCGAACGGCGGGGTGGTTGAACGGTACGACGACCACGACGACGGCTTCCCGATGATCCGTGACGCCGACGGCGTGCCTTCGGGTGCGAACGCTCAGGGGATGTATGCGAGCAACGTGGGGAACGCGCGGCTGTTCACGGGGCGGGAGTGTGGGACGCCGAGAGCAAGTTATACCACTACCGCGCGGGCGGATAACCCCGGGCTTGGGAGTCGATCTCGCCGGCATTTCGGACGCGGGCACAGATCAGGTCACGCTGATGTGGGCGTTGCATACCACCGGCTTTGCTGGCTCGATCCCATCTTCGTGCACGTGTAACCGTCTCAACGAAGGAGCGATATTCCCATGGTGAGGACGATCGGGCGATCCCCCGAGTGACGAACGCGCACGAGAATCATTCACGATTCGTTTCGCCACATCGTGCTTGGAGGCGCCAGAATTCGCGTATGGCTGCAATCGTGAGCACTTTGGGATTCCGAGCCACGGGATGAACAGAAAGCGGCCTCCCTGAATCAGGAAGGCCGCCGTCTGAGTTGAAGCGGAGAGGGGGAGATTCGAACTCCCGTAACGCGTAAGCGTTAACCAGTTTTCGAGACTAGCGCCTTCAGCCGCTCGGCCACCTCTCCAGATGGTTCGGGAGGGATGATATCGCGCTTGCGGCGGGGTTTCCAACGCCGGCGAAAGGCGACGCACATCGTTCTGGCGCGAGGCGCCTGTGGCCTCAAGCGAGGTGGCGGAAGAGGCTGGATTGGGATGTGGCGGCATTGCGGGTGCGTGGTTGTGTCGGCGGAGCCTGTGAGCGATCGTCGATGGGTCGCTCCGGTTGCGGCCAATCTGAGCGTCATCCGGACCTTCGGGCGGCCATTGTGCCTATCGCGAGATTCTCTGTTGTCGAGGGACCCACCCGGAGGGATCATGGTGCGGGCACCTGTTGATTCACCCTGCATTGCCCCGGTTCTCCCGCCGTTGCACCCCTATACTCGCGCCGAGCCATGTTCGAGCGTGTGTCACAGGTTGTCCAGCGGCTGCTCGAGTACCGACCGTGGGAGGTCGGTGTCGAACTGGCGATCCTGTGGCTGTTTGTCTATGTGGTCTACCGGTTCGTCCGCGGGACGCGTGCGGCGGGGGCCCTCAAAGGCCTCGTCTTGTTGCTCATCGTCGGCACGCTCGGCGTGCGGGTGCTGGGCGAACGATTCTTCCCGCGGCTCAGCGTGCTGTATGACAACTTCCTTGGCTTTGCGGCGATCGCGCTCGTTGTCACCTTCCAGCCCGAACTCCGCCGCGCGCTGATCCGCCTCGGCGAGACCCCCTTCTTCCGGGCCAGCACGCCCGAGGTCAAGCCGGTGATCGAGGCCATCGCGGGGGCGTGCGAGTTTCTTTCGCGGAACAAGTTCGGCGCCATCGTGGCGATCGAACGCAGCGTGGGGCTGCGGGAGATGATCGAGTCCGGGCGGCTCATCAACGCGGACGTTTCCGCCGACCTGCTCACGAGCATCTTCTGGCCCAACAGCCCGCTGCACGACATGGCGGTGGTGATCTCGGGCAAGAAACTCGTTGCCGCTGGGGTGCAGTTCCCCCTCGCCGAGCCGGGCGACATGCCCTTGCAGGAAAACCTCGGCACGCGCCACCGCGCGGGTGTCGGGCTGGCCCGCGTATCGGACGCGCTGGTGGTGATTGTCAGCGAAGAAACCGGTGCGATCAGCCTCGCCGACGGGCGCGAACTCACGCGGTGGCTGACGCCCGCCGCACTCGCGCAGGAACTCACGACGCGGCTTGGGCGCACGGCACTGCCCGCGCCGACCGCCACCGAAGTGCAGGAACGCGCTGAGGCGGCGGAGGTCGGCCTTGACACCGAATCCCAGCGCCGCGGCCCGGAGCGGCGCAAGCAGCAGGTTCGGCTGAACAAGCCCGCGACCGATGTCGCCCGGCGGGCCGGGGACGATCCCGGAGCCACTAATTCTCATGGTTCGAGCGGGCACGGCACGGGCGGCAACATGGCCGGGGGTGGCGGCGTTGCGTGAGAAACTCACCACTTTCGTCGTCGTCACGCTCGTCACGCTGACTATTTGGCTCTTCGCCGAGGCGGAGAGTCTGGGGCACGAGTCACTGCCGTGCACGGTCGAGATCGCCGCGGCGGATTCGTCGCGCGATGTCAGCCCCACCACCGGCTGGGACGGCCGGGTCACGCTCGATATCTCCGGTTCGCGCCGGGCCCTTGAACAGGTGCGGGACCTGCTCTCGCAGCCCGTCCGCCTCACGCTGCCGAGCACGATGCCTGAGGGCGAGCAAAGCCTCGACCTGCTGGAGGCGATGCAGGTCAGCGAGTCTCTCGTGCGTTCGGGAGTCACCATCGAATCGGTGCGTCCGCTGCGGGCCGGCGTGCTGGTACAGGAGATCGTGACGCGGCAGGTGCCCATCAGGGCCGAACTGCCGGGGGTGCAGGTGAGCGGGCAGATCGCCGTGACGCCCGACAAGGCGGACGTGCGTCTGCCGCGCGTTCTGGCCGACCGCCTCGGCGATGCGCTGGCGGTTGTGGCGCGCGTGCCCAGCGATCAGCGCTCCCGGTTGGACCAGCCGGGGCCCGTTGCGGTGCAGGCGGAGATCGTCCTGCCCGAGAGCATCACCAAAGAACGCGGCGTGCAACTGCTCACCCAGCGCGCCTCGCTCGCGTTCAGCATCAAAAGCACCCTTACAACCGCCAACTTCGCCTTCCCTGTGCAGGTGCTCACGCTGCCCATCGAGTGGGGCGATTGGACCGTCGAGATCCGCGATGAGGACGAGCGGCTCAACGTCGAACTCACGGGGCCTTCGGACGTGATCGATCGGTTGAAGAGCCCGGAAGAGAGGCTGATCGCCGTGCTGGCGCTGTCGTCGGACGATCTGGCGAAGAAGGCAACCTCGAAAGACGCGAGTTTTGGCGTGGTGCGCGACGGCGTCTTCTCGCCCTTGCCCGCGGGCGTGCAGGTCAAGGCCGACCGGCGCACCGTGCGATTCGAGGTCAAAAAGCGGGGCGAGCCGTGAGCGGCGTTTCGCTGGAATCTCTCTGCGGAGCGGCGGCGTCGCGGGCGGGTGAGGCACGCACGCGTCTGGCGCTCAAGACCGGCGGCGAACGGCGTCAACTGCTCATCGACATCGCCGCGGCGATCCGGGCCGGTGAATCAGCGATCCTCGCGGCCAACGCGCTCGATCTTGCGGCGGCTGAATCACTCGACGCCGCGATGCGCGATCGTCTGCGTCTGGATTCCAAGCGGCTCCATGCCATGGCCCACGCCGTGCTCGGTGTCGCCGAACAGCCCGACCCGGTCGGCCGAGTTGTCGACGGGCGTGTGCTGCCCAACGGCATCCGGCTGGAAAAGCGCCGCGTGCCCATCGGCGTCGTGCTGGTGATCTACGAGAGCCGGCCCAACGTCACCAGCGACGCCGCGGCGCTGTGCCTGAAATCCGGCAACGCCGTGCTGCTGAAGGGTGGGAAAGAGGCGGCGCACACCAACCGCGCTGTGGCCAGCGTGATCGATGGGGTGCTTGATGCGCGCGGGCTGGGCGGCGCGGTCACGTTCGTTGATACCACCGACCGGCGCGCTGTCGAGATTCTCGTCAAGATGCGCGGCCGCATCGACCTCGCCATCCCCCGCGGCGGGCCCGGCCTCATCAAAGCCGTCACCGACGCCGCGACCATCCCGGTGGTGAAACACGACGCGGGGAACTGCCACGTCTACCTCGATGAGCACCTCGACGGACTGGAAGACGCCGCGGTGAAGATCGTGGTGAACGCCAAAGCCCAGCGCCCCGGCGTCTGCAACGCGGCGGAGACGCTGCTGGTCCACCGCGCCGCCGCCGCGGCCATCCTGCCCCGCGTCGGCGCGGCGCTGATGCAGGCCGGTGTCGAACTCCGCTGCTGCCCCAGAGCGCTTGAAATCCTCAGCAAATCAGCGGGCATGGACCCCTCGCGGCTGAAACCGGCGACCGAAGACGACTGGGCGACGGAATACCTCGCGCTGATCCTCGCCGTGCGCGTGGTGGACTCGTTGGAAGAGGCGTGCGTCCACATCCGCAAGTGGGGCAGCCAGCACACCGAGGCGATCGTGACATCGTCCATCGCCTCGGCTCAACGCTTCACGGCACTGGTCGATTCCGCCAGCGTCATGGTGAACTGCTCAACCCGCTTCGCCGACGGCGGCGAATACCAGTTGGGCGCGGAGATCGGGATCTCAACCGACAAACTCCACGCACGCGGGCCAATGGGCGCGGAGGACTTGACGACGTTTCAGTGGGTTCTGACGGGGAACGGGCAGGTGCGGGGGTCTTAGACAGAATGTCGTGACGACCAAGTGAATGCGCGGGTGTTGTTGGTCAGCACCCGACATAACGGATCGGGTTCTGAGCCTTGGGCGGGAAATAGGCTTCGACGGACCTGCCTCGGTATCGGCGTCGCACAGCCTCATCCGCAACTCGCCCGACAAACTCCCATCGCCCTTTCTCTCGTTCGGGCCGACCGTCGGCGTGCTTGGCTTTCATGGTCGCCCCCGCCGGCAGCCATCCGGAAATCTCGAACACTTCTCGGATCACGTTTCTGTAGACGCACATCGCGAACTGTGCGCGCTCACGCTTGGGCCCGGTTCTCCAGCATCCTCTTGTTGCGTCGTACATCAAGGGGATGGTCATGTCCGGTCTGAAGCCGGACGTGACCTTGATGAGAATCGAAGGGTCGACAATTTTGGCGGGCTTTGCGCCGAGTCTGGCCGCCACTTCGCTTACCTCATCGCGTCCCCATGCCACCGTTCCGTGACCTCGAACCCGGTTGCTCAGCGATTCGATGCCAAGCGCCTCGATCACGGCGGACTCGACAAGATAAGCCTCGGGCTCGCTCAGGCCACCGCGAAGAATGTCAATTCTCGGTTCGAGGCCAAGTTTTCGCAGCCGTTGGATCGCACGGATTTTCTCTATGTCCTCTTTGCCGCGGAGATGGGAAAAGCACCGGTTCCTCTTTCCCTTCCCGACGTAGAAGACCTTGCCGGATTCTGGATCGGAATAGAGATACACATACCAGCCGATTTCGTCGCATACTTTGTTGTTGAACTTCACGATGGATGCCATCTTTGGCTCCGGCACGGAACTACCAGATCCGCTCACGCCCGCCCATATACCCCCGCAACACCTGCGGCACCGTGATGCTCCCGTCCTGATTCTGGTACATCTCCAGAATCGGGATCAGCACGCGCGGGCTGGCCAGAACCGTGTTGTTGAGCGAGTGGCACACCACGGGCTTACCACCCGTGCCCTCGCCCTTGTACCGCATGTTCAGCCGGCGGCACTGGTAGTCATACAGGCGTGAGGCGGAGTGTGTTTCGCCGTAAGCGCCGGTGGGGCGGCCGTCCGGGCCGATCTCGCCGCGGCCCGGCATCCACGATTCCACATCGATCATGTCGGCATTCTTCACGCCCAGATCACCCGTGCAGCACTGCAGCAGGCGGTACGGCAACCCTAGAGATTGCAGCAGTTCCTCGACGATCCCGAGCATCTTCTTGTGCCATTGGCGGCTCTCGGCTTCGTCGGCCTTGCAGATGACAACCTGCTCGACCTTGTCGAACTGGTGGATGCGGTAGAGGCCGGCGGTGTCGCGCCCCGCCGCGCCCGCTTCGCGCCGGAAGCAGGTGCTGACGGTGCAGTATTTCAGCGGCAGTTTCGCCTCATCGATGATCTCGTCGGCGTGCAGGCCCATGAGGCCGACCTCGCCGGTGCCGGTGAGGAAGAGGTCGTGCGCCTCGCCGCGGGCCTTCTCGTTCACCTGGTAGGTCTGCTCGCGCCCGGCGGGGAAGAAGCCGGTGCCGACCATGCACTCTTCGCGGACCACCACCGGCACGCTGATGGGCGTGAAACCGTGCTTGTCGGAGATAAAGTCCACGGCGTAGCGCAGCACCGCCTGGTGCAGCCGCATGCCGTCGCCGACAAGAACGTACGAGCGTGACCCGGCCATCTTGACGCCGCGCTCGAAGTTGACCAGCCCGTGCTTCTCGATGAGTTCAAGGTGGGTCAGCGGCTTAAAGCCGCGCTGGCTCTCGAAGGATTTCACCGCGTCGAAGCCCCCCGGTCCCGTCGGGTTCCACCGCTTCAGTTCCACGTTGTCGTCGCTCGAAGTGCCGACCGGAACATCGGCATCGGGTGGCAGCGGGATCGTCAGCACGAGTTCGTTCAGCGAAGCATCGGTCGCGGCGACTTCGGCCTCCAGCAGTTGCACGCGCTCTTTCAGTTGCGCCGGCTTGGTCTTCAGTTCGTTGATCTGGGCCTCGATCGCCGCCTTCTCGGCCCCCGCCGCGGACTTCAACTGCCCCTGCAGTTTCCCGATGAGCGGCCCGGATTCCTTCGCCAGGCGGTTCTGCTCGGCACGCTGGGATTCCTGATCGCTCAGAAGCCGACGGCGTTGTTCATCCAGCGCCAGAATGCGGTCGAAATCGACGCGCACGCCCTTCTTGGCGGCGCCGTCACGGTACTTCTGGGGGTTCTCTCGCAGGGCCTTCAGGTCGATCATGGGGCGGATGGTAGCGGCGGTGTTGGCCGGTCGGCTCGGACAGCCGACCGACCAGATATGATCCCCCCCATGGCCCGCCGTGCAGACCCCCACCAGACGCAGATGTCCGAGTTGTCGGCACAACTCGAGGGGTTCCTCAAGCGCAAGCCGGGCACACCCGAGGACCCTTTCTCGGATTTCGAGACCGGCATGGTCAACGGCGCCGTCCCCGCCTCCGGCCTCCTCTCGCACATCCCGCTCTTCTCGCGCCTCGACCCACGCGACCAGGCCGACCTCCACGCCATGATGAAGCGCGAGCGGTTCGAGGCCAACCAAACGATCTTCTGGCTCGGCGACCGCGGCGACAGTTTCTACCTCCTCGAATCGGGACAGGCACTCGTCACCGTCCCGAACTCCAAGGGCGAGCACGTCACCATCGCTTCCGTCGGTCCCGGCGGGTTCTTCGGCGAGATCAGCCTGCTCGACGGCGGCGTCCGCACCGCCACCGTCCGCGCCGCCGAACCGACCACCACGTTCTCGCTTAGCCGCAACGCTCTCCGCGAGTTCCTCCTCAAGAACCCCTCGGCCGGGATCGACATCCTCGCCGTCATGGGGCAGCGCCTCCGGGCCAACAACGAGGTGCTGCGCCAGTCGACCAACCCCAACGAGGCCTTCGCGCAGACCCGCGTCACCGCCTGGCAGCGCGTCAGCGACATCATCGCCACCGTGGCCGCCAGCCAGTGGTTCACGGTCTTCCATGTGGGCTGGTTCGGCGCGTGGATCGTGCTGAACATCATCGGGGGATTCATGTCGAACCCGCCGAAGTTGTTCGCCTTCGATCCCTTCCCCTTCGGCCTGCTGACGATGGTGGTGAGCCTCGAAGCGATCTTCCTCAGCATCTTCGTGATGGTCAGCCAGAACCGTCAGAGCGAGAAGGACCGCCTCCGCACCGACCTTGATTTCCAGGTGAACGTGAAGGCCGAGACGGAGATCGTCGGCATGTCCCGCCGGCTCGAGGACATCGAGGCGATGCTGATCGAGATCGCCGGCAAACGCCAGCCATGAACAACGCCCCACGCGTGGTTATCCTGGGAGGGGGGTTCGCGGGCCTCTACGCCGCCCGGACGCTGGCGCGCTCGAACGCACAAGTCACCGTCATCGACCGCAACAACCACCACCTCTTCCAGCCGCTGCTCTACCAGGTCGCCACGGCGTCGCTCAACCCCGCCGACATCGCGGCCCCCATCCGCCAGATACTCAAGAGGCAGGCCAACTGCCGTGTGCTGCTGGCTGAGGTAACGGGCGTTGATGTCGCGAGCAAACTGGTCCGCCTGACCGACGCCGAAGAACCTTATGACTTCCTGATCGTCGCCACCGGCGCCACGCACTCGTACTTCGGCCACGACGACTGGGCGAAGAACGCCCCCGGCCTGAAGGACGCGGCCGACGCGCTGGAGATCCGCGAAAAGTTCCTCCTCAGTTTCGAGGCCGCGGAGCGTGAACCCGACGCCGCACGACGCCGCTCGATCCTGACGTTCGTCGTGATCGGCGGCGGGCCGACGGGCGTCGAACTCGTCGGCGCTATGGCCGAGATCGCCCGCCGCGCCATCCCGCGCGAGTTCCGGCGCATCGATACGACGACGGCGCGGATCATCCTACTCGAAGGCGGTCCCCGATTGCTGGCCGCGTTCCCGCCCCACCTGAGCGCCCGCGCCAAGCGTGACCTCGAATCCATGGGCGTCGAGGTGTGGGTCGGCTCCGCCGTGACTGCGATCGACGACCGATCTGTCACCATCGGCGAAGAGCGCATCGCCACGCGGAACGTCTTCTGGGCCGCGGGCGTGAAGGCGTCGCCCGTGGGCGCGTCGCTCGGAGCGGCGATGGATCGCGCCGGCCGCGTCCTGGTGGAACCCGACCTCTCGATCCCGAATCACCCCGAGATCTTCGTCGTCGGCGACCTCGCGTCGATCAAAGATGCCAAAACCAACGAACAGGTCCCCGCCGTCGCACCCGCGGCGATGCAGATGGGTGCGTTCGTCGGCCGACTGATCGCGTCCGAGATCGAGCGTGGTGGGGGGGTCGCGTCGCGTCCGGCCCCGCGCCACCAATTCGTCTACAAAGACAAGGGCAACCTCGCCACCATCGGCCGGGCCCGCGCCGTCGGCGTCATCAACGGCCGAGCCTTCGCGGGCTTCCCGGCGTGGGCCTTGTGGCTGGGCATCCACATCGTCTATCTCATCGGATTCCGCAACCGCGTGCTGGTGCTTATCCAATGGGCATGGGCGTACTTTCGGTACGAGCGTGGGGCCAGATTGATCACGCGGCCCTCAACGGACCGGGTCGAGCGGTTGCGGGAGGCACCGACTCCCTGACGGCACGACCGCGCCTTTGGTTCGTGCTTCCATTCTGCCTCTCCTCGCGACCATTGGGCCACGATCGCGTCACTCTCGTAGTCAAGCACAGCGGTGATGCACGCCTCCGAAGGGTCCGTTCGCAAACGCTGTCCTTCGGCAGGCTTTCAAGTTCGTTGTTCCTTGTACAACACGCTCAGAGTCGCAAACCCCTGCCCCAGAACGAAAAAACCCCTTCGATTTGAGCATCGAGGGGCCTTCATCATTTGAAGCAAGTCGGGGTGACAGTACACCAATAGAACTTTTCTTGGAGGGCGTTAGGGTCTCGGCCTCGTTTCTGCGGCCCTTCTGGAGACATCCGCAGGTTCCAACTTCGGTCAATACCCTCGTGGCATGAACGAACCGAAGAATCTCAGCCATGCGGGCCCCACCCCAATCTCGCTTGCAACTTGGCTCGTCACGGGAGGGCGTCCGGCGGAGGCTGGCGAGCCGCTGAACGCGCCGCTCGTGCCCGCGTCGAACTTCATTCTGGGGTCGCACCGTGCTTACGCCCGCGATGACGCGACGCCGACATGGGAAGCGTTTGAAACCGTCGTCGGCGGCCTTGAAGGTGGCACGGCTGTCGCATTTGCTTCCGGCATGGCGGCGGCAGCGTCGTTTTTTGGGAATCTGCCCACAGGGTCAGCGATCGTGCTACCCACCGACTGCTACGCGGGCGTTGTTGGCCTGGTGGAACAGGGCGTCGCCCGCCTGGGCTGGAAGTGTGCCCGGCTGCCGGTCGCCGATACGCGTGCGTGGATCGCTCACTCGCTGACCGCCGACCTGATCTGGATCGAGTCGCCCACCAATCCGCTCCTCGATGTGGCCGATCTTCCTCGCATCTGCGCGGCGCCGAGGAAAGCGGGCTCGCTTCTGGTCGTGGACAACACGATCGCGACGCCGCTCAATCAGCGGCCACTGGGCATGGGCGCTGATGCGGTGATGCACTCGGCAACGAAGTACATGGGCGGGCATTCGGACCTTCTCGCGGGCGTTGCGGTGGCGCGTGAACCCGCGCTGGCGCGGCAACTGCGAAAGGCGCGAGAGACCTCGGGTGGAACGCCGGGAACCCTGGAGATGTTCCTCGCTCTTCGCGGGTTGCGCACGATGTCGCTTCGGATGGCGGCGTGCCAGGCGAACGCCATGACGATCGCGAAGATGTTGAGCGGGCATCCGCGAGTGCACTCGGTTCGTTACCCCGGTTTGCCGTCGCACCCGCAGCACAAACTTGCCGCATCGTTCATGCGGGGCTTCAGTGGAGTGGTGACCTTCGAGGTGCATGGCGAGGCCGCCCGTGCCGATGCCGTGTGCCGATCGCTCAGGGTCATTCGTCACGCGACGAGTCTCGGGGCGGTTGAGTCAACGATCGAACGGCGTGCCGCCGTGCCCGGACAGGAGCACCTTCCCGCGGAGCTGTTGAGGATGAGCGTTGGCTGCGAAGAAGTCGGGGATCTCTGGCGGGATTTGGAGCAGGCTCTCGCAGGTCATCCAAGGGCTTTATCGTGATCACGGCTGTCAACGTGGAGCCAGGCGCCGGACGTGCGTGCGCGACACCCGCTGGGCAGGGCCAGTTCTCTCGGGTCGTACGCACAACGCCGGGGCGTCTCTCGTCGCCCCTGGCTCGACGGAACCGCCTGTCTTGGCGGCGATTCTCAGGAACCACAGAAATCCCATGGCTGCTCGCGGCGATCGGCGTGCAGATGTGTCAGCGATTGGGGGCGGCAACGAAGTGCGCCGTGTCGGCGAGTTGTTCGACGCAGGTAACCACGCCATGCCGCACCTTGAAAAGGTTCATGAATCGGGCCTCGGCCCGACGGCCGCTGGATTTCAGGGTGCCCCGGTACACGCCGCAGGCGATGACTTCGTCTCCCGCGTCAATGAAGCGCTCGGGCGTTGCGGAGAACTCGGTGAACTGACCGACGAAGGGGATGAGCACGTCTCTGACGACAGACTCACGTCCCCGGTACCTGCCACCCAGCGGCGCGAGGCCGGACTCCAGCCAATCGACATCGGTCGCGAGGATGCCTGTGGCCCCCGGAACATCGCCGTTGCGGATGCTCTCAAAGAAACCGGCGATGAGTCGGATGTTTGGGCTCGGTGAACACGCGGCCGGCTTGGGCCGACTCGATGCCACGCCCGCGACAGCCGACGGGATGCCTTCGACGAGATGCGGTGACTCATTGGGCGCCTCGACGCCGGGCGCTCCTTCGGGTCTGGGAGACCCCGGGGGCCAGAAGAACCGGCGCTCACGCTCGGTGATCGCCAGGTCGTTGATACTGGCTTCGCGCCGACGCATCAGCCCGGTGTCGTCAAACTCCCAAAGTTCATTGCCGTACGAGCGGAACCACTGCCCGGTGTCGTCGCGCCACTCGTACTGGAAGCGCACGGCGATGCGGTTCTGGCGGAAGCCCCAAAGTTCCTTGGCGAGCCTGTAGTCGTGTTCCTTACGCCATTTTTCCGCCAAAAAAGATCGGATCTGGTCGCGACCTCTGATGAACGCTGTGCGGTTCCGCCACAGGCTGTCTTGCGTGTACGCGAGCGCCACGCGATCGGGGTCTCGGCTGTTCCATGCGTCCTCGGCTGCGCGCACCTTCAGCAACGCCGTCTCGATCGAAAACTGTGACAAGATAGCGCCCGGCATGTTCAGTCCTCCAGCGGCTTGATACCTGATCTCGTCCGCACTCCGACGCTTTCACCGGCCGGGAAGCGCTCCCGGCCCATCAGGGACACACCGGATCGAATCCAGCGCCCGCGCTACCGCCTCGCCGCGGTGCGAGCATCCGCGAGAGCCGTCTCAAGGGCGACCCCCGCATCGTCCTCGCTCCGCATCTTGTTGCCGTAGTACCACACGCTCGCGATGTCCTCGATCCCCGCGAAGCGAAACCAGTCGGTGAGATAGGGTGTGGAATAGTCGCTCCCGAACGCCTTGCTCAGGCCCGGCATGTAGATCGCGGCGGTGGAGACGATGGTGGCCCGCTTGTTTTTGAGCAAGCCGATGTAGCCTTTCGAGGGATCAAACCCGAACAGCGTGCTGGGCATCGAAAGGAGGTCGATGTACTGCTTGAGTTTGTACGGGATGCCAAAGTTCCACAGCGGTGTGGCGAACAAGTAGTCGTCTGCGGCATTGAATCGATTGAAGATGGCCACCATCGCCTCGTACACCGTCCGCTGCCGGGCGTTCATGGCGGGCTCTCCGAAAAACGAAACTTTGGCGGCCGCGCTGTCGCCATCGAACTCGGGGAGGTTGGCCTGCCAGAGCTCGATCTCATCGACGCGCGCCCCGGGATAACGCTCCTTGTACGCCTCGACATAGGCGTCCCCGAGTTTGAGGCTGATGGACTTTGCCGAACGTGGGGTGGCCTTGACGTAGAGGAGCGTTTTCATGGTTCTTCCTCGAAGGGAAGTCGTGGGCGACCAGTTCTCGTCTGCCCAAAGGACTCTGCTGGCTACTTTACCGATGCCGTTGAGTTCCGGCAGGCTCGTGAGTTCAAAGATGACCGCCGCGGTTCCGATGCTCCCGGCCGACCGGGGTCTGCCGGGGCTGGAGGTTGGGGTACTCGGATAGGGTGTTCGGCCACTCGGATCCCTTGAAGTTACGCCGGGAATCGATCCCGGATGACGACTTCATCGAAGGCAAGGGGGCCGGGTTTCGGCCAGGCATCCTTGATCCCCTTCCCGATCGCGACGAAGGGTCCGATGATGTGGTCCGCAGGCAACCGAACAAGCTTGGCGACGGCGGCGTGATCGAAGCCGATCGTCGGGCACGTCTGGTATCCCATCTCGGTGGCGGCGAGCATCATCGTCTGCATCGCGATGCCGATGGAACGCATGGCCTCGTCGTGCTGCAGTTGCTCGCGGCCGTCGTGGAATGGGCCGATCATGCCGACCATGAAGTCCAGCACCGGCTTCGGGGCGTTCCGCCAATAGCGGGCCGGGTCTTTCCTCCACGCCGACTTGTCGCCCGTGAAGAGCACCAGCACCGATGCGTCGGTCAGGTGAGCCTGGTCGAACGCCAGGGCCCGGATCTGCTTCCGCAGTTCCGGATCGGAGATCACGACGAACCGCCAGTGCTGGATGTTGAAACTCGTCGGCGACTGCATGGTCGTCTCGATGAGCGTGCGCACCTCCGCCTCGGGGATGCGGTGGGCCGGGTCAAAGTGCTTGACGGCCCGTCGGGTGTATGCGGCGTCCTTTACGTTCATGGTGAGACTCCGTCCAGAGGGTGGCGTGAACTGCCCGCAGCGGGCATACCGGGCTTCATCGGGTCGTGCGATCGAGTTGAACATGTCACGGGAGATCTTCGAGTCCCGTTTGAACTGGCGGAGCGCGAGAATCTCCCGATTCCCGGCGGGCGGTCCGTGCCGCACGGGCACGGACCGCCGGTCCGCCTCGGCCGGGCCACCGACGGCGGCGACACGTGCTTCATTTCTTGGAAGCAACCTTCTCGTCGTAGAACCGCCGGATGTTCTTGGCGATGTAATCGCCGCAGTCCTCCAGCGCGAAGTGGCCCGCATCAAGCCGGTGCATCTCGGCGTTGGGCAAGTCCTTCAGGTACGCGTCGCCGCCTTCTTTGGTGAAGAACGGGTCACTCTGGCCCCAGAAGATCACGGTCTTTGGCTGGCGTTCTTTCAGCATCTTCTGCCAGCCCGCATAGAGCGGCACGTTATTGCGGTAGTCGTAGAACAGGTCCATGTTGATCCGCTCGACGTTCGGCCGGCGCATGTTGAACGCATCGAGTTCGTACGCTTCGGGTGCGATCCGCTCGGGGTGCTTGGAGCCCGCCAGGAAGACGCCCTTGATCCCGTCGCGAGTCAGGAAACCCGCGAGCGGCTTTTCGGTCTCCGCCGTTCGGTTGATCCACAGCGCCTTGCGGAACCCGTCCCATGCGGCCGAAAAGCCGACTTCGTAGGCGTTTGAGTTCTGCACGATCTGCCAGTCGAGGGCGGCGGGATGCTTGCTGATGAGGCGGAAGCCCACCGGGCCGCCGTAGTCGTGCATGTACACGCCGTAGTGGTCAAAGCCCTTGGCTTTGAGGAAACCGTCCATGAGATCGGCGATCTTGTCGAAGGTGTAGGCGAACTTGTCCGGGTCGGGCACGTCGCTTGCGCCGAAGCCGGGGTAGTCGGGGGCGATGACATGGAACTTGTCCGCGAGCGCCGGGATCAACTTGCGGTACTGGTGGGACGACGAGGGGAACCCGTGCAGCAGCACGAGTTTCGGATTCGCCGGATTGCCCGCCTCGCGGTAGGCGATGTTGACACCGTCGACCAGCACCGTGCCGTAGGTCACTTCGGCGATGGCCGCCGGAGGATCGACGGGTTCCGAGGCGGGTGCGGCCGCCATCGCGGCCGCGACAATCGCGGTTCCCAGTGCGAGGGCCAGAACCGTTGTTCGGACGAATCTGTACTGCATCATGGACTCCTGAATGGTTGAGGTGCAAGAAAAGGGGACTGACGGTTCGGACGCAGCGAGCGGGGTGGAACCGGGAAGCGATTCGATGAAGCCCGGCGCTTAGGTCGGTGGGTGTGAGCGTCGAGACTCGAGGAAACGTAGTCGCCGGGCCCCCGCCGGTGCCAGGGGCCTGCGGCGTGAACGCGTTGGGATAAGAAGGCGTGCCGCGCGACCACGGCTTCGCGACTGCGATTCGTTGAGAATGGCCGCCGCGAGAGTAAGGAGCGCCATTCGGGCACGGTGCAGCGACCGTCTCGTGCCCGGATTGTCAAGCCATTCGCGCACCGCGAGCCCGCTCCGGTCGGCGACACTCGCGGCTGCCAGGAGCGCCGCGTGCATCGCCGGCAGACGGCGCAATGCCGCTCCGTACAACCGGCGCGAATCGGCGGTGCTGAGATTTTCCCACGGCGAAGCGCCGACGGGCTCGAGGTGGCCGCCCGTCCGTGAGAACTTGGGGAGCAACTCCTGAATGCGCAACTCCTCTGCGGCCAATGCGGCTCGGCCGGGGCGGCGTACCCGCTGCGAGGTTGTGCGGCGACAAGAGTGAAGAAAGCGACGGCGCACCACGATGAACCTCCAGTTCCAGTTCAGGACAGGCCCACCGTACGCGGGACGCGAGACCCTGTCTTGTCGCTTTGTGCAAACTGGTATCGGTGTGCATGACTCAGCCGCGAGCACGGCCCGCCCGAAAGCGGGCCGGTGTTTCGCCCAAGACCACATTGAACACCCTTGTCATGTGGCTTTGATCCGCGAAACCGCACTCTTCGGCGATGATCGCGATCGGCAGCGTCGAATGGAGAAGCAGTCTTTGGGCTTGTTCCACCCGGCGGAGCCGGATGTACTCCGACGGGCAGCAGCCCCAGCGCTTGAGGAACGCCCGGTTCAACTCGAAGCGGTCCACGCCAAAGAGTTCCGCGACCGCGTCAACCGACAACGCCTCGGCGGCTCTTCTGGAAATCACCTCTGCCGCCTTTTCGGCGAGTTGCCGGCTCATCGAACAGTTCGGCGTTGTCGTCGTCGCCTCTCGCAGCACATGAACGACAACCTCGACGCACAGAGCGTCGATGACCGAGGCGGAAAACTCGTCCGCCAACCCCAGTTCGTGGCCGATCCGGTTGGCCAAGAGATTGACATGTGGATTGAGAACTCTGGTGGGACGGGCGCGGACGACGGAATCAACGAACTTCGTCGGGACGCTTCGGGCCGAGACCTCTATCGAGAGGGCATCAGCCGAATCGTGCATCTGATCGTTGGAGTGCTCAAACCCCGCCGGCCGAAAGATCGCCTCACCGGGCTCAAAGGTCTCGCGATCCTTCCAGCCGTGCTCGTGGAACCGGCCACGAAGAATGACTTGGATGCAGGCGTCGTCGTGTCGATGGCGGGGCCGTCGAAAGACCGGCGAGAATTTGAGGTGTCTGACCGTCAACCAACTCCCACCGTGAGACGCCAGAGTGGATACGCCGGGTGGGTCGGACATGCACGATTCTAGGCTTGTTGGTCGGTTCTCCGAGCAAGAACGCTGCGCGAGGCCTCTGTGTGGTCCCCGAGTTCGCACGCGGATCGGTGCGCTGCCGGGTGCTGTCCCCTCCTGACGCCCGCGATCCCGTACATCAGCCCGCAGAGTATGGTTGATTTCAAGGTCGTGCGGCGGGGGGCTGGGACGCTGACCGATGGACAGTCCCAAGATCACGCCAGTTCAAATCCTGCTACCAGTCGGCGTTACCATGGTCAAATCCAGGCTCTGTCCGCCAGTCAATTGAACTGCCCATGACGCGGCGCAAGTCCCCCATTTGAAACGAAAAAGCCCGTCGACATGCTCGCCGAAGGGCTTGGTCTCTGAACAAAGTCGGGGTGGGCGGATTCGAACCGCCGACCTTTTGACCCCCAGTCAAACGCGCTAACCAAGCTGCGCTACACCCCGATTGGTGTTCTAAACTGGATTGTTGAAACTCGACGGGACTGAGGGTTGGGGCGGCGGTGTCGCTCGCGATGCGGGGCTTGGGCCGAGGCGCAGCAACACCGATCCGCTCCCTCAGGGGGGAGGGAGAGCATAGCGGAACATGGGACGGCAGGCAAACCCGCCTCTTGGCCTTTGGCTTCGGATCCGCTATACTTGGGATATCGGGTGCCGGTCGGCGTCCGATAGCCCGTCGCGTGGGCAACGCGCGGGTTTCGTGCCCTCATTTCCCGCATCCTCCCACCCTTCCGCTCGGACGGGCAGGGGATGTCCCCCAAGCGACCATGCGCGCTGGGCCTGGGATGTTCGCCGCACCGTTTCGACGGGCGTCGCGCTGCCAGGACCGACCACCCATCGCCGGACCCGCTGACTGTTTCTAGAAGGATCGTGCAACATGGCCATTCCCGGATCGACCGCTCCCGCCGCCCCCGGAACTTCCGCCCCCGCCGGCGCCAGTTCTCTCGTCAAGGACCTCATTGAGGCCGGCATCCACTTCGGGCAGCGTTCCGCCAACTGGAACCCCCGGATGGCGCCGTACATCTACGGCAAGCGCAACAGCATCCACATCATCGACATCAAGGAGACCGTCAAGGGTCTGCTGCTGGCCAAGAAGTTCATCGCGAAGACCGTCGCCGACGGCAAGGACGTGGTCTTTGTCGGCACCAAGCGTCAGGCCCGCGACGTGCTCCTGCAGCGCGTGGCGGACGTCAAGCAGCCCCACGTCACCGAGCGGTGGCTGGGCGGCACGCTGACCAACTTCCGGACCATCCGCCTACGCCTCAAGCGCCTTGAGGAACTCGAAGCTATCGAGGCCGCCACCGGCTTCCAGAACTACTCCAAGAAGATGGAGTCGCAGTTGAAGCGCGAGATGAAGAAGATCAAGCGCAACCTCGACGGCATCCGGCACATGGACAAACTGCCCGGCGCGATGGTGGTCATTGATACCAAGCGCGAGCGCAACGCGCTGATGGAAGCCCGCAAACTGGGCGTCCCGACGATCTGCCTCATCGATACCGACGGCGACCCCGAGATGGCCGACATCCCGATCCCCGGCAACGACGACTCGATGCGGTCCATCGATGTCATGGTGCGCGAACTGTGCGCCGCCGTCGCCGAGGGCAAGCAGACCCGCGCGACGACCTCTGGCGACCGCGATGCCGCCGGCCCCGGCCCCAACGCCGGCGGCGAAGGCCGTGGCGAAGCCGGCACCCGTCGTCCGCCGCAGCGTCGGGCCCAGTTCCGTGCCGACGAGCCTTCGTCGGTGGCCGCGGGTCAGGATGCCTGATCGACCAAAGATTCGCGTCGCGGAATCGCCGGTTTCGGTGGCGGCATTTGGTGGTGCGGCTTTTGAAGCCTCGTCCCCGGGTGTTCCCTCATCGGCTCGGCAGTTTGAAGGCCGCGGCTCGAAAGGCCGCGCCAGCAAGAAGACCAACCCCAAGACTCAAGACCCTTCGGAGAGACGACAATGGCTGAGATCAACGCGAAAGACGTCATGGCCCTGCGGAATGAGACGGGCCTCTCGATGATGGAGTGCAAGAAGGCGCTGACCGAGTGCGGCGGCGACGCCGCCAAGGCCATCGACCACCTGCGCAAGAAACTCAAGGGCAAGATGGACACCCGCACCGACCGCGCCGCGGGCGAGGGTCGGATCACGGTCGCCGTCGATCCCAGCGGGAAGTCGGCGGTCATCGTGGAACTGCGGGCCGAGACGGACTTCACCGCCAAGAACGAGATGTTCCTGGCGGCGGGGAGCCAGATCGCGCAGATGGCCCTGAAGGCCGGCGCGGGCAGCGTCACGGTGACGCCCGACATGGCCAAACTGATGGACGACATCCGCATCAAGACGGGCGAGAACGCTTCCATCGCCCGCATCCAGAAACTCGATGCGCCGGCCTCCACCATGTTCGGCACCTACGTCCACCACGACGGCAAGAAGGGCGTGATCGTCCAGGCCAGCGGCAGCCTCTCCGCCGAGATGGCCCGCAACATCTGCATGCACATCGTCGCCAAGGACCCTGTCCCCAAGGGCGTGACGGCGAACGACATCCCGAGCGACATCGTCGAGAAGGAACGCAAGTTCCGCATCGAGCAGGCGATGGAGAGCGGCAAGCCCAAGGAAATCGCTGAGAAGATGGTCGAGGGCGGCATGCGGAAATTCTTCGAGGAGATCGCGCTGCTCGAGCAGCCCTTCGTGATGGACGAGAGCAAGAAGGTTAAGGAACTGCTGCCCGCAGGGGCGACGGTTTCGAGTTTCGTCCGCTGGCAGGTTGGCGAGACGGCCTGAGTCCTGTTTCCCGATTGAGTGATTCACCAAGGCACGCTTCGGCGTGCTTTTTTTATCAGTTTGAACAGAAAGAACGCGGTCCGAAGTCATGGCCCTCGGACCGCGATGATTGCTTGACGCTTTGGCGGGATGAATCGGCTCAGGTTTACGGCGTCTGGTTCGCCAGCAACTGCGTTATCTCCAACAGCCGGTCGTTCATGCGGGCGATGGCTTCGGCGCTGGGACCGGCGAACTCCGTGACCCGTGTGCCCGCGTCGGTCAAGAACGTGGCGAGGATTTCGGGTTGGTTGAGTTTGGTGATGGCCTTCTGCGTGGAGGCGATGGTTTTGGCGACGCCGACGAGCGTTTTGGCCGAGTCCTTGTTGACGCTGGTGACAGCCGAGGCGATGGCGGCCTGGTACTTCCGCAGGTCGGTCACCTTCTTGGTGAACAGTTTGTCCATGTTCCTGATGGCGACCTCGGCGAGATTGTCGAAGCGGTGCGAGCCGCCGTTCAGGGCTTTGTCGATGCTCAGGATCGCCTTTTCGGCCAGTTGTTGGGCCTTGACACGATTCGCTTCGGCGATCTGCTCCGGCGTCCGGCCGGCCGCTACGGCGCGGGGGCTGAAGGCAAAGGCGGCGGTCAGCGTCGCCAGAACGAGGGCGATCACGGGGAGGAAACGAATGGAACGCGACATGGGGCTTTCTCCTGCTCCGGGCGGACTGGAACGCGTGTCGCCGCACGCCTGTCGGTGTGCCGAGGGCGACCGGATCAACCGCTGGTGGGTAGAACCTACCTCAGGCAGTGGGGGAGGGCAAGGCGTATTTCAGGCCCGAGAACCATGTCCTCGCGCTGTGGCGTGCGGCGGCTTGGTCAGCCAGCCTTGCGGAGTGCCGCAGGCTTGGCACTGTTCACCAGCGCGACGGCGAGTTCTTCCGGCGGGAGCATCGCCGCGGCGAGGCCTTTCTCATAGACCGCGCGGGGCATGCCGTAGACGACGCATGTTTCGGCGCTCTGGCCCAGGATGATGCCGCCGGACTGTTTGAGGGCCGCGGCGCCCTTGACGCCGTCCTCGCCCATGCCGGTGAGGATGATCGCGAGGGTGTTCGCGCCGCAAGAGGTGGCGGCGGAGAAGAGCAGCGCGTCGGCGCTGGGGTAGTAGATTGTGCTTGCGGGTTCGCGGTTGATCGTGACGGTGAGACGCCCGCCCATGCGTTTGACGTGCGTGTTCTGACCGCCGGGGCAGATGTGGACGCGTCCGGGTGTGAGCGTCATGCCGGGCTCGATGTGGACGACCGGCACGCGGCAGACGTTGGCCAAACGCTCGCTCATGGATTTGGTGAACACCTCGGGCATGTGCTGGGCCACGACGATCGGGGCGGGGAAGCCTGCTGGGACTTCGCGCAGCACACGCTCGACGATGGGCGGGCCTCCGGTGCTGGAGCCGATGCACACCAGATCGAGCCTCGCAGGTGCGAGCGACGCCGGTCGCACGGGTGCCTGCGTCGGCTTTGGGCGCTTCCGCGGCGTGACGTTGCGGCCCAGCGCCTTGATGCGCCGGTTGAGGTCTTCCTTGATCTTGACGATGTTGATCGAGACGTGCGACTGGTCCTTTGCGAGGACGTCCGCCGCGCCGTACGAGAGCGCGGTGAGGGCCGCGTGCGAGCCTTCGCTGGTGAGCGACGAGAGCATCAGCACGTTGGTGGGGCACTCGGACATGATGCGCTGGAGTGCGGTGAGGCCGTCCATCTCGGGCATCTCGATGTCCATGGTCATCGCGTCGGGCCGGAGCGTGCGGGCCATTTCCAGCCCTTCGGCACCGTTGCGTGCGACGCCGACGACCTCGATCTCGGGGTCGTCGGCGAGCATCGAAGAGACCGCCTTGCGCATGAAGGCCGAATCGTCGACCACCACCACGCGGACTTTCTGGTTTGCTTCGGGCATTCGTGGCCTCAGGCGGTTCCGGGGCTGCTTCAGGTCGCGGCGCGGACGTCGCAGTGTTGTGCCAGCCGCTCCGGCGGGGAGGAGTCGCCGCGTCGGATCAGCAGGTCGCCCGCCGGGCCGCGCGGATTTCGTGTGATCCTGATCGGCCCTTTCAGGCGGTCTCTGACGCGGAACTCGCGGGTGCCGCAGCGGAAGACGACGCCCGGGTGGACCTCGGAGGCCACGGTAACGTCGATGGTGCTGAGGCCGTCGATGACCTGGCGGAGGCGTTCGCGGGCGGCTTCGGCCTTCCCCAGAGCGCACAGGTCGGTCTGCATCTGGAAGGTGAGTTCGGTGGTGCGTTCTTTCTCGGACCCTCCGAGGCGGCGTCCGGGGCGGGTCAGTTGGCGCAACTCGTCCTGGCCCTTGCGCTGGCGCTCGGTGAGTTCGGCGATGAGCATCTCGAGTTTGTTCAGGCGGGGTTCGAGGGAGGGCACCGAACCCACGACGACGCGGGTCTGCGACCCCGACGATCCACCCAAGGTGCCGACCTGCACCGAGCCCACGGCGGTGAGACAACCGCCGATGACCGATCCGTTCGCGGACGCGACCGATCCGCCGACCTCGATGGTGGAATCGATGATCTCGCGGTCGAACCGGAGCGATCCGCCGATCATGCAGAAGTATCCCGAGATATAGCGTGCGTCGAGGTCGCCCTTGCAGAGCAGTTGCCCCTTGCCACGCCCTGCCATGCCGCCGCGGGCCACGATGGACGCGCCGGATTCGAGCGTGGAGGATTCGACCAGCCCGTGGACGGTGATGCCGCCCGCGGCGGTGACACGGAAGAGGTCACGCACGCCCTTGTGGACGCACACCTCGCCGGCGAAGTCGACGTGGCCTGTTGAGAAATCAACGAAGCCGTCGATTTCAAGGAGTTCGCCGACGGTGGCACGGTCTTTGGTGATGGTGAGCACGCCGTCTCGCTGGGCGATGAGATTCCCCTTGGCGTCGGCGAGGATGGAGTCGTCGAGGCGGAGGCGGACGGGCTTGCCCGTGCGGGCGGCGAGGGTGCGCCCGGTGACGTCGACGCCGTCTTCGCCCGCCGTGGGGGGCACGAGGACGCCGAGGACATCGCCGGCCTTGACCATCTGGTACGCCGTGCGCTGGTAGTGGTCGGTGCTTGCTGCGGCGTCGCCTTCGGCCTGTTCCGTGGACGAGCCGGCCTCGGCCGTGGCGGGGCGGTTCCAGTTCACCGAGCCGTGGAGCGCGTGCGTTGGCGGCTTGCCGCGGGCGATCTCGACGCGGCGTTCCTGGCCGGGCGGGACGCCCTTGCAGGCTTCTTTGAGGGCCGCCATTGCGTCGGGGGCGATCCGGACGCCGGCCTCGGCGGCGATCCCGAAGCACAGTTCGACCGGCACATCGCACGGCGCATCGCCCTCTGGGGCGCGGAGGAGCACCTCGGCGATGGTGCCGTTCTGGCTGATGACAACACGTGCCGAAGCCTCGGCGACAGGGACAGACATGACCACACACCTCCACCCGAAACAGCCCGCCACCCCACGTCTTGGGAGAGCGCGAGCACCCAGGAATCCGACGGCGCGGCACCACCCGCGCGCGTCAACCACACACCACCTGGCCCAGTGCCACGGAACGTCGCCGTCCGGGGGCCGGCTGAATCGCTTACGCCGCGCCGGCGGTGGCCTTTGCCGCGGTCGTTTCGTTGATCCGCTGAGCCAGGATGTCCGGCGTAAAGGGCTTGACGACGTAGTTGTTCACGCCGGCCTTGATGGCATCGATGACGCGGGTCTTCTCGGCCTCGGTGGTCACCATGATGATGGGTGACTTGCCGCCCTTGGCGCGGTACTGCTTCACGAAGGTGATGCCGTCCATGTTGGGCATGTTCCAGTCGACCAGCAGCAGGTCGGGCTGGAAGTTGAACACCTTGCTCATGGCGTCCATGCCGTCCTGGGCCTCTTCGAGCTGGGTATGCCCCATCTGCGCGAGGATGCCCTTCTGGATGTTCCGCATCGTCTTGGAGTCGTCCACCAGCATGATCTTCATGGCTGTGCTTCCTTGGCACTCGGGAGAGTGGGGCGTTGTCTTCGGTCTGTCCTGCACTCGATCCCGGGCACCGAGCGTTTCATTTCGGGATGCTTTGGAGTGTTTCAGGCCGTGGCGCCGACCGCCTGTTTGGCGGGCGCCGCGCCGGCACCGGTCGAGGGTCTCATGGCGATTTCGATGGAAAACTGCCCGCAGTCGCATGTGGCGGGGATCATCACCGTGACCATGTCCTTCTTCCCGTGCACGATGTGACCGGGACCGATCACCACCGAGGGGCACGAGATGTTCACCTTCTTGCTGGTGAACTGCGCCTTGGCGCCGCCGGCGATCATGTTCACCAGTTCGCCCACGGCGTCGGAGAGTTCCTCCTTTGAGGTCACCTCGGAGCCGACGAACAGCGTCACGACCCGGCGGGCGATCGCCTCGGGGAACGAGAGCACGACCGAGCCTTCGACCTCACCGGCGAAGCCGATGATGGCCGAGACGTCGTACGACGCGCTGGCCTCGGTCTTGATGCTCGGGGTGCCGCATTCGAGCGGCATCTGGAACATGGTCTCGAAGACGTTCTTCGCCGACTTGATGAACGGGATGATGAAGGTGGGGTCCACTGCTGCTCGCTCCTTGATGGCAGGCTCAGGCCGAATCGCGTCCGGGCTGAGCCGTCCGCACCAGTTTCACGACATCGAGAATCAGACTCACGTTCCCGTCTTCGCGGATCGTTGCGCCGCTGAACGGGCCTCCCTGGGTGTAACCGTCGTCCAGGGGCTTGATGACGACTTCCGACTGACCGACCAGGCGGTCGACGACCAGCCCCGCGCGTTCGGCACCGACGCCGATCACCACCGCGAAGCCCGATGATCCGTTGTCCTTCGGCTCTCCGAGGGTGTCCCTCAAGTCAACCAGCGGGAGCACGCTCTCACGCAGCCGCATGACCGGACGCCCCGCGATCGAGTGGAGCGCCGTGTTCTCGGGCTTCACGATCTCGTGGATGCTCATGACCGGCACGGCGTACTCGTGCGCCCCAACGCCGACCATCATGGCCCGCATGATCGCCACGGTCAGGGGGATGTTGATCTCGATGGTCGTGCCCTTGCCCTTGGTCGACGAGACGTTGATCGTGCCGCCCAGTTTGGTGATGTTCGTCTGCACGACGTCCATCCCCACGCCGCGCCCGGAGAGATCGCTGACCTTGTCCGCCGTCGAAAGGCCTGCGGCGAAGATGAAGCGGAAGACGTCGCCGTCGGGCATCTGTGCCGCGGCTTCGGCGCTGACGAGGCCTTTTTCAATGGCTTTCGCGGCGACCTTATCGCGGTCGATGCCGCGCCCGTCGTCCCTGATCTGGACGCACACGTGCCCGCCGCGGTGCTCGGCCGAGAGTTGGATCGTGCCGGTGGCCGGCTTGCCCGCGGCGCTGCGGCCCTCCGGGCCTTCGAGGCCGTGGTCGACGCTGTTGCGGAGCATGTGGACGAGCGGGTCGCCCAGCAGTTCGAGGACGCTCTTGTCGACCTCGGTGTCGCCGCCGGTGATCTCGATGGCGACGGACTTGCCGGTCTTGCGGGCCAGGTCGCGGATGATGCGGGGGTAGCGGCCAAAGAGTTTGCCAAGCGGCTGCATGCGCGTGCGCATGACGCCCACCTGCAGTTCCGCGGTGAGACGGTCGAGGTCGCTGACGACCGACGCGAAGGTCTCCATCACGTCGTGGGGGATCTCGTGCTCGCGCAGGACGCGGGTCTGGCCCAGGATCTGGTTCTTGGTGAGGACCATCTCGCCGACGAGGTTGAGCAGGGTTTCGAGGCGGGCGACCTCGACGCGGACGGTTTGTTCGGTGTGGGCCGCGCCGGTTGCCTTCTCGGCCGAGGCGTCTTCCGCGCCCGGCTTTTCAGGATGATCCGCGCGGTCGGCTGGTTCGGCGATGATGACCGGTGAGGGATCGGCCGAGGGGTGCGCAGGCTCGTTTTCGGGGGCGGCGGTAGGAGCAGCATCGGCACGTGTCGGGAGCGACGGGATCACGTTGTCGAGAGCGAGAACGCCCATCGCGGTCTCGCCGTGCAGGTGGGCCACGCCCTCGGGCAGCGGCTGCCCGCAGCACACGTCGCCGAAGCGGGATTCGAGGGTGTCGATGTTCCAAGAGAGTTCGTGCCCCTGCGTCAGCCCGTCGGCGTAGGCGGTGACGAGCATCGCCACCGCCGCGAGCCGCACGGAGGCCTCTTCCGCCGCGGCGTCGCTGCACGAACCGAGCGCGGCGCCGGCGGCGGCGATCATCGAGACCAGACGGTTGAGGTACGTGAAGCCGTAGTAGTCCGCCGTCGGCTGCATGGATTCGGCGAGTTCCGCCAGTTTGGCGACGGCGAGAGCCCGCGTCGCGACGCCGCGGAGTTGGATCGCGGCGGGCTCGATCTGGCGCGCCGAATCCAGGAGGTCCGAGACCATGAACGAGAGCACGTCGGCCTTCTCGGGGGAGAGCGAGAGCGTTGTCTTTGTGGCGATCGATGAGATGTCGGCGGCGGGCGCGGGCTGCGCGGATGGCACTGCCGGCTTCGCCGCCGCCGGTGCCGGCGCGGGGGCGCCGGGCAAGGGAACGCCGGCCGGGCGCATGCTTGCGGGAATGCCCGCTGCGATCTCGTGCAACTGGCGGATCAGGTCTTCGGGTCCCTCCGAAGGGCGTTCGCCCTGGCCCAGTTCGTTGAGTTGCCCGCGAAGCACGTCGACGCTCTTGAGCATCGCGTCCATCACCCGCTGGTCGACCTTCACCTCGCCCTTGCGGAGTTTGTTCAGCGTGTCCTCGGCGGCGTGCGCGAAGGTCGTCACCGGGGGCATGTCGAGGAAACTCGCCGCGCCCTTGATGGTGTGCAGTGCACGGAAGATCTGGTCCAGCAGCGGCTGCGACGTCGGCTCGGCTTCGAGTTTCACCAGGTCCGTGTCCAACTGCTCGATGAGCTCGCCGGCCTCGGTGAGGAAGTCCTGCAGGAGATTTGGGTCCGTGGCTTCTGACATCGTGGTCTTGACCTCGTTCCTGGCACCGGCGTCTTGCGATGGCTTGGCGGCGGGGGGGCGTGGGGCGGGGGTTAAGCGGGCTTCTTCACGGAATCGCTCTTGACGTACGCGAACGATTCGGGGACGTCGATCGGGGTGAAGGGCACGTCGATATTCCGCAGGTTTTCCGAGTGGCCGATGAACAGCGTGCCGTCGGGGGCCAACTGGTTATGGAACGTCTGCACGCACTGCTTCTTCATGGCGTCGTCGAAATAGATCATGACGTTGCGGCAGAAGATGACGTCCCAGATGCCGTGCCGGCGTGCCGCCAGGGCGTCCTTGAGATTGTGCAGTTCGAAGGTGACCATGCTCTGGATGGTCGGGTCGATCTGGAAGAAGCCGCCCTCTTCACGGAAGTACTTCTTTGTGAACACGGGGTTGACGCCGCGGAACGAGAAGGACGTGTACCGACCCTCCTGGGCCGTGGTGAGGGCTTTCTCGCTGATGTCCGTCCCGAGGATCTCGATGCGCCAGTCGGAGAGGCGGACGCCCAGCGTGCGGTGCACCTGCATCGCCAGCGTGTAGGGCTCCTCCCCCGTCGAGCACGCCGCAGACCAGATGCGGATGCGCTTGGTCGAAGCGCGATCCTTGATGAGTCGCTGCAGCACCAAATTCTCGAACACGTCCAACTGCGGCTGGTTGCGGCAGAAGGACGTCTCGTTGATGGTGATGCGGTTGAACATCTCCTGGAACTCGTCCATCTGGTAGGGCCCGATGGTGAGGAACTGGAGGTACTGCGTGAACGAATCGAACTCGAGTTCTTCCAGGCGGCGGGCGAGGCGGCTCTCCAGCACGTACTTCTTCGAGTCCTGGAAGTAGATCCCGCTGCGGTCGTAAACGATCTTGCGCAGCGTGCTGAACTCGGATTCGGTCATGGCGCTCGTGACGGCGGGCATCCTGCTCTCCTGCTGGGAGTCGTGGTTCCTTTGTTCCCCGCGTCCGTGGTCGGACGAAGGGTGGAAAGCAACCAGGGTGACGAGAAAGCGCGTGGGGCCGGGCGGCGGCGCACCGACACCAGCGCTCCTCAAACAAAGGTTCGTCCCGATCCGTATCGGTTCACCCGGCCATGCGGTCAAGCGCCGCCGCGGTTTCTGCGCCAAACAGGCGGCCCAGGTCCAGCAGGATCAGCAGCCGGTCCTCGAGTTTGCCCACGCTCTGCACGTACTCGCTGTCGATGCCGCACACCATCGGCGGCGGCGGCTCGACGATCGAACCCGGCACGCGGAGCACCTCGTTCACCTTGTCCACCATGAACCCGATCACACGACCGGACACCTCGACCACCACGATGCGGTTCTCGCTCGTCGCGGCCTTGGATTCCAGCCCGAAACGCTTGCGGAGGTCGACCACGGGGATGATCTTGCCACGCAGGTTGATCACGCCCTCGACAAAGGGCGGGCTCTGCGGCACCCGGGTGATCTGCATCATCCGGTTGATCTCCTGCACCGACAGGATCGGCACCGCGAACTCCTCGGTGCCGACCACGAACGTCACCAACTGGAGAAGTTCGTTCTCGGACTGCGAAGTGGTTTCTTCAAGCACCGCGGCCGAACCGGCGGTCTCAGCGGAACTCTGGGCGGTCTGCATGGTCTTGGCCTCCCGCCCCCGAGGGATGATCCCCGGCGGGCACACGGACACGGGCAAGCGCGGCGTCCACACAACGGAACGCACGCCCACCGCCTATCGGTTGACCACCGCCACGCCTGCACGCCACCATCCGACCCCGGGCGGGTGGATGTGCCGCCGCGCGTTACAGACCGAATCCCCCGGACCGGGCGTCGCTCGATGTCGCTGGGTTTTTCGGGCGTTTGTCGCTAGGCCGCCAGACGCAGTTTCGTCAGCACTTCCGCGTGCATCCGGTCCGCCTGCTGCTCGGTCAGGTTCAGCGTCCGGGCGATCTCCGCCACGGTCATCCGCTCGACGTACCACAGCACCAGCAGGAGCCGTTCGTGGTGCGAGAGCAGGTGCAGCACCGCTTCCTTCACCCGCGCCAGCATCTTCGGCGTCGCCGCGGGCTGGTCGGATTCGCCGCGCCGGCCCCCTTCACCGGAAGCGCCGCCGCGTGGCTTCATCGCCGATTTCGGCGCGTCAACGGACTCCAGGTCCAAATGGGCGCTGTGACGGCGAACCGAGCCGCGCGGGGCGGCCGTGGTCTTGGTCGTTTCCGTGGCGAAAGGCGAGGGGCTTCGCTTCATGATGGTCTCTCCATGACCGGTGCGAAGGAAGGAACGCATCGGCACAGGGCCGATGCTGTTCCGGCGGTGATTTCAACAAACCCGCGTCGATCCATGACGCGTGCCCGGAGTGTAACGACGCGCGGACCCGCCGCAAGTGGTTGGCTACAGTCCACCGACTTTGCACCATCGACGCGGCCGCTCGCGTCCAAACCCCGACCACCGAACTCAACTCATGGCGCGCACACCCTCCAACATGGTCCCGCTCGGAACCCCCGCCCCGGCGTTCAGCCTTCCGGACACCGTCTCGGGCCGAACCGTCGCGCTGCGCGACTTCGCCCGATCCGACGCCCTTTTGGTCATGTTCATCTGCAACCACTGCCCCTACGTGAAGCATGTCCGCGCGGAACTTGCGCGTTTGGGGCGTGACTACGGCGTCGGCGGCTCCGCTTCGCGGGGCAGGAGCGTCGGCATCGTGGCGATCAGCAGCAACGACGCCGCGGCGTACCCCGACGATGCACCGGACAAGATGGCCGCTGAGGCCCGTGAGGCGGGGTATACCTTCCCCTACCTCTACGACGAGTCGCAGAAGGTGGCCCGCGCATACGGCGCTGCGTGCACGCCGGACTTCTTCCTTTTCGACGGCACGATGAAACTGGCCTATCGGGGCCAACTTGATGACAGCCGCCCCAAGGTCGAAACGCCGCTGCCCGTAACGGGGAAAGACCTGCGGGCCGCGCTTGACGCGGTGCTGCGGGGGCAATCACCGAGCGCGAATCAGGTGGCGAGTTTGGGGTGCAACATCAAGTGGAAGCCGGGGAATGAGCCGCAGGGATGACCAATTACGGGCCAAACTTGAAGCGTGGGCGGCTGATCCTGGGCGTTGACGGCTGCCCGGCGGGCTGGTGTGTCGCGCTTGCTCGCCTTGTCGGATCGCAGTTGGAAGCAACCGAGGTGCGGGTCGTCAGCGCCTTCAAGGACATCGTTGATGCGCTAGGAAGTGATGGAATCGCAGCGGTGGACATTCCTATTGGGCTGCTTGATCAAGCCGAGAGAGGGGGCAGGACCGTCGACCGGACGGCGCGGTCCATGCTGGGACGCAAGCGGGGCACCAGCGTGTTCTCGGCACCCATCCGAGGCGTGCTGGAGTGCGTTTCACACGCGCATGCCGCCGAATTGTCGCGGAAATCTTCGAACGCTCGCATGGCATTGAGCGTCCAATCCTTTGGGATCATTCCCAAGATCCGTGAGTGTGATGCGGCGTTGACTGCTGCTCAGCAATCGCGCGTTGTTGAGATTCACCCGGAACTCTGTTTTTACGCGATGAATCAAGGACCGGTCGAGGCCTCGAAGAAAACGCCGGAAGGCCAGCGCATCCGCATTTCGCTACTCGACGGCGAAGGATTCGGCTTTGTGCACGATGCGCTCAAGATCGGCATCGCAAGGTCTGTCGCCACACCTGACGACATCATCGATGCGCACGCCGCGCTATGGACGGCTCGCCGCTACGCCTTGGGCATTGCACGCCGCATCCCCGGAAACCCGCCATCTGACTCCAGAGGCCTGAGGATGGAGATGTGGATGTAGGCGGCATTGCAGAAGCGTCAATCCCGGTGCGGCGCGCCCCCCGGGGGGTCACACGTTGAACAGGAAGTGGCACACGTCCGCGTCCTGCATCACGTACGACTTGCCCTCGATCCGCATCCGGCCCTTTTCCTTGATCGCCTTCTCGCTCTTGAACTCCACGAGGTCGTTCACGCTGTAGATCTCGGCACGGATGAAGCCGCGTTCGAAATCCGTGTGGATCACCCCCGCCGCCTGCGGGGCCGTCGCGCCCACCGGCACCGGCCAGGCGCGGACTTCCTTTTCGCCCGCGGTGTAGAACGACTGCAGCCCCAGCAGCGCGTACGCCCCGCGGGCCACGCTCGCCAGCGCCGGCTCGGACAGCCCGATGCTCTCGAGCATCTCCTGCTTGTCGCTGCCCTCGAGGTCCGCCAGTTCCGCTTCGATCTTGGCGCACACCGGCACCATCTGCATGCCTTCTTGGGCCGCCCGCTCGCGGACGCGTGAGGCGTGCTTGCCCGTGCCGTGAACGTCGTCCTCGTCCACGTTGGCGATGTAGAGCACCTTCTTGGCGCTCAGAATCCCCAGGCTCTTGAACGCCTTGCGCTTCTCGGCGTCGTCGAACTCGTGGGCATCCACCAGCGCCCGCGCTGGCTTCCCCTCGCTCAGCACCGGCAAGAGGGTCTTCAGCACCTCATATCGGGCCACGCTCTCAGGGTCGCGTGCCTTTGCGGCGCGCTCGGCCTTGCCGATCGCCCCCTCGACCGTCTGCAAATCCGCCAAAATCAACTCCGTCTCGATCACCTCGATGTCCCGGATCGGATCGACCCCGCCCGAGACGTGGGTGATCTCCTCGCCGCCGGGGGCCTTCTCGAAGCACCGCACCACGTGGCAGATCGCGTCCACCTCGCGGATGTGCGAGAGGAACTTGTTCCCCAGCCCCTCGCCCTTGCTCGCCCCCGCCACCAGCCCCGCGATGTCCACCAGCCGCAGACTCGAATAGATCAGTTTCTGCGGCGGGATGTACTGCGAGATCGTCTTCAACCGCGGGTCCGGTACCGGCACGATGCCCACGTTGGGCTCGATGGTCGCAAAGGGATAGTTGGCGGCGAGCGCCTTGCCGTTGGTCAACGCGTTGAAGAGGGTGGACTTGCCCACGTTGGGCATACCCACGATGCCGGCTTCCATGCTGAGTCTCCGGGTGTGATGCCCCCGACGCAAGAGCCGGGGGCCGTTGAAGTTATCGGGAATTCAGGGGGGCATGATGGTAGGGCGGAATCCCGCAGGGCGGTGCCGCCCCGCCCCCGGATCGGGGTGAACGCCACGCCACGCATCAAGTTCGCTCAGCCCCCCGGCCAAGCGGGTCGATCCCTGCGGTGGAACCGGCGCCGCGTGGGCGAACGGCCGACGTTGTTTCATCGAACCCGCCATGAACGCGCACAGCCCCAAGACTCACCCCGTCCCGCTCTCGGACCCCGCGTCACCGGGGGAGCCGGTACGGACGGTGATGCAGCGGGCCCGCTTCATCGCGATGCTCGCGCTCCTGCCCATCGGCGTTACCGTCCTCCGTTTGCTGCTCCTGCGGCACGACGGCGACTCGGCGATCACTGTCGGTGCCATCCTCAGAGACAACGCCGACATCCTTATCCTTGCCGTGGGTGCGGGGCTGGTCGTTGCGGCGTTGGGGGCGTGGGCCGCGAAACTGCGCGTCGGGCGTGATATCAAGGTCGCCTCGTCGGTCCTCGCCGCGGCCCTGTTCGCCGTCGGGAGCGGGCGTGTGGTCGGCGAGGGCGAGCGGGCGCGTTCGCAGATGCGGTCGAGTATCGAGGGCTTTGCACCCACCTACAGCGCCGAGATGAGGACCCGGGGCCATTGGCGCCTCGCCTCGGACGCCGCGCCGGAAGACCCTCTGTATCTGGACCTGATCGAAACTGAAAAACGCTGGCTCGCCAACAACCCCGGCGTGGCGGACATCTACACCATGCGCCGCGACCCCGCCGGGAAGTGGCGTTTCATCGTCGACTCCGAAACAGACTACAACCACAGCGGCGCGATCGATGACGAGCGCGAAGAGAGGACCGCCCTGGGCGAGCCGCTCGAGATCGATACGTCCGAGATCGAAGCCGCGGCCGCCGGGAAGCACATCTTTCAGGACCACCCCGAGACCGACCGCTGGGGCACCTGGGTGTCGGCCTTCGTCCCGATCCTCGACGACGCCGGTGCGGTCGAGGCCGTCCTCGGCGTGGATTTCCCCGCCGAGAACTGGAACAAGGAGATCGCGCACGCGAGGCTCGGCGTGATCGGCTATCTGGGCGGCGGACTTGCCCTACTTTTCGGTGCGGCGGCCCTGCAGATCGCATACCGAAGGCACATCAAGGGCCGCATCGAGAACGAGTTCCATCTCCGCGCCAAGGCTGAAGAACTGCAACAGGCCCGGATCGAAGCCGACGCCGCCAACCAGGCCAAGAGCGAGTTCCTCGCCAACATGACGCACGAGATCCGGACTCCCATGACCGCCATCATGGGCTATCTCGACATGATCATCGACCCCGACCTGCCGCCGACGCTGCGTGAATCGCACGCCAAGACGATCAAACGCAGCGGGCGCCACCTCCTCAGCATCATCAACAACATCCTCGACTATTCCAAGATCGAGTCCGGCAAACTCACCGTCGAGTGCATCCCCTGTGACCTCACCGAGATCGTCGACGACGCCATGGCCCTCATGCGCAGCCTGGCTGAGAACCGCGGCATCGCGTTCAACGTCGAATGGCAGGAGGGCGTGCCCCGCACCATCCGCTCCGACCCGATGCGCCTCCGCGAGGTGCTGATCAACATCGTCGGCAACGCCATCAAGTACACCGAAGAGGGCGGCGTACAGGTGACCATCTCCTTCGCCCCCGGGCGCGAAGGGGTCCCCTCGCTCTTCTTCGCCGTTCGCGATTCGGGTATCGGACTCACCCCCGAGCAGGCCGCGGGTCTGTTCCAGCCGTTCAAACAAGCCGATAGTTCCCACAGCCGCCGGTTCGGCGGGACCGGTCTGGGCCTGGTCATTTCGAAGTCGTTCGCCGAACTCCTTGGCGGGACCATCGAAGTTCAGAGCACCGCCGGCGTCGGCAGCACCTTCACGATCTCCATCGCCGCCAACGTGCCGGAATCGGCCGAAGCCCCATTGACCATCCCAGGCCACGCGGCGTCGAACGCTGAACACCCCGAGCAGACCGAACTCGCCGCCGCCGGCACCACCAACTGAACCCAACAGGAGGCCGCCATGACCGCGAACCCCGCCAGCATCAACGCCGCGCAGTCGAACGCCGTCAAGGGCCGCGTCCTCGTCGTCGACGACATCGAGGAAAACCGCGAGATCATGAAGTACTACCTGGTCAAGGCCGGGTACGAGGTCACGACCACCGACGACGGCTTCACCGCCCTTCAGGGCCTCGTCGGCGGTGCCACCCAGCGCCGCACCGGCGCTAAGCCCCCGGAGTTTGATCTGGTGCTCATGGACATGAGCATGCCGCTCATCAACGGTTACGAGGCCGTCCGCCGCCTCCGCAGCCAGGGCTATACAAAGCCCGTGGTCGCCGTCACGGCGAACACCCTCGCCGGCGACCGCGAGAAATGCCTCGAAGCAGGCTGCGACGATTACGTGGGCAAACCCTTCGAGCCCGCCCAACTGCTCGATGTGTGCGCCCGCATGCTCGTCCGCGCGAAGACTTCGACCGCCGCCGCGGCTTGAGGCACCCGGCGCATCGCCCGCACGGCCGCAATCCGTACGGGTTCCAGGAAAGATCAGCGCTCTCCGAGCAAAGGCGATGGCCCTCGCTTGCGCTTCGGGTTCGTTGGCGGCGTCCAGAACGAACCCGAAGCGCAAGCGAGGGCCAGCGTTCAAAGACCCACAGCGCTGGCTTCAACCGCAAAGCGCATCACAGTCGGTCAGCGTTCGCAGGCTTTGCTTCGTGAATCTGCACCTCCACACGCCCCTCCGCGACACCGCAGCGGCGCGACGCGCGCCGGTACTCGCCCGGCGGCACGCCGTGGAAACGCTTGAACGCGTTGCACAGCGCCCCCTGCGAGGCGTAACCCGTTCTCCTGCCAATCTCCGTCAGGTCGTGCTCGGTGTGCCGGCACAGGTCGGCCGCGATCCGCATGCGGTACGCCGTCAGGTACTGGTGCGGGGCCAAACCGATCATCGACATGAACCGCTCGTGGAACACCGTCCGCGACAGCCCCGCCTCGTCCGCCAGTTGCTGCGACGTCCATTCCCGCTGCGGCGAGGTGTGGATCAGCGACAGCGCCGGGCCGATGTGGTCGTCGAGGATCGCCGCGGCCAGACTCCCGGCGCGGACGTCATCCCCGCCCAGAAACGTCCGGACGGCTTCGACGAACAGCACCGAAGCCAGATGGTTCATCATCGCGTGCGTCCCCGGGCTGAGGTCGGCGACCAGCGATTGCAGCAGGGGGATCACCGCGGGCCACACCGCCGAGCGCGAGACCGCCTCCCCGTGCCGGAGCACAATGACCGGGGGCAGCCCGAGTCGGGCCGCGTTCGGCGCGTGCTCGGCGAAGTTGAATGCGCCGTTGATGATCCGAGTGGTCGGCCCGCGATCACCCAGCCGCAGCCCTTCATGCCGTTGGGCCATCCCCTCGTTCACAAACTCGGCAATGGGGCGCAGCGGCCGGTCCGCGCGGTCCTGAAGCGAGTGCCAGTCACCCGGCCCCAGCACCGCGACATCGCCGGGTTGAAGCAGCACCGGCTCCGCAGATTCCCCGGTGAGAATGACCAGGTTTCCCTCCAGCAGCGCATGGAAGCCGCCGCCGTAGGTCGGCACCCGCAGGCCGAATGGTCCACGGAACTCCGACACCCCTGCGACCCATGCGCGCAGGCGCATCCGCTCCATCGCGGCGCTCAGGCCGTCGGCGACGAGCACCGCGGGCGGGCGCGGCGGGCGAGATTCCGGGTCCGATGGTCGCATTGTTAGGCGTGAGGGTCTATCGGCACGCCCAACGCAGGATGCATCCATTCTATTGCCTGATCCGGAGTGCTTTCATCCCGAGTCCGATCTGTTTGCTCGCGTGTGCGGCCGGTTGTCCATGGAAAGACCCCGTCCGCCCCCTGAACCATCAAGCAACCCCGGCGTACGCGCCGGCGTGCGCGACCGCGCGTCGAAGGGCCGATAGACCATCGTCCGAGGCTCCGCCGCGTGAGCGTTTCATGCCGGGTCGTCGGGCGAACAAGATCGGAGGCCATCATGTCGGGCATTTCCAGCATCGGTTCATCGAATCAGTCGGCGCTGCTCCAGCAGTTACGCCAACGCCAGGGGTCTGGGAGCCCGCAGGGCGCGGGCGGGTTCCCCGAGCCGCCCAAAGAGTTCAAGGCCAAGTTCGAGTCCGCCGCCCAGGCCGCGGGCATCGACACCAAGCAACTGGCCGGGCTGCAGGACCAGATCCAGTCCGCCGTGCAGGGCGCGCTGGAGTCGTCCGACGGCTCGTCCGACCCCCGCGAGGCCGTCGAGTCCGCCATCAACGGCGTGCTGAAGGACAACGGCATCGACGCCGACGAACTCAAGACCAAACTCGACTCGGTCTTCGAGAAACTCGGCGCCCCCAAGCCCGGTACCTTCTCCGGCGTCGGCGGCTTCGGTGCCACCAACGGCAAGTCCGCCGATTCGACCAAGAGCGACCTGCTCTCGCAACTGCTGAAGTCGCTCGACTCGAACAACCAGGACTCTGGCGGCTCGTCGATCCTCTCTTCCATCCGCTCGCTCCCGCCCGGTGCGCTCGTCGACGCCGAGGCGTGATCGAACAAGTCGGGGGGCACATCACCCCACTCGCGTGTACGGCGGAGCCGTCGCGCGGGGGACGGGGAGATCGGGATTCAGGGCCGGGGCTTCCGGGACGCTCAACAACCGAATTATCAAGCCGTGGCGGCGTGGCCCGCGGTCGCTTGCGGCACGACCGGTTCCGTCGCCGGCACATGTTTGTGGTGCGTCGCCGCCAGCAAGGTGTAGATCGACGGCACGACGAACAGCGTGAACAACGTCGAGATCGTCATCCCCGTCACCAGCACGATGCCGATCGAGTTCCGCGCCTGAGCCCCCGCGCCCGTGACAAACACCAGCGGCATGTGCCCGAAGACCGTCGCCGCCGAGGTCATCAGGATCGGCCGCAGCCGCGTCATGGCCGCTTCCCGTGCGGCCATCGCCTTGCTCAAGCCCTGCTCCTGCAGGTGGTTGGCGAACTCGACGATCAGGATGCCGTTCTTCGCCACCAACCCCACCAGCGTGATGAGGCCCACCTGCGAGTAGATATTGATCGTCGTGAACCCCAGGAACGTGAACACCAGCGCCCCCGACAGCGCCAGCGGCACGCTCCCCAGCAACACGATCAACGGATCACGGAACGAACTGAACTGCGCCGCCAGCACAAGGTAGATCAGCCCCAGCGCAAACCCCAGCGTCACCGCCAGACTCGCCCCCTCGGTGCGGATCTGGCGGCTTTCACCCGCATAATCAAACGAATACCCCGGCGGCAGGATGCTCTTGGCGGCCACTTCCAGTGCCCGCAGCGCCTCCTCTTTGGTCGCCCCGGGGGCCACGCCGCCGTACACCTTGAAACTGTTCCGCTGCTGGAACCGCGTCAGCGTCCGCGGCACGGTCTCGGTCTTCAGCGTGACGAACGACGACACCGACACGCTCCCGCCGTCCTTGGTCCGCACCTTCAGTTGCAGCAACTGGTCCGGCGTGCCCCGCTTGACCGTCTCGATCTGCGGGATCACCTTGTACGACCGCCCCTCGTAGTTGAACCGGTTGACATAGCCGCCCGAAAGCATCACCCCCAGGTCACGCCCCACATCGGCCAAGTCCAGCCCCATGTCCGCGACCTTCTCCTTATCAATCACAATCCGTGTCTGCGGCAGGTCCAACTTCAAATCCGAGTCGGCGTACAGGAACTTGCCGCTCTTGAACGCTTCGCCTACCAGCATCCCGGCGTACGGGGCCATCTTCTCGGCGTCCTCCGTGCTGGTCACGATGAACTCAACATCGAACTGCCCCGCCCCCGGCAATGGCTTGGGCAGCGCCGGGAATGCGCGGATCCCCGCGATTTGCGAGAGTTTGCCGTACACCTCGCCCTGAATCTCCGCCGTGGAGCGTTTGCGGTCCTCCCAGTTCTGCGTCTGGATACCCCCGAACCCGCCGGCGACCTGCGCCACCTGGAAGAAGAACCTCGCCTCAGGCGTCGAAAGGAACGCCGCCGCCACCTTGTCGAAGCCGCGCAGCGTGTAGTCCAGCGTCGCGTCCGGCGGCGACTGCACCACCGTGAACACGATCCCCTCGTCCTCGGTCGGCGCCAGTTCCGTCCGCGACATCGTGTACAGCGGCCACCCCATCGCGGCGATCATCAGCGCCGCCAGCGCGAAGGTCCACCGCAGTTGCAGCGTCACCGACAGCGCCCGCCCGTACAGGTTCTTCAGCGCATCGAACCGCGCATTGACAAACCGCGTGAACCGCCCGTCTTTGCCTCCCGCGGGCACCAGGTACGCGCTCATGATCGGGCTGAGCGTCACCGCCACCACGCCCGAGATGATCACCGCCGCGGCGAGCGTGAAGGCGAACTCGCGGAACAGGCTGCCCGTCAGCCCGCCCTGGAACCCGATCGGCGTGTACACCGCCGCCAGCGTGATCGTCATCGCGACGACCGGCGCGAACAGTTCCCGAGCCCCCACCAGGGCCGCGTCGATCTTGCCCATGCCTTCGCGGACATGCCGCTGCACGTTCTCCACGATCACGATCGCATCGTCCACCACCAGCCCCACCGCCAGCACGATCGCCAGGATCGTCAAGAGGTTCAGCGAGAACCCCAGCAGCATGATCGCGATGCACGCCCCCACCAGCGAGATCGGCATGGCGATCAGCGGCACGATGACCGTCCGCAGACTCCCCATGAACAGGAACACCACGAACCCCACGATGGCGATGGTCTCGCCCAGGGTCTTGGTGATCTCCTTCAGCGCGTTCTCCATGTAGTACGTGCCGTCGTAGGCCAGCACCATCTCGATGCCGCCCGGCAGCGTCGGCCGGATGCGGTTCAGCCGCTCTTTCAGCAGCGCCGAAACATCGAGTTCATTCGCGCTCGGCAGCGGCCACACCGACAGGTACATCGCCGGCTCGCCGTTGAAACCCGCCTGACCCGTCGGCTCCTCGCTCCCCAGTTCCACCGTCGCGATGTCCGCCAGCCGCACCGTCGTGCCGTCGGTTTGCCGAACGATCAACCGCTTGAACTGCTCGGCGTCCCGCAGGTCCGTGTCCGTCAGCAGGTCCACCTGCACGTCACGCCCCTTGGTCTTCCCCACGGCGGCCAGAAAGTTGTTCCGTTGCAGCGCGTCCTGCACGTCGGCAGGTGTGATGTCCAGCGCGTCCATCTTGTCGGCGCTCAGCCAGATCCGCATCGCCAGTTCGCGCGGCCCCTCCACCCCCACACGCTGAACCCCCTGGATGGTCTGCAACTCCGGCTGCACCTCGCGCACCAGATAATCGTTCAACTGCGTCAACGACATCGATTTCGTCGTGAAAGACACATAGAACGTCGCATACGGCTTGTCCGTCCGCTGAATATCCACCACCGGCGATTCCGATTCCCGAGGCAGCTCGCTCCGCACCTGGTTCAGCCGCGCTGAAATCTCCGCCAGCGCCGCGTTGGAAGGGTGATTCAGCCGTAGCCGCACGGTCACGACGCTCACCCCCGCGGTGCTGTTGGACTCGATGTAGTCGATCCCGTCAATCGCCGAAACCGCCCGCTCGATGGGCGTGGTGATGAACCCCCGCACCGTCTCGGCCGAAGCCCCGATGTACGCCGTGGTGATGACGATCGAAGACGACTCGATGCGCGGGTACTGCCGTACCGGCAACCCCCCGATGGCCCGCCACCCCACGGCCAGAATGATCAGATTGACCACAACCGCCAGCACGGGCTTGCGGATAAAGATGTCGGTGAATGATTTCATGGCGGGCGGTATCGGTGACGCCGCGAGCACCTCAGGTGCCGCGGAGTGGTGGGGGAGGGTCGGAAGGAAGTTGTCAGGGTAGGGCGCAGAATGCTCCGAGTTGACTCACTTCGGGGAAACCGCGTCCGATCAATCGTGCGTGATTCGTGGCAACCCGGTGTCCGCGTTTGAAACAGAAACAAAGCAACAAGTCATCCGTGGGCTGCCGTCTCGAACCCCGGCCGTGAACCAGCGTACCGATGACACGTTGAAGCCCTCACTCCGCACCGCGTTCATCGCCTGGCTCGCGATCTCGATGATCGGCACTCTTTTATGGGCCTCGGCCTCCGAAATCAGCACCGGAACGCTGCCGCGCGCAGTCGAAGCAGGTATCAAAGTCACCGCTAACGTCTTCGACACGGCGGCATCCCCCGGCTGGATGATCGCCCGATTCGCGGGCCAGGGCGGACGGGGTATCTTCACCGCCGCACTCTGCCACGGGTTTTCCTGGGCCGCATACATCGCATGCATCGTCCTGATGCAGCGGCTGATCGCGGGCCGAGCGTGCATGCCGCAAGCCTCGCCGAGCACTGTGCCTTCGCCTCCAGTAGAAAACCCCGGCCGTCGCCGATTCCTTGCTTGCACGCTCGTCGGCGTCCCCATCGCGGCGTCCTCGACCAGCCTGATTTACGCCACCGCCGTCGGGCCATGGACCCTCCGGCTCCGCCGCTTCACTGTGCCGATCTCCGGGCTTCCCCCCGAACTCGTCGGCACAAGAATCGCGCTGCTCACCGACACCCACCTCGGTCGGCGGATCCCGCGCGGGCATATTGAGCGTGCCGTCGCAATGGCCCTCGATCTCAGCCCCGAAGTGTTCATCCTCGGCGGCGACTACGTCGACCACGAAGTCGCCAACATCGACCCCGCTATGGCGACCTTCGCTCCCCTCGTCGCCACGGGGCGCCCGGTGATCGGCGTCCTCGGCAACCACGACTACTACGCCGACGCGGAACGAACCCTCCTTGCCATGGAACAGCACGGCATCGTGCCGCTCCGCAACGAACGACGCTTCCTTGTTCCCGGCTCACCGTTCACCCTCTCAAACGCCCTAGCGCTAAACTCTGCGGCCGTCTGCATCGCCGGGATCGAGGATCTCTGGGAGGGCAAGCCCGATCTTGAAGAGGCACTCCGATCCGTCCCCGAACACATCCCCCGCCTCCTCATCAGCCACAACCCGGACTTTGCCGAATCCGAAGAGGCCGGCGCACACCGCGTCGACCTCATGCTCAGCGGGCACACCCACGGCGGACAAGTGTCGCTCCCTTTCATCGGCACCCCCATCGTCCCCTCGCGATACGGGTCGAAGTATGCCCGCGGCTTGGCCCAAGCCCCGCACTTCCCGGTAATCGTCTCCGCCGGTATCGGTATGGCCGTAGCACCCGTGCGGTTGGGCGTCCCGCCCGAAGTCGTCGAGATCACACTGATCGCCAGGGCGTGAATCCCACCGACGCCAGTGGGAAATCGCACCCGCATCCCACCCCCGCCTACCATTTCCCATGAGCCCGCGTCCCCATCGGTTGCTCGGTGCCCTTGCCCTCTTGGTGTGTTCGCACGCCGGGCTTGCCGAGTCGGCACCGTTCGACATGCGGCAGGTCGCCGCCGTGCGCGACATTCTTCCCGGGCTTGATGACGCAGACTTCGTGAAGCGTGAGGCCGCGTCCAAACGGCTCCGGGACGATCCGACGCTCTCCGTCGACGCCCTGGGCATCGCACTCGCCGAGCCGAACCTCACCGCCGAACAGTCCCGCCGCCTCGTCACCGCGTTCCGCGAGCGCTTCATCGCCTCGCCCCGCCCCGCCATCGGGATCGGTTTCGAACTCTCTCAGGACGACCCCCGCGGCGTCGTCGTCAACCGCCTCAACCGCGGCCTCCCCGCCATCGACGCGGGGCTGTTGCAACTCGGCGATATGGTCGTCTCCCTCAACGGCGAGCAAATCATGACGCCGCAGGCCCAAGCCCAGGCGCAGGCCGCGGCTGGCGCGGCTCAGCAAGCCGCCCAGTTCGCCGGACGCGACCAGTTCGCCGAACAAAACCGCGCCATCACCCGCACCATCTCGCTCATCCAGTCCTATGACCCCGGCGACGTCGTGACGCTCGAAGTGCTCCGCCTCAAGGCGCCCATCGCCAACCCGCAGCCGCAGCAGGCCGACGCGGGCATGGCTCCGCGCCGGCTGAACCTCAGCAAAACCGCCGAGCGCGAACGCATCGAGGTCCGCTGCCCGCTGGGCCTCTATTCCAACCTCGTCAACCAGGGCCAGTCCGACCCCGCCTTCCTCATGCGTGCCTACGGCGAAGCCGCCATGGACGCCCGCCTCAAACGCCTCGGCGTCGCCTGGCCCGGCCCCCGCCCTGTCAACGCCCTCGCCGCCATCCTGCCGGGAACCGAGAATCCGCCGCCCGCGTTCACCGCGAAACTCGCGCTGGGCTTGGCCGGCGCGGGCGAGCCGCCGCAGCCGGAACAGCCCTGGGCCGGCAACTGGAACAACCCCGGCAACATGGCCATCCGCGCCGTCGACGCTCAGGGCCGCGTCTTCGTCCAGAACGGCAACCGCATGGTCCAGATGCCCCGCGGCGTCGCCGTGCAACTCATGCCCGGTCGCGGCATGGAAGACGCGCTCGCCGCCAAGCAGCGTGCCGCGATGGCCGTCGCGTCCGTCGCCGAAGACGCCGCGTCGGGTGCCGCGTCAAACAAGGAATCGACTGTCCCCGCCGCCTCCGGCGTCAGCCGCGACCTCCGTCGCCTCGCCGAACTCCAGAGCGACCTCGCCGCCGCGGAACTCCGCATCAGCGACACGACGCTCGACCAGCCCTCGCAGCGCGAGGCCCAGAAGCGGGCCGCCGAACTCCGCACCGCCGTGGACCACCTGGTCCGCTCGATCCAGTCGCCCGGCTTCCGCGCCGAACCCACGGTGAGCGCGGAAACCGACGCCGGCCTCGACCGCTAAAGCGCAACCGTGCCACGATGCTGCCGTCCCCGACAGCGTCGTGCCCGCCGACGTTCACACAATGAAATTGACCATCTTCCCCGGTACCACGATCACCTTCTTGATCGCCTTGCCCTCGATCGCCGCGACGACTTTCGCATCGGAAAGCGCGATCGCCTCCACGGCCTTCGCGTCGGCCTTCGCCGGCACCACCACCCGCCCGCGCAGTTTTCCGTTCACCTGCACCGGCATCTCCACCTCGTCGTCAACGAGCATCTCGGGATCAACCTCCGGCCACGCCTGATTGCACGCGAGGCCAGCCCCGCCCCCGGAACCCGCACGCGACCATAACTCCTCCGCCATGTGCGGCGCAAACGGTGAAAGCACGACCGCCAGCCGGCACAGTTGCCCCCGTGTCAGCGCCCCGGGCTGGCACATGTTCACAAACTCGATCATCGCCGCGATCCCGGTGTTGAACGACAGCGCCTCGATCGCCGCGCCCACCTTCGCCACCACGCGGTGCAGCTGCTTCTCCAGCGCGGCATCGGGCGAGCCGTCCGCCGCCGCACGCACGGCGCCGGACTCTTCGTCCACCGCCACGCGCCACAACTTCTGCAAAAACCGGAACATCCCGACGATGTCCCGCGGGTTCCACGGCTTACTCGCCTCCAGCGGTCCCATGTACATCTCATAGAGCCGGAACGTGTCGGCCCCGTACTCCGCGATCACATCATCAGGGTTGATGACGTTTTTCAGGCTCTTGGACATTTTCGCGACGATCTGCGACACCGCCGCCCCCGCTGCACGCTCGACGAACTTGCCCTCGGAAACCTCGTCCACCATGTCGTTGGGCACGAGCGTCTTGTCGGCCCGCTGGTACGCGAACGACGTGATCATCCCCTGATGGAACAAACGCCCGAACGGCTCGAGCGTGCTCACCTCGCCCAGATCAAACAGCACCTTGTGCCAGAACCGCGCGTACAGCAAATGCCCCACGGCGTGCTCCGACCCGCCCATGTACAGATCAATCGCGCCGGCATGCGGTTCGCCATCGGCCTTCTTCGACACCATCCAATACCGCTCCGCCTCGCGCCCCACAAAGCGCGCCGAGTTCCCCGCGTCGCAGTACCGCAGGAAGTACCACGAAGACCCCGCCGACCCCGGCATCGTGTTCGTCTCGCGCCGCACCGGGGTCTCCGGCGGCAGCACCGCAGGATCAACCCCCGCCGCCCCCGCCGTCGTGCGGACCCACGATCCCGCCTTCGCCAGCAGCGGCTGCGGCTCGTCGCTCTCGGCGGGCGAGTAATCCTCCAAGTCCGGCAGCACCACCGGCAGCGCCGATGCCGACACCGGGTAGTGGTTTCCCGCCGCGTCGTACACGATCGGGAACGGCTCGCCCCAGTAGCGCTGGCGGCTGAAGGCCCAATCCCGCAGGCGGAAGTTCACGCGGCGCGCGCCGATCCCCCGCGAAGCCAGCCACGCCGTCACCTTCGATTTGGCCTCGTCCGTCACCAGCCCGTCGAAATCGCCGGAGTTCACAACAAATCCAGCACCGCCGTACGCCGCGCCGTGCGCCGCGTAAAAAATCCCGCTCTCGAACCGCTTCCGCAGGTCGGCCGGCTCGGCAAGGTCCAGGTCCTCGACCACCTCCAGCCACGAAGCCTTCACAGCACCGCGCCGCTGTCCAACCGCACCCGGCAGCACGTCCGCCGTCTGATCCAGCCCGGCCCGCGAAAGCGCCGAAGGCTCATCGCCGCCGCGCGGGTTCGACATGACCTTCGCAAACGCAGCATCAAACCCGCTCGGCCCCGTGCCGGTGGACGTCACAAGCCCAAGGAAGTCGGCCAGCCTGCTCACCCACTCTTCCGCGGCGGCCTCGATCGACACGGCCCGCTCAGCGAAAAACCGCATCGCGAGGATCGTCGCTGGGTACACCACGTCCCGCACCGGAAGCCCGAACTGCGCGGCGAACTCGAAGTCACGCTCATCGTGCGCCGGCACCGCCATGATCGCCCCGGTGCCGTAGCCCATCAGCACGTAATCCGCCGTCCATACCGGGATCAGTTCCCCCGTCGCCGGGTTCACGGCGTCCAACCCGGTATCGACACCGGTCTTCACCTTGCTCTCAGCCTGCCGGTCGACCTCGGACTTGCTCCGCGTGGCCTCGACATACGCCCGCAGTTTCGCCGCATCCGTCCGCGTGCCGGGCTTCGCCAGTGCCGCAGCGACCAGCGGATGTTCGGGCGCCACCACCATGTACGTCGCGCCGAAGATCGTGTCGGGGCGTGTCGTGAAGACGCGGAGCGCGCGGTTTCCCCCACTCCCGATTCCCGACTCCCGACTCCCGATCACCTCAAACCCAATCTCCGCACCCTCGCTCCGCCCGATCCACTCCGACTGCATCGTCTTGGTCGACTGCGGCCAATCGATCTTTGCCAAATCTTCCAACAGTCGTTCGGCCATCGCCGTAATCCGGAACATCCACTGGCGCAAGGGCCGCCGCACCACCGGGTGCCCGCCCCGCTCGCTCCGACCGTCGATCACCTCGTCGTTCGCCAGCACCGTGCCGAGTTTCGGGCACCAGTTCACCGTCGCCTCGGCCAGGTACGCCAGCCGCTGCGAATCAATGAAACCGCGCCGCGCCTCCTTCGATGCCGAAGCCCACTCAAACCCCGGTTTCACCGGCGAATCCCCCCGCTCCAGCGCCGTTTCCAACTCCGAGATTGCCCGCGCCTTCCCCGTCACCGGGTCCACCCACGCGTTGTACAGCCGCAGGAACACCCACTGCGTCCACTTGTAATACTCCGGGTCGATTGTGGCGAACTCGCGCGACCAGTCGTACGAAAACCCGAACCGCTTCAACTGCCGCCGAAAGGTCTCGATGGATTTCTTCGTCGTGATTGCCGGATGCACGCCCGTCTGGATCGCGTACTGCTCCGCCGGCAGCCCGAACGCGTCGTACCCCATCGGGTGCAGCACGTTGAACCCCCGCGCCCGCTTGTAGCGGCACACGATGTCTGTGGCCGTGTACCCCTCGGGGTGCCCCACGTGCAGCCCGGCCCCGCTGGGGTATGGGAACATGTCGAGGCAGTAAAACTTCGGCTTCGACGCATCGAACCCCGGCTCGCCGGGATTCGCCGCCCGGTACGCCTGCGCCGCGTCCCACTCGGCCTGCCACTTCGGCTCGATCTCGTTGGCAAACGCGGCGGTGTAGCGGTGCTTCGGTGTGTCTTCGGCCATAGGGGCCAATAGTACGGCGGCGATCCGGGTGGGCCAGCACCTCCGGGGCTGGCTCTTTCCCCGGCGCGCACACCATGGTTTCGATTCCGATGCCCCGACCCGATGCCGCTCGGAGAGCCGGCCCCCGGAGGTCAGTGCTTCCCCTGCTTCTCCGCCAGCAGTTTCTTCGCCTCGCCCACGAGGTAGAAACTCCCGGTGATGAGGATCAGGTCCTCGCGCCCCGCGGCACGCTTGGCCAGCTGCAGGGCCTCTTCGAGGTTGTCCGCCGTCTGGCACATTTTCCCTGACTGCTCCATGAACCGCCGGGCCAAATCGGCCGGGTCCGCCGCCCGCGCGTTGCCCTTCACCCGCGTAAAGACCACCTTGTCCCCCGTCTGCGCCACCGACGTCAGCATCTTGTCGATGTCCTTGTCCGCCGCGCACCCGAAGATCATGATCAAGGAGTCGTACGAAACATGAGCCCCGATGTTCTTGCTCAGGGCGCTCAGCGCGGCCGGGTTGTGCGCCCCGTCGACCAGCACCTTGGGCTGCTTCCAGATCACTTCCATCCGCCCCGGGATCTTCGTCTCTTCAAGCCCCAGCACGACTTTGCTGGTGGGCAGGTCGAAGCCCCGCTCGCTGAGTTTGTCGATGATCGCCAGCGCCAGCCCGCAGTTCTGCGCCTGGTGCTCCCCCGGCAGCGGCACCGGCACATGCTCGTACAGGTTCTTCGCCGTGCTCAGACCCACCCGCGTGTGCGGCCCTAACTGCACGTTTGCCTCGAACCGCGACGAGAACTCGATGTCTTTCCCCACCACCTGGAACGGCGCGCCCACCGCCGTGGCCACCTCCCGCATCGCCTCGATCACGGCCGGGTCCTGGTCGAACGTCAGCGCGGGCACACCCTTCTTAAAGATCCCCGCCTTCTGCTTGGCGATCTCCGCCGGCGTGTTCCCCAGGAACTGCGTGTGGTCGAGCGAGATGCTCGCCACCGCCGCCACCTCCGGCGTGATGACGTTCGTCGAATCCAACTTGCCGCCCAGGCCCACCTCGATCACCGCGATGTCCACCGCCTCATCGGCGAAGTACGCGAAGCCCACCGCCGTCACCAGTTCAAAGAACGTTGGCTCGCCCAGTTTGGGCGGCAGCGCCGATGCCGCGTCCGCCGCACGCCCCATAAGGTCCGTGAACGCCGCGTGCGAGATCATCTGCCCGTTGATCTGGATCCGCTCACGCAGGTCCACCAGGTGCGGCGACGTGTACAGCCCCACCGCGTACCCGCACCCCCGCAGCGCTGAGGTCGTCATCGCGCAGATCGAGCCCTTGCCGTTGGTCCCCGCCACGTGGACGAATTTCACCGCGTCCTGCGGGTTGCCCATCTCTTCGAGCAGGGCCCGCATCCGGTCGAGTTTGAACACCTTCGGGTCCACGTGCCGGGCGTTCATCTTCTCGATGTTCATCCGGTCGTACAGGTAGCGCACGGCGGTCTGATAATTCGAGAACGCAGGCTCACCCTTCTTCCGCTTGGATGGCGGCACGTGCAGCGGTCCATCTCCCCCCACGGGCCCCCCTCCAGAACTGCCCCCGGAACCCGCCACCGTACCCTTATCCGAACCCCCTTTCTCCCCCTTTGGGGGCACCAGCACATCCACTTTCAGGGGCTTGCGTTCAACGGCGGGCGAGGCTTTGGCAGGTCCAACTTTGGGCATAGGGGGCAAGCGTAGCAATCCGCCACCAGAGATCAAATACGTAGACCATCCAGATTCCTAAAGCCTTTTCAGATAAGTACTTATGTATTTTTCAATGCCGAACAAAATACAAACAAAACGTCACGGGTTGGCGTGCAATCTGGGGTTCTCGGCCCTCTGGGCGGGTTGGATGGATGCCGGGAGACCCACCGACATCTCGTCCAGCCGCCCGGACGCCTCGGCGCGTCCAGCGCCACGACCGCTATCGCCCCGCCGCGCTCGCGGCCGCCTCCCCCATTAACCGTTTCATCTCCCACACAGCCTCGCGCAACCCCGTGAACACCGCACGGCTCACGATCGCGTGCCCGATGTGCAACTCACTCACCCCCGCCAGCCCCGCGATGGCGCTCACGTTGTGATAGTTGAGCGCATGCCCCGCGTTGAACCGCATCCCGAGTGACCTGATCTGTTCGCCCGCCCGCCGCACTTTCTCCAACTCCGTCCGCAGCCCCGCGTGCAGCATGTCGCCCCCCGCCTCGGCGAAGGCGTGTGCGTACGTCCCGGTGTGGACCTCGCACACGTCGAACCCCGCCGCCTTCGCCGCCTCGATCTGCGCCGGGTCGGGATCGATGAACGCCGACACGACCATGCCTGCACCCCCGCCCCCGCCCCCGTCTCTGAGCCGGGACACGATGTCCTTCATCCGCCCCGCCTGCCCGCGCACGTCCAGGCCTCCTTCGGTGGTGATCTCCGCGCGCCCCTCGGGCACCAGCATCGAGGTGTGCGGGCGAATGCGCCGCGCAATCCCCACCATCTCCTCCGTCGCCGCCATCTCCAGATTCAGTTTCACCCGCACGCTCTCGCGCAGGCGTTCGACGTCGCGGTCGTTGATGTGCCGCCGGTCCTCGCGCAGGTGGACCGTGATCCCGTCGGCCCCGCCCAATTCGGCTTCGTGTGCCGCCCGCACCGGATCGGGTTCGACGCCCCGCCGCGCTTGCCGCACCGTGCAGACATGATCGATGTTGACACCCAGTTGGACCATGGGATGAGGATAGGGACCGACTGCCAATCTAGGGTTTCTTTGCAGGCCCGGCCCCGATCCGCCCCGCGAGCGGGTGCTTCCCAAGACCCTTCCGTACGCCGTCGGGCATGGCGGTGCGCCCCTGTGCCTGCATCATGGCCGCCGCCAGGAACCATGCGTCCGAGGTCTTGACCTTCTGAGCGTGGGTTATGGCCCGCAGCATCAGCCGGCGCAGCGTCTCGCTGGAACCGACCACGTCGGACGTGAGGCGTGAATCGCACAATGACGGCTCGGCGGCGTACGCCTCGCCCATCGCCCGCACCGCCTGCGCTTCCAACTTCTGACCCAAGAGCGCGAGCGCCAGCAGCCGCTGCGTTTCACCGACCGTCCACTGCACCTCGGGTACCGCACCGGCGGGCGCGGGCGTCGCCGTAGGCACCGGCACGGTCGGAACAGCAGTAGGGGGAGCGCTCGACCCCGGCGGCACACCCAGCGCCCCCGACGCCGCGTTCCGCGCATGGCTCACCAAGACGCCCAGAGCCCCCGCCGCACGTTCGTATGCACCAGTGCGCAGCAGGCGCAGCGCCTCCTGCTGCGGCGTCAGGGCCACCACCGTCGGCAAAGCGGGCAAAGCCTGTGGGTCCACCCGGCGCGACGTCACCCCCAGCGGTTCGTTCGGGTTCCCCCCGACCCGGTACCCCCACGGCGTGTTCCCGCGCCAGTACCCCAGCCCCCACGAGTATTCGTCCGGGTACCACACAATCACCCCCGAAGGCGGGCACGTCACCACCGGCGGCGGAACCACCTGCCCCGGCACCGGCCCCCCCGGTTGTGTAGGTCCCGGTGCCGTCGATCCCCCCGGCACCGCCACCGGCCCGCTCGAACCCCCGGGCACGGGAGACGGCGCGGGCGGGATCAAGGGCGCGATCGAGTTGTTTCCACCGGGCACGGGCGAGGGCGCCGGCGGGATCAGAATCGGATCGGCCCCAAAGCACACCGCGCTCAGCGAAACGCCCGCCACAAACCCCAGGATGGATCGCAGGTGCATGGTCATCTCCAATGGAACAATACGTCCGCCGACCCGCCTCGGACGCACGATCACAAACATGGTTCCAGCCTCTGCGCGCGCAGAGCCGGTCACTCATGAGGATTTTTTCAGGGGACGCCTGAGGACGAAGATGCCGTAGGCGGACACGGTGGGCTGTTTCCACATGTCCCCGTCAAGCATGACCGCGTCCTCGCCCTCTTCGTCGACCACGCCGGCGACTTCCCATTCGGTGCGGGCCAGGACCCTTGCCCATTGGGCGCCGCTGTAGCAGCGCAGGCGGTAGGTGTTGTCGAGGTGTTCTTCCTTCTTCCCCTTGGTCACCATCAGGTGATTGACGATCGGCTCAAACCGTGACCCCGGCTCTGGCGGGATGAACTGGGCCAACTGCACCACCCTGGTCCCACCCCGCGAACCCGAGAACACTTCCTCGCTGGCGAACTCGGCCCCATAGTGCGTGAGGCCCAGCCCCACGCAGTAGACGCCGCCCGGGCGCACGGCACGGAACATCGAACGCAGGTGGGCCAGCATCGCCGCGTCGGTGGGGAGGTGGCGGACGGAGTTGATGAGGCAGAAGGCGAAGTCGGCACCGCTCCCCGGGGGCACCATCTCGGGGTCCAGCACCGGCACCTTCGTCATGTCCCCCACGCGCAGGTCGGCCTTCAGGTGGCGTTGTTCCATCATCGCGCGCGCAAAGGCGATCATGCGCGGGTTCAGATCAAGCCCGACCACCCGCCGCCCCCGCGCCGCGGCGACCCTGAGATACCGCCCGCTGCCGCAGGCGGGTTCGAGCCAGACGCGTTTGCGCCTCGCGCGATCTCCTTCTGGACGGGGCAGGCAGAAGCGCTTTTCGATGCGTTCCAGCCCGTCCACTTCCGCCGTGGTGCCGGGCGAGTGCACGATGTCGTACCACAGCGGGTGGTCGTACCAATCCTCGGCTCGCCACCCCCCGGATTTGGACTCGGACCCGGCCCCGCCCCCGGACCGAGTTCGCGGCTTCTTCTTCGTCCGTTTCTTGGTGGTGTGCGTCCGTGCCATGGTTCGCGGGTAAGGTACCGCGTGATGAACTCCATGAAAGCCGTCGCCCTCGGGCTTGCCCTGCTGTGTCCGGTGATGACCGCCCATGCGGCCCCCGCCGCCCAGGTCGGCGCAGCACAGTTTGTCGTCTCGTTCGATGAGTCCGTCCGCACCACGCCCGTTTCGGGGCGGCTGGTGGTTTATCTCATCGCCCCCGGCTCCTCCATCGATTCGCGCTCGCAGCCGGGCGATGCCCCGTTCTTTGAAGACCCCCAGCCCTGCGCCGGCATTGACGTTACGAATCTCGCCCCCGGCACCGCCGTCACCGTGGATGACGCGGCGACCGCCTACCCCGATAAACTCTCGAAACTGCCCGCGGGCATCTACCGGGTGCAGGCCGTGCTGGATCAGGCCCGCGACAACTCCGACTGGAAGCGCGAAAACGGCAACCTCTTTTCCAAGACGGCGACCATCGAGATCAACCCCGAGGTCCGCTCGCAGATCGAGTTGAAACTCACCGAGATCACCCGACCGAAGCCCGCGCTGCCTTCCAAGGACGGGATTGCGCAGATTTTCGAGGTCCGCTCTGAACTGCTGTCGAAGTTCCACGGGCGGGATGTGAAGATGAAAGCGGGGGTGGTGAACCCCATCGATTGGAAGGAGGGGCGGTTGTACGCCGCGGTGTATGAGGTGCCCGGCTACGGCGGCGACTCGCGCACCGCCCTGATGATGGCCCGCGGCCGCACGCCGGAGCGGATCAACGCGATGCCGCAGGTGGAGCACGAGTTGTGGTCGAGCGCGTTCCGCATCGTGCTGGACCCCGAGAGCGGGAACGGGCACACGCTGTTCGCGGATTCAGACAACAACGGGCCGTGGGCGCGGGCGCTGGTGGAGGAACTCATCCCCGCGCTCGAGGCCAAGTTTGGACTCATCAAAAGCCCCGAGGCGAGACTGATCACGGGGCACTCGTCGGGCGGATGGTCGAGCCTGTGGCTGCAGGTGACGCACCCCGAGACCTTCGGCGGGGCGTGGCCAAGTTCGCCGGACCCGGTGGATTTCCAGGCGTTCCAGCGGACGAACATCTACGAAGACGCCAGCATGTATCTCGACGCGCGGGGCGAAGACCCGACCAAGTGGACCCCCAGTTTCACGACCCTCGCGGGCGAGACGACGATGACCGTCCGCACGGAGAACCAGGTGGAGGAGGTCATCGGGCCTCGGAACACGTCCGGGCAGCAGTGGGATTCGTGGCTGGCGGTGTTCGGGCCCAAGGCGGCCGACGGTCTGCCGGCTGACCTCTACGACCCGGTGACGGGCGCGATCGACCGGAAGGTGGCGGAGTCGTTCCGGCGCTACGACATCGGGGAGATGCTGCGGAAGGACCCCGAGAAGATCGGACGCGTGCTGCGTGAGAAGGTGCGGCTGATCGTGGGAGACCGCGACAACTACGGGTTGAACTTGGCGGTGTCGCTGTTGAAGCAAGACTTAAACAAGGTTGCGCCCGCGAAGGATGGCGATGCCCCCCGGGGGGGGTACATCAAGGTTCTGCCCGGCGACCACGGGACGGTGATGATGAACCCCGAGGCGCAGGCGGCTCGGGCGGAGATGCTGGAGTGCTTGCGGACGAGTGGGGTGCTGGCGAAGTAAGTCAGTAGTAGCCGATGCCACCCAGAGGGGGAATGTCAGGTTTCACGATGCCGAGGTTGAACCTGTACAGCGGGACACCGATAAGGCCCGCGAGTTTCTTCGCGTCCGAAGGGAACATCATCGGCTGGCACCCGATTCGAACGCACTCACGTGTGTCGTTGGACTGGACTCGGAGCACGTAGTCAACGCACTCCCAGTAGTGCGAATGATCCATTCCGCCACCGGAGTGGGCCGTCCATCGCACGATCTCGATCGCTTGGACGCTTTCGAGCGGAAAGGACCGACGTTCCCGCGGCAGTTCGATCTGACCCTTCGATCGATCGACAATCAGCAAATCTCCCTTCAAGGCTTCTCCACTGTGCGCCATGAGCCCGGCAGCAAGCCCGGGCAAGAATCCCATGAGAGGGAGAAAAAACGCGCACAGGCACCCGAACGCGATCAATGTCGGTTCGGGCCTTTGGATGCCGACCACGATCATCCAAGCCGCGAGCGCGATGGAAACTGCAACACCGATCCAGAACACCGCGTACACCCGGCGCGGAGGTTTCGGAGTCGCACACAGCCGGATCACGTCACCTTCGATCCGAAACTTGAACCTAGGCATCCGGTGTTGGGACGCGGTCAGCGTATCCCACTTGGGGCGATGCTCCGTGGGCTCAGCCGTGCGATCGTAGTTGATCACCCAATGGAAAAATCGGTCGATCACACCTGCAAAACTCCGGTCCTAAACTCCCGCGAGTAATCCCAGTTCTCCGTCATCCCCAGCGCCGCGATGAGTTCGTTGCGGGTTTCGTGGGGTTGGATGATGCGGTCGAGCCAGCCCCGTGCCGCGCCGTGCCGGATATCGGCCTGTTCGTTGTAGCCGGCGCGGACCGCGTCCAAAATGGCCTTGTGCGTTTCTTCGTCGATAGTTTCGCCCTTGCGCTTGCGGCTGGCCTCTTCGATGGTCGCGAGCACGCCGGAGGCCTGGGCCGCCCCCATCACGGCGCACTTGCTGTTGGGCCATGCGTAGGTGAGGAAGGGGTCGAAGGCTCGGCCGCACATGGCATAGTTGCCGGCGCCGTACGAGCCGCCGAGGATGACGACGATCTTGGGGACGACGCTGTTGGCCATCGCGTTCACCATCTTGGCGCCCGAGCGGATGATGCCCGATTGCTCGCTGTCGCGGCCCACCATGAAGCCGGTGGTGTCGTGCAGGAAGACAAGCGGGATCTTTCGCTGGTTGCAGTCCATGATGAACCGCGCCGCCTTGTCCGCCGCGTCGTCGTAGATCACCCCCGGCATGGAGACCGCCTTGACGGGGCCTGCTCGATTTCCGGGGAGTGAGCGATGGGTGACCTTCTTCTGGTTGGCGACGATGCCGCAGGGGCGGCCGCCGATGGAGGCGTAGCCGCAGACGATGGCCTGGCCGAAGTCGGCTTTGTATTCGTCGAAGGCGGTCTTGGTGGCACCGACTCTGGTGGCACCGGCTTCCAGCCGGTGCTGACCGTTGCGTCCGTCAGCATCAGCGGTGTCGATGATGCAGGCGATCACGTCCCGGGCGTCGTACTGCGATCCTGGCTTATCAGAAAACGCAGCGTAAATCTCGTCGGCAGCACGCTGCGCTTCGGTGGTGCTTTTCGGCACCTGCGTCAGCACCGGCTGGAAGCCGGTGCCACCAGGGCCATGCCTTCCCATCAAACTTCGAAGCCGCTCAAGGCACGCATCATCGTCCTTCTCGCGGAAATCGATGGTGCCGGAGATCGAGGCGTGCATCGTGGCCCCTCCGAGTTCCTCGTCGGTGATCTCCTGCCCGATGGCGGCCTTCACCAGCGCGGGGCCCGCGAGGTAAAGGCCTGAGCCTTCGGTCATCAGCAGCGTGTCACACAAAACCGGCAGGTACCCGCCGCCGGCGACGCAGTAGCCCATGATCGCGGCGACCTGCGGAATGCCCATCGCCGAGATCACGGCGTTGTTGCGGAAGATCCTGCCGAAGTCATCCGTGTCGGGGAAGACGTCCTCCTGCATGGGCAGGAACACGCCCGCGGAATCCACCAGATAGACCAGCGGCAGCCGCGCCATCATCGCGATGTGCTGGGCCCGGATGATTTTCTTGCACGTCATCGGGAAGAACGCCCCGGCCTTCACGGTGGCGTCGTTGGCGATGACCATGCAGTTAATCCCGCGCACGCGCCCGACGCCCGTGACGACGCCAGCGCTCGGGGCGCCGCCCGCCTCCTTGTACATGCCATAGGCCGACCACAGGCCCAGTTCGACGAAGCCCGTTGGATCATCGAGTAACTTTTCGACGCGTTCGCGGGCCGTGAGACGCCCCTTCTCGTGCTGGCGGTCGATGGCCTTCAGCCCGCCGCCGAGCCTGATCTCCTTCTCGATCGCCAGATACTCCTCGTTGGCGGCGCGCAGGGTGTTGATGGCGGACGACCCCGGCGCGGAAGCGGACGAACCCGAAGGTGTGGCGGTACGGCTCATAAGCCCCGAGTCTAGCGAACACCAATAGATCAGTTCCGGGAATCTCAACGCAGGCAACCCCACGATCTGCGGCATCGCCGAACACCCGCGCCATCCATCCCAGACCCACCCGAATCCTGTTCCGCCCGCGCCCAGGTGCTGGCCCCGCTGCGGCGGACATCGCATGTTTCACACGCCGAGGACGCGGGCATGGATGGTCCATCCCACGCCGGGTCGGCGGGCCGCGAATGACCGAAGGCCCTGGAACTGAACTGACAACCCCACCCCTTCCCTCCCGAAGTGGAGTGCGTTTCTCTCCTGATCGTCCGCCCGGGTGGCCGCACCGCCGCCCGGGTGGTTTTTGTTTTGGGGCAGACGCGAGATCGGAAGACAGGACTTACCGCGGAGAACGCGGAGAAAGCCGATGAGAGAATTGCCAGCAGAAGTGAACAGCGCTGCCTTCGGATCGCTTTCTCATTTCCTCTCTCTCCTTCTCTCTCCCGTATCCCTCCGCGAACTCCGCGTTCTCCGCGGTGAAATCCATTCCTCGAAGTGCTGTCGGCTAGAACCGGATCACCACCGAAGCGAACAGCCCCGCCGCGAAGCCGTCGAACTCGAAGTCGTCGTCGCCGCCCTTCGAGAGGTCGGCCGGGTTGTTGCGGAACCCCACTTCCACCGCCACCGTTTTGTTCTCCAGCGGGAACCAGCGGAAGTGCGGCACCACGTCCCACGCGAAGCCCGTCCCCTCGCCGATCGCCGCTCCCGCGTCCAGCGATACCCCGATCTCAAACCCGCGCGGCAGCCTGAAGTTCAGCCGAGTGCCCACCAGCGGGGCCGCCCACGTGCCGGATTCCTCAATCTGTTCGTCCCCGTTGGCAGGGCCGAACTTGAAGTCCAGGTGGTACACCTGCACCCCGCCGTAGAGGTCGAACCACAGGGCCGTGCCGTTCTCGTCGTCGCGGACCACGGGGTCGAACGAGTACCCGCCGGTGAGTTTGAACGAGGCGTAGTCGAGGTCGAACGCGACGCGGTCGCCGCGGGCGATATCGAACGCCCCGGCGTCGATGTCCGTCTCCGCCGTCGCGTCGTCGTCGAAACTCGTGGCCCACCCCGTGAACGCGAAAGTCCAGCGGTCCGACCGCAGCGTGAACCGCCCGGCCGGGGCGACGTGGACCTCGTCCATCCCGATCTCATCCACGTCGACCGTTGATCCGCCCTTGAAGGTGATCTCTCCGCCGAACGCGGCGAACCACACCATCGGCTCGATCTCGGCCTGCCAGGTCCGCTGGGTGCTGTGGAAATCCAGGGCCGCCGCCGCCGGCGTGCCGCCCCCCGAAACATCCACCGCCAGCCCACCCTGATCCCCGTCTCCCCCCCTGGCCGTTCCGCAAAGCCCCATCAGAACCACTGCCCCAACCCCCGCCGCCAGCCGATAGTGTGGTGTCGTCATTTCGCGTGTCTCCGTGCGTCCAAAGGTCGGTGGGGCAGGCTTCCCGCCTGCCTGCAAGAGCGATGGCAGGCTGGAAGCCTGCCCCACCGATACTTGTCGCGCAGCGTACCGTCTCGACCCATTCGCCGCCCCCCGCCCCCCGGCCCCGCCTGTTCCACGGCATGCCCACCCCGGACTCGCCAACCCCCGCCCCCGCCCCCGCCTCCGGCGTCGAGATCGCCCCCGGCATCACCGTTCCCGAGTCGGCCCTCGACTACGCCGCCGTGCGCAGCAGCGGGCCGGGCGGGCAGAACGTCAACAAAGTTTCGACCAAGGTCGAACTCCGCATCAACATCGCCAGTTTCCCGATGCCCCCCTGGGCCATTGACCGCCTTCTGACTCTTGCGGGGCGCAAGGTGAGCGACGCCGGCATCCTCGTCATCGCCGCCGACGAACACCGCAGCCAGAGCCGCAACAAGTCCGAGTGCCTCGACCGTCTCCGTCAACTACTCGTGCAGGCCCTCACCCGCCCCAAGCGCCGCATCAAGACCAAGCCAACCAAGTCCAGCCAGCGGCGCCGAGTCGACGACAAGAAATCCCGCGGCGGCATCAAACGCAACCGCGCCTCCCCCGGCGGCGAGGATTGACCTTCTGACCCCTCATACCAACGCATGACCACGCAAGCGCCTCACACCTTCACCAAACCGCAGCGACAGGGCCCCACCGGGGTCAAACGCCTGCTGTTCATCCTCGGGGCCGTCGCTCTCCCGCTCGCGCTGGTCCTGATTGCCGAGGTCTCGCTCCGCTTCGCCGGCTTCGGCGGCTACCCGCCCCTTTTCAAACCTGTCGGCGCGCTCAACAACCAACCGAACACGGTGCTCCACGTCACCAACAGCGACTTCATCCGCACCTGGTTCTTCAACAACCCCCACCAGCCCGGCTCCATCGACGACGGATCGATGGTGATGCCCAAGCCCCCCAACACCCTGCGCATCATCGCGGTGGGGGAGTCGGCCATGCGCGGCTTCCCCCAGCCCCGCGCCCTCGCTTCGACGCGCTTCCTCGAAGCGATGCTCCGCGAGGCACGCCCCGACATCACCCCCGAGGTCGTCAACCTCGGCGTCACCGCCATCGCCTCGTACCCCGTCCTCAACATCCTCACCGAAGCCCTCGAATACCAGCCCGACGCGGTCGTCATCTACGTCGGCAACAACGAGTTCTTCGGCGCCTACGGCGTGGCCTCCCTCAACCGAGCCGGCAACACGCCCACCGCCATGATGCTGCAGCGCCGACTGCGCTCCACCGCCATCGTCCAGGGCATCTCCAAACTGCTGAGCAAACCGCCCGGACCCGAGGCCGAGGGCAAGACCCTCATGGAGACCATGATGGGCCGCTCGTACACCGCCCCCGACGACCCCATCCGCGGGCAGGCCGCGAGCAATCTCGGCTTCTTCGTCGGTCTCATGATCGACCGCTGCAAGGCCAAGAACATCCCCGTGATGGTCTGCACGCTCCCCTGCAACCAGCGCGACCTCGCGCCATTGGGCGATACGGAACAATCCATCACCGACCCCGCCGAGCGTGAGCGGATCAAGAAACTCATGCTCGATATGAGTACCCGCGTGCTCAGCGAACCCGCCGCCGCAGAATCCGAACTCCGCGCGGCAATCGAAAAGCACCCCCTTCACGCCCGCGCGTGGTTCTGGCTCGGCAAAGCGTTGGAGAAGCAGGCGAAAATCGACGAATCCGCGCAGGCCTTCCAGAAAGCCTGCGACCTCGACCCCATGCCCTGGCGTCCGCCGGGTGGCAGCAACGCCGCCCTCCGAGCCGTCGTCAAGGAACGCGGCGCGGCGCTCTGCGACCTCGAATCCGCCTTCAACGCCCAATCCCGCAAGGCCGGCCAAGCCGCCACCGGTTGGAACCTCATGGACGACCACGTCCACCCCTCGCTCGAAGGCCAGCACCTCGTCGCTCGGACGATCCTCGACACCATGGCCGAACTCTCGGGCCCGGCGAGAGTCACGCCAGAGCAGGCCGCGAAGGTTTCGGACTTCGAAACTCTTGCCCCTCGCCTCGGGGCCAACGACTACGAGCGCTACGGCGTGGCCCACCAGATGCGCGTCCTGGGCCGCATCGCCTTCTTCAAGGAAACCAACCCCGGCATGCAGGCCCGCTTCGACGCCGTCTGCGACGGCTTCGCGGCTAGGTGGGACCAGAAACTCCGCGACGCCGCGGTCGAATGGCAGAAGCCCGAGACCCACCGCGGGGCCAAGCGTCCCATCTCGGCCATGATGGGCAAAGTGCTTGTTTCGCAGGGCAAACTGCCCGAAGCCCTAGCCCTCTTCGACAGCGCCGCCCAGTCGGTCTTCGCCTACACCTCGTGGTCGCTCGAATACGAACTCTTCCGCTTCGGCATCCTCGAAGCGGCCGGCCCGCTGAGCGACGCCGAGAAAGCCCGCGCCCGCGCCGCCCTCGACCGCGGCCTGCTCCTGATCAACCGCCCCGGCGCTGACTCGGCCATCACGCAGCGCCACGTCGGTGTGCTGCACCAGGTTCTTGGTGAGTACGAGCAGTCGATCCCCTACCTCAACGCGGCGCGATCCGGGTTGGGTGCCGAGAGCCGCGTCGCCTGCGACATGGCCCTCGTTCAGGCGCTGGTGAAGTCCAACCGCCCCACCGACGCGATGAAGGTGCTGGCCGACGGCGCGAAGAACGCTGGCCAGTTCGCCCCCCAGTACCAGAAAGTCATGAACGCCCTGAGCGCTCAACTGGTCCCTGCAGAGGAAAACAGCAAACCAGCAAATCAGCAAAGCAACAAATGAGGACCAACCCGATCAGCACACCGATCACCCAACCCGCAATCCGATTTGCTGCTTTTCCGCTTCGCTGCTTTGCTGTTTTTCCATGACCGCCATCCTCGGCATCTCCGCCTTCTACCACGACTCCGCCGCGGCGCTCATCGTCGACGGCGAGATCGTCGCCGCCGCGCAGGAAGAGCGGTTCACCCGCGTCAAGCACGACCAAGAGTTCCCCACGCATTCCATCGATTTCTGCCTGGCCCAAGCCGGTCTTAAGCCAGAACAGATCGACTACGTGGGCTTCTACGACAAACCGCTGCTGAAGTTCGAGCGCCTCCTCGAAACCTATCTCTCTTACGCCCCCGCCGGCTTCGCCTCCTTCGCCAAGGCCATGCCGCTGTGGCTGAAACAGAAACTCTTCCTCCCGCGTGAGATCCGCAAAGGCCTGAAAAAGCAGTACAAGCGCCGCGTCGTTTTCGTCGAGCACCACGAGAGCCACGCCGCCAGCGCGTTCTTCCCATCACCCTTCGACGAGGCCGCCGTCGTCACCCTCGACGGCGTGGGCGAGTGGGCCGCCGCCACCATCGGGCACGGCAAGGGCAACCGCGTGGAACTCCTCCAAGAACAACGCTTCCCGCACTCGCTCGGCCTCCTCTACTCGGCCTTCACTTACTACTGTGGCTTCAAGGTCAACTCCGGCGAATACAAACTCATGGGCCTCGCGCCCTACGGCGAACCCCGCTACACCGACCTGATCCTCAGCAAACTCATCGACCTCAAACCCGACGGCTCCTTCCGTCTCGACATGTCCTACTTCACCTTCGCCGCCGGGCTCCGCATGACCGGCGACAAGTTTGCCACCCTCTTCGGCGGTCCGGCCCGCGAGCCCGAATCGCCGCTCACGCAGCGCGAGATGGACATCGCCGCGTCGATCCAGAAGGCGACCGAAGAGATCATGCTCCGCACGGTGCGCCACGCCCACGCGCTCACCGGATCGAAGAACCTCTGCCTCGCCGGCGGCGTCGCCCTGAACTGCGTGGGCAACGGACGCATCAGCCGCGAGGGGCCGTTCGAGAATGTCTGGGTCCAGCCCGCCGCGGGGGACGCCGGCGGCGCGCTCGGCGTTGCGCTGTTCATCTGGAACCAACTCCTCGATAACCCCCGCACCGCCAGCCCCAACGACTCCCAGCGAGGCTCAAGACTCGGCCCCGGCTACACCGACGCACAGGTGCGAACCGAACTCACCGCGCTGGGCGCGAAGTTCGCCGAACTGCCCGACGAAGAGACACTCGTCAATGCCGTCGCCACGCATCTCATCGATCAGAAAGTGGTGGGGTGGTTCCAGGGGCGCATGGAGTTCGGCCCCCGCGCCCTGGGTGGACGCAGCATCCTCGGCGACGCCCGCTCGCGCGAGATGCAGTCGCTCATCAACCTGAAAACCAAGTTCCGCGAGGGCTTCCGCCCCTTCGCGCCCATCGTGCTGCACGACCGCGCCCACGAGTACTTCGAGATGAAGCGGGGCCAGGAAAGCCCTTACATGCTGCTCGTCGCGCCCGTGCGCGAGGGGCACCTCGTGCCCGCCGATACGAACGCAACCGGCCTCGACAAACTCAAGGTCCCCCGCTCCACCCTCCCCGCGATCACGCACGTCGATTGCTCGGCGAGAGTCCAGACCGTCGACCCCACCCGCAACCCCCGGCTCCGCGCGCTGATGACCGAGTTCGACCGGCGCACCGGCTGCCCCGTCCTCATCAATACCAGTTTCAACGTCCGCTCCGAGCCCATCGTCTGCACGCCCGCCGACGCCTACAAGTGCTTCATGGCCAGCAACATCGACGTCCTTGTTATCGAACGCTGCGTTCTCCGGAAAGAAGACCAGCCCAAGGCCACACAGCACGAGATCGACGCCCACCTTGCTCGGTTCAACCTCGATTAGCAGGCCTTGCGCGGAAAACCCCCGCGCCTCCGCGCCCCCGGTGAAAACGAACTACAACCATGCCCCTCATCGACATCAAACTCAACCCCACCCGCACCGAACTCCGTGTCTTCGCGGCACTCTGGGCGCTCTTCTTCCTCATGCTCGGGCGCATGGCCACGTGGAAGCCCGATGCGCTGCTCATCGCCGCGTGCGTCACCGCCACCGCGTGGCTGGTCTCGCTGGCCTTCAACAAGGACTTCCCGCGCCGCGTCCAACTCTTGGGCGGCCTCATCCCCCTGACCCTCGCCGCGATCGGCATCGCCGAGCGATTCGGTGCCGACCCGCGCCTCATCGAATACACCCTCTGGACCATCGGTGCGGTCGGGGCCGTCCTGGCTGTCTTCATCCCGCCTCTCGCCAAGTCGATGTACACCGGCTGGATGCGGGCCGCCGTCCCGCTGGGGTGGACCTTCTCGCACGTCCTGCTCGGAGTGATCTTTTACCTCCTTTTCACCCCCATCGGCCTGCTCATGCGGCTCCGCGGCCACGACCCCATGCAGCGCCGCCTTGACCCGGCCGCGCCCAGTTATTGGCTCTCCCGGCCCCCGGCACCGGAGCCGTCCCGCTACTTCCGCCAGTTCTAGAGTGCCCCACGATGAGCGACCGCAAACCTACCCCCGCCCCGGCCAACGACTTCGCCCGACAGGCCGAAGCCAAGTCCCCCCGCGGCGGCATCGCCCGAGAGTTCGTCGATTTTCTCCGCCACAACAAAAAGTGGTGGTTGATCCCTTTGGTCGTCGTGCTCCTGCTCGTGGGTGTCGCCCTTTTCGCCGGCGGCGGGGCTGCGGCTCCGTTCATCTACACCCTGTTCTGAGCAGGTTCGGTCACAGTCGATTCCGATCGACCGCGGCCGACTTGCCTCCCAGGTGTTTCTCCAAGTCGGCGTTCGCCAAGGCGACGACCTGCCGAACCCCCCATCTCCCCAACTCAATGGTTGAAATGGGCCATAGCCTCACAAATACTGTCTCGGACGTGTCCTCGCCACCCCAAAAGCGGCTTTCCAGCGGAATTCTCGTCGGATTGCGCTTGCCCCGTGTCCGTAAGGGGCTATCTTAGTGAAGAGCGGGTAAAACATTTTACCCGTCCATTGCGCCGATTCGATGTGATTCGTGCCAGTGTGACGCCCGTCAAGGTGCAATGGAGATTCAAGCACGTCGACAAACAGCGATTTCTGACTGTTTTTCCAAGGTTTCTGGGTTTCGGAGCGAGTCGAGAGATCATCCAACACGTCCCAATACTGATTCCGAGATCAGCCCTCAGAGTTTCAGTAAAACGGTTTACTTAGGGCCAAAAGCGGCGAAACGACTCCAACACGTCACGAGAGTCGAATCACCGCTTCACACGGACTCGAACGCCGATGGTCGGCGAATCAGTCCACAACGCGTCGTGGTCTGTAACACGTCTTTTTAGGAGAAGAGAAGCATGATTCGCAACCTTCTGGCCGTTTCGGCCCTCGCCCTCGTCGCTGGTTCCGCCAACGCGGCCACCTTCAACGACGCCACCGGTGACATCTTCACCGGCGCTGGCGGCGGCATCCTCGACATCGTTTCGCTGGACGTCACCAACACCGCCACCAGCATCTCGTTCCAGTTCACCCTCAACGGCGACATCGCCGCCACCAACTGGGGCAAGTACATGGTCATCATCGACTCCACCGCCGGCGGCGACACCGCCGGCAACGGTTGGGGCCGCCCCATCAGCCTCGCTTCGGGCGCTGAAACTTGGCTCGGCGGCTGGGCCGACGGCGGCGCGGGCGACGGCGTCGAGAACCGCCGCTGGAACGGCTCCGCCTGGACCCTGAACGGCGCCACCTACAACGCCACTCCCGGCCTCTCCGTGGTCAAGACCGCCACCACCATCAAGTACACCGTGCTGCTCGCCGACGTCGGCCTCTCGCTCGGCCAGACCATCAAGTTCGACGGCTTCTCCTCGGGCGGCGGCGGCGGTGACGGCGCCGTTGACTCGGTCGCCAACCCCGACCTCTCCGTGTTTGATTGGGGTGACGCCTACGTTGCCGGCGGGTCCAACCCCGTCCTCACCTACACCCTGGTCCCGACCCCCGGCTTCGCCGGTCTCGTCGGCGCTGCGGGCCTCGTCGGCCTCCGCCGTCGTCGCTAATCCAGCATCTTCTCTGGAAGGCCCGCCTCAGGCGGGCCTTCCGGCTTTTCGTGGCATCCAGTCGCAGGCGGACGGTGCACACCGTCCGCCTTTCAGCGTCCCAGAATCCCCCTGTCACCGGGACGGCCTCTAGAACCGCCCCCTTTTCCCCGAGAGAGATGGCATGAAGATCGCAACGGCTCTCAAAACCCTCGTCCCGGCGGCGCTCCTCGCGTCCGCCTCGGTCGTGATCGCGGCGTCGCCCGTCATGGACGGCACCCGCGACACATCCTTCGGCACCACCCCCCTCAGCAGCCAGAAGGCCAGCGTGATTGACATCACGCTGGGCACCCTCAACGCCGCCGCGCAGTCCAACCAGTCCAATCTGGGCGGCGTGGTGACGTTCGCGGGCAGCACCTTCACCTATCCCGCCCCCGACTCCGACCCGGCTCTGGTTACCACCGGCTTCGAACTCGCCGTGGACCTCACCGAGATCGGCTGGGACGGCAGCAGCCCCATCCGCATCGCCGGCTGGCAGGTTAAGGACGGCTCGGGCAACACCGTCAGCAACCAGGTGTTCGGCGGCCTGCCCGCCGACTCCGGCAACGTCGGCGCCCCCGCCACCGTCAACTTCAACTCGATCACCGGCAACCAGTTTGTCACCGTGTCGAGCGTGGTGAACACCGCCGCGACCGTGGACGGCACCAAGGACGCCTCCTACCCCGCCGCGCTCTTCGTCAACACCCTGGCCACCACGCTGGGCAACTCGACGATCTCGACGCAGAACAACGGCAACGGCTCCGAGATCTGCGCCGTCTACGGCTACCGCTCGGCCACCCGGTTGTACCTGTTCGTCTCGGGCAACCTGAAGACCCAGTACGACAAACTCATGCTCTGGATCGACTGCAAGGCCGGCGGCCAGAACGTCGTCCGCAACGACAACGCCGGCATCGACTTCGGCGTTATCAACGCCCACGCCGGCATGACCTTCGAAGGCACTGTCGCCCCCGACTACTTCATCGACTACACCGGCGGCTCCGGCGGCGACCACTACCTGAACTACGCCCAACTCCCGGACACCGGCGCCGGTGCTGGCGGCTACTGCCGTGGCGACAAGAACGTCCCCGTCGGTGAGTTCCGCGTGCTCGCTTTCCCCGCCATGCCCACCACCAACGGCCAGACCCCGCCCCCCAACGGCGGCAGCATGGAAGCCGCGTTCAACAACTCCAACACCGCAGGCATCGCCGGCGCGATCGTTCAGCCCAACCCCTGGACCGTTCCCCCGGGCTCCAACCCTGGTAGCGTGACCACGGGCGCCGAGATCAAGATCCCCCTCGCCGAAACCGGCTGGGTTCCCGGCGTCACCTCCATCAAGCTCGGCGGCTTTGTCCTGGGGTTCAACTGGGATTATCTCTCCAATCAGGTCATCGGCGGCGTCCCCCCCACCCAAGACAACTACGGCTTCCCCGCCAACGGCGTGGACTTCTCCTCTCCGCTGAACGCCGGCAACCAGTTCATCACCCTCACTGTTCCCGCCAACATCACCACCGTCCGCAACATCGTGCTCGACGGCACCCGTGACGCCGGTCAGGGCTACGCCGGCCCACCCTGGGTCAACAACACCCCCGCCAACTCTGGCAACCCCACCGGTTTCGGCGACAACACCGACGCCACGGTGGACCTCTCGAACGGCTCCGAACTCGACAACGTCTTCGTCTCCTTCGGCCTGGACCCCGCCAACGCCAACGCCCCCACCATGTGGATCATGGCGGGCGGCAATATCCACGACAACAACAAACTCTGCTTCTTCCTCGACACCAAGGCCGGCGGCCAGCAGCAGATGCTCGCCACCAACCCCGGCTTCGGCCTCCAGAAACTCGGTGCTGACAACAACGGACCCGGCCTGAAGTGGGACACCGGCTTCGAGCCCGACTACATGGTCGCCTACTCCACCGGCCTCAACAACGGCACCCCCGCCCACACTGTCTACGCCGCGACCCTGCCCACCGCGGGCGGTGGCATCGGCGGCGTCGCCGCCACCGGCACCAAGGCCGGCGTCACTCCCGTCCTCTCCGGCACTTACCGCGCCCGCAACGGCTTCGGCAACAACACCGACACCACCGTCGCCCGCGCCAACGGCTCCGAACTCGACGCCGTCTTCGCCCAGAAGGGCATCAGCCCCGTCGACGGCTCGGACATGCTCTACCTGTTCGTCGCCGGCAACCTCGAAACCACGGCCAACAAACTCGACATCTTCATCGATGCCAAGCCCGGTGCCGGTCAGAACACCCTGATCTACGACGACCCCGCCGACGGCTACACCGGCAACCCCGACGTGGACTTCAGCGCCCTCAACCGCATGGGCGGCCCCTTCACGCCGACCACCGGCCCCGTGCAGCCCGGCCTCACCTTCGACGCCGGCTTCGCCGCCGATTACTACGTCACCATCAACACGCAGAACGTCAACGCCGCCGGCACCACCGCTGACATCTACGGCTCCTACGCCCGCCTGAAGGGCGTCAACGATGCCAACGACGTCGGCGCCGGCCGCTACCTCGGCAAGACCACCACCGGCAACTTCGGTGCCCTCGACGGCGGCACGCTCCTGACCAACGAACTCTCGCTCATCACCATCGACAACTCCAACACCGGCGGCGTCGCCGGCGGTGCCAACGCCTTCGTCACCCCCACCTCCGACCCCGCCACCGTCACCAAGGGCATCGAGATCGGCATCCCCATCGCCGACCTCGCTCCCTGGAACGGCACCACCGGCTCCATCAAGATGATGATGTTCGTCAACGGCATCGCCCACGACTTCGTCTCCAATCAGGTCTTGGGCACCTACTGCGGCAACGACCTCGGTGAGCCCCGCAACGTCAACTTCAACACCATCCCCGGCAACCAGTACTTTGAACTCGTCTACAACGCTGGCACCGAGCGCTACACCAACAGCGTCACCCAGGTCCCCGTGTGCACCCCGCCCCCGCCCGCCTGCGTTGGCGACCTCAACGGCGACCTGCAGGTCAACGTCTCCGACCTCACCATCTTCCTGGGTCAGTTCGGCAAGACCTGCGCCCAGGTCGCCCCGGCACAGTGCGCCGACTTCAACAACGACCTCGTCGTCAACGTCAACGATCTGACCACCTTCCTCGGTCGCTTCGGTCAGACCTGTGCCCCCTGATGTGCTGAAGCACGTCAGTCAGAATGCGTAGCCAAACCGAGCCCCGCGGAGCCTCCTCCGCGGGGCTTTTCATTCGATTGCAAACACTCGCGCAAGCCAAATGGCACAGCGGTGCCCCGTCCGAAAACCCCACTCCCTCAACAACCCACAAAAACCAGCCGATTCACGGGGGATGGGTCTGCGCGCCAAGCCCGGGGCTGTCCCGACCCGCGTCGCACCTCCAGCAGCCCCGGAGCCGTGAATGCCCGAGACCCAGCCCGAAGTCCCGCAGCCTGAAGCGACCGGCGAGCAAGCCCCTGCCAGCGCGGGCTCGCCATCGCCGCGGCCCGTTCCGCCCTCTGCCGAGCACCAGCGCCCGGCCCGACTCGAACGCCCGATGACGGCCTCCCTCCGCGCCGTGATCCTTACGTTGGGCGTCGCCGGCGTCACCGGCCTCAGCGTGCTCACCGGGCACGCCATGGGCTTCGGCCTCCGCGCCAGCGTGATGTTCGCGCTGCCGCTGGGCGTCGTTGTCGGATTCCTCTTCGCGCTCCTGCTCATCCTCCTGCCCGCGCGCCGATTCGCCGCACAACTCAAGGACTTCTCCGACCGCGTGGTCCGTGTCAGCGCTGCTGACCGTGACGGCGGCTTCGATGACCTGCTCGATCTCGAAGCCGACCACGAACTGGTCGCCATCGCGCAAAGCGTCCACGCCGCGCTCGTCTCGGCCCACGCCGACCGCCTCGAGGCCGCCCGTCTCCGGCGCGAGATGGACGCCCGCGTAAACGCCCAGACCCGCGTCAACACCGCCCAACTCAACCGCCTCAGCACCACCGACGAACTCACCGGCCTCCTCAACCGCCGCGGCTTCGAGCGTGCCCTTGCGAACATGTACACCGACTGCGTCGGCGGCGGCCCCGAACTCGCCGTTGTCGCCATCGACCTCGACCACTTCAAACGCCTCAACGACACCTGCGGCCACGACAAGGGCGACCTCGCCCTCAAAGCAGCGGGAGAGTTGATGAAGGCCGGCATCCGCCCCTCCGACGCCGCCGCACGCGTCGGCGGTGACGAACTCTTCCTCCTCATCCGCGGCCTGAAACACGACAAGGCCGTCGCCATGGCCGGGCGTCTCGCCGACCTGTTTTCCAGACACGCCAGTTCCAAGGGACTCCCCTGGCCCACGATGTCGATGGGCATCGCCCTGGCCCGCGCCCACCACGCCCGGTCCCCGGAGCACCTGCTGCAACAGGCCGATGCCGCGCTTTATGCGGGCAAGCAGGCGGGGCGGGCCCGCTGCGTGGTCTACGATCCCGCTCTGAACCCCCACGCCCAGGCAGCGTAGGAACGACCCTGAATCATGGTCGCACGCCAGATACGCCGACGATGAGCGGAGCCCGCGAAGCGAACCGTCGCGCTCTCCCCGACTCTCCACTCCCCATTCCCCACTCCCGCGCCACCGTGCTCCCCAACCCCCCCCGCCCCATCCTCGCCGTCGTCATGCTCGCCTCGCTGGCGACCATGGCGATCGCGCTGACCGCGTGCGGCCTCGCCGTCCTGGAGGTCCTCAAGACCCCCAAGATCAACCAACTCTACTTCCTCGCGGCGTTTGAACTTATCGCCCTGATCGGTGCCGCCGTGGGGGTGCTCACGTCGCTCAACCGCTTCAAGTCCGGCCCTGCGCTCGCCATGCTCTGCGTGTCGGGCCCCATGCTCGTTGGTGCCCTCTTGGGCGAACCCTCCCTCTCGGCTCGTCTGCTCGGTCAACCTGTCGAGCCCATGGTCCTCTCCGGCGTCCCCATCAAGTGGCTCGCCCTCGCCCAACTCGGCTGCGGCGTCGTCATGCTCCTGTGCGCCTCGATCACCGCGTTTTCGCGCGATCCCAAGGCCTCGATCTCATACCTCGTCCGCGCCGCTATCGCGGCCGTTCCGCTCGCCGCTTCGGTGGCGATGGTCAAGTACCTGCCGGTGATGTTCCCCACCGCCGGCACCGCGCTGAAGATCGGTGTCAGCACGGTCGCCTTTTTCATCTTCGTGACGTTCCTCTCGATCGCGGGCCACTGCTTCATCCGCGCTTACGAATGCGGCCGCCCCGAGGAATACGCCACCAAGCCCGCCCCCCCGGCCCCCGGCCCCGTGCCCACGCCCACCAATGCGCCGTCGCCCGCCAAGGCCTGACGCGACGTGCCACTGGAGGCGGTGTCCTGACCGACTCCAGTGCCGAAACCCTCCATCCCCGCAACCAACACCCCGTGCCACGGCTTGGCGTCTTCGACAAGCCGTGCTCTCGCACGCCTCATAGCCCCCGGCACGGCTTGTCTCAGAAGCCAAGCCGTGGCACCCCCGCGCCCTGGGCCAACACGCCGATCCTGATACCCTGCCCCCATGACCGACCTCGCCACCCTGCACATTGAAGGGCGCATCGCCACCCTCTCGCTCAACCGCCCGGACAAGCGCAACGCCCTTTCGCTCGACCTTCTCAACGCCCTGCTCGCCCACGCCGACGCCCTCGCCAAGCGCGATGACGTCTCGGTCTGCATCATCACCGGCACCGGCCCCACGTTCTGCGCCGGCATGGACCTCAAGGCCGTCCTCAAAGAGCCCGGCGCGCCCCTCCGCCTCCTCTCGGCCATCGCCGAACTCACCATCAAGATCCGCCGACTCCCGCAGGTGACGCTCGCGAGGGTCAACGGCGGGGCCATCGGCGGCGGCTGCGGCCTCGTCAGCGTCTGCGATATCGCCGTCACACACCCCGAAGTGAAGATGGGCTTCCCGGAGGTCGACCTGGGCGTCTGCCCGGCCGTGGTCGCGCCGTGGCTCGTGCAGGCCATCGGCCCTGGTGCCGCCCGCCGCGTCCTGCTCGAAGGCGGCACGATGAACGGCGTCCGCGCCCTCGAAATCGGCCTCGTCTCCGAGATCGTCCCCATCGCCGACCTCGATTCCGCCGTGAGAACCAGGGCCGAACGCATGGCCAAGGCCGGCCCGCTGGCGCTCCGGGCCACCAAGAAACTGCTGAACGAACTCGCGAGCGAGCAAATCGAGGCCGCCGTGCGCAAGGGGGCGCACATCTCCGCCGAGGTGATCGCGGGGGATGAGGCGCAGCAGATGCTGGCGAAGATTTACGGGAACTGACGTTCAGTGACCAAGCCCTCCAAACGAACGTTCGGCACCACCCCCGACGACCGAGGCGAGACCCGCCCCGTCATCGGCGTCACCGCGCTCTACAACGACCCCCGCATGGGCGACCCCGCCTTCGCCTCGGTCATCGAGCGTGCCGTCCGCCTGAAACTCGCGGGGATGCGCGTCGGCCTGGGTATCGGCATCGCCGTGGCCGCGTCGCTGACCCTGATGCTGCTCCCGGTCATCCTTCGAGGCCGTCTCGGGTTCAATATCCCGCCCTATGTCGGCGGAGCGTTCCCCGCCATCGTCTCGGTCATCTTCACCCAGTGGAACCTCCGTCGCACCGAGAAACTCCGGGCCCCCGAACTCGCCCGAATCCTCCTCGCCGACGCCCTTTGCCCCTCGTGCGGCTACGGCCTCGCCGATCTCCCCCACGAGCACGACCGCTGCATCGTCTGCCCCGAGTGCGGCAGCGCCTGGCGGGCCGACCGAATCCTCCGCGAAGCCCACTACAAGGAGAACCCCAAGGACATGCCCAACGCCCGCGGGCTCTCGGTCCTCTGGCGCGACGGCATCGGCACCGGCGCCCTCCGCATCAAGGACGACGCGGGAACCGAACAACCCCTTGCCTCGCCGAGGCTCCGGCGTGAGATCGCCGCCGCGGAGGGCGACCGCAAATCCCGCCTCATCGCCGCGGCCAAACGCAACCGCCGTTGCGGCAGGGTGGTCCGCTGGGGGATCGCTGCGTTTTACGCCAGCATTGCCTGTGCCATTGTCTACTTCGCCTTCGGCATCGCCGCTCGAATCGCGTCGATGAACGTCGTCCCGCCCTCGTCCATCAAACTGGTGGCCTTCTTGATCGGTGCGATCATGCTTGCGTTCGCCGTGTGCTTCTTGCGAGGCAGCGCGGGCGTCAACGCCCGGCACGTCCGTCGCGAGATGCTCCTGAAGGGCCTCTGCCCTTCGTGCGCCGCAGATATGCCGCACGAACCGAGCGCTCCCCAAGGTCAGGACACCGGCTCACCCAATCACACCCCCGCTCCGTCGCCCCAGGAATCCGCCACCTGCCCCGAATGCCGGGCCCGCTGGACGGGCCCCGCCCTCGCCATGTGGCGTGCCTCGACGCCGTCGAAACCAGCTTCAATCGAGCAGGGAGCCCCCTCGATCTGAGTTGCCCCGATTGTTACACTCCACCCGCCCTCGCGGCACCGGCACGCGCCCGGCCCGCACCCGAGGGGGACCGTCCCGTGGAGGCTCAGGCATGCACCGCCCCGTTGTCCGCACCATCGCCGCGCTCGCGCTCCTGCTCAGCGCCGCCGTCGCCCGCGCCGAGTTCGCCGAGGTCACGCTCAAGGACGGGCGCAACTACGCGGGCGAGATCATCGAAGAAACCAAGTTCAAGATCGTCCTGCGCGTGCGTGTGGGCGCGATGGAATCGCCCATGACCTTCACGCTCGCCGACGTGAAGACCATCGAGCGGCTGAAGAAGCCCGCGGGCGACAAACCCGGGGTCACCAAGCCCGGCACCGACACCAACGAGAACGCGATCGACGCGCCGAAGACGAAGGAAACCGGCGGCTACGCCGTGGTCCCCCTGCGGCAAGAGTTCGGCACCTACATCACCGCCCAGTTCGTCGAGGAAGTCCTGCGCAAGGCCGCGCAAGAAAAGGCCGAGGCCGTCATCTTCGAGGTCGATTCCCCCGGCGGCCTTGTCCGTGAACTCGAAGCCGTTCGCGACGCCCTTGACGCCGCCGAGGCCAAGCCCGATGCGCCCAAGATCGCCTTCTACGTCCAGAAGAAAGCCATGTCCGCCGCGGCTCTGCTCTGCCTCAGCAGCCACAACTTCTACGTCGGCAAGGGGGCGAGTTTCGGCGCCGCCGTGGGCTGGCACACCAACGACACCGGTAAGGTCGAGGTCGACGCCAAGTTCAACGCCGCCTTCGCCTCCTCCTGGCGCGGGCGTGCCGAACGCGTCGGCCGCCCCGGCATCCTCGTCGATGCGATGGTCCTGCTCGAAAAAGAGATCTGGGCCGACCAATCGACGACGCCCTGGAGACTCTCTGCAACCGGGGGCGCCACCGGCGGCGGCCCAAACGACCGCAACGACGACGACGGTGCTTCCTCCGATCCCTCCAGCAAACGCCGCAACAACAAACCCGAAGCAAAGCCCCTCGTCCAACTCGACAGCAAGGAGACCATCCTGGCCCTCACCGCCGAGGAGGCTTTGAAGGTCGGGGCCGTCGACGGTCTGCTCGGCTCCGGCGCCGCGGTCGCCGACAAACTCGGCCTCGAAAAGTCCGGCCGTGTCGCCTTCGACGGCGAGAAGATGTGGACTTTCCGCGTCCAGGAAGTCGACCGTGATATGAAGGTCGTCCGCGATGCGCTGGAGAAGTACCACGCCGCCACGGCGATGATCAAGGCCTCGAAAACCACCACCGAGGCCGCCCAGAAAATCGGCATGATGGTCGGGTCGCTTAAGAAAGTGCAGGCCCTGTACAGCCTCAAGTCCCACGTCCGGAACGAAATGGCAAGAGACGGCGTCACCGCCGAAGAACTCGACGGCGTCATCACCCGACTTCAGGAAATCCAGCGGCAGGTGCGGAAGATGTGAGGAGCAACGGTCGCCCCGTGCTTTCCACACTACCCCGACTCCCGACTCCCGACTCCCCACTCCCGCTCTCCCCCATGCCCCTCCCCACCCACACCAACCCCCACAACGTCATCACCCTCACCCTCCGCCAGGAGGGTCGGCCCGTCGTTGTCCTCGACCACGCGTTGCTGCGTGAGATCGACGCCGCCCTCACCGACATCGCATCGAAGAATCCAAGTGGGTTCGTCCTCGCCTCCGAGGGCCGCGTGTACATCGCCGGGGCCAACCTCGAAGAGATCATGAAACTCTCCGACGCCGAACTCCACGACTACCTCCGCTTCGGCCAGCACGTCTTCGGCAAGATCGCCAAACTCCCCTGCACCTCCGTCGCCGCGATCCACGGCGCGGTCTTGGGCGGCGGCCTCGAAATCGCCATGCACTGCGACCGCCTCATCGGCCTTGCCCCGCAGCCCGGCAAGCCCGATGCCACCGGTGTGCCCACCCCAGCAAAGCCCTACGCCGTAGGACTCCCCGAGGCCGGCTTGAGTATCTGCCCGGGCTGGGGCGGCACCAACATGCTCGCCGCCCGAATCGACCCCAAGCGTGCCATCGAGATGACCGCCACTGGCAAGCCCTTCACCTGTATCGAGGCCGCGGAATCCGGCCTTTTCGAAGCGCTTGTCGCAAACCCCGCCGAACTCCTCCCCACGGCCCAAGACCTCGCCCGCCAGCCTAGGCGCACCACCGGCCGCACCAACGAGCCCATCGCCATCTCCAACGCGAGCGATTCGACGCGGGTCCACAAGGCCCTCGACGCCGTTCGCACTAGTGTGCCGCCGTCGCCCGCCGCAGATGCGGTGTTCGACTGCATCGCCGCGGGCCTCGCCGGCGGCCCCGCGCACGGCTGGCAAGCCTGCCTCGACCGGGAGCGCGAACACCTCGTCCGCCTCCGGAGTTCCCCTGAAGGCAAGGCCGCCATCACGGCGTTCTTCGAGAAATCCAAGGTGAAGTAGCGCACGGGTCACGGTTGGATCGGCGAATGCCCGATCCATACAGTCTGCCCCATGCCCGACGCCGCACGCGACATCCCCGGAACCCCTGCCACGCTGACGTTCTCGCCGGGTCTGTCGATGCGTCGGCACGCCGACGCTCTGAAGGAACTGCTGGGCGATCGCGCCGAGGTCCGATTCGGTCAGCACGACCGCATGCTCTACAGCACCGACGCCTCGATCTACCAGGTCGAGCCGCTCGGGGTGGTCATCCCCAAAGACCTGCTCGCCGCCAGCGAAGCACTCCGCTACTGCGTCGAAAACAGAATCCCCGTCCTCCCTCGCGGCGGTGGTACTTCACTTGCCGGACAAGGCGTGAACGAAGCGGTCGTCATCGACTTCTCAGCAAACTGCAACCGGATCATCGAACCGCCGGCTCTCCGTACCAAGCCCACCTGCACCGTCCAGCCCGGCATCACCATCGACGACCTGAACGACGCCATCAAACCGTCCGGCCTCTTCTTCGCCCCCGACCCCGCCACCGCACGTCACTGCAACATCGGCGGAGCCATCGGCAACAACGCCGCGGGCACGCGCTCCATCCTCTACGGCCGAACCAGCGAGAGCATCGAAGCCGTCAGCGTCATCCTCGCGACCCCCGAGGGCTGCCGCTCGCCCATCGAACTCGCCGAAGGCTCATGCCTGCGCGACCCCATTGCGAAGAAACTCGGCCAAGGCGTCATCGACATCGTCCTCAGGTACGAGCACCTCATCCGCGACCGCTTCCCCAAGACCCTCCGACGCAACGCCGGCTACGCGCTGGACATGATGCTCGAGGACATCGACGCCGCCCGCGCCGAAAACGTCGACCCGCTCGAAAAACTCAACCTCGCCCACCTCATCTGCGGCAGCGAAGGCACCCTCGCCGTCACCGTCGGCGCGACCCTGAAACTCAACCCGATCCCCAAGGCCAAGGGCCTCGCGGTGCTGGGCTTCGACTCGCTCGAAGACGCCATCGCCTGCACCGTCCCCATCCTCCCGCTGAAACCCAGCGCCGTCGAACTCCTCGACGACATGGTCATCGGCCTGGCCCGCAACAACACCGAGTACGCGGCGTACGTCAACCTGATGCCCCAGCCCGCCACGGGCAAGCCACTCGCCGCCGTCCTCTACGTCGAGTTCTTCTCGACTTCAGGCCTCGAAGAAATCCAGTCCAATTTCAACGACCTCCGCGCCCTCATCACCCGCATCGCCCCACAAGCAGGTTTCGCCTCATACACCGGCCCCACCGAGATGGCCAACGCGCTGAAACTCCGCAAAGCCGGCGAACCCCTCCTCCACGGCATCCCCGGCAAGCGCAAGCCCCTTGGCTTCGTTGAAGACAACGCCGTGCCGGTCGAACACCTCAGCGAGTTCGTCCGCGAGTTCAAGAAGATCGTCACCAGCAAGGGCACCACCGCCGCTTACTGGGCCCACGCCTCCGTCGGCGTCCTCCACGTCCGCCCGCTGCTGAACCTCCGCGACGAATCCGACCGGACGAAGATGGAGGAGATCGCCACCGAGGTCGCCGATCTCGCCAAACGCCTCGGCGGCGTCATGTCCGGCGAACACGGCGACGGCCGCGTCCGAGGCCCGCTCCTCGAACGCTACTTCGGCCCTGAACTCATGCGCGCCTTCCGCGAGGTGAAGCAACTCTTCGACCCCCTCAACCTCCTCAACCCCGGCAACATCGTCTCACCCGGCGACATCCACACCATCCACGAGCGCACTCGCCCAAGGCCCATGGGCCACGACCTCCACGCCCCGGAGATCCAGACCTACTTCGACTACACGAAAGAGGACGGCTTTGACCATGCGGTGGAGATGTGCAACGGAGCGGGCGTCTGCCGCAAAAAAACGGGCGGCACGATGTGCCCCAGTTACATGGCGACCCTCGATGAACGCCACTCGACCCGGGGGCGGGGCAACGCGCTGAGGCTTGCCGTGACTGGTCAACTCAATCCGGGGTGGCACCGGCTTCCAGCCGGTGAAGACGCAGGCGATGATGTGGCCGATGGTCAACACCGGCTGGAAGCCGGTGCCACCAATGCGCCGACCTGGAACGACAAGGAAACCCTCGAAACCCTCAACCTCTGCCTCAGTTGCAAGGCCTGCAAAACCGAGTGCCCCAGCAACGTCGACATTTCGAAGTACAAAGCCGAGTACCTCGCCCAGTCCTATAGGGCCACAGGCAAAGTCCCTCTGAAAGCAAGAGCCTTCGGCAACGTCCGAGCCCTCAACAAACTCGGCTCAATGTTCGCCCCGCTCTCCAACTGGGTGGCGAACTCCATGCCCGCACGCTTCGTCTCCGACCGCCTCCTGGGCCTCTCCAACAAACGGAACCTCCCGGCCTTCGCCCCCAGCCTCTTCCGCCAGCGTGCCCGCCCCGCACCCACAGCCGACCCGAAGCGCCCCACCGTTGTCCTTTACACAGACTGTTTCACCACCTACAACGAACCCGGCATCGGACTCGCCACCATCCGAGTCCTCGAAGCCTGCGGCTACAACGTCATCACCCCCGACGTCGGCTGCTGCGCCCGCGCCGCGATCTCCACCGGCATCCTGGAAGACGCCAAACGCATGGCCGCAGCCACCGCCGCAAACCTCCTCCGCGCCGTCGATCAGTACAAAGCAGCCGCGGTCGTCGTCTGCGAGCCCTCCTGCCTCAGCGCCATCAAAGACGACTGGCTGTCGCTCAACCTCGGCATCCCCGCAACGGACCTCCACCGCCTCGCCAAACTGAGCCACCTCCCCGAAGACTTCCTCGACAAGCACTGGGAAAAACACCCCAAGCGTCCCAGCTTCAAAAATCCAACGCCGAAAGCCCCCGTCCTCCTCCACGCCCACTGCCACCAAAAGGCCCTCTGGGGCGCCGAGACCTCCGCCCGATTCCTCCGCCGCATCCCCGGATTCGCCGACCGCCTCAAAGTCCTCGACACCGGCTGCTGCGGCATGGCCGGCTCCTTCGGCTACACCGCCGACCGCTACGACCTGTCGATGAAGATCGGCGAACTCACCCTCTTCCCCGCCCTGCGCGAAAACCCCGACGCCGTCGTCGTCGCCCCCGGCACCAGTTGCCGCCACCAGATCCACGATGGCCTCGCGCGGCACGCGCTCCACCCCATGGAACTCGCCGCGGCCATGCTCGCCGAGTGACGCGTATCAGCCGGTTCCGCACGAGCAAAAAGAGCCGTCACACGCTCGCCAAACGAACCCGAAGCGCAAGCGAGGGCCACCGTCCATCCCTCGCCCGCACGCCCGGCGATCAGGCACCCGACCCACGGCACCGCATGCCCATCCCTCACCGATTCTCCTCATGGTGGATCGTCGCCGGTGCCTTCCCAAACCCCGTGGGCACCGCGACCCCCATCGCCTTCGCAATCGCGGCGATCATCGCGTGGTGGTGCACCGCGTGGTGGGCCGCGAACGCCAACTCTCGTCCCAGCGTCGACTCGTGTTCGGCCTCCAGCCCGCTCGCGCTCTCGATCATCACCCGCACGCGAACCGGCGATTTGGACCGAGACGGCGTCACCGTCCGGAGCACCTGCGCGATCTCACGCAGCCGCACACGGGCCGACCCCACATCGGTCTCGATGTCCGTCCCCCGCTCGCGCCGGTCGTAATCGATCGATTCGCCGCGCAGCCCCGCGATCGCGGCGTCATAATGATCGATCGCGTGCCGCACGTGCTGCCCGATGGTCCCGCCGTGCATCACCGCCGAAGTGGTGATGTACGCATCGGTCCCAAGCCCGGCCAGAAACGCCTCGCACTGCTCCACCGCCGCCGCCGCGGCCGCGGCCGTCAGGCACGTGGCCGTCATCGGGGGGGCCGTGTCAACCGCTTCCACAACGCCAGGGGAGTGAGAAGGTCCGACGCCATGGGGATTCATCATGCAACTCCAACGGCCTGTGCCGCCCCGTGGGGGGGGGGCGGGACCGCGGCATCGGGACCCGCATACCGAACGAGATCGTCCACCAACTGACGGTGATTGGCACACCGGGGGCATTTGTGCTGCCCACCCAGTTTGCCCCGCGCCGCCATCCACCGGTGGAACGTCCCCACCGGCACCGGTGTCACAACAGGCGGCCCCATGCCGAGGTCGCCCGTGCGTTTGATGCCGTAGTCCACCCCGCGGTTTCGCAGGGCTTCATCAAATCTTTTGGCAAACCCCGCCACCGATTCCGGGTTCGCACGCTGGCCGGAATCCGCCCCAAAACCTTCGCCGCCCCACTCGATCACCAGTTCGATCCCCGACCGACGCCCCGGCCCGGGGTACACCGGCGAAGCCGTGAACTCCCCGACGCTTACTTTCATCGCGCGTGCCGCCTCGACCACCGCAGTCTCGATGTCCTCCACAATCAGGTTCTCCCCGAACGCGTTGATGAACGCCTTGTGCCGACCCACGATCCTCAGTCTCGGCGGCGACCCCGGCCCCACCGAATCAAACACCACCGTGTCGCCGATCACATACCGCCACAGCCCGGCGCACGTCGTCATCACCACCACGTACCGCTGCCCCTTCTCCACCTGGTCGCACGCGAAAGACCTGGCCCCCCCGGAATCGAGCCGCTCGATCTCTTCCAAGGGCACAAATTCATAGAACACCCCGATGTCCGTGTGCAGCCGCAGCCCAGGGTCGCCGCGCCGGTCCTGCACCCCGATGAACCCCTCGCTGGCCGGGTACACCTCGAGCCGCGCCGGCACGTCGACGGTCGTATCGCCCGACCACGCCTCCCGCACCCGCGCATCGAAGGGCACGTAGTTCACACCGCCGTGGCAGAAGAGTTGGAAGTTCGGCCACACGTCCCGCAGCGTACGTATCTTCGGGTTCGTCTCCCGCGCCAGCGCGACCACCTTCTCGAACAAGACCAGCGACCACGACGCCATCCCGCTGATGAACCGCACGTCCATCGAGGCCACCTGCTTGGCCATCGCGTCGATCTTCGAGGGCCAGTGGCTCATCAGCGCGATGTCGGCACTCGGCGCAACAACTTCCGTCAGCGGCCATGAGATGAGCCGCGTCACGACTCCGGACAGGTCCCCCGTCCGAATCCCGTGCTCGTTCGTCTCAAGGTCCGTCGAGCCGCCGAGGAACAGCAGTTTCCCGCCGTAGACCTTCGGCAGGGAAACCCCGAAGCGCGCCGCGTGCGCAAAGATATCGAACGCCGCCCGCCGGTTGCTCTTCATCATCTCGCCCGATACCGGGATGTACTTCTGTCCCCCAGCGCCGGTGGTGCCCGAGGTCTGCGCCCAGTCCATCACCCGCCCCGGCCACAGCACGTCCTTTTCCCCCCCCTCGCGCATCCGCGCCAGCCGCGCCCGGAACGCCTCGTAATCCCCCATCGGCACCGCCGAGCGGTACGCCGCGAACACCTCGTGGTCGGGGAGCCGCGACATCCGTTCGAACCCCGCCGCCTTGCCGATCTCGGTGTCTTTGGCGCGGTGCAGCAGCGCCCGCAACTGCCGGCGCTGGATCAGCCCGGCGTGCCGCCCCCACCAGCGCTCGTCCGAAAGCGATGCGATCCGCCGCGCCAGCATCGCCCGTAGCCCGGCACCGATGAGTTGAGTGGGGAATCGCGCCATGGGCCCTCGCCAATCGATCAAAGCCAACCGGGGACACCCCAAAGCGGGGCCGTCACAAGACTAGGTTATCAGGCCTGCCGGTTCGGGTACGACGCCCCGAATTCGACGTCCCAATCCCTTGCCCAGGCGAACCGCCCGCATCCCCCTCCCGGATCGCGCCGATCTTTGTTCAAGCGCGCCCTCCCCGCCCCCCGGGGGGTGGACGCCCCCCTTCAACGAGGAAAAGCCGTGCAACGAACACTTTCAGTCCGCCGCGCCTTCACCCTCATCGAACTCGTCGCCGTGATCCTGGTCCTGGCCATCCTCGGCGGGATCGCGATCCCGCGCTACATCAACAACGCCCAGCGCGCCAAAGACTCCGCCGATGAGGGCGCCCTCGCCGGCATGAGCACCGCTCTCAACAGCACCTACATGAGCAACCGCTCCACCGACGCTGATTCCTCGAAGTGGATCACCACCATCGCCGCCATCGCCCCCGCCATGGAGACCAAGGCTCTCCCACAAGGCTGGACCGTCGACAGCAACCAACTCATCGACCTCCGCGGCAACCGCTACGACTTCATCCCCGAAACCGCCCAGTCCGCCGCAAGGATCGTCAGCACCACCGCAGGATCGCCCGGCGGTTCCGGGGGCGGCTCCGGGGGTTCTGGGGGCTCGGGTGTCGCCGCACGCACGGCGAGTGAAGTCCAGGCGATGACCACCGCACAGGTCCTTGCCTCCAATCTGACTCCCGCCGAGTTCGCGCTGCTCACCCCCGAACAACTTGCCGCCCTCTCTCCCGCCGAACTCGCGGCGTTCTCCGACCAGCACATCGCCGCCCTCACCGCCTCGCAACTCACCGGACTCACCTACGCCCAGGTCGAGTCCATCTCGCCACGCGTCACTGCGACGCAGATCCCCCTGCTCCGCCCCGACCAACTGGCGATGCTCAGCGCCACGGCGTACGCCGCCCTCACCCCCGCCCAGCGCGCCGCCATGACCACCGCACAGGTCGCCGAACGTGCGATCTCGGAAGACGCCCGCGCGCGGAGTTTCGACGGCATCCGCACCCTCAACGTCGCCGCCATCAAGTACCTGCTGCCGACCCAGATCGCCGCCATCAACAGCGACTACCAGATGGGCCTCCTCTCGGCCGACCGTCGGGCGGCGCTCACCCAGGACCAGGTCCAGGCCATCAACGCCCGCAACGTCTCGCTCGCCTACCTCACCGACGCCCAGCGCCTCCAACTCACCGCGGCTCAGTTCGGCGTCATCCGCACCGACGACGTCCGCTACGTCCCGGTGGCCCGCCTGAACGACGTCCCCGCCGGGACCATCGGCGCCATCAACTCCGACTACGCGATGGGTCTGATCTCCGCCGACCGCCGCGCCGCGTTCAACACCGCGCAGGTCCAAGCGCTCAACACCGCCGTCGTTTCGCTCGCCTACCTCACCGATGCCCAGCGGGCCCAGACCACCGTGGCCCAGTTGGCCGCCATCCGCACAGACGATGTCCGCTACGTCCCGGTCTCGCGCCTCGCCGACGTGCTCCCGGCGACCATCGGAGCGATCAACTCGGATTATGCCATGGGCCTGATCTCCGCCGACCGCCGCGCCGCGTTCAACACGGCCCAAGTCCAGGCTCTCAACACCGCCGTCGTTTCGCTCGCCTATCTCACGGACGCCCAGCGGGCCCAGACGACCGCCGGGCAGTTGGCCGCCATCCGTACCGACGACGTCCGCTACGTCCCTGTCGCCCGCCTGGGCGATGTCCCCGCCGGAACCATCGGCGCCATCAACTCCGACTACGCGATGGGTCTGATCTCCGAAGACCGCCGCGCCGCGTTCAACACGGCCCAGGTGCAGGCTCTGAACACGGCCGTGGTCTCTCTGGCGTACCTGACCGACGCGCAGCGGGCCCAGACAACCGCCGGGCAGTTGGCGGCCATCCGCACCGATGACGTCCGCTACGTCCCCGTTTCGCGCCTCGCGGATGTCCCGGCCGGAACCATCGGCGCCATCAACTCCGACTACGCCATGGGCCTGATCTCCGCCGATCGGCGTGCCGCGTTCAACACGGCCCAAGTCCAGGCTCTGAACACGGCCGTTGTCTCCCTCGCGTATCTCACCGACACGCAGCGCGAACAGGCCACCTCGGCCCAGTTGGCCAACATCCGCACCGACGACGTCCGCTACGTCCCCGTTTCCCGTCTCGCTGATGTCCCCGCGGGCACAATCGGCAACATCAACTCCGACTACGCGATGGGCCTGATCTCCGCCGACCGCCGAGCCGCGTTCAACACGGCGCAGGTCCAGGCCCTCAACACCTCGGTGGTCTCCCTCGCCTACCTCACCGACGCCCAGCGTGCCCAGACCACCTCGGCCCAGTTGGCCAACATCCGCACCGACGATGTCCGCTACGTCCCGCCCACCCGCATGGGCGATGTGACCACCGCCGCCGTCGGGGGCATCAACTCCGACTACGCGATGGGCCTGGTCTCCGCCGACCGGCGTGCCGCGTTCAACACGGCACAGGTCCAGGCCATCAATACCGCCGTCGTCTCCCTCGCCTACCTCACCGACGCCCAGCGAGAGCAAACCACATCCGCCCAGTTGGCCGCCATCCGCACCTCCGACGTCCAGCACGCCCCGGCCTCGCGCATGGGCGAGATCCCCACGGCGACCATCGCCGCCATCTCCAGTGATTACGATTGGGGCCTGGTCTCGACGCCCCGCGTGCAGGCATTGACACAGGCGCAGATTTTGGCCATCCCTGCCGCACGCTACAACGTGCTGCGCTCCCGACTGACGGCCCAGCAGCAGGCGTGGCGCTAGGCCGGTTGGTCAGTCTGGCCCGGCTCCACCCCCACAATCGCCGACTTCGAGATCGTCTCGTAGCACGTCGCCAGCAGGCCCACCAGCGGGAACTTGCCTTCCTTGAAGGGGCTCGGACCGAGTCGGCGCAGCAGCGCGTGGCTGACCTCCGGCGCTTTCAGCGGCGTCTCCAGCGCGTCCAGCCCGGGGCCCATGTCCCAGAAGTTCGGCAGGCACGCTTCGAGCGGTGCGGCGGCGGTCGACGCCGGCGCGGGGGTTGCTCCCTCTTCATCGGGGAAGCCCGCCGCGTCGCGCATTGCGGGCGACGGCACCGGCCCCATCGCGGTCAGGCGCTGGCTGAGCGACTGGGCGAACATGTCGCCGCCCTGCGCCGCCGCGCGGCGCGATCGCAGGCGTTCCAGCAGTTCATCGCCCGGCAGGCCGCGGAGCGTGAAGACCAGGAACGGGTTCTTGTCCATCCGCTCGGCGAGCAGCAACGCCGCGCAGACCACGTGCTTGCACCACGGCGTCGGGTGGCCGCAGGTGCAGGAGACCTTGAGGTCCTCTTCAGCGCCGGCAACACCCAGCGCCGGGTAGAGGCGCAGCCCCAGCGGGTCGAACACCGCCTGGATCGTGTCGGGCACCTCGTGGGCCAGCAGTTTCGCGGCGAACACGGCCTGCTCGGTCATCGCGCTCTCGACGGCGTGCCACTGCGTGTCACTGAGCGTCGCGAACTTCAGCACCGCCTGGTGCGGGCGGTACTGCCGCCCCTGCACCTCGGCGACGACGCGCCCCAGTTCGACCGTAAAGGTCCGCGTCTGCGCCCCGCGGGCGTACTCGACACCCTGCGCCAGCGCGTCCGACGCCGCCACCCTCGACACGCCCTCGACCCACGCGGCGGCGGCCCACGAGAGGCGCATCGGCCACTCGCCCGTGAGTTTGAGGCCGCCGCGGACCTTTCGCGCCTTCTCGGGCAGCGGCTTGGCGTGGGGGATGAATCGCTTTTGTTCCATGCTGGGGGGTTTCAACGCGGAGTACGCGGATGGCGCGGAGGGATGCGGGAGAAAGGGTTTAGGGGATGGGGTGTAAGGTGTGGAGATGCCAGTCGGCGGCTGCGGGGAGATTCATGGAATCATCTGAATCTGTGTTCTGTGTTCTGTGTTCTGTGTTCTGTGTTCTGTGTTCTGTGTTCTGCTCAATCATCCCCCACGGCGTCAGGCCGCAGCGTCAGCAACTCCCTCAACTGCGACGTCGACAGTTCGGTCAGCCACTCCTCGCCCGAGCCGATGACATCCTGCGCGAGCGCGGTCTTGGATTCGATCATCTGGTCGATCCGCTCTTCCAGCGTGCCGGTGACGACAAACTTGTGGACGTTCACGCGCTTGGTCTGGCCGATGCGGAAGGCCCGGTCGGTCGCCTGGTTCTCGACCGCCGGGTTCCACCAGCGGTCGAAGTGGAAGACGTGCGACGCCGCGGTGAGATTGAGGCCGACGCCGCCAGCCTTGAGGCTGAGGACGAACAGCGGCGCGGTGCCGTCGGCCTTCTGGAAGCGGGCGACCATGTTGTCGCGCTGCTTCTGCGGCACGCCGCCGTGGAGGAACAGCACGTCTTTCTCAAAGGTGTGGCGCAGCATGGCGGTGAGGATGCTGCCCATCTGGCGGAACTGAGTGAAGATCAGCGCCTGCGACTTCGTCGCCAGCACCTCGTCCATCATTTCAAGGAGGCGGATGCACTTGCCGGATCGAGCGGCCGCGATGGACTGTGCATCGAGGGTGATATCGCCCTCGACGCTGCCCTCGCCCTCGGCGCGACCCTTGAGGAACTGCGCGGGGTGGTTGCAGATCTGTTTGAGCCGGATGAGCGTGGTCAGCACCACGCCGCGCCGGCGGATGCCCTCGGTGCGGTCCACCTCGGCGAGCATCGTCTTGACGCAATTCTCGTACAGCGTGGCCTGCTCGGCGGTGAGGCGGCAGAACTCCTTGCCCTCGATCTTCTCGGGCAAATCCGTGATGACGCTCGGATCGGTCTTGAGGCGGCGCAGGATGAACGGGCGGACGAGGCTCTTGAGTTGGCGCGAGCGGCCCTTGTCGTGGTAGCGCTCGATCGGGACCGCGAAGGTGCGACGGAACTCTTCGCCGCCGCCCATCAGGCCGGGGTTGCAGAAATCGAGGATGGACCAGAGTTCGCTCAGGCGGTTCTCCAGAGGCGTGCCGGTCAGCGCGATGCGGCGCGGGGCGTCGAGGCTGCGGACGGCTTTGCTCTGTTTCGCCGATGGGTTCTTGATGTTCTGGGCCTCATCCAGCACGACGCGGTGCCATCCGACCTTCGAGAGTTGTTCAAGGTCGCGGTTGACCAGCGCGTAGGTCGTGATGACCAGATCGGACTTCAGCGCGGCGTCAAGGAAGGCCTCGCCGGACTTGCGGTCGGTGCCGTGGTGGACGAGCACTTTCAGCGATGGTGCGAAGCGGTGGGACTCGCGCGTCCAGTTGCCGACGATGGACATCGGGACCACCAGCAGCGTCGGGGCCACCACGGTCGGCACACCCTTGGTGTCGTCGTTGCGCTCGTACAGCAGCATCGCCAGCAACTGGATCGTCTTGCCCAGGCCCATGTCGTCGGCGAGGCAGGGACCGAGGCCAACACGATCAAGGAACGCCAGCCACGACAGGCCTCGCAGTTGGTACGGGCGGAGTTCGCCGTGGAAACTCGGCGGCGGCTTGATGATGGTCAGCGCGTCGTTGTCGTTGGCGGCGCCGTCGAGCAGGCCCTTGATCCAACCAGTGGCCTCAATACCCAGGATGGGGACGCCGGTGCGCCCGGCGTCGGTGGCGTAGGCGAGGCGCAGTGCTTCGCCGACACGCATCTCGCCGCCTGGATTCTGCTTGATGAACTCCACGGCGGCCTTGATGTCCTCGGGCCTCACCTCGACCCAGCGGCCGTTGATGCGGACGAGCGGGGCGCGGCGCTGGGCGAGGGCCTCGAACTCTTGCAGCGACAGCGGCGTCTCGCCGATGGCGAGTTGCCATTGGTAACTGACGAGTGCCGAGAGGCCGACGGCGGCGGTGCCGGAGGTCGGCGCGCCGGGGCCGGAGCCGGAGTCACCCGCCTCGGGGCCAGAATCGAGTTTGAGTCGTGCACCGAGGCGTGCGCCGGGGGTATCCCACCACTCCGGTGCCATCACCGCGAAGCCCTGCTCCTGCAGGATCGTCTTGATTTCCCGCAGGAACTCGTAGGCCTGCCGCGTGTTGAGTTCGATCTCAGTGGGCGTCGACTCATCGTTGAGGATGTTCTCCAGCGGCTTCCACAGGCGCGAAGCGCGCCCGAGTTCGCCCAGCAGCAGTTCCTGCGGCTGGTCGAGGCGCTGGCCTTCGATGGATGCGCTGTCGCCGTGGAGGGCCCAGATGTCCTCGGCGTCGGCGATGATGGCCTGATTCTCGATGGATTGCAGGTGGATGCTGACGGTCCACGTGACATCATCGGAAGGCGGCGCGAGGTCGGACAGCCCAGCGAGGCTGATCGGCTCGTTCAACTTCAGGCACAGTCGCCACTGCCCGCTCGCGCCGCGCTCTTCGAGGCCGCCGATCCAGCGCCGGACCGCCCGGGGGATCTGGAACTTCCGCCCCGATTCGAGGTTGATGTCGGGCGTCCCGTCGAGCAGGCCCGAGAGCAGCCCGACGTGCGGATCAACGAGCGGGTCGCGGCCGTCGAGCGCGTCGACCATCGTCTCGGCGCGGAGCACCCGCCGTGCCCAGGCGTCGACGATGCTCGACATCAGGTCGGAGATGATCGCGACGGGGATGTGCCGGTGGGCATCCACGGCGGCGCGGGCCGAGGGCGGCATCGCCTGGATCAACGCTGCGATCCGCAGCAGCGTCTGGTCGTCGTTCAGCCACGCACGCCACGAGGCGCGGACCGGTGAGAAGGGGTTCGAGGCGTCCTGCTCGGCCATCGGGACGAACCGCTGCTCGGCGAGCAGCGAGCGGGCGAGGCGGGCCGCGACCGCATAAAACCGCACGGATTCGCCGGCCATCAAACGGTGGGCGTGCTCGGGTTCGTGGCCTGAAGACTCATCGACGAGCGAGTCGTCATCGCGGCGCGAGGCCTCATCGAGGGCGTCGAGGAAGGCGGGGACGACGATGGGCTCGACGCGGATCGCCGCGGCCTTCCACGGCAGCAGCGCGGCGTCGGGGGTGGCGGTCGCGCCGGGGATGAACGAGGCCGCGCCGGACCAGTGCAGGAGTCGGTCGCTGGGGAGGGGTGCCGAAGCGCCGGCGGCGGTGGGGAGGCGGAGTTCAATCGAGGTGTCTTGCGCACCTTCGAGCAGGACGCCGGAAGAAGTCAGGGCGGCGCGGAGTTGGGCGGTGGTGGCGAGGCCTGTGACGATGTTGGCGACGCCGCCGTCGGAGGCGTCGGTCTCGCCGTCGCGTGCGGACTCGCCCCAGATGTAGAGCCCGCCCTGGCTGGGGCCGACGGCACCCGGCGTTGCGGCGGGACCCCCGGACGACCACACGGCATGGACCACGATCAGATCGATGACGAAATCCTCCGCCCGGCCGGGTGTCGGCGCGGGCCTTCCATTAGGTGGGGGCATTCCCCGGACTCCCCCTGATGCGCGGGGGGCCGATACCGTGGCCGATGCCGTCTTCCGTGACGCCCCGCGGCGCGGGGACCTCAATGAGAGCGCTGGGACTCGAACCCAGGACCAACGGCTTAAAAGGCCGTTGCTCTACCGACTGAGCTACGCTCTCGTGACCGGGTCTTCGCCGGCGCGTTGGGCCAAGATTCTACGCACGGTCAACAAATGATTCCCGGCGAAAGGGTCTGGGCGGCAAAGAAATCTGGTGCGTACAATCCGGGTTCGCCGCGTGGGGAATTTGTCGATCGTTCCTGATTTTCGCTTTTCCCTTTTCGTTCTCTGCTTTCTATCGATGCCCTTTGATGCCGCCTCCATCTCGGCCAAACTCGAACGATCCGGCGCGGTGATTCTCGGGCTCAAATCGCAGGCGTTCGCGCTTGAGGCCGCGTGTACCACGGTGCGGGCGTGCCTGCGGAACGGGGGGCGGCTGTACGCCTGCGGCAACGGTGGGTCGGCGGCGCAGGCCATGCATCTGACGGAGGAGATTGTTGGGAGGTACAAGGCCAACCGGGGGCCGTACCCGGCGATGTGCCTGAACGCCGACCCGACGGCGCTGACGTGCATCGCGAATGACTACGGCTTTGACAGGGTCTTTTCCAGGCAGGTCGAGGCGTTTGGTGCCGAGGGAGACGTGTTGGTGGTCCTGAGCACCAGCGGGAACAGCCCGAACATTCTGGCGGCCCTGGAGGTGGCCCGGGCGCGGAAGGTCACGACCATCGGGCTGCTCGGTAAAGGCGGCGGCCCGGCGGCTTCGGTGTGCGATATCGCGCTGGTTGTCGGCGCGAACGAGACCGAGCACATCCAGGAGGCGCACCAGGTGGTCATTCACCTGATGCTCGAGGCGGTCGAGGGCGTATGAGCCGGGTGTCCAAAGCCCGCACGCACTTCGGCCTTTCCGATGAGCAACTGGTGAACGCGCTGCTGGAGGCGTATCGGTGCGGGGCGTTCCCGATGGGGGAATCGGATTCGGACGAGGTGAAGTTTTACCGGCCTGATCCGCGGGGGGTGATGCCGCTTGCAGAAAGTGGTTGTGATTCGGGCACTGATCGGACGCCGTGTTTTCATGTGCCGAAGACGATTGAAAAGTTGATTGGACAGGGGCGGTTCGAGTTCCGGATCGACACGGCGTTTGTTGAGGTGGTGAAGGGCTGTGCGATGCCCCGCCCGGAGTGTCAGGAGGACCGGGAGGGGACGACGCTGCCGGGGACGTGGATCAACAACACGATCATCGCGTGGTACGAACTGCTGCACCGCTTCGGGCACGCGCACAGCCTGGAAGCGTGGATCACGGCGTACAACGAACGGGGCGAACGCGAATCCCGGCTTGTGGGCGGCATCTACGGCGTGGCGATCGGGGCGGCGTTCTTCGGGGAATCGATGTTCCACGTCGCGCTGCCGCGGCGGGCGGACGGCTCACGCGATCCGTTTGACGGGACGAGCGCGGGGCAGGCGTGCCTGGTGGTGCTGGTGCGCCGGCTGCGGGCGATGGGGTTTGAACTCTTCGACACGCAGATGACGACAAGCGTCACGCGGCGGTTCGGGGCGTTTGAGATATCGCTGGATGAGTATCTGGACCGGCTTGAGGCGGCGGTTGAGACGGGGGAGCGGTGGGCTGCGGGGTGAGTTGGGTTTGTTGTTGAGGGTTGTTGAGTGAGTCGGCTTCGTCCGCCCGTTTCACGGGCGGTGTCGTTTCTGGGTGTTGAGGCGTGTCTGCGGTTTGGTCCAGCGGCTGCGCCGCTGGCCACCATGGTTGGCCCGCTTCGCGGGCCGGGTGCGGTTGGGTTGGGGTTGGAGGTGCGGATGCGGATGCGGATTTGGTCTCGGGCTCGGATTCCGTCTCGGACTCGGTCTCGGATGTGGATGCGCAGATGGATGCGGGGGTGGGCGCGGATGCGGATTCGGTTGTGGATGCGATTGGGGAAGCGGTGGGCTCGGAGGCCTCGACGGGATCGGGGGCTTGTGCGTGCGTGGGGGGGTGTGGGTGCTTCGATGGGAACCCATCGTGTTGCGGGCATGGGGTCGGCGATGCGGGGTCGGCTGCGGCGGGGACGGGGACGGGGGCGAGGGTGAGGGCGGGGGTGGTGTCTTGTTGGAGGGGTGCGGGTTCGTCTTGGCCTTTGGCGGGTGCGGGGATTTCAGGGGTTTTCGTGTGCCTGAGGATGGTCGCGGCGGCGCGGCGTGCGGTTTCGAGGTTTTCGGCGTCGAGCGCGGCGGTGGCGGCGCTGATGGCCTCGGGGGCGGCGACGGCGGCAAAGATGGCGGCGCGGCGCTGGCTGACGCGCGCGAGGCGGTCGAGGAACGCCGCGACGTCGCGGCGCTCGACGTATGCGAGGAGTTCGGGGACGATGATCTTGTGGGCGCTGGCGACTTCGTAGAGGGTTTTGGAGGTGTCGAGGAAGTCTTCGAGGAGTTTGGCGCGGAAGTCGGCGGGGGCGGGGGCGGTTGACATGTGGTGGTCCCGGAAAGGGTGGGGGCGTGGCCCGTGCTGGTTGATTATGCCTCGGGGATCTGCACGGGCAAATGGAAAATGGCGCAGTGCGCGAAGACTGCGCGCAGATGCGGTCACTGCGGGTGAGATTTTTGGTTTTGAGGGAACACCTTGAGCATCGGGGACGATGCTCAGGCGTCTGGGGGGGTGAGGATCGGGTGCGATTCGCGGGACGCCGACCCCTTCGGGGTCGTGTTGGGTATGGGCGGGGGTCTCGTCGCTTTGCTCCTCGACCCCCGGCTGCTGACGATCAGGCTTTCAGCCTGATGGGGTGCGGGGTCTTGTTCATGCAGGCGGCGTGAAACATACCATCTCATCCCCGTAGGGAGCTATCCGATTGCACAGGTCCGCTCCAAGATTGAAACCAAGCAGGTTCGGCTCTGTCTCCGGCCACCCAGAGCTCGATCTGCGTTGATTGAGGTGACCATTGTGAGAATCGTGGAGCCATCAAGAGACAATTTGTCCGGCGATCTCCACCGGCAGATTGACAACCGATAGATTGGCGAAATTCTTCAAAATCCACTTCGTTCTTGAAGTTCTGCCACCCGATCGCCAGCACCACTGGAGTCGCGAGGCCGCGATGTTGTCGGCGTTTCTTTGCCATGCGTTCTTGAAGCAATTCGAGGCCATTCCCCCAGTAGGACTCGGTGGGGGTCGATAGCCAAAGCAACTTTTCTATTGAGGCTACCGCGTCCGCCCAATGAATGCTGACGATCGCGTGCGTTCCAGAAGGTTCGCTGTATGTCAGTGACTCTGCGATTCTCTTCATGTTGCCCGGGTCGTGGCCCACGCGGTCAAGTGCTCTAGTGCCTTCTGCATCAACGAACTTTGCGAACTCGGCAGGACGGGGATTCTCAATGCCGCGGCGGAATTGGTGCAGAGCGATGCGAAGGTTGCGGTTTCGGATCTTTCGAGATGCGCCTTGAATGAACCTGAAAAGCGTGTCGTCGTCTCGATGGCCCACAACGGTGGCTTCGATGTGGCCAAGCACACGTCCGCAGTCAAGCACGGCAATGTCTGGCTGCGAGCCGGGTGTCTTCGATGAATGGAATTCAGCGGACAGTCCGTGGCTTCTGATTGTATTCAGGAGTGCGAGTTCAAAGCAGGCACTCATGAAGTCTGAATTGTTCCGAGACTTCAACCGAGCACAGAACTCAGGCACAAGTGGCGTCGGCAGGCGTGCAATTGCATTGTTGAGATATTCCCGAGTTCCTTCCAGCATGGAATGGTTGAGCCGGTCAATGAATTTAAAGCATGACTCTCCCGGTTGCTGCTCCCGGGGGGTGCTGTGTCGGATTTTCTCGACAAACAACGGTGTCGTCATGAACGCATTGTTGATGCCTACCCGAGACTTTGCGAGGGCTTACTTCCCCATGACCCGCTTCGCCGCGGCGGCAATATTCTCCGCGTTGAATCCGAACTTCTTCTGCAGTTCCTTCAACGGCGCCGAGGCGCCGAACGACTTCATCGTGACCGCCTCGCCCTTGAAGCCGAGGTAGCGTTCCCAGCCGAACGAGCCGGCCTGTTCGACCGCCACGCGGGCGGTGGTGGTGGGGGGGAGGACCTTGTCGCGGTACTCCTGGCCCTGGTGCTCGAAGAGTTCCCAACTGGGCATGCTGACGATGCGGGCTCGGACGCCTTCGGCCACGAGTTTCTCATACGCCTCGACGGTCATGCCGACTTCGCTGCCGGTGGCCATGAGGATGACGTCGGGCTTGCCGTCGGGGGCGTTGCAGGCCAGGACGTAGCCGCCGTTCTTGACGTTCTCGGCGGAGGCGTACTTGGTGCGGTCGAGCGTTGGCATGGCCTGGCGGGAGAGGATCAGGCACACCGGCTCGTGGCGGAGTTGCATGATGACGCGCCAGGCCTGGGCGACCTCGTTGGCGTCGCCGGGGCGGAGGGTGATGAGGCCGGGGATGGCCCGCAGGGCGGCCAGGTGTTCGATGGGCTGGTGGGTGGGGCCGTCTTCGCCGACGCCGATGGAGTCGTGGGTGAAGATGTAGATGACTGGGATTTCCATGATCGCGCTGAGGCGGATGGCGGGGCGCGAGAAATCGGAGAAGACCATGAAGCCGCTGCCGTAGGGGCGGACTTTGGAGAGGGCCATGCCGTTGAGGACCGAGCCCATGGCGAGTTCGCGGACGCCGAAGTGGAAGTTGCGGCCGGCGTACGAGACGTGCGTGCCCTTGGGGGCGTGGGGATCGACCTCGGCGTCGGGGCTGCCGAAGTCACCCGCCCCGTCGAAGGTGAGGCGGGTCTTGGTGCTGGGGGCGAGGTCGGCGCTGCCGCCGATGAGCCAGGGGACGTTTTTGGCGAGGGCGTTCAAGACCTTGCCCGAAGCGTCGCGGCCGGCGGCGCCTTTGGGGTCGGTCGGGAAGACGGGGATGTCCTTGTCCCAGCCCTCGGGCAGTTGGCGCTTCTGCATGCGCTGGAGCGAGTCGGCGAGGGCGGGGTGTTCTTTTTTGTATTGCTCGAAGAGTTGCATCCACTGGCCGCGGTGCTCGCCGCCGCGCTTGCCGATGCCGCCCTGGAAGTGCTGGAGGACGCCGTCGGGAACGAGGAACTTGGCGTCTTCGGGCCAACCGTAGTTCTTCTTGGTCAGTTTGATTTCTTCATCGCCCAGGGGTTCGCCGTGGGCGGAGTGGGTGTCCTGCTTGTTGGGTGAACCCCAGGCGATGTGGGAGTCGACGATGATGAGGGTGGGGCGGTCGTGGGTGTTCTTGAAGGTCTGGAACGCCTTGCTGAGGCGTTCGATGTCGTTGGCGTCGCCGACGCGGAGGACGTTCCACCCGTAGGCGATGAAGCGGGTGGCGACGTCTTCGGAGAAGGCCCAGTCGGTGTGCCCTTCGATGGTGATGTGGTTGTTGTCGTAGACCCAGCAGAGGTTGGAGAGGCGGAGGTGTCCGGCCATGGAGGCGGCTTCGTGGGAAGCGCCCTCCATGAGGCAGCCGTCGCCGGCGAGGGCGTAGACGTCGTAGTTGAACATCTCAAAGTTCGGCTTGTTGTAGTTGGCGGCGAGCCACTTGCCGGCCATGGCCATGCCCACGCTGGTGGCGATGCCCTGTCCGAGCGGGCCGGTAGTGGTCTCGATACCGCTGGTCCAGCGGTATTCGGGGTGGCCGGGGCAGCGGGAGTCCAACTGGCGGAACTTCTTGATGTCGTCGAGGGAGACGGAGAGTTTGCCGAGGGTTTCGTACTGCGGGTTGACGGCCTTCACCTGGGTGAGGTGGAGCATGGAGTAGAGGAGCATGGAGGCGTGGCCCATGCTCAGGACGAAGCGGTCGCGGTTGGGCCAGATGGGGTCGGAGGGGTCGAAGCGGAGGAACTTCTGCCAGATGGCGTAGGCGACAGGGGCCATGGCCATCGGCGTGCCGGGGTGGCCGGAGTTGGCGGCCTGCACGGCGTCCATGCTCAGGGTGCGGATGGTGTTGATCGCGACGGTTTGGATATCGCCTTTGGGCTGCATGGCTGGCTCCGGTGGGCTGCGTTGGTGGAGGCACGCGTGGGTGTCTGGGGTAGCGTTGGCCTGGGACAGACTACCACAGTGTCGGGGGTTGGATGGTGGGTGGTTGGGGCGGGGCTTCGGGTGGTCGATCGATGCCTGCGGCGGGGCACGGCCGGGACGCCGTACCCCGGCACCCGGCCTGCCTCACCGGACGGGGGATGGCTTCGCGTAGAATGGATGCCCGCCTGCGGGGGGGCGGGTTTTTCGCCCGCCTTGGTTGAGTGAGAATGGGACTGACCGGCATGAGTGAAGCGACGCACACCCAGATCACCGCGCTGCCGCTGTCATTGGACCTGATGGCGGGCTTGGAGTTGCCGGGGTTCACGCTGACGCCGGAGAAGTTGCACATCGTGGGTCGGTCGTCGACGTGCGAGGTGCAGTTGCCCGACAAGGCGGTGTCAAGGAATCACGCGCAGATCCGGTGCCGCGGCGGGCAGTGGCAGATCACCGACCTGGGGAGCAAGCACGGGTCGTTCCTGAACGGCGTAAGGCTTGAGGCGAACGAGGTTTCGCCGCTGCGCCACAACGACCTCTTGAGCATCGACCCGTGGACGTTCCGCGTGCGCTTGGGCGAGGGCCGCCCGGCGGCGACGGCGACGACCAACGACATGACGATGGTGACGCAGCGCGTCACCACCATGCAGGTCGCGGACCTGGCGACGCTGGCGCAGCAGCGGCTGGCGCTGCTCATCGATGCTTCGGCGACCACCCAGCAGGCGGCCACCGAGGACGAACTGGCGCTGGTGGTGCTCAACGCGGCTCTGTCGGGGACGGGGTTCGCGCGGGCCGCGATCCTGCGTGCCGAGGGGACAGGCGAGCGGGTGCAGGTGATCGCCAGCCAGCCGGTGGCGGCGCGGGGGTTCAACTTCAGCCGGTCGCTGATCCGCGCGGCGGGTGCCGGCGAGATCGTCACGATGTCGCAGGAGGGCGGGGCGGCCGACGGGCTGGCGCTGAGCATCGTCAGCCTGAACATCGAATCGGCCGTCTGTGCCCCGATCCACCTCGGGGCGACGGTGGACGCCTACCTGTACCTCGATGCCCGCGAGGGCGAGAGGGCGGCGCACTCGCAGTCCGCCGCGTTCTGCAAGGCACTCTCCCGCATGTACGGCACCGCGCTGGGCAACCTCAAACGGCTCGAAGTGGAGCGGATGCGGGGGCAGTTGAAGGCCGAACTCGAGGCCGCCGGGGTGGCGCAGAGTTTCATCATGCCCGCGGCGAAGGGGACGATCGGGAGGATGTCGTACGCGTTCAAGTCGCGTCCCGGCCGGTTTGCTTCCGGCGACCTGTTCGACGCGGTGGAGATGCCGGGCGGGCGCGTCGGGGTGTTCCTGGGCGACGTCGCCGGCAAGGGTGCGGCGGCGGCGATCACGATGGCGGTGGCGCAGACGCACCTGCGGGGCATGCTGTCCGTTGGCGCTGGGGCGAAGGAGGCCGTGGAGTCGCTGAACCGCTACATCGCGCCGCGGAACCGGGAAGGCCAGTTCATCACGCTCTGGTTGGGGGTCTTTGATCCCGCCAATGGGACGGTGGAGTGCATCGATGCGGGCCACGGGTACTGGTTCGTGCGGCCCGGCGGCGGCGCGCCGGCACGCCCCGAGAGCGAGGCTCACCTCGTGGTGGGGATCGAGCCGGACTACGAGTATTCCGCCTCGGTCATCCCCTGGACTCCCGGCTCGCGCCTCATGACGTGCAGCGACGGCGTGATCGAACAGAACAGCCCCGTCGGCGAGCAGTTCGGGACGGAGCGCGCCGAGGCGTGCTTCGCCAAGACAAACGAGCCGACCGAGGATGTCGAGACCCTCGTCGAGCAGGTGCTGTCGTACGCCGCGACCGATGCGCTCTCGGACGATGTGACGGTGGCCTCGGTGGTGTTCGGCTGAGGGGCCGTAACAGTGCGCGCCGCGGGCGGCGTGCGTACGATGGTGCCTTCGCCGCATGTGCACTGTTTCCGTCATCCCGCTGGCCGCCGAGTCGCCCGAATGTTCGGGCGGGTTTCGGCTTGTGAGCAACCGGGACGAGTCGCGGACGCGTGCACCTTCGTTGCCGCCGATGGTGCATGTGCCGCAAGCCGCGGCGGGTGCGGTCCCGGGTGTGTGGCCGGTCGATCCTGATGGCGGTGGGTCCTGGATCGGTGCGAACGCGGCGGGGTTGGTGCTGACCATCCTGAACGTGTACCGACCCGATCTGGTCGACGAAGCGGGCCGGGCCTGGGTCTCGCGCGGGCTGATCATCCCCGCGCTGGCGGGCGCGGCGTCGGCGATGGACGCGGCGATGGGCCTGTCGCGGTTCGAGTTGCCCCGGTTTCATCCGTTCCGGCTGGTCGCGGTGGACCGCGAGCGTCTGATCGAGTGCCGATGGGACGGCGTGGAGTTGGGTATCGCCGAGGGACCGGTTGTGGCGGCGTGCTTCTCGAGCCACGGGTGGGGCGACAAGCACGCACGGCACCGGCTGCACCTGTTCCGTCGGTGGTTTGGCGAGCGGGCTTACAACCAAGCCGAGCAGGACGCGTTCCACCGGCACCGCTGGCCGTCGCGGCCCGAGGTCTCCGTGCGGATGTCGCGCGACGTGTCGCGGACGGTTTCGATCACCAGCGTGACCGTCGGGGAAGGCGTCGAGATGGTGTACGAGCCGCTGGAGGCGGGGGCGACGCCTTCGATCGTGCGGCTTGAGGCGATGACGGACTTCGTCGCGGGTGCCCCGGCATGAGTGCGGCCGGCGGTGTCGAGGGGGTGCGGCCGGACCTTTCGCCGCGAAGGGCTTGGTGGCGCAGGCTGCTGGGTTCGCGTGTGCTGTGGGCGTACGCGGTGTTGCTCGCGCTCTCGCACACAGTAATCGGGGTATGGCAGCCGGACGTGTGGGGGATCGACGCGCAGAAAGACGTGCCGGGAGCCGAGCGGCTGAAGTTGAAGGTGGCGGGGCAGAGCGCGACAGGCCCTGTCGCCGGGGACGAGGAGACGATTTCGCTTTTGAAGTTTCCGGCGGGGGAGGGGACGGGGACACGGGCATCCCGAGCACGGGAAGCCCGTGGCACGGGGGAGGGGACCGGCGAGCGGGTTCCTGTGGTTCTGTTGCACGGGAGCCCCAGCGGTGGTGCGGCGGATTTCCGCGTGCTGGGAGCGGTCATCGCCGCGACGGGGCGGGATGTCTACGCCGTGGATTTCCCGGGATTTGGGAGGTCCGGGCAGTGGGTGCCGGACTACTCCATCGGGGCCAACGCACGGTACGTGCTGGCGGCGCTGGAATCACTGGGGATCGCGCGGGCGCACGTCGTGGGGTGGTCGCAGGGCGGGGGCAGCGCGCTGTTCGCCGCTGACCTCGCGCCCGGGCGCGTGGCGTCGGTCACGCTCCTGGGTTCGATCGGCGTGCAGGAGGCCGAGGGCTCGGGCAGTTACGCCTTCGAGCACACCAAGTACGCCGTGGGGTGGTTCGGGCTGGTGGCGTTGCCCGAGGCGCTACCGCACTTCGGGCTGCTGGGGCCGCGGCACTTCCGGCACGCGTTCATCCGCAACTTCATGGATTCCGATCAGCGTGAACTCGAGCCGCTGATGGAGCGGCTGACGACGCCGACGCTGATCGTCCACGGACGCCGGGATTTTCTCGTGCCCGACTGGTGCGCCCAGATGACGCACGAACTGGTGAAGCCCAGCCGGCTGGTGATGCTGGACTCGTCGCACTTTTTCCCGATGGGGCACGAGAAAGACCGGCCCGCGATGCACGACGCGGCTGCGGCGATGACGGCTTTCTTCGAGCGCCACGATGCGCCCGGCGTGCCGGCGCTTGTCGGCTCGGCGTCGTACGTGGCCCACAAGGAGAAGATCAAGTCGGAACTGGCGGGGATGAAGATCAGCCACGGCATGGAGTGGTGGCTGGTGATCCTGGCCATCGTGGTGGGCACGCTGATTCTGGAGGACATGACGCTAATCGCCGTGGGGCTGCTGATCAGCGACGGGCAGATCGACCCGTTCGTCGGCTTGTTCGGGTGCTTCACCGGGATCGTGTTCGGCGATCTGTTTTTGTGGGGCCTGGGGCGGCTGCTGGGCCGGCGGCTGCTGCGGTTCCGGATTGTTTCGAGATTCGTCACGGAAAAGGCGCTGGTGCGCTGGGGGGACATGCTGGACAACCACATGGGCAAGGCGATCTTCCTGTGCCGGTGCATCCCCGGCACCCGGATGCCGACGTACATCGCGGCGGGCATGCTGGGGCGCAAGACGGCGCAGTTCATGTTCTGGGAGTTGATGGCGGTGTGCGTCTGGGCGCCGGCGCTGCTGCTGACCAGCGGCCTGGTGGGGCCGAAGATTCTCGGCCTGTTCCGCGAGGTGTTCCACGGCCCGGTGGCGATCGTGATCGCGCTGGTGGTCTTGTTCTTCGTGGTGAGGGCGGTGAGCGCCGAGGCGACGTACGAGGGGCGGCACAAGAACAAGGCGGGCTTGCAGCGGCTGTGGCGGTACGAGTTCTGGCCCACATGGGCCATGTATCTGCCGATGGTGCCGACGCTCCTGTGGCACGCCGTGCGCCGCGGGCCGATGACGTTCACGTGTGTCAACCCCGGCGTCGAGAACGGCGGGGGATGGATCGGGGAATCGAAATCACTGATCCTGCGGAACCTGATGGACCGTTCGTTGGGTGAACGTGCGTGGGATGATGCGCGGGTCGCGCCGTTTGTGCATGTGCCGGGGGGACCGTCGGGACCGGACGCGGGGGTGCGGGCAGCGGTGGTGACTGATGCCGTACGGAACAATCCTGCACTCGGCGGCTACCCGATCGTGCTGAAGCCCGACCAGGGGCAGCGTGGGCACGGCCTGAAGGTGGCCAGGAACGACGACGACGTCCGGGCCTACTTCGACATGGTCGCGGCGGCGGTGGTGGCCCAGCGGTGCGTCACGCTTCCCAACGAAGTCGGCGTGCTCTGGGCACGCCGTGTCCCGGTGACGGGGCGCGTCGACGATGCCCCCGGCGAGATCGTCTCGATCACCCGCAAGCAGTTCCCCGTGATCGAGGGCGACGGGGAACGGGCGCTCGACCATCTCATCTGGGACCACCCCAGGTTCCAGATGCAGGCCGGCGTGTTTCTGGCGCGGCTGGGCAAGGACAGCGAGCGGGTGCCCGCCAAGGGCGAGCGGGTTTCGCTCGGGTTCTCGGGCAATCACTGCCAGGGCACGATGTTCATGGACGGGTCGGACTTGATCACGCCGCAACTGAGCGCGGCGATCGAGCGGCTGTGCCAGCGGTACCGTGACGACCAGGGCCGGCGTTTCGACTTCGGCCGATTCGACCTGCGCTTCACCACCGAAGAGGAACTCAAGCGGGGCGAGGGGTTCGTGGTGATCGAGTTGAACGGCTCGTCGAGCGAATCGACGAACCTCTACGACCCTTCGAAGAACCTGTGGTGGGCACTCGCGGTGCTGCGCCGACAGTGGTCCCGGTTGTTCGCCATCGGAGCGGCTCGCCGGCGTGAGGGGGCGAAGCCGGTGGGGATGGTGGAACTGGTGAGAATGAGCCGCGCGGCGATGAAGGCGCTGGTCGGGCCGAGGGTTTCGGACTGAGCGCGGCCAATTGAAAAAGGCACGGCCTTCGCCGCGCCCTTTCGTGGTTGTGCGTGGTTCGCCGTGGACTCAGTTGTTGCAGGTGCGGCCGAACCTGCCGAGGAAGGTGGTCAGGTCGGCGGTGGTGACCAGTCCGTCGCCGGTGACGTCGCCGTCGTGGAAGACGGGGACGATCTTGCCGAAAGCGCCGAGGAAGCGGACGAGGTCGGTGGTGTTGACGCGGTTGTCGTTGTTGAGGTCGCCCAGGCAGCGGGGCTGGACGTACAGATACGCGGCGGTGGTGGCGACGGTGCCGCAGTCATTGGAAAGGATGCACTCATAGGCACCGGCGCTGGCGTCGGTGACGGGGTCGATGTTGAGGTGCGGGCTGTCCTCGCCCTCGAGCACGACGCCCTCGTGGCGCCACTGGTAGACGAAGTCGCCGGCGCTCGGCGGGGAGGTGCCCAGGGTGTTGAAGTCGGCGGAGCCGTCGAAGGGGGCAACGGTGTCGTTGGGCTGGACGAGGACCGAGGGGAAGTCCGAGCAGGTTTCGGCCTGGATCACCGAGGCGACCAGCGCGGTGGCGAAGAGCGCGCCGGGGGCGTTCTCCCACTCGCCGCCGATGTTGACCGGGGTGTTCACGAAGCAGTCGTAGGAGATGACCTCGCTGGTGGTCTCCCCGGGGCTGGGGGCGTCCTCTTCGATGATGAGCGGGACGCCGGGGAAGAGTTCCTCGGCGTCGAGCGTCAGGGGGTTGGCCCCGAGGATGAGCGGGTCGTCGGGCATCAGCCTCTCCAGCGCGACCTCGCCGGGCGTGCTGGTTTCCTTGCGCATCACGAAGATGACGCGGCCGAAGGGGTCGTTGTTGGTGACCGTTTCACGCACCATCGGGCCGTTGGGGCCGTCGAAGATTTCGGTGGTGATGTCGGGGATCGCCAGCGGCGGTGGCGGCGGAGGGGGCGGCGGGGGGGGCGGGTCGTTGGGGTTCACGACCTTGCCCGGAACCCACTGGAACCGCTGGGCGGTGATCGGGTGGGTGCCCCGCAGCGACACGCCGAAGTGCTCGATGACGTGGTTGTGCGTGGCGTGGCTGGGGTTGAGGTAGTGGATCTTGATGCCGATATCCCCCGGCAAGGGGCTGATGACGGGCGAGCCGTAGTTGCCGTTGTGATAGGTGTGGTAGACGTCTTCGGGGTGCGGGCCTTCGAGTTCGATCTCGAACTCGTTGCAGTCGTCACCGGTTTCGTTGGGGCAATCGAAGTTGCCCAGGCCGCCGATGATGGTGATGCCCAGGGCGGGGGTGGGGGTGAGCAGCAGCAGGGCGATCGTGCCCGATGCGGCTTGGACGAGGCGTCTGATGGTCATTTCACTTTCTCCACGAGGTATCCGATCGGCCCCGCGTTGACGCGGCGGGCGCTGTCGGGACACGTGAAGGGTGCAAACCCTGTGCCTTGAGACAAGTGAAGCGGGTCGTGCAGAAAGGCAGGGTCAGTGTGGCTGGCGTGGGCCGGTTGGCTGAACGCCGCCGGAGTGGGCGGGGCGGTGGTTGAGGGCGGCCGTTGCGCCGAAACAAGCAAGCACCGGAGTTGTCCGTGGGCGGACGCCTCCGGTGGCACGGGTTCACGGGGGGATCACGCCGCGTTACGGCTTGGCGCTGGGCAGTTCCATCTGGAGCAGCACCTTCGGCCGGTCGGTGGGGAGTTTGACGTTGGAGCGGTCATAGACGACGAGCCAGCGTGTGTCGACGGTGGGGCGGAACTTTTCGCTGTTCATGGCGGCCCGGGCTTCGGTGAGGGAGGGGACGCTGCCGCCGCCGTTGACGTTGATGGATTCGATGACGTCGGGGTCGTAGCCGCGGAGGACGAAGGTGGCGATGAAGACGTCCGAGCGTGTGGTGGCGATGTTGGCGAGAGCGCGGAGAAGTGCGGCCTTTTCTTCGGGGCCGTCGGTGACGCGGTACGACGGGGTTCCGGTGGTGTCCTCGTAGACGTGCGCTTCGGGCTTGCCGATGCGGCCGAAGGGGACGCTCTTTTCCGTGATGGTGTTCGCGCCGATGTGGGCGAAGCCGGTGGTGTCGATGCCGCCGGTTGCGACGGTGCCGTTGGTGGGGTCCCACGTGGCGAGTGCGGCGAGTTCGCCGACGGAGGTGAGGCCGAACTCGGCGGCGCGGGTGCCGCGTTTGCGGACCTCGGGGATGCCGGTCTTGGTGCCGCGGGTGGCGGGGTCTGTGGAGATCGTCGTCGCGGGGTCGCCTTCAAGGCCCAGCGAGCGGTAGGGGAGGAGCCAGTTGTAGAGAAGGGGGTACTCCTGTGGGTTGTTGGTCGCGGGGGCGGGGAGCGAGGCGGTGCCGTTGAAGGAGGGGAGCACGGGGTCGTCGACGTTGTTGATGGCGGTCAGCGGCGAAAGGAACGGCAGGCACGCCAGCACCCGCGGCGGGGCGGTGTTGAGGTTGATCTTGCCCTGCGCCAGATCCCCGGCGTGCTGCAGGCCGTCGAAGGCATCGACGACGCGGAGGGCCAGGGGGATGGTCATGGCGTCGGGGAGATTCGCCGCGTCCGAGGCCGTCATCTGGCTGGAGAGCACGTACTGCGTCGGGTCGAGCATGCCGGCGTAGGGGTTGACGTTGGCGCTGCCGGCTACGGGGTTGCGGAAGAGTTCCCAGTCGGAGCCGAGTTGTTCGGAGGCGGTCACCCACGCGCCCTTGCCGGAGCCGAGCGTCGTGGCGAAGGCCAGCGTGTCCGTGCCGGCGGTGTACGAGAGGCTGAGGTCGGCGGCCTCGCCGATGCGGGGCAGGCCCAGGTCGGTGTGGATGTAGAGCGTCGCGACGGTGGGGACCAACAGCAGGTCGGCGGCGGAGCGGATGGCGGGGCCGGGGGGCGGGGTGTTGGGGTCGAGCGTGCCGGTGTCCTCCGGGACGGGCTTGATGTGGCGCGTGGGGTTGAAGAGCGAGAGGGTGCCGGTGTAAGGCGTGCCCGCGATCGTGAGGAAACCCTTGTCTTTGGATCCGATGGACTGCCACGTGGGGTCGCTGCCGGGGCCGATGGCGCCTTCGACGGAAAGGACCATCTCGTTCGCGGTGGGAACGGGGTCGGGTGGCACAGGTGAAGGCCCGATGATCCACTCCTGGCGGCGCTGGTTGGTCACGGTGCCGCCGACGACATATGGGCCTTGCGCGAGAAGCGGCAGCGCCTGGGCCTTGTTGGCCTCGCGCCGCTCGGCGATGTAGGCGGGGAAGCCCTTGTTCGCGGGGTTGCCGGTTGGGCGGTGGAGGGTGGACGCGACCATGATGCGGAGACGGCCCTGAGACTGAACAAGACTCGGTCCGACGGTGACCTGCGGGAACGCGACGGCATAGTCGGCGGTCTGCACCTTTGGGAACTCTTCGCCGCCGGTCGCGGGCGGGGAGAGGCGGTCGACGACGGTGTCGAAGGTCACGTTGCCACCGGCCTTGCGGACGAGCAGAACCGGGATGATCTTGGATTGGGCGACCGAACCGGTGCCACCGAGCAGGAAATCGGCGAAGACGGGCGGGAGGCCGCTGGAGGGGGTCACCACGGGCGGATTTCCCGACGACCCGTCGACGCTCGCGGTGATCGCGCCGGCGGTGAGACGCACGATGGCCGGGGACCCGCCGGTGGCGACACAGAGTTCTTCGAAGCGTGAGACGACACTTTCCCCGGCGCCGCCGCCGAAGGGATCGTTGGCGTTGTCCCAGAACGTCTGCATCTCCGTGGGCGCGTTGGCGTTGCCGAGCCTGTAGTAGCACACGGCGGCCGCGCCGGGCGCGAGCGCGAGCGTCGAGACCGACTCGGCCTGGCCCAGATCGAATTCAAGATTGATACCGGTGCCCGCGGCGGCGTTGCGGACCAGAATCTTATAATTGGCGAGGTCGATGGTCTGCGGCCACGGGTTACGGAGTTCGAAGGCCATGATGGAGCCCATCTGGTCCTTGAAGCCGGGGCCAGCGGACTGCGGCTCGATGGTTGCGGTGGCTTGGCCGTTTGGAACGGCGTCGGAGTCTTCGTACATCGCGTAGTACGACGCCTGCACCAGGAAGGGCTGACGGTCGATACCGATGGCGGTGACGCCGCCGGCGGCGGGAGTGCCGAAGATTTTGTCGGGGAGTGAGAGTTGCGGGATGTTGCCCTGGGCGAGGCGGGTGCCGATGACGGGAGCGCCGCCGCTGGTGATTCCGCTGGCGGTGCCGGTGAGGGCGCGGGTGCTGTCGTTGATGAAGCGGACGGCGGTCGGGGCTTCGCTCAAGAGGCTGCCGGTGGCAGACGATGAGTCCAGCGCGTCCATCAGGTTCACGGTGAGGCCCAGCGCTTTCAGGACGGCGAAGCCGGAGTTCATCTGGCCGATGGCGGCGTCGGTGGCGAGTTTGTTGGCCGGGCCGTTGGCGGTGCCGCCGTAGTGGCGGTTGAGGTTGTCGCCGGTGGTGGCGGTGAGGTTTGCGCTGGCGAGTTCGCGGGATTGGGGGCGGTCGGTGGCCAGCGGCGCGATCGCCCACACGAACGCATCAAAGATGCGCTGGGCGGTGTCGCGGTCGGGGCCTTTGGTGTTCAGCGTGGTTTCGAGTTCCGGCAGGTTGATGCGTTCGAGCGACGAGCGGCCGTCGAAGTAGGACTTCTGCGCGGGGACGGTCTGGCCGGTGTACGCGGGGGTGTTGAGGACGGGGACGGGGGAGATGTTGCCGGTGCCGCTGACGGGGGTCAGAAGATGGCGGTTGTCCCAGGCCAGTTGGGTGATCGTGGGGCGTCCGGCGGCGGAGCCGGAGTTAGGGTTGGGGTCGCCGAAGAAGCGGGGGGACTCGGCCACGGCGTTGTTCGTTCCTTCGGTGCCTTCGCGGGAGCGCAAGGGGCCGTAGGGGGCGTTGTTGGTGCCCGAGAGGTAGCCGCCGGCTTCGGGGCCGTCGAGGTACTGCTCGAGTTTGCCGGTGACGGTGGTGTTGTTGGTGCCTCGGAAGGCGTGGAGGTCGGCGAAGTCGCGGGTGGTGATGGGGGTGACGGAGCGGGGCGCGGGGTTGACGGTGGGGTCGGCGGTGAGCAGCGTGTACCAGACGGCGCGCTGTGCGGCGGTGGGGTAGTCGCCCGCAGCCCAGCCGCCGGTGAGGCCGGCGAAGGCTTCGCCGGGGTAGCGGGTGGGGCTGCTGTTGAGGCGGGGTTCGTAGGGGGGGTTGTAGTTGGGGTTGTTCGCGGGGACGGGGGGGGCGGAGAGGTTGCGGATGGTGGTGCCGAAGCCCATGGCATTCGCGAGCAGTTCGCGGTACATGGGGTTCTGGGTGTCGTCCATCAGGCGGTCGGTGCGGACGCCGACGGGCCAGATGGTGCCCGCGCCGTTGAGTTCAAGGAGGAACGTGTCGGCGAGGGTGTTGGCGCCGGTGTTGGGGGCGGAATAACCGATGAGGCGGAGGAGGTCGACGTCGGCGGGGGTTTCGCCCGTGCCGACGACGTGGGCGGCGTTGCGGTTGGGGGGGAGGGCGGTCTGGACGAAGGCCTGATAGGGGAATGTCGTTGCGGTGTTGAAGTTGACGAGCGAGGAGGCATCGATGATGCGTGCGGCGACGACCCAGTTGAGGCCGAAGGCGTTGCCGAGCGAGTCGATGCGCTGCCAGCGGGCGTCGGGGCGGAGGTCGCCGTCGGTGTCGGCCCAGAAGCGTTCCTGGTCGTTGGAGACCGAGTTGATGGGTGAGAGGGCGTTATCAACGCGGTTCATCTGGCGCCCGAACACCTGCATGCGGGCGCGCTGATTGTTGTCGGAAGTGACGTAGGCGGCGCCGAGTTCGGGCTTGAGGGCGTTGGCGTTGGATAGGTCGGCGGCGGGGTTGGCGTTGCCCGAGGCGTTGGTCTGGAAGAAGAACTGCATGAGGTCGAGGTACTGGCCGTCGCCGCGGACCCAGCGCTCGGCGCGGGAGCCGGAACGGGGTTCGTAGCGCCAGGCGCTGCGGAGGTTGGTGATGTTGGGCCAGTAGGAGAGGTTGAAGTTGTTGAGGTCGATGACGGGCTCGGTGCTGGCGAGCCAGGCGTCTTCGGGGAAACCCAGAGCAGCAACGCCCGGGGTGATGTTCATGATGTTGTTGACGTTGGTGGGGTCGTTGGTGTTGGACCACGCCTGATCGATGCGGGGCATGTCGATCGTGTCCCCGTCTTCGAAGGCTCCGGGCCAGATCTTGGCGGGGGTGTCGCGGGTGACGATCTTGTTCCCGAAGAGGTCGGCGGTGAGGATCGCGCCGATCTCATTGGTGACGGTGTTGACCTGCGGCTGGATGCGGATGACCCGCTGGCTGGCGACCACGCTGGAGCGGTCCACCCGCACCACCGCGACGTACGACACTGCGGCGATGGCGAGGATCGCCAGCACGCCCAGGGCCAGCACGATGATGCTGCCGCGGCGGCTGCGCTTGCGGCGCGGGCGCGGGGTCAGCCCCTCAGCGCTGCCCGCGGCGTCGGCGATGGCTGCGGCGGGGGCACTGGGCTGGATGGTGTTGGCGTTGGATTCGGACTGGTTGGTCATGGTCATGGCACACCTCGGACAAACGATTCGTGGCGCGGGGCTGCTGCGGGGCGTTTGCGCTGGTTCGCGGGACGCCCGCTCGCTGACGCTCGGGGTTCTCTACGCAGCGCCCTGGATTCAGTTGGCGGCGTTTTCGATGGTGAAGACGTACTCGAAGGACTTGCCGCCGGCGATGCGGTTGAGGGCGTCGTGGAGCGTCATGCGGACGCGGATGAACTTGGGTTTTTCCCACTTGGACTCGCTCCAGGTGAGCGTCATGCGCTGATCGGCGGGGTTGTTGCCGTTGCTGGTGACATCGATCGCGGGGCGGCGGAAGCCCCAGATGGCGAGGTATTCGGTGGGGTCGCCGCCGGAGGTGAAGGGGTCGTAGACGCCGTCGTTGTACTGCGCGCCGGTGGGCGGCAAGGAGAGTGCGTTGAGCCGGCGGAGCAGTTCGTTCGAGCCGGTGCGGTCCTGCGCGGGCACATTGGGCTGGGGCGAGTTGGGCGACGTTGTGGCGAGATTGGTCGAATCGCCCGCTTCGGGAAGGACTTCGGGATCGGGCGGATCGGTCGCGGGGTTCTGGGTGCCTGCGGCGGGAACGATGACGCCGGGGATGTTGGTGTACTGACGTTTGGTGAGGACGGAATCAAACCAAACGATGTCGCCGGGCATGTACGTGGCGATCAGATTCGCGGGTGAGGCGGCGGGACCGAGGTAAACGCGCAGTGGCTGGTCGCCGTTCCACGTGGTGCCGTCGGACCAGGCGATCTCGAAGTTGCTGCACCTGGGGGCCAGCAGGGCGTGCTGGTCCATGGCGCTGTCGGCAGGGACAGGGTCCACGACGTTGGTAATCTCGTTGGCGGCGGAAGCGCCCGAGACGGGATTGATGCGGGGCGCAACGTTGGTCGCGGCGGGCTCGCAGAGCAGGCGCGTAAACACACCGGCAATCGCTGAGCGGAGGCGCGTGGTGGCGACTTGAACGGCTTCGGCGGGGTTGGCGATGACGTTGCTGCCCGCGGGGCCCCAGCCCTGCGCGGCGGGGACGCCGACGGGGAGGCGGTACATCAGTGCGGCGTCGGGGCTGGAGAAGTTGGTGCCGGCGCGCTTCCAGATAAACGGTGCCGCGGGCGGGGTGTCATCGTCGGTGAGTGAATCTTCAAGTGCACCGCGGGCGAAGGCGGAGGCCTCGGGGGGATCGAACTGCGGAGCGCTGAGGCCGAAGGCGTCGCTGGTTTCGAGACCTTCGAGCCAGCGCTGCACATCGTCGCGGTCCTGCGCGCAGATGTCGGTCCGGCCCCACCGAAGCATGCGAGGGGATGAAAAGGTGGGCTTGGGATACGTCCAGCCGTTGGCGAGGTCGTAGCGCCCATCCGCATTGACGCCGAAGTTCGAGCGTGAAAGGGTTTCGAGGTCGCGGATGTACGGTGCATAGGTGCGACGCCGCAGGCCGTTGAAACTGTTGATGGGGGCCGGGCGTACGGTGTTTCCCGCGTTGCCAGCGGCCCGCCCGCCATAGAGCAGCAGCGGCTGTCGCAGCAGCGGGAAGTCCGAGGCGAACTCGTTCCGCGTGTACGGCTCGCCGAAGACGCGGCCCCAGGCGAGCGTCTGCTGGGTTGGAGCGTGGGTAGCGTCGCCCGCGGGCAGGCCGGGTGTGGCGATGACGCGCGTGTCGGGGAACAGCCGGCGGACGGGGCGGTTCTGCAGGGTGAGCGGCTTGGTGGCGTCGAACTCGATTCCCTGCGGCGTCACGGGCGCGCCGGGCTTCAGCCCGTGGCCGTAATAGATGCGGGCGACGTCGGTGAGCACGGGCTCGTCCTCGATGCCGCCCTGCTGGTAGGACATGAACTTGGCTTTTTCCGAGGCACGCGAGAGGAAGACCATCTCGTCGAGACGTGCGGTGACGCCGCGGCCGATCTGCTTGCCGGCGGCATCTCGCTGGTAGGGGTTCGCCAGCCCGGCGCGGAGGTCCTCGTCCTTGTCGTTCTGCGAAAGGTAGAGGCTGATCTCGCCGTTGCCGGCTTCGACGATGCCGTTGTTGTTGGCGTCGCCGAGGGTGCGGGAGCGGATGGCGAAGAAGGTCTCTTCGGCCTTCATGCGTCCGAAGGCGTCGAAGTCGTCGCGCATCTGGCGTTCGATGCCGCGGGCCAGTTGGTCGACTTCCGAGACGGCGGCGCCGGTGCCCACCAGCCGCCCCACGGCGGAGAAGACCTGCCCCATCGCGATCGAGAGCACGATGACCACGCTGACCGCCACCAGCAGTTCGGCGAGCGTGAAGCCGCGCCGGGCTTGAGCATGGGGGACGTGGTTGTCGCGGATGGTGGTCATGGGTTGCTTTAGCGAGTTCGGGGGTGACAGGGCCGCTCGGCGGGAGATCAAGGGGTCAGCGGGAAATGGTGAAGACGCGACCCTCGATGGGGCGGAGTTGCCACTGGGCCGAGCCTTCGAGTTGGTCGTTGAAGGTGCCGTTGGAATCGGCCGGGGGAAGGCGGCTGGCGGCCTGCGCGTTGACGCCGTAGACGAGGAACGAACCCGCGCCACCGGGCTGGCTGCCGGGGGTGAAGGGGGCGGTGATGACGGGGATGCTGCCGGTGGTGGGGAGCCCGGCGATGGCGACGCCGGCACGCGGGGCGCGTTCGAGTTCGCACCAGAAGCCGCGGTTGCCGCTGAGGGTGACGACGCGGACGACCTTCACCATCGCGTCGGCGCCGGGGCGGTTGTTGGCGGCGTCGCCGGCGAAGAGGACGGTCTGGCCCGTGCGGGCGAGCCACGATTCGTCGGCGAGCGTGGTGCTGTCGGCGCGGCTGCAGTAGATCCAGTACGACTCGGAATCGCTGTTGTAGACCAGCGTGACGTTGGCCGAGCGGATCGGGCGGTAGATCTCGCGCTGGGTGCCGAGGTCCGACGCACGTTCGACGGGGATGAAGCGGGCGCCCTCGCGGGTGGACTGCAGCGCGTACGAGAACACGGCGACGAGGACCGAGCCGGTGTCGGTGCCGCGCATCATGACGCTGACGCCCGCGACGTCGCGGGTCTCGCCCGCGGTGGTGTTCTCGGTGACGATGCGGTCGGAGAGGGAGAGGAGGTTGGTTTCGCGGTAGGTGAAGGGGTTGACGACGATGCGCTGGATGTAGCGGTTGTTTCGGGGGGTTGTGTTGCCGACGCCGCCATTGGATTCTTCGCGAACGCCGAAGATCTTCATGGCCTCGATCTCGGCGAACGCCGGGGCGTTGGTGTCGAGGGTCATGGGGCACTTGCGGGCGTTGATGCGGATGAAGTCCTGGTCCCTTCCCTGTGGTGTGAGCGGGTCCCAGCCTTGCGAGACGAAATTGGGGTGCGTCTCTTTCGGCTTGAGCGTGAAGAGCGAGGAACTGCAGCCGTTGTTGACGGTGGGATCAAAGACGTAGGTGTACTTCTTAATGGTGCCGACCGAGGCCTGACCCGGCCCGGTGCCGACGACGGGGAAATCCGGGTCCAGTGTCACGTTGTCCGAGGCGACGTAGACATCGATCTCGAGCGATTCGCCGACCACGGAGCGGACGGGGAAGAAGGGCAGGCAGCCGGGGAGGTTTGTGACGGCGTTGGCGGCGCTGGTGAAGCCGTCTTTGCCAAGGCGGGTAGTGAGTCCGGGGCCGTATGCGCCGCGGGCGTCGAGAGGCGAGAAAGCTTGGAAGGGGCGCTCGAAGAAAGCCCAGGAGCAGGCGTTGTTGTTCCCGCCGACGGGGGGCGCGAAGATCGAAAGGTTGTTGTCCTGCGCGGCGTTCACGTGGACCCACTGGACGCCGAGTTTGTCGGAAATCGGGACGGCGTTGATGTTGCCGCCGTGGAGGCAGTTGGCGACGTCGGTGACGTCGCGGAAACCGTTGAAAACTTCGGTGATCTTGGCCTCGGTGTTCCGTGCGGCGGTGCTGGCGCGGGAGGACTGTGAAACCAGTTGCTGCTGGCGCGCCGCGCCGGCGAACAGGGCCGAGAGGCCGATCATCCCCAGACCGATGATGATGACGGCGATCAGCACCTCGATGAGGGTGAAGCCACCGGACAACCGGTGGGGCAGGCTTCCAGCCTGCCACGATGCTGGAGATCGAGGGGACAAGGACGGCAGGCTGGAAGCCTGCCCCACCGATGTGAGATTGTTCTTCACGATCCTGCCCTCCGGTTGACGTTGCCAGTGACGCGGTTGAAGGTCAGAACCTCGGCGTTGCGGTCGATCCACGCGCTGATGCGCTTGATCATGACGTTGCTGAAATACGCGTTGGTGACGCCGTTGGCGGTGATGCCCTCGAGGTCGGTGCGCCGGGGCGGGGTGGTGCTGGATGCCGTGCCGGTGCGGGCGAGCCAGGGCTTGGGCAGTTGAATGTCGCGCCCGAGCCGGGCGAGGTCGACGATGGCCAGCGACGTGGCCGAACGCAGACGGACCTCGGGGTTGGGCGTGGGGTTGGTCGCGTTATTGCTGGCGTATTCGGGGTCGAAGGTGTTGGCTCGGTCGAGGATCACGCGCGGTCCGGGGGCGGGGGGCGAGAGGTCGTACGGCGCATCGCCGAACTCAAGGTACGCGTTCTGCAGGGCGGTGCCGCCCTGCGAGGTGGCGCTGACCACTGAGCCGGCGGGATCAAAGAAGATCGCGAAAGACTGTGCGTGGCGCACGGCGGTGCGTTCGTTTGCGGCCCACGAGGCGCGGGGCTTGGCCCAGGGGTTTGTTCCGTCGGGCATGTAAAGAGAGGGATCGGTGCGCGGGGGCAGCCACAGTTGCGCCTCGCCCGCGCCCGCGGTCGTTTGCGCGACGCCCTCTTCGGCGATCTCTCCGGCGTACCACTGGTAGGTGGGGCCCGATCCGTTGGTGCCGTTATCGAGAACCGGGGAGCGAGATGAGCCGGACGGGATGGTGGTGCCGTCGGGGTTGCGCGTGCGGGTGACGGCGTAGGACAGGCCGTAGATGCAGAAGCCGCGCGGGAGTTCGATCGGGGCCTGGCCCGCGGCGGGTCGGAAGGGCTGGCAGTAGGCCCCATCGGTTTGGAACGCGACGCTGGACGTGAGATACCCCGTGCCCCCGGCGGACAGCAGTTCGATCACCTGGATCGTGCACGTCTCGGTGGCATAGTCGAAGGAGAACATCACGCCGGCGTAGCGGTTGTTGCGGATCGCCAGCGAGCGGGCCTGGCCCAGGGCCGAGGTGGTGAGGTTGATCGCGCTGGAATAGTTGGTCGATTCAAGGAGTTTCGTGAAGCCCGGCAGCAGCAGAACGCTGGCGAGCACGATGATCGACACGGCGATCAGCAGTTCGATCAGCGTGAAGCCACGGGGCGCGGCATTCGTAGCGGGGGATGTCGGGTTCGTCGGTTTCATCGAAGGGGGCGTTCTGCGTGGCTCGGGCCGGGTGGGGCCGGGTCGTCCGCGCGGGTGTTACTTGATGCGGTAGTCGTTGAAGGTCTGGTCGCTGGTGTCGGGGGCGCCGACGGGATAGGAATAAACGTTGTCCTGTAGGGCCTTGTGGATCCGGTCCTTGTATTTCGTGGCGTCTTCGCCGGGGAAGAGCGGGTCGGTCTCGTCGCGCAGGCCGACGAGGCCGTCGGGTCCGGCGCTCATGAAGTAAGGGCGTCCGCCTTTGCACGTGCCGTAGAGGGCCTGCGCGACAGTGTTTTCCGGATGCACGTAGACGATGTACGACTGCTGCAGCGCGGGGTACACGGGGGTGGTGCCGTTCTTGGCGCTTTGCCACTGCTCGATGGGCTTGGACCACCCGTCGAGCACGGTGACGGCGTTGAGGTCTTCCGACTGCCCGGCGGGCAGCGGGTTGCGCCGCGGGGTGATGGCCAGGAGGGTGGAGGGGAGCGAGGTGATGATGGCGTCGGCTTCGGTGACGCCGCGGGCCTGAGCGATGAACACACCGGCCGAGGGCTTGCGGTGGTGCTGGATGTTGACCCCGGTGTTGATGTCGGGCGCCGTTGCGTAGGCCTTGCCGGTGACGGAGGTGTTGTCGGTGTCGGGGCCGGCCCCGCTGAGGTCCGGGTTGGCCCACGCGGGGCCGGGGCGCTGGAGGTACTCGGCGGTGCGGTACCTGGGGAACGAGCCCGCGGCGAGTTCGTACTCTTCGAGGGCGCGGTCGAGGCTGTAGAGCAGGCCGCGGGTCTGTGCGGCCTTCTGCCCGCTGAGAGCGCCAGAGCCGACGACCGATACGATGGCAACGAGGATCACGATCACCGAGATCGAGATGAGGATCTCGATCAGGGTGAAGGCGCGTTGCGGTGCGCGCTGGCGCGATATCGAGCGGTGGTTGGTCATTGCGGGCCGAGCCTCACGGCCCGTTGGGCGAAGTCGATGATGCCTTTGGATTTGATCTGAGCGTCCGCTCCGCCGAGGATGGACGACGCGTTGAACTTGGGATCGGTGACACTGATGAACGGCATGCACTGCTCGAACAGCAGTTCGGAGGCGAACTCAAAGGGCAGTGCCGCGGTGGGGTTGAGGTTCTTCTCCGCGGTATCGCCGTTGGCGGCCAGGAGCATGTACGAAGCGGAGAGGAGGTCGCTGTCGGCGGGGAGCGGGGTGCCCGGGGTCCCGGTGACGGCGCCGCCGAGTTCCTTGGCCAGAGCCTCGCCGGACCGCAGTTCGACGGGGATGCGCAGGGTTGACGGCAGGTTGGGCGGCGAAGTGCCCGCGTCGCGCGTGGGCCACTGGCGGTAATAGCGGATGGGCTCGCCAGATGGCTCGATGAAGCGGTACATCCAGATGTTGGACGAACTATCGAGCCCGGCGATCCGGGCCCTCATGGTGCTCGGGACGACTTCGACCAGTTCGATGACCTCGGCCATCTGCTTGGGGTCGAGGTACGGGCCGTAGGAACGGCCCGAGAGGTCCGGGCTGTGGACAAGGGTGTTCGGCGTGCTGCCGGCCTTCTTCCAGGCTCGCAGCGGTCCGGGGTTGCGGAAGCCGGGTCCGGGCACGCCGTCGTCCAGCGCGGCCTCGCGGTAACCGGAGGCGGATTCGGAGATGAACGTCGTGTTCGGGGGATGACCGAGCGTGCCGGGGGTCGAGGGGCGGCCGCCCATCGCGCCCATGCCCAGCAGATACGCGGGGAGGGAGAACTGGCTGTTGTACCGGCGCTCGCGGTAGGCGGTGACGGTGTTTGCCGCCGTGCCGCCGGTGACGGGCCCCTTGAGTTCCGGCGTCAGGAAACCGCCGCCCAGGACGGTGGCGTTCGCGGCGCTGGGGACCATCTCGGTGATGAGCGGCGGCTCGAAGCCCAGGTCGCCCTTGAACTGGGCGATGGCCTGGTTGATGGTCGCGAGCATCGAGGTGGTGCGCGTGGTGGCTGCGGAGCGGCGCACGCCGCGGGCGGCCACCACGACCAGCGCAATCAGGATCGCGATGATCGAGATCACGATCAGCAGTTCCACCAGCGTGAAGCCGTAGCGGCGTGCGCGCGTGCCGGGTTGTCGGGCGTTGTCTCGCATCACTTCTTCCCGCCCTGCAGGCTCTCGATCATCGCGACCAGTGGGAGGAACATCGCCACGACGATCGTGCCGACGATGCCGCCCAGCACGATCACCAGCAGCGGCTCGATCAGCGACACCAGCGAGCCCACCGCGACGTCGACCTCGTCGTCGTAGTTGTCGGCGATCTTCATCAGCATGGTGTCGAGGTCGCCGGTCTCTTCGCCGACGTCGATCATGTTGACCACCAGCGCGTCGCACGTCTTGGACTGGCGCAGCGGCTCGGCGAAGGTCTCGCCCTCGCGGATGCTGTCGTGGACCTTCTGCAGGGCCTTCTCGTAGACGTAGTTGCCGCTGGTTTCCTTGGTGATCGTGACCGCTTCGAGGATCGGCACGCCGGCTGAAATCAAAGTGCCCAGCGTGCGGGTGAAGCGCGCCACGCAGGTCTTCTTGACGAGGTTCCCCAGCACCGGGATGTAGAGCACGATGGTGTCGGTGGTGGCCTTGCCAGGGCGGGTTTTGCGGATGAGTTTGTAGCCGATGAAGATCGCCGGCATGCCGAACAGGACGTAGATGAACCCGGGCATCAGCATCGCGCCCTTGGTCGGGTAGTTGCCCACCATCCACGCGGAGGTGTCGATGAGCATCTGGGTGAGCAGAGGGAGTTTCACGCCGAAGTCGGCGAAAATCTCCTTGAACTTCGGGATGATGAAGATCATGATGCCCGTCACGATGAGCACGGCGATCAGGATGACCGCGATCGGGTAGATCATCGCGCCGACGACCTTGCGCTTCAGGCGCTGGGCCTTCTCCATGAACTCGCTGAGACGCTGCAGGATGACGTCGAGCACGCCGCCGATCTCGCCCGCGGCGACCATCTTGGTGTAGAGCGGGTCAAAGGCCTTGGGGAACTTGGCCATGGATTCCGAGAGCGACGACCCGCCCTCGACCTCTTCAACCACGCCCTGCAGGATGCCCTTGAGCAGGCCCGGCTTCTGCTGGTTCTCGAGGATCTGCAGCGAGCGGAGCAGCGGCAGGCCGGCGTCCTGGAGCGTGGACAACTGACGGGTGAAGGTGGTGAGCACCTTGACGCTGACGCCGAAAGGGGCGAACCCGCCTCCGGGCTTCTTCTTTTTCTTCGGAGCGGCGGCGGCGCCGTCCTTCTCGGTAGCGCTCTTCTTGACCTTCTGCTCGCGCACGTCGGTGGGGAAGAGGCCCTGGAGTTTGATGCGCTGACGCGCTTCCTCCGTGGTGGCGGCCTCGACCACGCCCTTCTGGGGTTTGCCGGACTTGTCGATCGCTTCGTACTTGAAGGTTGCCATTGCGGTGTCTCAGAAGAGCGAAGGTGTGATCCGAACCGAAGTGTGCTTGCCGTCCATGCCGACCTGATGCCTGCGGGGTGGCCCGCCGATCCCCGGCGGGCTTCGAGTCTTCGGGTGGCCCGCCGGTCCCCGGCGGGTTCTTCATCGTTCGTGATTCGCCACGCCGGGGACCGGCGTGGTACCCAGGCGTGCCCGATGCCTACTCCTCCGAGATCGTCTCGCGGACGACCTCGTCGATGGTCGTGGCACCGTCGTAGATGGCCCACAGGCCGCTCTCGCGCAGCGAGCGCATGCCGCGCTTGCGGGCCTCTTCGCGGAGAATGTTGGTGGACGCCTGCTTCATCACCAGGTCGCGCAGGCCGTCGTCCATGACCATGATCTCGAACAGCGCCATGCGGCCCTTGTACCCCGAGCCGTGGCAGCGTTCGCAGCCCTTGCCGCGGTAGAACTGCTTGCCCGTGACGTTCTCGGGGCGGAGGTCCAGTTCCATCAACTGCTCTTCGGTGGGCGTGTAAGGCTCTTTGCACTGCGAGCAGATGGTGCGGACCAGCCGCTGCGCCACGATGGCTTCGATGGTGGCCGTCAGAAGGAACGCCTCGATGCCAAGATCGAGCAGACGCACGATCGACGACGGCGCATCGTTGGTGTGCAGCGTGCTGAACACCAAGTGGCCCGTGAGCGAAGCCTGCACGGCGATCTGCGCCGTTTCGAGGTCGCGGATTTCGCCCACCAGGATGATGTCGGGGTCCTGGCGCAGGAACGAGCGGAGCAAGCGCCCGAAGGTCAGTTCCTGCTCCGTGTTCACCTGGCACTGGCACAGCCCGTCGATGTCGTATTCAACCGGGTCCTCGGCGGTCAAGATCTTGGTATCGATGGTGTTCAGCGCCGCCAGTGCGGCGTAGAGCGTGGTCGTCTTGCCGCTGCCGGTGGGCCCGGTGACCACCACGATGCCGTTGGGCTTGTCGATGATCGTGCGGAACAGTTCCATGTCCTCGGCGCGCAGCCCGATGCGGTCGATCGAGAGTTCGACGTTGCTGCGGTCGAGCACGCGCATCACGACGCTCTCGCCGTGCATGGTGGGGAGAACCGCCACGCGGAGGTCAACCGGGTTGCCGCCCACCTGCAGTTCGACGCGCCCGTCCTGCGGCATGCGCCGCTCGGCGATGTCGAGGTTCGCCATGACCTTCACGCGGCTGACAATCGCGGGGCCGAGAGACTTGGGCGGGGGGACCATCTCGTACAGGACGCCGTCGATGCGGTACCGCATCTTGAACTCGTCCTCGAAAGGCTCAAAGTGGATGTCGGAGGCCTTGTCCTTGATGGCCTGCAGCAACACAAGGTTCAGCAGTTTGATGACGCGGTTGTCTTCCGAAGCGGTCATCACCGCGTCGAGGTCGATGGAGGCACCTGAAGAAGCACCGGGGCCGCCACCAGCCCCGCTGGCCTTGCCCTTGGCCTCGAGTTTCTTGAGTTTCTCGTCGCTGGACAGTTCGCCGATGACGTCGGAGATGGAGGACTGCTTCCCGGCGTAGTACTCCTTCAGCCGGGCCTCGATCTGCTCGGGCGGGGCGACAAAGGTTTCGACCTGCAACCCCAGCAGCAGCCGCAGGTCGTCCGCGGCACGGAAGTTCGAGGGCGACTTGATCGCCACCTTGATCTTGCGGGTCGGGGACTCGTACCAGAAGGGGATGCACTGGCACGACATCGCCGTCTCGGCGGGGATGGCCTTCTTGGTCGCCTCGTCGATGGTCACGGTGTCGAGGTCGATGAACGCGATGCCGGCCTGACCCGCCAGGGCCTCTTCGACATCCCGCTTGGTCACCACCCCCATCTCAATCAGGATCTCGCCCAGGGGCTTCTTCATCCCGGCGTGCTGCTTCTCAATCGCTGCATGCACCTGCTCGCGCGTCGCCTTGCCGAGCTTTGTCAGCACGCGGCCGATCTTGCGCTTCTTGAGTTCGGAGATGTCCATCGTCGCCATCCGAAGTTCCTTCTTGGTGGGTCGGCTCCAGGCGCCGACATCTCAACTCAACCGCCGTCGCTTGCCAAGGCCGAGAACACCACCGCGCCCGCTCTTGGCGCGGCGTGAATCCGGCCATACCGATTCGCAAACCCTAACCGATGTGTTGCCGAAACCCAACCGGAATATTGGGCAAATAAAAATACGACATCGACACTTCTGAATGAAATCGCGATCAATCGGCTTGAATAGGCCAATGATCGCGTTCGGTGTCCATTCAGATTGCCGACTGTCGTCCTTACGCCTTGGCTTCGTCTTCCTTCTCGTCCCACTCCGCCCGGCCGATCTGGCGGCCGAGTTTGTGGACCCGGTCGGTCAGGTCGCCGGGGTTCTTGGACTTGTCCACCATCTCCTCGGCGGAGATCATCCCCTTCATATAGAGGCTCCACAGGTGCTCGTCGAGCAACTGCATGCCGAACCTCTTGCCCGTTTGAATCGCCGAATCGATGCGGAAGGACTTGTTGTCGCGGATCAGGTTGGCGATGGCGGGGGTGACCACCAGGAACTCGTACCCGGCGACCATCCCCTTCACGTCCACCCGGGCCAGCAGCACCTGGCTGAGGACGCAGATGAGCGAGGTAGACAACTGCACCCGGATCTGGTTCTGCTGGGTGACGGGGAAGGCGTCCACGATACGGTCGATGGTCTTGGACGCCCCCGTGGTGTGCAGGGTGCCGAACACCAAGTGGCCGGTTTCGGCGGCGCGGATGGCGGACTCGATGGTCTCGAGGTCTCGCATTTCGCCTACCAGGATCACGTCCGGGTCTTGGCGGAGGGCACGGCGCAGCGACTCGGCGAAGGTCGGCACGTCGTTGCCCACTTCGCGCTGGTTCACGATCGACTTCTTGTGGTAGTGGTAGTACTCGATGGGGTCTTCCATCGTGACGATGTGACGCTCGTAGTTGGTGTTGATGTAGTCGATCATCGTCGCCAAAGACGTCGTCTTGCCCGACCCGGTCGGTCCGGTCACAAGGAACAGTCCGCGCGGCCGCCGGATCAGTTCCTGGCACATCTGCGGCAGACCAATCTGCTCAAACGTCAAAAGCCGGCTGGGAATCAGGCGGCAAACGATGGCCAGGTCGCCGCGCTGTCGGAACACGGACACGCGGAATCGGGCCTCGGTGCCGTAGGCAAAGCCGAAGTCGGTGGTGCCGACCTCCTGCAGCTCCTGCTGGTTCCTCTCCGGCGTAATCGCCTTCATGAGGGTGACCATGTCGTCGGACTCGAGGACCTTGGTGTCAAGGTTCTTGAGGCCGCCGTGGAGGCGCAGGGTGGGCTTTCGCCCGACGGTGAGGTGAAGATCGGAGGCTTTGAGTTTGATGACCGTGTCGAGGAGACGGTCGATTTGCATAGTGGACATGGTGGGTTCCGGGGGGAGGGGTTCTCCTAGATTGTAAGGCGGGAGCATTTGGGCATGGTTGGGCGGCGGGGTGAAATCGAAGTCCCCTGACCCGTGCCACTAAAGTCCGTTCCGACGGACTTCAATGCTCCGCGCTTTTATTGTGATGCGAGGGTCGCTCGGCACTGAAGTCGATGAGGACTCGACTTCAGTGCCACGGCGGTAGCCTCGGTCGTTCGGAGCATGGCCAAACGAGTTTGGCCATGCCACCCTCCGGCGTCGCCGCCGCTACGCTGACACGCCATGACGCGAGACCTCAGCGGGCTTCCGATTGTGATCACCGGCGCTTCAAGCGGCATCGGCCGCGCGACCGCCGTCGCCTGTGCCGCGGCGGGGATGCCGGTGGTGCTCGCGGCTCGGCGGGTGGACCGGCTGCGGGAAGTGGTGGGGGAGATTGAGCGTGGCGTGCCGGGCGGGAAGCCCGGGGGGCGGGCGGTGGCCGTGGAGTGTGATGTGGCGGACGCGGCTTCTTGCCAGCGTGCCGTGGGGGTTTGTGTCGAGCGTTTCGGATCGGTCTACGCCGTGTTCGCCAACGCGGGGATCGCGGTGAACCGGGCGGTGCATGAGATGCCCATCGAAGAGATGCGCCGGGTTTTCGAGGTGAACTTTTTCGGGACCCTCGGAGTGGTCGCGGCGGCCCTGCCGCACATGAACGCGGCCGGGCGCGGGCACGTGCTGGTGTGTTCGTCGTGTCTGGCTCGGATGCCGATGGTAAGCCTCGGAGCCTACACGGCGACCAAGGCGGCGCAGCACCATGTCGCGCGGGCGATGCGGCTGGAACTGGCGCCGCTGGGCTTGCATGTCAGCAGCGTGCACCCGATCGGGACGCGGACGGAACTGTTCGAGACGGCGGCGAAGTTGAGCGGGCCGGGTGGCGGTGCGGCCTTTAGGGGCGGCGCGAAGGCCGGCCCCCCCGAAGCGTTCATGCAGGACGCGTCCTTTGTGGCGGCTTGCATCGTGCGGTGTCTGCGACGAGAAAAGCCGGAGGCCGAGGTGTGGCCCGGTTTCTCGTCGAAGATGCTCCGCTTGGCGATGGCGGGTCTGAGCGTGTGGCCGTGGCTGGGCGATCGTGTGATGCGTGCGGCGGACCGGGGGCGATAGCGGTCTCTGCTCCGAGGTTGCGGCGCGATCAGCGCGATGCCAAGACGTCTTGGCGTGTGACAGCCGGCCGTGGAGTCTTTTCCGAGCGCTGTTCGCACAAAGGCAGCGAGCCGTTTGTCACACCGGCGCGTGCCGAGGCGTCAGAGCGGTACGGAGCAACCGGACTCCGGAGCCCCTCTCTCCCCTCCCCCACACCCTAAGGAGACCACCATGACGCTTCATCGATTCCCGATCCGATTTGTTGCCGCCGCCCTGATGCTGACGGGCGTTGCAGACGCCCAGGCTCGGCCCGCCGGCGACCCGCAGAGCGAGGTCAGGCAGACCGCACCCAGCGCCCCGGCGTCACAGGTGCAGTACAAGACGATCAAGGTCAACGGCCTGGACATCTTCTACCGGGAGGCTGGCCCAAAGGCCGCGCCCACGATCCTGCTTCTTCACGGCTTCCCCTCGTCGTCGTCGATGTTCCGGAACCTGATCCCGGCACTCTCTGATAAGTACCACGTAATCGCGCCGGACTACCCGGGCTTCGGGCGCAGTTCGCAGCCGCCGGCGTCTGAGTTCGCGTACACGTTCGACAACCTTGCCGGCATCGTCAACGGGTTCACCGAGCAACTCGGGCTCAAGCAGTTCGCGATCTATGTGCAGGATTACGGCGCACCCGTCGGCTACCGGATCGCCACCGCTCACCCGGACCGTATCACCGGCATCATCGTGCAGAACGGCAACGCGTACGTCGAGGGCCTCCCCGACGGCTTCTGGGCTCCGTTGAAGGAGTATTGGAAGAACCCGACGCCGGAACTCCGCACCAAACTCGAAGGTTTCCTTTCGCTCGAAACGACCAAATGGCAGTATCTCCACGGCGCCCGCGACCCGCAGAACATCAGCCCCGACGCGTACCTCGCCGATCAGGCGGTGCTGGATCGGCCCGGCAACAAGGACGTGCAGATCGCGCTCTTCAAGGACTACGGCTCCAACCCGCCGCTCTACCCGGCATGGCAGGAGTACTTCCGCAAGCACCAGCCGCCGACGCTGATTGTCTGGGGCAAGAACGACCAGATTTTCCCGCCTGCCGGCGCCGAACCCTACAAGCGCGATCTCAAAAACATCGACTTCAACCTTCTCGACACCGGGCACTTCGCCCTGGAGGAAGACGGCGACCTGATCGCCAAGAAGATCCGCACCTGGATGGAGCGCGAAGTCGACAAGCGTGCCGCGGTCGTCCCGGCGCCCGCCGAGGGATTCGGCCGCTACGTGTTCTCCAAGGCCCCCGGCTTCACGGACGAAGGCTTCTATCGCGCCTTCAAGAAGGCCGTCCCGATCCGAACCATGGTCGTGAACTGCATGGACCCGCGCTGCGTCCGCGTGCCGGAGGTCGTGGCCAAAGCCATGCCGGGCGAGGTGTACCCTGGCGAACTGATCCTCGACGAGCAGGGCCGCAAGGTCGGCGGCACGGCGACGATCCTGCCGGTGGTCGTCGCCGGAGGCCGGGCGGTCGATGCGCTCCGCTCGATCACCGTGGCACAGCACCTGTTCGACATCCAGAACATCGTGGTTGTGCACCACACCAACTGCGGCGCGTCGTCGTACACGCCCGAAGGTCTGACCGCGGCGTATCTGAAGGAGCAGGGCCGTGACATCGCCCAGACGTACAACAGGCGTGACCTGGCGATCTCCGACCTCGAGGGCTCTCTGCGGGACGACGTGAAAGTCCTGCGCGACGCGCCCGGCATCCCGGCCAAGGCGACCATTTCCGCTTACGTCTACAACATCGATACAGAGCAACTCACGCTCATCGCCCAGGACCGCGGCTCCTCCACGGCGACCGGCAAGTAAGCACCCCGAATCAGACCCATGGCCCCCGATGCCCTTGACGAGCAGTCGCCAAGGGCATCGGCTTTTCGTTGCCGTTTGAAACTGGAATCATCGCCCTCCGGACACTAGCCTTGCGGGTTCGACACCCGCCGACGCGGGTGAGACCCACCTCATGCCCCGCGGACCAGATTGGCGACCGACCCGACCACATCACCGGCAGGAGAGCCCGAATTGATTGCCAGGCTCAAGGCCGGTGACGACGGGGCGTTCGCCGAACTTGTTCGACAGCACTCCGGGCGGATGTTGGCCGTCGCGAAGCGGATTTGCCCAGCGGACGCCGATGACGTGCTCCAGGAGGCGTTTTTGTCCGCCTTCAAGAAGATCGGATCATTCGACGGCCGTTCGCTCCTGGGCACCTGGCTGTACCGGATCACCGTCAACGCCGCATTGATGAAACGGCGGGCGAAGAGCCGGCGTCCCGAAATCTCGATCGACGCGCTGCTGCCGCGGTTCAAGAACGGGTACTTCGAGGCGGCCCCGGTGGAACTTTCGGCATCTGTCACAAAGGACGGGGGCCTCGGCATCGAAGAGCGGGAATCTTTCTGGGCCGCCGTCGACCGGCTTCCCGAGGAGTTTCGTGCCGTGCTGGTTCTTCGCGATATCGCACAGATGGAGTCCTCCGCCGTCGCGGTTTCGCTGGAGATCAGCGACGCTCTGGTTCGCCAACGATTGCACCGCGCCAGGCTGGCTCTGGTGAAACTGCTGCAGGCATCGGGCTTTGACAAGGACCATGAGTCATGAACACACCCAAGCCGGGCGAGCCGGGCTTTGTACCACCGGGCGGCATCGATTGCCGCACCTGCACGGACATGTTCCTGGACTACGTCGAGGACGCGCTGCCGGCGGCCCAGCGACGATCGTTCGATGAGCATCACCGCTTTTGTGTGGGTTGCAGGACGTACCTGACCAATTACAGGCGAGTGGCCCAGATGGCCGCCGCAGCAGCGGACATTGAAGCGGATGGACCGACGGCCGTGCCAGAGAACACCATCGCGGCGATCCTGAGGGCTCGCAGGCACGACCACGGCTGACCCGCTGCCGAATGCCCCCCGGTGGAAGCGATCCCGGACACGCCGCCTGCCGGTAGCGATGCCAGTCCTTGCAAGCATGACAAAGGCGGTTCCAATCGGTCCGATCCACGCGTCCATGCTCTAGAGATAGAGGCCCGGTCGGCCGGACGACAATCGTGCTTTTCTTGGGGGATGTTCGGGTCTCGGCCTCGTTTCTGCGGCCCTTCTGGAGACATCCGCTGGTTCCAACCTCGCGCAATACCCTCGTGCGTGAATGAACCGGAGAATCTCGGCTGCGCAGGCCCCACCCCAATATCGCTTTCAACGTAGCTCGTCACCGGAGGGCGTCCGGCGGAGGCTGGCGAGCAACTCAACGCGCCGCTCGTGCCCGCGTCGAACTTCATTCTGGGGTCGCACCGCGCCTACGCCCGCGATGACGCGACGCCGACATGGGAAGCGTTTGAAACCGTCGTCGGCGGCCTTGAGGGTGGCACCGCTGTCGCATTCGCCTCCGGCATGGCGGCGGCGGCATCATTCTTCGGGAACCTGCCTCCACCGTACTGACATTCCTGCTTGCCCTTTGAGTCTGCGTTCTACGAGGGGAAACAGGCGAGAGGTCGGCCGGCAATAGCCTCGGCACCAGTCCCCGTTCACATCTCAGCGTTCTACACGCAAGAGCCATGCCTTTGGAGCAGCGGCCGACGCGGACCGAGAGGAAGCAGGCGTTGTCGGCGTCGCCGCGGTCGATGGATGGATGACCGGAAAGCCGAGACGAGCGGCCGACATGCGCCGGTCGAATCAGCACCGGGTGCCGGGGCTTCCCGGACGCGTGATGCCCAGCCGGTGCATCTGGGACCTGAGCGTGCTGGGGTGCAGCCCGAGCCGGGCGGCGGCCCCGTTGGTTCCTTCAATGGTCCATCGCGTGCGTGCCAGCACCGAGAGCATGTGCGCTCGGACGGAATCATCGAGGCGCTCAGATGGCACCAGAGCGGCGCTGTCGCGACCGGAACCCTCGAACATCTCGAGCGAGAGTTGGCCGTGCTTGCCCATGGCCAGTGCGCCACGAACCACGTTCTGGAGTTCTCGCACATTTCCGGGCCACGAGTGGCGGAGAAGTCGGTGGAGATCGCCGTCAGAAATCGAAGCGAGCGGTGCGTCGGGCCCCGACTCGCGCCGCAGCATGTGCGAGACAAGGGGCTCGATGTCCTCGACGCGCTCTCGAAGCGGCGGAAGGTTGATGCACATGCCCGACAGGCGGTAATACAGGTCTTCCCGGAACGCCCCCGCCTGAACCGCCGCGTGAAGATCGCGGTTGGTTGCGGCGACGACCCGAACGTTCACCCGCGTCGGGCGCGTTGAGCCGACGCGATAAAACTCCCCCTCCTGCAGGACACGCAGGAGGCGAACCTGGAGCGAAGGCTCCATCTCTCCGACTTCGTCGAGGAAGATCGTGCCGCCGTCGGCGGACTCGAAGAGGCCCGGACGGCTTCGATCGGCGCCGGTGTACGCCCCGCGTTCGACGCCGAAGAGTTCTCCGTCGGCGATGTCCCGCGGAAGGGCCCCGCAGTTGATGGGCACGAACGGGCGGGCCGCGCGCGGGCTGAGTTCGTGTACCCGTCGAGCGATGAGTTCTTTTCCCGTGCCGGTTTCGCCGCGGATCAGCACGGGGATCTCGGATTGGCCGATCCGGTCAACCGTCGCGAGGACGCGGCGCATGACCGGCGAGCGGGCGATGATCGGTATCACCGCCGCGGACGTGTGCGGTGCACCTGGGCTCGACTCGGACCCGTCGCCGAACACGATCGGGGGAGCGAACCCGGGGGCGCGGTTCCAGACGGTCAGCATGCCCTCCCGGCCCATCCAACTCACCATGCTGATGCTGATCTGCACCCGGCGCGGGTCGCCGGACTTGGATCGGTGCACGCACGTGAACTCGTCGGCCCCCTTGCGACGGATCAGGTTGATGTGCTCCCGCGTTTCGGACGGATTGGGCACATACTCGAAGTCGGTGATGGTCAGCCGGGCGAACTCGCCGCGGGAGTACCCCATGAACTCGGCCGCGGCGTTGTTGAACTCGAGCGGAGTCCACGTCTCGGTGTCGAGAACGATCACCGGGACGGGCGAGCGATCAAAGAGTTGGCGGTAGTCCATGGGATTGGATTGTTGGAGCCCACGGCCGGCCGTGGCGTTCCGCGATGGGGCGTGGCGAACTCGAGCGGAAGCCGGGGCGAACTCTCGCCAATCGCGGCATGAAGCGACCCGCACGCTGGCACTTCCTTTGCATTATGGCCCGTCGGCGGTCGACCGGCACGAGAGTACCGGACGAGAACGCGCACGTCAGACTTTCGAAACCAGGAGATGTCCGATGCAAGATGTCCGCACACACGACGACCAACTGAACCAGATGACCAAAGCCGGCAAGATCCTCGACGCCCTCGAGAAGTTCTACGACGCCGATTGCACCTTCCAGGAGGGCAACCAACCGGTGCGGAAGGGTCGAAAGGCTCAGCACGACCATCTGAGCGCTTTCTTCGCCACGCTCAAGGGCTTCAACGGTGCCACGCTCCACAGTCAGGGCGTCGGCGACGATACGACCCTGACCGAGTGGACGTTCGACATGGTCGGTCCCACCGGGCCCATCGTCTGGAACGAGATTCTTCGTCGGAAGTGGAAGAACGGCCGGGTCGTCTCCGAGCGGTACTACACCGCGCAGTGATCCTGTCCTGTTGGTCCGCAGATCAGCGTGATCTGGCTGAAGGGCGCGGCTCCCCGCGCTGAAACCTGGGCGAGGCTCCCGTTGTCCGGGTGGCCCGGCCCCTTTTTGGAGAAGCATCACATGCGATCGCGAAACGTGTTTGTCGCGCTGGGCGGGATCGGGTTCTGCATCGCCGCTGCGCTCTTGATCACCGCGGGCGGCTCGACGGCGTCCGCCGAAGCCGCCGCCGGAGAGCCGGCGGGGCTGGCGGGAGCTCCGGACAGCGAGAAGCCCAAGTACACCTCGGATGGCAAACTCATCGCCCCCGGGGCGGACGTGTACCGCGAGTGGGTCTTCATCGGAACGCCCGTGACGCCGAACGATCTCAACGACGGTGACGCGGCGTTCCCCGAGTTCCACAACGTCTACGTCAACCCCGCCGCCTGGAAGGAGTGGAAAAAGACCGGTCAGTTCCCCGACGGCACGATGATGGTCAAGGAACTGACGAGCGTCGGCGCGAAGAAGGCCACCAGCGGCAACGGCTACTTCCAGGGCGAGTTCACCGGCCTTGAACTCTCCATCAAAGACACCAAGCGGTTCCCCGCCGAGGCGAAAGGGTGGGGCTATTTCAGTTTCGGGCACAAGTACCCGCTCGCCAAGGAGGCCGCGGTCAACCCGTTCTCCAGTTGCGCCCAGTGCCACGTGCAGAACGCGGGCACGGACATGGTCTTCTCGCAGTACTACCCCGCCCTTCGCGCGGCCAAGGGCAAGTAACCCGCCGACAGACATCGTGCCGCGAGCGTCAACCCGCGCCCGCGGCGAATTCCGAAGATTCCTCAGGCCGTCTCTCGCGTCAACATCGGAGCGGACCTTGCCGAGTTCAGAGGTCTCCGAATCCCGTACACGTCCCCACAGGCCGTTGCACGCAACTGGGGCATGATCACACTCGAAAGGTCTCGTCTATGAAACCCGTTGCTCTCGTGGCGTCGTGCGGTCTCGGGGTGATCGGCCTCGTCGCGATCTTGGCGTTCGGGCAACGATCAGCGGGCCAGCCCGCCGGTGCGGCCCCATCCGATGCAGCGCCCGCCGCAAAGCCACCGGCCCTGAAGCCGCCCGGGAAGTTTGTCTCGGAGGACGGGTCGATCCGCCTCCCGGAGGACTATCGAACTTGGACGCACCTGGGCACTTGGTACGTCGCCGAGGGCAAGAAGGGCGAACTGGACTCCCACCAGGTGTACGCCGAGCCCGAAGCGGTCGCCGAGTTCCGCAAGACCGGCCAGTGGCCGCAAGGCGCCACAATCGTCAAGGAGGTGCGGGCGACCAGGTCCGGCAAACTCACCACCGGCCCGGGAAACTGGGACGGTCCGATCCAGCTCTGGTTCGTCATGGTGAAGGACACCAAGCGGACATTCCAGGGCAACCCGATCTGGGGCCGCGGATGGGGGTGGGGTCTATACATGGCCGACGACCCGAAGAAGAACACCTGCAAGGATTACAAGGTTGACTGCCTGGGCTGCCACGTGCCCGCCGAAAAGACCGACTGGATCTACACGCACGGCTACCCCGTGCTGAACGAGACCGAGGGCCAGTTGAAGAAGTACGCCGACTCCGTCTACGCGGGGCACGAGGAGATCGACAAGCCGGCGCCGGACAACACGGCGCCGAAGAAGTCGCCCTGATCAGCAAGGAGAGGCTGCGACCAATGGACCTCTTCCGCGAGTTGCTGCAGACCGCCAATGACCCGCTCCTTCGCCACGCGGCGATCGTCCACGTGCCCATCGGCTTGGCGACCGTGGCCCCTCTGGCCGCCATCGGGCTTGTCGCGCTCGAGCGTCACCGGGCGACCCTCCGTTGGGTGCTCTTGGCGACGTACAGCACGGTCGCGGCGTCGGCACTACTCGCGGCCCGTGCGGGCGAAGCAACGATCCCCCGCTTCGGTTCCGTCTCCGGAGATGCACGAAACGCGCTGGCACAGCACGCATCCCTTGGTGGATGGGTCTGGGTGCTCGCCGGCGCGGCGGCCCTCGCCTCGGCCGGCGTTTTCATCCGGCACGGCGCGGCCGCCCGCGCGGCACGATGGGTTGTCCTCGGGCTCTCTCTCGCGTGCGCCGGTCTGGTTGGCCTGACCGGCCACTTTGGGGGCACATTCGTGCATGTTCACCTTCCAAAGGCTGTGGACACCGAACTTCTTCGTCTCCGCACGGAACTCCAGTCCGCGAAGTTGCTGTCCGATCGGCGTGAGCGCCACTTTGTGGAACGCGTCGAGCCGGTGTTCGCCAAGAGTTGCATCTGGTGCCACACGTCGGCGGATGGGAGCCCCGCGGGCGGATTGGACCTCGCCCGCCACGAGGGCGTGTTGAAAGGCGGGCACGGCGGACCGGTGGTGGTCCTGGGCAAGCCGGAGGAGAGCGTGCTCTACCAGTCGATCGCCCGCACGCACCCGGTGCTCAAGATGCCAAAGGGGGCATCCCGGCTCCCGGATGACCAGATCGAGGCTATCGCTCAGTGGATCCGCGATGGTTGCGTGTGGCCCGAGCCGACCGCCTCTGAGCGGTGACCAGTTCAAGATCTCCCTTGTCGCTCGCGGCGAAGGCGCATCACCGCGGGTGCTGATCATCGTCCCTACACCAGGTTCGACCGCCCACGATTCCGGCGTCCCGTGGACCGAGGTGAGCAGCGATCGCCTGCGCGGTCGGGTTGGGTTCGGCCGCGTGCAGTTCGAGGACGACAGGATGGTGGCGCCGATTCCGACGGGCTTCCGCCGCCCGAGCGGGCGTTCGTGATGAAGGCGGCGATCAGCGCGAGGTCCGCCGGGCGACCCGTTAGTAGGTAATCAGGATTGTTGACCGATGTGTCTTCGGCTCCGAGATACTCGCGAGGATGTACGCGGCGACATCGGCGCGAGAAATCTTCTTCGCCGTGACGCCCGCGAGGTCGCGAATCACGCGAATCCTGCCGGTCATTGGGCCGTTGGTCAGCATCGCCGGCCGCACGATCGTCCAGTCAAGTTCGCTTGCCCGGATCACGCCCTCCTGTCGCGTCTTGTCCTTGTAAATCTCGTTGAGCAGCAAGGGCTGGATGACGCGATCGTAAAGGAACCCGCCGTGACCCTTGCTGTCGCCGGCACCGATTCCCGTGATACACACCAGCCGGCGGACGTTCGCAGACAGCATGGCTCCGATCAGGTTCCGTGTGCCGTCGGAGAGCAGCGTCGTCGGCTTTCGGCTCAGTTTGGACCCCAGCGCACAGAGTACGGCGTCCTGCCCGACGACCAACGGCTGCAGCGATGACGGGCGAGACACGTCTGCCTCGATAACACGCACGTCCTTGGGAAGGTTCGCTGATTGCGGCGAGCGAGCCGCGGCGGTCACGGCGTGACCCGCCGCGATCGCCTGCCGGACGAGTTCACGGCCCGTGGGTCCCGTCGCGCCGATGATGGCGAGTTTCACCAGGAGATCTCCAAGGATGTGTGCTCGACAAAGCGGATGCCGTACGTTGCCGCCGCCTCGAGCATGCGATGGTCCTCTTCGGCTGACTGCACCGGAAGGCCGACCGAATCGCCCGGCACTTCCTGCCCGACGTCGAAGAAGAACCGTTCCAGCCCGGCCGGTGCAACGGTCACGATAAGTACCGCCTGCGTGGCCGACTCGTTCCTGAAGGCGTGCGGAACTCCTGTCGGCAGGACGACAAAGTCTCCGACCGTGGCCACGAGCCTTTGCCCGCCGATGTCCAGCGTGATCGTTCCTTCGAGCACCAGGACCGTCTCCACCTCGCGGCTGTGCACGTGCGGCCGCGGCCCGCCTCTGGGCGGCACGACCACTTCCCACTGTGCAAACGACCCGCCCGTGTCGATCCCGGTCGCCAAGAAGCGGTTGACATCACCGGCGAACAGCACGACACGGCACTGCAGTGGGCTTCGGACCACCGGCCGAAGCAGGGACGGACGCAGGTTGCGATCGGTCATAGGCAGAATCCGTCGGGTGCCTTGGCACGGCGGTGCGGGGTCCAAAGTGGCTTCGCTCGGGCACGCTCCAGGCGGCTCACGTCGGTGATCTGAACGAGCATCCATCAAAGCGTTTGGGGGCCGGCTTTCTGAGGCCCGCATGGGCTACGGACCGGGCGACGGCACTTTGAGAGGTACGCTTCGGATCGGGAGTTTGTCCTCGAAGAGGCTCGCCATGTGCTCCCAACTCCGATGATCCGCGTTGGCGTTGTACTTTGACGTTGCGATGTTTCGTGCGTCAACTGTGCGATCCGTGAATGCGTGAAGCGCCCCCGCGTACGCGACGAAGACGTAATCCACTTTCGCGGCCTCGAACTGGCGCTGAAGCGTGTCGACCTCCCCCGGCTTCACGAGCGGGTCAACGGCACCGTGGCAGATCAGCACGGAGCCCCTGACGTTGCGGCTCAGCCTGGCCGTCTCGTCGTCGGTTCCCGTCGCGGCCAACCGGGCAGCGTGGAACGCGACAACCGCTCGCAGACTCTCGGTGTGCTCCAGCCCCGAACGAGCCAACTCGAGCGCGACCGTCCCGCCGAAGCAGTACCCGATGACGCCAAGACGCTCGGAGTCTACGCGCGCTTGCTGCGCGAGCACCTTGAGGCCGAGCGCCGCCCGCCGACGAAGGGCCGGAAGGTCGGCAATCGTCGCTTGCATCCTCTCGGCGGCCTTCTTGGGATCGTCTGTGTGGGTGCCCTTGCCAAATACATCCAGGGCGAACGCGACGTAGCCCAGCTCGGCGAGTTGCTTGGCCCGGCCCTCGACATAGTCATCGACGCCCCACCATGTGTGGCAGACCAGCACCCCGGGGCGCCGCTCGCTCACGGGCACGGCGTCTTCGAAGGCGAGGATCCCTTCGAGTGTCGTGTCGCCGTCTTTGTATTCGATATGCTGAGTGACGATGGCCGCACGAACGGTGGGGGTAGTAAGCAACATGGAGAGGAGGATCCAAAGGGTCCTCCGCAGCGCCAGCACAATGAGATCGAAGCGTCCAACAAGCGGGTCGGTTCGGCCTTGGTACATCACGATCACTCCTTGGGGTACGACCAGTCAAAGGTGGTGTACTGACATTCCACCGAGCCGTCATCGAACAGGTCCACGATCGCGTAGCCGCTCTCGCACTGGCGGTTCGGGCCTTTCCACCAGTTGCCGCAGACGGCTCCGTTGCAGAAGTACGACACGCCCTGGTAGTCGATCCGATCCACCTGGTGGATGTGCCCCGACAGGCACGCCTTCACCTGTCTGTGCCTGGCGAACAGATCGACCAATCGACGGGCATCGATGTGCATCCAGGCGCGGGGCACGACCCAGTTTCCCGTCTTCTCGTACTCGTCGTCGAGGTATACGCACGCGCACACGATCGGCACGTGCGACACGATGAGCGTGTGCTTCTGGGCGTGCTTAGAGAGATCGTCAGCGAGCCACTCGAACTGCTGCTCGTCGAGTCGGGCCTGAAAGCCTTCGGGGTTACTCGCGTCGGTGTCAGGCGCGACACTGTCCAGCACGACGATGTGCCACGGCCCGCGGTCCAACGAGCGGTAAGAGTGATCCAGGCCAAGCGCTTCCAGAGCCCAAGCCTTTCCCCAACGCTTCTCGGTCCCGATCGTCTTGCTTTTCACCCTGTCCCAGCCCCAGATGTCACGATTCCCGATGCAATGCTCGACGGGCAGCGAGCAATGATCTCGGAGTTGACGGTTCCACAAGTCCCACAGTTGCCCGGTGCGCTGGGCATCGGCCCCGAAGGCGTCATAGATGTTGTCACCGCCGGTCATGATGAGTTCTGGGCGATCCGTCTGGGCGTGGACATGCTGGAGGCATGCAGCGAAGCCATCAGGCGCCGCCAACTCCGTCCCCAGATGGGTGTCCGTGAGATGGGCCAGACGCAGCGATCGCTTGGGTGACGGGAGAGTGGCTGCAAGAGCGCTTCCGTCGGGCCGGCCTGCCGCCGTTGCCGCAGCGAGCCCGAGCGCTTTCCGGATGAACGAGCGTCTGCATGGGCTGTTCTGGGTTGAGGCTCTCACTCGCACGAACTCCTGCCGGCTCATTTGCCGGTGTCCTTCACCATGAGCGTAAGCGTCTCGGCGTCGATGTCGTACACATAGCCGTAGATGTTCACGCTCTTTGGGATTCCCGGCGCATCGCGCAGCAGTGTGACATCGTCGCGAAGCGAGGTTTCCAAGGCGGAAATGCACACATCGCGGACCGGGACCGCGCTCTTCAGATCGACGCCGAGATCGTTCTTCATCTTCGAATAGAACCCGTCAGCGGTGTATGAAGACTGCCCGCAAAACGTGTGGTGAACGACGACGACGCTCTTGATGCCAAAGAGGTAGTACAGCGCCGAGATCGATCGAACAGCGTCGACGGCACGCCCTCCGGCGGTCACAATCGGCACGATGGTGGTCGTCGAACCGATCTTCTCGCCCTTGTCGTTCTTCCGGATTACGCCGGGGTACACCTGACCCGGTAGCGCGTCGGCGACCAACTCGGGCACGCGTGCTGAGCGAGGGTCCAGGCAATAAATGACGACGGTCTCGACCGGTGCCGCCTTGGTGAATGCCCTGTAGAAGCCAGCGTCGGTGAATCCTGGGGACTTGCTGATGACGAATCTGTCGAAGCCATCGGGGGGTGGCGGCGCAACTGCTCGTCGCCGCGGCACGTTCTTGTCCATGAACGCCCGGATCTTGCTCGCGATCAAGTCGCCGTCTTCTTCAAGAGCGAAGTGTCCGGTATCGAGCAGATTGAAATCAAGGTTCTTCAGGTCCCGCTTGTACGGTTCGGCCCCAGCCGGGGGAAAGATCTGATCGTTCTTGCCCCAGACGATCAGCATCGGGGGTTGCATGGTTCGGAAGTACTCCTGCCACGACGGGTACAGCGGGGGGTTGCTGCCGTAGTCCTTGAAGAGTGCGATCTGGACTTCCTTGTTCCCGGGCCGGTCGAGCGTTCGTTGATCGGCCAGGTACGCGTCCGGGCTGATGTTCTGCGGATCGCGCGCGCCGTGCAGATACTGCCACTTCGTGGTTTCGAGTCCCAGGAACCCTTCGAGCTTTGTGCGCAGTTCCGGCGTCGGATTCTTCCAGTACTCCTTCAGCGGCCCCCAGAACGCATCGGGCAGTCCTTCGTCGTACGCATTGCCGTTCTGGACGATGATCCCTGTGATCCGCTCCGGATGCTTGACCGCGAGGCGATAGCCGACGGGTGCACCGTAGTCCTGTACGTAGATGGCAAACTTGGTCAGACCGAGTTGCTGCGTAAACGTATCGACGGTCTGTGCAAGATTGTCGAAGGTGTAGGTGTACTGGTCCGGCGCTGGCTGCGCGCTCTGCCCGAAGCCGGGGTAGTCCGGCGCAACCAGGTGATAGCGATCCGCCAACGCGGGGATCAGGTTTCGGAACATGGAGGACGAAGAAGGAAATCCGTGGAGCAGAAGGATTGTCGGCGCATCCTTCGGGCCAGCCTCGCGGTAGAAGACATCCACACCCTGCACAGCGACGGTGTGGTACCGAGCACGTGATGTTTCGTCAAGGCGACTCGGCGACTGAAGGGGCGACGCAGCGGGGGTGCTCTGCGCAGCCGCCAGCGAGGTGAGCACCATGGTGCCTGCGGCGGCCGAGATGTGCAGTCGTGTTCTGTGCTTCATGTTCGACGTCCTTTAGGGATGCGTTCCCAGCGCCGCCGCTCTGATTTTGGAGACCCGCTCAAGGGGAAGTGCAAAGACCCATGCCTGGGCATCGCCGGAACGAAAGTACTCTCGCTACGGCTTTGTCCACTTGGTTCCCTCCATGAACGCATCGAGCGGCGTGTGGGTGATGTGATTGGTGTAGTTGCTCATGGTCTTGAGCGCGACGCCGGTGATCACCTCAAAGACCTGGGCCTTGCTGAACCCGGCGGCAAGAAACTCGGACGCGTCGTGTTCGCTCAGCCACCCTCGCTCGCGGACCATCTTCCCGGTGAACGCGCGAAGCGATTGAAGACGGGCGTTGGAAAGCGGGCGTCCGGCCCGGAGTTCCTCGAGCGTGGCTGGATCGACGCCCGCCCTTTTCGCGAGGAACGAGTGCCCGCTCATGCAGTACTCGCAGTTGTTCTCAAAGCTCACCGTCAGGAGGACAACCTGCTGCTCCGCCGGGGTGAGGGTCGACTGCTTGTGAAAGATGTCCCACACCTCGGAATAGGCGTTGAGCAGCGCCGGCGACTCAGCCATGTACGACTGCAGGTTCGGGACCATCCCGAACACATGCCTGGTCATTTCCATCGCGTGCTTCGAGCATGCGGGCGCCGTGTCCGGGGTGTATTTGGTGAAGTGAAGCATGACACCGACTCCTTGAATGTTCAGGCTGGTGCAAGTGCTCTGGTAGCGAGGATTCTCCGGGGCCGCCTCGTGTCGTGCGACGGCCGGCATCAACGATCCGAGCGACCACCCCGCGCGATAGCCCGAGCACTCGGTCAGTGACCCTGGTGCCCCGCGCAGTCCGTCCGCCCAACGTGCGAATGAGCACAGCGCACGGCGCATGTCAACAGCGTCCGCAAACCGCAAAGCCGCACATTCCAGGAGGACTACGTCCTCCGGCCACGGTCGAGGACATCCTGATCCGAATCTGGCCGTCGTTTGAGGGGCGGTACAATACTTGGGACCATCGGCGCGTGGGCGGGCGTCCGTTCACGGCTAGGGCGATCTTTGGAGTGCCTCGTCCTGTGGTTCACCCGACCCCCAACCCGCCGGACCCCTCGAACCCGGGACTTCCCGGCACTTCGTTTGCACAGCAGGGCTGGAATGCCTCGCTTGTGTCACTTGTGTATGAGGACCTGCGTCGCCTGGCGACGCACCGACTGGCGTCGTTGCCCCCCGGGCAGACAGTTGCGCCGACGGAGCTTGTTCACGAGGCGTTTGCACGCCTTGTCAAAGTGGAAGACCGGACATGGGAGAATCGGCGACACTTCATCGATGCAGCCGGCGTCGCCATGCGGTGCATCCTGGTTGATCGAGCGCGCAATCGGCTCAAGCGCCGCTCCGCTGGAGCTCGAGTCGACCTGTGTGACTTGGCCGCGTCGCCGTTCGCGGAGGATGACGAGCGGATCGAACGGGTGGACGCTGCGCTCACGGAACTGGAAAAGGTTGATCGTCGGGCCGCCGAGGTGGTCACGTTGAAGTTCTTCCTCGGACTGGACGAGGAGGACATCGCCTCCACGCTCGGCGTGACACCCCGGACGGTCCGGCGTGACTGGGCGTACGCCAGGACATGGCTCAAGGCCGAGATTGAAGGCGCCGCACAGAGGGCCCCTTCATGAACGCCCACACCAGTCACCAAGAGCGGCTGAAGGACATGTGGGAGGTGCTCGAGTCGACCGCCTGCGCCGATCGTGCGCGTGTCTTGGAGGAGATGTGCCCTCCGGCGCACGAGCTCCGCGCCGAACTGGAACGCCTCGTGAAAGCCAGTCTGCTCGAGAGCCCAGACCCACTCCGCCCGCACCAGCAGACCGCCCCCGGCCCCACGGCCGAGCCCGAGTTCATCCCGCGTCAGATCGGCCCCTACGAGATCGAAGGGCTGCTGGGCAAGGGCGGCATGGGCCTTGTGTTCCGCGCTCGGCAGGAGCGCCCCATCTCCAGAACCGTCGCGATCAAGGTGCTGCGCCCGAGCGCGGCCACGGCCGGCGTCATCTCACGCTTCGACCTCGAACGGCGCGCGCTCTGCCAGCTCAACCACCGCAACCTTGCACGGATCCTTGACGCCGGCGAAGGCCCGCACGGCGCGCCTTACATCGTCATGGAGTTGGTCGACGGGCCGCCGCTCACCGCCTATTGCGGCCAGCACGACCTGCCGGTATCGCAGCGTGTCGATCTCGTCATCCAGACCTGCCAGGGGGTCGAACACGCCCACGCGCGCGGGCTCATCCACCGCGACCTGAAACCGACCAACATCCTCGTGGCGACCGAGGACGGCCAACCGGTGCCAAAGGTCATTGACTTCGGCATCGCCCGAGTGATCGCCCAGGAGGATGAAGCGGAGACAGCGCGTGTGACGAAGGCGGGCCAGATGTTCGGCACGCCGGAGTACATGAGCCCGGAGCAGGTTGACCCGGACCGCCGCGACGCCGACGTGCGTTCGGACGTGTATTCGCTGGGGGTCGTGCTCTACGAACTGGTCGCCGGCACCCTGCCGTTCGAGGCCGCTCGCTATCACCCCGAGACGCTCGACGCTCTGCGCACGCTGGTATGCGATGAGCCGACGCCGAGTCCCCGTGAGCGCCGTCGGACCGGCGCACGAAGAACCTCGGGGCCGATCGATCGGGACCTGGAAACCGTGATCCTCAAGGCGTGCGAGAAGGACCCGGCCCGGCGCTATCAGACGATCCGCGACTTCGCGGAGGACCTCGCGCGGTATCGGCGCGGCGAGCCGGTGCACGCGCGAGCGCCTTCGCTCGCGTATCGCGCCCGAAAGTTCGCGGCGCGTCACAAAGTCCCGGTCGCCGCGGCGGCGGTCGCTGTCGTGGGGCTCGTGGGCGGGTTGGTCTTCGCGCTCGACGGGCGCGCGAAGGCCCGCGAGGCGTTTCTCGCCGCGTCCAGCGAACGCGACGTGGCGCTGCGTGCCCAGGACGATTCCGAGGAGTACGCGAAGTTCATGCGCGAGGTGATCTGGCAGGCGACCCCGATGCGCATGGGGCACAAGGCGGTCATGCTCGACGTGATCCAGGCGAGCGCCGACAAGTTCCTCGCCGACCCGCCCAAATCAGCCTTCGCCCGCGGACGCGTGGCCCAGAGCTTCGCCGAGCCTCTGTTCTGGGGGCAGGACCTCGAGCGGGCCCGCAAGGTTCTCGAAGCGGGCATCGGGGCCTTCGAGTCGTTGAACGAGTCGGACGCGCCGAGCCGCACGAGCAGTCTGAGCTGGATGAACGCGATGCTCGGGCAGGTCTCGGAACTTTCAGGAGATGTCGAGAAGTCCGCCGGCTACCGCGCCGAAGCGCTCCGGCTGGCAGAACTCACCAAGGACCCTCTCGTCATCGCCTCCGCGATGCGGCAGATGGCCTGGCTTCGGGTACGCCAGGGGAACTATGAGGAGGCGCTGGCCCTTCGTCAGCGCGCGCTGGCCACCGTTCGGGAGCGCACGGATGATTCCGGACTCATCTTTGAGTGTCAACGCGAGGTCGTGAACTCGTTGCTGGCGCTCGTGCGGTACAACGAGGTCGCCGAGCAGGGGCTTCCGGCGATCAAAGAGCGAAAGGCGGCGGGGGTCCGTGGCGACTACGTGCTTCTCGACATGCAGGCGGACGTTGCGGAGGCGCTGATCGAGTTGGGGCGTCTGGAAGAAGCCAAGACGCTGCTGAACGACACCCTCGCTCGCGCGACCGCCGAACTGCCGGAGGACTCGGGGGTGCCGTTCCGAGCGCGTGTGCGGCTGTGCCGTGTGCGGGGGAAAGCGGGCGACGCCGCCGCCGCACTCAGCGAGTTCAGAGAGGTCATCAAGGCAGGCTTCGAGGCGGGAGGTTCGCTCCCGGTGCTCGCCGAGCAGAACGAGCCCAACATCGTCGAGATGTGTCTCTACGCCAAGCAGGTGGAAACCGCCAGGGCCGAGGCCGAGCGCATCACCACCTCGGCGCGGACCAAGGGCCCCGACTTCACCAGCCAGGTCGCTATGGCGATCGCGACGATGTTCCTCGCCGAGGGTCACTTTGACGATGCCGAGAAGTACTTCATGGTGTCGTACGCCGCGTACGCCGACACGGGCCAGGGTCAGGACTCTCAGGCGGCGTCCGTCGCGGAACAGATCGCGCAAGAGTACTCCCGGGTGAACCAAGAGGTGCTCGCTCGCGAGTGGACCGAACGAGCCACCGGCCGATAATCTGCGGCGACGGAGGCCGCGCGATCAAACGCCCCGGATGTCGGCGGGCCCCTTCCGTCCATGCTCGGCGATTGGGCCGAGTTCAAGATGGGCCGTGACCGCGGCGTGCTTCTGAACTCGTTCGACCGCGCCAGCCTGAGCGGCAGTCATGTCCTTCACGAGTCGCATGTCCTCTTGACAACCCGATTGTCGTGGTCATGGTGATGGAGACGCCCCTCGCAACGTTCCTCGCCCGCGGAAGCGTTCTGATCGAATCCTCGCGTTCTGCGGCGTCGAATCTTGGTGCCACCCCCGGCGAGACGAGTCCGCCCGATGATCTCGACGCATCGGACTCGACCGCGGCCGGCGACCTTGACCGGGAACTTGACGTCGAGCGCGAGGCCATGCTTCAGTGGCTCCCTCGCTTCGATGCTTTCGGTACATTGGTTGGAGCAGCCAGCGACTGCCCCTGGGCGGGGTTGAGCGGAGCCGGCCGCACCGAACTCTTCCGGGCCGCGCTGGGAAGATTGCCGTTAGCACATCAGTTCCTGCTTAGGCTGGCGCACGGTCCAGATGCAGACGATGAGGCACTTGTGCCAACTCCTCGATATCGGCTCGCGATCCATCATGCGACTCAGGCTCTCTTGTGTATCGCACGCGAGATGCGCAACCTGCCGTCCACCGCTGCGATTGTCGCTTGCTCCCGGAAAGGCTCAGAGTGCGCACATCACGCCGGGGTCGGGCAATGAGCCTGCACCCTCCCCGCTGACGCAAAGGGATTCAAAGATGACACCTCCACTTCGAGATCGATTCCCCAAAGGCATGCTCGGCGCGGCGTTCGCCGAGATTGGGTTCGCGAAGCGGAGCCTTGATGCCTCGTCTGTTTTCCGACTTTTGCATTCTGCGATCTCAGGACGCTTCGGACGCACGGGCGAAGACCCGGCCGGATGCGAACGTGAATGGACACTGCTCGACACCCGCAATCAGGCCCCCAACGAGTTCATCGTGCGAACCTGGGTCGCTCGCGACGGTCACCGCACCCGCATGTCAGAACCTTCGGTTCGTCGCGGCGGCATCCTCGGCCTTTTCACCTCGTCCGCCTCGAGCGTGTCGGTCGGGCCGGTCGCTGGCGGAGTGGACAACGGTGTCGGGCTTTTGCTCTGCGGCATCGCGAGCGTGTTGGCCATCCCACTCCCTTCACGCTCGGCGGTGAGGCTCGACGCGAACTGGCTGTGCGTCATGAGCCGCTCTCCATCGGATTTCCGCAGCGACGCGGAGATTGAACGCCTCATGCTGCTGACCTGGGTCATCCTCCTGGGCCCGCTCGTACCGGACGAGTCGCACGAGCATCGCCCGAGCGCACGCAGGTATTCGCGAGCATTCGGACAGTTTGAACCCGCGGCGATTCCGATGGCGGGATAGTGCTGCTTCTGAAGTGCGCAAGGGGCGTGGGCCGCCGCGGTTGCCATCGACCCAAAGCCGGACCACGGCGCGCGCGGCTCGGACCGCCGACCATGAAAAGGACTCTGCGGGCGGTAGAGTCCGCGCCGTCGCTGAGCAGGACGCGACGGCGATGGCGATCTCTTGCGAGCAGGGGAACCGTCCCACCCGCACGAGTGAGAGCAAACGCGACTCGGCGAGCGTTCTCCCCGTCGCGCGATCGACTACTTTCACCTTGGTGCACAGGCAATTGTCGCAGACGAGCGCAACGAGCCTGTCGTCGAGCGGCCGAGTGCATGGGATCTCCGGGCAGGAGCACTGCCCGAGGCCACTGTTCGGTCCTCGAGATTGCACACGGATCGGTGCGCCGCCGGCGCTGCTCCACCCCGATGCTCGCGATCCCGCGGAGTCTGGTTGATCTCAAGGTCGTGCGGTACGGTGCTCTGACGCTGGCCGGTGGACAGTCCCAAGATCACGCCAGTTCAAATCCTGCCACCAGTCCGCGTTACAAAGGTCGAATCCGGGCACTTTCCGCCAGTCGATTGAACTGCCCATGACGCGGCGCAGATCCCCTGTCGGAAACGAGAAAGCCCTTCGACGTGCTCCTCGAAGGGCTTGATCTCTCGAAAAGTCGGGGTGACAGTGAATCAATGGAACTGTTCTTGGAAGGCGTTAGGGTCTGGGAGCCTGGAATTCGCCGCTTGTTGAGCACCAACGCGGGTTATGGATTGCCACGACGGTAATCCCGAGGCACAGCGGACCTTGCCGAGATCTGGAAAAACCCGGTGGCGAGCGATTTTCCGTAACGCGAGTGCTATGATGAGCATCATACAATCGAGCACCCATGCGATACTCCTCCGACCACAAGAAGACGACTCACGACACCGTGGTGGCCACTGCGTCGCGGGCATTTCGCCACAAGGGCATCAGCGGCGTGGGAATCGCCACGCTGATGCGCGACGCCGGGCTCACGCACGGCGGCTTCTACGCACACTTTCAGGACAAAGACGCTTTGGTCGATGAAGCTCTTGGATTCGCACTCGACGAAAGCCTTGGCTTTTTGCAGGCGGCTTCGAGCAAAGGCGGGCTCGAAGCAATGGTCACGCTCTATCTCAGCGAGGGGCATCGAGATCAGCCCGCGAAGGGGTGTCCACTCCCCTCTCTTTCGGCCGAGGTTGGCCGCGGGACCAAGGCCTCTAGAGGGGCCTTCGCCCGGAAACTTGATGTGCTCTTTCGCCTCGTGGCGGACGCGATACCAAGTGACCGGCCTGAGCGTCGCCGAGAGAGGGCGGCGTTTGCCTTTTCCGCCATGGCGGGCGCCGTCTCGTTGGCGCGAGCCACCGCCGGAACACCGATGAGCCGCACGATCTTGGAGTCGACCAAGAGCTGCCTTTTGCAGGCTCTCACCATCGAACGCTGATTGTTCGCCCATTCCTATGACGACCATCATGCCATTGGCGCACCCAAACACGCCCTACCTCTGCGATGGATCCTCTCTTTAGAAAGGAGCGCATCATGAATCGCACATCCGCTCAGCCGACCATCCTCGTCACCGGCGCCACGGGCAAAACCGGCGGCGCCGTGGTTCGCGAACTGATCGCTCAGGAAATGAATGTCCGGGCCGTCGTGCGCAAACGCGACGCTCGAAGCGAGCAACTCGAAAGGCTCGGCGTCGAGACGGTCATCGCAAACATGTACGACCCGATGCAGTTGCTTCAGGCCATGCGGGGAACACAGCGGGCGTACTTCGTCCCGGTCTTTGAGCCCTACATGATCCAGAGCGCGTCGGCCTTTGCCGTGGCCGCTCGCGATGCGAAGCTCGAACACGTCGTGCAGATGAGCCAATGGACTTCCAGTCCGACGCATCCGTCCAGCATGACCCGCCAGACGTGGCTCGTCGACCAGATCTTCGCCTCGATCCCTGGTGTTGCCCACACCATCGTCAACCCCGGCATGTTCGCCGACAACTTCCTGCGCGTCATCGACTTCGCGGCGCTCCTGGGAGTCATGCCGGTCTTCAGCGGCACCAGTCGCAGCGCACCAGTCGCCAACGAGGACATCGCTCGGGTCGCTGCTCACGTCCTGGCGGATCCCAAGGGCCACGAGGGCAAGCGCTATCGCCCCACCGGTCCCAAGCTGCTCTCGGCCCAAGAGATGGCGGGCATCATGTCGCGTGTGCTGGGCAGCAGAGTTCGCCCGGTCAACATGCCGTTCTGGATGCTCTCCAAAGTGGCTCGGATGCAGGGTGTCAGGGCCTTCGACATCGTCAGTCTTCGCTATTACATGGAAGACCACAAGCGAGGAACGTTCGAGTTCGAGGGTGGCATCAACGACACGATCCGCGAACTGACAGGCAAACCCGCCGAGGACTTCGAGACGACTGCTCGCCGATACGCCGCCCTGCCGTTCGCTCAGAAGACGCTCACCAATCGCGCCAAGGCCCTCTTCAACTTCATGGTCGTTCCGTTGTACCCGGGCTACAACCTCAATGCCTGGGAGCGCGAACACCTCGTGCCAACGCAGCAGGATGCCAAGTTCTGCCTTGAATCCGAGGTCTGGCTGCATGAGCATGCATTCAAACCCACAAACGTGATGTCGACCCGCATTCACTCCAGCGGAGATCTGGCATGAAAGCGCTTGAAAATCGAATCCCGCCGCCGATCTTGATGATCCTTGTTGGTGCGGCGATGTGGGGACTGTCGCACCTCCCACCGCACGTTCCTCTTTCCCCGGCCCTCCGAATCGCGGTCGCGTGTGGCGTGGCCAGCGTGGGCGTGCTCTTCCTGGCTGCTGGCTTCCTTGCATTCAGAAAGGCGGGCACAACGATCGATCCGGTCAACATCGAACGCGCCTCGACGTTGGTCAGCTCCGGCATCTTCCGCGTCAGCCGCAATCCGATGTACGTGGGCTTCACTGCGTTGCTTCTGGGGTGGAGTGTGTATCTTGCAGGCGCTTGGGCCTTCGTCGGGCCCGTGTTTTATGTGCTGTACATCACCCGGCTGCAGATCGTCCCGGAGGAGCGGGCGATGCTTCAGCGCTTTGGCAGCCAGTACATCGAGTATCGATCAGCGACCCGTCGATGGCTTTGAAGGGCCCAGCCTTGAGCAGCGGCATTTGCAACTGTGTGGCCTTTCTTCGCGAATGAGGCAACGAGTATCGGCCCCTGGAAAGTCAATCAGCCGGCGACAAAGTCCAGCGTCGCCGAAAAATGCGTCAAGACCTTGCACCCGCCTTTGGTCGCGTGCGGCCCATGAAGCGTGCTTTTCGAGCCCACGAAGTAGGTCCCCGGCCCGTATGAAACACCGTCCTCGATGAAGTCGCCTTCCAGCACAAACACGGTTTCGTCGGCGTGGGTGTGGGAGTGCCTCGGAATCACAGCACCCGACTGCATCTCCGTCACGACAGTCAGTGCACCGGTCTTCGCGTCGGACCAAAGCGGTCGAATGCTCACGCCGGGCACCTCAAGCGGTTGCGACGGAACGTCGGCGGCAACGGACGTATGCTGGTACATCCACGATGGTATCCGTATCGCTCAAGCCCAGTCTGTGCGTTGCAGAAGGTCAGCGGAATCCGGCGGTGCAGCCATGCAGACCGAAACAGTTCAAACTCGGCGCCCGCCAACGAGGATGGCAGGACGTGATTGAAGCCGGCCATCAACGCCGATGGCCCCGGCACTTGCCGAGGCCATCAGGTCTGCTGAATCGGGGTGACAGGATTTGAACCTGCGACCTTCTGGTCCCGAACCAGACGCGCTACCAAACTGCGCTACACCCCGCTGGTGTTGAGCCGGAGTGTAGGGGCACCGCCGACGCCGGGCAAACGCTGTGAATCGAGGTGAAATGGCCCGATCCGGGTCCGATGACGCCGGCGCCATGCAGAGAACGGCTCGGCGACATCCACGCCGTGAACGGTTACATCCTCGCCCGGTTCGCCGCCTGCACCAGTTCCTTCACGCGCACGGCGTCCGGCGGGTTCTTCCAATCCCCGCGCTGCTTGTACCAACTCCCCACGATCACCGCGTCGGCGTACTGGAACAGTTCCCGCATCGTGTCGGGTGTCGCCCCGCTGCCGACGCACAGCGCCAGTTTCGTCGCAAACCGCACCTCGCGCACGTCGTCCACGCTGGTGGGGCGGCCGGTGGCGGTGCCGGTGACGATCACGCCGTCGGCGCCGAAGAACTCGGCGGCGCGGGCGGTCTCCGCCAGGTCAACGTCCGCCGTGAGAGAGTGCGCCGAGTGTTTCTTCTTGATGTCGGCCACGATTTTCACGCTCTCGGCACCGATGGCCTTGCGGTAGCGCAGCAGCGGGCCCGCATCAGCAACCGGCATCAGCCCTTCATCCGCCACGCTCGAAAACACGAACCCCTCGGCCCGGATGAACTGCGCGCCCACAGCGTGCGCCACCGCCAACGCCGCCTTGTTCGCACCCGCCAGAATCTGCACCCCCAAAGGCACCGACACCGCGTCGCGCACGGCGTCCGCCACCACCGTCATCGCGCTCACGATCTCCGGCCCGACCTCCCGCATCAGGTACGGCGTGTCGTGCATGTTCTCAATGATCAGCGCATCGAACCCCGCCTCGGCCAGCAGCCACGCCTCCTCGACCGCCTGACCGGCGATCTGAGAAACCGAAAGCGTGTTGCTGGGCGTACCCGGGAGCGCCGGCACGTGCACCATGCCGACGAGGGCCTTGGGGGTTCCGAAGATGTCCACGCCGTGGGCCATAGTGGGGGAGGATAGCGTGTCCGGCGCTCGGCGGTAAAGCGGTTTACTCCGGTTGCCTTTCTCCTGAAGCCGAAGTGGAAGTGGCAAACCGGTGCCACGGTCCGACTCGGTGACGCGTCATTTGCTTTGCAGTTCACGCAGCGAGGCCTCGATCGCCGCGAGACGACTCTTGAGGTCATCAATCTCGCGCTGCTTGCGGTCGTTGTCGGCCTTTAGTTCCTGAATCGCCCCGATGGCAACGACGGAGAGTTGGCTGTAGTTGAGCGTGAGGGAGTCTTTGGATTCATCACCGGTGACGAGTTTCGGGAGCACTTCGCGGACCTCCTGCGCGATGAGGCCGAAATCCTCGGCGCCGTTGGCCTTCCAGCGGAAGTTGACGGGGCGGAGTTTGAGCGCCGCGTCGAGGTTGCCCTCGGCGTTGGTCACGTCGGTCTTGAGGCGTGCGTCGGAGAGGGCCGACCAGGCGCCGTTGCTGGCCAACTGGGCGTAGGAACCGCTGGGGTTGCTGATGCGGTTGCTGATGCGGAAGAAGCCGTCGTTGGTGACGTACATGCCGGTCTCGAATCCTCTGTCGAGGGCGGTGTAGTTGCGGATGCGCAGAGCCCAGGGGGAGCCGTTGTCGGTGGAGATCAGCAGGCCATCGCCGGTGCGGCCATCGATTTCGGTGCGGGCGTCGGGAAAGAATGTGCCGATGCCGACCCTTCCCCCCCCGGTGATGCGCATGACCGTACGCGAGTTCGCCGTGTTGCACTCCCATGTGTCGAACAAGAGATCGGCGCTGTTGCCGCAGCCGTTGGAGCCGCTATTGACATACGCCCTCATCCCCGCGAACTCGGGCGTGCCTGGGATTTGGTATCCGAAACCGACCTTGATACCGCTGTTGGCGGGGTCGTGCTGGCTGCCGACGACGGTGCTGTTGCCGATGACCCCGCCCTGCACGATGTCGAGCGTGACGTCGGGGAACTTACCGATGCCGACGGCGCCGCCGCTGTAGGTGATCCCACCGACGGCGGCGGCCCAGGGGGAGAGCGAGATGTTCGCCGGGACGCCGGTGATGCCTGACCAGGGAACGCTGGCGGCGGATGTCGCCGTTATCGCGGAGATCGCGGTGGGAGCCGAGGTGATCCGCTGGCGCGGCGAGAGAACGTTGTACGAGCCCGCACCCGCGGGGGTGCGGACGGCGATCTCGAGCCAGCGGTCGGCACCGGGGTCAAAGGTCGACGCGGCGGCGGGGATGCGGACGTTGAAGAGGCCCTGCGTGAACGTCACGTTGAGGACGGCGAAGGTGTTGGCGACGACATTTCCGCCTGTGGCGGCGTCGTAGATGGTGGCCGCGATGTCGCCGTTGCCGGTGTATGGGGTGCCGGTGTTGGTGAGGCGCCCCTGATAGGTGAAGCCGGCGTTGGAGCCGTTGGCGCGCAGGAGGAAGGTCCCGAAGTTCGGGGACCACGCCCCCAGATCAACGGTGGCCGGGTCGATCGGCGGCACACGGGCCGCATAGAACGCGCGCCCGGGGACAAGCGCGTCCGGCGTCGCCGTGGGGATGGGGAACTGCCCCTCCAGCACGACCACGCTCACGCCGACGTAGAAGTCGCCGGTGACGGGGACGGGTGCGGGCAGCGTGTAGACATTGAGGATGCCGGTGTTGGCGTTCTGAACGGTGATGTTGGCGGTGGCGAGGAGGACCTTGTCGGCGGGGTTGCCGTCGTTTGTGGGGTCTTGCCAGATGAAGACGCGCGCCGGGGTGCCGTTGGTCAGGACGCCGAAAGCCGCGGAGACGGAGGTGATCGCGTCGGCGCCGCCAACGGCGCTGAAACGATGGGCCCAGCACGTCTCGTTCGCGCCCAGGGTCCAGGTGTTGGTGGGGATGCCGTTGTCGTACTGGTAGGTGCTGGGTGCGGCGCGATCGCCGCCCGCTTCGGTGCCCGAGAACCGCTGGGAGACCGGTTGCGGGAGCGTTTCCGCGGCGCGTGAAGGGGCCGCGACGAGGTTGAAGAGGGCGGCGGCGACGGCGGCGATGAGTTGAGTGCGCATTCGGGGCATTCCAGATTGGGACGGTGGGAAGGGCAGGGGGTAGAAGAAGCACCGTACCCGGCTGTGGGGCGGCGGGGGAGTGTTGATCGGGCATCGTGTTTGAGGGCACCCCAAGTATGCCCCGGCGGCGACGGGGGGCAAGGACGGCGTGGCGCATCACCCGAAGGTTGCGCGCGCTCGCGGTCACTGCGCGCGAGATTTTTGAACCGGTCCATCAACTGGTCGTCGGAAGCCCCGATAACATGCGCCCGTTGGTGCGAGGAATCTGGCTTGAGCCTGCGGGTGGGGCGTTCGGCAAACTCACGCGAAGGTGGTTGAATGAAGATCGTCGGGCACGACGGCACGGCCCGGAAAGTGAAGTTCGCATGAACACGAATCGGATTGTGCTTGGGTTGGTGCTGCTCGCGGGTCTTGGCGTGGCGGGTCTGGTGGCGTGGAACGCGTCCCGGTGGGGGGGATTCGGTGCTCAGAGATTGGTCAACGACAAAGGAATCGCAGAACTCGCGTCGGGAGATGCGGAAATGAACGCGGCGATCGCGGCAGCGCGAGCCAGCGTCGCGGAGTTCATCAAGGCGCTCAACGGTCCCTGCACTGCGTGCCGGAACTTCACGGTGAAGAAGCGCTTTCCAACGCCCGACGGTGATTTCGAGCACATCTGGATCGACGACGTGCAACTGGAGAACGGCGAGTTCGTCGGCACCCTCGGCAACGAACCCGCCTCAATACCAGACATACGTTACGGCGATGTCACACGCGTCAAAATCAAGGATATTTCCGATTGGTTCTACACCATCGACGGCGAGATCGTGGGTGGTCGAACCATCAAGGTGCTTTGGGATCGCGCCACACCGGAAGAGCGGGAAACCGATTTCAAGGGTGTCCGCTTTCGGGCCCAAGAGGGCCAGCCGACGCGTTAGCCGCCCAGCCCGAGCAACCGCCCAATCATCGCCGCACGCTCGCGCAGCGAGTATCTGGGGATCCCGCTGGCGTTGTGGTGCAGCAGCAGGGCGGTGACGTCGTCGTCGGGTTCGAGGCCGCCTCGGTACGCACGCACGCTGTCGAGCAGCGCGGGGATGAACACGTCGGGGCGTGCGGGGTCGAGTTTCTCACACAGGCGGATGAGTCCGTCTTCGCCCAGCAGCGTGCCGTCGGGGGCCGTGGCTTCGGAGAGTGAGTCAGTGTAGATGAGAACGAGGTCGCCGCGGGCGAGGGGGTAGGCGGATTGGGTGTAGTCGGTGGGGTCGATGATGCCCAGAGGGAGGTTGCGGATGCCGGTGTCGTTGGCCTGGTCGGCGTGGACGCCGAGTTCCTCGGTCATGAGGTGCCAGCGTTTTTCCGCGGCGCGGTACCACAGGGGGCGCGGGTGCCCGGCGTTGCAGATGATGAGGTGGTCGGTGGGCGTCCAGTATGTGGCGAGCAGCGCGGTGGCGAAGCGGCCCTCGGCGGATTCGTTCGCGAAGGCGGCGTTCAGGTCGGTGGCGAAGCGCGACTGGTTCGGCGTGTTGATGTGCCGACGCATCATCCCGCGCAGGCTGGTGGCCAAGCCCGAGACCATCTCGCCGTGCCCCGAGACATCCGCGACGGCGAAACGGGCCAGCCTTCCGCTGGCGCAGAGCGAGACGTAATGGATGTCGCCGCCGCCGGACTGCTCGTTCGCCTGGTGATAGGGCTTGCTATAAACGAAGGCGTCGATGCCCGGGGTGCTGACGGCGGTGTCGGCAGCGACGTTGCCGCCCCAGATCTCCATGCAGGCCATGCCTTGCTCGGCGCTGGGGCCTTCTTCGGCGTGTGCGTCCTGGTGATCCTGATCGAGGGTGGGCATGTGAAGGCCTGAGGGGCTCCGGACACGGGTCGGGGCTCGTTGTGGGGCGTGACGCGGGGACTGTGCTGTGACGGTTAGATGCGGCGTGGACTGGATGGGTTTCGGGTCCCGGACGGTACGCCTGGGCGCACCGGGATGGGATAATGCGTCCATGGCCACACCACGGATTTCCGCTTTGCCCAGTTCGGACCTGCTCGCCGTGTGCCGGGGCGATGTGCCGGCGGACGTGGTGTTCACGAACGCTCGGATCGTAGACGTCTTCTCGGGCGAAGTGGTCGCGGGTTCGTTCTCGGTGGCGGGGGGGCGGTTTGCGAGTGTCTTTGAGGTGCCATCGGGCCACCGGCCCGAGAAGACGGTGGACCTGGGGGGCGCGTTCGTGTGCCCGGGTCTGATCGACGCCCACATGCACGTCGAGAGCACCATGATGCCGCCGAGCACGTATGTGACGCTGGCCTCGCCGCACGGGACGACCAGCGTGGTGGCGGACCCGCATGAGATTGCGAATGTGCTCGGGGCGGCGGGGGTGCGGTGGATGATGGAGAACGGGACGGGGCTTCCTGTGCGGTTTCTTTGGACGGTCTCATCGTGCGTGCCGTCGTGCCATTTGGAGACGAGCGGGGCGGCGCTGGGGGTGGATGATCTTCGGGAGTTGTTCGATCATCCGCCGCAGGGCGCGGAGATCGTGGCGCTGGCGGAGATGATGAACTTCCCCGGCGTCGTCCACGCCGACCCGGCGGTGCTGGCGAAGGTGGCGCTGGGGTTGCAGCGGCGCGTCGTCGACGGTCACGCGCCGGGGCTGCGCGGGGCGGCGATGCAGGCGTATGTCTCTGCTGGGATTTCGTCCGACCACGAATGCACGACTGCCGAGGAAGCGAAGGAGAAACTGCGCCTGGGGATGAAGGTCTTCATCCGCCAGGGTTCGGCGGCGCGGAATCTGGAGGCGCTGTTGCCCCTGGTCACGCCCGCGAACAAATCCCGGTTCTGCTTCTGCACCGACGACCGGCACCCCGCCGACTTGCTGCACGAGGGGCACATCGACCATGTGGTGCGGCTGGCGATCCGTGACGGCCTTGACCCGGTGACGGCGATTTCGCTGGCAACGATCAACACCGCCGAGCATTACCGCCGGACCGATCTGGGCGCGATCGCGCCGGGACGGCACGCCGACTTTGCGGTGTTCGACGATCTGGCGACGTTCGTGCCGCGGGCGACGTACTCCGGCGGGGAATTGGTGGCCGAGGGCGGGGTTTTCCGGGGAGCGGTGAAATCGTTGAATCGTCCGGCGGGCGGTGGGGTGACGCTGCCAAGCGGCTTGAGCGAGGCGAGTTTCCGCGTTCCGGCACCCGCGACCACTCCCGGCGCAGGGCAGGTCCGCATCCGTGTCATCGGCATGGACCCCAAGCAGATCGTGACCGGCCACCTTGTTGAGACGGCGAAGATCGAGGGCGGCGCGATCGTGGCCGATTCTTCCGAGAGGCGCGATCTGCTCAAACTCGCCGTGATCGAACGCCACCGGGGCACCGGCACCATCGGCCTGGGGTTTGTTCGTGGCTTCCTCTTCAAGGAAGGGGCCATCGCCAGCACCGTCGGGCACGATGCGCACAACCTGGCGGTTGTCGGCGCGAACGACGCCGACATGCTGCTCGCGGCCCGCACCCTGGCAGAGGTCGGTGGCGGGCAGTGCGCGGTGAAGAACGGGAAAGTGCTGGCGACGCTGCCGCTGTCCATCGCCGGGCTGATGAGTGACCGGCCATCCGCAGAGTTGATCGCCCGCCAGCACGCCCTGCACGAAGCGGCGCGGGCCCTCGGCTGCCCGCACGCCGACCCGTTCATGCCGCTGAGTTTCCTGCCGCTGCCGGTGATCCCCAAGTTGAAGTTGAGCGACAAGGGGTTGATCGACGTGGAGAAGTTCGAGGTGGTCGGGCTGGTGGTGTGATATGGGCTGTCAGACCAACGAACCCGAAGCGCAAGCGAGGGCCAGTGCGATCCTCCCGGTTCCTCCGGAGTGGGCGGCGATCCCGCTCGGACGGCGGCGATGGCTGTCCCCCTCAGAGACTCCAAAGAAAAACGTACGGTCTTGGTGCGATCTGAAGTGGCCCTCGCTCGCGCTTCGGGTTCGTTGACGGCGGCGGTCGCGAGTTCCCGCTAGGCTGAGCGGACCCATGTCCCTCGACGCCGTCGACATCGTGTACCTGCTGCTGATCGGACTTTTCGCCGGTCTGTTGGGCGGCCTTGCCGGTTTGGGCGGTTCGGGCATCATGATCCCAGCGCTGGCGATTGTGTTCCACGGACGCGAGTTCGACAGCCAGCACCTCTACCAGGCCGCCGCGATGGTGGTAAACGTCTGCGTCGCCATCCCCGCGGCGCTGCGGCATCGACGCGCCGGCATGGTCCGCGCCGACCTGTTCCGCGCGATGCTCCCCGCCACGGCCGTCGCGATCGTGCTGGGGGTGCTGTTCTCGAACCTCATCGACGGGAAGATGCTCGAGAAGTGCTTCGCCGCGTTTGTGGTCGTGGTGGCGGTGCAGACCGTGTGGAGCGCGTTCAACCGCGAACCGGAAGTGGACGAGGCCCTCGCCCGCGTGACGACGGTGCGCGGCGCGGTGGTGGGGGGGGTGATGGGCTTCTTCGCCGGGGTGCTGGGCGTTGGCGGCGGGATCGTCGCGGTGCCGCTGGCGCGCGTGCTGTGCCGCCTGCCGCTGAAGAAGTGCATCGCGGCGAGTTCGGCGGTGATGGGGGTGACGTCGGCGGTGGGGGCGACGATCAAGATCGGCACGCTGCCAACGCACGGGTTCTCGCCGCTGCAGGGGCTGACGCTGGCGCTGGCGCTCGCGCCCACGGCGATGTTCGGCGGGTATGTGGGCGCGGGGCTGACCAAGGCGCTGCCGCTGGTGTGGGTGCGGGTGGTGCTGTCGGCGCTGCTGCTGGCGACGAGCGCGAAGATGGTGGGGTTGTGGTGAAGCGGTCTGGGGAGACTGAATGGCCCTCGACATCCGGATAATGCGGATTCCGATTGAAACTCGCGCGTGCAGCGGCTCGTGTGGCGGCCCTCGCTTGCGCTTCGGATTCGTTTCAGACGGCCATTGACGAACCCGAAGCGCGAGCGAGGGCCCTCGAACACAGGACGGAAGCGTTGATTTCAAACGGAGTCCGTATAACCGGTTCGAACGCCGCGAGCGATGCCAAGGCCCTTTGGAGGCGACTCCGGTCCGAGATCGGACTGTTCCCGCGAGGCTTCACTCGCGGAATCGACCGTCAAACGCCTGTTCAATCGGAGTTGTTCAGCCGCAGGCGGACCCGAAGGCCGCCAGAAACACGATCAGGTCGGACGTGTTGACGGCACCGTCCGCGTTCAGGTCCGCTGGATCGCCGGGGCCTGCGGGAGCACCGAACCGAGCGAGAAACGCCGTGAGGTCCGCAGTGTTGACGGCCCCGTTGCCGTCGAGATCGCCCGCGCAGGCGGGGGGTGCCAGGCAATCCGCTCGGAGATCGGGGGTATCGATGCCGTCGATGAATGCGGCCGAGCGAAACCTCGTCGAGAGGATCGATCCCGCAGTGCCCGAAGGGGTGACGCAAGAGAGCAGTCTGTTGGTTGCCGTGAGATCGTTCTTGAGCCACCTGTCGAACCACGCCAGCGTCCCCTGATGCGCGAGCGCATGCTGGGCCGGCGTCGCGGAGGCGCTCCAGAGGAAGTGGTCTGTGCCTGCGAATACGAGTTGGACGCAGGCGACACCCGAGGCACGCCAGTGTGTAAAGCCGGTCTTCTTGGAGTCGATCCCGTTGTTGCAACTGTCGGAGGCCTGCCCCAACGCGGGAGCACGCGCGACGCGCACGGTCCCCGAGGTGTTCTGGCAACTCGGCGACCCGGCGTCGCCCGATTCGCTGACGGCGAGATTGTCCCAGCACACGATCGCGTCGATGCGGGAGTCTTCCTCCTGAGCGCGAACCAATGAGCGGGCCCCGAGCGACCAGCCGGCACCGCCCACACGCAGCCCGTCGGTCTCGGCCGCGAAAGGGTTCGCCTGCGAAAGCAGAAAATCGATGCCGGCCCTCACGGCCGTGCTGTAAGACGCGGTGCTGCCGCCTAATTGGGGTTTGGTGATCACCACGACGTAGCCCGCGTCAGCCAGGAGCAGCGCGGCCCACTCGACGCTTTCAATCCCGGCACCCCCGCCGGGCAGCATGGAGACGCACGGCCAGGGCGCGCCCGGGCTTCCCGCTTGCGGGGCGTAGGCCCGAGCCACGAGGCTTACGCCGCCAGGGGCCGGCACGGTCACGTCGGCGATCCGGGGTGCGGCCGAGGCTGTCACTCCGAGTACGAGTGACATCAGTCCTGCAGGAACGGTCATGGTGATCTCCCAAGATTGGTGGAGTTCTATTCTCTGCGGCGGCGAGGACGGGGGAGTGGCGGGAGGTCCGGAAAGTCTAGAAGTCACGCGCAGTGCCCGTTATCGGGGGCTTGCATCCCATGGCCAAACGCTCGAAATCCGGGTCCATTGCTTTGGCCCTTGCCCGTGCCGCGGCCTTTGACGGCCCCAACACTGATCGACCTTTCCAGGGTGTCGGTGTTGGGCTTGTGCGGTCACGTCAGGATTTCATCGTGCGCGTTCGAGCCGCCGGAATCGTTCGCGAGCTGGTAGAAGCCCTGGCCCGCGTTGAGCAGTTTGCCGGAGGCGACCAAGGCCTTCCACACGTCGTCGGCGAACTCGTGCGGCGGGAGGATGGCATCGACCTGGGATTTCCGCCCGCTGGTGAGTTGGCGTCCGCCGAGTTTGGATTCTTCCCCGAGGCGGGTGAGTTTCAATCGCTTGCGGAAGGCCTTCATGGCGGCTTCCATCTTGTGGGACATCTCGGGGGTGACCGGCGGGGCCGGCGCGGGAGCGTTGTTGCCCGCAGTGCCGTTGGGTTTGCCGGGCGCTGGTTTTCCGCCACGCTGCTGGGCGTCGAGCGCTTCGAGTTTGGTGACGACGGCCTCGTAGCCCTCGATGTCCTTGGCATCGCACACGCGCTTCACCTCGGCCGGGTCGGCGGGCATCCTCGAGAGCAGGCCCTTGACCAGTTCCCACGATGAAATCAGTTGCATCGGCCCTTTGGGCGAGCGGAGTTCGCCCGCCATCTGGCGGAGTTTCTGGACTGCGTTCATCTTCCTCCCCCCCCGCCAAGATCGAGCAGCTGCTGCCTGATGTCCTTCAGCCGCCCGGCCACGAGTTGGTGCTGGTGCGGGTGAGCCTCTGCGGTGAAGACCTCGAGGGCGTTCTCGTAGTAGGCGGTGCTTTCCTGCAGGTTCTCGGTTCGCTCGCCGGTGAGCAGGCGGCCATAGGTGCGCCCCAGGTTCATCTGGGTGGTGGCCCATTCGACGGGGTACTGGGCGCGGGTGCGAATTTCAAGCGCGTGCTGGAAGCACGCGACGGCCTCGTGCAGCGGCGCGTCGTTGTTGCCCGGGGCCAGCAGGCTCAGGGCCACGCCGAGGTTGTTCTGAGTCGTGGCCCACTCATGAGGCACGGCCGATTTTGTCCGCACCTCCAATGCCCCGCGGTACGAAGCGATGGCGCGGCGGAGGTTCTTCTGACGCTCCTCCCCCTCGGCGGGCAGGTGGGCGAAGGCGTTGCCCAGGTTGTTCTGCGTCGCGGCCCACTCCATCCGCCGGTTCTGGTGGGTGTACACCTCCAGGGCCCGGCTGTAGCACTCGATGGCCCGCTCCACATTGGCCCGGTGGTCGCCCTGGGTGGTCTGCATCAACACGTTGGCCGTGTTGTTCTGCAGGCTGGCCCACAGCGTGCTGTTTTTCTGGCCCGCGCAACACTCAAGGGCGGCGGTGTAGCACTTCAGGGCTTCGCCCAGGTTGTGCTGCCGGTCGCCGCGGGGGTTGCGCTCTGATGCGGTGCCCATGCAGTTGGCGACGGTGGCCCAGTACAGCGGGTGCTTGGCGTGCGTCCACACCTGCGCGGCGTGCTCGAAATGTCGCACGGCGTTCGAGACGTTCGTCGCCCGGTCGCCGGTGGGCAGATCGAGCCAGGCGCGACCGAGGTGCAACTGCGTCTCGGCCCACCACTGTGGGTCGGTGTCGCGTTTGAGGGCCGTGGCGGCGGACTCGAAGCACCGGATCGCCTCGTTCATGTTCTTGTCGCGGTGCCCGGTGGGGGTGTGCGACCACGCCAGACCGAGGATGGAGCGGACACGGGCCCACTCGCGGGTGCCCTCTCCCAGGGTGAGGGCCGTATCGCCCAGCAGCCCGATGGCCTCCTTGAAGTTGTCTTCGAGGCTGCCGCGCGTGGCCCGCAGCAGCGTGACGGCGACGTTCAGCCGCGTGACCACGTCGTCGCGCTTGGAGCGGGCCTGACGGTAGACGGGGAGCGCTTCATCGGGACGGCCCTCGAAATACATCCGGTCGCCGCGGAGCGTGAGCAGGAGCGACGCCTCGACCCGCCCGTCCAGATAGGGGATCAGGTTGTCGGCCTGAAGAAAATCCCGTGCGGCCACCGCACCCACGGCCCGCGCGTACTGGTCGGGTTCCTTCTTCAGCCGCTCGATCGCGGCCCGCTGCTCGTCGGTCAGCACGCGGTCGGCGGGGTCTTCGCCGGGGTGCTTGTCGTGCAGGACACTCAGGCGGATGAACTTGAGGTCTCGGCTGCCCTCGCCGGCGATCTTGGCCTGCTCGGACGAATCTTCGAGCGTGGCGAGGGCGTCGAAATCGCTGTGAGAGACGCCCTCACCGTCGAGGTCGTCGTCGTCCTCAAGGCGGATAGGTGAGGCAGGGGACGACATCGGGGCGACGACTTTCTTGACGTCGGCCGCCCCGGGCGCGGCGGCAGGGGCGGGAGGATGGGAGCCCGTGCTGTGCCCGGCCATCGGGCTTGCGCTGCCGGAACCGATGCCGCCCCCGGCGGCACCTGATCGCGCCGGCTCGTTGTCGAGCGGTGCGTCCAGCCAGCGCTCAAACTCGTCGAGTTTGCTCTCGAACTCGTGGTGGGTGCCCAGCCAGTTGGTGATGTGGGCCATCAGGGCGGCGTGGCGCTTGAGCGTCTGCTCGATCATCCCCTGCCCCACGGCCATCACCTGCGACCACGCGTGGGCCTTCTCCGTCGAGATCGAAGGGTGCTTCCGCCGGCCCGAACCCAAGGCGTCGACGGCCCGGCGGGTGGTCCCGTAACGCTCCACCAACTGCTGAATGTACGCCTCGACGGTGCGCCGGGTCTCTTCTGGCGGCGTCGAGTGCACGCAGATGCTCTCGACCACCAGGCCCATCAACGGTTTGACGACCTCAAGCCCCCTGGCCCGGTCGCCGTCCCTGACTCGGGCCAGCGCCCCGGCACTGAGGCTGCCGGAGGCGGAGACCAACTTCGACAGAAGTCTTGCGGAGGCCATGGCCCGATGCTACCGCGCGGGTGGTCAAAGCGAAAAGCGAAAAATGAAAAGCGAAAATCAGGATGTGGGGATGGACGGCAACCGGATCAGCGCACGTGGCCCGGCGTTGCACGTTCCCAGTTCGGAAAAGACAGCGAAATGAAGTAGAACCGAGGTCATGCACTCAGTCGCCTTCCCCGGCCACTTCTCCTGAATCCCTCCGCGCTCTCCGCGCCTCCGCGGTGAATAATCCCCCGCGTGCCCGTGTACCTCGACAACAACGCGACCACCCGGCCCCTCCCCGAGGTGGTCGACGCCGTGACGCGGTCGCTTGTGGAGAACTGGCACAACCCCTCCTCGGTCCACCGCCCCGGACAGGCGGCCCGGCACGCGGTGGAACTCGCCCGCGCCTCGGTCGCTCGCCTGCTGAACGCCCGACCGGCCGACCTCGTCTTCACCTCGGGGGCGACCGAGTCCATCTCGATGGCCATCCGCGGCGTGCTCGCCGCCAACCCGTCCAAGAAAACCGTCGTCACGTCTTCAATCGAGCATGAAGCAGTCCGCGACCTCCTGAAAGACCTCACCAAACGACAAGGGGTTGTGGTTCGGACACTGCCGGTTGGTTTGTCGGGTGCTGCACGAGCCGCGGACCTTGTGCCCATGCTCGATGACTCGGTTGCGCTGGTGAGTGTGATGTGGGCGAACAACGAGACGGGTGTGATCCAGCCCATCGACGATCTTGCGGCCATCTGTCGTGATCGTGGTGTCATCTTCCACAGTGATGCGACGCAGGCGGTGGGCAAGGTGCGGGTTGATCTCGGCGGGATCGCGCCGCCGTGCGACCTCCTGAGTTTCTCGGGCCACAAGATGCACGCCCCCAAGGGTGTCGGCGGCTTGTGGGTGCGCCCCAACTCGACCGGACGAGGCGTGCGCGTGGCGCTGGTGCCGCAGACGCCCGGCACGCAGGAGAAGGAACGGCGCGGCGGGACCGAGAACACCCACGCGATCGTGGGGCTGGGGGTCGCCAGTGACTTGGCACGCTCGTGGCTCGAAGACGCTGAAAACCCCCGAAATCCCGGCACAATCGCCTCACTTCGCGACCGGTTCGAAGCAGCGATTCTCGCGCGAGTCCCCGGCGCGGTGGTCAACGGCGGACCGGCACCGCGCCTGTGGAACACCACCAACATCGCGTTCCCCAAACTCGAGGCCGAAGCCCTGCTCCTCCTTCTCAGCGAACGCGGCTTGTGCGCCAGCGCCGGCGCGGCGTGCAGCAGCGGGTCGCTCGACCCATCACCCATCCTCCTCGCGATGGGTGTTCCCGAAGCGCAAGCACACGGTTCGCTGCGCTTCAGCCTCTCGCGCGAGACCACCGACGACGAGATCGACGAGGCGCTGAGCATCATCCCGGCGTGCGTCGAGCGCCTCCGCGCCAGCGCGTCGAGCGTGCGTTGAGCGCGCCGCTGGTCGGCACAACAGGTGGGAGTCTTGACAAAATCCACTCAACCCCTTGACCCGGACACACCGATAGAGGTAGAGTCCGCACAGATGTGACCACAGTTGGCGCTGATCCGAGTCACACATCCCTCCAGCTCCGAACCATTTAGGAGGCTCACATGGCCAAGAAGACCGCGAAGAAAGCCAAGAAGAAGACCGCCAAGAAGACCAAGAAGAAGGCTTCCAAGAAGAAGTAACCGACTGGTCAGGCGTCTTCCGGCAAATCACGGGCACCACGTGCCCCGATCGGAAGTCAGTGTTTCAGATTCAAGTCTCGCGTTTCACACGAATCGAAAAACCGGGACCGACTTTGGTCCCAACAGCGCCAATACAACGAACAGGGCGGGCCGCAAATGGCCCGCCCTACTCGTTTTTGGATTGTCCGCGTGAGCCCGCGATGAACTACTCAACCACGCGCACGCCCGGCACCGCCCGCCCGTCGGCGTCCTCGATGAACACGCCGAAGCCCCACGCGCCTTTGGCCTGCCCGATCTTCAGCAGCACCTCGTTCCGCCCTTTTTTCAGGGCGATTTCGAAGCGGTCGTCGCGCGAGGTGTAGCCACGCTGGACGTATTTCCGGAACACCTCCACCCCGTTGACCCACGCCGCCGCACCGTCGTCAGAGCCCAGCGCCAGCGTCACCTTGCGGTCCGCGTCGGACTCGATCCACGTCACCGCATACGCCACGGCGTCGTCGTGCTCCTTGCCAAACGCTTTGTGGAGGTCGACAAAGAACTCCTTGCGCGGGTCGTCCTTCGGATCGATGTTCCGCTTGACAGGCTTCCATGTGACCGCCGTCCCGCCGATCCCCTTGTACGAACGCTTCAGATCGACCGGGGCCGCCTCATCGATGTGCGCGGTCCGAATCTCGTCCTCCTGCGGCCCATCGAACGGCCCGAGCACACGCCACGCGTTGATGGAAGGACAAAACAATTCCGACATCGAGATGGTGATCTTCGAGATGTGGTCCGTCCCCCCGCCCGGACCGCTGTCACCGGGATCGATGACCACGCGCGTCTGCACCGTGCCCAAACTCGGCACGCCCGCGCTGCTGAGCACCCCCCTGGCCGTGAGGCCCGAGCCGAGCGCGAGCCTCGCCGAGGTGCCGCTCCCAGTCGCAAGCGACCAGCCGCCCGACGCACCGCCGGGGACCGAGAACTCGACGCTCACGCCAACGTCCTGATGACGATCAAACCGCGGCGCAAACGCAACGTGCGCCTCGGCGACGATCTTCCCGGTGCTGTCCCCCTTCAGGGTGACATCGCACGCCAGCCCCAGCAGCCGCGCCTGCGCCCTCTGCCGCGCCGCCTCGGGAGCGGAACAGGCGTTGATCTCTTCGAGCATCCGCCACCAATCCGCCTGGAGCGCGGCCCCGCAGGCCATCGCCCCTGCAGGGTCGTTCGCGATGCCACCGCGGATCGCGGCACCTTCGCGGATCGATGCCGGTGCGGTTTTTCCCAGGATTTCCAGCACATCATCGAGCACGCCGAGTTGCCCGATCAGGCCCGAGCGGATCGGCGAATCATCGATCTTCGACAAAGCGATCTCCACCTTGACCCGCTGGCGAACGCTGGCTTGCTTGCTTCGAGCGAAAAGCGTGGCCGTGTCGGCGTCGTACCACCAAGCCCCCTCGTTCGGACCCGCGGCCTTGGGCAGCGTCACCCCATCGATCTTCACCGACTCCGGCGGCAGCACGAACGCAAGCCGAACTTCGTGCGCCCGCTCGCTGAGCATCCCTTCGTACGCCCCCTCCGCGGGGTGAATCTCAACCGTGCGGACCCCGCTGGCGATCGAGTGGGTGATGCGCGTCACACAATGCTCCCCGCGTTCATACCCGCTGGTGATGCCGTCGTCTTCGTAGACCGTGGTCTCCCCAGACCTGGCCCCCTTCGGCCCGCCATCGAACACCGTCAGGATCAACGGATCAACCGGCTTCTCCCCCGTTCGGGCCATCTTGGGCTGCATGGGGATCACCGCCCCCGCGCGCGCAAACACGGGGATGTCGCGCAGGGCGTAACTGAGTCTTCGAACGGTGGGGCAGGCTTCCAGCCTGCCTCGCTCGGCAAGAGGCAGGCTGGAAGCCTGCCCCACCGGGGCGCCGTAGACACGCCCCGTGGCCCACTCCGTCCATCCGCCTTGGGTGGGCGGGAACCACACATCCGCACTCGCGACCTCGCTCACCGCGTTCGCCGGCGAAACCACCGGCGCGATCATCAGGTCGTCGCCGAACATGTACTGGTCCGGGTTCGCATACGCCGCTTCCTCCTTCGGCCACCCGTAATACAGCGGGCGGCAAAGGGAAACCCCCGTGTCGTACGCCTTCCGGCACGCCGTATAGGTGTACGGGATCATCGCGTACCGCAGCACGAACGCGTCGCGGCAGGCATTGAACACCTCATCGGGGAACGCCCAAATGCGCCGCTCGGCGTCCGGCCGCTTGCCGCAGTGGGTCCGCAGGATCGGGCTGAAGATGCCGTACTGGATCCACCGGGCGTACAACTCAGGTGCCACCGGCCCGGGCTGGTGCCCGCCGATGTCGTGCGACCAGTAGCCGTACCCGACGTTCGCCGCCGTGGCGGTGAAATATGGCTGGAACGCCAGCGATTCCCAGTTGTTGTACGTGTCGCCCGAGAACCCGATCTGGTACCGGTGGTTCCCCAGCCCGCCCCAGCGGCTGAAGATCAGCGGCCGCTTGTCGCCGTAGGCATTTGTCTGAGGTGGCACCGGCTTCCAGCCGGTGTTGACGCCGGTGTTGATGGGGGCTGGGGTCCGCACCGGCTGGAAGCCGGTGCCACCAGGAGCCGTGCCACCCAGAGACAACCCTTGCTCGCTCCGCCGCTCGAAGTCCGTCCAGTGCAGGTAGTTCAGCCAGTACAGCGGATCAAGCCCCGGGATCTTTGTGTTCGTGCCCTGCTGCCAGTCCATCCACCAGAAGTCGACGCCCTTGGCCTCTTCGGGGTGGTGCAGCAGCGAGAAGTAGTTCTCGATGAAGGTCCGGTCGGTGCAGTCAAACGGCACGCGGTAGCACGTCTTGTCCTTGATCCCCATCGCCGCCTTGAACGCCGGGAACTGCACCTCGTGCTTCCCCACCCCGTCGGCGGGGTGCAGGTTCAGCGTGACGAACAAATGGTTGTCCTTGCACCACTTCAGAAACGCCGCGGAATCCGGGAAGTAGTCCTTGTTCCACGTGTAGCCCGTCCACCCGTCAAGGTGCCAGTCCATATCGATGACCAGCACGTCCAGCGGCACATCGTGCTCGTTGAACTGGGCCACAATCCCCTTGAGTTCCGTGTCCGAGTACGCCCAATAGCGGCTCCACCACGACCCCAGCGCGTACTTCGGCGGCAGCGGGATCTTCCCCGCCACCAACGTGAAATCCGCCAAAGCCCCGGCGTAGTCGTCGCCGTGCATGAAGAGGTACCAGTCGATGGCCTTGGGCTTCTTCGGGTCCGTGACATGCCGCCGCGGCGTGGCCCAGGGCCAATCCGTGTTGGTGCCGTCGAGCAGAAGCCGGTCAGAATCATCGACGAGCACCCATCCATCGCGCGAGAGCAGCCCGGGTTCGAGTTCGCACGAGCCGGACACGCCGTCAAGCGTTCGGACAGTGCCCTTGAGATTCGCGGCGGGCTTCGAAGCCGGCGTCCATTCGACGGCCTTGCCGTCCATCGAAAAGGTGACCTTCACCGCACCGGGGCCGCTCAACTCGGCACCGTCCCGGTACGTCAGCGTCATCGCCCCGGCGGTAACGGTGGTGGTCCCCTTGTCGCGCCGCACCTCGATCTTCGGAGCGGGCAACTTCCGGTTCACAAACGCGAACGAAGCCCGATCCTCAAACCCCCCGGCTTCACCATCCGCCGACCACTCCATCCGCACCACCCGCGGCGTCAGAAACGTGAACCGCGCGTTCCCGACAGTGACAACGGAGGCGGGATCGGCAACAGGGTTGAACTTCTGGCCCATGGGCGGGTTCTCAGCAAAGACGGGTGGAACAAAAAGACTCAAAGACGAGGTCGGGAGCAAACAGACGAGCCTGACCAACGCCGCAGCCCAATGATGGGTGCGGCGGGGTCTGCACGGGTTGACCGGTTCGGGCCCGAGCATGTGGGGGAAGGATGGTACAGCAGGAAAAGCCGCTGGTAAACCGTTTCACTAGGCTGAAAAACCGCCTCTTACGGCTTCTGGGTCGCGTGAGTGCCCGCCCTTGCGCGGGGCACGGCGAAGACGCCGTACCTCGGCACCCACCCGGCGCTGCACTCCCGAACTCCGACACCCACGCCTCCCATCCTGTTGATCCGCTTTCACGGTTCCTTTACCGTCCGATCCGGGCCACGTCCGAAGTACTCCGCGTGCCCGTCTGTCCCGCCCGCCTCGGCCCTCCGCCCCGAAAGGCCCCGCATGAGCGCCCCCACCTCCGGCGAATCCGACTTCTCAACCGCCTCCGGCTTCGCCCCCGGCGTGCCCCCGCTCCCCGAAAACGCCACACCCGAGCAGAAGGATTTGCACTGGTACAAGCACGTGTACCAAGGGGACAAGATGCCGCAGTTGACGGTCAGGGCCGTCTTCATGGGCGGCATCCTCGGCATGCTCATGGCGGCCTCGAATCTCTACACCACCCTCGCCATCGGCTGGGCCTTCGGCGTGGCCATCACGGCTTGCGTGATGTCGTTCGTCATCTGGAACGCCTTTGTCAGGGTCAGCGGCGGCGGCGTCTCGAAGATGTCCATCCTCGAGAACAACTGCATGCAGTCCACCGCCTCTGCGGCGGGCTACTCCACCGGCTCCACCCTCGCGACCATGTTCGGCGCGCTCCTCCTGCTCCGCGACCCCGGTGAGGGCCAGACCTGGGCCGACATCAAATCTTGGGAGATCAGCCCCATCTGGGCCGTGGTTCTTTTCACGCTCTGCACCGGCCTGATGGGCGTGTTCCTGGCCATCCCGCTGAAGAAGCAGATGATCAACCACGAGGGGCTGCGCTTCCCCTCGGGCGTCGCCGCCGCCGAGACGCTCCGTTCGCTCTACTCCGAGAGCAAGGACGCGTTGACCAAGGCGTACGTGCTCATCGCGGGCATCGCGGTGGGGGCGCTGGTGGGCATCCTGAACACCGGCGAAGGCTCGCTCGCCTTCCTCGACCGCGCCTTTGAGAAGGTCAAATCGGTGGCCTTCAACATCCGCCTGCCAGAAATGTACCCCGCCGAGGGCTTCGCGAAGTATTACGGTATCGCCCCGCCCTCCTTCGGCTTCGAGCCCAGCATGCTCCTGCTCGCCGCGGGCGTCATCACGCGGATGCGCGCGTGCCTTTCGATGTTCGTCGGCTCGGCGCTGCTCTACTGGTTCGTCGGCCCGTGGCTGCTGTCGATGGACGTGCACACCCCCGGCACCGGCTGGGTCGAGCAGGCCGGCACCTTCGTCTACGACAAAGCCTCGTACAGCAAGGACGTCGTCCGCAATATCGAACTCAACGCCGGCGGAACGTCACTGCGTTTCACCGTCTGGAGCCTCTGGGGCGGCACCGCCGTCATGGTCTTCGCCAGCCTCACCGCCGTCGCCATGCAGTGGAAGACCATCGTCCGCGCCTTCACCGGCCTCAAGGGTGAGGCCGGGCATTCGGCGGCGGATTCGGCCATCGCCGCCGAGGCCGACCGCGTCGAAGTCCCCGGCATGTGGATGGTCATCGGCATGGTTCCCATCGCCATCGCGATGCTGTTTGTCCAGATCGTCGCCTTCAACATCTCCTGGTGGGCCGGCCTCATCGCCATCGTGATGTCGTTCTTCCTCTCGCTCGTGGCCTGCCGCGCCACCGGCGAGACCGACACCACCCCCATCGGCGCCATGGGCAAGGTGATGCAGCTGCTCTTCGCCGTCTTCCACCCCGGCCAGATCGTGCCCAACCTCGCCTCGGCGGGCATCGCCGCCAACAGCGCCTCCTCCTCCGCCGACCTGCTCACCGACCTCAAGAGCGGCTACCTCCTGGGTGCCAACCCGAAGCGACAGTTCATCGCTCAGTTCCTCGGCGTGTTCTTCGGCACCATCGCCGTGGTCCCGGTGTGGTTCCTCATGGTCCCCAACCGTGAAGCGCTGGAGAAGTTCGCCGCCCCCGGCACCCGCCAGTGGGAAGCCGTCGCCCGTGTCCTGACCAAGGGCATCGAGTTCCTGCCCGACAGCGCCAAGTGGGCCATCCTGATCGGTGCCTGCGTGGGCGTCGCGTTGCCCGTGCTCGAGAAGTTGGTCCCGCCGAAGGTCCGCGGCTACCTCCCGTCCGCCATGGGCTTGGGCCTTTCCTGGGTCATCCCCTTCTCGAGCGCGTTCGGGTTCTTCATCGGTGCCTGCATCGGCTGGGTCTGGGAAAAGACGCACCGCAGCAGCAGCGAAAAGTTCTCCATTGCCGCGGCATCGGGCCTCATCGCCGGCGAGTCCCTCATCAAGGCGATCATCGCCATGACCGCCACCGCCATCGGCCTCTTCGCCGCCAAGGGCGGAACCCCCTGACCTGTCCCCCAACCCTCTGGAAACCAAAGAACCCGATCCATACCTTTGACGAACCCCAAGTGGTTCGTGTTTGGTCTTTGTCGGCGGGTGAGTGCCGGTGCCCCGCTGTATTGCATGCTTGGTCATTCAGAGGAGCCCCGCCATGTGGACCCGTTTCTCCGCCGCCGTTGTGCTCGCCGCGACGAGCCAGGTGCTCGCCCAGCCCTGCACCACCCCCACCTGGGTCCGCGTCGGAGCCGATCTCCCCCCGCGCAACTACCCCGCCATGGCCTATCACGAGGCCTCGCGTCAGACCATCATGTTCGGCGGCATGATCGGCCTCGATTGGCCCAACGTCCAGGCCCACGGCGAGACCCTCTCTTGGAACGGCACCGCATGGACCCAACTGAACCCCGGCGGCACCGTCCCATTCAAACGCTTCGAGACCCAGTTGACCTATGACACGCTCCGCAAGCGCCTGGTCATGCACTCCGGCGCCGCCATCGAGTGGTCGCCCGACATCCACCACATCCCCGGCACCTTCGAGTTCGACGGAACCAACTGGTTCCAGGTCTCGCCCGTCGGGCCGGTGGCGCGCCACTCGCACGGGCTGGTCTACGACGCCGCACGCAACCGCACCGTCATGATCCACGGCAAGCACGGGCAGGACGACACGTGGGAGTGGGACGGCGTGAACGCCACATGGGCCTTCCGCCTGAACGGCCAGATGAACTCGCGCGGCTGGGCGGGCTGTGCCTACGACTTCAAGCGAGAGCGCGTCGTGGTCTTCGGCGGCTACGACGCGAACTTCATCAAGTTGGGCGATACGTGGGAATGGGACGGTACCTCGTGGCAGCAGAAGGCACCGACGCTGGCGCAACCGAGCGGACCGGGCGCACGCAACGGCATCGCCGCCGTATGGGACCCCGTTCGCGAGCGCGTCGTCATGGTCGGCGGCGAATCGCCCACTGCCCAGCACGCCGACCTGTGGGCGTGGGACGGCGTGACATGGACCCTCATCCCCACCACCGGCCTCACGCCCCGGGTGAATCACGCCATCGCCTACGACACCCACCGCTCACGCCTGATCGTCTCCTGCGGCGTGCGCGGCGCGAACACCCTGGGCGACACGTGGGAACTCATCACCGACCCGCGCATCGACGCCGCTGTTCAGGACGTGAGCACCGACGCGGGGCAGACGGTGCAACTCACCGTCGGTGCATCGGGCACGGGCGTCCTTGCGTACCAGTGGAGCAAGGGCGGCGTGCCGCTCAGCGATGCCGGGCGGTTCTCGGGCACCTCCACGCCAACACTCACCATTACCGGCACACGGGTGATCGACGCGGGCGAGTACTTCGTCACCGCCACCGCCCCGTGCGGCTCGAAGACTCTGAGTCACGGCGGGGTCTCGGTCGTCTGTCGCGGCGATATGGACGGCGGTGGGGGGGTTAACACGGCGGACCTCACGGCGTTCCTGGGCCTCTTCGGGCAGAGCGTGCCGACCTCAAATCCCGCCGATTTCAACCGCGACGGCACGGTCAACACCGTGGACCTCGTGGCGTTCCTGGGGGTTTTCGGGTCTTCGTGCTAAAGGGGTTCCAGCAGGCTCGGGACAGGTTGTCCACAATCGGGCGATTGCCTCGTAACCGCTTGCAATCGCTTCGATCCGTCGTATAGTCCATCCACCAACCAGCCCCCCGGAAGGGCGGCGCAGCGTCTTCGGATGCGCGCCGCCTCTTTTCTTTTTGAGCGTTCCGCGCTCGGGGCAGACAACCACCGCGCTGGACTTTTCGGAGCGTGCCTCACAGGGCGTCGCCCTTGGATGTTTCCGGACCTCCGCCGCATCCGGACGCAACCGTCGGGGCGCAACCCCACCCACCCCACCAAACGGACATCGATTCCCCAGGCGCGCCGACCGGGGACTTGACCGCGTGAGATTCATCGTCGATGGGCGTCTGTCGGCCGGTGCGCCGTGTACCGAACCGACGCCGCCCTTCCCGGAGGATTTCGGCCATGGCCTTGCCGAACGATTCGCAACCCGCGTCGCTGACGCCCGGTGCCCGCATGGCACCGGGACCCATCATCCGGAGCGCCTACGCCGGCGACCCCGACATGGTGGAGTTGATCCAGGAGTTCGCCGCAGAGATGCCCATTCGGGCCCGCGAACTCACGGACATGTGGCAACGCGGCGACCGCGTGAACCTGCTCCGCATGGCCCATCAGTTGAAAGGGGCCAGCGCGGGCTACGGCTTCGACCCGCTCGGGCGGGTCGCCGCCGCGCTCGAAGCAAGTCTCAAGCGTGAGGACACGCAACTCGAATCGATCAGATCGCAACTGGACGACCTCGTCCAGATGTGCAACCGCGTCTCGGCGTGAACGGCCGCGGCGTTCAGTCCTGTCTCTTGTCTCGGCGTCCCCCATGACGGGGCCGCAACACATCCGCAGTCTCTCGTCCCCGTCATCGCCCAGACCCGTTCACCCATCGAAAAGGGGCCCGCTCCGTGCGTCCACAAGACCAGGCACCAATCGCCCTGCTGATCGACGACTCGCCGTACATCCACCGCCTTCTGGCGGTCAAGATGAAGGACGAGGGGATCGAGTTTTTGTCTGCCTTCAGCGGCGCCGAGGGGATCGAACTGGCCGAGTCGCACGCCCCGGCGATCATTTTGCTTGACGTGAACATGCCCGAGATGGACGGATTCGAGGCCCTCAAGCGTCTCAAGGCCGACACCCGCACGATGGGCATCCCCGTCATCATGCTCTCGGGCCAGGCCAAGAGCACCGACAAGGTCATGGCCTTCGACATGGGCGCGATGGACTTTGTCCCCAAGCCCTTCGACGTCCACGAACTCCGCGCCCGCATCCAGAGCGCCATCAAGATCACGCAACTGATGCGTCTGCTCGAGAACGCCGCACGCATCGACGGCCTGACCGGGCTGTGGAACCGCGCCTACTTCAACGAGCGGCTGGAAGCGGAACTCGCCAACGCCACGCGCAAGCACCTGCCCATCAGCCTGGTCATGAGCGATCTCGACCACTTCAAGAAACTCAACGACGGCTTCGGCCACCCCGCCGGCGACGCCGTGCTGCAGGTCTTCGCCCAGGTCCTGCGGTCGGAACTCCGTGCCTATGACATCGCCTGCCGCTACGGCGGCGAAGAGTTCGCCCTCATCCTCCCCGGCGCAACGCAGGAAGAGGCTTCCAGCGTGTGCGAGCGCGTCCGTGCGGTCATCGCCGAGAAGACCTGGCGCAAGTACCCCGAGATGAAAGTCACCGGCTCGTTCGGCGTGACCTCGTGCGGCCTGGGCGGCCTGATGGACGCCTCATCCTGGATCGAAGCCGCCGACCGCGCCCTCTACGCCGCCAAGAGCGGCGGACGGAACCAGGTCCGCTGCTTCGACGCCCGCCTCGGCGCCGAGCAACAGCCTCTGAAAATGGCGGGCTAAGCCATCGCCCATCCGAACCCCGAGCGCAAGCTCGGGGACAGCGATCTTTGGCTCATCAACACACCGGGACAGGGCAGCGCACCCCGATTCTGTCCCCGAGCTCGCGCTCAGGGTTCGGATGGATGAGCGCGCGTCACCAGGCACAAAAAAGAAGCGGCGGCCGTTTGAAGGGCCGCCGCTGTTGCGTGTTCACGATGCCTTCATCACACCGGGACCGTTCCCGGCGTGTCCGAGTTTCTTACTCGAAGAAGGTGGTCGACTCGGTCTCGTTCACCGAGCTCTTGAGCTGGTCGCAGATCATCTCGACCGCCAGGCGGTGATCGTCGGCCTTGAGGGCCTTCAGCACCACGGTCCACTCCACAACGCCCTTGGAGGCGAGGCGGGCGACGGGGGCGAAGGTGACGACGCGGCCGGCGGTGGTGCCGTTGGTCGCGCCAGCGCTGGACACGATCGAGGCGGTGTCCTCGCACTCAAGTTTGACCTTGATGCCGGTGATGTCGATCTGGCCCTGATTGGTGACCTTGATGGTGTAGGTGCAGGTGCCGCCGACCACGATGGGGTCGGGGTTGTCGACCACTTCGAGCAGCACGCCGGGCACGCCGCGGACTTCGGTCTTGCACGAAGCCGAGACGGGCGAGGCGCAGGTGGCCTTGGCGGTGGCGGTGTTGTTCACGGTGCCCAGGCCGGTGGGGGTCACAACGAGGCTGACCTTCTTCGAGGCCTTGGGGGCCAGGGTGCCCAGGTTCCACACGACGGTGGAGCCCTGCAGCACGCCGCCGTCGGTGGCGGAGGTGAAGGAGGTGCCCGCGGGGACGGCGTCCTCAAGGACAGTCGCCGCGGCGGGGGCGTCGCCGGTGTTGGTCACGTTGATCGAGTAGGTGATGGTGCGGCCGCCGGCGGCGACCACGGTGCCGGGGCAGTCCTTGGTGATCGCCAGAACGGGCTGGCGGACGGTGGTGCCGGCAGAGGCGTCGGCGCTCAGACCGCCGTCAGCCATCGCCTTGGCGTTGTTGGTGAAGGAACCGGTCTTGCCGGCCTTCATCATGTACGAACGCTCAGCCGACGCGCCGGGGGCGAGGGTGCCCACGGGGAACTCGAGCGTGCCCGACTTGCCGTCGGAGGTGGTCACGCCGGCGGGCAGCATGTCCTTGATGACGACGTTCGAGGCCGCGCCGGTGCCGTTGTTGGTCACAACGAGTTTGACGGGGATGACGTCGCAGATGAGCGCCTCGGCGGGCTCGGTCTTGGTCAGTTTCAGGCTGGGCTTGACGATGCGGGCCTCAGCGCACACCGACGAGGAGTACGACACAGCGCCGCAGGCGTTGATGTTGCCGGTGTCGCCGGTGGCGCAGCCGTTGATCTTGACGGTCTTGGACTGACCGGCGGCGAGGTCGCCGAGGTTCCAGCCCATGGTGCCGCCGGCGGGGCTGCCGACGGGCTCAGAAGACTTGATCGCGAAGTTGCTGGAGATGTTGTCCGTGACCATAACGTTCTGGAGCGTCATGGCGGTGAGGTTGGTCACCTTGATGAAGTAGTCCACGCACTGGCCGGAGACGATCTCGCAGGGGATCATCTTCTCGACCATCAGGGCCGAGGTCTCACGCGCGCCGGTGGGGTAGAACAGGGTGCCGCCGCAGTTGCCCATCTTGGGGGCGGGAGCGGGAGCGGGGGCCTTGGCGACGACGGGCGCGGGGGCGGGCTTGGGGGCCGCGACATGGCCGCGGGGCGGGAAGTACAGGTCGCTGGCGTTGTTGGTCGTCTTGGGGGTCGTTTCGGCGCGCGGGGCGCTTTCACAACCGGCCAGGGCGATGACGGCCACGGCCGACATCAGAGCGAGCGATTTGAAACTGATCTTGTCGAACACTGGGAAACTCCTGTCGCTTGATGGGGTGAACCGCTTGACTCGGCTTCGGGACCGGACGCCGGTCCGGCCTTGCCGGGGAGGGACTCACCGCCTCGAACGAATGAATAAACGGCTGATCAGGGCACAATGCCCCGTTTGAATCCGGTGTGTGCGGCCCCAGATTCACAGACTCGGGGCACGAAACGGTCCACTTGGGTCGCCGCCGGTGCGTCTCGGCGGGGTTGCATCATACGGTCAATCGTTTGTCTTTGCTAACGATCATTCCACCAAGCCCCCCCGGATGTGGATACAGCGATGGCTGGGGTCGGCCACATGGCCACTCAAACGGGCGTTTTCTCGGAACCAGGTGCCTATCACCCGCGATTTGCCAGCCAACCGGGGGGCTTCTACCCTTCCTCCCCCCCTTCCCGGTTCTTGGACGTTTTCGCCCATCCAACGGCGACAAAGTCCAAACCGGGGTGGCGTCCCAAACCCCAGTCCCACCCCCCAGCACCCCTCTCCTTAAGGAGTACCCCCCATGGCCATCCGCGTCGGCATCAATGGCTTCGGTCGCATCGGTCGCCTCGTCTACCGCATGGGTACCGAGATGGGCATCGAGTTCGTCGCCGTCAACGACCTGGTCCCCGCCGACAACCTCGCCTACCTCCTGAAATACGACACCATGCACCGCCAGTTCCACCTGAACGGCAAGCCCGCCACCATCTCCGCCACCGCCTCCGAATCCGGCGGCTCCTTCACCGTCAACGGCTTCACCACCAAAACCATGGCCGAGAAGGACCCGGGCAAACTCCCCTGGAAAGACCTCGGCGTCCATTACGTCATCGAGTCCACCGGCCTCTTCACCGACTTCGAGAAGGCCAGCCTGCACGTCAACGCCGGGGCCAAGCGCGTCATCATCTCCGCCCCCACCAAGTCCGAACCCGCCCAGGTCCCCACCCTCGTCCTGGGCGTCAACCACGAAGTCTTCGACGCCAGCAAGCACACCGTCGTCAGCAACGCCTCCTGCACCACCAACTGCCTCGCGCCCATCGCCAAGGTCATCAACGACAACTTCGGCCTCGAAGAAGGTCTGATGACCACCATCCACGCCGCCACCGCAACCCAGCCCACCCAGGACGGCCCCAGCAAAAAGGACTGGCGCGGCGGGCGCAACGCCTACCAGAACATCATCCCCAGCAGCACCGGCGCCGCCAAGGCCGTCACCCTCGCCATCCCCGCCCTCAAGGGCAAACTCACCGGCATGGCCTTCCGAGTCCCCACCGCCGACGTGAGCGCCGTCGACCTCACCTTCCGCACCGCCAAGGACACGACGCTGAAGGACATCGACGCCGCCATGAAGGCCGCCAGCGAAGGCAGCATGAAGGGTGTCCTGGGCTACACCGATGAGGAAGTGGTCAGCAGCGACTTCATCGGCGACCGCCGCAGCAGCATCTACGACCAGAAAGCCGGCATCGCCCTGAACGGCCGCTTCTTCAAGGTGGTTTCGTGGTACGACAACGAAGCGGGCTACGCGGCCCGGTGCGTGGACCTAATCAAGTACCTGGCGAACAAAGACGGCGTGAAGTAAGCCACCCTCCGCAGCGGTTACAAGCGTGCCACGATGGGCCGTCCGCCGAGGGGCGGGCCGTCGTGCTCGCCGATGTTCAATTGCAACCGAGATTTTCGCACGACGCTCGTCTCGGACGCCGCGCATCGTGGCACCGGGCGAGACTGCCCTTTCATCGGACTCATGGTGAAGGCAGCGCCCGCTCCGCTGGAACCCCTCTGTCCCTGAGATTCTGATACCCCCTGTCGAAGTCTCTCCACAGCATCACCGTCAACCAAGCGTCTTCCTTTAGCCTCACGTTTTCATCGGCGGCGGCAAGGCGCTGGGCGCGGAGTTCCGGGGTGGCGTGGCGTGTGTTCCGCTCCTCGGATTGCTGGCGGAGTGCTTGACGGTTCGCGGCTTCGGCCTCACCGTTGTCGGTCCAAGGGGATTGGCCGCGTTGGACGGCCCTTGCACGTTCAATCCGCTCCATCTGATGGAGCGCGTCCAAAGCCTGCGGCGTTCCGAGGTTCGATGTGCCGAGCATCACGTTTCGTCCGAATTGCGAGCTGAACGGTCTTCCATGATTGTAAAGTTGAACGAGCGCGGGGTAAACACGCGCATCACTCGCCGCGCCCGGAATCTCCGCCACCCTTCCGGCGAACCAGCAGGAGATCGTCGGCTGGTTCTGAAAAAGGACCAGCGCCGCGTCGACATTCATCGAGGACGGCCTCAAGTGGTCAGACATCTGTCCTTGCCAGCCCGTTCCCGCGAAGTCATTCCGCTTCCAGATGAACTCGACGGGCAGTACCCAGTCAGACGATTCGTACTTGGGAAAATCACACATCAGTCGGCCGCTTTGACTCCTCTTGTCTTCCTGAACACATCTGACAAAGGTCGCGTCGTACTCCTGAGCGGCGGCCGCGTTGACGGCTCGAGTACGGAGAATGACATCCAGCGTCCGCTCGGCCTCGCTCGATCCCGGCCTCGTGAGGTAGGCTCGTATCGAGTCAACGTCGGCACTCCCGCGGGCCAGCACGGCGTCCCGTGCCGTGGTGTACGCGAGTCCTTGGGATTCGATGAGTGCCGCCACTGTGGACTGGAGCGCTTCCGGCGTCCAGTCTGCTCGAACCCAAGAGCACACCGAAGTCATGCAAAGTGCGGCGGCCACGATGGAGTAATATCGAGTGGCAATGACTTGGTGAAGGGAGGGCGTCTTCATGGCTTTGCTCTCAATTCGAGTACGTCCACCAACGGCGTACCGCCTGGCTCGGAGCACGCCGCACATTGGTACCACAATGCACCTGTCCCTCGGTCCGATGAAGTTCAATGCAGTCGATGAGACGCACCTGAAACCCCTGCCCCTGCATCGCGTTCCTGACGGCGTCTCTCATCGGCTGCCATACCGGGTCGGGGACCAGAAGCACGTTGTTGACATTCAGCATGTTCACGGCGTTTGGCATCGCAGCGCCCGCACGTCTCGCGGGCTGTCCGGTGGTGGGATCGCCAGGTGCCCCTACCGGCTTGGGTCGTGCCACGATGGGCCGTCAGCGGCCCGTCGTGTCTTGGGCTTGATCCTTCCCGTTTGGCGTTCGGCACGACGCTCGCCTCGGAAGCCGAGCATCGTGGCACATGAACGCCGCCCCAAACCCCCCATTTTCACCCCATCACCACGTTTGCGCGCGCACTTTGCCGTTGCAAAAGCAAAATCCGGATTCTTGTGGGACACGTCCAACCCGAGCCCCCACAAGCACTTCCATCAAATCAGCGCACATGTAACAACCGGCACTGCGCGCGCAAACGGGGGCGCGACCGGGAAGAGGTAGAGGGGCACATCAAAGCCCCTCGTCCAAGAGCAGACGCTGGCCAGCCAAGCCCAAGGAGTTTCGCACCGTTTCGACCGCCGAAGGCGACAGCGCCGACGGCACCCGCCGAAAGGCGGGCACGTTTCCAATCCGCCCATGCATGGGCTTACGCCCGAGTTTCGATGCCGAAGACCGCGAAGATCACGATCCCCGAGCCAGTCGCATCCCGAGCACGCCACACCACCCGCGTCCCTGTCCGCAGGACCGGCCCGTCACCTCGTCATCGCCGCTTTGAGGCGGTTGATGGTCTGCAAGAGCGCGTCGTTGGGTGCCAGCGACGTGAGCGATTTCTTGGTGATCGTGTCGACGCCGCCGACCTTCTTGACCTCGGCGAAGTCGCCGTCGGCGCTCAGCGTGACCGAGGCGCCGGTGCTCGTAAGGACGACGTCCAGAGTGTCGCCCGGCGTGTAGGCCCTCTCCAGGACCACGTACTGGTTCCCGTTGTTCTGGTCCGCGGTCGAGGTGATGTCCATGAAGCCGGCGTTCTGGCCCAGCGTCACCCGCTTCGGCTTGACCCGGACAATGCGGGCATTCTGCACTCGGGCCGCGCCCTCGATCAGTTCGAGAATGCTGGAGCCCGGAAGCAGCCGCAACTCGGCGATGACATACGGGACCTGATGCGCATAGCGGTCGATGGTCACGGTTTCCGTGGTCCCGTCGGGGAGCGAGAACTCGATGTCGGTCGGCTTGGTCACGCAGTTGGCGGTGATCTTGGTCGAGTTCCACGCCGCGGCCAGCGCCTCCTCGGGCGACATCGGTGCGGGCGCACTCGCGCTGGTTTGCCCCGTCGTGCCGGCATGGCGTGCCGCACAACCGCCGAGCACGGACACCGCCAGCCCGGCGAACACAGCAAGCGAGATCGAACGAGCCCGATTGGTCTGCATGAACATGAGAAGCCTCCCGAGGGGTGGAACGCAGAGATCGTACCAAACCAGATCAAGACTTGGAGGGGACGACACGCGGAACGAGAATCATCCACAACACCGCGCCGGTGACCAGGCCTGCACAAGGCAGAACCGGATCGATCAGCGTGTCGAACCACGCCGCGCCGCCGAGTGAGCCGGCCATGAGCACGGCGCACCCGGCCACCACCAGAGAGACGCGGGCCGATGTGCGGAGCGCGATGACCATCAGAAAAATCCCGCAGCCCGCCCCCAGCGCGATGCACGACTGTTCCTCCCAAAGCGTCGCCAAGCGGACACCCCCGCCGTCGCGCAGCGCCTGCATCGTCGCCAGATGGGCCTCGGACCCGAACAGTTTCCTCCCGTCGGGCAAAGAAATCGTGTCGTCCAGCGCGCCCGGCAGCGCTCCGGCCCAACCGATGAGCGCGATGCGGCCGCCTACCTGCCCGCGCAGGTCTTGGATGTCGATCGTCAAGCCGTCAACGACGCTCAGGCGCGCCGCGCTGAACGCCTCCGCGCTCGGGAACGACATGTGCAGCGTCGTCACTGTTGCACCGTCGGCGATCCCCCGTTGCTCGTCGGCGTCCGTATGCTCCGAATCGCTCACGCGGTACAACTTGGCCGGGCCCGCGCTCGCCAGCGGGCCGCCCGGCACCGTTCCCGAGCGCCATCGACGCACTTCAAGCAGCGGCGAGTCGCCCTTCGACGCCGTGGTACAGAACACACCGGGTGATTCGAGCGCCGTCACGGCGGCGAGCGCCAGCGAGGGCACGCCCTCCTGGTCGGGGTTCTCGACGCTCAACTCCATCTGGGTCAACACGCCCAGCCCGGAACGGGCGGACGCACCGCCCCAACGCACCAGCGGGCGGAGTTTGGGGGCGAGCGGGGGCGCGCCGTCGTCCGACATCCATGTCGGCGACGCAAAGACCACATCGATGCCACGCGAGCGGGCGTACCCCACGGCGTCCGCCACGGTGTCGTCGAACGGGCTCTCGTTCACCAGAAAAAAATCCACCGCGATCGCGCCGGCCCCCGCCTCGGCGAGTCTGCGGATCAGCCCCGCGATCACCGGCCTGCGGCCGAACTCACGCTCCATCGTCCCCGCTTCAAGCCCCAGCGCCGGTTCCACCCGTTCGGGCGTCGAAGCCGGGTCAAAAGCGATCAAGCGCGCATCCGCCAGACCGCCCGAAGCCACCGTCGGGGGCGTGAGCCGCGAGGCGATCGCCTGGAACCGCGCCACGGCGGGCATCGAAACCGGCGCAACCACCCACCTGCACAGGCCCACGGTCGCTGCGATGACAAGGCACGCCGTACTCCACGGTCGGGCATTGGCCCAGCGACGTGCCGCGCGGGCCGCGAGCGTCACGGGCCCCAGCGGGCGGGCGAGCACCGGAACACCCTCGGCGGCCCGCAACAGGTCGTCGCGAAACTCCTCGGCGCTGGCGTAGCGGTCGGCGCGTCCCTTGGCCAGCGCCTTCATCACCACCGCCTGGACATCGGGGCGCAGCCCTTTGACCAGTCGCGAGGGCGGCAACGGAACAAACGTGCGCACCAACTCCGCCGCCGCCAGGATCGGCACGCCCCGGACGGGCACGGGCACCGTCCCGCACAGCAGTTCGTACAGCACCGCGCCCAACGAGTACACGTCGCTCCGCGCGTCGACGAGCGTCGGGTCGTCGCCAACCTGCTCGGGGCTCATGTACTGCAGCGTGCCGACGATGGTGCCGGGGTGGGTGTGCAGGGTGTTGGCGACGGCTCCCGCCCCGACGATGCGGGCCACGCCGAAGTCGATCACCCGGACACGCCCGGTCGAGTCCACGAGGATGTTGGAGGGCTTGAGGTCGCGGTGGATGACGCCGCGCTGGTGGGCATGCCCCACGGCGTCGCACACCTGGGCCATCATCAGCAGCACGGCGCGGTGGTCGAGCGCAGCGCGCCCGGCGTGCTCCGTCAGCGCCACGGCTCCCGGCAGCAGTTCCATCGCGAAATACGGCACCGATTGCGGGCCGGCGAAGCCCCGCGCCGCCTCCGGCAGCGCCGTCATCCCGGCGTCGTACACCTGCGCGATCCCGGGGTGCTGCAGCGTCCCGAGGATGCGGGCCTCGCGCTCGAAGCGTCGCACGGCGTCCTCCGAAGCCATCGATTCCCGCATCACCTTCAACGCTACCCGCCGGCGCGGCGCGTCCTGGATCGCCTCGTACACCGTCCCCATCCCCCCCGAACCCAGCACACGCACCACCTCATACGCCCCGATGAACATCGGCGCCGGCCCCGCCGGAAGCCGCACCGCGTCATCGCCTCCACCCGAAGGGGACGCCCCCGCCCCGAACAGATCACGGCTGTGCCGCGACCCCGTGCGGTCTTCGTCGTCGCGCGGCGGCGTGGGTTGTCCGGGTGCGTCGTGCATGAGCGGGCGCGAGGCTGGGCGGGTGTGGACACGCGCAGTCTACCGCCGGGTGCTCCAAAGAACTCGCGATGTGCCACGATGGGCCGTCTACCGGGGGCGGCCCATCAGATCTTCGACTGACCTTCACACTTGGGTGTTCGGCGCGAGGCGTGCCGAACGCGGAGTCGCATATGGAGGGGTGGCTATCCTCAACGCATGCCACAGACGCCCCAATCCATCGCTCAAGCGATTGGCTTGTGCATCTCACAGAGCTTCCGTTGGGGCCAGGTAGCTTGTCCGGCGAAGCCGGGCATCTACCTGATCAGTTTGTCTGCCGATCCGACGAAGAGCGTCACGAACAAGGGACCGGACTTCGCGAAGCCGGCCATTGAGTCTTGGATCAAGCGGGCTCGCGACATGCGCCTTGACGGCAAGCCCTGCACCACCGACCGCGTGGCATCGTTTATCTCCGGTTTCTGGCATCCTGCTGAAACGATCGTCTACATCGGCAAGTCGAAAGACGTCCGGCGACGGCTGCGGCAATTCAGTTCTCACAGTCTGGGGGAATGCAGGCCACACGCGGGCGGACATTGGCTGAAAACACTGGCTAACTTGGACGCGCTGTGGGTTCACGTTGCCGAATGCGCCAAGTACGGGCAAGCAGAGGATGACGCCATTCGGTCTTTTCAGCAAAGCGTGATTCAAGCACGGCCTGAACTTCGCACGCTGCCTCTACTCGCAATACCGTTCGCGAATCGACGATTTCATGGCGACAAACAGGATCGCCTAACCGGCGAGGTATTTCGTGCTCGCTAGACCCTCGCCGGGTTCCCCAACAGGCGCGACCCGTGCCACGATGGGGCGTCCACCCGGGGGGCGGCCCGTCTTGTTTTCGGCGTGATCCTTGCCGCTGGTCGTTCGGCACGACGCTCGCCTCGGAAGCCGAGCATCGTGGCACATGAACGCCTCCCGAAACCCCCCATCTTCACCCCATCACCGCGTTTGCGCGCACTTTGCCGTTGCAGAAACAAAATCCGGATTCTTGTGGGACACGTCCAACCCGAGCCGCCACAAGCACTTCCGTCAAATCCGCGCACATGTAACAACCGGCACTGCGCGCGCAAACGGGGGCGCGACCAGGGATAGGTAGAGGGGCAAATCAAAGCCCCTCGTCCAAGAGCAGACGCTGGCCAGCCAAGCCCAAGGAGTTTCGCACCGTCTCGACCGCCGAAGGCGACAGCGCCGACGGCACCCGCCGAAAGGCGGGCATGTTTCCATCCCGCCCATGCATGGGCTTACGCCCGAGTCTCACCGTCGATTGTCTCGCACACCAGCGCATCACACGCCCGCCGCATCCCACCCGTCGACCTTGCTCCAGAGGTGAACTCACCCACCCGCCCAAGGCAAACGCATGATCCGATCGAAGCCGTACGACAGGCGTCCCGCCTGTCTCGGTGCGAAGCACCGAAATCCCCGATTCGTTCGCGGCTGCGCCGCGAGACAGGCGGGACGCCTGTCGTACAGGGAAAAGGTGCTGCGGGATCATGCGTTCACCCTGCCCCCACACCAACCCTGAATCTGCGATAATGACACCGTTCGACTCTCTCTCGCCCTTGCTCTCTGGAGCCATCGCCATGGGAATCGTGCTGTTCATCCTCGCGTTGTTCGTCGCCGTGCTGTTGCTGGTGGCGGTGCCGAAGTTGCCCGACGCTCTCAAACGCCCCGTCGCGATGGTGGCGTTGCTGCTGATACTGGCCGGGGTGGTCGCTACGCCGGTGGTCTACGTGGGCGAGTCGGAACTGGGCGTGGTCGTGAAGACGGCGTTCGGCAAAGCGTTGCCGCCAGACAAAATCATCGCGACCGCCGGCGAGATGGGCCCGCAGGCCAAGGTGCTCTCGCCCGGCTGGCACTGGGGGTACATCCCGTTTGTGTTCAAGGTCGAGTCGTTCCCGGTGACGCGCATCGAGGCGGGCGAGATTGGGATCCTCTCGGCGTCGGACGGCAAGCCGCTGCCGGCGGGCGAGATCTACGCGCCCGAGTGGGCCCCGGGGACGATGGCGCAGATGATCGATGCCGAGCAGTTCCTGGGTTCGATGGGCGGTTTCCGCGGGCCGCAGTCGACGGTGCTGACGCCGGGGTCGTACCGGCTGAACCCGAAGTTGTTCAAGGTGACGATGGTGAAGGTGACCAATATCCCCGTGGCGAGCGTCGGGGTGGTCAAGTCGAACGTGGGGACCTCCCCGACGACGGCACAGGACGTGGTCGACCGGCTGGTCGAGAAGGGTGAGCGCGGCATCTGGCGGACGCACCTGAAGCCGCAGGAGTATTACCTCAACACCTCGGCGTACGAGGTGACGATGATCTCGACCAAGGCGACGGTGATCGAGTTCACCAAGAACTACGCCACGACGAGCGACCCGAACGACGAGCGTGCGATCACGGTGCGTTCCGCCGACGGGTTCACGTTCCCCGTGGACGTGCGGATCGAGTACCAGGTCGAACCGGCGAACGCGCCGCTGCTGGTTTCGACACTGAAGGACGACAAGGAATCGTTGCACAGCGTGCTGAGTTCCGCCGTGCGCGCGAACTTCCGCAACTCCGCCGAGGGCGTGAAGGCGCTGGACTATGTGCAGCAGCGTTCGCACCAGGAATCACTGGCGGTGGAGACGTTGCGGAAAGAGATGGCGAAATACGGCGTGGCGGTGAACGCCGTGCGCATCGGGGACGTCGGCGACGCCGAAACGCTCGGCACGCTGCTCAAGACACAGACCGACCGCGAAATCGCCAAGCAGGAGCAGGTGACGTTCCAGGAGCAGCAGCGCTCGGCGGAACAGAAAAAGGCCCTCAGCCGCACCACCCAGGAGTCCGTGGAGGAGATGCGGCTGGCGACGGCGAAGTACGAAGTGAAGATCGCCGACGAGAGCAAGGCCAAGAAGATCACCGAGGCCACCGGCGAGGCCGAGGCGATCCGCATCAAGGCGACGGCTCAGGCCGAGGCGTTCACCGCCATCGCGGCGGCGATCGGTCCAAACAACGCCGCCGTCATGGAGATGCTGCGGGTGGTTGGCGAGCGGAACATCAACATCACGCCACGCGTCTACGTGGGAGGGGGAGCGGGTGCATCCGGGAGCACCGGCGGTTCGAGCGCGGCACTGATCGGCACGATGCTGGATTCATTGACGTCACGTGAGGATGCCGTTCCGGGGGGTGCTGCGGCACCCGCGACGGGCAGTCCGTCCGGCCCGGCACCCGTTCCGACGGTTCCGGCCAAGAAATGAGTTCGGGGGTTGGCCGCGTGATTCCGCCTCCGGTGCCTGTCCCCTGGGCAGCGACTTTGCGGGTTTGAGGCCCAGTTTCGATGAAGAACGACGCCTTTTCGCGCCAGGAGGACGCGATTCGGCTTGTATCAGCCACCCGTTTGGGTTACATTGTCGGAGTCAGCCCAGCGGACGCACAGCCGTCTGGGATTGTCTTTGTCTGTCACAGGGAACGCACCCGCCTCACGGCGGGGTGTGAAGGAGAGCGGTATGTCACCTCGTCGCGCCATGTCGAACGGTCGTTGTGTTGTCGATGCGCGCCGGATCGCCGCGGCGGCGGGGACGGTGGCGTCGTTCGTTGTGGCGGTCGGTGTGGGGCTGATGGTCGCGCCCGCCGAGGGTGGGGCGTTCTCCTGGAGTTCGGCGGCGGGGAGCAACTGGTCGGTCGGGACCAACTGGTCGCCCGTTGGCGCGCCGCAGGCCGCGGGGGACTCGGTGCTGATCGACGCGGCCGGGTCGCCGTACACGATCACGCTGGACGTCAACCCGACCCTCGACGCGTTCACGATGAACTCGGCCGACGCGACGCTGTTCATGGACGGGCGGACGATGACGGTGAGCGGGGCCTCGACGATCACCTCGGGGACGGTGCAACTGCGGAGTTCTGCGTGGGCCGGCGCGGGCACGCTGAGCAACGCCGGGACGCTGATTGTCGAGGGCGGTTCGTCGATCAACAACCTCTCGAACACCGGCACGATGACGGTTCGGGGCGTCTCGGGCCTCAACACGGGGCTGACGGTGAACAGCCCGTTCTCAAACTCGGGGACGATGAACTTCACCAGCACGGTGTTCGCATCGGCGAACCTCGCGGTGGGCGGGACGGGCGTGTTCACGAACTCGGCGGCCGGGACGGTCAACGTGTTCGCGGGTGCCGGGGGCCAGCGGAGTTTCAACGCCGTGCTGGCGAACGCCGGGGCTTTGAACGTGAGCGGCGACCTGTCGCTGGACCGGGCGTCGGGCCTGCACACCATCAGCGGGGCGGTAACGATCGATGCGGGGCGGACGCTGACGGTGAACGGGAACTCGCAGAAGTTCACGCTCACGGGCGGGACGCTGGCGGTCGATGGGGAACTGGCGGTGAACGGCGCGACGTTCCGGCTCGCGGGCGGGGCGATCTCGGGCGCGGGCACGGTCCGCATCACCGGCGGGCGGCTTGAAATGGGCGGCGGCGGCAGCGGCACGGTGGTCACACGCGGCAACGGCACCATGTCAGGGAGCATCGTCAGCGGGCAGACCGTGGTGGTCCGGGGTGAGTCCGGCCTCAACACGTCGATCAACACCGATGGGGCGTTCTCGAACGTGGGCACGCTGACATTCACCTCCACCGTCAGCGCCACGGCGAACATGACCGTCGGCGGCAGCGGGACGATGTCGAACTTCGGGACGCTGAACATCCTGTCGGGTGCGGGCGGGCAGCGTCAGTACGACTGGAACCTCTCGAACCAGGCCGCGGGCAAGGTGGAGATCGACGCCGACGCGGTGTTCAGCGGTCCTTCGCGGAGCCACACGACGGCGGGGCAGTTCCACATCGCCAGCGGCCGGTCGCTGACCATCAGCGGGAACTCGCAGACATTCTCGCTGACCAACGGGACGATGGACGTTGACGGTCTGTTCGACGTGGTGTCGGCCACGTTCTTCTTCAACGGCGGCACGCTGACCGGCGACGGGACGGCACGCGTGACCAACGGGCGCGTTTCGCTGGGCAACGGCGGCGCGGGCACGATCGTGACACGCGGCACGGGCTCGATGGTGGGGAATATCAAGGCCAACCAGAGCGTGCTGGTGCGGGGCGAGTCGGGGTACAACACCTCGATCACCGCCGACGATTCGTTCTCGAACGCCGGGACGCTGACCTTCGGTTCGACCGTCTTCGCCGCGAGCAACATGGCGATCAACAAGGGCGGGACGCTGACGAACAACGGCACGGTCGGCGTGCTCTCGGGCGCGGGCGGGCAGCGGCAGTACAACTGGAACCTCGCCAACAGCGGCACGGGGACCGTGTCCATCGACGCCGCGGCGGTGTTTGACGGGACGAACCGGGCTCACAGCAACAGCGGGCAGTTCAGCGTCGCTGGCGGCGCGAGCCTGACCATCAACGGGAACAACCAGACGTTCACGCAGCAGGGCGGAACGCTGAATGTCGACGGGCTGTTCGACGCGGCGTCGTCGACGCTGGTGCTCAACGGCGGTTCGATCACTGGGTCGGGCACCACGCGTGTCACGAGCGGGCGGCTTTCGCTGGGCACCAAGGCGACGGCGGGAACCGTGGTCCAGCGCGGCACCGGCACCTTGGCCGGCAGCATCAGCGCCGGGCTTTCGGTGCTGGTGCGCGGCGAGTCTGGCTTTAACACGACCATCACCGCCGACGACTCGTTCACCAACGCCGGGTCGCTCACCTTCACCTCGACCGTCTTCGCGGCCAGCAACATGACGGTGAACGGCGGGGGCACGCTGACGAACACCGGGACGCTCAGTTTCATTTCGGGCTCGGGCGGGTCGCGGCAGTACAACTGGAACCTGGCCAACGCCGGCTCGGGGACCGTCGGCGTTTCCACCGACGCGGTGTTTGTCGGTGCCGGGCGGGCCCACTCGAACGCCGGGGCGTTCAATGTGTCGAGCGGTGCCTCGCTCACGATCAGCGGCGGGCCGCAGACCTTCTCGCAGAACGCGGGCACGATGACCGTTGATGGTCTGTTCGATGTCGTCGCGTCAACGTTCGAGTTCAACGGCGGGACGATCACCGGCACGGGCACCACGCGCGTGACCAACGGGCGGCTGGCGCTGGGCACGCTGCCCGGCGGCTCGGGCACCGTGGTCCACCGCGGCACGGGCACGATGGTGGGCGACATCCGTTCGGGCACGACGGTGCTTGTGCGCGGCGAGTCGGGCCTGAACACGACCATCGCCGCCGACGATTCATTCGGCAACGCCGGGACGCTGCTGTTCAGTTCCACGGTCTTCGCCACCAGCAACATGACGGTGGGCGGGTCGCGCACGCTGACAAACACCGGGACCGTCGACTTCCAGAGCGGCGCCGGCGGGCAGCGGCAGTACGACTGGAATCTGACGAACGATGCCGCGGGGACGGTTTCGGTGAACTCGGATGTGGCCTTCGTCGGCACGGGGCGGACGCACTCCAGCGCGGGGATTTTCCAGGTGAGCGACGGCCGGTCCCTCACGGTGAACGGCGGCGGTCAGACCTTCACGCTCGGGGGCGGCTCGCTCAATGTCGGCTCGGGCGGCGTGTTTGATGTGGTGGGCTCGACGCTCGCCTTCAACGGCGGGGCCATCGGCGGCGCGGGCACCGTCCGCGTCACCAACGGGCGTCTCGACCACGGGGCGGCGGGCACCGGCACTGTCGTCCACCGTGGCACCGGCACGATGGGCGGCGACGTGCCCGCCGGGCACCGTGTCGTGGTTCGCGGCGAGTCGGGACTGAACACGTCCATCACCGCGGATAACTCGTTCGTGAACGCCGGAACCATCGACCTCACCTCGACGGTGTTCGCCACCGGCAACCTGACGGTCGGCGGGGGCAGGGTGCTCACCAATACCGGTACGTTCAACATCCTGAACGGCGCGGGCGGGCAGCGGGCGGTCTCGGCGGTGCTGCGGAACTCGGGGCTGGTCGATTCCTCCACGACCGCTTCCATCGGGTCCAACGGGGCCCAGCACACCAACGCTGGCAATCTGCGCGTCACCTCGGGCACGCTCACCATCACCGGCGATTCGTTCACCAACCAAGCGGGGGGCCTGGTCAGCGGCAACGGGCGGCTCGACGTCACGGCCCTGCAGGCCGCGGGGCTGCGGAACGACGGCTCGGTCCAGCCGGGGCTGTCGGTGGGTTCGCTGACCATCGCCGGCAGGCTGACGAGCGGTGATACGGGCGAACTCGGCATCGAGATCGCCGGGCTGGGATCGGGGCAGTTCGATGTGCTGACCGTCACCGGCCCGGTGACGCTGGCCGGGCGCGTGGCGGTGTCCCTGCTGCCGGGCTACCTGCCCACCATCGGCGACACGTTCCGCGTGTTCAACTACGCCTCGCGCACCGGCTCGTTCGCCCAGGTGGTCACGGTGCTGGGAAACCCGGGCGTCACCTTCGACGCCCAGTACAACGGCTCGTTCATGAACCTCGTCGTCACAGCGGTGCCCGCCCCGGGCGGCGTGGCGTCCTTGCTGCTGCTGGGGGCCGTTGCGGCACGTCGGAAGCGGTGATTCCGGAGGCGTCCCGACGCCTTGACACCACGGGGTACCGGGCTACAATACCCCCCCACAATGGCCTCGGCCGGCGTGGAAACCCATGTTTGGGGTGGTAGCTCAATTGGTTAGAGTACCGGACTGTCGATCCGGTGGTTGCGGGTTCGAGTCCCGTCCGCCTCGCTTGCAAGGAACCCCGCTCATTCGGCGGGGTTTTCTTTGTTTACAGGGTGTTGCGTCCGCGCCCTATTCGTTCGCCATCAACCCTTCGCGATCAACACCATGTCACTCATCGTCACCGGAACCATCGGCATCGACACCGTTCACACCACCACCGCCTCGGCGGAGAAGGTGCTGGGCGGGTCGTGTACGTACTTCGCCGCCGCGGCGTCCTTTTTCACGAAGGTTCGGCTTGTCGCCGCCGCGGGGGAGGATTTCCATGAGGACTACCAGGCGGTGTTCCGCAAGTTCCCCAACGTCGATGTCGACGGCTTGGAAATCCGCAAAGGGTCCAAGACGTTCCGGTGGGGGGGGAAGTATTTCGACGACATGAACCAGCGGGAGACGCTGTTCACGGAACTGGGCGTGCTGATGGAGAAGCCGCCGACGCCGCCGGCGAAGTATGCGGACTCGAAGTTCGTGTTCCTTGCCAACAGCCACCCGATGGTGCAACTCCAGATGCTGGAGAGTTTCCCGCAGCGGTTGATCGCCGTGGCGGACACGATGAATCTGTGGATCGATTCGACGAAGGCCGAACTGATGGGCCTATTGGCGAAGATCGACGGGCTTGTGGTGAACGATGAGGAGGCGCGGATGCTCACGGGCAAGCGCAACCCCTTCACGGCGGGCAAGAAGATCCTCGACATGGGGCCGAAGTTCGTGGTCGTCAAAAAGGGCGAGCACGGCTGCGTGCTCATTCACCGCGACGGCATCGCGGCCTTGCCGGCGTACCCGTGCGAGAAGGTGGTCGATCCCACCGGGGCGGGCGATTCGTTCGCGGGGGGGATGATGGGGCATCTGGCCGCGAGCCATACGAAGGACGGGCGGATTGATCTTCCGGCGGTGCAGCAGGCCCTCGCCCACGGCACGGTGATCGCGTCGTTCACCATCGAATCGTTCAGTCTGGACCGGCTGGCGACGCTGACCAAGGCCGAGGTGGCGCAGCGGTACACCGAGTTCCAGTCGATGGTGCGGGTCTGATAAAGGCTGCTAGGGGGAGTGGATTCCGGAGATTCCGAAGCCGGAGCACCGACTCGCCGAGGACGGGGAGTCGGTGGCACGGGTTGCCGGTCCATCGGACGGGACCGCCTCCGCCGAGCCTCAGAGGCCGTTTCGTGGGTATGATCGGTTCAGGACGGCACTTCCCGTCCGCACCCATTTCCCCCCCCCCGGACCCCTGTATTCCCCGTCCGGGCGAGGAGCTTCAAGCCATGTCGCAGAGGATCACCGCCGACCTGAAGAACATGAAGGGCATCTCGGCCCGCGATGCGCAGATGATCGCCGATGCGGAGGTGCTGCTCGGGCCTGATCCCACGGAGATGGGGTTCGTGCAGAATCTGTTCTGGGGCCACTTCCGCGAGGAACTGGTGTTCCCGTACCCCAAGAGTGACGCGGGCGAGGTGCAGCGGTGCGATCAGTTGATCGCCGAGTTGGATGAGTACCTGCGGACCGAGCATCCTTCGATCTCGATCGATCAGGACCAGGAGATCCCGCGCTACGTCATCGACCGCCTGTTCAAGATGGGTGTGATGGGCATGACCATCCCCAAGGAGTACGGCGGGCTGGGCATGGGCGTCGCGTCGTACGTCCGCGTGCTGGAGAAGATCGGGCAGTACTGCGGCTCGACGGCGGTGCTGGTTTCGGCGCACCAGTCGATCGGGTGCAAGGCCGTCATGCTGTTCGGGAACACGGAGCAGAAGGCCAAGTGGCTGCCGCGGCTGTGCACGGACTGGGTGAGCGCATTCTGCCTGAGCGAGCCCAACGTCGGCTGCGACGCGGGCGGGCAGGAGACGCACTGCGAGAAGTCCGAGGACGGCGAGTACTACATTCTGAACGGCGAGAAGAAGTGGGCCACCTCCGGGGCCATCTCCGGGCTGTTTACCGTGATGGCCAAGCAGAAGATCAAGGGCAAGGACGGCAAGGTCGTCGAGCGCGTCAGCGCGCTGGTGTGCCACCCGGAGATGGAAGGCGTGGACATCTACCAGAAGAACCGCAGCAAGTGCGGCATCCGCGGCACGTGGCAGGCCCGCATCCGATTCCACAACGTGAAGGTGCCGAAGGCCAACCTGCTGCACGAAGAGGGCAAGGGCCTGAACGTCGCGCTGACGTGCCTGAACTACGGGCGGTGCACGCTGAGCGCTGGCATGCTCGGCGGGGCCACCCGCGCCATGAACCAGGCCATCAAGTGGGGGCGCACGCGGTACCAGTTCCAGCGGCCGCTGGCGGACTTTGACCTGACGCAGCAGAAGATCGCGCGGATGAGCGCGTACTGCTACGCCATGGACGCGATGCTTTACATGACCACCGGCTTCCTTGATCGTCACGACAAGGACATCCGGATCGAGACGGCGGTGTGCAAGACCTTCTGCTCCGAGTTCGGCTGGCGGGCGGTCAACGACGCGGTCCAGATCATGGGCGGTGAGTCGTACATGACCGAAAATGAAGTCGAACGCATCTTCCGTGATTCACGCATCAACATCATCGTCGAGGGCGCGAACGAGGTCATGCAGTCGTTCATCTTCGCCTACGGCGGCAAGGCGCTCGCCGAGCAGATGATCGGCATCAAGAACATCTGCGGCCCCGACAAAGAGAAGGGCCTGATCGGCAACGCGATCATGGGGCTGAAGGGGATTCTCAAGCCGGGCGTCGCCGGGAAGGCGATCCCGCTGGCGCTGGAACTGTTCCTGGGGGTGAAGAAGGCCCCGCCGCGGATCACGAAGTTGCACCCGAGCCTCGATGCGTGGGCTCGGAAACTGGAACTTTTGGTGCAGGAGCACAGCCACCAGTTCAAACTGGCGAGCAAGGAGCACGAGGAGAAGATCCTCGACCGCCAGACGATCCAGGCCCGCATCGCCGACGTGGCGATGTACATCCACGCCATGACCTGCACGCTGAGCAAGCTGGACCAGCAGGTCAGGGCGGGCGAGGAGGGCGTGGAGTTCGAGCGCGACCGGACCTCGGCGCTGCACTTCCTGGAACTCGCCGAGGGGGCGATCAAGGAATCGTGGCGGGCGCTGCGGGACAACGCGGACGGCTCGATGCGCAAGGCGGCGGCGGCGGCGATGGCGTACAACGACACGCTGGCGAACAACCTGTTCTCGATCCCCGAGAAGAGCCCGAGCGCCAAGGGGACCGGGCGCGTGCTCAAGCAGGAAGGCATAAAGCAGTTCCCCGGCGAGAAGTATGCCGGCGTGCGGTAGGTGGATTGCTCAACGCGGAGCTCGCGGAGAGCGCGGAGGAATGCGATGGAGAGAGGAAGAGAAAGCCAGCGTCGGGCTGTATCAGCGACGTGTGTTCACTGGCGGCGACCGGGTGTGTGATGCTTGAACACGAAGACTTGACGCGACGGATTCTCGGTGCCGCCGTCGAAGTCCATCGGCACCTCGGCCCAGGGCTTCTCGAATCCGCCTATGAGATGTGTTTCCTGGATGAATTGCAGCGTGCGGGACTCGCGGCTCTCCGGCAGGTCGCCCTCCCGGTCGAGTACAAAGGCCGAGTCATCGACTGCGGCTACCGGATGGATATTGTTGTGGAGAGCCTGGTTCTCGTGGAGATCAAGGCCGTCGAAGAACTCCATCCCGTTCACGAAGCCCAGTTGCTCTCATACCTCAGACTCGCGAAACTTCCCGTTGGCCTCCTGATCAACTTCCACGCCAAAGTCCTGATGGACGGCGTCAAACGCCGAGCATTCACAAGGCCGTCCTACTAGTCTGGGATCGGTCTCTCTCTCTCTCTCTCTCTCCGCATTCCTCAGCGCCCTCCGCGAACTCCGCGTTACAAAAAGACTCCCATGCCCAAGAAAACCGTCTACACCGGAAAAGTCGAGCACATCCAGATCCTGGACGAACAGGGCAAACTGGATACGGCTCTCGCCAAGGACACCCTCAAGGACGACGAGGTGGCGTTCCTGTATGAGCAGATGTCGATCTCGCGTCACTACGACGAGATCGCCTTCAAACTGCAGCGCTCGGGGCGCATGGGCACCTACCCGCAGAACAAGGGGCAGGAGGCCGGGCCGTGCGGAGCGGGGTACGCGATCAAGAAGCGGGGCAGCATCGACTGGATCTGCCCGTGCTACCGCGAGAACCTGGCGCTGTTCCTCAACGGCCTGCCGATGGAGCACATCCTGTTGCACTGGATGGGCGATGAGCGGGGGAACCAGATCCCGGCGGGCGTCAACATCCTGCCGATTGCGATCCCGATCGGGACGCAGCCGCTGCACGCCGCGGGGATCGCGTGGGGGTTGAAGTACCAGAAGAAGAAGGCCGGTGCGGTGACGTTCTTCGGCGACGGGGCGACCTCCGAGGGCGACGTCCACGAGGCGATGAACTTCGCTTCGGCGCTGAAGTTGCCGGTGGTGTTCTTCTGCCAGAACAACTTCTGGGCCATCAGCGTGCCGCGGGAATCGCAGACCGGTTCGGAGACGATTGCGCAGAAGGGACTGGCCTACGGCATGCCTTCGTACCAGATCGACGGGAACGACATCTTCGCCTCGTACAAGGTTGTGCGCGACGCTCTCAAAACGGCGGTGGAGGAGAACCAGCCGGTCTTTATCGAGGCGATCACGTACCGCCTGGGCGACCACACCACGGCGGACGACGCCCGGCGATACCGCGACCAGGCGTTGGTCGACAAGTGGGCCAAGAAGGACCCGCTGATCCGCACGCGGAAGTACCTCGAATCCAAGAAGATGTGGAACGATAAAAAGCAGACCGAGATGGAGGCCCGCGCCAAGGAGATCGTGGACGCGGTGGTGCAGCGTGCCCAGGGCATCGCCGAGCCGGCGGTGTCGGACATCTTTGATTACTCGTTCGCCGAACTTCCGCCGGAACTGGTGCGGCAGAGGGACACGATGCGGACGGCTTCGTTGATCGAGTACCCGGTGACGGAGACACTGAAGAGGTGAGCGACGCGGGAATGCAGTTCGAATGGGACCCGAGCAAGGCCGAGCAGAACACCCGGAAGCACGGCGTTGACTTCGTCGAAGCGCAGACTGTATTTCTGGATCGCAGGCACCAGATGTCGTACGACCAGACGCATTCCCCCAAGAGAAGACCGCTACAAGGTCGTCGGCATCTCCGACTTTGGCCGCGTGCTGGCGGTCTCCATCACGGACGAGGACGGCGTCGTGCGTATCATCTCGGCAAGGAAAGCCACGAAGTCCGAACGGAACGAGTATGAAAGCCGCTAAGAAGAAAACCAGTGTCCGCCGCAAGCCGAAGCCGGGGGGCAAGCCCGTCCGTGGCTACTACAACGACCGAATGGCGAACGGCGCTCGGACATTTGAGGTCTGGCCCGATGGTCGGCGAGTAGAGGTGACTCAGGAGCAGATCGATCAACGATTGATCGATGCTGCGCTGAATCTGCCGAGAGGCAACCGCCCCAGCCCACAACTTGTTTATGCTGTCTCGATTTTCCTGACGCGGTGGTTCGAAGAGCATCAGATCGTCCGCCGCAAGGCGGGTTGATGCCGACACCGCCGCCCCGAGTTCAGCGACCAACCTCAAGTCAAACGCCGACCACTCCCATGCCCCAACTCACCCTCGTCCAAGCCATCAACTCCGCCCTCGCACAGGAAATGGAGGCCGACCCGCGCGTCATCATCCTCGGCGAGGATGTCGGCAAGAACGGCGGCGTTTTCCGCGTCACCGAAGGCCTCCAGGCGCGCTTCGGCGAGCACCGCGTCGTTGATTCACCGCTGGCGGAATCCGGCATCATGGGCACCGCCATCGGGCTCGCCATGTCCGGGCTGAGGCCCATCCCCGAGATCCAGTTCGAGGGTTTCCTCGGGCCGGCGTACGACCAGTTGGTGAACCACGCCGCGCGGTACCGCACGCGGTCGCGCGGGGCGGTGACGATCCCGCTGACCATCCGCGTGCCCGTCGGCGGGGGCATCCACGCGCCGGAACTGCACTCGGATTCGCCCGAGGCGATCTATGCCCACACGCCGGGGCTGAAGGTGGTGATGCCGTCGTCGCCTTATGACGCGAAGGGGCTGCTGATCTCGGCGATTCGTGACCCGGACCCGGTGATGTTCTTCGAGCCCAAGCGGATTTATCGTGCGTTCCGCGAGGAAGTGCCGGACGAGGAGTACACCATCCCCATCGGCAAGGCCAAGATGGTCGAGACGGGGACGGACCTGACGGTGATTTCGTGGGGCGCGACCGTGCTGCAGTGCATCGAGGCGATGGACTCGTTGCCGGAAGACCTGTCGGTGGAGTTGATCGATCTGCGGACGATCTACCCGTTCGATCAGGACATGATCATCGAGAGCGTGCAGAAGACCGGCCGCTGCGTGGTGGTGCAGGAGGCCCCCAAGACCTGCGGCATGGCCTCCGAGATCGCCACGGTGATCCAGGAACACTGCTTCCTGAGCCTGAAGGCCCCGGTGCAGCGGGTGTGCGGGTTTGATACGGTGATGCCTTACTACAAGTTGGAGTTGGAATACCTGCCCAACGCGGAGCGGATCGCCGAGGCTATCATGGGGTGTGCGGCGTATTGAGCCTTCGGGGTCTTTCCACAACACCGCAGAGCGAAGGCCTCAGCAGGCACGGCCAAACTGACCGAGGAAGATGGTCAGATCAATGGTGTTCACCGCGCCGTCAAGCGAGATATCGCCCTGTGTGCCGGGGTCCACGGTCTGCCCGAACGTACCCAGGAGGATGGTCAGGTCTTGGGTGTTCACGAAGGCGTCGTGGTTGATGTCCCCTTGGCAGGGCGGGATAAACGTGACGACGAGCTTGGGTCGTGCGGCCGAGTCGTCGTTCTCACGCGACGCGAACTTCTTCGCTGATTTGATCGATGGAGTCTCGTCGCCAATCAAGATGAGGCCGGTGTTCGCGGCGGGCGTATTGATCCACCCTCGAACCGTGAAGTTCAGGCTCGGGCCCGACCACGAGTAGGTACCCGTTCCGGAAACCACGGCCGACGCAACGGGGCCCACGAAGAAGTCACCGCCGGGTGTTGTCCAGTTCGCATCCGGGAACTGCGTGCGAAGCCATGTGGCGTCCCCGGGTTCTGCGGGGGCTCCAGAGCCGTCCGGAGAGTTGGATGTCGACTCACCCCAGAACTTCCTCGGCTCCTCAAACCGCACGCTTGACGCCCCTGAGCTGCTCCGCACGCAGGTCAGCGTGACCGTCGCGGACACCACATGGGAGAGGGGAGGAATCGAGGTGAGATCGAAGCGAAGGAGCCCGCGCCGCACGCCGTTCGTCAAGGTCCGCCCGACATAGATTCCGTCGCCCGCCCCGTTGCTCAGCTCGGTGGTGGCGGCGGGGTCGTTGAACATCGTGTTGTCGCGGGACGCCTGGAAGGTGACTGTCGTCACCGGGCGGGCCAGCGCCGCGGCGGCGGCCACCGCCATCACGCCGACGCACCCGATCAGATGGATGTGCTTCACCATTGCTCTGCTCCACGTTGGCTGAGATGTTCCGAACGTCGACTACGTCCTGTCGATGATAAGACCAGCCGCACCGATCACATCTGAAGTTCCGCGGGTTGGAGAGCCAAGAAATGGTCGAGATTCTGGGACATCTGAACGGAGAGACTCGTGCAAACAGCCGCAGAGAACGATGCCACATCTCGTGTTTGGGGAGCCATTACGGGATCCTCGGCCCAACAGATGGTGCGCCGATTCGCGCTCGACGTGATCTCTGTGCCTTTCGACGCCTGACCTTCTCAGCAGCGAAGGTCAGGATCGACGACCGACGACTTCTGAGGGTGAAGGATCGCGGGCTATAGTTTGTGGTCTGTTAGGGCGAGAACCCCATGCCCCTCACCACGCTCTTCATCGATTTCAACTCGTACTTCGCCTCGGTGGAGCAGCACCTGCGCCCCGAGTTGCGGGGGCGGCCTGTCGCTGTGGTGCCGTTGGAGACGGATTCGACGTCGGTCATCGCGGCGAGTTACGAGGCGAAGAAGTTTGGCGTGAAGACGGGGACGCGCGTCGGGGACGCGCGGCGGATGTGCCCGGGGATTGTGCTGGCGTGCTCGCGGACGGGGGAGTACGTGCGGGTTCATCACGATCTCATCGCGGCGATTGATGCGGTGATCCCGGTTCGGGCGGTGCATTCGATTGACGAGATGTCGTGCCGGCTCGCGCCGAACGAACGTGATCCTGCGGCGGCGCGGGCCCTCGCGATGAAGGTCAAGAGGTCGATCGGCGAGCGGGTCGGACCGACGATGCGGTGCTCCATCGGGATCGCGCCGAACCGGTTCCTGGCGAAAGTCGGCTCGGACATGATGAAGCCCGACGGGCTGGTGGTGATCCGGAACGAGGACCTGCCGCGTGTGCTGCACCCGCTGAGACTCGATGACCTGCCGGGCATCGGGAGCAGGATGCTGGCCCGGCTGAACGCGCAGGGGATCACCAGCGTCGAACAGTTGTGCGCCGCGACGCGGGGCGAGATGGTGAGCAAGTGGCACTCGGTGCTGGGGTCGTACTGGCACGCGTGGCTGCGCGGCGAGGAGACACACGAGGAGGGCGAGACGCCGCGGCGGAGCATCGGGCATCAGCATGTGCTGGCACCGGACCTGCGGAATGCCGAGGGAGCGCGGGCGGTGGTGATCCGGCTGCTGCACAAGGCAGCGGCGCGGGCACGCGCGCTGGGCTATGCGGCGGGCGAACTCTCGGTGTGGGCCGGGCACGTGGACCGGACGCGGTGGGGTTCCACGGCGAAGGTCGGTGCGCGGCGTGACACGCCGGGGCTGGTGGAGAAGGCCGTGGCGATGTGGGACGCACGCCCGGCGAGCGCGCCGCCGGCCCGCATCGTCGGCGTCACGCTGCACAGCCTCGTGCCGGACGCCTCGACGACGATCCCGCTGTTCGAGCAGGAGCGGCGGCTGAGCGATCTTTCGGACGTGATGGACAAGGTGAACGAGAAGTTCGGGCGCAACGCCGTGTATATCGGGGCGATGCACAGCGCGAAGTCGTCGGCGCCTTCGCGCATCGCGTTTGGGAGCATCCCGGGGCTGAAGGAGTTTGAGTCGCCTGCGGATTGACGGCGACATGTGGCCCGTCGTGCCACTGATGGCGGTCGGTCCGCCGGCCGACATCAGTGCCGAGTGCAAGTGGCCGCCGAGAATCGGCACTGCTGTTGCCGAAGACGGCCCCAGCAGTGGCACGGGCGTGTGCCGTGTTCGACGATTTCCTTCTGTTGCCTACCCGTGGTGCGGCAGCAGCACTTCGAGCACGCGGGCTTGTTTGCCGTCTGCCGGGGTGAACGCCGACGCGGGCATGGCGGCGGGGAAGAGGGCCGTCTCACCCGTGCAGATTCGGACCGGGGCGAACTCGCTCGACTCGGCCTTCACTTCTCCCGCGCCTTCGAGCATCATCCAAACGCGCGGGGCGCGGCCGCCGATGCGGAGGGTGTGCGGCGAATTGGCCGGGAGGCGGAGTTCTGCCACGGCGTAGAACTCGTTGGAGGCCAGCAGGCTGCGCTCGGTGGGGCCGGCCCGGGTGATGGTCGGTGTGGGGCCGCCGGAGAAGTCGATGCACTCGAGGGCTTGTTCGATGTGGAGGGCGCGGTTGGTGCGGCCCCAATCGAAGACGCGGAAGGTGGTGTCGCTGGGTGTCTGCACCTCGGCGACGACGACCCCCGCGCCCAGCGCGTGGCAGGTGCCGCTGGGGAGATGGTGGAAGTCGCCGATGTGGGCGGGGACGGCGATGAGGTCGTTCACGACGGTGCCGTCTTTGATGTGGGCGGCGAAGGCCTCGCGGGTGACGCCGGGCTTGACGCCCTTGTAGATCACCGCGCCGGGCTCGGCGTGGACGATGTACCAGGATTCGGTTTTGAGGTGGGCGCCGGGATTGGAGGCCGCGTAGGCGGGGCTGGGGTGGACCTGGACGGAGAGGTTTTCGCGGGCGTCGAGGTATTTGACGAGCAGCGGGAAGCCGCCGGTTGCGCTCAGCCGCGAGGTGCCCATGAGGCTCATGCCCATGGCGCGGAGGGCGTCGGCGATGGTGAGGCCGCGCATGGGGCCGTGGGCGATGGGGGAATGGGCGGATTCGCCGCCGCCGCCGTCGGCGCTGGTGGCGGCGAGGTCGGCGATTTCCCAGGACTCACCGATGTTGACCGAGGGCGGGAGCGGCTTGCTGAGGCGCTCGAGGGCGCGGCCGCCCCAGACTTTTTCCTTGAAGATCGGGGCGAAGATGAGTGGGGAGGGGGGCATGGGCAAAGCGAAAAGCGAAAAATGAAAAGCGAAAATCAGGAGAGGCTGGGGAGAAAAACACAAAGCACAGAGCACAGAGCACAGAGCACAGATTTGGAGTTGACGATTCCGGGCGCCTCTCACTCTCTCCTTCTATCTCCTGCATTCCTCCGCGAACTCCGCGTTCTCCGCGGTGAAAGTCCGAGTCCGGTCTTCTCCTCGTCCTCCGCGCCTCCGCGGCGAATCCCCGTTCACTTCCGCTCAACTGTTCCCATCTTGGGGAAGGCCAGGCCGACGATCTGGGCGTCGAAGGCGACTTCGCCGCGGACAACGCCCTGGAGGTTGGCGTTGAAGCGTTTGAGGCCGAACTTGGTGACGTCGCAGAGAAGGAGGAAGTCGTCGCCGGGGACGACGCGGCCTCGGAAGGAGCAGTCTTCGATGCGGGCGAAGCCGGCGAACCAGTCGACCTGGGCTTTCTTGTAGTACATGTAGGAGGCGAGTTGGGCTCCGGCCTCGACCATGAGGACGCCGGGCATGAGGGGGTCGCCGGGGATGTGGCCTGAGACCCAGAACTCGGTGTTCTTGACGCGCCACAGGCCGACGCCCTTCAGCAGGTCATCGGAATGCCACAGGACGCTGTCGAGCAGCGCCATCTGATGCCGGTGCGGGTTGAACCGCGCGATGCCCTCCCGATCCGCCACGGGCGTCATCGAGGGGTCGATCCCGGAGAGATCGAGGAATGGGGCGATGGGCATGCGAATTGGCCGGTGGGGCAGGCATCCAGCCTGCCACTGGAATCACATGGATGGCAGGCTGGAAGCCTGCCCCACCGGATAAGGGTCAGTCCTTCTCGCCCGCGCCTTCGGCGCCGCGCATGTCGAGGATCTTGGTCCGCACGTCCTGGGCGGCGTTCTTGATGTCCTGCATCTGCTTGCGGACGCGGGTGCCCGCGGCCTTGTTGCCACCTTCGGCCTTGGCCACGTCGTCTTCCGCCTCGGCGACCAGTCTCTTGAGCGTCTCGAACTCCTGCACGGCGGCCTCCTGTCGAATGGGTCTGGGTCAGTGAAGTGGGCGGGCCTCAGCGGCCCGGAATGTGCGAACAATACCCGACCCGAGCCGGAGCGTCGGAAGGGGGCGGGGAGGGGCTACTGTGGCCGAAACCGCGTCCTGCTGCAAGTGGGTGACTGTTCCGGGATTTTCTGGGTTTCAGGCGGGCGACGAGGAATCGTCCGTCCCCAGCGCCCGCATGGCCCCGGGGCCGATGCGGATCACGTTTTTGCCGCGGGTTTTGGAATCGCGGAGCAGGCGGTCGGCGTGGTTCATGAGCGATTCGGCGTCGTGGCCGTCCCAGGGGTAAGTCGCGAGGCCGCCGGAGATGGCGAGCGGGCCGGGGGCGGCTTCGGTGAGTTTTGGGAAGCGGGTCTGGGCGATCTGGGCCTGGAATCTCTTGGCGAGGTCGAGGATGCTTGAGGGGTGCTGGCTGGCACCCTCGCGCGGGCCTTCGCGTTCCTGGAAGATGACGGCGAACTCGTCGCCTCCGACGCGGCACACGCGGTCGTTGGTGCGGACCACGGACTTCAGGAGGCGGACGGTCTCGGTGAGGATCTCGTCGCCGGCGGCGTGGCCGAAGCGGTCGTTGTAGTGCTTGAAGTTGTCGATATCGAACAGCAGGACGGTGAGGTCGCGCCGGTGGGTGCGTGCTTCCGCGATGGCGCGGGCGAGGAAGCCGTCGAAGTAGCGGCGGTTCCACGCGCTCGTGAGCGGGTCGGTGAAGGCGGCGCGGCGGAGTTGCGACTGCTGCTCTCGCAGGGCCAGCCACATGGCCATCCATTCGGCGGACTGGCGGAGTTCGGCGGCGGCGCTCACGGGGCCGGCGAGGGTGCCGAAGAGGTGGCCTCGATGGACGACGGGCACGCGGGTGATGCTCGGGTCGGCGTGGGTGACGAGCGAGGGGGCTTCGCCGGTGCTGGTGTTGAGGAAGGCGACCGAGGCGAGGCCGGGCCTGGCGCGGAGGATCGAGAGGCAGGCGGTGATGAGATCGGAGCCGGCGAGGATGGCTTGAATGGGGGCGGCGTCGGGGGTCGGGGTGCTTTGTGCTGGGATGGAAGGGGACGGGGCTTTGGCGGGCGATGCGGGCTGCGCGGCGCTGGGGATTGGCGGCGGGGCGACTGCGGGCGGTTGGGCCTGTTCGACGGCGATTGGCGCGCGGGCGGGTGGTTCGATCGCGGTGGCGGGGGTGCTCGCTGCCGCGGGAAGGGTGTCGCGGTTGGCGACCAAGAGGCGCAGCACGCCGGCGGAGATGGGCGGGGTGACCCAGGCGTCGAGGCCGAACTTGATGGGGTCGGGCGCGACGAGGCGCGACGCCGCGGAATCGAGGAGGCCGACGACGCAGACACCGGGCTCGACGCGGCGGAGGGCGGCGGAGAGGGCCTTGAGTTCGTCCGGCGTCACGGTGCCGGGGGCGACGATGACGACGGCGTCGGCGGGGGATTCGGCGTCGATGGGCGAGCCGAGTTCGCCGACGGCCTCGAAGGAGGTGCGCGCGCGGAGGAGTTCGACGCCGGGTTCGCGGCGGAGGGTTTGGTCGAGGCCGGTCTGGCCGACGAGGAGGACGCGCAGGCCGGGGGCTGCGGTGCCCTCGGTGGGCGAGGAGGTCGCGGTTGAGCGTGTGGCGGCGGCGTGGTTCACGGCTTCACCCCGCTCGGTCCGCGCGGCGCGTCGCCCAGGAGCATCGCCACTTCTTCGTCGGTGAGCAAGGGTTTCGTGGCGGGGGTCGGAGTGGAGTTCGATGGCGTTGGCGAGGCGTTTGAGATGCCCGTGGTCGCCGCGGTCGGGAGTGGCTTATTGGGTGCTTCAGTTGGTGTGGTCGCATCGCCGGTGAGGCGCAGGCGCGGGGCCGGGCGCGGGGGGTTTTGCGGTGTCGGCATCGGACCGGGCATGCCCACCCATGAGACGAACGCCGGGGCCGTGGCCGCGACGGTGCGTGGGCGCGGAGCTGCGGTTGTGGCGTTTCCGTTGCCGTTGCCGTTGGTATGGGCGTGACCGTTGGACTCGGCCGGGGCGATGGGCGCGGTGTAGCGGGAGAGGCGCTTGGGGGAGGCGGGGTCGTACTGCCAGACGGCGGCGCGGTGGGCGTACTTCGACATGGCGGCGACGAGCGCGTCGATGCCTTCGAGGCGTGAAGGCTCGACGAGGATCAGCAGCATCGGGTCTTTGTGCTTGCCGGAGACGAAGCCGCGTTCATGGAGCACCATCGAGGCGAGTGCTTCCAGGGGTTCGGCGTGGCACTCGACGCTGGAGGCGCGCGGGGCGAGGAGTTCGCGGAGTTCCTTGGGGAGTTTGGCGGGCGGCTCTCGCTGGGCCGAAGGATCGCGCGGGCACCACACAACACAGCGTGCGAGTGCTTGTGCGGCGTTGGTGTTTGGACCCGAGGAAGTTGTGGTACCCACGTCGGCCTTCATGCTGGGCGCAGTGTAGCGGTCCGTGAGGCGGTGGATGGGTGCGTTCGCGCGGGCTTGATCAGTCTGGAGTCAGTACCGCTGTGTTGTCAGCCGTTCAGAAATCGTGGGTGTCGCCCCTTCGGGGCTTTGGTGTGAATGACGGGTTTCCGGGGGTTCCGCTCGCAGACTCGCTCCACCCCCGGCAACGATCTTCCGGCCCTCCGGGCCGAAGAGGGGTCGAGTCGAACAACACGGCGGGTGCGAATGCGAGCGAACCCGGAGTGGTCGCAGAAAGCAGGCTGGGAGCCTGCCCTTCCGGACTCACCCGACGTCGCGGCGTTGGAAGAGCATGATGCCCAGCGAGAGGAACGCCGCGATCTGGGCCGCCGAATAGCCCGCGAGCAGGACGAGGTAGCGGGGGCTGATGGGGTTGCCTTGCGTGACGGCGTCGACCATCCAGAACAGTTGGAGGTTGGGGATGACGCCCCAAGCGGCGCGGGCGGCGAGGTTGCCGCCGGTGGGGCGGATGAAGAGGTAGTCGTTGACCTCGGGGGCCCGCGTGACCGCCAGGTTGTTCACGTTGACGAGGGTGTAGGTCTTGCCCTCGTCCTTGACTTCGCGGACGACGAGCGCGGGGGTGGATTTGGCGGCGAAGACCTGTTCCTGATTGTTCGGGTTGCCTTCAAAGGTGCCCTGAACGGGGACGGCGAGGCCGACGCCGTTGGGGTTGGGGCCGTAGTAGACGGGCTGGCCGATCTTGAGTTCGGGCGAGGGCGGGGTCTTGAGGGTGATGGCGACGTTCTGGCCCGCCTTGTTCATGCCCTCGGTGTCGAGGCGAGTGGTTTCGACGGCCGAGATCCGGCCGACGAAGCGGTTGTCGAAGGCGGGGCGGCCCAGCATGTGGTTGCTGAGGAGGCCGAGCATGAAGAACCCGGCGGCGACGACGATGGTCATGACTTGGCCGAGGCGCGTGGAGCAGGCGACGGCGATGGCGGTGAGCACCATGAGGGACAGCAGCACGCCGCCGGAAGCGATCATGATCTGAGGCTTGACGTCGGTGCCGATGGCCTGCCAGGCCCATTCCTTGCTGACCATCAGCGTGAGCGCGTAGGCGATGAGCGAGAGCGGCAGCAGGGCCCCGATGCAGGTGCTGGAGAAGACCCAGCCGTAGAAGAAGTTGCCCCAGATTCCGAGCGCGATGGCGATGAGCAGGGCGGTGGAGCCGAAGAGGACGACCGGGCCGTCGACGGTGTCGCGGGCGGTGGACATGACGGCGTGGCGGATGGCGAACTGGAAGAAGACCAGCATGATGACGCTGGCGACCAGGATCGATCCGGCGATGCCGAGGTATTTGCCGAGCACGAACAGCGGGCGGCCCACGGGCTTGGAGATGACGGTGAGGGCGGTTTTGTTCTCGAGTTCACGCGAGACGACGCTGGTGGCGACGAACGCCGCGAGGAGGGTGGCGCACACCATGACGGTGGCGAGGCCCATGTCGAGGAGCATTTTGTTGTCGCCCGAGACCTCGGTCTGCTCGGTGTAGCCCATGGAGTAGGACGAGAGCAGGGTGTTGAAGACCTGCATGATGCCCGCGACCATGACCAGCACGAAGAAGATGGGCTGGCGCATCGACTCGACGAAGGTGTTGCGGGCGATGGCGAAGAGTTGGCCGGGCATGGGGGGTGGGGGCAGAGGGCAGTGGGCAGTGGGGCTTGGGCAGTGGGGCTTGGGCAGTGGGGGGAGGGTGAGACGGGCGGGCCTGTGCGGTGGGGAGGGTATGGGTTCCCGCGTGTCGTGGCAGACTACCGGCGAAGAATCTTCGATGTTGGTCGAACCGGGTTCCGTGGCGTTCGTAAAACGATGACCGCCCCGGCGAGGTTCGGGCGCGGTTGTTGCGCGGATAGGGTCGGAGTGTGTTGGCCGGCGGTCGGCAGGCTGGAAGCCTGCCCCACCGACTTGGACGGCAAGGTGGAAGCCTGCCCCACCAAGTGGTTCGAACCCTTCGACGCCGGCACAGGAGACGAGAGACACCGGTTTGTACCCCGCGGCCCCGCTCGGCGCGGACAGGTGATTCCCGAGGCGTTGTCGGGTTGCGTTCGTCGCCCGTGTGTCCCCCTCTTGGACGGTTGTTTCGACTACGATAGACCCGCACGCTAGGGTCCAAACAGGTTCCAAACGGGCTGCTCTGCCCGTGTTCCCACTCCCGCTCTCTGCCATCTCCCCCATATGACCGCAGACCATCTCTCTTACCAGCGGGCCACCAACGTCAGCATCCTCGGCCTGGTCATTCAGGCCGTGCTCGGCGCGATCATGCTGCTCTACGGCGTGTTCGGGACCGACCCCGGCGCGACCAACGCGGCGTACGCGATGCTGCTCGGCTTGCCCATCTGGTTCAGCCTGGCGCTGGTGTTCCATCAGCACAAACTCGAGCGGCTGGAATCGATGGAGGCCGAGGCGTTCCGGTCGTCTCAGGCGGCGGAGGCCTCGGTGTTCGAGGGGATCGCGCAGGATCAGACGGTGCAGGCGACGCGGCTCGCGTGGATGCACAAGTGGTTCCTGCCGCTGGTGAGTCTTTTCGTGGGCGGCGGGTACATCGGGCTGGCGGCGTGGCTGTGGAAGGGGAATCAGGATTTCACGGCGAACGCGGAGATCAGCGGCACGCCACAGAGCGGGTGGGCGATCTCGCTGGGCGTGGGGATCGCGGTGATCGGCTTCATCTTCGCGCGGTTTGTGGCGGGGATGGCCAAGCAGAAGGTGTGGGCTCTGCTGCACGCGGGGTCGGCTTCGTCGGTGCTGTGTGCGCTGTGCGGGGTGGGGCTGGCGTTGGCGCACTTTGCGCTGGCCGCGCTGGATGCCAAGTGGGGGCTGCGGTTCATGCCGGTGATCGTCGGCGTGCTGATGATGGCCTTGGGCGCGGAGATGCTGCTGCATTTCCTGCTGAACTTCTACAGGCCGCGCAAGGCGGGGGAATGGCTGCGTCCGGCGTTTGATTCGCGTGTGCTGGCGTTTGTGGCCGCCCCGGACCGGCTTGCGGCCTCGATCTCCGACGCGGTGAACTACCAGTTCGGGTTCAATGTTTCGTCGACGTGGTTTTACCGGCTGGCGTCGCGGTCGATCTTCCCGCTGGTGGCGTTGGTGGCTCTGACGATCTGGCTGCTGACGTGCTTCGTGGTGGTGCGGCCTGATGAGAGAGGCCTCGTGCTGCGGGGCGGGGCGCTGCTGAGCGAGGTTGGTCCGGGGATGGTTTTCAAGCGGCCCTGGCCTTTCGATGACGTGGTGCTGTACCCCGCGTCGTCGACGAAGGAACTGGTCGTTGGCACGGCCAAGCCGGACAAGGACGGGCCGATTTTGTGGACCAACCAGCACTCGGGCGAAGAGACGCTGATGCTGGTGCAGCCGTGGGGGGCGGGGAGCGCGGGGGCCTCGACGGACCTCGCGCTGCTGGCGGTCGAGGTGCCGATCCATTACGTGGTGAAGGACCTTTCGAAGTACCGGCTGCTGGCGCAGGACGGACGTTCTGAAGAGCCCGAGAAGGTAAGGCGCGATCTTCTGACGGCGGTGGCGTCGGGCGTGGTCATCAAGCACCTGGCGACGTTCACCGTCGATGGGCTGCTGGGTGATCGGCGTGCGGCGGTGGCGGAGGACCTTCGGGTGGGGGTGCAGAAGGCCTTTGACGCGATGGATGCGGGTGTTGAGATCAAGTTCGTGGGCGTCGCGGGCGTGCACCCGAAGCAGGACGTGGCGCCGAGTTTCGAGCGGGTCGTCGAGGCCGACCAGAACCGCGAGGCGATTTTGCAGCGGGCAAAGAAGGCTGAGATCGCTTCGCTCGCGAAGGTTGCGGGCGATGTGGGCAAGGCGCGGGAGATCACCGCCGCGCTGGACGAGTTGCAGCGCTTGAAGAACGCGCAGCCGGTGGATGCGGCGGCCGCCGCGGCGCAGGAAGCCAAGGTGATGACGCTCATCGAGCAGGCCGGGGGTCAGGCGGCATCGATCCTGGCGCAGGCCAAGACGCAGCGGTGGCAGCGGGCGATGGGCGCTCGGGCCGCGGCGGTGCGGAGCGAGGGGCAGGGGGCGAGCTTCCGTGCCGCTCCGGGGGCGTACAAGGCCGCGGAGTTCCTGGCGGCGCTGCGTTCGGCGGCGTCGGGGGCGAAGGTGTACATCACGTCGAACAAGATTCTCGAGGTGCAGGGCAACTTCGAGGACATCCAGCCTGATATCTCGGGCTTCAAGCCCACCGAGAGCAAGTCTGACGAGAACAACAAGTAACGGTTTGATGCCGCATTCCTGATTTTCATTTTTCGTTTTTCGTTTTTCATTTTCGATTCCGTCTCCGACCCCCGACTATCTGAAACTGCAACCATGCGCAAGACCTTTCTCTTCCTGATCGCCGGCGTCATCGCGCTGGGTTTCCTTGTGTACATGATGACCTTCACGGTGCGGTTCACCGAGGCCGCCGTGGTGACGACGCTGGGGCGCGTCACCGAGGCGAGCGTGGTGCGCGAGCCGGGGATGCGGTTCAAGTGGCCCGTGCCGATCCAGAGCGTGACGCTGTACGACACCCGGGCCCGGTTCCTGGGCAGCAAGAGCGAGACGCAGCAGACCGCCGACGACCGGCAGATCATCGTCGAGACGTTCGTGACGTGGAAGGTCGCGGACCCCCTGGTTTTCAACCGGCGGTTCAATCGTTCGGGGTCGGGGGCGGCGGATCACTTCAAATCCGCCGAGAAGGTGCTGAGCGACATGCTCCGCTCGGCGATGAGCGAGGTGAGCCGGTACAAACTGTCGGAACTGTTCACGCCCAAACTGGGTGATTCGAAACTGCCGGCGCTCGAGGCCGACATCATGGCCCGGCTGAAGCGCGGCGCGCCGGTTCCGGCGGCCGCCGCGGGCGCACCGGCGACGCCCGGGGCCCCCGCCCCAGGCACCATCACCGACACGATCGAGTCTTACGGCGTCGAGGTGGTGATGGTCGGCATCAACAAGGTCGTGCTGCCCGAGAGCACCACGCTGCAGGTGTTCGAGCGCATGAAGGCCACGATGGAGGCGCGGGCCTCTCGGGCCGAGTCCGAGGGCACGGCGGCGGAACTGCAGATCCGCTCTGCGGCGGACTCCGACGCCAAGCGCATCGAGGCGTTCGCCCGCGTGAAGGCCGAGACGATCAGGAACAAGGGCGAGGTGGACGCGAGCAAGTGGCTGGAAGCGATGAAGATCGACCCCGAGTTCGCCGCGTTCCTTGAGAAGACGCGGCTGCTGCGCGACGGCTTCGGCAAGAAGGTGATGCTGGTGCTGCCGACGAGCATGTTCGGGCCGGACATCTTTGATCCGGCGTCGTTCAAGGGTCTGATGGAGCGTCCGGCGGTTTCGCCGACGTCGTCTGCCGCACCAGTCAAAGCCGCTCCCGCCCCCGGAACCCCGGGAGGTGGCCAGTGAACGAAGGGTTTTCGGGTTCGGGCGATATCGATCCTTCGGCACCGGTGGCTGAGATGCCGGTGGAGGCTCCGCGGCGCGCGGCGTCGCTGACGCTGCGCTCGGAGGACATCCGCCAGAGCCGTGCCGCGTCGATGGAACTGGCGAACAAGTCGCTGGCCGATGCGCTGCGGCTGACTTACCGCCTGCTGCAGATCGTGATGCTCGTGCTGCTGGCGCTTTTCGCGTTCAGCGGCGTGCGGAAGATCGACCAGGCCGAGAAGGGTGTGCGGATCACGCTGGGGCAACTGTCGGCCTCTGATCTTGATCCCGGTGTGCATTTCAGCCTGCCCTACCCGCTGGGTCAGATCATGAAGGTGAGCACCTCGCAGGTCGCGGTGCGGATCGATGAGTCGTTTTATCCGAAGTTGAGTGCCGAGCAGTTGACGCTGCCGCCGGGCGAACTGGGCATGGGCGACAAACTCCGGCCCGGTGTTGACGGCTCACTGATCACCGGCGACGGGAACCTGGCGCATGCGCGGTTCGGTGTGACATACCACCGTGATGTGCCCGCCGATTACATCCAGGCGCTCGCTGAGGGGCAGGAGACGGCGCTGGTGAAGGCGGCGATGGAGCGTGCGGCGGTGATGACCATCGCCGAGATCCCGCTCGACGACATCCTCAAGCGTCACAGCGCCAACGCGGGCACGCCCGGGGGCGCGGGGGCTGTGGGGTCGGAGATCGAGGACCGCGTGCGCCGGACGGCGCAGGCGACGCTGGACCAGTTGCAGACCGGGCTGCGGATCGACACGGTTTCGCTGCGTGACGAGACGCCGCCCTTGCGGGTGCGGCAGGCGTATCAAGGGGTTCAGACCGCCGAGAGCAAGGCGGCGACCGACCGCGAGAACGCCGAGAAGGCGCGGGCGGCGATGCTGAGTTCCGCCGCGGGTTCGGCGTACCCGGTGGTGCTGGCGCTGATCGATGAGTACGAAAAGAAGAGCGACGCGGGCGATGCGGCGGGCGCCGAGGCGACGCTGATGACGCTGCACTCGCTTTTCGACGGCACGTTTAAGGGCGAATCACTGACTGTGGACGGGCGCGAGTTCAAGGGTTTGAAAGCGCTGAAGGTCGAGGGCGGTGTTTCGGCGATGATGTCCGACGCCGAGTCGTACCGGTCGACGGTGGAGCGGGATGCGCAGTCGCGCGCGTCGGCGTTTACGGCCAAGCGGGAGCAGTACCTGTCGAACCCTCGGGTGTTCATCGCCCGCGAGTGGTCGGAGGCGATGCGGGCGTTCCTGGCTCGCGACACGGTGCAGTCCCAGATGGTGCCGGATGAGGTGCTGAAGTATGTGCTGCGGCTGAGCGAGGACCCCGACATTGCGAGGGGCCAGCAGTCCGCCGCACAGCGACAACTCATGCTGGATAACCCGGCGTACAAGCAGGCCGTCGAAGCGGGGCTTTTGCCCGGCGAGAAGAAGTGATACTTGGTCTGGACACCCGGCTCTGATCGGACTCAATCCACATGAACGAAGCCCCCGTCGTCATCGCCCAGGGACTCACGAAACTGTTCAAGGATTTCTGGCTGCGCGACCGCGCCAGGGCCGTGGACGGGATTGATTTCGATGTCCGGCGCGGCGAGGTGTTCGGTCTGCTTGGACCCAACGGCTCGGGCAAGTCGACGACGATCAAGATGATCCTGGGGCTGCTGCGGAAGACCTCGGGCCGTCTGGCGGTGTTCCAGATGCCGCCGCAGGACGTTTCGATCAAGAAGCGGATCGGGTATCTGCCGGAGGAGTCGTACCTGTACCCGTTCCTGAACGCGCGGGAGACGCTGGATTACTACGCGAAGTTGTTCCAGTTGGATTACGCGGTTCGGCGGCGGCGCATCGATGAACTGCTGGACATGGTTGGGCTGACGGGGGTGCAGCACCGGCAGGTGCGGGAGTACTCCAAGGGCATGCAGCGGCGCATCGGGATTGCGCAGGCGCTCATCAACGACCCGGAACTACTGATCCTCGACGAGCCGACGACGGGGCTTGACCCCATCGGCACGCGGCAGGTGAAGGACCTCATCACCATGCTGGGCAAGCGGGGGAAGACGATCATTTTGTCCAGCCATTTGCTGGGCGATGTGGAAGACTGCGTGGACCGGCTGGTGATTTTGTACGGCGGGAAGATCCGGGCGCAGGGGACGTGTGATTCGCTGCTGGAGTCTCAGGAACGCGTGGTGCTGGAGACCGACACGCTCGATCCGCAGACCATCGATGAGGTGAACCTGGTGCTGGAGCGGCACCAGCGGTCCGCCGCGCGGGTGTCGAGACCGCGTCAGAAACTCGAGGACCTGTTCATCGGGCTTGTGGAGAAGGCGCAGACGGATCGTGTGGCCACCAGCGGCGCGCGGCACGGCGGCGTCACGGCGTCGTTCCTTTCCGAAGGGGCGGCGACCGGCGGGCAACTCATCGACAACCTGCTCTCGAACGTGGACGCCGAGCCCGCGGCGATGCCGGTGGCGGCACGCCCGTCGGCGGCGCCGAGCAACCAGCCGGATCGTTCGCTGATCGAAGGGCTGAGCGGGTCGGGCCCTGCGTCCGCCGCTTCGACCGCGCCGGTGCCTTCCGCCGCGTCTGCTCCAGCGAGGCCCGCACAGGAGCCCGACCGCGACCTGCTGGGCTCGCTGCTGGGCAGTCCTGAGGGTGGGCCGGATTCCAAGCCCGGTTCTGACGGCCCGGAGAAGAAGCGCTGATGAACCTCTTCGCCCGTCTCAACCTGATCCAGAAGTCCACGCGGTTCAAGTGGGTCGCGTCGGCGGTTGTGGTGGCGCTCGCGCTGTTCCTCTTGGGGACGATGTGGGTCGCGGCCAATCGCCCCGGTGCGGCGACGGCCCCAATCGCCAAAGACCCGGCAGGGCAGAGCCAAGTCGCACCGGGTCCGATGGCCCGGTTCATCGAAGCCGGGCCGATCGCGCTGCTGAAGCGGGGCGAGGAGGCCGCACGCGGAGCGATGCGGACGCGCGAGGGGACGGTGATGGTCGTCGGCTTCGCCGCAGCGGCGGTGGCGGGGACGGTGTTCGTGATCTGGCTCGGGCTGGGGCTGAGTTACCTCGCGCTGCTGGTGCTGGGGTGGGGTGTGGCGTGGCCTTTGGCGGCGTGGGAATCGACGGCCCGCACGGGGCAGGTTCTGCTGGGTGTGGTGCCGCTCACGCTGTTCTTCCTGGTGCTGATGCAGGTGCTGCGGATCGCGCTGGGGGGTTCGACGCCGGTGTTCGCGGTGGCGCGGAACGTGCTGGTCGAGGCGGTGCGGATGAAGGTCAGTCTGGTATTTATCGTGATCCTGATCCTGTTCCTGGCGGTCATCCCGGGGATGCTGACCGAGGACCAGCCGCTGCGGTTCCGGGTGCAGCAGTGGCTTTCCTATGGAGTCGGACTGTCGTATGCGGTCTTGGCGATGCTGACGCTGTTTCTGTCCGCCGGGACGGTGGCGTTCGAGCAGCGCGACCGCGTGATCTGGCAGACCATGACCAAGCCGGTGCGTCACTGGGAGTATGTGCTGGGCAAGTGGATCGGCGTCATGGGCCTCAACGCCGTGCTGCTCACCGTCACCGCGGCGGGGGTGTATCTGTTCACCGAATATCTCAGCCACCAGCGTGCCCGGGGCGAGACGGCGTACCTCGTCCGCGAGGACGGCATGCGGGCCGACCCGACCGACCCGGCGATGGAGCCGGTCATCGACCAGCGTCTGGCGGAGGCGAAGGAGCGGGTGCCGTCGTTCCAGATCACGCCGCAGGCGCGTGAGGTGGTGCGGTACCAACTGGTGAACGAGTTCATGAGCGAGGACCGGCGGATCCTTGAGTTGCAGGTGCTCTCGGCCCGCGGCGGGGTGTTCCCCGAGCCGCCTCAACTGGTGGCGGAGGAGGTTTCGAAGATCATCGACGGGCGCGTGGCGCAGGCGGCGGCGGACAACCCGTCGTTCACGCCGGGTGCCGGCTTCCGCAAGAAGATCGAAGCGGACGTGCTGCAGGAGATCTTTACGCAGTCGCGGACCATCGCGCCGGGGTTCAAGCAGCAGTTCCTGTTCAAGGGGCTGGGCGACGTGAAGAAGCAGTCGCAGCGGGGCGAACTGACGCTGCGCTACAAGGTGAACGCGGGGAGCAACAACCCCTCGGCCATTTACAAGTTGGTCATGTTCATCAACGGTTTCCCGAAGGAGGTCGCGACGGCGCTGAAGGTGACGAACTCGCTGTCGATCGAGCCCGAGGTGATCGACGACAAGGGGGAACTCCTGATCGAGATCGCCAGCGACCCGTCGAACGCCTTCGCGATGAACTTCCCGCCCGACGGGCTGGAACTGATGTACCGGGCCGGCGGGTACGAGGCGAACTTCTTCCGCGTGATGTCGGCGATCTGGGTGAAACTGGGGTTCATCGCCGCGGTGGCGATCGCGGCGGCGACGTTCCTGAACTTCCCCGTGGCGTGCCTGGTGGCGGTGACGGTGCTGTTCGCCGCCGAGAGCGCGGGGTTCCTGAAGGAGTCGCTGGAGGTGTACGTCTCGTACGACGAGCACACCAAGACGACCAACTACTTCGCCGTGGTGGTTCGGGCGGTGGCGATCCCGGCGTCGTTGGCGTTCCAATCGTTCAGCGAACTCAAGCCCAGCACGAACCTGGTCGAGGGTCGGCTGGTGTCGTGGTCGTCTCTCGGCGGCGCCACGGCGTTGATCGGCTCTTGGACGCTCGGCGCGCTGCTCATCGGCTGGGGCGCTTTCCGCCGGCGTGAACTGGCGACGTATTCCGGACACTGACGAGAGGGGTGGCCCACCGGTCCCCGGTGGGCGAATCGAGAATCTCCGAACCCATCCGCCCGCCGGGGACCGGCGGGCCACCCAACGGCCCTCCCCATGCTCGAACGCAACAGGCTCGTCCAACTCCTTGCAGCGGTCATCGCGGTGGTCGCGCTGTTCGCCTCGGGCCCGCTCAGCGTGGCGCTCACGGCGGAGGCGGGACGCGCGGAGATGGTCTACACCGACCAGGCGCAGGACGGCGACCCGCCGGAAGTGGCTTTGGGCATCGCCATGGGCGCGTTCCGCGGGTTGTTCGTCAACTACCTGTGGCTGCGGGCGACCAAGTTGAAAGAGGAAGGCAAGTTCTACGAGGCCATCGAACTGAGCCAGGCGATTACGCGGCTGCAGCCGCGGTTCCCGCGGGTGTGGGCGTTCCACGCGTGGAACATGTCGTACAACATCTCGGTGGCGACGAACACCGCGAGCGAGCGGTGGACGTGGGTGAAGGCGGGTGTGGACCTGCTGCGCAAGGAGGCGATCCCGCGCAACCCCAACGACGTGCTGCTGTACAAGGAACTGGCGTGGATCTTCAACCACAAGATCCAGTCGTTCTCGGATGATGCCAACCGGTACTACAAGCGAAGGCTTGCGGAAGAGTGGACGTACGTGCTGGGCCAGCCGCCGGCGCTGCCCGAGGACACCAAGGCCGCCCGCAAGATGATGGTGGATTGGATGGCCCCGATCGCCAACGCGCCCGAGCGGCTTGAGGACGTGATCGCCGAGGAAATCAAGGCGCAGAAGGCCAAACTCAGGCCGGGCGACCCGGAGCCCGAGGGCGGATTCACCAGCAAGGTGCAGGTGCTCGTCGATGCCCTGCGCAAAGAGGGCGGCCTGAAACTCGACGAGACCTTCCTCCGCTTCTACACGCTGAACGACATTTACAGTTCGTCGTGGTACAGCCAGAAGGGGGTCTTCCGCCTCGCCGACGCCTCGCGGAACTCGGTGGTCGAGTGCTTCCGCGCCGATGCTTCCTTCAAAGATGCCTGGGACCGGCTCATCCCTCACGTGCGGAAGCGCGTGCTGGTGGACGAGAAGAAGATGGACCCGGCCCGCATGGCCCGGTACACCATGAAGTTCGGTCCGCTCGATTGGCGACATCCCTCCAGCCACGCCATCTACTGGGCGGCGCAGGGCGTGGACGAGACGCTCGAACGCACCGGCAACCACCAGTTCGACACCCTCAACACCGACCGCATCGTGGTGCAGGGCCTGCAGGAACTCTTCCGCTCGGGGCGGATCTTCTATGACCCCGTGCTGGATTCGTACACCGCGCTGCTCGACACCAACTGGGCCGATTCCTACGGCGACGTGGTCGGTGAACTCGCCGCCCGCGGCGGCGTCGCCGAGAGCGAGAAAAGGTCGTACACGCTGTACGGGGCGGGGTACGAGAACTTCCTGCGGGACGTGATCCGCGTGTACTACCGGATGGGGGAGTACGACAAGGCGCAGGAGACGTACGCGAAACTGGCGAGTTGGCGGGGGCTGAACGTCAACGACCCGGACAAGATTGTCGAGATGCAGTTGCCGCTGGCGGAGTTCGTGAAGAAGGAACTGCGGGACGACCGGCTGAGCGTGCCGCACGTGGTGGCGGGCGAGGTGGCGGGGGCGCTGCTTGACGCGTACTACAACGGTCTGCTGCGTGGGAACGTGAAGCGGTTCAGCAGCGGGTTCAAGTATGCCGAGGAGGTCCACAAGATTTACTTCACCGAGAAGCAGACGGTGCGGACGACGGCGGACGCCGATTCCAACCGCATGGACGAGATGCCCCGGCAGTTCCCCGACATGGCGGCGCAGGTGTTCGTGAGCATGCTGGCGATGGGCGAGATGGACCCGGCCCAGGCGTCGACGATCTTCAGCAAGGCCCCCTCGGCGATCCAGCAGATCTCCTTCGACCAGTTGCGGAGCATCATGCTGCGGCGGGGGATGCCCGAGAACGCCGTGGCGGACTTCTTCCCCGAGCCGGCGGGGATGAAGGAGTACCGCGCGGAGCGGGCGCGGATCGAGGCGCAGTCCGATGCGGAACTGAAGCGGCGGATGCAGACCGAGCAGAAGTGATCCGACTGTGCCACGGCTTGGCGTCTTCGGCAAGCCGTGTCTCGGATTCTCGGCAGTCGCACGGCTTGTCGAAGACGCCAAGCCGTGGCACGTGGATGGCGATCAGAGTTTCTTCAACGCCCTCACCAGCGCATCGATGTGTTCGTGCGTGTGCGCCGCTGAAACTTGACACCGCAGCCGCGCGTGCCCTTCCGGCACCACCGGGTAGCCGAAGCCGATGACGTAGACGCCCAGTTCGAGCAGGCGCTTGCTCATGGCGATGGCCTTGGCCGTCTCGTGGACGATGATGGGGCAGATGGCGGTGGGGGATTCGAGCACGTCGAAGCCCGCGGCCTTGATCTGCTTTCGGGCGTAGGCCACGTTGTCGCGGAGGCGCTGGACCCGCTGCGGCTCGCGGAGCATGATCTCGATGGCCGCGCCCGCGCTGCAGGCGGTGGTGACGGGGAGCGCGTTGGAGAAGAGCGTGGGGCGGGCGCGCTGGACGATGGTCTCGATCGCCAGTCTCGGCCCGGCGATGTAGCCGCCCGCCGCGCCGCCCAGGGCCTTGCCGAGGGTGCCGGTGAAGAGGTCGATCTGTGAGCCTTTGAGCCCTGCGTGCTCGTGGGTCCCGCGCCCGGTTTTGCCCATGACGCCGGTGCCGTGGGAATCATCGACGGCGAGTAGGGCGCCGAACTTGTCGCACAGGCGGCGCATGGCGGCGAGGTCGGCGATGGAGCCTTCCATGCTGAAAACGCCGTCGGTGATGACCCAGATCACGCCGCCTTGACCTAGTGCGGCCTTCGCTTCGCTGAGTTTCGCTTCGAGGGCGGCGAGGTCGTTGTTGGGGTAGACGTAGCGGTTGACGCCCTTCTTGATGACCGAGCAGAGGCGGATGGAATCGATGATGCAGGCGTGGTTGAGGGCGTCGGAGATGATCGCGTCGCCGGGTTCGCACAGCGTGGGGAAGACGGCCTCGGTGGCGTTCCAGCAACTGACGAAGGTGTAGGCCGCCTCCTGGTCGAGCATCGCGGCGATGCGGGCTTCCAGGGCGTGGTGGGGGGTGAAGGTGCCGCAGATGAAGCGGACGCTGGCGGTGCCCGCGCCGTAGTCGCGGAGGCCCTTCAGGCCGGCCTCGATGACCTCGGGGTGATCGGCGAGGCCGAGGTAGTTGTTGGAGCAGAAGCAGATCGCTTCCTTGGTGGTGCCGTCGGGTTGTTTGAGGCGGACGACGGGGCCCATGGTGCCGTCGATGGTCTGGAGGACCTTGTACTCGCCGCGGTCGCGTAGGCCGGAGAGCAGGGCGGAGGCACGCTGGGCGAAGGGGTGGTTGGCGTTCATGCGCTCATTGTTGCACGAAGCGGCCCCGGCCGCCCGCCGTCTGGCACGAGTTCAATCGAGTATGCGTTGTCGCGTGACCCAGTTCACCCCGCCGCAGGTTGGCAGCACGAGTTCGTCGCCGACGGAGGCGTTCAGACGCGTGAGGGTGAGCAGCCGCACGTCGCAGCCGGATTCGGGCGTGGGCGGAAGCCTGGCCCATGGACTGGGGGGTGGAGCGGTGTGGGCGGGGCCGCGCGCTGCGTTGAGCATCATCGCGGTGCCCGCCGCCAGCGCCATCACGCAGGCACCCGCGGCGAAGCGCAGGTTCCTCCGGCTCCGCGAGCCCGCCAGCGACGCCGCCCGCGCGAACGACTCGGCCCGTTCCTTGTCCACTTCCCCGCCCCGCCCCGCACCCGGGGGGGCCGAGAGCGAGCCAAGCATCTGCTGCAGTCGATCGTCGTTCTCAGGTTGCATGCCGCGCCTCCTGCGGGTTGGTGGTGTCCTGCTCCGCGATGAACCCGCGCAGCCGCTCGAGCGCCGCACGGTAGCGCGACGCCAGCGTGTCGCGGCTGATCCCCAGCACCGCGCCCATCTCGTCGAAGGTCAGCCCGGCGCGGTGCTTCAGGATCACCACGTGCTGGTGCTCGGGCGAGAGCCGCGCCACGGCCTCGTGCAAGCCGGGATTGCGCGGGTGCGTCCCGACCTCTTCGGATGTTTGGAATGGTTCCGGTGCGGCCGCGTGCCGCTCTCGGCGATCCGCACGCACGCGCCCGCGCCGGAGCATCAACGCCTCGCGCCGCGTCAACTCGCACAGCCAGGCGCGGGGCCGGCGCACCAGCGCGACCAGCGGAAAGGGCGTGCGGAGCATCCGCATCAGCGCGTTCTGCGCCGCGTCTTCGCCGAGGGATGCGTCGCCCGTCACGACCGCGCCCACGGCGCTCAGCAGCGGGAACACCCGCGCGTGAAGCAGGCGTGCCGACGCCTCGTCCCCGCGTCGGCATGCCATCATCAGCCCGCGATCTTCCGCGTGGTCGACCACGTTAGTTGATCCGCTCCAGTGCCGCGGCAAACGCCGTGCGGCTGTGAAGGAACTGGCGGTTGGCCGCGCTCAGCGACGGGGCGAGGAAACCCGCCCAGGAATCGTCGAGCATCGAGGGGAGTTTCTGCAAGGCCTCGTCGGCGCCGTCGGTCCCGAACACCCGCAGCCCAACCTCGTAGTACTCGTTCAGCGCTTCGATGCCCCGGCGCACCTTCTGACTGTCGTCGAGCACGGCGAGAGCCCGATCGCGGTACTGCGGCGTGAGCCCGAACTCTTCGATCGCTCGCAGTGCTTCAGGGGTCCGGCCGTTCAGCCCCACGCGCTCCAGCCACGCGATTGACAGGCGACGCTCCGACTCCAACGAGGCGCGGATGCGGAACGGGTCGGCCGCGTTGAACTGGGCGAGCGCCTGCCGCAGGTTCTCGCGGTGTGCGCCGGTCAGTGCGTGCTCGCGCTGGATCCGCTGCCACGCGGCGTCGACCATCTCGAAACACCGGGCCGAGACCAGGGCGCCGATGAGCACATCCTCCTGCGACGCGTGCCGCGAAGTGCCCAGGGCCGCGGTGAGCCGACGGATCGCCGAATCGAGTTGCTCGGGCTTGCCCGAATTTGCCTCTGCGACGGCCCCTACCACCTCGGCCTGCACCACGGTGCGCATCGGGGCCATGTGGGGCATCGTCGCCAGCAAGCCGTCGGCCTCGTAGTCGACGCCAAAATCGCAACTTGGCGTCATCGCGGCGCGGAACAAGAGGGTTTCCGGCACGCTCTGGGCCGCCTTCAGCAGTTCATCGGCGGGCTTCCACGCCGGGTCGAGCAGCCTCTCCGCCGTGACGCTGGCAAGAATCTGGGCGTTCTGCTCCGAGATCTGGGCGAACACCTGCCAGTAGCGGAGCGCCGCGTTGGCGTCCTGGGCCCTCGGCGCATCGTCGGCCGCGAAGGAAGCAGATGCGCCAGCGAGCATGAGGAGCCCCGCGGCGGCAAAGAAACGGATGGTGCGCATCGGTCGAATCTCCTGGGTTGGGGGCTGATTGTCTGCGAGGGGCGCCGGTGGGGCGAAGAGTGCTTCAATCACGTTGGAAGCCGTGTCGCACCATCCGGGGCGCGGGTCGGGCCAGTCCCGCCGCGCCTTGACACCCTGAAGATGCCGCCGAGCCGGTGCCGTGTGACCGATGTCCTTGCGAATCTGCCCGAGGCAAGCCCTCTACGGACAGATGCCGTACGGAACGGGCCTGTGCCGGGTTGCGAGCCTAGAATCCTCACCATGCTCCGAAAGGTCCTTTACTGCAAAGTCCACATGGCCGCCGTGACCGGGGCCAAGCCTTCCTACAACGGGTCGATCATGATCGACCCGCTGATCCTGAAAGAGGTGGGCCTGCGGGCCAGTGATGCGGTGGTGGTGGCCAACTGCCGTACCGGCGCACGCTTCGAGACCTACATCTTCTGGGGCGAGCCGGGGTCGAAAGTGTGCGAGGTCCGCGGTGCCGCGGCGCATCTGGTTGAGCCGGGCGACCGCGTCATCGTGATGCACTACGCGCTGATGGACGACAAGGAATACGCCTCCCACCGCCCCCGCGTGGCCCTGATGCGCGAGGACAACACCGTGGGCGAACTGCTGCGGTACGAGCCGACGCCTGGCTGACGGGAGCCGCAGTTCGGGCCGTCGCGGCACGTTTCTCGCATCTTGCCTGCGAACCCGCCGATATGTATCGGGTCGAACGATGACGTCCCTCTGTCCGCCTCCGATGAGCACACCCATGCGAGATACTCTGCGATTCCTCGCCTTCACCGCGGCGGTTGCGTTGGTGGTGCCCCACGCCGCGGCGCAGCAGCCCGCCGCGACCACGCAAACTTCCGTGATCGCCGCGGAACTCGCGGACAAGCCCGTGGACATCCCCGGCCTGAACGTCTCCATCCGGTTGCCGGTGGGTGCCATCGCCGAGTCTTCGGGTGTCGGTCTCGACAGCCGCCTCAACGTCAAGTCCTCGTCCGACCCCTCCAAAGTGGAGTGGCTGCTCCAGGCTTTCGCGTCGGTGTCGCGTGATGTCACGCTGACGCCCGCCACGGTGCTCGACAGCATCATCGAAAAACGCCGCGGAGGGCAGACGGCGGTGAACCCCGCCACGCGCCGCCGCATGGAAGTCCGTGCGTTCGACCGCATCGACAACCTCATCATCAACGGGCACCAGGTGTCGCGGGTGTATCTCGATGTTCCGGAAGCGACGAACCTGCCGACGTCGGGGTACACGGTGTTCATGCCCACGCCGGGGACGTTCGTGATCTTTCAGTTCGATTGCCCGCCGGGGAACGTGGCGACGGCGCGGCCGATCATCGAGACCGCCCTGGCGACGACAACCTTCCGCGACCAGAAGGTCGAGAACGCCCTGCGCCGGCACGGGATCGAGGAGGCGCGGCAGTTCCTGGCGTCGCTGACGCCGGAGGATTTGGAAGCGGCGATGCCTTCGGAGCCTGCGCTTTTCCGGTTGTTCAAAGCAGGCCCAAACACGAGCAACGCCGCCGGGCCTGTCGACGGCGATCTCGAAGTGGGCTATCAAAAGATCACGCTCCGCAAGGGCCAGGCCGGCGAAGTTTCGAACAGCGACAAACTGAAGTGGTCGCGCGATGATCGCGAGTTCGGGCTGCTCGGCAAGATCGAGGCACGCGGGCTGGTGTTCACGCCGGGAGCGGAGGCGTTGGCGGCGGAAGAGAAGCCCCAGCCGCAGGCGGTGGTGGATTCGGTTTCGGTGTTCTGGCTCTCCAACGACCGGCAGACCGAGACGGGCTCGGTGATCAACGTCGTGAAGCGGGGCGAGAAGTCCGACACGTACGTGCAGACGTTCGTGCGGCGGGGGCAACGGCTGACGGTGCAGACGAACACGCCGGGGCAGGAGCCGAAATCGCAGGACTATGACAAACTTCCTGACGGCTACATCAGCCGGGTTGAGTTGTTGTTGCTGCCCCGGCTGGTGGCGATGAAGAACGGGACGGCCGCGGCCGGTGAAGAGGCGGCGGGCAACGAGCCGGTGGTCTTCAATCTGTATTCGTTCGATTTCACCGCCGGGAAACTCGCGATGCGGCGCGATGAGTTCACCAGAGTGATGTCGGGTGGCCCAGGGGATGCCGGTGGGTGGTCCTGGCTCAGTCTGCCGTACGAGGGCCAGCCCGATCGGAGGGTCGAGGCCCGGATTGATGGTGCGGGCAACATCCTCACGCGGTCCGCCGATGGTGTGACGACGCAGGCGATCGAGGGCAAGGCGCTGCTGAAGTTGTGGCAGGATCGGAAGTTGCCCATCGACGGGAGGTAGAGCGTTTTCCGCCTGAAACCCGCGGTGTTGTGCTTTGTTCGCTGGCCCTCGCTTGCGCTTCGGGTTCGTTCTTGGCCGCCTGAAACGAACTCGAAGCGCAAGCGAGGGCCAGCACCCAAACTGTCGCAAGCCGGGGACTCAATCGGAATCCGTGCGAGCGCCTCGGGGGTTTCGTCGCAGAGCCTCCTCCACCCCCGGCAACGGACGATCAGGCCTTCGGCCTGACAAGGACCGTTTGGCCATGCCACCCCATGCCATCAGCGCGAACTGCTGGCGCCTTTTGTCGGCGGCGGCACTTTCAACTTCATCCCGGGTTTCAGGTTCGACCCGTCCTCGTCCAATGCCGGGTTGGCGGCGCGGATGTCCTGCCACATGGAGGACTTGCCGTAGAGCGCCTGCGCGATGCCGATGAGGGTGTCGCCGGAGGCGACGGTGTACTCGACGAACTCGGATTCTGCGGCGGGAGATTCGACGACGACGCCTTGCGTGTTGTCGGGATCGTGGGGGACTTTGATGACTTTGCCCGGTTTGAGGCGGGTGAAATCCAGCAGCGGGTTGGCTTTCAGCACGGCGCGCCAGTGCTTGGTGGTGCCGTATTTCTTCTGCGAGATGACCTGCGCGTTGTCGCCCTTCTGGACCTCGTACATGTCGAACGTGGGGGGGATGGTCTCGCCGGGTTTCGGCGCGGGCTTCGCCGGGGGCACGGCGGGTCCGGACGGTGTGTTTGCCATCGGCTGGGCCGCACGGTTGATGATGCCTTGCGCCACCAGCGACGCGTCGGGCGATGGGGATGCCTCCTGGCGAAGAGGCACGGTGCTCGGCGTGTTCGGGATCGTGTCCGGCAAGGGTGCCGTGGGCGACGGCTGCGGCGGCGCTTCGACCACTGGGTTTCGTGCGGCGAAACCCGGCGAGGCCAGCGTCCCACCAACCACCCGCGCATCATCACTCGGCGGCGGCGTTGTCCGCCAGTACACCACGATCCACACCACCACCAACAGCACCGCGGCGATCCCGGCTCGGGTTGATCCGTTCATGGGACGACTCCGTTCCAACGCCAACCGCGCGAGTCCGCAAAGAAAGAACCCCGAGCGTAAGCGAGCGGGCCGCTTCTCGCGGCGGTGGACCGCCCAGCCCGAGTTCGGGACACCTCCCCTTCGGCAAAAACCGTGACCATGGCCCACTCGGAACGCCCATGTCCAGGAAGGCGACACCGGTTCGCAAGGCCGGCAGCCCGCCCGGACATGAGCACAGCAACCCCCTTCCCCGGCACGCGATGCGAGGCGCTGTTCCGGGGTTGGGGGCCAGTCGGCGGTTGCAAACTGGGGGGGAGAGAGACCGTTGGCGGGCCTGTTCGGCCGCCGGCGGTAATCGCAGCGGCTCGGGAAACCTCGCCCCCGGGCCGCTGTGCTTTTTGGCCCGCTCGACTTTTCTTCCGCCGCGCCGAACGCCGATCCTCTCGGTCGGATACCGTTCGGTCCACCCGAGAATGTCGAGCGAGAATCGTTCCCATCCCGGCTCACACGCACCCGCAGGAAACCCCCGCGAAAGGGGTACCCATGGTCCGGATTCACCAGATCCACAAAAATCCGGCGAATCCTCAAACCAAGATCAGCACGAGGACGGAATGCTCTTGTCGCGCGCCGGTGCGGGCGACAGGGACGCCTTCATGCGGCTCTACCAGCGGTACGAGAAAAGGGTGTACGGCCTGGTGGTCACGCTGATCGGTCGGGGCGCGGCGGCGGACGACGCGTTTCAGGACGCCATGTGGGAGATCTGGCGTCGGGCCTCCACCTACGACCCGCGGCTCGGTTCCGCGGCCTCGTGGATTCTGATGCTGGCCCGTTCGCGTGCGATCGACACCGCACGGAGGCGGACCAGGATCAACAAGTTGAATCGGACACTCGCGGAGCGGGCACAGGCATCGGCGGGCAGCGGGGGGGCCGAGAGTTTCGCGGCGACCGGCCTCGACGGGCGGCAGGGCTCGGAGTCAGACCGGGGGTTTGGTGAGGACCATCTCGACGTCGCGGACCTGGGGAACCGGGCTTCGCGGCTTTTGGCGACACTCCCGAAGGAGCAGGGCGAAGTGGTGCGCATGGCGTTCATGCAGGGGCTGACGCGCGAGCAGATCGCGCAGGCCCTGGGCATCCCGGTCGGGACGGTGAAGACAAGAATCCGCACGGCGGTACGGACACTTTCAGGCGCGATGGCGGCACAGACGGACGATGTTGAGGCAGGCGAAGGGAACGGACGGAACCGATGAAGTACGGCCCGGTTCGACATCCCGAGTTCGAATATGGCGGCCCGCCGCAGGGCGATGCTGCGCCGCTGGATGTGCGGGAGATGGCCGCGCTGTACGCCGTGGGCGCGCTGACGGACGCCGAGCGGGATCACTTCGAGGCCCTGGTTCGTGCGGGGAATCCCGAGGCGGTCGAGGCCGCGGCGGAGTCCTGTCGAGCCATGGAAACCCTCACGGCGTCGATGCCCGAAGTGGCCCCGCCCCCCGAGGCGGAACGCGTGATCCGCATGCGGCTGGGGATGTGGGAAGCGGCCGCGGCGGACGCGGTGGCAGTCGACCGGCACGCTCAAGACCACCATCACGCCCATGAGCATGATGCCGACGACCATCTGCACGAACACGCCGCGCGTCAGGAAGCGCTGGTGGTGGCGCGGCGCGGGGACATCAAGTGGCGGCCCACAGGGTTGCCGGGCGTGAAGGGGTGTACGTTGTACGCCGACAAGAAGAACAACCGGCGCACCGTCCTGCTGAACATGGCCCCGGGGTCGTACATCCCCGACCACAACCACGAGGGGATCGAGGAAGTGCTGATTCTGGAGGGGGATCTCTCGGTGGGCCCGATCCCGCTGAAAGCCGGCGATTACTTCCGGGCCAAGCCAGAAACCAAGCACGGCGTCCCCCGCACCGAGCAAGGCTGCATCGCCCTGGTCTTCTCGACGTATTCGGCGATCTCTACGAAGACGAAGATGGGGTTTGCGCTGGAAGTCCTCAAAGACCTCCTCCGGCGCGGGAAGAAGTCGGCCTAGCGAATCACCAAAGAATCGGATCGCCCAACGTGCCACGGGTTGACGTCCTCGACAACCCGTGCGGACGCACTGCGACCAAACAAAACCCAATTATTGCAACGATGCCCGCCGCTCGATCCCCTTCCGGCTCTAGGGGGCGTTCCCGACGCCGTTCCAGATATCCACAATCTCGACCTGTCCTTCTATCCTTATGGATGGCGGTCAGGACCATCGGCTTGCCCCCAAGATTCACCCCGCCTTGACACTTGCGGGAAGTTCGCTATCCTTCCCCTCCCCCCGAAGGCGTCTATGCGCTCTCCGGGTGGTGGTCGAGCAGTTGGTGGGATCGGCAGTGCCCGTGAAAGCGGGACCGCTCGCCGGTGACAGCCACATCGGACCCATCGGTGGATACCGCCGCAGCGTCGGCAGGTCCCCGAGTCTTTGCGGAAGGCAGGATGCCTTCCGCCAGTGTGATTCTTTCGCCTTTGCGGACGTACCCGCAGAAGCGACATCTTTGGACCTGATCGATCGAGCCCAAGCGGCTCAGGATGAAGCATGAGCGTCGGCCGAATCCGAATCCGAATGGAGTCCTACGACCACCTGGCGTTGGACGTTTCCGCCAAGGAAATCGTGGACCACGCCAAGCGCACCAGCGCCAAGGTGGCGGGCCCGGTGCCGCTGCCCACGCGCATCGAGCGCTACACCGTGCTTCGTTCGCCCTTCATCGATAAGAAGTCGCGCGAGCAGTTCGAGATCCGCACCCACAAGCGCATCATCGATATCACCGAACCCAACGCCCGCACCGTCGAAGCGCTCAACCGCCTCGTCGTCCCCGCCGGCGTGTTCATCAAGATCAAGGCCTAACCGAACTTCAAGGCCGGCTCAGCACCCGCTGGACCGGCCTTTTCCACGCATCGACAACGAAGGCTCCTCTGCACCGCAACGTCATCGCGGTACCCGCACGAGCCCGGCAAACAGCCACGCCCGACGCCCTCACGGAACAACCCTGTGTGCGGGAGGCGACAGACGAAGGATCGAACCACCATGGGAATCAGTCTTCTCGGCACGAAAATCGGCATGACCCGCGTCTTCGACGACGCCGGTGTCTCCGTGCCCGTGACCGTCATCCAGTGCGGCCCGTGCGTCGTCACTCAGCTGCGGACCATGGAAGTCGACGGCTACACCGCCGTGCAGATCGGCTTCGGCAAGTTCAAGGCCCGCAACTCGACCTTCCCGATGATCGCCCACGACGCCAAGGCCGGCAGCGACCCCCTCCGCGAGCACCGCGAGTTCCGCGTCGATGCCAAGGAACTGGCGGAGTACTCGCTGGGTCAGGTGCTGACCGTCGCCGCGCTCGAGAAACTCGCGTTCGTCGATGTCGTCGCCACCAGCAAGGGCAAGGGTTTCCAGGGCACCATGAAGCGTCACAACTTCAAGGGCATGCCCGCCACGCACGGCACCGAGCGCAAGCACCGCTCTCCCGGCTCGATCGGCTCCCGCTCGTCCAATCGCGGTACCGGTTCGCTGAAGCGCGGCATCCGCATGTCGGGCCAGATGGGCAACGAGCGGTCCACCCAGCGTTCGATCGAGGTGGTCCGCATCGACGCCGAGAAGAACCTGATCCTGGTCAAGGGCTCGGTGCCCGGCCCGGCGACTGGTCTTGTCGAGGTCCGCGCCTCGGTCCGCCTGTACCGCCCCAAGGCCCGCAAGCAGGCCGAACTGACCAAGGGCAAGTAAGGCGTCGATTCCGGGAACAAACGATTCGTGATTCGTGATTCAGATCGGTGATTCAAGTTTCAGGCGGCTCGTCGGCAGCGACGATCCCGCCCGCCGGAAAGGTCCAGAGGCGCGAGCCAAAGGAAACCGCCCGGCACATCAAAGCGGCACTTCGCCGAGTCAGACCCGGAACCGCCCAACCCTGATCCACCGGATCAGCACTGGGACCCACGGCCCCCGGGCGAGGCGCTCCCCTCCGGAGATACACAGGCCCGCATGTTGCGGGCCAACCGGATGAGATAGGCGAACGACGAGTGAGATTCCCTATGGAAGTCCCCGTCTTGAACATGCAGGGCAAGCAGGTCGGCACCCTCAAGGTCGACGAAATGGCCCTGGGCGGCGAGGTCAACCCCGCCCTCATTAAGCAGGCGTACGTGCGCTATCACGCGAACCTCCGTCAGGGCTCGGCCCGGACGAAGAACCGCGCCCGCGTCGCCGGCTCCACGCGCAAACTCTACAAGCAGAAGCACACCGGCAACGCCCGCGCCGGCACCGTCCGCACCAACATCCGCAAGGGTGGCGGCCGCGCCTTCGCGAAGGTCAAGACCCGCGAGGATTACCGCCTCGACATGCCGATCAAGATGCGCCGCAAGGCCAACCGCAACGCCCTTCTGGCGAAGTTGCTTGATTCGGAAGTCAAGGTTGTCGACGCCCTGAACTTCGAGACGCCCAAGACGAGCGCCTTCCAGGCCCTGTTGGCGACCCTCGGCATCGACCGCACCTGCACCATCGCGATCAACGCTAAGAACGAAGGCGCCCGCAAGGCCGCCCGCAACCTTGAGCACGTCACCGTGTGCAACAGCGCCCAACTCACCGTGTGGGACCTGATGAACAGCCGCTACGTGGTCATCACCAAGGCCGACCTCGAGGCCTGGATCGCCGGGCCTTCGAGCCAGACCGGCAAGACCGTGAAGGCCGCCAAGGCCGTGAAGGAGACCAAGTGATGATGCCCGCCCACGAAGTCCTCAAGCGTCCGCTGCTGAGCGAGAAGTCGACGTTCGCCTCGGGCGAGCAGAAGCGGTACTCGTTCCTGGTTGACCCCCGCGCCACCAAGACCGACATCAAGGCCGCCGTGCAGACCCTGTACAAGGTCCGCGTCGTCGGCGTCAACACCTCCCTGCGTCAGGCGCGTGACCGCGTGCTGAAGTACGGGCTGGTCGAAGGCAAGATCACCAAGAAGGCCATCGTCCGCGTCCACGCCGACGACACGCTGGAACTGTTCTGAAGAAGAAGGCATCAAGGCAGTAGGCATCGAGGCATCTAGGCCTCAAGACACAAGACTCAGGACCGACACATGCCCATCCGCATCTACAGACCCACCAGCGCCGGACGCCGCAACGCGTCGGTGAACTCGTTCGCCGAGATCACCAAGTCGCGCCCCGAGAAGTCGCTGACCGTTCCGCTGCAGAAGTCGTCCGGTCGCAACAACACCGGCGTCATCACCGTGCGCGGCCGCGGCGGCGGTCACAAGCGGATGTACCGCAAGATCGACTTCAAGCGCAACGACCGCAACGGCATCGTCGGCAAGGTCGTCGGCATCGAGTACGACCCCAACCGCACCGCCTTCATCGCGCTCATCGAGTACACCGACGGCGTGAAGCGCTACATCGTCGCCCCCGCTGGCCTCAAGGACGGCGCGACCATCATCGCCTCCGACAAGGGCATTGATCCGATCGTCGGCAACTGCATGCCGCTGAAGGACATCCCCACCGGCCTCGACGTCCACTGCGTCGAACTCAGCCCGGGCAAGGGCGCGAAGATGTGCCGCTCGGCGGGGATGTACGCGAAACTGAGCAACAAGGAAGACAACTACGCCACGCTGGTCCTGCCCAGCGGCGAAATCCGTCGCGTGCCGATCGATTGCCGCGCCACCATCGGCCAGGTCGGCAACGCCGACCAGAACCAGGTGATCCTCGGCAAGGCCGGCAAGTCGCGTCACATGGGGCGTCGCCCCAAGACCCGCGGCATGGCGATGCACCACGGCCTGCACCCGATGGGTGGCGGCTCGGGTCGCAGCAAGGGCAACCGCCCGCCCGTCAGCCGTAGCGGCGTCCCCTCGAAGGGCGGCCCGACCCGCAACAAGAAGAAGTTCTCGTCGGAACTCATCATCCGCCGGCGTTACAGCAAGCGGTTTGGTCAGCTCCACTAAACCGAGAAGGCATCAAGGCATCAAGGCATCGCGTTTTCCGACCCCCGACCCCCGACTCCCGTTCTTAGGACCCTCCCCATGACTCGTTCGCTCAAAAAAGGCCCCTACGTCGACGAGCGCCTCTACGTGCGGGTTGAGAAACTCAACCAGCAGAACAAGCGCGAGCCGCTCAAGACCTGGCGCCGGGCCTGCACCATCGTCCCCGAGTTCATCGGGCACACCTTCAAGGTGCACAACGGCAAGGGCTTCATCGATGTCCACGTCTCTGAGGACATGGTCGGGCACAAACTCGGCGAGTTCTCTCCCTCCCGTTCTTTCAAGGGTCACACCAACAAGAAGGAAGGCATCAAGACCGACTGATGCCGTGCGGCTGATCGCCGCAGCCATCACAGGTCCGACCGCACTTCCCGTTCAGAATCGCGCATTCACAGCCCCATCCCTCTGGCGCTTCCGCCAGGAGCAGACACCGTGATCATCATCCCCGACAGATTGAAGAAGGCGGCCAAGGCGGCGAAAGTCGACGCCGAGGCCCTCGCCGCGGCCCTTCCCAAGCCCACCAGCCGTCGCAAGCAGGACGAACTGGCGCTCAAGAAGGTGACCAACTGGATGAACGGCCGGAACCATCCCCGCGCCAAGCCCCAGGAAGTCGCCGCCCTCGCCGGCGCGCTCGGCGTCGAGGCCCGCTCGCTGGTCCGCTTCACCTGCACCAGCCGCTTCGTCCGCTCCGCCCCGCGCAAGGCGCGGCTGGTGGTCGACCTCGTCCGCGGCAAGCGCGTCGATGAGGCCCAGGCCCTTCTCCAGTTCAGCCCGAAGCGGGCCGCGATCATGGTGGGCAAAGCCCTGATGAGCGCGATCGCCCAGGCCGAGCAGGCCGACGCCGCCGTCGACCAGTTGTACATCACCGACGGACGCGTCGACGACAGCGTCCAGATCAAGCGCTTCCAGCCCAAGGACCGCGGTCGCGCCCACCCCATCATCAAACGCACCTGCCACATCACCATCGGCGTCGAGGAGCGAGCCTAACTATGGGACAAAAGACCCACCCATTCGGTCTCCGCGTCGGCATCACCGAGGCTCACAAGAGCCGCTGGTACGCCCCCAAGGCGCTCTACGGCGAACTGCTGGTCGAGGACTACAAGATCCGCCAGTTCGTGGACAAGCGCCTCAACCGCACCCCGCCCTTCGCCGCGGTCTCCGATATCCATATCGAGCGCACCCGCGAAGAGTTGAAGGTCGTCATTAAGACGGCCCGCCCGGGTCTCGTCATCGGCCCCAAGGGTGCCGAGGTCGAGAAACTCACGAGCGAACTGCAGTACATGACCGGTCGCAAGGTCTCGATCTCGATCATCGAGATCAAGAACCCGGACATCGAGCCGCAGTTGATCGGTGAGGCCGTGGCCGAGCAGTTGAAGAAGCGTGCTTCCTACCGGCGCGTCGTGAAGATGCGTGCCGAGGCCGCTCTCCAGGCCGGTGCCAAGGGCGTCCGCATCCTGCTGGCCGGTCGTCTGGGCGGGGCCGAACTGGCCCGCCGCATGGACACCCGCATGGGCAGCATGCCGCTGAGCACCTTCCAGGCCAACGTGCAGTACGGGTTCGCCCAGGCGTTCACGTCTTACGGCACGATCGGCATCAAGGTGTGGGTGTACCGCGGCGAGTACAGCCAGAACGTGACGGAAGAAGAGGGCATCTCGGATGCCGCCGGTGCACGCCCGCGTGCCCGTGGCCGCCGCTAAGCCGGATTCGAGTTTTCAAGCATCGGACGTGACTCGGGGACCGTTCCCCGAGTCGAGAACAAAGAACACCCCGGTTTCCCCGGCCCCGTTGGCCGGAGAACCAGACGAAAGATCGAGGCAGACCCATGCCCCGGATGCCAAAGCGAGTCAAGTTCCGCAAAGAGATGCGCCGCGTGCGCGACCGGAAGGCCACCAAGGGCAACTACGTTGCCTTCGGCGACTTCGGGCTCCAGGCCCTCGCGGGCTGCTGGATGACCGCGCGTCAACTCGAAGCGGGCCGCGTCGCCAGCCAGCACTTCCTCAAGCGCCAGGGCAAGATCATCATGCGGGTCTTCCCGGACAAGCCCATCTCGAAGAAGCCGCTGGAAACCCGAATGGGCACCGGCAAGGCCGACGTCGAGTACTGGGCCGCACGCGTCCGCCCCGGCACCATGATCTTCGAGGTCGCCGGTGTGAGCGAGGGCATCGCCAAGCAGGCGCTGATCCGCGTCGCGATGAAGATGCCCATCCGCTGCCGCTTCGTGAAGCGCCGCGCCGCGGTGTAAATCACCGACCTCAGAACAACGACCCAAGACCAAAGCATCAAGTCCCCGCCCCCCGCCCCGCAAGGACCGACCCATGAAGGCCGCAGAGATCCGCAAGATGACCGACGAAGAGATCGCTCTGGAGGTGCCAAGCCTGCAGAAGAAGATCTACGACCTGCGCTGCCAGGCCGCGACCGACAAGATCGAGGACAACAGCCAGTTCAAGAAGACGCGGCGTGCCATCGCCCGTCTGCTGACCGAGCGCAACGCCCGCAGGAGCAAAGTGAAGGCATGAGCACCACGGAAACCAAAGTCAAGGGCGCCCGCATCGGCGTCGTCGAATCCGACAAGCGGTCCAAGTCCCGCCGCGTCGTCGTCTCGTACCTCACCATGCACCCCAAGTACGGCAAGTACATCCGGAACCGCTCGGTGCTGCAGGTGCACGACGAGAAGAACGAGAGCAAGACCGGCGACCGCGTCGAGGTCGCGCCCTGCCGCCCCGTCAGCAAGACCAAGAACTTCACCCTCGTCCGCGTGCTCGAGCGAGCCCAGCAGGACGCCTGATCTTTCCCCAGCCCCCCGGCTCATCCGTTCAACGAGACCCAAACATGCTTCAAGCAGAATCACGATGCGATGTCGCGGACAACTCGGGCGCCAAGGTCGCCTATGTCATCCGCGTCCTCAAGGGTTCCACCGGCAGCGGGCAGTTCACCCGCAAGATGGCCGGCGTGGGCGACATCTGCGTCTGCTCGGTCAAGAAGGCCATCCCCGGCGGGGACGTCAAGGCCGGCGACGTCGTCAAGGCCGTCGTTGTCCGCACCGCCAAGTCCACCCGTCGTGCCGACGGCTCGTACGTCCGCTTTGACCGCAGCGCCGTGGTGCTGCTCAACGCCGACGCCAGCCCCAAGGGCACCCGTATTTTCGGCGCCGTCGCCCGTGAACTCCGCGACAAGGGGTTCATGAAAATCGTTTCCCTCGCTTCGGAGGTCGTGTAACCATGCCAGCCCACGTCCGCAAAGGCGACGACGTCGTCATCACCGCCGGGGAGTTCCGCGGCAAAACCGGCACCGTGCTCTCCGTTGACCCCGACGGCCAGCGCGTGGTCGTGAAGGGCCCCGCCATCAAGGGTGTGGTCCGCACGCTCAAGCCAACCCGCATCAACCCCAAGGGCGGGCAGGTCGAGGTCGACCGCTCGTTCCACATCTCGAACGTCAGCCCTTCGGTCGGCGGCAAGCCCACCCGCGTGCGCTTCGAGACCAAGCCCGACGGCTCGAAGGTCCGCATCGCCGCTCGCGGCGGCTCGGAACTGAGCGTGGTCCGCTCGGCCAACCGCGCCAAGGCCGCCGGCAGCACCAAGAAGCCCGCCAAGGCCGCCGCGTCCCCCGTCAAGAAGACCGTCCGCAAGAAGGCCCCCGCGTCCGCCAAAGCCTGATGAATCGCTGAAACACTGAATCACCGGCGGGACCGACACCGTTCCCCGAATCCATCGAGAATCACCCATGGCCAAAGACACGCCGACCAAAGAGAAGAAGCCCGCTGGTTCCGGGGGGGGCGGCAAGCCCAAGCACGACGACGCCGCGGCGTCGAACGAGCCGGCCCAGCCCGCCCGTCTGCGCGTGAAGTACGCCGAGGAGGTCCGCAAGGCCCTGGCCGAGGAGTTCGGTGTCACGAACCCGATGGCCCAGCCGCGCCTCCAGAAGATCGTGCTGAACGTCAACATCGGGCGTCACCTCGACGGCAACAAGATGCCGGCGAGCGTGAAGGACACGGTTGTGGCCACGCTGACGAAGGTCTCGGCCCAGAAGCCCGTGCTCATCAAGGCCAAGAAGAGCGTGTCGAACTTCAAGGTCCGCGAAGGCGCCGACACGGCCTACATGGTCACCCTCCGGCGCGACCGCATGTGGCACTTCCTCGACCGTCTCATCAACCTGGGCCTCCCCCGCGTGAAGGACTTCCGCGGCGTCTCCGACAAGGCCTTCGACGCCCAGGGCAACTACTCGATGGGCCTGTCCGAACAGGGCGTCTTCCCCGAGATCAACATGGCCGACGTGAACTTCACGCACGGCATGAATATCAACATGTGCTTCAGCAACTCGGACCCCAAGAAGAGCCGCTTCGCCCTCGAAAAACTCGGCTTCCCCTTCAAGAAGCCCGAGGAACGCCGCAAGAAGTCGTAACCCGATTCCAGGTGGCACCGGCTTCCAGCCGGTGATCCCCACTCAGACCACTGACCCCGCCTCCCGCTCCCCGCAGGAACAAGACCATGGCAACCAAGGCCCAAACCGCCCGCGCCAACCGCACCCCCAAGTTCAGCAGCCGCATCGTGCGCCGCTGCGAACTGACGGGCCGCGTCCGCGGCGTCTACCGCAAGTTCCGCATCAGCCGCATCATGCTCCGCAAACTCGCGCTCGAGGGCAAGGTCCCCGGCATGCGTAAGGCCTCCTGGTAAGCCCCCGGAGTTGGCACAGGCCCCTGCCTGTCTCCCTCTCCGAACTCTGATCAACCGCTCGATTCGCTCCAACACGATTCAACACCCCCGCGGGCACTTCAGCACCGCGGGCAGCCCCGACGAGAACACCCATGGCAGTCACCGATCCCATTGCCGACATGCTCACCCGGATCCGCAACGCGGCCTCGAACCGCGAGAAGCAGGTCCAGTGCCTCAACAGCAAGGTCTGTCAGGGCATCGCACGCATCCTCCAGGAAGAGGGCTATATCGACGGCTTCGATATCCTCGAACTGCCCCCGCAGGGTGCCATCCGGGTCCGCATGAAGTACGGCCCCCGCGGCGAGGAAATCCTGCACCACATCAAGCGCGAGAGCCGCCCCGGCCGCCGCGTCTACCGCCGCTACGTCGAACTCGACCGGCCCCTCGAAGGCCTGGGCATCTCCATCGTCTCCACCAGCCGCGGCGTGATGAGCGACCGCAAGTGCCGCGACCAGAAGATCGGCGGCGAACTCCTCGCCACTGTGTATTGATCGCCGCTCCGATCTCGATTCCCACTCCCGACTCTCCCCCTCGACTCCCCCCTCCCGGACCAAAGCCATGTCCCTTCTCGGCAAAAAGCCCATCGCCATCCCGGCCAACGTCAAGGTCGATCTCGCCGGCCGCAAGGTCACGGTCTCTTCCGGCTCGAAGAAGCTGGACATGGAGCACCGCCCCGAGGTCAAGGTCTCGGTCAACGCCGACACCAAGACCGTTGTCGTCGAGCCCGCCAAGGGCTTCGAGACGATGCCCAACACCGGCGCCTACTGGGGCACCACCCGCGCCCTGATCAACAACATGATCGACGGCGTCACCAAGGGCTACGAGAAGAAACTCGAAGTCGTCGGCGTCGGTTACGCCGCCGAGGTCAACGGCAAGAACCTCAAACTCAAACTCGGCTTCGCCAACGCGATCTTCGTCCCCATCCCCATGGGCGTCGATGTGTCGGTCGAAAAGACCTTCATCACCGTGAAAGGCGCCGACCGTCAGGCCGTGGGCGAGTTCGCCTCGGTCGTCCGCAGCAAGCGCAAGCCCGAGCCGTACAACGGCAAGGGTGTGAAGTACACCACCGAAGTCATCCAGAAGAAGGAAGGCAAGGCCTTCGGTCAGTAAGCGGCAGGTGGCACCGGCTTCCAGCCGGTGTCTTCTGGTTCGGCGTCCACCAAGGATTTTCAGGCATCAAGGCCCCTTCAGATACGAGCCCGCCATGAACAAGCAGAAAGACAAGGCCGTCCGTCGCTCCCGCCGCCGCATCGGCCTGCGCAAGCGCATCAGCGGCACCCCTTCGCGTCCCCGGCTGGCGATTTACAAGTCGCTCAACCACATCTACGCGCAGATCATCGACGACCTCGCCGGCAAGACCATCGCCGCCGCTTCCACGCGTGACGGCGGTCTCAAACTGGACAAGACCGGCAACGCGTCGGCCGCCAAGAGCGTCGGCACCGCTCTGGCCGAGAAGGCCAAGGCCGCTGGCGTGAAGGAAGTCGCGTTCGACCGCGGCGGCTTCCGCTACCACGGGCGCGTCAAGGCCCTCGCCGAGGGTGCCCGCGAGGGTGGCCTGAAGTTCTGAAGAAGGCGTCAAGGCATCAAGGCATCTAGGCATCGAGGCATCGAGTAAGCCGATTCGTACCGACTCCCGACCTCCGTCTCCCGACTCCCGAGCAAACCACCATGGCCGAATTCACCTCAGACAAGTCGCAGAACGATTCCGCAACCATCGGCGTCTTCCGCTCCTCCGCCACCGTCAAGGGCGGCAAGCGGTTCTCGTTCGGCGCGATGGTCGTCGTCGGCGATAAGCGCGGCCAGGTCGGCCTCGGCTACAGCAAGGGCAAGGAAGTCCCCCAGGCCGTCGAGAAGGCGACCAAGGACGGCAAGAAGAACTCCAAGCGCATCCCGCTGCAGGGCGGCACCATCCCCCACACGGTGATCGGCCGCTACAGCGCTTCGATCGTCAAACTCGTCCCCGCTTCGCCCGGAACCGGCGTCGTCGCGGGTGCGACCGTCCGCGCCGTGCTCGAGCAGGTCGGCGTCACCGACTGCCTCACCAAAGCCTACGGCTCGACCAACAAGAAGAACCTCGCCAAGGCCGCCATCGCCGCGCTGGCCCAACTCCGCATGGCCGACAACGTCGGGACCCTCCGCGGCGTGACCATCGGCGAAACCGAGGTCGACGCCCGTCAGGCCCGTGGCAAGGCCTTCATGCCCGCCACCCGCGCCAGCGAAGGCCCGCGCGGCCCCGTCAACAACCTCGGCAAGGAAACCCGTGGCCGCGGCGGCCGTGGTGGCCCCGGCGGTGATCGTGGTGGCCGCGGCGGCCCCGGCCGCGGCCGTGGCCCCGATGCCGCCCCCGCCGACGGCGCTGCCCCCGCTCCCACCGCCTAACACCGGTGGGGCAGGCTTCCTGCCCGCCGTCACCCCCGAACTTCAACGAACCTAGCCCAAGACTCAAGCCCGACCCCGCCTGGAATCCCCGCCATGATGATTCACGAGATCACCGCCATCACCGGCAAGTACAAAGCCCGCAAGCGCATCGGCCGCGGCGAAGGCTCGGGCCACGGCAAGACCGCCGGCATGGGTCACAAGGGCGCGTCCAGCCGTTCGGGCTACGCCGCCAAGCGCGCCTTCGAAGGCGGCCAGATGCCCTACTTCCGCCGCCTGGCGAAGTTCGGCTTCTCCAACGTCAACTTCTCGATGCAGTTCTGGACGGTGAACTTGGGCGACCTGCTCGCCCACCCGATGTTCGCCAAGGGCGGCGTTGTCAACGCCGAGCGTCTGATCGAGGCCGGCCTCATCCGCGACACGAAGCGTCCGCTGAAGGTGCTGGGCGACATGAAGCGACTCGAGGGCAAAGGCCTGACGGTCAAACTGAACGTCACCGCCGAGCGCGTCACCGACACCGTCCGCAAGGCCGTTCTGGCCGCCGGCGGCACCGTCACCGAGACCGGCACCCGGCGCGACAAGGTCCGCGGCGTCGACCGCAACTCGGACGACCGTTCGCCCAAGAACCTCACCAAGAAGCCCAAACTCCGCGCCGCCAAGAAGTTTGATAAGCCCAAGTCCGGGAAGAAGGGCAAGCCCGAGGGCGACGCTCCCGAGGCCACCTCTGATGCCGCCCCCGCGGCCAAGGCACCCAAAGGTGACAAGCCCAAGAAGGGCGGCGAGAAGCAGGCCTAAACTCCCGTCCCTCGCTTCGACCCTGCCCGCCCCGATCCGGCACCCGCCGCGACACGTGGCACACAAGGTCGCGGCGGGATCGGGCGTCGGCGAAGGATCGTCGGCGTGTGTTCGGTGCCGTCGCCGGGATTTCAGAGCGGTATAGAACCGCTCCCAGCGCTGGCCGTGTGGAAGCGGCGTCCGAGCCGCGTGATCGCCCCGCTTGGCCCGCCCCGGCTCCCCGGATCGTCGCCAACGGGGCTGGAAGAGTGCCCCCTTCGATGTTCCAGGCTTTCGCCAACGTTTTCCGAGTCAAGGAACTCCGCAACAAGGTGCTGTTCACGATCGCCATGCTGGCGGTCTACCGCATCGGGTTCTGGATCCCCATCCCCGGCGTCAACCAGCAGGCGCTGGAAGACTTCTTCCGCCAGCAGGCCGAAGCCGGCAGCGCCATGTCGCGCGTCACCGCCTTCATGTCGGTGTTCTCGGGCGGCTCGTTCAGCCACTCGACGATCTTCGGCCTGGGCATCATGCCGTACATCTCGGCGGGCATCATCTTCCAGTTGCTCTCCTCCGCGTGGGCACCGCTCAAGAAGAAGATGGAGGAAGGCCCCACCGGCCGCCAGCAGATCCAGGAATGGACCCGGTACGCCACCGTGGTGCTGTGCATCCTCCAGGGTGTCGGCTACCTCACGTACATGACCAGGATCGGCATGGTCTATCCCAACTGGGCGGGAAACCCGCTTTGGTGGGCCATGGCCGTGACCGCCATGACCGCCGGCTGCATCTTCCTGATGTGGCTGGGCGAGCAGATCGACAAGCACGGCATCGGCAACGGCGTGTCGCTCATCATCACCGCGGGCATCCTCTCGCGCATGCCCTCGGCCGTTGGCTGGGTCGTTGAAAACAGCCCCATCCGTGAACTGGGCTTTGTCCAGACCATCATGGGCCAGCCCCCCTCTGGCGACCCTCAACTGTCGTGGATGGGTGTCCTGGCGATCATCGCGGGCTTTGTCTTCGTCACCGCGGGCGCGGTGCTCATCACCGTCGCCCAGCGCCGCATCCCCATCCAGCAGGCCAAGCACACCCGTGGGCGCAAGGTCTTCGGCGGACAGCGCTCGTTCCTGCCCCTTCGCATCAACCACGGCGGCGTGATGCCCGTGATCTTCGCCTCGTCGCTCATGATCTTCCCCAGCGTCGCCTTCTCCTCGATGAAGGACGTCGCCGGTGCCGGTGCCACTGGGGTTTGGGCCCGTATCGCCACGTTCCTCTCCGACAGTTTCGCCCACGGCCAGTTCCTCTACGTCTTCTTCGAGATCATCCTCATCTACTTCTTCTCGTACTTCTGGAACACCGTCCAGTTCAACCCCGAGGACATGTCCAAGCAGTTGCGCGACCACGGCTCGTTCATCCCCGGCCTCCGTCCGGGGCCCCGCACGGCGGAGTACCTCGAGACCGTGATGGAGCGTGTCACCTACGTCGGTGCGGGCTTTCTCGCCGTCATCTCGCTGCTGCCCACCGTCATCACGACGAGCATGGGCGTGCCGATGAACGTCTCGCAGTTCCTGGGCGGCACGGGCCTGCTCATCTGCGTGTCGGTGGGCCTGGACCTCATCCAGCGCATCGAGGCCAACCTGCTGATGCGGAACTACTCCGGCTTCCTCGGCGGTGCCGAGCACGGCGGACGCGGCCCAAAGATCCGCGGCCGACTGGCCTGACCTGAATCGACAACCCCGACCACGTGCCACGACTTTGATCCTTCCGAGGGTCAAAGTCGTGCTCTTTTTCGGCTCCTTTTGAGCCTGCGAGATACAGTCCCCCCGTGCTGCAGCATTCCTCGGCAACGCCCCGCTCGGACAACGACATCGCCGCGATGCGCCGGGCCGGACGTGTCGCCGCCGAGTGTCTCGGCGTGGCCCTGCAAGCCGCCCGTGTCGGCGTGACGACCGCCGACATCGCCACCGCCGTCGAAGCCCGGATGCACGAACTGGGTGCCGAGCCGCTGTTCCGAGGCTACCGCCAGGGCAAGCATCCGCCGTACCCCGCCGTGTGCTGTGTCTCGATCAACGACGAGATCGTCCACGGCGTCCCCGGCCCGCGCGTCATCGAACGCACCGATCTCGTCTCTATCGATGTCGGCATTCGGTTTGAAGGCTGGTGCGCCGACAACGCCGCGAGCGTGGTGGTGGGGGAGGTCAAGGAGGAGCCTCTGCTGGCGGGTTCGCCGCTGGCGCGGAAGCGGCTCCGGCTGGTGCAGCACACCCGCGCGACGCTGGATGTGTGCATCCGAGCGATGAAGCCCGGCGTGCGCTGGAGCACGGTCGCCAAGGCCGCGGAGGCGTACGCGAGGCGTCACGAGTTCGGCGTCGTGACGGAGTTCGTCGGGCACGCGATCGGGCGCGAACTGCACGAGCCGCCCAAGGCCCCGTGCTACTGGACCGGGTTCGCGGGGACGGATTTCACGCTTGAGCCGGGGATGACGATCGCGGTCGAACCGATATTGACGCTCGACCCGCCGCGGGCGTGGCTGCGGGGGAACCCGCCGGGGCCTGAGAACCGTTCGTTCGTGAAGTCGACGCGACCCGATGCGTGGACGGCCCTGACCGCGACGGGCGCCGATGCGTGCCACGTCGAGCACACCGTGCTGGTGACCGAGGGTGGTTCCGAGGTGTTGACCGCTCGCGAGTGATCCAGGGCGGAGAAAGTGCCCTGTGAAACGCCGAAGGAAAGGGCCGGGGATCGTCGCTCGGCATACCCTTCGCTGATGCCTGAACCGAGAGTGTTTCCCGCTGATTCGCCGCGTGCCCCGCTGGAGTTCCGCACCGATGTGGCGGGGCTGGTGCCGCCAGCGGATTTTCTCAGTGCGGCGGCGGAACTGGGCATCGAGTTCGAGTCCGGCGATGTTGAGCGGTTGGGGAAGTACCTCGCGATGCTGCTGGCGGCGAACGAGGTGGTGAACCTCACGGCCGTGACGGACCCGGCTGTGGGTTGGACGAGGCACATCCTTGATTCGCTGACGCTCATGGCGCCGTTGAGCGAGGTTGCCGAGGGCGGCACTGTGATCGACGTCGGCAGCGGCGGGGGGCTGCCGGGCATCCCCTTGGCGTGCTGCATGGGGCATCTGAAGTTCACGCTGCTGGAATCGACGGGGAAAAAAGCCGCGTTCCTTCGTGCGGCGTGCGCGGCGATCGGGCTCAAGAATGTTGAAGTAATCGCGGAACGCGCCGAGGTGCTTGGGCAGGACCACAAGAACCACCGCGAGATGTACGACGCCGTCGTCGCGCGCGCGGTGGGGCCGATGAGCGTGATCGCGGAACTGACGGTGCCGCTGGCGAAACCGGAGACCGGCGTGGTGCTTCTCGTGAAGGGGCAGAAGGCCGAGGAGGAACTGCTGGCGGCGAAGGCGGTGCTGCACCTGCTGCACGCGGGGCATGTCGGCACGATTGACACGCCGACGGGGAAGATCGTGGTGCTGGAGAAGCCGCGCAAGACGCCGCGGACGTACCCGAGGCCGGCGGGCGAACCCAAGCGACGGCCGCTGGGAGCGTGATGCACCGTGAAGGCCTTGGCGTCCACCATCGATGAACTGTTCAGCCGTGACGGGCCGGTTGCATCGCGCTTCGGCGAGGGGTTCGAGCCGCGTGAGCAGCAGGTGGAGATGGCGCGGCGCGTGGCGAAAACACTGGAAAACCGCGGGCACCTGATGGTCGAGGCGGGGACGGGCGTGGGCAAGAGTTTCGCGTACCTGCTGCCGGCGGTGCGGAGGATCGTCCAGACCGAGGGGGCCGAGCGAGTGGTGATCGCGACCAACACGATCGCGCTGCAGGAGCAACTGCTCAAGAAGGACGTGCCGCTGCTGGAAAAGGTGTTCGAGATCACCGGGGCGGACGGCGAGGTGAAACCGGCGTTCACCGCCGAACTGGTGAAGGGGCGGGGGAACTACCTTTCGATCCGGCGGCTCCGGATGGCTTCGGAGCGCCAGGACAAACTGTTCACCGACAACGATGCGCGCTCGACGCTGCACGCCATCGAGGATTGGGCTTACGAGACCACCGACGGGACGCTGGCGACGCTGCCGCAATTGGAGCGGCCGGCGGTTTGGGACCGGGTGCAGTCGGACTCGGGCAACTGCATGGGGCGGAAGTGCCCGAGTTACGAGCAGTGCTTTTACCAGAACGCCCGGCGGCGGATGGAGCGGGCCAACCTCTTGATCTGCAACCATGCGCTGTTCTTCTCGGATCTCGCGCTTCGGCGGAGATCGGCCGGGTTCCTGCCGGTGTACCACCATGTGATCCTTGATGAGGCGCACGGGATCGAGGACTCGGCCAGCGAGCACTTCGGCGTGTCGCTCAGCGAATCGCGTGTGCGGTTCCTGCTGAGCGGGCTGTACACGGCGCAGAAGAACAAGGGCCTGCTGGCTTCGGCGCGGAGCGTGACCGACGAGACCGCGCGGGAGGGGGCGATCCGGGCGGTGCTGGAGTGCGACGAGGCGGCGCGGCGGTTCTTTGACCATGTCGTGACGCTTGCGGCCAAAGGCGGCGGGGTCGGTGGAGGAAGAGGCGGTTCGGCGCGGCTGCCCGCGCTCAGCCCCGGCGATGAGGAACTCTTCCCCAACACCTTGACGCCGGCGTTCAAGACGCTTTCTTTGGCTCTGAAAAGGCTGAAGGACCACACCGACGCCGAGCCTGAGAAGTACGAGGTGAACGCGTTCATCGAGCGCACGGCGGCGGTGGCGGATTCTGCGGAGATCCTTTGCGGGCAGATGCTCGACGGCTTTGCCTACTGGGCCGAGGCGAGCGCGCCCGAAGGCCAGCGGTTCCGAGGGGTACGGGCGACACTCGCGTGTGCGCCGGTCGATGTCGCGCCGATCCTGAAGGAACACCTGTTCGAGAGCGGCGTGAGTGTCGTGATGACCAGCGCGACGCTGACCACCAAGCGCGGCAGTTTCGCGCACGCGGTGGAGCGGCTGGGCGCTGGCGACGCCGAGACGCTGGCGCTGGGGAGCCCGTTCGACCACGCGGCGCAGAGCGAACTGCACGCCGACGCGACGCTTCCCGACCCGAGGCATCCGGCGCATATTGAGGCCCTTGCCGAGCGGGTTTGCGAGCATCTGGCCGACACCGACGGCGGGGCGTTCGTGCTGTGTACGAGTTTCAGCACGATGCACGCCTTGGTTCAGGCGGCGTCGTCCACTTTGAAACGTGCCGGGTACCCGGTGTGGGTCCACGGGCGCGACGGCAGCCGCGAGCACATCCTGGATGAGTTCCGCAAGGACGAGCGCAGCGTGCTGTTCGGCACGGCGAGTTTCTGGCAGGGGGTGGACGTGCGCGGGCGGGGTCTGCGGAACGTGATCATTACGCGGCTGCCCTTCGACCCGCCGGACCGACCGCTGACGCAGGCTCGGCTGGAGCAGATCGAGGCGCGGGGGGGCAATCCCTTTATGGATGACTCGTTGCCTCGGGCCGTCATCAAGTTCAAGCAGGGGTTCGGGCGGCTGATCCGCAGCGCGACGGACCACGGGCGGGTGGTGGTGCTCGATCCACGGCTGCTCACGGCCCGGTACGGCAAGATGTTCATCGATGCGCTGCCCGAGGGCGTGCGTGTGATTGAGCGGCGCGAGTAGAGCGAATCGGAATCCTGGTGGCACCGGCTTCCAGCCGGTGATGACGCCGATCTCCGATGACGCTGCGAGACGCGCCGGCTGCGACACCGGCTGGAAGCCGGTGCCACCGGGGGCGGCCCGATTTCATCACTCGGTCCTACGACACAACCTTGAGGGCGATCAGGTCCTGCACGTCGAGCAGGCCTACCGGTCTCCCGGCTTCATCCACCACCGGGATTTCATCGGAACGGAACTCACGGACGAGGCGCACGGCATCGCGCACGAGCGATGACGATTGCAGCGAGCGCGGCGAGCGGGTCATGACTTCGCCGATGGGGCGGTCGAGTTGTTCCGGGCCTTTCAGGACCAGCCGGCGCAGGTCGCCGTCGGTGAAGATGCCCGCGAGCGTGCCGGTGGATGTCACGATGAGGAGCGCGCCCGGGCGGCGTCCGAGTTTCTCGGCGTCCTGCAGCGCATCGCGGACGGTGCGGGCTTCGGGTTCCACGGGGAGGTTCTTGCCGACCTCGAAGCGGAGGACGTCGGTGACGCGCCGGAGCAGGCCGCCGAGCGAGCCGCCGGGGTGGCGCTTGGCAAAATCGACTTCGGTGAAGGTGCGCCGGCGGGCCACGGCGAGGGCCAGCGCATCGCCCATCGCCAGCGTGGCGGTGGTGGAACTGGTCGGTGCCAGCACCACATCGGTGGCCTCGGGGAGGCGTCCGAGCCAGATGGGGGCCGAGGCGAGGCGGTTGAGGGCGTTGTGCTCTTCGCCGCCGGTGAGGGAGATGACGGGCACGCTGTCCTGACGGAGGATGGACGCGAGGGTGACGACTTCCTCGGTTTCGCCGGAGTTTGAGATGGCGATGAGGCAGTCGTTGGGGCGGATGCGGCCTAGGTCGCCGTGGACGGCTTCGGTGGGGTGGATGGCGTGCGAGGGGACGCCGAGGGAGGCGAGGGTGGCCGAGATTTTCTGGCCGATCAGGCCGGACTTGCCCAGGCCGGTGACGAGGACCGAGGCGTCGGAATCGGCACACTTCGTAAGGATGTCCACGGCGGTGTGGACATGGGGGGTGAGCCGGGCGCAGAGGCCGGCGACGGCGGCGGATTCGGCCCGGAGCACGCCTTCGAGGAAGGCCTTTTCGGATTCGAGGGTGGTCGGTTGGGGCACGGGGAGAGGGTACACTCTTGCACGGGATGCGGCAGGCTGGAAGCCTGCCCCACCGACCCCGGAAGCCTGCCCCCGACCGAGGATGCACGGATGCAATCGCTGGAATACAAAGTGCGGCTGGAACAGTTCGAGGGGCCGCTCGATCTCTTGCTCCACCTGATCCGGCGTGCCGAACTCGATGTGACGGCGATCTCGATCGCGTCCATCACCGACCAGTACCTTTCTTACCTCACGCACATCGAGCGCGTGGACGTCGAGTCCGCCGGAGAGTTTCTCGTCACCGCGGCGACGCTGCTCGAAGTCAAGAGCCGGCTGGTCTCGCCCGCCCCTGAGGGTGAGGCTGCCCGGGCTGTCGCCGCCGCGGCGGAGGACGAGCCCGACAGCGCGAACCCTGCGGCGGAACTGATCCGCCAGCTGCTCGCGTACAAGGCCTATCGAGACGCCGCCGTTGCGCTGGAGGCTCGGCGCTCGGCGTGGTCCAAGCGGTACCCGAGCGGCGAGGCGGCGAGCGGCGGCGTAGCGATGGACGCGTTCATGTCCACGGTCAACGACCTCGACCTCGAAGACCTGCAGGTGCAGGACCTCGTCGAGGCCTTCCAACGGATCATCGAGACGGTGTCGTTCGAACGGATGGGGGCGCACAGCGTCACGTACGACGACACGCCGATCGAACTGCACGCCACGGACATCCTGGACCGGCTGACGCGCGAGCGTGAGTTGGTCGCGGCGGGTGGTGGGAGCAGTGGGGGGTTAACGCTGCGGTCGATCTTCAGCGGGCGCACCCGCGGCGAGATGATCGGGCTGTTCCTCGCCACGCTCGAACTCGTGCGCCAGCGCAAGGTGCGTGTGATCCAGGACGAGGCTTCGGGCGAAGTGGCACTCGAAGCGGGCGAAGTTGATGCGGACGCGGTGGGAGCGGCGGAATCTCCCGCTGGGTTCGGCGGTGCGGACCAGGCCGCCTGACCAGAGTCTCACAGTGCCCGTTGCAAGTTTTTCTTTCGAAGCCTGCGCCGATGCTCGTTCGGAATCTGTGGTGCGTGCCCGGAGCAATCTCGCGTGCTGTTCGGCGCACCGCCGATACCAGATGAGTTTCTTTGGCCGGGTGCGTGCACGCGCGGCTTCGGGAACGGTCGGCTCTACGAATTCTGCGGGATTATGCTTGCTACCAGCAGAATCCGTGCCATAATCCCGGCGTGAAGATGCTGCACCAACCCATCCCGTGTTGTTGTTCGCGGCATTGACCAGCCCATTTGTCTCGTCTCGCCGAACCTTGTGCGCCAAAGCGTGCGGGTGACCGGCCCCACTTTCTGAACCAAATCCCTGAGAACACCGTGCCGAGCGGTGCTGTCCACTCGGCGTTCCTTTAGGAGGAGTTGTCATGTCGTATCGTGCAATGAATCGTGCTGTCGCCCTCGCCGCGCTCGTCGCCGCCTCGGGCACCGTCTCTGCCGCCACCCTCACGTTCAACGGTGCGCTCTCAGCCACCGACCCGACGTTCAACCGCCCGACCTCGGCGACTGCGCTCTCGGGCGTCGGCACCGCCGTGGCCTATGACGTCTTCACCTTCACCGCCGACGTGACCGGCCCTTACTCCGTCATCGGCGATTACACCGCCGGCGGCGTGGGCTCGGCCACCGGCCTCGACGGCTATCTCTACATCTACACCGCTTTCAACCCGGCGGCGGGCCTTGCCAACCTCGTCGCCCGCCGACGATGACTGGGCCGACCCCGACGGCGCCGGCCCCATCTCCACCCTCGATGGCTCGCAGATCCCCAGCACCGGCTCGTACGGGCCGGGGACCACCACCTCGTCGCTCAACCTCGTCGCGGGCACGAACTACACGCTCGTCATCGCGGCGTTCGACAACGCTTCGGGCACCTCGGCGAACCGCTTCGGGCCTTACACCATTACGGTGAACGGTGCCGTGCCGACGCCCGGTGCCGTCAGTCTGTTCGGTCTCAGCGCGGTCGCGATGCTGCGCCGCCGGCGCTGAACGGCTGATCAGCCGGCCGCTTGGAAGTGACCAATCACCCGCGCGGGTGCCCTCCGAGGGGGGCGCCCGCGTTTTTCACGAGTGTGTGAGCGATGCTCAGTCCTTCACACCCTTGACCCGCTCGGGCTCGGTGTACTTGCTCAGGGCTCTCTCGATGTCGACGCCGTTGACGTTCGCCAGTGTCGTCAGCCACGCGATCACGTCGGCGAACTCCTCTTCGAGGTTGGCCCGCTGCGCCGGCGTGGGGGTCTTGCCAGGCGCGTTGTCCTGTAGCGCCGTCGCCAGTTCGCCGATCTCTTCGATGAACCACATGAACGTGCCCGGCGTGCCGCGGGCGGCGTCGGTGCTGAGGTAGCGGTCGCGGATCAGCGATTGGAACGCGGCGAAGGTGAGCGGGCGCTGGAGTGAGGCGGGGGGCGGCGGTGACATGTCAGCAGCCTACCGCGCACGACTCACCCTTTCGATGGGGTGTCTTCGGCGTAGCCAGCGTGCATCACTTCCGCGGCGGTCACGGGGAACGTCGTCCGCCCGGTCGCCAGCATTTTCTTCACGTACGGTTCGCACAGCGCACAACTGCGGCAGCAGCCGGTGCACGCCTTCAGCCCTTCGAGATCAAGGCCCTCTCGCTCCGCCGTGCGCTTCAGGGCGGAGAAGGTGAGATTCGTGCAGACGCAGCGATCGATGCTCATGGTGGGGTTGATCGGTCAGAGGGCAAGGTCGGAACATATCCGTCAAGGTTCAAAGTCACGATTCGAGTCGGCGTTTCCAAACCACCCGATGGAGTGCTCGGCGGGGTTCAGGGTGTACACCGTAGCGGATTGTGAGTGCGTCATGGTTTCCCCTGAGACGTGACCGTCGATCCACGCGATGTTTGCGCTCCCGCCTTTTCGGGGTGGGTGACGGAAGTGCGTCGACGGATCGGGGCGGGAGCCGGAGAACTCAGGCCAGAACACGGGTTCAAGGAATGAGTATTCAATGACGGAATCTGCGGCGAGGGCCGCATCGCCGAACGCGGCGGTGGTGGTGGGGCGGCGGAAAATGCTCCGCCGTGCACCGGCGCGGTCGGTCTCGATGTCCCAGACGCGCGTGCCGGGGGCGTCCCCGGTTTGGGGGCGTGGTCGGCGCGAGGTGCCGACGAAGGCGTTGTTGTAGCCGTAGCCGCCAGCGGAGCGCTCGAAGGCGTTGGGGTCTGCGGCGTCGTCGCGCGCGGTTGCAAACTCGGGGCACTGACGAAGTGCCGTGGAGATGCGTGCGTCGTCACCGAGATAGGGCGTGAGCGGCGCGGATTCCGGAGAGAACGCTGCCGCGGTGGTCGGGCGGGTGCCGTGCCAGCGGTGGAGGTTGGTTGTCGCGATGCCCGCCGCGCCGGGCGCAAAGCGTTCGGCGTGATCGGAGGCGTAGAGGTCGTTGGCAAGGGCGAGTTGGCGAACGGCGGAAGCGCACGCCGTGGCCCTGGCGCTGGAACGTGCCGAGGAGAGGGCGGGGAGGAGGAGAGAGATGAGCAGCGAGAGTGTCGCGGTGACGACGAGGAGTTCGACGAGGGTGAAAGCGGGGGTTGTGCGCGTACGGTTCGGAGCACTGATGTCCCTCGGAAGGGACATCAGTGGCACGGCTGCTTGGGCTTTGGGCGTCATCGTGACACCTCCATGTCCGTCGTTTCGCCGCGGCGGGCGCAGCGCTGGAGCATCGCGGCATCGGCTGCGTCGGCGGTGCCTTCGCCGGTGAAATCGGACGCCCCGCCCGGCGTGTGCCAGCGGTACATGTCCTCGGCGTCGGCGACGCCGTCGCCGGTGAGATCGAAGATGGCAGGCTTCGGACGCACGCGCGAGGCGCCCCCGACTTCGGTCGAGAGTTCCCCGAGCGCCCCGGCGATGAAGTTCACACCGGTCGATACGCGCAGAAAATCAAACGAATCGAGGCGGGCGGGAGCGCCGCTGACTGGGTCGACGGCCCATGCGATATCGAAGCCGTCGCCGCCGCCGCTGCCGGGGGTGATGCCCACGGCGAAGGGGTTGTCGGGCGAGGTATAGAACTCGCCGGGCGTCAGTGTGGGGGCGTCAACGATGTTGTCGGCGTTGGTGTCGCCCAGTACGAGGGTGGGCGAGCAGTCGGTGTAGCCCCAGGTGCCTTCAAGCGTTGCCGAAGTGCCGTTGGGGTTCACCAGCACCATTGCTTCGAAGAGTGGCGGCAGGCGGAAGGTCACCGTGGTGTACGACGAGGGCCAGCCTGGGAAGAACGCCGGCGATGGGTACCACGCCGTGTTCGTGGGCGGCGTCGGCGTACTGGCGTTGTTGTCCCAGGCTTGCCCTTGAAGCGCTTCTGCGGGCATCGTCGGCAGGTGCGAGCCGCGCACGACGTACCACGTGTCGTCGGCGATGCCGTTGCCGTTGTCGTCGCGGCTGATCTCGATCACACCCGCTTCGGCGAAGCGCCGGTTGGCGTTCCCGCTGACCCATGTCGCGTTGCCGAAGACGATCGCGTCGATGCCGAAGGGGTTGGCCGGGTCATCGCTGATGGGAGGCGAGAAGCGCAGCGTGATCGAGCCGCCGAAGCCGCCGAGGGAGACGAGTTTGGAGTTGTCGGGAACGAGCGTGCCGCCGCCGACGGGCGGGCCGAGCGCGCGTGCGGGGCTGTTGAAGGCGGCGTTGTTGATGAACTGGCCGGGGGCGGGGGTGTAGTTGACGACGGCGTCGGCGAAGTCCCCGGCGTGCGCCGTCATGGCGCAAGCCGGGATCATCGCAAGAACACAGGCGCGGGTGCCGGGGTACGGCGTCCTCGCCGTGCCCCGTTCAGGCTGCTCGCACGCTTCGGGGCGCGGGGCACGCGAGGACGCGTACCCCGGCACCCGCTTGGCCGGGGATGCGTGGGGTGCTCGAACTCTCACGCCCGCCTCCTCCGGTGCGCAAACAGCCCGCTCAGCAGCACCATCATCCCCACGCTCGGGGCGGGAACGGCGTAGCGGAAGACCGTGTCGTCGCCAAAGGCGCGGACGAGGAACTCGTTGGTCGCCGCGTTGAAGGCGGTGGAATAGAACTGGTTCCCCGCAGGCGCGAGCGTGAGGCCGTTAGCGGAGGTGGCGAAGGGGCCGCCGACGAGCGCGGCGTCGAGGATGGAGCCGTCGAGGACGGTAGCGAAGCCGGATTCGCCGGAGAAATCGCCGCCGCCCACCGAAAGATTCCCCGCCCCATCAAACGCAAGGAACCCGCCCGAGAGCGCCCGCGCTGCCAGCGTTCCGGAGGTGCCAAAGCCAATCGGCGTGGCGGTGCCAAGCAGCGTCGCAAGATCGAACGCACGGATGTCGCCGGTTTCGGCGCCCGCGCCGGGTGCCACGTCGAAGCCAACACCCACATACGCCCGCCCGTTCCGCACCGCCACGCCGCCGGAGCCGTCGCCGACGCCCGTGAGCACGGTTGAACTCGTGAGAGTCACCGCCCCGACGCGGCTGACGACGGACTCGAAACTCGCCGATGCGCCGGTCACGAGCAGCGTGGACGAGTCCGCCCAGGTCGCGTCGTAGTTTGGCGTGACCACGCTGGTGAACGCGGAATCACCGGCGGGGTTCAGCGACGCCGCATCGACGAACAGCACGCGGGCCGTGCCGCCGAAGTTGCCGTCGCCCACGGCGAAGCGCGACCCGTCCGGGCTGGCCTTGATGAACGACGCCCCGAACGAGTTGATGAACGACGACGGCACCGAGCCGGCCTTGGCGAACCCCCCGGCGTTGACGCCCGACTGCAGGTGGAACTCGCTGCCCAGCAGCGTGACCAGCCGCCCGTCGGGCAGGACGTCGAACGCCCCGGCCCCGGTGGGGAGTTCGAACGAACCGACGAGGGCGTACGTCGGGACCGCCGCAACGGCCGAAGCCGCGCCGCCCAAAAGAGCGAATCCAACCACGGCCGACGACGCGGCCACGCCACGAACACAGAGATTCCGCATGAGACACACCTTCCGTTGGCACCCCGAGACGCGCGGGGCGGCTCCCGATGACGTGTTCCCCAACGTTCGGTGTGAACCGGCCTCTTGGCGTGCATGCACGCTTCGACGACCACCAGTCCATGTGACCCCGGGCGGGCAGAAACTCGCGGGGAGCGCGCGCTGCCTCGACCGGCGTCCCGTTACGCGAGGGCGCCTGATCCGACGTCAAAGGCAGGTCTTCCGGCTCGGGGCGTCCACGGGCCTTGCCTTCCCGCTCGCCTTCCCTTGTGGGGTCGGTTCGCAGTGGCGTTGCTGGCCCGCTTCAGTCGCCCTCTACGGCGGCGCGTCCGCGGTGGAATCGGCTTTGGCGACCGCTCGCCTCGGCTTGACCACACTTCCCTTTTCACGCCCGAACGGTTGTGACACCGCGCGGGCGACCTCTAACGCCTGCAGCGTACCCCATCGGCTCCCCGTGGGCAAGCACCCGGTTTGCTCCGACGTTCGGGGAGGGCGTTGTTCACAAATGCTCGGGGAACTCGGCACGGAACTCGAACGCGCCGTCCTTCACGCGTGCGGTACACGTCCCGCCGAACGACGCCGCCGATTGTGCGGCGATCGCCAGACCCAGCCCCAGGTGCCGGCCAGGGGACACGTCTGATGGCCCGCGCCACAACGGCTCGAACACGCGTGCGGCGTCCCGCTCCGACAGCGACACCGGGCCGTTGCGGATCGTCAGGATCACTTTGTCGTCTCCCCGTGTCACCACGATGTCGATCCATCCGCCGGCCGGCGTGTACTCCATCGCGTTCTCAATGGCGTTAGAGACGATCATCGCGGCCGCCGCGGGCTCGACCATCGCGCTGGCGTCGGGGCATGCTTGGATGGAAACGCGGAGATTCCCGGGGTTGTTCGCAGCGCCGGCGGCCTCGCGGGCGAGCGTGCCGATGTCCACGCGGGTCCGCTCGACCTGCGCGTGCGACGCCCGCAGCCGGGCGAACCGCAGCAGCGCGTTGACCATGCCGTCCATCTCCACGGCGATCTGCCCCGCGGTCGAGAGGTCCTTCTTCATCTGCTCGGGCGAGCGGTCGCTGTGGCGCAGCGCCACTTCCGTGAGGGTCCGCAGTTCCGCCACCGGCGTGCGGAGTTCGTGGGCGGCGTTGTCGGAGAAGCGGCGCTCACGCTCGAAACCCTCTTGCAGGCGTGCGAGCAGCGCGTTGATGGTCTCGGAGAACGGCAGCAACTCTTCCGGCAATGGCCGCTGGCCGACCCGGCGGTCGAGGCCGTCGGGTCCGATGCGGGAGACTTCCGCGGCCAATCGGCGCAGCGGGTGAAGCCCGGAGTTCACCACGGCCCGCACGATGAGCCACACCACCACGCCGCCCACAAGGCACATCGCCGCGAGCCCGAGGCCGATCCGCGCCGACCAGCGGTCGGCGAACTCGTACGTGGTCGCGACCACGATGGTGATCAGTTCTTTCTGGCGATCGGCCTGTGCTCCCGGTGGCTCGGCGCTCTGGAGCGTGGGCCGCAGGGGGTTCCACCTGGCCCACGCCGCGCCGGTGGGGCGGCCGTCGGGCAGCGTCAGCGAGAACAACTCAAGGTCTTCCACGCCGGCCGGCGGCTGGGCAAGGTCCGCGCCGTGCAGGTTGTCCGACCGGACGAGCACGCTCCCGTCCGCACGCCACAACTGGTAGTAGACCTCGCCGAAATCGCTGCCGAGGTCCTGAGCGAGGGTTGGGCGCGGCCTGAACTCAAAGCGGCCGTCGACGCGGTCGACCATCACCGCCAGCACCCCGACGTGGGACACCATCAGCATGTCCTGGTACGAGCGGAGCGCCGTGCGTGCGGCGAAGTACACCGCCGCCGCGCCGGCGAGCCCGGCGCCCAGGGCCAGCGGGATCAGCCACAGTTCAAGCGTCCGCCGGATCGAGGGCATCGTTGTCTCCGGTGGTGCTGAGGTAGTAGCCCACGTTCCGCCGCGAAACCAGCATGTTCGGCATCCCGTGCTCGTTCATCTTCCTGCGGAGCGTGGAGATCGCGGCGACCACCGAGTTGCTCTGGATGCTGAAGCGGTCGTCGTAGATGTGCTCCTCGATGCGGTCTCGGGAAACGGGCTTGCCCCGTTGCAGCACGAGGTATTCGAGCACGGCGAACTCTCTCGCGGTGAGGTCAAGGGCCCTGCCCGCGCGCTTGGCCCGGCGCATCGTCGTGTCCAGTTCCAGATCGCCCAGACACAGGGCACCCGGCGGCGCGTCGTACCGACGCCGGACAAGCACGTTCAGCCGCGCCAGCAACTCCTCGAAGGCGAACGGCTTGACGAGGTAATCGTCGGCCCCGGTGCGCAGCCCCGCCACGCGGCTATCGACGCTGTCGCGTGCGGTGAGCACCAGCACGCGGCAGGCCAGACCCCGCCGGCGCGCTTCGCGCAGCACGTCCATCCCGTCCATCTTGGGCAGCGAAAGGTCCAGCACCGCCGCGTCGTAATCGGTCGTACACAGGTGGGCCAGCCCGCGGGCGCCGTCGGCGGCGGCATCGACGACATAGCCCTCGGCCCGCAGCCCCTCGCACAGCGAATCGCGCAGCCGTTCGGAATCTTCGATCACCAAAAGTCGCACGGGGCTTCTCCGGGTTCGTCCAAGCGGAACGAATGAAACGCGGGCGGCCTCGTTCCCGGTGCCGCCCGCAGATGCCGAGTCTATCGACTGGCGAGGTACCGCCTGAAGAACGCGACCAGGTCGCGCTCATCGACCACCCCGTCGCCGGGCGCGAGCGAGTCCGCCCCGACGAGGTCGGCACCGGCCGCACCCAACGCGTACGAAGACAGGAACGCGAACAGGTCTTTGGTATCGACGGCGCCGTCGGGCACCGAGCCGGGCGTCTGGCCCGTCACGTCGGCCAGTTCCGGCAGGGGTTTCCCGTTCAGCCAGGCGCGGAGCACCGGGTCGTTCGAGATGATGACCGCCGCGGCGTCGCCCTTGCTGTACTGGTTTGAGCCGTACAAGAAGGCACGCTTCGTCCGCGGGTTGATCTCCACGGCGGACAGCCACGAGTTGTTCGATCCGGTGTGGACCAGGTGGATCTCGCCGTCGGCCGTAACGACCCCCCAGCCCAGGGCGTACTGCGAAAAATCCGCCGGGTTCTCGGCATCCGTGGGCCCGCCCACCGGGGTGTGCAGCGTCGTGAGGCTTGCGGCGGTGATGTAGCCCGGCGTCGCCGCGGGCAGGCCCATGTGGACACGTACGAACTTCGCCCAGTCGGCGATCGACATGCTGAACGTGCCGGCGGGGGCGATGCCCACCGGATCATCTTCCTGCGCGGGCAGCAGGGGCCTCCCGTCGTCATCGTGCCCGCGCGGCTGGTCAGGCACTTTCAACTTCGGGTTGGAGGGCGCGCCCTGTTTCAACGTCGTGATGCCCAGAGGGCCGGTGAGTTCACGCGAGACCACCGCCTCGAAGGCGTCGTTGCTGATCCGTTCGATGATGGCGCCCGCGAGCGCGTACCCGGCGTTCGAGTACTCGTACGTGCCGCGCGGGTTGGCCGGAGCGTCGCGCAAGAGCGTCGGGAAAACCCGGGCCCGCACCTGCCTCCCCGAGCCCTTGAGCAGAGACGGGGGGATCGACTGCAGCACGTCGTCCGAGAGCCCGCTGCGGTGCGACAGCAGGTCGGTGACCGTCACCACGCGAAAATCCGGGTGCATCGTCGGGGCGATGTCGGGGAAGACCTCGGCCAGCGTCGAATCCCAGCGCAGACGGCCCTTCTCGACCAGGCGGGCGCAGACCGTCGCCGTCATGGCCTTGAAGCACGACCCGAGGTGCACGCGGTCGGTGGGGAGAAAGGCCTTGGGCGGCATGGGGGCGGCGGCACGCAGGCCCGCCGACTCCGCCACCAGTTCGTCCTCGTCCACCAGCGCCGCCACCAGCCCGGGCACGCCGGTTTGTTGCTGTGCCCGGACCACGGCGGCCCGGAGGTACCCCCGGACGCTTTCCGCCGAAGCAGCCGGCGTGGGGGTGGGGTCGGGGCGTGCGAGCGCCGGCAGGTCCGCTCCCAGCACAAGCCAGGCGAGTGCGGCGAAACCGATCTTGAAACGTCTCATTGCAGATCATCCATGGGGCGGGGTGCGTCCGCCCGACCGGCCGAAGCGGGCCGCTCCGCGCCGGGCGGCAACATGCCTTCCCGAAGCAACGGCTCCCGGCTTCGACGATCAAGCATGACACCCGCGGCAGGGCCGGGGATTAACGCTGGATGATGTCCCAATCAGCGTGCTTTGAGCCGACAACGCCCGGCCCCGGCTCATGTCCGCGCCCGCTTCTTCCGTCCCTTCAGCACCGAGAACGGCGAAAGCCCAAGGTCCAGCAGCACCGCCAGCGCCATCAGCCACACCGCCCACCCCGTGATCGCCCCGTAGGAGTTGATCCCCCACGCGTACGCCAGCGTTGTTAGCGGCATGAACAGGAAGCCGAGAAATGGCCACAGCGTCGTTTGGTACGCCCGCCCGATGTAGTCGCTGAACACGACCACCAGCACGATCGCCAGCCGCGGCATCCCGAGCGCGAACAGTCCAATCAGACACGGCATCATTGCCTCCTTCCGGCGGGTTGCCGAACCGGTCCCCGCCAAAGTCATCATTCGGCGGAGCGGGGCGGCGGTATCGCCCCAGTATCCCACGGAAACCACGCCACTGCGCACTCACCTATCCCGCGGCAACTTCGGGGCTGTCACCCCATGATCGAGGGGTTTTGGCTGGGATCGACATCTCCCCCCCTAAACCCCCATCCGCTTTCAAGCCACCGTCCATCCACACCCGATAAGTCCCCCAACAGCGACGTTGGATCACCCGTGCGTCAACTTGCCGGACCTCCCCGTAGAGGAGCCAGGATGCGGACCATCGCGGTCATCAACCAGAAGGGTGGCAGTGGCAAGACCACCACCGCCATCAACCTCGCCGCCGTGCTCGCCAAGCGCGGCGGCAAAACACTGCTCGTTGATGTCGATCCTCAATCCCACTGCGCTCTGGGCCTCGCGGTCCCCGAGTCTCAGATCGAACTCAACGTCGGCGACGCGATGCTCGCGCCCGACGACCGTCCGCTCGATCTCGCGCGCCTGCTCTGGCCCGTCAACAAAACGCTCGATCTCATGCCCAGCGCCACGCGACTCGCAGGCCTCGAAGCCGCCCGCGGCGGGCTGGCCGACCGCGAGGACCGCGACCTCCGTCTCGCCGCGGTGATCCGCCGGTTCGCGGGCGTGTACGACTGGGTGGTGATCGACTGCCCGCCTTCGATCGGCCTGCTCACCTTCAACGCGCTGCGGGCTTCCACCGAGATTCTCGTGCCCGTCGAAACCGGCTACTTCGCGCTGCGGGGTGCATCGAAGCAGGTGGCGACGATCCGGTCGTTGTGTCGAAGGTTCGGGCAGGCACCGCCGTACCGGGTGCTGGCGACGATGCACGATGAGTCCTCGACGCTGTCGTGCGAGGTGCTGGGGGAACTGGGGAAGAAGTTCGCGGATTGCGTCCTGCCCGTGACCGTCCGCTTCGATGTGCGGCTGAAAGAGGCGGCGTCGATGGGGGTGCCGGTGGTGGAATACGCCCCGCGTTCCAACGGGGCACAGGACTACAGCGCGCTGGCGTCCTATCTGGCGGAGAACACGCCGGTGCCGATGCGGCTTGATCCGCTGGTGCCGGGCGAAGCGCCCGACGCGCACGACACCACCATGGGGCGAGGCCGGGCCGTGGTTGCCATCGATCTCTTTTCGCCCGAAGCCGCCGGGAGCGTCGGCACAACCTCCGTGTTTGCAGGTTCCGTCAACGCGGCACCGATGCTCGCCACGGCGGCGGCGGGCGCGCCGGCTGGAACGGCCCACGATTCGCGTCACGCCGCCACCCCGGGGTTCTTCCGACCGGACTCGGGGGTCGATGTCTCGGCCGGGCCGGTGAGCCGCGCCGCCGAACTCGCCGCGCGTGCTCGGCGCATCCTGCAAAAGAGCGAGGAACTGACGCACCGCATCACCTCCGACCCGGCGCTGTCACGCGTGATGCAGGCCTCCAGTGCCCCGGTCGCGTCGGTTCACGCCGAGCCGAAGATCGAGCACACGCTCGAAATCGTCCACGAACCCGCGCCGGTCCCGCAGGCGACACAGCCGCCGGGCGGCATGATCTTCGGCGTGCGGCAGACGCCCCAGGGCGTGCTGTTCCTTTACCCGCTCGCGCTGGGCCCGAAGGTCTGTATCGCCGGCGACCACAACAACTGGTCGGGCGACGCCACGCCGCTGAAGTTCAACCCGAGCACCGCCGTCCACGAGGCGTGCATCCCCCTGCCGCCGGGCAAGTTCAAGTACCGCCTGGTCGTCGCGGGCCGCTGGGTCGCCGATCCCTTCAACCCCGTGACCGAACCCAACCCCTTCGGCGACACCGACAGCGTCTTCGATGTGCAGGACCTGTCCGCACACGATGCGATCACGGCCACCTCGCCGGTTTCCGGGGTGCTCCCAGTCCCCGCAATCCCCACCTCGCACGAAGCCCACGCCCATGCGTAACGGCCCCACCTCCACCTTCGTCGATCCACCCGACACCGCGTCGTACGATGCGCTCACCGATCTGTTCCTGGGCGAGACCGGCGCATGCGCGGACGAGGCCACACGCCAAAGCCCCGCGGATTTCCGCTTCGGGGGCGTGAGTGTTCCGTCGGCACCGAGCGTCCGCCCCGAGGCGCAATCCGCGCCGATCGGGCCGGCATTCGCAGGCATGTCCGCTTCAAGAACACCCGCCGCGGCCATCGAGATCGAAGCCCTCGTCATGGGCCATCTCCCGGTGCGGGCCAACCCGTGGGCGTCGCAGTACGCCCGCGCCGCCGCCGACCGCGCTAGCGAACCCGTCGCCCTCCTCCGCATGCTGGGCGGCGAAGTGTGGATCGACCTCTTCGGCGTACCGCCCGCGCAGCGCGAACGCCACGCCGAGGGCACCTTCACCGAAGCGGTCGAGCACGCTGCGGCTCATGCACGTTTGTGGATCGTGCAGTGCGACGAGAACGATGGCCCGGCTTCGCTCCCGCTCGCCAACGCGTCCGCCGTCACGCTGCTGTGCGCCGGGAACGAGGCCGCCGTGCTCGCGGCGTTCCAAACCCTGAAATCTCTCGCCGAAACCATGCCCCGCGCCGCCGGCCTCCGCGTCGCGGTGATGGGTGCCGACGACGCCGCGTCGAAGTCGATCACGTCCCGCCTCCAGCAGTCCGCCGACCTGTTCCTCAAACGCAAGGTCGAGGCCGCACCAAGCGTCAGCAAGATGGGCCCCACCGGCGGCGCCCCCGTGTACCGCGGCGGAACGGTCCACTCCGCGGTCGCGATCCTCGAGCAGGCTCGCGCCGCACGAGCCGCGGCCCTCCGCGCCGCATCGAACCCCGAGCGTGAGCGAGCGGGCCATGCGGCCGTCCCTACCGCGTCGGTCCCGACCGCCACCATCACGCCTCCACCGTCACCATCGGCTGCGCCTGCACCGGCCGCGGCGCCCATCATCCCGCCCCGCACCACCCTTGCCAGCCGAATCGCCGGCCTCACACCGCTCCCGTTCAACTGTCCCGACGACGCAACGGTCGAGTTCGCCCGCGACCCCGCCGGCACGCTCCACCTGCTCCGCTCCGGTGATGCGTCGCCCTCGCGCGTCGGGGCGCAGCCCCCCGACGCCCTCCGCAGCCTCACGGCGGCCCACGCCTGGGCCATGAAGAACGCCGCGCTGATCTCGATGGTCTCGCCCGGGCTGAACACCGCCGAGGCGGTCCAGCACCTCTTCACGGCGGACCCGAAGTTCAGCCGCCCGCTGCTGGATTCTCGGCTGCGCGTCCACCTGTTGGCGAGCGTCGAGGTGGAAGGCAAACTGGGCTGGTGCTGCGTCGAATTGAACTGATTCCGGGGTAGGTCGGCTCTCCGAGCCGACATCTCGCCGCGGCACCTCTCACCATCCGAGGTTATCGGTCTTACGAGACATGTAGGTTGTGCCAAACCTAGTGGTTTTCCCTGGTCCGCGCAGATTATTTCATTGACGCTGGCTGATTTCGACACATAATCCCGTGTCAGAAGCACGTCGCCCGTGTGCCAGGAAGCGCGCCGGCTTTATACACCATCACGACTCTGTGATTGACTAGGAGGAGTACCCATGATCTCGAAACTGTCGCTCTGCGCCGTTGGTGCGCTCGCGTTGTCCGCCCTTGCCGGGGGCACCAGTGCCGCCGTCATCCAGCAGGGCACCTACGACCTGCACAACCACCCCGACGGCAACGAGCGCCCGCCGCTGTACGGGCTGCGCCTCGACGAACTCTACAACGCCACCTCGAACCACGACATCTTCACCTTTGACTTTGACGACGCGCGGTCGGACATGAACATGGTCATCACCGCCAACACCATCCGCATCTTCGGCGTGGTGTGGGGCGGGCGCGACACCGGTTCGGCCTACGCCGTTGAGGCGACCACCGGCCTCTACACCGTCGATTTCCTCTTCAATGTCGGCGTCGTGCAGGTCCCCGGAGACGACGACCTGGGCGTTCTCCAGTCCGCCAGCCATCAGAACCACGGCACCATCACCAGCCCCACCAACGATGTCATCGCGCTGGTCGATGAAGCGATGGACTTCCCCTACGGCTTCCGCCTGGGCGATGAGGACAATGACCAAGGCCACCGCGGCTTCGCGGGCATCTCGGGCTGGGGCTGGCTCACCCACGGGCCGGACGTCAACGCCCATGTCGCTTCCAGCGACTGGCTCTTCACCGCGACGCTGGTTCCCACCCCCGGCACCAGCGCTCTGGCCCTGACCGCGGGCGCGATGCTGCTCCGCCGCCGCCGCTGAGTGAGCCCGTCTGATGCACGATCATGACCGCCCGTGGCCCTAACGCCGCGGGCGGTTTCATTTGTGGTGGACTTGTAACGTTACTTCGCGAGTTCGCTCAGCGATTTCACGATGACGGCTCGGTCGGGCGTGGGTTGCACGCTATGGATCTCGCCGGCGCGCCGTGCCGCCTCGCGGAACTGCTTCTTGAGCGCGTCGTTCCAGGGGATGCGCGTCGAGACGGCGGGGTCGAGGTCGGTGGCGCGGCGCAGCGCCCACGCCGCGGCCTCCTCACGGTTCAGCATCGTCGCGGCGAGCGCGAAACCCACGCTGAGCGCGGCACGCTGGTCCGCGGCACCCGGCATGGCCGGGGCATCGGCCCCGCGGGAAAACAGGGCCTGGGCCTCGAGAAAACGCCCGTCTTCGAGGGCCTTCCAAGCGGAGGTGGTCTCTTCGGTGCTCAACGGCTCAAAGCGCGGCGGATCGGGCTTGACCGCCTCGCCGCCGGGGGCTGTCGGCGTTCCCTTGGTTACGCTGGTGGGCGAGGCCGAGACGGAGGCGGGGCCGGGGCGGTAGGCCGCGGCGTTCTCGGCGGCCCGTGCGGCGTCGCGCTGGGCCAGTTGCCACGCATGGAAATCGGATTCGTTCACGCCGTCGGAGACGGTGCCGACACGCTCGCGCGAAGCGGCGAGTTCGGGGTCGACATCGACGAGCCGGTAGCGGTACGAAGGTGAGTCGTAGGAGCGGTAGGAGTACGAGCCGTAGCGATAGCCGTACCCGTAGCCGTAGCGGGTGGTGTAGTAGGAAGGGCCGAAGTCGCAGTACCCGTTATCGAAGCGCCGCCCCCAGCGGTCGTAAAGGACGGTGGGGCCGAAGCCGCCGGCGAGGACGACGGTGGTGGATGTGCCGCGTGAGCCGTAGGGCGTGCCGTACCAGCCGTAGGGGTCGTGCCGGTACTGATCGCTGCGGAAGGAGGTGCCGGAGTGTCGGTCGTTGTGCGACTCGATCCGCTCGCGCCGTGGCACCTGGTGTTCAGAGTAGTTTCGGGGGCGGTCGGCGGGGCGATTGGTCTCGGCTCGGCCTCGCGATTCCGACGGGCGTGTGTTGGGCCGGTCCCCGGCGCGGGCACCGCCCTGGTCGGCCAGCGCCGGAACCGCCGCGGCGAGCAGTGCGCACGCGACCGCCGCCGTCAACAGCCGCGCGACGGAGGATTTCGACATGGAACGATCCCGGAACGATGACCCTTGCATGGGCCTTACTCCTGAGTCCGCCGGGCATGGGTGGCGGCCTTTCGAGAGAATGGTACGTGCGTCGTGCTCGCCGGTTTCTTGTCGGGACGGTTCCTCCGAGGGAGTATGGGCTTTGCGCGCGCACGGGCCGGTACACTCGCGCGTTCTCGGAACTGTGAATGTCCAATCACCCCGATAACCCCCGCCCGTCTTCCGCTCGCCTGCTCATCGGCTGCATGACCGGGACCAGCCTCGATGCGCTCGACGTCTGCGCGGTGCGTGCGGTTGGGCGCGGTTTGGAGATGCGGGTTGAGGTGGTGTCGTGGGTGTCGCGGCCGCTGGGGGAAATGGCGGTTCGGCTGCGGGGGTTGGCCGAGGGGAAGGCGATGACAGCCGGGGAGATCGCGCGGTTGGCGATGGATTTCGGGCAGTTCCACGCGGCGGCGGTGGGGGCGCTGATCGATGAGATCGGCGGCACGCAGCGGCCCGCACTGGTGGCCGTTCACGGGCAGACGGTGTTCCATGCGCCGCCGGTGAGTTGGCAGATGGTCAACCCGTGGCCGGTGTGGGAGCGCTCGGGCTGCCCGGTGGTTTCGGACCTGCGCGGGGCGGATTTGGCGCGGGGCGGGCAGGGGGCGCCAATCACGCCGATGGCGGACTGGGTGATGTTCCGCTCGGCTGGCGAGGCACGAGTCGTGGTGAATCTGGGCGGCTTCTGCAACATGACGCTTGTTCCCGCGTCGCCTTTGGGTTCGGGGCCGGAGCGGGTTCGCGGGCGCGATGTGTGCGCGTGTAACCACATCCTGGATGCCGCGGCGCGGGTGGCGCTGGGCTTGGACTTTGATCCCGGCGGCGAGAACGCGGCGAAGGCGGCGGCGAACGACGCCGCGTGCTCTGAACTGGTGCGGATTCTCAGCGAGCAATCGCGAGGCGGGAGATCGCTCGGGACCGGTGATGAGGGTGTCGCCTGGGTTGCGAGGTGGAACGAGAAACTGTCGGCCACCGAATTGCTCGCATCATGCACCGCGGCGCTGGGCGAGGTGATCGGTTCGGCGGCGCGGTCGCTGGGCGGGGGTGATGGTGGGGCGCCGGGGCGTGTGATCCTCGCCGGCGGCGGGGCGATGAACGCCACGCTCTCGCGCGAGATCGCCAAGCACGCGGGCGGGGCGGTGGTGGTTCGCTCGGATGACATGGGCGTGCCGGTGGGGATGCGCGAGGCGGCGCAGATGGCGGTGCTGGGCGCGCTCTCGATGGACGGCGTCGCGATCACGATCCCGGAGGTGACGGGGGTCACTCGGCCGGCGCCGGTGGCGGGGGCGTGGATTGGGTTGATGGGTGCAACCGTTGGAGCCAGGAGCACTGAAGTCGCCCAGGGCGGCGACTTCAGTGGCACGGGTGATGGTGATTGGCACGCCAGGCGGGAGCACCGGCGTGCATCGGAAAGCAAGTCGGTGGCACGAGTTTCGGACGGGCTTCGGTCGATCACGCCGTTGTTGCCGGCGGTCGGTTTGCCGGATCGGTCGCGGGTGCTGAGCGAGCAGCGGAACCCGCGGACGGCGGGGCTGGATGAGATGAGCGTGGTGGAGATCGTTCGGGCGATGAACGACGAGGACGCCACGGTGGCGGGGGCGGTGGCCGGTGCGGCGGAGGCGATCGCGGGGTTTATCGCGGCGGTTGAGGAGCGGATGTTGAAGTATGGATACGGGGAGGGATCGGGGTCTTCGGTGCTTGTCGGGCGCGGCGTGCCGACACCGGCTGGAAGCCGGTGCCACCACGAGCCTTGCGCGCGGCTGATCTACATCGGCGCGGGGACGTCGGGGCGGTTGGGCGTGCTCGATGCAAGCGAGTGCCCGCCGACGTTCCATGTCGATCCCGGGATGATCGTGGGCATAATCGCGGGCGGAGATTCGTCGCTGCGGCGTTCCAGCGAGGGGCGCGAGGATGAACGCGAGGGGGTTCGTGAAGAGTTCGAGCGTTTGGGTGTTGGACCGGCGGACACGGTGCTGGGGATCGCGGCGGGGGGGACCACGCCGTACGTGCTGGGGGGGATCGAGTTGGCGAAACGGCGCGGGGCGCTGACGGGGTTGCTGTCGTGCTCGCCGTTGTTGGGCGGGGCGGGGTCGTCGGGTGCGGATCATGAGATCGTGGTGCCGACGGGACCCGAGGCGTTGACCGGCTCAACGCGGCTCAAGGCGGGCACCGCGACGAAACTGGTGCTCAACACCATCACCACCGCCCTGATGGTCCGGCTGGGGAAGGTGCACGGCAACCTGATGGTCGATCTGCGGGCCACCAACGACAAACTGCGGGACCGTGGGGCGCGGATTGTCTCGGCTCTGACGGGGCTGGGCCGGGCTGACGCCCTGAACGCTCTGGATGGGGCCGGAGGCAGCGTCAAGGTGGCGGCGGTGATGTGCCTGCGGGGGCTGCCCAAAGGGGACGCCGAGGCGTTGCTGGCGCGTTGCGGCGGGCGGCTCCGCGCCGCGCTGGGCGATTAAAGCGCGATCCACCACGTTCTCGGGCGATGCGGCCTGCGTCGGAACAGCCATGATGGGGCCTTGCGGGGCCGGACAAACACCGATCTGGCGTCCCACAGCCCCCATCTCTCGGAACCCTCCGGGCTGGCGTACGAAAAGACGGGTGTTCCCCCCGTGCCCGTCGGGCTTCGCCGGGCATCCAATCGCGGGACAGACCGGTGTGGCGTGCGTTCGTGGCGCTCGCTGGGGCGGGGCTCAGGGCCCGCCTTGTGGGAGATTCGTGCGTTCTTTCCGGGCCGTGTCGCCCGTAGGACCACCGCGTTGATGCCTTTGCACTCATCCTCCTTGCCCCAGAGGTCGAATCCAAGTGGGAACGGTTCGACGCCGCCGGATTTGGCGACTCGTGCATTGACACCCCCACAGCCTCCGAATACTTTTGCGTCTCAGCGCCTGCGGGGCCAAGTCGGCGGCGAGACAGGCGGCGTCGGGAACATGCGGGGCCAGCCCATCAGCAGCCAACGACCACAACCCGACCCTGCCGACGGCACACGACTGCCGATGCCGGACGACCGCGCCTCGGGCGGGGGTGTTGCGTCGAGCGATTCGGGGCCGAAGCCTTCGGACACGCTGGAGATTTTGACCGGGAAGGCTCCGGCGACCAAATCGGGGTCGTCCTCGGGGTCGGAGTCGGGATCGGGGTCGAGCGCTGGCGGGCCGGGGTCGATGGGGGGTTCGTTCTCGGGGACGCGGGTGCCGGGGGTGTCGGGCAACTTCGATACGGTGCTGGGCCAGATGGTGGTCGAGCAGGGGTTGGCCACGCTCGAGGATGTTGAGGAGGCCGCCAAGAGCAAGGCCGCCGCGATCACCGCTGGCAGCGAGAAGACGCTGGCCCAGGTGTTGATTGCCCGGCAGATTGTCACCGAGAAGCAGTTGGCCCGTCTGAAGACGCAGGCCGAGGCGGAGCGATCCCAGCAGCAGATCCCCGGGTACATCGTGCAGAGCAAACTGGGGGCCGGCGCGATGGCGGCGGTGTTCAAGGCCAAGCAGGTGAGTCTGGACCGCATCGTGGCGATCAAGGTGCTGCCGCGGAAGTTCAGCGGGAACCGGCAGTTCATCGAGCGGTTTTATGCCGAGGGTCGGGCGGCGGCGCAGTTGAACCATCCCAACGTGGTGCAGGCGTTCGACGTGGGCCAGGCGGGGGAGTTCCACTACTTCGTGATGGAGTTCGTGGACGGCAAGACCGTGCACGACCTGATCACCGAGAACAAGCGGTTCCAGGAGGCCGAGGCGCTCGACATCATCATCAACGTGGCCGACGCGCTGCGGCACGCCCACGACAAGGGGCTGATCCACCGGGACGTGAAGCCCAAGAACGTGATGTTCACGCCGCAGGGCGTGGCGAAACTGGCGGACCTGGGCCTGGCGCGGGCGATCGACGACAAGGAAGCGGCGCTGGCGGAGAAGGGCAAGGCGTACGGCACGCCGTACTACATCTCGCCGGAGCAGATACGCGGCGAACTGAACATCGGGCCGCAGGCGGACATCTATTCGCTGGGCGCGACGCTGTACCACATGGTGACGGGCAATGTGCCGTTCAACGGGAAGAACCCCACCGAGGTGATGCAGAAGCACCTGAAGAGCCCCTTGGTGCCGCCGGACCATGTGAACCCGAAGTTGAGCGCGGGGATCAGCGAAGTCATCGAGATGATGATGGCCAAGAGCCGTCGTCAGCGGTACAAGAACTGCGCGGACCTCTTGGTGGACCTGCGTGCGGTGCGCCGCGGCGAACTGCCGCCGATTGCTCACAAAGAGGCGACAGTGGCGGTGCTGAGCGAGGTGACCCGGTCGGAGAACTCGACGCCCACGACGATCGTGGAGGACCGCAGCCGCCAGCCCTCGGCGTTCCGAGATTCCGGGGTGCAGAAGTTGGTGTGGTACTCCGTGTTCATGACGATCCTGGCGATCGTGATGACGCTGATCGCGGTTTCCATGATGGCCATGGGGCGGGGGTGATACCGATTCCGATCGCCATTGGCGCGTCCGGCGGATCGGGCGCTGGCCCTCGCTTGCGCTTCGGGTTCGTTGCTGGCGGCCTCTGACGAACCCGAAGCGCAAGCGAGGGCCAGTGAATGAGAGACAAAGGCGCGGATATCAAACTGAATCCGCAACAGGGAGTATCTGGATAGGGAAGAACCTGCAAAGGTGAAAACGGATGCTCCGATGATCGGAGCACCCGTGGTTGTCATGGCCTGGAGGGAGCCGATCAGGCGCGGCGGCGGCGGACGGCCGCGATGCCGGCGACGCCCGCGAGCGACACGAAGCCGGGCGCGGGGACGATCTGGGCGGCCTTGATGTCAAACTTCAGGCGCTCGTCGAGGTTGCCGCCAGGGGTGGTGGCACCGGGCTGATAGCTGAAGGAAAGGGCGACGCGGCCGGTCAGCGTCCAGGCGAAGGTCGACATGTCGGTGTCGGAGGTGATGAACTGGAGTTGCAGGCCGCCGGTGTTGGGGCCCGTCCAGGTGCTGACGAGGTCGGCGAGTGAGCCGGTTGTTGTCGCGGCGGCGGAGGAGAAGGCGAGGTTGGTCGCGGCGGCGGTGCCCGAGGCGATGTTGGCGGCGTTCATGTTTGCGGCGACGACGAAGAGCTCCAGGCCGTTGAAGGGGCGATTGGGGTTTGCTCCGTTGAAAGGGGCCGACCACATGAGAGTTGAGGGCGAGCCGCTGGTGACGGGCGTGAAGGCCCAGGTCCACCCGCCCACGGGGTCGAAACCGAGGCTGAAGTCATACGCACGCCCGTTGAGTTGGTCGTGGTTGCCGAGGTTGCTGGTCTGGACGAGCGTGGAGCCCGAGACGTTCGACGAGGTCGAGATCATCTGGTCCCAGTTGGTGTTGGAAAGACGGTAGCGGGCGTCCATGACGTCGGAGGTGACCGTCAGGCCGGCGGTGGAGGGGTTGAGATTGACGATCGCGCCGGCGGACGCCGTGGAGGCGGTCGCGAGGGCGCAGAGAGCGATGGAGGTGAAGTGGCTCATCGGGGTTGTGTTTTTCAAGGGTGTAAACGAATGCGGCGCACCGCCCGGAACGGGCGGACGGACAATGGTTGATTTCGATACCTGGCGACATCAACAAGCGGCAGGTCACGTGGTCGAGCGACGGTTTACCGCTTGCGGCGGGCGGCCATCGAGCTGGCGATGGCGAGCACGGCGGCCGCGCCGGGCGAGGGGACGCCGACCTTGAACTGGTACATGGGGTCCGAGCCGGCGGTCTGCGGGCCAGCGAAGAGGACCTTGGCGGTGAGGCTGAAGCCGAACTTCAGGTTGGTGTCGCTGATGCCCCAGTACTCGGCGTTGGCGTCGCCGGTGAGTTGGCTGAGGGAGTAGTCGATGCCCGCGCCGTTGAAGGCCAGGTCGATCTGGATGTCCTTGAGTTCGCTGGCGGTGCCGGCGCTGTCGCGGATGCGGGCGAAGAGGACTTCGGGGGAGGCGGGGACGGCGCGGGTGATGGAGCCGATGCCGCTGAGGTCGAGGGTGGCCTGGTTCAGCGAGGCGTCGAAGGTGAAGGTGACGTCGTGCACGTTGCTGAGCGACCAGGCGTTCTGGGCGGGGGTGCCGATGGGCGTGTCGCTGGCGTCGACGATGGCGCGTTCCCAGTCGCCGTTGCTGGCGGCGTTGCCCCAGCGGACGTTGCCGCCGAAGGTTTTGGTGAAGCCGCCGCTGTTTTGGAAGGCGACGAACGAGGCGTCAGAGGTGAACGACATGACCGCACCCTGGCTGGGAGCGGCCAACGCAAGGCTGGCGCAGGCGGACAGCGAAGCAGCAGCGGAACGAATGGAACGCATTTGAGAGACCCTCCAGAGGCCCCGTGCAGGGTGCCCCGACGTGTTTCGATCTGGCCGTGCCGGTTTCCTGGGCCGACAGCGGCGACCACCCGTGCGGGATGGTGTGGAGGGATGATGGCACGCCGCTGGCGTCAGTCAACCACCGGCGGTCTCGCTTCGCGCGAAATTCACGGAACGGGGGCGATCCGTGTTTGGAGCCGAGGGTTATTGGGCCTGACGAACTCGGGACGGGCGCGAGATGACTCGGGGCACCGACCTGCAGACAGGTCAAGGGCATGGATCAAGCGGCGTCAGGCCTCTTCGACTAGCCCCTCTTCGTAGGCGGTGACGAGTTTCTCGAGGTCGGCGATCTGGCGTCGGATCGCCGCGCCTCGGTGCGTGTCGCCGATGGTGCGGGGTGATGGGTACTCGCGGATGGTGGTCATCTTGGGGACGATGTCGGCACCGGTGGAGATGACCTGATCGACGCTCTCGAACTTGGAGTGCTCGGCGAGGTCGATGCGGTCGGGGGCGAGGACGAGGGTGTATCCGCGGTCGCCGTAGGCCTCGGAGAAGGCGCCGTCGATGGTGACGGCGTTGCCGCCTCTTTTCACAGGCTTCTCGCCCTTTTCGACCTTGACGGGGACGTGGCCGTTGACGATGAGGACGCGGTCGTCGCAGCCGAAGAGACGGCCGATGCGTTTGGTGAACTCGGCGTCGTGGATGAGTTCGAAGTAGGGGTTTTTCTTCTCTTCGCGGGCGGCCTTGTCGGCGACGAAGTGGCTCTCGAAGGTGGCGAGTTTGTCCTTGCCGAACAGCGGGCTGCGCGGGCTTCCCCACATGTACCAGAGCCAGTCGGCGTCGGCGTCGCGGCCTTCGGCGCCTTTGCGGAAGGCACGCCGGACGATGGTGGAGAGCGCGTCCATCAGGTCGCGCCCGCTGCGTTTCACGCCTTCGACTTCAAGTTCCAGGGGTGTGCCCGCTTCATCGACGGGCACGCAGGCGTGGAAGATGAGGACGTCGTCCCGCGTGGTCCACACGCCGCCCTTTTTCACCACCCAACTCATGTGCTCCCACAGTTTCTGGCTGGAGGTGAACGAGGCGCGGATGCGGTCCATGCACTCTTTTTCCTGCGGCGAGTATTCGTAGGGGTTCGCAGGGTCGACGGTGGGCAGGTGTCGGTCGAGCAACGGATGCACGACACCATCGATGGTCACGGTGCCGGCGGCGAAATCGATGCGGTGGAGCAGGCGGCGGTGGTCGAGGTTCCACTCGGGGTGTTTCTCGATCAGCCGCCCTTCGGCCTTGAACTGCATGATGGCGATGGCCTTCTGCATCCGCGCGACCATGAGGGCGTCGCGCCAGCCGTCGCCCTTGGCCTTGAACTGTTCGCACGGGTCGTCCGAATAGCAGTCGCGGACAAGTTTCTCCAGGGGCGTCGTCATGATGCCGTAGCCTTCTTCGAGTTGGGCGGCACGGCGGTAGCGTGCGCTGAAGCGCAGCGTGGTGAGCAGGCTGGCGTCCTCGCCCAGGCACGCGCCCATCCAGATGGTGTCGTGGTTGCCCCACAGGATCGAGACGTTGGGCTGCACCATCAGGTAATCGATGACTTTGTCGATGCGGGGTCCGCGGTCGCCCAGGTCGCCGGCGACGATGAGTTCCGAGACCGAGAGGTTGCGGATGAGGCGCGAGGCGGCTCTCACGGCGAGCCAGTCGCGGTTGTGGGCGGCGAGGCCGTCGATGATGGCGGCGAGGTACTTACGCCCGCGCCCCGAGCCGGGCTCGCCCCACAGTTCGAGGAACAGTTCGCGGAACTCGGTGGGCATGAGTTCGCGGACCTCGATGCGCCGGTATCCGCGGGCCAGGGCGCGGACGATCTCGAACTGCATCTCGAGCGTGCGCATGACCCAGGCGCGCCGTTCGCCGGAGGCTTCGAGGGCGGCGTGCCGGCGTGCGATGAGTTCACGCGGGTAATAGAGGGTGGCGAGGAACTCCTGCATGAGGCCGCCGCCCAGGCGGGCGCGGAAGAGTTCGTCGACCAGCGGGCGGAGCGAGCCGGAGGCGTTGTTGATGACGTGGCGGAGTTTGGCGTGCTCGCCGTGGACATCGCTGAGGACGTGGACGGTGCCCATGGGGAGGCCCAGGACGGCGCGGAGGCCGGCGGCCTCGGCGACGGCGGCGTCGGCGGTGGGGTAGGTCGCGGACAGCGAGCGGAGCAGGGCCAGTTCGTCTTCGCTGAAACGGTTGGGCATTGGGGGGCTCCGGAGGACTGGGTTCGCCTGATGGGCTCGCCGAGACAGCACCGACTCCGCAGTATCGCGGAGATCGGTGGCACGGGCCACGAAGTTATCACGCATCGGTCGGGTCGTCCCGATGGTGGGCCACGGGAGGCCGTCGAAAAGGCGGAACAAGGTGCTTGGAGGCGGAGCGGGAATGCGGTAGGCTCGGCGGGTACCCATGCCGAGTCGGCGCGGGGCCTTTGGGTCTGTGGAGGAGATGCGTGATGTCCATCCTTGGTAACCGTCGCCGATTTCTGTTCGCCGGCTTTATTGGCGTCGCGTGCGGCGGTGCGTTCGCCGCTCCGCCGGCGTTCGTGGTCGGAAAGAACTTCCAGGGCAGCACGTACCTCGTCGACACGACGCTGAACCCGCCGGACACGATGGGCGCTGTGGGGCCTTCGCACTTCGTCGAACTCATCAACAGCCGCTACAGCGTGTACCGCAAGAGCGACGGCGTGAGGGCGCAGACGTCCACGCTGGACCAGTTTTTCATCAATGCCGGGATCACGGTGACGGGGTCGTTCTCCTTCGATCCGCGGGTGCTGTTCGACAAGCCTTCGGGGCGCTGGTTCGCGCTGGCCGTCGACAACCCGCGTGCGGCCAACTCGTTCCTGCTCGCGGTCTCGAACACCGCCGACCCGACGCAGGGGTGGCAGGCGTTCAAACTGGATTCCGACAGCGACGACGTGCAGTGGGCGGATTTCCCCACCTTCGGCATCAGCGGCGACAGCGTCATGTTCTCGGCCAATATGTTCGGCATCAGCGGCGGGCCGCTGGTCATCAACTTCGGCGCTGTGCCCAAGGCGAGCCTTCTCGCGGGGAACACGCTGGGGTTCCAGATCTTTGAGTCTTTCAGCACGGGCACGACGGGCTTCGCCGTGCAGCCGGTGACGAGCGTGGACGGCGCGGCGGCGCGGCCGCTGCTGTCTTCGTTCAGTTCGACGAGCCTGAAGCGGACGCTCCTGACCGGGGCTGCGGGGGCTCTTTCCCTCGATTTCTCGACACCCGCGGCGACGGTCCCGGTGGGCAACTCGCCGCCGCTGGCCAGCCAACCGGGCCCGCGTCAGGACTTTGCGACGGTGGACAACCGCTTCACGGGGAGTGTGGTGCAGATCGGGGCGACAACGTGGGCGGTTCGGTGCATCAGCGTGCCCTCGTCGGCGGGGCCGAACAACGCGGGGGTGCAGTGGTTCCGCATGGACGCCGCCGGCGCGGTCGTGCTGGAGACCGGGCAGATCGCCGACAACACGGGCACGACCGATTTCATCTTCCCCTCGATCGCCGCGAACGCGTCGGGTGATGTGGTGATCGGGTATTCGTCTTCGAACGATGAGACGCGGTTCAACAGTTCGTTCGCGAGCGTCGGGCGGTTCGACGGCGTCTCGACGCAGTTCAATCCGCCGACGCTGCTGCGTGCGGGCGTTTCGGATTTCGTCCGACTCGACGGCAGCAACCGCAATCGCTGGGGCGATTACAGCGCGACGACACTCGACCCGCAGGACCCGCGCCGGTTCTGGACCATCCAGGAGTTCGTCTCCGCGACCGACATCTACTCGACGCAGATCAGCGAGATCGTGGTGACGCCGACGTGCGAGGGGGATATCGACGGCAACGGTTCGGTCAACACGGCGGACCTTGTTGAACTGCTGGGGGTGTTCGGGAAGTGCCCGACGGACCCGCTGTGGCTGCCGCGTGCGGACGTTGACGCCGCCGACCCGTGCATCAACACGGCGGACCTGGTGGTCTTCCTCGGCAACTTCGGGCGTGTGTGCCCCTGAGTGCGGGGTCGTTCAGGCGGCCTTGGCGACAATCGGATTCAGGGCGGTCTGCACGGCGCGGGCCAGTTCGTGCGGCTCGATGCTGCGCGAGATCGAGATGAACTCCGACCCGTCCCAGGCGGCGCCGTGTGAACCGTCCACCCAGCCGGGGCCGGAGCCCACGAGGATCACCGGCGGAGCGATGCCGCGCTCGCGGAGGGAGCGGACCATGGTGACGCCGTCGAGCACGGGGAGCGTGCATGCGGCGACGATGAGGTCGGGGTTGTGAGCCTGGGCGAGGTCCAGCCCTTCGCGCCCGTCGCGGGCGACGATGACGCGGTGCCCGGCCCTGGTGAGGGTGAGGTGGGCGAGGGTGCGTCCGAGGTGCGAATCGTCGACGAGCAGGATGAGCGCCATGACAGTCCCTTCCGTGGGCATTGACGCCGCCGCGACGGCCCCACGTCCGTGCGGGGTATCGGCGACGCCGTGGTGGGGATCGGCGGTTTTCGGGCGTGGGTGAAGCGATCCGCCTCTGCTTTTTGGGCGTGTGCGAGCGTCCGCGTGCGTTATCGCGTGCGTGACGCGGAACGCCGCGGGGCGGTTCCAAATGATGCCGCGCAGCGTTGACACCCGCGGTGTGTCGGGTACCGTCCACGGCGATGCTCCGGCTCACCGATCTCCGCAAGTCTTACGGCCAACTGACGGCCGTCGATGGGCTTTCGCTGGAGATCAGGCCGGGCGAGGTGTTCGGGCTGCTGGGGCCGAACGGTGCTGGGAAGAGCACGACGATCGCGCTCTCGGTGGGGATTCTGCATCCGGACGCGGGGTCGGTGATGGTGGGGGCCGTGGGCGCGGGCGCTGGTGCGGCGGGTTCGCCAACAGAGCCTCGGGTCCGGGCGCGGATCGGGCTGGCGCCGCAGTCGATCGCGCTGTACGACAATCTGACCGCGCGTGAGAACCTGATGTTCTTCGCGTCCCTCTACGGCGGGGCCACGGTCGCCCGCGCGGCGCGGTGCGAGGAACTGCTCGGCTTGGTCGGCCTGAGCGACCGCGCTGCGTCGCGTGTCGGCACGTTTTCGGGGGGCATGAAGCGGCGGCTGAACCTCGCCGCGGCGCTGGTGAACGATCCCTCGTTGGTGCTGCTTGATGAACCCACGGCGGGTGTGGACCCGCAGTCGCGTAACGCCCTGTTCGACATGGTTCTCGACCTGAAGCGACAGGGACGGACGGTCGTCTACACGACGCACTACATGGAGGAGGCGCAGCGTCTCTGCGACCGCGTCGGCATCGTTGAACGCGGCAGGCTCATCGCCGTTGGCACCGTCGACGAACTCATCGCGTCCCACGGCGGCGACAGTGCCGTGCATGTGCAGCGGGCGGAAGGGGAATCGGTGGTGCGGACGGCGGACCCGCTGGCGGAATTGCAGCGGGCGCTCTCTTCACCGGGCGTTCTGGGCGTGCGGATCGAGCGGCCGAACCTTGAATCGGTGTTCCTGCACCTCACCGGAAGGAGTCTGAGAGACTGATGGGTCCGGTTTTTGCGATCGCCCTCAAGGACATTCGCCTGCTGCTGCGCGACAAGGCGGGGCTGTTTTTTACGTTCATTTTCCCGATTCTTATCGGTGTGTTCTTCGGGACGATCTTCGCCGGGGGCGGGGATGGGCCGAGCAAGATCGGGATCGCCGTGGTGGATCAGGACGGGAGCGATGGGTCGCGGCTGCTGATCGAGGACATGAAGTCCGGCAAGTCGTTTGATCCGCTGCTGGTGCCCGACCGGGAGGAAGCGGTCACGATGGTGCGGCGGGGGAAGAAGGCCGCCGTGGTGGTGATCCCCAAGGGCTACGGCGACGCTGGCGCGAACCTGTTCGGCGGTCAGGTGGCTTCGCTGGAACTCGGCACGGACCCCTCGCGCGGGGCCGAGGGCGGGATGATCCGCGGGCTGCTGATGGAACTGGCTTTCAAGCGGTTCGGCGACACCTTCGCGGACCCCACGAAGATGCGGGGCATGGCCAAGACGGCGCGCATGCAGGCCCAGATCATGGAGGCTATCACGCCCGACAGCAAACGAGACCTTGATTCGTTCTACGCCAACCTCGACACGGCGCTGGCCTCGGCGGAGAAACTCTCGGCGAACGACGACAAGAAGCCGGCGGCACCGGGTGAGGCGACGAAGCCGGCACCGGCCGCCGCGTTCGGCCCGATGGCACTGAAGGAGATCGACATCCAGCCCGCCGAACGGTTCGGGCCGAAGAACTCGTACTCGGTGACTTTCGCGCAGGCGATCATGTGGGGTGTGGTGGGATGCTGCTCGGGGTTCGCGGTGTCGCTGCTGGCCGAGCGGAGCAGTGGGACGCTCGTGCGGCTCCGGCTTTCCCCGCTGGGTTGGAGCCGGGTGCTGGCGGGCAAGGCGCTGGCGTGCTTCGGCACGACGATGCTGGTGGGGGCGCTGATGGTCGTCTTTGCAGTGGCGGTGTTCCGCGTGCGCCCGGTGTCGTGGCCGCTGCTGATGGTGGCGATGGTGTGCGTCGGCGCGTGCTTCGTCGGGATCATGATGCTGCTGTCGGTGATCGGGCGCAAGACCGGGTCGGGCCAGATCGGGTGGTCGATCATGCTGGTGCTCACCATGATCGGCGGCGGCTCAATCCCGCTGTTTGTGATGCCCGCGTGGCTCCAGACCGCCAGCGGGATCAGCCCGGTGAAGTGGGCGATTCTGGCGCTGGAGGGCGGCCTGTGGCGCGGGTCTTCGCTGGCGGAGATGGCGCTGCCGTGCGGGATTCTGCTGGCGGTGGGGGTGGTGGGGTTTGTGGTGGGGGCGAAGATGTTTGCGCGGGATGAGGGGGTTTGACTGTGAATCCATCCGAACCCTGAGCGCGAGCTCAGGGACAGAATTGAAGATTCACGGTGAGATGTTGATCCCGGGAGCGAATGCTGTCCCCGAGCTTGCGCTCGGGGTTCGGATGGATGAGAAGCACTCACGCCGCGTCGAAGATCGCGCCCAGGCCCGCGTGGGCCGACTGCGGCTCGAACTCGCCGCTGTAGAGGCAGTGGCTGACGTCGACGCCGTCGACAGTCGCGACGCCGATGTTGCGGCACATGCGGAGGTCGAGTTGTTTCATGGCGCGGCTGTCGTGGGCGCTTACCGGCTTGGTCAGGATGCGCACGGTCGGGCGGCACGGCGCTTCGGGGTGGTTCGTCACCACCGCCGCCTCGCTGCCGTCGCTGAGCGTGACCATTGACCCGACCATGAACGGCGGGACGAGGCGGCACAGCGCTTCCAGCACGACCGGATCGAACCAACCCCGGAACCTCTCGTGCTTGATCTGGTGCAGCGCCAGCACCGTGGGCATGGGCTTGCCGTGCGGGCACATGAGGTGGTCAAAGACATCAACGACGGCGGCGATGCGGGCGAAGACGTGGATGCGCGTGCCCTCGAGCGCCCCGGCGAGTTCCTTCATCGACAGCCGCTTGCGCGGGAAGCCGGTGCCGTCGTAGCGCTGGTGGTGGTGGAGCACGACGCTGGCCGCCACCGGCGACACATGCTCGCGCACCTCGTCGTAGCCGGTCTGGACGTGCCCGCGGTACTCCGGCCACTCGGATTCCTTGTCGAGGATGTGCTTGCCCTGCAGGTCTTCGGGCATCGACACCTTGCCGATGTCGTGCAGCAGCGCGCCCATGCCGAGCTGCGCGGTGTTCTCCGCCAGATCGGGCGGCAGTGTGCGCCGCTGGGCCCGCAGGTAGCCGGTCAGGTGCGCCCCGATGAGCAGCGAGAGGTAGGCGCAGTTCGCCATGTGACCCGTGAGCGTCGGCCCGCACGCCGAGAGTTGGTGCGTGACCGGGTCGTGGTCGGCGTCGGCGACGATCTCGCTGAGCATCTTGTGCACGGCACGCTGGTAGTGATGCACGTGGACCTTCACGCTGACGCGCCGTTCGAGTTCGTCGACCGAGCGGCTGAGTACGCGCATCAGGTCAAGATGCCCCATGGCGACGCGCGGGCTGGCGTGTTCGTCGAGTTCATCAAGCCCTGGGAAACTGATCCACACGTGCGAGAGGCCGAACTCCTTGAGGTGGATGATGGCGGGGTTGTCGAGGGTGAAACCCGCCGCGAGGAGGGTGAGGTCATCGCGCTCCGGGTGCAGCACGGGCTGCGCCAGGGTCATTCCGGCTCTCAGAGAGTCCATGGGGACAAGCAGCATCTCGACAGATGATCGGACGGATCGGATGCTGGGGAGAGTGCCGCGCGGGGGAATGGGTGGTTATCGGAGCGCGGCACGCCTCACGGCAGGAGCCAGTACTTCGCTCCCACGGCGGGAACCGTCGGCTCCGAAGTTCCTTCGGGCAGGACCTTCGAGGCATCAAACTCCGACTGGTTCTTGTTCACCACGACCACGACCCGCACGCCGTTGAGTTCGCGGGTGAACGCGAAGACGCCCTCGCGCCCGGCATCAAGGTGGCGCACCGAGCCGAACCGCAGCACAGGCCCGATCGCCGGGTCTTTCCGCAAATTGAACCACTGGGCGTACTGCTTCTGCATCGCCCAGTCGGCCTTGTCCGTCGGGTTCACGGGCTCGCCTGTATCGGGCCAGGGGAAGGGCTTGCGGTCGGTGGGGTCGTCGGCGCCGTAGATACCCACCTCGTCGCCGTAGTAGATCATCGGCGCACCGAGGTACGTCGCCTGCATCGCCACGCCGAGCATGGAGAGTTCATAGATGTCCTGCGGCGGGCGGCCCTGCTTGTACGCCTGGCCGTCGGGGTCCTGCAGGCGATTGCGCCCGTCGTACTCGCGGCCGGGGTTGTAGAGCATCGAGACGTAGCGGTCGGTGTCGTGGCTGCCGAAGAGGTTCTGGTGGATCAGGTTCGTCTGCGGTGAATCGTCGAACGCCTGATGCAACCGCCCGTCCAACTGGGCCGTGGTCATGCCGGGGCGAACGGCCAGCCAATCGACGACGGGCTTGGCGAAGGGGTAGTGCATCTGCGTGTCGAAGGTGTCGCCCTTGACGTGCTCTGAGGCGTCGTCCCAGATCTCGGCGATGATGATGGCGTCGGGGTTGATCTTCTTGACGTGCTTGCGCCAATCACGCCAGAAGGGCAGGCCGACATCCAGCGCGACGTCGAGCCGCCAGCCGTCGATGCCGTCGGAAGGATCGCCGTCGCCGTTGGGGTCCATCCAGCGCGAAGTGATGTTGAAGATGTGCTCCTTCACGGCGGGGACCAGATCGCCGTTGGATTCCTGGCGGAACTTCGGCAGTGCCCCGGTGTTGAACCACGAGACCCACGACTTGAGTTTGCCGGCCTCGTCGAAATCGACGAAGAAGTAGTCTTTGTACAGCGATTTATTGCCGTTCTTCTCGATGTCGGCGAAGGCCCAGAAGGGCCGCCCGGTGTGGTTGAACACGCCGTCGAGCACGACCTTCAGGCCGGACTTTTTGGCGGCGGGCAGGAACTGATCGACGAAGTAGTGGTCGGCGTTGGTCCAGCCCCACTTGGACGGGTCGCCGGGTTCGTCGGTATGGGTCCAGTGTTCGGGGACGCGCCCGGCTTCCTTCGGCGTGCCGAGGTTGTCGTCGATGTGCCGGTAGTCGGTCGCGTCGTACTTGTGCATCGACTCGGCCTCGAAGATCGGGTTCAGATAGACGGCGGTGACGCCGAGGTCTTTGAGGTAGCCGAACTTCTCCTGGATGCCCTGCAGGTCGCCGCCGTAGCGACGGTCCCAGACGACGTTGTAGAGCGGCCCGCCGGTGTGCTTTGGCATCGGCGCGTCTGGCGCGATGTTGGCCCGCTTCTTCCACGCGGCGGCCTCTTCGTCGGTGACGGCGTACCAGTCGCTGTTCCACGCCATGTGCGTGACGCCGGGGCCGTGCGGGTCGTTCAACGGGTTCCCGTTGCGGAACCGCTCGGGGAAGATCTGGTACCACACCGCTCCCATCGCCCACGCGGGCAGGTGGTGCGTGGGCTTGGCGGCGACCGAATAGTCCTTGGTGATGAACTCGTCCGAGCCGTCCTTGAAGGCCAGCGCGTAGGTGAGATTCTCTGATTTGATCCCGGTCATGATTCGTGCCGACCAGCGGTCGAAGCCGCTGAGGTCGGTGGTCTTGTGCATCGGCACGCTGAGCCGCCTGCTGCCCGCCGCGCCTTTGCTGGCGGGCGTCCCCAACGACGGCCCGATGGCCGACGCATCGGCATCAAAGTGAACAAACGCCTGCTCGACATCGCCTGGCAGCGTGCAGACGCTGAGATCGAACAAGCCCAGGTCCTCGCTCACGCAGCGGGCATCGCGCAGTTGTGAAGGGTCGTGCCGAACCGCGTCGGCGTTGATCGCGTTCGGAGCGGCCGGCGGGAAGTCCGCCGGCGTTTTCCCCACGACAAGAAGGCTTGCGGGCTTCCCGTCGTCATCGCGCGACACCGGGCCTTTGTTCGCCGGGTCAAGCACGCCTTCATCGCCGTTGAGGATGATGCGGTAGCGGTACGCACCGTCGGCCAGCGGCACGCCGGCGAAGAACGATCCGTCCTCACGCGAACGCATCGCGATCGCCCCGGCGTTCGGCGGCGTCGTCCAGTTGTTGAAATCCCCAACCAGGTGCGCCGACCACACGCCAGACGCGGCGGGTCGATACTCGAATCGCGTTCCTTCGACCGGCTCCGGTGCGGCCTTCACGCTAAACGGCAGTGTCTTCCCGTCGGAGTCTTTGCCCGCCGTCAGACGCGCGAACACCGTCAGCATCCCCGGCTTGGTCGGCAGGACGCGGTAACGTCGTTCGTTGCCGATCTGTTTGATCGTGGCCCCGTCGGTCCCCGTCGCCGACACGGCCCACGACGGCTCGGCGCCCTTGGGCCACATCGATTCCGTGAGGTCGATCACGATCCCCTGCCCGACGACCGCCTCGCCCAGCGCGCGCATGACGACCACGGGCTTGTCGACCGACGCCACCTCGAACGACCATTTCTTCTCGCCGAGATCGAGCGACACGCGGTACAACGCCGCGGCGTTGATACGGAGGGTGTTGTCGCCGCCGGGCATTTCGAGCGACCTCGCGCCGCCGGTGGCCGACGAGCCCAGATGCCCGCGATCCCACCCGCCGTTCTTCACGAACTTGAAGGTGTAGGTGCCTGGGTTAATGGTGCGGACGATCTCGAACTTCCCCTCGCCGACGGGCTTCATGGCCCAGGCGTCGTCGCCGGTGTTCCACGCGTTGAACGTGCCGGCCATCCGCCACACGTCGTTGGCGAGCGCCGCGCCTTCGCAGGCAAACAGCACGAGAACAAGGGCGAAACACGCGCGCAAGCCGGTGGTAAAGCGTTTCATCGAACGCAGCGTAGCCGCGAGCAAGCGGCGGTGCGAGTCGGAGAATCACGTCCTGAGGACACGCGGCACATCGATGGCGTGCCACTGATGGCGGCATTCCGATGCCGACATCAGCACTGCGTATCTCCAGCGTGATCGGCACTGCTGTCTCCGAGGACGGAGCCAGCAGTGGCACGTCACGGGACGTCGCTCCGAATCCCTTTGCGGCCTACTTCTTCCGGCCCGCCCCGGAACCCCCGGCCCCGCCGCACGAACCACGCACCGCCATCGACACCGGCACGCGCTGCATCGTGAAATCCTCGGCGTGCTCCGCCGACTCGATCACTTCAAGCAACCGCCGGCACGCCGCCGCGCCAACCTCAAAGAAGTTCATCCGGATCGTCGTCAGCGGCGGATCGGCCAGCGCCGCCGAGGGGATGTCGTCGCAGCCCATGACGCTCACGTCCTTGCCCGGCGTCAGGCCCGCGGCCCGCAGCGCCTGGTACGAACCCAGGGCCATTTTGTCGTTGGCGCAGAAGATCGCCGTGAGTTTTGGGTCGCGTTTCAGCAGTTCCTCGCAGGCCATCCGCCCGGTTTCCACGAGGAACTGCCCGTCGACGATGAGGCGGTTGTCGAGGCGGACGCCGTGGTCGCTGAGGCGTTCCAGGAACGCGTCGGTCAGTTCCTGGCTCGTCAGCACCATGTCCGAAGGCCCGCTGATGTGCCCGATCTTCTTGTGCCCCAGTTCAATCAGATGGTCTGCGGCCATGCGTCCGGCCTGCGGGTAGTCGCACGCCACGCACTGCAGCGTCCACTGCTTGAAGTGGTTGTTGACCACCAGCATGGGCTTGTTCGTGCCGTCGAACTCACCGAGCCACTTGTGCTCCTCGGTGGCGCCGATGAAAAGGATGCCGTCGACCGAGCAGTCGTCCAGCAGCGTCATGTATTCCTTGCGCCGCACATACTCGCGCCGTGCCACTTCGAGCACGATGTGGAACCCGCGCTCCGCCGCGGCCTCGTAGATGCCGCTGATGATCTCGCCGAAGTACACGTCGGCGAAGGCGTGCTGCAGCGCCGGCACCAGCACCGCCAGGGTCTTGGCCCGGCGGTTGGGCAGCCCGCGGGCCAGGCGGCTGGGGGTGTACGACAGTTTTTCCATCGCGCCCAGCACCCGCTGGCGCGTCGCTTCGCTGATCCGGGCGTCGTTTTTGTTCAGCACCAGCGATACGGTCGTCAGGCTGACGCCGGATTCCCGAGCCACATCGCGGATGCTGGCCCGCGGCGGACGTACCACCGCCGTGCGGGTGGTGGGGCGAACCGCCGGCTGCGGCGTGGGCCCCGGTTTGCGGGCAAGGCCGTTCGAACCCTCCGCCGACGCCCCGTTGGCCGACCCATTCACCGGAACAAGCGTCCGACCGCCCATGCCCGTGCCACCGGACCCGCCGCCCGCAGAGGTGGCGGCACCGGGTCGGACGACGACTTTGGGCGTGGCGGTGGCTTTTGGCGTCGGGTCCATGCCGGGGGCGTCCTGTTCCGTGGGGCGAGGGGGGTAGAGAAGAGCGGGAGAAGGGGGTCGGAAGTGTGGTAAACGGGTGATTCCGGAGGCGAAAATCGGGCGTCGAGCCGCGTTTCAGGTAAAACATTTTACCGCGCCCCCGCCCCGATACAAGCCCTCACCCGCTTTTGGCCCCAACTTGTCCCACGCTACTCGCAAACCGGGTGCATCCAAGGACTTCCGTCGTCCGGATACCTTGAAGATTTCATGTGGACCCCCCTTGCGTCCCGACGAGAACGGGGTAGAGTAGATGCGCAGTAAAACATTTTACTGGATCGCAACCACCCCAACCGATTTGCTTTCAGGTCAACCGTTTCACCAAAACCGCGATTCACGTTTCGCCGCCGGCTTCTCGGACCCCTGCCGGCCAACCGTCACTCGTGGCGTGCGAGGTCCGCAGACCGTCTTCCCCTGAGAGGTCGCGCATGAACCGGATCGATCGCCTGTGTTGTCTGTCACGCCGTGCCTTCACCTTGGTCGAACTGCTTGTCGTGGTGGCCGTGATCGCCCTGCTGATCGGGCTGCTGCTGCCAGCATTGGGCAAGGCTCGGGAGGGGGCACGACAGGGGTTGTGCCTGGGGAACGTCAAGCAACTGAACCAGTACATCGCGTACTACTCCGAGGACAATCAGGGGTGGTACCCCACGGTCATCCCACGCGGCACTTCGATGGCCCAGACCTTCGCACAGCAGTGGAGTTACGGCGGTTTCGCCGGGTTCTTCAACCTTCGCCAGGTCGCCCGTCCGGGCACGGGGAACCGCCATTACCAGACGGGGTACTACTCAAAGCGGAACCCCGCCGGCGGCAACACCATCCCCGATCCCAACGCCAAGATCCCGCTCATGGCGAAGTACATGGAAGGGTCGGCCGATTACCAAATCCTCCAGTGTCCGTCGGACAACCTCGACGGCGGCGAAAACGGCACCGACTTCCCCGTCGTCGTCCCGGACAAGATCGGTGGCGGGGCCCGCGCCAATGCGGCCATCACCGATGACCTGACCGCCTCCATCCCGCAGAACATCATCTGGTACAACATCTCGTACGTCTACGTGGCCGGCCTCCGCAACGACGTGAAGTCCCGCATCACACTCTTCGGCGACGAGACCAACTCCTGGGACTCCGGCAACGGTTCGGCGGGCGCGGCCAATGCGCCGCCGAATTACTACGGCACGTTCCGAAAGGACCGCCCGTCGCAGAACGGCGGCCCCGGATACGACAAAACCGATAACCACGGTGCCAAGGGCGGCAACTTCGCCTTTACCGACGGCTCCGCCGAGTTCGTCAACCAGACTTTCTACAACAACGGCACCGACTTTGACCCGCACTCCCTCATGTTCGAGACCATCGCGCGGGTGCACTGGAACCTCACGATCCCCGAGGTCTCGACCGCGGGCCTGAAGCGTGGCGTGAACGGCACCAACTTCGTGCAAACGGTCGACTGATCGTGCCTCGTCCGCCTCAAGTGCTTTGAATCGGAGGCTTTCATGATGTCCGCTCGTTTCGCTCGCGCTCATTCCTGCGTCCGCCGCGCATTCACGCTGGTCGAACTCCTCGTCGTCGTCGCCGTGATCGCTCTGCTGATCGGGCTGCTGCTGCCCGCGCTGGGCAAGGCCCGTGAGGCCGCCCGGCTTTCAGGCTGTCTCAGCGGCCTGAAGCAGATGTCGACGTACTTCATGTACTACGCCGAGGACTACAAGAATGCCTTCCCGGTGGTGCCGCCCGTCGGCACACCGCCGGGGAATGCCCCCGAAAGTTCGCTTGTCTTCCAGAACCAGGCGATCTACGGCGGTCTGGCCGGGTTCTTCAACCTCCGTCAGATCAATGATGACGGGAAGACCACCGGTTCGATCTACGGTTCGCGGTCCTATCCCCGCGGATACTACAACGTGAAGAAAGCCGACGGTTCGTGGGGTACCCCCGCCGTGCAGCAGAGCATCCCGCTCATGGCCGCCTACATGGAGAACACCGGCGACTACGCCATCCTTCAGTGCCCGAGCGACAAACTCGACGGCGGCGAGAACGGCACTGCCTTCCCGTCCTCCACGCCGCAGAAGATCGGGGCACTTCAACGCACCGCCGGTCAGGAAACGGCGATCACCAACTCGATGGGTTTCATCCCCCCGAACATCACCTGGTACAACATCTCGTATCTCTACATCGCCGGGCTTCGTAGCAGCGAGAAAGCCTCGGTCGCCCTCTTCGGCGACGAAACCAACGGCTGCGACTGGGGTTCCCAGACCAACACCGGCAACAGCGGCGGCGCCGTCCCGGAGTGGACGCAGACGCTCCGTTCGCAGCGCACCACTCAGAACGGTGGGCCAGGTTACGACGCCACTGACAACCACGGACGGGGCGGTGGTAACTGGGTGTTCAGCGACGGTCACGCCGAGTTCGTGCCGCAGACGCTCATCAGCAGCACAACCGCCAGCGGCCAGATCAGCCAACTCGTGGCGGACATTTTCGCGACCATCCAGCGTGTTCGCGCCGGCTCGGCGGGCGGAACGAGCACGATCCAGACCATCGATTGAAGGCCTCGGACAAACTCAAAGACACAATCAGAGCCCTCCGCTTCGGAGGGCTTTTTCAATGTCCAGAACTCTCAATCAACCCCGGAAGCCGTCTGCCCGCCGAAAAATCCGACCCAAGCAAGTGAGCGATACTGGACTCGAACCAGTGACCTCATCCATGTCAAGGATGCGCGCTAGCCAACTGCGCCAATCGCCCGACGCCCCAACCCTATCGGCGTTCGCCGGGGGTGGGGGGAGAGGAGTATAGGCGGGTTGAGCGGAATCGCCAAGGGGGGGAGCGGTGGGGCAGGCTTCCAGCCCGCCGCTCCAACCGTGAAGGGATGGCAGGCTGGAAGCCTGCCCCACCGGATACCAGCCTGCTGCACCGGGTCTGAATACTGTTCCCCCCTATGCCCATCCGTCACCTGAGTGAGTTTCTGATCGCCGAGAGCCGCAAGTGCTGCCGTCCGGCGGTGGCCCGGTTTGAGCACCCGTGGATCGCCCCGATGCCGCTGAGCGAGGGCGGGGCGGCGCTGCTGCGGGCACGGGGCGTGGACGTTTCGCCGACGATCGATCCGACGCGGGACGCGACGAAGAAGACGCCGGCGTCGTCGGCGGCGAACCACGGGCCTCTGGACGTGTTCAACACCGGGGACTACTCGCTGGGGCTGTTCCACCACGACGCGTCGGAGGCGGCGATTGAGTTGCTGCGGTACCCGGAGTTTGTCCAGGCGTGCTCGGGGGCGCTGCTGAACCTGTTGGACAACGCGCGGACGGACGGCTTTGTGCGCCGGGTGGAACTGGTGACCAAGAGCCACGAGGACGAGCCGAGCAAGCCGGTGATCGCGCAGTTTGCGTTGCGGTGCGCGCGGGCCCAACCCGGTGGAACGGGCGAGGCCGCGAGTTGGCTGCGCCAGTACGACATCTACCACCGCGTCGCCAAGTTCCTCGAGTACATCGAGATCACCTACGGCGGGATGCACGGGCTCATCAAGGCCCACTCGGCGTTGCAAACCGGCTTCGACAACGACCTGCTCACCGTGGCCCTGCCGGACAACACCGTGGAAGACCCCGGCATCAACGCGTTCATGGTGCTGGAATACGAGGCGATGGTCGAGATCGCGCGGATGCTGGGCAAGGACCACGAGGCCCCGCGCTGGCACCACAAGGCCGAGCGGCTGAAGCGACTGATGAACGAACTCATGTGGTGGGAAACGCCCAATGGTGAGGGGTTCTACGTCGCGCTCACGTGGAAGCACGGCGTGGCTCAACTCGCGAGCGAGATCGTCAGCGACCACGCGGGAAACCTGATCAGCCCGCTCTGCACGTGGGTGAGCCTGCTGCCGCTGTACGCGGGCGTGCCCGACGCGGCGAGGGCTGCCAAGCTGGTGAAGTTGATGACGCGAGAGAGCGCGTTCTGGGGCCCCTACGGCGTGCGGACGCTGCCCGCCGACAGCGTGTACTTCAACCAGGCGCCGCGCTCGCTCATCTTCGATTTCAAAGTGATGAAGCGTTCGGCGGTGAGCAACTGGCAGGGGCCGGTGTGGGTGTTGTCGAACTACTACATGGCCGCGGGGCTGGCGCGGGCGGGACGCGTCGATCTGGCGAAGGAACTGACGCGGCGGACGATTGATCTGTGCGCCAGCGGGCTGCAGAAGCACGGTTCGCTGCACGAGTGCTTCGACGACGCCGGGAAGGGCCTGTGGCCTTCGGAGGGCGGGTTCGTGTCGTGGAATGTTTTGGCGCTGACGATGATGCGGGAGTGGGGGGGGTGAAGCACTGGCCTGCCAGGTGGAATTGTTTGTCGGGTGGCATGGCCAAACTTGTTTGGCCATGCTGGATGCTCGAAGGACGCCGAAGTAGTCTTGTGCGATGAAGCCGTCGGTGTACATCGAGACGTCGATTGTGAGTGCGCTCGCCGCTCGGCCGAGCCGCAACCTGCTGCTGCGAGCAAGGCAGCAAACGTCGGTCGCGTGGTGGAACCAGCGTGCATCGCTGCATCGTGTCGTGATCTCGAACTTTGTTTCACTCGAAGCCGCGGCGGGCGACCCGGACGCGGCCCGGCGTCGCTTGAAACTCCTTGAAGGCATCCACGTTCTGAGCGTTGACGCCGAGACGGTCCGGTTAGCGCAGGCTGTGGCGGAGGGGCTTGAACTGCCGTCGAAAGCCAGGGCGGACGCCTTTCATATCGCGTCCGCGGCCCGGCACGGGATCGAACTGCTCCTCACTTGGAACTGTCGGCACATCGCCAACCCCGTGCTCCGGCCGCGTGTGGAACGGATATGCGCGCGTTCGGGCTACAATCCTCCGGTGATCTGCACGCCGTGGGAGCTGATGGAGAACGGACGATGAAATCAGACCCGATTCTGGAGGAGATCTGGAAGTTCCGAGCGGCGTTCGCCAAGCGGCACGGATATGACTTGCGCCGCATGGCCGACGCGATCAACGCCGAGGCGGAGGTGCTGGCGAAGAAGTTCGGCATCAAGCCTTTGAAGACCTACAAGCCTCGTTCGACGAAGCCGATCAAGGCGAAGCCCTCGCGTCGCCGCGCGGCGTGAGCCGGAGGAGTCCGGACATGCGGCGCATGTGGAATGACATCCGGGCGGCGTGGCCGCGTGAGCGCCGGTTCACGTGGCGAGGGTGGGTGCTGCTTGGGGTGCTGGGGTGTTTGATCGTCGTGGCGTGGCGGGGGTGGGACCCGGTGAGGCCGCTGTTGTACCTGCTGAGTTGGTTCGACGAGGATCTGCCCATTGCAGTCGCAACACAAGTGCTGACATGGGCCGCGTTCGGCGGCGCGGCAGTGTCATTCTCGATTCTGTCCATGCCCGCTATCACTTTGGCATTGGGACTCTCACGGCCCCGAATTCGTTGGGCTTGGTATGCAGGCCTGTTGCCCCTCTCACTGTTCGCACCAAGTATTGAATTCCAGATACTGTCGAACTTTGCCCGACGCGGGGTGGATGTTTTTTCCACAGGGTTGATTGAGCTGATTCCGGCACTGATAACGATCAGTTGTGGTGGTCTGCTCGCTGTCGCGATGCGCAGCCGGTTTGCAGCGTTATGGGTGATTGTTTCGTACCTCTTCGCGCGGACAGCGTTTTGGTTGGTGTGGCAACCATGGCTACCCAGAACCCTTGAGGATTTGCTGCGGTGGGAAGTGACCTACTATGGGCTCGAGGACTTGGTGTTTGTCTTGGCGCTCGCGTTCGGTCTTGTATGGATTGCCCTTCGCTCATGGCACGTCCCCCCCGAGCACCTTTGCCCAACCTGCAACTACGACGTCCGCGGCCTCAAGTCCCCGACCTGCCCCGAATGCGGCACCCCGATCACCACACCAGTCACCACCAAGAAATAGAACTCCGAGCGTGAGCGGGTGGGCGGGCCGCCGAACGTGCGTTTTATGATCGCACGCTGGCCGGTCGGTCCTCTCGCTCACGCTCGGGGATCTCTATCCGCGCTATGGCCGCCGCTTATCCAAACTGATCCAGCGGGAACGCCGGGTTGGCGATCGGGCGGAGGGCCAGACCCAGGAGTGTCATCGTGTGGTCGTCGCCGGCGATGCGGTTGGTGCGGAGTACGCCGCAGCCACGGCAGCGGTGGACGATGGCCCATTCGCCGTCGCGACGGACTTCGATGGAGATGGGTTCCATGGGCTGTCGGCAGGGGCAGGCGCGGTCGCCGGGCTGCTCGTCGAGGTGGCGGGACCAGAGGCACGCGGGGCAGTGGTTGCGGTGGCGGGTGCCGTGGGTGCGGGCGTCGATGCGGTGCTTGCAGTGGATGCAGGTGAATTCCTGCTCGTCGGGTCTTGAGCGGTGCGACATTGGATTGAGTGTGACTCGCGGCGTGCCGGCGGACCGCCGGCGCGCGGGAAGGCCAGTTGGATGGAAGACGACGGTTGGATGTGATGGGGCGCGAGGTTGGACAACGCCGCAGCGGGCCGCGATGCACCGAATCAGCCGCGGATTTGCGGTGATTCAGCGCTTTGCTGGCGAGGGTGTGGCCGCAGGTTGTCGTTTAGGCAGTGGCTTGCACGTCGTGATTGTATCTCGTTTTGATAGGGGCGGTCCGGACCGGGGAACAAGGTGGTTTCATATTCGTTCGACGCCCCCCGCCCCCCCGGATATCCTCTCGTCCTATCCATGCCCCAGACCACCGGCCGAACAACCCCTGTAAGCGTGCCGGCCACGGCCGCGAATCCCGCACCCGTCCCAGCCCCCGCCTTGAGCACCGCCACACCCGCAACCCCCGCCCCCGCCGCCGCAGATGCTCGGACCAACCGCATCCCCGAAGGGCTGTGGCTCCGCTGCCCCTCCTGCTCGGCGATGATCTACCGCAAGCAGATGGAGGCCAACCGGCATGTGTGCCCGGAGTGTTCGCATCATTTCAGGATTTCCGCGGCGGAGCGGGTGAAGCAACTGGCGGATGAAGGGTCGTTCGAGCCCATGTTCACCGGGCTGATGACCACCGACCCGCTGGGGTTCACCGACCTCAAGTCGTACAAGGACCGCCTTTCGGCGGAGCAGAAGAAGACCGGGCAGCGCGAGGGCATCCAGACCGGCAAGTGCTTCATCAAGGGCCGCCCGGCGATGATCGGGTGCCTTGACCTGACGTTCTTCATGGGGACGCTGTCGAGCGTGGTGGGGGAGAAACTCACGCGGGCCATCGAGTTCGCCACCGAGGAGGATTTGCCTTTGGTTGTCGTGTCGTGCTCTGGCGGGGCGCGGATGCAGGAGTCCGGGTACTCGCTGATGCAGATGGCGAAGACCTCGGCGGCCTTAGCCCGGCACGCCGATGCGGGCGGCCTCTACATCAGCGTGCTGACCGACCCGACCACCGGCGGCGTGTCGGCGTCGTTCGCCATGCTGGGGGACGTGATCTTCGCCGAGCCCAAGGCGCTGATCGGGTTCGCGGGGCCGCGGGTGATCGCCCAGACGCTGCGGCAGGAACTGCCCGAAGGGTTCCAGACCTCCGAGTTCCTGCTCAAGGGCGGGATGGTCGACCGCGTGGTCCACAGGCACGAACTGCGGAACGAGATCGCCCGTGTGATTGACTACACGGGGAAGTGAGCACCGATCCATATAGGGAGTGCGGGTCACCGTCGGGCCGGCGGTATTGGGCTGCGGCGGTCGGCCGTGGGTGTACCCGGGGCGATACTGAATCCGGAACCGATGTCCGGGATCGGCTATACTAGTTCTAGAACGGTTCTAAATCTCAACCAGAGGATGCTGTCCGCCATGCCGCTCACCCTGCCTGTCTACATGGATCACGCCGCCACGACCCCGTGCGACCCTCGGGTGGTCGAGGCGATGCTGCCTTACTTCACGCAGAAGTTCGGGAACTCGGGCAGCCGCAACCACAAGTTCGGCTGGGAGGCCGAGGACGGCGCGGAGCACGCCCGTGAGACCTGCGCGGCGTTGATCGGGGCCTCGCCCAAGGAGATCGTCTTCACCTCCGGTTCGACCGAGAGCAACAACCTCGCCATCAAGGGCGGGGCGGTGATGTACGAGCGGAACCCGGCTGGCAGCGGCAAGTGCCGCGGGCACATCATCACGGCGGAGCACGAGCACAAGGCCGTGCTCGACCCTTGCAAGCGGCTTCAGAAGGAAGGGTTTGATGTCACGTACCTGACGCCGCCGGAGGATGGGGTGATCACCGCCGAGATGGTGAAGGCGGCGATGCGTGACGACACGATCCTCGTGACGATCATGTGGGCGAACAACGAACTGGGGACGATCAACGAGGTGCCGGAGATCGGGCGGATGATTCGGGCGTACCGCAAGAGCGCGGGCCGCGACGACATCATCTTCCACACCGACGCGACGCAGTGGGTCGGCAAGATGCCCACCGATGTGGAGAAGGACGCCATCGACCTGATGTCGTGGAGCAGCCACAAGATGTACGGGCCCAAGGGCGTCGGCGGGCTGTATGTCCGGCGCAAGAACCCGCGTGTGCGCCTCGTGGCCCAGTTGGAGGGCGGCGGCCAGGAACGCGGGTACCGCTCCGGCACGCTGAATATCTCGGGCATCGTGGGGATGGGCAAGGCGGCGGAGATCGCGATCAAGGAGATGGACGCCGACGGGCAGCGGCTTCTGGCGTTCCGCCGGAAGATGGAGAAGGAACTGACGGGGCGTCTGGAAGTGTGCAAGGTGAACGGGCACGCGGAAAGGCGGCTGCCGCACATCGCGAACATCTCGTTCGGGTTTGTCGAGGGGGAAGGCCTGATGATGGCGATCAAGGAGATCGCGTGCAGCAGCGGCTCGGCGTGCACGAGCGCTTCGCTGGAGCCGTCGTACGTGCTCAAGGCGCTGGGGGTGGGCGATGAACTGGCCCACTCTTCTCTGCGGCTGAGCATGGGCAAGTGGACCACGCAGGAGCAGGTGGACTACTGCATCGAGAAGATCGCCGAGGCGGTGAACAAACTGCGGCTGCTGAGCCCCTTGTGGGACATGCACAAAGAGGGGATCGACATTTCGCAGATTGAATGGGCACAGCATTGACGCGGCGAACCCGGGGGCACTCCGACCGGGACCCAGTACACTGAACCGAACACACACGAGAACACCATGGCATACTCAGACAAAGTCATCGCCCACTACGAGAACCCCCGCAACGTCGGCGCCTTCGGCACCACCAAGGACGTCAAGGCCCGCAAGGACATCGGCGTCGGGGTCGTCGGCGCGCCCGAATGCGGCGACGTCATGCAGATCCACGTCCAGATCGACGAGGCCACCGGCACTATCAAAGACGCCAAGTTCAAGTGCTTCGGCTGCGGGTCGGCCATCGCCTCGTCCTCCTTGGCCACCGAGTGGATCAAGGGCAAGACCATCGACGAGGCCCTGAAGATCAAGAACACCGACATCGTGCAGGAACTCAGCCTGCCGCCGGTCAAGATCCACTGCTCGGTCCTCGCCGAAGACTCGATCCGCGCCGCCATCAAGGACTGGCAGACCAAGAACGGCAAGGTCGCCGAGAAGGCCGCCGCCTCGGCCCACTGAGCGGACGCCCCGCATCAAGCCATCGCGCCCGAACCAGCGGTCCTCGCGCTCGGTTCGCGCTGTGCCCCGGACTCGTCCCCGGTGATCCCTATCCGGACGCCCGCTGTCCGATAACCCCTGTATCATGCTGTCCAGCAGGCCCGCCCCTCGTGAAGGCGGGCCGAGCGCTGGTTGTCCGCTTGGCCACTGGGCCATTCAGGGAGGATCGAACGATGAACAAAGTGTGCCTTCTCGCCTGTAGCGCTTCGCTGTTGTTGGGCGTCCCAATGGGTGCCACCCTGGTCCCCGGGCTGCCCGTGGGCTCGATGAACGCCGCGTGGGCGGCGGACCTGCCCCTCATGACGGAGGAGAACGTCATCGCCGGCACGATGGACATCGACTTCCGCACTCGCTCGCAACTGGACACAACGGGCGACCTGAAGTCCGGCTCGCCGGCGCTGGGGGCCAAGGACAAGTACAAGTTCGACCTCACCGTCGCCAAGACCACCAAGTTCACCGGTGAGATCACCCGCCAGCCGAACCTGTACTCCTCGACGCTGGGCCGCAAGAAGCAGGACGCGCAGTTGTGGTACTCAGTTGATCTTGCGGTGATGAACCCCAAAGACCTCAAGCAGTCGCGCGTCGTGGGCAAGTGGGTGGGCACGATGCCCGTCGACACCACCAGCGGCGCGTTCGACCTCTCGGGCGGCAGCAAGAGCGAGAGCCCGCTGCGGATCGCGGTCGACGCGGTCGGCAGCGCGAAGGCCTTCACCGAGAACTTCGGCGGCAAGATGATGGGCAAGGCCGAGAAGAAAGAAGGCCTGGCCGACTACACCTTCAAGCGGTTGATCGGCAGCAAGACCGTGACCGTTGTGGTGAAGAAGTCAGACCCGATGCGGTTCGACAACCTCGTCTTGGCCAAAGGTCCGGCGGAGGTCTACCCCCGCTGCGTGGTCTCGGGGCGGCTGGACTTTGACTACGAAACCGGCAACTACCTCACCGACGGCATCCGCTTCAAGTACACGCTCGACGGCGTCGAGATGGAGGACACCGTCACCGGCTCGATCAAGTGGGTCGAGGACGCCGACCGCGCCACCAACGGCAAGGGATACTACGAGTTCAACCTGCGTTTCAACGAGGACAAGAACAAGGCCGCGGGCGATGAATCCAAAGCCTTCGAGAAAATGAGCGAGGAAGACGCGTTCTTCGCCGTCGACAACTCGATCCCCTGCCTGACGGGGCGGATCGGGTACGTCGACACGATGGCCTCCGGCTCGGAAGCGCCGGTCTCGAGCAAAGTCACGTACAACCTGCACGCGAACAAACTCACCAAGCAGCAGGTGATGAACTTCTTCAAATTGTGGATGGTCTGCGTCGGCCCGACCAACGACGAGTAAACACGGTGGGGCAGGCTTCCAGCCTGCCTTTCCTTTGCCCTTTGACACCAAGACGGCAGGCTGGAAGCCTGCCCCACCTGTTTCGGAGGTCTCTGCATGTCGCGTTCGCTCTTCGCCGTGCTCCACGCCCGTTACGGCCCCCGCGTTGACCCCGCCGAGCGTCGTGCGTTCCTGCGGGCCACGCTCGGCGTTGGTGCCGGGCTGTTGCTGTCCGGTGTCCCCGGCATCGGAGCGGCGGCGATCGCGCAGGGTGCCGGCAAGGCCGGGAAGCGTGTGGTCGTCATCGGCGCGGGCTTCTCCGGCCTCGCCGCGGCGCACGAACTCAAGAGCATCGGTTACGACGTCACGGTACTCGAAGCCCGCGGCAAGCCCGGCGGGCGCGTGCTGTCGTTCTCAGATTTCATCAAGGGCAACAACGTCGAGGGCGGCGGCGAACTGATCGGCTCGAACCATCCCACGTGGGTCGCCTACGCCGAGAAGTTCGGCCTGAAGTTCCTCGACGTGACCGAGGCCGAGAACGTGTCCGCCCCTGTGAAACTGGGCGGGAAAGTGCTGAGCGATGCGGAAGCCGAGGCCCTCTACCACGACATGGAAGCGGCCCAGGGTGTGATGAATGCCGACGCGGCCGGCGTCAACGCCGACGAGCCGTGGAACTCCCCCAACGCCGCGGCCCTCGATGCCCGGACCGTCGCCGATGTCATCGCCAAGATCGACGCCTCGGACCTCACCCGTCAGGCGCTGAGCGTCCAGGCGATGGGCGACAACGGCGTCGAGCCCGCGAAGCAGTCCTACCTGGGCCAGTTGACGCAGATCAAGGGCGGGCAGGTCGAGAAGTACTGGACCGATTCGGAGGTCTATCGCTGCGCCGGCGGCAACCAGCAACTGGCCCTCAAACTCGCCGGCGCGCTGGGGAACGACCGCGTGATCTGCGGCCTCTCGGCGCGCTCGATCGAAGTCAAGGCCGACAAGGTGATCGTCACGGCGTCGGATGGGCGGACGCTCGAGTGCGACGACGTGGTGCTCGCGGTGCCGCCGAGCGTGTGGGGGCGGATCGAGATCAAGCCCGGCCTGCCCGCGGCGCTGACGCCGCAGATGGGCTCGAACGTCAAGTTCCTGCTGGAAATCAAGGGCGGTCGTTGGTGGCTGGAACAGAAGAAGGCCCCCGATGCACTGTCCGACGGCGACATCACGATGACGTGGGACGGCACCGACAACCAAGAACTGGCCGGGTCCGCTGCGCTCGTTTCGTTCTCGGGCGCGAAGTCGGCCGATGCGTGCCGGGCGCGTGAGCCGGTCGAGCGCCGCGCCGCCTATCTTAAGGAACTGGGCTCGATGTACCCCGGCATCGACGCCGTGGCCGGCGACGCGAGGTTCATGGACTGGCCGAGCGAGCCGTGGACCCGCGCGGGATACTCCTTCCCCGCGCCCGGTCAGGTGACCACCGTCGGCCCGATGCTCCGCAAAGGGACGGGGCGGCTGCACTTTGCGGGCGAGCACGCCTGCTACGCGTTCGTGGGCTACATGGAAGGCGCGCTCAACTCCGGCGCTGCCCTCGCCAAGCGGCTCGGTGTTCGTGACGGCATCGTCAAGACTTGACCGATAACCAGCGGCGTTTCCTGCGGCGTCCCCCTCATCCGGCTGTGAATCAGGCGGTTGACGTGGCTGGTATCAAGTCGGCGCACGGGCGGCCCGATTCACCGCCGGGACCTTCGTCCCCCCCGGACCGTGGTGGTTCAGGAGACGCCGCGTGGATTCACCGAGTTTCAAGCGCACGAACATGACCGAGGTCGAGCGGACGCGTCTGCTCGACAAACTGGACATGGCCGACCAGCAGCGGGGCAAGAGCCCGCGCCGGGCCACGGCGCGCCTCGAGTACCGCGTCCGCGACATCCCGCTGAGCGTCAACCACCCCGGCGGCGGCATGGGTCGCTACATCGTGCTGGGACGGAACCTTTCGTCCGGCGGCATCTCGCTGCTTCACTCGGGGTATCTGCACAACGGCACCGAGTGCCGCATGGCCCTCACCCTGCCGCGCGGCGGGGCCAAGACGCTCATCGGCAAGGTCGTCTTCTGCCGCCTGGCCGCGGGGACCATCCACGAGATCGGCGTGCAGTTCAGCGAGAAGATCGACCTGAACGAGTTTGCATCCTCCGACCTGAAGCGGCTGAGCGACGACCCCGAGGCCCGTGCGGCCATGCAGCCGCTGCGCGGGAACGTGCTGCTCGTCGCCGCCTCCGAGGCCGAGCGCAGGCTTCTGGAAGCGCGGCTGAAGCAGAGCGGGCTGAACCCCACGGTGGTGGACCGCGCCGGTGCCGCAGTGGACCAGGTGAAACTGCTCCCCTACTCGGTCGCCGTGATCGACCTGAATCTCCCCGATCCCGGCGCAGCCGCGTTGGTGGAATCGCTCGTGGCCGCAGGATTCCTCGGCAGCATCGTCGGCCTTGCCGGGGACGATTCCCCCAGCGAGTTCGGGCGCGCCGTCGACATGGGCATGCAGGGGTGCATCATGAAGCGGGTGCGCCACGAGGCGATGCACACGCTGCTGTCGAAGGTCATGCGTGCCAACACGAACAAGGTGGACGACGGTGCGCCCATCACCAGCGCCCTGGCCGGTGAGAGCGGTGCCGAAGACCTGATCCAGTTCTTTCTGTCGGCCTCGCGCGAGGCCGCCGTGGCGATCGCGACCGGCGTGCAGAAGGGCGACCTCAAGGCCGTGCGGAAGGAATGCCACAGCCTCAAGTCCATCGCCGGCGGCTACGGGTTCCAGTCGGTCGCTGAGTCGGCCAGGCAGGTGATGCTGTCATTGGACTCGACGATGTCGCTGGAAGAGGCTTCTGGCCGGATCACGGCGCTCCTCAATGTGCTGTCGAGGCTCAGCCCGGACAAGCCGGTGGTTGAAGAAGACTCCGGAGCGGGGACTGGTGATCACAAAGGGCGGGACGGGAGTGTTGGCAAGGCGGCTTAGTTTCCGAAGGCCTTTGACTGGTGGCCGGACCCGCCCGTGTTGGCCGCAAAATTCAGCCCTTTCGCGATCAGCCCAGAGCGAATAGACTTCTCCCGAACAGGCGTGCCGCCTGATCCTGTTCGGCGTCGCTGTCCATTCGCCTCATGCCGCAAGGTTGCTCATGGCCAACACCGTTTCTTGTGCGCCCGGGTCGCCCGCTCCTGTCACCGGCTCGAACACCCGTCCGCCCGTCGCCGCGGGGAAGCCCGCTTCGGGTTTGATGCGGGCGCTGGTCAAAGCGCGGGCCGCGGAAGGCTTGGATTTCACGAGCGATCGACCGCTGCCGCTGAGCGCTTCGCAGCCTGATCTGCCGCGCGGCGAACCGGGTCCGGGCGAGGTGCTCATCCGCGTCAAGAAAGCCGGCGTGTGCGGCACCGACCGGCACATCTTTGAGTGGGACGAGTGGGCCAAGAGCCGCATCCCCGTGGGCATCGTGACCGGGCACGAGTTCGTCGGCACGGTCGAGAAACTCGGGGCCGGCGTGACCAACTGCCATGTCGGCCAGCGCGTCAGCGCCGAGGGGCACATCACCTCGTTCAACGATTACAACTCGCGCACCGGCAACGCGCACATCGCTTCCGACACGCGCATCCTGGGCGTCGACCGCGACGGATGTTTCGCCGAACTGCTCATCATCCCGGCCTCGAACGTGTGGCCGATGCACGAGGCGATCCCGGACAAGTTCGCCGCCATCATGGACCCGCTGGGCAACGCGGTACACACGGTGATGAGCGCGGGGGTGAGCACGAAGTCGGTGCTGATCACGGGGGTGGGGATCATCGGGCTGATGGCGGTGACGGTGGCGCGTGCGGCGGGGGCGGCGCGGATCTATGCCACGGACACCAACCCGCGCCGGCTGGATTTGGCGAGGAAACTCGGGGCCGCCGAGGTGTTCAACCCGCTGACCGACAAAGCGTGGATCGAACGCATCAAGCGTGAAACCCGCGGCGACGGCGTGGATGTGCTGCTGGAGATGTCCGGTTCGCCCGCCGCCACGGACCAGGGCTTCTCGGCCCTCCGCAACGGCGGCACTGCGGCGCTGCTGGGCATCCCCAGCAAGCCTTTTGCGTTCGATCTCACGAACCACGTGGTCTTCAAGGGGGCCAAGGTGCTGGGCATCAACGGGCGCAAGATGTGGGAGACGTGGTATCAGATGGAGAACCTGCTGGTGAGCGGGCGGCTGGAACTCGACGACATCGTGACCCACGAGCTGCCGATGGAGCGGGCGGACGAGGCGTTCCGGCTGATGCAGAGCGGCGAGGGGATCAAGATCGTGCTGAATGTGGGGTGATGCGAGCGGCGTTGTTCACGGCCCGACTTTGCCCGTTTCGGCCTTGCGAAGGAACCGCAGATCTCGGATGCCCGCTTTGGCGAGTGTGTCCATGAGTTGGAAGAGTTCGCCGCTGGAGGCGGCGGTGTCGGGGGCGAGGTAGACCTTCGCCGCGGGGGTGTCGCGCTGGAGTTTGGCGAGTTGATCGGCGAGGGTTTCCAGCGTGGTGGGCTGGTTGTTCAGGGACAGCCCGCCTCCGGGCTTGAGCGAGACGACGATGGACTCGCCCTGCTCGGGCGCGGGCGTCTGTGATGCGGGCCCGGTGCGCGGCAGGCGGATGTCGGTGACGGTGAACCGTTTGCTCAGCACCATCGCGAAGATGAAGAAGGTGAGCAGGATGAAGACAACGTCGAGCATCGGGGCGAGCTCGAAACGGATGTCCCAGGATTGGCGGCGGGGGCGGCGCATGAGGAAGTGGTTGAGTGGCGGAGTAAGGAACTCGAAGTCGACGCTTACTCGGTAAATCTCTCGAAAAATAGTGGCGTACACGTTTCGATCATGATTCGCTTGAACTCGTCCTTTCCGCCGTAACCGCCATGCGCAACGCCGGGCATAATCCAGTCGCCGCAGCCGAGGCAGAGTTCGATGCGGGCGACCAGTTGGTCAAGCGGATCGTAGATGAAAAACTGCATGTCGGGGTGGTATAGGCATGCCTTGACCCACAACGGGTTCGCCTCAGCGCGCGTGAATTGGCTCGCGAAGAGTGCGCGAACAGATTCCGCATCTGTCTGCGAGAGGTCTTGCAGAACGGAGTACGTTTTCGGGTGCTTGCGGTCGTGGTCGGCGAAGACGCGGCGAATTGCGATTCGGCTGTGAGAACTGATCGCGGCGGCGGCTTCGGGGCCGAAAGTCTCTGTCAGTGTTGGAGGGTTATATGGACGGAAATTGCTCGCCAGTGTTGCCAGCACACTGTCCTTTGCGAATCTTCCATTTTTGCCGCCATTCGTACGCCACTTGTTGCACGACGTGCACAACTCCACCGTGAAGACGGGATACAGGGAGTCGTTATACACGATGATCTCGACGTCAGTGTGAAAGTGGCACGCGGTGTCGAAGTTCACAAAGGCCTCGATCTCCTCGGCAAGAGCCCGTTGGACCGCATCCCGCTGGTCACCTTCCAGTATGACCCAGGACGAGTACTCGGTGGGCGGAACCGGAACACCCCGTTCCTCAAAGTTCCGCACTTCCTTTGCATCCGGCGTGAACACTCGGCGGCACCGAACATAGCCGCCGGCTCGCAACGCCGATGCTCCGGCGAAGCCAAACTTCGAGATCGCGCTGGTCGTGGTGTGGGGGATGTAGAGGCGATAGAACGCGAAGCCGAGGGCGGCGATCGCGGCGGTGGCGGCGAGGAGGAACTTGGTGCGGCGTTTCATGGGGATTCGCCGGGATTGCGGTTTCGCGCTCTGTGCTTGTTGGATCGTTTCGGACTTTGGACGGTGGCCCTGAGCTTGCGCTCAGGGCTCGGATGGATTGAGTGGCGTGCGTGTGCGGCACTTCGCTCACTCCTCAAGATACGTATACCCCTCCAGCCCATCATCGAAGAACTTGAGCAGGCTCTTCCCCTCGGCGACCGTGAGGCGCCCCTGACGGGACGCCGCCTCGATGTCCATTCGGATCGAGCGTTTCATGTCGGCGATGTCGTACTGCACGTAGGACAGCACTTCCTCGACTGTGTCGCCTTCGATGACTTCTTCGATGTCCCACTGGCCGTCGTCGTCGATCTTGATGTGCACGGCGTGGGTGTCGCCCAGGAGGTTGTGGAGGTCGCCGAGGATTTCCTGGTACGCGCCCAGCAGGAACACCGCGAGGTAGTACGGCTCCTGCGTGGTCGCATCCGCCGCGTTGGGCAGGTTGGCGATCTCTCGCAGTTCGTGGAGTTCCAGGGCCTTTTTGTCGATGCGCTTGTCGACGAAGTGGTCGATCTTCCCGTCGGAGTCGCAGGTGATATCGCTGAGGATGCCGCGGCGGCCGGGCTTTTCATTGAGACGGTGTATAGGAATGATCGGGAACAACTGCTCGATGGCCCATGAATCGGGCATGGACTGGAAGAGCGAGAAGTTGCAGAAGTAGATGTCGGAAAGGGCGTCGGGCAGGTCGTCGAGCTCGTCGGGGAGATCGCCGCGCTTGGAGGCCTTGTCGAGGAGTTTGTGCCCGATGGCCCAGAACAACTGCTCGGCGGCGGCGCGCATGGGCAGGCTCATGTAGCCGAGGCTGAAGAGGCTCATGGCCTCGTCGCGGGCCTGGGTTGCGTCGTGGTACGCCTCCATCAGGTTGCGGTCGGTGAGGTTCTGGTAGGCGTCGAGGAGGTCGATCACCGGCTGGGGCACCTCGGCCTCGGCCTTCATGGCCTTTTCGACGCTCGGCAGGTCGGGGTTGGCCTCGAAGCGGCTGCTGCCCAGCACGTCCATGATGAGCACGCTGGAGTACGCGACCATGGCGCGGCCGGACTCCGACAGGATCATCGGGTGCGGCACCTTCGCATCATCGCAAACGCTCTTGACGCGGTGGACCACGTCGGCGGCGTATTCGGTCACGCTGTAGTTGATGCTGCTGGACCAGGCCGACTGCGAGCCGTCGTAATCGACGCCCATGCCGCCGCCGATATCCAGCATGGTGAGGCCGGCGCCGAGGCGGTGGAGTTCGGCGTAGATGTGCGTGAGTTCGTTGATCGCGTTCTTCAGCACGCGGATGTCGTACAACTGGCTGCCCACGTGGCAGTGGAGCAGGTTGAGGCAATCCAGCATGTCGTGGGCCTTCAGATACTCGACGGCCTTCAGGACTTCGCTGACGAACAGGCCGAATTTCGAGCGTGCGCCGGCGGAGGATTCCCACCGCCCCGCGCCGCGGCTGGAGAGTTTGACGCGGAGGCCGATCTTGGGGCGCACGCCGTAGTTCTTGGCGTGTTTCACGATCAGTTCCAGTTCGCTGAACTTCTCGACGACGGGGATGATGTTGCGGCCCAGTTTCGTCGCGAGGATCACGGTCTCGATGAACTCGGAGTCCTTGAAGCCGTTGCAGATGATGGGCATGCCGTTGACGCCCGGGCCGCCGGCGACGGCGGAGAGACCCAGCACGGCGAGGAGTTCGGGCTTGCTGCCGGCCTCGAGGCCGAAGTTGAGTTCGACGGCGAGGTTGGCGATCTGTTCGCAGACATGGCGCTGCTGGTTGACTTTGATGGGGTAGACGCAGGAGTAACCGCCGGTGAACGACTGATCGGTCATCGCGTCGTCGAAGGCCTTGCGGATCTCGCGGAGGCGGTGTTCGAGCAGGTCGTTGAAGCGGAGCAGGACGGGGGTGTGGATGCCGCGCTCTTTGAGGCCCTCGACGACCTCGTGCAGATCGATCTGGCGCGCGTTGTCCTTGGTGGGCATGACGACGGCGTGCCCGGCGCTGTTGACGCCGACGTAACCCTTGCCCCAGTCGGGGATGCCGTAGAGGGCGGAGGATTCGGCGGCGGTCCAGCGGCCGTGGAGGAACTCGTTTTTGCTGATCGAAAGAGCCGCGGTGGTCATCGAAGGGTGTGCCTCTGCCTGGGTTGGCGGTCGCGTGTGCGGACGGGAAGCCCGATCGGGTCTTGGCGCGGTTTGTGCCGCGCGCTGTGCCGGGGCGATCGGTCGGAGCGTGCTTGCCCGCTTTGTGGCGGCTGGGCAGTGGGAAACTGTAGCAGGGCGTGAGGGAGAATCACGCGCCGGAAGCACAGATTGTGCGAGATTTCTTGGGGGTTTGGCGGGGAGTGCCGGGGGCTGCGCGCGCCGGGGCGGTGATGCGCCGCGAGGGGGTGGCGGCCCGACACGGGTTCAACAGGGTGTGTTGGTCAGATACTCTGGTCGGCCGATTCGTCTCCAAACGACGGAGGTCTGTGTGCCGAAGATCAGCGAGTTCTTTGGGATTTCGATCTACCTGTACTACGACGACCACGACCCGCCGCATTTTCATGCGCGGTATGCGGGGGTGGACGCGGCGTTTGACATCCAGACGTTGGCGCTGGTGCGAGGGACGGTCAGTCCTCGGGTGCGGGGCCTGGTCACGGAGTGGGCCAGCGAACACCAGACGGAACTGCTCTCGGCGTGGCTGCAGGCCCGGCGCGGGGAGCCGCTCCGCCCGATCGATCCTCTTGCGTAGGATTCTCGCGATGGTTCCACGCGTGGTTGAATGTGCCGTACGACCGCTCCACCGGCTTTGGTTGCGCTTCGAAGACGGGGCGCAGGGTGAGGTGGACTTGTCCCATCTGGTTGGGATGGGGGTGTTTGCGGGCTGGAAGGACCCTGCGGAGTTCGCGAGGGTTGGGATCGACGCCGACACGGGCACGGTGTGTTGGCCGGGGGGGATCGATCTTGACCCGGATGTGCTGCACCATCGTTTGACGGGTTCGGCGCTCCCGGGATCGACTGCGGCGACACGCAAGTCTGGGTCGTGACTTCGTTCAGAACTGCGACGCGGTGAACGTCTTGCCCGTGGTGGCGGGGTCCCAGGTCCACGACTTGCCGCGTTTGGCTTCGTAGAAGTCCCACAGTTCGAACCAGTAGGAGCGGAAGCGGTGGGGGCCGAAGGGGGCGAAGTGGGCGTCGACCTGCTGCATGATCTGCTTCTCGGTGCCGGTGAAGCCCAGGATGTTTTTGCCGTGCCGGACGCTCTCGGAATCGAGCGGGAGGCGGTGGTAGCGACCCAGGAGTTGCATGATGTTGGCGGCGGCGTAGGGGCCGATGCCGGGCAGCGCGATCAGGGCTTCGTGGAGGTCGTCGTCGGGGGTGTTGGGGTCTTCGAACCACTCGGCGTCGAGTTTGCCGGACGCCGCGAGTTTGGCGAGTTCGACGAGACGTTTGTCGCGGTAGCCCACCGAGCAGCGGGCGCGGAGGGTGGCTGGGCGTTTGCGGGCGAGGTCGCGCGGCGTGGGGAACGCCGGGTTGAAGGCCTCGCACAGTTTGCGGTTCATGATGATGGTGCTGGGCCAGGCCACGTTGCAACTGGTGACGGTCTTGACGACGTCCTCGAAGAACGTGGGGGAGCGCATGAGGCGGCCACGCCCGGACTTTTTCCAGCGCGGGTCGAGGCGGTGGAACTCGGCGACGCCGGTGTCGTCGAGGCTGAGCATGCGGCGGAGTTGGCGCGTGGCCTGTGCTTTCTCCGCGCGAGAGAGCGCTCGGTCGGCCTTGGCCTTGATGGGCGTTGATTTGCCGTCGGGCTGCGCGATGGTGAGGGTGGCGACGCCGTTCTCAAGGTTGAGCGGACGCGTCAGGGTGCGGGTGATGGGGTTCCAGCGGTTGGGTTCGAGGAGGAAGTAGCCGTAGGAACAGAAGTCTCGGTGGAAGAGGTAGCCCGGCGGGGTGGGGAGGGAGAGGGGCATGGGGGGAAGGCACGGAGGGACGAAGGGACCGAGGCACGGAGTGAAAAAGGCGATAAGATCACGGGCACACAAACACTCCGTGCCTGCGTGCCTCCGTCCCTTCGTCCCTTCGTCCCTTCGTCCCTGCTCACGCCACCTTGCTGGCCACACGCGGGATCAGCATCGTCGCCATGTTGACGCACAGGCGGTCGGCCAGGCGGGAGAACATCTCGTAGTGCTTGTCCATCGACTGGCGGTAGGTGTCCATCGAGACGCCCGCGGCGGCGCACGCCTCAGGTCCTTCCTGCGACATGTACTCGTTGCACGCTTCGCGGTCGAGTTCGAAGTGGTATTGGAAGCCGTAGGTCCGCATGCCGACGCGCATCGCCTGAACTTTGCACGCTTTGCTGGAGGCGAGGACGGCGGCTTCGGGCGGGGTCTCCGTGACCTCGTACGAATGGCTCTGGAACTGGGGGCAACGCCAGGCGATGCCGGCGAGGATCGGGTCGGTGTGCCCGGCGGGGCCGATGTTGACATCGACCATGCCGATCTCGGGGGCGGGCATCTTGGCGACCTTCCCGCCGAGGGCGGCGGCGATGAGTTGGTGGCCCAGGCAGACGCCGATGACGGGGATGGCGCGGGCGTGGGCGCCCTTGATGTAGTCCATTTCGGGCTGCATCCAGGGGTGTGGTTCGCCGACGTTCTGGGGGCCGCCGAGAGAGATCACGGCGTCGACGTTGTCGAAGTCCGTGGGGACGGCGTCGCCCTGATCGAGGCCGCGGACATCGAGTTGGAAACCGTGGTCGCGCAGGGTGAGGCCGAGGCGTCCGGGTTTACCGAGGGACCAGTGCTGGAAGACGATGATGGACATGGGGGGAGGATAGCGGGAGGGGGGAGGGTGGTGGGGCTTGGGCGGTGGGCAGTGGGGGGGACACGGGCATCCCGCTTCGGAAAGCAGGAAGCCCGTGGCGCGCTGGCGCTATGATGAGAGGATTCAGTCAGGAGGATGACCTCGTGAACCCTGCACCGACCGATTGGCGAACCCGAATTGTGTGCGACCGTGATCTCCATCACGGCGAGCCGTGCATTCGCGGGACGCGGATTTCGGTCGCGGTGATCGTGGGTTCTCTGGCGGACCTGCCGGTGGAGCGGCTGCTGGCGGAGTTTCCGCAGTTGACGATGGCGGACGTGCAGGCGGCGCTGCGGTATGCCGCCGAGGCTTCCCACACTTCCATGGTTGCGTAGTCCGTGAGTTTCAAGATCAAACTCGACGAGTCGCTGTCTGAACTGGTCGGGGCAGCGTTCTCGCGCGAGGGATATGCGGTGCTTTCGGTTCGTGGCCAGGGTTGGTCGGGCGTCAAAGACCCCCAGTTGTGGCCGATGGTTCAGGCGGAAGGTGTGTTCTTTGTCAGTGCAGACAAGGGATTTGGTGACGTGCGCGTTTACGCGCCGGGCTCTCATGCCGGCCTGCTGGTCCTCCGGGCGGACAGTGAGAGCATCGTGGCCTATTGTGACCTCGTCGCGATGGTGTTGCAGCGATTCAGGCTGGAAGAGTTGATCGGTTGCACGGTTGTGGCTAGCCCTCGGTCGGTGCGCATCAAACGACCTGCCTCACCGCCGCCCACGGGCTAATGCTCCGCAGTTTGCAGCCTTCGTGCCGCGAGCGTCGAAAGACTCTCGGTGAATCTCGCCTCTTCCACCACCGGCTTCACCCCCCTCGACTGGTCCATCGTCGCCGTCTATCTGCTTTCGATGGTCGCGATGGGGGCGTGGTTCTCGCGCCGGCAGAAGTCGACCAAGGACTATTTCCTCAGCGGCGGGAAGATTCCCGCGTGGGCCGCCGCCGTGAGTGTTGTGGCCACCAGCGTTTCGGCGGCGACGTTCATCGGGGCACCCGAGCAGTCGTACGGCGGGAACCTCACCTATCTCGCCGGGGTGCTGTCCGGTGTGGTCGCGGTGATCGTCGTGGCGGTGTGGTTCATCCCGGCGTTCTACCGCGAGAGCGTGACCACGGTGTATCAGTTGCTGGAACGGCGGATGGGCGGGAAGGCGCGGCGGGCGTGCAGCGGGACGTTCATGATCGGGCGGCTGTTCGCCTCGGGGGCGCGGCTGTACATCGCCGCCATCCCGGTTTCGTTGATCGCGTTCGGCGATCTTTCGACGCCGCACCTGGTGGTATCCATCGCGATCGCGTCGGCGGCTTCGATTCTGTACACGGTATTGGGGGGGTTGGACGCGGTGATCTGGACGGAGGTGCCGCAGGCGTTTTTGTTTGTGTTCGCGGCGGTTGCGGCGATTGCGCTGCTCTTGTGGAAGATCCCGGTGCCGGTTGGCGAGGTGTGGGGGGCGCTCGCCTCGACCACGCTGCCCGACGGCTCCGGAAAACTCACCGTGTTGGATTGGCGGTGGGACATGACCACCGACTTTTCCGTGTGGTCGGCCTTCATCGGGCTGACGCTGTTCAACCTCGCTGTCTACGGCACCGACCACGACCTGGCCCAGCGCATGCTGTCATGCAAGAGCGCGCTGAAGGGGAGCCAGTCGGCCATCATCTCGAACCTGCTGGGGCTGATGGTCGCCGGGCTTTTCCTGGCCATCGGCCTGCTGCTGTTTGTGTTTTACAAGCGGGCGGACCTGATGGGGGCGGCGAGCCCGGGCGTGCCGCCGGAGGGGCGTAAGGTCTTTTTGGCGTTCATTCTAGAGCACACGCCGCCGGGGGTTCGGGGGCTGATGCTGGCGGGGCTGTTCGCGGCGGCGATGAGCAGTCTGGCGAGCAGCACGCAGGCGATGGCGTCGACGCTGGTGTGCGATTTCTACCGCCCGCTGCGGCCCGGGCTGGATGAGCGGCACTACATGAGGGTGTCGCGCTGGGCGGTGCTGGGGTGGGGCACGCTGCTGGCGGGCTTCGCGATGCTGTGCATCCGATTGCAGGAAAGCAGCGGCAAGGGGCTTATCCCGTTCGCGATGGAGGTGATGCTGTACGCCTACACCGGGATGCTGGCGGTGTTCCTGACGGTGCTGTTCACGCGGCGGGGGAACGGGACGAGTGCCGTGGCGGCACTGGCGGTGGGGTTTGTAAGTGTGGGGGTGATGCAGTTGGGGCCGATGGGGGCGAAGGCGTGGTGGGGCGTTGAGTGGGCTTCGCTTTCGCTCGGCTGGAAGATGTTCTTCGGGACCGCTGCGGCGATGCTGGTGTGCGTCTGCGGCAAGCCGCGGCCCAGGGACGAGCGGCGCGGATAGGCTTGCGGCCTATGGGCGATGCACCTGCGCTGGAAATCTCGGGGTTGAAGTACCGGTATCCGGATTCGGCGGGCGGGTCCAGCGCTGCGGGCTGGGTGGTCGATGTCGGGTCGTTCGTGCTGCAGCGCGGGGAGCAGGTGGTGCTGACCGCCGGTTCGGGCAAGGGCAAGAGCACGCTGCTGAATCTCATCGCCGGGCTGATGGAGCCCTCGGCGGGGACCATCCGGGTCGCGGGCGTGGAGATGGCGTCGCTGCGCGGCGGGGCGCGCGACCTGCACCGGGGGCGGAACATCGGGATGATCTTTCAGACCTTCAACCTTCTGCACGGATTCTCAGCGGCGGAGAACGTGATGGCGGCGCTGATGTTCTCGACGGTGCCGCCGAGGGAACATCGGGGGCGTGCGGTGGAGTTGTTGAAGCGGCTGGGGATCGAGCGGGTGGACGCCGAGGTGGACCGGCTGAGCGTGGGGCAGCAGCAGCGTGTGGCGGTGGCGCGGGCGGTCGTGTGCGCGCCGGCACTGGTGCTGGCGGATGAGCCGACGGCGAGTCTGGACCCGGAGAACGCCGCGGGGGCGATCGCGGTGATCCGCGAGGCGTGCGCCGCGAGCGGGGCGGCGCTTTTGTGCGTGAGCCATGATCCGGCGGTGTGGGGGATGTTTGAGAAACGGGTGGGGCTTGGGGAGTTGGCGGTGGCGGAAATGGCAACTCGCCAATAGCACATCGCAAAGCGTCGGGGCAGCAAAGTCGGACGCGTCGGAAATCGAGGGTTATCGGCTTGCGTCGAGGGCCTCGGTCAGCCTTGCCTCGTCCCACACTTCAATGCCGAGTTCGTTGGCTTTTTCGAGTTTGCTGCCGGCGGATTCGCCCGCGATCACGAGGTGGGTTTTCTTGGAGACGCTGCCGGTGACTTTGGCACCGAGGGATTCGAGTTTCTCGGTGAGGGTCTGGCGGTCGTAGTTCGTGAGGGTGCCGGTGAGGACGATGGTTTTGCCGACGAAGGCATTGGCGGCGGTGTCTTTGGTGGCACCGGCTTCCAGCCGGTGCTGGGCGGGGCGATCGACGAATTCCTTCGATTCGAGACTGACGCCGAGAGAATCGAGGTCTTGGAACATCCGCGTGGCGGCGTCGCTCAGGAGGTACTTGGCGACGACCGGCGCGGTATCGACGCCAAGGCCGGTTTCGGGGCGGTCCTGCGTGTCGGCGGGGAAACCAAGCTCCTCCGCTTCGGGTTTCTTGAGGCTTTTGGGTCGAAGTCGGCGTTCATCGTGGGCCGCTTTGCGCAGCGCCGCGATGTTCGGGAATCGCTGCGCGAGCAGTTTGCCCGTGGTTGTGCCGACGTGGCGGATGCCGAGGCTGCCGAGGAGACGGGCCATGCCGCGGGACTTTGCTTTCTCGATGCCGTCGAAAAGGTTGTCGACCTTTTTCTCGCCCATGCGTTCGAGCGCGATCAGTTGCTCGCGGTAGCGGTACCGCTCGCCGCCTTCGGGCGTGGGCTCCTTCGCCGCGAGCCGGAAGATGTCGGCGAAGGTGTTGAGGGGGATGCTTGAATCGGCCCTGATCTGATCGACGGTCTTCTCGCCGAGGCCCTCGATATCCATCTGCTTGCGCCCGGTGAACCAGATGAGTTTCTCGCGGATCTGGGCTGGGCACTCGGGGTTGACGCAGCGGCGGGTGGTTTCGTTTTCCGGCGCGCTGTCGTCGGGGTCGTATTCGATTTCGATCTCGCCGTGGCAGACGGGGCAGTGGGGGGATGGGATGAAGGGGGCGCCGCGTGCCACGATGCTGCCTTCCGATGCAGCGTCGTGTGCTTCGGCCAACGGTTGCGGGTCCGGCACGACGCTCCCGCGGACGGCAGTATCGTGGCACGGCGGACTGTGATCTTGGGGGGCCAGGCCGATCACCTGGGGGATGATCTCGCCGGCTTTTTCGACGATGACGCGATCGCCTTCGCGGAGGTCTTTCTGGCGGACGAGGCCGAAGTTGTGCAGTGTCGCGTGCTTCACCGTCGTGCCCGCGAGGAACACCGGCGATAGCGTGGCCCGCGGCGTGATCTTGCCCGTCTTGCCCACCTGGGCCTCGATCTTTTCGAGGACCGTTACTTTGCGTTCGGCGGGGTACTTGTACGCGATGACCCAGCGGGGGCTTTTGCTGGTGGTGCCGAGGGATTGCTGGAGGGCGTAGGAATTCACGCGGACGACCATGCCGTCCACGGCGTATTCGCGGTCGTGGCGCTGCGCATCGAAGCGATTGATGGCGGCGAGGATGTCGTCGGCGGTGCGGCAGAGGGTGATCTCGTTTATCGGGAAGCCCAGTTCGCGCAGGCGGTTGAGGAAGCCGCTGTGCGAATCGGCGAAGTGGTCGTTGGAAAGTTCGCCGCGGCCGTGGGCAATGAAGCCGAGTTTTCGCTTCGCGACTTCTCGCGGATCGAGTTGCTTCAGCGTGCCGGCGCAGGCGTTGCGTGGGTTGGCGAACAGGTCTTCGCCTTCGGCCTCGCGCAGGGTGTTGATGCGCTCGAATTCCTTCTTGGGGAGATAGATCTCGCCGCGGACTTCGAGGGTTTCGGGCGCGTCGTTGGAGAGTTCAAGCGGCACCGCGCGGATGGTGCGGATGTTGTGGGTGACGTCGTCGCCGGTGGCGCCGTCGCCGCGGGTCAGGGCGTGAACCAGTTTGCCGTGCTCGTACCGGAGGCTGATGGCGACACCGTCGATCTTGGGTTCAGCGGCGAAGGTGAGGGCGGGGGATTCCGGAGCGGCTCCGAAGAGGCCCGCTGGCGGGTCGCCGGCGTTCGCGGCGGCGGCCTCCATGCGCTTCACCCAGGCGCGGACCTCGGTTTCGTTGTAGGTGTTGTCGATGCTGAGCATCGGGACGGCGTGGCGGCGCTGGATGAAGCCGTCGATGGGTTCGCCGCCCACGCGGTGGGTGGGGCTGTTGGGGTCGTCGAGTTCGGGGTGCCGCTTTTCGAGCGCAGCGAGCTGGGCGAGTTTCTCGTCGTAGTCCTGGTCGGAGAGGAAGGGGGTGTTGTCGACGTAATAGGCCCGGTTGGCGCGGTGGAGTTCGGCGCGGAGGGCCGTGACGCGGGATTTGGCTTCGTCGAGTTCGCCGCCCTTCATGCCGATATCGTACCGACGATGAGCACACCGACCGCGAAGACGATCGACGGCAAGGGCATCGCCGAGGCGGTGCGGGCGGGGATCCGTGCCCGCGTGGACGCGATGCGGGGGCGGGGGAAGAAAGTGCGGCTGGACGCCGTGCTCGCGGCGGGGTCGGGCGACGGGGCGGCGCGGGTGTACGCCGAGAACCAGGCGAAGATGTGCCGGGATTTGGGGATCGAGTACGAATTGCACGACCTGCCGGCGGGGAGTGACTACGACGACATCGCCGGGCGGGTGCTGCTGCTGGGGCGGGACGATTCGTGCCACGCCATCATGGTGCACATGCCGATGCCCGAGGGCGTGGACCCGTACCGGGTGCAGTGCCTGATCGATCCGGACAAGGACGTCGAGGGGGTGAACCCGGCGAACATCGGGAACATTGTTTACGGGCGGAGCAGCCTTGCGCCGTGTACGGCTCTGGCGGTGATGAAGCTCATCGATTCGACCGGGTTGGACCTGCGGGGCAAGGCGGCGGCGGTGGTGGGGGCTTCGAACATCGTGGGCAAGCCGGTGGCGGTGATGCTGATGCAGCGCGAGGCGACCGTGCTGAGTTTGAACAAGTTCACGCCGGGAATCACGGGGCTGACCAAGGGGGCCGACGTGGTGGTCGCCGCGGCGGGGGTAGCGGGGTTGGTGAAGGGGGACTGGCTGAAGCCGGGGGCGGTGGTGATCGACGTAGGGATTCACCGCGTGACGGGGGCGGACGGGAAATCACGCACGGTTGGCGACGTCGACGCGGTGAGCGTCGGGGCGGTGGCGGGGTGGCTTAGCCCGGTGCCGGGGGGCGTGGGGCCGATCACGGTGGCGATGCTGCTGGAGAATGTGGTGGCTGCTGCGGAGCGTGGGTGAGGAGAGGTGGTCGAGCGTCGGAATGGTCAACTGGCCAATTGGCCGAGTGCGGTGCGGCACCACAGATGAAACCCTTTGCCCTACACCTACACGCTCTTTGCATTTCTCCGCGAACTCCGCGCTTCCGCGGCGAACCGCCCGATCACCGGCACGAACGGCCGAAGTTCGTCAGGAAGATGGTCAGGTCGGTGACGTCCACGGTGCCGTTGCCATCGAGGTCGCCGCCGGTGTTGGTGGGCTGGGTGGTGCCGAAGTTGGTGAGGAAGTAGGTGAGGTCGGTGGTGTTGACGAGCAGGTCGCCGTCGATATCGCCCAGGCAGGTGGGGGGCGGGGTGACGACCAGGCCGATGAGTTGGACGACGCGGAGGGGTTCGTCGGCGGAGTTCGAGGCGATGGTCAGCGTGCCGGAGACGGGGCCCGCGGTGCTTGTGTTCATGGTGACGAGGTGGGCGTTGACGGGGCCGCCCGCGGGGTCATTGAAGGGGCCGGTGCCGCCGGACACGGTGAACGAGGAGGAGGCCGACAAGGTGTAGTTCAGAGCCTCGATGCCGCTGCTGCCGAAGAGGTTGACCAGGCCGGCGTTGCCGACCGGGACGCTGACCTGGGCGGTGCTGTTGAGGGCGACGGAGCCGAAGTCAACAACGGCGGGGGCGTCGACCTCGGCGGGTACGCGGAGATCGAGTTGCACGGGCAGGTGGCCCAAACCGTTCGCGCTGAAGACCAGCGCTTCGGCGATCGTCTGGCCGACCATCACGTTGCCGACAGTGCGGAGAACGGCGTTGCACGACGTGCCGTCGTTGCCCCAGCAGCGGTAGGAGTGGTTCGGGTCGGCGAAGGTGGTGAGGTTCCACGGGGTGCCGAACGCGCCGATGTAATCGAGGCCCGCGCCGTCGACGAGCGTCTGGCTCACAAGGATCTGGTCGTGCCGGTCGTCGACTTGCACGGCGGGGTCCTGCGTGTGGATCATCGCGAAGGCGCAGTTGTTGTTCCAGGTGCCGGGCGTGGAGATGGGGTCGAAGAATCGCCCGGCGTCGTTGGCCTGGCTGCCAACGTATTCGACGTAGAAGGACTCGGTGGAGGATTGAGCGTTCATGTCGCCGGCGACCATGAAGCGGTAGCCGGCGGGGAGCGCGGAGCCGGGGCCGTTGGTGTCGATGCCCTCGGCGTTGTCGCGGATGCGCTGGGCCTCGACCAGCCGACGGCCGGCGGAGTTGGTCCCGCCCTGGGCCTTCATGTGGACGCTGTAGATGCCCAAGGAGGCCGAGGCGGCGGTGTAGCCGGTGGGGCGGATGTCGTAGCGCCGGGTGTCGCGGGGCTGATTGGCGGTGCTGCTGGAACCGATGGCGATGGTTGTGGTCCCGAGATACTGGACTCGGGAAGTCCGGTAGAAGAACGCGCTATCGGTATCAGCCCCGTCGAGGAACGGCGCGGCGGCCCAGTCGCCGGGGCTGCCGGGGGCGTTGTTGAGCAGACCCAGGAAGTTCGTGACCGCGGTCTGGCTGATGAACTCCTGGCCCACGAAAACGTCGGGGGACATCGACTGGCCTTGAAGCGGGAGCCCGCTGGGGACCACGCCGTAGATGGCGGTTTGGAAGGCAGTGTCACGCGAGGAGGGGACGCCGGTGGAGTAGTTGGTGACGTTCCAGGACGCGACCCGGAGTTGCGCCAACGCCGCCTGCGAGAGGGCGAGGGTGAAGACGGCGGCGGCTGTGAGTTTGGTGGGGCGCATGGTGGGGTCTGTCGGGCTTGGGGCTGGGAACAAGCACTGAAGTCGGCATGGGAATGCCGACTTCAGTGGCACGGGTCGTGGCTTCTCAAACGAGGGTCGGCGCCTTGGCACGGCATTAGCAGACGCGGCCGAAGTTGCCGAGGAAGATGGTGAGGTCGGTGACGTTGACGGTGCCGTTGCCGTCGAGGTCCCCGTTGGTACCGGGGGCGACGTTGGTGCCGAAGTTGCCAAGGAAGATGGTCAGGTCGTTGACGTTGACGACGAAGTCGTTGTTGAGGTCGCCGGTGCAGGAGGGCGGGGGGATGACGGTGCCGACGAGGTTGACCACGCGGGTGGGGGTTTCGGGGTCGTCGCTGGAGACGGTGACGGTGCCGGACTTGGGGCCGGTGGTCGAGGTGTCCATCGAGAGGGTGTGGGCGATGCCCGAGGTGCCCGCCACGGCGGCGAACGAGCCGGCCGGGGCGGTGAAGCCCGCGGTGGCGCTGAGCGTGTGGTCGAGGTTGTCGATGCCCGCGGCGGTGAACAGGGCGACGTTTCCGGCGTTCGACACGGTGAGGACCTGGTTCGCGGTGCTGCCCTGGTAGACCGTGCCGAAGTTGATCGTCGTGGTGCTCACGGCGGAGAGGGCCGGGACCTTGATATCCATGAACACCGGGATGTGCCCGCCGGCGGTGGTGGCCACGTCGCGGATGTCCTGGGCGATCGCGGGGCCGACCATCGAGTTGGTGGTGTTGTTGAGGGGATTGTTGAAAGAGGTGCCGTCGTTGCCCCAGGCGCGGTGGGAGTGGTTGGGGTCGTTCCAGGTTGAGGTCGAGTAGGGGATCGAGGGATTGCCGATGTAGGCAAGGCCCTGGCCGTCCAGCAGGTTGGGCGAGCAGAGGATCTGGTCGTAGCGGTCGTCCATGCCTGCGGCGGTGGCGGGGTCTTGGGTGTGGACGAATCGGAAGACGCTGACATCGCCCCACTGGCCGGGCGTGTTGATCGGATCGAACAGGCGGGCGATCCCCGCGCTGGCGGCGGTGAGGGTCTGATAGGCCTGCTCGCCCACGGAGCGGATGTTGTAATCACCCAGCACCATGAAGTTGATGCCGGGCGGGTTGAACGGGATCAGGTTATTGGTGATGTACCCGTTGATGGCGGTGGCCTCGACCTGGCGCCGTGCCTGGTCGGCGGGGAGGTCGCCGGCTTTCATGTGGACGCTGAACGACGAGCACATCGCCGAGGCCGCGGTGTAGCCGACGGGGCGCCAGTCGTAGCGCATGACGTGACGGGGTGCGCCGCCGCTGTTGCCGCCGAAGACAGCGATGAACGATCCGAGGTTCTGCACCTTGCTGGTGCGGTAGAAAAACGCCGACGAGGTGTCGGGGCTGATGGTGTAGATCTCCATCTCCCAATCGCCGGGGCTGCCGGGGGCGGTGTTGAGGAAGCCCTTCAGTTGCAGTGCGGCGGACTCGCTGGTCATCTCCTGGACAACGAGGATGTCCGGGTCCATCGACTTTCCCGCCAGCGCGAGGCCGCTTGGAACAAGACCGTAGACGACGTTCTGGAAGTCCGGCCCGCGGCCACCTGCGTAGTTGGAGATGTTCCAGGTGGCGATCCGGATGCCGGGGCCGGCGAGGGCGGCGGCGGTGGCCAGAGACAGGCCGGCGCAGGCGAGCATCGCGCGCAGGGCGGGGGTGGACACGCTGGGACGCATCTTCATCGAGGCTCCTTCGTCAATGGGCGACGGGGGAAAGGGCGGGGGGGGACCGGTCTCAATACATATGGCGGCGACGGCGCTGGGGGCCGAACGGCACGGATGGCCTGGATGCCGCAGATTCTCTCTCTCGATCCGAGCCCGGATTGTAGCGGGCTGGGGGTTGAAAAGCCCGTGGCAAGGAACGGGGTTGGTCGCCGAAATCGGCCTCTGCGTCGCTTGAATCGGCACCAAGAGATCGGCCTTGGCTTCTCGGACCGAGGATTGAGCCGATGAAGGAGGGAACCGCTTTGCCGGTGCGTCGGATGGAGGTGGTCGCGGTATGCTTTCTGCGTTAATCGGATTCCGTCGGGAGTGAGAAAGGACTTGCGCGTTGCGGACGGCTTGGGTCGCCATCGGGATCGGGGCAATCGTCGTCACCGGGGCGTCGATTGTTTTGACGTCGGGGGGCCCCGATGACGGCGTGTCCGGGACGTGGAAGCCCAGCGTGACCGGGCCGGGGTCGGTGCGGACTTTTCCAGGAGGGCCGGGTGGGCCGGCGGGCGGCTCGGGGAATCGATTCGGTGCCGGGGGATCGGGTGGCTTCGGCGGTTCGGCGGGGCCCGGGGGCGGGTCTGCAACCAACGGTCGCAGCCTGTTCGCGGACGCGCCGAACCAGATGGGGCTTAAGAGCGGGACGGTGTTCGACCCGGCGAAGGCCGGGGTGGAACCCAAGCGCGCCGCGCCGCCCGAGTTGAAAGACCCGCGTGCGGGGATCCGCGCGGCGCAGCCGGTCACGCCGCCGCCGACCAGTTACACGGGGCAGCCGCAGCCGGTGCAGACGGCGTTGCCGGTTTCGCCGGGGATGCCTGGCTCGACTCGAGACCCCAATGCGGATCGTCTGCGTGCCGAGGCCGAGCGCCGCGCGAACCAAGAGACGGCGCGGCGCCAACGCGAACTTGAGAAACAGCGCAATGGGGAACGCGACGACGGCGACGCGCTCGAGAAAGAGAAGATCGCGCAGAACGAGCGTCAGCGGCTCGGGTCCACGCTTGGCAACTCGCTCGGCGGGGTCGGCTCGGGCAGCGGTTCGGGTTCTGGCTCAGGCTCGGGAAATGGTGGGAGCGGTTCGGGGTCCGGGTCTGGCAGTGGCTCGGGTTCGGGGAGTGGCTCAGGATCAGGCAGCGGCTCGGGGTCCGGCAGCGGCTCGGGCAGTGGCAGTGGGGGAGGCGGAGGCGGGGGCGGGGGCGGCGGCATCACGACAGGGTCGCCGCTCGTGGTGACAACGCGGTGGATCCCCGTCGACAACCGCGCGTGCAGCAAACTCACGGGGTTCCGCACGGCGGATTTGTACGCCCGGTTTGATTCCGCGGCGAAGGTTCTCACGGCGGACTCGGGCGTCAGCGGGAACACCGGCATCGTGGTGCAGGGCGGGGTGTTTGTGAACCACCCGGCCAACACCAACGGCGGTGGCAACGGCGTGCCCGGGGCGTCGGCCGATCCTTGCGTGGCGTTCGATACCTACCTCGCGCTCAACGACTCGCAGGTGAGTTTCGCGGGAAAGAACGGCGCCCAGCCTTCGTTCGGCTCGGCGCTCACGGCGACCTGGTTCTCGATCGCGGGTGTCACAGCGGCACAGAACGCCGCGAAGTTCGGGGACGACAAGTTCTACGTGCTGCTCGGTCGCTTCACGCTGCCGACGACGGTAACGAGCGTTGCCGGAGAGTTGTCCATCGGTGCGACGCAGCCGGGAGCCCAGATCCCGCAGATCGTCAAGACTTCGGTTTCGTTCTGCTCGGAGTGTTTCGCGGGCGAAGCGCCGGCCAACGGCGTGACCGATCCATTCAACGCGGCCCCTCCCCCGCCGCCTCCGCCACCGCCACCCCCTCCGCCTCCGCCGCCTCCACCCCCGCCTCCACCCCCGCCCCCCGGAGGAGGCGGCGGTGACGGCGGCGGCAGTGGCTCGCTGAACGTGACCGCACGGTGGATCACCATCGACAACGGCGCGTGCCAATCGGGCACCGGACCCAACGCGATCAACCTCACCGGGTTCACCACGCGAGATCTCTATGTCCGCCTCGACCGCGGCTTCAAGGTGCTGCTGATGAGCAGCGGGTTCGGGAGCAACGCGGGGATTACTTTCGCCCCCGGGCCAATCTTCCAGCACCGCCTTGGTCGCGACGTGTTTTTTCCCGAACCGGTGCCTACCGACGACGATCCCGAGCCGACGCCGCGGCCCAAGTGCGTCGAGTTTGATTCCTACTTCTCGCTGGGGATGCTGGCCCCCGAGCAGGTGCAGTTCATCAAGCCCTCGGGCTTCGACGCCACCGCCCCGCATCTGGAACTGGTTTGGTTTGCCACCGGCGGTGCCGAGGCGGTGCAGAACTCGGCTCTGTTTGGTGACAGCCAGTTCTACGCCCGCGTGGCCCGCTTCACCGTGCCCGCCACGACCGCGGTCCAGGCGGGCAGCGAGATCGAGGCGGGGATCGTGCTGAACGGGGCTGGCTCGACGAACACCGCGAAGGTGGTCGTGCCGGCGTTCGGGCCTTGAAGTTTTTGGGCGCGGAGTACTGCACTCCCCGGAACGGGACTTCAGCGGCACGGCCCAGGGGCAAATCTGAACCTCTTTCGTGCTCGTCGGTATAGTCGCCTTCCCCTCGCGGGTTCGCCGCGGGGTCATTTAGGAGACTGGCCATGCGGGCATCGATCGCGTGCGGTGTGATGGTGGTGGGTTCGTTCCTGCTGGGTGCCGGCCCCGCGCTGGCGGCGTCGGGGAACGTCGATTTTCCCCGCTACCCATCGATCAGCCCCGACGGCAAGACGGTGGCCTTCACTTGGCGTGGCGACCTGTGGAGCGTCGGCTCTGGCGGCGGCTCGGCCACGCGGCTCACCAGCCATCCGGCCCTCGATCTCCGCTCGGCGTTCAGCCCCGACGGAAAATCCATCGCGTTCAACTCGTCCCGTCTCGGCGGCGTCAACATCTTCATGATGAACGCCGACGGGTCGAAGGTGCGTCCCGTCACGCTCTCCGATCGGGTGCTGCAACTGGCGGGGTTCAACAGCGACGGCACGCGTGTGCTCTTCTCGTCGTCGCGTGAGAGCGATGTGTACCGGGCCGTGCGCCCCTACAGCGTGGGCGTCGGCACCGAGGCGGCCGCCTCCGTGGGGGGCGGGCCGATCGAGCGGCTGCTGGAGTGCTTCGGCGAGACGCCGCAGATGTCGCCGGACGGAACGAAGATCGTCTTCGAGCGGGGCGGGAGCGAGTGGTCGCGGCGGAACTACCGCGGGCCCGATAGCCGCGACCTGTGGCTGTACGACATCAACGCCAAGACCTTCAGCCGCCTGACCACGTGGGCCGGCAACGACGGCAAGGCGCGGTGGCGCGGCAACTCGACGCTCGTTTTCCTTTCTGACCGCGAACTCGACACCGTCAACGTCTGGACCATGACCCTCGAGGGCGGCGAGAGCAAGGCACGCCGCCTGACGAACCTGCAGGGCACCGATGTCCACGACGTGGATGTGTCGCGCGACGGCAGCACGGCGGTGTTCAGCGCCTGGGACACCCTCTCGACCCTCGACCTCCGCGATGCCTCCCCTGCGGCCAAGACGCTGGTCATCAACGCCTCGGAAGACGAGGCGGACAACTTCGTGCTGCGCCCGGTCGGCAAGGACGTCACGGCGGCGGCGCTCAGCCCCGACGGCAAGACGATGGCGGTGATCGCCTACGGGCAGGTGTACGTGCGCGCGACGGAAGAGAAATCGCCGACGCGCCGGGTGACGGTGCCTGGGACGCTGGGGAGCGCGGGGCGCTGCCGTGAGATCGCGTGGTCGGCCGACGGCACGGCGATCTTCTTCAGCGGCGACGAAGACGGCAGCGACGGGCTGTACAAGGCTACTGTCGAGCAGACCCGCGACGAGGTGAAGGACACCTTCAAGAAGGCGGTCAAACCCGAAGCCAAGAAGGAAGAGCCCGCGAAAAAGGACGAACCCGAGGGCGCGGCCCCGCCCCCGCCCCCCGTCGAAGGCGCGAAAGCCGATGACAAGGCCGGTGACAAGGGCAAGGAGAGGAAGGACGAGGTCGATGTCGCCAAACAGGCCGAGCGCTGGACCAAGGCCATCCGGTTCAAGGTGGAGCCGGTGAACACCGGGCGAAAGGGCGGCATCGGCGGCGAGGGCAACCGTTACCCCACGCCGTCGCCCGACGGCAAGAGCCTGGCGTTCCGTCGCGGGCGGGGTGACATCGCGGTGATGGACCTGGCCACGGGGACGGTCAAGACGGTGCTGGAATCGTGGGACTACACCAACGAGTTCCGCTACAGCCCGGACTCGCGGTTCATCGCGTACGCCAGCAGCGACGACAACTTCAACGCTGATGTGTGGATCGTGCCGGCGGACGGATCGAAGCCGGCGGTCAACATCACGCGGCACCCTGATGTGGACGGCTCGCCGCGGTGGAGTGCCGACGGCAAGGTGCTGGCGCTGCTGTCGGAGCGCGAGGGTGATTTCGACGCGTACATCGTGCTGCTCGACAAGGACCTGGAGAACCTGCCCACGCCGGATTTGGAGAAGTACTTCAAGGACGCGGCGGACGCCGCGAAGAAACGCAAGCCACTGAACCACGAGAAGAAGAAGGACGACAAGAAGGACGCGGCAAAAGACGAGAAGAAAGACGGCTCCGGCCCGGCGAAAGAGGAAAAGAAGGCCGAGGTCCCGCCGGCCGCATCACCCGCACCGGGCACCGAGCCCGCGCCCACTGCACCGGCCGCCGCCCCGGAAGCCAAGAAGGACGAGCCCAAGAAGGACGAGCCCAAGAAGGACGAGCCCAAGAAAGATGACGCGAAGAAGGACGACAAGAAGGAGGAGCCCAAGGAGCCTCCTTTCGAGCCTTCACTCGAAGACGCCTACCTCCGCCTCCGGCGTGTCACCTCGATGAAGGGCAACGAGGGCAACCTTGAGATCACCCCCGGCGGCGACCGCATCATCTTCACCGGCAACGACGGCGGCGACGGCGGTGAGGGGCTCTACAGCATCAAGTGGAACGGCGACGAGAAAGAGCGCAAGCGCCTCGCCGAGGGCGAGCCGCGTGTCCAAATGGTGAGTCTGACCGGCGACAAGGTGGTCTATCTCGACAAAGGCTCGGCCGCGATGATCGGCCCCGAGGGCGGCAAGGTCGACAGCCAGGCCATCGAGGACCGCCCGCGCATCGACCTCAAGCAGCAGGCCGGCCAGAAGTTCACCGAGGCCGCCCGCGTGCTCGGCGACCTCTTCTACCACCCCACCATGAAAGGGCTGGACTGGAAGAGCATTTCGGAGCGGTACCTCGCGCTGGCCAAGCAGACGCGGACGAGCGAGGAGTTCGCCTACGTCGGCATGCGGCTGGTCGGCGAGTTGAACGCGTCCCACCTGGGCGTCTACCCGACCCCCGAGGCCGCGGCACTCAGCGAGCCGGTGGGCCGGTTGGGCGTGGATATCGCCGCAGCCCAGGCCCCGGAGCGGGTGTTCCGCGTCACCGGCGTTGTGCCCTTCGGACCCGCCAGCACGGGGCCGATGGCACTGAAGGAAGGCGACATGATCACCGCGATCGACTTCGAGCCCTTCGCTGAAGGCGATTCGATCGAGTCTCGCCTGCGCGGCAAGGCGGGCAAGGAAGTGACGGTGACGTTCAGGCGGGCGCTAAAAGAAGGCGACCCGCGCGTGGAACTGAGCGCCCTGATGACGCCGGTTTCGTACGAGCGCGACACCGTGCTGCGGTACAACTGGTGGGTGCAGAGGAACGCCGCGAAGGTGAAGGAATGGTCGGGCGGCAAACTCGGCTACCTGCACATCCGCGCGATGAGCGAGCCGGAACTGGTGGATTTCGAGCGTGACCTCTACGCCGCGGCGGACGGCAAGGGCGGCCTGCTCGTCGACGTCCGCAGCAACGGCGGTGGTTGGACCGCGGACCGCATCCTCGCGTCTCTCGTGTCGCCCGCGCACGCCTACACCGTGCCCCGCGGCGGGACGGCCAACCCCGACGCTTACCCGCGCGACCGCCTGTTCATCCAGCGCTACACCAAGCCCGTGAACATGCTGTGCAACGAGAAGAGTTTCTCGAACGCCGAGATCATCAGCCACGCCTTCAAGCATCTCAAGCGCGGCACGCTGTGCGGCCAGCAGACCTACGGCGGGGTCATCTCGACCGACGCCACCACGCTGATCGACGGCACGACCGTGCGTCTGCCCTTCCGCGGGTGGTACTCGTACGAGGGCAAGGATATGGAGAACAACGGCGCGATGCCCGACCTTGTGACCGTGCAGACCCCCGAGGACGAGAGCGTCGATATGGACCGGCAGTTGAAGGAGGCGGTGGAGGATTTGTTGAAGCGGGTGAAGTGAGAACCGGCATGCGTCCGATTTTCTACATCGAAACCACGATCCCGAGCTCATACTTTGAGACCCGCACCGACGACGTCTCGAAGGCGTGGCGAAAGGTGACGCGGGCGTGGTGGACCGCGATGAGGCCAAGGGCTGATTTCGTCACATCGTCGTTCGTGCTGTCGGAACTTGCGGATGCTCCCGCCACGAAATCCCGGGCGGGGACGGGACTGCTCTCCGATGTCCCGGTGCTGGCAGAGTCCCCGCTCGTCCATGACCTCGCTGAGTACTACATCCGCAACAAGGTGATGCCATCAGAGGCCGGAGGTGACGCATTTCACGCCGCATGCTGTGCTGTTTTTTCGATCCCGTTCCTTGTGACATGGAACTGTCGCCACCTCGCCAACCCATTGAAGCAGACCCATTTGGCAGTGCTGAATCGGCGGCGGGGCTACGATTCTCCGATCATCTCAACCCCCTCGGCTTTTTTCCCCGAGTCCTTCGATGCGCAAGACCAAGACACCCCTTGAACCCGTCGTGGACGAAGTGCGCCGCATCCGCGCCGAAATGTGGCGGGGGATCGACTACACCGAGTTTGTCAGGCGTTTCGACAAGAGGTTCCCGCCCGGGTCGTACTTGGTGTCACCACTTCGTCCGAAGAAGCCGGCGAAGAGGAAGCGGGCGGCCTAGGGGTAAGGCATCAAGTCCGAGCGTTTCACAACCAGCAAGCAGGTACACTTGTGCCCCCGCCGACGGCGGTTTCTCGCCGTGCGCCGACCATTGGAGCATCCCATGCCGCAGACCATGAACCGAGTGACGTCGCTTCTTCTCCTCGCCGGTTGCGTCGCTTCGGTGAACGCCGCCGAAGCCCCCGACGCGGCATCAACCTCGCCCGCGTCTCCCGCCCCTGCGGGCCTCCTCGCCCAGGGCGTGCGCCCCGACGCCACGATGCTGCAGTACCCCGACGTGTTCGGGGACCGAATCGTCTTTTGCTACGCCAACGATCTCTGGCTCGCGCCCAAGTCGGGCGGCGTCGCCGTGAAACTAGCCTCGCCGCCCGGGGCCGAGATGTTCCCGCGGTTCAGCCCTGATGGGAAGACCATCGCGTTCGTGGGCAACTACGAGGGCAACCGCGACCTCTACACCATCCCCGCCGACGGCGCGGGTGTGGCCGTGCGCGTCACGCACCACCCCGGCGGTGAGACGCTGTGCGATTGGACACCCGACGGCAAGAGTCTGATCTTCTACACCACCGGTCTGGGCGGCCTCACGCGTCAGCAGCAGGTGTTCACCGTGCCGGCCGCAGGCGGCCTGCCGCAGCAGTTGCCCGTGCCCTACGGCACGTTCGCCGCGATGTCGCCCGACGGCGCCTGGCTCGCCTATACGCCGCACACCACGGACTTCCGCACCTGGAAGCGGTACCGCGGCGGCATGGCCACCGACATCTGGCTCTTCAATCTCAAGGACAAGTCGTCGAAGAAGGCCACCGACTGGGAGGGCACCGACACCGCGCCCATGTTCGATGCTTCGGCGGTGAACGGCAACGCCAACACGCTGTATTACCTCTCGGACAACGGCCCGGAGCATCTCGCCAACATCTGGTCCTTTGACGCCGCCAGCGGCAAGCGTTCGCAGGTGACGAAGTTCGACCAGTTCGATGTCAAGTGGCCCAGCATGGGGCGCGGCGAGATCGTGATGCAGAACGGGTCGAAACTGTTCCTGCTCGACCTCAAGAGCGGCAAGACCAACGAGATCGACGTGGTCATCCCCGGCGACCGGCCCACGCTTCGGGCCCGCGCCGTCGATTACGCGAAGTACGTCGGAGGGGCCGACCTCACCACCACCGGCAAACGCGTCGTCGTCGAAGCCCGCGGCGATTTGTGGTCGCTGCCCGCCAGCAAGGGCGCGGCGATGCCGCTCACACGCACCGACGGCGTGGCCGAGCGCTACCCCTCGGTGTCGCCCGACGGTAAGACCGTCGCGTACTTCTCGGATGCTTCGGGCGAGTACGAACTGTGGACCTTGCCCGTCGACGGCAAGGGCGGCCCGAAGCAGGTGACCAAGTCGGGCGAGAAGGGTGCGCCTGCGGCGACATGGCGGTTCATGGGCCAGTTCTCGCCCGATTCCAAGATGGTCTCGTGGCGCGACAAGTCCGGCGCGCTCTACCTGACGACGCTCGAATCGGGCGAGACGGTGCTGGTGGGCAAGGACGCGTGGGCCAACACGCCGTCGCACTCGTTCTCGTCGGATTCGCAGTGGATCGCGGTATCCCTGACGGACGAGAACCAGCAGGGCGCGATCCACCTCTACAACATCCCCGAGAAGAAACTCACGCGGGTGACGGACCCGATGTTCAGCGCGTCCAACCCCGCGTTCGACCGCGAGGGGAAGTACCTCTATTTCACTTCGGAGCGCAAGTTCCAGCCCACGTACGCGTCGATCGATTCGACGTTCATCTACAAGGACTCGGGCACGGTGCTGTGCGCTCCCTTGCGGAACGACATCGAGTCGCCGTTTGCGCCGAAGAACGACGCGGAGGGGTCCGACAAGGACAAGGACAAAGACAAGGACAAGAAGAAGGACGACGCCGCGAAGAAGGACGAAGGCGGCGAGGCGAAGAAGGATGATGCCAAGAAGGACGAGCCCAAGAAAGACGACGCCAAGGGCGACGAGAAAAAGGACGAGAAAAAAGACGAGGCCAAGAAGCCCGACCCGGTGAAGATCGATCTCGAAGGCCTCGAACGCCGGGCCATCGAACTCCCCTTCGCCCCCGGCAACTACGGCAGCCTGATGGTGGGTGACGGCGGGAAACTCTTCTTCATCGCCCAACTGCCCCCGGACCCCGACGCCGATGAGCCCGTCCGCGGCGGCACCCTCAAGGTGTTCGACGTCTCGGACGAAGGCAAGGACGGCAAGCGCACCGCCAAGACCGTGATGGAAGGCATCAGCGGCTACGGCATGAGCGGCGACGGCAAGAAGCTGCTCGTTTTCAAGGGCGACGACTTGGCTGTCGTCGACGCCGCCGCCGACCAGAAGATGGAGAAGAAGGTCCCGATGGACCAGATGAAGGGGCTGGTCGAGCCCCGCGTCGAATGGAACCAGATCCTCTCCGACGTGGACCGCCTCTACCGCGATTATTTCTACGTGCCCAACATGCACGGCGTCGACTGGCCGGGCCAGGTGAAGCGCTACCGAGCCATGCTCGCCGACGCCGTGACGCGTGACGACGTGAACTTCATCATCAAAGAACTCATCTCCGAACTGAACATCGGGCACGCCTACCTGCAGGGCCCCGGCGACATCGAGAACGCCCCCAGCAAGCCCACCGCGATGCTCGGCTGCGACTACGAACTCGCCTCGACCGAAGCCGGCACTGCGTACCGCATCAAGAAGGTCTACGAGGGCGCGCCGTGGGATTCCGACGCCCGCGGCCCCCTCAGCCAGCCCGGCGTGAAGGTCAAGGCCGGCGACTACCTGCTGGCGGTCAACGGCACGCCGGTCGATACCGGAAAGGACCCCTGGGCCGCGTTTGTCGGCATCCCGCCGGGTTCGACGGTGATGCTGACCGTCGCGGGTGTGCCGAACACCAAAGGTGAGAGCGACAACGCCCCGCGCGAGGTATTCGTCAAAGCGATCAGCATGGGCGAGGAGACGAACCTGCGCTACCGCGCGTGGATCGAGACCAACCGCGCCTACGTCGATTACAAGTCCGGCGGCAAGGTCGGCTACGTTTACGTCCCCAACACCGGCGTCGACGGCCAGAACGACCTCTTCCGCATGTTCTACGGCCAGCGCGCCAAGGACGCCATGATCATCGACGAACGCTGGAACGGCGGCGGGCAGATCCCCAACCGCTTCATCGAACTCCTCAACCGCAAGCCGCTCAACGCCTGGGCCCGGCGCGACGGCAACGATTGGCCCTGGCCCTATGACGCCCACTTCGGCCCCAAGTGCATGCTCGTCAACGGCCTGGCCGGCTCGGGCGGCGACTGCTTCCCCTGGTACTTCAAGCACCTGGGCATCGGCAAGGTCATCGGCAAGCGGACGTGGGGCGGCCTGGTCGGCATCTCGGGCGAGCCGCCGCTGATCGACGGCGGCAGCATCACCGTCCCTTCATTTGGTTTCTACGAACTCGACGGGACGTGGGGCGTTGAGGGCCACGGCATCGACCCCGACATCGTCGTCGAGGACGACCCCGCCAAGATGCAGGACGGCGGCGACCCGCAACTTGATGCGGCCATCGCGCAGATGATGCTGGAAATCAAGGAGAAGCCGTACACGAAGCCCACCCGCCCGCAGGCCCCGGACCGCAAGGGGATGGGGCTGCCCGAGGCCGACAGGTAAATATCTCGATTCCGTTACAGTCTCATCGAACCCCGCGTCCCGACGCGGGGTTTTTCATTCTGCGCGGGCGGAATCGATTGGCGGTCACTCGTACCCGAACTCTTTGATAAAAGGCCGGAGCACGGGCATCACGCCGTCGAGTGCGCCGCCATAGCGCTTCCAGCGGGCCACGGCCTTGGTGTTCACCTTCTCGGTGACGGCGCGGAAACTGGGTGTGCTGACGAACTTCGCGCCGGCCTTCTTCTGGAAACTCAGCACCGCGTCGTCCCACTCCAGCCCCATGAACGCGATGAGTTGACGCGCGTACGTGTCGAAATCGCTGACCGTGTCCTCGTAGCGCACCTGAAGCACGTCCATGCTCAGCCGCGGCTTCATCAGCAGCCACTGCGACATCACCGCCGCGTAGGTCCGGGCGGTGTCGTTAATCTCGGTGAACAGCACCATCGCGGGGTTGGCGCGGAAAAACTGCATGAAGCAGGAGATGCAGCAGTCGCGAGGATCGCGGATGACGCACACGACCTTTCCATTCGGAAACAGACGGTTCAGCAGCGCCACGCGGTAGATCGTGAAGGGGTTCTTATCGAGCAGCAGCGTGCCCGATGCCTTCATCGCCGCGGCGTCGGCGTGCGGTCCTTCCACCTCACGGACCCGCGTCCAGTAGTGTGATCGGAGGTGAAGCCACTGCTCCGCGGTCATGGCGTCGAGTAGTTCGGCGAAGCGTGCCGGCTCGTGCGGGCGGTTGGGGTGGTTTCCCGGATCGAGGATGCGCCGCGTCTCGTACTCAAGGTCGTTCACCGTGGGCGGCTCGTCGAGGGCGATCACGCGCGGGTGCGCCCCTAGTGCGTTCTCGGTCATCGTCGTGCCCGAGCGCGGGAAGCCGACGAGGAATGATGGTTCGGGAAGGCCGTCCGACGCCCCGCCCGGGGGGGATTTCCACCGTCGGAGCTGCTCGGCCGAAATGCCGGTGTACGACGCCGCCGTACGGAACACAACGAACTCCGAGCCTGCCAGCGCGTTCACGACGCTGGGGAGCGTCCGCCGGACGGCGTTGAACGACGTCGCCGCGGACCAGGCCTCTTCGTGCCGCTTCAGTTCTTCGAGCGCCACGCTGAGCGCGTGGTACGCGCGGCAGCGGACCTCTTCAGAGGGTGCCGCTTCGATGACTTCCCGCAGCACACTCGCGGCCTCGTCCGCCTTGCCGGTGCGCGAGTCCATCTGCGCCAGCATCATGCGGATCTGCGGGTCGCCGGGGTTCTTGAGGAGTCCTTTCTCGAGCACCGCACGGGCCTTCTCGGGCTTGCGGTCTCTCTCCAGCATCACCGACGCGGCACAGTACGTTTCGACGCGTCTGGGGTTGAGGAACATCGCACGCTCGAAGCACTCCACGGCCTTGCCCGGCTCGCCCAGATTCTGATGCAGCACGCCCATTTCGTGCCACACCTGGGCCTTCTGCGGCTCGATGGCGATGGCACGCTTGAGCGCCGCGACCCCCTCCGCTTCGCGGCACATCTGCCCGAGCACCCACCCGTGGTGGAAATGGACGTCGGCGTTACGGGGGTAGGCCTGCGCCGCCGCGCGGAGAACCATTTCAGAATGGACGTAGTTCGCCGCGTGCTGCAGCCGGATCGCCTCGTTGATCAGGTCGATCGCCGAGCGCGTGTTCGGGGGCGGGCTCATCGCGATCCCCCCGGCGCAACGCTGTCGCTTCCTTGGGGATAGGAAGTCTCGTAGCCGAACTCCTTCACAAAGGGCTCAAGAACCGGCAGGATCGGTTCCAAGTGCTTGCGGAACTTCACCCATCGTCCACGGGCCCTGGTGTTGACGCCCGTGTTCACGCTCTGCCACGAGGGCGTGTTCACGTAGCGCTTCTTTGCGCGGTCCTCGGGCCGGAGCACCGCATCGTTCCATTCGAGGCCGAGGAACTCCAGCATCTTCCGGGCTTGGGCTTCCAGGTCTTCGACGGTGTCTTCGTACCGCGCCGTCATCAGCGGCGTCGTCAGCCTGTTCTTTAGGGTCAGGAACGAGCCGAGCAGGTCGGCGTAGAACCGAGCCGTGGTGTCGAGGCGAAGGAACCGGACCATCGCGGGGTTGTGGGCGAAGTACTGCGTGTACGCCGAGAGGCAGCAGTCACGCGGGTCGCGGAGCGCGACAAGCACGCGGGCACGCGGGAAGATGCGGTTGATCAGGCCAAGGCGGCCCACGTGCACGGGGTACTTGTCGACGAGAAGGCGGCCGTTCAACTCGCCGCCGATCTCCGGCTTGGCGGCGTCCCAATAGCGGCGGCGCATCGTCGTGACCTCGTCTTTGGTCATCGAATCGAAGATGTCGACCAGCGGTCTAGAGGGGTTGAGGCGCTGGGCGTGCTCGACGATGGCGACCGGGTGCAGCAGCATCCCCCGCTCCGGCGTCGAGACGCACGCCGGATGGGAGCCGAGCACCTGCTCGAGCATCGTCGTGCCAGATCGCGGGCAGCCGACGAGGAACGCCGGGGTGGGCAGCCCGTCGTCCGGCTCTTCGGCGGCCCAGCGCACGAAGTGCTCGCGGGTGATCGCGGCCTGTGCGTGGATCATCGGCGTGACGTTGTCGTTCTCGAGCGCCCACTTCACCTGCGGCAGCAGTTCACGCAGCCGATTGCACGACGTGTAGGCCTCGAACGAACCATCCGCGTCCGCCAGTTTGTCCAGCACTTGCCCCAGCGTGTGCCACGCGCGGATTCGCGCCTGAAGATCAGGTTCTGGACGCGAAGCAAGCAGCGCGCGCAGGTCGTCGCGTGCTCCTTCCGCTTCGCCGTCGCGGAGCCGCATGCCCGCGTGGATGGCCTTCAGTTGCGCATCGCGCGGCACCGCCTTGAGGCCCTTCTCGATGACCTGGCGTGCCTTGTCGGGCTGGCTCGATCTTTCCAGCACCGATGCAGCGCCGCCGTAAGGGCCCGGCAGAGACGGCTTGAGCGCCATCGCCCGCTGGAAGCAGACCAGCGCCTCCGGCACGGGGCCCGTCACCTGCAGGATGGTCCCCAGGTAGTAGTGGTTCTCGGCGCGCGTGCCGTCGAGGGCGACCGCCTTGCGCAGCGGCTCCACTCCGCGGTGGTGCTCACCGAGTTGGCCGTAAACCCATCCCAGGGTGGCGTGAGCCATGGAATGGCGTGGGGCGAGCGTTGTCGCTTCTCGCAGGATCTGTGCGGCCTCGCGCAGCCGACCCGAGCCCGCGAGGCCCTCGGCCTGACGCACCATCTGATCGATCGTTGATTGCGCAACCGGCGGCATGGCTTAGGCCACCACCCGTTGCTTGGCCGCACCCTCTGAGGCCTCGGCCGTTTGCCCGAACAACCGTCGCACCGCCTCCTCATACCTCGCAAGCGTGCCGGCCACCACATCGTCCGGCAGCGACGGTCCGGGAGCCTGCTTGTTCCACTTTCCCTGCGCCACCAGCCCGTTGAGATACTCACGCAGGAACTGCTTGTCGAAACTCGCCTGCTCTTTCCCGGGCTGCCACAAGGCGGAGTCCCAGTACCTCGAAGAATCCGGCGTCAGCACCTCATCGATCAGCATCGGCTCGGCACCGGCGCCGCCCGAAGCATCGAGCGGGAAACCGAACTCGAACTTTGTGTCCGCGAGGATTACGCCACGCGATTCGGCATAGGCATGGGCCGCTTTATAGATACTCAGGCTCATCGCCCGAAGCCGCTCCATCACGCCCCCGCCGACGACGGTACAGGCTCTCTCTAAATCAATGTTCTGGTCGTGCGCCCCCATCTCCTCCTTCGTCGCGGGTGTGAAAATGGGGTGCGGCAGCCGATCGCCGCGCCGCAGCCCCTTCGGCAACGCCACGCCACACACCGAGCCGGTCGCCTGATAGTCCACCCACCCCGACCCATCGAGATACCCCCGCACGACACACTCGATGGGTACCACACGGCACCGCCGCGCGATCATCGAACGCCCTTCCAGCGAGGACCGATCCGCTTCGGTGATCCCTTGGATGCCCGCGACAGACGTCGAAACCAAGTGAGTCGGAGCCAGCCCACGCTGCCGGATGAAGTCGAACCACCGTGTCGAAATGTCCGTGAGCAGCCGCCCCTTCCCCGTGATAGGCGTAGGCATGACGACATCGAAGGCCGAAATGCGGTCCGAGGCCACGATCAGCAGCCCGCCCCCGGGTGGCCCCCCGCGGCCTTCTGGGAGTTCATAAATGTCCCGGACTTTTCCCTGACGCCGGTTGGGAAGGGGCAAACGGGTTTCAAAGACGGCGTGCATGAGGCGATTCTATCGGGGCTTGGGCGGTCGCGATGAAACGGGGAGACCATGAATCCCATCAATCCGCGGTGTACACCGGCGCGATCGAACCGGGGCCGATCCTTCGCCCGACACACCCAAAACGGGGTTCGGATGAAGTCCGGGATGGACACTATGATCCGGTTCATTCACCCCGGTCCCCGGCGTTCGCCGAGGGTCTCATTGCCATGCTCTCATTCGCGGTCGCAGAGGCCGCCCAACCCGGTGCATCGAAGACACTCGGCGTGAGTTCCGCCGGGGCCGGTGGTGGGGCGCGCCCGCTCCGCCAGGCCTATGTCATTGGCAAGGAAGACCTGCCGGTTCCCGGTGTGGTCTCACCCGAGGCAGGCGGCTCCTCGGTCATCTGTCGAAAGTCCATCCCCGGCGCCGCCGCCATGGCCGTGCAGGTCGACTGCGGCTCGCACGGCCTGCTGAATCTCCGCACCTGCCTGCTGCCCGACCGCGACAAGCCGTACGTCCTGAACCTCGAACTCGCCCGCCGGCGGATCATGCTCCTCATCAACAAGATCGAGGAGTGGGGCTGGAGCGACACCCCGATCAACGACCCGATCATGGCGGGCCTCGACCGCTCGCGGGAACTCTTCACCCAGGCGCTCGTCGCCTCCGCCCCGACGGAGCAGTGCCGCCTCGCCCGCGAGAGCATCTTGGTCGCGCTCGAAGCGGGCGAATCGCTGGCCATCCGGGGGGCCGAGCGGTCCCTCGCGGCACGCTTGCAGGCCGGCGACAAACCCCTTTTCGGCGTGGCCGCCCACAGCGACCAGTTCGCCGAGCCGCTCCAGAAGGTCCTCGCGGGGAACATCGACTTCATCCAAGTCCCGCTCAGGTGGAGCCGCATCGAGCCCGAAGAGGGCCGCTTCGACTTTACCAAGATGGACAAGTGGATCGAGTGGGCCGTCCGCACGGGCAAGGTGCCGGTCACGGCGGGCCCGGTGATCGACCTCTCGCCGCGCGGCTGCCCGCGCTGGCTCCACGTGTGGAACCACGACTACGACACGCTCCGCGAGTTCGCCTATGAGCACGCCAAACGCGTCGTGACGCGTTACCGGCGAACCGTCTCGCGCTGGATCATCTCCGGCGGTGTCAACGTCAACGCGGGCTTCTCCCTCAGCATGGAGCAGATGGTCGACCTCACCCGCGTTGCGGTGATGACCGTCCGCAAACTCCAGCCCGCCGCGCAGGTGTTCGTCGAAGTCTCCGAACCCTTCGGCGAGCACGCCTCGGCCAACACCCAGAGCGTCGCACCGCTGCTTTATTCCGAACTCGTCCTCGGCTCGGGCGTGCAGACCGACGGCTTCGCCCTCCGCGTGCAGATGGGCGACCGCCAGGGCGGACGCAGCGCCCGCGACCTTCTCGAACTCAGCGCCATGCTCGATACCTACGGCGAGTTCGAGCGCCCGCTCATCGTCTCGGCCCTGGGTTGCCCCAGCGGCCCCTCCCCGACCGGCGGCGGCAGCGACGACCCAGGCCACTGGCGTGAGGCGTGGTCGCCCGAAACGCAGCAGACCTGGATGGACCACGCCGCCATCATCGCGCTGAGCAAGCCGCAGGTGAAGAGCGTGTGCTGGCAATCACTCTTCGACACCGCCGACGGCCCGGACATGCCCCTGGGCGGTCTCGTGACCTCCGACGGCCGCCCCAAGCCAGCGCTCAAACGCCTCGGCGAGATCACGAAATCGCTTCGAGCCGGTCAAGTGCCGACGAGGTGATGCGGGTGAGCACCGTGCCACGATGCTGCTGTCCACGGCAGCGTCGTCCTCCGGAAGTCGAATCTCCACATCAGCCGCTCGCTACGCTTGCGGGAGCATGAGCAACGGCGCACGCAAGTCCCGCTTGGAATCTCTCCACACCGCCGCACTTGGCGTGTGGCTCGGTGCCTTGCTCACGGTGGGTGGCATTGCCGCCGTCGCTTTCCCGACGATGAAATCACTTGCCCCCGTATTGCCCGGCTTCCGTGTGCCGGTCGAAGACCACTGGTCCATCGCCGCCGGGCACATCATGAATCCGTCCTTCTTCGCCGTGATGATCGCGGGGATTGTTCTGGGCGCCACGGCCCTCTTGGCGTGGAAGGGGATCGGCACCCTTCGGCGGATTGTCACGCTGCTGGCGCTGCTGCTCGCTGTTGGCACGCTCGTCGGGCTGGGCCTTCCCATGCGGGCGAACCTCGATCTCTACTGGTCGGCGGCACGGGCCGGGGAGACCGAGGCGGCCGCCCAATCCAAAGCAAAGTTCGACGCTCTCCACCCCTGGTCGAGCCGCGCGATGGGCACCCAAGCCGGCCTCGTGGCTCTCGCGCTGGTGATGGCCATCGCCTCTCGCCGTGCGGTCGGGAAAGCCGCACCATGACACGCCGCGCCAGCCCCCGCAGCGACGCCGCCAGCGAGTTCGGGTTCGCCCTTCCAAAGGTCACGCCAGCGGCAAAGGCCCGTGCCGCCGCGATCTACGCCGACCTGCTCGCCCGCTACCCCGATGCCCACTGCGAACTCGACCACGATCCGAAGCAGCCCCACCAACTGCTCGTCGCCACCATCCTCTCAGCCCAGGCCACCGACGTCGGCGTCAACAGGGCCACGCCCGCCCTCTTCCGCACCTTCCCCACGCCCGCGGCCTTCGCGGCGGCCGCGCCCGAAGAAATCGAGCCGCACATCCGCACCATCGGCCTGTTCCGCAACAAGGCCAAGGCCATCCACGCCGCCATGAAGGCGGTCGTCGAGAACTTCGGCGGCGAAGTCCCCCGCACGATGGACGAACTCCTCACGCTCCGCGGCGTGGCGCGCAAAACCGCCAACGTGGTCATGGGGAACGCTTTCGGCATCAACGCCGGCGTCGTCGTCGATACCCACGTCGAACGCCTCAGCAAACGGTTCTCACTCGCACCGCAGTCGGCGACGACCGCGATGGTCGAACGCCACCTCATGGCCCGCTTCCCGCGTGAGAACTGGTGCATGCTCAGCCACCTCCTGATCTTCCACGGCCGGCGGGCCTGCAAGGCGCGAGGCGGGGCGTGCGATACCGATTCGATCTGTGTGAAGTGGTGCAGCAACGCGGGAGCGATTCGCTGACGATTCGGCTACCTTTCCGCGTCGCTTTTGCGGAGCGTCCATGGCCAGTATCTACATCGAAACGACCATCCCGAGTTTCTACTTTGACGATCGAACCGATGCCCGCATCGTGTTGGGGCGAAGTTTCACCCGTGACTGGTGAGAACGCCAGGCCAGCCGGCACACCTTGCTGACCTCGCACTGGGTGCTGAACGAACTCCGGGATACGCCCTCACCGAAACTGACGCGGATGCTCCAGTTGATGGAGCGCGTTCCGATCCTGCCGGACCACGAGGCCATCCGGTCGCTCGCGGCGGCCTACATTCGGCACAAAGTCATGCCCCGGGACGAAAGAGGGGATGCCGCACATGTGGCCTCGGCCACGTTCCACGGAGTGGACATCCTGCTCACCTGGAACATCCGGCACCTCGCGAACACCTCGAAGCAAACGCATCTGGCCGTCGTGAACCGCCAACTGGGATACGGCACGCCCTTGATCACCACACCCGAGATGTTCGGGGCGTAGGATTTCGCATGCACCTCCGCAAAGACCCCATCCTCCGCGAGTACGACGCGTGGCTCGATGAAGCCCTCCGACCGGTGCGTGAAATGCGAGCACGATCTTTGGCCAAGCGCGAAGCGGCGGAAAAGGCCGCGGCCAAGCCCAAGCGCCGCAAGCCGAGCGACGCGGCGGCAAAGAGCCCGGCCTCGGACAAACGCCAGGCCTCAGGACGCACCATCGTTCGGGCCAAGAAATCGGGCAAGCGATAGCCCCGCGTCGCCCACGCGGGTGGTCACGCCCCAACCTTGAGCCTGTCCGCATGGAAATCCGGCAGCCCCAGTTTCTTCATCTTCGCGATCGTCGTCTCGGCGTCGTACGACACGCGGCGCACCTCCAGCGTCATGTCGCCGGTGTCCAGCACCGCCCACGACGCGTTCGGGTCACGGTCACGCGGCTGGCCCACGCTGCCGGGGTTCATCAGCAGCCGCCGGTCGTCCGACAACAGCACCAGCGTGCTGCCCGAAACGGGCTTGGTCTCGATCTGATCCGGGAAAACCGGGCGCTGCATCGGCGCCGTGAAGATGCTGGGGATGTGCGTGTGACCCACCGCCCCGAACCGCTGCTTGAAGCAGTTAAACGCCCGCGCCGCCGCGTCCGCGTCGTACAAATAGTCGTACTTCCGCGGCCCGAACAGCCCGTGCGTGATCGCCACCCCCTCGACCTCGGTCTCGGCCTTGAGCGATTGCAGCAGGTTCAGGTGCCGTTCGGTGAGGAGCGAGCGCGTGACTTCCAATGAGTTCTTGGCCCGCACGTTCATCGCCAGCCCGTGGGCCGGTCCTTTCAGGAGCGCCTCGTCGTGATTGCCCATGACCAGCGCCTGTGAAACCTCGAAAGCGAGGTCGATGCACCGGTGCGGGTCGGGGCCGTAGCCGACGAGGTCACCCAGGCACACGATGGTGTCGATCGCGTTACGGTCGATATCCCGCACGACGGCCTGAAAGGCTTCGAGGTTGGCGTGGATATCCGCGATGAGCGCCAGGCGTGGCATGTGTGTTGGCGGTGGGCTTGATACCTGAATCTGGGGTGAGTGGTGTTACGGGTCGGGAGGTGCAACGCCGCTGAAGCACTGATGCGGACGCGACGGAGTGTAGAGAGACGCTGGCCTCGGTGTTCGGCGCGGCCCCGCCGCAAATCGACCGCAAAGAACCAGTTTTGTCGCTGGCCCTGCGAGGGGCGTGACTCCGGATCGCAGACAAAAAGACCGCCCCGAAGAGCGGTCGGAAGCATCAGTTTGGCTGGTTGCGGGCAGGCGAGCGGCCAGCCCGTTCACCGTGATGATGACGCGGGGCTGTGCTGCGGCCGGCTCGCCGGAGCCGCCGAAGGCGCGGGAGCGGCGGCGGGCTTGGGCGCCGGCGCAGGGGCCGACGGTGCCGAAGGCGTCTTCGGTGTGGCAGCGGTGCTCGGAGCCGCAGTCGCAGCGGCGGGCGTGGCCGAAGGCGCACCGGCGGAGGCGGAGGGAGTGGCGGGAGCGGCCCCGTCAACCTTCCCCGCGGCCCGCTCTGCGGCGGCTTTCTCTTTCTCCTGCTTCCGCTTGATCGCGTCGATCTTCACCTTGTCCGGCGCCAGGATCATCGTGAGTTTCTTGCCGAACAGTTTCATCGGCGCCTCGACCTTGGCGATGTCGTTCAGCGTGCCGATGATCTCTTTCAGGCGGTCCTCGCCGATGTCGCGGTGGGCCATCTCGCGGCCCTTGAAGTTCTGCACGAACTGGACCTTGTGCCCTTCCATCAGGAAGTCGCGGGCCTGGTCGACGCGGATCATCACGTCGTGCTCATCGATCTTCGCCGAACGCCCGAGCCGGACTTCCTTCATCTCGAACGTCTTGGAGGCGGCCCGGTTGGCCCGGTCCTTCTTCCCCTGCTCGAACCTGAACTTCCCGTAGTCCATGATCTTGCACACCGGCGGGCGGATATCGGCCTGGATTTCGACCAGGTCCATCCCGGCCTCCTCGGCCATGCGCAGGGCATCGCGCGTCTCGACGACGCCGACCTGGTTGTTGTGCTGGTCCACCAGACGGATCGGCGTCAGCCGGATCTCGTGGTTGACTCGGGTCTTCTGCGGACGGAAGTTCTCGCGGAACGGACGCCTCTCGATGGGAATCTCCTTGAACTGGGTGAAGGGACGGTCGGAAATTTCGGGTGGGTCTTGAGTTGCGGGCCGAGGGCCGTGCGGCCGGTTAGCCCCCTGAGGCAAAGGCAGACAAGCGGAAGCCGACGAACACGGGCGGCATTGGCCCTGCGTGCCCGTCCATTCGGCGGAGGATGTGGGGTCCGAGCGTGCTCATGAGCACGTTTCGGAGGGGGAATGGGCATCGACCGCCGCCAGCATCACACCCGACGACGCGGCGCAAACAACACCCGATGGTGTCAGGTCGGCGGCGCAAGGTTGGGGTTTGTAGTGCAGCAGTGGGGGTGGGTCCAAACGGAACCGTCCCTTCAGATGAAAGGGGAGATTCCTCACAGGAACCGTACACGATTCCGGCGCGTTGGGCAAGAGGAATCTCGGCTTTTTTGCACGATCTCGATGCCGCAATGGCTGAAGATCGAAGCACAGCCCGCCCAAGCCCTCCGCGACCGCAAGGGGGGTCGGGAGAGCATGGGCGGGCGTTCGGGTCATTGGTCATCGGGCGATGCAACACCGCGACACCCCCGGACACTGCATCAGCCCTTGCGGCTCAGTTCAATCTTCATCGACTTGAACTCTTTGCCCGTCTTGGGATCGGGGCCGAACATTTCCAGCGTCATCGAGTTGCCGTGGATGGTCTGCACCTCGCGCATCGTCACGGGCTTCTTGGCGATGGGGCAGTTGACGGTGTACGTCCAGGTCATGGTCGAGCCGTCGGACGACAGTTCGCCGGTGCCGTTCATGATCCCGGTGCCCATGTTGTCGAGCCACGCCGAGACGTACTTCTTGGACACGTTGTCGAAGCCCTGCACGCCCATGCCCGTGTACGGGCCCATGCCGGGCATGTCACCCTTGAACTCGACATGGATGTAGCGTCCGTCCAGCATGGAGGTCACGGTGGAAGTGGAGTCGCTGACCATCGGGTCGCTCTCCGGCCCCATCCACATCGTGCACTTGCCCTCCCACGTGCCGATGCCCTTGGCCAGTTGCTTGTGCTGCTCGCCCAGCATGCCCGCCTCCATGCAGGCCTGCATGTCTTCGGCGGTCCAACCCTTGGGCAGTTTCATCTCAGGGGCCCCGGACTTGGCATCGGTGCCCGCCGTGGCGAGCGAGCCGACCAGAGCGCCGAGCGCGGCACACGCGATACACGCGGGGACGAGGAAAGACTTGCGGTTCATCGGAATCTCCAGGGGGTGCGAAACGGAAGCCGCCACACACGAGCGGCGTCCGGTCTCGGTTTGTTTGCGGCGTGAATCAGTCGATTCATTCAGGAGCGTGCGGCCTCGGCGACCTGACGGATGCGGTTCAGCCCGTGTTCCCAGCCGCCGCCCACGCCTTCCACCTGCTCGGGAACGATCAGGCCCATGGCGCGGTGGATGACCGTGAGTTTCGTCCCCGCGCCCTCCTTCGTCAAGCGGTATTGCACGTGCGAAACCGCGGGGTATGACATGAACATCGGGCCGTTCAACTCAAGCAGCGTCGGCGGCTTGATCACCTGCACGTGGGCCCACAGGTGCCCCGTGTTGTGGCCCAAATCGCGGTACCAGCGCCCGCCCGGCCACGGCTCAAGTTTGAAGTTCATCGAACTTCCGTCGGGCATGACACTGCCCGGTCCAAGTTCATCGAGCATCGCCGCGAACGTGCGTTCCAGCGTCGCGTTGATGTTGATGGTTTTCGTGATGTGAAGGGTCTTCACCTCGTCAGGGGCGGTCGTCAGCACGGCGGGGTCTCCGGGGTTTGAGGGCTTGGGTGTGAAAAGGTCGGCGGCGCAGGGGACACATCGATCCCCGGCTCGCGCTCCGCGCGTTCCTTGATGCGAAGAAGTTGGTGCGTCCAGAACTGCTCAAAGGCGCTGCTCCAGTCGTGCACGGGCTTTAGTCCTTCCGCGTTCAGGCGATAGACGCGCTGCCGCCCCAGACGGCTGACCCCCACCAGGCCGACCCGACGCAGCACCGCGAGATGCTTCGAAACCGCCGGCTGCGGCAACTTCAGGTCGGCCACCAGCGCCCCCACCGGCTGTGCTCCGCGCTGCGCCAGCAGCCCGAGGATGTCCCGACGCCGGGTCTCGGCGACGGCATTGAACACGTCTGCGGTGGTGGGGGAGCGAGCCACGTGGGAATTATATACCCATATTGGCATATGTCAAGCCTCGAACCGCCTTTCTGCCATTTCGCGGTCAAATGGTGTCTCCCCCCGTGAGTCCGGGCCGTTCCACCCGCCGGTACAGTCAGCCGCCGTCCTCAACTGTCCCCCGGGACGGCAAACCGGCGGCCCTCGATGCCCCCCAACGACCCCAATCCCGATCCCCGGCCCCCCGCCAGCGGTTCGCCGCGCGATATGGATTTAATCGCCGCGGCACGGGCGCAGGCCAAGGCAGGGTCCGGTGGTTCGGGGGGCGCTCCCGGCTCCGGCGGCGCACCGACTTCGAAATCAATCTGGGCGGTCATCCCCCCCGACACCATCCCCGGCTACGAGATCATCAAGGAGATCCACCGCGGCGGGCAAGGCGTCGTCTACCAGGCCATCCAGAAGGCCACCAAGCGCAAGGTCGCCGTCAAAGTCATGCGTGAGGGCCCCTTCGCCGGTCCGCGCGACCGCGTGCGCTTCGAGCGTGAGGTGGAAATCCTCGCGCAGATGAACCACCCCAACATTGTCTCGATCATCGACTCCGGCCAGGCCCCCGGCGCAGGCATCTCCGGCGGGGCGTTCTACTTCGTGATGGACTACATCAGCGGCCACCCGCTGGACCAGTGGATGAGCCTGAAGGAACGCACGCTCGATGAGACTCTGAAACTTTTCGCCCGCATCTGCGACGCCGTGAACTCCGCCCACCTCAAGGGCGTGATCCACCGCGACCTCAAGCCGGGCAACATCCGCGTTGATACGTCCGACGAGCCGCACGTGCTCGACTTCGGCCTCGCGAAAGTCGCCACCGGTGAGGTCTCCGACGGCGCCGACACCGGCGGGCCGATGAAGATGATGACGATGACGGGCCAGTTCGTCGGCTCGCTGCCCTGGGCCAGCCCGGAACAGGCCGAGGGCCACCCCGACAAGATCGACGTCCGCACCGATGTCTATTCGCTGGGCGTCATCCTCTACCAGATGCTCACCGGCGGGAAGTTCCCCTACGAAGTAGTGGGGGCCATGCGCGACGTGCTGGAGAACATCCTCCGCACCGCGCCCCAGCGCCCAAGCACCATCCGTCGCCAGATCAACGACGAGGTCGAGACCATCGTCCTGAAATCACTGGCAAAAGAGCGCGACCGGCGCTATCAGAACGCCGGCGAACTCGCCCGCGATGTCCGCAACTACCTCGGCGGCTTCCCCATCGAGGCCAAGCGCGACAGCGCGGTGTACCAACTCCGCGTCATCGCCCGGCGCAACAAGGGCAAGGTGCTGGCCCTTGGCACCATCGCCGCGCTGATCGTTGTGTTCGGTGCGGCGATGGCGTGGCTGTGGCGTGACGCCTCAACGCAGCGTGCACGCGCCGAGGCCGCCCTCGCGTCGGAGTCCGTCGAGCGCAAACGCGCCGATGACAACTTCAACGCCGTACGCGGCCTTGCCCGCACCTTCATCCACGACATCAACGATGAGATCGCGCCCTTGCGAGGAGCCACGAAGGCCCGCGCCACGCTGCTGCGCGAGGCCCGGACCTACCTCGAAAAACTCGCGGCCCAGGCGGGCGACGACCCGGCCCTTCTCCGCGACGTCGCCGACGCCGCCGACCGCGTGGGTGATCTCGAAACGGCCCTGAATCAGCCGCGCACGGGCGCGTCCGCCACGGGTGCCGAGGCCTACGCCCGCGCCCGCACAATCCGCGAAAAACTGCTCGAACGCAGGCCCGACGACCCCCTCGCCCACGCCGACGCGGCCCTCAGCCGCGTCAAGACCGCCGCCGCCCTCACGGCTTCGGTGCGTCACGCCCAGGCCCGCGAAGAACTCGAGGCCGCCATCGCCGGCTATGACAAGGCTCTGGGCATGATGACCGCCGGGGCGAAGGAAGCCCTCCCGATTCTCGATGCCCGCGCCGTCGCTACGGTGGAACTCGGCGACACCCTCTCCCGCCTTGCTTCTGCATCGGACGACATCGATACCTGCCGCGCCTTCGAGAAAGAAGCCACCGACCGCTACCAGCGTGTCATCACGCACTGGGAGGAGCGTCTGCGCGAAGACCCCGCGTCGCCCGAAGCCGCACGCAGTCTCGCCGGCGCACGCAACGCGAAACTCGACGTCATCATGAATACCGCGTCGGCCCTCTCACGTCGAGGTGGTGAACTCGCCAAGGGCACACCCGAAAAACCCGCCGACACCACCGCGGCCAAAGCGATGTTCGACGAGGCCATCACCCGCTACAACGACGCGGCGGCCCAGGCGAGCCGGATGGTCGAAGAGTTCGAGCGGCTCTCGGCTGCGACGCCGCAGAGCGCCGAACTGCGCCGCGGCCTGTGGACGGCCCTCCACGCCCAAGGCTTCGCCAACATGTGCGAGGGCATGACGCACCGCCTCGGCGCTGGAATCCTCGCCGACGCGGAGCAATCAAAGCAGTTGGAAGCCGCCGGGCACGAACGAGCCATGCCCATCTACGAGCACATGCTCACCGTCGCACAAGGGCTGTCGTCCGCCGATGAAGCAGACATCGACGCCCGACGCACCCTCGCTATCAGCCTCACACGTGTCGGCAACGAACACCGCGACCTCAAACGCCTCGACGACGCCGCGGACTACTTCCAACGCTCGCTCGCGATCCGGCGCGAACTCCTCCGCACCGACCCCCTCACCCAGCACCGCCGCGATGTGGCGCTCGGTCTGTACAAGTGCGGCGAACTCGACGTCATGCGCGCCCGCGCGGCGACCGAGCCCGTGCGCCGCGTCGACCGAGCGAAATCCGCCGAGACGTACTTCACGGAGTGCCAGTCGATCTACACAGCGCTGGGCAACGAGGGCTACCTCGCCAAAGACGCCCGCGAGTTCGTGCTGGTCACGCGGGGCCTCGAAAACGCCCGCAAACTCGCGCAACCGGAATCCGCCCCCAGCACCCCGGCCGGTTCAGTGCCACAGCCATCCAGCAACCAAGACACCGCCACAAAGCCAAAACCACAGTGAAACAGGCGTGAATTCAATCCAAACATCTCCCGAATCCCATTGACTTCGGGGTTGCATCTTGTACGGTTAAATGAGGGCGCAGCAGTCCAAACGCTTCGGAACACCCCGAAGCCGCTGGCCGCACGCGACAGAACACGAGAGAGAGGGAAGGTGCCGATATGACGATGCGTGAGAAATCCCCGGTCGGACGCGGTCTGAATGCGCGGCAGGCGCTGTCGGTCGCGGCGCTGGTCGCCGTGTGCGGCGCGTGCTATTCCGCCGATGCCGTCGTCGTCAATTCGCAGTGGATCAACCTTTCACCGTTGCCCTCTGACACCTGGGGTGTCGCTGCAAACTGGAGTCCGGCCGTCGTCCCCGACAACGGTGCCGACACCTACAACGTCTTCATCGACCTGGCCGGCTCCTACGCCGTGTTGCTCGACCAGAACCGAACCATCACGGACCTGACCTTTACCGCAGCGGGGGCACGCCTCGAACTCTTCGACGGCACCGTCAACCAACTGACGGTGCTGGGCAACTACACACAAGGTGCCGACACCGAACTGTTCGGCGATTTCCTCGGCGCTTCGCCGCAGTCCACCATGTCCGTCGCGGGCAACGTCGAGTTCCAGGGCGGCACCGTCCAGCGGATCACACAGTTCGATGCCCAGGGCGACCTGCACTTCAACGCCGCGAGCAAGCCCATCGGCATCGGCGATTGCAGCATCGTCCACTCCGGCACCACCGGCCAGTGGTCGGGCGGGTCCGACCTCAACCTCAACTCCGGTGCTTCGATCACCTTCAGCAACACCTCCGTCTTCACCATCAACGCCACCGGCAACATCAACCAGGGCGCAGGCGGCAACGGCTCGGCGTCCATCGTCAACAACGGCACGATCCTCAAAGCCTCGGCGGGCACCGTCTCGATCAGCGACAGCGACATCGCCCTCACCAACGGCGCGGGCGCGGTGCTGAACGTCCAGAACGGCACCCTCGGCACCGCCGGGCAGTTCACCAACACCGGCACCCTCCGAGTCTCCAACGCCGCGGCGACCTTCGACGTCACCGGCGCGGGCCAGTTCACCAACTTCGCTGGGAACACCCTCACCGGCGGCACGCTTGACCTCAAGGGCACCCTCAAATTCACAGGTGCCGACATCGTCAGCGTTGCTTCCAACGTCACCCTCGACGGCGCCTCGGCGAAGATCGTCGACCAGACCGGCACCACCGACGCTCTGCGAAACGCCGCCAACGTGAACTCCGGCGGAAAACTGCTCATCAAGAACGGCGCGAACTTCACGGTCGGCACGACGGTCCCGGCCTTCAACGTCAACAGCGGCGGCGAGTTCAACGTCGGCACCGGCTCGACCCTCACCATCCCCGCCACCAAGGCCTTCACCGCCAACGCCGGCAGCACTTTTACGAACATCGCCAGCACCACCACGGGCGGCGAGATCATTGTGCGAGGCACCCTCAAGACGCAGACCGCCGCCATCTCCACCATCGGCTCCAAACTCACCATCGACGGCGCGGCGGCCGCCGTCACGAACGCTTCGGACCAGAATGCCCTCGCGAACGTCGCCACCATCAGCTCGACGGGCTTCCTCACCGTCACCAACCGTTCAACCTTCGTCACCAACACCCCAGCGTTCAACGTCAACACCGGCGGTCACATCACCGTCGGCTCAGGTGTCGATTTCCGTATCCCCGGCGGCACGCTCGGCAACCTCGCCAGCGCGACTCTTGATCTCGGCCGCTTCACCCTCCAGGGCCGCATCAGCACCAATCTCCCCGCCCCCGCCAGCATCCCCGCCCTCACCCTCAACAACACCACCACGCTCGACGGCGTCGGCTCCTCAATCTTCGACATCACCTCCGGCTTCGACCTCTTCTCCCGCCTCAGCGTCATCGACACCGGAGGCGACCTCTCGCTCCTCAACGGCCGCGCGCTCAGCCTGACCCAACCCCTCACCGTCCGCGGCCGCCTCTTCATCGGCAACACCACCGCGCCAAGGCCCCTTCGTGGTGAGCGCGGCTCAGGCACGCAGGAAGCCCTCAGCGTCGAGGGCGACGTTACTCAGGAACGCGGCTTTACCGCATTTGATTCCGGCTCCCTGGGCATCGTGGGGACGGGAAACGCCTTCAAGGTGCTCGCCGGCGGCGTAGGTGGCACCGGCGGCGTCAGCGGCAACACCTGGCTCGGCGGCAACCTGACCGGCGACACTGCCTACATCGCGCCCGGCGCCGAAGGCTTCTGCAACTTCGGCACGATCGATCTCAGCAACGACCTGCGCCTCCGGTCCAACTCCGGCTTCAAGTTCGATATCGGCACCGGTGCCGGCGGGACCGTCGCCGATCAACTCAACGTCTTCGGCAACACCACCATCGACGCCGGCGTGGTCCCCGCCATCGAGTTCCACATCTGCGACGATTTCGTCCCCACCCTCGGCCAGGTCATCCCCATCGCTAATCTCAACATGGCCTCGCTCATCAACTTCACCTACGCCGGACTCAGTACGCCCAACGGCATCACCATTACGCCGCTCTGGTCGTCGGGCGACCTATCGGTGGTCGTGACATCAGTCCCCACGCCCGGCGCGGCGGTGTTCATGGCGCTGGGCGGCGTGTTGATGACTCGCCGTAGGCGGTGAGCGGAAGTCCAGCCGAACCCCGTGCGCAAGCACGGGGACAGCATGGTTGTCCTAACCGGCCCCCATTTGTCAACGCCTTCAACTCGATTCTGCCCCCGAGCTCGCGCTCGGGGTTCGGATGAAACACCCCTCACCCCGCCCGCACACCCCGCGGCGTCACCACCTTTGCACTCCGCGTCTTCGGCACCGCCGGTACGCCGATATCACTGCGGAACTGCCGCCCCTCGAACTTCACCAACTCCGCCGCCTGCATCGCCCGCGCCCGCGCCTCTTCCAGCGTGGCACCCGTCGCCACCACATCGATCACGCGCCCGCCCGCCGTCACCAGCCGGCCGACCTTGTCGATCACCGTCCCGGCGTGGAACACCGTCACCCCCTCGACCTTCTCCGCCGCGTCGATCCCCGTGATCTCGCGTCCCTTCTCGGGGTTCGACGGATACCCCCGCGCCGCCAGCACGATGCAGCACACGTGCTCGTTTGATGATTCCGCCTCGGCGGCCACCTCGTGCAGTTTACCGGTAGACGCCCCGTGCAGAAGTCGCACCCAGTCCCCGTTCATCCGCCGAACCAGGCACTGACACTCCGGGTCGCCGAAGCGGACGTTGAACTCCAGCACCTTCGGCCCCCCCGGCGTGAGCATCAGCCCGCAGTAGAGCAGCCCGCTGAACTTCAGGTCGTCGCGCCGCATCGCGTCGATGGTCGCGACCACCACCTCGCGCTGCACGAAAGCCATGGTCTTCGCGTCGATGGTCCCCGCCGGGCAGAACGCGCCCATGCCCCCGGTGTTCGGGCCATCGTCGTTGTCGAGCAGCCGCTTGTGGTCCTGGCACGCGTCGAGGATGACCACGTTCCGCCCGTCGGTCAGCGCGAACACCGACACTTCCTTCCCTGTCAGACGCTCTTCGATCAGAACCTTGTCGCCCGCCGCCCCGAACTGCCGCTTCACCATGATCCGGTCCACGGCGTCGCGGGCCTCATCGAGCGTCTCCGCCACCACCACGCCCTTGCCCGAAGCCAGCCCGCACGCCTTCACCACGTACGACGTGTCGCGGCTTTCGAGATAGCGAGTCGCAGCGCTGGCATCGCGGAACACCCGCCCCTCCGCCGTGGGGATGCTCGCCGCCCGCATCAGGTCTTTCGCCCACGCCTTGTCGGATTCGAGTTGTGCCGCTTCCTTGCCGGGGCCGAACACCGCCGTGGTGTCGGTCGAGAGTTTGTCCGCCAGCCCCTCCGCCAGCGGCCCTTCGGGGCCGATCACCACCAGCCCGATGTTCTCGCTCTTGCAGAACAGTTCCAGCCGGTAGTCGGTCGTGCTGAACGGAAAACCCGTCGGTGCCGCCATCGCCGCGATGCCGGGGTTCTCCGGGTGCGTGGTAAACAGCCTGCCCAGTGATGGTGACTTCTTCAGCCGCCACGCCAGCGCATGCTCGCGCCCGCCGCCCCCCACGAGCAGCACGTTCATCTTCTTGGAAGTACTCGGCAGTGGGAAGGCGTCTTTGGGCATGTTCGCGTGCGGGTTGAGAAAGAGGAGTACCGTGCCACTGAACCGCCGTCCGCGGCAGGTCAGTGCCGACCTGGCAACGACCACCGGGTCGCGGCAAGGGCCACCACTGTACGCGACATCCAATCCTCAATCGAACATGCCGCCAAGTTGATTCACTTCTTCGGGCTGTCCACATGCTGGTCGAACAGGATCGGGTTCCCGTCCGGGTCCATGACCATGAAGTAGGCCGGGCCGGTCGTCGATTCATCGGCCGCGGGCGCAGGGGTAAGGCCGCTGGCCTTGAGCGCTTTCTGGAGGTCACGCACGTCGGTGAAGGCCGCCAGCGTGGTCTTGTCGCTGTCCCAGCCGGGATTGAACGTGAGCGTGTTCTTCGGGAACATCCCCTGGAACAGGCCGATCTTCGTGGACTCATTCTTCAGCACGAGCCAGTTCTTCGACTGGTCGCCCGACACCACCTTGAACCCGAGTTTCTCGTAGAACGCACGTGACGCCGCGATGTCCTTGACGGCCAGACTCAGCGAGAAGTTCCCGAGTTGCATGTCGTTGTCTCCCTTGGTTTGCGTGCTCTTGGTCGGTGCGGCCGAAGGGGCCGCGCCGGTGTTCGCTTTCGACCCCTGGCGCGACGAGGCGCACCCGGCCAGAACGGACAGCAGTACGATGGCGGCGATTCGTCTCACGGCGGTTCTCCAACCCCGGTCTCTGCGGGCCGATCCCGACCCATCCACGCTCCGCCCATCCACAGGGCGTTTCCCGCATCCTACCGAAGCCGCGGCGCACGTCTTGCCATTTCTTGCGAACTTCGATGCCCACCAACGCCAAATCACGCGCTCCCGCTACCAGCAAGCCGGCTTCCACCCCCCGCGCACGAACCCCCCGCGCCTCCACCCGCCCCGCCTACCTCGAGCGCGTGAACCGCGCCATCGACCTCATCATGGCGAACCCGGCGAAGCCGCTCAGCCTTCGCGCCCTCGCCAAGGCCGCCACCCTGTCGCCATTCCACTTCCACCGCGTTTTCCAGGCGATCACCGGCGAAACCCCGGCAGGCTTCGTGATGCGCCAACGCATCGACCGCGCCCTCCACCTGATGGCCCGCACCCCGAGGCCGTCCCTCACCGCCATCGCCCTCGACTGCGGCTTCGCCCAAGCCTCCGACTTCTCCCGAGCCTTCAAGCAACGCTTCGGCATCCCCCCCAGCGCCTTCGACATCCGCACATGGAAAGCCGACCACCTCGAAGAGCTCATCGCAGGCATCCCCGGAGTCGCCGAACGCCAGCGCCTCGACAAACTCCCCGAAGGCGCCAACCCCGACAACTTCCGCGTCAAACTCCGAACCCTCCCGGCACGCACCGTCGCCTACATCCGCGTCACCGATCCCTACCACGGCGACGCTGTCATCCGCAGCGCCGAACGCCTCATCGCGTGGGCCGATTCCAACAACCTCGCCGACGGTCAATGGCTGGGTTACCAGTGGGAAAACCCCGAGATCACGGCGCTGGAGCAGTGCAAGTACCACGTCGCCGTCGAGGCCGACCGTTTCGACGCCGCGGGCGAGATCGGCCGCTTCCGCTTCCCCCGGATGACCGTCGCCCAGGTTGAAGTCAAAGGCCCCATCGACGCCGAACTCCGCGCCCTCATGTGGCTCTACGGCACTTGGCTGCCCCGCAGCGGTTACGTCCCCGCCGACCATCCCTGCTTCGAGGCGTGGATCGGTAGGCCCTTCGCCCACGGCACCGGGCACTTCGAACTCCACGTGCAACTGCCGGTGAAGCGCGGGTGAGGACGCGCGGCGAAGTGAATCCGGTCGCCGGGTTGAATCTCCGGGCCGCCGCGTGACATCGCAGGGTGGACCTCAAGTCAACTTTTCCCGCTCCTGCGTCGCCGATAGCGTCGCCACAATCGGATCACAGAGCGCACGCGCGTCCCACCCACCACCCACACCATCAGGAGCCCCCATGTACGACACCAAGAACATCGCCAAACTCAGCCGCTTCGCCGAACTCGCCCCCGAATCCTTCAAGGCCTTTGCCCATTTCGACGACGCCGTCTTCAAGCACGGCGTCATCCCCCTGAAGCACAAGGAACTCATCGCCGTCGCCGTCGCGCTGACCACCCAGTGCCCGTACTGCATCGACATCCACACCAAGCGGGCCAGGCAGGCTGGGGCGACCGAGCAGGAACTCGCCGAAACAACGCTCATCGCCGCGGCGATCCGTGCCGGCGGGGCGATGACCCACGGCACCCACACGCTGGCCTCATAGAAAAGTAGAGCGACCCTTGTGGCTCAGCCTAGTCCACCACATGCGCTCGCCGTAGACTGTCGATCATGGGACTTGACGTATATGTCGGTACGTTTACCCGCTATTACCAACGTGATTGGCTGACGATCGTGCAGCAGGCCTTCCCTGGAAGGGCCCAGGTCGTCCGTCCCCTCGACACTGAGGCGGGTTCTGAGGCGGTCGATCCCGAGACGGTGCGGCAGATCGTCGCTGAGTGGAGCCGGTCCCTTGCGCGAGCGCTGAATCTTGAATCCCTCGGAAGCGAAGACGCCAGCAAGCCATACTTCACCAACAAGCCTGGATGGGACGGGTTCGGTGGGCTTCTTCTCTGGGCCGCCTATTACGACCAGTCAATCAACCCTCGCACACGCCGCGAGGCTGTCACGATCGAAAACTGGTCCGAAGACGAGGCGTTGATCCGTTACCGCGATCCGCGCGTGAAGACCCAGTTCCCGCAACTGCTTCTGGGCGAGGAGATCTGGTTGCCCAACTCTGCGGCAGGCGTATTCAAGAGTGTCGATGCCTCGGGCACCGAGCGGATGTTTGGTAACTGCCAGAAACTCCTCGACGAACTCAACCTGCTGAATGACCGCACTTGGAAAGCCGATGCAGCAACGCGGTCGGTGTGGCTGCGAGACGCGTGCGAACACGGCTCGCAACTTGAAGTCGCCGCTCGCTTCGGCTGGTCGGTCATGCACCAACTGGCCTCCAAGTCCGTGGAACACTCGCTGCCGATCATTTTGGACTACTGAGCCGACCGCACGCCCAGATTCGGCCCTCACGCCACAAGGTTCGCTCAGTTCTTCAGCGAAGCCATATCGATCACAAACCGGTACTTCACATCGCTCTTCAGCATCCGTTCGTAGGCATCGTTGATCTGCTGCATCCGGATCAGTTCGATGTCGCACGCAACCCCGTGCGTGCCGCAGAAGTCCAGCATCTCCTGCGTCTCGCCGATGCCGCCGATCAGCGACCCCGCCAGGTTCCGCCGCGGCAGGATCAGGCTGAACGCGTGCAACGGCTGAGGGTTGGGTGGCACGCCGACCATCACCATCGACCCGTCGAGTTTGAGCAGCGACAGGTACGCGTTGAGGTCATGGTCCGCCGACACCGTGTCGAGGATCATGTCGAAACTCCCCGCGTGCTTCGCCATCGCGTCGGCGTTCTTCGAGATCACGACCTCGTCCGCCCCCAGCCGCTTCCCGTCGGCAACCTTGCCCTCAGACGTTGTGAACAGCACGGTGTGCGCCCCAAGCGCATGGGCAAACTTCACACCCATATGGCCCAGCCCGCCAAGCCCGACCACGCCCACCTTCTTCCCCTTCCCCGCGCCCCACTTCCGCAGCGGCGAATAGGTCGTGATCCCCGCGCACAACAGCGGCGCGGCCCGCGCCGGGTCCAGACTGGCCGGCACCTTCAGCGTGAACGCCTCATCGCACACGATCCGTTCCGAATACCCGCCGAAGGTCATGCCCCCAGAGTGCTTGTCCGGCCCGTTGTACGAGAACACCGCCCCGCCGCCCACACAGAACTGCTCCAACCCCTTCGCGCAGTTCACGCACGTGCGGCACGAATCCACCATGCAGCCCACCGCCGCCGTGTCGCCCACCTTGAACTTCGTCACCTTCCCGCCCACCCGCGTCACGCGCCCGAGAATCTCGTGCCCCGGCACCACCGGGTACGCCGTCATGCCCCACTCGTTGCGGGCAAAGTGCAGGTCGGAGTGGCACACGCCGCAGTAGAGAATCTCGATCTCGACATCCGTCGCCAAAGGCTCCCGGCGCTGGATCGACATCGGCCCCAGAGGCGAAGTGGCGGACTGTGCGGCGAAAGCCTTTGTGGACATGGCGGTTCCTCTCGAACACGGAAGACAACCCGCGGGCGAGCCACCAAGGCCGCCGAGCGCGGGCGCGGATCGTAACCGGACGGTACGCCGCGCAGGCGTTGGAACGTCCGGTCAGATTGCCGCCAAGCCTCGAGGCCCTCCGAGCCGCTCACGCCCCCATTTGCGAGCCCGCGGCCCCCGCACGAACCCTCGCCGTCGTCCCAGGCACATGGGCCAACCCCCAGTCACGCATCGCCGCGATCACCGGCAGCAGCGAGTGCCCCATCTCTCTGAGGCGGCAGGCGGTCTCTCCGCCAAAGGCCGGTTACGCAACCGCCGCGATCAACACTTCAAGGTTTGACGCTGCCGGGCTTCCCGTTCATCCGCTTCAGCGTCTGGAGCAGAAAATCCATGTCTGTGAAGGGATCGCCGCCGGTGCGCTTCCAGTGCACGCGTCCCTTGGCGTCGATGAGGATCGTCGAGTGCAACTCCATCTCCTCGAAGTCGTCGTACGAAGTGAATCGACGGGCATTGTGGTGGTCTGGGTCCGAAAGAAGCCGCATCGACAGTTTGCCCAGTTTCTCTGAGTTCTTGTTCTGTTCGGCGGATGTGCTGCTGACCGCGAGCACCACGGCGTTCTCGCTCTCCCAGTCGGCGGCCTTTTCGTTGAGCGCGATGAGCTGCTCCACGCAGTGCGGGCACTGGTCGCCCAGATAGAACACCAGGATAATGTTCTTGCCCCGGAACTCATCCAAACCCGCGGGCTTTCCCTCAGTGTCCGTGCAATCCAGCTTCGGCGCCGCGAAGGGCTCCCAGTTCAGGGTGCCGAGTTTCGATTGCGCTTCGAGCGAATACGGTCGTTCGGGCGCGGGCGTCTGCGCGACCGGTGAAGCGTTGAGCCCCAGCGCATCGACCTCCGTCTTCCACCGCAGTCCCGCGTCACAGTTCGACCACACATACGCGAACCGGCCAGCGCACTCGGTTGCCTTCTCCCTGTTGCCGGACTTGAAGTACGCCTGAGCAAGGCCGGCGAGAGAGAACGCGTCGTTGCGTTCCTGCCTGAGTGCCCGCTCGTACGCCTCGATCGCCAAACGATGCTCCCCGGCGTGCAGATACACATCGCCGAGCAGGCGATTGACCGGCCAGGCCGCATCGGGCGGATCGTTGACGTACACATCCGCCTCGCGGTTCTTTTTCTCGATGGCCGCCGCCTCGGTTAGGAAGCGGGTCGCATCCAGAACATTGCCTTCGGCGGCGCAGAGTAGCCCTTCGGCGGCTGTGATCTCGATCACGAAGAGATTCTCACCCATCGCGGCATCGCCCTTCCCCTTGCTCTCTTCCGCCCGCGCGTGCGCAAGTTCCTTGGCTTCAGCGAGGCGTCCGCGGGCGTCGACGGTCTTTCCCAGCCCGATGTAGGCGAGCGTCTCCACGACCGCCCGAGGCAGAAGGTCTTCGTCCCCGTCTCGCCACTGGATCGTGCCGGGCTTCAGGATGTCATCCCAACGTTCAAACTTGATCAGCGCGCGGATCTGTGCGGCTACGCCCTGATCGGCGGTGCCGTACTCCGGCCCCTTTCCGCGCTTGGGTTCGCGCGGTGCCGCCAGCAGGTCGGCCGCGCCCTGGAGCGACGCGCCGACCATCCCGAGCTGCTCCTGGATGTAGCAAAGGTAGTTCCGGTTGTGGGCGTAGTTCCACGTCTCAAACGGAAGCGCCAGCCGTTCGTTCATGTACCGCAGTTCGACGCGCGTGGCGGCGTCCATCGAGCGGGCCGCCTCGTGCCACATCCCGATCTTCGAGTAGTTGTGCCCGGGCATGTGATTCGAGTGCCCGATCCCCGGGGCGATCCTGCCGTAGGCCTGGCAACTCGCGAGCGCCTGCTCCGCGAGCACGCCGTCCCAGTTGTGGATGCGCGTGTGGTGAGCGCCGGGGTGATCGGGGTCCTTGCGGAGGATGTCGCGGACAATCATCTCGGTCCCAAACGCATTCCCCGATTCAATGGAAAACAGCGCCAGCAGCACCTCGGCTTCCACGTCGTCAGGATACTTGAGAACAAGCTCCTGCAACCGATGATTCAGTGTCTTCACGCGTTCGGGCCCCACGGCCCGCATGGCATCTTCCCACGCCTCGATGTACAACCGTTCACGCTCAGTGACCGAATCCTTGCGGCGGACGGCCTCCTTGAGAAAGTCCTTGTACCGCTTCACGTCCGGGATGTCGCTCAATCCGGTGGACCAGCTCAGCCCGGTGCGGGCAAGCCCCCAATAGGCCATCGCGCATTCCGGATCGAGCTTCAGGCACCAGCGGAAAGACCGCTCGGCCTCCTCGTACCAAAACGACTGTAGGAGCGCGTTGCCCTGATCAAACCACTCCTGAACCTCGGGGACTTTGGTGGTGATCGGGAAGTGCGCCTTGCCGATCCCATCCATGTGCCACGGCTTCTGTCGAAGGCCCGTGTCAAACGCGCTCCCGTGCTGCGAATGACCCATGGCGTCATCCGCGAAAGAGGTTCGCAACGCGGCAACCATCAACGACAAGCACAGCAGGACACGCGATACACCCATGATGACTCCGCCTTCTGCCCGTCAAGTGATCAACGACCAATCGCAGTCGACGGAGGAGTTCACCCAAGGGCGCGGTTGACCGAGGTTTTAGGAGGCCACAAGGAACCTGCGGATGGTAATCGAACGCGGCACCACCCTCGCCGAGCGAGAGCATCAAACGCCCAGGCGTGCCTCGCCCCCACCTGCCGTGCGCATCGGTTGCAATCGCACAAAATCAGGGTGACAGGATTCGAACCTGCGGCCTCGAGGACCCAAACCCCGCGCTCTACCAAGCTGAGCTACACCCTGGGGGACCCCGCCCGCGGCCCACGCCGCGTCGGGATGCCGATCATAGTGACCCAAATCGCCTTTAGCGAACAAGAACGGCGGGGCTGGCGTCCATACGCCTCTCCGCTGCGATCGCCCGCGGCACCGCCCCGATAACGCCAGATTCCGCGTTCCTCAACGTTCCACGCGGCAAAACCAGCGAAAAATCCCCCTTCCGCCCCATCAAGATTCCGTAAATCACCGCGCTCCCGCTTTGCCCCCGCGCCGATTATGCCGCACACTATGGGCAGATGAGCGACACCCGGTCCTTCCAACTGGGGCCAGCGGAACAAGAACCCGGGGACTGCTCGCTCAACTCAGAAACCCAGCAACCAACAACGAACCCCGCCGGGTTCGCCGCGGCGTGCGCCGCGCTCCGGCGGGCCCGCTCTTCTGCGGTGGTTCCCGGATCGCGCGGCAGCACACGCCCATCGGGCCGGACTCGCGGAAGCGCAGTCGGCCCGCACCGGGCGTGGGCAACCGCACGAGCCGGGGGTCACACAGAAGGGCACCAGTCCGCCCCGCCGAGCACTCGGCGGGGCCACGAACAGGAGTTCCCTCATGTCAACCATGACCGACCGTCCACTCACCCAGACTGACCAGCACACCATCGAAGCCGTCCGCAACTTCCCTTTGGGCGACCCCGAACGCCCCCTCGCCTTCGCCCAGCGCCTCATGCGAGAGAATAACTGGCCCGCACTCCACGCCCTCCGCGTCATCGAGGAGTACCGCCGCTTCCTCACCATCGCCGCCCTCGGCGGACACCCCGTCTCACCCTCCCAAGACGTCGATGAAGCCTGGCACACCCACATCCTCTTCACCCGCAACTACTGGGACCACCTCTGCGGCGAAGTCCTCAAGAAGCCCCTGCACCACGACCCCGACACGGGCCGCGAAGGCAACAAGGCGCAGTTGAAGGACTTGTACAAGCGAACACTCGAAACCTACGAACAACTCTTCGGTGAAGCCCCGCCCACCGACATTTGGCCGCGCCCGAACGCCGCACAGCCCCAGCAGTACCCGACGCAAACACCGCCTCCTCCGAAGCAGGAGCGCTCTGCGAAGTGGCTCACCATTGGTGCCGCACTCACATGGATGGGCCTCGCCGCAGGCTGCGGCGTGCCAACCCTCGCCAAGGCCCCAACCGCCGTCTCCTTCCTACCCGTGGTCGCCGGCGCGGGGGCGATGCTCCTTGCGATCCTGATCGTCGTGTTCCGCTCCAGCACAGACCCCAGCGAACAACGCCGAAAGCGCCGCCACGACGGCGCAGCAATCGACACCACCAACGGCGGATCAGAATCCGGCATCCCGTGGTGGACCTGGAGCATCGGCGGAGGTGACAGCACCGGCCACGGTCACGGGCACGGACATGGACACGGTCACGGGGACCACTGCGGCGATACGGGCGGACACGGCGATTCCGGCTCGGGTGACGCAGGAGGCGGGGACGCGGGAGGCGGCGCAGACGGCGGAGGCGCAGGTTGCGGCGGAGGCGGCGACGGTGGCGGTGGAGGATGCGGTGGAGGATGCGGTGGGGGAGGCGGCTGCGGCGGAAGTTGAGACCAACGAACCACCAGCATCCCCGCAATACGAAGCCGTCACCGAGCCGAGGGGCGAAGTGACGGATTTCCTTCAATTGCAAAAGCGCCAAGTCCGATCGCGCATCCACACCCGATACCCCAACCCCCACACCCGATCCCCCCTCACCCCTGACTAAAAAACTGACTCGGCGATCCCATCAAATCCCGCAGCCGATCATGCGCCCGCGCCCGGATCATGTACACCGCCCCGTGGCTCTTCTTCAACGTCGCCGCGACTTCTTCAACCGTGTGCCCCTGCAGGTCGTACATCTTGATCACCGTCGCATAGTCCGGCGGCAAATCCTTCAAAGCCCGCTCCATCGCCGAATCCGCCTCGTCCCGCGCCATCACCCGGCTCGGCGTTGTGTTCGTCGCCCCCAACATCTCGATGAACGCCGCTGACGTGGACGACGAACGCGCCGACTGCGCCCGCTTCCGCGGATCGGGCCGCTTGTCGGCCTCCAGCGCCCGGATCGCATCCCGCAGGTTGTTGTCCGCGATCCGCCGCAGCCACGCCGTGAACCCGGCGATGGTCCGGTTCTGCAAAACGTGGATATGCGAGAACGACTCAATAAACGTCACCTGCATCACGTCGTCCTCATCCAGCGACGACTGCCAGTGCTTCCCGATCGAGTGCTTGATGTGGTTCCGCACCTCGTTCGAGTGCTGCCCCAGCAAAAGCGACATCGCGTCCTCATCCCCCGAGGCGGCCTTCTCGACAAGTTGGTCAGCGGGGTCGGGCATGGCAGCCTTGCAGCGGTGGGGCAGGCTTCCAGCCTGCCATCCTGAACGATCCTGGCAGGCTGGAAGCCTGCCCCACCGAAAATGTACGCCCTCCACTGTGACCCGCCACAGATTTTCTCGCCAAACACCTCGGATGGAACAAACCGCCACCGCCCTGCGAGCGGAACACAAGGAGAACCCCCGGTCCATGCCCACACATTCGACCCAGGGTCCGACAACCTCATAACTCCCTGACAGCCAAGGCTTTGTGGCGTCGTCCCGGCGTGTTCCTCTTCCTCACCGCCAACCGGACCACCCCACGCAAACGCCTTTCCCGGCTCTCACTTGCTCGATCCGACCCTCGGAGGCGGGCCCCCCGGCGTCAGGACCGCCGGGGAGGCCACGCGTCGGTCTCCTCGCCGATCGCCCCGAATCATCGGACCGATTCCTCAAGCCCCGAGGCCCCACCAGGCGTCGGGGCTTTTCCCATTTTGGGGGTTGTTCGCATGTTTGCGCGCGCAAACCCCGCAACTGTCCCGTGTTTTTCATCGCCGATGAACCCACCGGGGAAACTCCCGCCCGCCACAGCCGTACAATCTCCTGACACTCTCTCGAACCAAAGGAAACCGGGCCATGAGCGAGATCGACCGTGTACTGCATCGGGCGGCGTGGCGTCTGGGCGTCGCCGACATCCTCCGCAAACTCGTTCTCTGCCTCACCGCCGTCGCGGGCGCGATGCTCTTCATGCGTCTGGCCCAGAAGGCCCTGGCGTTCATTCTGGATTGGAACCTCGCGTGGCTCATCGCCGGGTCCATCGGGGTCGCGGCGGCACTCCTCTGGTCCTTCCTCACCCGCCCCTCCAAACTCGGCATCGCCCGCACCGTTGACCTGAACGCCGGCCTGCGTGAAACCCTCTCGACTGCGCTCTGCGTCCGCAACGAGAAAGACCCCTGGAGCACCGCCGCCGTCGAGCACGCGGGGACCGTGGCCCGTCGCGTGGTCGTGCGAGATGCCATCCAGATCAACGTCCCCCGCACCTGGCCCGTCCCCTTCCTGCTCGCCGGCGCGTTCTTCGCCGCCGGGCTGCTGCCCCAGTGGGACGCCCTCAGTCTCCTCTCCGGCCGCACCGCCGTGGCGGCCAAGGAAGCCGAAATTGTCAACGTCAAGGCCGAAGTCCAGAAGATGGACGAAGACCTCAAAGAGAAACTCGCCAAGATCGACGAGAAACTCGGAGCCGACGGCGAGTCCGAGGCCCCCAAAGAGCCCACCCAGCCCTCGACCCCCGACGACATCCGGCGCGACCAACTCAAGAAACTAACCACGTACGAAGAGCGGCTCAACGAACTCCGCTCCTCGGACCAGTCCCGCGCCATGGAAGAACTCAAGAAGAAGATGGAAGACCTCCGCCAGCCCAGCGAGGCCGCGCCGCAGGAACTCAAGGACATGGCCCAGGCCCTGCAGAAGGGCGACATGAAGGCCGCCAGCGCCGAGATGACCAAGTTGATGGACAAGATGTCCACCAACAAAATGTCCGAGCAGCAGAAGAAAGAGATGCAGAAGGCCCTCGAGAGCATGGCCAAGCAGATGGAGAAGATGGCCGGCGACCAGAAAGACCTCGAACGCAAACTCAACGAGATGGGCCTCGACAAGGCCCTCGCCAACAACCCCGAGGCCCTGAAGAAAGCCCTCGATGCCGCCAAGCACCTCACCGACGAACAGAAGCAGCAGATCCAAAAAGCCTGCGAAGCCTGCAAAAACGCCGGCGGCAAAATGAGCGAACTCGCGAAGGCCATGCAAAAGGCCTCGCAGGGCCAGCAGGGCAACAAGCCCGGCGCGGGCAACCCCATGGGCGACCTCTCGGGCCAACTCAGCGAACTCGAAATGGCGCAGATGAAACTCGACGACATCGACATGGCCCAGAACCAGGTCCAGTCGCAACTCCAGCAACTCGGCCAGTGCATGAACGGCGGCCAACAGGGCAGCAAGGGCGGCCAACCCGGCAGCAACAGTCAGAACTGGAAGAACGGACCGCGCGGCAACCAGGCTGGCCGCGCCAACGGCGGCAAGGGCCGCTCCGTCGAAGCCGACTTCACCCTCAACAAGGAAAAAGTCAAAGGCCCCAACCAGGGCGGCCCCATCATCGGCTCGGAAGTCATGGAAGGCGGCGAGCAGATCAAGGGCGAGGCCCGTCAGGCCTTCTCCGACGCCGTCTCGGGCGGCACCAAGCAAGCCGCCGAGGCCATCGAAAGCAAGCAGATCCCCCGCGAATACCACGACGCGGTGAAAAACTACTTCGGCAGGCTGGAAAAGAAGGCCAAACCTGCCCAGCCCGACGCGCCCACAACGCCCCCAGCCCCCGCCGAAAAAGACGCCACCCCTGCGGCCCCCGCCCCGGCGGACAAGAAATGACCGAGGGCGCGGCCCACACGAGCCCCGAGCGTCAGCGAGCGGGTCAGGGCTGTGCCACCGGGAATCGCACCAAGGTGTACGTCACGCTCCTCGCCCAATTCCCCGCCCGAAGGGCGCACGAAAGTTGCCAGGGGCGCAGCGAGCAACGCGAGCAAGCCCCTGGAAACCCAGTGAAACGAAGCCGCCCGGAGGGCGGACGATGAACGAACCACCGGCGTCTCCCCCAATGCCCCGTTCGCCCAAAGGGGCGAAAGTCCAAATGCCGCCGCAACCACAGGCTTGCTCGCAAGGCTCGCCGCGCCTCTGGCAACCATCGTCAGCCCTCCGGGCGGAACCCCCCCCGAGCTTGGACCCTGCGGTAGGCACGGTGAATCACGGCCGACGCCGCGCACTCGCCCTCCTCGCCGCCGGTATCACCGGCGGCCTCGCCGCCTGCACGCGCCGAACGCCAACCCCCAACGGCACCGTCGTCCTCTACTCCTCCGTCGACGATGAGTACCTCCGTCTCGTCGTCGAAAAGTTCGAGAAATCCACCGGCATCCGTGTGCTGGTCAAGGGCGACACCGAAGCCACCAAGACGACGGGTCTCGTTGAACGCTTGCGAGCAGAGTTCGCCGCGGGCAAGCCCGGCGCGGACGTGTGGTGGTCCAGCGAACCCTTTCTCACGATCGCCCTCGCGGATGAGGGCGTGCTGACGCCGATGGCCGACGAGGTGTTCGGTGATCTGCCGAAGGAGCATTGGGGGGAGGGGAATCTGTGGGGTTGTTTCGCTCAGCGGGCGCGGGTTGTCGTCCACGCGAGTCCGCGTTTCCGGGTCCCTTCAATCAGCGTCGACCGGACGAACTCCGACGTGTTGAGCAAATGGTACCCACGGCAAGGCCTGGCGATCGCTCGAGCGGCGTTCGGGACCACTCGAGGTCACTTCGGAGCGATACTCGCCACCATCGGTGAAGACCGCTTTGTCGCATGGCTCCGGTCACTCCGAGTGGGAAAAATCAAAATTGTCGATGGAAACTCCGCAGTCGTTCGTGCGGTGGCTGCGGGCGAGATGCAGTTGGGCTTGACCGATTCGGACGACGTTTGGGCTGGCATCCGCGAAGGCTGGAAAGTCGATTGCGATGGCGCATTGATCGGCCGTGGCGATTGTGCGATTGAGACTGAACAAGAGTTCATAGTGATCTCGTCTGAATCCGAGCACAGTTGGGGTCCCATGATGATTCCCAATACTGTCGGGCTGGTGAAGCATGGCTTGAAGCCGGAACTTGGCGCCCAACTGGCCCGTTTCCTCATGTCAGCCGAGGTCGAACGAATGCTGATGGAATCGGATTCGCACAACATGCCGGTGCGCCCGGCGCTGATGGACGAGATGCGTAACGGACCACTCAAGAAGTTCGTGCTCGAACCCATCCGTTCACAAAGGACGATCGAAGGTGTGATGATGAATGGAGTCGTCCAGCCCACCCTCCGCGCGATCGTCGCCGCCGCCCCTCGAGCCGTCGAACTCGCCCGCGCCGAGGGCCTCGCGTGACCCGCCGATCCCTCGCGGCACTCTCACCCCTGCTCGCAAGCGTCCTGCTCACGCTGATCGTCATCGGCACCGCCGCATCGTGCCTCCACGGCGGGGGCGCGCCGACCGCCGCCGTGGGTGTGCCGCAGCCGCCCTCCGGCAACCCCGGCCCAAGCAACGCTGCGAACCCTGCCATCACCGACGGCCTCGGGGCCTTCGCCACCACCGCCGGCCGAACCCTCCTTCTCGCGACACTTGTTTCAACACTCTCCGTCGCGCTCGCCCTCCCCGCGGCGTGGTCGCTCCGGGGCCGTCGCTCCCTGTCGGCGATTCTTATCCTCACCCCGATGGTCCTGCCGCAGTATCTCGTCTACGCCGCGTGGGGCGTGGCGCGGGCACCCGGAACGTGGCTGGGTGATTGGCTGATGACCACGGGTTCGGGGGCCCCAACCTCCGCATGGATTTGGGAACTCGCCCGCTGGACGCAGACCACGTTGGGCATGTCGCTCTGGGCCTGGCCGCTCGCAGCCCTCGTGCTGCTCCCTTCCGCGCAACGCATCGATGACTCCACCATCGACGCCCTCCGCCTCGCCGGCGCAGGCCCGATCACCCGCGTAAAGGTCGTCCTCGCCCAACTCCGCCCCGCCCTCCTGGCGGCGTTCGCCCTCATCGCCCTCATCATGCTCGGCAGCGCGGTCCCCGTCCACGTCGCCCAGATCGAAACCTGGTCCATCGGCGTCTGGCGCGCCCTGCAAGAAACCGGCGGCGCACCGTCCGCTTGGCGTGCCGGCGCACCGCTCATGCTCATCACCGGAACCGCTGGTGCCTTCATGGCGTGGCGGCTCGTGCGATCCGGCCGCAACGAAGACTCCCCAGACGAACCCGCCGACATCCGCCGCTCCGCCCCGGCGTGGCCCATGGCGCTGGTGTGGTCGCTCTCGGTGCTGCTCCCCGCCGCCCTGCTGGCGACGCATCTCAAGCAGTTCTCCTCATTGGGCCGCTTCTGGGCCGAGTCCGCCGAGCCGCTGTGGTTCAGCGTTCAGGTCGGTTTCGCAGTCGGAGCGTTCACGGTGCTGATCGCATTCTCCACCGCCCTGGGCCTCTCCGGCACCGCCCGCGGCACCACCGCGCGACTCACCGTCCTGACCGTGGCCACATGGGCCGCCCTCGCGGCCGTCCCCGGCATCTTGGTCGGCTCCGCGCTTCTTTCGTCGTCAACGCAACTCCCCTTCGCCGGCTGGCTGTCAGATTCATCCGCCGGCCTGATCGCCGCCCACGTCGCCCGCTTCGGCGTCGTCGGCGCCCTCGCGGGCTGGTGGGCCGCACGGTCCGAACCCCGCACTCTCCGCGACACCCGCCTCATGCTCGGCGATTCGCTCCGCGGCTGGTGGATGGGCGTCGGATTTCCTGCCATCGGCGTGCTCTCGTGCGCCGGCCTCGCCGCCGGTATGCTGAGCGTCCACGAGATCGAGGCCGGGGTGGTCGTCTCACCGCCGGGGGTTCGGACGCTAAGCCAGCACATGCTCAACCTGCTGCACTATCTGAGGGACGAACAACTCACGGCGGGGTCGCTGTGGATGCTCGGCCTCGGCGCGGCCGCCGCGGGCATCGGGCTTGTGATGCTGCGTGGATCAATCACGCTCCGCGCCGCCTCACGTGTAACGCCGACCATCCTGCTTGTACTCACGCTCGCCGTCACGATGCACGGCTGCGCCCCCGTGTCGCAGGACCCAACCAACACCACCCCGCTCCCCGGCGCAACCGTCCTGGGCGAGCCCGGCAAGGCCCCGGGCCAGTACGTCAAACCCCGCTGCATCGATACCGACGGCGAGCGCCTCTTCGTCATCGACATGACCGGCCGCTGCCAGGTGATCTCGCCGAAAGGCGAAGCCCTGACATGGTGGACCATGCCCGCCATCGACCGCGGCAAACCCACCGGAGTGACTTGGTTCCCAGGCTTCGCGAAAGGCACCAGCACCGGCATCGGCGGCGTCACCGGCCCCATGGTCCTCGTCGCGGATTCGCATGAGAACCGCCTCGCCGCCTACGCCTTGCCCACCGACCCGCGAGCACACCCGGGCTCACAAGAGATCCCGATCGCTTTGCAGTGGGGGGGCTACGGCCACGAACCCGGCAAGTTCATCTTCACCTCGGACGTGCTTGTCGTTGAAGGCACCGGCAACCAGCCCACGCGTGTCTACGTCAGCGAGTACGGCGGCAACGATCGCGTCACTATCTTCGATACCACCGGCCAAGTCCTCAGCACCTTCGGCGAAGAGGGCGATTCCGAATCGCCCGCCCCCGTGCAGTTCCGCCGCCCGCAGTCGCTGCTCTGGGACGCGCCGTCGCAGACGCTCGTCATCGCCGACGCTTGCAACCACCGACTCGGCCTGTTCACCGCCGAGGGCGTGCTGAAGAAGTGGATCGGCCGGCCCGGCGCACTCCCTGGCCAGGCCCTCGGCGAGTTCCACTACCCCTACGGCCTGACCCAACTCCCCGACGGCACCGTCCTCGTCGCCGAACAGGGCAACGCCCGCGTCCAGCGCGTCGATGTGCGTGCGGGCAAGGGGCTTGCGATCTACGGCAAGCGCGGGCGCGGCGTCGGTGAACTCGACGCCCCGTGGGGCATCGCCTCCATCGGCGACACCGCCTTCATCTGCGACGCCGGCAACCACCGCCTGCAATCGTTCGTCGTGCCGCCGATCTCGGGCTACCCGTGGCCCGAGGTGGCGATGGTGAGCATTCACCCCGTCACGGAGGTGAGCCGCAAGTGATCTTCGGCCCGATCCAGTTCGACCGCCCGATGTGGCTTCTGCTTGCTCCCGCGTGCTGGGTGCTGGTTTGGCTGATGTCACGCCGCAGCCTGTCCGGGCTTGGCCCGACCACACGCCGCGTCGCCATCGTCGTGCGCTGCCTGGTGCTGGGCCTCTTCGCCGCCGCGCTCGCCGAGCCGAACATCCGGCGCGTGGCGAAGGATGTCGCCGTCATCGTCGTCGTCGACAAGAGCCAGTCGATGCCGCAGAACTCGTCGAAGAAACTCCACGCCTACCTCGCCCAGGGCGTGCTCGAAGCCAAGCCCGACGACCGCATGGGCATCGTGACGGCGGCCGAGCAGGGCCGTGCCCAGGAAATCCCCTCAAGCAAAACCAAACTCTCCGAGTTCGTGGATTCCCGCGTCAAAGCCGACGACTGGGACGCTGGCCCACGCGAAGCGACTGATCTCGCCGAAGCGCTCCGCATGGCCGTCGCCCTCAAGCCTGAGGACTGCGCCGCCCGCATCCTCATGTTCAGCGACGGCAACGAGACCAAGGGCAGCCTCACCTCCGGCGCCGAGGCAGCCCGTGCCGCGGGCATCCCCATCGACGTCCTCCCCGCCCGCTACGACATCAAGAACGAGGTGGTGCTCGACCAGATCGTCGCCCCCGCCACCGCGCGCAAGGGCCAGACCATCGATGTCCGGCTCCTCCTCACCGCCACACGCCAGACCAAGGGCAAACTCGGCCTGCTCGTCAACGGTCGCCCCTACGACCTCAACGGCGAGGCCGCCGGCGAACTCCAGTCCGTCGAACTCGTGCCCGGCAACAACGTCCTGAAGGTCCCCGTCGAACTCATCGCCGGCGGCCCGCAGCAGTTCGAGGCGGTCTTCGAGCCCGAAGACTCCGCCTCAGACATGTTCGTCCAGAACAACAAGGCCCAGTCGGTGACGTTCGTCAGCACCGAGGGCCGCATCCTGATGCTGGCGCAGGACGAACGCGCCGCCACGCCCATCGCAAGAATCCTCGACGGCCTGAAGATCGGCGTCGACATCAAGCCGCCCGCCGAAGCCCCGCAGTCCATCGTCGAACTCCAGCGCTACGACGCCGTCATCCTTGTCAGCGTCCCCGCGTCTGATTTCAACGCCCGCCAGATGCAGGAACTCACCTCCTACGTCCGCGATTCCGGCGGCGGGCTCATCATGGTCGGCGGCGAGAACTCCTTCGGCGCCGGCGGCTGGATCGGCACCCCCATCGCCGACGCCCTCCCCGTCAAACTCGATCCGCCGCAGAAGAGGCAGATCCCCCGCGGCGCGATGGTCCTGCTCATGCACTCGTGCGAGATGCCGCAGGGCAACTTCTGGGGTCTCAAGACCGCACAGGCCGCCGTCGATGCCCTCAGCCGCCTCGATCTCGTCGGCGTCATGGAAGCCCAGTTCGCCGGGCAGGGCTGGGTCTACCCGCTCTCGCCAAAGGGCGACGGCGTCGAACTCACCAAGGCCATCAACAACCTCAACTTCTCCGACATGTTCGATTACACCCCGCCCATGCAGACCGCCCTCGCGGCCCTCCAGCAGGCCAAGGCGGGCTTCAAGCACATGCTCATCATCTCCGACGGCGACCCGCAGTCGCCGCCGCCCTCGCTCCTCGCCCAGTTCATCCAGAACAAGATCACCGTCTCGTGCGTCGAAGTCTTCCCCCACGGCGGGATGTTCGGCGGCACGATGGCCAACATCGCCAAACAGACGGGCGGCAACCACTACACCATCAATTCGCTCGGCCAGGTCGCCAAATTGCCGCAGATCTTCATCAAGGAAGCCCAGATCGTGCGGCGCACGCTCATCTGGGAGGGCGATCCCATCCGCCCCGCCGTCACCGGCGCAACCGAGACCATGCGCGGCCTGGGCGGCCTGCTCCCCCCGATCAGCGGATACGTGGTCACCGCCGACCGCGAAGGCCTCAGCCAGATCACCAGCCGCGCCCCCGGCGAGAACCCCGACCCCATCACCGCCCAGTGGCAGTTCGGCCTCGGACGCACCGTCGCCATCACCACCGATTCGGCGTCCCGCTGGTCGTCGTCGTGGCTGTCTTGGGACCGCTTCCGATCCTTCTGGGAGCAGCACGCCCGCTGGGTGATGCGCCCCAGCGGATCGACCAACGTCAGCGTCGTCACGCAGTCCGAGGGCGACCGCACCCGCGTCATCGCGACGATGCTCGACCCCACCGGCGAGCCGCTGAACTTCGCCCGCGTCACCGCCCGCTCGGTCGCCCCGGATCTCAAAGGCATTGATTTCGAGATGCGCCAGACCGGCCCGGGCCGCTACGAGGGCAACTTCGACAGCGCCACCGCCGGGGCCTATCTCGTGAACCTGCGCTACGACGTGGCGAAGGCCAACGCCGCGGGCGCAACGGGCACCGAGGCGGGAATCGAAAGCGGCTCGGCCCAGGTCGCGGTTACGCGCCGCGGCGCCGACGAGTACCGCGCCCTACGCGACAACACCGCCCTGCTCGAACAGGCCGCCGCCATCTCGGGTGGCCGCCTCCTGCCCGATCAGCCCGCGAACGCAGACCTCTTCACGCGCGAAGGCCTCACCATGCCCGTCTCGCTGAGGCCCGTGTGGCTCGCGACCGCACTCGCGGCCATCGGCCTGTTCCTTGTCGATGTCGGCGTGCGCCGCGTCCGCGTCGATCTGCCAGCCATCGCCCGTGCCCTCCGCCGCGGCGTCTCAAAGGGCACCGACAAACGCGGCGTCGAGAGCGCCTCACTCCTCAAAGCCCGCGAACAAGCAAGGGCAAGACTGGGTGGCGGCGGGACCTCCGGGACCGCCTCCGACGAATCCGCCAACACCTCCAACGTGAAGTTCGAAGCCGGAGCAAACGCCCCCGGCACGTCAAGCCCGTCCCCAATCATCTCGGCCCCACGGGCACCGATCGAGTCCATGCCAACCAAGCCCAAAGACGCCAGCACAAAGCCGCAACAGGACGAACAGGGCATGTCCCGTCTCCTCAAAGCCAAACGCAAAGCCCAGGAAGACATGAAAGACGACTGACGGCGGCGAACCCAAAAGCACACAGCAAAGGCTCGAAAGCAGCAAAGCAGCTGAACAGCAAATCAGATTCGCCGCCTCAAGTCACCCGACCCCCTACCCCCGACACCCGACACCCGAACCCACCCCAACAAACCCACACCCTACCCCCTATCCCCTAAACCCTCTCTCTCTCTCTCTCTCTCTCTCTCTCTCTCTCTCTTTCCCGCATCCCTCCGCGAACTCCGCGTTCTCCGCGGTAAATCCTCCCTCCGAATCGGAATCCGAATCCGACTCCGCGAACTCCGCGCCTCCGCGGTGAAAAAAGAACCACCCATGACCACCGCCACACCCGAAGCCGTCAAGCAGCAGTGCGAACAGTTCCGCGCCACCTACGCCGCCCTTCAGGAAGAAGTCGGAAAGGTCATCGTCGGCCACCGCGATGTCATCGACGGCGTCCTCACCGGCCTCTTCGTCGGTGGCAACATCCTTCTCGAAGGCGTCCCCGGCCTGGGCAAGACCCTGCTCGTCCGAACCCTCGCCGACACCCTCAGCCTGGCCTTCAGCCGCATCCAGTTCACCCCCGACCTGATGCCCTCCGACATCACCGGCACCAACATCGTGATGGAAGACCCCGACACCGGGCGGCGCAAGTTCGAGTTCAGCAAAGGCCCCGTTTTCGCCAACATCGTCCTGGCCGACGAGATCAACCGCGCCACGCCCAAGAGCCAGTCCGCCATGCTCGAAGCCATGCAGGAGCGCAGCGTCACCGTCGGCGGCATCCAGCACCGGCTCCCCTCGCCCTTCCTCGTCATGGCGACCCAGAACCCCATCGAGCAGGAAGGCACCTACCCGCTGCCCGAGGCCCAGTTGGACCGCTTCCTACTGAAGATCGTCGTGGGCTATTCCAAACTCGAAGAACTCATGACCATCATCGACCGCACCACCGGCGGCTCCACGCCCAAGGTCTCGCCCAAGATCGACGGACCCGGCATCCTGGCGGGCCAGGACCTCGTCCGCGGCGTCATCGTCGCCCCCCACGTCAAAGAGTTCGCCGCGAGGCTCATCCTCGGCACCCACCCCGACGGGGCCAACGCGCTGGAAGTCGCTAAGCGATACATCCGCGTCGGCGCCAGCCCGCGCGGCGCCCAGGCGCTCATCCTCTCGGGCAAGGTCCGCGCCCTCTGCGACGGCCGGTTCCACGTGGGCTACGCCGACATCGAAGCGATCGCCAAGGCCGCCCTGCGCCACCGCATCATCCTGAACTTCGAGGCCGAGGCCGAGAAGGTGAACCCCGATGATGTGGTTGCCGAGATCGTGAAAGTCACGCCGAGAGCCCCGGCAAAGTGAGTGCCACGACTTTGATCCGTCCTCGGAACAAAGTCGTGCCCCGGCCCGAGCAACCACGGAGGCGCGGAGGGCGCGGAGCAGAACTCATTCATTCTCTTCTCCGCGCCCTCCGCGCCTCCGCGGTGAATCCAATCATGCACACGCCATAGACTCCCCCCATGGACATCGGCCCCCTCATCTCCGAACGCTCCCGCGCCATCGACGCCTCCGGAATCCGCAAGGTTTTCGAACTGGGCGCGAAACTCAAGGACCCCATCAACCTCTCCATCGGCCAGCCGGATTTCCCGGTCCCCGACGCCGTGAAGAAGGCCGCGATCGACGCCATCAACAACGACCAGAACGGCTACACGCTCAGCCAGGGCATCGTGGCCCTGCGCGAGCGCATCGCCCGCGACCTCAGCGAAGACCTCGGCTGGCCGGCGACCATCGGCGCCCCAACCAGCGATACCGGCATCATCGCCACCGTCGGCACCTCGGGCGCCCTCTTCCTCGCCCTCATGGCGATTCTCTCCCCCGGCGACGAGGTCGTCCTTCCCGACCCGTACTTCGTCGCCTACCCCTCGATGGTCAAGATCTTGGGCGGCGTGCCGCGCCTCTGCGACACCTACCCCGATTTCCGCATGACCGCCGCGCGGCTCGAACCGCTCCTCACCAGCCGCACCAAGGCCGTCATCATCGATTCCCCCGGCAACCCCTCGGGTGTGGTCATGCCGCGCCGTGATTGCGAAGAGATCGCCGAACTGTGCCGGTCGCGCAACGTCCTGCTCATCTCCGACGAGATCTACGACCGGTTCGTCTACAGCGAATCCACCGAAACCGTGCGCGGCGTCCAGCGATGCCCCAGCCCCTGCCGGCGCGACAAAGCCTGGGAGTCCGTCCTCCTCGTCCGCGGCTACGGCAAGACCTACGGCTGTACCGGCTGGCGCCTGGGCTACGCCGCGGGGCCGAAACGCCTCATCGACGAGATGACCAAACTCCAGCAGTACTCCTACGTCTGCGCCCCTTCCGCGCTGCAGTGGGGGGCCATCGCGACGTACGACGTCGATATGACGCCGTGGGTCCAGCGATTCGAGAAACGCCGCGACCGTGTCATGGAACGTCTCGGCGCGGTCACCGACCTCGTGAAACCCGGCGGCGCGTTCTACGCCTTCGTCCCCATCCCCGCGCGAGTGGGAATGAACGGTCAGAAGTTCTGCGAGGCCGCCATCGAACGCAGCCTCCTCACCATCCCCGGCAACGTCTTCTCCTCAAAGGACACCCACTTCCGCCTCAGTTTTGCCGCAAAAGAGGAAACCCTCGAACGGGGTCTGGACGTGCTGGTCTCCATGTTGAAGTAAACCCAACGCGCCGCAGACCGTTCGAAGTGCCACGGCTTGGCGTCCGCGACAAGCCGTGCCGAACTCCCGGCACGTGGAAGTACCAACTCCCATTTCTTCACGAAGGGACGCACGAATGCAGCCACGGGCGCAGGCGGCGCTTCGCCGTCAAGCCCGTGGAAGCCCGTCATTTTTCAGGTTGCCCCGGAGGGGCAAAGGGGACGAAGCCGACAAGTCTCGCGGCTCGCGGATGAATCATTCACGCCGTGCGGCTGGGGCTGTACCGAACCATCAGCCGCATCCGCGCCGGGATCAGCATCCCGCGGGCCAGCGGCGTCGCGCCGGCGCCTTCGTGCCCGGCATCACCGGCGGCGGCGATCCCCGAGGAGGGGACCATGCTGCCCAGGGCGACGATGAGCATCATCGCAAGGGCGGCCCGAAGGGGGTTGGCAATCCGTGTCTTTTTCATGTCGAACCTCACCTTCACCATACCCCAGGCTTGAGCCGCCGCCAGTGAAATCACTCGCATGCCCGGGGCCAAAGGTGGGTTTATCGGGGAGAGTTCCCGGACGCTGCGGCGGGCGGGCTCGCGTGGTCGTTGTTATCTGACAGGCGGGGGCCGGATGGTCAAGTGGTCGAGTGGTCTGGTGCAATGGAAGCCCGTCGGCCGCCCGCCGAACCCTAAACCCTGAAACCCGACCCCAAGGCCATCTCGACCCATCTGCATCCACCGCACCCGACACCCGACACCCCACACCCGACACCCGACCTCACCCCATCACGGCTTCGCCGCCAGCAACTCATCGATCTTCGCCCGCAGCGCCTTGTCCTCCGGCGTCACCGACGAATCGAACCGGGCCACCACGTTCCCGGCGCGGTCCACCAGGAACTTCGTGAAGTTCCACTTCGGGTCGCCGCCGACGGGTGCGGGCTGCGCGGCCAACTGCTTGTACAGCGGGTGCTGGCCGTTGCCCTTCACCGAGATCTTGGAGAACATCGGGAAGGTCACATGGTAGGTGTCGTGGCAGGTTTTCTTGATCGTGGACTCGTCGCCCGGCTCCTGGCCGCCGAACTCGTTGGCCGGGAACCCGAGGATCACGAAGCCCGCGTCCTTCTTCTCGCCGTAGAGTTTCTCAAGCCCCTTGTACTGCGACGTATAGCCGCACTTGCTCGCCACGTTCACCATCAGCACCACCTTGCCCTTGTACTGGGCCAGGTCGGTGTCCTTGCCGTCGATGTCCTTCAGCGTGTAGCCCAGGACGTACGGGCTGGTCGTCGGCTTTTCCGGGGCGGGGGCGGGGGCGGGGGCCGGAGCGGGGGCCTGCGGGTCCGGACCCGCGGCGATCATCACCGCCGCGCCACCGACAGCGAGAAGTGAAACAGCGGCGATCATGGCGAGCGACTTCTTCATGGTGGATTCATCCTGACGCGGTCACAGCGGAAATCAAGGGACGGGCGGCGGCGGCACCACCGACCAACGAACAGCCAGATGCGAGAAACCCGGTCAACATCCTACAGTCGAGACGCCCAATGGTTGAACTCCGTCGCACCGTCCGATTCTGCATCAACCCCGCAAAGGGGCAGGGGCCGCCGCCCGATTCTGGGGCCACTCCAAATGGTTTCGGGGGAGTGCCCGCCATGCACGGCCTGGGGCGATATTACGAACTGGAGTTCGTCTGCCGCGGGGAGGCAGATTCTCGAACCGGCTACCTGATCAACATCAAGGACGTGGACCGCGCCGCCCGGTCGGCGGTGATCCCCTTGATCGAGCGTGCCGTGAAGGAGACCCCGTGGATTGAGCCCGCGAGTTTGATGGGCGAGTTGTTTGAAGCGGCGCGACAGGCATTCGGCAGCGTACCCCACGACACCAACGTGCCACTGCTGGCTCCGTCCCGGGGGGCGGAGACAGCAGTGCCCGGACCTTCGGGAACGCAAACCCGAAGCACTGATGTCAATCCGAAGATGGATCGCCATCAGTGGCACGGCCCCGAAACATCGATCAACCTCGTGTCGCTCCGCTGGAACCTCACCCCCACCTACAGTGTCGAAATGGAGGCTAGTTCCCTATCCCGTGTGGTCATGCGCCAGCGTTTCGATTTCGCCGCCGCCCACCGCCTCCACGTCCCCGGACTCACCGACGAACAGAACCGCGCCACCTTCGGCCGCTGCAACAACCCCAGCGGGCACGGGCACAACTACCGCATCGAACCCGCCGTGGCGTTTGATGCCGCGAACACGACCAACCCCTTCACCCTCGCCGACCTCGAACGCCTCACCCATCTGGCGATCATCGAGCCCTTCGACCACACCCACCTCAACAAAGACACCGCCCCCTTCGCCGAGTCGGGCGGGCTGAACCCCTCGGTCGAGAACATCGCCCGGGTGTTCCACGGCCTGCTCGCTGCGGCGATCCGGCGCGAACGCCCGGACGCTGAACTCGTCTCGATGACGGTCTGGGAAACCGACCGCACGTCCTGCACGTTTCCGGGGTGAGTGGTTGATAGCCGCAACTCACTTCGCTGCCCGTGATGCGATCTCGGCCCGCAAAGCGGGCCACCGATGGTTGCCAGCGGCGCAGCCGCTGGCAGGGTTGACAAGACGAACACTACCCGTGAAACGGGTGGGCGAAACGGGCGATTCTCCCAAGTGCTCGCTCGGCCGTTTCACGGTCGAATCGACGCGCGAGCGGCCAACCAGCACCTTTGCCGCTGGCAACCACCGCAGCGCCCGCTTCGCGGGCGGGATTCGCCGATTTGAGCCCTCAGGTCAGTCAATGTTTAACGTCCCCAAATAAGCGCTCAGCGCCTGCTCCTGCTTCCGCAGCGTCTCGCGGGCCGTTTCCTGTTCCTCGACGATCTTCTCAACCCGCGTTTCCTGTTCGCCCAGTTTCTTCATGTAGCGGGTGTACAACTCGCTGTTGCGGTCGATCCGCCCCATGTTCTCACGCACGCGCGACTGGTCGGTGTTGATCTCCTGCGTTTCACGCTGCAGCGCATCGATCCGCACCCGCGTGGCGTTGATCTCGCCCTGCATCTGCGCCGCCTTGTTGATCGTGTCCACCACCGCCTTGCTCGCCACGCCCGTGGTCGAGTACCGCAGCAGCGTGCGCGGGTCGATGTCCGTGACGCCGATCTCGGTCCCGATGGTCATCTGCTCGATCACCTTGAACTCCGCAGGCTTCCCGGCCTCCACTTCGGTCTCGAAGCGGTGCGCCGACGCCGTAGTCTCGACGGGTTTCTTGGGCTCGATGAGGTCCCAGTTGATCCGCCGCGGGTGCTCGACCAGCAGCGTGCGGGCGCGTGAAGCGTCGCGGTTGTCAAAGAAGTACGTCGTCTGCGCCTTCTGCACGATGGTCTGGACAATCCGCCCGTTGTTGATCACCACCTTGGAGACAATCTGGTCGTCCTTCGTCTCGCTCCGCGCCGCGACATCAAGGTCCAGCGCGTACGCCAGCAGCCGCGACGCCCCGCGTGAGGTGTGTGGGATCTGCGCGTCCCCCGCGTACACCCCCGCATCGAACACCGCCACCGGCCCGGGCATCAGGTGCAGCCCCGAAGAATTCAACATCGAAACGCCCCGCATCGGGTTCTTCAGCCCGTCGTTGGGGTTGTAGATGGAGACGCGGCGGGCTTCGATATCGGCGCTCAGGATGGGCAGCATCGCCGAGCGCTGCCGCTGGATGCTGACGGGGGCCGAGACGGTGTAAAGGAACTGCTCGCCGGCTTCAACGCCCTCGGCCTGGGAGGAGCCGGACAAGGAGTCCATCGCCATCCCTGAAGCAATTGACATGGTTGGAGTGTCGCCCAACATTTCCCTACGCTCGCCCCCAGCGCGATCGGCCTCGCCGACCACCTGATTGGCCACCATCGCGGACGCCTTCATCGGAGCCGAAGCCGGTGCCATGCCCGCCATCGCATCCCGCCCAAAGAACCGCGTACCGTCCTCAAAACTCCGCCCCGCCAGCGCCCCCGGCACCGGCACCGGCACGTTCGGGCGCGCCCCGAAGATCGGTTGGTACAGGTCCATCGTGAAACTCACCGGCCTCCCCGAGGCCAGCGACAAAGACACCTTCTCCCAATCGCTGTCGGTGGTGTTCTCGACAATCGCCCAGCCCTGGATCAGCGGCTTCTTCTCTTTGCCGTCGGTGAGCACCAGCCGGTACGACGCCTTCCACACCGGCATCTCGTGGACATACGCCGCGACGACGCGTCGCGCCTTCCCCGCCGGGCCGTTGAAGGTCAGATCGACCGACTTCAGCCGGTCCGCCCGCTGCTCGGCGATGGCAGCGAGTGCCTTGGACAGTTCCCCCGCCAGTTTCGCGTCCGCGAACTCGAACGTCCCCACCCGCGAGATCGCCACCGCCCTCACGCCTTTGTCCGTCACGATGGTGACGTAGGGCTCATCGAAGTGCGCCGGGTTGCCGCCCTGCGACGGCGGCACCACGGTCTTGCGGCTCTCGACATTCAAGATCGTCCCCTCGATGGGGCCGTCCGCCGTGGACAGTTTCACCTTCGCACCGCGCAAGCCGCGGAACAGCGTCTCGATGCTCGGCGCCCCCGAAAGGTCCACCTCGAACCCCGCCAGCCTGCGCTCCAGCGGAGCCTGCGAGGCGTACGAAACCGCCCCGACCTTCCCGCCGTCCAGATCAAGCAAAACCAGACTCTTGAGGATGTCGTTCACCTGCCCCGTCTCGAAACGCAGCGAAACGGTGCGGTCGCCATCGACCGACGCCTCACGCTCGAACGACCCCACCCCCGAGCGGTACAGCGTGATCCGCTTCAGCGGCAGGTCGGCATCGTCCGCGAACGCCGCCATCGGCGAAGCCAGCGAAAGAACGGTCCCGGCGACGAGCGAAAGAACGGTGGTGGGGGGGCGCATGGTTTTCTCGCAGGGGAACAGGGTTTGGGATTGGGGAGAGAGAGAGTGATGGAACGGCTCAGAGGTGGCACGCCGCGCCCGCGATGACTTCGCGTCGGCCCCGGCGTGATGTCCCCGCCTTCCCGTGTACGGCATGGTACCGGCACGGGTTCACACGGGTGCGTCCCCCCGGTCCCCCACCCCGCCCCAGCACAGCCAACCCGCCATCGCCGAATCGGCGACACGTGCGGCGCACCGTTCGGTTATCAAGCGATCGACGCCGTCGTTCGTGAGGAGCGTGTCGAAGTCGGGCATGGCTCGCGCGTTGACGCCGGTTGTGTGGGGCATCCCGGCGCTCGGTTGAGGAACACGCCATGCGGCCCGAAGGGCCGAGCGAACCCAGCCTGGGGCGGAAGCCCCAGGTCGCATGCCCGCCACGCGAGAGCGCGGACGGCACCATCAGCCGCGAAGCGGCGACACGCGGGTGTCGCACCTTCGGCGCTCTCGCACCATCACGGCTGGAATCTGGGCGCCCCAACAATTCCTGGGGCTGCCGCCCCAGGCTTGTGTCGTCCGGCCCTTCGGGCCGCAGTCAACGGCCCAAACTCAGCAGCGGGACGCCTGACCAAGCAACGCGAGACAAATGCCATTCACGGTGTCCCCATCTCAGCCCTCACGCCACCATCCCCATCCCCCGCAGCGTCCCCACCAGCATCGTGGCAATATCAACATCCGTCCGTGTCAGATGATGCGAAATCGCTCTCGCCGCACAGTACGAATGCAGTGAATCGCAATACACCCCCAGCCGCCGCTTGTACTCACGCACCAGTGCCGAAGTGATCGTCACCTCCGCCGCGCGCGTGCTCTCGGCGTCGGTCAAACGCAAATCCCCCGCCAACGAATCCAGCGCGGATTTCCCCAGCAACTCCGGGTCCATCTCCGCAGGTGCCAAAGTCTGCAAGCAGTACACATCGAACCCACCCGCGCCCGCCACCGCGCTCAGCGAACGCAGCCCCGGCTCGAACCCTTGTTCCCCGCCGCCGTTCTTTTCGGCCCCGGGGGGCAAAGCGGTCAGGCAATCGCTGATCACCACCACCACACCCTTCCCCACCCGCGACTTCGCCACAAAGTGCAGCGCGCCGTTCAAGTCATTCGATTCCGCCAGCGCAGCGCCCGCCGCGCCCCCGGCGGGCGAATCATCATCCCCCCACGCCTCATCCAACAAAAACCGCACCATCCGCTGCGTGTTCGAAACCCCGCGGCAGTCCGCCATCGTCGCCGGCCGCTCACGCCCCGGCGTGCCGAACACCGTCACACCAACCCGGTTCTGCCCGCTCAGCCCCACATACCCCATCGCCGCGGCCAAGCGGCACGCAAACAACTTCTTATTCAACCCCAGCGGGTCCGTCACGCTGCCCCCGCCCCCTGAAGCCGCTTCACCCTCCCCCGGCGGCGCCGGCGTGTCCATGCTCGCCGAAGCGTCCACCACCAGGTGCAGCGCCAGATCCTCTTCCTCCATGAAGAGTTTCACGAACAGCCGGTCCAGCCGCGCGAACACGTTCCAATCGATGAAACGCAGATCGTCCCCCTCGGCGTACTGCCGGTGCTCGGCGAACTCCACCGACGCCCCGCGCTTCTTGCTCCGACGCTCCCCCGGCAGTTTCCCCGCGAAAAGCCGGTGCGATCGGATGTCCAGCCGGTTCAGCCGCGACGCCAACGCCGCCCCCAGCAGATGCTCGGCGGAACGCGGACGCCGGGATGGTGCGGAAACGATCATCGTGGACGAAGCATCCCGACACGCAGCCGAACGGGCCGCGAACCGTATAGTAAGTGGCACCCCCGACCCGGCCCACACACTGGAGGCACCATGAGCATCACCACCGCAGCAAACGCCCGCCGCTGGACCATGCCGTTGGCCCTCCTTCTCACGGCGATCTTCGCCGTGCGGGCCACCCCGGCCCAGGCCGGCAAGCCCGCCAGCCCCGACGCGGCGAAGGTCGAGCAGTTGATGAACGAACTCGCCACGCTCCAGGCCGAGATGGCGAAACTCAAGAAGCGCGTCGTCGAACTCGAAAAAGAGAACGCAGAACTCAAAGCCTCCGGCGCGACGCTCCCCGACAAGGGCACAGGCAAAGCCACCCCCGGCAAGCCCGGCACCCCCGGAAAGCCCGCCGCGGACGCGAACAGGTTCGCCGCCGTGCCCTCCGATCCCCTTGCCGCGCCCGAAGCCGCACTCGCCACCTACACCGCCGACTACGCCGCCAAGGTGAAGTCCACATCCATCGACACCCCCGCCGACCGCCAGAAGACCCTCGGCGAAGTCGGCGGCTGGGCCCGCACCGCCAAAAAGTTCCGCGGCAAGGCCGACTGGACCATCGAGATCAAGGAGATCACCCCCGACGCCCTCAAAGGCGGCGGCTCCATCCGTTTCAGCGTCGTCGACCCTGTCAGCAAAAAGCCCTACTCCGACCTCGTCGTCACCCAGCCCGTGAACCAGGCCCAACTGCGCACGCTCAACGACAAGCCCGACCAGAAAACCTGGAAACTCGTGGGCACCTTTTCCGCTGACCCCAAGGTGAACAAGGACCTCGAAAAGGCCGAGTCCAGCCCGATGTTCATCGGCATCTTCGCCGAGATGAACACCACGCTGACCGTGCAGACGCTCACCCCGGCGGGCTGAGCTCCGAAAAAACGAACCCGAAGCGCAAGCGAGGGCCACCGCGTCCCTCGCGGCGGAGACCAACCCGGCTAGCAACGCACCCACGTGAACAGCGCGGTTTCGCCGCGATTCAACGCCGCCTCGCTTCAACCAAACGACAGGCTCACACTGCCCGGCCGCTCACTTCGACACCTTCACAAACTGATACCCGCCCATCTTCGCCCCCCACACCTGCGTGCCGGAGGCGTCAAACCCGCGGTCCCACGAGGTCAACCCAGTCGGCGTGATCGACACCTCGCTCGTCGCGTACGACGCACCCCGCAGATCACTCGGGCAGTTCTTCTCCACCGTCGCCCCCACAAACCGCTGCCCCGCCTCGTCCCACGTCAGCATGATCTCGCACCCCTCGCGTTCCGTCAGCATCTGCGGCGTCATCGAGTCAAACTTGCTCGGGTCCTGCCACGCCCCGGCGTACTCCAAGGGGTTCCCCGGCAGCGTGTACACCGTGCTCTCAAACCCCTTCCCCTCCGCCGTCACCTGGTAAATCCGCTGGCGGTACGGCTTGTCCAGCGCCGTCGCCATCGCCTGCTCGACATACAGCCACCGCCCGTCCGACCGCTCGGGCCAGATGGGCGTCATGATCAGCCGCACGTTGAAGAAGTTGTCCGGGTCGGTCGACGCCTGAGCCTCGCTCGTATACGTCCCGGCCATCCACGAGGCGAGCGTGTCGACCTTCTTCCGCACCTCCGCCCGACTCCCCCCGGTCGCGCACCCGGTCAGGGCCATCGATGCGGGAACGAGGGTGGCGATGGCGATGACGGCGAAACGGCGGGTTTGCATGGCGAATCCTCTGAAGGAACCGGGTTGAAAAGCGATCAGGGCCGCCAGCCTAACTTGTCCCCGAAGAAAACGCTCGCGTTCCCACAGCCCACAGCCGGGTTCCTCGGAGGTGCCTCTTGATCCACCGCTTCGCCCGCGCTAAAACGCTGGATTGAATCGCATGTTTAGGGAGCCAACCGGATGTCTGAAACCGCTGTCACCAGCCCGTCCACCCGTGACCGCCTCATCGAGGCCGCCGGGGAACTCTTCGCCGAACTCGGGTTCCAGGAGGTCACCGTCCGCCAGATATGCCTCAAGGCGGGGGCCAACATCGCCGCGGTGAACTACCACTTCCGCGACAAGGACAGCCTCTACCGCGAGGTGGTCATCGGGGCCTACCGCACCGCCCGCGAACGCTTCCCCGTCACCCAGGGCGTCACCGAAAAGGACCCCCCGGAAGCCCGGCTCCGCGCCTTTGTCAAAGGCGGCCTCCAACGCATCTTCGACGACGCCTCCCCGCCCTGGGGCAGGCTTATCGCCCGCGAGATGGTCGAGCCCACGCCCGCCCTCGACGGCCTCATCGAAGAGGGCATGCGCCCCCAGTATCGAATCCTCACCGCCATCATCCGCGAAATCGTCGGGCCAGAGGCCACCGACACCGAGGTCCGGCGCTGCTGCGCCAGCGTCATGGGACAGACCCTTATGTACCACTCCTGCCGCAACATCATGCAGCGAATGCTCGGCGCCGACATCGACGGCAAAGACCAGATCGACGAACTCACCGACCACATCGTCCGCTTCTCCATGAGCGCCATGCGGGCGATGCGCCGCCCCTCCGCAACCGGCCAGAACGGCACGGTGACGCGTTGAACTTCGTCGCCGTCCGCATGCTGATGGGCGACCGCGCCAAGTTCCTGGGCATCATCATGGGCCTCACCTTCGCCAGCCTGCTCATCACGCAGCAACTGTCGATCTTCGTCGGCCTGATGACCCGCACCTTCGGCTTCATCACCGACACCGCCCTCCCCGACGTCTGGGTCATGGACCCCAAAGTCCAGTTCGTCGACGACGTCAAGCCCCTCCGCGACACCATGCTCCAGCGCGTCCGCGGCGTCGAGGGCGTCGAATGGGCCGTCCCCCTCTACAAGGGCCTCATCAAGGCCCGCCTCGAAAACGGCAACTTCCAGCAGTGCAACGTCATCGGACTCGACGACGCCACCCTCATCGGCGGCCCTCCCGAGATGGTTGAGGGCACCCTCGCCGACCTCCGACAGGCCGACGGCGTCATCGTCGACATCGTCGGCGCGACCACCCGCCTGGCCCGCGTCCCCCGCGACGCCCAGGGCCGGCCCATCCCCGGCATGAAGGCCGAACCGTTGAAGATCGGCGACCTTCTGGAACTGAACGACCGCCGCGCCGTGGTGGTGGGCATCTGCCGCGTCGGGCGCACGTTCCAGAGCCAGCCGGTGCTGTACACGACCTACTCCCGTGCCACGAAGTTCGCCCCGCGCGAACGCAAACTCCTGAGTTTCGTCCTCGCCGAGCCGCAGAAGGGCGTGACGCCCGAGACCCTCGCCCAGCGCATCGAGCAGGAGACCGGCCTGATGGCCCAGACCCGCTGGGAGTTCTCCTGGACCACCGTGATGTACTTCATGAAGTACACCGGCATCCCCATCAACTTCGGCATCGCCGTCGTTCTGGGTTTCCTCGTCGGCACCGCCATCGCGGGCCAGACCTTCTACAACTTCACCCTCGACAATCTGCGCCACTTCGGCGCGCTCAAGGCCATGGGAGCCGGCAACTTCCGACTCCTCCGCATGATCATCCTGCAGGCCCTCGTCGTCGGACTCATCGGCTACGGCCTGGGCGTCGGATTCGCCTCGCTCATCCCCATCTTCACCAAAGGCTCCGAACTCGCCTTCCGCATGCTCTGGCAGACGCTCGCCCTGACCGGTGTCGCCGTAACTGTGATCTGCATCATCGCGGCCCTGATCTCGATGGTGAAGGTCATCCGCCTCGAACCGGCGATCGTGTTCAAGGGGTGATACGGGTTCCGACCGACGTCGGCGCTTGCAACGGTTCGTGTGCTGGCCCTCGCTGGCGCCTCGGGTTCGTTTCCGCCGGCCATAGACGAACCCGAAGCGCAAGCGAGGGCCATCGAACAGCGGAAAGAGGCGCAGATTCCAAACGGAATCCGTATGACCTGGGAGTGAGGGGCAGACAGCGAGCGATTGAAACGCCGACGTGTCCCAGATTTCTGAAGAATTCCTGAAAGAACACAGTTGACTCGCCGAATAGTGCGTAGTATCTTAACGGTGTAAAGTATTTGGCGGTCGCCGTCGCTGCGTGCCTCCGTGCCTGTATCCCTCCGTGCCTTCCCCACCCCCCATGACCTCCCTCGACCGCCGAACCCGTGAACGACTGCTCATCCAGGAGAAGATCCTGGACGCCGCACGCGAGCAGTTCCTCGCCGGCGGCTACGAGGCCGTCAGCCTCCGCAAGATCGCCGAGGCCATCGAATACACCGCCCCGGCCATCTACACCCACTTCAAAGACAAGACCGACCTCCTCCGCGCCCTGTGCCGCAAGGACTTCGCCTCGCTCGAAGAGGTCTTCCTCAAGATGGCCAAGGTGGCCGACCCGCTCGAACGGATCTACCGAATCGGCATGGCCTACATCAAGTTCGCCCACGAGCACCCCAAGCACTACCGCTACATGTTCATGACCCCCGGCCTGGCCGAGATCGTCCCGCCCACCGAGGAGGACCTCGCCGACATGAACAACCCCGACAAAGACGCCTACGCCTTCTTCAACCTCACCGTCCGACAGGCCGTCGAAGCCGGCCGCTTCCGCGATGAATTCACCGACGCCGAACTCGCAACTCAAACCCTTTGGGCCGGCGTCCACGGCGTCGCCTCCCTCGAAGTCACGCACGCCGACTGCCCCTGGGTGAAACTCCGCCCGCTGAACAAGCGTTCCAAGTCGCTCTGCGCCGCCGTCCTCCGCGGGATGCTGAAAAACCCTGAAGAAATGGAGGCTTTCCTGTGATCTTCGTCGCCTACCGAATGCTCACCGGGGACCGCGCCAAGTACCTCGGCATCCTCTTCGGCGTCTCCCTCGCCACCCTCCTCATCGTCCACCAGGTGACGATCTTCACCGGCCTGATGGCACGCACCTGGAGCGTCGTCCGCGACCTCCGCGATTCCTCCGGCGTCGACATCATCGTCGCCGACGCGCAGACCGAGTTCCTCAACGACGCACGCCCCATGGCCGAGACCGACCTGCAGCGCGTCCGCTCCGTCGCCGGTGTGCAGTGGGCCGTCCCCATGAGTTTCACCCCCGTCAAGGCCCGCATGCCCGGCGGGCGCTTCCGCACCTGCATCGTCGTCGGCCTCGACGACGCCACCCTCATCGGCGGCCCGCCCAACTTCGAGAAGGGCACCCTCGCCGATCTCCGCAAGCCCGACGCCGTCGCCATCGACGCCCTCGACGCGCAGAAACTCCTCGCCCACATCAACCCCGACGGCACCACGCGCCCGCCCACCATCGGGGATGTGATCGAGATCAACGAGAACAAAGCCGTCGTCACCGCCGTGACGCACAACACCCGCCCCTTCCTCTCGCAGCCCATCGTCTACACCACCCGTTCGAACGCCCGCCTCTGGGCCCCGCCGGAGCGGCGCAACATGGCCTACATCCTCGTCAAGGCCGCACCCGGCACCGACCCCAAAGCCGTCATGGCCGCCGTCACCGAGCGCACCGGCCTCGCGGCGTACTCCACCACCGGCTTCGGCTTCAAAACCGTCGGCTACTTCGTCAAAAACACCGGCATCCCCGTCAACTTCGGCATCACCATCATCCTGGGCTGCATCGTTGGCGTCGCCATCAGCGGCCAGACCTTCTACCTCTTCGTCCTCGACAACATCAAGCAACTCGCCGCCCTCAAGGCCATGGGCGCCACCAACCGCACCCTCATCGCCATGACCCTTTTCCAGGGCGCGTTCGTCGGCACCCTGGGCTACGGCCTGGGCGTCGGCGGCGCGTGGCTCATCGTCGAACCCTTCTTCCAGGGCACCGACCTCCAGTTCGACATGTACTGGCAGGTCTTCGCGCTCGCCCTCATCGCCGTCACCGTCATCGTCATCCTCGCGTGCTTCACCAGCCTCCTCCGAGTCCTGCGGCTCGAACCGGCCGTGGTGTTCAAGGGATGACGCTGCAAATCACAAAGCACAGACTCGAAAGCAGCAAAGCAGCAAACCAGCAAAGCAGACCCGCCACCCGATCCCCTTTCCCTCTCTCTCTCTCTCTCTCTCTCTCTCTCTCTCTCTCTCCTGCATCTCTCCGCGTCCTCCGCGCTCTCCGCGGTAAATCCCTCCGACTCTTCTCCGCGAACTCCGCGCCTCAGCGGTCAATCCCCGACCCCATGACCTTCGTTGCCCTCAAAATGCTCCTCGGCGACCGCCTGAAATACATGGGCCTCGTCGCCGGTCTCGCCTTCGCTGCCATGCTCATTACCCAGCAGGCATCGATCCTCGTCGGCCTCGCCGAGCAAACAGGTTCGTTCGTCAAGGACACCTCGCAGGCCGACCTGTGGGTCATGGACCCCGAGGTCCGCTTCAGTCAGGACTCGCTGCCGCTGCAAGACACCGTCCTCCAGCGCGTCCGCGGCGTCACCGGCGTCGATTGGGCCGTCCCCATGTACCAAGGGTTCCTCCGCCTCCGCCTCGAAGACGGCACCCGCATGCTCGCCATCCTCGTCGGACTCGACGACGCCACGCTGATGGGCGGCCCGCCGCACATGGTCAAGGGCGAACTCGCCGACCTCCGCCACGACGCCGCCGTCCTCATCGATGAAGACGCACGCAACACCAAGATGAAGATGCGCCGCGGCGGCAACGCCCAGGGCCGACTCGGCCTCGACGTCGGCGACCGCATGACCATCAACGACCAGGACGCCCGCATCGTCGGCACCTACCGCGCCAGCAAGTCCTTCTTCTGGGAGCCCGTCGTCTACACCACCTACTCCCGCGCCCTCCGCTACGCCCCACGCGAGCGCAAACTCCTCACGTATGTCATGGTGAAACTCCGCCCCGGCGTTGACCACGCCGAGGCCGCCGCCGCGATCAAAGAGGCCACCGGCCTCGAAGCCCGCACCAACGCCCAGTTCGCCAAACTCACCGCCGACTACATCCTGAAAGAGACCGGAATCCTCGTGAACTTCGGCCTCGCCGTCGGCTTGGGTTTCGTCATCGGCGTGCTCGTCTCGGGCCAGATGCTCTACAACTTCACCCTCGACAACATCCGCCACTTCGGCGCCCTCCGCGCCATGGGCGCAGGGAACTTCACCCTCGTCCGCATGGTCGTCGTGCAGGCCGTCACCGTCGGCGCCATCGGCTACGGCATCGGCATCGGCGCCGGCAGCCTGCTGGGCAAAGCAGTGGGGGACGCCGGTCTGGCCTTCTCGATGCCATGGCAGATCCCCGTCCTGGCCGCCGCCGCCATTTTATTGATGTGCCTCCTCGCCGCGGCGCTCAGCGCCGTCCGCGTCCTGACACAGGAACCCGGGATCGTCTTCAAGGGAGCGTGACCAATGACCATGACCATCGAAGCACCATCACGAATGAACGCACCGCCCCCACCCGGCGCGCCCCTCGCCGTCACCTGCCGCGCCGTTACCAAAAAGTACGGCCAGGGACAGTCCGCCGTCATGGCACTCCGCGGCGTCGACCTCACCATCGCCTGCGGCGAACTCATGATGCTCGTCGGCCCCTCGGGCTGCGGCAAAACCACGCTCATCAGTGTCATCGCCGGCATCCTCGACCGCGATGAGGGCGAGTGCCGAGTCTTCGATCAGGATTTCTCCGCCATGAGCCAGCGCGCCCGCACGCTGTGGCGCGGCGAAAACATCGGCTTTGTCTTCCAGGCCTTCAACCTGCTCCCCACGCTCAACGCAGCCGAGAACGTCGCCGTCCCGCTGATGATCCTGGGCGAAGGCCGCCGCGCCGCCGTCAAGAAGGGCCGCGAGATGCTGGAACGCGTCGGCCTGGGTGAGCGCTGGAAGAGCCTCCCCAGCCAACTCTCCGGCGGCCAGCAGCAGCGTGTCGCGATCGCCCGCGCCCTGGTCCACGAGCCGCGCCTCATCGTCTGCGATGAACCCACCAGCGCCCTCGACCACGAAACCGGCCACATCATCATGCGCCTCATGAAGACCATCGCCGTCCGCGAAGACCGCGCCCTGGTCATCGTCACCCACGACTCCCGCGTCTTCGGCTTCGCCGACCGAATCGCAAGAATGGACGACGGCCGAGTGGAGCGCATCGTCCGTGATCCGGCGGAGTTGGCGGGGTAGGGGGGAAGTGGTCGAGTGAACGCCTCTTCGTCCAAAGCACAGAACACAAAGCACAAAGCACAGACTCAGAACCCCGAACCCCGAACCCCGACGCCCGAACCCCGACACCCGAACCCCGACACCCGAACCCCGACACCCGACACCCAAAACACACTCCACACCCTACCCCCTACACCCTCTCTTTCTCTCTCCCTCTCCCTCTCCCGCATTCCTCCGCGCCCTCCGAGTTCTCCGCGGTAAATCCCTCAGACTCTTCCCCGCAAACTCCCCGCCTCCGCGGTGAAAAGACAACGAAAGGACACAAACCATGTTCGTCCGCAGCATCATCATCCCAACCCTCGCCGTCGCCGGTGTCTGCCTCGCGGCGTACACCGTGATGAAGCAGAACAAGCCGATCATCCCCGCCCAGCCCGTGGCCCAGCCCGCCAGCCCCCCTTACGCCGACCGTGTCGCCGGCGCGGGCCTCGTTGAGGCCAGCACCCAGAACATCGCCATCGGCACGCAGATCTCCGGCGTGGTCTCGAAAGTCCACGTGAAGGCCGGCGACCGCGTCAAGGCCGGCGACCCGCTCTTCACCATCGACGAGCGCCAGCAGTCCGCCGAACTCGCCGTGCGCGAGGCCGCCCTGCGCTCCGCCCAGCAATCGCTCGCCAAACTCAAGGCCCTGCCCCGCGTCGAGGATGTCCCGCCCGCCGAGGCCCGCGTGGTCGAGATGAAGGCGATGGTCGACGACATGAAGGAGCAACTCCGCATCATGGAGGCCATCGAGGACCCCCGCGCGGTGAGCAAGGACGACCTCAGCAAGCGCCGCTTCGCCGTGCCGACGATGGAGGCCCGCCTCACCGAAGCCGAGGCCAACCTGCAACTCCTGAAGGCCGGCGCGTGGGCTCCGGATATCGCCATCGCCCAGGCCGCCATCGATTCCGCCGCCGCCCAGGTGCAGCAGGTCAGGACCGAACTCGAACGTCTCACCGTTCGAGCCCCCGTCTCGGGCACCGTCCTGCAGTGCAACGTCCGCCCCGGTGAGTTTGCGCAAGCAGGCTCGCTCAGCACGCCCCTCATCCTCTTCGGCAACTGCGACATCCTCCACGTCCGCGTCGACATCGACGAGAACGACGCCTGGCGCCTCAAGACCGGCTCCGCCGCCACCGCTTACGTCCGCGGCAACTCCGAAATCTCCACCCCGCTCACCTTCGTCCGCCTCGAACCCTACGTCGTCCCCAAGAAGAGCCTCACCGGCGAGAGCACCGAACGCGTCGACACCCGCGTCCTCCAGGTCCTCTACGCCTTCGACCCCAAGGGCCTCCCCGTCTATGTCGGCCAGCAGATGGACGTCTACATCGACGCCCCCCGCGCCGAGAAGAAAGACCGCCCCAGCGCCGGTTGATCGTCACGCCCTCTCCCCCGCGCGCCGGTGTACTCTCCCGCCTCTCCAACTTCTCTCCCCGGACCCAACCCGTGAACCCACGCCCACTCCTCGCGCTCCCCGTCCTGCTCGCCCTCACCGGCTGCGCCGTCGGACCGGACTACACACCCCCCGTCACCGTGGCCCCCGAGCGCTGGTCGCAGCCCGACAACCCGCAGATCGCCCCCGCCGTCGCCCCCGTGAGCGCGTGGTGGACCACGTTCAATGACCCGGTCCTCGACAAACTCATCGCCCGCGCCGTCGAGGAAAACCACGACCTCCGCCTCGCCGCCGCACGCGTCCGCGAGGCCCGCGCCCAGCGCGGCGTCACCGCCTCCGAGTTCGGCCCCAAAACCGACGCCACCGGCGGAGCCTCCCGCTCCCGCCGCAGCGAGAACACCCCGCAGGGCGGCCGCTTCGGCGACCCCGAATCCAGCGACTTCTCCGTCGGCTTCGACATGACCTGGGAAATCGACTTCTGGGGCCGCATCCGCCGCTCGGTCGAAGCCAGCGACGCCGACATCGGCGCGGCCATCGCCGACCGCGACGCTGTTCTGGTCACGCTGCTGGGCGAAGTCGGTCGCAACTACGCCGAACTCCGTGGCTTCCAGCAACGCCAGGCCGTCACCAAGAACAACATCGGCGTGCAGGAGTCCGCCCTCACCCTCACCCGCAAGCGCTTCGATGCTGGCCTGACCACCGAACTCGACGTGCAGCAGGCCGCCACGCAGGTGGCCACCACCCGCGCCGCCCTGCCCCCGCTCGAAAGCGGCGCCCGCCGGGCCATCTACCGCCTCGGCGTCCTCGTTGGCCGCGACCCGGGCACGCTGGTGAGCGAACTCGCGACCGAGGGCGCGATCCCCGTCTCGAACGGCCCCGCCGCCGTAGGTCTGCCCTCAGACCTTCTCCGCCGCCGCCCCGACATCGCCGCCGCCGAGCGCCAACTCGCCGCCGCCACCGCCCGCATCGGTGTCGCCATCGCGGACTACTTCCCCCGGTTTGACCTCGCCGGCTCGCTGGGCCTGCAGTCCGACCGCCTCTCCGATCTTTCTGACGCATCCTCGCGCTTCTGGTCCATCGGCCCCGGCGTCCGCTGGCCCATCCTCGATTGGGGCCGCATCCGCTCCAACGTCAACGTCCAGAACGCCCGCACCGAGCAGGCCCTGATCCGCTATGAAAAGATCGTCCTGACCTCCTTTGAAGAGGTCGACGGCGCGATGAGCGAGTACACCTCCGAACTCGCGCGAGCCTCCGCGTTGCAGGAAGCCGTCGACGCCGCCCGCCGCGCCGTCGCCCTCGCCGAGCAGCAATACCAGTCCGGCCTGCGCGACTTCCTGAACGTCCTCACCACCCAGCGCGCCCAGTTCGAGGCCGAAGACCAGTTGGTCGCCAGCCGCCAGCGCGTCTCAACAAACCTCATCGCCGTCTACAAAGCCCTCGGCGGCGGCTGGGACGTCCCCTTCGAGAACGCAGCCCGCTAGGGACAAACGAACCCGAAGCGCAAGCGAGGGCCACTCCCCAACAAACCCAAACCGCAATCAAGGGCCACCGCCCAACGCGCTCACCCCTTCGACGACCCCCCGAACATCCTGATCTGCGCCACCCGGTCCTCGTACTGCTGGCGCAGCGTCATCGTGTCCACCTTGAGTTTGTGCAGTTCGATGTCGAACCCCAGCCGCGACGTCAGCGCGTACAGCATGGCGAACACCGCCGCCGCGCCGCAGGCCAGTTCCACAACGACAGCAAGCAACCCCTCAGGCATACCCGTGCTATCGGGCCGGAACAAGGCCGGGTTGAGGCCGCCAACAGACTCCGCTGAACAAGCATCCAAGCGTGTCCTCCAGCGCCGGCCCCGGACCCCTCCCGGGAACCTCTTCCCCCAATCCAACGCCCGCGAAACGGGCCAGCCATGGTTGCCAGCGGCGAAGCCGCTGGCGCAAACCCCCATGAGCGATACCGCCCGTGAAACGGGCGGGCGATGCCCCACACCTACGTCCCCCGGCTCCCCCGAACCAACCCACCCCCCGTCCGTATACTCACCCGCCTATGCCCAAAAGCACACGGGCTCGCGTCCAATCCGGGGCGGCCCAACTCATCCTGACCCTGATCGCGCTCCTGTGGACCATCGCGCCCACGCCCGCGCTCGCGCGCCAATCAGACCCACCCGCCGACCCCGCCCCCGCGGAAACCACCCAACAAGACCCCACCCCGGCCGACATCAACTCGGGCTCCTTGACGTCAGGCCCCGACACCGCCAACCAGATCATCACCATCGAAGCCGAACAGTTCGGCGTCGGCGATATCGTCCGCGAATCCGATTGGTGCGGCCTCAGCCTCATCCTCTCAGACCCCACCAGCGACAAAGCCCGCAACGTCGCCGTCCGCGTCGCCATCAAGGACGACGACGGCGATACCCAGTACGTCACCCGCACCCTCGCCCTCAGCATGGCCACCCGCGTCCGCGCGTGGCTTTACTTCCGCGTCCCCAAGCAGTTCCAGAACGGCTCGGTCGTCACCGTCAGCGTCCACGAGATCGACGCCAACGCACCCGCCCCTGAAGACGGCAACATCCAGGTCGGCAAGCAACTCTCCTACGCCCGCATCGCCTGCCGACAGGTCCTCGGCGGCACCAACGGCAGCGACCCCACCATGGCCATGATGGGCGTCATCGGCCGACGCACCTTCCGCCTCGACCAGTACGAACTCCGCGGCCCCGGCGGCACGCTCCCCACCGCGCACGAACCCTGCGAGATCGTCTCGGGCCTCACCCCCGAATCCCTCCCGGATTCCTGGGTCGGCCTCGCCCCATTCGAGGTCATCCTCTGGACCGAGGGCGGCCCCGAGCAACTCGAAGAATCCCGCCGCCAGGCCCTCCGCGAGTGGGTCAACCGCGGCGGCCACCTCGTCGTCGTCCTCCCCCCCGTCGGCTCGACATGGTTCGCCGCCGCCAACCCCATCGCCGACCTCATGCCCAGCGTGAAGGTCCGCCGCATCGACGATCAATCCCTCGAACCCTACAGAAACCTCCTCACCGACGGCGGCCTGACGCGCGACGAACTCCCCGCCAAAACCGTCGTCCAAGCCTTCGAGGCTCTCCCCGATACCCCATCCAACGAGTGCATCGAAGTCCTCTCAGGCCCAAACGGCTGCGTCGCCGCACGCCGCCTCGTCGGCACCGGCATGGTCACCGTGATCGGCCTTGATCTCGGCGCGGGCCGACTCCCCACCGGCCTCCTCGCCGCCGACGCCTTCTGGCACCGCGTTCTGGGCAAGCGCTTCGATATCCCCACCAGCGAAGAAGCCAAAAACATCACCAGCGGCGGCGTCTTCGGCGGCGGCGGCACCTTCTACGCCGACGGCTACATCTCACCCGAGATCGCCAAGCAGCGCGCCGCCGGCGTCGGCGTTCTCCTGGGCCTGCTCGTCTTCGCCGCCTACTGGTTCGTCGCCGGCCCCGGCGGCTTCGGCGCCCTCAAGTGGAAGAAGATGATCCACCACGCGTGGGTCGGCTTCTTCGCCGCGACGCTCCTCTTCACCTTCATCGCCTGGGCCGGTGCCACAGCACTCCGCCCGCGCCGCGTCGAAGCCCAGCACCTGACGTACCTCACCCACGTCTACGGCCAACCCGTCCAGAGCGCCCGCGTCTGGTTCAGCGCCCTCCTCCCGGAATACGGCGACAAAGCCGTTTCCATCGGACGCAAAGACGCCGACACCCAGTGGCGTCAGGCCCTCACCGGATGGTCCGAACCCATCGGCAACGCCCGACCCACCCCCTTCCCCGACGCACGCGGCTACGCAGTCGATGTCCGCAAACTCAACATCGCCCGAGTCCCCGCCCGCGCCACCATCCGCCAGTTCCAGGGCGACTGGCTCGGCGGCCCCACGTGGACGATGCCCACGCCGACCGACCCATCGCTCGCGCCAAGGCTCACCCGCCTCGAATCGACTTTCGCCCTCTCGGGCACACTCGTTCACAAACTCCCCGCCGAACTAACGAACGTCTGGGTCATCCTCGTCACCGGAGAAACCACCGAGGCCCGCGCCCGCACCAAACTCCGACTCAAAGCCACCGGTGTCATGCCCAGCAACGCCTACGCCTGGGCCTACCCCGGCGGCAGGTGGCAGCCGGGTACCACGCTCGACCTCGCGGATTACGCCTTCAAGGACGACCCCACCTTCGAAAAGTTCATCGGCACCATCACCCCCTCCGGCGGCGGCATCGCCAACCTCGGCGTCACTGTCCCCTCCGCCGTCGACCCCGCCACCCCCAACTACCACACCCTCGCCGCACTCTTCTCGATGATGCCTCAGCCCAACTGGGACAAATCCATCGTCAACAACGCCAGCGTTGCCACCATGCACCGCCTCGCCTCGCAGGGCCTTGATCTTGGCAAGTGGTTCACCCAGCCCTGCATCATCATCATCGGCCACATCGAAAAAGGCCCCACCCCCGTCCCCATCACCATCGACGGCGACCCCTGCCCCACCGAAGGCCGCACCGTTGTCCGCTGGGTCTACCCCCTCGCTTCCGCTCCACCAAAGTTCAGCCGCCCCGCGGCGAACACCCCCGCCCCCCTCGGCGGCACCGCAGGTGATTCAACCAGCAACGAACCAAACTGAACCGCAAGCGGCGAAAGCGCCGCACGCAAAGCACAAAGTACAGATCACAAAGCACAAATCCGAAAGCAGCAAAGCAGCAAAGCAACAGAGCAGCACATCAATCCCCCCGCTTCCTACACCCTATCCCCTACACCCTATCCCCTCTCTCTTCATCTCCCGCATCCCTCCGCGCTCTCCGCGTTCTCCGCGGTAAATCCTTCCGAATCCGGCTCCGCGCCTCCGCGGTGAATCAACCAAAGAGCAAACCATGCCCCCGATGATCGAAACGATCAACCTCTGCAAGGAATACGGCGACCTCGTCGCCCTCAACAACCTCAACCTCACCATCCAGGAGGGAGACTGCTTCGGCTTCATCGGCCCCAACGGCGCGGGCAAAACCACCACCATCAAGATCCTCGCCACGCTCCTCAAGCCCACCCGCGGCCAGGCCATGATCAACGGCCTCACCGTCGGCTTCCAGAACCGCCAGATCCGCCCCGTCATCGGCTACGTCCCGGACTTCATGGGCGCGTACGAGGACATGGTCGTCACCGAATACCTCGAGTTCTTCGCCGCCGCCTACAACATCCATGGCAGCCGCCGCCATCAAGTGGTCAAGGACGTCCTCGAACTCACCGACCTCGCCTACAAGGCCACCTCGGAAGTCAACGGCCTCAGCCGCGGCATGCAGCAACGCCTCAGCGTCGCCCGCGTCCTGCTCCACGACCCCAAAGTCCTGCTGATGGACGAGCCCGCCAGCGGCCTCGACCCCCGCGCCCGCATCGAGATGCGCGAGTTGCTCAAAGAACTCAAGCGCATGGGCAAGACCATCATCATCTCCAGCCACATCCTCCCGGAACTCGCAGAAGTCTGCAACGTCGTGGGCATCATCGAACGCGGCAACCTCATCTTCTCCGGCTCGGTCAAGGAGATCATGAAGCGCGCCCGTCTCGAGCACACCCTTCTCGTCGTCGTCGCGGAGCGCACCGAAGACGCCGCCAACCTCCTCTCCACCGTCCCGGGCGTCAAAAAAGTCAGCATCGGCGAGGAAGCCGCCCCAACCTTCGCCACCGGCACCAACGGCACGGCGTCGTCCGGGGGCGGCCTCTCATCCCAGGGCGCCACCACGGGCCGCCGCCCCGTCATCCAACTCACCTTCGAGGAATCCGCCATCAGCCAGTCCAGCGACATCCCCAGCAGATTGGTGAACGCCGGCTTCCGTCTCGTCAGGTTCACGGAAGAGGAAGTCAATCTCGAAACCGCCTTCATGCGCCTCACGCAGGGGTTGGTGCAGTAGCGGGGGGGCATCGGAGCCCACAAATCCGTCCGACTCCTGAATCCGACCGAGCCCTGAGCGCAAGCTCAGGTCCACCCCCCAAACCGCAACGGCCCCGATCCCGCCAACCGCACCCAAACTCAATCCTGCCGATCCCTCACATAAACCACCGCAGGCCCAATCTCTGGAAAAGTCCACAAGTACCGCGTGCTCCCATGATCGGTCCAAAGCCGGCGAAGCGGCGAAACAAGCCCACGCTCGCGCATTCGCCGAGTCGCCCAAGACTTGAACTCCCGCAGCATCACCTCGGGCTCAACGCCGCAAGCATCGACCACAACATGCACATGGTTCGTCCGCACGTTGATGGCGTGAAGGCACCACCCACGGAACGCCGCGTGATCGCGGACCGTCGCATCAACGACCGCCCGCTGTTCGTCCGTCATCACGAAATCCGGATGGTTCATCTTCGCCCTCCGACCCGCCTCCCGCGCTGCGTTCTCGGGAAGTAGTGGTGAGTTGACAGCGTTATGAGCGGGATCCACCGAGCCGCGAGCGTCGCCGTGGAGGCGAGTGCCGTAAGTCGTCCATGTGAGGAAGTACGCGAGGGGGTGATCCATGACGACGCGCGATGTTGGCGGGATCGATGACGTGAGGCGTTCGCACGGCGGACCTGAGCTTGCGCTCAGGGCTCGGACGGTCCAACGCACATGGCGACCGCGGGCATCCGTTTCATCCCCCCAGCATACCCCGCAACCAACCCCCAACTCCCCGATACCATCTCCACCAAGCCCGCCAAGCGGGCCATCTATCCCTCTAACCACCCGCCTTTCGACAACCCGAAACGCCTCAGACCAAAGGAGCACCCGATGAAACTCCCCCGAACCCTCGCGGCACTCGCCGCCCTCGCCTTCGCCGCCGCCGCCATCGCGGGCGACGGCGACGCCGCAAGAGCCAAACCCAAGGACGCCCCCCAGCCACCCAACGAGTTTCAGGGGATGCCGATCCCCTACCCCGTCATCCCGCTCGCCGACACCGTCGACGATTACCACGGCACCAAGGTCCCCGACCCCTACCGCACGCTCGAGGGCGACGCCACCACCGACCCCGTGGTCGCCGACTGGGTGCAGGGCCAGAACAAGATGACCAACACCATCTTGCGCCGCATCCCCGAGCGAGAGACGATCCGCGCCCGACTCACCAAACTGTGGGACTACGAGCGCTACTCCGCGCCCTCCAAGATCGGCACCCGCTACGTCTACTCCAAGAACTCCGGCCTCCAGCCCCAGTCGGTCATGTACGTGCAGGACTCGCTCACGGCTGAGCCGCGTGAACTCCTCAACCCCAACAACTTCTCCTCCGACGGCACCGTCGCCCTCTCCGGCACCAGTTTCACCCAGGACGGCTCGCTCGTCGCCTACGGCACGTCCTCCGGCGGCTCCGACTGGGTGCAGTGGCAGGTCCGCGATGTCGCCTCCGGCAAGGACCTCCCCGACATCATCAAGTGGACCAAGTTCACCCAGCCCGGCTGGACCCTCGACAACAAGGGCTTCTACTACGGACGCTTCGAGGAACCCAAGCAGGGCGATTCCAAACTCCAGGTTCTGAACAAGAACCAGAAACTCTATTTCCACAAACTCGGCACGCCGCAGAGCGAGGACAAACTCATCTACGAGCGCCCCGACGAGCCCGATTGGGGCTTCTCCGCCTCCGAGACCGAAGACGGCAACTACCTGATCCTCTCGATCAGCAAGGGCACCGACGACAAGAACCAACTCCTCTATCTCGACATGAAAGCCCTGGGCGACAAGACCCCCGGCCCCAAGGACTTCGTCTCGCTCGTCGATTCCTTCGAGGCCGAGTACCAGTTTCTCGGCAACGACGGCGCCGTCTTCTACTTCAAGAACAACCTCGACACCCCCAAGGCCCGCGTCATCGCCATCGACACCAAGAACCCCGCCAAGGCCAACTGGAAAACCATCATCCCCGCCGGCGAAAACGTCCTGCAGGGCGTCGGCATCGTGAACAACCAATTCGTCGCCACCTACCTCAAAGACGCCGCCACCCTCGTCCGCGTCTACGACATCACCGGCAAGCCCGTCCGCGATGTGCAGTTCCCCACCATCGGCTCCGCCGGTGGCTTCGGCGGCCTCCGCACCGACACCGAGACCTTCTACTCCTTCACCTCCTTCACCTACCCGCCCACCACCTTCCGCTACGACCTCACCACCGGCGTCAGCACCCAGCTCAAGCAGGCCAAGGTCGACTTTAACCCCGCCGACTACGAGACCAAGCAGGTCTTCTATTCCAGCAAGGACGGCACCCGCGTCCCCATGTTCATCACCGCTAAGAAGGGCCTGAAACTCGACGGCAACAACCCAACCCTCCTCTACGCCTACGGCGGCTTCAACATCCCCATCACCCCCGCCTTCTCCGTCGCCAACCTCGCCTGGATGGAAATGGGCGGCGTCTACGCCTCCGCCAACCTCCGCGGCGGCGGCGAGTACGGCGAAGAGTGGCACAAGGCCGGCACCAAACTCAAGAAGCAGAACGTCTTCGATGACTTCATCGCCGCCGCCGAATACCTCATCAGCGAGCGCTACACCAGCCCCCAGAAACTCTCGGTCATGGGCGGCAGCAATGGCGGCCTGCTCATCGGCGCCGTCATGACCCAGCGCCCCGACCTCTTCGCGGTGGCCATCCCCGTCGTCGGCGTCCTCGACATGCTCCGCTTCCACAAGTTCACCATCGGCTGGGCCTGGAAGGACGACTACGGCTCCAGCGAAGACCCCGAAGAGTTCAAGGCCCTCCTTGCCTACTCGCCCCTCCACAACCTCATCGACGGCGTGAAGTACCCCGCCACCTTGATCATCACCGGCGACCACGACGACCGCGTCGTCCCCGCCCACTCCTTCAAGTTCGCCGCCAGACTGCAAGAGGCCCACAAGGGCGACGCCCCGGTCCTGATCCGCATCGAAACCCGCGCCGGGCACGGCGCCGGCAAGCCCACCGACAAGCAGATCTCCGAGACAACGGACCGTCTGGCCTTCATGGTGAAGTACCTCGGCATGAAGCCGACCCTTCCCGCCGTCCCGCCCGTGGCCCCGGCCAACCCCGACGGCAGCAAGTAATCGATTCACCGTGCCACGATGCGGACCCTTCTGAGGGGCCGCGTCGTGCTCTTGGAGATCCAAACACTCCCGATCGCCCCTTCGCCGCCGAAGGGGCGTTTTCATTTCTTGAGCAACGGCCCAAGATACCGCCCCGTGAAACTCGCCTTCACCTTCACCACGTCCTCGGGCGTGCCCGAGGCGACGATGGTGCCGCCGCCTTGGCCTCCCTCGGGGCCGAGGTCGATGATCCAATCGGCGGTTTTGATCACGTCGAGGTTGTGTTCGATCACGATCAGCGTGTTGCCCGCGTCGGCCAGTCTGTTCAGCACGCCCACGAGTTTTCGCACGTCCTCGAAGTGCAGGCCGGTGGTGGGTTCGTCGAGGATGTAGAGGGTTTTGCCGCCGCTGCCCGTTCCGGGGGCGCCGTCGATGGCCGAGACCTGGCCGAGTTCGGTGGCGAGTTTAATGCGCTGGGCCTCGCCGCCGGAGAGTTGGGTGCTGGGCTGGCCGAGGGTGATGTAGTCGAGGCCGACATCGTGCAGGCACTTGACGAACTTGGCGATCTTGGGGTGGTTCTCGAAGAACGACACCGACTCTTCGACGGTGAGCGCCAGCACGTCGGCGATGCTCTTGCCGCGGTACTGCACTTCCAGCGTTTCGCGGTTGTAGCGGGTGCCCTTGCACACCTCGCATTCGACGAAGACATCGGGCAGGAAGTGCATCTCGATCTTCTTGGTACCCTGGCCCTGGCACGCCTCGCACCTGCCGCCCTTGACGTTGAAGGAGAAGCGGCCGGGCTCGTAGCCGCGGATCTTCGCTTCCTTCGTCTGCGAGAAGACGCGCCGGACATCATCGAACAGGCCGGTGTAGGTGGCAGGGTTGCTCCGCGGCGTGCGCCCGATCGGCGTCTGATCGACTTCGATGATCCTGTCAATGTCCTTCAGCCCGGTGATCTTGGTGTGCTCGCCGGGCTTGACGCGTGAGCCGAGCAACTGCTTCTTCGCCGCCAGCAGCAGGATGTCGTTGACAAGCGTTGATTTGCCCGAGCCCGAGACGCCGGTGACGCAGACGATCCCGCCCAGCGGGAACGCGGCGTCGACGTTTTTGAGGTTGTTCTCGGCGGCACCCTTCACGACGATCGCCCGCTTCTCGCTCACTTTGCGGCGCGTGGCAGGCACGTCGATCTTCATCCGGCCGCTGAGGTACTTCCCGGTCAAGGAATCCGGGTGTTTCTCGATCTCGGCGGGCGTGCCTTCCGCGACGACCTTACCGCCGTGGACGCCCGGGCCGGGGCCGATGTCGAGGACGTGGTCGGCGTGGCGGATCATGTCCTCATCGTGTTCGACGACGATGACGGTGTTGCCGATGTCGGTGAGGTGGCGGAGGGTGCGGATGAGGCGGTCGTTATCGCGCTGGTGCAGGCCGATGGTGGGCTCGTCGAGCACATAGCACGCGCCGACCAGACCGCTACCGACCTGCGTGGCGAGGCGGATGCGCTGGGCCTCGCCGCCGGAGAGCGTGGCGGTCTTGCGGTCGAGCGAAAGGTATTCGAGGCCGACGCTGGCGAGGAAGCCCAGGCGGGATTTCACTTCGCGCAGAATGGGCTCGGCGATGTGACGCTGCTCGGCGGAGAGGGTGAGGTTGTCGATGATGCGCCGCGCATCGGCGATGTTCAGTTTGGAATAGTCGGCGAGGTTCAGCCGCTTGTCGGCCTGTTTCGCAGTCGCCCAAAGCCCGTTCCGCTTCCGCTCTTCCATCACCTTCGCGGGCAGCGTCTCAGTGCCTTCGAGCGCAACCGCGAGGGCCTCGATCCGCAAGCGATCACCGAAGCACGTCTTGCACGGCGTGGTGCTCATGAACCCGCTGAGCCACTCCTTCACGCTCTCGTTCTCTGTCGTGCCCCACCAGTGGGTGATGTTGGGGATCACGCCCTCGAACTTGGCCTTGGATTTCGCCTTGTCGTCGGCGTTGGTGCCGTGGAGGAGGATGCGGAGGGCGTCGGGCGGGAAGGCCTTGACGGGCTGGGTGAACGAGACGTTGAACTCTTTGCAGAACTTGCGGAGTTGGCGGTTGAACCACGCCCGCACCGGCCCGTTCTTGGCCCAGGCCACGACCGCGCCCTCTTCGAGGCTGAGTGAATCGTTGGGGATGACGAGCGACTCATCGAACTCCATGAGCGTGCCCAGGCCGTCGCACTCTTTGCACGCGCCGAACGGGGAGTTGAAGGAAAAGAGGCGGGGTTCGAGTTCTTCAAGGGCGCACTCGGGGTGCTCGGGGCACGAGAACTTCTCGCTGTAGACGGTGTCGCGCCAGCCCCCTTCGGAGGCCGGGTCCTCGACGGAGATGATGACGACGCCCTCGGCCATCTTCAGCGCGGTCTCGACGCTTTCGACGAGGCGTTGGCGTGCCTCAGGTTTCACCACAACGCGGTCGATCACGGCCTCGACGGTGTGCTTTTCGTAGCGGCCCAGGCCCAGCGGGTTTTCGCCGCCTTTGGTCAAAACTTCGCGGACATCGACGATGGCGCCGTTGACGCGCGCTCGCACCAAGCCCTGCTTCAGGAACCCTTCGAGAACTTCCTTATGGAAGCCCTTTTTCGCACGGACGACCGGCGCGACGACCATCAGTTTCGTGCCCTCGGGCATGGCGCTGACGACGTCGGTGATCTGCGACGGGCTGCTGGAGGCGATGGGCTTGCCGCAGCGCTCCTTCACGCTGCCGTCTTTGTTGAGTTTGGTTGGTGCCCAGCAGGTGGGCCTGCCGCAGCGGGCGAAGAGGAGGCGGAGGTAGTCGTAGATCTCGGTGCTGGTGGCGACGGTGGAGCGGGGGTTGTGCCCGCTGGTGCGCTGCTCGATGGCGATGGTGGGGGGGAGGCCCTCGATGTCGTCGATGTCGGGCTTTTTGAGTTGGTCGAGGAACTGGCGGGCGTACGCCGAGAGCGACTCCATGTACTTCCGCTGTCCCTCGGCGAAGATGGTGTCGAAGGCGAGGGAGGACTTGCCGCTGCCGGAGAGGCCGGTGATGACGATGAGGCGGTCGCGCGGGATGTCGCAGTGGACGTCCTTGAGGTTGTGCTCGCGGGCGCCGCGGACTCGGATGAAGCGTTTGTATTCGGAACGCCCCCCGGATGTGGCGGAGGCCGCATTGGAGGAGCGGGGGGCGGCGACGGGGGCGGCATCGCTCATCGATGCGTCCGCTCCGGCCCGTTTCGAGCGCGGCTTGGGCTTCGGATCGGGCTTGGTCTCGATGGTCGCGGCGGGGTTGGTGGAGCGTCCTTGCTTGCTCATCGTGGGCACGTGGTTTCTCTCTCGCTGGGTCCGAGGGGGCTTGCGTGAGGGAAATGGTAGGGTGCAGGTTGGGCGGTGTCATCTGATGCTCAAGGTGGGCAGAGTCGTCGCATGAGCCCATGATCGGTGGGGCAGGCTTCCAGCCTGCCCGCCACTGCGGATGGCAGGCTGGAAGCCTGCCCCACCGTCTGAAGGTTCTACGAACGCGAGACCGTGTGCACCATGTTGATGACCATGGCGATGATCGAGCGGAGGGTTGAGGCCTCGGTCAACTTTCTGGCGAGTTCGGCGCGGGCCTGTTTGGACTTCTCGAAGTCGAAGGGCGTGGTGTCGAGGGTGCCGCTGTCGGTGAGCGGCGCGAGCGATTGGCGCAGGGTGCTCTCGATGTCGATTTGGTCGGCGTTGTGCGAATCGAGCAGAATGGACTGCTTGGCGATGAGGGATTGGGAGACGGCGAGTTCGGTGAGGGCCGTGGCGAGGGTGGCGCGGTCTTCGGGGGTGAGGGGGGTGGAGTCGTTGGTGGTGAGCCAGGTGGCGAGTTCGGTGGGGGTCATGGGTGGTCCTTTGATCTTTTGAAAGGGTGATCGCTCGCCCGTTTCATGGGCGAGGTGGTTGCGGGGTGCGGGTACCAGACGCTGCGCGTCTGGCAACCATCGCGGGCCGCTTTCAGCGGCTCAGACGCGAAGATTCAGACGCGATGACGATGAGTCGGTCAGGGCTTGGCGGGCTGGGTGATGCGTTCGAGGAGTTCGCGCCATGCCTGGGTTGGTTCGGCGAAGGCCGGGTCGTCTTCGGGGCTGGCTCGGGTGGCGAAGTCGTCGAGGGCGGCGTTGGATTCGGCGGCATCGTCGAGGAGGCGGAGCACATTTTCGCGGCGTGCGCGCAGTGATTCGTTGATGAGGGCACGGCTGCGGGTCGCTTCTTCGAGCGGGGCGAGGCGGGCGATCATGGACTCGCGCACGGGGCGGCCTTCGCGTTTCATTTTCAGCGTGAGCGCGTAATCGCTCAGGAAATCGTGGGCCTGCTCGCGGGTGAGGCGGCCCAGACGGACTTCGGTCAGGAGGGCGGAGCGGGTGTCGGGATCTGCGAGGTCTCGATCGAACGCGGCGAAGTCGGGTTCGAGCGCGGGGATGATGTGCCCTTTGGCGATGAGTTCGCGGTGGGTCTCGCCTCGCAGGAGGGTTTCCCGCGCGGCCATGGCGGCGGCGACCTGGGATTGGAGGAGGTCGAGATCGTGCTGGTACGCCGCGCGGACGCGGATGAGGGCTTCGCGCTGGTGGACGATCACCGGTTTGGCGGCGCTGGGGGCGACGCAGGCGGGAAGGAGAAGGCACGACGATGCGATGGCGAGCACGCAGAGCGTGCCCGCGCGGGCAGGGAGGATTGACATGGACCCGGACTCCGGAAAGAGGTGAACGAAACGTGAGACGATTCACCTGAAGTATGACACGGCGGCGATGGCTTGCAAACGCGGCGGGGGCTTGATGCGCGAAAATGTCGAGAAAGTCAGGGGGAGTGACTGGGTTTGCGCGCGCCGGTGTGGTCAGTGTGCAGTGACAGGCGATGCTCATCAATCTGAGACAGCATTGTCATGGGCATGGATTATCATCATTCTTCGTTCGCCCATTTCATGGGCGATGACGACTCCGAGGGGCCATGACCAGACGCTTGCTCGCCTTGCTCGCCGCGCGTCTGGCAACCATCGTTGGCCCGCTTTGCGGGCCTCGGAGTATCGAAGTCGTCGCTCCTGGGAGATGGCGAGGTTGGTGGCATGGTCCACTGTGACTTTGGAAGCACTGCATCGACGCCCACTTGGAGTCTGCGTATTCGGTGTCAGCGCTCATTTTGAATCGAGGAGCACTGAAGTCGTTGCGGACAACGACTTCAGTGGCACGGGTGATGTCGCGGCGTGGTTGTCGGGATCACTCGCACGCGCGGCGCATGAACAGGTCGAGGTAGCGCTCGATGAACGCGTCGACGGCGCCCGCGGTGGTCTGGTGGTCCATGCCCCAGATGTTGACCACCGGCTCGATGAGGTCGATGTCCATCTGGACGGTGAGGACGTTGGCGACGGTGAAGACGCCGGGGAGTTTGTCGGTCAGGAACGCTGACAGAGCGTTGACGCCGGGGCCGCCGATGCTGACGGCGGGGAGGGTGCGGAGGTCGTCGTTGTTGAGGTACCAGACATCGGAGCAGACGATCACCTCGGGGCGGGGCAGGTTCTCGGCTTTGCCGCTGGCTTCCCACCATTCCTGCATCCGGGCCTTCAGGCGGTAGGCGAGCGGGCGGTCGGCGGCCTCAGCGCGGAGGTGGGCACCGGTGACGACCAGCACGCGGTGGGGCGAGGTGTGGTCGGGGGGGGTGAGGTCGAGTTCGACGGTGGGCATTGGAAAAACTCAAATCAGCAAAGCATCAAAGCAGCAAATCAGCAGTGAGGGTTGGGCAATCGTGGCGGCTTGTTCAGCGTTTTCCGGCGTAGATGATGAAGTCGGCTCGGCCTTTGTCCTCGTCGGGGATGGTTGATGGGGCGTCGGTTTCGATGAACGAGACGGTGATGGTCCGTGTGCCGGGGCGTTGGGCTTCGAGAGCCTGGACGAGACCGCCGCGGTGGTCGCTGTGGAAACGGCCGACGACGAGCACCGCAGGTGTGTTCCCGGCGTCGACCAGGCGGGCGACGGTCTGGCTCATGGTCCAATCCCAGACGGACTGCGAGCGGAACATGTCGTCGTGCTGGCGCGGGCCTTCGGACAGGGCGGTGCCGCCCATGACCTTTTCGAAGTCGTCGCGGTAGCGTCCTTCCGGCAATGTGTCGGGGATGCGGAACATTTCCTGCTGGCGGGGGTTGAGGGCGCGGAGTCGGTCGAAGCCCTCGGTGCGGGCGAGGCGGACGTAGCGGCGCGGGGCGTTGGCGGCGATGACGGGGCGATTCTTTGCTTTGGCCGTACGGACCATCTCGCGGTGCCCGTGCGGGAAGTTCGCGGAGTCGTCGGGTGCTTCCGCTTTGGCGGTGCCGGCCTTGCCCGAGGCCTTGAGGAACCCGGCCTCGTCGGTCACGCCTGTCAGGAAATCGTCGAGGGCGTTCTGCTGGTCTCGCTCCCAGAACTCGAGTGCCAGGGCGGGGCCTTTGGGAGATGAGGTGGGCGTCGAGGCGAGGTCTTCCCAGATGGCGGCGGCGACGGCGAGGCCGGTGGGGTGCCCGTGGTTCTCGCCGAGGATCACGGCGTCGGCGCGCGAGGCTTCGGCGATGAGTTCGTTCCAGGTGGTGGGGCGGGCGTCGGCGCGGAAGACGGGGACCTCTCGCGGTTGCCTCAGTACCCGAGGCTCCTGGGCGGCGTGAGGGGCGGGGCCTCCGCTGGTGGCGCAGGCGCCGAGCAGGGAGGTAAGGGACATCAGGAGCATGGCGAGCATCGGTCGGGGCATCGCGAGAAGGTACCCGAGCCGACGGGGCGGGATTGCCCTGGCTCGGTGAGCGGGTCGTGCGGCGGTGCCCCGTGGTTCGCGGGCTGGTTGAACGCTTCACCAGTTGGGACGGCACGGTTCTCGCCGTCGGGGCCGATTGTCGGCTATTCTCCCCCGATTCCCCGGCGTCCCGACCCTTTCCGGGCGCGACGGCGGGGGCGTTGGTTTGTCATTGCCGAGCCGCGGCTGGCTCGCATGTTGTTTTCTCGACTGTCGTCGCCCCCGGCTCTCGGACCCCTCTCATGGCCCACCACAAGTCCAGCGATCCAAACGTCTTCATCCTCCCCGACCTCGGCGAGGGCGTCCACGAGGCCGAACTGATCTCGTGGCGGGTCAAGCCAGGCGAGACCGTGGAGGAGCATCAGGTCGTCGCCGAGATGGAGACGGACAAGGCTCTGGTTGAGGTGCCCAGCCCACGGGCTGGGGTGATCGCGGAACTCAACGGCAACCCCGGGGACATCCTGAAGGTGGGGACGATCGCTTGGACGTATGTCGGGTCTGGCGCGGCGGCGAAGCCTGCGCCTGCTCTAGCCCCTGCGAAGCCCGCACCCGCGGTGAGCAACGGCAGCCGCCCGGCGGCCAAGAGCGAAGAGCGCGAGGACGCCGGGACCGTCGTCGGCACCATGTCGGGGTCGCTGGGCGCAGTGACGGCGGAGGCTGGGAAGGCCCTGGCCACCCCCGCCGTGCGGCGAATCGCCCGTGATCTGAATGTTGACATTGACACGGTTCCGGGAACGGGGATCGGCGGGCGCGTGACGGAGACGGATGTTCGTGCCGCGGCGTCGGGCGGCGGTGGGGGAGCCGCAAGGGCGACCCATTCCGAACCCGCTCCGGCCTACCGCGAACCCGCCCCCGCCCTCGCCCCCGCCCCCGCGGCACGTCGCGTCGACATGCCCTCCACCAGCGTGCCGCAGCAGGCGATCATGCCGGCTCGTCCGCCGGTGCTGGTCCCTGCGGGCGACGGCAACCGCATTCCCTTCCGCGGCGTCCGCAAAACCATCGCCAACCGCCTGCGCCAGAGCGTCGACCGTGCCGTGCACTTCACCGTGATGGACGAGGTGGACGTGACGGACCTGGACGATGTCCGCAAGCGCACCAGCGCGGCGAGCGGCGAGAAACTGTCGTACCTGCCGTTTGTGGTCTCCGCCGTGTGCCGGGCGCTAAAGAAGTTCCCCGCGCTGAACGCGATTGTGAATGATGACGCCGAAGAGATCGTTCGGCACAACGTCGTCCACATGGGGATCGCGACCGACACCGAGCAGGGGCTGACGGTGCCGGTGATCCCGCAGGCCGATGCGCTGGGGGTTCTGGAGATCAGCCGGCACATCGCGGAACTGGCGCGGATGACGCGGGACCGCTCGATCCCGCGCGAACGCCTGAGCGGCAGCACGTTCACGATCTCGAACGTGGGGTCGTACGCGGGGCGGTTCGCGACGCCGATCATCAACTACCCGGAGGTCGGGATTCTGGCGGTAGGGCGGACGCGCGACGCCGTGGTGGTGCGGCGGGGTGGCATGCACATCGCCAAGGTGATCCCGCTGAGCCTGACGTGCGACCACCGGTGTGTGGATGGGGCGGAGGCGGCGCAGTGCCTGCAGTTGATCATGGATTTGCTGCAGTCGCCGGAGCAGTTGTTGGGGCCGGCGCGGTAAACTGACCCAGAGTGCATTGAAGCATCTGCAGTTGACGCATGCATGCCAAGCGGCTTCGCTGGGTCATTTATGTTCCAGATACCGATCGTTCCACCACCTGACCAGCTGGAAGTGCTGGTCCATCGTGACCCATGTCGTGTTGTCTTCGTCAAGTGGATCGCCTCCGAAGATAAGGGGCGTGGTGTACCACTTCAGCCTTCCCGCGAATCGGACGTCTGATCTGATCTGTTGAGGATTGATCGGAGCATCGAAGAGGGCCAAGTGATTCACCGAGAGCGGGACCGTTGGTACGGTGGCAAGTCGACCATCTGGTCCCTTGACGAAGAAATCGTCCCACCCTTTGAGGCCAACGATGATGTGGCCCGCGAGGTACCTGTCCACGCCGTACTGAGCCGATGCGGCGGTCGTTTCGGTCTCATCAAACAGAATCAGGTAGTCATCGCCGTGCCAACCTTCAAGCATGATGCACCCTTCCGCGAATCGGAGACTGGATCAGGTTCCGAGGACTGTCCCATCCGCATTGAAAAGACGGAGAAGCCCAAGCAGTTACGAATGAAATGCGCAGCCGTACGACGCTTCAGCGTATCGGAGCGCGAGTCACAGTGTGAGAATCGTCACTCTCCAATCCGACCCCGCCCTACCATTCTTCGATGAAAACGTTCTGGTCCATCATCGGGTTCTTGGTCATCGCCACGGCGGCGGTGTGGGTGGTCAATGGGGGGGCTTTCAAGAGGGGTGCAACGCCATCACGCACGGCGGTGACTCCGCAGCAAGCGGAGACGCCTAAGCCGGATCCGTTGCCTGCCCCTAAGCCGGCTGTTGTCGTGCCGTCCACGGCGAGTGTTGGGGCGGCGTCAAAGCCGGAACCCGCGAATCCTGCGAGCGAGCCGGTGCCGCAGGGGCACAGCCCGTATCACGGGGCTTCGGCGACCTCCTCGGCGACGGCCGAACCCGCCAAGCCCGCCGACAAAATCGCCTCGAACTCAAACCCGCTGATGCAGTTGCCAGACCTGCTCAAAGGCAGTGAAACGCCAGCCGCGAAGCCCACCACCGAGGCCTCCAAGCCCGCGATCCAAAGTCCAACGGCACCGGCTGGCTCATCCGCCGCCAAGCCCGAAGACACCGGCCCGAAGTTCACCCTCGGCCCCGCCACGGAGGTCAAGCAGGAAGAGGATGGCTGGACGCGGCTGGACGGGAAGTATCTCGTGCGTGGCACGGGCACCGCCTCCGACCCGTTCATCGTTCCCTGGGAACTGCTGGTCTCCGCCAGCGAGTCGTACCGCCCGCGGTCGGGGCTGAAAGAAATGCCGCGGCGTGTGGCGGACCTCAAGGGCAAGCACGTCCGCGTCACGGGTTACGCGCTGTTCCCGCTCATGTCGCTTGAGACCACCGAGGTGCTGCTGATGCGGAACCAATGGGATGGGTGCTGCATCGGAGTCCCCCCAACACCCTACGACGCGGTGGAGGTGAAACTCGCGAAGCCAGCGGACCGCAAGGACAGCCTGGTGTCGTTTGTGACACTCGAGGGCGTGCTCGACGTCGACCCGTACGTCAACCGGGACTTCCTGCTCGGGCTGTTCACGATGTCGGAGGCGGCGCTGGTTCAGCCGGCCAAGGGCAAGGACGCCGACAAGGGGCTGTGAGCCGGGGCGGCCATGAGCCTCATGGCGCGGTAGCGTTTGGCCAGGTGGCGCAGGTCGGCCAGACGGGCGCACAGCGTCGCCGAGGCGATCATCTTGTGCTCGGCGAGTTTGGACTCGGGCAGCACGCGCGCGATCACCGAGGCGTTGTCGATCCACGCGACGCGTCGGGAGTTCATCGGGTTGAAGGCGAAGTTCTGGTCCATTGGCGTTCCACGCTCCTTGCATTGCGGCGGTCGCTGACGTGCTCAATCAGACGATCCGCGAGACATCCTGTCTCTTCCGCATTCGAGGAAGAGCATACCGCAAGTTCCACCTGAAAGGCGGGAATCGCGCGTGCGGACGAAAAGTTCTCGTTCTCGGGCGTGGGGAGATTGTGGGTTATCACAACTGTTCAGGGGAAGGGCTTGACGGCGGTGCGGAAGGGCAGTTGTTCGCGGGCGTGCGGATTGTGCCGAAAGGCCCGAGAATCGGGCGCGAAAGGGATCAAGGCGGGAATCGCGTGCCGCTGATGGCGGACCAACCCCGGGGGGCGGGCCGACATCAGTGCTGCTCGTTTCCCGCGCACATCGGCACTGCTGTCTCGGCGGACCGATCCAGCAGTGGCACGGGGGAGGCCTCGTGCCGCAGTGGTTTCGGGCTTCGACCCCGCGCATCAACCCAAGGCTACACTCCGCCCCATGAAGAGTGCTGTGATTCGATGGTCGGTCGTCGCGGTCGCCGCGCTGGTGGTGGGTCCGGTTGCCGGGTGGCTCACGGGGATGCTGCGCGCCCCAGACGGCGGGACCGATGCGACCGCGCTCCTTTCCACGTCGCCGGTGCTCGGGCTCGCATGCACACTCGCGGCGATCCTCATAGCGGTGCTGTACGGGCACCTCGCCGCGAAACTCCTGAACTTCAAGTGGGGCATGCTGTGCGCCGGTCTGATCGTCGCGTGGGCGGCGTGGCAGTCGGGGCGGGCCGATGCAATCATCCGGCGTGTGCAGGGGCCTTCGGCGTTGTGGGCTCTCGCCGCCGAGGGGCTGGTCTACGGCGTGATCGGCGTGATCGCCACATGGTTCATCACCCGCGCCTCCGACCCGCGAGCGGCGGGTGTGGACGGCGACGAGGGGATGAAGCAGGACTCGATGAAGGCCGCGGGCGTGGCGGTGCTGGCTGGTGCCGTGGCGGCGTGGGGCGTGGCCCGAAGCGAGATGGTGGGCCAGACCTTCGCCGCCGCCATCACGGCGGGGGTGGCGGGGACATTGGTGGGCCGGATCGTCGGGCACCGCGCCTGCGTGCCCGCGTCGATGCTGGCGCTGCCGGTGCTGGCGGGGGTGTCGCCGGTGATCGCCGCCCTCATGCACGGGCCGAACACGCTGGAGGTGATGTACCACGGCAACCTGTTTGCCCCGGCCCGGATCATGCCGCTGGACTGGCTGGCGGGGATGTTCATCGGGGTGGCGGTGGGGGTGTCGTGGGCGGGGTCGATGGTGGAGAAGCACGCACCCGATGGTGCCGGTCAGACGGCTTGAATCACGCGGTTTTAAGGGGTTCACGCCAGATTTCAAGAGTTTCTGAAACTATTCCGGTGCGCCCGGCGAAGTGCGGGGCATCCAAAGGGTGTCGCGTCGCACCCCTACAGTCCTTCACAATCCGATGACCACCACCACCAAGCCCACACCCGTCGCCCTCAAGTCGCCCGCAGCCGTCGCCTCGGCCATGCCCGACGTGCAGGGGTCGTCCGATCTTCGACGCGTCGCCATCGACAAGGTCGGCGTCAAGGGCGTCACGTACCCCATCACCCTGCGCACCAAAGACGGCGGCACCCAGACCACTGTCGCCAAGATCAACATGTACGTCAGCCTGCCCCACCACAAGAAGGGCACGCACATGAGCCGGTTTTTGGAGGTGCTGAACCAGCACGCCAAGCCGCTCACGCCGGCGTGCATCGGCGTGGTGGCCCGCGAGATCAAGACCAGGCTGGAGGCCGAGGAGGCCCACCTGGAGATTACCTTCACTTACTTCATCGAGAAAAAGGCCCCCGTCACGGGCTCGCCGGGGCTGATGGACTACCAAGTGACCTTCACGGCGACGGCCAACGGCACTACCGATTTCATCATGGGCGTCAAGGCTCCCGCCGCGAGTTTGTGCCCGTGCAGCAAGGAAATCTCGGCCTACGGCGCCCACAACCAGCGCTGCGAGATCGAGGCCCGCGTCCGCTTCGACGGCGAGATGTGGATCGAGGACCTTGTGACCCTTTTGGAAGGCGCCGCGAGCAGCCCGGTGTACGCCGTGCTAAAGCGGCCGGACGAGAAGTTCGTGACCGAGGCGGCGTACGACAACCCCAAGTTCGTCGAAGACATCGTTCGGGACCTCGCGGTTTCGCTGCAGAAGCAGCCGAACCTGCGTTGGTACTCGATTGCCAGCGAGAACTTCGAGAGCATCCACAGCCACAACGCGTACGCGCAGATCACGCGGGATGTGAGGCGGTAGAGGCCGGTGGGGCGGGCTTTATGCCTGCCTTCGGCACTCTGAGGACGGCAGGCTGGAAGCCTGCCCCACCAGTTCTTCCCGGTCATGCGTAGCATCCATTTGGGTCGATGAAAAGACCCGAAAACACGGTGCCACCCATGGGGATTTCGACGGCCATCCCGAGCATGTTCATCCGGCGGCTGATGCTGCTGGGGGTGCTGTTTCTTTGTGCCGTGGTGGTGCTGGCGGGGCAGTCGTACCGGCTGACGGTGGCGCAGGGGGACAAGCACCTCGAAGTGGCCGAGGGGCGGCTGGTGCTGGAGAAGTGGACGCCGACGGTCCGAGGCAAGGTGCTCGACCGCAAGGGGCGTGTGCTGGCACTCGACAAGCCGGGCTTTGACGTGATGGTGTCGTACCCGGTGATCTCGGGCGAGTGGGCCTACGACCAGGCGATGCGTCAGGCCCGCAAGGAGAACCGGGCGGGGTGGTACAAACTGACGCCCGCCGAAAAGGACGAGATTGCAAGACGCCTGCTGCCGCCGTACGAACTGAAGCAGATGGAGGTGTGGACACGGCTGGCCCGTGTGCTGGGGATGACGCGGGAGGAGATGGACGAGAAACGCAACGCCATCCGCGCCAAGGTGCAGCGCACGGTCTCGAGCACCAAGATGCGGTGGCTCACCGAGCGCATCGAAAAGTTTGGCGCCACCAACGACCGTGGCGAAGAGATGACCATCCGGGATGTCGACCGACCGGTGTCGGTGGAGCGGGATTCGTTCGCCGTGGCGACGGGGGCGAGCGAGGACAAACTGTTCGAGTTGCGGCGGATCGAGAGCGACCTGCCGGGTGTGGAGGTTTTGGAGAGCGCGGTGCGGGTGTACCCGTATGAGTCGATGCTGGTGACGCTGGATAGCACGCACTATCCGGAGGCGATCAAGGGTGACCTTGCCGACCAGTTCGTGGTCCAGGTGAAGGGTGTGGCGACGCACGTGCTCGGTTGGATGCGCGGCATCCAGGCCGAGGACCTCAAGTCGAACCCGCGAAAAGACGAGGTCACCGGCGAACTCAACCGCGGGCGGTACATGGACCGTGATACCGTCGGCGCGTCTGGCGTTGAGGCTTCGATGGAAAAGACGCTGCGGGGGTTGCGGGGTGTTCGTCGCGAACACCTCGACACGGGCGAGAAGGAAGTCGAGGCCGCCGTGCCGGGGGCGGACGTGGCGCTCACGATTGATGTGAATCTGCAGAGCCGGGTGCAGGCTTTGATGTCGCCACAGTCGGGGCTTGGTGCGTTCCAAGAGTGGCACAGGAGCACGGTTGCCGGACAGATCCAGACAATGCTGGCCGGGACTCCGCTGAACGGCGCGAGCGTTGTGCTTGATGTTGAGACTGGTGAGATCCTGGCGTTGGTATCGACGCCGAGTTTCACACGCGAACAGATCCAAGACGATCCTGACAAAGTGTGGAGGGACCCGCTCACCTCCGCGTTCGTCAATCGAACTATTGCAAAGCCGTACCCTCCCGGTTCCATCGTCAAGCCGTTGATGCTCTGCTCTGCGGTCACGCAGGGTGTGCATTCGCTCAGCAGCCGGATCGATTGCCGTGGCTACCTCTACCCCGAGCACCCCACGCTGTACCGGTGCTGGCGTTACAAGCAGGGGATGGGCAATCACACCGATTTCTTTGGTGAGCCCCTCGACGGAGCGCAGGCGATTGCCCAGTCTTGCAACATCTACTTCTTTACGCTGGGACGGGCGCTCAACGTGGACGGCGTGCGAAAGTGGTACAGCGCGTTCGGCGTCGGCACCCCATTCAACCTTGGCATCGGATCCGAGTGGCCCGGGAGCGCGCTGAACAAGTTGCCAGGAAAGAACGGCAAGATCGAACCTCCACAGCTCCAGGACGCCACGTTCATGGGTATTGGCCAGGGGCCGGTCGACTGGACCCCGCTGCACGCCGCCAACGCCTACGCCACCATTGCACGGGGGGGCGTCTGGATTTCGCCCAGAATATTCAAAGAGTTGGTGCCGTCCGCACACGATCTGAAACTGAATGCCGAAGCCGTTGAAGTGGCGATGAACGGGCTGTTCATGTGTACCAATGACATGAAGTACGGCAGCGCCGCGGGTCTCGGGATCAAGATTGGTGACACCATGATCAAGGTCCCGATGTTCAACCACCCGGACCTTGACGTCCGAGGCAAAACCGGCACCGCCGCCGCACCGAAACTCTTCGCCGATCTCGACGACGACGGCGACAAGGAACTGGCGCGTGAGGGCGATCACTCGTGGTTCCTCGCGATGGTCGGGCCCAAGGGCAAGACGCCGAAGTATGTGATCGCCACGGTGATGGAGTACGCCGGCAGCGGCGGGCGTGTGTCGGGGCCCATCGTGAATCAGATTATCTGGGCGCTCAAGGCGGAGGGGTACCTTTGAGCCGTGTCGACCGATCGGAATCGGTGGGGCAGGCTTCCAGCCTGCCTTCTTTTTCCTGGCAGGCTGGAAGCCTGCCCCACCGGGGAGAGGGCCTGGTCCGCCTGCGTGTGCAAGGGCGGCTCGCGCTGCTCCACGCCGGGTGGGTGGTGCTCGCGGCGTCGATTGCGCTGGTGGCGGTGGGGGTGTACTGCATCGATGTCGCTTCGGCGCTGCGGCCCGAGGCGCTCGCCGCAGATGGGAAGAAGCAGTTGATGTTCGCGGTGCTGGGGCTGGTGATCGGGATCATCTGTGCGCTGCCGCATTACCGCTGGTGGCTGTGGCTGACGTGGCCGCTGGCGGCGTTGTCGGTGATCCTGCTGGCGGTCCTGATCGTACCCGGTGTGCCCGCGAGCCTTGTGACGCCGCGCAACGGGGCGCGGCGATGGATCGATCTTGGGGCTTTCGACCTTCAGCCCGCGGAAGTTGCGAAAGTGGCGTACGTGCTCGCCACGGCGTCGTACCTGCGATATCGCCAGAACCACCGGACGATCATGGGGCTGATCCCGCCGGCGATCATCGTGCTGGTGCCGATGGTTTTGATCGTCGTTGAGCCTGATCTGGGGTCGTCGCTGCTGTTCTTGCCCGCGCTGGTCGCGATGCTGGTTGCGGCGGGCGCGAAACTGAAACACCTCGTCGCGGCCAGCAGCATCGGGGTGGTGATGGCGGGCGTGGTCGCTGCGGCGAGTTTGTTCTTTGCGGCGCGGGGCGAGTACCCGCTGCTGCGGAAGCACCAAGTCGACCGCATCCAGGCGGTGCTTGATATGGCCAGCGGCGATGACCGCTTTGCCGATGACCGCGGGTTCCAGGGGCGACAAGCGGTCACGCTGGTGGGGGCCGGTGGGTGGGCCGGTCACACCGACGACCGCAGCCGGGCGCTGATCCACTTCTCGAAACTGCCCGAGGCGCGGAACGACATGATCTTCGCGGTGTTCGCGAATCGCTTCGGTTTCGTCGGCGTTCTGGGGCTGCTGGGCCTGTACTCGGCCTGGGTGCTCGGGGCGCTGTGGGCCGCGGGACGGTGCAAGGACGCCTTCGGGCGGCTGGTGGTGGTCGGCTTCACCGCGATCATCGCCACGCAGGCGCTCATCAACATTGGCGAGACCACGGGCGTGATGCCCATCACCGGGATGACGCTGCCGTTTGTCAGTTACGGCGGGTCGAGCATGCTGCTGGGGTTCATGATGGTGGGGATCATCTTCTCGATCTCAATGCGCCGGCCGGACCACTTCTGGCGGCGGAGTTTCGAGTTTGACGACGGGCAGTAGAGACCGTGAACCGGATGGTCATCCGGCGGGTCGGCGGAGATCGAGGCCGGAATGGAAAGGGACACTTATGCTCCGGGTTTCTAACTTGTTCAAGATCCTCATCCAACTGCTCAGCGTGATTGTGGCGATCCTTCTGGCCGGACGAGAGTTGGCTTGGTTTGTCAAAGTCGGAGCGCACACGCGGATCGAGTGCGCCGAGCAGGCGATCAAGACGTTGGAGTCACGCGGAGTGCTCAGGTTCGCGAGTGACGCGGAGCGGGGCGAGCACTTCATGGCGGTCTACCGCGAGGTCACCAAGTCGTGGGTGGACTCGGCGTGGACACTGCCGCTCAGCACGGCGCTGCTCCTGCTCACCTTGTTGTCGTTGATTCTGACGGTGCTGGCGATGCGCGACGCATCCCGTGCAACGAAGTCCGCTTTGTAGCCGGGAAATCCCATCCAATCGCGGGGCTCTCCGTTTGCAATACCCCGGCGAAGACGGGACATTGGTGGGTAGATTTACCCATTACCCTCCCAAACCATGATCAATCCAAACAATCTCCGCACCATCGCGTCGGCAGTTCTCACCTCGCTCGCGCTGACCGCCCCAGCATTTGCCGCCCCGGGCGGGTCGAACCCCACCCCGATCGTCATCAACGACAACGCCAACGCGTCGCTGTACCCCAGCACCATCGATGTCACGCTGTCGTTCCCCATCACCAACGTCAGCGTGAGGCTGATCGGGGTGCAGCACACGCGGCTCTCGGACCTTACCGTGCTGCTGGTCTCGCCGGCGGGGAAGAAGGTGCAGTTGATGGCGAACGTTGATGGTGCGGTCCCGATTGCGCAGGACGTTTTCTTCACCGAGCCGGGCGAGTGGATGAACGGGCAGTCGATCCAGACGCCCCGGTCTTTCCGTCCGACGGTGGTTGGCGCGCCGGTCGAGTTGCCGGCCCCGGCACCCTCGCTGCCTTACTCCACGAACTTCGCCTCGATCATCGGTGACAACGCTTTGGGCACGTGGTCGCTGTATGTCCGTGACAATGTGACCGGGAACTCGGGATCGATCGGCAGCGGCTGGGGCATCGGGTTCAATAGCCCCTCCAACACGCCGTTCCTGCCTGAGTTCACTTACCAGGGGTTCATCACCAACGCCGGGACGCCCGTCACCGGCGTACGCGACATCCGGCTGGAGTTCTGGTCCAGCCCCTACAGCACCTTTGGCGGCGACAACCAGGGTTCGTACACCGCCTCCAACGTGCAGGTCACCAACGGGCGTTTCTCGGTCACGATCCCGCGTGAAGCGACGTATCTCACGGACGACCGGCAGTTGTTCGCCGAGGTGGGGGTGCGTGAGCCGGGGGCCGGGTCGTTCACGGTGCTTTCGCCGCGCCAGCAGATGACGGCGACGCCCTATGCCATCCACGCGGAATCGGCACGCCTCGCCGATTTCGCCACGGAGGTGCTGAGCGTGCCGTGGGGCAGCATCACCAACGTCCCCGGGAACATCCTCAACCCCTTCAGCCCTTGGTCGGCGGGTGCCAACAACTCCATCTTCAATAACAACCCCGGCAACGTCTCCATCGGTGTGACCGACGGCGCCTCGAAACTCACCGTGCAGGGCACCATCGAGTCCCGCACAGGGGGTTTCAAGTTCCCCGACAGCTCCACGCAAACTTCCGCGGCGTTCGTCGGTGTCGCGTCGGGGGGCTTCACGATTGATCCTCCCAGCATCGCAGCAAACAGCGAAACGACCGTTTCGATCACTGTCGGCGGCGCGACGCTGCTGGGCAGCGAGGTCGTGCTCGTCTCGCCGCAGAACGCCCTGCCCGCAAACGTCAGCATCGGCTACGCCCGTGTGTCGGCCAGCAGTCAGGTTCAGTTCACACTCCGGAACAACACCGCGGCAGCCGTGAACCCGCCGTCGAACATCTTCAACGTCCGCGTGATCCGCTAACTGGCGTGCTCCAAGCGGTCGCCAAGATTCGGCCACGCCCGAGAAACAGCACGACTGGCTGACCTCAGCAACGCGCCGAAAAAAACCGAAGTTGGCTCGCCGAATTCGCTTCAGAACCGATGCACGATGCTCGGTATGACGATTCAATAGGGGTGATGCCAGCGGCACCAGCATCTCGCTCTGCCCCCGAAGCGATGCCCCTCAAACAGGGGCCGCAGGTGGCCGCGCGCCCTCGCGAGCGTTCCAAGATGTGGTCGGTCTTGGTATGGCTGCCGGTGATCGCGACGGTGATCCTCGCGATTTTCGCGGTTGTTGAGACGTACGGCAAGATGCACTGAATTGGCGCGGATTCCCGCCGTTCCACCTGAGTCCGACTGGCCGCGGGCGGACTCCGGTGCTTTGTCGTTGCGCTTTGTCCAAGAGAAACGGCACTGGAGTCAACGCGAGGACGCGTCGCCTCCAATGGCACGTTTCAAGGCGTCTTTGCTGGCGGTCGGGGTCCGGTGGCGATCACCGCAGCGCGTTCGCCACCTTGTTCAGCGCCTCACCGATCTGCTTCACCTGCGTCTCGTTCAGCCCGGTGTGGACGGGGATGCAGAAGAGCGTTTCGGCCAGGCGGTCGGCCACCGGCGGGAAGTCCTTGACCAGTTTTTCGAACGCCGGCTGGCGCGTTACGGGGCGGGGATAGTGAATCGCCGTGGCCACGCCCTCGGCGTTCATCGCCTTGGCGAAGAGGTCGCGCACACTCGAACCGTCGGCGGGCTTGGCGAACGCCGTGGGGTCGACTCGCACCGGGTAGAGGTGGTAGATGCCCACCGCGCCGGCGGTCTCGGTCGGGGCGGCGAGGCCGGGGATGCCGGCGATCACGCGATCGAACGCCGCGGCGTTGGCGCGGCGCTTCACGTTGTTGGCGGGGAGGCGCTGCAACTGGCTCAAGCCCAGCGCGCCCTCCATGTCGGTCATGCGGTAGTTGTAGCCCACCTGGCCGTGGATGTACTTCTGCGTTTCGCCGTGGGAACGCAGCAGTTTGATCTGCTTGGCGAGGTCGTCGTCGTTGGTGGAGATGAAGCCGCCCTCGCCGGTGGTCATGTTCTTGGTGGCGTAGAGCGAGTACGTCACGGCGTCGCCGAACTCACCGAGGCCGCGGCCCTTGTAGGTGGCGAGGTGGGCCTGCGCCGCGTCATAGACGACGGCCAGGGCGTGATCAACCGCGAGTTTCTCGACGCCGTCGATGTCCACCGGGTTGCCGTAGAGGTGGGTGCAGGCGATGGCGGTGGTTTTGCTGGTGATGCGTCGGCGGGCGTCGGCGACGTCGATGTTGTAGGTCTTGGGATCGACATCGCAGAACACCGGGATGCCGCCGCGGGCGACGACCATGCTGACGGTGGCGATGTAGGTCCAGGCGGGGACGAGGACCTCGTCGCCGGGCTGGATGAGCGGCTCATAGGCCAACTGCAGAGCACACGTCCCGTTGGCGCAGGTCATCATGTGCCGGGCGCTGGTCTGCTTGCCGAACGCTTCTTCGAGGGCCAGGCAGTGTTTGCCCTGGGCGAGCATCCCCGAGCGCATCACCCCGACCACGGCGTTGATGTCGTCCTCGGTGATCTGGACCGAAACGGGCGAGATGGGCTTCTCGCAAACGGGCGTCCCGCCGTGGAGGGCCAGGGTCTTGGTGCTGGTTCCGGAAGTGGCCATCATGGTCATCGGCGGTGCTCCTGTTGGGTGGGGCGGAAGGATAGCGGGTTCGGTGGTGAATCGCAATAGAAAACGGCGAAAAGGTGGTTGTGCCGCATTTTGTGAGGTTGTTTCGGCGGCCCGCCTGAGAACGCCCTACGGCTCATTGCGACAGTTCAACGCGAATGCGGGTGGTGATTGGAAGGTCGGTTAGCACGGCATTCGCCCCCAGAGCGGGCGGAAGCCCGTGGCACGGCGAGGCCCTTGGCTCCAAAACCCCGAGATTTCGGCTTGCAACCGCTTACCGGCGCGTTAGGGTGTGGGTGGGAAGAGACTGTCGTCGGGAACCGTGCGCCCACCGTTTTGCGCCGCCGACGCCGTTGTCCTCTTCCTACCCAAAGGAGCGAGGACATGAAGAACCCCCGGAACATCACGAGCGTCACCACCAAGGCCCTCACGGCCGTCGCGGGCCTTGTCGCCTGCGCTGGCCCTGCCCTCGCCGGGGTGCCGCTTTACAACATCGTTGACATCGGCACCGTCAACGGACACGCCAACTCGCAGGGCTTCCGCGTTTCTTCCAACGGGGCCTTCGCCACCGGTCGCTCGCTGGGCACGCCCGGCAGCCTCGCCTACCGCTGGAATGTCGGCCCCGTCGCCGGCGGTGCCCTGGCCCTGCCCAACCTCGCATCCCCCGTGCGCAACTTCGGCGTCGGCAACGGCGTCAATGATCTCGGCTTCGTTGCAGGCACCGGCTCCGCCACGTCCTTCGGCTCCAACCCGCTGCCTCTGGTGTGGGACGCCGCAGGGAATGTTTCGCAGTTGCCCCTTCCTGCGGGCCAGACGTTTGGCCGCGCGAATGACATTAACAACGCGGGCGTCGCCGTCGGTTCGATCAACGGCGGCAGCCTCGAACGCGCGTCGTATTACTCCGGCGGCACCGGCACCGTCATCACCGCCACCGGTCCCGGCGGCACCATCATGACCACCGCCTTCTCGATCAACAACAGCAGCCAGGCCGCCGGTAACGGCATCGATCCGAACAACGCCGCTCGCAACGTGGGCCTGGTTTACGACATCACCAGCGGCACGATGACCGAAGTTGGTGCGCTGCCCGGAGCCAACGGTGCCCTCGCGTTCGACATCTCCAACGCCGGCCATGTCGTCGGCAGCAGCATGCTCAACCAGGGCTCCGGCCTTCCCTTCATCTGGACTAGCGCCAGCGGGATGACCGCCATCCCCCTCCCCGCCGGAACCAGCCAGGGCAGCGCCCGCGGCGTGAACAGCAGCGGCTGGGCCGTCGGCACCGCCTCGTCCGCCTTCGCCATCCCCTTCCTCTACGACGGCGACGCCACCTACCGCATCCAGGATCTCATCCCCGCCGGCACGGGCTGGGACCTCTCCACCAACACCTCCAGCAGCGCCCTGAGCATCAGCGACAACGGCGTGATCGTCGGCACCGGTGTGTTCAATGGTGCCGTGCATGCGTACGCGCTCATTCCTGTGCCAGCCCCTGCGGCGGGGTCGGCCCTTGTGTTCGGTGCAGTGGTTCTCGGATCGCGTCGTCGGCGGTGAGATGTCCCACAAACTTGGGAACAAATCTCAACCGACTACTTTTTTGCGAAAGTCGGTGGAGTTTGCTATTGCAGGCGTTCTGATGTGCTTCTACGCTGCGGTAGGCCCGCATGTATTGCATGGCCTATCGCTTTGTTCATGCTTCGCCTGCTCCAGGCCGCATACTCAAACCCAGCGAGGAGTTCACCATGATCCGGGATTCATCGCCGTCTCGTCTCTTCCTCTCCGCCGTTTTGTTCACTGCGGCTATCGCGCCGTTCGCCGAGGCGGGAACCCAGGTCGGCAGCGGCAGCGCGACCGTCTGGGGTCGCCCTACATCGTTCGTGACCTGGGACGTCGCGAGCGATGCGGGACTCGGCTTGGTGAACCTCGCGGAGGGACGCGCGCGCGACATGGCGTGGTGGAACGGACGTCTGTACTGCGGGGGTGCGAACGATGCGCAGGACGCCGGTCCCTGGTACTACACTCCGGGCCCTGCGGGCAGCCTCGCGTCGCCCAATGAGATTAATCTGACCTTCTCTTCTGGCGATTCCCGCCGCTGGCTCAACAACGCGACACTCGCGATCAACACCAGCGGCAGCGGCTTCGGCTCGTTCGCCGCGGGCTCGGTCGATCCAACGCTGACGCTCGTCGGCAGGTCCAGGTTCGCCCCTTCCGCCCCGCTCGCTTACACCGTTTCGCACAGCGGTAGCGTCGGCTCGATGAGCGGCACCTCGGCGCCGCCGTCCTCCGACGCCGCTTTGCCGGTCAGTCTGCATTATGACGCCGTGAGAGATCGATTCGTCTCGCTCGAGTCGCCACTGGGGAACCCGAGCCCGACGACGCTGCTCCGCACGTACCCGCACAGTGCGGCCGGCCTGCTTACGCCCGACACGTCGATCACGATCAACGAGAACGGCCTGAACGGCTTCGATCGCGTCAGCGCGGCGTTCGCCTCGCTGATCACCGGCGGGGCTGTCCAGCAGAGCGCGTATCTGACCGTCCGGCGCGAAGCCCTGGGGTCTGGTGGTGTGCAGGTCGAACTGCTGATGCTGTCGCCTGATACGGGATCGGTGCTTTCACGCACCGCGCTGCCGCTCCCGAGTTTCGCCGAATTCGATCCGTCGGTGTCGAAGGCCAGCGCGATCGCCGTAGACGAGGCGGGCGGCCGGGTGTTCGTGTCGGACTCCTCGGCGGCGCTGATCTATGTCCTGAGCGTGCCCACGCCCAGCGCGGGGGCGGGGTTGGTGATGGTTGGGGTGGTGGTTGCGGGTCGCCACCGGCGATGAAGTCGGCGGCGGGGTGGCACTGAAGCCGTGCCACTGATGGCGGCATTCCGATGCCGACATCAGTGCCTCTCGTCTCCCGCGTCATCAGCACTGCTGTTTCCGCAGACGGAGCCACCAGTGGCACGGTCTTGGTCGGACCGAGATGCCCCCTCACCCCGGCGGACAAACCGAAAACCCCTTGATCGACACCGCTTTCCGCTCACCCAAATCCAGCGTCATCACACACCCCGTCGCCGCGGGTTCGGCGTCGGCGACGTCCATTGCGATCGGCCGCTGCTGGGCCATCACCTGCAGGACCTTGTCGACATCGCGGCCCAGCACGCCGCGGCGGCTGCCGCACATGCCCAGGTCGGTCATCGCGGCGAGTTTGCCCTCGAGGATTCGCGCGTCGGCCGTCTGCACGTGCGTGTGGCTGCCCACCACGGCGACCACCCGATTCGGCCAGTGCTTCAGGCAGTGCCACGCCATCGCGATCTTCTCGCTGGTCGCCTCGGCGTGGACCTCCACGATCACGCTTGCGCCCGGGTGCTCGGCGGCGATCTGGCCCACCAGCGTGTCGACGCACTCGAAAGGATCGTTCGAGGGCATCGTGATGTTGTAGAGGCGGCCGAGCACGGTGAGAACAAACAAAGGTTGATCGTCGGCCAGTACGCCAGGCCGGTGCACGCGCGTGATGCGCTTGCCGGGGGCGCGTGAGGAGAGGTTCGCGGGGCGAGCAATCGGCTCGGCGGGGTCGTCGAGGATCGGGAAGATCTTGGAGTCTTTGGCCCAGTGGTCGCCCAGGGTGAGGGCGTCGGCTCCGGCTTCGCGGAGTTCGTGGTACTGGTCGGGGGTGAGGCCGCTGCCGTTCTTGGAGTTTTCGGCATTGACGATGACGACTTCGACGCCATGGACATCGCGCAGGTCCTGCACGGCCCGCTTGAACACGCGTCGGCCGGGGGTGCCGACGATGTCGCCGAGGAACGCGATGGTGAGCAGGGGCATGGTCGAAGCATACATGCACAACGTTGCGGCGCGGGTGCCGGGGTACGGCGTCTTCGCCGTGCCCCGAACGAATCACATTCGAGGCGCGGGGCACGGCGAAGACGCCGTACCCCGGCACCCATCACGACGCGGGGCTGCATCCAATGCTCGGCGCATACGAACCCCCAAACCCGACTGCACCGCGGCCGGGTCCCGATTTTCACTTTTCGTTTTTCGGTTTCAGATTCCCTACCCTCCCCCGTGTACCGCATCGCGATCCAAATGCTGCTGGGCGACAAGAGCAAGTACCTGTCATTGGTGCTAGGGCTTTCGTTCGCGGCGCTGCTGATTGCGCAGCAGGGGGCGATTTTTCTTGGACTGATGCAGCGTGCCAGCGGTCCGCTGCAGAACGTGGGGCAGCCGGACTTCTGGGTCGCCGACCCGGCCACGCGGTACATCGGGGAGGTGCGGCCGCTTGCCGAGAGCGACCTTCTGCGCGTCCGCTCGGTGCCCGGCGTGGCTTGGGCCGAACCGTTCTACACGGCGCGGGCCTTCTGCGAACTGCCGGATTCCACGTTCAAGACGGTGCAGATCTTTGGCCTTGATCGCACGACGATGATCGGCCAGCCGCCGATGATGATCGCGGGCTCGATCGAAGACCTCCGTATCCCCGACGCCGTGATCATCGAGGAATCCGCTATCCCTAAACTCGGCCACGTCGGCATCGGTGACACGCTCCGCCTCAACGACCAGCGGGCCGTCGTTGTCGGCATCTGCCGTGCCACTTCGGGCTTCGAGTCCAACGCGCTCATCTTCACCACCTTCGACAACGCCCTCCGCTACGTCCCCCAGCCTCGCAACTCCATCACCTTCATCCTCGTCAAGTGCAAGGACGGCGTCGACCACGCCTCCGTCGCCGCGGGCATCGACACAATCCCCACGCTCAAGGCCTTCACGCCGCAGGAACTGGAACGGCGGAACACCCAGTTCATCATCGCCGAGACTGGTATCGGCATCAATTTCGGCATCACCGTCATGCTCGGCTTCATCGTCGGCGTGATCGTCTCGGCGTCGATCTTCTACCAGTTCACCGTCGAAAACCTGCGCAATTTCGCCGTGTTGAAGGCCGTCGGCGCCCGCTCGCGGTTGCTGATCGCGATGATCCTGCTGCAGGCGGGAATCGTGGCAGTGGTCGGCTTCGGCATCGGCGTCGGCCTTGCCGGCATTTTCTCGTGGGGGGCACGCAGGCCGGGTGCCGAACTCGCGGCGTATTTCCCCTGGCCGCTGCTCATCATCTCGTTCTTCGCGATGCTGATCTGCGTCGGTGCGGGCAGTCTGCTCAGCCTGCGGCGTGTTCTCAGCCTCGAACCCGCGATGGTGTTCAAATGAGCGAGATGAACGGGCCGCAAGATCAACGGGTGCCGGGGTACGCGTCCCCGCGTGCCCCGTCGAACGCACCGAATGGCGTACATCCGGAGCGGGGCACGGCGCAGACGCCGTACCCCGGCACCGTGGCCCTTCGCCCCTTGGCCGTCCGCCTCGAGAATGTCACCAAGTCTTTCGGCGTCGGCAAGATCGCCGTCCACGCCCTCCGCGGCGTCTCCATGAAGGTCCACGGCGGCGAGTTCGTCATGCTCGTCGGACCCTCCGGCTGCGGCAAAACCACGCTCGTCTCCATCATCTCAGGCGTACTCGATGCCGACACCGGCATCGCCGAGGTCTTCGGTACCGAGTGGAAGTCCTTGTCGCGCGACCGCCAGACCATGCTCCGTGGCGAACTCGTCGGCTTCGTTTTCCAGCAGTTCAACCTCATCCCGACGGTCACTGCCATCGAAAACGTCGCCGTCCCCCTGCTGATCCGCAAAGTCAACCGCGGCGAAGCCCTCGACCGCGCCGCCGAGTGCCTGAAGTCCGTAGGCCTCGGCGAGCGCACCCGCGCCCTCCCCAGCCAACTCTCCGGCGGCATGCAGCAGCGTGTGGCCATCGCCCGAGCGCTCGTGGGCAAACCCCGCATCCTGATCTGCGACGAACCTACCGCGGCCCTCGACGCCCGCACGGGTCAACAGGTCATCGAACTCATCAAATCCGGCACGCGCGAAGGTATCAGCGGCGGATCGGAGGCCTCAACTTCCGGGGGGCGCTGCGTCATCATCGTCACACACGACAACCGCATCTTCCACCACGCCGATCGGATCGAAGAGATGGAAGACGGCCGCATCAAGGCCACCGTGAGCGACCTGGTGATGGAAGAATCCCGCCGCCAGCACGACTACACGGCGGACCCGCGCGACGAGAACGATGAGTAGGAACGGTGGGGCAGGCTTCAAGCCTGCCATTCTTGAAGGCCGGCAGGCTGGAAGCCTGCCCCACCGGGATTCGCCGCTACACTCTGCCCCTCGTTTCCCGTGAAATCTGGAGCCAAGTCCATGCAGACGCTGTCCGTCGAACACGCCATCAAAGCCATTGCCAGCCCTGAACAGGTCCGCGTCCGGGGGTGGGTCCGCACCCGCCGCGATTCCAAGGCCGGCATCTCGTTTGTCGCCATCAACGACGGCTCGTGCTTTGACAACTTCCAGATCGTCGTCCCGTCGACCGTCCCAAACTACACCAGCGAAGTCCTGCACCTCACCACCGGCTGCTCGGTCGAGGCCGTGGGCACCATCGTCGCCTCTCAGGGCGGCGGGCAGGCCGTCGAGATGCAGGCCTCGTCAATCACCGTGCTGGGCATGGTTGAAGACCCCGACACCTACCCCGCCAGCGCCAAGCGCCACACCTTTGAGTACCTGCGCGAGGTCGCCCACCTGCGCGTCCGCACCAACACCTTCGGCGCTGTCGCCCGCGTGCGGAACTGCCTGGCGCAGGCCGTGCACCGGTTTTTTCACGAGCGCGGCTTCTTCTGGGTCCACACGCCGATCATCACCGCGAGCGATTGCGAGGGCGCGGGCGAGATGTTCCGCGTCAGCACGCTGGACGCCGTGAACCCGCCGCGCGATGCCGCGAAACCGGGGCATCCTGATTTCGCCCAGGACTTCTTCGGCAAAGAAGCCTTCCTTACCGTCTCGGGCCAGTTGAACGTCGAGACCTACGCCTGCGCCCTCAGCAAGGTCTACACCTTCGGCCCCACCTTCCGTGCCGAGAACAGCAACACGGCACGCCATCTTGCCGAGTTTTGGATGATCGAGCCCGAAATCGCCTTCGCCGACCTGAACGACGACATGGACCTCGCCGAGGAGTTCGTGAAGTACACACTGAAGGCGGTGCTGGCCGAGCGGATGGACGACATGAAGTTCTTCGCCGAGCGGATCGATAAGGAAGCGATCACGAGGCTCGAGCACGTGATCGCCAGCCCCTTCGAGCGCATCACCTACACCGAGGCCGTGAAACTGCTTGAAAACGCGGCGGCCAAGGGCAAAAAGTGGGAGTACCCGGTGAAGTGGGGAGCCAACCTCCAGGCCGAACATGAACGCTACCTCACCGAAGAAGTCTTCAAGCGCCCGACGATCGTCCGCGACTACCCCAAGGACATCAAGGCCTTCTACATGCGCATGAACGACGACGGCAAAACCGTCCGCGCCATGGACGTCCTGGTCCCCGGCATCGGCGAACTCATCGGCGGCAGCCAACGCGAAGAACGCCTCGACCACCTCGACCGCCGACTGGATGAAATGAAACTCGACAAGGCGGCGTACTGGTGGTACCGGGATTTGCGGAAGTATGGCACCGTGCCGCACGCTGGGTTCGGGCTTGGCTTCGAGCGGCTTGTGCTGTTCGTGACGGGGATGGCGAACATCCGGGACGTGATCCCGTTCCCGCGCACGCCGGGGAATGCGGCGTTTTGACGGGTTTGTTGTTCAAAAGGATGGGAGTGAAAAGACTATTGACTGGTTGTGCCGCTCCGGTATTAACGACGGCATGAAGCGCGATTGGCAAGGAAACGTTGCGGCCATTGTTCTCGGCGTGTTGATAGCTGGCGGCTTCGTTTCCGTCTGCATCCTTGCCGCTTGGCTCGGATCGCAGAAGTCTGTTGCCGTTCCCGCCGCAAGTATCGCTTCTCCCATGCCCGCTTACCCAAGCCAGCCTGAATCTGCTGGGAGCTCGCTGAGTCAGGCGATCTTTTCGTTTTTAGGTCTCGCCGTCGTGATCGCGGTCTTCCTAGCTGTCGGCTGGTTGGTCAATCAGTTTTTTCGAGGGGTGGGCGAGGCCGTGAGCGAAGTTGCGAATGCCGCAGACGCCGCACTGGCCAAAAGGTCAGCCGAACGGGCACGGGAGCAGACGCTTTCCAGTATTGAGCGTCAACAACGCATCATCGAGAATGATCAACGAATCATGCTGAACAACCTGAAGATCGCGAGCAAGATGTCCAAGCTCGACTCTCGATCTGACGGTGAGAGGTAGGTTCGTCGATGTTGGGCGGGTGGCCGGTCCATGCCACCCTACAGCAGAGGCCCGAACACGCCGGGTGCCCCCATGGGGCATTACCCGTGCCGGGTGCCACAATTGTCCGGGTCCGCCCGGAGAGTCGCGCGGCTCAACGCAACCCCCTCACCCACTCTCCATCCCCGCCACCGCCCCACGCAGCGCCACGATCATCGGCGGCAAATCCAACCGAACCGTCCGCTCCAACACCTCAAGGTCCACCTTGTCATACCCGTGGATCAACCGGTTCCGCATCCCCACCACCAGTGCCCACGGGATTTCCGGAATGCCCGCGGCGGTTTCCTTCGATACCCGATTGGCCGCTTCGCCGACGATGCCGATGAGGTGGATGATCGCCAGTTGAGTACGCCGGTCGCGGGCAAGGTCCGGCGCCGACAGGCCGTGAGCCATCTCGACCGCCTCCTCAGCGTGATCGAGCATGTGACGCAGGCGTGTCAGATCGTCATGCCGCGACATGGATGGGCCTCGCCTCGGCCAGAATCTGATCGCGGAAGTACCCGCTCAGGAACCCCGGCGTGTTGAGATCGACCCGCCGCCCGAGCATCGCCGAAAGTTCGTTCTCGATCCGCTGCAAACCGATCAGTCCCGGCACCCGGCCGGGCTCAAACTCGACCAGCACGTCCACATCGCTCTCAGGGGTGAAATCGCCGCGTAGGACCGAGCCGAAGAGCGATAGCCGCCGAATCCCGTTGGACTGACACATTTCGGCGATCCGCTCAACAGGCATCGGGATGGGCAGCGGCGTGTCCATACGGGGATCATAGTCGGTCAGCAAGGTAACACGGGTCTCCGACCCGTGTCGGCGGGGGCCGGGTGCCACGACGGACACGACACCGGCGCGGGCTGTCCTACTTCCGCCGTACCTTCTTCGCGGCACTCTTCGCTGCCGGTTTCTTCCCAACCTTCTTCGCAACGGCCTTCTTCTTCCCCGCCACTTTATTCCTGACTCCAGCCCCCCCGGAACTCTCCGCCTTCGCCCCGCCCCCCATCGCCAGATTCCGCTCATACGCCGCGACGTACCCCTTCAAGGAGATCCGCCGGAACGCCTCGCCGATCACTTCCAGCGGGACGTCCTCCACCTTCTTAAATCGAATGCACGCCTTGCCCATGTCGAGTTTCTTGCCCGTGGCCTTCCACGCGCTGGTGAACCACTCGCGCAGGGCCGTGTCGCCGTAGATGCCCATGATGTAGAGCGACAGGTGCTGCTTCTGCGAGGCCAGCCCGGCGAACGGCAGCGGCTGCTTGGGGTCGCAGTGGTACCCCGGCGGGAAGATCGCGTGCGGGATGTAGTAGCCGATCATGCCGTACTGCATACCTTCCTCGAACCCGCGATCGATGTTGTCGAGCACCACACGGCGCACCGCCTCCACGGCGGCCCGCCGGTCGGAGGGCAACGCAGCAACATACGCGGCGACGGTCGTGGCTTTGGATTGCATCGGCGCAGTTTAGCGTGAGCCATCTGTGGCCGGTGGGGCAGGCTTCCAGCCTGCCTCCAGAAGGATGAGGAAGACAGGCTGGAAGCCTGCCCCAGCGTTTCTTAGGCGTACGAGTGCAGCCCCGAGATCACGAAGTTGATGATGATCCAGTTGAAGAGCATCACGGCACAGCCGGCCACCGCCAGCAGCGCCGTCCACAGGCCCTTGTCCTTCACCTTGAGCCGTACATGCACGAGCACGAGGAACACCAGGAACGTGTTGAGCGCGAACACTTCCTTGGGGTCCCATCCCCACGGCCGGCCCCATGAGTGGTCCGCCCAGATCGCGCCCATGACGATTCCGGCCCACAGCATCACGAAACTCAGTTCCATGAGGACAAGCGTGGCGCCATCGAGCACCTCGCCAAGAGGCACGGCACGGCTCATCCGGGGGGCGATCCTGGTGGCACCGGCTTCCAGCCGGTGCTTCGCTTTTTCGGTTGCATTCAAAGAGGCGTGACCAACCGTTGACACCGGCTGGAAGCCGGTACCGCCCGAGCCAGCCGCCAGGTCCATCACCGCGTCGGTGCCGCCGAGTTTCGCGTACGCCGCGGGGGCTCCGAAGAAGCGGCCGACCAGATAGAGCGACGCCGTCACGGCGGCCATCGCGATCAGTGCGTACGACGCAATGATCACGTTGGTGTGGATGTACAGCCAGATGTCGTGCAGCACCGGCATCATGTTGCGGATGTTCGCGTCGAGTTGCGGCAGGTAGTGGGCGCTCATCAGCGCCGCCCCGCTGGCGACGCCCGCCGTGAGGGCGAAAAGGTTCCGCATCGCCGAGCGCCTTGCGAGGATTTCAAGAACGATCGCCAGCACTGTGCCGAGCCACACGCTGGTGGTCACGGCCTCGAACATGTTCGAGTTCGGCCATCGGCCCGACACGTACCACCGCAGCATCACCGCCCCGGTGTGGAGAAGGAAGGCGACCGTGAACGCGCCGAGTCCCGCCGCACGCGCGCCGTCCCACTTGTACGCCACGCTCATCAGCAGCAGCACGACCGAGAGCAGGTAGATCACCCACACCCATGTCAGGTGGTTGAGTTTGAAGTAGACGCTTTCGGCGTTCAGCCTTTCCAACTTCGGGTACAGGCCCTCGTTGACCTCGTGCAGTTCCGCCGTGAGGTCCGCGATGTGCTTGTTCACTTCGGGAGCGTCCTGGGCTTTCCAGCCGCGGATAAGTGCCGACCAAGACGCCCGCAGCCGCCCTTGCAGTTCCTCGGGGATCGCCGCCACCAGTTCCGGCATCGTCGTATCGCCGGGGTACAACTCGTTGGGGCTGAGCCACACCGTCTTGGCGTCCTCCGGCCCCGGCGGCGGCGGCACGATGCGCAACTGGGCCGACAGCAGGCGCGGGTCCTTCAGGTGCATGGCCCCGCGGATGTCGTCGACGAACTTCGCCGTCTTGATGAGGTCGCGGGCCCAGGTGTCCATCAGCCGCTGCGCCTCGGGGTGCTCCAAGAGCGACGGCGAGATCATGCCCGTTTTGACGAACCCTTCGGCCCACGCCGCATCCTTCCCCGACGAAGCCAGTGCTGCGGCCAGGTCCGCACGCATTGTCTTGTTCTTAACGTACACCATGTCAGTGTCGTCATAAACCTCGGGCCGCGCCATCATGTCGATGTACGAGAACACCGGCGGGTTGCCGTTGATCTTGTTGGGCCCGCTGATGTACTTCAGCGTGAAGCGTGCGAACGACTCGAATGAGTTCAGCCGCCCGTCGGTATGGACCGCGAGGGCTTCGAGTTTCGCAAGATCGACCTGCCCGGCGAAGCCGTCCGGGGCCTTCGATTCGCGCAGCGACCCCCACGCCGCCAGCCCGGCGATCGAGGCCGCCAGCACCGCTCCGCAGATCCACAGCAGCACGTTCTTCATCGCCGCACGCTCCCTTCGCCGTCGAGCAACCCCGCCCGTTCACCCTGAGTCACCATGTGCCCGTTGGCATGCACCGCTTCATCGATCTCAGCGGCTCGCGACTTCGCGCCGCCGCCCATCTTGCCCGAAGCCACCGCCTCGGCGACCGCCCGTTCCTTCATTTTCCGCCGCAGGATCGGCTTGTAGTAGAACGCGTACAGCATCCCAAAGACCGAGAGGCAGCACCCCGCCAACTGCGTGTACACGCCCTCGCGGTTGCCGATGCCGACGCCCGTGTAGTTCAGCCCGCTGCTGCCGGGATCCCCCTGGGACCGCGGCATCCGCGGCGCATCCCAGAAACTCTGGAAGTACCAGAGCCGGTTGTGCGAGACCGGGTCGTTCGTGCTCATCGACATGCCCGGTGTCCAGCCACCCGGCGCCGCCGGGTCCTCGAAGGCCAGGACGCTCGTCCAGTCTCGGATCGAGCCCATCTTCCCCATCTCGAACCCGCCGACGTGGCTGGTGATCCTGAAGTCCTGAAGGGCCACCCGCTGCGGCAGCGGCATGCTCTCGCGTGAGAACAGCAGTTCCACCTCGCGCCCGTCATCGAACCTCACCGTCTCGGGCATGAACCGCCCCAGCGACGCGTCGCTGTGCCCGTCGTCCGTGTACGAGTAGCGGTGGAACGGCAGCCAGCGCGAAATCGTCTTCCCGGCGCGCGTGATCTCCACCTTGACCATGCTCAGCAGGAAGGCGCGGTCGATGTCCTTGTCGCGCTGCATGGTCGGCACGATGGCGGGTCTGTTCTCCACCTTCCCCGTCGGCGACCAATCGCGCAGCGTCATCGTGAGTTGGTCGTTTACTTCGACGGTGTCGCCGATCTTCAGCACCTGCTCACGCACCGGGCCGCCGGTGTTCAGGAGCACGCGCAGGCCGAGGTCGCCCGGGCCCGCCGCGAGCGTCACGGGCGACAGCATCGCGGGGGTGTACTCGGTGAGGATCGATGGATCGGGCATGGTCATCCCGTGCGCCCCGCCTGAGGCATCCGCCACGTCCCGTGTTCGCGCCGACACGTCCGCCACAAACCGCGTGAACTGCCGCTCGGGCGTCTTGAACTCCACCATCAGCACCGAGATGGTGTTCGCGTTTGGACCTTCTCCGCCGCCGTCGACGGCGAGATTGTCCGCCGAACCCTTGATCCGGTACGCCAACTTCCCGGGCACGCCGGGCACGTCTTTGAACTCGGTGCCCTCGGGGTTCTCGGCGTTCTTCAAGTCTTCCGGCGTGATCACCACGTCGTGGCGCACCGGCTCGGCACCTTCGACCCCCTCTGGCGCGGGCACGACGATCGAGAGTTTCCTCACGGCGGAGTTTCGCAGCCGCTCCAGCGCCTCACCGTCGTTCACCCAGCGGAACGCGACAAGACCCTGGGCCGCAGTGTTCGCCGAGGCGTCCAGTGCGGCCAAACTTAGCCGTTGCCCGCCCATCGTCTTGTTCACAAAGTCCAGTTCCGCAACCGGGAAGAGCGTCGCGCCGCCCTTGGCCGTGAGTTGCGTCTGCGGCACGGCGTACCGCAGATACCCCGTCACCCGCACCTGTGCATCCCGCAGGGGGTCGTTGGTCTCCACCGAGGGCACCGGCACCGAGAGCGACGCCACCGGCACCGGCTCGCCCGGCGCGGCCCACACCTCATCGATGCCCGGCACATAGTCGTTGTAGCGAGGCAGCCCACGAACCGCCCGCTGCGACCAGTCCTTCGTCCCCGCCGTGCGCGAATACAGCGCCCACGAATCCTTCAGCCAGAAGCGGTCCTGCGGCTCGGGGATGAGTTCCATCGCGATCGAAGGGTCGAAGATCGCTTCGCCCTTGGATTCCGCCTGCTTCTTGAACCGGCCCTTGCCCGGGATCACGTCCTCGGTGTACTGCGGGTAGCCGTCGAGCAACTGGCGGACGTACCGCTCGCCGTCGGGCTTCGTGACCGCGACGCTGACGCTGTAGGCCCGCTCGCCCTTGTGCTCGTCGGATTGGATGGGCCACTGTGGATTGATGTCGGCGATGACGAACGTGTAGGTGCCGCCCGGGGCGGGCACGTCCACGCGGTTCCCCGGCAGGGCCGGCATCGAAACGGGTTTCGCGGCCTCACCCGCATCACCCTTCCAACTGAACTTCACCGCCCGCCGGATCACCGTCGCGTCGCCTTCGACCTTGGTGCCGAAATAGACGACGCTGCCAACGCACAAAATGATGATCCCCGTGTGGATCATCCACACCCCGGCGTTCAGCCATGAAAGCCTGATGCGGCGCAGCGTGGTCACGATGATGTTGGCGCACAAGAGCCCGATCAGCGCGTTGAAGAACCAGGTGTGGAACCACTCGAACTCGGTCAACTCGAACACCCGCCACTGGCGCACGAACTCGATGTGCCAGTTCTCGCCGCGGAAGACGTTGAGCCCCGTGGGATAGAACAGGCCCGCCGACCCGATGGTCATGTAAACGAACAGGACGATGAGAATCGCGATCCCGAACCGAACGCTCGAAAAGACGTCGAGCACCAGCCGGGCCGGGGCGGGCCAGTGGTCGCCGAACCGACCCGGTTTCGGCGCACCGGCACGCGCAGGAGTGGGGGGGGTCTGCTGCGTGCGGCCGGCGGTCGGATGCGATGTGCTCATGAGGATTTCAGCGACACGTTTCACGGCGGCGATGCACCCATCGCACACCCCCCCGACCCGAACGATGGTAGGCGACACCGCATTGCATTTCGGCGGGGCGTGCTCCCGGCCTTCCTATGCCGGGACATGCTGCAAACGCCACGTCACTCGTACGTTTTCCCCCGGTGCCGCAGCCAGCCGCCCTCGCGCCGGCCACCCGGATCGTGGTGCGTCCAGTGGACCACGCCGCCGAGTTCGTTCCACTCGAACTCGCCCTTGAATTCCAGCGTGTCCCCCTTTTCGGCGGGCACGCGTGACGCGAGATCGATGTTGTGCGAGACCTTGACCACCACGCCGTTGTCGAGTTTGACGAGGAACCGCTGGTGACGCGCGCCGTCGTTGTCGTCGTCGAGGACTTTGACGATGTCCCCCGAGCACTCGACAAGGACATCCGAGCGTCTTTCGTCGAGGGCACGCTTGATCTCCGCCGCACACCCCCCGCTGGAGGAAGGCTTGGCGGATGGGGGTGACGCCGAGGAGCGGGCCGTTGCATTCGTCCCTGTGGCGTGCGTGCCCCCGCCGATCGAGTTTCCGTGTCGGGTCGTCTGTCGCTGGTTCCAGGCCCCGATGACGACGACGAGGACCGCGATGATCGCGCCGGTCGCTGTCATCCTTCGGCCCGGACGCCGCCGTCGGCGTGGCCCGCCGGGGATGTTGAGGTTCGAGAGGTCCATGGAGGGAGTATCCCCGAAAGCGCCTGAATCACGAAACGCCGTGCCTGGCGCGTACCACTGACTTGATTGTTCCCCTATCAAGTCAGTGCTCCCCGACCCCCGGACCCCCTCGACCCTCGGCAAATCGAGAGGCCTCACCCCACCAAAGGCTGCGAGTACGCCTCATAGATGCTCTCGATGACATCCTTCGACTTCACAAACGCCCCGACCACCTCGGGGTCGAAGTGCGTGCCCGAATCCTTGCTGATGATGCTGTACGCTTTTTCGAGCGGGAACGCTTCCTTGTAGGCGCGCTTGCTCGTCAGCGCATCGAACACGTCCGCCACCGCGCACACCCGCCCCTCGATGGGGATGTCCGTGCCCTTCAGCCCGCGCGGGTAGCCCGTGCCGTCCCACTTCTCGTGGTGGGTCAGGGCGATCATCTCCGCCGTTTTGATCACGTCGTTGTCCGAGCCGTGCAGGATCTGCCCGCCGATGGTGGTGTGCTTCTTCATCGCCTCGCGCTCTTCCGGCGTCAGCGGACCGGCCTTGGTCAGGATCGCGTCGGGGATCCCCAGTTTCCCCACGTCGTGCATCGGCGTCGCGAACAGCATGTCCTGGCACTTGCTCTGTGGAAGGCCCATCGTGTGCGCCACCGCCTCACAGTACATGCTGACCCGCTGGATGTGTGCCCCCGTGTCGTTGTCGCGGAACTCCGCCGCCGTGGCGAGGCGGAAGATCGTCTCCAGGTGCATCTTCTGCACCTGGGCCCGAAGTTGTGCGTTGCGCACCACGATGGTGGCCATGCTCGCCAGCGCCTCCCCCGTCTGGAGCGCGAGTTCCGGGAACGGGTTTGGATCGGCACCCGGCACCGGGCATGTCCCCGGGTCGCCCGTGTGGTTGATCGCCTGCAACACCCCCACCGGCGGCTGGCCGCTCACGCCGATCGGCAACACCAGCATGGACCGCGTCCGATACCCCGTCCGCTCGTCGATCGTTCGGTCAAACCGGTAGGGCGAACCTTCTGGGATCTCGTAAACGTCCGTGACCGCCAGCGCCTTGCCCTCGCGGGCCACAAACGCCGAGAGCGCTTGCCCGGTCAGGGGCATTTGTAGGTCCTTCAACGCCGGGATCAGCCGGCGCGAAACCTTCGGCGATTGCACCATGTCGGGCCGCGAATCGCTCTGCGTACACACAAACCGCAGATGATCCCCCTCAACCAGATACACCGCCCCGGCGTCGGCCCGGACCATCCGGCGCAACTCCCGCAGCAGGTCGTCCAGCACCACCTCCACCGGCCGATCCTGATTCAGCGTCGAGCACACCGCGAGCAGCGGCCCGATCTGGCACGACAGCGAGCCGGGATCGGCGAGAATAGCTTCGGGCGTGAGTTCAGACGGCGACATGCGGCAATCCTTGCAACAGGTAAACCAACAGCACCCCAAGCGTATCACCGGGCATCCCACAGGGCACCGGTCGCCGATCCAATACACTCCCCCCGCGTGCCAGCCGCAGCCGTCCAATTCGAGAATGTCACCTTCGCCTACGCCGCGGGCCAGCCACCGGCCCTCGAAGGCGTCACGCTCGAAGTCCGCGAGGGCGAACTCCTCGCCGTCATCGGCCCCAACGGCGGCGGCAAGTCCACGCTTTTGAAACTCATGCTCGGGCTGCTGACGGGCAACTCCGGCACCGTGACCGTCTTCGGCCAATCCCCGGCCCACGCACGTCACCACGGGCTCATTGGCTGGGTCCCGCAGCGCTCCGCCGCCATGCTCGCCTTCCCGGCGTCGGCCCGCGACGTGGTCCGCATGGCCGCGGCGTGGCGGGTCCCCGGCTTCAAAGGCGTCCCGAAAGACACCGAATCTCGCGTCGACCGCGCCCTGGAAGTTGTCGGCGCCTCCGAGTTCGGCAACCGCCCCATCGGCAAACTCTCCGGCGGCCAGGTCCAGCGCGTCATGATCGCCCGCGCCCTGGCCAGCGGCGCGAAACTGCTCGCCCTTGATGAGCCGACGGTCGGCATCGACGCCGTGGGCCAGCAGGCCTTCGCCGACCTCGTCCGCCGACTGCACAAGGACCTGGGCATGACCATCCTCCTGGTCAGCCACGACCTCCGCACCATCGCCGGCGGGGCCTCCACCTGCGACCGCGTCGCGTGCCTCCGCACCCGGCTGCACTTCCACGCCGCACCGATGGGCATCACGCCGCAGGTGCTTGCGCAGGTGTTCCAGCACGACCTCGCCGGCGTCTTCGGCGATGTCCACGTCGACGCCCACAGCGCCGCCGAATGCACCGTCCCAGGGCATGACCACGCTGCACCGACGATCAGCATCTCCGCCCCCAAGAGGCTCCAGCCATGAAAACCTGGGAATACCTTACGGGGGACATGGGCACGATCTATCGCCCCGCGATCATCGCCGCCGTGGCAATTGCGCTCCTGGGGGCAATCCTCAGCGTCCCGGTTGTCCTCAAGCGTCTCGCATTCATTGGTCAAGGCATTTCTCACGCGGCTTTCGGCGGCGCGGGCGTCGCGCTTGTCTTAGGACTTGGCGGCATTGGCACTTCAACCGCGACTTCACTCGGCTACCTTGCCGTCGTCGGGACATTCTGCGTTGCCACCGCGATTGCTATCGCTTGGGCCTCCGACCACTCCGCCTCCGCACGCGGTGTCGGCGCATCATTCCCGCCAACCGCAGGTGCCAACGGCCTCTCCCCCCGCGTCCGGTCCGGCGAAGCCGCCACCAGCGAAGACACGCTCATCGGCGTGTTCCTTGTCGCTTCGATGGCGCTCGGTTCACTCCTCACGAAATGGCAGAGCCGTCGGGCTCCTGGTTCCCAGATTCGCAGCGCCGAGCAAATCCTCTTCGGCTCGATTAACGACGTCGCCCCCCCCGACGCGATCATCGCTTGGACCGTCCTCGCCCTTACCCTAGCCGTCCTCCTTTACACCAGAAGATCGATGGGCTTCTGGCTCTTCGACGAGCCCGCCGCCGAGGCCTTCGGCGTCCGCACCCGCGCCCTGCGATACGTCCTCTTGGCCCTCTTAGGCATCGCTACCGTCACGGCGATGAAACTCGCCGGGGCCGTGCTCGCCACCGCCGTGCTCATCATCCCCGGCGCGGTCGCCCTGAAAGTCAGCGAGAAACTCTCCACCGTCGTTGTTCTGGCCTGTATCGTCGGCCTGCTGGGCATGCTTGGCGGCATGGTTCTGAGTTTCGAGATGGACTGGCCCCCCGGCGCGTGTGTGGTCACTGTCCTCGCAGGCCAGTACCTCCTGGCCACCGTCTGGGCTCGTCTCCGCGGGTGAACGCTCCCGCCGTTCGCGGCGGAGAAAACCCGCCTCACGGCGGCCCAAGGCAGGCCGGAACCCCCGGTGGAACCACCCACCCCCTCCCCCGAATAACTCCCCTGAACCATGCCCTTCCTCCTCGCCATCCCGTTCATGATCGCCGCCGCGGTGACAGGCCTGATCCTGTGCATCTCGGGCCTGCACGAGCACCGCCGCCGCGGCGGGACAACTTCGGACGCCGGCTTCGCTGAGACCCTCCGTGCCGTTCCCCTTCGCTTGGTCATCGGCCTCGACCTGCTCGACCTGGGCCTCGACATCTTCGCAACGCCGCTGGTCTGGTTCATGCTCGACAAGGCCGGCCTGAAGCCCCTGCGCAACGTCGCCGCCATCGAGGCCGTCATCCCCTTCACCCAGCCCATCCCGCTGCTGACACTCTGCTGGGCCGGCGTGCGGATCGGGGACACGCTCGGACTGACCGGTTCATCCGGCGGTGCCGCGGCCGTCCAAACCGCCCCGGCGAACGCCAACCGAAAGCGTGTCGAAAACACCGCCGGCCGCTAGCCAGCGTTTTCGTCGACCTGAGTGACCGGCGTGCAAACGCAGCCCCCCACGCCTCATCAGGAGTGCGCCGGCCAGTAGTAGTTCTCGGTGTACTCCGCCACCATCCGGTGCGTGCTGAACCGCGCACAAACCGACGACATGCTCCGTGCCATCATGCGGCACCAATCCTTGGGAATCCCGTCCTTCCCACGGTCATAGAACATCGGCACCACCCGCTTCTCCAGCGTCGCGTAGATGGCCGTCGCGTCGACGCGGTCCTGCTTGGCCCGGTCGGCGTATTCCGTCCCGTCGCCCAGCGCCCAGCCGTTGGTGCCGTCGTAGGCCTCGGGCCACCAGCCGTCGAGGATCGAGCAGTTGATGCCGCCCACCAGGCACGGCTTCATGCCGCTGGTGCCGCTGGCCTCCATGGGGCGCACGGGGTTGTTCAGCCACACGTCGCAGCCTTGCGTGAGCATCTTGCCGATGGCGGTGTCGTAGTTCTGCAGGATGAACACGCGGCCGCGGAAGTCCTTGTGCCTGGCGAACTCCGCCACCTGCTGCACGTACTCCTGCCCCGCCGTGTCCATCGGATGGGCCTTGCCGGCGAACACCAGTTGCACGGGTCGGTCGGCGTTCCCCATGATCTTCGCCAGCCGCTTGGCGTCCTTGAAGATGAGCGGGGCCCGCTTGTACAGGGCAAACCGGCGCGCAAACCCGATGGTCAGCGCATTCTCGTCCAGCCGCTCGTACAGCGGCATGAGGTCCTCGATGCCCTCGCCGTGATAAATCGCCTGCTCGCGCAGGCGCTGGCGCAGTTCCGAGATGAACGCCCGGCGGAGCGTGGCCCGCAGGTCCCAAAGGTCCTTGGCCGGGATCTTCTCCGCCTTGGCCCACCAGTCATCCCCGGGGCCCGCGCCCACCCACTTGGGCTTGAGGAACTTGTCATAGAACGGCCGCGCCTCGTCGGCCAGCCACGTCTCGCAGTGGATGCCGTTGGTCACGTGCCCGATGGGCACCTGCGCCGCCGACGCCGCGTTGTACGTCCGCGTCCACATCTTGCGGCTGGTGTCGCCGTGCAGAGCCGCGACGCCGTTGCAGTGATCGGCCAGTTTCAGCGCGAGCACCGTCATGCAGAACGGCTCTTTCACATCGTCCGGGTCCTCGCGCCCCATCCCCAGGAACTCTTCGCGGTCCAGCCCCAGCGCCTCGGGCCAGCCCTTGAAGTACTTCATCACCAGTTTGCCGTCAAACCGGTCGTTCCCCTCCGGCACCGGCGTGTGGGTCGTGAACACGCTCTGCGAACGCACCAGCGAGATCGCCTCTTCCAAATGGTGCCCGGCCTTGATCAGCCGGCGCACACGCTCCAGCGGGCTGAACGCGGCGTGGCCCTCGTTCAAGTGGTACACCGTCGGCTTCTGCCCCATCGCCTCGAGCGCGATCAAGCCGCCGACGCCCAGAAGGATCTCCTGGCGGACGCGGTAGTCCACATCGCCGCCCGAATACAGATGGTGCGTCAGTCGCCGGTCGTTGGGCTTGTTCCCCTCGATATCCGTGTCGAGCAGGTACACGTTGACACGCCCCACCGTCAGCGACCAGATCTTGGCCTTCACCTTCCCCGACCCGATCGGCACGACGATCCGCTTCCCCGTGTCCACCACCGGGATCGAACCAAAGTCCGTCGCGGGGTACATCACCCGCGTCTTTCCCTCCGGCGTGATCTCCTGGCGGTAGTACCCATACTTCCAAAGGACGCCGACGGCGACATAGGGCAGCCCGATATCGCTCGCGGATTTCACGTGGTCCGCCGCCAGCACCCCCAGCCCGCCCGCGTAGAGCGGCAGGCATTCGTGCAGGGCGTATTCCATGCAGAAGTACGCCACGAGCATCTTTTTCTCGTCCGTGTCGGCCTCGCGCTCGTACCACGTCTTGGCCTTCAGATACGCCGCGAGATCGTCCTCAACAGCCTTTAGCCGCGATGCGAACCCGGCGTCCCCCTCGATGAACGCCCGGCGCGTCTCGCCCAACTGGGCCATCGTGAGAATCGGGTTGTGGTTCGTCGAACGCCACAGCGTGGGGTCCAGAGACTCGAACAGCCGCCGCGCCGGAGGGTTCCACGTCCACCACAGGTTCCGCGCCAGGGCATCCAGGCGACCAAACACGGAACCAGCGGCACGGCGAGCGGGGCGGACAGTGGCTTTGGTAGACATGTTGACGGTGTCTTGGGCAGGCCCGATGGGGGGCAGGCGAGAAGAAAAGAGCCGGGAGCCGCAGAAAACCCGCGTCGAGGGCCCGGCAAGGCAGTGGGGGGCGCAGTATACCGAAAGGCTCTGAAGCCCCCGCCGGACCGCTTGCCACGTGCCCGCGAACCCGCGGCACACCCGCGCGTCCCAGCACGGCACACCGCCCGCACGCCCCGACCCACCCCATACCATCCCGAGCAATGCCAACGACCACCAACCTCCTCGCCGCCCTCACCCTCGCCGTTACGACGGCGGTCGGTCTCACCGCGTGCGAGTCCGCCCCTACGGCAAAGCCCAAGGAAGTCCGCGTCATCAACCGCGACGTCCCCGCCGTCCTGCGGGGCACCGTTGGAGCAGAGGCCTCCCTCTCGGGCGATGAGCCCATCGTCATGACCGGCTACGGCCTGGTTGTCGGCCTCAACGGCACCGGGTCCAACGACGTTCCCCTCGCCATCCGGTCGTACATGATCGATCAGATGACCCGCATGGGGGTCGGTAAGGAGCGCGGGAGTTTGCCCGCCACCAGCCCAGAAGCGCTCCTCGACGATCCCAACGTCGCCGTCGTCCTCGTGCAGGCGGTCATCCCGCCGGGGGCCCCCGAAGGCTTCAAGTTCGATGTCCGCTGCGACGCCGTCCCCGGCTCCTCCACCCGCAGCCTCGAAGGCGGCAACCTCTGGACCACCGAACTCCGCCGCGGCATCGCGGTCGCCGGCGGGCCCGCCACGCCGGCCCTCGCCCGCGTCTACGGCCCCATCTTCACCAACCCCTTCGCCGCTCCCGGCGGCGAGGGCATCGACCCAACCAACCAGCGCACCGGCTTTGTCCTCAGCGGCGGCACGCTCACCAACCCGTCGCCGTTGCTCCTGATCCTCGATAACCCGTCGCACTCCAGAGCCCGCGCCGTCACCGCCGCCGTCAACGCCCGCTACGGCAACGTCGCCCGTGGCCGATCCGAAGACGCCATCGAGATCACCATCCCGCCCAACTATCGCGACCGCCCCGGCATCTTCACCAGCCTCCTGAAGCACACCCGCATCGACCAGGGGTTCCCGGAAGAGGCCGCCAAGAAATACACCGACGCCCTCCGCGAGCAGCCCGAACTCGCCAACGAACTGTCATGGTGTCTCGCCGCGCTGGGCGAATCTTCGCTGGGTTTCATCCGGCGCTACTACAACGACCCGGAGTTGTACCCCCGCCTCGCGGCCCTTCAGGCCGGCGCGCGGCTCGGCGACCTCACCACCCGCCCGCACCTCGAATCCCTCATCAGCGCCGGCCCCTCGCCCACCCGCGCCCAGATGATCGATCTTCTCGCCGACCTGCCCAACGACCCGAAGGTCAACACTTTCCTGCGTGACCTGCTGAATTCCCCCGAACTCGATGCCCGCGTCGCCGCCTACGACGCGCTCGAAAAGCGCAAAGACCCCAGCGTCCGGCGACGCATGATCTCCGGCAAGTTCGAACTCCACTCGGTGCCGTCCACCGAGCCGATGATTTACATCACCCAGTCCAAGTCCCCGCGCATCGTCCTGTTCGGCGACGCCGACATGGCCCTGAGCCGCCCCGCCCTCGTCTCGGCGTGGGACGGTCGGCTCATGCTCGATTCCCCCGCCACGGGCAAAAAGGCCCGCGTGTTCTACAAGTCCGACCGCCCCGGCATCCTCCCCGTCACCGCGGAGGTCGATCCCACCCTCGTGGAACTGATCGAACTGTTCGCGAACAAGCCCAGCCCCCAGAACCCCGCGCCGGGCCTTGACCTTTCCTATTCCCAAACCGTCGGCGCCCTGTACCAGATGGTCAGCAAGGGCGGCGTCGCCGCGCCGATCGTCCCCGAACAGGACAAGATCGCGCTGGAGATGCTCCGCGCCCGCCGGGGCCAGGCGGCCGATGAACGCCCGGAACTCTCGGCCTCGGGCACCATCGAATCGCTGAACCCGACACCCGAGGCCGCGCTGGTCGCCGCCCCGGCCGAGCCCGCCGCCAACGCAAGCGAAGGCGTCGAGGTGAACAAAGCGGGCGAAGTGAACCCCGTCGCCCGCCCGCTTGATGAGGCCCGCGAGAAGGCCCGCAAGAAGTACGTCGTGCCCATGCCGCCGACCGAGGCGGAGAAGAAGCAGCAGGAGAAGGCGAAGAAAAAGAAATAGGCGGCGTCGAGTGTCGCAAGAGTGTGCCGCAGTACCATCCCCGCATGATCCTCGAACACCTCTCCTTCAAGGTCCGCCCCGGCGGCCAAACCGCCTTCGAGCGCGACTGGCTCCGCATCCGCGCCCTGCTCAACAACAACCCGCACTGCCTCCAGGTGCTGCTGCAGCGGTGCGTCGAGGACAACCGTCGATATCTCGCGCGGATCGAGTGGGACACCGTCGCGGGGCACATGGAGAGTTTCCGCGGATCGCCCGACTACCACGCCCTGCTCGCTCAGCTGAACCCGCACGTCGACGGGCAGGCGGAGATGGTTCACTTTGAGAACGTGACGCTGCCGGGGTGAGCCCCCCGGAACCGCGCCGGGCGCGAACGTGCCACGGGCTTCCCGTCCTCGGGATGCCCGTGCCGAACGGCCAGCCGCGGCGCGATTATCCGTGAGAACAAAGACACGGGCATCCGCCTCGGAAGGCGGAAGCCCGTGGCACGGGATTTCAGACAGGTTCAATGGGTCAACCTGATCACGCCGTCGCGGCGGCCGAGGCGCGGTCCTTCGCCGCACGGTCGGCCTTCTTGCGGGCGTTCTCGTCGAGCAGACGCTTGCGGACGCGCACGCTCGTCGGCGTGATCTCCACCAGTTCGTCCTCTTCGATGTACTCCAGGCACTGCTCCAGCGTCATTTTCCGCGGCGTCTTGAGGCGTACGAACGCCTCTTTCGTCGCCTCGCGGAAGTTGGTCAACTGCTTGGCCCGAGTGATGTTCACCACCAGGTCGTTGTCGCGGTTGTGCTCGCCGATGATCATGCCGGCGTAGACCTTGTCCTGCGGCTCGATGAACATCACGCCGCGCTCGGACAGGGCTTCGATGGAGAACGCCGTGGCGGTGCCGCCGTCGAGCGAGATGAGCACGCCCTGGCCGCGACCGGGCAGTTCGCCCAGCACCGGCGAGTACCGCTCGAAGGCGTGGTGCATGATCGCCTCGCCCTGCGTGGCGGTGAGCAGGCGGGAGCGCAGGCCGATCAGGCCGCGTGAGGCGATCTCGAACTCCATGTGCGTGAGGGTGTCGCCGCGCGGTTCCATGGTTTCGAGGATGCCGCCGCGGGCGCCGACGAGTTCCATGACGCTGCCGACGTGCGTGTTGGGCGCATCGACGACGAGGTACTCGATGGGCTCGTGCAGGGTGTGGTTGATCTCTTTGGTGATGACCTTGGGCTTGCCGACGCTCAGTTCAAAGCCCTCGCGCCGCATGTTCTCGATCAGGATGCCCAGGTGCAGCAGGCCTCGCCCGGACACCTGGAACTCGTCGCCCGCGCCGAACTCCACCTTCAGCGCCACGTTGTGTTCGCACTCGCGGAGCAGGCGGTCGCGGATCTGGCGGCTGGTGACGTACTGGCCTTCCTGGCCCGCAAAGGGCGAATCGTTCACGCGGAAGATCATCGTGAGCGTCGGCTCATCGACCTTCACCGGCGGCAGCGGCTTGGGATCCACCGGGTCGGCCAGCGTGTCGCCGATGTCGATGCCCTCGACGCCGATGACGGCGCACAGGTCGCCTGCGGCGACCTCTTCCACTTCAACGCGCCCCAGCCCCGCGAAGGCCATGAGTTTGGACGCCTTGGCGTTGCGACGCTCGCCGTTGCGATCGAGCACCGCGAAAGTGGTGTTCCGCTTGATCACGCCGTTGTACACGCGCCCGATGCCGATGCGACCGACATACTCGCTGTAGTCCAGCGTGGTGATGAGCATCTGCAACGGAGCCTCGGGGTCGCCGGCCGCCTCGGGCACATGCTCGACGATCGCCTCGAACAGGTCGTGCATGTTCGTGGTCTTGGTCTTCCAGTCCAGGCTCGCCCAGCCGTCACGCCCCGCGGCGTAAATGACCGGGAAATCCAGCGCCAGATCGTCCGCGCCGAGTTCGACCAAGAGGTCGAACACCTCGCCGGGGATCTCGCCGGGACGCCCGTCGGGACGGTCGCACTTGTTCACAACCACCAGAGGCTTCAGCCCCGCCTCGATGGCCTTGGCAAGCACGAACCGCGTCTGCGGCATCGGCCCCTCGGCGGCATCGACCAGCAGCAGACAGCCGTCGGCCATGCGCAGCACGCGTTCGACCTCGCCGCCGAAGTCGGCGTGGCCCGGGGTATCAACGATGTTGATGCGGAACTGCTCGCCGCTGGGACGCGTGTACGTCACGGCGCAGTTCTTCGAAAGGATAGTGATGCCGCGCTCACGCTCGATGGGGTTCGAGTCCATGATGAGCCCGTGCTGCCCGCCGGCGAGTTTGTCGAGTTCACCAACGCGGAACATGCCGCACTGCTTGAGCAACTGGTCGACGAGCGTGGTTTTGCCGTGGTCGACGTGCGCGATGATGGCGACGTTTCGGAGATTCCGGGGGGCGATGGTGTCGGGCATAGCGGCGGTCCCTGGGAGCAAGGGCTGGACGTTGGAGCGATCTCTAGGAATATCCCCGGTCGGCCCCAATCATAGGCCAACCATCCACGCCAAGCGAATCCCGCACAGCGCCCGAGCGCACAGTTCGATTTGCTGCTTTGCTGGTTTGCTGCTTTGGGTTTTCACCCCCGATCCCCTTCTGACCATTGCCCCCTGATAATCCCCCCATGTCCAACATCCTCATCATCGGCCCGCACCCGGACGACCAGGAAGCCGGCATGGGCGCCACCATCGCCAAACTCGTGTCGCAGGGGCACAATGTCCTGCTGCTCGACATGACCAACGGCGAACCCACGCCGCTGGGATCACCGGAAATCCGCGCCCGCGAATCCGCCGATGCCGCAAGGCTGCTGGGCGTGAAGCGCATCCAACTCGGCCTGACCAACCGGCGCGTGATGCACACGCTCGAAGCCCGTCACCGCGTGGCCAGCGTGATCCGAGCGCACCAATCAAGCATCCTCTTCGTGCCCTACTTCGAGGACGCGCACCCCGATCATTTGGCGGTCACGCGCATCGCCGAGGACGCGAGGTTTGACGCGAAACTCACAAAGATGGAGTTCCCCGAAGTCGAAGGCGTCCGCGAAGCGACCGCACGCGGCCCCGACCAGCCGATATACCCCAAGTGGCTCTTCCACTATTACGCGACCCACCTGCGCATCGTGCCGCAGCCCTCGTTCCTGATTGACGTCACGGGCTTCGAGCACAAGAAGATCGAAGCGATGGAGGCGTACCACTCGCAGTTCGTGGCCCCGAGGAAGATCGGCGCGCAGCCCGAGGGTCGGGGCGTGAAGGACTGGGTGCTGAACAGTCTGGGGTATTGGGGCACGCGCATCGGCACCCTGTACGCCGAGCCGTTCTTTTCGAGGGAGCCGCTGGGGCTGGATGGGTTGGACTCGATCTGCGACGCGTAGAAAGGACACCAGCCCCGATGCCCGGACTCTTCGCCGGAACCCCCCTCGAGCGCCCCGTCACCTGCGAACACTGCTCCAGGCCGCTCGACCAGTGCGCCTGCCCGCGCACGGCCTCCGGCAAACTCGCCCTGCCGAAAGACCAGCAGGCCCGAGTCCGCCGCGAGAAGCGCCGGGGCAAGGCCACCACGGTGGTCTCCGGACTTGATCCGTCCACGGCGGCCACGCTGGTGAAGGAACTCCGCACGCTGCTCGCCACGGGCGGATCGATCAACGACGACCACGAGATCGAACTGCAGGGCGACCACCAGTCGCGGCTGGTCGAACTGCTGAAGTCCAGAGGGTTCCCGGCGAAAGCGGCGGGGGGCTGATGCGGGCGGCGATCGCCGAGCGTCAGCGGCTCAGTCCCGGTACGCGACCCTGTGCGTCACGCCGATACCGAGCATCCCCGCGGCGAAAACGATGCCGCCGGACGTCATGAACCATGTCATCCGCCAAGACGATTGATCTTGACCACCCATGCTCTTCCATGTCTGTCGCCGTGGGTCGTTCGCTGAGGTAGCCCCCCGACCGATCCGGTCAAACCTCAACGCCGGCCCGAGCCCCACGACGACGCTGAGAAACAGCATGAAGAGGGCCGATCGACCCACTGTCTGCACGCGTGCATAGATCAGGCAGCCCAACGCGGCACCGAACACGCCGAAGATCACCGGACCGAGCCACCATGGCGAGATGAGATACCACGTCACGGCGCGCCCCTCCCGATGGTCTCAAGCCCCGGCGAGCGCCGGCGCGTGCAACCGCGAGGCTTCCGAAGCCGTCGCCCCCGCCCGGTCCGCCACCTCCGCCGAACGGCGCAGCGACGCCATCTCCGCCGCGGGCACGAGCGACGTGATCCCCAGCGCCTCGTACGTATCGATCACCGACCGGGCCTGCATCCCCGCGTACACCGCGTCGGCGTCGATGATCTTCTTGCCGAGAATTTCCTCCAGCATCGCCTGCGTATACGTCGGCTTCACCGCCGCCGTGGACTTGGTGCCGTACTGGCTCAGGTTCGACGCGAAGATCCCCGCCGCACTCACCGGCAGGAAGTCCTCGTAGCGCAGCCCGTCGACGCGCGCGTAGCCCCGGCGCACCAGTTCGTGGATGTCGGCCGTGCGGATCGTGCCACGTGCCGCCTCGCCCTTGGGCGTGGCGCTGTACTTGCCGTAAACGGTCCCCGCGTTCAGCAGGGCGTCGAGCGACTTGGCGAACGGCGTGAACGCTTTCGCGTAAAGCGCCTCGTACGCCGGGAAATCACGCTTGGGCAGGCCGGGGTCCTTGTCGCGTGCGGCGTCGCCCTCGCTCAGGCACTTGTCGTAGATCGCACGCCCCGCAGGCGTGGTCGCGTAGCCGCGCTGCTCGATCTCGCCGAAGCGGGCGGTGTGGACGGTCTTGATCTCGCTGCCGTCGTCCTCGGTGAACACCACGGCTTCAGTGAGCGCCTTGTACGCGTCTTGCCGCAGCAGTACAGGTGTGTCCTCGCTGGGGCCTTCGGTGAAGTCCTTGAACCCCGCGTGGTTGAGTTTGCTCAACTGGCACTCAGGCTGTTTCAGCCGCTCGGTGAGCGATTTCGCCAGCGCGCTCACCTGCGGCGCCGACGCCGCACCCTTGCCGAAGCCGTCGATCTGCTCCCGAGTCAGGTGCCGGAACAGCAGACGCACCGTGTGCTTGTCGGCCCGCTGGGCCATCCGCGAAAGGAACCGCTCGGCCCGCGACGCGAACTCGGCCTCGGTGATCTCGCCCAGGCAGAACTTCATCGCGCTGGTATAGAGGTCGATGCAGAACGTGTTCGGCGTCAGGTGGTTCAGGTGGTGCCGCTCGAAGCACGCGATGTCCGCGGCGATCTTGAACCCGCCGTCGCACAGTTCCTTGTACAGCCCGTGCCCGCGAGCCCGCCCCGTCCACTTGAAGATGCGGGTCGTCCCCTCCTTGATGAGTTCCTCGGCATCATTCCACGAAAGCCCGCCCTCGTTTTCGCCCTTCTCGATCAGCCGCTTGGCGTTGTCTGAGAAAACCTGTCGCTTGCCGACGAGGCCCTCGATCCGCGCCGCCGTGGACGGGTCGAAGTAGTTGGTCATCAGCAGCGAGGTGAAGACGCGGTGCTCGGGGTTGGCCACGCTGCGGAACGCCGTGGCGATCACCGGCTGGCTCTTGGCTCCAACGCTGGTCATGTCGTAGAAGTTGTGCGGCTCCATGGCGAACTGCGCGAACAGCCGCCCGATCCAGCGGTACTCATCGGCCCGACCGATGCGGATGGCCCCGTGCCGCTCGCCGCTGGTCTTGTCCAGCATGTCGTCGGCGATTGAAAAGCCGGTGTGCACCAGCCCCAGCAGGTCGCACACCGCCCGGTTGCACAGCCGGTTGACCAGCAGCGACTTGTCGTACAGCGGCACCTCTTTGCCGAACATCGAAGAAAGTTCGGAGAACAGCCGGTGCTGCATCTGGACTTTGTCGGCGAAACCCGTCCTGGGCGCGTGGGTGGCGGTGCTCATGTGCCCATTCTAGGCGGCGCATGGCGATGAATCTCGACTGATTAGTCCGAGATTGACACGCCCGAGAAATCACGCGAGCGTTCCCTGCGCAAGGGCTTGTCGTACTGAATCGACATCACCGCGCACACCCCGGCACCGGGCCTTCACCGCAGCATCGCCATGCGCTCTTTATGCCGCGCGCCCTCGATGCAGTACTTCGTCCACGGCTCCGCCTGCAGCCGCGCCAGTTCGATGGGCTTGCCCAGAATCTGGCAGATGCCGTAGGTGTTGTCCTCGATCCGCTGCAGCGCGAGGTCGATGTCCCGCATCACCGTCCGCTTCGACGCCGCCATGTTCAGCGCCATCGTCTGGTCAAACGTGTCGGTGCCCTGCTCCGCCATGTGCTGCGGCAGGTTCGACAGTGACCCCGAGCCTCCCATGAGCGCCTCGGATTCCATCGACGTCACATCGCCCGACAATTCCGCCCGCTTGAGCAGCAGGATGTCGCGGAACTCCTTGAGTTGGGCCTTGTTCAGCGGGCTCTTGGTGAGCGGCTTGGCGGCCATCTCGTCTTCGATGGTGGGGGCCTTGACGTGCTTGAGGCCGCCCAGACCGGCCGCCGCGAACAGTTTCGCCGCTGCGGCCTTGCCGTCGGAAAAATCGTTGGCGAACGGGCTCTTGAACTTCACCTTGTCGCCCGGCGCGGGCGCGACAGGGGCGCCGGCGCTGGAGCCGCCCTTGCTCTTGGGAAGCAGCGCGGCGGGGATGTTCTTGGGCGGCGGCGGCACTGGCTTCTTCATCGGCACCTTGATCGTGATGCCTTCTTTGCCGGAACCCGACGGTTTCCCGCCGACGATCGCGCCGGGCTTCGCCGCTTCGACCTTCTTCGGATCAACCTTCACCGGCGTGGCGACGATGACCGCCTTCTTGCCCGTCGGCGCGGGAGCGGGCTTTTCAGGGGCCTTCGTCACCGGCTTGGTTTCTTTCTTAGCCGGCGCTGGAGCCTTCGCCGCAGGCTTTGCCGGGGCCGACTTCGCGGGCGCGGGCTTGCTCGCAACCTTCGCGGCCGACTTGGGCTTCTCCGCCTTCGCGGGCGCTTTTGCAGGGGCTTTCACGGGGGCGGGCGCCTTTTTCTTCAGTTTGGGGTCCGGCTTGGCCAGGGGCCACGCTCCTTTATCAATGCGGGCTGCTGACAGCCGCGCGGAGGCGGACGGCGGGTGCGGGGAGGCGGGGGCGAGGGGCGGAGAGGATAGTGGTTATCCGGGCGTGGGTCAACGCAGATCGCGGGTCAAAGAAGCAGCCACGTCACCCCGAACACCACCCCTGCGGCGTACAGCCCCGAAGACAGGTCGTCTGCCAGCACCCCAAACCCGTACGGCAGCCCCTCCAGCCACCGCCCCGGCCACGGCTTGATGATGTCCAGCACCCGGAACAGCAGAAAACACCCACCGACAGTGAGGGTCGCTCGCCAGAACGCCGGACCCCACAGGTCGTCCATCGACGCCATCCGGCACGCCTCAAACCACGCCGAGGGAAGGGCCAGCAGCGGCATGCACTGGGCACATGTCTCGTCGGCGACGCAGAACGACGGGTCTTTCTTCCCGAAGTGCTGCTGTGTCCACACGCCGAACACGATGCACGCCGCCCCGAACAGCAAGAAGATCACCCCGAGAACCGCTGCATATGCCCCCCATGAAGCCCCATCCAGCAGCATCGCCCAGGCAATCACCGCCGGCGGCAACGAGCCCCACGTCCCCGGTGCCGGGCGCAGATACCCCAAACCGCCGCAGGTGATGAATGCGCCGCGAATGTCCATAGGTCAGTCTCCCCCCTTGATGCCTTGATGCCTCGATGCCTCGATGCCTTCTTCCTGCAGCACCAACCGTCGAGCCTCGCGCCACCCCCGCACGATGTACGGCACGGCACTCAGCACCGTCACCGCCACCGTCAGCCGCATCAGCACGTCAATGGTCACCCGGCACCACACCGGCAGCGGCATCGTGCCGTCACCCATCCCGGCCCACGAACGCTGCGACGTCCCCAGCCACAGCACCACCAGCACCGCCGGAACCGCGATGGATTGCAGGATCATCTTGAGTTTCCCGCTGATCCCTGCGGGGAACTTGATCCCCTGCGCCTCCAACACACCCCGCATCGACGTCACCAGCAGTTCCCGCGCCAGGATCACCACCACCATCCACGGATCAACCCCCGACACAGGAGACATGGAGAGATTTGTCCACGGCAACGGAAGCGTCTGGTACGGCGGAACAAAGTTCGGCCCGGCGAGAAAGATGAACGCCCCGATCACCAGCACCTTGTCGGCAAACGGGTCCATGATCCGCCCGAACGCCGTCTCTGCGTTCCAGCGCCTTGCCAAGTAACCATCCAGCGCATCGGTGAGGGCCGCGGCGACAAAGAGAATCACCGCCACCAGCAGCAGCCACGGCCGCGACGTTGGGAACCGATACAACGCCAGACTGATGAAAAACCCCGCCGCCAGCACCAGCCGGAACAGCGTGAGCGCATTGGGGGCGTGGGCATACCACCCCGTCGCTCTGGCCATGGGCATCTTCACCGCCCGACCATACCCGCCCTTGCCCGTTCTGACAGGGTCAAGGTGGCACAGAATGGGGCGAGTTGTCAGCCGGTCCACCACCGGTTGGACCGGGGGCCGGAGACACCCACAATCCCCAGAGGTTGCCGACACCCCAAGACCGCCGTATTCTCCGCCCCCATTCCCCGTTCGCACTTGGGGCGGCCCGACCCGCCCCGATCAATCGGATTTGCCCCCCTGGATTTGCCCCCCCGATGGACTCCTGGCTGATTTCTCCCATCGCCCTCTATGCCTTCCTCGCCGTGGGCGCGGTCGGCGTGGCGCTGTCCATGCCCCGCCCGAGGGTCAGCCCGCAGTTGATCGGCGGGATCACCTCCGCCGCGGCGTTCGGAGGCTTCTTCCTGTTCCTGGCCCGGACGGACTCGCCCCAGCCTCCGTTTTTTTACATCTTCGCCCTGATCGCCATCCTCTCGGGCCTGCGGGTCATCACGCACCCCCGCCCGGTGTATTCCGCGCTGTACTTCATCTTCACGATCCTCGCGTCATCGGTGCTGTACCTGCTTTTGCAGGCCGAGTTCATGGCGTTTGCCCTTCTGATCATCTACGCCGGGGCGATCCTGATCACGTACCTGTTCGTCATCATGCTGGCGACGCAGGCCCCCACCGAGGACCAGATAGAGGCCCTCAGCGAGTACGACGCTTACAGCCGCGAGCCGCTGGTCGCCACGGCCCTCGGTTTCGTGCTTCTGGCGGTACTCACCGGGTACATGTCGCGAGGTGTTTCGCAGATCGTCCCCCGCGATGCCGCCGACAACCAGCAGTCCAGACTGGCGGACATGCCCCGAAAGGCCGTTGATTCGCTCCGCGCCCGCGGCGCGTTCGAGGTGTTCGATGAGCCGGCCCTCCGCGGCCTGGCCCCCATGATGGACACCAACCGAGGCACCGTCGTCCTCACGCTCGACCGGGCCAAACTCGACAAACTCGAAGCCAAACTCAGTGATCCCCGTTTCGCCGAACTCTTCGGCGGAGCCGAAAAGGGGAAAAAAGAAGTTGCCAAACTCAAGAGTGAGCCCTCGGCGATCGACACCGGCGGAGCCTTCGCCAAGCCCTCAGGGGACGACACCCCGGCCCCGCGCGCCGAGGCCAAGACCGACGGGCGGAACACCACCCAGGTGCGCGTGAACCTGCCGGCCGATGCCAGCGTGGAAAATGTCGAACTCGTCGGCTTCGCGCTGGTCGCCAAGCACCCGATGGCCCTTGAACTCGCCGGCATCATCCTGCTGATGGCCATGCTCGGCGCGGTCGTCTTGGCCCGCAAGCAGGCGGAGATGGGCGAGGACGAAAAGGCCGCCGCCGCGGCGCGTCTGGGCGAAAGGGGTGCCGCGTGAACACGCTCCTAACACCCGTGCTCCTCGCCTCAGCGGCCCCGCTGGCCCCCATCTCCACGGTCACGCTCTACCACTACCTCTTCGTCTCGGCGGTGCTCTTCGCGCTCGGGCTGATCGGCTTCCTCACCCGCCGCAACCTCATCATCATGTTCCTGTGCACGGAACTGATGTTCCAGGCCGCCGGGATCGCGCTGATCGCCTTCGGCCGCTACCACATGAACCAGTCCGGGGACGTGTTCGTGATCTTCGTCCTCACCATCGCCGCGGCGGAGGCGGCTCTCGCCCTGGCCCTGGTCGTCCTGCTGTTCCGAAAGCGAGAGACGCTGGACGCCTCTAGTTGGTCGGAACTGCGGGGATAGCGGCCAAAGCAAAGAGCACAAAGCACAAAGCACAAGCACAGATTCAGACTGATGATTCGACGCAACGACCGACCCTGAACCCCGACACCCGAACCCCACTTGCCCCTTACCCCGCTCATCCTCGCCTCCGAAGCCGCCGCCCACGCACCGGCGGGCACCGCCACCGGCGCATGGTGGATCGCCCTGATCCCCGCGCTCCCGCTGATCGCCTGTGTTCTGTGCGGCCTGTCGCTGGCCTTCCGGGTGAAGTCGAAGGCCCCCGCCTTCCTCACCTTCTTCATGCTCGTCGGCTCGTTCGCCCTGACATTCCTTGGCTTCAGTCAGTGGGGCAGTTCCGGCCAGCCGCTGACGCTCGTCCACGTGCTCGAGTGGGTCCACGTCAACTGGGGCTTCCCGCCCAGCGAACACCTGCTGAAGTTCAACTTCGCCTTTCACATGGACGGCCTGAGTTGGCTGTGGATGCTCTTCGTCACCGGCCTCGCGAGCGCGATCTGCCTGTACGCCAGCGAGTACATGGAGCACGATGTCGGCAAGGGCTACGGCCGCTTCTTCGCCGCGTTCGCCCTGTTCGTCTTTTCGATGTCGTGTCTGGTGATGGGCGACAACCTCGTCCTGCTCTATCTGGGCTGGGAAGGTGTCGGCCTCTGCTCGTACCTGCTGATCGGCTACTTCTATCAGAAGCCCGCGGCGGTGGCGGCGGCGAAAAAGGCCTTCATCGTCAACCGCATCGGCGACCTCGGCCTCGCGCTGGGCATCTTCCTCGTCTACGTCACCTACGGCACCGTGGAATACAAGCCGCTGTTCGACATGGTCGCCGCGGGCGTGGATAGCGAAGGCGTCGCGACCGCCGGTTCGTGGCAGTCGTGGACCATCCCCTGCCTGCTGATGGTCGGCGCTTTCGGCAAATCGGCCCAGTTCCCGCTGTACGTCTGGCTGCCGGACGCGATGGAAGGCCCGACGCCGGTTTCCGCGCTCATCCACGCCGCCACGATGGTGACGGCGGGCGTGTACCTCATCGCCCGCATGTTCCCGCTGTTCCTGGCCGACCACACCCACGCCGCGCTGAACATCGTGGCGTGGACGGGCGGGGTCACCGCCCTGCTGGCCGCCACGATCGGCATGGCCCAGTTCGATATCAAGCGGATCATGGCCTATTCGACGGTGTCGCAGTTGGGTTACATGTTCGCGGGCCTGGGCGTGCTCACCAGCACCGGGGCGGCGTTCCACGTGTTCACCCACGCGTTCTTCAAGGCCACGCTCTTCCTCTCATGCGGTGCCGTGATGCACGGCTTCGCGGGCCAACTCGACCTCCGCAAACTCAGCGGGCTGGGCAAGATGCCCGGCTGGAAGATCGTCACCTTCGCCATGCTGATCGGCTGCCTGAACCTCGCCGGTGTGCCGTTCACGGCGGGCTTCTTCAGCAAGGACATGATCCTCGCCGAGGCGTTCACCACGCCGGGCTATCAGGCCCTGGGATGGCTGCTGCTCTTTACGGCGGGTCTCACGGCGTATTATACCTTCCGCGTCTTCTTCCGCGTGTTCATGGGGCCGGCGTTGTATGAACCCGGCGATGAAGTCCACGGGCATGACGATGATCATGGGCACGATCACGCGGGCCACGGGCACGACGATCACCCCCTCGATCACAAGGCCGACCACGGGCACGGGCACTCCAGCCACGCTGGCGAGTTCCACCCGCACCCGCCCAAGTGGGCGATCAACGCGGTGCTGGCCGTGCTCGCGCTGGCTTCGCTCGCCGCCGCAGGCGCGTACTTCGTGAACAAGGAAGACCACGGCTGGGTGGGCTCGATGCTGCACGCTTCGAGCGAGGCATACGCAGCCAGCCACGGCGAAGCCCACGCTGGCGCTGAACACGCCGGACCCGGTTTCCTTGGCTACAACCCACACGAGGTGATGTACTACGTCTCGGGCGTGGTCGGCGCGGTGGGCATCCTGATCGCCTTCGCCCTCCACCTCGCGGGTCGCACCACCGCGGCGACCTCCAACGCCGACAAACTGCTTCCGCTGCTCGGCCCGATCCCCAAGTGGGCCCAGCACAAGTGGTACGTGGACGAGTTCTACGACTTCATCATCCGCAAGCCGCTGCTGGTGATCGCGCACATCTTTGCCGCCATCGACAAACTGCTGGTCGACGGCCTGGTCGATCTCTTCGGCGCAATGCCGCGGATGCTCGCCCGCGGCCTCCGCCCCAGCCAGAACGGCGTTCTCCAGTCCTACGCCACCGGCATGGCCGGCGGTCTCGCCCTGATTCTCCTCGTCGTCTGGTTCCTCTCGTCCAACTGATTTCATCGCACCCGACTGCCCAAGACCCACTGCCCACTGCCCTCACCCGAATGCTCCTCGCCGCACTCATCCTCCTCCCGCTCGCCGTGGCCCTGCTCATCGTGCTGGCGCCCGAGCGTCTGGCCAAGCAACTCGCGGCGTTCGGTTCGCTCGTCGCCCTCGCTTTGACCGTCTACACGCTCACGAAGTTCGATTGGAACAGCACCTCGCTCTTCCAGTTCGCCGCGTCGGTTCCTCTCGTCGATTCTCTGGGCATCCGCGCCGCGGTCGGCGTCGATTCCGTCGCGCTCTGGCTCATCGCCCTCACGGGCTTCCTCGGCCCGCTGTGCGTCTACGGCTCGTTCACCGCCATCGACACCCGTCGCAAGACCTTTTACGCCTCGCTCATGGCCCTGCAGGGCGTGATGGTCGGCGTCTTCGCCGCCCGCGACATCATGTTCTTCTACATCTGCTTCGAGTTCACGCTCCTGCCGATGTACATCCTGATTAACCTCTTCGGCAGCACCAACCGGCACGCCGCCGCGATCAAGTTCTTCCTCTACACCTTCACCGGCTCGATCATCACCCTCGCCGCTCTGGTGTGGGTGGCCGCCGGTGCCGCCCAGTTCCGCAGCGGGCAGTGGACGTTCGATATCGGGATGCTCCAGGCCTACGCCGCCTCTCAACTTTCGAGCAAAGAGCAAGCGTGGGTGCTGCTGGCGATGATGTGCGGGTTCGCCGTCAAAGTGCCCCTGTTCCCCGTCCATACGTGGCTGCCGCTGGCCCACACCGAGGCTCCGACGGCGGGCAGCGTGGTCCTCGCGGGCGTGCTGCTCAAACTCGGCACCTACGCCATGTTCCGCTTCGTGCTGCCCTTCACGCCCGACGCCGTGGTGCAGTACGCCCCGGTCATCGGCGTGCTGTCGGTCATCGGCATTCTCTACGGCGGTCTCATCTGCTGGGTGCAGCGCGACGTCAAGAAACTCGTCGCGTACTCGTCGGTGGCCCACCTGGGCTTCTGCGTGCTCGGCCTGTTCGCCCTGAACACCGTCGGTGCCGCTGGCAGCATCCTCTACATGATCAACCACGGCCTCAGCACCGGGGCGCTGTTCTTCTGCATCGGCTTCATGTACGAGCGCTACCACACGCGGTCGCTGGACGAAGTGGGGGGGCTGGCCAAGAAAATGCCCGTTTGGGCATTCTTCATGGTGTTCTTCTCGATGGCCTCGGTCGGCCTGCCCGGCCTCAACGGCTTCGTGTCTGAGTTCATGTGCCTGCTCGGCACGTTCCAGAGCGGCGCCGTTGCCCACGGGGCATCGGGCGTCGGCGCCGCCCCCGGCGTGTTCGGCCCGTGGTACGCCGCCGTCGCCGGTTCGGGCATGATCGTCGCCGCCATGTACCTCCTGTACATGGTGGGCAAAATCGTCTTCGGCCCGCTGCGTGAGCCCGCAGGGCACGGGGGGCACGGGGGGGGGCACGGCGGTCACGGTTCCGGGGGGCACGGCCACGATGACGCCCACACCGGCGGCCTCCCGACCGATCTCTCTTTCCGCGAGATCGCCATCCTTACGCCGCTCGCCGTCGGCTGCATTGTGCTTGGCGTTTACCCCACGCCGCTGATCCACACGATCGAGGCCCCCATCGGCACCACCCTCCGCCCCGCCTACACCGCGATGGAGCAGCGCGGCATGTTCCTGACGCCGAAGACCGCGAGCGCATCGGCCGACGCCGATGATGCCCCGGCCCAGCAGGTCCAAGCCCCCCATCACGCCGAGGGGGCCACGCCATGACCAGTCTGTTTGATCCGATCCTCGCCTCGGTGCTCCACCCCGCGCCGCTCCTCGGGGCGCTCCTCTCGGGCGGGGGCAACCCCACTGTCGAGAAACTCCAGTACCTCCACCCCGAGATGATCCTCTTCGCGGCGACGGTGATCGTCATGATCATCGGCCTCTCGCCCAACCGCGCCCTCCGCAAGTCGTGCGCGTGGATCAGCGGCCTGGCCCTCGTCGCCGCAGGCGTCGTCGCGTGGATGGATACCCCCGAGATGCCCACCAGCCCGCTGCCGGGCCTGATGCCCTTCGCCAAGGTGCTGATCGCCGCCGTCGGCGTCCTGCTGGTCATGCTGCTGGCGGGCACCGTTGACCGCGATTTCGAATCCGACATCGACCGGGGGCGCACGTTCGACGCCCTCCGCTCCACCCGCGCCGAGTTCTACGCCTTCTTCCTCTTCAGCATCACCGGCCTGATGCTCTGCACCGCCGCCGATGATCTGATTTGGGTCTTCCTCGCTCTCGAACTCACCAGCCTGCCCACCTATGTGATGGTCAGCATCTCGACCGCACGCACCCGCAGCCAGGAAGCGGGGGTCAAGTACTTCTTCCTCGGGGCGCTCGGGGCCGCCACCTTCCTCTACGGCTTCGCGATGCTCTACGGCGCGACCGGCACCACAACGCTCTTCGGCACCGCCAAAGACCCCGGCATCGCTCAGGTCTTCGCCGCCCAGATCGCTGCGGGGGGACTCAGCCCCATGGCCATGATTGGTCTGGTCATCTCCATCGTCGGCATCTCCTTCAAGATCGCCGCCGTCCCCATGCACTTTTACACCCCCGACGTGTACGAAGGTGCCTCCTCCAGCGTCTCGGCGTTCCTGGCCTTCGTCCCCAAAGCCGCGGGCTTCATCGTCCTGATGCTGCTGCTGTCGGCGGTCGGCTGGGGCGGCCCCCACGGCCTCCCTGAGCCGCTCCGTGTCCTCCTGTGGGTCATGGCCGCACTGACCATGACTGTCGGCAACGTCATGGCCGTCCTTCAGTCGAGCGTCAAGCGCATCCTCGCCTACTCCTCCATCGCCCACTCCGGGTACATGCTGGTGGGCCTGGTGGTCGGCCCCGGCGCGGCCCTCGCTGGCGGTGCCCCCGCCGAATCCGCCCTGGCGGGCAACGGCCTGGCGGCCACGCTCTTCTACCTCATGTGCTACGGCTTTATGAACCTGGGCACGTTCGCCGTGCTCGCCTGCCTCGAGAAATCGAAGGGTGAGGAAGTCGAATCCGTCGATGACCTCCGCGGCCTCTTCCGTACCCACCCCGTCCTCGCCGGCGTCATGGTCCTGTGCTCGCTCTCGCTGCTTGGCTTCCCCATCCTGCTGGGCTTCGTCGGCAAGTTGTACCTCTTCACCAGCGCCATCAGCGCCAGCGAGATCGTGCTGGTCATCGTCATGGGCCTCAACTCCGCCGTGGCGGCGTTCTACTACCTCCGCCTGGTCTTTGCCCCGTTCCTGAGCGACGCCGACAACGGCAACGCCCCCCTCCGCACGACGGAATTCGGGGCCCGAGTCCTCGCCGCCACCCTCTCGGCTGCCAGCGTCATCGCACTGGTCTTCCCCAGCGCCCGACTGATGCGAAACTGCAACGAGGCGACGCGCTATACCGCGCCCAAGGCTTCCGCGGGAGCAACCGCGGGGGCCATCCAGCCCGGGGCAGGCGATTCCGAGCCGACCCGCTGAATCCATCGAAGAGGTCCCCGCCACGCCGAAGATGAGCAACGCGAATCGTCGCGCTGTCGCTCGGACCACTGGCTTGCCGCCCGGGCGTCGCGTCCCGATCACCGGAAACCGAACCCGAACCCCCATCCCACCTTCCTGTTCCCTGAACCCAAACGCTCCCCCAAGCCGATACACGGTGCCGAGTGCCTTCCGACACCTCGCGCATTCTCCGCCTCGAAGTCCCCGTCATCTGCCTCCTGGGGGAGCGCAAGATGGCCCTGGGCGAGGTCGTCGCCATGCAGCCCGGCGGGATCATCGAACTCCCCAAGAAATCCGACGAGGAACTCACCCTCGTCGTGAACAACCGCCCCGTCGCCACCGGCACGGCGGTCAAGGTCGGTGAGAACTTCGGCATCAAACTCGCCTACATCGGCGACGTGAAGGCCCGCATCGAAGCACTGGGCAAGCCCGCCGACGACGCCGCCGCGGCGGAAGAGGCCGCGGCCAACGCGCTCGCCGAGAAACTGCTGGCAGGCCAGTTGTAACGAACTGCGTTGCTCTTGACATCCGAGCCACGGTCCCCACATGCCCGGCTCGACGGGGCATGGCGAAGGCTCGAAGCAACCCGGTTCGACCGTTGCAAATCCAGAAAGAAAGAAGGCAGGCTCCTTTGGCGGGAGTCTGCCTTGCAAGCGGAGAGGGGGAGATTCGAACTCCCGATACGGTTTCCCGTATACAGCATTTCCAGTGCTGCTCCTTCAGCCTCTCGGACACCTCTCCAGGTGCCGTTGACACGCCGCAGTCGGTCCGGGGTTCCGGGGGGGGGCGTGAAAACAGGGGCAGGAGTGTAGCCGTTTCGTTTGCCGCCGCCCACCCGCCGCAGACCGAATCCCGCGATGACGGTGCGCCCCAACGGGAGGCCGCTCACTTGGTCGGCCGGCGTCAAAATGCGAGCCCGCTGGCCCATCGGATTGTGGCAATGCTCACGCAGGCAATCTTGCGAAACTCGAAGACCCGTTTGACCGCGCGAGCCCAAATGATCGGCGTGGCGAACAGCGGCTTCCGTCGCTCAACGCCCCGGCTTCTCCTGCCCCTCAAAGGTCCGCACACCCGCCGGCGCGTCGGCTTTTTCCTGCCAGTCTTCCACCATCGGCAGCGTCAACTGGCTCGGGCAGGTTTTGCGATAGCCCAGCAGGCGTACCACCTCCAGCACGTCGGTCCACGTCGGAAACGTCCGGGCATTGGCCTTCTTGAACGCGTCCATCGCCACAAGGAACAAGAACTGCTCCTTGTTCATCTCCCCCTCTTCGGCGGCCTTGGTGAAGTCCGTCCGACGCCGACCAGGGCCGCGCCGGCGTTCCAGCCCGGACGCATCGTCACCCTGCAGGGCGCGCCGGTCGAACCCTGAGCGGGGATCGATTGAACCGGGGGTCACACCCCGAACGGCGGGTCCGGGGCCGTCCGCCTGACGAACCGGGATGCGCGCGGCGGGTTTGCCCTGTGCGGCTGCGCTCTCGGCGCTCCCGCCCTGCGTGCCTGCGTCCGATGCTGGTGAGAGGGTTCTGGTGTGTTCGTCGTTCCACATGACCGACCTCCGTTGGAAGCCTTGAACGCCGTCCAAGGTATCGAGGACCAAGAACCCGGGACATCGATCATCGACCGGATTCGCGCCGGAGTACCGAAATCGTCCCGCCTCGCAGGGTCTCCGTGGGAAGGTCGGCAATGCCTCGCATACACCGATTCCGCCCACCGGCTATAGTGAACCTGTCTCGATCCGTTCAACGGGGGACCACGCACGCCTTGCGGTTTTCGCAGTGCGGGCCGCGCTGTTCCAGCGTCGGCCGCGTGGCCCCGGTGCCGGCCCGACCGGCGTTTTTCCCTTTTTTTCCGACTCTTTCCCCCACTCTGGCGAGCGCATGCCCAAACAGGAAGACAAGTTCACCATGGACGCAGAGGTGCTCGACGCCCTCCCCAACGCCATGTTCCGCGTCAAACTGCCCAACCAGGTGGAAGTCCTCGCCTATGTCTCCGGCAAGATGCGCCAGAACTACATCCGCATCCTGCCGGGCGACCGCGTGACGGTTGAGATCAGCCCGTACGACCTGTCCAAGGCCCGGATCACGTACCGGCACTGATGCAGTTCGCGGCCCAGTCGTGAGGATTTTGTTCGGCTTTTAATAGGGAAGATCGGGAGCGTTCGGCCCGAAGTTGCAATCTCGTCACGACCCTGATAAACTCGTCGATCCGCCCCGGACCGCGCTGTGCGCCCGTGGCGTGGAATCGTCGAAGGCCCGACTCCGGAACCCGTTTCCGAAGATCCGGTTCGCTCATGTGGGAGCGACCCTGAACGGCTTTCGACGCTCAAGGAAGGTTCGTCCACTTACACACCTCAAGGGGTGCCCGAGGCCCCAGTGGGATGACTGTCATGAAGGTCCGATCGAGCATCAAGCGTATCTGTGGTACCTGCAAGGTGGTCCGCCGCAAGGGCAAGGTCCGCGTCATTTGCAAGTCCGATCCGAAGCACAAGCAGGTGCAGGGCTGATCTTCAGCCTCTGACTTCTCCGCTTCGATCAGATTCTGTATCTGAGCCGCACCACGTCCGAGCGTTCGTTCACCGTCTCGCAGCGCCCGCAGCGCAAGCCTCAACACCCGGAGTTCTCCATGCCCCGTATCGTCGGCGTCGATATCCCTGACAAGAAGCCCATCCGCTACTCCCTGCGCTACATCCACGGCATTGGTCCGACCAACGCCGATGAGATCCTCGAGCGCTGCGGCATCGAGCCGATGAAGCGTGCCAACGCGTTGAACGAGTCCGAGGTCGCGTCCATCGCGGCCCTCATCGATGCCGAATACCTGGTCGAGGGCGCGCTCCGCCGTCAGATCGGGCAGAACGTGCAGCGGTTGAAGGACATCCGTTCGTACCGCGGCGACCGTCACCGCAAGGGCCTGCCCGTCCGCGGGCAGCGCACCCGTTCCAATGCCCGCACCCGCAAGGGCAAGAAGAAGACCGTCGCCGGCAAGAAGGGCGTCAAGGGCTAAAGCCCGAAGGCACTCGGCACTGGGCATCAGGCATCAGTGCAGGACCGCCTTCGATGCCAACGCTCCGACCCCACGCGTCCATTTCCACTCGCCAATCGCCACTCGCCATTCGCGGCACCACCCATGTCCAAGAAAACCAAGAAGATCCGCAAGAACGTCGTCCGTGGCATCGCCCACGTCCGCGCTTCTTTCAACAACACGATCGTGACCATCACCGACGTCAACGGCGAGACCCTCTGCTGGGACTCCGCCGGGACGATGGGCTTCAAGGGCGCCCGCAAGAGCACCCCCTTCGCCGCCACCCGCGCCGGTGAGAACTCGGGCTCCAAGGCCCGCAAACTCGGCGTGATCGAACTCGAAGTCCGCGTCCGCGGCGCCGGCTCGGGCCGCGAGTCCGCCATCAACGGCCTCACCGCCTCGGGCATGAAGGTCACCGCCATCGAGGACCACACCCCGATCCCCCACAACGGCTGCCGCCCCCGCAAGCGCCGCCGCGTCTAGTCCAGGTGGCACCGGCTTCCAGCCGGTGTCGGCGGGCCGCCCGCCCCATCGAAGAACATCACATCTCGGGGCCAAGCGCCGAAAGGCACACGGCCCCGGGATCGAAGCCCCGGAGACACCCCTTGGTTCCACCACCAAAGGGCGCTCCCCGGTCCACCGGATTCACTTCCGCTGGATCGTTTCAGACCCCCGTTTCAACCAAGCCCCGGGACAGACGGAAGTTCCCGGGCACGGCGCGGAAAGTAGGACCACCCCATCGCCCGGCGGCATGGACCCTGGCCCGTGAACCGCACCGGATTCGTTCGAGACCTTCGCCCGCGATCCGGCGGGAACGTCTCTATCGAAAACCGCCGGAATGATTTGGAGATTCACCTATGCGAGTGCGCTGGCGCGGGCTTGAACTGCCCAACAAAGTCAACCCCGACACGGCTTTCAACACCGACGAGTACGGCCGGTTCATGATCGAGCCGTTCGAGCGCGGCTTCGGCACGACCATCGGCAACTCGCTCCGGCGTGTGCTGCTCTCCAGCCTCGAAGGCGCCGCCGTCAAGAGCATCAAGATCAAGGGCGCGGCCCACGAGTTCTCCAGCCTCAAGGGCGTCATGGAGGATGTCACCGACATCATCCTGAACGTCAAGAACCTGGTCGTCCGCATGGACGGCGACGAAGACCGCACCATGCGCCTCGCCGCCACCGGCCCGGGCGAAGTCACCGCCGACCTCATCGAAGCCGACACCTCCATCACCGTCCTGAACAAGGAACTGGTGATCTGCACGCTCACCGAGCCCGTCGATTTCGAGATGGAACTCACGGTCAGCAAGGGCCGCGGCTACGTCCCGGCGTCCGAGCAGTACAAATCCAACCGCGAGGCCGACGAGCAGGAAATCGGCGTCATCCCCGTCGACGCCATCTATTCGCCCGTGCAGCGCGTCCGCTACAAGGTCGAAGAGACCCGCGTGGGCCAGAAGACCGACTTCGACAAACTGATCCTCGAGGTCTGGACCAACGGCACCACCACGCCCGACATGGCGATCGTCGAGGCGACGAAGATCCTCCGCAAGCACCTCAACGCGTTCGTTCAGTACTTCGAGGCCGGTGCCGACCGCGTGAGCGACGAGGCCGCCGCCGCCGCGAGCGTGGACGACGAACTCATCAAGAAACTCCACATGCCCGTGGGCGATCTGGACCTCTCGGTGCGTGCCAGCAACTGCCTCGAATCCGCCAAGATCGATACCGTCGCGCAACTGGTGGTCCGCACCGAGGGCGACCTGCTGAAGGTCCGCTCGTTCGGCAAAACCTCGCTCCGCGAAGTCAAACGCAAACTGCAGGACCTGGGGCTGACCCTGGGCATGCAACTGCCCGAAGGCGTCGTCGCCTGATCTCTCCAGGGTGGCCCCGCCGGTCCCCGGCGGGGTGAAGTCCCGGTTTCGTTCGTGTTCGGTCGGTTTCGAATAGGCGCACGCCGGGGACCGGCGTGCCACCCAAGAAGACTCGAGCCTCCCTTCAAGGTTGACCCGTCATGCGCCACCGTAAAGCCTCGTACAAACTCGGCCGCACCACCGCCCACCGCCTCAGCACGCTGCGCAACATCGCCACCGGCGTGTTCGAGCACGGCCAGATCGTGACCACGATCCCCCGGGCCAAGGCCGTGCAGGGCATGGTCGAGAAGATCATCACGATCGCCAAGAACTCGATCGACCGGCCCGAGCGCCGCGTCCCGGCCCGCCGCCTCGTCGCAGCCAAACTGGGCGGCAACAAGAAGGCGTTCTCCTGGATGTACCTGCCCTCGGACGCCTCCGACGCCGAGAAGGAACACGTCGGGACGCTCCGCGGCCGCGCCGGTGCCTTCTTCGAGGTCCCCGAGGCCAGCACCGTCGAGCGCAACCGCTACGGCGAGATCCGCAAGGCCCCTCGCATGGTCAAGCACATCTTCGACAACGTCGCCCCCCGCTTCAAGGACCGCAAGGGCGGCTACACCCGCATCGTCAAACTCGGCAAGCGCCGCATCGGCGACGCCGGCGAACTGTGCGTGATCCAGTTGGTCGGCGCCGAGGAAGGCCCCGAGATCGGCGGCAACCTCAGCACCCGCCGGCGGATCGCCGACAAGCGCACGGCGTTCGCCGCCAAACTCCGCAAGGGGTTTGAGAAGAAGGACTGAGCGTTCGGTTCTGATCAGGTGGCACCGGCTTCCAGCCGGTGTGACGCCGGTCCCCATCGGCACATCTCATACCGATTCCAGCAAGCCCCGCTTCATGCGGGGTTTTTCATTCCACCCGAACCCTGTGCGCGAGCACGGGGACAGTGCCCGCCCCAACGCTTGACTTTGCCGCGTTTCCGTCCGATCATTCCTTCATCCGAGTTCCCTTTGACGGGCGAACGCGGCCACATGTGAGGTTCCAGAACGGCCCCGTCCGCCTCTCCGCTGCACGCCTTCTGATTGCGTGCATGACGGGTGATCGGGGCCGAAATCCACAAGATTCACCGCGTGCCGGCCGAGTGCCGCGGGCGGTCGTGGTGCTGGTTCCTCGAGTCGTGGCCCTTTGAACCGTCTGGAACTTTGACTGTGAACCAACAACCTGAATCGTTCGAGCCCGTCCCGGCACCCGCCCCGCTCGAGCCTGAGTGGCTGCGTCAACCGCCGACGCCGGAGGCGTTTCTTGATGCGGCGAAGAAGGGGCTCGGCCGCGCCGTGCTGTGGCTGAAGCGATTTGATCCGAAGCCGTTTCTCCCCAGTGTGATTGAAGTGAGCACCAAGTGGCTTGGGTGGGACTACCAGTGCAACGGCTCCATCGCCGGGTATCTCCTTGAACTCGCGGATCTCTCCGGTGACCCTGACACCTGCGCCCTGGCAACCTTCCACGCGGCGGTCGGCGACCATGATCGTGCGACCGCATGGCACCTCGACGATCTGTTGTACACGTGGCACCAGCGCGGACACCGTGGAGCCCGCGCAGCGATCGATGCGTTCTTCGCGAGCCAACTGCGGCAGGGGGGATCGGTCGGCGGAAACACCATCATCATGATCGATGGATACGAGGGGCTAAAGCAGGCGGCGAGGGGAGCGGGGGATCACTTGAAACTCGACGAATGGTTCTGGCCGGAGGGCTGGATCGTGACGTGCCGTGAAGATGCGGGCGTTGAAGACGCTGAGGAGCGGCTCCGCGCCGATGCCGCAGGCGATCCCGCACTGTCGGCGTACATCGCGATGGTGGACGCCGATGCGGAGCGACATCGCAACAACGCAAAGGCCAGCGATTCGCGTAGAAAATGTACACTCGCCGAAGTGATGGCGATGGTGGACGATCCGATGGTCAAGCGAGCCGACCGCTTCCACGCGGCGTACGACTGGGCGGCACACGCGCCCGAAGCCGAGTGGATCGAGGGTGCCCGCCTGCTGCTCGAATCGGAGAACCCCGAGGTGCCGGTGACGCTGCGCCGTGCGTTCATCGGACGGCACGGGACGCACAAGTTCCGCCCCTTCCCGTTGGGCACCGAGGCACTTGCGGCGAGAGTCGATGACCCTATGCCGGAACGACAAAGGATCGTGCGTTGGATCCTCGCGTGTCACGAGGGCGAGATCGCTAGACGAACAGCCCTGCAACTCCTGGAAAAGGGCGACAGCCGCGATGAGGTGCTGCGAATGCTGCGTTCAACGCTTCTTGAGTCGGACATGCCCCTTGTGATGCGTGTGCTTTCGGCCGCGCAGTCGGCAAGGACAGAGAGCGTGCATGAGCACGCGCGTGACGTGCTGCTGCTTTCAGAGGCCACCGACGCTGCTTGGTTGCGGCCAGCGATCCTTTGGGCCTACGAACACACGCCGTGCGTGATGTGCCGGGAGTGGGCGGTCCGTGAGATGCTCTGCATCGGGGACCTGCCGCCGGAGATTGCACGCGAAGCAGCCTACGACGCCAGTCTCGACACACGCGAAATGGCAATAAAAGGACTCAACGCGGAAGCACAAGAATCGGGCGGCATGCTCGATGTTCGGCGTCGCAGGGGGCGCTGAAGCCCAGCCTCACCATCGAGCCCCTCCGCGTCCGCTGCGCCTCGGCGGTGGATCCGCTCTACGCCGTCCCCGCCAACTTCCGCGTCGTCATATCAAACGTCCGCACCATGCTGGAGCGCAGCGCCAGCACCAAGCCGGTATAGATCGCCGCCGCCGCCGCCGCACCCACCAGCAAACTGAGGCGGGCGGTGAGGAAATCGCCCTGCCCAGGCGGGCCGGGCGTAATGCTCCGGGCGCACGCCTCCTCCGGGTGCGTCACGGCGTACACCAGACTCACCGGGTTCATCGCGCCCGCCGCGGGGCCGACGACGGGGATCGATTGGGCCGCCTGCCAGCCCATCAGGCCGCAGACGCCCGCGACGGAGCCGAAGATCGCCACGGCCCACACCACGCTCGTGATCGTGCCCTTGCTCTTGAGGCTCCACTGGAGGCCGATCATCACCGCCAGCGCGACGAACGCGATGCCGACGATCGGGAGCGTGATGAAGCCCTCCCACAGCACCAGCGGGGCGGTGATGGTGCCGGTGGAGCCGGGGACGAGCGCTGTGAGGGTCGTGCTGCCGATCTCGCCGGGTGTCGAGCCTCGCCCGAGGCCGTCGGTCAGCACATACACCGACGCGAAAAAGACCGTGATCACCGGCACCGCCAGCAGCGGCAGCAAAAACTGGATGAGCCCGATCAGTTTGCCGTTCAGATACGCCCGCGGCGTGATCGGCGTGGTCAGCAGGATGTCCAGCGTGCCGTCCTCGCGCTCGCGGCTGATGGCCGTGGCGGAGGTGTTGATGGCCACCAGCACGATCACGATCAGTTCCGTCCACACGGTGACGAGCAGGACCGATCGGAAGGTGGAGGCGGTGATGCCGCCGCCGGAGTAGTAGACGCACAGAGCCAGCGCCCACAGCGTCCCCGCGGCGACAAATCCCCAGCGGGCGATCATTTTGCTAAACGTCGCGCCGCGGGCGGTGGACTCGCGCCAGGCGATGGGGTTCATCGAGACGCCGCGGGCCTTGCGGGTAGTGGAGTCCTTGGCGGCGAGGCCGAACATGCGCCGGTACCACGGCACGCCGCCGATGGAGGCTCCGACTTGGCGGACGGTGGTTGCGGAAATGCCCAGCATCAGGACGCTGAGGCCACCCGAGAACGTACACCAGGCGGCGACAGGGCTGCCGAGCATGAAGCGCTTCAGGCCGGTGAGTTGAGCCAGTTCGATATCCTCTGGGCGCGGGTAACTCGAAGGCGAGAGCAGCGAATACAGGGCGAGGAAGGGGTTGAGCGACGTCATCATCGTGACGCCGCCGGAGGGCGGGCGGATCTGCGAATCGACCGCGGCGGTGATGGCCAGATACGTGACCACGGCGACGTAGAACGCGAACACAGCCCGCTTGCCCGCCAGCCGATTGACGGCGAGCGAGATCGCCACCGCACCAACAACAAGGGCCGCACACCCCGACACGGCATAACTCAGCAGCACGCTCCGCCCCGGCACCCCGCCGAAGTACTGCGTGATGGCGAACAGCGGCAGCGAGCAGAAAAGAAGTGCCAGGATGAAGAACAGCCGACCGAACAGCGATCCAAGCACCATCTGGAGCGAACTCAGCGGCGTCGTCAGCAGGATGTCCCACGTGCGCGGGCTGGATTCCTGCGCGATCGCCCCGGCCATGAACACCGGGCTGAGGATGCAGATCAATAGCAGTTGCAGGTACGCCACCCACGCGAACGCGTTGGCCCCCGCCACGGCGAGGTCGCGGAAACTCTGCGCCCCGCCCTGGTTCGGCAGCAGCAGCACGAGCAGAACAACGATGAGGACGCCGAGGTACGCCGAGCGGATCAGCAGGTGTCGCGTTCGGCGAGACCCGCCCTGCACAAGGCGCACCACCATCGGGTTGGTGGGGATCAGCGACAGAAACCAGCGCAGCAGGACGGGCATGGCGGGATGCTATACGCCGAAGGGCGGGGAGCGGTTGGGGGTTCTATCAGTGGGGCAGGCTTCCAGCCTGCCTGCCCGAGATTCAATGATGGCAGGCTGGAAGCCTGCCCCACCGGTTCATTTCCCGAGCCACGCGATCACTTTCAGTTCCACGTTGATCTGCGTGGGCAATGCCCGGACTTCGACGGTCGTCCGGGTCGGCCGGACATGGCCGAGGTGCTCCTCGTACACCCGGTTGTACTCGGCGAAGTCCCGCTTCATGTCCGTCAGGAACGACGTCACGTCGACGATGTTCTCCCACTTCGCCCCGGCGTCTTCGATGATCACGCGGATGTTCTCGAACACCGAGCGGCACTGGGCGGCGATGTCGTACGACGTGACGTTCCCCGCGGCGTCGCGGGTGACACCGGGGATGTCCTTGTCGTCGCGACGGCGCGGGCCGATGCCGGAGATGAAGAGGAAATCGCCGACGCGCCGGGCGTGCGGGTAGGGGCCAACAGGGGTGGGGCCGCGCGGGGAGATGTAGGGGGTGCCGTTCATTGGGTCGTTGGGTGGCCCGCCGGTCCCCGGCGGGCGGATCGTCGATGTGTGGTGTGTTCAATCCCGCCGGGGACCGGCGGGCGACCCAGGGATTACGCGTGGGCGTACTCGGCCCAGGGCTTGATCTTGAGTTCGCGGACCTTCAGTTTCGAGATCGCCTCAATAAACCTCGCGGCGATCTGGCGGTTCGTGATCAGCGGGACGTTGTGATCGACCGCCGCACGCCGGATCATGTAGCCGTTGGTCAGTTCCTCGCTCTTGTTGCTCTTGGGGATGTTGATGACCAGGTCGAGTTTGCGGCCCTTGAGAGCGTCGAGACAGTTGGGCTGGGCTTGGCTCAGGGGCCATTCCAGTTTCGTGACCGGGATGCCCGCCTCGCTGAGGAACTTCGCCGTGCCGTTGGTGGCGTTGATCTTGACGCCCATGCCGTGCAGCAGCCGCACGGATTCGAGCAGTTCGGCCTTGCTCTCGACGCTACCGAGCGAGAGAAGCACCGATTTCACCGGCAGCCTGTAACCGACGCTCAGGAGAGCTTTGAGGAACGCCTCGGAGAAGTCGTCGCCGATGCAGCCCACTTCGCCGGTGGACGCCATCTCGACGCCGAGGGTGGGGTCGGCGCCTTCGAGGCGTGTGAACGAGAACTGCGGGGCCTTCACGCCGACATGGTTGAGGTCGAAAATGCTCTTGTCGGGGGCGTGGAACTCGGCCCCCATGATGATCCGGGTGGCGAGGTCGATGAAATTCGTCTTGATGACCTTCGACACGAAGGGGAACGACCGCGACGCCCGCAGGTTGCACTCGATGACCTGGATGGCGTTGTTTTTGGCGATGAACTGGATGTTGAACGGCCCGTTGATGTGCAGCCGTTTGGCGATCTTCTTCGCCACGGCGCGTATTTGCCTCGTGGTTTCGAGGTACATCCGCTGGGCCGGGAACACCAGCGTCGCGTCGCCGGAGTGGACGCCCGCGTTCTCGACGTGCTCGCTAATGGCGTAGACGACGACCTCGCCGTCCTTGGCGACGCCGTCGAACTCGATCTCCTTGGCGTTCTCGATGAACTTGCTGACAACGGTGGGGTGCTCGGGGCTGACGCGGGCGGCCCGCTGGAGGTACCGCGTCAGTTCCTCGTCGCCGGTGGCGACGGCCATCGCCGCGCCGCTGAGGACGTACGAAGGACGCACCAGCACGGGGAACCCCGCCTCGCGGGCGAACGCCAGTGAATCATCGAGCGACCGAGCCTCGGTCCACGCCGGCTGGTCCACGTCGAGATCATCCAGCAGTTTCGAGAACTTGTGCCGGTCCTCGGCAAGGTCAATGGACTCGGGCGAGGTGCCGAGCACCCGCACCCCCGCCTTGTGCAGTTTCAACGCCACGTTGTTGGGGATCTGCCCGCCCATCGAGACCACGACGCCGAGCGGCTTGAACTTCGAGACCACCTCGAGCACGGTCTCGATGGAAATCTCGTCGAACACCAGCCGATCCGAGACGTCGTAGTCCGTGCTCACCGTCTCGGGGTTGTAGTTGAGCATGATCGTCTTGTAGCCAAGCGCCTTGAGGGCCTGCACCGTGTTCACGCAGCACCAATCGAACTCCACCGAGCAGCCGATCCGGTAGGCGCCCGATCCCAGCACCAGCACCGAGTTCTCCAGCGGCAGGGCGGTGTCGTCGTGCAGGCCGTGGTAGGTCAGGTAGAGGTAGTTGGTTTTGGCGGGAAACTCCGCCGCGAGCGTGTCGATAGTCCGCAGCACGGGCACGAGCCCCGTGGCGTGCCGTCTGGCCCGCACCTCGTCGACCGGGATCGACGTGAGCCGCGAGATCTGCTTATCTGAGAATCCCGATTGCTTCGCCTCGCGCAGCAGGTCGGTGGGTAGCCCCTTCGCGTCGCGGTTGGCGGCCGCCTCGGCGGCGTGGCACCCCTTGACACGACTCTCGATGTCCACGACGTGCGCCACCTTGTGCAGGAACCACTCGTCGATGTGCGTCAGTTCGTGCACGCGCTCGACCGTGTACCCGCGCTGCAGCGCCTCGACCACGCTGAACAGCCGCTCCTCGGTCGGCTCGGCGAGGTCCTTGTCGAGGTCGGTCGAGAGGTACGGCTCGTTCGCCACAAGCCCGTGCCGCCCGATATCCAGCATGCGCACGGCCTTCTGGATCGCCTCCTCGAACGTGCGTCCGATGGACATGACCTCGCCAACGGATTTCATCGCCGAGCCGATCTGGCGCGACACGCCGCGGAACTTCTTCAGGTCCCAGCGGGGCATCTTGACCACGATGTAGTCGAGCGCGGGCTCGAAGAACGCCTTCGTCACCTTGGTGATCGAGTTGGGCAGTTCGTGCATGCCGTAGCCCAGCGCGAGTTTCGCGGCAACATACGCGAGCGGGTACCCCGTCGCCTTGCTGGCGAGCGCGGAAGAGCGTGACAGACGGGCGTTGACCTCGATGACGCGGTAGTCCTCGCTTTCGGGGTGAAGCGCGTACTGGATGTTGCACTCGCCGACCACTCCCAGGTGGCGGATCGTCTTGATCGCGATCTCGCGCAGTTTGTGGTACTCGGCGTTGCTCAGCGTCTGCGACGGGGCCACCACAATCGATTCGCCGGTGTGGATGCCCAGCGGGTCGAAGTTCTCCATGTTGCACACCGTTACGCAGTTGTCGTGACGATCGCGGACGACTTCGTACTCGACTTCCTTCCAACCAGTCAGGTATTCCTCGACGAGGATCTGGTTGGTGTGCGAGAGCGCCCGCGAGGCCAGCCCCCGCAGCGCCGCCTCGTCGCGGCAAAGGCCCGAGCCCAGCCCGCCCAGCGCAAACGCGATTCGAACCATCACCGGGAAGCCGATCTCGTTCGCGTACGAAACCGCCTCCTCCACATCGCCCACGGCCTTGCTCGTCGGCGTCTTCACGCCGATCTCCGCCAGCCGCTGCTTGAACAGGTCGCGGTCTTCGGTGTCGCGGATCGTCGAGACCGGCGTGCCAAGGACGCGGACGTTGTGCTTGGCGAGCACCCCCGATTCTTCGAGGCGCAGGCCGCAGTTGAGCGCGGTCTGACCGCCGAACGAGAGCAGCAGGGCGTCGGGCTTTTCCTTCTCGATGACCTGCTCGACAAAGTCCGGCGTCACCGGCAGGAAGTACACCTGGTCGGCGAGTTCTTCGCTGGTCTGGATGGTCGCGATGTTGGGGTTGATGAGGACCGTGCGGATGCCCTCTTCCTTCAACGCCTTGATGGCCTGCGAGCCGGAGTAGTCAAACTCACCGGCCTCGCCGATCTTGAGAGCGGAGGAACCGAGGATCAGGACTTTGGAGGGCTTGTTCATGGTTGTTCACCGCGGAGGCGCGGAGTTCGCGGAGTCAGAGTCAGAGATTCACGCGGGGTTCGCGGAGGACGCGGAGAGATTCAAGAGAGTGTGAGAGATGCTCGAACGTACTCGTCGCTGCTTTGCTGCTTTGCTGCTTGATGCCTTGATGCCTATTGCCTCGATGCCTGCTCACCGCAGCATCGCGATGAACTCATCAAACAGGTACGCCGTATCCGTCGGCCCCGGCGTGGCCTCTGGGTGGAACTGCACGCTGCGGAAAGGGCCCCAGTTGTGACGCAGACCTTCGCTTGTTCCATCATTCAGATTCGAGAACCACGGCCGCCAGTCCTTCGGCAGCGTGTCCGTGTCCACCGCGAACCCGTGGTTCTGACTGGTCAGCACGCAGCGGTTCGTCCCCACCTCGATGCACGGCTGGTTCTGCGAGCGGTGGCCGTACTTCAGTTTGTACGTCTTGGCCCCGATCGCCAGCGCGAGCAACTGGTGCCCCAGGCAGATGCCGAAGGTCGGCACAGCCTTCTCGATGGTCCGGCGCACCTGCTCGATCGCCACGCTGTACATCGTCGGATCGCCCGGCCCGTTGCTCACCATCAGCCCGTCGAACTTCTCTTGCGTGATGTCCGCGTCATAGGGCACGCGCAGCACCTCGACGCCGCGGCGAAGGAACGAGCGGATGATGTTGAACTTCGCGCCGCAGTCGATGAGACACACCCGCTTGCCCGTCGTGGGCGAACCCGTGAACGGCTTGTAGACGGTTGGCTTCGTGATCGAAACAAGCCGTCCCAGGTCTTCCTTGTTCGGGTCGCGCAGCGGCACCTCGCGCCCGTCGACCACGATTTTCCCCAGCATCGTCCCCCGCTCACGCAGGTGCTGCGTCAGCGACCGCGTGTCGACGCCCGTGATCCCCGGGATCCCCTGCTCCACCAGCCACTCGTGCAGCGACCGCCCCGCGTCCCAGTGGCTATACCGCTCGGAGTAATCGCTCACGATCAGGCCCGACGCGTGGATCTTCCACGACTCGAAGACGGCGCTGAGTCCTGGATAGCCGGGTTCTTCGCGCTCGGCCGGCACGCCGTAGTTGCCGACCATGGGGTACGTACACGCGATCAACTGCCCGGCGAAACTCGGGTCGGTGAGCGTCTCGGGGTAGCCGACCATCCCGGTGGTGAACACGGCCTCGCCCGCCGCCGAGACGGGCGCGCCGAAGCACCGCCCCTCAAAGCGGGTGCCGTCCTGCAGCACCAGCTCCGCCAGCGGGGCCGACTTGGGCGACCACGCGGCGCGGGCCACTGAACTCATGGGGTTCGCATCGATTTTGACAGGGGCTTTGGGCTTCATCGTTGTGGGCATGAGGCGGGTCTCCGATCACCGAACCGGCGCGGGCGGCCGCGCTGAACTCTCCGTCCGATGCACGTGGGCGTGCACCGCCGTCACCAACCAATCCACGCGGGCCCGCGCGAGCGGGAAGCGCAGCACACTTACGCCTTCGCCTCGACGGGCACCGTCGCACGGCTGCCGGGCTTGACGGCTTTCGTCCCCGCCGCACAAAGCGGGCAAGCGGCGGGATCAAACGTCTCGAAATCCAGTTTCACCAGCGAGAACAGCGGCGCGGGCGGTTTGAACTTCCCCTTGCTCCGATCCGCCACCGCGGCAAACGCCACCGCCTTCGCCCCCGCCGCCTCGATCAACGGCATCAGTTCCATCACGCTCCCGCCCGTGGTCACGACGTCCTCGGCCAGCAGCACGCGGTCGCCCGCGTTCAGCACGAACGACCGGCGCAGCGCGAACGGCTCACCGGATTGCCGCTCGGCAAAGTACGAACGGACCGGCGTGCCCCGCACCGCCGTGAGCGCTCGGGCCATTTCGTACCCCCAAAGGATGCCCCCCAGCGCCGGGGCCAGCACCACATCCACCTCGATCGAAGCCGGCAGCGACTTCACCAGGATTTCCGCCATCTCCGCAGCCACCCGCGGGTGCTCGAACAACGCCGCACACTGGCAGTACTTGCCCGAGTGCAGGCCAGAAGACAGCAGGAAATGCCCAGACTTCACCGCGCCGGTCTGCTCCAGCAACTGGTGGGCGCGGGCGACGGCGGATGCGGCGTCAGGCATGCGCGGCCTCCTTCGGGCTTGGTGTGCGACACATCGCGGTATCGACCGCCGAAGCGAACAGGTCGCGGTACGAGGCGGATTTCCTCCGAACGACCTCCGCGAATGTGCCGGTGTCGCTCTTCTCGGGGAAAAGCCCCCGCGTGACGTGGAACAGCAGCGGGGGAGTCTCGCCAGTGAACCCGGACAAACCCTCCCGCGCCACCGCCTCGGCGTCCCCGCCCTGCGCCCCAACCCCGGGGATCAGGAACGTCGCCCCGGGCGCGGCGGCCCGAATCTCAGCCACACGCCCCGCCTGCGTCGCACCCACCACCAGCCCGCACTGCTGAGCCGAACCCCACGACGAAACCGCGCGGGCGATGTCGAGCGACAAACCGTTGCGTTGCAGGAAGTCCTTCGACCCCGGGTTGCTCGTCAGGCAAAGGAAAAAGCACACTTTGTTCGCATACGCCAGGAAAGGCTCGGCGGAATCGCGCCCCATCAGCGGGCTCAGCGTCACGCTGTCGGCATTCAGCCACTCAAAGGTTGCCTGCGCGTACCGCTTCGCCGTCGAGCCGATGTCGCCACGCTTCGCGTCGGCGATCACCATCACCCCGGCGGGCAGACGGTCGCGCACGCGCTTCAGCAATGCCCACCCCTCGGGCCCCAGCGCCTCGAAGAACGCCAGATTGAACTTGTACGCCGCGGCGAAGGGAGCCGAAGCCTCCGCCACCGCCATCAGCCACCGCTCGTACCCCTCGATGGTCGGCGCGAACTCGCCCGACGCGGGGAGATACTCCGGGCACGGCTCCAGCCCCACCGAGAACAGCGAGCGCCGACCACGCCACGCGGTCGCGAGCATGTCGTGCGCTCCCGGCATCGGCGCAGCGTTGGTACCCGGTCCGTTCGTCATCGCGCCACCCCCATTCCACGCCCCAGCCCGCAAAGCCCCGGATAAAAAACAACCCCACAGCGTGGGGTCAAGAAATCGGCAGCGAACCCGGAAAATCCCGGGGGACCGAAGCGGTTCAGCGGTCCGGGGGAGGGGTGTGTCATGCCAGCGGGAAGCATAGCAGACGACGCCGAAAATGTCTACTTATGCAGAACAAGAATCTTTATCCAGCGATGTCAAAGCCGGCCAATCCCGGGTGTTCAGGGAGGGTCCCCCAAACCGACAGTTTGTCCACCCGACCCCGATCAACCCCCCAAGCCCCAAGCCCCTAGCCCCAAGCCCCAAGCCCCAAGCCCGCCCTCAAACCCCGACCACCGCAACCTCCAACGAGTCCGCCAGCGCCAGCGTCTCCGCCTTATCCACGATAATCACATCCCCCGCCGCCACGGCGATGCACCTTCCCCCGGATTTGTGCATCGTCCGGATCGTGTCCGGCCCGATCGTCGGCACATCGCTCCGACGGTCATGCCCCGCCCGCGCCCCTTTCAGCATCGTCCACCCCGTCGCCCCGCGCGGCGAGCACAACTGCCCCGCCCGCTCGATCATCCGGTCGGTCCCTTCCACCGCCTCGACCGCCACCACGTCGCGCCCGCGCACCGCGATGGTCTGCCCGATATCCAGCGACAGCAAATCCTTCAGGATCGGCCACCCGAAATCGATGTCGGCCATCTGCGCCAAAGACGGCTGACGCTTGGTCATCACGCCGAGTGTCGCCATGTGAGCGGGGATGTGAAGAGTGGTATCGATGAGAAAAACGCCCTCGCGGGCCAGTTCACTCGCGAGCACGCCCAGCATGTGGTGGCTGCGGCGGTCGCGTTGCCTGCCCAACGACCAATATATCTTGGCCGTCCGCCAGTCGGGAAGCATCCGCACCAGCGCCGCCTTGTTGTGCATCAGATTGGCCTTGTCCACCTTGCCCACCATGGCGGCGTAGCGGACCCCCATCTTCTTCAGTTTCCGCGCCCAACCCCCGATCCGCAGCAGCCCCGCCTGGTTGAAATCATCGCAAAGGTCCGGGAATTCACGTGCGTACTGCCCCGCAAGCCCCAATCCCACAACGCGGTGTCCCGCCAAACGCATCCCCTCGGCCACCATAACCGGCAATCGCCCACCGGCCGCGATGACCCCCAGTGGCTCCGGCGGGCCGGGCGGCACCGGGAGATCAACGACAGGACGGGTTCTGAGCGAGACGAAGGACATGCAGCGGAAAAGTCTCCGGAGGAACTCAGGCCGAAGGAACAAGACGTTTACGGTCAACCGCCTCACGTGGTGCACGCTCGGCGGCGTCCAACGCCGCGATCACCTCGCGAGCATCGTCGCAGACGCGGAACAGACCCTTGACCCCCGGCTTGGCGAACTTCGCCGCCGCCATGTGGTCGATCATCGCCAGCATCGGGTCGTAGAAGCGCGAAGTTCCGGGGGCGTCGGCGGCGTCGGGGTCGATGGGGTTCAGGATCAGGATCGGCTTGTCGTGCTCCCCCAGCAGCCGCCCCACCAGCACCTCGAAAAACTCCTCAAGGGTGCCCAGCCCGCCCGGCAGCACGATCATGGCGTCGCCGCGTTGCTCCAGCAGTCGCTTCCGCTCCCGCATGGTCTCGACGACGACCACCTCGTGGTTGTCCGGGTCCATCTGCTCGGCATCTTTCAAGGTCTGCGTGATGATGCCCACGACCCTTCCCCCCGCTCCGCGTGCCGCACGCGCCGTTTCGCCCATCAGCCCGACCTTGCCCCCGCCGTAGACAAGCACACGCGACGAACGCGCCAACCCCTCGCCGATCTCACGTGCCCCGCGGAAGTAGTCCGGGTGAACCGAGTTCGAAGACGAGCAATACACAGTGACCGCGGCGATCCGGGCGGGGTGCATGATGTCCTGATGGTACCGGCGCGGGACACAAAGCGGACATGAAAACCCGAGCGACTATGATTGGACTGTTCCAATCGCGGGTGTCCATCCCGCCCAATCCATCGTCCGCACTCTCCCACCCGGCCGGGCCGAACGCCCAAGGCCCGAACCGAACCCAACCACCACATGAGCCCCATCTTCATCGGCGTCCTGATTGTTGTCGGCCTTGTCGCCCTGATCTTCTTCTTCGTGGTCCTGAACTTCCTGAACCTCTACATCCAGGCCCTGTTCTCGGGGGCCAAGGTCGGTCTGCTTGATCTGGTGGGCATGAAACTCCGCAAGGTCGATCCGCGGATCATCGTTTACAGCCGCATCCGGGCCGTGAAGGCCGGGCTTGACATTTCGACCAACCAGTTGGAAACGCACTATCTCGCGGGCGGGCGCGTCCCCAGCGTCATCAACGCCCTGATCGCCGCCTTCCGCGCCAAGATCAGCCTGCCCTTCGATACCGCCTGCGCCATCGACCTCGCCGGGCGTGACATTCTTGAAGCCGTGCAGACCAGCGTGAACCCCAAGGTGATCGACGTCCCGAACCCGAAACTCGGGCGTACAACCATCGACGCTGTGGCGAAGGACGGCATCCAGTTGAAGGCCCGCGCCCGCGTCACCGTGCGGGCCAATATCTCCCGCCTCATCGGCGGTGCCACCGAGGAAACCATCGTCGCCCGCGTCGGCGAGGGCGTCGTTTCCACCATCGGCTCGGCCCACAGCCACAAGGAAGTGCTGGAAAACCCGGACCGCATCTCCAAAACCGTGCTCGCCAAAGGCCTCGACGCCGGCACGGCGTTCGAGATCCTCTCCATCGACATCGCCGACATCGACGTGGGCGAGAACATCGGCGCGAAACTGCAGGCCGACCAGGCCGAGGCGAACAAGAAGATGGCCCAGGCCGAAGCCGAAAAGCGCCGCGCCCTCGCCGTCGCCGAGGAGCAGGAGTTCAAGGCCCAGGAGCAGAAGAACCGCGCTCTGGTGGTGCTGGCCGAGGCCGAAGTCCCCAAGGCCATGGCCGACGCCTTCCGCAGCGGCAACATGGGCATCATGGACTACTACCGCATGAAGAACATGGTCGCCGACACCGGCATGCGTGCCGCGATCGCCGGCGAAGACCAGAAGAAACTCGGGATGTGAGCCGGAGGCGGGCAGCACCACCTCCATCCGAACCCCGAGCGCAAGCTCGGGGACAGAATTGACATCCGACCGGCTGTCCCCGAGCTCGCGCTCGGAGTTCGGATGGAGTAAAAAGCCATGAACCACCGAGGCTTTCGCGCGTACTCTCTTGCATGCGATTGAACGCCCGCCTCCTGCCGATCGCCGTGCTCGCGTGCGGCGCTGTAGCCATCGCGCAGCCAGAGGCGAAGGCCCCGCTCGACCCCGCCCACGTGGTCGCCCAGTTCCGCAAGGCGTACCACAAGCGTCCCTTCGTCGAATCGCTGGACATCACCGTCCGCACGCCCTCCGAAAAGAAGTGTGAAACCGTCGTTGTGCGTGGCACGATCAAGGGCGAAATCCGCCTCGAACTCGGCGACCTGGTCCTCTGGACCGCCGGCGAACGGCTGATCGGCGTCCACCGCCTCAACGCCGGCACCTACTTCGAGGCCCCGCTCGATCCTTCCGACCGCGCGGCGTCGCTGCTCCGCGCGCTGCCCCCGCTGCCGGTCCCCGAGGTGGCCCTGGTGTTGCAAGCGCCCACCGCGCCGCCTGGCGCATGGGCCGTGTCGCCCCTGTGCGTTGAGCCGCAATGGACGAAGGCCACCGCCGCATCGCAGGGGAAGAAGCCCGCCGTCGTTCTTGAGGGATCGACAAAGTCCGGAACCGTGCGCGTGGCGGGCGTCGGCGATCCGCCCGTACTCGTCTTCGCGGAAACCAAATCGACGCACGACGATGTGACAACGACGATCACCGCGGACATCTCCAGGCTCGATGAACGGGCCGGCCGAATTGAAGAAGACCTCCGCGGGCGCAAGCGGGTGAGCGCACTGAGCGACCTTCGGCCACAAACGCCGGACATGAAGCCGGGCCTGGCCATGCCCGACCTCGTCGCCGAGCAGGTCGAACGCGGCGAACGCTCGGACGCGCTGGTGCCGACGGGCAAGCCCTGCGTGCTGGTAATCTTCGATGCGGCGTCGGTGGGGCCTGAGGTCAAAAAGCTCCTCGCCTTAGCCGACAAAGCAGCGAAGCCCGCGAAGGTGACCCTGCGTCTGCTCGCGGCGTGCTCGATCACTGACAGTGAATCGCGGACCAAAGCCGTCGCGACCATGAAGCGGATCGCGCCCGGAGCGGGTTTCGTCTCCTATTCCGGCGCGACCACCCTGGCACGCTTCGCGCCAAAGCCCGGCATCTCCGCCGTCGCGGTCATGATCGATCAGACCGGGCTTGTGCAAGCGATAGTCCCCTCGGACGCCGAGACCGACGCGGAAACACTTCAGAAAGCCGTCGATTCCATCAAGTAGAGATGGATCACGGCGACGCCTTCCACTCACGCTCAACCGTCTCGATCAACCCCGCAACATCCTTGTCCTGCGACGAACCAACCGCCTCACGGGCATGCCCCAGCAGCCCCGCGGCAAGATCAGCCGAAGCACGACCCGGATCAAGCAGCAGCGACGCCCGCGCCAGATTCACAAGGTACTTGGCACGCCGCGGATGAGACGGCGGCGTGGTAGTCTCGGCGGCACCGATCAGTTCCTGCAGCAGCGACCTCGCTGTGTCCGCCGCGGCACCTTCGGCAATCGGCGTCTTCTCCGCGCCGCCGCCGCTCTGGCCCGCGCTCAGCCGTTTGCCCTCGTCCAAGAACGACTGGCGCAGCGTCGCGCCCTCGCCCTCGCCGCTGGCGAAACAGCGGATTTTCTGCGCTTCCAGCGCCCACGTCCGTGCGGCGTCCGGGTGCCCGCTCTTGAGTTCAATGTCGACCACGCGTCGGGCCAACTGCTCGGTGTCCCAGGCGGCCTCGCCCAGCGATTCCTTGAACACACCGAACGCCTCACGCGCCGGAGCCCGCGCCTCGTCCCACCGTTTCGACCGCTGCAACGCCGCGGCGAGCGTGGCACGCGAATACCCGCGCGATGGGTGGTTCGGAGGGTGCGAACGGTCCACCCGCTGCACCAGGTCGGTCGCCTTGCTCACCGCCTCGGGGTACCGCTTGAGGTTGATGAGCCCCACGATGTAGTTGTTGATCGTCGAGAGCACCGCGGGGTCGGTCGGCGATAGCGACGCCTCCTGCTCACCCAGCAGCGTCCCCAGCGCCTCGACCGCTTCCGGCACCTTCCCCGCGCGCATCAACGTGGCGGCGAGGTTGCCGCGAACGGACGCGCGGATCGTGTCGGTGATCGGCAGCGCGGTCTCGGCGGCTTTCGCCGCGGCGGAGAGCACACGGATCGCCTCGTCGGTCTCGCCCTTAATCTGCAGCAGGTTGCCCCACGCCGCCGCGAGCCTCAGCCGGACCGGGTTTTCCGGCGGCAGCAGCCTCTCGACGCGCGGCACCAGTTCCCGAAGGATCGGCTCGGCCTCATCAAAACGCTGCGCCGAGTTCAGCACCACGCACAACTGCACCTCGGACTCGATGGTCGATTCGGCATCGGGGCCGTCGGTGGCACGCCGGCTCTCGATGGAGTTCTTCACAGCGCCGACGGCGGCATCGAACCGGCCCAGCAGGTTGTACGCCCCGCTGAACTCAAGAAAAAGTTCGGATTTCAGGCCCGGCTGGTCGGCAAATCGATCCGGCACCGCCGCGTACGCCGCGTCCAGCACGTCGGTGATCTTCGCGTCCGGCCCCAGCCGCTCGGGCGTCGCGGCCACGATCAGATCCGTCGCGAAGTAGGTCTTCACCGCCTCGGCACGCTTCGTCGCGGCGTCGGCGCGCTTCGTCGCTTCGACCTGCTCTACCAATCGCTGCTCGGCCAGCGCCGTGAGTTCCACCTGTTTGGCGCGGGCACGCTCAGCGCGGAGGTACTGCACCGTACTGACCACCGCACCGCTGACCAGCGCGAGCACGCACGCCGCGACCGCGGCCGCCAGCGCTCGCCGCCGACGCACGAACTTGCCGAGCGTGTACAGCGTCCCCGGCGGCCGAGCGGAGATTGGTTCGTGCCGGAGATACCGGCGCAGATCGGCCGCGAGTTCCGCCGCCGAGGCGTAACGCCTCTCGCGGTCCTTCGCCAGCGCGGTCGAGGCGATGACGTCGAGGTCGCCCCGCAGCGAAGGGCTGAGCCGCGCCAGCGGCGGCGGCATCTCGTGCTGGATGCGAGCCGCCGCCTGCGTCAGCGAGTCCGCCTTGACATCGATGGGCAGCCGTCCGGCGAGCAGTTCATACAGAATGACACCCAGCGCATACACATCGGTCCGCGTGTCGACCGATTCGGCGCCCTGCGAACCCGACCCCAGCGCCTCGGGGCTCATGTACGCCAGCGTGCCCACGATCCGGTTGGCATCGACCGCCAGCGTGCCGGAGGTCGCTTCCGCCCGCGTCAGTTTGGCGACGCCGAAGTCGAGCACCTTGGGTTGAGGCGAAGCCGTGTCGGTCCGCTCAACCAGGATGTTCGCGGGCTTCAAATCACGGTGGATCACGCCCTTCTGGTGCGCGTGCTGCACGGCGTCGCATACCTGCGCCGCGAGTTCGACCCGCGCGTTCAACGACAGACCGTGCCGTTCGGCGTACGTCGTCAGCGGCACCCCCTCCACGTACTCCATCACAAAGTACGCGTCGTTGGTGGTGTCGTCCGCCGACGCCTCGATGATCTGCGCGATCCCCGGATGCTTCAGGTTCGCGAGCACCTGCGCCTCGTGCCGGAAACGTGCCCGGGCCGTGCGCCCCGAATGGGCCGAGCGGATCACCTTGATCGCCACGCGGCGCTTGGGGCTGGGCTGCTCGGCCTCGTAGACGATCCCCATGCCACCTTCGCCCAGTTGCCGGATGATGCGGTAGGGGCCGAGCATGGCCGGGATCGCCCGTGGCATCGTTTCGATCCCGCCACCGGTGTCCAGTGTCGGCGTCAGCGTCCCACGCCGCACCAGCCGATCGTGCATGTGTTCGAGTGCCTCACGCGCGGCGTTCGAGGCGTGCGTATCCAAGCCCGGCAGCGTGTCCGAGGTGCCCGTGCTCATCGAGAACAGCGCACGGCACTCGGCCACGAGTTCCGGGTCGTCCGCGTGTTCCCGCTCGATATGGCCGAGCAGTTCGGCACCGACCCGATCACCCGCGGCGTCGAGGGCGCGGGCCACACGCTCGTGCAGCGGGGCGCTCACGCCGCGGTCCCCGGGCCGCCTTCGAGGCGGCGCTTCAGCCAGTTGCGTGCCAGCGCCCAGTCGCGTTCCACGGTCGCGCGGCTGACGCCCAAAAACTCGCCGATCTCTGGGTCGGTCAGGCCCGCGAACGCCCGGAGTTCCACCACCTGTGCCGGCCGCGGGTACAGCGCCGCCAGTTCGTGCAGCGCCGCGTCAAGATCGAGAACATCGGCCTGGTCTGCCGCATCGGGCGACGGCGTCTGGTCCAGCGCGATGGTCGCGTTTGAAGCCACTCCCCCTTCGCCGCGCTTCTGCGTCTTCTTGGCCCGCGCATGATCGATCAGCAGTTGACGCATCACCTTCGCCGCCAGCGCGAGAAAGTGGGCGCGGTTCGTCGTCGGCGTCGACGCATCGGCCAGCCGCAGAAACGCCTCGTGCACCAGCGCCGTCGGCTGCAGCGTGTGCGCCGCACGCTCGCTCTTGAACAGCACCGCCGCCAGCGCACGCAGTTCGTCGTAGATCAGCGGCAGCAGCCGATCACCCGCAGTCCGGTCGCCCTGCGCCAGCGCGTTCAGGAGGATGGTGACGTCTTGAGGGGTGGGCACGGCGAATCTCTATCGGATGGTATTGGGCTGCGGCGGGCGTATCGCACGGCATTGTCGGGAAACGTTCGGGTCGAGACATCTCAGCATCGGCCCCAAACGCCTTCGCACCGACAGCCGGCGTCAGGCACTGCATTGCAGTTGATGAGGGCGCAGCAGGCTGATTTTCGCAGGTGCTGGTGAGGACCAGATTTCTCCCACCACCCCAAGGACCACAAAAAGGAGCCTGCCATGACTCGGATGCTCGCGATTCGGATGCTCGCCGGGATGTCGTTCGCCGCCGCCTTCGCCCCCGGATTCACCGACCTTCTCGCCGTCGGCGGCGGTGGGGGGGCCGCGACCGCCCAAACCACCGTGCCGACCGCCTTCTCCTACCAGGGCCGCCTCGATCAGAACAACCTGCCCGCCAACGGCCTCTTCGAGATGCGTTTCGCCGCCTTCGCCGCCAGCACGGGAGGCACCGAACTCGGCAGCCACCAACTCGCCAACGTCGTCGTGACCAACGGCCTGTTCAACACCGTCGTCGATTTCGGCCTCAACACCGGCAACGCCTTCAACAACGGCGCCGGCCGCTGGCTCCAGGTCGACGTCCGACCCCAAGGCACGACCACCTGGACCACGCTCCCCCGCCAGTTGCTCACCTCCACCCCCTTCGCGCTGCGGCTCGAAGGGATCACCCGCGACGCCAGCGGCCGCTGGGGCATCGGCGGAATCAACACCGGGGGCGACTTCACCATCCGCCGCGATACCACCGCCGCCATCATGGTCGACAGCGGCAGCAGCAGCGCGGTCGAAGCCGCGTACCGCTTCGCCGACCGCGGCAACGTCATCTGGACCATCCAGAAGAACGCCACCGACAACAACCTCGGCGTCTACCGCGCTTCCTCTTCCACGCCCGCGATGACCATCTCCCAGACCACCGGCAACATCGGCATCGGCACCGCCACCCCCTCGGCTCCGCTGCAGGTCAACGGCCGCATCAAAACCAACGTCCTCGAGATCCTGGGCGGCTCGGACATCGCCGAACCCTTCGATGTCACCGACTGCAAAGGCGACGACGGGCACGAGGTCAAGCCCGGCATGCTCGTCTCGATCGACCCCGCCAACCCCGGCGCCCTCCGACTCACCACCGGCGCGTACGACCGCACCGTCGCCGGCGTCATCAGCGGCGCGGGCGGCGTCAACACCGGCATGATCCTCCGCCAGGAAGGCACCGACATGGCCGACGGCAAGCACCCCGTCGCCATGACCGGCCGCGTCTGGGCGTTCGTCGACGCCGATGCCGGCGGCGCGGTCCAGCCCGGCGACATGCTCACCACCTCGGACACCGCCGGCCACGCCATGAAAGCCGCCGACGCCTCGCGTTCCAATGGCGCGGTGATCGGCAAGGCCATGACCTCGCTCGAGAAGGGCCGCGGCCTTGTGCTGGTGCTCGTGAACCTGCAATAACCAGCCTTCCGCACGCGACCCGCGCCAGCATCCGGCGCGGGCCAAAGAGCCACGACCTTACCCCGGCACACCTCCCTGCAAGGAGTTCCCATGAACCGTCTCATCACCCTCCTTATCGCGACACTCATGCTCGCGCCCACTCCGGTGGCCTCGGCCCAAGACGACAACCCCGTCGCGCTCAATCTCGTCCGCCAGTTTGCCTCGCTGAAAACCTACCCCGAGGCGCTGGGCTTCAACCTGAACCAGTACTTCCCCCTGCCCTATTTCACCGGCTGGACCTCCGACGGCCACGTGCAGGGCATCGCCCGCTCAGTCCGCCCCGGCAACCCGTGCGTCTACGTCACGGTCGCCGGAAAGTCCGACTCACCCATCCCCTTCGGCTACGTCACCACCGTGCTGATGGGATCGCGCGACATCCTGGGCGAGCGCTTCCGCTCCAACCGCATCGGCTACGAGGCCGACGGCACCACCAACTACATCACCCGCTACACCTACCCACCCTCCAACGACGCCCCGGTCGCCCGGTTCGTCTTCGACGGCACGCAGGGCCCCATCGACCCCCTGCTGTGGAAGTGGCGTCACCCCGGCAACCCCTCGGTCATCGGCGACGCCATGCTCGTCCCGCTCGAAGACAAACTCAGCGGCAACTACTTCAGCGCCTCCTCCGCCTTCGCCATCTTCGACATCCAGAACCCCACCAACCCGGTCCCCATCGCGCTCGTCCCGCTCAACGACCCCAAGGGCGGCACGCTCGCCGTCACACGACTCGACAACGGCCGCTACCTCGTCCTCATCGGGGGCGTCGACTCGGGCCAGACCCTCGTCGGCTATCTCTCGGGAAGCCCCAATCTGCGGGACCCCAACGTCTCCTTCACCGAAGCCTTCCGCTGGAGCCAGAGCACCAACAACTTCGGCAACCCGGACTACCACTGGCCCTGGGACAACGACGGGGACAGCCTCTGCACCGACGGCACCGACGCCCACCAGTGCTACGCCTTCGTCCGCAACGACGACGGCAAACTCTACCTCATCGGAACCACCAGGCGCCACTCGTGCGGCTCGCCCTTCTACCTCGGGCAGGACCAGGCCGACCTCTTCGAGGTTGTCATGACCGGCTCGCCCGTCAACTACATGCAACTGATCCTCCGCGTCTCCAAGGGCTTCGTCTTCAACGAGGACACCTCGGGCTACAAGGCCAACTTCACCGCCGCCGGCGGCGTCCACATCAGCCCCTCGGGATCCCTCCTGCTCTACGGCGCCCCGCACAGTTGGGGCAACGAGCCGCTGTTCAACGGCGGTTCAACCGTCCAGCAGCCCCCGAACTACATGCAGTTCGTCGAGATCCGCCCCTGGTTCGTCAACGCGATCTCAAACCCCGGCCCCGGCACCGCCCACGTGGAACTCTACGAAGACCAGGACTACGCAGGCCGCAGCATCATCCTCGACTTCCAGGACCGCTTCATGGAATCTTGGACCACATTCCTCGGCAACATCGACGACTTCAACGACAAGGCCCACAGCATCTCCTACTGCATCCCCGCCGGGCTGACCATCGCCGGCAGGACCAACGCCAACGGCGGCGGAACCAACGTCCCGATGTCCAGCCTCAACGTCTTCACCGGCAACGCCGACCTCGGCTCGCTCGGCGACCAACTCTCTTCTCTCACATGGTCCGGCTCTCTCTCGACCGACGTGTGGGTCAGCAACTCCAGGGCCATCATCGGGCAGCAGGCCGGCACCTTCGCCAAGCCGACCTACGGCATCAACGGCGGCCTCTCGCAGTGCGTCGGCCCCATCGACAAGATCTTCGTCGAAGCCGGCTTCTACAACGAGAAAGTCACCTTCGTGAAGCCCATGCAGATCATCGCCTCGCCCGGCACGGTGGTCATCGGCGCACCGAACTGAACGCTAGCACGCCACACACACCGAGGACCTTCCCTCGCACCCTCCCGGCCGCACGGGCCAAACACCCGTGCGTGCCGATTCTCGGAAACAACCAACGCTCACCAGGAGACCGCCATGAACGCCCGCGCCAATCTCTCGCTCATCGTCGCCTCAGCAGCCATCAGCCTCACCGCCACCACAACGTTCGCTCAGTACACCATCCCCTGGAGCACCACCGACGGCGGCGGCGCCCGCATCGCCGCAGGGCAATACCGACTCTCTGGTACCGTCGGCCAGGGCGACGCCACCGCCCCCCGCGCCGCCGCGAACGGCACCACCGTCACCGGCGGATTCTGGGCCGCCCCGCCCCCCGCCTGCGTCGGCGATTTCAACAGCGACGGCCTCATCAACACCCTCGACCTCACCCGCTTCCTCGGCTCGTTCGGCCAGACCGTCACGCCGGGATCGCCGCAAGCGAACACCGACCTTAACAACGACGGCGTGGTGAACGTCAGCGACCTCACGATCTTCCTCGGCCGCTTCGGCCAAGCGTGCTAACGGTCGGGAAATCTGTTGACACGCCCGCAAACGGCCGATAGTCTCCCCGCATGACGTTCTCGCCCGATCTCGACCGCCGCCTGCCCAGCAAGGGCCAGGGTGTCGTTTCGGCCGCGATTTCCAAAGCCAAATCGGTGAAAAGCAAAGCGCACAAAGGCGCCACGCTGACCCCGCATTGGGCTTGAACTAACCGTTCAACCAAGTGTTCAAAGGGCCCGCGGCGCCAGAGCGGGCCCTGTTCTTTTTCAGGCCCGCTCCAGACGCCGGGGCTTGTTGTTTTCCCGCATCGTTCCCGCCCCCCGCAAGAAGGAGCCTCCCATGAGCCAGACCATCGAGTCCACCTGCGAATGCCCCGAATGTGCCGGCAACGTCCCCTTCGCCCGCCGCCCGCTCTGCGGCGAAGTGGTCCGCTGCCCAGACTGTTCCGTCGAACTTGAAGTGACGAGCGCCGCCCCGATCCGCGTCGTGGTCGCCCCGCAGGTGCAGGAAGACTGGGGCGAATAAGCGCGTGCCCCGCCGCCGCGCCGACCCCGCCGAAAACGAACCCGAAGCGCGAGCGAGGGCCACTGCCTTGCCGGCGTTCTCGTTTCACCCGCAAGCCATCAGCCCACCAACTCACGATCCGTCCTCCAGGAGTCCATCTCCATGCTCGCCATCCTCCACTCCCGAATACGCGTCGAAGAGCGACTGCTCGCCGACGAACTCGCCTCCCGCGGCATCGCCCACGAACTCATCGACGTGCGCGAGCACGTCTTCGATATCCACGACCCATCGCCCTGGACCCGTTTCGACGCCGTACTCGACCGATGCATCAGCCAGACCCACGCGCTCGCCGTCGTGCGAGTGCTCGAGTCCTTCGGCGTGCCGTGCCTCAACACCGCTGCGGTCATCGACGCATGCGGCGACAAACTCACAACATCACTCGCCCTCGCCCGAGCCGGCGTGCCCACCCCCCGCGTGCACGTCGCCTTCGAAGCCGAGCCGGCCCTCCGTGCCGTTGAGCAGAACGGCTATCCCTGCGTCCTGAAGCCCACCGTCGGCTCATGGGGCCGCCTGCTGGCCCGCGTGAACGACCGCGACGCCGCCGAGGCCGTCATCGAGCACAAGCAGACCCTCGGCGGCCCGCAGCACGGCGTGTTCTACATCCAGCAGCACATCGACAAGCCCGGCCGCGACCTCCGCGTCTTCATGGTCGATGGCGAACCCATCTGCGCCATCAGCCGCGCCAGCGAGCACTGGATCACCAACACCGCCCGTGGCGGCCGCGCGGCCAACCACTCCATCTCTCAAGGCCTCGCCAGCATCTCCATCGCCGCGTCAAACGCCATCGGCGGCGGCGTCCTGGCCATCGACCTCCTGGAGACCACGGGCGGCCAACTCCTCGTCTCCGAGATCAACCACACCATGGAGTTCCGCAACTCCATCGAGCCCACCGGCGTCAACATCCCCGCACGCATCATCGACGCACTCATCGAGGCCGCACGCACACGCGGCACCTCGCGTTGTGCCACTGACTTGCCTACGGAGGCAAGTCAGTGCTCCCCGGCCGTGGTCACCCGCCCCGCGACGCTCCCCTCGGAGGCCGCCCGATGAGATCACCCGCCTCCCGACTCACCGTCGGCATCGTCGGCGGTTCCGGCTACGGCGGAGGCGAAGTCCTCCGCCTCCTTCTCGATCACCCCCACGTCGAAGTCACGCAGGTCACGTCACGCCGCCAAACCGGCGCGTTCGTTCACAGCGCCCACCCAAACCTGCGTTCACGCACCCGCCTCCAGTTCATCGCCCCGGACCAGCTCCAACCCTGCGACGTGCTCTTCCTCTGCCAGCCCCACGGCGAAGCCAGCAAGCAGATCGAGCACCTCTCCACCCTCGCCCACCGCATTATCGACCTCTCCGCCGACTTCCGCCTCCGCGACCGCGCCGCATATGGGAAGTACTACGAGGAAGATCACCCCGCCCCCGCTTGGCTCGACCGCTTCGTCTACGGCCTCCCCGAACTCCACCGCGACCGCCTCCGCGGCTGCCGCCTCGCCAGCGGCGTGGGCTGCAACGCCACCGCGATCAACCTCGCCCTGCTCCCGCTCGCCCGCGCCGGCCTCATCGAGCGCGTCGTCGCCGATCTCAAAGTCGGTTCCTCCGAAGGCGGCAACGCCCACTCGCCCTCAAGCCACCACCCAGAGCGCTCCGGCGCGGTCCGCTCCTTCGCCCCAACCGGACACCGCCACGCCGCAGAAGTCCGCCAGGAACTCGGCGATTTCCCCCTCCACATGAGCGTCACCAGCGTCGAACTCGTCCGAGGCGTGCTCTGCACCGCCCACGTTTTCCCCACTAAACGCCTCGAAGAAAAAGACCTCTGGAAGTTGTACCGCGAGCACTACGCCAGCGAGCCCTTCGTGCGCCTCGTCAAAGACCGCACCGGCATCTTCCGCTACCCCGAACCCAAACTCCTCGCCGGCACCAACTGGTGCGACATCGGCTTCGAGGCGGACGCCGAGTCCAACCGCATCGTCGTCATCAGCGCCATCGACAACCTCATGAAGGGCGCGGCGGGCTCCGCCGTCCAGTGCATGAACCTCATGTGCGGCTTCGAAGAAGCCACCGCCCTCACCTTCCCCGGACTCCATCCCATCTGAATCGACATCGAATCCCCCCCGCCCGGACATCCGAGGGCGGGCGGTGCGCCCGGCAGAGTGGCCGGCCCTTCGGACCGCGACGACCTCCCAGCCCTTGGTCTCGCGGCCCGCGCGCACCGCCCTGCCTCGAATGCCCGAACACCCGAACCCATTCAGACTCCGTAGCAACCAAGGCCCACCATGATCGTCATCAAACTCGGCGGCTCCGAAGGAATCGACATCCCCGCCTTCTGCACCGACGCCGCAAACATTATCCGCACCGGCGAACAAGTCGTCATCGTCCACGGCGGCTCGCACGCCACCAACACGCTCTCCGAACAACTCGGCCACCCGCCCCAGTTCATCACCTCCCCCAGCGGCCACACCAGCCGCCGCACCGACCGCCGCACTCTCGAGATCTTCCAGATGGCCTGCCGCGGCGTGCTCAACCAGACCATCGTCGAGCATCTCCAGCGCCTGGGCATCAATGCCGTGGGCCTCTCCGGCATGGACGGCCGTCTCTGGGAAGGCACGCGAAAGAGCACCGTCCGCGCCGTCATCGAAGGCCGCGTCATGATGATCCGCGACGACTACACCGGCACCGTTGAACGCGTGAACACCGACCTGCTGCGCACGCTGCTGGGTGCGGGCTACACGCCTGTCCTCTCGCCCCCCGCCATCTCCACGGACTCCGAGCCGATCAACGTCGACGCCGACCGCGCCGCCGCCATCACAGCCGCCACACTGGGCGCAAGCACGCTCCTCCTGCTCTCTAACGTGCCCGGCCTGCTCCGAGAGTTCCCCGACGAAACCACGCTCATCCCCACCGTCAATCGCCAAACCATCGACCGCGCCGCCGACTACGCCAAGGGACGCATGAAGAAGAAAGTCCTCGGTGCCGGCGAAGCGCTCGCCGCGGGCGTCGGCCGCGTCGTCATCGCCGATGCCCGCGCCGCGGAACCGATCACCCGAGCGCTCGCGGGGGCGGGGACGGTGTTCCAATGATCCGACCCATCACCGACGACGACGCGATCAACCTCCTCGAATCGCTCGTCCGGATCCCGAGCCTCTCGGGCCAGGAACACAACGCCGCCGCGTACTTCGTCGAGCGCATGCAGAGCCTCGGCTTCACCGCCGAAATCGATCCAGCGGGCAACGCCGTTGGCATCACCGGCGACCCTTCACCCGACGCCATCGAGATCGTCCTCCTCGGCCACATCGACACCGTCCCCGGCAACATCCCCGTCCGCCGCGAAGGCGACATCCTCCACGGCCGCGGCGCCGTCGATGCCAAAGGCCCACTCTGCGCCTTCGTCGCCGCCGCATCGCGCACCGCCCTGCCCGAAGGCGTTCGACTCGTCGTCGTCGGGGCCGTCGAGGAAGAGTGCGCCACCAGCAAGGGCGCGAGGCACATCGCCGCAACCCGCCGCCCACAAGCCTGCATCATCGGCGAACCCAGCCACTGGGACGGCGTCACCCTCGGCTACAAGGGCCGCCTCCTCTGCGAATACACCATCACACAAGACACCGCCCACACCGCACGCCCCGAACCCAGCGTCGCCGAAGCCGCCACCGCCTTCTGGGCCCGCGCCAGCACACTCGATCCGCGCCCACAAAAGCAAAACTCCACGCCCGCTGGCATCTTCCACACCATCCAACCCTCACTCCGATCAATCAACACCTCCTCGAACGGCCTGCAAGACCAAGCAACGCTCACGGTTGGATGGCGTCTCCCGCCCGGCGTCTCCCCACACGATCTTGAGTCCGCCGTCCGCAGCATGGTGCCGGAACACGCCTCGCTCAACTTCACCGGTCATGAATTCGCCCACCAGTCCCCGCGTTCATGCCCCGTCGCACGCGCCCTCAGCGTCGCCATCCGCGCCACTGGCGGCACCCCAACTCCCCGCCTCAAGACCGGCACCAGCGATATGAACGTCGTCGCTCCGATCTGGCGCTGCCCCATCGCCGCCTACGGCCCGGGCGATTCAGCCCTGGACCACACGCCAAGCGAGCACATCTCACTCCGCGAGTACCGCCGCTCAATCAATGTCCTCACACACGCGCTGGAGGTTCTGACGACAGAGACGCTCGCCCGCGTACAGCCATCGACAATCGATTGAGGCACATGCCGCTGCTCCCCTTCGCCCCAAACGAAAAACCCCTCGACGCTCGCGCCGAAGGGCTTCACCAATGAAAAGTGGGCGCTACTGGACTCGAACCAGTGACCTCTGCCGTGTGAAGACAGCGCTCTAGCCAGCTGAGCTAAGCGCCCCAGGGGAAGGAGAGTATACCGCCGTTCCCTGCCCCCGGCGAGCGCACCCACACCGGTGGGGCGGGCTTCCAGCCTGCCACCCTCAGCCCGAGCACAGAGACCGCCCAGAAGCCTCCTTCAGCAATTCCTCAAGCCACCCCCGCACCACCCGCACCGTCTCGCCCCGCGTCACCTCATCCGTCCACAGCGTGTTGTGTGACCCGCCCGCGATCACCACCAGCCGACCCCGCCCCCCAGGCACCGCCGCCGCGATCGCCCGCCCATCCTCCAACGGCGAAACCTCGTCCAATGCCGGATGAACCACCAGCAGCGGGCATCCAAGGTTCGCCGCATGGAGCGCGCGGTCAAACCCGCGCCACGCAGGCCCGCCCCGAGTCAGCCCCAGAATCCAGAACGCCAGCGCCCCGTTCACTCGGTGCGGCAGACCGCTCAACTCCATCACATTGTGCGCCGGCGTCGGGGCAAGCCTGTACGGCGCCTCGGCGATCACGCCCCGAATCGCCCCCCGCGCCCGATCCGACAACCTCGCATGGAACGCCGACGCCGGAGCAACATCGCGCGACGCCGCCGCAACGATCGAAACCCCGCCCCCCAGCGACGACCCGAACAGCACGATCCCCCGATCCACCACCGACGGGTCCGCCTCGATCTCCCGCTCGATCAGTTCCGCCAGCAGCCGCGGCTCGCTCACCCCAAGATCGCAAGTCCCTTCCGCATCACCCAACCCCGGCGGGTCCCACGTCAGCACCGCCGAAGCACACGCCAAAAATCCCCCCAGCCGAGGCAGCACCCCAAGCCGCGAATCGCCCCACCCCGGCGTGTGGACCACCAGCGGCCCCCGCGGATTGTCGCCCGCGATGCGCCACCCCGGCAACTCCCGCCCGCCCAGTTTGAGCAGCACCGCCTCAAACGCCCGCGCACTGGGCAACTCCATCGGCGTCCCCGGCTTCGAACGCGACACCGCCCACGCGTACGTCTTCCGCGGCGGGTGCCTCAGCCGGTGCATCATCAGCACCGTCATCAGCGCCACCGCCAGCACCAGCCCCACCAGCAGCAGAAACAGCAGCCCGATCATGCCGATCCCGCGCCGCTCTCGCTCCCCGCCGCGAAGATCTGGAACCGGTGCCCCTGCGCCCGCAGCCCCAGACGCTTGCAGATCGCCTCGCGAAGTTCGATCAGTTCCGGCACCTCGATCTGCAGCACCTGGTGCGTATCGACACGGATCACCAGGTCACGCGGCCGCCGCCCGTACGCCAGTTGGTAGTGCGCATGCTCGGCATCAAACAGCACCTGCTGGATGATCCCCGCCTCCTGCAGCAGTTTGATCGTGCGGTACAGCGTCGCCTTGCTCACCCGGTACCCACGCGTCCGCGACCGCTCCAGCAACTGGTCCGCCTGGAAGATGTCATCGAACTCGAGCAGCACGTCCAACACCTGCGCCCGCTCCGGGGTGTACTTCTGGCCAACACCTTTCAGGTGTCTACGGAAAACAGCGCACAGCGGCTCAAAAACCTCCGGCCCCGGCAACGCCGGCACAGCCCCCGCAGTCGTCTGAGAAACCGACGACGAACCCGATGATCCCTTGCTCTTGGTCGGCGGCATGACCCCAGTGTACCACGCTGAGACCGCAGTCTCAGCGGCATCATGTGCCACGACTTTGCCGTCCGCAGCAAAGTCGTGCCGCCGGGCCCGCAAAGCGGGCCACCGATGGTTGCCAGACGCGCAGCGTCTGGCGTGCGACCATGAAAGACCGCCGCAGGCCAATCGCCCCTTTCGCCCGTGAAACGGGCGGGCGAATCATCACAGAGCCCTCAGCCCGGCAACACGACTAGCGGCCCTTCTTGAGCCAACCGCGCAGTCGCCCCGCCCCCCAAGCATTCACACACCGCTCCTTCGTCAACCCTCCCCGCGCCCCCGTCATCACCCCATACCGCAGATTCTCTGCATCGTCCGGGTGGTGCGTATCGCAGTTCACCGCGATCAGACACCCCTTGTCCAGCGCCAGCCGCACGTGCGTATCCCGCAAATCCAGCCGCTGCCAGTTCGCGTTGATCTCCATCGCCGTCCCGTGCTCCGCGGCCGCCGCGCACAGTTCGTCCATCGCCGGTTCCAGCCCGTCACGGCTCCCGATGATCCGCCCCGTCGGGTGCCCGATGATGTGCACCAGCGGATGCCGGATCGCCTTCAGCAGCCGCTCTGTCGCCACCGACGGTTCCTGCCTCAGCGCCGCATGCGGCGAAGCCACCACCACGTCTAACGCCGCCAACAAATCATCCTCATAGTCCAGCGAGCCATCGGCCAGAATGTCCACTTCGCTCCCCGCCAGCAGCGTGATCCCCTCAACCTCACCCTGCGCCGCCCGAACCGCCGCGATGTGCTCCCGCAGCCGTTCAGGGGTCAATCCCCCCGCCAAAACGCTGCTCCGAGAATGGTCCGTCACCGCCAGCGTGTGAAACCCCTTGGCTTTGTACAGACTCGCCAGTTCAACAATCGAAAGCACCCCGTCGGAGGCCGTCGTGTGCGCGTGCAACTCCGCACGGATGTCCGCCGCCGTGACCAGTTCCGGCACGGCCCGATCCATTTCCCCCCGGTCCTCCCGCAGTTCCGGCGGAATGAACGCCAGCCCCAGCGCCCGGTACACCTCCTCCTCACTCGCCCCGGCGACCGCGCCCGCTAGCCCCCCCGCCCTGTGCTGGTGCGGCGTCGGGTCATCGTCCACCCGGAACAACCCGTACTCATTCAACGTCACCCCCTGCTTCAGCGCCCTCTCGCGCAGCCGCACGTTGTGCTCCTTCGACCCCGTAAAGTACATCAGCGCCGCCCCCCAAGACCCCTCGGGCACCAGCCGCAGGTCCGCCTGCACGATCCTCTTCTCCACCTTCAGCCGCACCGAGCACTTCGTCTCGCCACGCGCCAGCACCTGCTGCACTTCAGGGAAAGACGTGAACGCCTCTCGCACCTTCTCCGCCGCCTGCGCATCGCGCGGATCGGCCACCACCAGCAGGTCGATATCCCCGATGGTCTCGCGCCCCCGCCGCAAAGACCCCGCAAACGCCGCACGCTTCACGCACGCCATCCCCTTTAACCGTTCCACCAGCATTTCCGCAATCGGCATCGCCCGACCGATGTTGAGCCGCTGGTCCCCCTGCTCCACCGTCTCCAGACTCTTGCGGATGTTCTCGACCGTCTTGGCCCCCATCCGCGGCACCTTCATGATCGACCCATCCGCCATCGCCGCCTTCAACCCCTCCCGCGTCGTCACCCCCAGCGTCTCCCACAGCGCCTTGACCGTCTTGGGCCCAAGCCCCGGCACACGCATCAGGTCAAGCAGCCCCGCCGGCACACGCGTCAAAAGTTCCGCGTGCTCCGACATCCCCCCGGTCGCCGCGAACTCCCCGATCTTCGCCGCCATCTTCGGCCCGATCCCCTCGATCGCCGTCAGTGCCTTTGCATCAGCAGCAATCGGCCGCAGGTCCGCCGCGTGAGCCTCGACGGCCCGCGCCGCCCGCGCGTGCGCGTTGATCTTGAACCGGTCCTCATCGAGCAGTTCAAGCATCCGCGCGATCTCTTCCAGCATCGCGCCAACATCACCATTGAAACTCACGCCGCACCCCGGCCTTCACCCCGGCCCGCCCCACGTGCCTGCTTCCCGCTCGAACCCCGTGATGGATCGTCCCCGTCCACCCGCTCAAACACCCGCTCGGTCTCTTCCACAAAGCCATCCCCCTGCACAGGTCCGGTCCGCAACGTCACCGTCGACGCTTCAATCCCAGAAACCGAAGACACGTCCCGATACGTCGCCGCAACCCTCGTCTCCACCGCCGCAACGACCTGCTCCCGTTCCCCCTCCGGCACCAGCAAAAGCGCCGCGACCCACCGCCGGATCAGGTCCGACCCTTCCGGCCCAAACCCCTTCAAGATTTCAATCAGCGTCCGGGCGTGGTCGTTTGGGAACAGCACCGGCGATCCAGAGGGCCCGGACAACCGGTTCGGCTTTTCCAAGTGGGGCGTAGGGGTACCCGGGAGCGGCGGCTCCGTCGCCGGCCCCCGTTGATCCTGCGCCGGCTTGTTTCGCTTGGGGGTCATGCGTCTGGGGGTTGTTCGAAGCGCCCGCCGGTGGATTAGCCGCCGACGCCGCGCCACGAAGCCGCGTTTCCGTCGTCTGGACGTACGCCTCGATTCTATCGACGCGGTCGGTCAGACGTTCGAGCGCCCCGGCCACCGCCGCGAGGAGGTCCGACGGGCTGCTCGTGTGCAGAGCGTGCCGCCGATTCTCCCTGTCGTTCATCGCCCCGCGACCGGTGAGCATCCAGTCCGCGTTGATCCCGAACTGCGAGCACATCGACGCGACAAAATCGATGCTCGGCGACGCCCCCAGCATATAGCGCCGCACCGTCTCGGTGTTCTGCCCCGTCAACTCGGCCAGCGCGCGGTACGACCGCTGCCCCGCCACCATGCGCAAACGATCATGAAGAGTCCCGGGATCCGGCTCCATCGGCTTCCGCCTCTCCAAAAAAACCTCCGCCTCAAACCCGGGACATCACGCGATGTCCCCAAGCCCCAGCCCTTTCCCATGGGCCTTCATCAGACGAGATCGTACCTTTGCATCCTCCGGGCGAGAAAGTTCGGGAGACTTCTCAACCCACGCCCCGGCGTCCCGGCGCGCCATCAGCAACAAATCCGTGTCCTTCGGCAGTTCCGCCACACGGAACGGTGCCAGCCCGGATTGTCTCCCCCCGAACACATCTCCCGGCCCGCGCAGCGCAAAGTCCGTTTCCGCCAGCTTGAACCCGTCGGTCGTCTCCACCACAGATTTGAGGCGCACCCCCGATTCCTCCGTTTTCGGCTCCGCGATCAGAACGCACACCCCCCCCAGCGGACCGCGCCCCACCCGCCCCCGCAACTGGTGCAACTGCGCCAGCCCGAACCGGTCCGCGTTCTCGATCACCATCAGCGTCGCGTTCGGCACATCAACGCCCACCTCGATCACCGTCGTCGCCACCAGGGCATCGATCGTCCCCGCCCGGAACCGCTCCATGATCGATTCCCGGCTCCGCCGCTTCAACTGCCCGTGCACCGCCGCCAGCCGCTTGCCCGCCAGCGGACCCTCTTCCAGTTCTTTGAGCAGCGTCCGCACGTTCGCCAGCCGCGAAGCCCCGCCTTCGCCCTCGTCTTCGCCGTCGTCGGTCCCCACGGCGGGCACCACAACAAACGCCTGCTGCCCCTTGTCCAACCGCTGCCGCACAAACCCGTACACATCCCCCCGCTGCGCCGGCGTCACCAGCCGAGTCTTCACCGGCTTCCGCCCCCCGGGCAACCCGATAAGCGTGCTCACATCCAGATCCCCGAAGATCGTCAGCGAAAGCGTTCGCGGGATCGGCGTCGCCGTCATCACCAGCGTGTGCGGCACGCTCAGCGGGTCCGAAGACTTCTCCCGCAGTGCCGCCCGCTGATGCACCCCGAAGCGGTGCTGCTCATCGATCACCGCCACCGCCAGGTTCTTGAACAGCACCGACCCCGTCAGCAGCGAATGCGTGCCGATGGCGATGTGCGTCTCACCCGCTTCGACCCGCCGCAGCACACCGTCCCGTTCAACCTCCGTCAGCGATCCCGTGAGCAGTTCAATCCGCACGTCCGACCCTTCAAGCAACCGTGAAATCCCCGCGAAATGCTGCTCCGCCAGCAGTTCCGTCGGCGCCATCAGCGCCGCCTGCCTCTTGTTCGCCACCGCGATCAGCATCGCGTACACCGCGATCACCGTCTTACCCGCACCCACGTCCCCTTGGATCAGCCTGTTCGACGGCGTCGCCTTCGTCAGGTCGTTCGCCACCTCGCGGATCACTGACTCCTGGCCCGCGGTCAGTTGGAACGGGATCCTCGCCCGGATGTGCTTGTCGATCTGCGTGGTCCACTTCAGCGCGGGCGCCGAGTGCCGCCGCCGCAGGTGTGCCCGCCGCAACTGCACCCCCAACTGCAACAAAAGGAGTTCGTCATACGCCAGCCGCCGCCGCGCCGCCTTCGCCTCGGCCTCGCTCTCGGGCGCGTGCATCATCCGGTACGCCTCGGCCAGCGTCGGCAGGTTCCGCTCCTTGCGAAATTCCTCGCTGAGGTGGTCCTCCAGCAGCGAGAGCGCCTCACGCAGGAACGTCCCGATGACCCGCTCCAGTTTCTGAGAAGGCATCGCCTCCGTCGCCGGGTACACCGGCCGGAACCGCTCGTCCGCCGCCGCTGGCTCCGGCGCATCATCCTTGATGATCTCGTGCTTGGGGTTGACCAGTTGCAGCCCGCTCATCCGCCGCTTGGCCTTGCCCTGCACCTTCAGCCGCACGCCGGGGTGGATCGACTTGCTCAGGAACGGCTGGTTGAACCACACCAGATCAAGCCGCCCAGTGTGGTCCAGCAGCACCGCCTCGAACCTCGGCTTCCCCCGCGTCACCGCCCTACACGCCGTCACTTCCCCCCGCGTCGAGATCGTCTGGTCGGCGGCGAGAAAGTCCACCGCCGTCTCAGCCGCCTCGAACTCATGCCGCGAAGGCAGGTGGTTCAACAGGTGGGCCACGCACTTCAGCCCCATCGCCCGCAGCGCCGCCGCATCGCGCGGCTTCACCCCCGGCAGGTCCTCCACCAGCGTCGTCAGCGAGATGGCCCGTGCTTCGGTCGGCACGCCCTGAGGATACGGGTGGCCCGCACGCCGCGGGTGCGGACACGCGCCCAAGCACAGCCCTCCGACGAAACAAGCCCCCCATGCTCGCCGGTATGATCCCCCGTCCCCCCGGAACACCCCGAGGCCGTGCCGGCGTCAGGGCGGGGCTTTGGAGCGATCCCGCGATGCGACTGACTTCATTTGGTCCGACCGTGCTAAAGGTGGTGGTGGGGGGTCTGACGGCGGCATCGCTGCTGGTTGCACCCCCGCAGGCGTTCGCCCAAGCCACCCCCGCGCCCGCCGCAAAAGCCCCCGCAGGAACCTCAGCCCCGGCCACCAAGCCCGCCGGCTGGTCCTACGTCGAAAAGGCCAGCGCCGCCGTCGCCGCAACACCGGGCACCGAGGACCTCGCCCCCGTTCTCTTCCCCGCGCTGGCGGCGATGAAGCCCGCCCCCGCCGCAGCCGACACCCTCGACGCCGCCATGCTCCTCAGCCCATCCTCCAAGGGCTGGCAAACCGCGGCCGACTGGGCCAAGGCCCCCGAGCAACAAGCCGCCCTCAAAGCTCTCGCCACCGTCACCGACCCAAAGAAAAAGTACCTCCTTGCCATCCCCTACGGCACCCAGGGCCTCGATCCCGCTTGGGTCAAAGCCGGCCTCTGCGTCGAACTCCCTCCCTCCGGCCTCCTGCAGGGCGCCAAGTACAAGTACCGCTCAGCACTCGAACGCCTCCTCATGCTCGTCAACGTTGAGGCGACGAAGGTCGCCTCCGAAGGCAAGGCCGACGAAGCCCTCACCCTCTGCACCCGCTGGATCCGCCTGGCCCGCATCGTCGCCGAGCGCGAGGGTGTCCGCGAACGCCGCTGGGGCATGAACCAGATGATCCTCGCCTGCGAGCGCACGCGCGACATCGCCTACGTCTACCGCGACAAACTCACCGCCGAGCAGACCCGCAATGCCTCCGACGACCTCGACGAACGCCTTATCGGCGTCAAACGCATCCGCCTCCCCATGCTGGAACGCCTCGCCGCCGACCAACTCGTCGAGCGCGTCATCATCGAGAAAGGCGAGGTCGACCCCGCCAAGTTCGCCAGCACCATGGCCCGTCTCAGCGCCGACCAGCGCTCGCTGAACCTCTTCGGCCAGGCCGCCTGGTACCGCGAACTCGCCGCCGCACACGCAGGCTGGTTCGATACCCGCGACCAGATCCAAAAGGTTTTCGGCGGCTGGAACAACCGCTGGAACATCGAAAACCTCCACGACGAACTCCTCCAGATCCCCAGCGACTACCTGAAGATGGACAAGTCGCGGTTCGCCCTCGTCGAACTCACGGCGAACGAAATCGAAGGCCTCGAAGCCCTCCGCCTCGAACTCCTCACCCAACTCGCCGGCACCCGCGTCGCCCTCGGCGTCGTCGGCTACGAACGCAAGGAAAAACGCTGGCCCCCCAACGTCAGCGCCATCTCCCCCGCCTACGTCCGAACCCTCGACCCCGACCCCTACGGCTACGACAAACGCTTCAAGAACCTCCTGCCCTTCTACTACAAAGTCCCCATTCGGGACGACGTGAAGAAGGAGCGCGAAGAGCCCAAGCCGCACGAGATGACGGTGGGCGTGGGGGAAGCAGCACCGTCGCCGAATCCACCACCCGCGATGCCCGACACAGGCGGGGCGGGTGGGGGCATGGCCGGCGGCGGGATGGGCGGATTCAAACTCCCCGCCGGTCTGCCCCCCATCGACTTCAACGCGATCAAGACCGATGACATCAAGAAGAACCCCGGCGGACTGCGTGACGCGATCAAGCAGATGCTGAAGCAGCAGCCGATGACCGACGAGAGCCTGAAGCCGCTGGTTGAAGGCTTCAAGAAGATGAAGGCTGACGGGATCACCCCTGAGAACGCGGTCGCCAAAATGAAGGAGCGGATGACCAGCCAGCCAATGCCCCCCGAAATGGAGCAGATGCTCGGCGTGAAGCCCGATGATCTCGTCTCGCTCATCACCGGGCTCGTGGAGCGCACCGCTGGCAGCCCCGCGTTCAAATCCATGTACGAAGGCGCCAACGCCGACAAACTGGACCCCAAGCAGGCGGCCCAATACGCCGAGCAGATCGTTGACGTGGCGCTCACGGACGACGCCTCCCGCTCGCTGATCGACATCTTCGACCGCGTGATGAAGGGCATGCTCGGCCAGATGATGAAGGGGATGAACGCCTCCTTGTCCGCCTCCTCCTTCACCGTCACCATCACCCAAAAAGACTTCCTCCTCTGGTCTTCAGGCCCCGACGCACGCGACGACCAAGCCAAGTCCGTCGGCACCGGCGGCTCCGACACCCTCATCTGGCCCCCCATCCTCAGCCTCCGCCGAGCCAACGCCGGCGGCTGAAACGCCCAAAGCCATCCGCCCCCGAAGTCCGTCCGTACCCCCGTCCATCCGAGCCCTGAGCGCAAGCCCAGGTCCACAGTCCATCGCCCCGGCTCGATCATTCAAGCCCCAAAGCCCCAAACTCGCCCCCGCATCCCGACAGGCACCCCGAGCATCTCAAGGATGCAAACGACGAGAACCCGCAACACCCGAAGCATCTCACGCCGGCCCCGTGCTCGCGCCCGAGGCTCGGACGGACTCCCCAACCCCCCATGCCCCACAAACTCGTCATCATCGGCTCCGGACCCGCAGGCTGGACCGCCGCCATCTACGCCGCACGCGCTCAACTCGACCCCGTCGTCTACATCGGCGTCCCCAAGCAAACCCCCTCCATCGTCCTCCCCGGCGGGCAACTCATGCTCACCACCGAGGTCGAAAACTACCCCGGCTTCCCCCACGGCGTCACCGGCCCCGAAATGATGTCGATGTTCCAGCAGCAGGCCGAACGCTTCGGCACCAAAGTCATCAGCGCCGACATCACCAACTGCGACTTCACAAAGCGGCCCTTCAAACTCACCACCGACGACGGCAACGGCAAAGCCGAGACCATCGAAGCCCACAGCGTCATCATCGCCACCGGAGCCGTCGCCAACTGGATCGGCCTCGAAAACGAGATGCGACTCGCCCGCCAGGGCGGCGGCGTCTCGGCCTGCGCCGTCTGCGACGGCGCCCTCCCCAGTTTCCGCAACCAGCCCCTCGCGGTGGTCGGCGGCGGCGACACCGCCCTCGAAGAGGCCACCTACCTCACCAAGTTCGGCTCGATGGTCTACATCATCCACCGCCGCGACAGCCTGCGCGCAAGCAAAGTCATGCAGCAGCGATTCCTTGAAAAGCCCAACGCCAAAGTCCTCTGGAACAAGGTCGTTGTCGACGTTCTCGGCCAGGATTTCATCGAAGGCATCACACTCGAAGACACCGCCACCAAAGAGCGTTCCCGCCTCGACGTCCGCGGCCTCTTCGTCGCCATCGGCCACACCCCCGCCACCGGCTTCCTCAAAAACACCGCGCTGAAGTTCGACGACAAGGGCTACATCGACCTCGAACACCGGCACAGCGCGACCAACATCGAAGGCGTCTTCGCCGCCGGCGACGTCGCCGACGCCGAATACCGCCAGGCCATCACCGCCGCAGGCATGGGCTGCCAAGCCGCCCTCGACGCCGAGCGGTGGCTCGGACGCATGGGCCTCGCGTAAGCGACAACTCCATCCGAACCCCGAGCGCCAGATCGGGGACACCGCACAAACCAGAGCCAATGCCGATTCCCGCCGCAATCAGCGGCGGCGGCGGTCTCGCTGAGCAATTGAACACTCACAACACGTCAACCTCATCACACCAACGCACCCCAATCGCACCCGCCAAAGTCCTGCTCTCTCTCTCTCTCTCTCTCTCTCTCTCTCTCTCTCTCCCGCATCCCTCCGCGCTCTCCGCGTTCTCCGCGGTAAATCCCTCTCACTCCTCTCCGCGCTCTCCGCGTCTCCGCGGTGAATCCCCCTTCACGATTTTCGTGAGCGCACGGCCCCATCGCCGCCGGAACCAACCACCAACTTCACCTTCCGCACCGCCGCCGAGCAAGCCCGGATCACCTGCGCCTCGCCCCCATCGCGCAGCCACCGGTCCAGCACATACTTCGTCGAAGTGTCCTCAACCGTCACCGTCAGCACATTCCGAAACAGCGATTCCACCCGCGTCCGCTCCACCAGGTTCGTCGGACAAACCTCCCCCCACGCCGCCCCTGCATTGCCCAGCCCCTTCGCCGCACGCCGCGTCTCGTCCGCCACAGAAGCCACCGCCCGAGCAATCGAAACCTCGCGCTCGGGCCGCACACGCGACTTCCGCAGGTTCTCAACAGACTGTGTCAGCGCCCGCGGCGTCACCGTGTCACCCCCGCACCCGCCACAGCCTCCACCGCGTTCTTGAACATCATCAGCCCCGGCGTGTCCCCACGCTTCAGGCCATCCGGCAGCGCCGTCGCAAACGGATGATGCCCCCACGACAAATACCGCTCCGGGTGCGGCATCAGCCCAAACACCCGCCCCGTCGGATCACAAATCCCCGCGATCCGATTGGTTGAGCCGTTGTCATTGTCGATGTAGCGAAGCGCCACCTGCCCCCCGGATTCGAGCGACTCGATCACCGAAGGCGACTTCGCAACAAACCGCCCCTCGCCGTGCGCAATCGGCAAAGTCATCGCCGCATGGGTGGCACCGGCTTCCAGCCGGTGTTGACCCTTGTCGCCATCAAGACGCCGACGACCGGCGCTCGAACCATCCCCGTCCCCACCCCACCGCTCCGCCAACCCCCGAGTCCAAACACAAACCGACGAAGAAACCGCCTCCACCCGCAGCCACCGATCAATAAACCGGTTCCCGACGTTGTCCGTCAGCGCCACCACCGGCTCCGGCGCAGCCCCCCCGGACCCCGCCCCACCCGAACCCGCCCCCCCGGGGGCGGACCCCGGCAACAACCCCACCTGCACCAGAACCTGGAACCCGTTACACGCCCCGATCACACACACCCCGCGCTCCACCGCACGCCGAAGCGGCCCATAGAGCCGCTCCCGCAGCCGCATCGCAAACACCCGCCCCGAGGCCACATCATCCCCATACGAAAACCCGCCGGGAAACCCGAGCAGATCAAACCGCTCCAGCATCGCAGGCTCAGCGATCACCCGGTCCAGGTGCGCCGTCTCACACGAAGCCCCGGCGAGCACAAACGCCCGCACCATCTCCGTATCACAGTTCGTCCCGGCGGCTCGGATGACAAGGGCGTTAGGCATGGGGATTCAGAGTTTCAACGCGGAGTTCGCGGAGAGCGCGGAGGGGGAGAGAAATGGGCCACCAGTCAAGCGTGCCGAGGAAGGCCGGGTGCCGGGGTACACGTCCTCGTGTGCCCCGCTCCCCCCGTCCCGAAGGGACGCCGGGCTGTAGCCACGGGTGAAGGCCGCCAAAGGCGGCCGAAACCCGTGGAAAGTTGAATGTTGTGCAATCTCGCCCCGAAGGGGCGAAGGAGAGGCGAGGAAATTGAACCACAGCGTTCTTCATGTTCACCAGTCAAGCGTGCCGAGGAAGGCTTGGCGGAGGTCGGAGATAGAGATTTCAAAGTCGGCGCTCGAAGGGGAGCAATCCACCTGCACCTTCAGCGCGGAACGAAGCACCACATCGGCTGCATCAAGGTCAGCAACGACAAACCGTCGAGTTTCGCCGTCTTGCGGCTTGAATCCTGCACGCACGTTCGATTCGAATTCGTGCTGATCACAGATCTCTCGCACGCGGTGATAGTCAGAGAGGCGGAACTGCAGCAAGTACGCGCCGGGCATTTCGGCGAAGGTGTCCTGATGGAATGGCCTCATCTCCGTGTGGTTGAAGCGAAGCAAGTCAGGTAGATAGACCGCCGCGCCGATCGTCGACTTCTCGGAGGCTCCGATGAGCATTTCGGCCAATGCCACGAGCGGACCACCTTCGCTGCAGTCATGAGCCGCCAAGATCATTCCACTCTGCATCAACCGATGAACGAGTCGGGCGCACGCGACGGCATCCCGGACAAGTCGGCTGGGGAGAGTGTCAAAGGGCGCGTTTTCACCTTCGTAAGCGGCTCCCGGTTGGATGATTGCGAGTTTCGTCGGTTCATCCACAGCCTTCAAATCCATCGTCACACACTTCCCCACATCCGGCACAACCCCCATCCCCGTAATCAAAAGCGTCGGCGGAATCTCAATGACTCTCCCATCCGCCAACCTCAACTGATTGTTCAGCGAGTCCTTCCCGCTCACAAACGGCGTCCGGTACGCCTTCGCCGCGTCGTAGCACCCCTCCGCCGCACGCACGAGCGAGGCCAGATTCTCCGGCTTCCCGCACGACGGCCAGCAGAAGTTATCCAGGATCGCAATCCGATCCGGATCGGCCCCGACGCACACCAGGTTCCGCACACACTCATCCACCGCCGCCAGCGCCGCCTCATACGGATCGCCGCCGTTCTGCACATCCCCTAGATGCACGGCCATCCCGCACCCGATCGCGAGCCCCTGCTTGCTGCCGGGAACAGGCTGAATCACCGTCGCATCCCCCGGCCCGATCCCGCCCGGACCGACGAGCGGCTTCACGACGGTGTTCCCCCGAACCTCATGGTCATACTGCCGAACGATCCACCGCTTCGAAGCGATGTTCGGATGCGCCAGCAGTTGCAGCAGCCGCGTGCGGATCTCGGTGGCGGGGGGGGAAGCGACCTGGGCAGTGGAGCTTGGGCAGTTGGCAGTCGGCGCCGACCGCGGGCCACTCCCGAATGCCCACTGCCCACTGCCCACTGCCCCAGGATTCCACACCGCCTCCCGAGTCGGCATCGGGATCCCCTCATGCAGGAAGTGCATCGAGAGCCGCCCGACCTCTTCACCCCGGAAGTTCAGAATCAAATCCGCATTCGGCGTCCCAAAGTGCCCCAAATCCGCCAGCAGCACCCCCTCCTCATCACAGATCTTCTGCAGCGCCGGCACATTCGCCGCCGGCACCGCCAGCACGAACCGCTCCTGGCTCTCGCTGATCCAGATCTCGTCGTACCGCAGCCCCGCATACTTCAACGGTGCCCGGTCCAGATGCACCTCGGCCCCCAGTTTCGACCCCATCTCGCCAACCGCCGAAGAGAACCCACCCGCCCCGCAATCCGTCATGCCGTGATACAGCGGCCCGCCCGCAGCATCCCGCGCCCTCATGATCGCATCCAGCGTCCGCTTCTCCTCAATCGCGTTCCCAATCTGCACGGCGTGCGAAAACTCATCCGCGTGCGTATCCGTCAACTCCGCACTCGAAAACGTCGCCCCGTGAATCCCGTCCCGCCCCGTGCGCCCGCCCAGCGCGATGATCCGGTCCCCCGGCTTCGCCCCGCCGTGCACCATGTCGGCCCGCATCAGCCCGATGCACCCGCAGAAAACCAGCGGGTTCCCCACATACCGATTATCGAAATACACCGCCCCGTTCACCGTGGGAATCCCCATCCGGTTCCCATAGTCGCGCACCCCATCCACCACGCGCGACAAAACCCGGCGCGGATGCAACACCCCCTTCGGCAACGCATAAGGCGTCCCCTCCCGCCGAGAAAGCGCCCCAGCATCAAAGTCACTCCGTGCCTCCGTCCCTCCGTGCCTTTCTGCCTTCCCTTCCACCCAATCCCCCGGATACCCCACACAGAACACATCCGTGTTCGCAATCGGCTGGGCCCCCAGCCCCGTCGCAATCACATCCCTGATGCACCCGCCCACCCCCGTCGCGGCCCCACCATAAGGCTCGATCGCGCTCGGATGGTTGTGCGTCTCCACCTTGATGCACACCGCGTACGTCTCATCAAACCGGATCACCCCCGAGTTGTCCTTGAACACGCTCAGCGTCCAATCCACCCCCTCGCCGATCAACTCATGCGTCGCCGCCGCCACCGTCCGCTTGAGCAGATTGTCAATCGTCACCGACCCATCCGCATTCACCACATGCCCAGGCCGCCCCTCCCACTTGATCCTCCCCCTCTCCGTGCCTCCGTGCCTCTGAGCCTCCGTGCCTTCCCGATACACAATCCTGCTCTTCAGAGTCTTATGCACGCAGTGCTCAGACCAAGTCTGCGCCAAAGTCTCCAGCTCAATATCCGTCGGCTCCCGCCCCACCCTCTGATACTCCGCCCGCAGCGCCTGCATCTCCTCCAAACTCAAAAACAAATGAGCATCCCGCGACAGTTTCGCCAACTGCTCATCGCTCAGTGCCCGCAGCGCCACCCGCCGAAGCGTCTGGTCCGCCGCCCGTGCCACCGGGAACGCCTCCGGCACATACGCCGAAGCATGCACCCCCTGGATCGCCGGGTTGAACAGCAGCCGTGCCGCGATCTCATCCGCCTGCGCCCGCGTCACCCCCTCGAAGTCATACCGCACCCCCGTCACCGCGTGAACGTCTTGAACCCCCGTCAACTCCCGAACCGCCTCCTCCACCGTCTGCGCCGCCGGGTCCATCACCCCCGGCAAAGGCAGCACCTCCACCGTCTGCACCCCCGCCGCACACGCCGTCACCCCAACCCGCGTGTCGTCCACCACAGGGTTCGTCAGCAGCGCCGACCGCACCCGCTCCACCTGGGTCGCCGTCAGGTCCGCCTGAATGAGATACACCCGAGCCGTACGCACCCCCGTCGCCACGATCCCCAGCCGCCCCGCCTCAGCCTTGGTCGCCTCGCCGCGCGGATCGCCCACGCTCGCCAAAGGCCACACCTCAAACCGGTGGACGCGCGTCCCCGCCCCAGGAACGACCCCGGAAGCCTTCGCCGCGCTCACAACAGACTGGCTCATGGGCCCATCGTAGCCGCTGCCACCAAGGCTCTCGGACCTCACTTCAACCCGTCCACCACAACCGACAGCACCCCCACAAACCCACCCGATTCCCGGTATGTCTCCACGAACCGCTTGCCCGACACCCGCCCCGCATCGAACTCTTAAGACATGAAGGCGAAACAAATCCTCTGGCTGGGAATGGGACTCTTCAGCATCTGCTCCATGATGTACCGCGCCCCGCAGATCATGCAGGCCATGGGCGGCACATCCGCAGAAGCCGCGGCGTCCGAAGGCGTCCCCGACGCCTCATCCATCCCCGCCGGCGCCCTCACCGGCCTCCTCCAGGCCATGGGCAACAAACCCATGAACATCGACGACCTCCGAGCCGGCCACGGCTCCGCCGAACAGGGCGACACCCCGGAAGCCCCCCCGGCCCCGACCGCGGACAACCTCCGCCTCTTCGGCCCCAGCGCCGACGCCTCAGACGAGCAAGCCAGAAAACTCCTCGAACGAGCCGCCGCCGCCAGCCCCGCCAACGCCATCACCGCCCGAGGCAATGTCGCGAAAAAGGACGAAGCCGCGAAGAAGCCGCGAACCCCGACCACCAGGGTCGTCGTCCACCGCACCCCCGACTAAACCGTCGAACCACAACCCGACGCTGTGCCACGACCTTGCCGCCCCGGCAAGGTCGTGTCTTTTCCCCGTTCCCTTCACCTCGATGCCTTGATGCCTTGATGCCTTCCCACAAAAATCTTCACCACAGTGACCGCAAGCGCGCGCAATCTCCGGGTCACTGCGCCAGATTCCATTTGCATCCCAACGCCGCCGGGGAATACTGAGTGGTATGTCTTCCGGGAACAACACATCCACCACCGTCGCGCCAGCGTTCCACCCCCAAAACCGCCTCGCCGTCCTCTTCACCGACACACAAAGCGAAGACCCCACACAACGAACCCGAAGCGCAAGCGAGGGCCACCGTGAATCTCGCCGAGATGAAGATCCCGCCGACACGCTCCCTCCCCCTCACGCCCAGCGCCGCCAGAACGCTCAAGCAACCCGCGCTCCGTCCGCCACGCCCGCGCGGACTCTTCAATCCGATCCACAAGGCCCGGAGGGCCGCCAGTCCGTTGCCGTGCGTGAAGCGCAGCCCGCCAAAGGCGGGCAAGCGGAACCCACGGTTGACGCCCACATGAACCAGAGCCCCAACGGGGCGACACACGCCCCATCGATACAAACCCGTGCCACTGATGGCGGTGTCCGCACCGACATCAGTGCTCCGCCGATACGCGCAGAACCTCACAGTCTGCCCAACTCCCTCATCACCCCCGAACTCACCAAGTCCATCGAATCCCTCGACCCTGACACCCTCACCGACCTCCTCACCAGTTTCCTCTTTGAAAGCGAGCCCCTCCGCGACCTCGCCGCGCGCCTCAATCTCTCCCTCACCCAACTCATCGCCTGGCACGACCACCCCCGCACCCAGCAGATGATGGACCACCTCGACCGCATCGCCACCGCCCGAGCACAACGCCAAAGAACCCAAGCAGCCCCAGCCGCCACCCACGCCCTCCACCTCATCACCCAAATCCACCCCGCCAACAAACCCGAAACCACCAGAAAAGCCGCAACAACACTCCTCAAGGTGGCAGCGGCTCAGGTGGCACCGGCTTCCAGCCGGTGTGGGCACCAACCCCACAACGACACCACCCGCGCAATTCCAAACTCTTCTCCCCCTCCCCAAATCACCCCCTCAACTCAGCCCCCCAGCCAACCCCCGCACCATCCGCTCCCCCTCACCCACAGCGTCCCCGGCGTCGACCATCGCCCGGACCAGCGCCGACCCGACAATCGCTGCATCAGCCCCGCCCCCGCTCTGGGAAACCACCGCCCGGACATGCTCCGCCGTGGAAATCCCGAACCCGCAGGCGATCGGCAGGTCCGAAACCCCGCGAAGCATGGCCACCCGCTGGGCGATCCCCGAACCATCGACCCCCACATCGTTCCCGCCCCCGGTGATCCCCAACCGCGCCAGCAGATAAATGAACCCGCTGCAGGCAGCCGCAATCTTCGCGGCCCGCTCGACCGGCGTCGTCGGGGCAACCAAAAGGGTGCAGGTCAGACCGGCGTCCTTGATCGGCCCCAGCGTCCGGCCCGTCTCCTCCAAGGGAACGTCCGGCAGGATCACCCCATCAAACCCCGCCGCCGCCGCACGCTTCGCAAAGTTCGCCGCCTCCATCCGCTGGACGATGGAGACACTGACCATCGCGACCAACCCTAGCCCCGTGGTCCCCCGCACCGCGCCGACCGCGTCAAAGACCCCCTCCGGCGTGACCCCCTTGGTCAGCGCGGTATGCATCGCCGCGGCGATCACCGGCCCATCCGCAATGGGGTCTGAAAACGGAATCCCGATCTCAACAATGGAAGCCCCGGCCCGCTCCAGGGCGGGCAAAACAGCCTTGGTCACCTCAAGCGTCGGGCTCCCGCCACAGACAAAGGGCATCAGCGTCTTGAGCCCCTTGGCCCGCCGGTCGGCGAAAATACGGTCAATCCGGTTCATGGAGGAGGTCCGCGAGGGCAGAAATCGGCACCAAAAGAAAGAGCACGGCCCGAGGAGCCGTGCTGCGAGGTCGAACAGGGGATCTAGGATTCGAACCTAGAACAACTGAGTCAGAGTCAGTCGTGTTACCGTTACACCAATCCCCTATGGTCGGCGGCTGTTCGCCGGGTGAAGGGAATGGTACCGGGCAAAACGCCGGAGGCAAGTGCAGTCGGTGGGGCAGGCTTCCAGCCTGCCTTCATCCGAGGCTGGCAGGCTGGAAGCCTGCCCCACCGGTTCTCAGAACGAGTTCCGCGGGTCGCGGTTCATCGGGCGGGCGCGACCCGTGGGGGCCGAACTGAGCGGGGCTGCGGCGGAAGGGCCGCCCACAGCCGTGGCAGCCGTGGGGGGGGTGCCCCGGCGGGCTCGGATGTCATCGATGGAACGATCCAACTTCCGGAGGATGTTCTTGACCTGATTAAACGTCTCTTGCGAGGTCGCCATGTGCCTTGCCTCCTCCGTGGGCGTGTCTTGATCCTGGCCGACGCGAACCGGGTGGTCGCGGTCCCGAAGCACGGCTATCGGCCCCCCACATGCCCCGCTTGCCCGCCCCGGGGCCAACTACCCGCCGCCGAAGCGCCTGTACCGTCTGTGACGATTGGCGAAGCGCCAGCGTCCCGATACAGTGCCGGGCGATGCGATGGCTGATCCTGGCTTTGGCGGGTGTGTGGAGCGTGCTGACGGCGCTCGCCTACGTCGTGGTGGTCCCCGAAACCTCGCGCGATCAGGACATCATCCGGGCCTACTGGCAGGTCGCGGCGGACAAGTCTAACCCCAAGATCGCCGGGATTTTCGACGGTTTTCTGAGGTCCAACCCGACCACGCCTCCCGCCGCGGAACTCTTGAAACTCAGCAAGCAGGAGCAAGAGCCGCATCTCGCGGCGTTCCGAGCGTTCATCACCAAGAGCGGCACGGACCTGTCCAAAGCCCCCGCTCTCGTCTGGTCCACCGACGACAACCCCGCCCGGAGGGTGCAGTGCCAGTTATTCCGCGTGTGGCACCTGCGGACCTTCGGCGAGCCCATCGACATCGTCCCCGACCCCACCAACCGGGATATCACCAAGACCATCGTCCAGTGCGTCGCCGGGGCCGGGCCGGACATCATTGAGGCCTACGGCCCTGCGGAACTGGGCCAGATGATCAGCGCCGGGGTGGCGCAGGACGTCACAGAAGAGGCCACCCGCGAGGGCTTCGGCGTCGGCACCGTCTGGCCCGCGGCGGTGAGCAGTGTGGCCCTCGACGCCAAGCAGTACGCCTACCCGTGCAACGTCGGGTACACGATCATTTTCTACCACCGCGACCTGTTCCGAGAGGCGGGGATTCCCGAGCCGACCACGCCGTGGAATCTGGAACAGTTGGTGGCGGCGTCGAAGAAACTGATGGCGTCGGACCCGTCGGGGCGGCGCGTCGGGATCATGGGGCTTGGGGCTTGGAACCTGGCCCTGTGGGGCGGCAACTCGTTCTACAACGAGAACCAGACGGCGAGCCTTTACAACAACCCCAAGACCATTGCGGGGTTCAAGGCGTACCAGGATTTGATGTACCGCGAGAAGGTGATGCCCACCCCCGCCGAGGCGGCGAGCATGGCCTCCAGCGGCGGGGCGAACATGAACGCGGGGGCGGAATCGGCGTCGGCCTCGGCGCTGTTTGCGGCGAAGATCGCCGGGATGGTGAGCGACGGGCGCTGGTCGTATGTCGGCATGGCCCAGCGGAACCGGGACCGGGTGATCAAGCCGGCGGTCGAGCGGCGGCTGAAGGCGCTTGAAGGGGACTCATCGGAGGCGGGGGCGCGCGAGCGCGGGCTGCTGGAGAGCGGGCTGAAGAGTTGGATGGCTGATGTGCTGGTGCCGATCTCGGCGGAACAGCACGCGGCGCTCGCGGCGTGTCTGACCCCCGAGGACCGTTCCCGGCTGATCGATGTCGGCGTGATGCACGTGCCGACGGTCGACGGAGTGCCGTACTACGAGGCAGCGGCGCGGGTGGCGATTGTGAACCGGGTGTCGAAGCACAAGGATTTGGGGCTGCGTTTCCTGCGGTTCTTGGCCTCGGCGGACTACAACAACCAGATCAACTACACGTTTGACTCGATCTGCGGCGTGCCAGGTTTCTGTGTGGCGCCCAAGGGCGGGATCAAGGGGCCGCCGGAGCCGTTGCCGGGACTGGAGGCGTTTGATTCGCCGGTGTTCGTCGAGGCGATGGAGAAGTGCGCGGGGGACTGGGAGTTGTCGCCGTTCATCGGGCGGTCGCGGCTGGGGATGATCGCGGGGCCGATCCTTGAGCAACTGACGAACAACACGATCTCCGCTGAGGATGCGGCGAAGGAGATCGAGGACGGCATCAACGGGCAGATCCGGGCGAACCTGATCCGGGATGATGAGTTGCGCAGGGAATGGGAGAAGCGAACGGGTAAAACGTTTTTGCGGGATGTGCCGCTGCGGGAGCAAGTGGGGGCGCAGCAGCAAAGCAGCAAAGTGGCAAAGCAGCAAAGTCGGAGGGGATTTACCGCGGAGAACGCGGAGAGCGCGGAGAAAGACAGAGAGAGTGGAGAGAGTCAGATTGTTGACTCTTTCTCTTTCGCCTCTTCTCGCTCCTCTCTCACTCTCCTGCATTCCTCCGCGCTCTCCGCGTTCTCCGCGGTGAATTCCTCTTCTCTTCCCCTCCGCGAACTCCGCGCCTCTGCGGTGAACAAGACCGGGGGGACTCCATGACCGTCGGCTCCTCGAAGAAGCGGCTGCTGATCGCGCTGGCGTTTTTGTTGCCGAATCTGCTTGGTTTTGTTGTGTTCACCGCCGGGCCGGTGGTGTTTTCCTTGGGGATGTCGTTCACGGATTGGGCGCTGACGAAGCACAACGCGTTCAGTGACCAGTCGGTGAAATGGATCGGGGTTCAGAACTACGAGCGGCTGCTGGTCGGGGATGAGTCGCGGTTTTTCTGGAACTACTTTGCCAACACGGCGTTTTTAATGCTTGGCATCCCGGTGGGGATTGCGCTGAGTTTGCTGTTGGCGGTGATGATCCACGCAGGGCCGACGCCGCAGTCGGGGAAGGGGAAGTTGCGTGGGGTGCTGGTGGGGGTGGTGCTGACGTGCGTGACGGCGGGGGGGGTGTGGATGATGACCACGCCCGGGCCTGCGCCCGCGGTTGGCGCTGCGGTGATGTCGGCGACTTCGGGGTTGACGGATTTGACGCAGTGGGATGTGGACCGGATGCACTCGAACGCCGCGGTGTTGGCGGCGGTGACGTTGGGGACGGTGGTGACGCTGGGGCTGGGGCTCGGCACGGTGTTCTTCCGGACGATCTACTACCTGCCGAGTCTGCTGGCGGGCGTGGCGATGTTCCTGTTGTGGAAGACGCTGTACCGGCCGCGGGGCGGGCTGATCAACGCGGGGCTTGCGCCCGTGCTGGGGAGCATCGAGGCGTTCGTGAAATCGACGCCGGCGTGGATGTTCACGGTGATGGGGTGGGCGATCATCGTGGCGGCGGGGGCATTGGCGGTGTGGATGCTGGTCGAGGGGATGGACAAGTTGCGCCACCGTGACATCGGGATCGGGGCGATGCTGGGTCGGATCGCGATGGCGGCGGTGCTGGCGCTTGTTGGGTGGGGGCTGGGGCGTGTGGTGCTGGGGCTGCCGGAGCGCGCCGCGACCGACGGCGGGTTTAAGCCGCCGGATTGGCTCATCGATCCGGCGTGGGCCAAGACGGCGCTGATTGTCATGGGCACGTGGTGCGGCGTGGGCGGCGGGAACATGCTGCTGTACCTCGCGGGGCTGAGCAACGTGCCGCCGGAACTCAACGAGGCGGCGAGTATTGATGGGGCGACGGGGTGGCAGCGGTTCAAGCATGTGACTTGGCCGCAACTGGCGCCGACGACGTTTTTCATCGTGATCATGTCGACCATCGGCGGCCTGCAGGGCGGGTTCGAGCAGGCGATGGTGATGACCGGGGGCAAGGCGGAGACGACGGTTTTGACGTACTACCTGTACAACGTGGCGTTCACGGACCAGTTCCAGTTGGGTCTGGCTTCGGCCATCGCTTGGGTGATGTTCGCGATGATCTTTGCGATGACGGCGGTGAACTTCCGGTATGGGTCTCGGCTGACGAATGAATGAGCGGAGGATTGAACGCGGAGCACGCGGAGGGCGCGGAGAAAGGCAAGAGAGAGACAGAGAGAGACAGAGAGAGAAAGAGGGAGATGAGTGTGTCTGAGAGGGTGTGACAGCGTTGGATTGTGAGTGTGGTGCCGCGATGGCGAGTGCGGCGAGGACCGGAAACGGCGGATGACGACAGAAGCAAACCAGTGATGACCGATCTTCAACTCCAACTCTCTCTGCATTCCTCCGCGCTCTCCGCGTGCTCCGCGTTGAAAACTCCGAAATGAAGAACCAGCGATTCCATCTCGGCAAGGGCGTCGTCTTCCTCGGCCTGGTGCTGCTGGGGGTGTCGTTTGTGCTGCCGTTTGTGTGGCAGGTGCTGATGTCGCTGTCGACGGTGGCGGACGTGGATCTGCTGGCGCAGACGGGGTGGCCGCCGGTGGTGAAGCCGGAGAACTACCCGCTGGTCTTTACGAAGGTGGCGTTCGCCAAATACTTCTTCAACAGCGTGTTCGTGGCGGGGTGGGTGACGATTCTGCAGGTGGTGACGTGCTCGATGGCGGCGTACGCGTTCAGCCGTGTGACGTGGCCGGGGCGGGAGCGAGTGTTCATGCTGTACCTGGGGACGCTGATGATCCCGGGTGTGGTGCTGATGGTGCCGAACTTTGCGGTGATCCTGAAACTGGGGATGTTCAATGACTACCTGGGGCTGATCATCCCCGGGGCGTTCAGCGCGTACGGGACGTTCCTGCTGCGCCAGTTCATGCTGACGATCCCCAGCAGTCTGGACGAGGCGGCGAGCATCGACGGGGCTTCGCACTGGGCGATCTTTACGCGGGTCATTCTGCCCTTGGCGCGGCCGGGACTGATCGTGCTGTCGATCTTCTGTTTTCTGGGGAACTACAACTCGTTCTTCTGGCCGCTGATTCTGGTGAAGAGCGACAACCTGCGGACGCTGCCGATCGGGCTGTTGACGTTTGATTCGACGTACGGCCGGGAGACGCCGCTGATCATGGCGGCGAGTTTGATGGCGATGGTGCCGCCGGTGCTGATCTTCCTTGTGCTGAACAAATATCTTGTGAAGGGGATTCAGATCGGGGCGGTGAAGGGGTGACGAGGATTCACCGCGGAGGACGCGGAGGACGCGGAGAAGAGAAAGGCATTTTTACCGCGGAGAACGCGGAGTTCGCGGAGGGATGCAAAGAGGAGAGAAGGAGAGAGAAAATTGTGCGACGCATCGGAGTCAAGATCGACGGCCAAGCCAGCCGTAGACATTCAAGTGCGAGTCGCGTGAGTTCCTGAACCTAAAAAAACCCCACATAGGCGCGACAGATTCTCCCCGCATTTCTCCGCGAACTCCGCGTTCTCCGCGGTAGAAATGCCTTTCCTAGGCGATAGAACCACAACAATGGCCACAGTCACCCTCAAATCCGTCCGCAAGGTGTACGACAACAAGGTCTGTGCCGTCGAGGGGTTTGACCTCGATATCGCCGACGGGGAGTTTGTCGTGTTCGTCGGCCCCTCCGGCTGCGGCAAGTCGACCACCCTGCGCATGATCGCGGGGCTGGAGGACATTACCTCCGGGACCATCGATATCGGCGGGCGGATCGTGAACGATGTGCACCCCAAGGACCGGGACATCGCGATGGTGTTCCAGAACTACGCGCTGTACCCGCACATGAACGTGTACAAGAACATGGCGTTCGGGCTGACGCTGCGGAAACTTCCTCGGGCGGAGATCAAGCAGCGGGTGGGGGACGCGGCGAAACTGCTGGGGATTGAGGCGTTTTTGGATCGCAAGCCCAAGGCGCTCAGCGGCGGGCAGCGGCAGCGGGTGGCGCTGGGGCGGGCGATCGTGCGCGAGCCGAAGGTGTTCTTGTTCGATGAGCCGCTGTCGAACCTCGATGCGAAACTGCGGGTGACGACGCGGACGGAACTGAAGAACCTGCACCAGCGGCTGAAGACCACGACGATCTATGTGACGCACGACCAGGAAGAGGCGATGACGCTGGGGGACCGGATCGTGGTGATGAGTGCCGGGAGGATCCAGCAGGTGGACACGCCGTTGAACATTTATCGCCGGCCGGCGAACCGGTTTGTGGGGGCGTTTCTGGGGTCGCCGCCGATGAACTTTGTGGAGGGGAGGGTGGTGCGGGATGGTTCCGGGGGCGGGGTTGTTTTTGATGCGGGCGAGGGGCTGCGTTTGCGGATGTTGCCCGCCGCGGCGGAAAGGCTGAGCGGGCACGAAGGAAAGGCGCTGGTGCTGGGGTTCCGGCCCAGCGCGATGAGCGAGCAGGCGATCGGGAAGTTCGCTGGGCAGGGGAACAGTGTTTCGCTCAAGGCCGAGGTGGTGGAGCCGCTGGGGGAGAAGATCGATGTGTCGTGTCTGACGGCGGCGGGGCAGCGGCTGATTGCGCGGGTGGATGCGCGAGACCGGTTCCCTGTTGGCGAGAGCGTGACGTTCTATCTGGACATGGAGCATGTCCACGTGTTCGAGCCGGGGGAGTTTGGGCGGAATCTGACGTGTTGAAACTGGTTCCCGGTCTATATCTGCAGGGTGACGACCAGCGGATTCTGGCGCTGCGGACAACGTTGCTCACCACAGTTGTCCTCAGTGTGGTTACACCGTGGACCGGCGCGATTCTTGGAATGCCGCTGGGCATGATCCTCTACAACGCTCGTGAGTACGTGCACAGTTCTGATATGCACCCGCTGCTGGTTCGCGTGGACTTGGCGTTATGCATCGCCGTTGTGGTGGCGCTCCTCATCGGAGCCATCGTTCTTCGGCGTCCGATGCTCGCGGAGTGGCTCCTCTACGCAGGTCTGCTCTGCTATTCTGCCCTTGTCATTATGGGAACTGTGATGTTTTACACCGTTCTGCCGCTTGCGATGCCGCTCATTGCGGGACTGTTCGTCTATTCCATCTGTGGCGTGCGGAAGCTGCGTCTTGGTAATGCGAGCCGAGCGGAGCGGACGCGTTAGCCCCCAGCTTGCCGCCGCTGAAGACTGGAACGGATGAACTCCGGGAGGAACGCGGCTTGATCTTCGAGATGGTGCTCAATACGGTTCGTCCCATGAAAAACGGGTCGATTGACATTGCGGTAGTTGGTGCGACCGGGGCTGTTGGCCGGGAATTCCTTGATGTGCTGGAGCAGCGGCGGTTCCCGCATGGGCGGATCCGGATGCTTGCTTCGGCGCGTTCGGCGGGGGTGTCGCTGCCGTACCGGGGTGGGATGGTGGTGGTGGAGGAGTTGAAGGAGTCGTCGTTTGAGGGCGTGAAACTTGCGCTGTTCTCGGCGGGCGGGTCGATCTCGAAGCAGTTCGGCCCCGCGGCTGTGAAGGCCGGTGCGGTGGTTGTGGACAACTCATCGGCGTTCCGGATGGTGGAGGGCGTGCCTTTGGTGGTGCCGGAGGTGAACCCTCAGGACTGTGCGGTGCACAAGGGGTATGCCAAGCCGGGGATCATCGCGAACCCCAACTGCTCGACGATCATCATGCTGGTCGCCGTGAACCCCATCCGCGCGGCGTTCGGCGTTGAGCGGGTTTTGGTGAGCACCTACCAGGCCGCCAGCGGGGCGGGGGCCGCGGCGATGGAGGAACTGCGGTCGCAGACGGGGGATGTGCTGGCGGGACGCCCCCCGGAACCAAAGATTTTCAGGGAGCCGTACGCGTTCAACCTGTTCAGCCACAACTCTTCGATGGACGCCGCGACCGGGCGGAACCAGGAGGAGCAGAAGATGATCGATGAATCCCGCAAGATCTGGCGGGATTCGACGGTGAAGATCGCGGCGACGTGCATCCGCGTGCCGGTGCTGCGGGCCCATGCGGAATCGATCAACCTGACGCTCAAGACACCCGCGACGGAGGCGGAGGTGCGGGCCGTGCTGTCCAAGGCGGCGGGGGTGACGGTGCTGGATGATCGCGTGGGCAACGATTTCCCGACGCCGCTCAAGGCTTCGGGGAAGGATGATGTTCTGGTGGGGCGGATTCGCGGGGATGAGAGCCAGGAATCGTTTGGGAGTGGCGCGGAGACGAAGTTCCGGGGGTTCCACCTGTTCGTGTGCGGCGATCAGTTGCGCAAGGGGGCGGCGCTGAACGCGGTGCAGATTGCGGAGTTGTTGTAGGGGTTCGGCGCGGGTCAGGAGCACGACGTTGTTGCCGACAGCAAAGTCGTGGCACGCTCGCACGGCTTGTCGAAGACGCCAAGCCGTGGCACGGGATTGAGTCCACTTCGGGGCGTGGGACTGCGTTCGCGGTCAGTTGCGGCGGCGGCGGGTAGCCCATGCGCCAAGGCCAGCCAGTGCCGCAGCGGCGCCGGGGGCGGGGACGGGGTTTTCCGGGATGAGCGGAAGCGAGGGGTTGCAGTTGCCGGTCCAGTCGGCGCCCTGCCATTCGAGACGCGCCCCGGGCGTAATCGCACCAAGGCCGAAGGTCATGGCGCAGCCGGCGGTGCCTTGGCACACGCTGTTGGGTGCGCTTGCCGGCTGGGACTCGAGGAAGGCCTGGCTGTGCGAACTCATCGAGAGGCGCAGCGAGAAGGAGCGGTTGACGCGGACGTTGAAGGTGTACGAGCCCGCCTTGGTGACCGTGCCGCCGGACTGTCCGGCAAAGTCGCCGGAGTTGGTGAAACCGTTCCAGCCGTTCTGGGCCTGCTGCTGGGCGCTGACGATGGGTTGTTCGTTGATGCGGATGGACATCGAGTTGCGGCTGAAGTTGTTGTCCGCGTTGGAGTTCAAGAGTTCGCCGGACATGGTGGCGCTGATGCTGTAGCAGATGGTGATGGCGACCTGGGCGCCGTCGGGGAGGGTGGAACTGCGGACGAAGAGGTTCTGGCTGGGGAGGAAGACCTCGCTGGTGGCGTCGGCCTGGTCGCCGGGGTACGCGCCGTCGCCGCTGCCGACGCAGGCGTGGTTGCGGGCCCGGACGGTGCCGCCGGTGAAACTGAAACTGGTTGTGGCGTAGCCGTGCCCGCCGATGGCGTTCTCGCTTTCTGAGGTCAGCGAGAAGGCCGTCTGCGTCGATGTTTTGTCGGTGAACGTCGCGTTGCGGGCGAAGCCGACGGCGCGGCCGATGTAGTTGATCGAACCGGCGAACGAGGGTGCGGCGGCGCAGAGGAGCGCGGCGGCGCTCAGGGCGAGTTTCGCGTGCATGGGTGGACTCCGTGTTCCCGCTTCGGCGGCGTGCCGGGCGGCTGTGCGGGGTCCAGAATAACGTGGAATGGGTGGTTTGCGGGCGAGAATCTTGCGGATTTGAGGCTAAGTTGAAGGCTTCTGGCTGGGGAGTGCCGGGGTTATGGGTCTTTCGGGGGGGCTGGAATGCCTGCGGATGCGTCAGAGATGTGCCGAGAGGCTCGGCCGGAGGTTCCGACAGTGGCTTCTTACTCAACCGGCTTCATCAGCGGGAACAGCAGCACGTCGCGGATCGAGTGCTGGTCGAGCATGAGCATCATGAGGCGGTCGATGCCGATGCCCAGGCCGCCCGCCGGGGGCATGCCGACTTTCAGGGCGTAGACGAAGTCTTCATCGAAGGTGCGGAAGGTGTTCTCTTCGGCGTCGGTGCCGGCCAACTGCTCGCGGAACTTGGCTTCCTGGATGTCGGGGTCGTTGAGTTCGGTGTAGGCGTTGCCGAGTTCCATGCCGCCGATGTAGACCTCGAAACGTTCGGCGATCTCGGGCTTGCCGATCTTTGAGCGGGTCAGCGGGCACAGCGGGGCGGGGTAGTCGATGAGGAAGGTGGGGCGGGCGGGGTCGATGGCGTGCTCGGCCTCGCCGAAGAGGGCGTTGACGAGGAGGATGTCGGCGACGCCTTCGGCTTTGTGGCCCTTCTTCTTGGCTTCGGCGCGGACGCGCGGGGCGTCGTGCATGGAGAAGCCCAGGCCTTTTTCGAAGAGGGCTTCGTAGGTAATCTTCTCGAAGGGTTTGGCGTAGTCGATTCGGAGGTCGCCGAAGGGGAGGGTGAGGTTCTCGTCTTTGGTGGCACCGGCTTCCAGCCGGTGCGGAATCTGACTTGCGGGCTTGTTGGTCGCCGCGGCCGACACCGGCTGGAAGCCGGTGCCACCTGAGGCCCACTCGCGCTTCACGCGGCGGGCGCAGCGGCGGACCATCTCTTCGGTGATCTCCATCATGGTCTCGTACGAGCCGTAGGCTTCGTAGAGTTCGAGCATGGAGAACTCGGGGTTGTGGGAGCGGTCGAGGCCTTCGTTGCGGAAGTTGCGGGACCACTCGAAGACCTTGGGCATGCCGCCGACGAGGAGGCGCTTGAGGTAGAGTTCCGGAGCGACGCGCATGAACAGGTCGATGTCGAGCGCGTTCATGTGGGTGACGAAGGGGCGAGCGGCCGCACCTCCCGCGAGGGTTTGCAGGGTGGGGGTTTCGACTTCGAGGTAGCCGCGTTCTTCGAGCAGGCCGCGTATTTCGCGGACGAGCAGGGCCCTCATCTTGGCGACCTGCATGGTCTCGGGGTTGGCGTAGAGATCGACGTAGCGGCGGCGGTAACGGACTTCAGGGTCCTGCAGACCGCTCCACTTTTCCGGCGGCGGCGCGATGCTCTTGCAGGCGACGGTGAGCGACGAGGCCCAGACGGTGATCTCGCCGGTCTTGGTCTTCATCAGCGGGCCTTCGACGACGACGGTGTCGCCGAGGTCGAGGAGTTTCGCCGCGTCGAAGCCGGGGGCCTTGCAGTCCTTCATGCTGACGGCGACCTGGAGGTCTTTGACCATCGCATCGAAAGCGCCGCCTGTGGTGGGCTGTGATGGGGCGGTGGGGGCTTCGCCTTCGGCGGGCGCCGCGGCGGTGCGGTCGGGACCGCTGGTGTGGTCGCGCAGTTGGAGCCAGATGAGTTTGCCGCCGTCGCGCTTGAGGACGATGCGTCCGGCGACTTTGGCGGTGGGGCGCGGGTCGGAGGCAGGCTGGAAGCCTGCCCCACCGGCAGCACTTGCTCCGGCGGTCTTTGCCGCGGCGGCGCTTGCTTGATGGGCGGCGTCGGCCTCGGGGCTGTACTTGGCGCGGGCCTCGGCGATGTTCAGGAGGTTGGTGGTGCGCTGGCCGTACGGGTCGAGGCCCAGGGCGCGGAGGGCTTCGCGGTTGTCTTTGCGCTGCTGTTCGAGGCGGTGGGGGGATTCGGGCTCGGGGGGCTGCGCTGTGGCCGAGGGAGTGGCGGGAGGTTTGGAGGGGTTGGGGTTGGTCATGTGGTTGAGCGTGTTGAGATGGGGTTGGTACTGGGTGCCGGGGTACGGCGTCTTCGCCGTGCCCCGTCGGGTGTTTGGTATTCCGGCTCGGGGCACGGCGTGGACGCCGTACCCCGGCACCCGTGGCCGGCCCGATCCGGGAGTTCAGCCGTTCGCCACGCTGAGGCACTTGCTTACGACGGCGTCGATCTTCACCAGGTCGCCCTTGGAGTTCGCGTCGGAGCGGAGTTTGAACTCGACGGCGTTTTCGGCCAGGGCTTTGTCGCCGATGGTGAGGCGGATGGGGATACCGATGAGGTCGGCGTCTTTGAATTTCACGCCGGGGCGTTCGTCGCGGTCGTCGACGAGGACATCGAAGCCGGCGCGGCTGAGGGCGCCGGAGAGTTCGCAGGCGGCCTTCATGGCGGCGGACGTGGGGTCGACGCTCATGGGGGTGATGATGACGTGGTAGGGGGCGATGGGCAGGGGCCACTTGATGCCGTTCTCGTCGTGGCTCATCTCGACGCAGGCGGCCATGGTTCTGGAGACGCCGATGCCGTAGCAGCCCATGATGACGGCCTGGCGTTCCTGCTTCTCGTTGAGGATGCGGAAGTCCATGGCCTCGGAATACTTCGTGCCGAGTTTGAAGATGTGGCCCACTTCGATGCCGCGTTTGGCGACGAGTTTGGAGCCGGGGACCTTGGGGGAGGGGTCGCCTTCGATGGCGTTGCGGACGTCGGCGACTTTTGCTTTGGTGGGATCATTGAGGACGGCTTCACCGACGTCGCGCTTCCAGTTGAAGTACTTGACGTGGTGGTCCTTCTTGTCGCTGCCGGTGGCCCAGAAGCAGGGCTTCTCGCTGACGGGGGCGGCGTCGGGGTCGATCAGGAGCAACGTGTCGGTGCGGCCCTTGAGGGTCATCGGGCTGACATAGCCGATGGCGAAGCCCGCGGCGATGGCCTCCTTCTCGGGCGCAAGTTCGATGGTGCAGCCCGAGGCGGACTTGACCTTGCCCTCGTTGACGTCGTGGTCGCCGCGGACGGTGGCCAATACCCACTTGATGCTCTGGTTGCCGCTCGCTTTGAACACGATCGTCTTGAGCATGTTGCGCGGCTTGACCTTCATGAACTCGCCCACCTGCTCGATGCCGGGAAGGTTGGGCGTGTGGACTTCATGCAGTTCGCCGGCGGGGGCGGACATGAGGTCGCTGGGGCGGGGGCCGGTCTCGCACTTCTCGACGTTGGCGGCATAGCCCGAAGCCGGGCACGTCAGGATGGTGTCCTCGCCCGCCTCGCAGTTGACCATGAACTCGTGCGACGCCGAGCCGCCGATGGGGCCGCTTTCGGCTTCCACGGCGGTGAAATCCAGGCCGCAGCGGGTGAAGATGTTGGTGTAGGCGCGGTACATCGCGTCGTAGGCGTCGTTGAGGCCGCCCTTGCCCTCGACGTTCACGTGGAAGGAGTAGGCGTCCTTCATGATGAACTCGCGGCAGCGGAGCAGGCCGGCGCGGGGGCGGGCCTCGTCGCGGAATTTCGTTTGAATCTGGTAGAGGTTGAGCGGGAGGCTCTTGTAGGAGGAGACGCTTCCCTTCACGAGTTCGGTGATGGTCTCTTCGTGCGTCGGGCCGAGGGCGGTTTTGACGCCCTTGCGGTCTTCGAGTTTGAAGAGCAGGTCGCCGTAGGCCTCGTGCCGGCGGGTGCCCTCGTAGAACTCCATCGGGACTAGCACGGGCATGAAGAGTTCGGAGGCCCCGGCGGCGTCCATCTCTTCGCGCACGATGGCGCTGACCTTGGTGAGGGTGCGCCAGGCAAGCGGGAGATAGTCGTACACCCCCGCGGTGACGCGCCGAATGAAACCGGCCCGCGCCAGCAGCCGATGGCTGGGGCTTTCGGCGTCTGTCGGGGCGTCTTTGGTGGTCGGGATGAGGGTGCGGGACCAGTTGTGGATGACGCCGTGGCGGGTGGTGGTGATGGGGGAGTGCGTGGTCGTGGGCATAGGGGGGGAGTGTAGCGGGGGCTCCCCTGCGCGATCGCCGTTCCGGGAGTCGATCAGTACGTGAAGTTGGCGTTGGGGTCGGTCGTCCCAAGGGCCGAGGAGGCGGCACTCCCCGAGACCGAGGCGTTCGCCGGGAAACGACGGTCGACGATCGGGCCAATCACGTTGCTCCCGGCGATGGACCAGTTCACGGTGTTGGTCTTGCAGGTATTGCGGATGATGATGTTGAGTGTGCCGGCCGCGTTGATCCCTATGGGGCCGAAGGAGCATTGATTGCCCTCGATGCGGCAATCGGCCGTGCAGTTGATTCCTGCATCAAACCCGCCGTCGCCGTTGTGGCTGCAGGTGTTGTGCATGACCGTCGAAGCGCTGTTCACGCCGATGCCATTGCCAGCGTTGGCGCTCGAAGTGCAGTAGGAGATGGTGCTGGAATCGACTGCGCCGATGCCCGTGCGCCCGTTCAGGTTGGCCGAGCAGTTGGAGATGGAGCAACCATCCCGGGCAAAGATGCCTTCAAAGGTGTTCGAGCGGGCGGTACACCCGCGGATTGTGCCGCCGTCGCCCGCGCTGATCCCTGCTCGGCCGCTGAAGTTTGCGGAACAGTCCAAGATGTTGAAGCCCGCACCTGCGAAAATGCCGCCGAGAACGTTGCGGTTTGCGTTGACGTTCAAGATGGAGCAGTTGTCGCCAGCGTTAACGCCGTTGCCGCCGTTGCTACTGACGGAACACCCCGAGACGGAACTGCCCTCACCGACCTGGATGCCGTCCTGGAGATTGGTGAAGGCCGAGGTATCGGTGATGCGGCAGCCGGTGCCTGTGAGGATGCCGTCGAGCGAACTGAGGTAGACCGAGCAGGTCGAGATGGTGCAGCCGTTGTTGACCTGGATGCCGTTGCCGGCGTTGAAGTAGAGCGAACAGCGTGAGATGGTCGAGCCGTTGCTGGCGCGGATGCCGGCTTGGCCGTTGAAGGACGAGGTGCAATCGGTAATGACGCAGGTGATGCCGCAGTAGATGCCTTCGGTGCCGTTGCCAGAGGCCTGGATGTTCTCGACGCGGCAGCCGAAGGCGAGGAAGCCCAGGTCGACGCCGGCGTCGCCCCAGTTGCGGACCGAGCCATTGCGGACGGTGATGCCGCGGAGTTGATCGACGGAGACCGTGACGGCGTCGAAGTCCCCCATGGCGGGGACGCCGACGAGGTCGAAGCCATTGAGGTCGAGGGTGACGCCGTTGGCGGCGATCTCGATACCGTGCTTGCCGACGACGCCGGTGATGTTGCCGGTGAGGTAGTACGAACCGGGCTGGGTGATCTTGAAGAGGCTGGGTGTGGCGTCGTTGTCGCCGGGGGTGGTGGTGAGGCTGATGGGGGTGCGTGGTTCGGGGCCGGGTGTGGGCGCGACGGGCCCGGATGGGGGGGTGATGGGGCCGGCGAGAGCCGCCGCGGTGCGCAGTACCAACACGCTGAGGGCCGGGATGAGGCGGAGTGATGCGGTCATGATGGTCCTCGTGGGGTCAAAGGGCGACGGTGGGTTGCCCGGCGGTTCGTGGGATGATCTGAGGGGGGACGTCCGAGTGGAGCCGTGTCAGTACGTGAAGTTGGCGTTGGGGTGGGTGGAGCCGGTGGTTTCAGCGGCGCTGTTGCCCGACACCGAACCGGACCCCGGGACGGTGCGGTCGATGATGGGGCCGAAGACGTTGTTGGCGGCGAACTCCCAGTTGATGGTGTTCCCCGAGCAGGTGTTGCGGAGGATGATGCTGGCGGAGGAGTCGATGTTGAGGCCGCGGTCGTTGGTGGTGCAGTTGTTACCTTCGATGCGGTTGTCTGTGCCGGTGGTGTGGATGCCGGCACCGATAGCCCCGGGGGTCGTGGACTGCCCGTTGGAGACGCAGGAGTTGTCGCGGATGGTGCAGGCACCGGAGGCGAGGATGCCGTCCAGTTTGTTGAGGCGTGCGCTGCAGCCGGAGATGTGGCCGCCGGTGCCGAGTTCGAAGCCGTTCTCGATGTTGCTCTCTGAGACGGACTGGACGATGCGGCCGCCCGAACTGACCTTGAACCCGCTCTTGTCGTTCCCCTCGGCCGTGCAATTGGTGAGCAGGCTGCCGGGGGTGACGATGTTGTAGCCCTCCTCGCCGTTGCCGGTGGAGGCACAGTTGTTGAAAACGAGGCCACCCGCTCCGGCGGAGTTGCCGAAGAAGCCCACGCTCGTGTTGCCTCGGGCGACGCACGAGGTGACGGTTCCGCCGGCGGTGATGGTGAAGCCGTCGTTGCCGTTGTTCTGGGAGATGCACTCGCTGATGATGGTGTTGGTCGAGGCGACGATACCGGTGCCTGCGTTGCCGGAGGCGGTGCATCGGCGGACGATGGCACCGCTGGAGACGGCGATGCCGGTGCCGCCGTTGGAGGTGGCGTGGACCGATTCGATGAGGACTTCTCCCGCAAAGACGTTGACGCCGCTGCCGCCCCAAGAGGTGACGTTGCCGTTGGTGATGGTGACGCCGGTGACAACCCCGCCGCCGACGGCGATGCCGTCGAGGGTGCTGCCGCCGCCGTTGAGGGTGAATCCGTTGAGGTCGATGGTGACGCGGCTGGCGCCGATCTCGATGCCGCGTTTGTTGAGGACGCCGTTGACGTTGCCCGTGAGGTAGTACGAGCCTGGGTTGGCGATGCGGAAAAGACTGTCGGCGTCGCCGGGGGTGGTGGTGTCGGAGATGGGGATGCGTGGTTCGGGGCCGGGGGTGGGCGCAACGGGGCCGGCCGGCGGGTTGATGGGGCCGGCGAGGGCAAAGGAGGCGCACGCGAAGAGGCACAATGCGGAGAAGCGGCTGTGGGTGTGCATTGTTGTTTTCCTTCAATGGTGGGCGGAGATCGGTCGTCGTGCCGAACAGGTCGGTATCGCCCCCGCGCCGGCCCCGAGGGTCAGTAAGTGAAGTTCACGCTGGGGTCTGCCGATCCGGGGGCGGTGCCGCCGCTGTTGCCGTTGATGGCGGCTCCGGTGGCGGCGACGAAGACCTGACAGACGTTCCCGGCGATGACGTCCCAGTTGGTAGTGGCGCTGGTGGACGAGTTCCGGACGATGATGTTGCCGACGGCGTCGATGTCGAAGCCGCGGGTGCCGCTGGCGGCGGCGTTGGCCTCGATGCGGTTGTCGGTGTCTGTGGCGTGGAATTGGGCGAGGGTGTTGCTGCTGGAGTTGTTGCCTCGGACGAGGCAGCGGAAGGAGAACCTGATGCCGTCGCTCGTGTTGAGTCGGGCGGTGCAGTCCAGGATTGATGATCCGCCGCCGGCGGCGATGCCGTCGCCGGTGTTCCCGACCACGGTACACCGCGAGACGGTGGTGCCGTTCCCTGCAACGACGCCCCCGGCGGTGCTATCGCTCACGGTGGTGTCGAGCACGGACGAGGCGTCACCGACTCGGACCCCCGGGGAAGCGACGGTGATGCCGTTGCCCGTGACGTTGCAGTTGACGACCTTGACCCCCGCTCCGGCGTCGATGCCGGCCGAACCGTTGCGTTTGATCGCACAGCCGATGACCGTGAGATCGGACGGGCTGGTGCTGGTGTTCACGAGCACGCCGGCGATGCCATTGCCAATGATCGTGGAGTTCTCGATCCGCAGTCCTTCGCCGGTGCTCGTCACGCCCGTTCCCGCACTACCGGTGATGGTCGTGTTGTTGACGGAGGACTGTGCGCCCACGTTCAGCCCCGCACCGGCGTTCGCGTCGATCAGGCAGCCGTCGATCACACAGTTGCCGCCGCAGAGGAGCCCCCGCTGCGTGTTGGACTGGACGCTGCAGCGCGTGAACGAACAGCCGGAGCCGGCGCGGATGCCTTCGGAGTTGGACACCGCGATGCAGTCCGTCATCTTTGCGCCGGCGTTGGCCAGGAACCCCGTGTCGTTGGCGACCGCGGTGCATCGGCTGGCCGTCGTATCGAAGCCGAGGATGAAGGCCTGGCCGGAGTTACCTTGGGATGTGCATTCCGAGACCGTGCAGCCATCGGCAGTCCGGATACCGCAGGTCGTGTTGCTGATCGCGGTGCAGTGTGACACGACGAAACCCGCTCCGACGGAGATACCGTCTCCAAAGTTGGACCTCGCGGTGATGCCGGAGACCCGCCCACCTTTGGCGTTCCCGAAAGCAAGGCTGATGCCGTCGTCGCCCCAGTTCCGAACGGTGCCGTTGATGACGCTGATGACGGACGGCGTGCCGGTGCTGTCGTTGACGCCGTCGAACGCCGACGCCGCGTTGGCGCCGACGAGCTCAAAGCCATTGAGGTCAAGAGTGACGCCGGTGGCGAGAATCTTGATGCCGTGTTTGTTCGCGACGCCGGTGATGTTCCCGGTGAGGTAGTACGACCCCGGCAGGGTGATCCTGAAGAGGCTTTCGGCGTCGCCGGGGGTGGTGGTGTCGGAGATGGGGATGCGGGGTTCCGGGCCGGGTGTGGGCGCGACGGGACCCGCGGGCGGCGTCAACGGTCCGGCCGCGGCGAATGCGGTGCAGACGAGGAGGGCGAGGGCGGTGAATCGGGGAGCGGGGGGTCTCATGGTGGTCCTTGTCGTGGTGTGGAAGAGGCTCAGTACGTGAAGTTGGCGTTGGGGTCTGTCGATCCGGGGGCGAGGCCGCCGGTATTGCCGTTGATGAGGACGGTGGTGGGGGCACCCTGGACGACGAGGCAGATGTTGCCGATGGCGACGATCCAGTTTTTGTCGCGGTTGTCCGAGCAGGTGTTTCGGGCGATGAAGTTGCCCGCGCCGTCGACCTGGATGCCGCGGTCGTTGACGGTGCACTGGTTGCCTTCGATGCGGTTGTTGGTGCCGGCGACCTTGATGCCCGCGCCGATGTTGTTGGTCCCGTTGCCGTTGTTGTCGCAGGCGTTGCCGGAGATGGTGCAGGCGTTGGTGGCCGAGATGCCGTCGAGGTTGTTGCGGCTGGTCATGCAGTTGCGGACGATCGAGCCTTCGTTGGCGGTGATCCCCTCGGCGAAGTTGAACCGCGCGGTGCAGGCCTCGGCGATGGATTCTGAAGTGACGGCGATGCCGGCCTGGGTGTTCCCCGTGGCGGTGCACTGCGAGATTGTGGAACCGTTGCTCGCGAAGATGCCAAAGGTGCCGCTGCCGCTCGCCGCACACCGGGTGACGGTGCTGATGGGGCCGGCGGTGATGCCCGTGCCGCCGTTGTTCTCCGCGGTGCAGTCGGTGATGACACTCTTCGCAAAGGCGTTGATGCCGCCGCCGAGGCAGTTCCGCACCTGCAGGGCGTGGAGCCGGGCGCTGGCCGCAGGGGTCGCCGTGATGCCTTCACCGCCCCAGGAGTCGACACGACCGTTGAAGACGGCGAGGTGATCTACTTGCGCAAACGCGCTGATGCCCGCCAGCGAGTTGGGGACGCCGATGAGGGAAAAGCCATTCAGGTCAATTGTGACGCCCTTGCCGGCGACCTCGATCCCCTTCTTCCCCGCGACGCCCGTGATGTTCCCGGTGAGGTAGTACGAGCCGGAGTTCCCGATGCGGTAGAGGCTGTCGGCGTCGCCGGGGGTGGTGGTGTCCGAGATCGGGATGCGCGGTTCGGGTCCGGGGGTGGGCGCGACGGGGCCGGGCGGCGGGTCGATGGGTCCGGCGAGCACCGGCGCGGTCACAGCGAAGATGGCGAGGGCGGCGAGCATCGGGCGGGTACGCATCGGGATGGTCCTTGTGATTGGGCGGCGTGCAGGGTGGATGTCACGGGGCGGCCGGGGCATTGCAGAGGGACGCCGCGGCGCGGGCGAGAGTTCACAGCGGGCCCCGCTCAGTGCGTGAAGTTGGCGGTCTCGTCGGTGGTGCCGAGCGAACTCGGTGCCGAGTTGCCGTTGATCGCAGCGCTCACCGCCGCCGTGCGGTCGATGATCGGAGCGACGTTGTTGTTGGCGGCGATGAGCCAATTGGTGGAGGTGTTCCCGCTGGCGGTGTTTCGGAGGATGACATTGCCGGAACCGATCACGTGCAGTCCACGCCCGTTGTCGGTCATGTGGTTGCCCTCGATTCTGCTGGTGCCGAACGAAGACACGAAGATGCCGTCGCTGACGTTGCTACTGCACGTGTTCCCGCGAACGAGCGAGCGGTTCAGCACGATGATGCCGTCAGAGCCGTTGTCGCTGGCGATGCAGTCGATGATGGTGGTGCCCGCCTGCCCGTTGATGCCGTAGCCGGCGTTGTCAGTCGCGGAGCATTCCTTGATGAGCGAGTCTCCGAAGGCGATGATCCCGTCGCCGTTGCTCTTTGAGGTGCAGTTGGTGACGGTGCAACCGTTGCCGGCGTAGATGCCGTTGCTGGTGTTGCCGCTCGCGGCGGAATCGGCGACCGACCCGCCGTTACTGATCGAGATGCCGTAGCGGGCGTTGCTTTGGGCGACGCAGCCGATGACGACGGCGGCCGATGAGATGCCGTCTTCGCCGTTGAAACTCGTGTGGCAGTTCACAGCGAGCCCGGCGTCTCCGGCTCGAATGCCGGCCCCAACATTCCCGCTGGATTGAACCCCTTCGACCCGCACCGACCTGGACAATGACGTGGAAACGTCCACGCCGTCACCTCCCCAGTTACGGACCGAGCCGTTGCGGATCGTGATGTTTCGGAGGCTGCCCGTGGTGCTGATGCCGTCGAGCGAGTTGGCGGCCCCGAGCACGTCGAAGCCGTTCAGATCGAGCGTGACCCCCGAGGCGCCGATCTCGATCCCGTTGAACGCCGCCAGGCCCGAGACATTTCCGGTGAGGTAGTACGAGCCCGACTGGATGATCCGGTACACGCTGTTGGCGTCTCCCGGCGTGGTTGTGGGGCCGATCGGAATGCGCGGCTCGGGGCCGGGGGTGGACGCGACAGGTCCGGCGGGCGGGTTGATCGGCCCGGCCACGGCCACTGGCAACGCAGCCGCCGCGGCGACCAACACACCGGGGATCAAGCACGACAGAGCACGTTTCGACATCTGGTTCTCCTCTCAAGCGGGCGGCGGCATGGACACAGCAACGCCACCGGGGTGGGGTGCCACTCACCGACGCAGACTATCTCGAATCCCCTGAAAGCCAAGAGAAAATCACGGCGCAACCGGCCGGAATTGAGAGTTTTGGAGCCCTCGGTGGCCGCCGCAAGCCGACGCCCGAGAATCCCGTACCGCTCGTGGCCCTCGTACACTTCGGGCGTCCGTCTCCGGGCCGCTTCCGGTGCCTTTTCTTGGGGCCGGCGGGCGGCCGGTGCCGCCGCGGCGACCAACTCACCCTGAGCCAAACCACATGCCGTACTACACCAAACTCGGCCTGCTCCCCCAGAAGCGCCACGTGCAGTTCCGCCGCCCCGACGGCTGCCTGTATTCCGAAGAACTCTTCGGCACCGAGGGCTTCACCGGGCCCTCGGGCACCATGTACCACATCCACCCGCCGACCCAGGTCTACGGCTGGAAGCCTTTGTATTCGACGAAGCAGGAGTATGTCGAGACCGACATCATGCGCATGCGCCACGTGATGACCGGCGGCCAGCGCATGGCCCCGCGCGGCGACGCCGTCACCGGGCGCGTCGTGCTCTTCGGCAACGCCGACTGCGAGATGGCCGTGTGCAATCCCGCTGAGCAGATGCCGTACCACTACAAGAACGCCCAGGGCGACGAGTGCCTCTTCATCCATTTCGGCAGCGGCGTGTGCCACACCATGCTCGGGACCATCCGGTTCGGGCCGAAGGACTACCTCATCATCCCCAAGGGCATCACGTACACCATCATCTGGGACGCACGCAAGAACGGAACCGACGGCAAACCGACCGACGGCGGCCCCTCCATCGAGAACACACCCTACTCCCGCTTTCTCCTCATCGAAACCACCAACGGCTCGCACTACGGACCGCCCAAGCGCTATGTGAGCAAGGAACACGGCCAGTACCTCGAGCACGCCCCGTACTGCGAACGGGATTTCCGCCTGCCCGAGATGCCCCTCACCTGGGACGTGAAAGGCGATTTCCCCGTGCGCATCAAGGCCCGCGACCTCATCCACGAATACGTCTACCACTACCACCCGCTCGATGTCGTCGGCTGGGACGGCTGCTACTACCCCTACGCCTTCAACATCGATGATTTCAGCCCGATCACCGGCAAACTGCACATGCCGCCGCCGATCCACCAGACCTTCGAGGCCCACAACTTCGTCATCTGCTCGTTCTGCCCCCGCATGCTGGACTACCACCCGCAGGCGATCAAGGTGCCGTACAACCACTCGAACCTCGACAGCGACGAAGTGCTGTACTACGTCGAAGGCAACTTCGGCAGCCGCAAGGGCATCGAGGTCGGCAGCCTCACCGCTCACCCCCAGGGCATCCCCCACGGCCCGCACCCCGGCACCATCGAGGCCAGCCTGCTCGCCACGCACACGGCGGAACTCGCCGTCATGTGCGACACCTTCCGCCCGCTCTTCCCCACGAAAGCCGCGCTCGACCTCGACGACGCAAAGTACCCGGCGAGTTGGCAGGGCGAACACTTCCCCGGCCTCACGAGTGGCAAAATGCACCTCAACGGCGTGACCGTGCCACAGGCCAGCGCGGCGGCGTTCCCCCGCGAGGTGAACCCCGTGGCAGTGATCCGCGCCGACGTGGCGTCGCGCATCGTGCCTGCGCCGATTGTCAATGGGAACGGCGGCGGTCACGGCGGCAACGGCGCAGCGGCGAACGTGCCGCCCAGCCGCGCGGGTGACACCGCGAATGTGTGGGGGCCGTGAGAGCCAGCACCGCTGCCACTAGAGTGCTATGATTCCGAAAATGGTCAGCGCCTTTGTGGGGCGCGATGCTTGTGGGCGTGAGTTCATAAGCTGACCAAGCCAAGCAGGTTTGCAGCCTGCGAAGTCGCATCTTCGAGCGAGTTGCTCTCGCAGGAGGTCCCCATGAATGGCGATCAACTCGCCAACAAGTCCAAGGTCATGTTGTCGGCTGCTACGTCTCTCTCCGATCGGATCCTCCGGTTCGAAGAGTATCTTTGCTCCATCTCCAGCAAGGTGGAGGCTCGTGTGCCTGTCACCGCTTTGGAGCCGGGGATTCAGCTTTGCTTCACAAAGCATGGTGGCAAATGGGCGCTGATCCTCGACTACAAGTCGGGTAGCGTGCATTCGGCAATGCTGCCGCTCGGCAACCTCTTCGGACGGTCGGCGCTGCCGATGAAGCTCACAGACGCGTCGATGCAGGCAAAGATCGCTGCGGTTGCCGCATTTCCCGCCCTCGTTGCTGCAATCGAAGAGGGCCTTGCTCGCCGAACAGCAGAGATTGAAGCTGCCCATCGGGTGCTGGACCAGATCGAGTTGGCCCGCCGTCGCGAAGAGTCGAAGTCGATTTACGATGCAGCAGTTCGTGCGCTCGTAGCACCTACTAATCCACGCAAGGAGGGCGCGTGACATGCCCTCCAACACAACCCTCACCCCCGCTGGCGGCGTGGTTCGGCACGCCGTGAACGCCCTCTTCGCGCTCTGCTGCCCGGGCGTCATTGTGGCGGTCTGCTTCGGTGCCAACCCGTGGCTTCTCTGTGCGTGCCCGGTCGCGTTCTTCGTTTCAGAGATGGGCACCCTCGGACTGTCGGGCCGCCTCCCGCGTCGCTCTCGCGTCGAGTTAATCGTCGACGCATACAAGGCTCGCTGCGTTGCCCGGAGTACCCCTGTTCCGCCAGCCCGAAGGGCTGATCGTTAGTAGCCGTGGGTCGAAGCCGTCCTCGGCGAGACCCACGGATGACGCGTCACGCGAGTAGGCAAACACGCGATTGTGCCGACCCTGAAAGGGTCGGCGTGGAGTGGGCGTAGCGCCGTTCATTGCGATGTGACCGCGGCCCACGCGGACCCTTACAGGGTCCGCTGGTGTCCCGCCGCTTTCCGTGGGTCTCGCCGCAGACGGCTTCGACCCACGGCTACTGACACGCAGCCCTTCGGGCTGCACTCTGGGGCCGGGTCTTGCTGTGCGGCCCGGTTTTGCTGCACGGCCGCGATCTCGCTGCGCTGGCGTGGTTTCATGGTGGCCACTCCCGATCGGACACGCCCGCATCTTCATAGCCGTAGCCGCTCAATCCCACACATACCGCTCGTCGAACTCCACGCCGTATCTGCGGAAGAACGTGCGCATCTCGTCCTGAAACGTCGTCGTCGCGTGGTGTTCCTTCTGCCCGGCGAGGTACTTCCGAACAGCCTCGACCTGCGAGCGCCCGACGGTGAATGCCGCATATCCGTCCTGCCAGTGGAAGCCTTCGTACTGCGGCCCCTTGCTCTTGATCCACAGCGACGAATCCCTCTTTACGCGGAGCATCAGGTCGGCGACCGAGAGGTTCTTCGACAGGCTGATGAGCAGGTGGACGTGGTTCGCCGTCCCGCCCGCGGCGAGCAGCGGCGACTCCGCCGCGCGGCACATGCCGCCGATGTACGCGAACAGGTCGGCCTCATCGGATTCAACGATCCGATCCTCCCTTCCCCGCGTGGAAAAGACGGCGTGGACGAGCAGTTTCGTCAGCGTCTGGGCCATGGGTTCAAGGTACCGCCGAGGGGCGGCGGTGTGCGACCTGCATTCGCGGGCGGATTCGAGAGCTGTAGATTGGGGCCAGGGCGTCGTTGCACGCCGACCCTGATAGGGTCGGCGAGTACGTACTGCGAGGTGCTTTGGCGACCACGAAACCGTGGGTCTCGCTGGGGACGGCTCGACCCACGGCCACTGGTGCTCAGCCCTTCGGGCTGAAGAGGGCTGGCATGGAGTCCCGGAGCGTGAGTGAACCCCCATGCGTTGCGGAGTCGCCACTACACTCCCGCTCCCCACGGAGGCGATCCTGCCATGAGAACCCACTGCCTGTTCGGAGCCGCGCTGATGTCCACGATTGTTGTTGCGGGGTCGTGCGCCTCGAAGCCCGCACGCCAGCCCGTGCAGGTCGATGCGTGGCAACCGCCCGCGCTGATCGCCGCCGTGAACGGGACGCTGCGGGTCGAGTTCACACCCGCGATCGACCGCTTCACCTTCTTCGGACCCGAGAAGGAGGATCGGCGTGACGCCGGAACCTCGGCCTCGTGCATCAACATGCTCTACGTCACGGGCCTCGACCGAACGCCGCCATCCAACGGCGACTACACCTTCTTCGGCGGCGCGTACTCCTGGTTCGCCCCTCAGAACGGCCCGATGGGATGGAAGGATTCCGCCGGGAAACCCAGCCCGTGGCCGCCGGACCCGGCGATGGACATCGGACCGGCGGTATTGACGACACGCAGCGAAAGGGCCCTCGGTGTCATCGGACCGGTCCTGCGGTCGGGCCTTGGAGAAAGGAAATCCCTGACCATTACGGGCCCGTACACCGCAGAACTCACCTACACGCTGGACAACCGATCGCAGCGCACAATCACCGCAGGGCCGTGGCTGAACACCGCCGTGGCTCCGAATGTCGGCGGGGGTATTGGCTCTGTGCTGGCCTTCCGCGTGGCCCAGCCGGGGCCGAACGCCCGAGTCTTCGAGCGGTGGGGGGGCATGGGCGACAACGCCGCCGAACGCTTCACGGCAGCGCTCTCGGCCCCGACCGAGCACGGCTGGGCAACGCTGCCCCTCTCGAAAGCCACCTGGACCGACGGCATCAAGGTCTACCTCGATTCCGGCGAGTCCTTCGCCGAGATCGCCGTCTGGCGCGACGGCTGGTGGTTCCACCGCCGCCTCCTTTCCGGCGACGGCCAGACGAACAAGCGCCTGCGTGAACTCGGCGAAGGACCTGTGGCGACGTACATCAACCCCGCCCTGGGGATCATCGAAGCCGAGTTGGTCGCGCCCATCAAGGACATCCCCGCCGGCGGCAAGAACACCGCGACTGAGCGTTGGACGCTGATCAAAAGCGAGACGCCCGACGCCGCAGTGCTGCCGCGGTGACGTTTCGGCGACACATACCCGAGACCCGTTTCCATCCGAGCCCTGAGCGCGAGCTCAGGGCCATCGTGGTCATTCCCTTGGCACGATTCAACGCCTAGGTCCATCGAACGGTGGCCCTGAGCTCGCGATCAGGGCTCGGACGGATGCAAGCCCGGCTGCAAACGCGAAGCACCAACGAAAAAGCCCCGAGGAAGTCCTCGGGGCCTTGAACGCAAGAGATCAGATTGTCAATCCTTCAGCCGACCGATGCTCCGCTGAGCATCAGGCGCGGCGGCGACGCAGGGCGACGAGGCCAGCGACACCCATGAGGCCGGCGGCGCCAGGGGTGGGCACCACGAACGCGAAGCCGCGGGCGTGGGTCTGGGCGACGAGAACCTGGTAGCCGGTGCCGTCGGTGTTGATCTGCGAGATCTTCTGGTTGGCGACGACCTTGTTGGCCTCTTCGGAGATGACCAACTTGCCGGTGATGGGGTTGTACTCAATGGCTTCGGGGTTCGCGAGGCCGCTGGCGATCGCGTTGATGCCGACGACGTCGCCCGAGCCGTTGAGGTCGATGCGGTAGACCTTGCCTTCGAGCCACTCGGTGACGAACAGGGCCGAGACACCGGGGATGGCGGTGATGCCGCGGACCTGGGCGAGGCCGGGGGCCAGGGTGCCGAAGTCAAAGGCCAGGGTCAGGCTGGCGACGAGGGTGACGGGGTCGATGGTCGTCTTCCACAGGGTGGAGGGAGAGACGTTGTCACCGGCGGGGTTGGGGCCGCCCGCGAGGAAGCCGCCGTTGAGGGCGACGTTGTAGTAGCCGCCGCCGATGGGGTTCTTGGTCATGTAGGTGCCGGCCTCGTAGCGCGGGGTGGCGCCGGAGGTGGCGGGCTCGGTGAAGGACTCGACGACCGCGCCGCCGGAGAACCGACGGGCGAAGATGCCGTCCTTCTTGCCCTGGGCCACGGGGGCCGAGGGGTTCTGGATCCACACCAGCGAGTTCGACGCGGCGTCGTACTCGATGTCGGTGGGGTTCTGGACCGGGTCAGACCCGACCCAGGTGCTGACCGAGGGGGTGCCGAAGAGGTCGTTGATCTCGAGGATCGCCGAATCCGAGGGGTTGGCGACTGGGAAGGGGCCGTTCGAGACGTACCACTTGGTGCCGACCTGCACGATGCCGGCGGCGCGGTTGCCGAGGCTGCCGCCAGCGCCGGGGAAGTCGATCAGGGTGGTGACGGGGCCACCAAAGCCGCCGACCAGGGCGATGTCGTTGTGGGTGTTGTCGGTGTAAATGATGTCGCCGATGTTCGCGGCGGAGGCGGTACCGGCCAGAGCGACAACGGCGAGCAGAGCGATAGTCTTCTTCATGTGATCTCTCCAAATCTCTCGTCACCGGCGTTCTGCCACGACTTCTGTGGGGTGGGACGACAACCCTGCGTGCGCCGGTGAAGCGCGTTCAAAATGTCCCTCGCTGACTCCTCCATCCGCGCGGCCTGGGCAAACCGCAGGAGAAGGGGATGCAGCATTAATCTACCACAGGAATGTCCAAGAAGGAAGGTCCGGATTGCAAACACCCCGAAATTCGGGGAATCTTCACCAGATTCTCAGACGGGTTTGGCTGAAACGAGCGATTCAATCACCCAAATGACGGGAACCAGCCCGAAACACGCGGGCTTCTCCCTTCGCCATGCGATGAACGGGACTCTTCGGATTGCGGAATTCGGAGCGGGCGTCCAAAGAATCTGATCCGATAAGACATTATCGGACGCTTTGGAGGTCGCAGGAAACGCGACTCCGCTCGGTGGCGGCCGAGGTCACTCGTTTGATCGGTCAGCCGAACCGGTCTCGACTCCCGACAGCCTCTCCCCCCCGCTCGGCTCATCGAGTCGAATGTGCCCACCCCGATCCCCACGTCATGATCAAATGGGCCTAGTTGGATTCGAACCAACGACCTCACCCTTATCAGGGGTGCGCTCTACCAACTGAGCTATAAGCCCGCAACGGGTTGAACCCGCTCCCGCCGCCTGCCGGGTTTGGGCCCGGGGGAGGGGGGTCGAGATGATAGCAGCCTCCGACGCCTGACTCAACCCTCCGCGGCATGGCATTGGCCGGCCCCGAGCGCCAGCGTCCGGGAATCCCCGATGCCGCCAAGGTTTGGGCGAATGGCACCCAACCGCCTCTCCCGGCGTGTCGATGTCGTACCGTTCGGTGTCTCGCCGGAGGATTCTTGACTGCGCCTTCACAGCCGCCAACCCCGCCCGATGGCCTGGATCGTGGGCGTTCTCACGTTGGGATGTTGCGCGGCTCCATCGGCGGCGCAGTTCGGCGTAATCCCCTCGCCGCCCCCGCCGTTCATCCCCGACTGGGAACGGGGCACGTTTAACCGTGACGCGCTGGGCGGCTTCTTCCGGGCCGCCGCGGTGGGCCGTGTTGACATCGTCTGCATCGGCGACTCCAACCAGTTGCTGCTGGGTCGCGGCTGGGACGAGGCCTACATCCGCGTCGTGAGCGATCGGTGGGGCCTCTACGCCACCGGACTTGCGTCGGGCGGAGAGAACGCGGGCAACGGTGCCGGAACGGGTTGGACGTACCAAGGCTTGTTCCCGCCGCCCGGGAACGGGTTTACGTTCGGCGGCGCTCTGTCGAGCGTGGACCCGCTGTTCAACGCGACACCGCTGCTGCAGCCGGTGGCCCCGCTGAGTGTCGCCCCGGCGCAGGGCGTGAACCCGAACGCGAACATCGGCCTGCTCGTCGACGCGGATTGCCCGATCGATGTCAACGCGGCCCTGCGATACTGGGTGGCGTACGCGACGTTCGCGCCGGGCAGCGGCGCGTGGCTGCGGCCCAGCGTGCGGTTGGCGGACGAGCCGTACACGGAACTCGCCCGCGCGGCCGCCCCCGTCAACGCATCGACGGCCGTCGGCGGCACGCCTGGCGTCGGCCTCACGTCACTCGAGCTTCCCGCGGCGACAACACCGCGCGGCGCGGTCAACTTCCGGCCAACCGTTTTCGGCGAAGCATTCTCGGGCCCCTTCACGCAATACCTCGGGCGCATCGAGAACACCCAGCGCGACCGCGGCGCGAGCGTCCACACCCTCTACGGCTTCGGCGGCCAGTCCGCCCGCGACATGGGCGAGGCCCTCATCGCCACCTCCGACGCGGGGCTGTCGCTTTATTTCTCGATGGTGCGGCAACTGCAAGGGCCGAACAAAGCCGTCCTGATCCGCATCGGCACCGGTGTCAACGACCGCTCCGAAACGCTCCCCTCACTGGGCTCGCCGCCCGTGATCCCTGGCAACTACCCCGAGGCGTTCAAGGCCAATCTGCGGGCGATCATGGACCGGCTGCGCGGCATCTGGGCATTCAACGGATGGAGCCAAGACGAGTTGTACTTCCTGATTGCCCCGAGCACGCCGATCCAGGGCCCGCCGGACGATTCACTCTTGCAGGCGTACAGGGACATCGCCGACCAACTGTCGCTCGAAGTACCCCGCACGGCGGTGACACACTTTGAGCGGTTGACCGCCGTGCGCGAACTCTCGCAGAACGACTGGATATTGTTCGATATCGACACCTTCCACCTGGAAGCGCCGGGCCACGCCGAGATGGCACGGCGCGAACTCGGCAGCGCGGGAGCCTCGGCAGGCTGGACCGATGTCAACCTCGATGGCGTGATCGACGCGGAAGACCTCTACAGCGAGCACGTGCTTTCGCAGAACGCGGCCGGTGGACCGGGGGCCGTTCCCGCGCCACGCGACCCGACGCCGCGGCTGTTGATGCGGGCAGTGCGTTGGGAAGAAGCTGGAGATGTCGTGACGGGCCGATAGTCCGCAGGGTGCCGCCACGAAAGGTGTTCCGCCTGTCAATCACTGGGGCGTGGAATGATTTTCTGAGTGGTCACGTGAATGACGCCGGACAGGTTCTGCACACGGTAGAACCAACCACCGTCCATGGGTGCCTTCAGTTCGATTGGGTCATCCTCCGAACCCTCGACGCCGATGAAGATGATGGGGTGGCGTCGAAAACCACGTGAATCGCCGCCGAAGGCGAAACTCTCACCAATGGCGACAGTCGCGGACGCGACGTTGTCGCTGTCGGCGCTCGGGTCATGATACTGCCCGATTACTACGTGAATCGGCCGTTCCGTTTCGTTCCGAACGGTGTACCCGACCTTGCTAGCGCATCCGTAGGTCAAAAGTGCGAGAGTCACCATGCAGCACATCGAGGCCTGCTTCATCGGGTGCCTCCATCCTCGCCCAAGATCTGGCGGTCACGGGGCACCAAGGTAACTTCGCCTTCATCGTTCCGTTCGATGCGCGGCCATCTTCTCGTGATCGGAAGACGGCGTTCGAGCAGCATCCGATGATCCGCATACGCCTCAATCCGAATGAGCACAGGCTTCGCTACCCTGCGATCGACGCCGTAAACACCCAAGCCGATGGTCCCTCCTGCCGGAACCGCGGCGGAGACGAGTATTGGGCCGGTGGATCGATCCGCTTGAAGTGTGATTCTGAGCGTCTCGTTCGTCGCGTTCACAAATGGTTTCGGGGTGCCAAGCGGTTGGCAACCACTCAGCAACATGCTGAGTGCAAGTGTGATTGCCGACTGAAGTGTGTGAGGGTTGTGGACCATCAGTCACCTTCCTTCGGCCCGCTTCACTTTCCCCTTCTCCAACTTGATCGCCCCCGCCTGCTGGATCACATACCCGCACCCCTTGCACGTGCGCCGCTTCTCCGGCCCGCCCCAGAACGCGTGCATGATGATCTTCAGGTCTTCATCGATCTTTTTCAGCCGCCACTTCGCCTCGTGCACCAGCGTGTCGCACTGCGGGCAATACCAGCGCAGGCCGTCCTTCTGCCCGCGCGGGCGGGGGAACTCGACGATCAGGCCGACGGTGTTCGCCGGGCGCTGCGGGCGGTGGGGGACCCAGCGCGGCAGCAGGTACAACTCGCCTTCCTTGATCACCACATCACGCGGCTTCGAGCCGTCGAGCGGCCGGATGCGCACGGCGATATCACCCTTCAGTTGATAGAACAATTCCTCGGTGGGGTTGACGTGGTAATCGTTGCGGGTGTTGGGCCCGCCGGAGACGAACACGATCACGTCGTCGGCCCCGGTGAACAGTTGCTTGTTGCTCACCGGCGGCTTGAGGTGCTTGGCGTTGGCCTTGATCCAGTTGGCGAGGTTGAGCGGGGGGAAACCGTTGGGTGCGGTGGTGGCTGGCATGAGGAGAGTAGAAGAGCGCAAATGGCAAATGGCAAATCGCGCGTGGCAAATCCGGATTGGTTGTCCGGGATGGCCCAGGGTTGCCTGCTGGCCAGTGCATTGGACGGTGCCGGTAGCGGCCAATTCCCCACTCCAAACCTCGCCATTTGCGATTTGCCATTTGCCATGTCTCCCCCTCTACTTCCTCCATGCGCGACCCCCGGATTGAAAAACTCGCCGACGTCCTCGTCAACTACTCCGTCAAGGTCAGGAAGGGCGACCTCGTGGCCATCCGTGGCGACCCCGTCGCCATGCCCGCCATCCGCGCCGTCTACGAGCGCGTCCTCCGCGCCGGCGGCAATCCCTTCTGGCAGCCCATGAGCGAGCAACTCGAGGACTCGTTCTTCGAAGCCGCCTCGGAAGACCAGCTCGCCTTCGTCAGCCCGCTGATGTCGCACCTGGTCGAGACCATCGACGTCCGCATCAGTTTCTGGGCCGAGAACAACACCAAGCGCAAGAGCCGCGTGGACTCGTCGAGGCTGGCGAAGTTCTCCGCCGCCAACGCGCCCCTGATGAATCGCTTCATGGAGCGTTCGGCCCAGGGCAAACTCCGCTGGGTCGGCACGCAGTTCCCCACCCTCGGTGCGGCTCAGGACGCCGAGATGAGCCTCGACCAGTACGAGGACTTCGTCTTCCGCGCCGGCCTGCTGCACACGCCCGACCCCGCCGCGGCGTGGCGGCAGATCAGCGAACGCCAGCAGCGTCTGGCCGACTGGCTCAACACCAAAAAGAGCGTCCGCTTCCAGGCCCCGCCCCCGGAGGGCACCACCGAGGCCACCGACCTCACCGTCAGCGTCGACGGCTCCACCTGGATCAACTGCGCCGGCGACTCGAACTTCCCCGACGGCGAGGTCTTCGCCGGCCCCAAGGGCGTCGACGGCGTCGTCCACTACACCTTCCCCGGCGTCTACCAGGGCCGCGAGGTCGAGGGCATCCGCCTGAAGTTCAAGGCCGGCCGCGTCGTCGAGGCCTCGGCCAAGAAGAACGAAGACTTCCTCATCAAGATGCTCGATCAGGACGCCGGCGCACGAGGATTGGGTGAGATCGCCATCGGCACCAACTACGCCATCAAGGAGTTCAGCAAGAACACCCTCTTCGATGAAAAAATCGGCGGCACCTTCCACGCCGCGGTGGGCGCGGGCTACCCCGAGAGCGGCAGCAACAACAAGAGCGGGCTGCACTGGGACATGGTGTGCGATCTTCGCCCGCGGTCATCGGGTGCCGGCGGAGGAACCGGGGGGACGATCGCCGCCGACGGCGAAGTGTTCCACAAAGACGGCTTGTTCACCCGTGAAGGCTGGCCGGCACCGGTCTGAAGTGGCAAGGGCCCCTGGTGGCACGGGCTTCCAGCCCGTGTCGGCGGAGTCGTCCGACCTCCGCGAGCACGTCGATCCTCCCCGGCACCGAAAGCACTCACGGGCACGCGGTGCCGAATACACCAAGGAACGCCGTGAGATCGTTCACGTTCACCACGCCGTCGCCGGTGAGGTCGCCGCTGGAGCCGGGGGGGATGTTCGTGCCGAACGCGCCGAGGAACACCGTCAGGTCCGACACGTTCCGCTGACCATCCCCATTCAAATCCCCCGGGCACGCCGGCGGCGGCAGCAGCAAACTCATCGGCACGGCGAGATACTCGCTCGCCTCGATGTTGCCGTTGGGCACAACAGTGGGGGGGGCCTGGAGATTCTGCACCAGCGCACCGCCGTCGGCGTTGCCGAACGCGCCCGCCGCGACGTAGATCGTGCTCGGCATCGCGCCGAACTCCACGGCGAGATCGATGGTCCCTTCGAGCACCCCGCCGTTGGCCGCGGTGGTGACGCCGAGCGCACCCGACGCATCGAACCACCCCTCGTAGTCGTTGGAGTTCTCGTCGGCCATGAACGCCCCCCACTGGGCGATCTGCCCGGCCTTGGCCCAGTTGGCGTTCACCATCGCCCCCGGCCCTGACTGGCCCGCGAGATAGCAGAAGTGGTCGTTCCCCTCGCCCGCGTCGGGGATCGCCAGATACAGCACCGTCCCGCTGGCCTTGGCCCAGATCTTCATCGTGCCGTTGGCCGATTGGGTGAGCAGCGTCGCTCCAGCGTCCAGCACCCCGTCAAGTGTGAACGGCGGGGGAGGCGCTGCCTGCACCGGGAAGTGCCAATCGGCCCCGCTGTTGTTGTCCCACGTCCCCGCGCCGTTGTTGAACACCACATCAAACTGTGTCGCCGTGATCGGGATCGCCAGCGTGGATGTCCAGCGCTGCGTGCCGGTGTCGAACGTCATCGCAGGGTCGGTGGGGTTCACCAAAGCCCAGTTGTTGAAGCCGTAGTGCAGCCGCACCGGGCTGGCGCTCGCCAGCGGCCCGCCCGCCGCGTCGTACGACACCGTCACTGTGCCGCCGGCCTGCGGCTGCGCGGGAGAAATCGTCACACGGTTCGAGGGCGGCGGCGTGTTCGCCCCCACCCACACGTGCTGGATATCGCTGCGGTACAGGTTCCCCCGCCCATCGGTGGCCTCGACGTAGTAATCCACCAGTTTGTTCGTCTGCCCCGTCACCTGCGCCGAGTAGAAGGTCGCGAGGTACGTCGGGGCCGTGATGTTCGCGGGCCGCGTCGGTGCGGCACCGGCGGTCATCGGCACGGTGGTCCACGCACTCACCTCAGCGCCCCCCGCGTAGGTCTCGTTCTGCGTCGAAGCCAGCGGGTTCACGCCGTCCACATCGGTGCGCCACTTGAGATTGATCGTCTGCACCCCGCTGATGTCGTACGCGTACGTCCACACATTGAACGTCGAAGGCTGCGGCGTGCCGAACTCTTCACCCCCGGGGTTGTACGGGTCACGCTGCGGCACAAATACCGCCGGCGGCACCGTGTCGGCGCTCGGCGGCGCGCCGTTGATCACCAGGTCCGCGAAGGCCACCGCCTGGTTGCACGCCACCGTCACGTTGGAATCCCACGGCTCGCCGCTGCCGTCCCAGTACCAGTAGTCACTGGCCTGCCCGCACAGCAGGAACCGCCATGCCTTGTCCGTGTTCGAGCCCGCGTTGTTGATGATGTTCGCCGCCGTGGTGTACGGCGAGATCGCGTCGGCGGTATACACCCGGTTCCGCGCCGCCGTCATCACCGCCCACGAGTTCCGATCGGGCGACCACCCCGAACCGTTCGGATCACCCAGCCACTTCTTGAACTCCGGGTCGCCGTTGTCCGCCCCGGCCCACGACCCGTTCTCGACATGGATCACCGCGTTCTGCGGCACGGGGAACCGCTGAAGATAGTCCTGGATCGTGGTGGTCTCGTAGTTGGTGGTGCCAGCGTCCCAGTTCACCATGCTCTGGAAGTTGGTGCCGTAGTACGAATCGGTGCCCCCGCCGTAGTTGTCCCCGTCATGGTGCAGCAGCACGAGCATCGGCCGTGCGGCGTTGGTGTTGAGCGAGCGGTACTGGTCCATCACGGTCTGGTAGAGGAACGCCCCGTACCCGCCGCGACCATCCTCGTTCCCCTCGTAGCGTGCCGCGGGCACGGCGATCATCTTCGTAGCCAACCCGGTCGCCGGATCGATGTGCTGCACCTGCGCCGGCTGATACCCAAAGGGAGCGCTCACGCGCGACGGGGCCCACAGGTTGTTCAGTTGCACCCACGCCCCGCCGTTGAGCGACGGGTCCGGGTTCACCTGATCGGCCTTGTTGGGCGAATACAGGTTCGAGGCGTTCGTGTGGGGATACCCCACGCACGCCCGGTCAAAGTGGATGTTGTCGACGATCGACCACTCGATCCCCTCGCTCACCAGCGCCGGGATGATCCGCGTCGAGAACGCGCACTCGGGCGGGAACATCCCCTTGGCATAACTCCCGCCGTTGACCCAAGTCTGCGAGTAAATCTGCTTGTGCAACCGCACCTGCATCTGGATGTCCCGCGTGTCCAGCAGTGGCATCATCGGGTGATAAAACCCGAAGGCCACGAGATCGAGCCGCGGGTTGCCCATGCTCGTGAGCAGGGCACGCCCCTGGTTGTACCCCGCCTGCCAGTTGTTCCACATCCCGCCGTTGACCCCCGCGGCCTGCATCGCGTTCAGGTTCTGGATCAGCGACCCGGTGAACGACACGCTCGCCCCGAGGTGCGTCAGCCCTGCGTTGGCCCCCAACTGCACCGCGTTCTTCGGCCACGTGGTGTACGGCCCGAAGCGCTGGTTGTGGATGTCCAACACATTGAAGGAGTAGCGGTTGTTGGCCTGCGTCTGGACGATCGACTCGTACGGGTAATACACCGGCTGGTGCATGTGCCACAGGAAGGCGACGTTGATGGGGGCCTGGCCTGCCGCCGACCCCGCGACGCCGAGCACTGCGGCGGCGCCAAGAACGAAGCCAGCGCCCGGACAAGTAAACCGCTTTACCATTTTCATCATGCCGCTCCTATCAATCCGTGGCGCAATGCCAGTCTGATCCGTTCCACCCGGAACCCCAACCAACCTACCCGACAAACACCGTCCTCGGAACCCCCGTTCGGCAGCGGACCAAGAACTTTCTTTCGGACGATTTCCCAGCCCAAGCGAACACCAGCCCGATACATCGTCGCTCCGTCGTAGCCTCCCTTCCTCCATCCATCCGAACCCCGAGCGCAAGCTCGGGGACACCCTCGGGTCCATCCCCCGGACCACGCGAAACCACCATTGCCGAAACCGACTCCACCCAACCCCCGGCCGACAGCATTACCCCCCCAAGAAGGCCAACCCCCCATCCCCACCCCGGCGTACGCCTTAGCCCTCTTGGCCCTCTTGGGCGCCTCCACCGCCTCCGGCATGCTCGTCGCCGAACGCCTCGGATGGCTCGGCGAGGGTCTCCCCGGCTGCGGTCCAAACTCGGGCTGCGCCAAGGCCACCGCCTCGGCACTCGGAAAACTCCCCTTCACCGTCCCAAGCCTCGGCCCCGCCGCCGCCGCGGGCTGGCCCGTCTCCTTCCTCGGTTTCTCCTTCTTCCTCGCGATGCTCGGGACATGGCTGCTGGTCGGCCGCCGTGTACCGTCCTCGGTGGTCCACATGGCCCGACTGGGCATGCTCGCCTCGGGCTTTTACCTCGTGATGATGCTGATGAACATGAACCAATACTTCTGCAAGTACTGCCTCGCCTCGCACGCCTGCAACCTGGTCTTCTGGCTCAGCGCCGAGATCGGCACCCGCGCCGGCACGAAACGTGCGCCCGGGTTCCTGAAGGCCGTCGTCTCCGCCGCGGCGGTCTTCTTCGCCTCAAGCGTCGCGCTGGGTGCCCTTGACGCCAACGCGCAGGAGCAGAAGGCCGCCAAGCAGGAAGGCGACCTCGCCGCCGAGATCGCCGCCATGCAGGCCCAGGCCGCGGCCCAGCAGGCCCCGCCCCCCGCCCCTGCCCCCGCCGCCGCGCCCAAGAAGGACTACCCGCCGATCGACATCGGCATCCCCATCCCCGCCGACGACACGCTGAAGCAGGACGGCTTCACCGGCCGCTACCGCCTCGGACCCGCCAACGCCCCCATCCGCGTCGTGATCTTCTCGGATTACCAGTGCAAGGACTGCAAGCGCGTCGAGGGTGAGTTGCGACAGGTCCTCAAAGACATGCCGAATGTCTCGATCAGCCACAAGCAGTTCGCCTTTGACAAGACGTGCAACAAGTACTTCGACACCCTGATGCACCCCAACGCCTGCTGGGCCGCCCGCGCCGCCGAGGCCGCCGGCATGATGCGCGGCAACGCCGGCTTCTGGCAGATGCACTTCTGGCTCTTCGATCGCAAGACCAACGGCGAAGACACCCCCGGCGCCTTCACCAACGACGAACTCCAGGCCGGCCTGAAGGAACTCGGCTACGACCCCGCCGAGTTCGTCAAGGTCATGAACAGCCCAGAGACCCTCGCCCTGGTCCAGAAAGACATCGACGAATCCGTCACCTACGGCATCTTCTCCACCCCCATGATCTTCGTGAACGGACGCGAGTTCAAGGCTTGGCAGGCCCCCAACGCCGTGAAGCGCTACATCGAGGCCGTCGCCTCCACCAACCCGCAGCCCGCGCCGCCCACGATGGACAAGCCCCCGGCGGCGCTCGACAAGGCCGTGGAGGACTGGCTCGGCTGGCCCCGCCAGAACCTCCAGCGCGGCAGCCCCACGTTCACCTCCGGCCCCGCCGCCCCCGGAGACGCCAAGATCCGCATCACCCTCTTCGGCGACTTCTCCGAGCAGTACACGCCGCAACTCTGGGAGGCGATCCAGAAAGAGATCAAGGGCCGGACGGACGTGGCGATCACGTTCTACCCGCGCATGGCGAAGGAAACGTGCAACGTCATGAACCAGCCGCCCGAGAAAGTGCCCGGATGCCGCATGGGCCGCGCCCTCGAATCCGCCGGGAGGCTCGGCGGGCAAGTGGCCTACTGGAAAATGTTCGACTGGCTGATGGCCAACGGGCGCGAGTACAACGAGGCACGACTGCCAGAAGCCGCCGCCGCCGCGGGCCTGGATCTCGAAACACTGAAGAAAGACATGGACCTCGAAGACCTGATGTTCATCCTCGTCGACAGCAACAAAGTCTTCACCCGCTCCGGCGCCCGCGGCGTCCCCACCGTCTTCGTCAACGAACGCTGCGTGCTCCGCTGGAGGATCAACGACGTGCCGATCATCGATCGGGTGATCAAGATGGCGGAGACGGTGAAATAAACGTGAAGAAACCTCCGTCCGACGGGGTCGGACGCCCGTAAACCGTTCCCCGACAACGGCTTACGGGAAGATGGGTCGACCATTCGGAACCCCACGGCCCGACAGCAAGTTTTTCGCAAAAGCGCGCCGGATTTCCGCCCCGAATGCTATCTTCAGGCATGCGCTATCCCCAACTCGTCGCGTTGTGTGTTTCCGTCCTTTCGTTTGCCGGGATCGCCGCGCCTCGGGCGTCGGCCCAGCCGCATGACTTCCCGCCGCACCCGCTCTGGCCCGAAGCCAAGCCTGAAGCCGCAAAGCAGTGCGAGATACTGATGCCGTCGGGCGTCGACGCCAGCGTGTGGCAGACCAACCTCTGGGCTGGCGGGATCGTTCCATACGCCATCGACCCGGCCGTGACCCAGCAGAACCGGGATCGCCTCCGCATCGCGATGAACGAGATCGAGACCATCGCCAACATCACCTTCGTCCCGCTCACCGGCCAATCGAACTACCTCTATGTGCAGAACGGCGGGGGCAACAGTTCCTTTGTCGGCCAGATCGGCGGGGCGCAGGCGGTAAACCTTGTCTCGTGGAGCGAGCGGTATGTGATCTGCCACGAGTTGTACCACGCCCTCGGCCAATGGCACGAGCAGCAGCGCCCCGACCGCGACACCTACGTCATCATCAACCAGGCCAACGTCGACCCCGGCAACTTCCCGCAGAACTTCAACATCCCCGGCGGCGTCACGGCCGAGGGGCCGTACAACTTCGAGAGTTTCATGCACTACAGCCGGTGCGCTTTCTCAACCTGCGCATGCCCCACCAACTGCACCGTGATCGACCCGCGCCCGGGCTACGAGGCCTTCGCGGGACTGATGGGCAACCGCACCTATATGAGCCAGGGCGACAGGGACGCCATCATCAGCCGCTACGGCCCGGCCATCGACGACACCTTCGAGGACAACGACACCCCCGCCACCGCCTACCCGCTGCCCGTGGCGTACTCCAACGGCTTCCTGCTCTACGACACCGACGACTACTTCGTCGTGAACCAGCCCTCGCCCGGCCCCGTGGGCTTCACCTTCTCCGCCGGCGTGTGGTCCGCGTCAAACGTCACCGTCTCGATGCTCACCCCGGGCGGCAGCGTCCTCGCCTCCGCCACCCCCCAGGACCCCGACGCCGACGGCACCTACACGGCGTTCATCACCGCCCAATCCTCCCCCGGCAACCCCGTCATCATCCGCATCAACCGCTCCCAGCCGTGGGGCGGGCAGTACAACTACACCACGCAATCGGCCTGCGTGCCGGAGGCGTGGAAACAAGTGGCTTCGGGAATAGGGCCAAGTGCCCGCTCGGGCCAGACCATGGCCTTTGATTCGGCCCGCGGCGTCGCCGTCATGTTCGGCGGTGATTCGTCGGGCACCGTCCAGTCGGATACATGGACTTGGAACGGGAACCAGTGGACTGCTCGCCAAGGCAGTGGCCCGTCGGCCCGCGTCCACGCCGCCTCGGCGTTTGACACGGCTCGGGGAAGAGTCGTTCTCTTCGGCGGACGGAGCGGCAACACGTTTCTTAACGACACTTGGGAATGGGACGGCACCTCGTGGACCCAGCGCACGCTTCCGAATCCGCCGGGCGTGCGTGCAGTCGCAGGCATGACCTATGACTCCGTGAGATCTCGCATCGTGCTGTTCGGCGGCGTCAACTCCGCGTCAGGCGGAGGTCAACTCGGTGACACCTGGGAGTACGACGGGACCGCTTGGGTACAACGGTCGAGCGTCGGCCCCCCTGCCCGCGAGTGGCCCATGCTGGCCTTCGATCCAACCCGCCAAAGAACTGTGCTGTTCGGCGGAGGGAACGGCTCTGCTGCCCTGAATGATACTTGGGAATGGAACGGAGCCGTCGGAACATGGTCGCAGCGCCCAGTAGCCGGACCGTCGGCGCGAGCGAGCAAGAATCTGGTCTTCGACCCCATTCGCGGTGTGTGCGTGCTCTTTTCGGGCTATGCCGCCGGGCAGTTTTTCGCTGACCAATGGGAGTTTAACGGCACTGTGTGGTCGCAGCGTGCCCTCGTGACGCCACAGGCCCGTTACAGCCACTCTGTGGTGTGGGACAGCGTTCGACAGGTGCTCCTCTCATTCGGCGGCGAAACGGCTTCCGGAGCGCAAAACGCCGACCTCTGGTCTTTCAACGGCACCACCTGGCTCCCCATCGCCGGCCCGCAGCAGCCCTCCGCACGTGGCCGCAACGCCATGGTCGGCGACGCACGCCTCGGTGCCGCCCTTATGTTCGGCGGCGGCGTCTCAAACGGCTCGACCGTGTCCGGGGACACTTGGGTCAACTCCCGCGGCGTCTGGGGCCGATACGCCGACGGCAACGCCATCACCCCGCGCCAGACCTACGCCATGGCCTACGACTCGGCACGCCAGCGCACCGTGCTCTACGGCGGCGAGACATTCTCGACCATTCACGCGTCCACCTTTGAGTTTGGTCCGCAAGGCTGGGTCGAGCCGCTGACGGCCGTCACCCCCGGCCAGCGCTCGGGCCCTTCGATGGCCTTCGACGCCGCGCGGGGTGCGTGCGTCTTGTTCGGCGGAACGGACTTCACGAACTACCCGACCACCACATGGTCTTGGAACGGCACCGCATGGACCCAGGCCGCCGCAACGGGGCCGTCGGGCCGCTGGCTCGCCAGCATGGCCTACCTCCCTTCCACCCAGCGCGTGGTTCTGTTCGGCGGCCGATCCTCCGCAGGCACCTCGCTCGACGACACATGGCTCTGGAACGGCGTCTCATGGTCTCAACTGAACCTCCCGCCGCTGGCTTCGCCCGTTGCTCGCTACAGCGCGCGCATGAACTTCGATCCGCTCCGCGGCACGCTGATCCTTCAAGGCGGCAGCAACGGTACCACCCGTTTCAACGACACATGGGAGTTCAACGGCCTGACCTGGAATCAGGTTGCCACCGCGCCGTTCGCACCGCGTGAGAACTTCGCCATGGGTCTCGACCCCGCAACGCAGCGTCTCCTGACTTTCGGCGGCTTGTCGGGGAGTACAGACTTCTCAGACACCTGGCGCTTCGACTCCATCGCCGACGCCCCAGCCTTCACCGCTCAACCCCAGAACGCCACGGTGAACGCCGGCACCCAGGCCGTCTTCAACGCCCCCGCCACCGACGCCGGTGCATTCACCTACCGCTGGTACGCCACCACCAACAACGCTGGCGTGCAGGGCAGCGTCGCCCTCAGCGACCTCGACCGCAGCGGACGTATCCTCGGCGTCTTCACCAACCAACTCCGCATCAACAGCGCCCAAACCTCCGACGCCACCACCCAGCCCGTTCCCGGCGTGTTCGTCAACAGGTACTTCTGCCTCGTCACCAACGCCTGCCAGTCCGCCAGCAGCACCGCCGCATCGCTGACCGTGAACACCCCGCCCCCGGCCTGCGTGGGCGATCTCTCCGGAGATAACGTCGTCAACGTCGTTGATCTCACCATCTTCTTGGGTGCCTTCGGCACCGCCGTACCCCCCGGCACCGGTGCCGACTTCGACGCCAACGGCGTGGTCAACGTGGTCGACCTCACTATCTTCCTCGGACGCTTCGGGCAGTCGTGCCCGTGAGCCAATCCTGAAACCGCACGCCGTGCCACCGACTTCATCCCGATGAAGTCGGTGCTTTTCTTTTGCCCTCCGATCAATGCCCCGCACCCCCGCGCTATCCTTCTACCCCCATGATCCTCCTCATCGACAACTACGACTCCTTCACCTGGAACCTCGTCCAGCGCATCGGCGAACTCGACCCCGCGATCGATCTCCGTGTCGTCCGTAACGACAAGATCACCCCGGACCAGGCCGTGGAGATGCGGCCCTCGCACGTCATCATTTCGCCGGGGCCCTGCTCGCCGACCGAGGCGGGGGTTTCCAACGCGATGATCGAGCGGTTCGCCGGGAAGGTGCCGGTGCTCGGCGTGTGCCTGGGCCACCAGTGCATGGGCCACGTCCACGGCATGACCGTCACCCGCAACCCCAAGGTCATGCACGGCAAGACCAGCCTCATCCATCACGACGGCAAGGGGCTGTTCGCCGGGGTGCCCAATCCTTTCGTTGCCACGCGGTATCACAGTCTGGTGGTGCTGCGCGAGACGGTGCCGACCGGGACGGGTTCGGGCGGCGGTAGGGGGGATGCGGGGGCCGCGGGCTGGGAAGTCTCGGCCTGGACGACCGACACGTTCGCCGACGGGTCAACCAAGGACGTCGTCATGGGCCTCCGCCGGATCGGTGCGCCGGCAGAAGCCCCAATGGAGGGCGTGCAGTTCCACCCCGAGTCCTTCCTGACCATCGAAGGCCCCCGCCTGCTGGCCAACTTTCTGGGGATTCCCGCCGAGGTAGCGACCAAGCGGATCGCCGGCGAGTCCGTCGCCGTCGCGCGCTCGGGATGACCCATCCCCCGATAGGCAGGGCGGCACGCCCCCCGAAAATCGTTCGCCGGCTTCGGTGAACCATCCGGGGGGAACGGCATCCAACCAAAAGTTCAAGGACCGATCATCAGGCCGTTCTTGGGGGCTGCAAGATGGACCCGAAGCCCGGCGTTGTGCGTATGGTCGGGAGCGAGCCGTCTGCCACGCCCGCCGGGTTTCCGTGCGCCGTGGTCTCGGTTTCGCATCGCGTCGAGCGGCGCGGGCGGCCCTGCCGTTCGCGGTCGGTTCGGATACACTGAGATGGAGTTTCGTGGTCCGTAGGTAAGTCGACCCTCGGGGTCAGGAAAGGCGTCTCCCATGATGCACGTGCGCTCCGCCGTGGCTTCGGCGGTCGTTGCCCTCGTTTCGCTCTTGTCCCCCGCCATGGTGCCCCAGGCATCGGCGCAGTTCGTCTTCGCCGAGGGCACGTCCCAGGCCGAGATGGACCGCTACAACCAGGCCTGGATCGCGGCCCACGGCCCGATCGACCGCTACACCACGACCACCCGCTGGCCGGGCACGCTGGGCGAAGGCGCCCGCGTCGCGGTGAGCCTCGTTCCCGACGGCGTGCCCATCCCCGCACCGGCGGGCGTCGGCGGCGGCGATGTCGCCAGTTCGCTCTTCAACACCCTTGACGGTCAGTTCGCCAATCTCGGCGGGCGCACCCGCTGGCAGGCGGCCATTGCCCGCCTTTCGGGCACCGCCACCGCCGTCACCCCGGTGATCGGCGGCGGCGTCAACGTGTGGCAGAACGTCACCAATCTGTCGCTCCCGTTCCAGCGTCGCACGCTGGGAGCCAACGCCGCAGACAACCCCTCCACGAACTTCTGGGATGACGGCGCGCCGTGGGGCGCGCCCGGACCCCTGCACCCGCCCGTCGGTGCCGTCGAGGCGATGACGATCAACTTCACCGCCAACCCGCCCGCGCTGGTCTCGGCTGTCGTGACCATCAACGCCGCACGCACACAGGTCACGATCACCCGAACCCCGGGCCCGTCCCCCGCGCCGATCGATATCACGCAGGCCGCCAACGACACCATCGGCGAACTGGTCAACACCATCAATCTGAACGCCGGGTTCAACGCCAGCATCGGAGCCGGCGTCACCGGGACCACACCCTGCACCGTGTTTAAAGGCAGCCAAACGGCCAACCTCAGCGCCGGCGCGCCGCTGGCCGCGTTCACCACCCAGAACGCCGTCGCACCCGAGCGCGGCGACATCCGCATCGCCATGCGCCCCCTGCCCGCTTCCATCATCGCCTCGGTCAGCCCCCCGGCGTCGGACGGCGGCGACATCATCCTCAACTCCACCCTGCAGTGGACCCTGGGCACAAACGCCCGCGTGCTCCAGAACACCGTTGCCCGCGCCGTCGGCGAAGCGCTCGGCCTCGCCCAGGTCTGCCCCAACGACAAGACCAAGTTGATGGAGCCGATCCTCAATCTCTCCGTCACCGCCCCTCAGATCGATGACATCCGCGGCATTCAGCGGCTCTACGGCGACGTGTTGAACCTCAGCGCCGCAGGATTCGGCGCCAGCCCGACCCGCCAGACCGTCTTCGAGCCCAACGACGACCCGCTGAAGAGTTCGTCCGTTCCCGACGGCCCCTGGCCTCTGGGCGGCATCACCCTTGCCGGTGACAGCACCTTCGAGGTCGGCCTGTCGCTCGACGACGTGTCGGACAAGGACTTCATGGTGTTCTCCCTCGGGCCGACTCCGCCCGCCACACCCATCTCGATGAACGTGCTCGTCCGTATCACCGTGACCCCGGTGGGCGGAACGTACAACGTCGGCCCGGTCGACACCGCGTGCGCCGGCACCCCACTGAACGCGGGCGCGGTCTTCAACCCGCGCGTGAACCTCTTCTCCAACGCCCCTGCGGGCCTCCCTCTGGGCGCCGGTTCCCCCGCCTCGGCCACGCCCTTCTCTTCGTTCATCGACACCGCCGGTGCGGGAAGCCCCGAAGTGGTGACCGCACGCCTCTTCACTTCCGGAACGTTCATCATCGGCATCTCCGCGACGGGGGCGGCGTCCACGCAGTCGCTGCTTTACAACCTCAAGATCGAGGTCGCCAACCTCGCCCTGGCCGATGGCGTCGCCTTCGGGCCCATCGCTTCGGACTTTGATTTCGTTCTCGGACTCCAGGTACCCGACCCCGACCAGCGCCCGGCGCGTCTCGACGGCTTCAACGGGCACGGCGCGCTCACCTTCCGCCGGACCAGCGCCGGCGAGCCGCACTTCTACAACTCGAACTACCTCGGCACCCGAGCGCTGTACGCCACCCTTGAGGGCGAGATCCCCAGCGCCACGCCATCGGCTTTCGCCGGGCGTCAGATCCCGCTAGTGCAGTGGCAGGGGGTGAACCCCGCCGCCGCCATCATCGCGGACCACCCCACCCAGACGACCGCCGCAGGCACCGGCGCGACGGTCGCCTTCGGCTCCTCGTTCTTCCGCGGCATCGCCCCCGAGGCCCGGTTGGTGACCGGCTCGGTGGCCTCCGCCATCGATCCGGTCTTCGGCTTCTATACGGTCAGCAACGAGGCGGTCTATTACTCGCTGTTCACCATGGCCGATCCCGTGCTCGCCGCGGCGGCCGGGCTTCCCCGCGCCGCCACCGTCATCAACAGCAGTTGGGGCGGTCAGGGCGATACCCGTGGCGATAGTGCCGTGGCCTGGGCCTACGACGCCACCGTTTCAACCTATGGCACAACCATCGTCTGCTCCGCGGGTAACTCAGGCGACGTCGACAACACCGACACCTGCGGCCCCGGCGGCGGCACCGGCGGTGGTGAAACCACCCTGATCCCGGGTGGTTCTTTCGTCGGAGCACGCACCGTCGGCTCGCCCGCCGCAGCCTTCAACGTGATCTCCGTCGGCGCCGTCGGCAAGGGCTTTTACAACGAACCGTTCCCCCCTCCCCAAGACGATGGCACGGGCGGCGGCGGAGGCGGTGGAGGCGGTGGAACCCGCGGCTCGGCGGGCGACTCCGACCCAACCGGCATCGCCCTCAACACCGTCGTCAACTTCTCGTCGAAGGGCCCGGTCGATACCTTCAACTACACCCCGAACGCACCCTCGTTCCAACCCAATACCCGCCCCGGCGTCCACATCGTCGCCGCTGGCACCGGCCTCATCGCCCGCGCCATCGACCCCGCCCTCTACCAGGATTCTCCCGACCCGTGTGAGCAGTACGGCGAGGGGCACGTTTCAACCAAGGGTATCGGTTTGCCCATCCCCGATCCCGATTCCACCACCCGGTTCGGCGAGACTCAGGGCACATCGTTCTCAGCCCCGACCGTCGCGGGTGCCGTGGCTCTGCTGCAGGATTTCGGCCTCGCCCAGGTCCCGCCGCTGAACATCGACAGCCTCGCCATGCGGGCCGTCCTCATGACCAGCGCCGTGAAACTCCCTGGTTGGACCAACAACGGCAACCCAGCCAAGCCCCAAGACGACCGCGACGGGCGGAACTGGGAGTTCCCGTTTGACATCATCAGCACCCAGATCTCCGGCAACGCCCGCCCGCTGGACCTTGCCCAGGGCGCCGGCCTGCTCTCGATCCCCTACGCCTTTTCGGTCTACGGGCTCGGTGATCTTCGTGATTCGCCATTGACCGATCCAAAGATTCCCACCCAGACCCCGGCGGGTGAGATCCCGCTGCCACAGTTCCCCGGCACCGGCGGTCGTCCCGCCGCCGACGACGGCCGGCCCGCGACGCGGGCGATGCCCGGCATATGGAGCACTCAGGAGAAGTCTGACCTGCAGGCGATGCTCACCCCGGAACCGCCGATGCCCGCCGCCCAGGTGGCCCGGATCTTCGAAGACATCCAAACGCTCAACAATCAAATCGTCTACAAGCCTCACCGCCCCGACACCACCGACCCAGACCTCACGCCCGGCGGGGGCGGCAAGAGTGCCGGCACCGTGGACGACCGGCAGCCCTTCCTCCCGGGTGGCCGCGTCCCCGGGTCTCAGACCGGTGACGGCCCCGCGCCCACCAAGCCCATCGTCCTGACTTCCGCGATCAACGGCGGCTCGATCGGATGGGACGTCGGCAATCTGGGCATCAAACCCCTGCGTCTTGCCAGCGGGTCCCGAGTTGGTGGCGTCATGGACTACGTCATCTCGGTTCCTTACGCGACGTTCGACCCCGAGTTCCCCGCCCCGCCCCTGCCCGACAAGGTGGGAGACCGCACCATCATCACCGCCACGCTGGTGTGGAACCGCACCATCACGGTCAAGAAACCGAACTTCCAGAATCTCGACAACCCCCAGGTCGGCCAACTCACCGAACTGGAACTCGAGAACCTTGACCTCGAGCTCTACCTCACCTCCACCGGCGAGGTCTTCGACGGGCAGGAACCCGTGGCGTTCTCCCGCTCCACGCTCGGCAACATCGAGCACATCCACTTCCCCGTTTCTTCGCCCGGCCTCTACGTGCTCCGCGTCACGTGGGCGGGCCGCGACTACAACTTCTTCCGCAACCTCCCCCGCGGCGGCGTGCCGTATGGCCTCGCGTGGGCCTGGCGTCCGGCCCTCGATGACAGGGTCTCGTTCCCCAACACGCTCCCCGCGCCTCCCACCACGCCCCCCGCGGCCGGCCTGCCTCTGCTGAACGAGGTGCTGTTCCGCTTCGGCTCCGAGATCGGTCAGGCCAGTTACACCGGGCTCGCCGACGTCAACCAGGACGGCCTGGTCAACACGGCCGATCTGGTCTGGGTGCTCGCCCGCCTGAATGTCCGCCCGGGCGTGCAGTACCAGGATCAATGATGACCTCGCGGGACGGTGGGTTTCACCACCCGCTTGCCGTGTGAGAAAGCCAACAATCTGAGAGCCCCCCAAGCCCCGGCGTTCAACGCCGGGGTTTTTCATTCCCCGCCTTCCACCGCGCCACGAACCGCGCGTACTGCTCGGGCGTGTCGATCCCCTCGTGCGAAGACGCCATCACCGCGACCCCGATCCGGTAGCCGTGTTCCAGCACACGCAGTTGCTCGAGTTTCTCGGCGTTCTCCAGCGGCGTCGACGCCATCGCCGCGTAGCGGTGCAGGAAGCCGGCGCTGTAGGCGTAGATGCCCACGTGACGGTGGTATGCCGCCCCCGATCCGTCGCGGTCGAAGGGGATCGCGGCCCGGGAGAAGTAGACCGCCGTACCGTCTTCGCGCATCACGCACTTGACGATGTTGGGGTCCTTGGGGTCCTGCCCCGGCGCAAACGGCGAGACCACCGTGCCCACCTCCGCCCCGGTCCGCTCCATCGCCGTAACCGCGCCGTCGATCAGCCCGGCGTCGAGTTCCGGCTCGTCGCCCTGCACGTTGACCACCACGTGCCCATCGGGCAGTTGCAGCAGCCGGGCCGCCTCGGAGAGTCGAGAAGTTCCGTTGGGGTGCAGCGGCGAGGTCATGACGCAGCGGGCCCCAAACGCGTCGCACGCCGTGCGGACGCGGTCGTCGTCGGTGGCGATCACGACTTCGCTCGCGCGGCGAGACCGCGAGGCAGACTCCCACACGTGCCGGATCAGCGGCATCCCGGTCGCATCGGCCAGCACCTTGGCGGGGAACCGCGTCGAGCCCAGCCGCGCGGGGATGATGATCGTGACGGGAGCGGGGTTCGGAGATTGCGTCGTCATTTGTGTCGTTTGAAATCGGGACGGTTCGAACACCCACCAGCGTACACACCGCAACATACCCCACGCCCTAAACCCCAAACCCGATTTCTCTCACCGCATCCGCATCCCCGGCACGTGCGGCAGAACCAGCAGCGTCAGCAGCATCACCAGCACGATCCCCAGCAGGTTCAACCCCAGCCCCGCCAACGCGAACCGCTTCATCGTCACACGCCCGGTCGCGAACGCGATCGCATTCGGTGGTGTCCCCATCGGCAGCATGAACGCGCACGACAGCGACAAGCAGCACGGGAACAGCAGCACCATCGGGTCAAGCCCGGCCGACGCCGCGACGCCGCCGAGGATGGGATAGAACACGTTCGCCTGCGCCACGTTGCTGGTGAACTCCGAGACGAACACGCTGATGGTGCAGCACACCAGCACGACCAGCCACACCGGCCATCCGGCCAGCCCCGAAAGTTCGCCGCCGAGTGCCTTGTCCAGCCCCGAGGCCTGCACGCCCGCCGCGAGGCACAAGCCGCCGCCGAACAGCAGCAGGATGTCCCACGGCATCCGCCGGAACGTGGCCCAGTCCATCACGTAGCGTTTGTGGCGCACGCTGACGGGCCACACAAACGCCAGCAGGCCGCCGATGATCGCGATGGCCGCGTCATCAACATTCGCCTTGATGTACGCCGCGGCGGGGCTGCCGCGGGATTCCAGCAGCAAAATCAACGGTTCGCGCAGCACCCATCCGGCGACGGTGAGCCCGAAGCACACCATCACGCCCCACTCGCCGCGCGAGACCGGCCCCAGCGCGGCGTACTGGCGGCGCAGGTGCTCGCGGGCGCTCGCCGCACCTTCGCCCCCCGCACCCTGTGAAGGCACGCGGCACGCTACGAACACCAGGTAAGCCCACGCCAGCGGGATGAACGCCGCGACGAACAGCACCCCGGCCAGCATCCAGTTCCCAAAGCCGATGGAGTGGTTGAGCGAGCGATCGAGATACGACGTCAGCACCGCGTTGGGCGGCGAACCGATCGGCGTCCCCAAGCCCCCGATGCTCGCCGCAGCGGCGACGCCGAGCACCATCGCGATGCCGAGATTTCCTTGTGATCCGTGCCGCGGTCGGGTCAGTGGCACGTTCGCGTTGCCCTCGAGCATCGCCGTGATCCCCAGTGCGATGGGCATCATCATCAACGCCGTGGCGGTGTTGCTCACCCACATGCTCAGCAGCGCCGTCGCGCACATCACGCCGAGCACGAGCCGCTTCGGCCCCGTGCCCACCATCAGCATCACCACCAGCGCGATCCGCTTGTGCAACTCCCACCGCTCCATCGCGAGTGCGAGAATGAACCCGCCCATGAACAGAAAGATGATCCGATCCGCGTACGGCGACGCAGCGTCCTTCACGCTGAGCACACCGAGGATCGGCATGAGCACCAGCGGCAGCAGGGCGGTGATCCCCAGCGGCACCACCTCGGCCAGCCACCACACGGCCATCCAAACCAAAACCGCCGCGGCACGCCGGCCGCCCTCGGGCAACCCCGGCGCGAGCCATTGCAAGAGCGCCCACGCGGCGACACCAAGCACCGGCCCCGCGATCACGCCGACGATCCCGCCGGGACGGTGGATGGACTCTTCGGTGAGCGCGACGGCGTGCGGGATGTGGTGCGTCGCGGCCGCGTTGGGCGTCGTGTGCGTGTGCGGGTTCGATTGATCCGGCGCGTGGGGCATCCGGGCGGCAGGCTACCGCGCAACCCACAGACATTCTCGCTCGCCGCTCATCCGGCCGTCGGCACTCCGCCGCCGCCGTTCCGGGCGAGCGCCATGTTTCGGCACCCATGCTCGAATCGCGAAGTGAGGGCCGACTTCACATCTTCAATACCCGGGCACCGATCCCCGAGCAGCCGCTCCAGCGACGACACCGGCCGCCCCACCAGCCCGCACGGCACGATCAGCCCGAAGTGATCGAGATTCGTCGTCACATTGAGTGCCAGACCGTGCATCGAAACCCACCGCTTGACGCGGACGCCCATGGCGCACAGTTTGGCACCGCTCCGTGCGGCGCCGCATTGGGCATCCGAGCCGCCGGGCGTTTCCCCGCCCACCCACACGCCCGTGGCGCACGCGTCGCGGTGGGCCTGCACGCCGAACGCGCCCACGGTGTCGATGACGACCTGTTCGAGGAACCGCATGTACGCGTGGAGCGAGAGGCCCAGCAGGTTGAGATCGAGAATGGGGTAGACGACGAGTTGGCCGGGGCCGTGGTAGGTGATATCGCCGCCGCGGTCGGTCTCGCAGAGTTCGATGCCCATGCGTGCGAGCGTGTCGCGCGAAGCCAACAGGTGGTCGGCGGCCCCCTGACGCCGGCTGATGGTGATCACCGGCGGGTCGTGCTCGACGAGGAGCAGGCGGCCGACTTCGCGTGCGGCATCATTGGTACCTGCCGTGGCAGCGGCTTCGCGTGCAACCTGCACCTCCGCGACATGGCGAAGTTGCTCCTCGTACGCCGTGGCGTACGGCATCCGGCCGAGGTCGATGATGCGGAGAGATTCGGGCACGCGAAATGGTATGTGGTTGATTCCATCCGAACCCCGAGCGCGAGCTCGGGGACACTCACAGAGTGACGGCCAATCCAGCACCACACCCTTGCATCCAGTTCTGTCCCCGAGCTCGCGCTCGGGGTTCGGATGGAGCGAATGCACCGCCGCCCTCACACCCCCACCGGCACCGCCGAGGTCAGTTTCGTCATCGAGTCCACCGCCTCGCGGTACGTCTGGAGGCACTTGTCCGCCGCGCCGTCCCAGGTGAGGCGCCTCACCTCGAACTGCCCGTGCTCGCGCAGCGTCTGGCTCAGCGGCGGGTGCTTCAGCACCGCCACGATCTTGTTGGCCATCTCGTGGATGTCCCAGAAATCCACCTTCAACGCGTGCGTGAGGACTTCGCTCACGCCCGACTGCTTGCTGATGATCACCGGCGTGTCGTGGCTGATCGCTTCCAGCGGCGCGATGCCGAATGGCTCGCTCACGCTCGGCATCACATAGCAGTCCGCCATGCGGAAGACGCGGGCCACGTCCTTGCCGCGCAGGAAGCCCGTGAACAGCACCTTGTGCCCGATGCCCATCTCCGCCGCGAGTTCGATCATCCGCCGGTCCATGTCGCCGCTGCCGGCGACGATGAACTTCACGTTGCTGACCTTCTCCAGCACCTTCTTCGCCGCGGCGATGAAGTACTCCGGCCCCTTCTGCATCGTGATGCGCCCGAGGAACAAAACGATCTTGTCGCGCGAGGCGATGGCCTGCTCGTCGCGCGCCTGCGCGTGGTCGCTGTCGATGCCGTTGTAAACGACGTGGACCTTCGACGCGTCGACGCCGTAGCGCTGCGTCACGATGCTCTTGGTGTACATGCTCACGGCCATGACGCGGATGGCGGCGTGCATGCCGCGGCGCTCGATGTCGTAGACGCGCTGGTGGACGTGCTCGCCGGAGCGATCAAACTCGGTGCTGTGGATGTGCGCGACAAACGGCTTGCCGGTGACGCGGGCGATGGCCATGCCGGCGGGGTACGTCATCCAATCATGCGCGTGCACCACATCAAACTTCTGCCCGCGGCACAGACGCATGACCAGTTGGGCGTAGGTCTGGGCCGCGCCGATGACGTCGCCGGAATAGTCGCCGCCGAGTGAACGCTTCGGCGCGCCCGCGCTGCCGAACAGTTCGTGGTCCCACTCTTCGGGCACGTACACGCCCGCCGCGCGCAGGGCCTCGATGGCCCGCTTGTCCAGCGTGCCCCGTAGCGGCGACACCGACAACCCCGGCACACCTTCCCGATAAGGCGTGATCACCTGCGAGGGCACGCCCATGAACTCGACGTTCGAGAACTGCTTGAGTCTGTAGTGGGTCGCTCCGATTTCACCGGGTGCCGCGTCGTGCGGCCCGTGCAGCGGTGCGCCGTCCGGAGCGGTCAGCGTCACCGCATCTGAGGCACCCTTCTCGGGGCTGAGCAGGTCCACGTGCGAGGAGTGGTGGCCGTCGACGGCCTTTGGCAGGACGAACAGCACCTTGTGCCCCAGCCGGTCGAGCGCACGCGTCAGCCCGTAGCACGCCGTGCCCAGCCCGCCGCTGATGAACGGCGGAAACTCCCAGCCAAGCATCAAGATCCGCATCGAGAACTCCTGCGAGAACCACGGTCAACGCCGCCCGCCCACGGCGGGTCATCGGCGCTGCAAACACAAGACAGATTCACCGCCCGACGCTCCGGGCGGAAATGCACCGGGCGGGCACCCAACATGTTCCGAACTCGTCGGGGAGGGCATTCTAGCCGAACCGAGACGGCGCGTTCGCTGAAAGACCGAGTTACCGCGCGGTGATCGCGAGAGGAGAGCCACGAGTGCCGCGGCGCTTGGTGCCGCTTTTCACGGAACAACTTTGGCGTGTCGAAGATCCGCCCGTGCAATCGCTTTCATTCTTTGCAATGCGGTTTCATTCGAGGCACGGCGGCCTTCCGCGGCGTCGTGCCGCGTCGCCATCAATCCTCTTCCGGCTTCATGTCGCCAAGATTCCGGAACGCCGCCTGATACGCCAGAAGAAAAAGCACGGCGTCCTTCGCCGCCGACTCTCCCGCTTTCGCAGGATCAATCGGGAGCACCGACCGGAAGGTGTACAGCCGGTCCTCGCTGCGGAAGTGCTCGAACCGCCCGATCTTCGCGCCGGTCCAGCCCTGAGCCTCGACCTCTTCATCGATGAGTTCATCGATGTCGTCGCCGGTCCACTTCACGTCGGCCTCGATGGACTGGCTGAGGTAGCGGTTGGGCGAGACCCACGCTGTCCAGAGTTTGCCGTCCTCGAAGGCGATGCGGAATGCGGCGTCGGGTTGGATGGGGTCGGTGCAGTGCAGTAGCGCCGCCGACTGCTGGACGTCCGCGAACCGCCCATCGGTCCGAACCAGTGAGGCGGCAACGGCGAGCATCGAGGCGCAATCGTTGGACGTGGTGGCGTGCATATGGGATTCTAGTCCGGGCCTGACCTGCGTTGCTCTTTGGGTGCACAAAGTGTGCCAAGATTCCTCATCGGAACACGCCGTGCTCGTTTACATCGAAACCACAATCCCCAGTTACTACCACGAGACGCGGCGCGGCAAGACCGCCGTCGCTTGGCGGGCAGCGACCCGCGATTGGTGGGATCGCCGTCGCCAGGATCACGAGGTCTGCACCTCGCAGGTCACACTGGATGAACTCGCGCGGGCACCGATGGCCAAGCGATTCCCCGCCCTCGCGATGATGGACGGCGTGCGGGTCCTCGAAGTCCACGAACGGCTCGGCGAGGTGATCGCGGCCTACCTCGGACACCTGCTGCTTCCCTCCGACGCCGTCCCCGATGCCGCACACATTGCGCTCGCGACGCTTCACGGCGTTGATGTGCTGCTTTCGTGGAACGTCAAGCACATCGCGAACCCGCGCAAACAACGTCACCTCGAAACGATCAACCGACGCCTCGGCCTCGCGACCCCTATGATTTGCACACCCTACGGTCTGATGCCGGAGTAAGTCGATGTCCAAGCCGCGACCATCCAGCCCAACCCCCGTCGAACGCGAGATCGAGGCCGCGCTCGCACCGATCCGCAAGGCTCGCGCGTCGCTCATGCGCAAGGCGGGCGGGACAGTCGACGGTCTGGTTCGCTACCTGAAACAGGCGGACCGCCGACGCGCCGAGGCCGCGCCTCGGGCGGCATTGACAAAGCCGCGGCGGCGCACCGCCGGCTGAGCCTCACCGGATGACATTCAGACTGACCTTCTTGGACAGTTCACTCACGGGCCGGGCCACAAGGTCATACCCGTCGCTGTCGACGATCGTGCAGCGGACCAGTTCGCCGGGAGCCAACTTCTCTCGGCTGGTGACGTACGTCACGCCGTCGATATCGGGGGCCTGGAAGTACGCGCGGCCCTTGTGGAGCGAGCCTTTCCCGCCGTAGGCCTGCGTGGCGCCGGCGGTGTCGCGGACGCTGGTGCTCAGGGCTTTGTCGATGAGCACATCGAACTGCACGCCGGTGGTCTCGGGGTTGTGCTTGTCGAACTGGTCGGCGAGGAACTTGGCCTGGTTGAAGGCGATGTTCTGCTGGAGTTCCATCAGTTCGGCCTTGCGCCGGGCTTTGACCTCGGGGGGCACCGCGAGCGCGGGGTCTGATTCCATCGTGCCCGCCACGGTGCCGGGCTCGCGGGAATACTCGAACACGCCCATGGCGTCGAAGCCGATCTCGTCGACGAACTCCATCAGTTCCTCGTGGTCCTGCTCGGTCTCGCCGGGGAATCCGGTAATAAAAGTGGTACGGATCGCCATGCCGGGGGCGGCGTCCCTGAGTTTGTGCATCAGTTCGGTCTGGTGCTCGCGCGTCACGTTGCGGCGCATCGCCTTGAGGATGCTGTTGCTGGCGTGCTGCAGCGGGATGTCGATGTATTTGAGGACATGCGGCAAATCCGCGATGGCCTTGATCATGTCGTCGTTGAAGTTCGTCGGGTAGGCGTACATGAGCCGCACCCAGCCCTTGCCAGCGTTGCGTTCCACGGCGTCGTTCACGGCCTTCAGCATCATGGGCAAACCGCCGCCCCTCTTGCCATCAAAGTTGAAGCCGATGCCGATATCGTCGCCGTAACTCGTCGTGTCCTGGCCGATCAGGTTCAGTTCGAACGCCCCGTCCTCGAGCAGTTCCCGAGCCTCGGCGGCGATGCGGTCCAGCGGTTTCGAACGCATCTTGCCGCGGATGCTGGGGATGGTGCAGAACGCGCAGTTCTGGTTGCAGCCCTCGCTCACACGCAGGTAGGCGTAGTGCCGCGGCGTGAGCCGCAGCCGTGCCGAATCGTCCTCGAAATAGCCGATGCCCTTGCCGTCCTTTCCGTTGACCGTGAGGCCCGCGACCGACATCCCCCGCTCGGTGGCGGCGGCCAGCGCGTTGCCGGCAATCCAGTATTTCGGCTGGTCCGATGCCTGCGCGAGCGTTGTCCGCTCGGCCTTCTCGCCGCGCACCGCGTGGACGATGTGGTCGCGGTCGAACACGCCGATCATGGCGTCGATGCCCGGTGCCCACTCCAGCATCTTGGCCCGGTGCCGCTGCACCAGACACCCGGCGACAACCACGCGCTTGATTTTGCCCATCTCCTTCAGCGCCAGCGCGTCCTTGATGACCCCCAGCGATTCGTCCTTCGACGCTTCGAGGAAGCCGCAGGTGTTGACCACGATCGCGTCTGCCGGATCAAGTTCCGAATCCGGGTCGTGTGAGATGATCTCAAGGCCGTCCTGCGCCAGCAGGCCGAGCATCTTCTCGGAATCGACAAGGTTCTTCGGGCAGCCGAGGCTGACGAACGAGACCGTGCGGACGGCGGAATCTGTGCCCGAATTGGTGGTGGACTGGGTCGTCATGCGGGTCGGGATGATAGGCCCACCGCACGAATGGTTCGAGCGTCGTGGCGCACCACGCCCCAGTCCCAAAGGTGCTGTTTTACAGGCAGGTCACGCCGAACCGACCGAGGAAGGTCACCAGATCGGCGGTGTCGACGCTGCCGTCGCTGTTGAAGTCGCCGGGGCTGCCCGGCGGTCCGGACAGGCCGAAGCGTCCGAGGAAGGCGGTGAGGTCCGCGGTGTTGACGAGGCTGTCGCCGTTCAGGTCGCCCACGCACGCCGGGGGCGGCAGTGGGGAAGCATCGAGGCGTACATCGTCGAAGTCCACCTCGATGCCGGGCTCCTCCACGGTGCCGACGAGGTTTCGATTGACCAGGCGGATGGCGAGCGTTTGTCCCAGTTGCGGGTGCGTCGCGCCGACATCGAGCGTCACGGTCGAAGGTCGGAACTCGCCCTCGGGGATGGTTGCGGCCAGCGAGTTGTTGTCTTGCGCGATCACCACGCCGCCGGCGAGCAGTTGCACCTGGTAGCCGGGGAAGCCGTCGAGGTCGAAGAACTGCACAGCGTTCGGCGGCACACTGAACCCCGAAGCGATGTTGCCGACATCCACGCGGAGCGTGTACCGCGTGTTCGCCGTCAGCACGTTGCCCGGGAGGTTCTGGAACAGCCCGACGGGCGTGGTCCAGCGGTCGCCGTCGAGGAAGATGAGCGCGGCGTTGACGCCCTCGGTCGTGCCGGCGGGGAAGAACGAGATGTTGGTGGGGCGCAGGACGCCGACGGCGTCGAGACTCCCGTCGACGATCCCGCCCGGATCAAACACCGACCACCCCTGTGGCACGACGCCGCGGAATGTGTTGGGCGCGGTGAAATCGGCCTCGAAGCCGTGGTTCACGATGGGGATCGGGGCGGCGACCGCCAGAGGTGCGATGGTGTTTGCCGCCGCGGCGAATGCGATGGCCGCGAGCGTGCGCAGCGAACGGGTTGTGCTGGTCTTTGCGTGAAGCATGTGGTGATCTCCCTGCGCGGGGCATCCTCAAACGGGAACTGCCGCGGTGATGAATGTCCAATACAACGCGGGGAGAGTCCAGCCGAAACGCCAAGAAAAATGCGGCGTCACAGTTTGGCGGGGATGGCTACGGACACGTCCTGCCGAAGCGCCCAAGGAAGAACACCAGATCGGCCGTGTTGACCGACCCATCGCCGTTGAAGTCCGCACGGAAGGCGAGCGATCCCGGCGTCGGTGTCTGGCCGAAGCGGCCGAGGAAGAACACGAGGTCCGTGGTGTTCACGACGCCGTCGGCCACCAGGTCGGCCGGGCATGGCGGGCTGGAGAGCACCGCGGAGATGTTTGAGGGTGCGCTCGGGCCGCGAGTGGTGGAGTCGAGTCCCGTGCGGGCCGCGACGGTTTCAGGGCCGACCGTGACGATGTCCGGGCGGCCGTCGCTGTTCAGGTCGGCTCGGAGCACCAGCGAGGGTTCGGAGGCGGTGGGGGCGTCCGGGCTTTGGTTGAACTGCAACCCGCCGTCGGGAAGCACGGTGGTGGTGAGCACTCGGACCGAGGGTTGCAGGGTGGTCGGGTTGTCGGCCACGGCGACGATGTCGTCGCTGCCGTCGTTGTCGACGTCGATCCACGCGACCGATCTCGGCGACGCCCCGATGGCGCCGCTTGTGGGCGTGAAATCCTGCGGGTTGGCCGAGCCGGCGGGCGGTGGGCGCAGCACCGTCACCGTGCCCGAGGCGAAGTTGGTCAGCGCCAGCGCCGTCTCTTTGCCGTTATCGATGTTCCCTGGCTGGATGCTCGACGGTTCGTCGCCGGTGGCGAAGAATCTGACAGGGCGAAAGCCACCCCACGCACGGAGCGGCGACCCGGCGTTAAGGAGCACCGCGGCCCGGTCGTCGCCAGTGTCGGCCACGGCGATGTCGGGGCCGTCGGCGCCGTCGAGGTCGGCGATGGTCACCGCCGTGGGGTTCGAGCCCAGGGCGATATCGGGCTGGGCGATCATGACGCCGCCGGTGTTCAGGAAGATGCGGAGCACGCCGGGGCCTGTGCTGGCGCACGCGACCGCGAGGTCCTGATCGCCGTCGCCATCGAGGTCGCCTGCGGCGATGCCGGAAGGGCGGTCCGCCGTCGCGATGTTCGTGAAGGTCGGGAAATCGTCCGCGCCGTCGTTGTAATAGAGACGGATCGTGTCGTCGCTTCGGTTGGTCACGGCGATGTCGTTCCGACCGTCGCCGTCGAAATCGGCGATGAAGACGCCCGCAGGGTCGATGCCGGTGGCTTTCGTTATCGTCACGGCGGCGTAGCCGTTCCACGAAGTCGCCGTCGCGCCGAGATTGATCAGGACGTAGAGCAGCCCCGGTGCCCCCGTCGGCTTGCTCGGATCGGGGACGACCACCGCGAGGTCCGGGTTGGGGTACGGCGCGGCGTGCAGTTTGCCCACGGCGGCGGCGGCGGGGGAGCCGGGGATCGGGAAGCCGATGGGCGGCTCGAAAGCGATCACGTTGTCGCGGGATTCCACCTGCGCGGTGACGGTGGCGCTGCGAGACGAGGAGTTGTAGACAAGCCGCGTGAGGCGGTCGCTCCAGCCGGGCAGGAACGCCGAATCAAACGTGCCGGTGCGGGAGGTGCCGCTCAGGAGCGTCCACGACTGGCCGATGGGCGGGCCGGAGGACGAAAAGCCGGTGATCTCGAGCGCGAGAGAGCCCGCGAGACGCAGCGGTCCTTCGGCGACCACGCTCGACGATGTCGCCGGCGAGGCCGTTATGCTCACGCTGGGCTTGGGATCACCGCTCAGCGTGGAAGGCCGCATGGTCAGACCGCCTCCCGGGAGGCTCAGGGATTCGAGCGTCTTGAACTGGATGTTCCCAAGATTCTCCAGCCCCCCGCCGAACGAGGTGGCGCCCGAGATCGTGATGCCCGAGAGCGGGGACACACGGACCCCGGCCGAAGTGGCGAAACGCAGGTTCGGGCCGAAGTTCAGCCCGCGGCTCTGGCGGACATCGACGAAGCGTGCCGTGAGCACGGGCGCACCCGCGGGGTCCGCTCCTTGCACGCTGATCTCGCCAGACGTTGGCCCGTCACGGTCGCCGATCCACACGTCGCCCGGCGTGGAGAGGACGACTCTCTGCAGCGTCAGTGTCGAAGAGATCAGGATCGCGGGCAAACCGGTGCGTGTGGCGGTCAATGTCGCGACGCCGGTGCCGCTGGAACGCAGGGCGGCTGAGGCACCGGCAAAGAGACGCTGGACGGTCACGTCGCCGGCCAGGGTATCCCCCGCGGTCGAAGTGACAAAGTCGTTGGCGAATCCCTGCTCTTCGGCGCAGCCGATGTCCAGCGTGTTGCCGCCCGTGCCATTCACCGCCGGGTCGTCGTACTCTCGCGGCCGACCGTACAGATCGATCGGCAGCGGTTCGTTGAAGTTGCCGTCGCGGTCAAGGTCGGCATCGTCCTTGGGGAGATAAGAGGCGGGCGCGGCGTCGGTGCACGGCGTGACTTTGGGGAGCAGCCGCGCCCCGTCGTCCATCGTTCCCACGATGTTGTCCGCGCCGGCGAGACTCTCGATGCCCGCGGGGACATTCGAGATTACGCCGCTGTTGGTAATGGTCGACTGAACAGTGGCGAGGCAGGCATCGACCCGCAGCGTGGCGGTCGGACTGAGCGTGCTGCTCTTGGCGATATCAAGCCCCATGGGGGGCGCAGTGGGCAGATTCTCCGAGACGATGCTCGAACGGATATTGCAGGTCTGCCCTGGCCTCAGTGCGGCGATGGAGATGGCCGTGCCGACTGGGTTTGCCGGGGTGGCGGCCCCGAGAGCGATGACCAGATTGCGGGTGATCGTGTTCGCCACGATGTTGATGGGCATCATCGGGCCGGTGCCGGCGGTCACATTGACGGTGATCGCGGCACCCTTTGAATAGGCGATGTTGCCTGTGAAGAGGCAGTTCGCGACAGTCCACGGCCCGCTCAAGATGGATACCGCGCCGCCGCCGAACGCATAGTTCTCGTGGAAGCGGCAGTTGTACACGCCAAAGCCCGGCCCGCCGGGCGGTGGAACCACGACGAAAGGCTGCTGGATGGCGGCGCCGGCCTGGCTGGTGACGCCACGAACGAAGGTCGAGTTCTCCACCCGTAGAAACACGCCCGAGGCGAGGATCGCGCCGCCGATGTTGTCACGGAAAAGGCAGTTGCGGATGATGCCCCCGGTGTTCACCGAAGCGGCGACGCCGTTGCGCACGCCGCCGACGGTGAAACCGTCGAGCGTGCCCGAGAGATTGAGGATCTGGGAGCGATTGTCCGTGTACTGCGGCGGAACACTGATCCCGCCCACCGGGTTGATGAAGGACTGGATGTTCAGAGGCACGTCGTTGCCCAGGACATCGCCAGTAAGACGTGTCTCGTTTGCGGCGATGTTGCGCTCGGAGAGCAGTGTCTCCGTGCCCGCGAACCCGCCGTAGAGGTTGCTGTCGCCGGTGTTCCAGCCGAGAGTGGGGGCGATGTAGACGCCCCGGGCGATCCAGATGTCGTCTGAGCCGTTGACCGCGGATGCGGCGGTCAACGCCGCATCGATGGTGTTGATCGCCGTAGCCCATGACAGGCCATCGCCACCGGCGGGCGCATCGCCCCGCACGCGGAAGACCGCGGCCTGTGCTGCCTGCGTGAGGACCACGCAAGCGACCGAGGCCACCGCCGCCCGCACCCAGATGGACTGCATGTATTTCATACGTCATCTCTCGACCGTGGCACTGCGGCGGCGTGGTCACACGCCGCGGCACGCGTTTCCAGATTGACATTCTCCGACATCCCCAGCGCCAATACAAGAGAGACGCCGCCGAACCGCCCGTGCGCGTTGGAGATTTCACAGTTCAAACGGTCGATAATGCCCGAGACGGACCCAAACCCCCGCTGCATCGGACACCTCAGCGGCTTCCGAGGGCACGGAGCCGTGCCTCTAGGTCGGCCACGGTTTCGGCGTCGTCCGGGCGGGCCGTGCCGGTGGCCTTGAAGCCGGCGTAGATCGACGCCGCCTCGGTGTAGGCGGCGCGTGCCTCTTCGATCCCTTTCTCGCCGCCGACCTTCGACGCGGCGTCGCCCAAAGATGACAGCGCCACGGCGACATTCCGCGCTGTCTCGATGTTCTTGGGGTCGGCCGCCGCGAGGGCCCGCCAGCGGCGCAGCCCGTCGCGGAGCCGCTCCAATGCCTCGTCGTGTTTTCCGAGCTTTGTCAATGCCCGCCCCGCGGCGACCCGCGCCGCCGCCGCCTGCAACTTGGCGAGGCCGTTCGAGGGTTTGAAGTTCACCAGTTCGTCGGCGTTGCGGGCCTGTTCGTCACTGGCTTTCGCGGCGTCTTCCCAGCGTTCGAGTGCCCGCAGCGCCTTGGCCCGTACCTCCATCGCCGTGCCCAGGTCTTCGCGCGAGCGTTCGTTGTTCGCGTCTTTCTCCAGAGTCGCACGCAGGATTGCCTCGGCCCGCGCGGCGTCTTTGAGTGCGGCGTCGGTCGATGCGGCGTCCTTCGGGTCGGTCCCCGCGTCGCCCAACTTGACGAGCCCCATGGCTGCGTCACGCTGGGCCGTGGGGTCATCGGGGAACTCGCGCAGGGCCTCTTCGCGCAGGGTTTGGGCGCGGCGGAGACGCTCCATCGCCGTTGCACGGTCGCCCCGGCGTTTCGCCACGTCCGACCACGCTGCGAGCGCCGCGGCGAGTTCGCGGCGGGTCGATTTCGATTTCTCACCCAAATAGGCCCGCTCGCGGGCCGATGCCGCGCCCGCGTAGGCCTCGTCGGCCCCGGCCAGATCGCCCAGTGTCGCCTTCGCTCCGCCGATCGACATCAGCAGCCCCGAGATGTTCGTCTCGATGTTGGTCTGCTTCTCGCGGTCTGGCAGCGTCGGCAGCGAGCGGAGAATGTCGAGTGCCTTCTGGTACGAGGCGAGCCGCTTCTCGGTATCGCCGCCGGACTTGCCGGTGATATCGCCCAGCGCGCGGTGCGTGAGCGCCAGCCCCGCCTTGAGCGAGGCATCTTCGGGCGCGGCGGTGCTCAGCGCTTCGCGGATCGCCAGCGCTTTGGCGTAGTAGCCCGCGGCGGCCGCGGGATCACCCAGGTTCTGCGTGCGCAGCCCGCCGGTGACGTCGCCGAGCCGCTGGTACGCCGCGGCGATGGCGGCGTGCAGACCGGCGTCGGGGTTCTCGCCTTCGAGGGCTTCCAGTCCCTTCACCGTGGCTTCGACCATGGTGCGCCGCTCTTCCACCGTGGGGAAGTACGTGCTGCCGTCGGACTCGCGCATGAAGGTCGAGGCGAGGGTGCGGACGGCGGTGAAGCGTCGCTGTGATTCTGCGAGGGCCGCCTCGGTGCGCCGGTTTGCCGCCTCGGCGTTCTGCCATTGCCAGGTTGCCAGTGCGCCGCCGAGGATCACCGCCGCCGCGACGGCCGCGGCACAGGCCGCACCCACGCGGTGGCGGCGCACGAACTTGCCGACGGTGTACATCGCCCCGCCGTGCCGGTGTGCTTCGACGGGCAGACCTTCCATGTGGCGCTCAAGGTCTGCGGCGAGCGATTCCGCCGAGGCGTAGCGTTTGGACGGGGCCTTCTCCATCGCCATCAGGACGATGTCGTCGATGTCGCCGGCGAGGCGGCGGCGGAGGCGCAGCGGGTCGTCTTCACGTGAGCGGGCCACCTCGTCGGGCGTGATGGTCCGCGCATCACCGCTGGCTTGCTGAAGGGTCTCGATGCGTGTGACCACGGTGCTGGGGCGCTCGGGGTCGCTCTCGCAGATCACCCGCGCGATTTCCTGCTGCAGGCGTGTGCGGAAGCGGTACGGCCTGCGCCCGGTCATGAGTTCGTAGAGCAGCACGCCGAGGGCGTAGACATCGCTGGCGGTCGTGATGGGGTCGCCTCGCACCTGTTCGGGGCTGGCGTACTCCGGCGTCATCAGCCGCAGTTCCGGCCCGGTGAGTTCCGCGATCTGTGCGATCCCCGGGTTGAGCACCTTCGCGATGCCGAAGTCCAGCAGTTTGGGCTCGCCCTCTTTGGTGATGAGGATGTTGCCCGGCTTGAGGTCGCGGTGAACGATGAGGTTCTGGTGGGCGTGGTGGACCGCGGCGCAGACCTTGCGGAAGAGCGTGACGCGCTGCGAGATGCTGAGGCGGTTGTCGTCGCAGTAGCGGTCGATGGGCTGGCCCTCGACGTGCTCCATGACGAAATACGGTCGGCCGTCATCGGTGGTGCCGCCGTCGAGGAGTGCGGCGATGTTGGGGTGGTTGAGTCCGCTGAGGAGTTGGCGTTCGAGCGTGAAGCGGCGCACGATCTCGTTCGTGTCCATCCCGCGTTTGACGACCTTCAGCGCGACGATGCGGCTGAAGTCCTCGCCCTCGCGGGCGGCGAGGTACACGATGCCCATGCCGCCCTGGCCGATGACGCGCTTGATGGCGTAGCCGCCGACGTGCGTGGGGTGCTCCTCCGGGATGGGCGTCAGGAACGCCTTCGACCCCATGCCGCCGGAGCCGGAAGGCGCGGCGGATGGTGCCGGGACCAGCGATGTCGGGTCCGCGTCGCCGCCGCTCGACGGGCGGCTTGACGATGGGGAGGGTGGATTGGGAGTCGGTGTGCTCATGCAGAGATTCGCTGGCCCGCCCGAAGAAACAACAACCGCCGGGCAACAAAGCACCCGCGCTGGTACCGACACCATCCTCCCACACCCAGAGAGACCCGACAACTGACGGCGCGCGCGGCGAATCCCGCCGTTATTACGTCTGGCGGAGGCGTTCCAGCACCTTTGGGTGCAGGGCCGCGTGCAGTTCTGGATTGTCCCAGGCCTTTGCGTGGAGCAGTTCCCGCAGTCGGGTCGCGCTCACGTTGATCAATGCTGTGGTGACCACGCGGCTTCGCCACGCCTCCAGATCATGTGCCGACCAGTGTGAAGCCATCCCCGCCAACAGGGCGTTCGGCGTTTCGTCCGGCGCGCGGAGCAACACCGCCGGTTCGGCGAGAGCGATGATTTCCTGCGAACTGCGCCAGAGGTGGAACGAGCGGGCGGAGTCTGCGCCGATGACTAGGCGGAGTTTCGTGTTCGGTACTGTGACGGCGAGTGTTCGCAGGGTGTCGACGGTGTAACTGGGCGCGGCGGCGTTGCCGGCTTCTTCCAGTTCCAGTGTCGAGACGCCGACGCGTTCGAGGCCGTCGCAGGCGAGGGCGAGGAGTTCGACGCGGGCGCGGTCGCTCAGCATCGGGCCGGATTGTTTCAGCGGGTTGCGTGCCGCGGGCATGAAGACGAGCCATTCCGCGCCCACGGCGTCTCGGGCTTTCAAACCCAGTTCGACGTGGCCTCGGTGGACCGGGTCGAATGTGCCGCCCATGAGCGCTACCACCTTCGCCGAGTCTGGCGCGGGCCAGCGGGCGATCGGGGTGCGGGTTGGTTCGGCGTCGTGGGGTGTCATGGGCTGGGTTGATTATCGCCGATGCCGGATCGCAGTTCGGAGAGGATCATCGCGCGAAGTTGCTCGCCCGCGGCGCGGAGCGCGGTGGTGCTTTGGCGTCGGAGTCGGATCACGCGTGGGATGAGCGATGGTTGAGTGAGGCAGTCGGTCAGCACTTTCGAGACGCGTGTTGTGCCGTGTGAATCGATCCATGTCGCGGCCTGCTCTGGCAGTGATTCGTCCCAGGCGTCGCTGATCCCTCGCACGATGCCCCAGCGGACGCCGGCGGATTCGCATGCTTCGGCGAAGGCGGCGGATTCGCAGTCGACGAGGTCGGCGTTGAAGCGGGTAGACGCCGCGTGCTTGGATTCGATGGAGAAGAGCGGCGACTTCACGCTCAGGAGGACGGCCTGACTGCTGCGGGCGGTTGCGAAGTGCATCGGGACGGTCCATCTTCTGCCTGACTCATCGATGACCTGCGAGATGGTTGGTGGTGCGGCTGTGTCTGGGTGGGGGCGTCGCAGGCCGCCGCAGGTGCCGAAGAGGATGGGGCGGATGTTGGGTAGGGTGGTTTCGCTTTGGGGGGGGTGTTGGCTGGTGCCAGCGAACAACAGGCGATGGAGGCACGCGCGGACGGCGTCGCCTCCTGGGCCGGTGGTGGTGATTTGGATGGTGTTGGTGGGAATGCCGCGGAGGGCCGCGCGGGCGGCGCGGGCCTCGTGGGCCAGGGGGCAGAGGATGGTGAATGTGGGGGGCGGGGCCGGGGGCGGGGGTGGGGCGCGAGTCGGGAGCATCGATTCGGGAGGGTAGGGGCGGGGAGTGTGGGCAGAGTTGGGGGAGTTGATGGGGCAGGTCGAGCGCGACGATTCGCTTTGCTCATCGTCGGCGTGGTGGTGGGTGGTCGTGGGGGGTGGGCGCCCGGGGCTTTGGTGGGTGGGTTGGTGCGTCGAATCGGGTCGGGGCGGGTCGGGGCGGGGCGGGGGGTAAACCCATGCATGGGTGATTGGATGTGCCCGTCTTTCGACGGGTGGCGTGCTGGGGCACGCCGCGAAACGGGGTGAGACAGGACCTCTGGTTTGGCCGGCCGGCTTCTACTTCGAGGCGGAGGCTTTCGGCATGCGCTTGGGCCTCCACCTATAGGGTGATTTTGATTTGGTGTGACCGGGGTTGGGCGCGCGCGGGGTGGTGATGGGGGTGATTGTTTATTCGGGGGATGGGGGCTAAGTGGTTGTTGGGGCTTGGGTTGAAGATTTTTTTGGTGGGGTTGGGATTATTCAGGGGGGGCCAGCTCGAGCACACAGCGACGAGATCTCTCGGGCATCTCGCCCCCCGGACGGGCACGAGAAGCCCGTGGCACGGCGTTGGGGTGACCGGGCCACCTGCAGGGGGACTTCGTGATGCTGGGGTCAATCGGGGACGCTCGAAGCGGCCGGTGAGGACCGTTGGAAACGCCAAGCAAGTTGTAACGGCACGCGTCATGCCTCGCTATCGACACATGCAAAGTCATCGAGCCGAGACATTACTTCCAACCGATACGATCTGTCCATGAGAAGGGCTAGTATCGTTGTGGCCCCGTACTGCCCCAGTGTGATGCCGTAACCGCCATCTGCTGTACGCAGCAGTTGATCCAGCAGATCAACAGCGCGTTCGATGCACTCCGGTTCAGTTTCTTCTTGGTATGTGCTCATGCTCGTTTCCTTTGATCCTCGCCCGACGTGATGCCCGCCTTGAATCAAGACGATACCCAACTCGGTCACAAAGCGCCACAGCGCAAAGCGTTGCTGGAAACCTCTGCGCTGATCGTCGGATATGCCATGAGTCGGCTGGACAAGGCGTACTTGGACGCACGAGGGATCAAGAATTGGAAGGCAGCTTTTGCCGATGCGGGCAAGTCGCTCGATGTCGCACCGGCTTCCATCAAGAACCTTCGTGACGAGTTTGATCCTGTCCACGGAAACGCACGCCGCGGCTGGGTGGACCGCCCAATGCGGCCCAATAGGCAGCGCGTCATGGGCGAACTTTGTGACGTCAGCGATGCCGCGCTGCTCGAGATGATTGACCGCATTCTCGCTCGTGATCCTGACGCGGTGCATGAGGTCGTGACGCCGCTTAGCAAGCCCATCGAGCGGATGCACAACGTCGCCGAGCGTCTGAGGACTGGCCGTCTCGCGGAAGAGTATTTTCTCGCGAACAGCCAGACCATCGCCAGCGTTGCGCCCGCGCTCCTTCTGGACCATCGCTTGCTGGCACGCGGCTACGACTTCGGCATCCGCGAACGTGACGGCGTCGCGATTGAAGTGAAGGGCCTAAAGCAGAAGCGCGGCGGCATCGCGTTCACCGACCGCGAGTGGACCGAGGCAAAGGCCCGCCGGGCCGACTTCTGGCTCGTCGTGGTCGGTAACATTGAATCAAATCCCATCGCACGTCTGATCCCTGATCCAGCGACGGCTTTGAAAGCTGAGTGCCGCTACCAGACAACGATTGCCGCATCATGGCGAACCATCGTCGCGGTTGCTTGATGGCACGGTGACGGCTGCAGTCGCGGAACGGTCCTCGTTGGGGTGCCTTGGCCCCGAAGGGGCCGCGGGGTGTAGCCACGGGTTCCGCGATGCTGCTTTGAGCATCGCGGAACCCGTGGAAAAGGGTACTCTTTGTTTCCTCCTCGCCCCGGAGGGGCGAAGGATTCACGATGTCAGGGACCTACTCCCAACTCCTGCTGCATGTCGTCTTTTCTACGAAGGGGCGGACGCCGTGGATCAGCGGGGAGGTTTCCGAACGCCTGTATCCGTACATTGGCGGCATTATCCGAGCCGAGAAGGGGGTGCTCTTCGATATCGGGGGTGTGGAGGACCATGTCCACATGTACCTGCGGTGGCGGCCCGATGGCTCGCTGTCGGACCTGATGCGCACGGTGAAGGCTCGGTCTTCGCGATGGGTGCATGAGACATACCCGAACCTCGGCGCGTTCGCGTGGCAGGAGGGGTACAGCGTGTTTTCCGTGAGCAAATCTCAGGAAGAGGCGGTGAAGAAGTACATCGCCGGGCAGGCCGAGCATCACCGGAAAGAGGACTTCAAGTCCGAGTTGATGCGGATTCTCCGGGCGCACGGTGTGGAGTTTGAGGAGAAGCACGTTTTTGATTGAGAAGCCGCTCGCGTGGATGGATTCCTCTGCCCCTCCGGGGCAGGAAGAAAACTCCACCCTGGTTCCACGGGTTGCGCTTCGCCCGCGAGGACGCGGGCTGCGCTTCACCCGTGGCTACAAGCCTTGGCCCCGCTGGGGCCATCCGAGCTTACTTCTTGAGTAGCCTCTCCAAGAAGTGAATATCCACGCCGCCCCGCACGAATGCGGCGTTGTTCATCAATTCCCTGTGCAGGCCGATGGTCGTCTTGATCGGTTCGATGCGGTATTCGCGGAGTGCCCGGTCCATGCGGCGGATGCACTCGTCGCGCGTGTCGGCGTGGGCGATGAGTTTGCCGATCATGGAGTCGTAGTTGGTGGGGACGCGGTAGCCCTGGCAGGCGTGGGAGTCGATCCGGATGCCTGGGCCGCCGGGGGCCTCGTACTTCTCGATGAGACCCGCGCTCGGAATGAAGCCCTTTTCCCAGTCCTCGGCGTTGATGCGGCATTCCATGGCGTGGCCGCGGATCTGGATGTCCTTTTGTTCGTAGGGCAGTTTTTCGCCGGCGGCGACCCGGATCATGGTTTTGACGATGTCGACGCCGGTGATCATCTCGGTGATGGGGTGTTCGACCTGGACTCTGGTGTTCACCTCAAGCAGGTAGAAGTTCTGCTTGGCGTCCATGAGGAACTCGACGGTGGCGGCACCGTGGTAGCCGGCGGCCTTGATGAGTTTCGCGGCGGAACGGCAGACTTCTTCGCGTTTCTTCGGGTCGATGTGGGGGCCGGGGGCCTCTTCGATGACCTTCTGGTGGCGTCGCTGGGTGGAGCAGTCGCGTTCGTAGAGGTGGATGGCGTTGCCGTGCTTATCGCCGAGGCACTGGACTTCGACGTGGCGGGCTTGTTCGAGGAACTTTTCGATGTAGACGGCGCCGTTGCCGAAGGCGGCTTTGGCTTCGGTGGAGGCTTGCTTGATGTTGGCGCGGAGGGCGACTTCGTTGTGGCAGACGCGCATGCCGCGGCCGCCACCGCCGGCGGCGGCCTTGATGATGACGGGGTAGCCGATCTTGGTGGCCCACTCGACGGCTTTGGATTCTTCTTCGATGGCCTCTTCGGGGCCGGGGAAGGTGGGGACCTTGTTGGCGCGGGCCATGCGTTTGCAGTTGATTTTGTCGCCGAGTTTGCTCATGGCCTCCGGGGTGGGGCCGATGAACTCGATTTTGCAGTCGCGGCAGACCTCGGCGAAGTGGGCGTTTTCGCTGAGGAAGCCGTAGCCGGGGTGGATGGCGTCGCAGTTGGCGACCTCGGCGGCGGAGATGAGGCGGGGGATGTTGAGGTAGGACTGCGGGGCGGGGCCGGGGCCGATGCAGATGGCGCGGTCGGCCAAGCGGAGATACGGGGCGGCGGCGTCGGCTTCGGAATAGACGCAGACGGCCTCGATGCCGAGTTCGCGGCAGGCGCGGATGATGCGGAGGGCGATCTCGCCGCGGTTGGCGATGAGGATTCGGGAGAATTTGCGGGGCATGGGGGGGCGGGCTTGGGCGGTTCGGGTTGGAGTGGGGCGGCGGCCCGCCCAAATCAGCAAAGCTCAAATCAGCAAAGCAGCAAATTCGGAGGGATTTACCGCGGAGGCGCGGAGTTCGCGGAGGGATTCGGTGTGTGTGGATCGAGTCGGCTTGGTGCCGAGTTGAATCCTTCGCTTGCGTTGCGCGTGATTAGTTCAGGCGGACGAGGAAGAGTTTCTGGCCGTACTCGACGGGGTCGCCGGACTTGACGAGGACTTTTTCGATGGTGCCGGAGCATTCGGCCTTGATCTCGGAGAAGACCTTCATGGCCTCGACGATGCAGACGACCGAATCGGGGCCGACGTTGCTGCCGGCGGAGACGTAGGCGGGGCTTTCGGGGTCGGGGGAGCCGTAGAAGGTGCCGACCATGGGGGAGACGACGGCGTGGAGGCCGGATTCGTCGTCGGCGGCGGCGGAGGCCGAGCCGCCGGTGGTGCCGCCCGAGGGGGCGGGGGCGTGGCCCATCATGGGTGCGTGCATGGGCATTGGTGCGGCGATGACGGGCTGGCCGTAGCCGCGTTTGACGACGACGGTTTCCTGCTCGTCGCGGAGGTCGAGTTCGGAGAGGTCGTTCTCGACCATCAGTTTGACGAGTTCCTTGAGTTTGCGGATGTCGATCACTGGGACCTCGGGGATGAACCGCGGAGACGCGGGGTTCGCGGAGACTGGGGAGGGGATTTACCGCGGAGTTCGCGGAGGGCGCGGAGGGAGGCGGGGAGAATGGGATGGGAGCGAATATCCTGAAGGACGCTTGCTTCGAGTTTGGGGGGTGGCCCCGAGCTTGCGCTCGGGGCTCGGACGGAATCGGGTTCGGATGGATTTAAAGGGTGGCCCAATCGAGGGTCTTGGGGAGGGTACACAAACCCTCGGAGCCTCGCTTGGTGATGAGGAGGTCGTCTTCGATGCGGACGCCGCCGATGCCGGGGAGGTAGATGCCCGGTTCGATGGTGACGACCATGCCGGGTTCGAGGACGGTGGTGGGGAGGAGGCGGCGGACGGAGGGGTTTTCGTGGATGTTGAGGCCGATGCCGTGGCCGGTGCCGTGGCCGAAGCGTTTGCCGAAGCCGGCTTTTTCGATGACGTTCCGGGCGACGGCGTCGAGGGCTTGGGCGGTCATGCCGGGGCGGCCTGCGGACATGGCGGACTGGTGGGCTTCGAGGACGACGTTGTAGATTTCGGCGATCTTCTTGGGCCATGTCCCCAGCGCGAAGACGCGGGTCATGTCCGAGCAGTAGCCGCCGGCGCGGGCGCCCCAATCGATGAGGACGACGCCGTTGCGTTTGGTCTTGAGGGGGCCGGGGGTGGCGTGGGGTTTGGCCGAGTTCGCGTCTGCGGCGACGATGGTGTCGAAGGCGGGCTTGACGCTGCCGCGGGATTTCATTTCGAACTCGAGCCGGGCGGCGATTTCGAGTTCGGTCTGGCCGCCCCCCGGCTTGATCGTTTTCAGGGTGGCGAGGAGTGCCGCTTGCTGCGTGGCGACGGCGCGGCGGATGAAGGCGATCTCGTGGTCGTCCTTGATGATGCGCTGGGCGGCGATGAGGCCGGTGGTGTCGATGAGTTTGGTGCTTTTGACGGTGGCCGCGATCCGTTTGCGGTTGTGGACTGTGAGGTGGTCGCTCTGGACTGCCAGGCGCTTCAGCCGCAGGTCGCCGACGACCGTCTGCACGGCGTCGATCATGTCGCCCTCACGCAGGAAGACCGTTGCCAGCCCTTTGACCGGTTTCAGGTCGCCCTCGTAGCGGGAGTCGGAGATGATGATGAACTTCGAGGAGGTGATGAGGGCGTAGGAGTCGTCGCCGCAGAAGGGAGAGAGGTAGCGGATGTCGGTGGGGTTGGTGATGAGGAGGGCGGGGTGGTCGGCCTTGGCTAGGGCGGCTCGGAGGGCTTTGACGCGGGGTTTGTAGGCGGCGATGGGGAGGAATTCGGCGGTGGGGGGCATGGGGCGAGTATACGGAAAGTGATTCCGCTACATGCCTTTCAAGAGGTGCTCATAGTCCGCGTGGTTGCCGATGAAGAACCAGACGATCTCATTGTCGCTCTTCATGACGCCGACGGCGCGGTAGTTGTCGTTGATGCGGACGGACCACAGGTTTAGATCAGTCGCCAATCGCTTGAACCGAAGGCCAGGGTGTCTGGGGTCTTCGGCGAAGCGTCTATATGCCTCGCGGGCGCGATCACGCACGTCGGCTGGAAGCCTTGAAAAGTCGGCGCGGAATCTGGGGTGGAGGCGGGAGATCACAGCCGGTCAGGATCGAGCGGCGTAGTTCGGCCTGCTGCGTCGTCTTCGAGCACTTCCGTCACAATGGACGTGAGGCGATCGGAGTTCGCTGCGGTGCTGGCCGACCACTTTTCATCCTGCTCGATCTCGTGGAGCAGGAAATCGGCGAGGCTGTCCTGGAGGGATTCCGGGACAGCCGTCAGTCGGTCCATGGCTTGCTTCATGCGCCGGGTCATGCGGTGATTGTAGAGGGCAGGTGCGGCCCGCTCGTCTTTACAACCCCGGCATGACATAGTCCGCCCTGTTCGCCTTGGGCGCCCAGCGCCGCATGTCCTGCATCTGGTCCCAGGTCAGCGTTTCGGCGTGGCCGTCGCCCATCGCGCCCACCGCCTTGTTGGCGTAACGGAAACTCACGTTGCCGACCTGGCTTGGTTGGGTCAGCGAGTTCGGCGTCTGCGTCGTCCACTTCCGTGCGAAGAAGTACGGCGGGGAGACGCGGTAGAAGCCGTCGATGGTCAGGCCGCCCACCGGATCAGCGCCGGCGGAGGTGGCGAACACCAAGAGTTCACTGGGACGCGGCATGTCGGAGACGCGGCGGATGTACCAGTTGTTGCCCCATTTGGCGCTGGTGAGCGAGGCGTAGGTGGGGTTGAGGGCGTAGCCGCCGCCGTCGGTGTCCGCGCTTCCGCCGATGAAGGTTTGGTTGAGGCCCATGCGGGGGCCGACGGAGACGGCGTAGCGGAAGAGTTCGGAGTTTTGGTCGCCCTGGGTGTTCAGCGTGCGCTCGATGGCGGCGCGGTCGCGGTACCACGAGCCGAGCTCGTAGTCGAAGTAGGGGAGCATGCGCCAGGGGTAGCGCTGGGCGGGGAGGCCGTTGAGTTTGGTGCCGTTCTGGTCGCGGGCGACGACTTCGCCGCGGGTGACCATGGAGGCGGAGGCGAAGCCGGCCATGACGTAGCCGGCGGCGTCGTTGGAATACATGCGGTGGGCGGTGCCGAGTTCGCGCCCTGCGGCGAGTTCGCCGGTGACGTACGCGCACTCGCGGGCTTTGGCGAGGGCCGGGAGCAGGAGGCCTAGCAGGAGGGCGATGACGCCGATAACCACCAGCACCTCAACCAACGTGAAGCCGCGGCGCCGGGGGGCGCGGGTGTTCGGCGGAGCGGATCGAGTTTGGGCCGTGCGAGGGTTCACAAGGAAAGGTTCAACGCCGGGATGTCGGTCTGGCCGGGGTCCCCCGGAGAACGCAAGCGGTCGTGGTTTGATGCGTTTGAGCTTCTATCGGTCGGTGGCTGTGGGTGGGGGTTCGTACGGGACGCGGCTTGGATGTCTGAAATCTAGACCAGTTGCTCGGGGACTGCTCGGAGTATAGTTGCGACTCAGTCTCAGGTCGAGTGGCCTACAGGTCAACCCGGCGAACCGGATCGGTCCGCCGCACGAACGGACAGGGCCACGTGGCCCATGCATCGCGGCAGCCCCAACAGGATCGGCAGGAAACACCATGCGGCATCGATTCAACCCGGCCAACCATGCTCTGAATGCCCGCTTCGGGTGGGTCGCTTCGGCTTTGACGGTGCTTGTTGGCTCGGCCGTCACTGTCGATGCGGCCCCGATCATTCAGTTCCGGCCCGCGGCCCCGACCATCGACCGTTGGAACTACCCGTTCGATTCCGCGCCGGGCTTCAGCGAATCGGGGGCGACGTTCTCGGCCTTGGGTCAGGAAGACGCGTTCCCGGGGTTTTCGTTTGATCAGCGTGATGCGCAGGTGGTGCTGGGGTGGGACACCAACGGCGTGATCCCGACCGGGCTTGGGGTTTGTCGCTACGAGATCATCGGGGCAAGTGTGACCATCGCCGTGACGGGGGAGATCGCGTTCCGGTATGACCCGACGTACGACCTCCGGGCCTCGTACATGTCGGGCGCGCCCGATCCTGATCTGGGGCGTCCGATCGAGCTGTACGGCACGGGCTTCCGCAACAACTGGAACACCGGGGCGCCGACGCAGGCAGGTTGCCCGGTGCCCGGGAGCGGGTTCGAGGGTTTCCCGTGCTGGTACGAGGGGAATGTCGACTTGCCCGGGCCGCCGTTTGGGCCGTGCGTGTGCAAGGACCAGCGGAACGTATTTGCGACGGATTTTCTGGGCGGTGTTTCGCGCGACATTTCGAACAACATCCGAGACGGGTTTGATCCCAAGCCGTTTGCGGTTGGGCAGATCGCGGGGGTGACGGCGGGGAACTATGTGACCGATGCGCGTGATGTCACTTTTGCGCTGAACGTGGGGGATGCGGACGTGCAGCGGTATCTCCGTGCCGGGGTGGATGCCGGGCGTGTGCTGCTGACGATTTCGAGTCTTCAGCCCGCCGCGAGTGTGGGCGGGCCGGGGTCGGGCGAGTACGCGCGGTGGTTCATGAAGGAAAACCCGCTGGGGAACCTGGGCGGCGTGACGCGGTGGGCGCGTCTGGCGCTGGATGTGCGGGTGGTCACGCTGGTGGGGGATCTGAACAATGACGGGGCGGTGAACACGGCGGACTTGACTCGGTTCCTGGGGCAGTTTGGTTCGACGGGGGCGTTTCTCAGTGCTGATTTGAACTGCGATGGGGCGGTGAACACGGCTGATCTGACGCGGTTCTTGGGGCAGTTTGGCAGGTCGGAGTAAGCGATCCACCCCAACCCCGGCCGCGGCTGTGGGCTCCGCGGCAAAATAAACTGAAAAAAAGCGTGGCATGACGGCGAGGCGGGAGTATTCTCAACGGAGCCGGTCTGTGACCATGATCGGATGGAGAAAGACCCATGAGCGCCACGACCGGCCGCACCCGTGTGTTCGCATTGCTCGTTCTGGGGGCAGCCTGTTCGTCGGCGGGTGCTGCGACGTGGTATGTCGACGATTCCGTCGCTGCCAGCGGCGCTGGCACGGGTTGGACCGCCGCGTTCAAGACGCTGCCGGAGGGCCTCACTGCCGCGGTCAGCGGCGATGAGGTCCGGGTGGGACAGGGCGTCTACAGGCCCACGGTGGCCAACGGCGTACGGACCCTCTCTTTCGTCATGAAGTCCGGCGTGGCGGTGCGCGGCGGGTACGCGGGTTTCGGCGCATCCAGCCCGAACACACGCGACTTTGTTAACACGCCCTCGATCCTCTCGGGCGACCTGAACGGCAACGACACCTCCAACTTCATCAACAACACCGAGAACAGCATCAACGTGGTGACGGTGCCGAGCACCGTCACCACGGCGGCGACGCTCGAAGGTTTCACGATTACCGGCGGGAACTCCAACGCCGCCGGGAGCCTCACCGCCGCCGGAGGAGCCATCGCCATCCTCGGGGCCATCGACGTGCGGTCGTGCCTCATCACGCTCAACACCGGATCGCAGAACGGCTCGGGCGCTGTCAACTGCCGGCAGGCAGCATCCAATGTCGCGAGATTCTTCCGCTGCACGTTCAGCGGGAACGTGGTCCAGGGGTCGGGGACCGGCGGTAACGTGGACATCGATGGCGCGCAGGGCCCGGTCGACGTGGTGAACTGCGGGTTCTTTGGAAACAACGCATTCTCATTAAACGCGAACGCTGGCATCAGCGTCGCATCGACTATTACGGCGCCGGTCACGATGACCAACTGTGTGTTCAGCGGAAACCGCTCCTATGGGTCCGGCTGCGCCCTTCGCCTCCTGGGCGGGATCGTCTCGATCACCAACTGCACGATCGCGAACAACAGCACCGGCACCGTCGGGAGCGTGGGCGGAGGAATCAGTGTCGGCACCACAACCTGCACGCTGACCAACAGCATCGTCTGGGGCAACTACGCGGACATCGACAACGGCATCTCCGTGCTGGCCGGGGGCGCGATCACGCCGACCTACTGCGACCTGCAGGACGCCTTGCCCGGGGCTGGGAACATCTCGCTGGATCCCAAGTTCACCGACGCCGACGGTCCCGACAACATCCTGGGGACATCCGACGACGACCTCTCGCTTCAGAACGGCTACCCCGGCTCGCCGTGCATCGATACGGCGAACGCCGCCGCGCTGCCGGCCGACATCGCAGACCTGGACGGCGATGCGAACGTGGCCGAGGCGCTGCCGAGAGATTTCCTGCTCAACACCCGGCGGATCGACAACGCCCTGACCGATGCCGCCGGCAACGGCGGCACGCCGCCGTTGGACATGGGCGCGTACGAGAACACGCTGTCGTCGTTCACGGTCCCCGCGGTCATTTATGTTGACGCCACCAGCACGGCGGCCGCGGGCGTCTCGCCGTCGTCGTGGCTGACCCCGCTCAAGGAAGTCCGCTCCGCGGCCTACATCGCCAGCCTCGCGTCGGCGCCGGCGAGCATGGAGATTCGGATTGCCCAGGGTCTGTACCGCTCGCTACCGCCTGGAATGGCGGCGCTTTCGGACGTCATCGTTGTTCCATCGGGCGTCACCGCGATCCTCGGCGGGTACGCGGGATCGGCAAGCACATCCCCCGACACACGCGACCCGTCGGTGTTCGAGTCCATCATCACCGGCGACACCAACGGCGATGACCTGCCGGGCTTTGTCAACTACGACGACAACGCCGTGCAGCCCGTACAACTCAACAGCACCATTGGCCTGCTGGTTGACGGGCTGGTGTTCACCGGGATCAACGGGCCAGCGTCCACGACTAGCACGATTTACCCCGGTGTTTTCGGGGGCCTAAACGGGACGTTTAGGCGGTGCACCTTCCGCGCCAACCGAGGGCCGGCAGGCATCCTGTACTCGGGCGCCGGTAATAGCGTGGTCTCGGGTTGCACCTTCGTCAACAACCAGTGTGTCGGCTTTGTGCCTTCCCAGGTCGGCGCGCCGATAGGAGGCGTCCTCGCGGCCTTCAACGGCTCCGTCTATGTCAGCAACTGCGGGTTCTTCGGGAACACCGCGCCAGGGAACCCCGTGGCGGCGTTCTTTGGCACAGTGAACTGCACGATGGTCAACTGCGTCGCGTCGGGCAACATCGCGACGGGGGCAGCAGGTGGCGGGGCGGTCCGGCGATACGGGACTGGCTCCGGGCTCTTCTCCATGGTCAACTGCACCTTCGCCAACAACCAGTCGCAGGCCGGGCCGGGGAGTGTGATCGCTTCAGCTCCGCTGGCCAACGGCACCATGCCGACCTTCGACAACTGCGTGCTGTGGGGGAACACCGCGCCGGGGGGCAACGCGCCGGTGTCCGGGGTCGCGAGCATCAACACGAGCATCGTCCAGGGCGGCTACAGCGGGACCGGGAACATCAACGCCGACCCGCAGTTCGCCGACGCCGACGGGCCCGACAACACCATTGGCACCACCGACGACAATGTGGCCCCGGCGACTGGGCTATCACCCATGGTTGACACGGGGGTCAGCGGCGTCCTGCCCCTGGACACGGCGGACCTGGACGGCGATTCCATCACAAATGAGCCCCTGCCGCTGGATTTTCTGCGCTACCCGCGCGTCGTGGACGGCAACGACGATGTCAACCCGATCCCCGACAAGGGCGCCGTCGAATACCAACGCAACGTGCAGAACCTGAGCGCGTTGACCACCCACGCCAGCATTCTCGGAGCCATGACCTTCGCCGCACCGAACCAAAGGCTCCTCGCTCCCACCAACCAGTTCGCCATCGAACCGACGATCGACTTCCTCGGCAAGTCCGGCCTGACGCTCACTTCCACGGCCGAGATCAGCCAGCCGGCCGGCGGGGTGTGGACGCTCGGGCCCGGCTGCCAGGTCGCCGCCGCGCCGAACTCTGTTATGCAACTGGGCGGCGAGGTGCGTGCGCCGTCCAACGCCTACACGACGCTGAGCGCGTTTTATGTCTTCGGACAGACGACATCGGCCCTCAACCTCTTCAACGGCTCCACCATGGTGTTGACCGGGACCCTTAGCACGGTCGGTTCCACCCGTTTGTACGCCGGGTCAAGCCTGTCTGGCACCAACTTGCTCTCCGACGGCGGGACGCTCACCGCGCTGTCCGGCTCCACGCTGACGGGCGCCCAGACGGTGCGGTTGAACGGGCCGTCCACTCTGCTGGGCGCGACCGTGATCGGCGGCGGGATGACCGTCGGCGCGGCCACCAACTGGACCGGCACGTCCATCTCCGTGCCGACGCTCACCATCAACGCCGCGGGGCGCTTCACCGGCTCCGGCAACGTCTACGCCAACACGACGAACTCCGGGCGCATCTACACCATCGGCAACAGCGTCTTCGTCGGCAACCTCACCAACAACGCCGGCGGGTTCATCACGGTGCAGATCGGGACCGCGACGCTCATCGGAACGCTGGTGAACAACGGCACGATCAACGGCGTGCTCTCCAACGCGCCGTTGCCGCCGCCGGGTGACGGGGCGTCGGAAGACGAGGTCTTGTTCTACCGCACGCTGATGGCGAGCCTCGGCGATTCATCGGATCGCACCAGCGCCGGCGACGGCATGTTCATCCGGGGTGATTACGTGGCGGGGGTGGGCGCGAGCCTGTCGCTGCCGGACGCCGTGTGGCGGCTGACCGTTGCCGGATCGTACGACGCGGCGATCAACAGCAACGCGAACTACGACATGCGTCAGGCCGAACTCGTGATGGCCAAGCCCGATACGGGGACCACGACGATCGAAGCGATGAGCCTGGACCGCGGCAATGTCGCCGCGGGACTCGACCGCACGCTTGCGGGGTCGTTCCCTATCGGTACGCTCCGCATCGGCGCGGGGGCCGCGGTCTCCACGGCGGACGCCCGCGACAACGTGGGCGACGGTCAAGCCGCTTGCGAGGCGGTCTACTGCGACAAACTCATCATCGAGAGCGGCGCGGTGCTGAGCACCCCCTCGTGCCGCGTCTACTACCGCACGCTCACCAACAACGGCGGGACCATCGCCAACCCGACCAACATGCTGCGCATCCCGCCGCCGTGCGGAGGCGCGGACTTCAACAGCGACGGCGTGGTGAACACGAGCGACCTGGTGTTCTTCCTCGGCCGCTTCGGTCAGCCCGCGACACCCGGAACGCTCGCCGAACGGGCCGATTTCAACGCCGATGGGGTGGTGAACACGGTTGATCTTGTGTTCTTCCTCGGGCGGTTTGGGAGTGTGTGCCCGCAGTAGAATGCCCTCGGTGTTCGAAACTCTGCGCGACACTCATCGGAGGTTGAAAGATGCGGTCACGTGCCTGTTGCATCGCTGGCGTTTGGGCGGCCGTTTTCTTTCCGGCCTTTGTCGGCACGGCGCGTGGGGCGCAGACCGGCTCCGCCGTGGTCAGCCGCCCGTTCTTCGATTCCACCACGGTGGTCGTCGCCATCTATGCGGGCGGGCACATCCCCGCTGGTCAGACTGTCACGACGTTCTCGTGGCTCCGAGAGAGTTTCGGCGGCGGGGTTTCCGTCAACAAGGTCACGCCGCTGCTCCTGGAAGAGACGGCTCCCGGGAAGTACGTGGTCAGGGCCATCGGGACCACGCGGATGATCAGTCCGTCCACCGCTGTGCAGAGCGCCGCCTTCGGCGCGATCGCCGGTTCCGCGGCCACGACGAACGGGAACTTCACCTTCGGCCTGCTCTCGGCGTCGGTGTCGCCGGCGGGTGTTGTCAGTGCTTCGACGGAGGGCGCGGTTGCTTTCACGTTCCCGGCGGTGCTGGGCGAGGGGCTCTCCGGGCCCCTTTCGACGAACCGGTGGGTCTGGTCTTCGCCGCTGTTTGGCCCCGTCACGACCGTCGCGGTGGGGACCACGTCGTTCGGCAACGTTGGTGGCACGACGTACGGCCTTAACAACGCGAACATGGGCGGCCCGTTTGTTGACCGCACCTATTCCGCCGCGGTGGAGTCCGTTGTTCCGTCGGCCTGTCCCGGCGACCTGAACGGCGACAACGCGGTCAACACCGCCGATCTGACGTTCTTCCTCGGGCGGTTCGGGCAAACGGCGACTCCCGGCTCGCCGGCCGCCGCCGCGGATTTCAATAACAGCGGTGCCGTGGACACCGTGGACCTGGTGTTTTTCCTTGGGCGGTTTGGGAGCGCGTGCACGCCGTAAAGCGGCGGGTTAGACCCGGTCCTTCGAGGTGACGGCCCGCGTCACACGCAACGCCTTGCTGCCCTTGACCTGGCCGACGGTCGCCAGCAGTTTCTTCTCACCCTCGACGCACAGCACCACCGGGTCTTTGGCGGGCTTTTCGGTGGCGATCAGGTCGCCGACTTCGAGGTTCATGAGGTCGCGGAGCGTGATGGTCGTCTCGGCAAGCAGGCCCGTGACGCTGAGGGCGGCGCGGTTCAACTGGCCGCCGATCTGGGCCGCGGCTTCTTTCGTCCCCGCCTGCTTGCCGGTGTTGAACCACGTCTGGCTCGAAAGCGCGTCCATCACTGGTTCGATGACGGCGTATGGGAAGCAGATGTTCATCGTGCCGGCGCGGTTCGACATTTTCAGTTCGAAGCCGACCACCACCACGACTTCGTTGGGGGCGACGATGAGCACCAGTTGAGGGTTGCTCTCCGAATCGGTGAGCACGAAGTTGAGGTCCTTCACGCCCTTCCACGCGTCGCGGAGGGCCTCGATGGCCCGCTGGATCACCTTGGTCATCAAGCGGGTCTCGATGACCGTCAAAGGGCGTTGCGGAATGAAGAGCTCAGAGTTCGTGCCGCCCAGCAAGCGGTCGATGATGGGGTAGATGATCAGCGGGCTGATCTCAAGGCACACGCGGCCTTCGAGGGGCTCCGCGGTGAGCAAGTTGAAACTGGTCGGGTTCGGCAGACCCTGGACGAACTCCGAGTAGGTCATCTGCTCGCACGTCGAGACCTTCACCTCGACGATGGTGCGCATGAACCCCGAGAGCGAGGCGCCGAAATTCCGTGCGAACCCCTCGTGCATCGTCTGCAGCGACCGCATCTGGTCTTTGCTGACGCGCTCGGGGCGTTTGAAGTCGTAGGGGCGGACCTCAACGCCGTCGAAGGTCTTGCGCGTGCGGCTGAAGATCTTCAGCGACGCCGCGGCCTCCTGCACCTCGCCGGTGTCTACGGCGGCGAGGAGTGCGTCGACTTCGGATTGGTCAAGAACGTCGACCATGGGGTGAACATCCGGCGGCGGCGGTCAGGAACCGGGCAACACTGACGCGGAACACAACGCGGCCCCCGCTCGGGGCGTGCCAGCACATACCGAACACCTATCGGACGTTGGACGAGCCGGGCTTGAAGGGGGCCGGGAGCCGCGGAGGCCCCATCGGCACCCCGGCGAGACCGTTCGGAAACCACGCACCGCGGCACCCCCGGCCGGTATCACCCGGCATCAAAGCCTCCTCCATACTGATCCCGGCCGCCCCCCGGGGCAAATGGGCGGGATTGCCCCGACCCGCCGATAGGATTCGCCCAACCCCATGAAACCAACCCTGATCAAACGCGTGTTCCCGGTTGTCCTGATGGCCGTCTTGGCTTTCGTCCTGGCCGCCTTCCCGGGCGGTGGGGGGCTCACCCCCCCGGCGCTGGCCGTCGCCGGGCCTGCTTCGGCGGCGGAGGATGCCGCCGAGACGGCACCGGTCACGGTCCGGGCCGTGGCGCAGCGGCCGTGGGCGACTCCGGACGGCGACCTCGTGATCGCCGTGATCCTGAAGCACGCCGAGAAGTTCCACACGTGGCCGGCCAGGCCCGGTGAGGGCGAGAAAGACCCGCTGCCCGCGAAAGTCGCCGAGTTCGCCATCCGCACGAGCATCACCATCGCGGATCAGCCCGACTGGGTGGCCGGCGTGGGAAACACGCAGTATCCCCCGACGCATCAGGCCAAGGTGGCCGACCCCTCCGGCGAGAACCCGACCATCACCGTTGAGTGCTATGAGGGTGAGGCCGTCGCGTTCATCCCGGTGGTGGTGAAGGCGGGTGCACCGGCGGGGGCGCAGACGCTGAAGATCGCCGTGGCGTATCAGGCGTGCAACGACAAGTTCTGTGCGATGCCGGAGGACGTGACGATCGAGGTGCCGGTCGAGATCGTTTCCATCGAGAAGGCCGCCACGATGCCGCCGGCGTCCGCTGGCGACGCGGGGCTGTTCAAGACCTTTGATGTGCAGCGCATGGCGGAACTGCGGGCGGGAAAGGTCGCTGCGCCCGCATCCGGGGGTACGGCGGCACAGGGTGTCCGCTTCGATGTGTTCGGCTGGAAGTTCACTATCGATCCTCGCGGGGCGGGCCTGTTCCTGCTGCTGTTCGCCGCGTTCGCGGGGGGCGTGCTGCTGAACTTCACGCCGTGCGTACTGCCGGTGATCCCGCTGAAGATCATGGGGCTGGCCAACTCCGCCGGGAACCCGGCGCGGTGTTTCTACCTCGGCTCGGTGATGTCGGCGGGTGTGGTTGCGTTCTGGCTGGTGCTGGGCGTGCTCATTCTGACGATCTCGGGTTTCACGGCCATCAGTTCGCTGTTTTCCTACCCGCTGGTGATCCTGGGCATCGGCGTGTTCATCCTGGTCATGGGGCTGGGGATGTTCGGACTATTCACGGTGAGTCTGCCGCAGAGCGTGTACATGCTCAACCCCAAGCAGGAGACGGCGGCGGGGTCGTTCGGCTTCGGCATCCTGACGGCGGTGCTCGCGACGCCCTGCACCGCTCCGTTCATGGGCACTGCGGCGGCATGGGCGGCGCAGACGAAGAACCCGGTCATGGTGCTGGCGGTCTTCGGGGCCGTCGGTCTGGGCATGGCGGTGCCGTACTTTGTGCTGGCGGCGAACCCCAAACTGGTCAGCAAGATGCCCTCGGCGGGGCCTGCCAGCGATCTGGTGAAGCAGGTCATGGGAGGGCTCATGATTGCCGTTTCGATTTTCTTCTTGAGCAATGCGCTGCTCGGGCTGCTTCCCAAGGCGAAGGTCATCGATGCGCTCATGTGGTGGGGCATCGCTGCGGTGGCCAGCGGCACGGCGGTCTGGATGCTCGTGCGCACGCTGCGCATCACCTCCGCCACCGGGAAGCGGCTGGTCGTTGTGATCCTGGCTCTCTTTCTTGTGGGTGTGCCGAGTCTGCTCGCTGTCAATATGACGCGGCGCGACCCGATCCCGTGGCAGGACTACGAGGCGGCGGGGCTCGCCAGCGAGATCAAGTCCGGCAAAGTGGTGGTGCTTGACTTCACCGCGAGTTGGTGCCTGAACTGCAAGGCGTTGGAGCAGGCGGTGCTGCGTCAGGACGCGGTGCTGAAGGTGCTGAACGATCCGCGGGTGACGCCGATCAAGGTCGACGTGACGGCCAAGAGCGCTCCGGGCTGGAAGAAACTCGCCGAACTGAACGAGGTGGGCATTCCCCTTCTGGCGGTGTTGAAGAAGGACACGGGCGAGGTGATTTTCAAGAGCAACGCGTACACGCCGCAGCAGGTGATCGATGCCGTGACGGCCGCGCTGAAATGATCGGGTGCCGGGATACGGCGTCTTCGCCGTGCCCCGTTTCGCGCGGCCACCGAGGCGGGGCACGGCGAAGACGCCGTACCCCGGCACCCGTGCTCAATGATCCCTTTCGCTGCCCCGTCCCACCAGTTTTCGGTCCCAGTTGGGGTGGGTGTGGACGATTGGTCGGCGGCGTTGACATCACCGGAAGATCGGGCTACCTTTCCTTCCCCCCTTCCCGAGCCGATAGGCATGTGGCAGGGAGACATCCAAGCGGGTGTAGCTCAGTGGTAGAGCGTCACGTTGCCAACGTGAAAGTCGACGGTTCGAATCCGTTCACCCGCTTTGAATCAGCCGGCTCCATGGGCCGGCTGATTTCGTTTTGGGGCTTGTTCGGGCACCTGGACGCACGGACTTCGGACCTCAGCCCGCCGCCACAACCGCCCGCCCAAGCAGTGTCTCGGCGCTCCGCTTGGCGATGAGCGCGGCGTCGCGGAGTTTCGCCGTCTGGCGCATGATCAGTGCCCCGCACACCAGCAGGTAGATCTGGGTGGCGACGTCGGTCGCCTCTGCGGGATCAACCCCCGCCTCGACGCACTTGCCCGCCATGAACTTCAGGAACTCCTGCCCGTGGCGCACGGCGGCCTGGTGGACCGGGTCGGTCTCGATGGGGAACTCGGTCGCGGCGTTCAGGAAAATGCAGCCGTTGAACTCGGGCTGCCCGAACCACTCGTGGAAGACGTCGAACATCGCGAGCAACTGCTCGCGCGGGTCGTGGCCTGCGCGGTCTTCGAGGTCGGCGATCAGGTCCGCCGTCTGCACCTCGTGCTGGTAGGTCAGCACGGCGATGATGAGGTCGTCCTTGCTGGCGAAGTGGTTGTAGAAGGTGGTCTTGGTGACACCGGCGTCGTCGATCACGCGGTCGAGGCCGATGGGCGCGAAGCCGTGCCGGGCGAACAGGTCCGAGGCGCACTGGATCAGCCGGGTGCGCGTGGGAGAAGGGGCGAGCGTTGTCGCGGTGTTGTTGGTTCGGGCTGTCATAGGGACATTGTTGGACGTTCGAGGCCTTCGGTTCCGGCGTGGGGTTGACTCGGAGTCAACCCCGAGTGGACCCGCAGTCCACTGGAAGCACGGGGTTTCAAGCGTATTCTCGATCTCCATGGACGCTGAGCGTCGGGGCACCGTTGCCCCGCACTGCTTGGCAACCACCCGCACGAGCGGCGGCCGTTCCCCCAGGAAGGGGACAGCACGCCGGCGCAGGGATCACGAAAGGAACCGCATGTCTCCCGACAGCACGATCTCGTTCTGCGCCCCTGTCCTGACCGTTCGCCGGCGAACCGATGACGAGGTTTCGCTCGCCGCGCCGACCGTCGAGGCCTTCCGGGCCGCCCCGCTGGCGAGCCGCGTCGCCACCTTCATCTACGGCGTGGCGTGTTACGGCGTCTTCTTCGCCACGTTCCTCTACGCCTTCGGCTGGGTGGCCAACATCCTGACCCCGACCGCATTGGATGCCCCTCGCGATGCCAACAGCCCGCTGCCGTGGGTGGGGGCGTTGGCGCTGAACCTCGTGCTGCTGCTGGTGTTCGCGGTGCAGCACAGCGTGATGGCGCGGCCGTGGTTCAAGGCGTGGTGGACGCGGTATGTGCCGGAGCCCGCCGAGCGGAGCACGTACGTGCTGCTGTCGAGCCTTGCGCTGATCGTCATGTTCGCGCTGTGGCAGCCCTTGGGCGGCGTGGTATGGAATGTCGAGCAGCCCGTTGCCAAGTGGGCTCTCACGGCGCTGATGGGCGCGGGCTGGCTGCTGGTGCTGTACGCGACGTTCCTCATCAACCACTTTGATCTGTTCGGGCTGCGGCAAGTCTGGCTCCACCTGCGCGGCAAGCCCTACACGCACCTGCCGTTCAAGACCCCTGGGCTGTACAAGGTGGTGCGGCACCCGCTGTATGTGGGCTGGTTTGTGGCGTTCTGGGCCACGCCCTCGATGACCGGCGCGCACTTGGTGTTCGCCGTCGTCACTACGGTCTACATCCTCGCGGCCATCCGCTGGGAGGAGAAGGACCTCAGCGAGTTCCACGGCGAAAAGTACCGGCGATACCGCGAAGATGTTCCCATGCTCGTTCCTGGTTCGCGGGCGGGGCGACGGTCGTTCTGAAGCGGGGTGATTCCGGGGGGACGCCGGGGGGACGCATGGGAAAGGGGGCGATCGGCGGACTCGGGGCGGGCGCTCGGCATCGGTTGCCGCCGGGCGTTCCGCCCCGATACGCTGTGGACCCGTTTCGATCTTGGCAAAGGAGTGCCCCTATGGCGAAGAACCAGACGTCCACCATTTCCAGCCGCGTCAAGGCCCGCGACCAGGCCACGATGGGCAAGATCGTTCACCTGGCCGACGACCTGACGAAGAAGACCTTCGCCGGGCGCGAGCCGGTGGTGTCGATCCCCATGCGGACGAAGTCCAACACCACGTGGAACAAGAAACGCGGCATCCTGCAGATGGGTGACGGGGCGTCGGAGCGGCAACTGTTCAATCTCGGCCAGGCCAAGCAGTTCATGCAGACGATGCTGCATTCCAGCGGCCTCAAGTCCCTGATCGAGGCGGAAAAGACGCTCAGCCTCCGCGGCATGTTCTACAAGGGCCTTCACACGGTGGCGGGGACGAAGGAGAAGACCTTCGCCGACCAGGACGAATCCGACGGGATTCTGGAGGATCTGGAGGTCTCGCTGGGGGCGCTCCGCGAGGAACTCCACATCTTCGCCAAGAAGGCCGGCACCATGGTCGGCAACATCACCATCACCGACAGCGGCGACGAGATCGACTGCCGCCGCATGGGCAGCGGCGGTTACGCCATCCCCTCGATCGTCGAGCCGGAGGTCATCCAGTTCAAGAAGTGCGAGGCCAAGTTCGTCCTCCACGTCGAAAAGAACACGGTGTGGAGCCGTTTCAACGAGGACCGCTTCTGGGAGGAGCACAACTGCATTTTGACCGAGGGCGGCGGCCAGCCGCCCCGCGGCGTGCGCCGCCTCTTGAAACGCCTCAACCAGGAACTCGGCCTGCCGATCTACTGCCTGCTCGATTGCGACCCCTGGGGGCACTACATCTACAGCGTCATCAAGCAGGGCTCGATCTCGCTGGCGTTCGAAAGCGAGCGACTCGCGATCCCGGAAGCCAAGTTCATCGGCATCCGGGCCAAGGACTACAAGCAGTGCGGCCTGACGGACGATGTCCAGATCGAACTCAACGACAACGACCTGAAGCGTGCGAGGGAGATCGCCGCGTACCCGTGGTTCGAGGGGCACAAGGGGTGGCAGAAGGAGATCCAGGCGATGCTGGACAACGGGTTCAAGATGGAGGTGGAATCGTTGATTACGAAAGATATCTCTTATGTGACGGAGACGTATGTGCCGGAGCGGCTCAAGGCGAAGGATTGGCTGGAGTAGACGATGGCCAAGAAAGTGGGCTACGAAACTGGGATCGCTGCAGAGTTCTATGTGCTGTCATGCCTCCACCGGCTGGGACTGTCGGCGACGCTAACTCTTGGCAACAAAAAGTCCGTTGACATCGTGATTTCCCACGCCGAAGGGAGGGCCATCACGGTGGACGTCAAAGGTGTTGCGGGCAAGCACGATTGGCCAGCGGACAACATCCCCGTCGCTCCAGCGAGATCTCATTTTCTTGTACTCATTTCGTTCGAGGGCAGGTTCGTTGATGTCCAGTCGGCTCCCAGCGTCTGGGTGCTGCCGCATGACGAAGTCGGCAAGTTCGTGAAGCAATACAGTGGTCGCCGCAACATCAGTCGGGCCTTGCTGATGAAGAACGACTCCGACTACCTGGATGCCTGGCATCTTCTGACCGTGAGCATGCCCAGGGAATCGCAAAGGAAGCCCGCAAGGCGATTCACGCATCCGCCGCCGGGTCCCGATTCAGGAGCGTCGCCGATGAAGCAGCGGAGCAATGAAGAGATCGCACGAGCCGCACGCGACGGTGCCGGCATCGACGCAGCCGTGAAACGTGCGGTTGCGAAAGAACTCGAAATGCGCCGGAATCTCGGGCTGCCCATCGTCACCGAAGAGTCGATGAGATCGAGCGGTGTTCCCGGCCCCAAGTGCGTCAACGGCAACGGCCAGCATCCCGCACATTGACACTCGCATTACCGAAGGCCCCGTGCCACCGACTCACCGTCCGCGGTTAGTCGGTGCGACCGCTCGGCGGCGCTGAACCGGGATCGACCCCCCGCATCCCCCTCAGTGCCCGCCATGCCACCCAAAGCCCGGCCAGCGACAGCAGCCCGCTGACGAAGAACGAGGCCCCCGGCACATACGCCGGGGCGCTCTCCGAGATGAAGTATCCGAAAACCACGCTGCCGATCATCGGGCCGACGATTTGGGCCACCGATTGCAGGCTCGTCAGCGCCCCTTGCACCTCGCCCTGCTCGGTCGGGAGCACCGAGCGTGTGATGATCGACTGCCCGGCTGGCCCTGCGATCCCGCCGATGCTGGCGATCATGATGATGGCGTAGATCATCCAGCCCTGTGTGGCCAGGCCGTAGCCGAAGTACGCTGCCACGCCGATGGCGATGCCCACCAGCAGCGACCGCGGCTCGCCCAGCCACGGGATGACCTTCCGCGCCAGCCCGCCCTGCACGACCGCCGCCCCGATGCCCACCGCGGTAAGTGAGAGCCCGGTCTGCACGGTGGTCCACCCGTATCTGTGCGCGGTGTAGAGAACCCAGGTGGCGTGCAGGCCGAACATCGCCAGGTTGAGCAGGAACAGCGCCGCGGCGAGGCTCATCACCTGCGGGTAGCGTGCCAGGTGAGCGAAGGTGCCGATCACGTTGGCGCGTTTGATCTCGAATTTCCGCCGTCGTTCCGACGGGAGCGATTCGGGCAGCACGAACCATCCGTACATCCAGTTCACCAGGCACAGCCCGCCCGCCACCCAGAACGGCAGCCTCAGATCGATCCCCCCCAGCCAACCCCCCAGCACCGGTCCGGTAATGAAGCCCAGCCCGAACGCCGCCCCGATCATCCCGAACGCCGCCGCGCGTTTTTCCGGTGGCGTGATGTCGGCGATGTAAGCGTTGCACGCGGTCATGTTGGCGCCGGAGATGCCGTTGATCGCGCGCGTGATAAACAGCACCACAAGGTTCGGTGCCAGTGCCGCGGCGAAGTAGTCCAGCGCCGATCCAAGAAGCGACAGCAGGATGACGGGCCGGCGGCCGAAGCGATCCGACAGACCGCCGAGTACCGGGGCGAACACCAACTGCATCAGGGCGTACGTAGCGGCCAGGGCGCCGTAGTAGGGGGCCGCCGCCGCCGCGCCCTTTCCCAGAAGTTGCTCCACGAGCATTGGTCCAACCGGGATCAGCAGGCCGAACCCGATCACGTCAAGCAGCAGCGTGACGAAGATGAACCGGACGGCGGGTTTGCGGCTGGCTTCGGGCATTCTCTATTGCCATCGGGGACGACGGGTGAGCGGTCTCGGCGTGCGGGGGGTGAGGCACAGTACCCGGATGGGCGAGCGCGAGGAGAGGGGCGGTATGCTCAAGTTTGTTGAACCAACTGCAAGCAAACACGAAATTCCGCGTTTCGCTTCTGAAGTCTGTTCGGCGAGAGTGTCGGCCGGCCTTCGCAGATTCGGCGGGCGGTGGATTTGGTTCAGTTTGGAATGATTCTCCCCAGAACAGGTGTCCCAAATTTGTGTGATTTGTCGATACTGTGCTACTCCGCGCGACATTGGTTCCACGACGAACCGACCATTCCGTTTGACGCCGTTGGCGTCTCCGTGCGGTTCAGTCCATCTGTGCGGAAGGAATCGCCCGATGCTGATGGTGAATGATCGTTTGATCTCGAAACCGATGCCGAATCCCGCCCCAAGCAGCATGCTCCCGAAGTCCGTTCTGGTCGCCGAGGATGAACACCTTGTGGCGGCGGGGCTGTGTTCACAACTCGCAGGCTTGGGTTGCACCGTGATCGGGCCGGTTTCCGACGGGCGGGCCGCCGTTCACGCCGCGGAACTGCACGCGCCGGACTTCGCGATTCTCGACATCCGCATGCCCGTGATGGACGGCCTTGAGGCCGCGCAGTCGCTGTGGCAGACCTACGGCATCCCGTCGGCGGTCATCACGGCGTACAGCGACCAGTCCTATCTGGAGCGTGCCCAGCAGACCGGGGTCTTCGGCTACATCCTCAAGCCCGCGACCACCGACGCGCTGCGGGTCACCGTTTCGATCTCGTGGGCCCGCGCCATCGCCGCGGCGGACGCACAGAAGAGGATCGGGCAGTTGGAGCGGCTGCTGGCCAACCGGCGGATCATCGAGCAGGCGAAGTGGAAACTGGTTGAATCGAAGAAGATCACCGAGCCGGAAGCGCACGTGTTCCTGCAGAACGAGGCGAGGAACCACCGGCGGCGGTTGATCGATGTCGCGTGCGACATTGTGGGGGTTGCGGCTCCCGCCGAAGACGGCAAGTAAAACGGTGCACCGGCGCTGGATGAGGGCCGTCGCAGCGGTGGTCCATGAATCTGGCGTCTTCGCCCGAATGGTGACGGGTTGTCGTTGATGCGGCCCGGGGCACGACGCTGCTGAAGACAGCAGCATCGTGGCACGTCGAGCCGTCGTGGCACGCAAACACCGCCGGGTTCAGTCGTCCCGTCCCAGCACCATCCCAACGACGCGCTCCATCTCTTTGGCGGTGGCCATTTCTTCGACGACGACGCCGCTGGCGCCCAGACCCGCCGCGAGCACGCCCTGGCTGACGAAGTTGCAGCGGGCGATGATGGGGATGTCCGGGTGGAGTTGGCGGGCCTGCCTGCACGCCCGCAGCACGCTCTCTTCATCTGGGATGGTGAGGATGAGGGCGTCGGCCTCGTGAATGCCGGCGTGTTCGAGGATGTCTGCAGAGGCGATGTCGCCGAAGATGATCGGGCGTCCCAGGCCCGCCTGCCGCTTCACCGTCGAGGGGTTCATCTCGACGATGGTCGAGGTGATCTTCATCTTTTTGAGTTCGTCCGCCACGGCGCGGCCCACCAGCCCGTAACCCGCGATGATGGCGTGCTTCTTCCCGCGGACGAAACCTTCGGCGTGCCCGACAGCGCCGCCGGTGTGCCGGCGTGCCCACGGTGCGGTGTCGATCGCCGGGAGTTTCGCGCCGATCTTCGCCGCCCCCAGCACCAACGCCGGCGTCAAGATCAGGCTGAGGACGACCACGCTGACGATCTGCCCGACCTGATCCTGGGTGAGCAGCCCGAGTTTCTCGGAGGCGCAGGCCGCCAGGATGACGATCGAGAACTCTCCCGCCTGCGCCAGGAAAGCGCCCGCACGGAACGCCAGATTCCCCGTCGCACCGGTGGCCCAGCACACCGTGCCGATGACCACCGACTTGATCACGAGCGTGAGGGCTGTCATCAGCGCGATCTGCGGCGCGTGGTCCCTCAGCACGTGCAGGTCGACGCTCATGCCGATGGCGGTGAAGAACACCGCGGCGAAGAGGTCGCGGACGGCACCGATCTGGCTGCCCAGTTGGTGGCGGAACATGGTGAGCGAGAGCATGAACCCGGCGAGGAAAGCCCCGAGGGCCGGGCCGAGGCCGACGATCTGGGTGATCCCCGCTGCACCAAGGGCTGCGGCCAGCGAGATGACGGTCGTCACTTCGGAGGCGTTGCTGCGCTTGGCCGCCTGCTCGAGGGCCCAAGGCAGGATGAACTTCCCAAAGCCGACCAGAGCCGAGACGCCAAGAAGCGCGAACAGCGCGTTCAGCGCCATCTCGATGAACACGCCGGAGGCCGTCAGCGTCATCGTGGAAGTGACAACGCCCGCCGTGCCTGTCCCGTTCCATTTGGCCAGCGGCGGCAGCACGAGCAGCAGCGCGATCGCGACTAAGTCCTGGATGACGAGCAGGGCGACGCTCAATCGCCCTTCGGCCTTGTTCAGCTCGCGTCGGTCCTGTAGGATCCGCAGTACGACGACGGTCGAAGAGATCGACAGCGCGATCCCCACGGCGATCGTCGAGGGCGTGCTCAGGCCCATCACCACCCCCACCGGCCACAGGGCACCGGTGCAGATCACGGTCATGAGGACGGTGGCGATGATGGCCCGGCGAAGGGTGTCGCGGAGGACGCTGAGGTCCATGTGAAGGCCGATGCCGAACAGGAGCAGGATGATCGCCAGGTCGGAGATGTCCTTGACGCTCGCGGGGTCGCTGATGAGTTTGAAGGCGCCGGGGCCGATGAGCATCCCGGTGATGAGATAGGCCGGGACGGTGGGCAATCGGAGGCGCTGCGCCACCGCCGCCACTACCCCCGCCGCGGCGAGAATGAGCAGAAGATCGCGGAAAATGGGGGAGAGGCCCGTGGCCCCCGAGGCGAGCAGGAACATCGACATGGGGGCGATGGTAGGGATGAAGGCACGATGGAGAAGGCTTCCTGTCCGCAAACCATTGCCGGGCAGGCTGGAAGCCTGCCCCACCGTCTTCGGTACCATTTTCGCATGCCCACCTCCGCGACCGACACCCGCCTGCACACCGTGATCGCCCGGCGCGAGAACGCCATGCGAGAGGACCTGCGCCGGTACGTCGACATCCCAACCGGATTCAACCACGCCGAGGGGCTTGACGAAATCCGCGCTCTGGTGACCGGGCGCTGCGAGGCCCTGGGTGCTCGCACGGAGATGATCCCCGGCGGGCCGCGCCCGAACTGGTTGCGAAGCGACGACGACGCGGGCGGCGGCGCGGGCGGGCGGGTCCCCCCCTCGGCGATCTGCCGCGGGCCGCAGGCCACGCCGGGGGTTGGCCCGAGCATCCTGATCGCCTCGCACCTCGATACCGTCTTTGACCCCAGGGGGCCGTTCCTCAAACTCCAATGGACCGATGGGGGTGCCAAAGCCCTCGGCCCCGGCGTTGTCGACATGAAAGGCGGCATCGTCATCGCGCTGCACGCCCTCGAAGCCCTTACCGAGGCGGGGCACAGCGTGAACTGGACGTACTTTTTCAACTCTGACGAAGAAACCGGCACGTACCACTCGGCGTCCGCGCTGATGGAGGAGGCCAAGCGTCACACCTGGGGACTCGCCACCGAGCCGGCCCTGCCCGACGGCTCGCTCGCGATCGAGCGCAAGGGCTCGGGGCAGTTCATCGTGGAGGCGTTCGGCAAGTCGGCCCACGCCGGGCGTGATTTCGAGAAGGGGGTCAACGCCGTCTATCTGCTCGCCCGCGCTATGGCACGGGTCGAGGGCCTCACCGATCTCTCTCGCGGCGTCACGGTCAACATCGGGCCTCTGAAGGGCGGCCTCGCCACCAACATCGTGCCGGATTACGCCTCGGCGTGGGGGAATGTGCGGTACCCGACACCCGAAGACGGCGAGCGGTTCCGCGTTGCGCTCGAGTCCATCGGCGGTGGGGGGGCTTCATCGATCAGCGGCGAGGCGCCGCCGCCGCCCGGCACCGTCCGCATCCGCCACTCGCTGAATCGCCCCGCCAAGCCGCTCACGCCCGCGACGCAGCAACTCGCGAGCACCGCGCGCGAAGTCGCCGAATCGCTTGGGCAGAAACTCCCCTTCGCCTCCACCGGCGGGGTGTGCGACGGCAATCTGATGCAGGCCGCGGGGCTGCCGACCATTGACAGTCTGGGCGTCCGCGGCGGGGGCCTCCACACCCACCAGGAATGGATCGAGACCCGCAGCCTTGTTGAGCGCTGCCAACTGTTTGCGGGATTGCTGCTGCGGCTGAGTGTTCAAAGCTGAACGCCAGATTGCCCGGTTCTACTCACACATCAACCCACGGCCGTGCCACTGATGGCGGCCTTCCGAGGCCGACATCAGTGCCGAACCCGCGTTGTCGCCCCGTTTCGGCGCTGCTGTCTCCGCGGACGGATCCAGCAGTGGCACAACCCCGACGCAGACGCGTCATTGATGTCCAGCGTGAATTGCAGTCCTCTCGACGTGTTGCGGACCGCATGCCAGTATCTCCGCGCATACCCTCCGCCAACCCACCCGTGGCCGACGCGGGCGGGCACACCCATGCGCCCGCGTTTCCCCGCCCATCTTCAGGCCGTCATCGACCACCCCGGCGTGGCGTCACTGGCCCGCGCGCTCGATACCGGCACCTCGTCCGCGGGCGTCGGGTCTTCCGGGTCGTCCAACGCGCTGCTCGGTGCGGCGTTCGCCGTGATCACTGAGCGACCCGTCGTGCTCGTCGTTGCCCATCTTGACGACGCCGATGAGTGTGTTGAGGAGTTCACCTCCGTCAATATCCCCGCCATGCGATTCCCTGCTCTGGAAGTGCTTCCCGGCGAAAGCGGCGTCAGCCTCGACCTCTTCGCCGAGCGCCTCGGCGTGCAGCGCCGTATCCTGGCGACCTCGGCGGACGGCGCGGTCACGCCGATCCTCGTCGCGCCCATTCAAGCCTTGATGCAGGGTGTCCCAGCCGCCGGCCGGCTTGATGAACTCGCGCTCACGCTGCGTGTCGGCCAGTCCCGGCCGCACGCATCGATCGTGAGGTGGCTTGAACACGCCGGGTATTCCCGCGTCGATTCCATCAGCGAACCCGGCGATTTCGCCGTGCGCGGCGGCATCCTCGATGTCTTTCCCCCGGGGGGCGGCGGTGGTGGGGGAGGCGTTGACTCGGAGCACGCAACAAAGCCGGGGCTCGCCCCCTCCGATCCCGGCGTCCCCGTCCGGATCGATTTCTTCGGCGACGACATCGAGTCCATCAGCGAGATCGACCTCGCCACCATGGGCTCGGACCGCAAGGTCTCGATGGTCGAACTCGTCGGCGCGAGCCTCAAGCAACTCACCGAGGGCGAGGCCGCGTCGGCGAACCTGCTCGACATGCTCAACCCCGCGAGCATCGCGGTGGTTTCCGAGCCGCTGGAAGTCACCGAGCAAGGGCGCGGGTACTACGAACGCGTCACCGATGCCCGCGGCATCACCGGCCCGCCCGCCGTGTTCAAGGCCCTGCGCGAACGGTTTCGAGCCTTCTGCACGCTCTCGTCATTCTCCGGCGGAGCCGCCAAGGACACGCCCATCCCCGTGTCGCGTTTGCGTGAGTTCAGCCGCGACGCCGCGGAGGCCGTGAAGGAACTGGGAGAGATGACGGCCGACCACCGGGTGCTGCTGGTGTGTCAGAATCAGGGTGAGCACACGCGGTTCCAGGAACTACTCGGCGAGTTTTCGCCGGGGAAGCCGGTTGAGTCGTATGTCGGGTATGTGCACCGTGGGTTCGTGTGGGGTGAACAGGACGACGCAAATCGGCTCCCACTCGCCGTCGTGCCCTACCACGAACTGCTGCACCGTTACCAGACCCGCCGGCGTATCCGCAAACTCCGTGGACGCACCGACAAAGCCCAGGACGCGTTCATCGATATCGAGGTCGGCGACTACGTGGTCCACGCCGACCATGGGATCGCGCGATTCACCGGCCTCAAACTCATGAAGCCGATGGCCGTCAAGGCCACGGCGGAAAAAGAGGCTCAGGCGCGCCTCGCACAGGCCGCCCCGCTCGCGCTGATCAAGAACAAAGCCAAGGGCGGCGTGAACCCTGCTGGCGTGTTCCGGCTCGCCTCTTCGGGGGTGCAGAACGCAAACGCCAAGCAGGCGGACGCGGTGCCCGAGGAGGAGTATCTGACGCTCGAGTTCGCCGCGGGCGCGAAACTGCACGTACCCGCCACGCAGATCGAGAAGGTGCAGAAGTACATCGGTGGCCACGCGGGCAAGCCGCCGCTCTCGACCCTGGGCGGCAAACGCTGGCAGAACCAGAAGGACCAGGTCAAGGAATCCGTCAAGGACCTCGCGAAGGAACTCCTGCGCGTGCAGGCCGCCCGCGAGACGCTGCCGGGCACACGCTACCCCGACGACACCGCGTGGCAGAAGGAGTTCGAGGCCGAGTTCCCCTACGAGGAGACCCAGGACCAACTCGCCGCGCTCAGCGAGATCAAGGCCGACATGACCACCGCACGCCCGATGGACCGCCTTCTGTGCGGCGACGTGGGCTACGGCAAGACCGAACTCGCCATCCGCGCTGCATTCAAAGCGGTCGAGTATGGCAAGCAGGTGGCGGTGCTGGTGCCCACCACCATCCTGGCCGAGCAGCACGAGCGGACCTTCAAGTCGCGCTTCGCCGATTACCCCTTCCGCGTGGAGAGCATCTCGCGGTTCAAGACGACCAAGGAATCCAACGACATCCTGGCCGCCGCCCGCAAGGGGCAGGTGGACATCTTGATCGGCACCCACCGCCTGCTGAGCAAGGACGTGCGCTTCGCCGACCTGGGGCTTGTAATCGTGGACGAGGAACAGCGCTTCGGTGTCGAGCATAAGAACGCTCTGCTGGGGCTGCGCATGACCGCCGACGTGCTGACTCTCTCGGCCACGCCCATCCCTCGCACACTGCACATGGCGATGCTGGGGCTGCGCGATATCTCGTCGCTCACCACTGCGCCGATGGACCGAAGGGCCGTCGTCACCGAGGTTTGTCCCTACAACGAGAAGCGGCTGAAACAGGTGATCGAGCGTGAACTGGCCCGCGAGGGGCAGGTCTTCTTCGTGCACAACCGCGTGCACAACATCAAGTCCGTCGCCGACGACATCCACAAGATGGTGCCCGACGCACGCATCCTCATCGGGCACGGGCAGATGCCCGACGACGAACTCGAGAAGGTCATGTCGGCGTTCATCAACCGCAAGGCCGACATCCTCGTCTCCACCACCATCATCGAGAGCGGCATCGACATCCCCACCGCCAACACGATGATCATCAACATGGCCGACCACTTCGGCCTGTCGGAACTGCACCAGTTGCGAGGTCGTGTGGGGCGTTACAAGCACCGCGCGTACTGCTACCTGCTGCTGCCGCCGGACCGGCCGCTGACCGACATCGCGGCGCGACGGCTCAAAGCCATCGAAGAGTTCAGCATGCTCGGGGCGGGATTCAAGATCGCCATGCGCGACCTCGAAATCCGCGGCGCGGGAAACCTGCTGGGGGCCGAGCAGTCGGGGCACATCGCCGCCGTGGGCTACGACATGTACTGCCGCCTGCTGGAGACGGCCACGCACGAGGTGAAGGCCGAGAAGCCCATCGAGCCGACGGAGACGACGCTCGACCTGGGTATCACGGGGCAACTGCCGAAGGTGTACATCCCCAGCGAGGCACGCCGTTTGGAGGCCTACCGCCGCCTCGCTACCGCGAAGTCCTTCGACGAACTCGCGGCGTGCGAGAAGGCCCTCACCGAAGCCTACGGCACCATGCCGCAACCCGCGCAGCGCCTCGTCGAACTCGCTGCGATCCGGATCGGTGCCCACCTCATGGGCGTGCGCTCGATGAACCTGCACGAGCAGGACATCGTGATCCGCTGTGAATCGCCCGCGCGGGTGGTGCAGGTGCTCGAAGGGGTGAAGGGCACGGTTCGGCCCATCGCCCCGCGTCCGGGAGAGAAGTTGCACGAGGTGTATTTCCGCCCGCCGCCGAACTTCCTGGATCCGTCGTCGCTGCTGCTGGTGATGCGTCGGCGGTTTGCACCGGGGTTTGCAGGCTCGACGCCGGCGCCCGCCCCCGCTCCGGCGGCGTCTTCGAGGAAGGGCTTTGCGCCCGCACAAGCGGCACGGAATGGCTGATCCCAGCCCGCGGCGCTGAAACTTCACGCGGCCACCCAGCACAGTGGATTGACGGCGAACAGATCGGACGTACTCTTCAACGAAGGCGCACCCGCGCCGAACCCACGCCAACAGGCGTGGGAAGCACAGAACCGGAGAAAGACGCCGATCCTCCTTCAATGGAGCGCGGCGAATAGAAAGAGAGGTCCACTCCATGCACACCTACATCCGACCCGCGGCGATCCTGCTGACCCTCGCCGCATCCGCCAGCGCCGCGCCGATCGCGACGATCACCCTGGTCAACGGAAACGATTCCGGCGCCGACCTGCCCTTCAACACCACCGAGTTCCGCCTTTCGAACGTCTCAACGGCGGGCGAGGCGATTACAGGGATGACCATGACCGTTGGCGACACGGTGTGGAACTTCGACAACATCTACCTCTCTCAGGAACTCTTCACCGGGGGCAACGGCACCGAGACCGCCACCCTCCTCGTCGGCGATCGCACCGACGGCGGCGCGGTCACCGACCTGTTCACCTACGCCTTCACCAACTTCAACCCCGGCGTGATCTTCCGCGGCCAGTTCGATATCGACAACGACAACGGCTCGTTCCCCGCCGATGCGCGTCTGGTTCTGTTCAACAACGGCGCGGCCCCCAACGCGGTGCTCACGCTGGACTTCTCCGGCGGCACCGCCATCGACTTCACCCTGCCCGACGGCCCGGCGGACCTCGATTCGTACACGTTCACGATCCCTACGCCCGGCGCGGCGATGCTGGGCGGTGTCGCGTGCCTCTTCGCCGCGCGCCGCTCACGCAGCCACTCTAAAGCGTAAGCGAGCGGTACTCACCATCGCGAAACGAACCGTGCGAAACGAACCGTGCCACGACTTTGCTGCCTCAGCAAAGTCGTGCTTTCTCGCTTTGCCTGCGAAAACTCACCCGGTCCGATCATGCCCCACCGGCTTCCCCGAAGCCCCCCAGGCCTTGAAGCCGCCCTCCAGCGAGTACACGCTGGAAAAGCCCATCTTTTTCAGCATGTCGGCGGCGAGCGCGGACCGGCTGCCCCCGCCGCAGTAGCACACGATGGGTGTTTCCAGGTCGGCGTCCGAAGCGGGGTGGCCGAACGCGGCCTTTTCGATGTCCCGTTCGAGCACGCCGCGTGGCACGAACACCGAACCCGGCACATACCCGCGTGCCCGCTCGTCGGGCTCGCGGACGTCGATGACGATGGGGCGTGCGTGCTCTCTTGCTTCGCACATCGCCACCAGTTCGTCGCAGTCCACTTCGGGGACGCGTGTCAGGGCGTCTTTGGCGAGGTCGGCGAGGGTCATCTTCAGCGGCATCGTTCGCTCCGGCGGTGGCTTTGCTTGGCGGGTTCGACTCTGTACAAGTCTAGCGGAGGCCGATCCAAACGAACCCGAAGCGCAAGCGAGGGCCATCCCGATTCTCGCGGCGACGCCGCACAGGCGGTTTCACTCACAACTCCGCACCCCCTTGTACGGCCATCGCCCGCCTCACCTCAAGTTCGCGCCGCACCGCGCTCGTAGGCACCAGCATCGTGACCCCCGCCGCCGCGATCTTGACGCTCTTGCCCGTCAGCAGCGATTTCGTCTCCCGCCCCTCATCGGGGAAAGAAATCTCGGCCCAGGGGATCGAGACCGCGGGGCACCACTTCCCCTGCGTGATCAGCGGCGTGAGGTGCAAGTAATCGTCGTCGGTCGCCACTTCCACGGCGTTGCTCATCGGCACCCGCCCCACCGTCAGCGTGTCGGCCATCATGCCATTGGTGCCTTCGGCCCACGGCGCGGGCGGGAACGCCGTGGCGATTCGCCCCCACCCGCCGATCCGCATGATCCCGCCGGCGACAAACGGGATGAGGAACCACGGCACCACCATCGCGACAAGGCCAACGGGTAAGCCGATCTTCCACGCCCCGGTCGCGGACACGACGGCGCCCACGATGATCCCGTCGGCGATCAGCAAGACGCGCAGCAACAGGATGAAGTTCTTCCTGGGCACGCGGCCACTTTACCGCGCCCCGCCGAGCCACTTCGGTTCAGCGAACCCGTCGCAGGATCAGCCCCGCCCCGAGCAGCCCCATCATGGCCACGCCGGTGGGCGAGGGCACCGACGAGATGCGGACATCGTCGAGCAGGGCACCGACGTTGTCACCGCCTGAGTTCTGGAACGTCAGTCGGGCGAGCCGCTGCTGCGGCACGACCACCTCGACAGTCCGCGTGGTGAGCGGGTCGTTCGCCAGCAGGTTGTACGTGTGCGACCAGTCGGCGAACGAGACGGTGACGTCGTCGCTCCCGCCGCGGTGGTTGCCGGCGAGGGAGAACGAAACGCTGTAGGTTCCGGGCGTGAGCGAGAAATCCCCGGTGCTGAACAGCCCGGCGTCGCTGGTCGAGCCGTCAAGATCGATGAACAGCCCTTGGCCGGGCAGGAAGTCGTAGAAGCCGTTGCCGATGAGGTCGACGGTGCCGCTCGTGACGCTCCACTTGGGGAACGACGCGTAGTTGAGCGTGCCCAGCCCCGCGTTCTCGCCGTTGAAGTCGTCATCGAAGATGATGGCCGCAGACGCGTGAGGCACGGCCAGGGCGAGGACGGAAAGGGCAAGGACGCGGCGATGATTCTGGCGCATGGTGCGACTCCTAGCCTGAGTCCCGGGCGTGCCCCGTGCGGGGTCACGTCACGCGACGTGGGAGCCTTCACACTGCGGTTCAAGACTGCGTGCGGCCACTGCGGCGAACGAATAAGCGCATTGCAGGCGTGTTATCGCCCGTCACTTTCGGAATCTGCCGCAGCAACCGGCGATCACTCGTCGTTCGCCGGCAGTTCCCGGTCGTCCACCCGCGCGATGTCCGCGCCCACCGCCTTCAGCCGCTCTTCCATCTTCTCGTACCCGCGGTCGAGGTGGTACACGCGACGCACGATGGTCCGCCCGCTGGCGGCCAGACCCGCGAGGATGAGTGAGGCGCTGGCACGCAGGTCGCTGGCCATCACCGGAGCACCGACCAGTTCACGCACGCCGCTGACGATGACGGTCGGCCCCTGGCGGAACAACTGCGCCCCCATGCGGCTGAGTTCGGCGACGTGCAGGAACCGCTCCTGGTAAATCCGCTCGGTGATGACGCTGTTGCCGTGGGCCAGCGTGAGCAGGGCCATCGTCTGGGCCTGGAGGTCCGTGGCGAAGCCGGGGTGCGGCTGTGTCGTGACCTGTGCAGGCCGGAGCACGCGGTCCGAAGTCACTTCCACCGTACACGACATGGGGTTCGAGTCCTTGCCCTCGACCGGGCGGACGTGGACGCCGACGGTCTCGAACACGTCGAGCAGTGCCATCAGCGAATCCAACGGCACGTTCTCGATGGTGAGGTTCCCGTTCGTGATGGCGGCGGCCATCATGTAGGTGCCGGCCTCGATGCGGTCGGGCATGATGTCGTGCGTCGCGCCGTGGAGTTCCTTCACGCCCTCGATGACGATCCGGGGCGTCCCCGCCCCGCGCACGTGGGCGCCCATCGCGTTCAGCAGGTTCGCCAGGTCAACCACCTCGGGTTCGCACGCGGCGCACTCGATGACGGTGATCCCTTCGGCCAGCGTCGCCGCCGACATCACGTTGGCCGTGCCCAGCACGGTCGAGCCCGCGGGGCCACCCAGGAAGATCTTGGCCCCGCGCAGACGTCCAGAGACCGGGGCCTTAGCCACGATATCGCCCTGTTCGAGGGAGATGTGGGCACCCAGCGCCCGCAGCCCGCGGAGGTGGAGATCGACGGGCCGATCACCAAAGGCGCAGCCGCCGGGCATCGACACGCGGGCCTGCCCCCGTTTGGCCAGCAGCGGCCCCAGCACACAGATGCTCGCCCGCATGGTGCGGACGATGTCGTACGGGGCGTGGACCTTGGAAGGGTCGTCGGCGCGGAAGGCGATGTCGACGCCTTGATCAGTGCTGGCGAGTTCGCCCTGCGACACGCCCAGTTCCGCGAGCAGGCGGCGCAGGTTGTTGATGTCGGCCAGGCGCGGCACGCCGCGCAGGTGGACGGGCTGGTCCGTCAGCAAGGTGGCGGCCATGAGTGGCAGACTGGCGTTCTTGGACCCGTTGATGCGGATGCGTCCTTTGAGCCTGTTGCCGCCTTGGATAACGAATGCGTCCATGCCTTGAACTTCTCTCCTCCGGAGTGCCTGAATGGTTGTGGCAGGGTCCGGGAAAACGCGGTGAATGCTAGGTGCGGACGGTCGGTGGGCCACATCGCGGGGCGTCACCGCCGTCATGGCTTTCCTCATCGGCACAGACGGGCGCGGGAGCGTTGAAATCAGGGCGTCGGGGTTGCCGGGGGCGACGGTGGATGGCATGTTTGATCCTGACCCGCCGCATCCGGCACCCGGGACCGTTCCCGGGGGACCGGCTCCGGGGTTCCGGACTGTTCCAGGGGGAACGTGCGGCGGGGCTGAAGAAGCAGGCGGTCCCTTCGTGGCAACCGCTCCGGGTGTGTGCCCGGCGCGTGGGGGGATCGTGCTGGACATCGCCCGTCTGTGACCCCGCGAGGAGCAACGCCATGAGTCGGAACCCTGAAAACGCCAAGCCCATGACCAAGTTCGTCCTCACCGCCGCCGGCCTGGCCACCGCGGCCGCCATTGTGCTGTCGAGCGGCGGGCAGGCGGTTGGGCAGGCAGGCACCGACCCCTTCGCCAACCTGCCCAGCGAGTTGAACCTGACCGGCATTTGCCGCGACTTCAAGGCTTCGAACGCCACCGGCGGCCACCCCGACTTCGAGGTGACGCCCGCGGGCGGCTTCGGCCAGTACTGCGGCAACCTGCGGGACACTCTGAACAGCAACGGCAAGCCCGTGTTCAAGGGCGGCGGCAAGAAGGTCAGCAGCCAGTGGCGTGACTCGGCCCGGCGCAACATCAACCCCTCGATCTACAACGCCTCGGCCGGCGACACCGCCGGCTCGTTCACCGGGCGTGAAGACCCCGGCGGGATCCGCAGCGCCGAGTCCTTCGCCCAGTGGTTTACGGACGTTCCCGGCGTGAACATGTCCAAGCAGGTGCCCATCAAACTGCTCCGCCAGCCCAACTCGAACCTGTACGTCTTCGACGACCGCACCGATAGCGTCTACTCCGGCAAGGGTGGGTTCTTCCCGATCAACGGCGAACTGTGGGGCAACCCCAGCGGCCAGAGCAAGAACTTCGGCTTCACCTTCGAACTCTCCACCGAGTTCATCTACAAGCCCTCCGAGGGCCAGGCCTTCACCTTCATCGGTGACGACGACGTCTGGGTCTTCATCAACGGTAAACTGGTCATCGACATCGGCGGCGTCCACGGCGCCACCAGCCAGACGGTCCAGCTGGACCGCCTGGGCAGCCTGATGAAGCCCAACGTGAAGAACACGCTGTTGCTGCTGTTCGCCGAGCGTCACACGACGCAGTCGAACTGCCGCATCGAGACGACGATCAACCTGCGTCCGGCCCAGTTGCCCAACACGTCCAGCCTGTTCGACTAAGTGCATCGCGAGCCGGGAAATCCCGGCTGAAACACACCTTTCCTGCCCGAGTCCGACGGGGCACGCCACGCCACGCCCCGCGCTTCAAGCGCGGGGCGTGGTTGTTTGTCGGGAAGGCATGAGACCAGAGGCACGAGGCACGAGGGCGGAACGGAAGTTGCTGCGGGGTTCAGGGGCAGGGGTGGCCGAACTTGCCCAGAAAGGCCACGAGGTCGAACGTGTCCACGTTCCCGTCGCTGTTCAGGTCGGCGGGGCAGGACGAGCCGGGGATGACCGCCGTGGTGATGAGGTAGTTGCCGGTGGTGGACGCCAAGAACCCGCGGATGCCGACGAAGTACCGCCCGTCGGCCGTGGCTCGGTACCGAAGAGCCGAGCCACGAATTGTGGCCGCCACGGGGAAGTCATCGCCCGCGTCGTCGTTCGAGCAGGCCACAGTGGTGCCGTCGGGCATCAGGACAAAGACGACCGTGTCGGGCGAGTTGAGGTTCGGCGTCGCGCCGACGGGCGTGGTCGCCAGGGCCAGGATGTCGCCAGCGTGCAGGTCGACCGCCAAGTAATCGATGTCCCCAGCCGATAATGACGCAAAGGCCAGCAGCGGGCCCGAAAGCGGGGCGGCCAAACGCAGCGCCGTCGCGGGGGTGTTGTTCGGCTCGGTCTCGACAAAGTCCGTGTTGTTCCCGTCCCAGTTCGTGGCGATCACGGCGTACGGGCCGCTGGCGCCCGGCTTGCCCGACACACGGATCACCGTCTCCCCGTTCGAGGGCGACGTGTAACGCACGACGGAGCCCACGGCGTTGGGCGAGTTGCCGGTCTGGTCGGTCCCACCGTTGTCGTTGGTGATCTTCACCACGCCAGCGGTCGTCATCACGCTCACCAGCGTGTCAGGTCCGGAAAACGCCGCAGGCGGCGGGGCCAGGGGCACGGTCATGACCGTCAGGACGTTGCTGGGCTGGAGGAACAGCGAGAGGTGGTCGACATCTCCGCCGGGGAGCAGGTTGCACAGGCCAACCCGAGCCACGGAGTTGAACGACGCGGCGAAGAAGTCGGGTGTGGCGAGGGCGTCGTTGGAGGGGTCGTTGTCGGGGATCCCACCGCCGCCGACGGAACCGAGGGCGGTGTTCGTGGCGAGGGCGAGGAGGAGAGACGCGGCAGACAGGGCGAAGTGGGAGAGTCGCATGGGTGGCTCCGGTTGGGTGCTGCCGCCAGCGAACCGCTGAGCGGGAAGCAGTGGTTTGGAGACCATGCGACGTTTTCGGGTGTGGAGGATGGTCAGGGTTTGGTTAAAGCGTGTTTGGGCGGCTCATTCCACGAGCAAAGAGCACGACTTTGCTGAAGACATCAAAGTCGTGGCACGGCATGGGGCCCACGCAAAGGCGAGGCAAATGAAAACCAGGCGTCACGCGTTTCGCGCATCGCCCGGCGACGAGTGTTCCGAGTTGGTCCCAGGCCCTTGCCCGCGGTTGGGTCAAGGGGCGGTGGTGAGGAGTCCTACACGCTGCCTAGGCGGCGTGGGGGCACGAAGCCGTTCGGACTCTTGCGTTGCGGTTCCCCTGTGCGGTGGAACCTTCGAGACGATGCGTCGGGAGGCTGGGGTCTCTCTTTCCGGCCTACCGGGCGGGGGTGTGATGCGGGATTATTCGTTGCCGCCGTTGTTGGATTTCTCCAGCATTTTGCGGAGGTACTCGTTCTCGCGCCGGGTGGCCTCGAGATCGAAGACCATGTACTTCACGCTCAGACGGAGGTAATCCAGCGAGTCCTGGAGGTCCTTCATCGTCTTGCGGATCTTGGCCTGGCGGGCCTTGGTCTCCTCGGCGAGCACCTGGAGTTGCTCCTTCTGATCGTGGGGGAGGCCGTCGATCTGGGCGATGAGGTCGCTGAGTTTCTTCTCGAAGTCCTGTTCCGTCATGACTCGTCTCCTCGTCTTGGGTGTGTGGCCCGCCGTCGCGGGTGGGCGCGGACATGAGGAGGAGTTGCAAGGCGGCGGCCAACGGGCGGGCAGCGGAGTGAAACGCCGTGCCAATGAGCCAAGTCCGGAAAAACCACCGTTTCAGGCCGCGCACGGTGGGCTGGACCGGAAAAAAGGGCCGCCGCAACGCAATCGGCGTTCACACGGCCTGGGCCGCGTGTGCGGCTTGATGCCCAAACGCATCGCCAGACGTTGAAGCGCGGCCATGATTCGCCCGACTGGGGCCGGAAATGTCTGGACTCATGGCTGTTCTGTGGTAGTCTTTGGGACACAGCGGCACCCACCTCGTTGAGGGGTCGTGCACAGGGCCGCCACAGGAGATTGCAGATGAACAGGCTGATCGCTTCGTTGTCGTTCTCGGTGTCGATGGTCGCGCTCGCGTCCGGCTCGGCCTCGGCGGGTACGTTCGTGACCGTTCCGGGAACCTCGAACACCTGGCTGGCTGGTATGCCCGACGGCTCCACGGCTGGCAATGGTCAGGACTTCGCGCCCACCAACTCGCCCGTGCTGGCCCCGGTTTCCGTCACGGGCGGCGACGTCTTCACCTTTGACGCGACCGGCAGCGTCCTCAACGGCGACGGCCCCCTCACCCTCGGGCCCGACGGCGACCTCGGTGCCTATCAGGCCCGCATCCCCGGCCCCGAAAACGGCATCGCCGACATGTTCGGCCCCATCAACTCGCTCATCGGGGTTTTCCTGAGCGACGAGCAGCCCGACGGCTCGCCGACCCCGAACGGCCTGGACTTCTCCGCCGAGGGCCTCGGCCTCAACTTCTCGAGCCTCAGCCCCCTGCTGAAGCAGCCCTTCTTCATCGGCGACGGCCAGACCGACGACACCCGTGTGGTCCAGGAGTTCATCGCCCCCGCCGGCGCGACGCGCCTTTTCCTGGGCACGATGGACGGCTTCGGCTGGTTCAACAACATCGGCGAGTTCCAGGTCCGCATCGTGCCGACGCCCGGCGCGGCGATGGTGGGCGGCCTGATGGGCCTGGTCACGCTGCGTCGCCGCCGCTGAGCCGAGGTTTCGTCGCGGCATATCGTGAGGATACGACAAGCCCCCGTTGATTCGGGGGCTTTTTTGTGTGCGTGATTGATCCCGCTAGGCACCTTGTCGCCGTCGCCACCAGATGATGCCCGCGAGGACGAAGGCGCCCACTCCCGCCGCGGCGAGCCACGTCGTGGTTCGGTCCGCAGGGCGTGGATCGATCACCATGACCTCACGCGGGGTGGGCTTCTGCTTCACGTCCGGCGCGGGCGTGCTTTGGGTGGTGGCGGCACCGGAACCTCCACCCGGCGGAACAAACTCCTGGGGCGATCCGCGCTTCGCGCGTGCCGATTTCACGATCGCGTCCACCGATTTGCCGAACCACAGGGGCTGGCGGTCGGCGATGAGGAACGCTCCGGCGGCGAGTTTCTCGATTTCCTCCATCGAGAACTGACTTGGTACTGAAGGCGTTGAGGTCCGCAAGTCCGCACGAATCCGTGTTCCCGAGTTGACGGAATCCGCAATGCCCCATTTCACGGACTCAGGCGAGTTGTAGTCCCAGACCGTCTGCTGACCCTCGTTTCCGCCGAAGCCGTCGGCTTGCACGACCAGGCCGCGGCTGTCGATCCAGTATGTGACATCCTTGTCCGGTGGAGGCGGCTGGCCCGGAAACGGCAGGAACCACCTGTTTCCACCGGGGCCACGCATCACCACCCGGAAACGGTCGTTCACACGCTCGACGTCTCGAACGATCTCGGGGCGTCGGACAAAGTCGCGCGCGATGACGAACGGAAAGTGGTCTTCAATCGCGGTGTCGAAAAGGATCTTCGGCTCATCGGGAAGTCGATGGACGCCGCCGACCGTCGGAGTGCCGGTGAACGCCGTACCGCTCGGTTCGACGCCGCCCGCGAAAGTCTTGAAGGCCTTGTACCAAGCGCCCGTACGAAAATCGTAGCCGACGATTACAAGTTCGCGGAAAGCGGGTTCGACGTACACGGCATGAACCGCCCCGTCGCTGGGCTCTCGCTGCCGCAGGAGCGCAAACAGGTCTTCTTTTGGCGTGGAAGCGGCGGCGCTGGCGACGGCCATGAGTAGCCAAACCACGCCGATGATCGCCAACGGTGCCTGCGGGAGTCGCTTGGTTGAAAGCACGGCAACCTCTCTGGAGTTCGAGCGTGCGAGACTCAACGGTCGCGCCCGAGCACGCCGTTCCAGGTTGAATGCACGGGGTAGCCGACGTTGTCTTGGACGCGCAGGACGCCGCCGGGTGTCAGGTCCGCCCAGGTGTACTTGCCGACGCTGGCGTCTGAGAATGCCACCGGGCCGGGATACGGAGTGCTGCAGCACCACGAATTACCCATGTTGCGTGACCCGCCGAACACATACAGCAGCCCCTTGCCGGAAGGCGATGCGATGTCGGAGAGCCGCATCGGGACGAATATCTGCTCGTTGACCGGTAGCGTCGAGCCCTCACGCATGGTCGTTGGCGACATGCTGAGCACGGCCGTCATCTGAACCAGCAGCGGCGCGTCGTTCTCGAACCATTGGACCCGCGTGTCTTCATTCGACTTGATCATCCCTGCTTGGCGAAGGGCGCCGTCCCAGAACTGTGCGTTGGCCCACGGGTTCTTCATGTAGATCGGCGAGTAGCCGTCATACTGGCCCGCGTAGGCATAGATCAACTGCGCATGGTCGCGCATCTTTGTGAGGGCGGCCGTTTCCGTTGCGGTGGTCTTCGACTTCCGCAAGGCCGGTAGGAGCAGCGCCGCGAGGATCAGCAACACGCCAAGGACCACCAAGACTTCAACGACGGTGAACCCGCTCCGCTTCGGTCGGGCCACCCCGTGTCCGCGCTGCCGTAGACGAACGAGAGAACTCGGATGGGGCATGTCCCGGATGCTCGCCATTCCGAGAGCATGCATCGCAGGGGGTTGTGCTGTCAAGCGACAGCGATGGATTTTGCAAACATATCTAGGACACGTCCACTGTGTGCGTGTGAGATGGACCGGTCACGCCGTGCTTTCACCGCGCGTTCAACCGCCGCAGCGCATCGCGTGCGGATGACGGCCCGGTGGCAAGCAGTTTCTCCGTCGTCACCGGGTCTTTCCGCCGCCCCTCGATCACCAGGGCCTTCAACTGCGTATCCCGCTCCAACGCAAAGCGCTTGAAAAGAGCCTCGAGTTCGTGCCGGTTGAACCGCGTCATGGGGTCTTTGAGGCCCGTCTGGGCCGCGGCCCAGTCGATGAGCGCCCCGCCGTGCTCGGCGAAGCGGTACAACTTCAGCGTGGCTTCGATCCGCGATTGCAACGTGTTGAAGGGGTCCTTGGTCGCCTCGGGCAGGCGGGACATGAGTTCTTCGACGGTGCCGTTCTCAAGTTTGGTCAGCCATGTATCGGGCTGATTGCCGGCGACGGGCGATGCGGGGTGGGTGTCCTCGCTCACGATCTCAAGTTCCGCGATGTTCGTCGTCAGCGTCTTCAGCCCGGCCCGGTCGAAGCGGAGCGTGACACGCTGGCAGTGGGTGCCCTCGACCTCAACCGCCTGCACGGCGGTCACCACCCCGGTGCCCCACTCGGGCTTGTGGGTGTGGACGAGGCGGTCGCCGAACTTGAAGGTGGTTTGGGCCATGGGCATGGGCGTTGGTCGGTCTGGGGGCTTGAGTCTTGGGCGTGGGACGCCAGAGCAGCGGGGTCCGTTGCGATGCTCAGGGGGGCACCGCGGCTTGACGGAAAGCAATCGAAACCATGACTTCTCAGGCCCGGTTTGGGGCCTTGAAGCGGGCAGGATGGGTGGCGGGGCTCCGGAAGATTCGCGTCCCCGACTGGACCTCCAACGCCTGCTCCCCGGCCCCGAAGGGCCATTGGGCGTGGGATTCCGGCTGGAAAACGCGGTTGAGCCCGCTCGCTTGAGCCCCCAGTGGGAGCATGATACACTCTTCGGCTCGCCCGATGGGGCGACACCACAGGCAGTGGATACATTTTTTCCACCCCCAAGATGAATTTCAACGGGTGCCCGGCGTTGGCGTCGGCTCCGAGGGGATCACTGAAGGTGGGCAGGTATCGGTGTCGGCGCGTTCGCGCCGGCTTGACGGAATCTGAACGAAACGACGAGGCACGCACGAATGATCGAAGCCCTGAAGAGCGAAGAGATCGTGGAGAAGGTTGGCGGCCGGTTCAAACTGTGCGCGCTGATCCAACGCCGTCTGGCCCAGTTGATGGACGGGGCGCGCCCGCTGGTTGAACGCCGCGGACGGACTGATCTCGAGATCGTGATCGAAGAGATCCTCCAGGACAAGATCGAGATTAACCCCGACCGCCCCGAGCCGGCCCGCCCCTCGACGCGGCGCTCGAACTACAACGCCGACTGATCCGGCCCTTCGCTCGGAGGATTTGCCGCGGAGGCGCGGAGTTCGCGGAGCGGAGATTCAGCGGAAATCGAATCACCATGACCGGGCCGTTTGCATGAGCAAGCGGCCTTTGTGCGTCTGCGCGGTCTCTCCGCGTACAGTTCCACTGCATGTCCCACGCCGACCAGCATTCCGATTCCATCCGGATCCCGCCGTCGGGCCGACGGATCATCGTCGGCGTCACCGGCGGCATCGCGGCGTACAAGACATGTACGCTCGTCAGCCGCCTCGCTCAGGCCGGTGCCGAGGTCACGGTCCTCATGACGCCTGCGGCGACGAAGTTCGTCGGACCCATCACCTTTCAAGCCCTGTCAGGGCGGCCCGTCTACACCAGCCCGTGGGAGCACGTGGAATCCTCGGACCCGCAGCACATCTCGCTGGCACGCAGCGCTGACCTGGCCATCGTCGCGCCGTGCACCATGGACTGCCTGGCCCGGCTGGTCCACGGGCACGCCGATGATGTCGTGACGCTCGTGCTCTCGGCGGTGGACCGCTCGCGGACGCCGGTCTTGCTCGCCCCGTCGATGAACGGGGCCATGTGGGGACAACCCGCCACGCAGCGGAACCTGGCCCTGGCGCGGAGCGACGGCTACACAATCATCGAACCCGGCGAAGGATGGCAGGCGTGCCGAACCGTGGGGACCGGGCGGATGGCCGAGCCGGAAGACCTCCTCGCGGCGGTCACTTCGCGGCTGGCTTCGGGGTGAACCCTCCGGGTGGCATGCTCACGTCCGCGTGAGCATGTCTGGAAGCTCGCAAGAACGACTCGAACGCTCGCTCACGGCGACATGAACATGCCACCCGGACTGCCCGTCTGATAGTCTGTGGCTCATGAACGAGCCTTCCTTCAACAGACCCTACGGCCCCATCACGGTGGCGGAACTCACGGCCGGGCTGGTGTGGCCGCGGCTGCTGCGTGGGTTCACGATGTCGCTGCGCCCTTCGCGCGTCTTTGTCGGGACGGCCGCGGTCGCGATCATGTGGGGACTCGCCGCGCTGCTGGCGATGCTGACGGAGAAAAAGGCCGAGGGGAGCACCGCAACGACCGGCGTGGCCGAGCGCGTTCTGGCGGACATCGGCGACGGCGTCGGCGGGGCCGCACGCCAACTGGTGCGACTGGATTTCGACGCGGCCTGGCGATCCCTCGACCTGGCCCTCACGGCGTTCAGCGTTCAATCGGCGCGCTGGTGGGAGGTCCTGCTCGCGTGCGTCGTGATGCTCCCGGTGTGGCTGGTGGCGGGCGGCGCGATTTCGCGTTCCGCGGCGGTCGAGATCGCCGCGGCGAAGGAAGTGTCGGTGTTCCGCACGCTGGTGTTCGCCCTGCTTCGGCTGGGCACGATGCTGCGCGCGGTGCTTCTGCCGCTGGGTCTCGTGGCGGTGGTCTCGCTCGTCATCAAGGCCGCGGGGTGGGTGCTGTTCTCGTGGGCCGGAGTGAGTGTGATCGGTGCGGCGCTGTACCCGCTGATGTTGCTTGGCGGGCTGGTGGTCACGCTGGTGTGGGTGGGGTTCTTCGCCGGGTCGTGGCTGCTGGTGCCGGGGATCGCGGTCGAGAACACCGACGCGACCGACGCCGTGCAGCGGGCGTATTCGTATGTGTTCGGCCGCCCCGTGCGGACGATCGCTTACGCTGCGGTTGTCGTGGCAGTGGGGGCGGTGGGGCTGGCGGTGGTGAACTGGCTGGTCGGAGCCTCGGTGGGCGTGGCGAAATCGTGCGCATCGGCATGGCTGGACGCCGAGCGGGTGGGGGTTGTGGTCTCGCCGGGCACCCGCGACGGCCTGTCGGCGTGGATCATGGAGGCCTGGGGGTGGGTGCTCGGCTGCATCGCCGCGGGGTGGGCGGTGTCGTACGTCTTCACGGCGTCGACGCTGCTCTACCTGCTGCTCCGCCGGGTGCATGACGAACAGGACCCGAGCGAGGTGTGGATGCCGGGCGGAAGCAATTCTGGGGGCGGTGCCGCGGGTGGTTCCGGGGGGTGATCGGATGGCTGGTCCGAACCCGGGATTGTGAAAGAACAGCAAAGAAAGACAAGTCGGACGGATTTTCTGGATTCTTTGGCCATGTGCTGCAATGGGGCGTGGTAGGCTGAGACATTCACGGTTTGGCGCGGTGACGGTGTCACCGCCGGATCATGTGGCAGCGCGCCGGCACCCGGCGTGAAAACGAGAGGAGAATCACGATGACTCTGACCAAGACCTTCGGTCTCATGACCGCCGCGGTGCTGTGCGCCGCCGGTGCCGCCAACGCGGCGATCTTCAACTACGAGACTTCCCTGAGCGGCCCGGCCGAGTCGCCCCCCAACGCGTCCCCCGGCACCGGCTTCGCCACCCTGGTGATCGATACCACCCTGAACACGATGACCATCGACGTCTCGTTCTCCGGCCTCACCGGCAACACCACCGCAGCCCACATCCACGCGGCCACCGCCGCGGCGGGCGTTGGCACCGCGGGCGTGGCCACCCAGACGCCGACCTTTTCCGGCTTCCCCCTGGGCGTCACCGCGGGCACCTACAACCGCCTCTTCGACATGACGCTGACTTCGTCGTTCAACGCCGCGTACATCACCGCCAACGGCGGCACCCCTGCCAGCGCCTTCGCCGCCCTCAAGGCCGCCATCGACGCGGGTAAGGCCTACCTCAACATCCACTCCTCGACCTTCGGCGGCGGCGAGATCCGCGGCTTCTGGGCCCCCGTCCCCACCCCCGGCGCCGCCAGCCTGCTGGGTGTCGCTGGCCTCGCCGGTCTGCGTCGCCGCCGCTGAACGGCTCGCGATCAGCATTGATTTTCATCGGGTGCCCCCTTGAACGGGCGCACCCGTTTTCACCCCGCTGGAGGAGAGATTCCGAGATGGCCACCAAGTGCTTTATCGTCGCCGGACTTGTCGCCGCCTGCGGCCTCACAGCGCCCGTGCTGGCCGGCGCAGGCGATCACGCCGAAGTGATTCTGGCCCGTGACAGCACTGGAAAGTTGGTGGTCGGACTGGATTTCGAGATGCCCGTAGAGATCCCCGAGAGCGTGTTCCCCGGATTCCCCGGGCACGCCGACAGCGTCCCCGGCTTCGCCTCGTTGGGATTCGATGAGCCGCTGGCCGACCGCTTCGTGGTCGACCCCGCCGCTGATCTCGAAGTCGTACTGGTTTCGATGGATGCCGGTGTTGGCGTGCTCAACTCCACCGGTTCGGCCTTCCTCCTCCCCGGCGAGACGCTGTACTTCGGCCCGTCGTTCTTCGATTACCACCCCATCTGGAACATCCCGGTCGGCGAGCACGGCGAGGTGTTCAGCGCCACGTTCATCGCCCGCGACCGCTCGGGCACGCACGCCGACAGCGAGCCCTTCACGCTGACGCTGACCCCCGCCCCCTGCGAGGGCGATTTCAACACCGACAACGCCGTGAACACGCTCGACCTGGTGTTTTTCCTGGGCAAGTTCGGCGGCACGTTCGCCCACGGCGACCCCGGGCACGAGGCCGACCTGAACCACGACGGCGTGGTGAACACGGTCGACCTCGTCGTGTTCCTGGGCCGATTCGGCCAGCCCTGCTGAGCCGCCCTCACCGCCGCAATGAGGCGGGTGAAGCGTAACCGCGCCCGCACACGCCGCATCCAACGCCTGTCCAGCGGCGGCGCTGTCGCGTCCGCACTGCGCTTACACCCAGAGGAGTCCCCATGCGGAGCGTTCTGAAGTCGGGCCGGGTTGTGGTTTTCGCGATTGTGACGGCGGCGGGGATGCCCGCCGCGATGGGTCAGGCCCCCGCTTCCGCGGGCGGTTCCCAGAGCGTTCAGGCTTCGGGGATTGCCGAGAGTGTCCCCGCGTTCGCCGGGTCGAAGGCCGGGGCGTTTGTGCTCTCGTTCGTCGGCAGTCCCGAGGCGGCGACGGCGTCCCGTGCCGCGCTGCGTGACGTGGCACGGCTGTACGCCGGGGTCGCGGTGGGGGTGGTGAGCGGCACGACCGCCGACGCGCCCGCCGAGGGCGGCGTGGTCACGGTTTCAGACGGTGACGGTGGGCTGGCGAAGCGGTTCGGCGCTGCACCGGGCGTGATCGTGGTCGTGAACGCCGGGGGCAAGGAGATCGGACGGTTTGACGCCCCCGCCGACGCCGCAAAGATCGGCGACTCGATCGAGCGTTCGCGTCGCGCGCCCACGGCGGAGTACAACCTGCCCAAGAACACGGCCCTGGCTCTCGACGGTTACGACGCGACTTCATACTTCGATGCCGCGTCGAACAAGGGGCCGGTGAAGGGCGTCGCCGCCATCACCTCCCGTTACCGCGGCGTGGTCTACCGCTTCGCCACCGAGAGCAACCGCGACCGCTTCAACGCCGACCCGGAAAAGTTCGTCCCGACCTATGGCGGCTGGTGCGCCACCGCCATGGCGCGGGGCGAGAAGGTCGAGATCGACCCGACGAACTACAAAGTGACCAACGGCCGCTTGTTCCTGTTCTACAAGGGCTTCCTCGGCAACGCGAAAAAGGACTGGGACAAGGACGAGAGCGGCCTTGAAAAGTCGGCGGACCGGGAGTGGGCGAAGGCGGAAAAGAAGTAAGCCGGGCCGCCACGGCGATTTCGGTCGAACGATAAGCGCAAAAAAGAAAACCGGCGTCGCAAGGGCGACGCCGGTTGTTTTCGTACACGCTGATGGAGCACGGCTCGCAAGGCCGTCACGCCGCAGAGATCACGGTGTGTTGCAGTTGGTTCCGAAGAAGCCCAGCAGCGTGGTCAGGTCGAGCGTATCGGTGACGCCGTTGCCGTCGAAGTCGCCGCCCGCGACGCCCTCGGCGATGTCGCCGAAACCGGACAGGAAGTTGGTGAGGTCGACGGTGTTGACAACGCCGTCACCGTTGGTGTCGCCGGGGCAGGAAACACCGGTGATGGAGACGTCGTCAACGAACCAGTCGTCGTTGGCACCGGCACTGCCCAGACTGCGGATGCGCAGCCGGAAGTCGCTGTGCCTTGCCGCCGCGGGCAGTGCAACATCGGCGAGGGTGTACGTCGTCGCACCCGGGAGCGTGCCCAGGTGCCGCCCGAGTTCGACGTAGATGCCCGCGGCATTCTGATACTCGACGATCAGATCGTCACCGGCTTCGGGCTGATCGCCGCCGCCCGTGGTCTCAAAGGCGTACCTGAGGCGGAGACTCGAATAGGGAAGCAGGTTGATCGGGCGTGAGGTGATGGAATCGCCGTTGCCGATCGGGTTGCCGTTGAAGCGGGCCGAGTAGGGTTCGGACGGCTCGGCGAGGCCCACGCCGTCAATGGTGGCGTTGGCGACCGTTGCCCAGTTGAGGCTGTCGAACACGGTTGCCGGGAAGTTGTCGGAGAAGGGCAGACCGGCGTTGGTGACGGGGCTCACCCCGACACGGACGTTGGCGATGTTCGAGTCGCCGCCCCCGGGCGGCGTGCCGCCGTCGTTCGCCTTGAACGTGAACGACTGAGTCCCGGTGAAGCCCGGCTGCGGCTTCAGACGCACCTGATTCGACGCCAGCGAGTACGGGACAGAGAGGATGTTGGTGTTGCTGCTCAGGTCTTCGAGGAGCGCGCTCGACGGCAGCGACATGATGGTGTAAACCAGCGGGCCGCCGGGCAGGCCGTCGTCTGTGGCGTTGAGCGTCACGTTGACGCCAAGATTCTGGGGCGTCGACACGGTTTGGCCAACCGCGGTCGGCGGCGACGAAACGATGCAGACAGGGTACGTGCTCAGGTCCGACGGGCTGAAGTCCACACTCTGCGTGACGCTCCCCGACAAACCAGCGAGCCCGTCGGTGATGCCGATGTCGAGATAGGTGATCGTGATGCGCCCGTCGAAGAACATCGAGATCTGGAACGTGTTCGGGACGTTCGTGCTGAACTCGAAGACGTTGAGATAGGTGACGGTAAGCCGGTCGGCCAGTTGCTTGTACGAGACCTTGCCGCTGCCCGTCGCGTTGGGGTTGAGGTCATCGAACAGGGCCGAGACGCGCGGCTTGTTGAAGTGCGTGGCGTAGGACTCCCCGAGCGAACTTTCACCGGCGGTGAAGGTCAGATAGCCGTTGGAACCGACGAACACGCTGGAATAGGGCACGCCGTAGAGTTTGACGGTCTGGCCGCCGGTCAGCGGGACGGTGGCGAAGGAATCGTCGGTCAGGCTGAGGACGGTCCCACCGGTGGGGTCGACCGGGAGCGTGGTCGCCGGGGACTGGCACAGCGTGTAGGAGGAGACGTTCGCCGAAGGCACCCACGTGAAGGTGCGGTTGTCGAGGTCGTTGTTGGTGGTGAAGAGCTCGGTGAAGAAGTCGGGAACCACCGGCGTGTTGAAGGTGAAGCAGGAGCCCCCGTTGTTGTTGACCGCGGCATTGCCGGCGTCGTCGGTGGCGGAGATGTCAAAGAAGTAGGTGCTGCTGGGCTGGAGGCCCGAGACGGCCGCGGCGTGGGTCGTGCCGCGGGCGGTGTTGAAGGTGCCCAGCACGGTCCCGCCGCAGGTGCTGCGGACCTTGACGCTGCCCTGGGCGGGTTCGTTGGTGGTGAAGTTGACGGTGGCGACACGCGGCCCGACGGCCGTGGTGCTCACGCCGGTGATCGCGGGGCCCACGCAATCCACGACGGCCGACGAAGTAACGGTGCCGGGGCTGCCGCCGCCGGTGTCGGCGTCCTGGTAGGTCAGGGTCACGGTGTCACCATTGACGGCCGCGATGCCCGAGCCGAGCACGATCGAGCCACGGAAGTCCGCAGCCTCGGCGGCGATCTCGGTCAGGACGACGTTCACACCGGCGGGGTTCGAAGTGGAGGCGACGTTGACGGTCACGGTGTCCACCACGCTGTTGCTGGTGTTCAACTGGCAGTCAACGACCTTGAGTTGAACGGTCGCGCCGCAGGGATAGATCGACTTGTCGAGGCCGGCGACGCCGGTGTTCGAGCAGCCGACGAAGAAGGGCGAGGCGGCGATGGAGAAAGGCTGCGGGCCTTCGGGCACCGTCGTGCCGCGGACCGTGACCAGCCATGCGCCGGGCTGCGGGTTCGCGACATACACCTGCTCGATGTTGTCGACGTGGTTCTCCTGCGTCTGCACGGCGGGGGCGCCGGGGTTGCCGGTGAGGCCCTGCAGCGTCCAGGGGTAGGCGCGGACGTTGCTTGGGCTGGTGACGACCAGGTCAAGGTCGTTGATGAGCGAGCCCTGGCCCTGACCGGCGGGGTTGGGCGTCGAGGGGAAATCGTCCCACGCCAGCGTGACCTTCAGCGGGTCGGTGCTGCCTGGGGGGACGATGACGAGGTACGACGCCGAACCGCCGTTCGAGACCGTGCTCTCCTTCCAGTTGGCCGAGCGCATGAGGTCGATGGCGGGGATGATGCGAACAGTGCCGTAGCCGAACTGGTTGTCGGGCCCGGCGTTGCCGCGATCCACGGCGGTGTGGGCTAGGAAGGTCTTGAGGGTGCTGTTGCGGGGCAGGGCCGTGGAGGGGTACTGCACCTTGTAGTCCTGCAGCAACAGGGCGAGGCAGCCCGCGGTGGTCGGGGTGGCCATCGAGGTGCCGCTCTTGGTGGCGATGGCGGTGTCGCTGGCGTTGCCGCAGGAGACCGTGTTCACGCCGGGGGCCGAGATGTCGGGCTTCATGCGCCCGTCATCCGACGGGCCCCACGAGGAGAACGTGGACATCGCCTCGGCGGTCGTGGTGCCGTCCACCGCGCCGACGGTGATGTGGTTCTTGGCGCAGGAAGGCGGCGCGGTCTTGTGGTAGCCGACGGGGATGTTGGGGTTGGTGTCGTTGCAGGCGGAGGTCTGTCGCTCGTTGCCGTTGGCCCAGACCACGCGGAAGGGCTGGCCGTTGGAGATGCCGGCGGTGCCCCGGACGATCTGGTCGATGAGCTGCGAGGTGGTGCCGTAGTCGCCTTCCCAGTCGCAGGGGAAGCCGTTGGGGGCGGTGTTGGTGCCGATGGAGTTGGTGGCGATTTCCGCACCGTAGGTGTTGACGGCGGCCGTGTAATCGGCCTGGAGATCGCCCGGCCGGTTGAAGAGGAAACCCGCAGTGAGCGTGCCGTCCTGGAAGCCGTAGGAAATGATGTTGGCCCCGGGGGCCATGCCGCTGGAAAGCCCGGCGACCACCCCGCCCGCACCGGCAACGGTGCAGCCGACGTGCGTCGAGTGGTCGCTCGAAGCGGACGAGTCACCGACACCGACCACGGCGCGGCCCTGGAAGGCCAGGTGCGACGTGCGGATCTGGCCGCCGTCGTACACCAGCACCTTCACGCCCGCACCGCTCAGGTTGTACGGCGCGGCCTGCGCGGCGTACGCGCCCGTGCGCGCACCCGAGTTCGCGTTCGTCTCGGTGAACTGCGGCAGCGGCGCTTCGGTCCACTGAACTTGATCGAGGGAGGCAAGCGCCTTCACGCGGGAGTTCGGGATCTGCACCACCATCAGGCTGGCGCCGTCGATGGACTCGATCACTTTCGCGCCGACCGACTCGACGGCGAAGCGGGCCTCGCCGGCCATGTCGACGTCGCGGTGAAACAAGACGTTGATCGCGACGATCGGATCGCGGGCGCGGTCGGCGTCGACGAGTTTGCCCTCCTGCACGCCGTTGTCGATCACCATCCAGTCGTAGACGCGCTCTTGCAGCAGGTCCTTCTGAATCTTCGCCTCGAAGGGGATGGGCTGCAGAGCGCGGAGGCTCTCGACGCCGCCGCCGGGGGCCGCCGCCACGTCGCTGACGGTCGCGAAGAACGACGTGCCTCCCACGAAAGAGCCGAGGTTCACGCCCTTGGCCGCGAGGTTGGCACGCTGCTCGGGCGTGGGGATCGAGTCGAGTTGCACCACCATGCGGCGCTGCGCCTCGCCCTTGAGTTCGGCGTTGAGCGTCGCACGCATCGCGGCGGGGCTCATCTGCTCAAAGCGGGTGACGGCGTTGTTCTGCCAACGCACTTCGTTGGCCCCGGCCTTCTGGCCCGCGGCGCTGGACATGGGGGCCAGGCACGCGACCGTGCCGGCGGCAAACAGCAGCGCCGCCAAGCGGGTGCTGACGGTGGGGCGGGAACGAACCATTGCGGATTGCATGAAACCGATCCTCCTCTTTGAGCGGACAGCCTCTCGTCCCCACCCGTGCGGACAACCCTGTCCCGGGTGGGGGATGTCGTCCTGCGCCGTTGGAAAGGCCACACGCTGCCCGTCCAAGCGGGATCGACGCTTCAGAGTCGCCGAACAACGGGGGTGGGTCAAGGGACTTGTCCCGAAATGGGGTCCAGATTGTCTTTTGGCGATTGCCCGAATCTGGGCAATGTGAAATCTGATGCTCGGGGTCTGCGGCGGGCAGAGGCTCGGCAACCGGGATTGCGGAAAGAAAGCACGCAGGCCTTGCGGGCCTGCGTGCATGGATGGTCGGTCCGAGAAACGCCACAGTCAGGGGTGAAGTGGCCCTCGCTCGGGCTTCGGGTTCGTGCCCTGCCGTTACTTCCCGACGACTTCGAGCAGTTCGACCTCGAAGATCATCGTGGCGTTGGGCGGGATGACGGGCGGGCGGCCCGCTTCGCCGTAGCCCAGTTTGCCGGGGATGACGAGCCAGGAGTGGCCCCCGGTCTTCATGGCCCCGAAGCCCTCGACCCACCCGGGGACCAGCCGCTTGAGTTGGTAGACCAGGTCGTCAGAAGAGTCGAAGGCGTTGCCGTTCACCAGATACCCGGCGTACTTGGCCTTGATGGTGTCTTCGGGCGTGGGGCTCGCGCCTTCGCCCGCCTTGATCACCACCGACCAAAGCCCCGAGGCCGACTTGGTGCCCTGCGACACGTCGACACCCTTGGCCTTCAGCCAGTCCATCGCCTTGGCGAACTGCTCGTCATCGGTGCCCAGGGCCTTGCCCTGTTCGGCGATGCGCTGCTTGGCCGCGGCCTCGATGGCCTTCTTCTCCTCGTTGCGACGATTGAGTTCCGCGACCCCCTTCGCCGCCGAGGCGTCGGCGGCCTTCTTGGCCTCTTCGAGGCCCGCCGCCGACACGCGCTCGACCTTCTCGATCACGACCGGCGACACCGGGGAAGGCTGGCCGCCGATGGTGGGGTTGTTGGCCGTCGGCACGCCCCTGATGGCGTCCACCACACCCATGCCAGCGACGACCTTGCCAAAGACGGCGTAACCGGGCTGGCCGCCCTCGCCGTCGAGACGGGGGTTGTCCACCGTGTTGATGAAGAACTGGGCGGTGGCGGAATCGGGGGCCATCGTGCGGGCCATGGAGATGGTGCCGCGGAGGTTGCTCAGCCCGTTGACCCACTCGTTCTTGATGGGGGGGAGGGTGTCGGGCTTCTCGATCAGACCGATGCCGTAGCCGCCGCCCTGGATCATGAAGTTGGGCATGACGCGGTGGAAAAGGGTGTTGTTGTAAAAGCCCTTGTCGGTGTAGGCGAGGAAGTTGGCGGTCGAGATGGGGGCCTTCTCGTTGTTCAGTTCAACGATGATGTCCCCGAAGTTCGTGCTCATTTTGACGTTGATGAGTTTCTCGCCGGGGGCCGCCGCAGGGGCCGGGGCCGCTCCGGGGGCGGCGTCTGCGGCGGGCTTGGCGTCCTGGGCGAACGCGGCGGAGGCGAACAGGGAGGCCACGAGGGCCATCAGGCCCGCGGGTTTGCGGAACGAGAAAGCGGTCATTGTTTTGGAGCCCTTGCTTGAAAGGTGCCGCGGCCCCGCCCGAGACGCCGGACGTGGGGTGGCGGCGATAGACTGATGATCGTACCGGGCCGGGGGTTCGGCGTTGATTTCGGTGGGGCAGGCTTCCAGCCTGCCGTGCAAATGCAACATGGGCAGGACTGAAGACTGCCCCGCCCAAAGCCATCTTATGGCAAGAACCCCCGAACAAACCCAGAATGGGCATCCCCGGACTTGAACCGGGAACACCCGCATTTTCAATGCGGTGCTCTACCAATTGAGCTAGATGCCCGACAGAGGCACAGTAGCGGGGTTTGGGTCGGGAGGCAAGGAGGAGGAAGTGGTCGAGTGGTCAAGTGTATGGTGGCGGCCTACCAGGCCCGATAACTCGGCCCGCGTCCGAACCACCGAGCCCTCGCCAGACCACTCGACCACTTGGCCACTCGACCACTTCCCCCGGCTCCCCGGCAATATCCCAAGCACCTGCCCGTTTGGCCGATGCATGGCGGCGATGAAGGTTCGGGAGCCAATCGGGCCTTTGGCATCCGGCTTGGAGCCGGGGGCTGGTGCATCGCAGGGCGTGGCCATGCCGGGAGATCAAACCAGAACTCCCGAGGGATCGGACGAACTGCCGGCGTTGCTGGCCGCCGCAGGGCGGGGTGACGAGTCGGCGTGGCGTCGGCTCATCGCGCTGTACGGTCGGCGTGTCTACGCGATGGTGCAGTCCAGGGTCCGCAACGAGCATGTCGCCGAGGAGATCGCCCAATCCGTGTTCGCCACTGTCGCTTCCAAGTTGAGTTCGGGTTCCTACGGCGAGCAGGGCCGCTTCGAGTCGTGGCTGTTCCGCATCACGATGAACCGTGTGCGCGACGAGGCCCGGCGTGCCAAGCACCGCCCGGTGGCGGCCTCGCCTGAGACGTTCGAGCAGTCGGTGCCGGACGCGGGTGACAGTCAAGGCCCGGACACCGCCGCGATGGCGAGCCTGCGTGGGGCGATGGCGGAACTGCCGGACTCGGACCGCGAAGTCGTTGAACTGCGGCACCACGCGGGGATGAGTTTCAAGCACATCGCGGACCTGCTGGAACAACCGCTCGGGACCGTGCTCGCAAGGCACCACCGGGCGTTGAAGAAACTGAAGGACATGCTGGGCGGTACGCTCGGCGAGAATCGGGGAGGTGCGGAATGAACCAGATGAACAACGGCTGGAACGAAAACGAGACCGAGACGCAGACGCCCGCGGAACTCCGCGCGGTGGCGGGGGCGATGGACCGCCTGGGCGAGCGTGAGCGTGCATCGGCGCCGGCGGGTCTGGAAGACCGGCTGTTCGCCGCCACGCGGGCGTCTCTGGTCGAAGGCCCCGCGGTGATCGCACGGATCGACGCCGGTTCGAGCAACGCGGGCGGTCTCAACGGCTGGCGATTCCGACTCGCCGCCTCGATCATGATCGCGGCGGTCGGCGTCGTGGCGGCGGTGTGGGTCAACTCGCATGGAGCGGTTTCTTCGCCGGTTGCGAATGGCGTTCCCGGCTCGGGCATCAACGTGGCATCGTCGGTTTCCTCCGCAGAACTCGCCAAGCAGTTGGAGAACGACCTCTCGGCGTGGGCGTCGGAGACCTCGGCGATCGCGTCGAGCGACACCGAACTCGCGGCCCTGCATTCGAGCCTGACGGAGATCGAATCGGGCGGCGTGAGCGACCCGTGGGACGTGATCGATGTCGGAACAGAGGAGCCTTCGCTGTGAAGATGAACCATCGTCCAACCGCCGCGGCGTCGGTGTGGCGGGCAGGCGTGCTCGTGGGCGCGATGATGCTGGCACTGCCGTCGGGCGCGTTGGCACAGGGAGCGCCAAAGGAGGGGCGGGGACCGGGCGACGATCGTCACCCACCCGCGGCGGCCGGCGGCGAAGAAGGGAACGAAACACCCGAAGTCATGCGTCGCGTCATCGAGCGCCAACTTGAGCGGGCCAAGCGTCAGCAGGCCGCCCTCGAAGAAGCCAAGGCGATGATCGACCGCGGCGAGCCGGCGGACGCCGTGCGGAAGAAACTGCGTGAAACGCTGGGGCAACCGGGGGCCGGCGCTGGTTTCGGTGCGGGCCTGCGCGAACGCGGCGGACGCGACCGCCCCGCCATGGACCGCCCCGGAATGGACCGCCCCGATGCCGATGGTCCGGACGACGGCGAACGCGAACGCCCCATTGAGCGTCTGCGTCGTCAGCGCGACGCGGGATGGCCGGGATTGTTTGGACCGGGGGGTCCGGGGGGACCAGAGGCCGGCCCGGGCGGTCCGGGGAGGCCGGAGGGTCCGGGGGGGCCGGGGGGCGGGCCTCGTGAAGGGCCGCCCGGCGGCGGGCCGATGGACGGGCGGCGTCTCGACGAGGTGCTGAAGTTCGTTGAGAAAAACCGTCCCGAGATGGCCAAACGGCTGCGTGAACTTCGTGAGAAGGACCCCGAAGCCCTGCGGATGTTCCTGCGTGACAAGGGCCAGCAGATCCTCCGCCTGATGCGCGAGGAGGCCGACGATCCCGCTTTGTTCGCCGCACGTGTGGCGATGGGCGAGGCCGAGCGGGAATCGTTCGAGGCGGCACGGGCCGCACGGGCGATGGGCGACGGCGCCGAGAAGAACAAGGCCGTGGATCGCCTTCGGGCCGCGCTGCGGGCGCAGTTCGATGCTCGTGCATCGATGGCCCAACTTGAGATTGGCGGGGCGAAGTCGCGGGCCGAAAAACTCGCGAAGAAACTGGACGAGGCGATCTCGAAACGCGACGCCTTCCTGGAAGAGCGGCTCAAGAAAGCGCTGTCCGGCGAAGAACTCATGGACCCGCCGATGCCGCACCCCGGTGCCGCGGGGCCGGGCGGTCGAGAAGGTCCTGGCCGTCCAGGGGGTCCGGGTGGTCCGGGGGGACCGGGGGGCGCGGGGCATGATCTGTTCGAAGATGACGGCGAGCGCAAGCCGCACTGAGTCTCACCACGGCTACTGTTGCCCTCATGGGCGAATCGGCAAGCGATGACGGCGCAGGACTGTCGCGGCGGATGCTGCGATCACGCGGTGCCGTGCTTGGCCTGTTCGTGCTCATCGGGCTTGTTGTGGCGTGCGTGGGGACGCTGCCTTACACGCTCGGTGTCGGCCGGGGGGCGGGGGACACGGAGAGATACAAGGCGGGATCGCTCGAAGCGTATCTGTTGCCACCGGCGTGGGCGGGGCACCGTGAAGATGAGCGTGCCCGGCAGGCGGCGCTCTCGACCGTTGAAGGCGTCGTAGACCCGGCTCCGCCTTATGCGCTGGGCACCGACAAACTGGGCCGAAGCCTGCTCGTACGTTGCCTCGCCGGAGGCGGCGTCTCGATTGGCGTCGGCGTCGCGGCGGCCGCCATCAGCGTCTGCATCGGCGTCCTCTGGGGCGCGGTCGCGGGCTGGATGGGCGGCCGCGTCGATTCGGTCATGATGCGGATCGTCGACGTGCTCTACGGCCTGCCGTACATCCTGCTGGTGGTGCTGTTCGCGGTGGCGGGCGAGGCGGTCATCGAACGTATGCAGTCCGGCGGCAGCGCCCTCGGCGAGGCGGCCTCGCGCCACCAGGGCATCGTCGAACTGGGCGTCCTCCTGCTCGCCATCGGCGGCGTGAGTTGGCTGACCATGAGCCGGGTCATCCGTGGCCAGGTGCTCAGCCTGAAATCCCGCCCGTTCATCGAAGCGGCGCGGGCGGCGGGCATCGGCCCGATGGGCCTGTTCTGGCGGCATCTCCTGCCGAATCTGATCGGGCCGATCATCGTCTACGCCACGCTGACGGTGCCGCAGGCGATGCTGCAGGAGAGTTTCCTGAGTTTCCTGGGTATCGGCGTCAAGCCGCCGCTGCCCTCGTGGGGCAACCTCGCGGCGGAAGGCCTGAGCGAACTCAACCCCGTGCGGGTGCGGTGGTGGCTGCTGGTATTCCCGTGTTTGCTGCTGGCCCTGACGCTCGTGAGCCTCAACGTGGTGGGGGAGGCGATGCGCGAGGCGTTTGATCCGCGCTCGCGCCGGCGGTAGGTTGATGCACGGTGGGGCAGGCTTCCAGCCTGCCTCTGCGAAGATGGACGGCAGGCTGGAAGCCTGCCCCACAGATCTGAGTCCGCCCATGCCCAACCGTTTCGGCGTCCGTCACGCGGTGCTGGCCCTGCTGCTGCTAGGGCTGGGTGTCAGCGTGTGGCTGAACATGCTGCAACTGGACCGGGTGTGGGCGCGGCTGGGGGAGATCAAGGCGGCGCAGGCGCGGCTGGAAGAATCAATCGTCAGGCTTGAAAAGGCCGGAACGAACCCGGTGCCGACGTTGCCCCCTCCCAATGCGGCGGCGTCAACAAGCCCGACAGTTCCCCCTGAGATTGTCGCCAAGGCGTTCCCGGACTGGGGCCGCCCGGGTGTGCCCGCCCGCTGGACCCAGCAGCCCTTCCCGGCCCGAGTCGGGACGTTGTGGCCCGACGCGGAGATTGGCGGCACGGTCACGGAAGGGCTTGAACTCGATCTCGAATACATCACGCCCTATCGGGGCACCTCCGCTGTGACACGCCGAGTTCTCGAACTCGTGCAGGAACGCTTGGCCGATTACAACCCGATCGCTCGGCGGATGTGGGGGGTCCTCGCCGAAGGGTGGCAGATGGACCCCGCGGGCCTGTGGCTCCGCGTGAAGATCCGCGACGACGCAAACTGGTCCGACGGTCTGCCCGTGACCGCGGGCGATATCAAGTTCACCATCGATCTCATCCGTGACCCGGCCTACGGGGCAACGCGCTTTCAGTCACAGTTTGAAGCGATCTCCGAGGTCAGGGTGATTTCGCCGAAGGTGGCCGAGTTTGTCTTCAAGGATGTGCTGTACACCAACGAGGACGCCACGCTGCGGATGGTCCCCATCCCCGCGCACGTCTACGCGAAACTCACCCCGCAGCAGTTCATCGCCAGCAGCGGCCTGCTCGTCGGCAGCGGCCCGTTCATGCTCGCAACATCAAGCATCGACCACCAGTGGACACCCGGGAACCCGATTGAATTCGTCCGCAACCCGCGATGGCGGGGTGCCGCTCGCCGGCTCGACGGGTACCGGTTCATCGTGACCAAAGCCCCCGCCGCCCGGCTCGCGGCGATCCGCAACGGCGAGGTCGATCTGGTGCGCGGGACCTCTGAACTGGCCGCGGCGGTCGGTACCGACAAGGACAAACCGCCCTACGCCGTCGTCTGGACCCCCGTGACCGCCGGCCCCGTCGCCATCGTGTGGAACTGCGGGAAACGCCCGGACGGCACAACCGGACCGACCGCTGACCGGAAGGTACGCAACGCCCTGACCCACGCTCTGGACCGCTGGAAGATGAACGCAGACCTCTTCGCGGGCGGCGGTGTGGTGTGTTCCGGACCGTTCCCGGCCGATTCACCGTCCAACAATCCCGATGTCAGCCCGCTGCCGTACAGCATGGAAAGGGCCAATACCCTGCTCGACGAGGCAGGCCTGAAGCGCGGCAACGGCGGCAAGCGACAGGACGCCTCCGGCAAGCCCGTCACGCTCCGCATCATCGGGCAGCGCGAGATGGCGAACGCCGATTCGTGGTCCGCGTATCTCCGCGATCAGTTCGCAGGGCTCGGCATCGACTGCACCGTCGACCTCGTCGACAACGCGGTGTACACGTCCACCACCAAGTCCCGGGATTTCGACGGCGTCATCGCATCGTGGGCTCCGGACTCGCCCGAGCCGAACATTCACCAGCGTTACCACTCCTCAAACATCGCCAACCGCGGCGACAACGATGCCCAGTGGAGCAACGCCGAGGCCGACCGGCTGATCGACGAGGCCCGGCGAACGCTCGACCCCGCGAAGAGGGCGGAACTGTGGCGTCGCTTCCACGCGCTCCTGGTCGCCGAGCAGCCGCATACGTTTATTGTTTCCCGCCCGTTGGTCATGCTCGTGTCCGGTCGGCTTGGCAACTTCGTCCCGACCATGATGGGAGTTGACCGCACATCGTTCTATATTCGGAAACAGGCGGCGAGCCAGCCGCCCCGCGGCGGCCGTTAGGACCGCCGACCATCGCGCACGTGCCAAGCCGCATCCTCCAACGCGCCGCCTTTTCCGTCCCGACCCTGCTCGGCCTGACGCTGCTCGTCTTCCTCCTGATCTCCCTCTCCCCCGGCGGGGTGTCGGCCGGGCTTGAGGCGGCCCTGGGCTCCGGCGGCTCGGACGCGGCCGGATCGCGCGACGCCGCCCGCATCGCGTACTTCGAAAAACGCTACGGCCTCAACCAGCCCGTCCTGGTGCAGTACGCCAACTGGCTCGGCAACCTCAGCCCGATCAAGATTGCCGGCGGTTTCCGCGTGGAATGGCCCGACCTGGGGTTCAGTTTCGGGCGCAACCGCCCGGTCTGGGGCTGCATCAAGGAAGCCCTCGGCGTCACGCTCACGATCAACGTGCTCGCGTACGCGCTCATGTACGCCGTGGCGGTGCCGGTGGGGGTGCTGTGCGCCGCGAAGCGGGGGACGTGGATCGACCGCGGAATCTCCGGCGTGTTCGCGCTGCTTTGGTCGGTCCCGGGCGTGTGCATGGCGGTGCTGCTCGTCGGCGTGTTCGCATCGCGCGACATGCTTGGGTGGTTCCCCTCCGGCGGCCTGCACGCGCCGGACGCTTCTTCAGCGCTTTTTCTTCCTTCAATTGACGATTCGGGCCGCTTCGTGCCGGGGTGGGCACTCGACAGCGCGTGGCGTCTCGTCTTGCCGGTGATTTGCCAGGCCTACGCCGGCATGGCCGTGGTGGCCCGCCTCGTGCGGACCGGCGTAGTCGAGAACATGGGTGCCGCGTTCGTGCGCACAGCAAGGGCCAAAGGAGTCCCCGAACGAGACGTTGTCGTCCACCACGCGTTCCGCGCAGGGCTGCTCCCGCTAGTGACGGTCTTCGCCTCGACCTTCCCGGCCATGCTCTCGGGCAGCATCGTGGTCGAGCGCGTCTTCTCGTTGCCCGGGATGGGGAGCCTGATGCTCGAAGCGGTGGGGCTGCGTGACCGCGAACTCCTGATGGCCACGGTGCTCATGGCGGGCGTGACGACGATGCTCGCGGTGGCGCTGGCGGATGCGCTCTACAGGGTGGTTGATCCGAGGACACGCCGTGCATGACTCCCGCGTGCATTCCGGCGGTTGGGGCGTCCGTGCGGCGGCGGCTTGGTTGCTTCTTGTCGCCGTCGTAGGGATTCTCGCGCCGTGGATTGCCCACGGGCCGGGCGTTGCGGGCGGCGGCGCCGGCCTGGTCCCGTGGGGACACGCCGAGCGGCTGAACTCGGATCGAGACGTCCGCCGATTGCCGCCGGGATCAACCACGGCGGGGCGCGGCGATACCGTCGGCGTCACCGGCCTCCGCCCCTACACACTCGGCACCGATTCCCTCGGACAGGACGTCCTCTCGAACCTCATCCACGGCTGCCGTTCGGCCCTTCTTGTCGGCCTCGCCGGCGCGGGCACGGCGCTGCTCATTGGGATCACCCTCGGCGCGATCATGGGCTATTTCGGCGGCTCGGTCGATCTCTTGCTCATGCGCATTGTCGAAGTGTTCATGTCGGTTCCGTTGCTGTTCTTCCTTGTGCTGGGCGCAGCGGTGCTGCCGCGCGAGCCGCTGGTCATCATGGGCCTGATCGGATCGGTGACATGGACCGGTGTGGCGAGGCTGACACGGGCCGAGGTGATGCGGGTGCGGGGGATGGATTTCGTTGACGCGGCGCGGGCCTCGGGCCTGCCCGCGTGGCGCGTCGTGGTGGGGCACGTGCTCCCCTCGGCGATTGCTCCCGCGTTGGTGGAAGGCGCGTTCCTCTTCGCCGCGGCGATCCTCTTCGGGTCCACGCTCTCGTTCCTGAACCTCGGGCCGGTCGACCGTGCGTCGTGGGGAAGATTGCTGGCGCAGGCGGCGGGAGAGTCCGGCGATTTCGCCTGGTGGCTCGCAGTGTTCCCCGGCTTGTGCGTGGTGCTGACCGTGCTTTCATGCCAGACCTTGGGCACGGCGGGGCGAGGGAACCGTGCCGGTGGAGGTGAGGGATGAATCATGGTTCGCAAGGCCTACAACTGCACGGGGTCGCGAAGCCGCGGCACGCCCGGAGGGCGCACGACCGTTGCCAGAGGCGCAGCGAGTCTTCGAGCAAGCCTCTGGTACACATCCGGAGAAGGCTCCGCCCGGAGGGCGAACGAAGTGCTGGAACGCATGGCCGCGTGCACCGGCACCCACCTTATTCATCCGCCCTCCGGGCGGCGGCCCTTTCATCATCAACCAGAGGCTTGCTCGCTCCGCTCGCCGCGCCTCTGGCAACGGTCATGCGCCCTTCGGGCGAAGAGTTGAACCGTACGCCGCAGGCCGGTGCCGCGGGCCGCTCAACGCATACGCTCCGGGGACCGCGGCTCGCCTCAACCGAGTATTCGGCAACTCAAACTCCAATCCTGCTTTGACCCCCACCGCACCCACTCCCGCCCCCGAATCCCCCCTCCTCACCATTGAGGACCTCGCGGTGTCATTTTCGCCGCGCGAGCGAGGTGCCGAACCCACCCGCGCCGTGCAGGGCGTCTCGCTCACCGTTTATCCCCGCCAAACCCTCGCCATCGTCGGCGAATCCGGCTGCGGCAAGTCCGTCACCGCCATGAGCATCACGCGGCTGAACCCCACGCCGCCGGCGGTGTACGAGCGCGGACGCATCATGTACGCGCCCAAAGCCGGCGGGCCCGCCGTGGACCTGCTCTCGATGCAGGAGAAGCAACTCAGAAAGTTCCGCGGCGGTGAGATCGCCATGATCTTCCAGGAACCCATGACCAGCCTGAACCCCGTCTACACCGTGGGCGACCAGGTGCTGGAGGCGGTGCTGCTGCACCGACGCGTGGGCGGGCGAGAGGCATGGGAGATCGCGAGGTCGGCGCTCGAAGAGGTCGGCATCCAGGACGCCTCCAAGCGCATGGGCGCTTACCCGCACGAGTTCTCCGGCGGCATGCGCCAGCGCGTGATGATTGCGATGGCCCTCGCTTGCCAACCCCGCCTCCTGATCGCCGACGAGCCGACGACGGCGCTTGACGTCACCATCCAGGCACAGATCCTCGAACTACTGGAGAAACTCAAACGTGAGCGCGGGCTGGGCATCGTCTTCATCACGCACGCGCTGGGCGTGGTCGCCGAGCACGCCGATGTCGCGTGCGTCATGTACGCCGGGAAGGTCGTCGAATACGCCACGGTGCCGGAACTCTTTGAGCGTCCGCTGCACCCCTACACCCGCGGCCTGCTGAAGTGCATCCCCAGCATGACCGAACGCCGCGCACGCCTCACGACCATCAAAGAACTGATGGAGGATCCGTCGGAGTTCTCCCGCGGCGTCGAAGGAATCCCGGCGGATTCGGGGCCGGGTGGGGCGAAAAACGGCAAAGTGGTCCCGTGGTGGCCGGCGCGCACGCCGCCCGAAGGCTGCGGGGGGGTGTCAACGCTCATCGAAGCGAGCGACGGCCACTGGGTCAGGGTGTGGGGAGACTCTGGCGGCGTGAGCCCGCGCCGGCCGAACCTCTCGTTCCGACGCCAAGCGTCGCCCTTCGCAACCGCAGCCAATTAGCGCCGAACCGTCACCTGCGTGGATCATTCGGCGAAGTATTGCTCTGCTCCTGCGCCGCCGCCGCACGCTGCTTGGCCCACTTGTCTTCCCCCTCATCCCCATAAGAAAGACCGATGGCCAGCATGATCCACTCGAAGAGGCTCTTCTTCTTCGGCTGTCCCGATGCCGCAGGCACGCGGGTCTGCGGCGGAGCGGCGGGCTTTGGATTTGTGGGTTCTGGCATCAACGTCGGGGCCTTGGAAACACTCCGTCCCGCGTATCGTAGGTCTGGACACCACGCTCAGGAGGCCGCATGAAGAGGCTGCTCAATCGCGCACTGGTCGGAATGGGCATCGCCGGCGTCGCCTTCTTCGCGGCGTGCGGCACCCCGCCCCGCGACCTCATCGCGTCACGCTGGCAGGGTGAGCCCGTCGAGGCGCGAGGTCACGTCTCCGACACGGCCCGATTCGAAAAGTTCGCCGTCGCCGCCGATCACCCCGAGGCCTCCGCTGCTGGCGCTGAGATGCTGTCGCAGGGCGGTAACGCCGTGGACGCCGCCGTCGCCACCAGTTTCGCGCTGTCGGTCGTCCGCCCCGAATCCTGCGGCATCGGCGGCGGCGGATTTATGGTCGTCCACCTCGCGGGCGGGCCGACCCGCAACGGCCAGCCGCCGCGCGCCGTTCCGATGAACGTCGTGATTGATTACCGCGAGCGTGCTCCCGCCTCGGCTTCGCCCGATATGTTCGAGAAACTCGGACCCGAAGCGAGCCAGTGGTCGGGCCGAGCCGTCGCCGTGCCCGGCACTGTCGCAGGGTTACTCGACGCGCTCGAACGCTACGGCACGCTCTCGCGCGAACAGGTCCTCGCCCCCGCCATCCGGCTGGCTCGCAACGGCTACGTGTACGACATCCACGCCTGGCGGGCCGGGCAAACGTTCGCCGAGTTTCTCGCCAAGAACCCCGGCCGGCCCGGCGCGGATCAGACGCACGATTGGAGGCCGTTCGTCGGCCCGATCTCCGAAGAGGCCATCGGGCCGGTGTGTGACGGCTTCCGGGTGCCGCAGCAGGAACCGCGCCCCAAGCCGCCGCGTGAGTTCACACGCCGCGTCAATCTCGCCCAAGCGGCAACGCTCGAACGTATTGCCAAGCACGGTGCCGATGGCTTCTATCAAGGGGAGACCGCCAACGCCATCGTCGCCGCGGTCAACCGCCACGGCGGCGGCCTGACACTCGAAGACTTGGCCGCCGTACGCACCAGAGAAGGCAAGCCCCTCGAAGCGGTGTGGCGCGGGCGCACCATCGTGACCATGCCGCTGCCCTCCAGCGGCGGTGTCACGCTGCTTCAGATCCTCGCCCTGATGGAACGCACCCGCCCGCAGTGGGCCGCCGCCGTCGAGGGGTTCCAGCAGCGCTTGGCCGCGTTTGAAGACCACCAGAAGGGCGACCCGCTGCCGCCGCCCCCGGTCGGCCCGGAGTACGCCCACGCGCTGGCGGAGTCGTTCAAGCACGCCTTCGCCGACCGCGCCCAATACCTCGGCGACCCCGCCTTCATGCCCGCCGACCCGACGCCGCGTCTGCTCGACCCCGTACGCCTCGACGCCAAGGCAGCGATGATCGACCCCGCCAAGACACTCCCCGACGACGCCTACGCGAAGGGGGGCCTTCTCCCCGACCTCCTCAGCAGCACGGCCAACCCGCCCGACGACCACGGCACATCGCACCTCAGCGCCGTCGATCAATGGGGCAACGCGGTGGCGTGTACCGAAACGATCAACCTCACCTTCGGCTCGCGCATCCTCGTCCCGGAGTGCGGATTCTTCCTCAACAACCAGATGGACGATTTCCAGACCCGCCGCGGCGAAGCCAACGCCTTCGGCCTCGTGCAGTCCGACCGCAACCTCCCCGAACCGGGCAAGTGCCCACTCAGCAGCATGACGCCGACAATCGTCCTCGGCGCCGACGGAAAGGTGGAATCGGTGTTGGGGGCGTCGGGCGGGCCGCGGATCATCACGGGCGTGGCGCAGTCGCTGCTGTTTGCTCACGACCTCGGCTGCGGCGCGGCCGCCGTCGGCCTGCCGCGGGTCCATCACCAGTGGAAGCCCGCCACGCTGCTCATCGAGCCGACGCTCAACCCGATCGCCCACGCCTGGAGCGGCTCCTTCGGCGGCTCATTGCTCGATCCCGACGAGATCGCGAAAGACGGGGAATCGGCCTTCGACGAAGACAAGATCATGAAGCCCATCGTGGACGCGATGAAGGCACGCGGGCACGAAGTGGCGGTCATGTTCGAGGGCGCCGCCGTGCAGATGATCCACCGTGACTCTGCCGGCGGCTGGCAGGCCGCCAGCGACCCACGCAAGGGCGGTGCCCCGGCCGGGGAGTAACCGAGGCATCACCTCCTGGTGGCACCGGCTTCCAGCCGGTGATGGGGAGGACGCTCAACCAATTCGTGGTCGAGCATCCCGCTCTCCACCGGCTGGAAGCCGGTGCCACCGATGCCACGACGCCATGACTTTCCCCTTGGTCGCTACCCTTGCCCCCATGCTCTGGTTCGGCATCTTCATCGGCATCGCCATCACCCTCGCGGCGGGCTACCCCGCCGTCCGCGTCATCGTGCGCCGACAGACGCTGCGGGCCCGCCTCGCCGAGCGCCAGGCCCGCGACGCCCAGCGCATGGCCGAGATCGGCGCCATGACCGGCGGCCTGGCCCACGAGATCAAGAACCCGCTCTCGACCATCGGCCTCAACGCCCAGTTGCTGGGTGAATCCATCGGCGAACTCGAGATTGACGACCGCGAGAAGGGCCGCCTGCAACGACGCATCGACGCCCTGCGCCGCGAAGTCGAACGCCTCCGCGATATTCTGCAGGACTTCCTGAAGTTCGCCGGCAACGTCCGCATCGAGACGCGCCCGACCGACCTGAACACCGTCGTCGAGGAACTCGCGGACTTCTACATGCCACAAGCCGCGGCGATGGGCGTCCGCCTCCGCACCGAACTCGCGACGGGCCCGCTGACGGCCCCGCTCGACCCGCCGCACTTCAAGCAGGCTCTGCTGAATCTGATGATCAACGCGACGCAGGCAATGGAAACGCGCGGTGCGGCATCGCCCGGCTCGGGGGATTCGCCGCGTCCCAAGGAGTTGATCCTGCGCACCTGCGCCGCACCGACGCCCCGCGACGGGTTGCCGGCTTCGTGGGAAGTCCACGTGATCGACACTGGGCCGGGCATCCCGGAAGAGGTGGTGCAGCGGCTGTTCACCCCGTATTTCACGACGAAATCCGGCGGCAGCGGGCTGGGCCTCGCGACGAGCAAGCGTCTCATCGAGGAACACGCAGGGACAATCTCGGTGGAATCGAAAGTCGGGATGGGAACGGACTTTGTCATCCGCGTCCCGCGGGCGTGAGTGTTCGGCGATTGCGAGGCGATCATTGGCGATGCGTGTGACGGGCTTTGAATCAACACCGAACCCCAACGCGATCAAGTGCGTCGTGGCGGGGTCTGTTAGCGAGGCAGTGGTCAGTAATGCGCACGCGATCCGCAGTTACCGCTCCGCGGCAGAGGCCGGAGCCGACACGCTCGCGGTGGCCCTCTTCGGCATCGACGGCGTGGCCAACATCCTGATCGCCGCCGGCTGGATCACCGTCGGCAAGAACGCCGACGCCGAGTGGAAATCGATGAAACCCAAGATCAAGCGGGTGATCGAATCGCACACCGACGGGGTGGTTCGTGGCTCGTAAGGCTGCTACCACAGCGAGTTCCCGTGGCATCGCTCGCCCCCCCCGTGCCACCGACTTGTCCCCGAGTCGGTGCTCCGACGAGGCCGTCGGTACTCCCAAGAAGTCAAAGGCAGACCAGCAAGCCACCCACACCCTCGTCCGCTGGTTCGGGGCAACCCGCCGCGACCTGCCCTGGCGGCAACCACCCGGCAAGTCCCGCGACCCCTACCTCGTCCTCGTCAGCGAAACGATGCTCCAGCAGACGCAGGTCTCCCGGGTCATCGAGAAATACACGGCGTTCATCGAGAGATTCCCGACTCTCGCCCACCTCGCCGCCGCCGACATCGACGACGTCACGGCGCTCTGGGCCGGCCTCGGCTATTACCGCCGCGCCCGCAACCTCCACGCCGCGGCGAAGGCCGTCGCCGAACGCTTCAAAGGCAAGGTCCCCCGCGACATCGAATCACTCCTCGAACTCCCCGGCGTGGGCCGCTACACCGCCGGGGCCATCGCCAGCATCGCCTTCCGCCTGCCAGAGCCCGCCGTGGACGGCAACGTGCAGCGTGTGCTGATGAGGCTCGAAGGCGTGGCCCTCGCGCCGACCTCCAAAGAGGCGCAGGCCTGGGTGTGGCAGCGAGCAACCGAACTCGTCCACGCCGCCCCCGACCCCGGCGAATGGAACGAGGGCCTGATGGAACTGGGCGCGACGGTGTGTACGCCAAAATCACCACGGTGCCCCGAGTGCCCGCTGCAGGGCGTTTGCGTCGCCCGCGAGAAGGGCTTGCAGGCCGCGATCCCCGCCGCCAAGCCGCGCAAGACGCCGCGAGACCTGTTCCACACGGTCGCGCTCGTCCGCGATGCCGCGGGCCTCGTGCTCGTGGAACAGCGCCCGCCCAACGGCATGTGGGCCGGCCTGTGGCAGCCGCCGACCATCGAACGCGACGACCGCTGGGCAACGCCGGCAGAGATCAAGTCAGCGGTGGGGGGCATCAGCGCACGCCGCGTGCATGATTTCGATTTCCAGACGACGCACCGGACGGTCCGCGTGCGCGTCTTCGCGGTGACGGGGGTGAACAAGCCCGCGCGCGGGGCGTTTGTAGACACGGAGCGTCTCGTGAGCCTCGGCGTGTCGAACCTCACAAAGCGCGTGCTACTTGCGTCCGAAATGTCATCCGTATAGAATCCGAACATGACCCGATTGAGAGCGATCCGAGCGGAGAATGTTCGGCAATCCAAGACGTCTCGCAGCGACTTCGCGCTCGACACAATCGTTTTGGGTGATTGTCTTGAGGTCCTTGCCGGGGTTCCGGACGAGTCGGTCGATCTCACTGTGTTTAGCCCGCCGTATGACGGAATTCGGGAATACACGGGGGGCTGGCAACTGGATTATGCCGCCCTCGCAGATCAGCTTCTTCGCGTAACGAAAGACGGGGGCATTGCGGCGGTGGTCATCGGTGACGGAACGAAGAACTTTGCCAAATCGCTCACGACTTTTCGCTGGGCCGTCGACTGGGTTGACCGTGCGGGGTGGCGGCTGTTCGAGTGCTGCGTCTATGGACGCCACGGCAACCCCGGTGCATGGTGGTCACAGAGATTCCGGGTCGACCACGAGTACATCCTGCTGTTCCTCAAGGGGGCGAGACCGCGTCGCTTCAACAAAGAGCCGCTCATGGTCAACTCGAAGCACGCAGGGAAGATTTATTCAGGTACAGACCGTCTCACCAACGGCGGTTTCAAGAAGATCGAACCCAAAGCGGTAAACAGCAAGAAGTGCCGCGGCACCATCTGGAACTACGCCACGAGCAACACCGAGGGAAACCGACTCAAACTCCAGCATCCGGCGACATTTCCTGACCAACTTGCCGAAGACCTGATTCTCTGCTTCTCCGAGCCTGGCGATGTGGTTCTTGACCCGATGGTTGGCAGTGGGACCACGGCCGTCATGGCGTACCGACACGAGCGTCGATACCTCGGGATCGAAATTAGCTCGGAGTATCACGGGATTGGGACAAAGCGGCTCGCCGAAGAGCGGGACCGTAAGCGGGGGATGCTCCTGTGAGCCGGTATGCCCAAGCCCGTGCGGCATTCCAGGTTCTCGCATCGGCGCTCCGGGACGACGCCGAGATTCGACACGAGGTTGAGGAGTGCTTCCGGCTTCTTCTGACCAGATACAGCACTTCAATCCGCGAGAACCGCTTCATTGTGGGGGGAGTCGCCGAGAGAATCATCGCGGCCGCATTCGTGGCCATGGGCCATCAAGCATCGAACACCGGCGTGCTCGTGACGAGAGCCGACATCTTCGTTAATGGGGCCAATCTGTCGGTAAAGAGCGTCTTTCAGCGGGGACCGAGCAGTGTGCGTCTGGTGAACGTCATGGGCGAATCAAGTTCCGCTCAATGGCTCGAACCGACGATCTTTGTCATCTCCGGCAAAGGAATCGGTTACGCCGATCCGGACATGATCACGAACGGAACTCGGCGCAGCCGCGATGCGATTGAGTTGCCCATGCGGCTCCTGCGTGGACACTGGGAGGCAAGCCCGCAGTACCTAGTGCAAGTCACCATCCCGCACGCGCTGCAAGACGAATCGAGAAGCGATGTCGCCAGCCGAACAGTGGCCGATGAGATTCTGCGATACACGAAGCGACTAAGGCCGTTCGATCCTCGCACTCCCTCTCAATGACGTCGGCCGTCACGCCGCCGATTCCTTCCGCTTCGCACGCAACTGCTCCAACGGCTTGGGGTTCAGCACCGCGTCACGATCAAGGATGAACTCGCCGCCCTCGTTCCCCGCCTCGGGCAGGTGGTACATCAGTTCCATCATGATCTCTTCCGTCACGCTCCGCAGGGCGCGGGCACCGGTCTTGCGGGCCATCGCCTTGCGGCAGATCTCTTCCAGACCGCCGCGTGTCACCGTCAGCGTGCAGCCTTCGAGGCTGAACAGGTGCTGGTACTGGCGGATCAGGGCGTTCTTGGGTTCGGTCAGCACGCTGATCATCGTCTCAAGCGAGAGCGGCATCAGCGGGGCCAAGACGGGCAGACGCCCCATCAGCTCGGGGATCATCCCGTACTCGATCATGTCCTCGGCGGCGACCTGCGACAGCACCTCGGCGTCGCGATCGTCCTCCATGTGCAACATCGCCTGCGTGGCGAAGCCGATGCGCTTCTGGCCCAGACGCCGGCGGATGATGTCCTCGAGGCCGACGAACGTCCCGCCGCAGATGAACAGGATGTTGCTCGTATCCATCTGGATGTACTGCTGCTCGGGGTGCTTGCGCCCGCCCTGCGGCGGCACATTCGCGATCGTCCCTTCCAGCAACTTCAGCAGCGACTGCTGCACACCCTCGCCCGACACGTCGCGCGTGATCGAGACGTTGTGATTGGTCTTGCCGATCTTGTCGATCTCATCGATGTAGATGATGCCGCGCTGGGCGGATTCAAGATCGAAGTCCGCGTTCTGCAGCAGTTTCAAGAGCAGGTTCTCGACGTCCTCGCCGACGTAGCCGGCCTCGGTCAGCGTGGTCGCGTCGCCGATGGCGAACGGCACGTTGAGGATGCGGGCGAGGGTCTTGGCCAGCAGCGTCTTGCCGCTGCCGGTGGGGCCGATGAGCAGCACGTTCGACTTGTCCAGTTCGACCGGCGCGTTCTCGTTCTCCACCTGCGTCAGACGCTTGTAGTGGTTGTGCACCGCGACCGAAAGGGCTTTCTTCGCTTGCAACTGCCCGATGATGTACTGGTCCAGGAACTCCTTGAGCGCGCGGGGCGCAGGGATGTTCCCGAACGTTGCACGCCCGGCCGACACACGCCGCCGTTCCTGCTTGAAGATGTTCTGGCACAGGTCGGTGCAGTTGCAGCAGATGTAGACATCGCTGGGGCCTTCGACCATGGGGCCGACCTCGCGCGACGTCTTGCCGCAGAACGAGCACGTCGTCACCTTGCGGCCCTTGAAGCCGCCGCCGCCAGCACCGCCCGCGCCCCCGGCACCGCCGCCGCCCGAGCCGCCCCCGTTCCCGCCCCCGGCGTTGCCGCCGTGACCGCCGGAGTTGAAGCCCCCCGGCCCGCCGCCCTGAAGAGCGCCCTGGGGCGTTCCGGCGGAACCGGCAAAGCCGGCCACGGAAAGAGCGGTGGGTTCGATGCGTTCGGTGCCGTCGGGACGCGGTTTGGCCATGAAGCCCCTCGTGCGCGCAGGGCGCGGAAGTGCGGAACACAATGCCGGTCTGACGAACGGCGTGAATGCAAGTCTATCGACCCCATGGGGGGCACGCTGGACACCCAACCCCACGCCCAATCTCAGCCGCGCCCGCCCCGACGCTACAGACGGAAACGGACGGATAACTCGGCGGAACCCGACCGGATTTCATGACTCGGTGGGGCCGCAGTGGATGGATAACACGCCGCAGGGCGTTGCGAGGTTTGTTAGGGAACAATCTCGTCGCGCTCACCGTGCCACCAACTTCCCGTCCTCGGGAAGCCGGTGGCCGAGGTCTCCGTTGAACATGATCACGGCTTCGCGCCGTCCCGCTCTCTTGTGGACGAGCCGAGTAATTCTGCCGGCGTCGGCGCAGGCTGCTTCGACCTCGGTCCCGCGGCCTTCGTCGCCATCCCGATCAGCGCCGCCTTGGCCTTCTCAAACTCCTCATCCGTCAGGCCCCCCTCGCCGTGCATCTTCCGAAGGTCATGCAGCGTGAGCGGAGCACCCGCGTTGTCTTCACTCCCCAGCAAGCGTCGCCGCAGTTTCAGCACCGCCGCGGCGAGCACAATCACCGCCACCAGCAGCACGCCGACGACGGTGACGATGCGCGTCACCTCGGCGGTCGAGCCGGCTTGGGAGAGTAGTTGGGTCACCCCGAGATCGTAGAACGCAACCGGTGCGATGGTGCCGGTCGTTGTTTGCGCATCGAGATCAGTCCGCGAGTTTCAGAGCCTCGCGGGTGGCCCACCGGTCCCCGGTGGGCGAACGGTTCTGGGCGCCGATTCTGCATGCGTGCACCTGCGCCCACCGGGGACCGGTGGGCCACCCAAAGCACGTGGTGCGCTACGCCGCAACCTTCTTCTTCGCCGCCGGGTCCGCCTTGGTCGCCATCGCATTCAACCCGGACACGCCCCCGCCGAACTGGTAGATCGCGCCAACGATGGCGGTGGATGCGGTGATGATGGGAACGATGAGTTTGTTCGCGGTCATGGCCTCGGCCATCCCGCCACGCCACGACGCGATCTGCATCAACGCCGCCAGCGCCCCCAGCACCAGCATCGAAGCCCCACCGATCGAGGTCAGCAAAATGACCACACCGCGGAACGCCATGAACGCCAGCATCCCGACGAGGACGAGCCCGATCACCGCGCCATACTGATGCTGCCCCGCCGGGAAACCGCACGCCGTCCACACGTTCGCCCCCGCAAAAGCCCCCGCAAGCCCGCCAAAGAGCGCCACCGAGTACCGCATCATCGGCCACGCGATCACGGCGAACAGCACCGCCGCGCACGCCGCGACCACGTTCGTCCCCCCGATCCGGTCGCCCAGCAGCGTCCCGGCGTAAACACCCAGGATCGCCGCGAGCACGAGGATCAGTGACTTGTGCCAGCGGTAGCCGTTCATCACGCACAGCCCCCCGACCACGACAAAGATGAACGCCCACACGATGTGGACCTGCGAAAGCACATCGTTCAGCGACGACGGATCGGTGAGGAAATCCCACTTCCCGTTCAACCGCTGCTGCATCGCCTTAAACGGGTTCACACCAGCACCCGAGAGCGCCTTGGTGAAGGACCCGCCGGATTCCGGCGCGGCCTCCTCCTCGACCGGCGCAGGCTCCGCCCGCCGCGCAGGTGCCACCGCCGCCGGCTCGTCCAGCGGCGACACATCCACCGTCACATCGGGCGCTCCCACGGCGACAACCGACAAAACCAGGCTGGCAAGGAAGTTCAGCATGAGAAACCTCTTTGAAGAGCGGCGACGAACACGCGCAGGTCACGGCACAAAAAAACCGCCGCGTCTCACGCTTTATCGGCCGGGCGTCGCGTCATGGCCCACTGAATACACGTCCCGATAACCGCCGCAACGCCAATCAACACGATCCGGTGTGCCGTCGAGTCGGCATCAATCACCGGGGCACGCACGCCGCCGCGCGACATCAGTTCCAGCAGCGCCGGAACCCACAGCATCGCCCCGGCCACCCCCGTCACCAGCGCACTGCTCCGCTTCGGGAAGAACATCCCAAGGCCGAACCCAACCGTGCCCGCGCCCACGGCACCCAGTGTCACCGCCGTGCGGTTCTCGCGTGAGAGATCGTTCCACACCGGGCGCACACGCTCGGCCAGCAACTTCGTCTTATCGCGAAGGTCTTCCGCCGAGGCACGCGCCATGTCGACGGCCTTCCCCATCTCGCCGTCTTTGGCGTGGGATTCCAGCCATTTCTTCGCCTCATCCACCGCCTCGGGCGTCGGTTCGTCGCCAACTTCCGGCGGTTCTGCCGCCTCCGGCGGCGTCGCCGCCGCAGAGACTTCAAGTTCCAAACCCTTGGCCGGCCCCTGCAGCGATTCCTCACGCAGTTCCCGCGCCTCGTTGGGCGCCACGGCGATAAACACCAGCAGCCCGCCGATCACACCGGCCACCGTCCCTTGGATCAACCCCACCGACAACTTGAACCCGATCAATCCCGCCAGCAACCCGATCACCGCCCCGACCGCCGCAGGAATCCCCGGATGCACACCCGCGCCCAGAATCCCCGGCACGATGTACCCCGCCAATCCCCCGGCGATCAGCCCAATCACGCCGAACCCGAACTTCAGCGTCGCGTGCCCGAACAGCCAGAGCACCACCCCGACAATCCCGACCACCACCAGCGCCCACTGCGGCAGCGCAGCGAAAGCCCCGTCCGCATCCGCAAGCAGCAACGGCGAATCGAGTTGGGCAAGGAAGAGGTTCACGCCGATAGTCAGTGACGGATCAAAGCGGTGGGGCAGGCTTCCAGCCTGCCATCCAAAAGGAACGCACAACGGCAGGCAAAGCGCCCGCCTCACCGATCCCCATCGGCCCCATCGGCCTCCCCGTAGCATTTTCCCCATGCAGAACCCGTCGGAACCCAACCAATCCCCGAACGATCCGCCGCTGCCGGACCTGGGCGACCTGCGGAAACGCATCGACTCCCTCGACGAACAGATCGTCCGTCTTCTTAACGACCGGGCCAGCCTCGTCGTCGATGTCGGCCGCGTCAAACGCGCCACCGGCAGCCCCATCTACGCCCCCGCCCGCGAGCAGGCCGTCCTCAAGAAAGTCGCCTCGGCCAACCGCGGCCCGCTGCCCGCGAAATCCATCGAGGCCGTCTACCGTGAGATCATGTCCGGTTCGTTCGCCCTCGAACACCCGCTCCGCATCGGCTACCTCGGCCCCGCCGGCTCGTACTCGCACCAGGCCGCCGTGAAGCAGTTCGGATCGTCGGTGTCATTCGAGGACATGCACGAGATCGCCGGCGTCTTCACCGAAGTCCGCCGCGGGCATTGCCACTACGGCCTCGCCCCCATCGAAAACTCCATCGGCGGCGGCATCGTCGAAACCCTCAACGCCTTCATGGCCAGCAAGAACGAACTCAGCATCTGCGCCGAAGTCCTCCTCGAAGTCCACCACGCCCTGCTCGCCAACTGCGAGCCGCGCGAAGTCAAACGCATCTATTCCAAGCCCGAGGTCTTCAGCCAGTGCCGCCAGTGGCTGGCAACGCAGTTCCCCAAGGCCGACCTCATCCCCACCCCCAGCAGCAGCAGGGCGGTGCAGATCGCCCGGGCCGAGAGCGACGCCGACCCCAAGTGCGGCTCGGCAGCCATCGCCAGCACCCTCGCCGGCCAACTCTATTTCATGGACGTCCTTTTCGAGCGCATCGAGGACGACCCCAACAACATCACGAGGTTCGTCGTCATCAGCAAGCAGCACGCCGACCCGACGGGCAAGGACAAAACGTCCATCATGTTCAACACACCCGACAAGCCCGGCGCGCTGGTCAGCGTCCTGCAGGTTTTCGACAACGCGGGCATCAACCTCACCCACATCGACAAACGCCCCAGCGGCCGCGTCAACTGGAGTTACACCTTCTTCATCGACGCCCTGGGCCACCGCTCCGACCCCGTCATGGCCGCGGCGATCGAAGAAGCCACCCAGCACTGCGCCGAACTTACGGTGCTCGGCAGTTACCCGGTGGCCGCACGGGTGCTCTGAGTCACCAGTTCCCCCACTTGTTCTTCTTCTCCGGGATGCAGAACATCAGGAAAACCACGCCAAGCCCCCACACCCAAGGGCGGAATCGGCCCGCGAGCCACAACTCGAGGTCCCCGGCAACGAAGAACACCAGCGAGAGCAGGAATCTCGCCCAACCGTTCAGCCCCGTGTACCAATCAATGATCCACATGACCCGCCATTCTAATGTTCGCTCCGCCTGATTCAAGAGGCGTGATACGGCGTTTGGCGGGACGCACTACTCCGCCGTCGCCCGCCCCAGCCGATCCCGCACCGCATCCCAAACCCCGCCAACCCCCGTCGGACGCTCCACCGCGATCAAATCCGGTCGCAGCGAATCCGCCTCACGCAGCGCCGCGTACAAACGGCTCGCATACCCCGTCGCCTCCGAAGGCATCACGATCACCCGGTGCGGCGGCTCCGCACGACGCGACCCATCGTGCGTCACCACAACAACCGCCCCACCCCGCGAAAGCACCGCCGGCCACTCATCCGCCCCGAACAAAACCGCCCGAGCCTCCGGCGCATAGTGTGATCGCAACATCCCCGGCGAGGCCAGCGGCGTCGCCGCGCCCGCCACGTCCGCCGCGTGCAGCGCCACCTCCGGCATCTCCCCCAGCACCCCCGCGATCATCTCCCGCGTGACTACGCCCTGCCGCAGCACCCGCGCCGCCCCCGGCCCATTCGCCAGCGAAACCACCGTGCTCTCGATCCCGGCCCTGCAAGGTCCGCCGTCAAGCACCATCACATCAGATTCCGAAAAACTCTCCCGCACATGTGCCGCACTCGTCGGGCTGACCCGCCCCGACATGTTCGCGCTGGGCCCCACGATCGGCCGTTCCAGTGCCTCGATCAGTGCAATCGCAATCGGATGATCCGGGCACCGCACCGCCACGTTCGCCCCGCCCGCCGTCACGTTTAGCGGCACGCCCGCCGCCTTCGGCAGCACGATGGTCAGCGGCCCCGGCCAGAACGCCCGCGCCAGCGCCGAAGCGCGTTCGGGCCACGACGATGTCACGCTCCGCGCCATCGCCTCATCGCTCGCATGCACGATCAGCGGGTTCACACTCGGCCGCCCCTTCAGCGTGAACACGCGGTCCACCGCACGGTGGCTCATCGCGTCCGCGCCCAGCCCGTACACCGTCTCGGTCGGAAACGCCACAACCCCGCCCTCACGAAGGCGCTGCGCCGCGGCGTGGATGGTGGCAAGAGTGAGGGGCAATGCTGAGATCGATTCTCGGGGTCAGAAGTCGCCGCGCCGTGCGGCGGAAACAGGGGGGAGGATGGTACGAGCGCCGACGCCGCAGTGTTCTCCCGTCGCGTACCATGACCCCTATGCCCGAACGCCTGGAAGTCATCAAGACTCACAAACTCTTCATCAACGGCCAGTTCCCCCGCAGCGAGTCCGGCCGCTCGCTGGTGGTGAAGAACCCCGCTGGCGAAGTGATCGCCCACGCCTGCATGGCCTCGCGGAAAGACCTGCGCGATGCCGTGGTCGCCGCAAGGGCCGCCCAAGAACCTTGGGCCAAGCGCTCGGCGTACAACCGAGGCCAGATCCTCTACCGCATGGCCGAAATGATGGAGGGCAAGCGGGCCGAGTTCGTCGACATTCTCACGCAATCTGAACACACCGCGGCCGTCTCGACACGCGGCACCAAGCGCTCGTCCGCCCCGCGTACCACAAAGTCCAAGCCGGTTTCCCCCGACGCCGAACTCACCGCCGCCATCGACCGCCTCGTCGCCTTCGCCGGCTGGGCCGACAAGTTCTCGCAGGTCCTGGGCTGTCACAACGCCGTCAACGGTCCTTATTACAACTTCACCGTCGCCGAACCCACCGGCGTCGTCGCCGTCCTCGCCCCCGACCGCCCCGCGCTCCTCTCCCTCACCACCCTCATGGCCCCCGCCCTGTGTTGCGGCAACACCGTCGTCGCCGTCTCCGGCGAAGCCGCCCCCCTGGCCGCCTGCGTCCTGGGCGAAGTCTGCGCCACCAGCGACGTCCCCCCCGGCGTCATCAACATCCTCACCGGCGAGCGCGACGAACTCATCCCCCACATCGCCGAACACCGTGAAATCGACGCCGTCACCGCCGCCAACCTCGCCCCCGCCCAAGCCGAAAAACTCCGGATGGGCGCGGCGAACAACCTCAAACGCGTCCGCATCCACGGCCTGACCCCCGAAGCCTGGTACGACGCCGAAGCCTGCGAATCCCCCTGGTGGATCGAACCAACGGTCGAAATGAAAACCATCTGGCACCCCTCGGCGGCGTGACGAATCCCCAGATCGTCGCGAGAATGTTGTCACGCAACGCCGTGAAACGCCTGCGTGCAGCCAGGGGGTTTCCATCTTCGCCCCGAAGGGGCGCAGGGCTGTAGCCACGGGTGCACGTGGCGTCTCGCCGCCAAACCCGTAGAAAGTAGCGGTTTCCGAGCTTGCCCCGGCAGGGGCAAAGGACTCAGAGCTGCGCGAACATGCGAGCCAGAACGGCACATTATGCCACGGCTTTGCGTCCGCGCGAAGCCGCCCCGATACACCCGTTGTGCCGCTCCCCCAGATCCAACGCTACGGCTGCTTGTCGAGCGACTCAGCCAACTTCTTCCCCTCCGCCTTCCCCAACATCCCCGCCCGCTTCGCGTACGCCAGCGCCCGCCCCTCATCCCCCGCGCGCTGCAGCCACAGCGCCGCCTGATACGCAAACTCCGCGTTCTCCGGCGAACCCTCCGAAGCCTTCACATACTCCTCCGAAGCCGCACGCGGATCGCCCAGCATCCCATGACACGCGGCGATTTCCTCGATGATTGTCGCATCGTTCGCGCGATCAAACTCCGGGATCGCCAGCACCAGGTCCAGCGCCTCGCGCGGCCGATTCTCCCGCCGCAGCACCTTGGCCTGCAGCACGCGCCACAGCGGGTTCGTCGGATCAAGTTTCGCCGCCTTCTCGGCGTGCTGCAGCGCCGGCCCCGTGTGGTTCTCGTCCAGCGCAATCGCCGCCAAACTCCCCCACGCCACCGCCAGATTCGGGTCCAGCGCCACGGCGATCATCAGATTCGCCCGAGCATCCGCATTGCGTCCCTTCTTGCGTTGCAGTTGCGCAAGGAACAACGGGTACTGCGGGCTGGCCTTATCAAGTTCCCGAGCCTTGAGCCACTGCGCCTCGGCCTGATCGTCAAGTCCGGCTTTCATCGCCGCCATCCCCGCCGCGAAGCGGTACGGAGCCTTGTCCTCGCCAAACGCTACCGCACGGTCGTACTGCTCGTATGCGTCCGCAAACTTCCCCTGCGCCAGCAGAGCCTCGGCGTACGCCAACCGCAAAGGCTGGTCATTCGGAAACCGCTCCACCCCGGCCCCGAGTTCCTTCGCCGCCAGTTCCGCCTTGTTGTTCTTGATCGCCTGCCGCCCCAGTTCCAGCACCTCATCACGCGAAGGCCCCTTCGCCACCCCCGCCCCAGAGCCCGTCGCCATCTTCGCCACCGTCGGAGAAACCGACACCCGGTACAGCGCATACCCGCCGCCAAGCACCACCAGCACCAGCGGCAACAACGCCACCAGTTTCCGCCCCCGCCGCCCCGGCGCAACCACACCTCCCCCGCCGGCGCTCTCGCCCTCGGTCCGCCCCGGTCGATGTTCTGGCTGGATGCTCATGGCAGTGGGGAACGCTACGCGCCGCGCGTACACTTCTCCCCACTGTTTTCGACTCAACCCGCCGCCCGACTTTGAGCGACACAACAACGGCGAGACCGAGCCGACGCCCGCCTTAGTCTCTCTCAAACGCCTCTCTCCGCGCTCTCCGCGAACTCTGCGGTGAATCTCCGAACAAAGCCAACCGATGCCCAACAAACTCCCCCCCAAATACATCCCCGCCGAGCACGAAGGCCGCGTGCGTGCCAAGTGGACCGACTCCCGCGCCTTCCACGCCGACCCCGCCAAAGTCCTCTCCGGCGAAAAGAAGCCCTACGCCATCTTCATCCCCCCGCCCAACGTGACCGACCGCCTCCACCTCGGCCACGCCCTCAACAACACCCTCCAGGACGTCCAGGCCCGCGCCCACCGGATGATGGGCTACGAAACCCTCTGGATGCCCGGCACCGACCACGCCGGCATCGCCACGCAAACCGTCGTCGAAAAGCGCGTCCTGAAAGAAACCGGCCGAAAGCGCACCGACTTCCCCCGCGAGGAGTTCGTCGCCAAAATCCAGGCCTTCAAGGACGAATACGAAGCCATCATCACCGACCAGTTGAAAGCCATGGGCTGCTCCTGCGACTGGGACCGCCAGCGCTTCACCATGGACCCCATCTGCGCCAAGGCCGTGCGCGAGGCCTTCTTCCGCCTCTTCAAAGACGGCCTGATTTACCGCGGCAAACGCCTCGTCAACTGGGACCCCGTCACCCAGACCGCCCTCGCCGACGACGAGGTCGAGATGGAAGAGATCGACGGCCACTTCTACGACCTCCGCTACCCGCTGGTCCACGGCAAGAACTCCATCCCAACTGGCACCGCTCCCGGTGGCACCGGCTTCCAGCCGGTGATGACGCAAAGCGCCGATGTGGGCAAGAGCGACCATCGCCCGTCCTCCAGCGCCACCAACCCCATCCCCGTCACCTGGGACGAACTCAAACGCCGCAACTATCCCGGCGCTGAAACCCACCCCGACCACGAACAAGCCTGGATCACGGTCGCCACCACCCGCCCCGAGACCTACCTCGGCGACACCGCCGTCGCCATCAACCCCAAAGACCCCCGCGCCCACGCCCTGCGCGGCCTCCACTGCGAACTCCCCCTCGTCGGCCGCGTCATCCCCATCATCGAAGACGACTACGTCGTCCTCCCCGCGGCGATGCAGCCCGACCCCGAAGCCGCCAAGAACGACCCCAAAGCCCAGTTCGCCACCGGCTTCCTGAAGGTCACGCCCGCCCACGATCCCAACGACTACGAGATCGGCCGCCGCCACAACCTCGCCGCCATCAACGTGATGGCCCCCGACGCCTCGATCAGCGACAAGCACGGTTGGACCGACATCGGCGACGCCCACCTCTTCGTCGGCCTCTCCCGCGAAGCCGCCCGCAAGAAGGTGCTCGACGAGTTCAAGGCCCGAGCCGTAGGGGGGTACCCCCTTCTCGCCGACAAAAAACCCTACAAACACAGCGTCGGCCACAGCTACCGCAGCCACGCCGCCATCGAGCCCTACCTCAGCGACCAGTGGTACGTGAAGGTGACGGACCCCAAACTCGCCCAAGCCGCAAACCGCGCCTTGGTGCATGACCAGCGTTCACATGAAACCGCTCCAGGCGGCACCGGCTTCCAGCCGGTGATGTCCCCTCCAGGTGGCACCGGCTTCCAGCCGGTGAGGCCCAAGCCCCCAACAAGCACAACCAATCCAGACCCCAAACTCATCAACGCACTAAACCAACCCAACTGGCCATCCTTCGCCCCAAAGTCCTTCGTCCCCCACAACCCCTACCCCCCACACGAGTCCTCTCCCCGCAACCTCATCGAATCACTCCGCAACCTCCCACACGTCGAAATCAAGGGAGCAACCTATTTCGTCACATGGAAATCAAGGGACACCCTTGAACTCCGGGCCAGCGAGTACCAAGTGGTCCTCGAAGCCCTCCGCCACTTCGACGGCGACCGTATCCATCTGCACGCCGCCTGCGTGATGTCCAACCACGTCCACGCCGTGGTCACGCCGCTCGCCGACCAAGCGCTGGGCGACTGGGTCGGCAGCGTGAAACAGTTCTCCGCCAACCGCATCAACGCCGCCCGCGGCGAATCCGGCCCCTTCTGGCAGGACGAGCGATTCGACCACATCGTCCGCGACAACGCGTGGTTCTCCATGTTCATCAAGTACGTCCTCCACAACGCCCACAACGTGGGGCTGGTGGCGAACCCGATGGACTATCCATGGAACTGGGTCCACCCCGACGTGCTCCTGGCCTTCGAGGGGCGGATCGGATTGGGATTGGAGTCTCTGGCTGCGGCCGGGTCGCCTGCCCAACACCGGCTGGAAGCCGGTGCCACCCAAACCGGTCAATCCTCCGACGCCCAACTCCGCTTCTACCCCGACCGTTACGCCAAAGCCTACGAATCCTGGCACGACAACATCCGAGACTGGTGCATCTCCCGCCAACTCTGGTGGGGGCATCGAATTCCGGTGTGGAAAGCACGAAGCGTCGAGGGCTATCTTGGGTCGGACGGCATCGACCCCACATCCCAACTCTTCCCAACGTTGAACAGGTGGGTTGAGCAGAAGCGTGTGGCGTACATCTTGGGGAAAGGCGTGATCGAGCCCGCCGAGGGCGGGTTTCAACGGTCTGAGGACGCTCAGTTCTTTGTCTGCGTACGAAGCCCTGACGATCAGGAAGTCATCGAGTTCCTACGGCCATTTGGATTTATCCAAGAGGACGACGTCCTCGACACCTGGTTCAGCAGCGCCCTCTGGCCCATGTCCACCCTCGGCTGGCCCAAACCGCCGAAGGAAATGCAGGGCCTCCTCGAAGCCTTCAACCCCTCCAACGTCCTCTGCACCGCACGCGAGATCATCACCCTGTGGGTCTCCCGCATGGTGATGTTCAACCGCTATCTCCTCGGCGAAGGTGAGGGCCACGGCCCCCTCCCCTTCAAAGACGTCTTCATCCACTCCGTCATCCAGGACGGCGAAGGACGCAAGATGTCCAAGTCCCTGGGCAACGGCGTCAACCCCCTCGACATCATCCAGTCCCACGGCTCCGACGCCATGCGCTTCACCCTCTGCAAGATGACCACCAACACGCAGGACGTCCGCCTGCCCGTGGTCTTCGACAAAGAGAAGAACTGCAACACCAGCCCCAAGTTCGACGAGGGCCGCAACTTCGTCACCAAAGTCTTCAACGCCGCCAAGTTCGTGATGATGAACCTCGAAGAAGCCGGCACCCTCTCAGGTGGCACCGGCATTGGTGGCACCGGCTTCCAGCCGGTGTCGGCAGGGACGACCGACATCACCAAGACCATCGATCCTCCCCAGCACCGGTCGCAGACCGGAGCCACCACCCCTCTCGCCGACCGCTGGATCCTCTCCCGCTTCACTCGCCTCACACACCGCGTGAACGCCGCCATCAAGTCCTACGACTACTCGGATTACGCCGAGGCGATGTACCAATTCCTCTGGTGGGACTTCTGCGACTGGTACGTCGAAGCCATCAAGCCAACGGTGAAAACCGACTCGAAACAGCGCGCCGTGGTCAAGGCCGTCCTCGACGCCTCGCTCCGCCTCCTCCACCCCATCTGCCCCTACGTCACCGAGGTGCTGCACGAAGTCCTGCGCGAATACCAGACGCAGCCAGTCCCCGGCCTCAACCTCGGCCAAGACCGCGGCCAAACCTGCATCTCCGACTGGCCCCAGCCCGCGGACAGCCTCATCGACGAAGCCGCCGAGAAGGAAGTCGACTGGCTCCGCGCCCTCACCGAGTCCATCCGCCAGGTCCGCGCCGCCCAGCAGGTCGAGCCCAAGCGCCGCATCACCCTGCACACCGACGCCGCGACCCTCGCCCGCGTTAAAGCAGGCGGCGGCCTCGTCGAAACCCTCGCCGGACTCGCCGCCGTCGAAGAACACCGGCTGGAAGCCGGTGCCACCAAGAGCATCTTCACCTTCGAAGGCCGCGAGCACGCCCTGACGAATCTCAAGGACGCCGTAGACCCCGCCGCCGAGCGCAAGGCCCTCGCGGATCAGATCGACAAACTCGACAAGGCCATCGCCGTCCTCGAAGGCCGCCTCGCCAACCCCGGTTATGCCGAGCGAGCCCCCGCCAAAATGGTCCAGGAGACCAAGGACCAACTCGCCCAAAAAACCGCCGAACGCGACGCGGCGAAGGCCCGGATGGCAACGCTTTAATCGCCCGCGGCGATGTCGATCTCGCCCATCCATCCGAGCCCCGAGCGCAACGGCGGGGCCATCGTGGAAGGGGTTGGCTATTCGTGCGCTTCTTCGCTTAGACGATGCTCCCCGCACGAGCACGGGGTTCGCCCAATCACTTTCGCCTACAATCCCTTCCCCAAAGAGAAAGGCCCAACGATGACCACCGCCACCCCAGCCATGCCCGCCGCAGCCTCCCCCTCCAAGCCCAAAGGCGGCGGCCTCGAAGGCATCATCGCCGGCGAAACCTCCATCTGCTCCGTCGAGCAGGGTGCCCTCATCTACCGCGGCTACGAGATCCACGATCTCGCCCAGAACGCGACGTTTGAGGAAGTCGCCCACGTCCTCCTCGTCGGGCACAAGCCGACGCCCGCCGAACTCAAGGCCTTCAAGCAGGAGATCGTCGCCGAGCGTGCCCTCCCGCCGCTGGTCACCGAGATCATCCAGAAGACCGCCAAACTGCCCTACACCGTCCCGATGGACACGCTCCGCACCGCCGTGAGCGCCCTGGCCCACCTCGACCCCGACTGCCAGAGCACCGACGCCGCGGCGAACCTCCGCAAGTCCAAGCGTCTGCTGGCCAAGATCCCCACCATCATCGGGCACATGCAGAACGTGATCGACGGCAAGCCGCTCGTCCAGCCCGACCCGACGCTCGACCACGCCGCGAACCTGTACTACATGATGACCGGCAAGAAGGCCAGCGAGCAGTGGGTGCGTGTGCTCGATGTCTCGCTCATCCTCTACGCCGAGCACGATTTCAACGCCAGCACCTTCGCCAGCCGCGTCATCAGCGGCACTTTCTCCGACCTCCACGGTGCCGTCACCGGCGGCATCGCCGCCCTGAAAGGCCCCCTCCACGGCGGAGCCAACGAGGCCGCCATGGACATGCTCCGCGAGATCATGCAGGACGTCGGCGAAGCCGCCATCGGCACCCCCAAGGTCGACGCCTGGATGCAGAACGCCTTCGATACCAAACGCAAACTCATGGGCTTCGGCCACCGCGTCTACAAGAACGGCGACCACCGCGCCCCCATCCTCCACAAACTCGGCCGCGCCGTCGCCGAGAAAGAGAACCCCACCCTTGAGGGGCACAAGGCGACCAAGTGGTTCGAACTCGGCGAGCACGTCCAAAAGATCATGCTCGACAAGAAGAACATCCACCCCAACGTCGACTTCCCCTGCGGCCTGACCTATTTCACCATGGGCATCCCCGTGCCGCAGTACACCCCCATCTTCGTGGCGGCACGAATCACCGGCTGGGCCGCCCACATCATGGAACAGCACGCCAACAACCGCCTCATCCGCCCCATCGCCGAGTACAAGGGTCCGGCGCTGACAAAGTGGAACGGCTGATTCAGGGTGGCACCGGCTCAGGTGGCACCGGCTTCCAGCCGGTGACGGCAGCGACGCACATCGCAGCCCCACCATCGATCCCCTCTCTCCCCAGACGATTCGACCTGCCCATCTGATTTGACTTGCCCCGCTCCCCATGCAACCATTCACCCCCCGATTCCAATCGGGACACAAGACACCCGGCAGGCAGCCGGGCACCGACGGAAAGGTGGCCGAGTGGCTGAAGGCGCTGGTTTGCTAAACCGGTTTAGGGCCCAAAAGCCCTAACGGGGGTTCGAATCCCCCCCTTTCCGCTTGCACGTATGAAGGCGGACCCCGAATAACGGGCGTCCGCCTTCTTGCATTATGGGGTCCGGGGTCCCGCGTGAACCTGATCTTGACACGCCGCCACGACTCAGCCCTCTTGTTTTCAAGCGAACGACTTTTACACTCTCCCCTGCGGCGTCACCACACCGCAGCGGAAACACGTCACCCCGCGCCGACGCCCAAATGGAGGAAGCCCATGCCGCACGTCGCCATCGCCGCGCTCGCGTTCTTGGTCAATGTCGCCTTAGCCTCTGCAACCCCGCCCGCTGCGGTCACGTTCTTGCCCATCCCGGACCGCCGGGATGTCGTGTTCGATTCGACCAGTTCCACGCTCTTCGTGAGCACCGGCGCCGGCATCGAGCGGTACAGCGTCACCACCGGCGCGTTCTTGCCCCGATTCAATCTCAACGCCGGGCTGCTCGCGATCGATCTCTCGCCCGACCGCCGCACTCTTGTGCTCACCGATTATGACTCCGGCCCGACCACCAACTGGGTCCACACCGTCGATACCGCCACCGGCGTCAGTTCCCGCATCACCTTCAACAAATCGTTCAACGAAGGCGGCACCTACGCCGCGGCGTACAACGCCGACGGCACCCTCCTCGTCACCTCGCAGTACAACGGCTCCGGCTGGGTCCCGCTCCGCAGGCACTTCCCGGCCACGGGCACCACCACCACCGTCGCCAACGTCCGACAGGACAGCATGCTCGCCCCGAGTTTCGACCGCAGCACGGTCTTCATCGCCGAGTCGAACATCTCGTCCGGCCAACTCGACCGCTTCGATGTCGCCACCAGCACCTTCCGCCCCATCGGCGGCACCGGCTGGTTCAACTTCGAGATCGCCGCCAACCGCGACGGAACCCAGATCACCGTTCCGTCGTACAACGGCGCGTTCGTGCTTGACCGCAACGCACAGCCGCTCGGCCTCATCGGCCAGTATGCCACGGAAGGCCCCATCGGTGCCGTCTATTCACCCGTCGACAACCTGCTCTACACCGCCTGGTGGTCCTCCGATACCGCCAGCGACCAGATCCGCGTCTTCAACGCCAACAACCTCGACCTGCTCGCCACCTACAACGTCGGCGGGCGGTTCGATTGGACCGGCAACTCCTCATTCGCCGAAGGACGCATGAAAATCTCCGACGACGGCAACCGCATCTTCGTCACCGTCGACGGCGGGGTCTCCATCCTCACCGTCCCTGCGCCCGCGGCCGGCCCACTGCTGTTCGCCGCGGCCGGATTCGCTTCCCGCCGTCGTCGATCCAAGCCAACGCATGGGTGAAGGCCTTGATCCGGTGTGCGGGCCGCCGATCTACCCTTCCCCATGCCCTCAGACGCCGAACTCCTCAAGGCCTACCTCGCCGACCGCGATGTGCCTTGCCCCGGCTGCGGCTACAGCCTGAAGGGCTGCGTTGCGGAAGCATGCCCGGAGTGCGGGCACGCCGTTACGCTCGCCATCGGCGATACCTTCTGGACCCGCCCCCGGCTCAGGCTACTGCGCTACTCACTGCTGATTCTCGGCGTGACCAGCGCCATCACCGTCGTCGAAGGGCTTTACGGCCTCATCACCTGGGGACCCACCGCATGGCCCGGCACAGCGACCGTCGTGTGGTGGGGGGTGTTCTTTGTGTCACACATCACGGCACTCGTCGCCTATTGCGGGGCACTTTGGAGAACACGCTACCCCACCAAGGTCGGTGCCCGGCCACGCATGAACTCGGCCCTGACCACCGCGCTCGCCGTCCCGATGAGCCTCGGATGTATCTACGTTGTCCAGACTATTCTGAATGAGATCTTTTAGAGCCGGACGCCGTGAGAGCGATCTCGGCTTACGAGCCCCTACGGTCGATCTACGCTTTGCCGGGTGCCGGGTGCCGGGGTACGACGTCCTCGTCGTGCCCCGTTCCGCGACCGCCCGTCAACCCACGAACCGGTCCGCTCTACCCTCCTCCATGCCCTCCGACGCCGAACTCCTCAAGGCCTACCTCGCCGACCGCGACGTGCCGTGCCCCGGCTGCGGTTACAGCCTGAAAGGCTGTGCGTCGACGCAATGCCCCGAATGCGGCTCCGGCATCGAGATCACGCTCCGAGGCAACACCACGTCCGCAGCCCATTGGATCGCGGGGACAATCGTCATAAGTGGTGCCTTCGGACTTGCGTTACCGACCTTGCTCAACAGTGTTGCAGGAATGCTGTTCGCTCCCGACTACCGTCTTTTTCCCGGTCCCATCTTGTGCGCGCCGCTGACCGTTGGCATCGCGGCGATGCTCTGGGTGTGGATCACACGACGCGTCTGGCTCCTGCGCGCGCCCAAGGTCCGAGCGTGGATGTTGACCCTGCTTCTAGGTGCGATCTCGTGGGCACTCGCGTTGACGCCGTTCTTTGTGAAGGGGTGATTCCCTGCGAAGTACGGAATGGACAGATGGACAAACAGACCTCGGGAATACCCTTCCCCATGCCCTCCGACGCCGAACTCCTCAAGGCCTACCTCGCCGACCGCGACGTGCCGTGCCCGGGGTGTGGCTACAGCCTCAAGGGGTGCGTTTCTCATCGGTGCCCGGAGTGTGCATCGGAGATGACCCTACAGCTCGCCGCACCGCCTCGTATGTTGCGATGGACGTGGTTGGTCCGTGCGGCCCTCCTGTCGATCGTGCTGGAGGGTGGGTGGCTCATCCGCTCGGCGGTCCGCTGGTTCTGGAGCCAGGGCTGGACGTTTGGCTCGTCGTCACGCTTCGTGAACTTTGCATCGTGGCTCTACTACGGATGTGGTATGCTCGCGTTCCCGCTGGGGATTTGGTTGCTGGTTCGCACCTTCGGGCCAAGGACAGCGTCTCGTTCGGTGCGGATCGAGAAAGCAGCCCTTGGAGCACTTGCGTTGCTGGTGCTCGTACACGGTATATCGAATCTTGTATCGACATTTGGATGGTTCGTCGGCTGGTACTAGCCGCCACCCCGTTTCCAATCCACCCACCCTCCCCCAACCGATACCATCCCCCATGCACCACCGCAGGACCAACACCGACCTGCCGCGGGAACTCCGGGACCACATGGACCGCATCAGGGCCAAGGCCATCGACCTCGGCCTCGATTTCCATGAAGTCGTCTTCGAGGTCCTCGACTTCCAGACCATGAACCAGATCGCCGCCTACGGCGGGTTCCCCACGCGCTACCCCCACTGGAAGTGGGGCATGGAGTACGAATCCCTCTCCAAGCGCGACGCCTACGGCATGGGGCGCATCTACGAGATGGTCATCAACAACGACCCCTGCTACGCCTACCTCCAGGAGTCCAACAGCGTCACCGACCAGAAACTCGTCATGGCCCACGTCTACGGCCACGCCGACTTCTTCAAGCACAACTTCTGGTTCTCCAAAACCGACCAGAAGATGATGAACACCATGGCCAACCACGCCACCCGCGTGCAGCGCCACATCGAACGTCAGGGCCAGGAGCACGTCGAACGCTTCCTCGATTGCTGCCTCAGCCTCGAACACCTCATTGATCCGTACTCGGTCTTCACCGGGCACCCGCCGGAGTACGACCAGGAGGAACTTGTTCAAGGCCGTCCCCAAGGTTTCGTGCCGTCAAAACTGCCCGCCAAGCAGTACATGGACCCCTTCGTCAACCCCAAGAGCGTGATGGAGGCCGAGAAGAAGAAGTTCGATGCCGACCGCAAGGCGGCGAAGGGGCGGCTGCCGCAGAAGCCGATGCGCGATGTGCTGTGGTTCCTGCTGCACCACGCCCCGCTGGACGATTGGCAGCAGGACGTCCTCTCGATCATCCGCGATGAGTCGTACTACTTCGCCCCGCAGGCGATGACCAAGGTGATGAACGAGGGCTGGGCGACGTACTGGCACTCGAAACTCATGACCGAGCATTTCCTCGAGGCGAGCGAGATCGTTGATTACGCCGAGCAGCACTCGGGCGTGGTCCACATGCCCGCCGGCGGCTTCAACCCCTACAAGATCGGCGTCGAGATGTTCAAGGACATCGAACGCCGCTGGAACAAGGGCCAGCACGGCCCGGCGTGGGACCGCCTCTCCAACCTCGGCGAGCGCGAGGCCCACGACGACAAGTCCAACGCCGGCCGCGACAAGATCTTCGAGGTCCGGCGCATCTACAACGACGTGAACTTCATCGACGAGTTCCTCACCGAGGAGTTCGTCGAGCGCCACAAGATGTACCGCTACCGCCGCGACCCGCAGACGGGGCAGGTGCGGCCCGTGTCGCGCGACTTCAAACAGGTCAAGCAGGCACTGCTCTACCGCATCACCAACATGGGCCAGCCCTTCATCTACGTCGTCGACGCCAACTACCTCAACCGCGGCGAACTCTACCTCGCCCACCAATGGAACGGCCTCGACATCGACCTCGCCAAAGCCGGCGAAGTGCTACGGAACATCCGCCAAATCTGGGGCCGCCCCGCCCACGCCCAAGTCCGCGTCGAGGACCAGCAATACCTCCTGTCATGCTCGGACTTCGACCCCTCGACGCCAATCAAGAAAGAGAAAATCAACGACTCAACGCCGAAACCGGCGAATGTGATGGAGTGAGCGCTGTGGAGTGAGAACGGTGGGGCAGGCTTCCAGCCTGCCATCCGTTGACGCACAATCCGCCGCGCGACGATTTGATCGCGCATCCGAGCCACCCTCTCGCAGGCCCGCAAAGCGGGCCAACGATGGTTGCCAGACGCGCAGCGAGCAAAGCGAGCAAGCGTCTGGTTCAAGCCTTTTTTCCCTGCCTCGCCCATGAAATGGGCGAACGAAATCAAGCCCAAAACCCCCTACAATCCCCAACCACCAGCAAGGACGCACAAATGCCCACCGAAACCAACCCCGAGACGGACCTCGAACAACTCGACACTCCCTCTCGTCGCACAGCAACACTCGACCCCGCCACCCTCACCGCCTGCGTCGAGACCGCCCTCATCACCACGCAGCGCCCGCTCGGCCTCGGCCGCATCTCCCAGATCATCATCGAAGCCGGCATGCCCGAAGCCGCCGCCGCGCCGAACGCCGTCAAAGCCGCCATCGAACAACTCAACGCCGACTACGGCGCAACCAACCGCGCCTTCCGCATCGAGTCCGTCGCCGGCGGTTTCCGCATGATGACGCTCGGCGATTTCGCCCCCGTCGCCGCCGCCGTGCGCGGCCTCAGCGAGAGCACGCGCCTCAGCCGCGCCGCCATCGAGACCCTCGCCATCGTCGCCTACCGCCAGCCCGTCACCCGCGTCGACATCGAATCCATCCGCGGCTCCGCCACCGGCGAAGTCCTCCGCACCCTTCTCGATAAGCGCCTCGTCACCATCGTCGGCCGCGCCGAAGAACTCGGCCGCCCGATGCTCTACGGCACCACCAAACGCTTCCTCGAAATCTTCGGCCTCTCATCCATCCGCGACCTACCGCCCGCCGCCGAAGGACTCGCCGCCGCAAGAGAGTCCGGCCGCAAACTCGAATCCATCGCCGAGGCGAAACCGGGCACGGTGGAGATCGACGACTCCGCCGCCACCCTCGCGGCCGAATCCGAAGCCCACCCCGACACGGAGCACTGACCCGTGCCCTCAGCCCCATCAATACGAACCCCGAGCGCAAGCGAGCGGGCCACTCCCCACCGCCCCCAACGCGCAGCAATCACAACCGCGCTCACACTGATCACCCTCCTCCCCCTCCTAACCCTCACCGCCTGCTCCTACGCCCTCCAAGGCCGAGCCGTCCGCGGCGACTACTCCGCCATCGAAGTCGTCGATTCCTCCGACCCCCGACTCACCGACGCCAAATCCGCCCTCTCCGGCGTCACCCTCAACCTCCAGTCCGACCCCAACAAACTCAACCGCAAAAACCTCGGACGAGCCGTCTCAGGCCGCACCGGCGAGTTTCGCATCCCCATCGACGAGTTCGGCGCCGGCGTCCTCGACTACGACATCGGCGCTTACGCCCGCAAAAAGGGCTACGAACCCGCCGAAGGATTCTTCCAACTCCCCGGCGGCGGCAAACGCCTCCTCATCACCATGGCCCCCGGCGAAGACAAAGAAACCAACGAACAACCCACCAGCCTCCAGGAAGAGTTCAACCTCAAGACCTTTCGCTGACCGACCGCGCCACACGTGCCACGGCTTGGCGTCCCCGACAAGCCGTGCTCCCCGCAACCCTCCCCCGGAACGGATTCCCCAATGGCCAAAGGCCAACACCTCAGCGCCCACCAGCAGAGCATCGTCAAGCGGTACTACGAAAACCGCGACGCCATCGCCATCAACCGCCTCGGCGAACTCGTCACCGAGATATACCTCTGCGAGTCCCCGGCGAAGGCCGAAAAACTCTGGAAACAAGCCGAAGCCGCCCTCGCCAAAGCCGGAGCCACCAAAGCCGACGCCCTGAAGGTGATGACCACAAAGAAGCCCGAAGCCCTGGCCGAACTCCTCAAGAAACTGTAATCGCACCCCTCTCTGCTCAAGCCCGGCATTTCAAAGCAACCCAAACCGTCGCGATGCCTTGATGCCTCGATGCCTTGTTGCCTTCCCCCCCATGAAACTCCTCACCGCCATCATCCGACCCGACCGCCTCGACGAAGTCCAGCAGGCCCTCGCCGAGGCCGACATCTACCTCTTCACCGTCACCGAGGTCCAGGGCGTCGGCCGCCAGCGCGGCGTCACCGAGGTCTACCGCGGCCAGGAAATGGAAGAACGCCTCATCCCCCGCCTGAAGATCGAGATCGCCGTCAACGACGCCTTCGTCGAAGCCGCCGTGGAAGCCATCATGCGCGGCGCCCGCACCGGCGAAACCGGCCGACTGGGCGACGGCAAGATCTTCGTCACCCCGCTGGAGGATTGCACGAGAATCCGCACCGGCGAGACGGGGCCGAGCGCGATCGGGCCGTGAAGTTACGGGTTCGGACCAGTCAAAGATAGATCAAACTACTAGTGAGTTCATTCCGTGAGAATGACGACGATTAGAACTCATATCTGGTGCATTGGATGTGCATTGGCGTGCGTCGTTATCTCTTGGATGGCAGGAATCGGCGGACCCATTGCATACGGCCGCGTCGTCATGTCGCCGAATCAGTCAAACGCCTCGTTCCTTTATCTCTTTGGATTTGGGCGAGATATCATCTGGTACAACCCGATGATTCATCATACCATCGGGCAACTGCACGAGCCGAGTTTTTTCGAGAGGGCACTGTATCTGCTGCCTGCGCGGTCGATTCTCCCTGCCGAGCAAACGGGCACCGAGTGGAACTTCAGAGAGTCGCAGGGATGGCCATTCCCTTGTGCATGGGGCGGTCTTGATGGCCACGGCAATGAGCATGGTTACTACATTTATAAGACAGGTCCCAGCACAACCACCATTGCTATTTCAGGCCCCAGCCCGTTACCGATGTCAACATTGAGTGCTGATCTGCAACGACTCGGGCCTGCAACGCAAACATGGAAATTAACGCTTCCGTTGCCTCTCGACCGAGTGTGCATAAATCCCCATTGGCCCGGCATAATTCTCACTAGCTGCTGCGGCTACGCACTAACCCCTTTGCTCGTCATCACGTTCGGGGAGTGCCGGTCAAATTGGCGTCGAAACCGAGGCCGCTGCACTGCGTGCGGGTACAGTTTGAGAGGATTGACAGGGGCCGTGTGCCCTGAGTGTGGCAAAGCTGGCTCAACCTTGAACAACAGCAATCTCCCGACGGCCGGCATGCTTACGCCCGCGAGCACGTCTGAATCCGAGCCAGCAAATCCGGACAACAAGTGAATCTCGGAGACATGCCACGGTTTGGCGTCCTCGACCTGCCGTGCGAACGGCGTGAGCATCGAAGCAAACTCGGCATTCCGCACAGATTGTCTCGGAAGTCAACCCGTGGCTCGCCGAATCACTCCCCCTCCAAAATCCCCCTCGTCGCCGCCGCGATCCCCTTCAGCGTCAAATCCAGATCAATCCGCTCGATCAGATCATCCCCTTCAAACAAGAACATCGCGTCGCCCCCCGTGGCGATCACCCGCGGGTACGCCGCGTACGCCTCGGCGAACCGCTCCACCAGCCCGCGCACGGCCCCCCGCATCCCGTGATAAAGCCCGTGCAGCATCGCCTGCTTCGTATCGCGCCCGAACGCCTCAGCATCAGGCCGCCCCGGTTCCACGTTCGGCAGCGCGGACGTGTGTTCGTGCATCGACCGCAGCCACATCCGCGCCCCCGGCAAAATCGCCCCGCCCTGGAACGTCCCTGCCCCATCCACAAAGTCCACCGTCATCGCCGTCCCCGCGCTCACCACGGCACACGCCCCCCCCGCGATCTCAAACGCCGCCAGCGCATTGAGCAGCCGGTCCTGACCCGTCTTCTCGGCGGCCTCATCGCTCAGCGCATGCACGATCGGCACCTGCACATCTACGCCAACGCGGTACACCTCGTGCTTCATCGATGACGACAGCGCATCGAGCAGTTCATCACGAAACCGGTGGTTGGTGGAGGCGACAACAACCGCCGTGCGTTCATCATCTTCAAGGTGATGACCCGCATGCACCAGCGCCCGAGTCAGCCCAACCAGGTCCGCATTGGGCAAACTCACCCCCTCATGCTCATGCCCTTCGCCCGCCCCACCGGCCCCGTGATACGTCACAAACCGCGTGTTCGTATTCCCCACACTGATCGCCAGCAGCCCCACCCCGGCGGGCACCAGCGGCCCCTTCTCGCGTGCCCCGCCCCGAGCGCCAAGCAACCCGCCGCCAAGCGCATCGCCACCCATATCTATGCCTTCATCAAGATCATGAAGGTCCGAGTCGTCGTGCTCATCGCCATGGTCATGCCGGTGCAGGTCGCTCATAGCCCAAGGGTACGCGCGCCCCGTGCCACCGATGGCGGTCCTCCGACATCGGTGCTCCCCGCGCCGGAATCCGTGCCACGGGCTTCCGTCCTCGGATGCCCCTGTCCCTTCATTATCAGGACCACCCTCGCCCCCACGTCGCCCCAACTCCACACCCACGAACCCCCACCACAGTCCCTCCCAAAACCACCCGATGCACACCATCAACATGGTGACGCCGGGCAACACAACCCAGGCCCTCCCCGCCGACCAGACGTTGCAACAACTCAACGCCGCCGGCTCGCCCGTGCGCACGCTGGCCCACGAACTCGCGGGCCTCATCGACGCCGCCGGTCGTTCGGCACGCCTCGCCGAAGCCTGCCTCGACCGCGCCGTGGTCTCCACAAACGCCGACCCCGATATCGCCGCCGCCCAACTCCACCTCCACCGCGCCTCCACCGCACTGGATTTCGCCGCCGAAGCCCTCCGCACCACCGTGCGGGCAGTGGGGGCCGTGGGGACCGTGGGGACCGGGGGGGGGACGAACAGCACCCCCGCGCCGTCGCGCCGCCTCGCCGACAACACCTCGACACCCACAACGTTGCGTGAAGCCATCGACCACGCCATCGAACTCCACACGCCGCTGGCCCGTCAGCACGCCGTCGAGATGCACACCGACATCGACCCCGCCGCCGCCGCCCACCCGGCGTCGCGTTTCTTCAACGTCATCTCCAACGCCCTCCGCAACGCCGTCCAGGCGGCGAGCCGGCGCGGGCACCAAGCCGGCGGAAGAGTCACCCTCCGCGCGACCATCCGAAACGAGCGGCTCATCATGGAAGTCCACGACAACGGCCCCGGCCCAACCGACGAAGCCCTCGCCCGCGCCTTCGTGTTCGGCTACTCCACCACCGGCGGTGAAGGCGTCGGCCTCGCCGTCTCGCGCCGAACCATCGAAGACGCCGGCGGCACCATCACCCTCTCACGCGGCCCCAACAACCGCGGCGCCGTCCTCCGCACCGAACTCCCCGCTCACCCTTCGCAGCCGACCCCAAACCCCAATCCTGACTGGCCCCTGAACGAATGGGGCGAATGAAAGAACCGGAGGGCGGGCAGGGGGTGTCGGGGTACGCCGTCTCCGGCGTGCCCCGCTCAAACCTTTCGACAACCCAGCCTCGGGGCACGCGAGGACGCGTACCCCGGCACCCAAGCGTAACCACGACTGGCTCACCACCACTATGCCCGAACCACGCAAAAAGCCGCTGAAATCCGACGCCCCCAAGGGCCGTGTCCTCATCGTCGACGACGACCCCATCGTCGCCGAGAGCCTCGCGGAGTTCCTCCGCGCCGACGGCCACGAAGCCTCCGCCTGCCTCAACGCCGAGGAAGCCCTCCACGCCCTCGACAAGGCGGCCTCGCCCCACGCCGCTGGCGGTGGCACAGGCGTCCCGCCTGTGTCGAGTACCAACGGCACCGATCACAGGCGGGACGCCTGTGCCACCTCCGGCGCTCGCCCCTTCAACGTCCTCATCTCCGACGTCAACATGCCCGGCATGAGCGGCCTCGAACTCCTCTCCGTCGTCAAGGAAAAACACCCCCAGACCGTCGTTCTCATGCTTACCGGCTACGGCACCATCGAGTCCGCCGTCGAAGCCATCCGCGCCGGCGCCATGGACTACCTCTCCAAGCCCGTCGTCGACGCCGAACTGCGACTAAGCCTCGAAAAGGCCCTCCGACAGCAGTCCCTCCTCGCCGAGAACAGCGTCCTGCGAGCAAATCTGGAGGGACGCTTCGGCCTGGGCAACCTCGTCGGCGGCGACTACCGCATGGCCCGCGCCTTCGACATGGTCCGCAGCGTCGCTGCATCGAAAATCACCGTCCTCATGACCGGCGAGAGCGGCACCGGCAAAAGCATGGTCGCCCGCGCCATCCATCAGGGATCGCCCCGCGCCGGTAAGCCCTTCGTCGAGATCCACTGCGGCAGCATCCCCGAAACCCTCCTCGAATCCGAACTCTTCGGGCACATCAAGGGCGCCTTCACCGGCGCCCACGCCGACAAGCAGGGCAAGTTCCTCGCCGCCGACAACGGCACACTGTTCATCGACGAGATCAACTCCGCCTCGCCCGGCATGCAGTTGAAACTCCTGCGCGTGCTGCAGGAGCGCAAGTTCGAGCCCGTCGGCAGCACCCAGACCACCGAGGTCGATGTCCGCGTCATCCTCGCCACCAACCAACCCTTGGAAGAACTCGTCGCCAAGGGCCTCTTCCGTCAGGACCTGTATTACCGCGTGAACGTCGTCAAGATCGAACTCCCCAGCCTCCGCGACCGCCCCGCCGACGTCCCCGCCCTCGCCGAACACTTCCTCGAAAAGCACTGCCGCACCCACCAGCGCACCATCCTCGGCGTCTCGCCCGAAGCGATGGACCTGCTGAAGCGATACCACTACCCCGGCAACGTGCGCGAACTCGAGAACATCATCGAACGCGCCGTGGTTTTGAGCACCCGCCCGGTCATCGCCCCCGAAGACCTCCCGCCCTACGTCACCGATGATCCGACGAGTGTGGCCGGCCGCTCCCTCGCCGCCCACGCCCGCGCAGGCCTGATGGTTGACGACGCCGTTGATGCGCCCGACACACCGTGGGTCCCCACGCCCCTCGATGCGGCCCTCGCCGAGCCTGAGAAGCGCATCCTCCTCAAGGCCCTCCGCGCCAACGAGTGGAACCGCCAGTCCACCGCCGACCAACTCGAGATCAATCGGACGACGCTCTACAAGAAGATGAAGCAGTACGGCCTCGACCGCATGGCGGGGTGACGCAGTGCCACGACTTTGCTGTCTTCAGCAAAGTCGTGCTCTGTTCACAACCATCGCCCACGGCACGACTTTGTCGAAGACGACAAAGTCGTGGCACGCCTATTCCCCCAACTCCCCCTCGTCCGCCCGCACCGACTTCACATACAGCACCTTGTCCACCCGCCGACCGTCCATGTCCATCACCTCGAAGCGGTGGCCGTCCCATTCCCATACGTCCCCCGCCCGCGGCACCTTGCCCAGGTTCGTCATCAGCAGCCCCGCCAGCGTGTTGAACCCCGCGTCCTCCTTCGGCAACGTCTCCTCCCCCGTCAGTTCACGCACCCGCGCCACGGGCAAGAGGCCGTCGAGCAGCATCGAGCCGTCACCGCGTGTCACCTCGGCGGGGTCGTCTTCGACCGGCCGCTGACGCGCCGCCGCCTGCCCCATCACCGCCGCCACGATGTCGTTGAAGGTGATGAGACCGGCCAGCCCGCCGTACTCGTCGAGCACGAACGCGATGTGCGTCTTTTTGCTGGAGAACTCCTCCATCACCCGCAGCACCGGCATGCTCTCAGGCACGAACACCGGCGGCTTCATCATCAGCCGCAGGTTGAAATCCCCGCTCATCGCGGCGTTGGCGATGTCCTTCACGTGCACCACACCCACCGGGTGCTCAAGATCGCCCTCGCACACCGGGTAGTGCGACCGGTTGCTCTCGACCATGATCCGCGCCACCTCGGTCGGCGGCAGGTTCACCCGCAGCCACGCGATCTCCGTCCGCGGCACCATCATCGCGCTCACCGACTGATCGCTCAACTGGAACACCCGCTCCACCAGTTGCTGCTCGGTCTCGTGGATCACGCCTTCCTCTCGACCCTGGTCGATCAGGTGCCGGATCTCTTCGCTCGTCACCGCGCCGGAATCCGTCCGCTGCAGCCCCATCGCCCGCAGCGTGACTTCCGTCGACGCCGCCAGCAGCGCCACCACGGGCGAACTGACCTTGATCGCCAGCCGCATCGGACGCGCCATGGCGCAGGCGATCTGCTCCGGGAAACTCATACCTAGCCGCTTGGGCACGAGTTCTGCGAACACCAGCGTCACGTAGGTGATGACCAGCGTGACACCAACGAGTGCCACGATGTCGATCGCCTGCGGGTTGCCCCCGAAAAAACCCTGCGCCTTCATCCATCTTTCGAGATCGGACGCCAGCGAGCGCTCGCCAATCGAACCGGACAGGATCGCCGCCAGCGTGATGCCCGCCTGCCCGACGCTGAGGTACCGAGACGGATGAGCCTGGAGTTCCAGCGCCGCCTTCGCGCCTTCGCTCCCACGCTCGGCGAGCCCCTCAAGGCGTGCACGCCGTGCCGACACCAACGCCTGCTCCACCAGCGAGAGCAGAAAGTTCACGAGGAACGCCAGGATGAGGATCAGGTAGGACATGCGAGCGTGCGCAAGCGTTCCCGATCAGTTGACCGCCTTGTACTCGACGCCCAGTTCATGGAACAGGAACGAGTATTGGTCGACCAGCAGTTCGATCCGCTGGCCCAGACTGCTGCCCATGCCGTGCCCGGCGTTCGCGTCGGTCCTCAAGAGGACCGGGCGGCCGCTGCCCGTGTCGCGCTGCATAATCGCCGTCATCTTGCGGCTGTGCCACGGGTCCACACGCGGGTCGTTCTTGCCCGTGGTGAACAGCACCGCCGGGTACTTTGCGCCCGACTGCACGTGGTGGTACGGCGAATAGGCGTACATGGCCTTGAAAAGCGTCTCATCCTTGACTGTCCCGAACTCCGGAACGTTGAACGCCCCGTTGGGTGTCAGTTCCACCCGGAGCATGTCGTAGATCCCCACGCTCGACAGCACCGCTCGGGCCAGGCCCGGGTGCTGCGTCATCACCGCGCCCATGAGCAGCCCGCCGTTGCTGCCGCCTTGCAGGGCCAGCCGCTCGGGCTTGGTATACCCCAGAGCGATGACCCGCTTGGCGCACGCGGCGAAATCATCGAAGACGTTCTGCTTGTTGGCGAGGTTGCCCTGCTTGTGCCACTCATCGCCGTACTCGCCGCCGCCGCGAATGTTGGCACAGACGAACACGCCGCCCTGGTCGAGCCACACACGGTGGCGCGCCGAGAAGGTGGGCGATTCGCAAACGCCGTAACCGCCGTAGCCCCAGATGAGCGTGGGGTTGTTGCCGTCGAGTTTGGTCCCCTTGCGGCGGAGGATGGTCATGGGCACTTTCGTGCCGTCCTTGCTGACGGCCCATTCACGCACCACTTCCGCGTCACCAAAGTCCGCCGGTGAAGTGCGGAAAAGCGACGTCCTGGCCACCTTCCCGGTCGCGATGTCGTATCGCAGCCAAGCAGGGGGAGAAAGGTACGACTGGTTGCGGAACAGCACGTCGCCGTTGCCAAGCGTTGCGAACCCGTCCGTTGAGGATACGGGCGGCGCGGGGATGTTCCCGAGCGACTTGCCCGAGGCATCGAAAACGGCGATCTCGTTCGGCCCGCCGTTCTGATAATGGACGAAGATGTGGCCATGGTCCACCCAAAGCCCGGACTCCCCGAGGAAGTCTGTCTCGATGGCCCGCTTGTCTTCGGGGACGACCACCCGCGCCGCCGCGAGCGAAATCCTCGGCGAATCCATCAGCGGCAGCCGCACCACCTTGCCACGCGGAGCGCTCAACCGGCTCACCATGTACACCGCGTCATCGCCGAGCACCGCGTGGACCACCCGGTCCGAATACCGCGTGAACTGCGTCCAAGTGCCGTCGGGCGTGCGGAGCGAGTGGATGTACTCGCCGCCGTCGCCGTTCTGCACCCCCGCGAGCACGTGTTTCCCATCCTTTGAAACCTCCAGCACGATCTCGGCGATCCGCGGGAAGTCCTTCCCCGTCTCGTAACGATCCGAAGCCGTGGGGGTGCCCATGGCGTGGAAGTACACCTGCACGTAGAAATCCATGTCCGCTTCGGGGCGCTCGCCGGCGCGGGGGTAGCGGGTGTAATAGAAGCCCGAAGCGTCCGGCAGCCAGGCGACCGTGCCTCCGGCGGTTCCGCCGTTGACGCGCGGGATGACCTCGCCCACACGCTGCCCCGTTGCGGTGTCAAACACATGCACATCCCCCGACTCGCTCCCGCCGCTGCTCATCGAGACGGCGACGAGTTTCCCATCCTTGGTCACCTTGAACCAGTCAATCGCGGTGTGCCCGGTGGGGTCGATCGCGTTGGGATCAACGATCACGCGCTCGGCCTGCGGCTGCTCGGGCGAGGGCATCACCACCAGCATCGACTGCTGCTTGGGCGGCTGGTTCTTCAGGGCGAACAACTGCTTGCCCTCGGCGGCGTCGGCCAAGGCGGTGTAGGACGAACTCGCCCCCTGCTCCAGTTGCGTGATCCGGGCCCGGATGGCCGCGACCGAAGGGAGGTTGTCCAGATATGCACGGGCCGAAGCGTTCTGGGCGTCGCTCCAGGCGCTCACCTTCGGATCGTCCCCGTCTTCCAGCCAGCGGTAGTCGTCCACGACGCCGACGCCGTGGTACATGTCTGTTACCGGGGCACGCTCAGTGGTGGGTGGGGCAAATGTGGGTGTCACCGAAACCCGGACCGTTCGTGGTGCCGTTGCGGCTTTCCCCGATGAAGATGCGCAGGAAACCAGCCCGCCCACCAACGCGGCAAAGGCTGCAAGGCGGAAACAGCACGTCACGACGGACAGGGTGCGCATGGGGATGGTCCTCTTGAGGAAAGATGCCGCACGAAACACGAACACCCTAATGATACGGGACCGGGCGAACGCCGTCGGCACAGGGCAAGCCTCGCCGCGTTCGATTCACAAGATTTTTCCAGGCAGTGACGGGCTCTGCGCGCGCAAACGTGGTCCCTGCGTCCGAGCGGCGGCGGTCAACGAGCGGCAGCGGGTTGGGTTCGGGGCTCTGCCTCGGGTGCCGGGGTACGCCGTCCTCGGCGTGCCCCGCGCGAATGCACACCAGCGCAACAAAGCGGGGCACGCGAAGACGCGTACCCCGGCACCCTGCGTTTCTTGTTTGTGAACCCCGACACCTGAAAGGCCTCACGCCACCAGCGCGTGGGCCTTCTCGATGGACTGGATCACCTGTCGCACCTGGAACGGCTTCTTGAGGAAGCCCTCGAAGCCGCGCCCGCGGAGGCCCATGGCCTGGCCGTCGGTGAGTTTCCCGCTCATGGCGATGACGCGGGTCATCACGAGGTCTTCGTTGTTGCGGATGAACTCGGGGATGCCGGTGCCGTCGGAATCGCCCAAATGGATGTCGAGGAGGACGACGTGCGGGCGGAAGCGTTCGCACTCCATGCCGGCCTCGAAGCCGTTGCGGGCGATCTTGACCTCGTAGTTGGCCTGTTCGGTCAGGACCTTGTGCAGGACCTCGGTGATGTCGCGCTCGTCGTCGACGACGAGGACCCGGGTCTTGCCCGAGTGGACCCCGTCGAGCGGGATGCCGTGGGCCTTCATGAACTGCATGAGGTTGGAAAGGGGGATCCGCCGGTCTTTGGACCCGGGGATGCGGTAGCCCTTCAGTTGGCCGGAATCGAACCACTTGCTGACGGTGCGCGGGGCCACGTTACAGAGTTTGGCCACTTCGCCGGTCGTCAGAACGTCCTTCTCAATGGGCATCTTTGAACCTCTCTCACCAAGAGGGCCTCGCAAAGCGGGACGCGGGTCGCCCCCCGGGAGGGGAGCGCACGGCGACTTGTCCGGGTCTCGCGGCTCGGCCGACACCCATTCATCGAGCCGTTCTACGCCCCTCTTGACCGGCACCGGCCCCCCGAACGCAACTGAATTCGAGCCATCCCGTCCGAAAAGTCGGGGTGTGGCGACCCTCGGCCAATACCCCGGTGAATCCCGGAACCACCCGGCCCCGGCCGGTGCTCTGGCGCTTTTCGCTTTTCATTTTTCGCCTTTTTCCACCCGAACCCCACCCAACCCCGCTTTGACCGCTTTCCGGGGTGCCGGTAGATTGGGGAACTCAACCCGGACCACGGGCGAATGGTCATGCCCTGCCCTTGTTTCGGGTCCGAACGCCGCCCCGGTTGCCGGGGGGCGCGTCGGATGCCGTGTCGACTGCTTTGGCCCCCGTTGTGTCCCCGCCCACCCGATCCTGTTCGAGCATATTGGAGCCGCCCGTGCCCACTGACTCCGTCGAGCGTCTCACCCAGACCGCCTCCCGCACCCCCCGGACCCCCGGCACCCCCGGCGCCGCCCGCCTGAACCTCAGCCCCGCCCTCTTGGTGGTGGCCGCGGGTCTGGTGATCTCGCCGCTGTCGGCGATTGCGCAGGCCGAAGCCCCGGCATCGGCCACCGACACGGGCGCCGCCGCGATGCCCGCCGCTGCAGCCGCGTCCCCGCTCGACGCCACACCCCCCGCCCAACTGCTCGAAGACTTCTGCTTCTACGTCAACATTGCCAACATCGAACTCGCGAAGGCCAACGCCAACGCGCTGGTGTCCCGTCTCGGCGACCCCAAGAAGTTCCTGGCTCTGATCGAAGACTCGCCCAACATGCAGGGGCGTTTCGATGAGTCGTACCGCCGGGCGATCCTGAACAGCGAACTCGAGCCGTACGCGGCTCAGTTGTGGCAGTTGTACGAAGAGGGCCGCCGCCAGCGTGCCCGCGACCCGCAAGAGATCGAGAAGAGTATCGCGATGCTCAACGGCAACAGCCGGGCCCGCCTGCTCGCGTCCTCACGCCTTCGCGAGGCCAAGGAGTACGCCGTCCCGTCGCTGCTGGCGACCATGACCGAGAGCAAGGACGCGGTGCTGCGGGCCGAGAGCCAGTCGGTGCTGCGCGAGATGGGGCGAGACGCGGTGATGCCGCTGTGCGCCTCGCTGAGCGGTGCCAACGCCGTGACGCAAGAGATGGTCGCCCGCGTGCTGGGCAACATCCAGTACCCCTCGGCCCTGCCCTATCTTTACGAACTTCGTGCCTCGACGACATCCGCCCCGGTGAAGGAGGCCGCGACGGCGGCGATTACCAAGATCGCGGGTCGCGCGGACGAATCCGCCTCCGCCAGCGAAGCCTTCCGCCAACTGGGCGAGCGGTATCTCGCCGCCAGCCCCTCGCTGACTATCTTCCAAGGTGAATCCCACCAACTCGCGTGGAAGAACATCCCCGGCGTGGGGATCAACCCCGTGGCCGTCCGCTCGGAAGTCGCCGCCCCGACCATGGCGATGACGATGGCCGAGAAGGCCCTGGCCCTCGATCCCAACAACACCCAGGCGCTCAGCCTGTGGCTGGCCGCGAACTTCGCCCGCCAACTGAGCACCCCCGAGGGCTACCAGAACCCGCTGTACCCGATGGCCGGCGAGGGCGACGGTTCGGCCGCTTCCGGTCCGGTTCGTCGTGACCCGATGTACTACGCCGTCGCCGCCGGCAGCGGCCCGGTGCAGAGCGTGCTGGCCCGCGCGCTGGATCTCCGCGATACCCGCCTGGCCCGCAAGGCCATCGAAGCCCTCGAGATGAACATGGCCGCCGCCGGCTTCGACCTCGGGTCGGAGGTCTCCGGCGGCATGCCGCTGGTGCAGGCCCTGAGTTACCCCGACCGCCGCGTGCAGTTCGAGGCCGCCATGGCGATCGCCAAGGCCAACCCGGCCAAGGGGTTCGATGGTTCGGAGCGTGTGGTGCCGGTGCTGGCCGCCGCCGTGCGTGACGCGGGCAGCCGCTTCGCCGCGGTGATCGCCCGCCAGCCCGAGCAGCAGCAGGCGATCCGCGCCGCGCTGGAGGCCGACGGGTACACCGTGATCAAGCCGGCGTTCGATCTCTCGCAGGCCGCCGACGGTCTTTCGCAGGTCCCCGGCGTTGACCTCATGGTCATCGAACTCCCCGCCGAGGCCGCCGCCGAGACCATCGACCAGGCCCGCCAGCAGCCGCGACTTCGCGCCACGCCGATCCTGGCGATGATGAGCCTGAGCGATTCGAACCGCATTGCCCAGCGTTTCAGCACCGACGCCCTCACGCGATTCGCCCGCGAAGGGCTGGACGACAAGCAGATCGCCGAGGCGTCGCGCCAACTCACCGACAAGGCCAGCGGCCCGCGCGTGACCGAGGACGAGGCGAAGGCCTTCGCCCTCGCCGCCCTCGACCGCCTCGACACACTCGCCACGGCGTCCAACCCCGTGCTCGACGTGGGCGACGCCGCTTCGCCGCTGATCGCGTCGCTGCCCGCTTCGACGGGCGATGTCCGCACCCAGATCGCCGGTGTGCTCAGCCGCATCGGCAAGGCCCCGGCCCAGATCGCCCTCATGGACGCCGCCATCGGTGCCAACGGCGAGGACCGCGTCGCGATGCTGAACGCCACGGCCCGCAGCGCGAAGCGCTTCGGCAACATGCTGGAAGAACGCCAGGTGTCACGGCTGGTCGAACTCGTCGGCGGGGCTCAGGACGCCGAAGCCACGGCGGCGGCGGCTCTGATGGGGGCGCTGAACCTGCCGAATACGAAGTTGGTGCCGCTGATCACCGGCGGGTGAGCGAGGATGGGTGATCCATCCGAACCCCGAGCGCGAGCTCGGGGGCAGCATTGAGCACGCACGCTTCCGAATGGAAGCGTGTTTTCATGTGGGATGAAGCCGTCATTCAACCGATTCTGCCCCTGAGCTCGCGCTCAGGGTTCGGATGGAGTACTCCCCCCGAACAACTTCGTGAGCGCCGCCGGGTAAAGCGCCGTCTCCAGCGCAAACACCCGCGCCGCCAGGGTGTCCGCCGTATCGCCCGGCAGCACCTCGCACGACGCCTGCGCCACGATTGCGCCGCGGTCGTACTCATCGTCGCACAGGTGAACGGTGCAGCCCGTCCGCGTCTCGCCGGCGTCAAGCACCGCCTGATGCACGCGGTGCCCGTACATCCCCGCGCCGCCGAACTTCGGCAGCAGCGCGGGGTGGATATTGACCACGCGCCCGGCGAACGACGCAGGCACCGGCAGCAGGTGCAGATACCCGGCAAGCACGCACCAATGCGCCCCCGCCCCGCGCAGCATCGCCTCCACCGAAGCCTTCGTGTGCTCACGCCACGGGATCACCCGCGTCTCCACCCCCCGCGCCCTCCCGATCTCCGCCCCACGGCACTCCTTCGACGCCACCACCAGAACGATCTCCGCCCGCAGCGCTCCGGCGTCGATGCACCTGAAGAAGTTCTCCAGCGTCCGCCCGCTCCCGGAGACGAACACCGCCATCGTCGGCGCCCCGCCCACGCTCACTTCACCTTCGCCACAGCGGCCGAACGGTCCGGGGCGATCACCAGCAGCCGGTCCAGTTTTGTCAGGCGCACGAGGTCATTCAGCGACTTGCTCATCCCGTGCATGGCCATTTTGCCGCCGCCGGTCTGGCACTGCTTGGTGAGGGTGATGAGCATGCCCAGGCCCATCGAGCCCAGCATCGTGACATCGGTGAAATCCAGCACGACCTTCCAGCCCGATGCCGGGGCCGCCCGGACGATCTCGGCCTGGATGATGGGGGCCTCTCGTTGCGAGATGGAGGGGGCGAGAAGCCGCGCCACCGCCACGCCGTTCTCGGCGGAAACCGTCACCATGCTCGCTTCTTCGCCGGGCATCAGGCCCACAGGGTAGCGTCGCCGAACCCGCTCCGCCACAGCCCGTATTGTCTTGACCATGAGCACCGACACCCTTCCCCAACTCTCCACCTTCCAGGCCATGCCCACCGCCGAACTGACAGAGCGGTTCCGCCTGGGCACCGACCGGATCGAGCGACGCCTGCTTGATCTGACCGACGAGCAACTCGACACCTTCTTCCGCCCCGAGGCCGGCGTGGGTCGGTGGAGTTGCCGCGTGCTGATGGGGCACCTGGCCGACGCCGACCTGGTGTTCGTGCATCGGATGCGGAGGGCGGTCGCGGAGGAACGCCCGCTGCTTGCGCTGTGGGACGAGAACGCGTTCATCGATGCGGGGGTCTACGCCGGTCAGCCGCCGCCCAAGGGCAAGGGTGGCAAGGCGTACCCCGTGGCCGGCTTCGTCGCGGTGGTGCACACCCTCCGGATGTGGCACGGCGAGTGGCTCCGCACGCTCACCGAGGAGCAGTGGCAGCGTGCCGCGCTGCACCCCGAGCGCGGCGAACAGTCCGTCAAACTCATCCTCACCTACGCGACGTGGCACCTCGAGAACCACGCGTGGTACCTCAGCAAGAAACTCGCGCATTTTCTCGGGCCGGCGAACGGGTAGGTCGGCTCGCCGAGCAGACGTTTGGCGAAAGGGTGACGCGCGAATCCGAACGCGGCGGCGCACGAACAACAACTGCGCCCGCCTACACCCCTAGCATCCCGCCCCAATGGTCAAATGGATCACCTTTATCCTCGCCGCTATCGGCCTCGCCGCCGGTATCTACACCGTCGCCACGGCGAAGCAGGAACTTCCCAAGCCGCCGCCCTCTCGCCCGCCCAGCGTCAACCCGTTCCCCAGCGGCGTCGCGGCGTTGGGCACGGTCGAACCGGCCTCGCGTGAGATCACCGTGATCGCACCGGACCAGGGCATGGTCGCCGAGGTTTTCGTAAGGGTGAACGACACGGTCGAGAAGGGGCAGCCGCTGTTCCGGATCGACACGCGGCCCTACGAAGCCCAGCGCGTGGAAGCCGAGGCTGCCCGCGTGGTCGCCGAAGCGCAGGTGAAACGGCTGGAGCAGTCTCCCCGCGCGGAGGACATCCCGCCGGCCGAGGCGAACGTCGCGACGGCGGCGGTTGCCGTGGCGGACGCGAAGGACTCGCTGGCCCGTACGAATGACGCCGTCGCGAGCGGTTCGGCCAGCGAGAACGAGGTGGCACGCTGGCGGTTCAACGTCGAGGCCGCCGAGGCTCGGTACCGCACGGCACAGGCCGAACTTGCCCGCATCAAGGCAGGCGCGTGGGAGCAGGATCTCGCGGTCGCGCGGGGCCAACTCGAAGCCGCCAAAGCAAGGCTCCAGAGCATCGCCATCATGCTCGACCGCTTGACCGTCCGCGCACCGATCTCCGGCGTCGTGCTGAAGAAGAACGTCGAGCCCGGCGAGTTCGCCATGGCCACGCCGATGCAGATGAACCAGGCCGCGATCGTGCTGGGTGACGTGTCAACCCTCCACGTCCGGGCACAGGTCGATGAAGAGGACGCCCCGCTGATCCGCGAAGGCGACAAGGCCGTCGCCCGCGTCCGCGGCGGACGCTCCACCGCAGGCGACCCCACGCTCGCGAGCGCGAGCATCCCCCTCACCATGCTCCGCATCGAGCCGCTGGCGCTGCCGAAAACGAATATCCTGGGCACGCCGACCGAACGCGTCGACACACGGGTGATCGAGATCGTCTTCGCCGTCACCCCGCCTGCGGCGGGTGAGGTGCGCCCACCCATCTATCCCGGGCAGGCCGTGGACGTGTTCATCGAAGTCGGTCCTGCAAAGTAGCGCCGGATCACCTGCGTCACACGGGTGGCATGCTTGCGTCCACGGAAGCATGTCTTCGGAACACCCAAAGCACACCCAAAGCCATGCTTCCGCAGACGGAAGCATGCCACCCGACACCCCATTCGAGTTTGCTGCTTTTTCGCTTTGAAGACTTGCTGTTTTCAGTGCTACTGCACCGTCACCGACGCCGTGGGCTTCTTCTGCTTCGGCTCCGGCCCGGGCATGCCCCGCTCGGCGGGCATGATCGCCATCGCGGGATTCGGGTCCTGCCCCAGTGCGATCAGCGCCTCGCGGGCCTCTTCGTTGTTCGGCTCGATCGCCTGGGCCATCCGCAGGCGCTGCACCGCCGCGGGCTTGTCGCCCGCCACGCGGTACAACTCGGCCAGTGCCAACTGAGGCCCGGCGTTCATCCCGCGGTCCAGTTCCGCCGCACGCTTGAGGGCGCGTTCGCCCTCGTCGGCATCGCCGGCCTTCGACATGTACCAGCCGTAGCGGAGCCAGTCCCGCGCCGTGTTGCGGGCGTACGCCTCGTCCTTGAACACGCGGGCCATGCTCTCGACATCGCCGGACTCGACCATCGTCTTGGCCAACAGGTCCAGCACGTCGAACCGGTTGGGCTTGCTGGTGTAAAGGATCTCGGCCTGCTCGCGCGCGGCGGCGGGCATCCCCGCCGCGAGCAACGCCTTCGAGTACCCCATGCGGTCCTGCCAATACCCCGGCCGACGCATGATGACCTCGCGGTACTCCTTGGCCGAAAGTTCGTAGTTGCCGTAGTCAAACGCCCGCTTGGCGGACTCCTGCACCATCGGCAACGCCCGCTGGGCCTGCGTCGACTTGCACCCGCCCAGTACCGCGAGCGATCCGGCAACCACGGCGAGAACGGCAGCAGCGGGGGGGAGGAATCCGAAGTGTTTGCGGTTGAGCATGGGAGGGTCTCAAAGCGAAAATCGAAAGGTAAAGAGCGAAAATCGGGATCGAAAGGCGGTACGGTCCCTGCATCGCGACCGAATTGCCAGCCAGTGTAGCCTTCACCATCGGCGATACGGCCCCGCCGGGGCCAACCCCGCCCTTGCGCCGTCCCCGCCGCACAGCCGCCCCATGTCCGCAGCCCCTCCGAGCGTTCCGATGGTCCTCCTGCGGCACACCCTGCCGGACGGCACGCATCATTTCGACTGGCTGCTTGCCCGCTGCACGCTCGAGGAGGCAGCCGCCAGCCCGGACACACGCGATGTGATCACCCTTCAACTCATCACCCGGCCGGACACATGGGTCCGAGGATCAACCGCCGACGCCCTTGACGCGCAACAACTGCCGGATCACCGGCGTTTCTACCTGACCTACGAAGGCGACGTCGCCCCGGCGATGCCCGGCGGTCCCTTGCGGGGGCGCGTCGAGCGCATCGCCCACGGCGTGTGGGCCCCCAGCGACGTCGCCCAGCCCCTCACGGCGTTCCGCGCGGTGTTCGCAGGGCGCGCGCTCACGTCATGGCGATGGTCCAACGGTGCCCTTCGTACAACATGACGGCACCTTCCGCATCCGAGGGCGATCAGCCGACCGGCGCGTCCGCCTTCTCCGAGGTCTCTTCCCGCATCGAAGCCAGCGCCGCCCGCAGCGAAGGCCGTCGCGGCTTCTTCAGGGCCACCGCCGCGTCCTCACGATCCTCCGGCATCCGTGCCACTGACGTCGTTCCGCCGGGGGCGACTTCAGTGCTGCTGTCGCCCGCCGCGCCGGAATCTGCGGCGTCCTCCGGCTCATGCGCTCGAATGGTCCCGTCCGAACCCACATTCTCAAACTTCACCTTCACCCGCTTCGACACGCCGCGTTCCTGCATGGTGACGCCGTACAACTGGTCGGCCACCTGCATGGTCCGCTTGTTGTGCGTGATGACGATGAAGTGGCACTTGTCCAGGAACTGCTTGACGATCGAGGTGAACCGCGACACGTTCCCCTCGTCCAGCGCCGCGTCAACCTCGTCCAGCACGCAGAAGGGCGAGGGCTTGCTCTGGAAGATCGACATCAGCAGCGCCACCGCCGTCATGGTCTTCTCGCCGCCCGAGAGTTGGCTGATCGACCGCGGCTCCTTGCCCGGCGGCTTGGCCGTCACTTCCACGCCCGATTCGAGCCAGTCGATCTCGCCCGTCTCGGCGACCGGCAGCAGCCGCAACTCCGCCTTGCCGCCGCCGAACAGACGCCGGAACATGCCGGTCTCGCTGGCGAAGTGCTCCTGGATGGCCTCGAAGACCTCCTTGAACCGATCGCGGCTGACATCGCTGAGTTTCTTGATGAGTTCGTCCAACTGGGCCCGCGCCCGGTCGATGTCGGCGACTTGGCGGATGAGTTCCTCGTTCCGCCCGGCCAACTGCGTCTCTTCCTCGATGGAATCGAGGTTGACATTGCCGAGTTTCTTCACCTCGTCCTTCAGCACCTCGATCTCCGCCGCGGTCTTTTCGACGTCGATCCGCGCCGCCGCGCCCGTGACCAGCCGCAGCGCGAACGCCGGGTGCTCGGCCTTCAAATCAAGCCCGATGTCCTCGATCGTCCGCTCCTCCAGCGTCTCGCGCCGCACCTCGAGTTCCCGCTTCGAGAGTTCGATGCTGTTCCAGTCGCGGTTCAGGATGTCCGCCCGCTGACGTGCCGAGACCAACTGCTCGCCCTGCTCACGCGACTGCTCGATGGCCTCGCTCAGCACCGTCGAAACGCCCACCATCGCCTCGACCGCCTCGCGTGATTCCGCCTCGCCCGCCTCGATCTCGATGCCCGCCTCGCCGATGACGCGCCGGTGATCCTCCAGCCGGGCCACCCGCTGCTCGATGGACTGCGCCAGCGTGCCGCGCCGGCGCGAAGCGTCCTCCGCCCCCGCCTCCAGCCGCCCGACATCGCGCCGCAGCCCGCCGAGTTTCTCGTTCTGCTGGCCGACCTCGACCTTCGCCGCCGTGAGGTGTTCGATGGCCGCATCGAGCCTCGCCTGCACGCCCTCCGACGCCCGCTCGATCTCGCCGACCATCGCCGCCTGCTCGCTGTGCAGGCGCGCCAGACTCTCGGCCTTGGCCGAGAGTTCCTGCGTTTCCGCCGTCAGCGCCGCGGCACGCTCGGTCACCATTGCCAGTTCCTGCGCGATGCTGGGGCGTTCACGTCGGACCCGCGCGAGTTCGGCGTCCAACCGGTCCCGCTTGGATTCCTCGCCGATGAGCGCCCGCTGCTCGCTCGCCAGATGCACGCGCAAATCCGCCAAATGCTTGTTCAGTTCCGACGCCTGTGCATCGAGCGACTTGATCGACAGCCGGTCCGTCTCGAGCGACGTGGACAACGCCGCGAGTTTCATCTCCAGTTCGGCCAGTTCCGCCCTGCGTTGCAGCAACCCGTGCCCCTCGGCCTCGCCGTGAGCCCCGCTGGGCGCCGGCCCGGCGATGACGCGCCCGTCGGCCTCGAGGATCGCCCCGTCGCGCGTGACGAACCGCGCCGCCACGCCCGCCAGCGGTCCCCACGCCAGCAGCATCGCCGCATCGAGATCACGCACCAGCAGCGTGTGACCCAGCAGACGCTCCACCAACCCGCGGTACCGCACCGGGCAGCGTACGAGGTTCGCGATCGGGCGCGCATGCTCCGTCGCAACCGCCAGCATCTCCGCCGGCAGCGCCGTCCGCGAAGCCGCCAGTTCGCCGCACTGCACCGGCAGCATCGTGACTCGCCCCGGCAGGTTCGCCAGCGCCGCCGGGTTCGCCGCCAGCAGCGCCAGCGATTCCACCACCAGCCCCTGCAGATTCGACCCCAGCGCACTCTCGACCGCCAGCGCGTCGGCCGCGTCCACTTCCACGAGGTCCGCCAGCGGCGCGACGATGCCGCGGAAGAGATCGGTCTCCTGCCCGGGCGTCGCGTCCTCCCGCAGAGCCTCGTCCCGCTTCTCCAGCACCCGCTTCACCGATTCGCCCAGCCCCGCGCGGCTCTCGACCATCTCTTCAAGCGTGGCCCGCCGGCTGTCCAGCCGCGCGTGCCGCTGTTCGATCTCGTTCAGCCGCTCGGTCAACGCCCGCTGCTCGCCCGACAGCGACGCCGCCGAAGCGACCTTCGCGTTGATCTCGTTCTCGATCTCGGTGGTCTTTCCCCGGCGCACTTCCGCCGCCGCACGCATCTCTGCGGCCTGCCTCTCCAAGTCGCCCGCCTCGGCATCCAGCGTCCCCAGCCTCACTTCCAGCCGCGCCGATTGCTCCGCGAACTGCTGCCCGCGCCGCCGATCCGCCTCGATCCGCGCCACCAGCCCGGCCCGCTCGCGGTCGATATTCGCCACCCCGGCCCGCTTCTCGGCGAGGTTCAGCCGCAGTTCCGCCGTCTCGGCCTGGGCCGTCTCTTTCGCGTCCGCCGCCCCGCGCAGCCGCGTTTCCGCCGCGGCCATCGCCGCCTCCGCGTGCTCCAGAAGCGACTTCTTCTCCCCCGCCTCGCGCCGCAGTTCCCCCTCGGCCTTCTCGAACTCGCCCAGACGGTGACGATCCTCTTCCAACTGCGACGCGGCCTCGCTGAGTGACCGCTCGCTCATCGATTTCCGCTGCCGTGCCGTCGCCGCGCGGTGCTCTGCCGCGGCCTTGGTGCGTTCCAATTCCTGCTGGCGCTCCACCAGTTCGTGCCGGCGCAACTCCGCCTCGCCGCGCGAACGCTCGAGTTCCTCCACCAGCCCCACGGCGGAATCCCGCTGCCCCTGCAACTCCTGCAAGCGGCTCGTCAGCCCCCCCAGCCGCGTGCATAGGTCGTCGTAGAGTTCAAACGCCAGCGCCGTCTTCGAACCCTTCAACTGCGTGTCGAGTTCGATGAACCGTCGTGCCTTGGTCGCCTGGCCCTTCACCAGCCGCAGGCGGCGTTCCGTTGATTCCAGTTGCTCCCGCGCCCGCACGAGGTTCTGCTCGGTGCGCTCCAGTTTCCGCTGCGCCTCGACACGCCGGGCCTTGAACTTCGCGACCCCCGCAGCCTCCTCGAAGAACGTCCGACGCTCGACGGGGTTCGAGAGCAGCATCTGGTCCACGCGGCCCTGCTCGATGATCGAGTACGCGTCGGCCCCCACGCCGGTGTCCATGAACAGTTCGCGGATGTCACGCAGCCTCGCTTTGCGCCCGTTGATGAGGTACTGCGATGCCCCGTCGCGGTACAGCCGCCGCTCGACATCGACGTTCTCGCTGTCGATCGGCAGGTGGCGCGTGCGGCTCTCGACCTCGGCGAACAGCGCCGCGGCCTCCGCCGCGCCTTCCTCTTCGCCCGTCATCTCTGCGACGAACGCCGGTGCCACACCACCGCCCGCCGGAACAGACTGATGCTCCGCGTGCAGCGCCTTGTGCAGTTCGCGCCGGGCCGCCCGCGCTGCCAACTCCGTCTCCGTCAGCCTGGGGTTCTCGAACGTCAGCGTCACCCCGGCCATGCCCGAGGGCTTCCGCCCCGCGCTCCCGGCGAAGATGACGTCCATCATCTCCTTGCCGCGCAGGCTCTTGGCGGAGCGCTCGCCCAGCACCCACTTGATGGCGTCAACGACGTTGGATTTCCCGCACCCGTTGGGCCCCACGATGCCCGTGATCGGCGCATCGAACCTGAACTCCGTCCGGTCCGCGAACGACTTGAAACCTACGACTGTCAGTTTGGCAAGACGCATGGCGGAACCAGACCTCCGTGTCACGCCGCGCTGCGCAAAGGCTTCATCCCTGAGCACAACCTCGCGGCCAATTCAGGCACCCTCCGGGTGCCCGTGGGAACCAACGGGGAACAGTATCCGCTTTGTCAGCCCGCGGAGCAACCCTACGATACGATCTCAATCCAACCGATCGCCGGGGATTCTTCGGAAACCCCGTTGCGGGGCGTGGCGTAAATGGACGCGCGGCCGTCAATGACGGCAGGTGTGGGTTCGACTCCCACCGCCGCCGGCGCACGACAACTGCGCAGCCGGCCGTGGGACTCGCATTCCAACACGAAGTACCTCTGCTGGCCCAGCCAACCAGAAGCGATCAAGCTCCAAAACCCACTCCGCGTTCTTCGCGTTTCCGCAGTGAACCCCAGCTCAAGGGCAAGACCGCCCAAACCGCCCCAGGAACGCCGTCAGGTCCGCCGTGTTCACTCGCCCGTCCCCGTTCATGTCGCCGTTCTTGCCGGGCTGTACCAACTTCCCGAAGCCCCCCAGCAGGACCGACAGGTCCACCGTATTCACCGCATTGTCACCCGTGAAATCCCCAGGGCACGCCGCCGGCGGCACGAACGTCGTAAACATCCCCACCCCCGGCGTCCCCACGGTCTTCACCGAATCCCCGTTCCACGCCTCAACCTTCCAGTAGTACCGCGTCGCCTGCGCGTTGAGCAGCCCGGGCACGGTGAAGGTCAGGTCATGCGTCGCGTACGAAACCAGCGGGTCCGAGAGGTCCGCGTTGAGCGAAAGCGTCAGGTTGTAGAACTGCACCCCTGAAGCCGCCCCCCACGTCAGCACGATCGGCAGCCCAACCCCGAACGCCCCTTCCCCCGGCGAAACCAGCGAGAACGCCCCCGGTGCCGCAGCCGGCGTCTCTTCGGACAGGCACCCCGCCCCGGCGCGACCCGCCAAAATCGAAGCCACGCTCGCCCCGCTGATATCGGTCGCAAACGAGTTCCGCCCCGTCAGCGTCGCGTTCATCGTGCTGTCGGGGTTGGGGAACGAGCAGGCGCAGTGCGTCGCCCCCCAGATGTGCCCCAGTTCGTGGGCCGAAAGGTCCGTCGCTCCCGCCAGGCTGCCGCAGCAGTTGGTGCGCACGATCGAGTACGCCTGAGAGGTGTCGCACACGGTCCCGGAGATCGCCACCCCCTGCACGTTCCCCGACAATGCCTTGGCGGTGAACAACTGGGCCAGGTCACGCTGCACCGCCGTCTGGTTGGCGTTCCATTCATCTCGCATCTGCACCAGCAGCCCGCCGCCGTTGAACGAGGCGTAGGGCGCTCCCGCGACCGTCCGCACCAAGATCGTCGTGATCCGGTGGCGAATCCCCACCTCGCTGAGGTACTGCTGGTTCATCACGCCGACCACCCGCTCGATCTGCGCCGCCGCCGCCGAGACGCTGCCGTACAACTGGAAAAACTCGAAATCCGCGTCGCAGGCCAGTTCCGCCACGCACACCGCCGCGGCACAACCCACGCGCTCGCCCCCGCCCGCCCCATCACGCCACTGCCGCATCGGCGCCCCGGCGTCCCCGGTCATGCAAACGCCCGCCCCATCCAACACATCCAAACTGTGATACCCCGCATGAACCACCCCGGTCACCCCACGCTCCTCCACCACCTGCCCGCTCCGCACCGGCTCCACCCAGTACGCCCCCGGAAGCCCCGGCACCTCGATGCGGGCCGTCACCGATCCCCCATCCACATACGCCGACACTTTCGCCCCCGGCATCTCCGCCACCGTCCCCTCGTACGTCTTCACAGGCCCCGGATCAACGTCGACCCACTCCCGAACGCCGCCCGCCCCCAGAACCTCAGCCCGAACCCGGAACCCCGCCGCCCGCACCGACTTCGGCACCAGATCCAACGTCACCCCCCGCCCATCCACCGGCACCATCACCCGCACCGGCAACCCCGCCGAGCTCCCAGCGTCAAAGTCCAGCACCGCCGCATCCCCGCGCGAAACGCTCATCCCCCTCAGCACCTCCGCCCCACGCGCCGCATCCGAAACCAGCCGCATGGAAGGCTCCGCGCGCAGCGACACCCCTTCTCCAAACGCATGACCAGCAACCGCCGCAACCAGCAGCACGCTCGCCAGCACAACCGAAGCAGCAGTGGGGGACTTCAATCGCACAATGGCTCTCCGATCCAGCATGAACTCAGGCCGCCGAAAGCGGCCCACGATGGTTGCCGGACGCAAAGCGTCCGGAAGTCACCCTCGATCACGAACCCGCCCGCAAAACGGGCGGACGAACCAACCACCCATATTGTCCTCTTCGCACCCATGCCCATCTGGATCGGCCCCCCAAACGCCCGGAAAGAGTCACCCGACGCCGATTCGGTGTTTATACGGGTCCAGCCCCGCCGTCATTCCCCCAGTACCCTGCGCTAGCCCATCTCATTTGCTGCTTTGCCCATTTGCTGCTTTGCCCATTTGCTGCTTTGCTGATTTCCCCCATGCCCACCTTCCCGCACCGCCACCTCCTCGCCGTCGAGCCCCTCTCCTCGGCGGACATCACCGCCGTCCTCGATCGCGCCGTCGGATTCAAGCAACTCCTCGAACACAACCAGGAAGCCCCCTCGGTCCTCCGCGGCCGGCGCCTCGTCAACCTCTTCTTCGAAAACTCCACCCGCACCCGCACCAGTTTCGAGCTCGCCGCCCGCCCGCTCGGCGCCACCGTCATCAACTTCGACGTCGGCACGTCGTCGTTCGCCAAAGGCGAATCGCTCCTCGATACCGCCCACACCATCCACGCTATGGGCGTCGATTACATCGTGATGCGACACCCCTCCTCCGGCGCGTGCGAGTTCCTCGCCAAGGAAGTCCGCGCCAGCGTCATCAACGCCGGCGACGGCTCCCACGAGCACCCCACCCAGGCCCTCCTCGACGCCTTCACCATCCGCGAGCACTTCAACCAGATCGAAGGCCTCCACGTCACCATCATCGGCGACCTCCTCCACTCCCGCGTCGGACGCTCCAACATCCACGCCCTGCTGAAACTCGGCGCCAAGATCACCCTCTGCGGCCCCGCCGCCCTGCTGCCCACCGCCTTCGAGTCCCTTGCCCCCAAAGGCCACATCAAGGTGATCCACGAAGCAGACGCCGCCGTGCGTGACGCCGACGTGGTCTACCTCCTCCGCATCCAGCACGAGCGCCAGAAGAAGGGGCTGTTCCCCAGCCTCAGCGAGTACCGCCGCCTCTTCGGCATGGACCAGCGCCGCCTCGCCCTCGCCAAGCCCCACGCCATCGTCATGCACCCCGGCCCCGTCAACCGCGGCGTCGAGATCGCCTCCGACATCCTCGATTCAGACCGCAGCAAAGTCCTCACCCAGGTCACCAACGGCGTCGCCGTCCGAATGGCCACCCTCGCCCTCCTCGAAGAATCCCGAAAGTCTCTCTGAAGTTCCACACCTCTTTCCATCCGAGCCCTGAGCGCAAGCTCAGGGCCACCATCCAAACCACCACCGACCCCCGCCGCAACAAAGACACACAAACCACTCCCCAAATCTGTGCTTTGTGCTTCGTGCTCCGTGCTCTCAGCCCGCGCACACCCCTGATTTTCGCTTTTCATTTTTCGCTTTTCGCTTTCCCCATGCGAACTCTCATCACCAACGCCCGAGTGATCGACCCCTCCCAGGGCCTCGACGCCCCGCGCCACGTCCTGATCAACAACGACAAGATCGAAGCCCTGCTTTCCCCGAGCGAAACCGCTCCGCAAGCCGACCAAACCATCGACGCCAAGAACCTTATCCTGGCCCCCGGCTTCATCGAACTCCACTCCCACCTTCGCGAGCCCGGAGGCGAGTCCTCCGAAACCATCCACACCGGCACCCGCGCCGCTGCACTTGGCGGCTACACCACCGTCTACTGCATGCCCAACACCACGCCGGTGTGCGACAGCCCCATCACCGTCAAGTACATCCTCGACCGCGCCAGAGACGCCAGCCCCATCCAGGTGGTGCCGTGTGCCGCCGTGACCACCGGGCAGCAGGGCGAACTGCTCACGGACTTCGCCGCGTTGCGTGAGGCCGGCGCCGGGGCCCTCTCCGACGACGGCCGCCCTGTGACCAGCAGCGACCTGATGCGCCGCGCCATGGAGCACGCCGCGAGCCTGGGCATCATTATCTTTGACCACGCCGAGGACATGAGCCTGACGGGCGAGGGCGTGATGCACGAGGGTGCTGTTTCGGTGCGGCTGGGCCTCAAGGGAATCCCACGGGCCAGCGAGGCCGCGTGCGTCGCGCGTGACTGCCTCCTCAGCCTCCTCACGGGCTGCCGCCTGCACATCTGCCACGTTTCGAACATCGATTCCGTGGAGGCGATCCGCCACTTCAAGAAGCGTGGTGCGCCGGTCACCGCCGAGGTTTCACCGCACCACCTCACACTCACGGATGAACTCGTCGCATCCGACGCGAGGGGGGGCCATTCCGGGGGGTACAACACCCACGCCAAAATGAAGCCCCCGCTCTGCGAAGAGGTCGACCGCCAGGCCCTCATCGAAGCCCTCGAAGACGGCACCATCGACTGCATCGCCACCGACCACGCGCCGCACTCCCCCGCCAGCAAAGCGACGACCTTCGAGGTCGCCCCCTTCGGCATCATCGGCATGGAGACCGCTTTCCCCGTCCTGCACGAAACCTTCGTGAAATCAGGTCGTTGGACGCTCCCGTTCCTCATCGACAAAATGGCCTGCGCCCCCGCCCGCCTCATGAGAAACGCGAAGGAAACGAGAACCCGCGGCACCCTCAAGCCCGGCAGCACCGCCGACCTCGTCCTCCTGGAAGAAGGCACAAAGTTCACCTTCACCGAAAAACACCTCGGCTCCAAAAGCCGCAACTGCCCCTGGCTCAATCAACCTTTCCACGCCAAAGTCAAAGCCACGATGGCCCAGGGACGCTGGGCCATCCCCCTTCCATCCGAACCCTGAGCGCAAGCTCAGGAACAGAATCTCGATCAACGGCCAAGCCGGCGAACGACAGATCCCGCTTCCTCATTTTCGCTTTTCACTTTTCGTTTTTCGCTTTGTCTGATGCCAACCACCCCCTACGTCTCCCGCGCCGGCGAGAAACTCGCCCACGCCCTCGCCACCTTCCCCTTCAACCCCGCCGGCCTCCGCGCCGCCGACTTCGGCTGCAACATCGGCGGCTTCACCGACTGCCTCCTCCAAAACCACGCCGCCCACGTCTTCGCCCTCGACACCGGCTACGGCACCCTCGCATGGACCCTCCGCAACGACCCCCGCGTCACCGTCCTGGAGCGCACCAACGCCCTCTACGCCCCACCTCCGACCGAAGCACAAGGCGGCAAGGTCGACCTCATCACCATCGACCTCGCCTGGACGCCGCAGAAACTCGCCCTCCCTGCGGCACTGACCTGGCTGAACGACAAACCCGCCGCCCGCATCATTACACTCGTCAAACCCCACTACGAAGCCAAAGGCGTCGGCGAGGAACTCCCCCCAAAGGCCATCCTCGACGACGCCACCGCCGAGCGTGTGCTCCACAAAGTCATCCACGAAATCGGATCAAACTCGGCCCTCAATCTGAAGATCGAGGCCCAAACCAAGTCCCCCCTGACCGGCGGCAAACAGTCTAAGACCGGCAACCCCGAATATCTCCTATTGCTTGCCAGACGCTAGAAGTGCCACGACTTTGACCATTCCGATGGTCAAAGTCGTGCTCCCCGCCGCACGCGACCACTAGACCACTCGACCACTTCCCCATGACCGTCCCCCACTGGCGCCGATCCCCGACCCCGAACACGATCGCCACCCCCGTGGCGGTCGTCGGCGCAGGCATCGCCGGCCTCTCCGCCGCGCTGCACCTCCAGGACCTCGGCCTCGACGGCATCCTCCTCGAGAAACACGCCGTGGGCAGCGGTGCCAGCACAAGAAACGCTGGCTTCCTTATGCGCGGCGCTGCCGACAACTATTTCCTCGCCCGCAACCAATACGGCCAGCCCATTGCCAAAGCACTCTGGCAGTGGACCGAAGACAATCTGACCTTCCTCCGCAACCGCGGCATCGAATCCATCCCGTCTTACGCCGCCCGCCCGAGCGCCCTGCTCGCCCTCGAACCCGGCGAACGCCACGAACTCGAACAGTCGCTCGCCCTCCTCAAGCAGGACGGCTTCGACGCACAGTGGATCGGCCCCGATGACGCCTCCCACCACGACGCCGTCTGGTCCAACAGAGTCACCGCGAGGCCGCTCGGCGCCCTCATCAACCCCAACGACGCCGTCATCAACCCCCACGACCTCCTCACGCACCTCCGCAAGCAACTCCGCTGGCCGATCCACGAACTCACCGAAGTCGCCGAAGTCCGGCTCGTCGAGTCCTCGGCGGCGTCGTCAAAGTCCGGGGGGGAACACATCGAACTCCGCACCGCCGACACCCTCATCCGCGCCGACAAAGCCCTCCTCTGCCTCAACGCCTACGCCCAACTCCTCCTGCCCACCTTCGCCAAACTCATCGAACCCAACCGCGGCCAGATGCTCGCCCTCCACGCCACCGAATCCGAACTGCCGCTCCGCTACGCCTACTACGCCAACCGAGGCAGCGAGTACTTCCGCCGCGCCGACGCGACCACGGTCGTGGTGGGGGGGTGCCGCACCTATCACGCGGCCAACGAACGCACCTACGACGACCGGCACACCGACGAAGTCCAGCACGATCTCGAACGCTTCGCCGAATCCCTGTTTGGCAAACGCTTCCCCGTGAAGGCCAGGTGGTCCGGCACCATGGGCTTCACCCCCGACCACCTTCCCCTCATCGGCCCCATCCCCAACCACAACAACCGACTCCACTTCTGCGGCGGCTTCACCGGCCACGGCATGAGCCTCGCCCACAAAGCGACCCACGTCGCCGCTCAACTCCTGACAGGTCGGGCCGACCCCGCCGCCAACCCATTCCCGCTCTCGCGGTTCCTGTGAAGTGCCACCGACGTGCCGTCGCCGGCCAGTCAGCGCTCCCCGATCGCCATCCGCTCCCGACTCCAATCTTCACCAAATCTGAACACTTCCAAACTACCCTCCCCCTATGAGAACCCTCACGAAAGCCGCCCTCGCCGCTTCCCTTCTGACCATCCTCCCCGCCTGCGGCCTCGCCGACCCGGCGAACACCAAAGGTTCGGTCAAGGTTGACGGTTCCTCCACCGTCGCCCCCATCTCCATGGCTGTCGCCGAGGAATTCAAAAAAGCCGCCCCGGGCGTCGACGTCGCCGTGGGCATCTCCGGCACCGGCGGCGGGTTCAAGAAGGCCGTCGCGGGTGAGATCGATATCGCCGACGCCTCCCGTCCCATCAACAAGGACGAACTCGAAAAGGCATCCTCCAACGCCATCGAGTTCATCGAACTGCCTGTCGCCTTCGACGGCCTCTCGTTCGTCACCAACAAGAAGAACGACTGGGCCAAGGACATCACCCTCGATGAGATCAAGAAGATCTATCTCGAAGGCTCCACCGTCAAGACCTGGAAGGACATCCGCCCCACCTGGCCCGACAAGGCCGTCAAACTCTACACCCCGGGCACCGATTCGGGCACCTTCGACTACTTCAAGGAAGTCGTCGCCGGCAAGAAGGCCGCCGTCCGCGGCGACATGTCCGTCTCCGAAGACGACAACGTCCTCGTCCGCGGCGTCGAGGGCGACGAGGGCGCGCTCGGCTTCTTCGGATTCGCCTACTACATCGAAAACAAGGACAAGTTGAACGTCCTCGCGGTCGACGCCGGCAAGGGTGCCGTCACGCCCACCCACGAGACCATCGAGAAGGGCACCTACGCCCCGTTCAGCCGCCCCCTGTTCATCTATGTGAACGCCAAGTCTGCGGCCAAGCCCGCCGTCAAGGCCTTTATCAACTTCTACATCGAGACCGCTTCGAAACTCGTCGAGCAGGTCGGCTACGTCCGCCTCCCCGATGCCATCGTCAAGAAGGTCAAGGCCAACTTTGATTCCAAACGCACCGGCACCCAGTTCCTCGATGAAAAGGGCGAGCACAAGCACGGCGCCCTGGCCGACCTGTACAACTAACCCACTCCATCCGAACCCCGTGCGCAAGCACGGGGACAGCATCAAACCCCTCACGTCGCGCCCCACCGGACCCGCGCGGCTTCCCAACAAAACGAACCCGAAGCGCAAGCGAGGGCCACTCCGCAACCCCGCAACCCCCATCCCATCCCCTCAACTCCCCCCCAGAATCACCATCCGCCGCGAAAGCCCACCCTCCCCGCGACGACGATGACCACCCTCACCCCCGCCCACACCGGCACCCCGACCCTGGGCGGACGCCCGCGCTCCAAACGCTGGCGGGACACGCGTGAAGTCCTCGTCAACCTCTCCCTCGCGGCGTGCGGCCTCTTCTCCCTCCTCGTCACCGCCTCCATCATCTTCGTCCTCGCCGCCGAAGCGGTCGCGTTCTTCCGCCGCCCCGAAGTCTCGCTCTCGGGCTTTTTCCTCGGCACCGAATGGCGTCCCCTGCTGGGGGCCGAAAAACTCTTCGGCATCTGGCCGCTGGTCTCGGGCACGCTGGTCGTCAGCGCCGTCGCCGCGCTGGTCGCCCTGCCCATCGGCCTCATCACCGCCATCTACCTCTCCGAATACGCCACCCCGCGCGTCCGCGCCGTCCTCAAGCCCACCCTCGAACTCCTCGCCGGCGTCCCCACCGTCGTGTACGGCTACTTCGCGCTGGTCTTCATCACCCCCTCGCTCCAGAAACTCGGGAACTTCGAGGTCTACAACGCGATGTCCGCCGGTATCGCCGTGGGCATCATGTGCCTGCCCATCGTCTGCTCTCTCAGCGAAGACGCCCTCCGCGCCGTCCCGCGTTCGCTCCGCGAAGGCGCGTATGCCGTGGGCGCAACCCGACTCGACGTCTCCCTCAAGGTCGTCGTCCCCGCCGCCCTCTCGGGCATCATCGCGGCCTTCCTCCTCGCCCTCGCCCGAGCCGTCGGCGAGACCATGATCGTCGCCCTCGCCGCCGGCAGCCTGCCGAACCTCACCGCCGACCCGCGTCAGCAGATGCAGACCATGACCGGCTACATGGTCCAGATCTTCTTGGGCGACGCCCCCGCCGGCGGCGTCGAGTACCTCTCCTGCTACGCGGTGGCCGCCCTGCTCTTCGTCTTCACCTTCGTCCTGACCGTTGCAGGCCACGTCGTGATGAAGCGATACCGGGAGGCCTACCAATGACCGCCCTCCCGACCAATACTGCGGCGGGCTCCACGCTCGCGGGACGCCCGCGCTCCGTCACCTCCCGCCGCCTCGCCGATCGCGCCTTTCTTGTCGTTTGCCTCGCCGTCACCAGCCTCGCCAGCCTCGTGCTCGCGATCCTGCTCATCGCGATCTTTTCGAAGGGCTGGGGCCACCTCGGCACCGATTTCCTGAGCAACTACCCCTCGCGCTTCGCCGAGAAAGCCGGTTTCAAGGCCGCGCTCTGGGGCAGCGTCTGGACCTGCATCGTCTGCGCCGCCGTCGCCATCCCTCTGGGCGTCGGCACCGCCGTCCTTCTCGAGGAGTACGCCCCCAAGCAGCGAACCCTCCGACGCCTCCACGAGTTCATCCAACTCAACATCTCCAACCTCGCCGGCGTCCCCAGCGTCGTCTACGGCATCATCGGCCTCACCGCCTTCGCCCGCATGTTCGGCCTCTTCGGCCCCGCCAACCTCTCCAACTACGACGACATCCTCACCATCACCCTCAAAAACAACACCACCCTCGTCGGCACCTCCTTGGGCGAAGACGAATCCACCATCGTCCTCGACGATCTCAAGACCGGCGAACAAACCATCAACCGCTCCGACATCGCCTCGCAAACCGCCCAGTACGTCCGCACGCACCATTTCCTACTCAAGGACGGCACCACCGTCGAAGGCCGTCTCAGCGGCACCACGCCCAAGACCATCAAGGTCTTCAACACCGCGGCCGATCGCGACCGGTCCGCCACGCGCATCGTCGAAGTCCCTCGCGCCGAGATTACGAACTACAACGCCATCGCCATGATCGAAGTGGGGGGGCGCGATAGACCTTGGTACTTCCACATCCCATTCGGCGGCGGCGTCCTCGCTGCGGGCCTGACACTCATGCTCGTTGTCCTCCCCATCGTGATCGTCTCAACGCGCGAGGCCCTCCGCTCCGTTCCGCCTTCGTTGCGAGAAGGTGCCATGGCCCTCGGGGCCACCAAGTGGCAAACGGTCTCGCGCATGGTCCTGCCCGCCGCCGTGCCGGGCATCATGACCGGTGCGATCCTCGCGATGAGCCGCGCCATCGGCGAAGCGGCCCCCATCCTCGTCGTCTCCGGCATCGTGTTCATCATGAACACCCCCAAGAGCCTGATGAGCGATTTCTCCGCCATGCCGCTGCAGATCTATTCCTGGGCCAACATGCCCCAGGACGAGTTCAAGCAGGTCGCCGCCGCCGGCATCATCGTGCTGCTCGTCGTCCTGAGCGCGTTCAACCTCACCGCGGTCATCATCCGCCAGCGATTCCAAAGGGGCCTGCAATAATGACCACCATGGCCGCACCAGAACCCGCGTCCATCCCGGAACCCACCGACGAGCAGCGGAACGCCACTCCGCTGGGCCGCGTCGCCATGCACGCCGCACAGTCCAAGGCTGGCGAGACCGCCACCGCCACCGCCCTCCGCATCGCTGATTTCAACGCCTGGTATTCCGACTTCCAGGCCATCCACAGCGTGTCGCTCGACCTCCCCGAGAACCGCGTCACCGCTCTCATCGGCCCCTCCGGCTGCGGCAAGTCCACGCTCCTCCGCTGGATCAACCGCATGAACGACATGATCCCCGGTGCCCGCTGCACCGGCACCATGAACCTTCACGGGCAGGACCTGCTCGCCAAAAAGTTCGACGCCGTCGACCTCCGCCGCCGCGTCGGCATGGTCTTCCAGAAGCCCAACCCGTTCCCCAAGAGCATCTACGACAACGTCGCCTTCGGCCCCCGCCTCCACACCGTGATGTCGCGCACCGAACTCGACCAACTCGTCGAGAAATCACTGAAAGCCGCCGCACTCTGGGAAGAAGTGAAAGACCGCCTCCACAAGTCCGCCCTGGGCCTCTCCGGCGGCCAGCAGCAGCGACTGTGCATCGCCCGCGCCATCGCCGTCAGTCCCGAAGTCCTCCTGATGGACGAACCCGCCTCCGCCCTCGACCCCAAGAGCACCGCCAGGATCGAGGACCTCATCCGCGAACTGAGACGGTCCTACACCATCGCCATCGTCACCCACAACATGCAGCAGGCCGCCCGCGTCTCGGACATCACGGCGTTCTTCTTCGAAGGCAAACTCATCGAGTCCGGCCCCACCCTCGACCTCTTCACTACGCCGAAGAACCGCCAGACCGAGGACTACGTCACCGGCCGCTTCGGCTGATCACGGTGGAGCGGGTTCCCAGCCTGACATCGTTTTCCCCCTCAACCACCCCTACACTCTCTTTTTCCCCCGGAGCACCAACAGTGTCGAACGACATGGACCTCGAACTCGTCCGCCTCAAGCGTGAACTGCTCACCATGTCGGCGACCACCGAGGCCCGCGTCACCGAGTCGTTCCAGGCCTTGATTGACCGCGACTACAAACTCGCCGACCACGTCCGCATCAGCGACGACGAGATCGACAAGATGGAGGTCGATATCGAGGCGGCGTGCCTCCGCGTCCTGGCCCTCTACCAGCCCATGGCCGGCGACCTCCGCTTCGTCCTCGCCGCCATGCGCATCAACTCCGCCCTCGAGCGCATGGCCGACCTCGCCCGCAGCGTCGCCAAGCGCGCCATGAAACTCGCCGAGAAGCCCCCGGTGAAAATCCCGAACGAACTGCGCGAGATGACCGAGGCCACCCGCCGCATGGTCGCCGACACGATGCTCTCGCTCAGCCAGCAGGACGCCGACCTCGCCCGCCAGGTCCGCAAGTCGGACCCCATGATCGACGCGAAGAACCGCGAGTTGTACGCCTGGGTCATCCACGAAATCCCCGGCCACCTCGACCAGGTCCAGCCCATCATCGACCTGCTCCTCGCAACCAGAACCATCGAACGCATCGGCGATATCGCCAGCCAGATCGCCGAAGACGTCATGTTCATGGTCGGCGGGACGATCGTCCGCCACACCCCGGCGTAAGGGCTTGCTCACCCGTTCGCCCGAGGCGATGCGGCGTCCGCCGACGCAACAATCACGACGCCAAGCCGTTAAAGAGGCATGCAGGAACCGCACCCCGCCGCGCCCGATGACGAACGCCCCGCGTTGAGCGCCCGCTGGTGGTGGTGCGTCGGCACGCTGTCGTGCGTGGGGGCGATGGTGCCCCGCGCGTGGGTCCATTTCCGCAACGCCGTCCCCGCGACGATGGACGCGGGCTACTACCCCGTGCAGGCACGCTGGCTGCTCGAAGAGGGGCGGCTGATGCTCCGCGATCTCCCTGTGAAGTTCGCTCTCGACGCGGCCCTCGCCAAGGCCCTCACATGGTTCGGTATGGGGATCGACGACGCGGTGCTGCGGGCGTCACAAGCCCTGGACATCGCGCTGCCGGTCCTGTTCGTTGTCCCGGTCCTCGCGCTGGCGTGGCGTTGGAGCGGGGGCAGGTGGTGGGGCCTGGTCGGCGGGGCCAGCGCCGCGGTGCTCGCAGTGGTCAACCCTTCTGCGATACGGATGGTCGCGGAGTTTGAGAAAAACGCGCTCGCGCTCGTGTGGCTGGGATGCGCGGCCCTTTTCCTTCATCGTGCGTTGGAGGGAACCTCACGAGCGGCTTGGGCGTGGCTGGGTGGCATGCTTGGCCTGTCGGCGCTGACGCACATCGGTGCCACGGGGGCCGCGGCCACGTTCGCGGCCGCCGGCGTCATCGGTGCCGCCGCGTGGTCCGGCCGCTTGACGTGGAAACAGTCGCTCATCGGGGTAGCCAGCGTGATCGCGGCATTGGGGATCGCGCTTGGTGTCATGTGGACGGTCGATCCTTCGCGCGCATCCCACCTGCTCGATGCACCGGCGAAACTCTTCGAAACGCCCACCGACGGCCCCTTCGCCATGCGCGGCGGCCCCAAAGGATCAGGCGGCTCTGGACATCAAACACCGCGAGATCTCTTGCCACCGATGAGTGGGGGGGAGAACGATCACGCCGGCACGCCCGACCCCGCCGCCGACAGGCCCTTTCCCGGATTCCCCGGTATGCCGGGCGGACCAGGGGGACCCGGGGGGCCCGGGGTGCCCGGAGGGCCGGGAGGACCAAGGGGCTTCGGCGGGATGGGGCAGTCATGGAACACATGGCTGTGCGCTGGCGTGGCGATCGGCGCCGCGATCGTGCTCGTCCTGCGCCGCAAGCACACCACAGCGGCGGACGCCGGCGTCGTCATCGGCTCCGCCACATCAACCCTCGTGCTCGTATGCCCGTTCATCAACCCCGAGTACGCGATGCGTCTGACGCTGATGGCACCGGCCACAGCATCGATCGCGCTCGCGTGGGTGCTGTGCGCCGGATCGCGCGGCGTTCTGCTCCGTGGCGCGGGATCGCTCGCCGCCGTGGCCCTGGCGTGCGCCTCTCTTTGGGGGCCAACGCCGATGCCGGGGATGCCATCTTTGAGCGCCAAAGAACTCGACGATCTGCGGGCCCTGCGCGAGCACGTCCCTCAGGGCACTCGCACCCTGCTCATGGCACGCCACGGGCTCGAGTTCTGGGCCGCGTACTACCTCCACGTCCCGGCCAGATCAGGTGAAATCCCCGACGACGCCGCGGCGAAGTACGACCGCGTGTTCGTCCTCGAAGGGGGCGCGATGGGGCCGATGGGCATGATGATGAGGGGAGGCGGCGACGACGGCGGACGCGGGTTCCCCGGTGGATTTCCGGGTGGAGGTCCCGAGGGGATCGGGGGTCCACAGGGACCCGAAGGGCCGGGGATGCATTTTCCGCCGATGGGGATGATGGGTGGGGGGGGACCGCCCGGGATGATGACGCGCCGCCCCGCGGGGTCCAAAATGGTCGCGCAGTCCGGCTCTTTCAGGCTTTATGAAACGCCGCACCATTCGGGTCAAACCACGCACGCGGACTGACCCCCCCTTCCCCGGCGTCTATCATCCGCCCCATGTTCGAAAGACTCTCCGAAGGCTTCAACTCCGCCCTCCGCACCCTCACCGGCAAGGGCGAGATCTCCGAAACCAACGTCAAAGACGCCATGCAGCAGGTCCGCACCGCCCTGCTCGACGCCGACGTGAACAAGGAGATCGTCGACCAGTTCTGCACCGACGTCACCGCCAGCGCGATGGGCCAGCAGGTCCTGAAGTCGCTCGAACCCGGCCAGCAGATGATCGGCATCGTCCACCAGAAACTCATCGAGTTGATGGACCCGGGGGCGACTGTTCCCGCCCAACCTCCCTCGGCTGTTGGCGGCTCCGGAGGCACCGGGGGATCCGGGGGGGCCGGGGCGATGCTCGCCGGCTCCGCCGGCTCGATTTCCGGAGGACCGAACCCCCCTGCTTTACATAACCTATCTTATAGGACGTTGCCCGGGGCAGATTCAGGCACCGGTGGGGGGGTCATGCCAGGCGCAGCCCCAGCCGGTTTCGCCCTCACAACGTCACCCCGAGGCATCCCCCGAGCCTCCCCCGGCCCCACCATCCTCATGATGTGCGGCCTCCAGGGCTCCGGCAAAACCACCACCTGCGGCAAACTCGCCGCCTACCTCCGCAAAAAGGACCGCTCCGTCCTCGTCGCCGCCGCCGACCTCCAGCGCCCCGCCGCCGTGGAGCAGTTGCGCACCGTCGTCGAGCAGGTCGCCAAAGACGCCCCCGGTAACGCCGCCGTCGAGTTCTACGGCGAGCCTGACAAAGCCGCCGCCTACGGCAAGGCCGTCGGCGTCGCCGTGGACATCTGCAAGAACGCCGTCAAGGTCGCCCGCGAGCGCAAAATCGACACCGTCATCCTCGACACCGCCGGCCGCCTCCACATCAACGACGAACTGATGGGCGAACTCAGCGGCGTCAAGAACGCCACAGCCCCCCACCAGGTCTATCTCGTCGTCGACGCCATGACCGGCCAGGACGCTGTGAACTCGGCGCGGATGTTCCATCAGCGCCTGAACGTCGACGGCGTCATCCTCACCAAGTTCGATTCCGATACCCGCGGCGGCGCGGCCCTCACCGTCCGCAAGGTCACCGGCGCCCCCATCAAGTTCATTGGCACCGGCGAGAAACTCGACCAGATCGAGGAGTTCCACGCCGAACGCATCGCCGGCCGCATCCTCGGAATGGGCGACGTCGTCTCGCTCGTCGAAAAGGCCCAGGAGCAGGTCAGCGAAGACGACGCCGAGAAGATGGCCGAGAAGATGGCCAAGGGCCGACTGACGATGGACGACTTCCTCAGCCAGTTGCGCTCGCTGCGCCGCATGGGCCCGATGAAGCAACTGCTGGGCATGCTCCCCGGCGTCGGCTCCATGCTCAAGGGCGTCGAGATCGAAGAAAAACAACTCGACCGCCTCGAAGGCATCGTGAACTCGATGACCCCCGCCGAGCGCAAGGACATCACCATCTTCAACCACTCCCGCCGCAAACGCGTCGCCAAGGGCGCAGGCGTGAAGGTCGATGAAGTCGGCCAGATGGTCAAGCAGTTCGAGATGGTCAGCCGCATGACCAAGCAAATGGCCGGCATCGGCATGATGGGCAAGGTCAAGGCGATGAAAGAGATGCGTGCCATGGCGGGATCCGGCGCCCTGCCGGGCATGCCAAGCCTCGGCGGCCTGCCGGGCTTCGGCGGCAAAGGCTCCACCCGCGTCGAAGTCCCCAAGGGACGTTTCAAGAAGCGGAAGTGACGCGAGGCGGCCTGGCGACTTCGACAAGCCGTGGCTCCAATCTCACCATGCACCCCGTTTGCAGCAATCTGATTTTGCTGCTTTGCTGCTTTGTAATCTGGTGAGCCCCCCCACTCACCCCCGCGAAATCGGCAGAAAATCTCTCGACTGCCCCTTGGCCCAGGCCTCAAACCGAGGCCAGAACACTTCCTTCAAAAGAATCTTCACGCACGCCGCCGCCGGGATCGCCACCATCACGCCGTAGAAACCCGCGAGCGAAGCCCCCGCCAAAACCGCGAACAAGATCGTCGGCGTGTCCATCCCCGTCGCCTTCCCCTGGATCAGCGGCGTCCAGATGTAGTCGTCCGTCGCCTGCACAATCCAATACAGCACGCACGGCGCGAACACCACCCACCACCACGTTGATTGCCATTCCACATCGCTCGGGTTCAGCCACATCAGGATGACCACCACCGGCACGCCCAGCAGCGCCAGGTACGGCACCAGGCTCAGCACCCCGATCAACAGCCCCAGCACCAGCGGCGCGGGCGCGCCGATGAACCAGAAGCCGATCGTCAGCAGCAACGACAAAATGGCCGAGATGAGCAGCCGCCCGCGGATGAACGCCGCGATCACGCGGTCCATCTTCCCCACGATGTCCAGCACGCGGTCCTTGTTCTTCTCCGGCACCAGCGAAGCCAGTTGCTTTTTGACCCCGCCCCACGCCGAGCACATGAAGAAGAAGAAAAACAGCGTGAGGAACAGCATGAACCCCAGATAGAAAAGGCTCAGCAGCGCGCCCCACAAGACGCCGAACGCGTCGCGACCAGAGCCGACAATGTTCCCGGTAAACCACCGGCGCACCGCCGGCGCGTTGGTCTGCACCCAGTCGTATGCGAAATCGGCCCAACGCTCGGCGGTCGTGGGCTCCCGGTCGTCGTCCCCGCCGGCAACCGAGGTTGCCGGCGGCACCGGAGACGCCCCGCTGTTCGTCGCCGCATCGGTCTGCTCATCCCCCCCACCTTCCTTCGACCCCGCAATCCTCCCCGCCGCCAGTTCCGGGTGCCGCTTCTGCAGATCAACAATGAAATCCCGCGACTTCCGCCAAGCCCCCTGCGGCAGCCGCTCGCGCAACGCCTCATCATTCGGCGCCGAGACCGACGCATTGAACCGTGTGAAGTTCCGCCCCAAAGAATCCGCCACCCGCGCCCCCTGCGCCACCGCGAACCCGCTCCCAACCACCACGGGCACCACGACGACAAGCGCCGAAATCACGATCACACCCGCCGCCGCCACCGGCCTTCGGATGCGCCCGGACCGCGTGACGCGAGAGACAATCGGCTCCACCAGATACGCCAGCCCAAGCGCCAGCAGAAGCGGCACCGTGACCGAACTCAGCAGATACCCGAGGTACACCAGCCCCACGAGAAACGCAATCACCAACAGATCCCGCACGGGCTGGATCTGCCAAAGCCGCACCTTCCGCCAATCGGCCGGCTGAGTGTCGGAAAGCGGTGCAGACTTGTTGGGGACAACTTCGGGCATGCGCCCGCAAGCCTAGCGGCACGCCGAAGATGCTGCACACGCAGGATCGCTCAGACCGTGAGGCCGAGTTTCTTCGCCTCGTCCCGCAGTTCCTGCTCGGCGAGCCGCCAGTTGGTGGCCTCGTCGCCGCCGAAGCGTTGCCAGCGGAAATACGCCGCCTGCGCGATCGCTTCGTGCGAGATGGTGAACGCGGGCAAAGGTGCCGCACCAGCGGCCGCTTTGGACGCCGCCGGCTTGGCCTCGATGCCCGAACCCGCGACAGGCGAGGGCTTGACCGGAACTTCCGGCGCGGAAAGAACAGCGGTGGCGGGAACAGCGACCGCCGCTTTGGGGGCAGTCTTGGCAGCGGGCTTCTTCAGAAAGTTCATCAGTGGTCCTCCGGTTTCAGGGTACCACATTGTTCGCCACCCGACGCCGAAAGTCCAAGACAATCCGAGTCGCGCTACAGCCGCGGGCTGTCGTCAAGCGAAAAGTATCGCGTGCTGTCCTCGATCACCGTGTCGATCCCAGCCATCTGCTCCTCAGAAAGAAGGGCACGCACTTTGCTGCGGTACTCGCGGTCGAGTTTCAGACGCTCCAGCCGCACCTTGCCCAGCGGCGAATCGTCGGGGGCTTCGGACACCGTACTCCCCTTGGCCTTCTCCTCGCTGATCATCCCCAGCGCCAGGGCCAGCATCTCGGGTACCCGCGCCTCCTCCCAGTTCTGGTACTCCTCCAGTGTCTTGCGGGTGAGCGCCTCCACCTTGTCCTTGTACTCTTTGGCCAGCGACTGCGCCTGGTTGCGGGCCTCCTTCGACGAGAAATCGTCAGACTTCGCCGCCGCCTCGATGAACCGCTCGGCGGGCGTTTCCCGGTTCCACCACTCGATGCTGCGGGTCACGCACTCATCAAGAAACTTCTTCTTTGATGGCTCCTTCAGTTCCGCCGCCACCTGCTGCACGTACCTCCGGTTGATCTCCCGCACCCGCACGCGGTTGCGGACGCTGTCTTTCCGCAGCGAGAGCACCTTTTGCGGGTCGGTCTTCATCAACTCGGCGATCTCCTCCGAATGCTCCTTGACGAACGCCTCACGCGTCTTCAGCGCGGCGTCCACCTCGTTGGCGTACCGCTCAAGAATCTCCACCATCTTCGGTTCCTCGGCGGCCTTGCCGTCGATCGATGCCAGCATCGAGACCACGTCGATCCCCTCGCCGCTCATCCACGAGTTGGCCAGCATCTTGGGCCGGCGCAGTTCCCGCTCGACGATGGGCCAGCGTTCCTCCTGCTCCTTGGTGAGCATCGCCGTGAGATCGGAGAGGAACTGCTTCTCCAGTTCGTCCTTCCGCTTCACCCACGCCTCGACCTCCTTCGGGACGCGGGTCTGAAGCGCCTGCCGCTGCAGCAGTTCCGACTCCTCCATCAACTCCCGGCATTTCTCGCGCACCACCCTCCCCTCGCTCCGCACCTCGGCGTCGTGCGCCTCGAACAGCGCCACCACCGGCCCCCGCTCCTCGGCGGAGAGTTTCAGGATGCGTGAGAGCACGTCGATCTCGCTCCGCTTCACCTGCGGACGGAACGTGTCGCCGCCGTAGAAACTGCTGGACATCGAGCCGGTGATCTGGGCGGAGGCCGTCGGCGAGAGTATCGCGAGGCTGGCGGCGACAATCGTGGGCAGGATCACGGATCGCATGGGGCTCCCTTGGATCGAGTTCGCGGGGCACGGCGGCGAATACGGGATACAGACGCGCCGCACGGACGGCTCCGGCGTCGAGCCGCCGTCGGAACAGAAAAGCACCGAAGCCTCGTACGGGACTTCGGTGCCAAGGTAACCAATTTGTTCCAAGGTCAGTTCTGACTGCGCCGCGGCCGGTCACCCCCCCCACCACCCCCCGCACCGCCGCCCATCCCCGGCACCATGTTCCGCCAGTTCCCGCGCTGCGGGCGTTCCGGCAGTTTTCCAGCCTGCTCGGGCGTCAGCACGCTCTTGATCTTGTCGAAGGTGCCTTCCTCGAGTTCACGCCGGGCGTCGCGCAGTTCGGCGGACCCCTCGTTCCCGCCGCCGCCGCCCATGCCCATCATCTGCATCGCGGTGCGCGACATCTCGGTGGACTCGATCGACGCCGCCTGCTTCTGCTGCAAGGGGGCGATCTGCTGCTCAAAGTTGGCCTTGATCTCGGTGATCCGCGTCTTCTGCTCGGTCGTCAGGTCCTGAAGGCCCAGGGCCGTGTCGATCGAACGGGTCACGTACGTCGGGCGGTACACGCGCGGGAAACTCGCCTTCTGGACCTCCTTCTCGAAGTCGGCGTGACGGGCCTCGGGCAGACCCGCCTCGATCTGGCGGGCGAAACGCTTGTTCACTTCCTTCACCTTCGCCGCGGCGTCGCGGGCCTTGGTGAAGAGTTCCTCGACCTTGTCCATCTGCTGGGTGAAGAACAGGTTCGCCCCCTGAGACGTGCCCTCCTCGTACGCCTTGTCACGCTCAGTGAGGACGCGGTCGAGTTCCGTCTCATACTGGTCCAACAGCGGCTGAACCGGCGCGATTTCCTCGGGCTTGAGTTTGAGATCACTCGTCACGATCTTGACGAGGTCGACGCTCTCGCCGCTCAGCAGCCCGCCGCGGGGCACGGACTTTTCGCGCCGGCGGGCCCGCTCAACGGCGGGCCACTTGGCGGCTTGGTCCTCGTTGAGCAGCAGTTTGACGTCGTCGAAGTACTGCGTCTCGAGTTTGGTGACCTTTGCCTGGAAGCCCTGCATCATCTTCCCGGCGTCGCGCCAGATGCTGTTGTCGCCGGTGTCGCGGGCCTCGTCACGCATGGCCTCGAAGGCCTTGCGCATGTCCTGGCGGATCGCGTTGTACTCGGTGTTGAACCCCTCGAGCATGCCCTTGGCGTTGTCGAGTTGGTCGGGGGTCAGTTTGATGATCTCGGCGTACCGCTCGATCTCCTTGGACGAGATCGTCGGCTCGTCCCAGTTGCCCCCCATCATGCCGCCACCGCGCCCGAACTGGGCATGGGCGGGGGCCGCCGGAAGAAGGATGGTGGCCGCCGCAAGAACGGCGGTGGAAAGGCGGACAAGAACGGGGGTGGGGTTGGACATGGTGAGGTCTACCGGCGGGTGGGGGATCGGTTGGGGGATGGTAGAACGCACGGAACGCCCGAAAGTTGCCCCGAACAATCCATGCACAAATCACGCGGCCGGCAACGTGAGCCGGAAGGTGCTCCCCTGCCCCGGTGTGGATTCCACACTCACCTTCCCATGGTGGGCCAAAGCGATGTGCTTGACAATCGAAAGGCCCAGCCCGGTGCCGCCCTGGTCGCGCCCACGGGCCTTGTCCACGCGGTAGAAGCGCTCAAAGACCCGCGGCAAGTGCTCGGCGGCGATGCCCGGGCCTTCATCGATCACCGCCAGTTCGACCGCGGGACGCGGGGCCGCCCCGTCACCGGGCAGTTGGGCCGTCGAAGCCCGGATGATCACACGCTTGCCCGGCGGCGAGTACCGGATCGCGTTTGAAACAAGGTTCTGTAATGCCTGGTCAACCAGCCGAGGGTTCACCGCCGCCCGAAGCCCGGTATCGCCCTCCACATCGATGACCGCGTTCCGCTCCTCACGCTGCCGCTCGACCGCCTCAAGCACCGGGGTGATGATGCTGATGAGCGGGGTCGGCGAGGTCGCAAGAGACTCCGCGTTGTCGGGCCGCTCAAGGTTCGTGAGCGCCAGCATGTCATCCACGATGTCGCTCAGCCGTACGGCGTTGCGGTGAACGATCTTCAGGAACTCCCGCGTTGACTCCGGGTCCGTCAAAGGCGAATCAACCAGCGTGTCAACATAGCCCCGGATGTTCGTGATCGGCGTGCGCAGTTCGTGCGACACGTTCGCCGCGAAATCGGTGCGCACCGCCTCAAGTCGGCGCAGCCGCGTGACGTCCGTCAGGAAGATCAGCACCGCCGCCGTCCGCCCCTGCGAATCAAAGAGCGGCCGGCTGGAGGCACGCACACTGAACCCGATCCGCCCCCCTTCCTTCATGGGCTGGGCCAACTGGAACTCTTCGCTCAGCGGCGCGGCCGAAGCGATCGCGTCGGTGACAAACCGGTTCAGCGCGTCGAATCGCGCGATCTCCTGAAGCAGCAGCCCGCGGGCCGGGCGGATGGACGGCACCGGCATGCCCGGCTCGGCCTTGGGCATCGCCAGCATCCGCTCGGCGGCGCGGTTGAGGTTGATCACCCGCTGCTCCTTGTCCAGAGCGATCACTGCCCCCTCCACCGCGTCCATCAGCGCGTCCTGCTCGTGCCGCAGTTCGCGCAGCGCCGTTGCGTTGTCCCGCTGCAGCGCCGCGGCGGCGTGGAGTTCCGAGTTCAGCCGGGCAAACTCGAGCGGTGACGGCGTCTCCGAAGGCGGCGGCGTCTGAGCCCTCGCCAGTGCCGCGGCGGCATCCGCCGCGGAATCAAGCCTTGAAGCGAAGAACCGCGCCGCCGCCAGCCCCCCCACCACCATGCCGATCAGCGTCCCGATCCACGCCGCGGCGCCGTTCCAGTGCAAGCCGGCGATCATCACGCTGCCGCGCCCGATCACGCCGGCGATGACCACCGCGGCGGCATAAACGGACATCAGGGACCAGGGGCGGGTTGGGGACATGGGGGCAACGTGAAAAACGAAAATGGAAAACCAGAAAAAACACTCATCGTGCCACGGCTTGGCTTCCGAGACAAGCCGTGCTGGAGAATCGGACGGCACCGAGACACGGCTTGTCGAGGACGCCGAGCCGTGGCACGGTCACGGGTCATTGCTGGGGATAAGGTGGATCAGGACTCGGTCCTCGGCAGATTCGCCGGTGGATTGTTGAGCGGCGGGGGCGCTCGCGGTGAGTGTGGGCGGCAGTTCGGACAGCCGAGAAGGCGGGAGCACCAGCCACGCCGCATGGCCCCCCATCATCGTTGGGAGATCCGACGCGGAATCGGCCACGGGCGTGGTGCGGTTGAGACGATAGGTGATCAGGCCGGGCCGTTCACCCAAAAGAAGCACAGGCTCGGCCCCAACCGTTCCCGCCACGGTGTCAGCAAAGGCCTGCTTGGCCGCCCCGCCGCGGCCCCAAACCCAGTCCTGCGTTCCCAACCAAGCGAGCGTGGCGATGGCAAGGCCGCAGGCAAGCCAAAGCACACTCGTGAGGCGGGTGTTCCAGGGCGCTCTCAGTTTGCCAACGGCATCAAGCGTCCCCGCCGCGGCGAGCGGGGCCAGCGCCGCCAGCATCGGCAGCATGTAGTACGAACGCCGATGCGTCGTCACCGAAAGCGCGACAAACACCACCGCGAAAACCCACAAAAGCACACGCCCGTTCTTCAGCGTGGCATCGACCGATCGGGAGAAGGGCGACGCGAGACCAAACGGCAGCAGCACCGCCCACGGCAGGATGATCTGCGGCAGCCCCCACAGGTAATACGGAGCAAACAGTTCCGCCCACGACCGCTCGCCGCGATCGGGCGCATCGGAAATCTGCTCGAACCACGTCACGCCCGCGGTCGGGGCCTTGGCCATCACCGCCAGCACCCACGGCAGCGAGATTGCCAGCATCAACGGAAGGCCCCAGTACGGGCGAAGAACGGAGACCAACCGGCGGTGCTCCCCCGCAATCACCGCGTGCACGACGACGCCCACCAAGATGAGGGCCGGAAAGTGCGGCCCCTTAGCAAGGATCGCCAGCGCGGCACCGATCCAAATCAGTGCGGCAAACACCGTCTGCCGCCCGGAGCGATCCATCGCCGAGGCGGACTCGACGACCCCCCAAAGCATCAGCGAACACGCCGCCGCGTACAGCATCTCCGGCCGAGCGTTGTTGCCATAGCGGAATACCCCGCTGCTGGCGGCGACAAGCAAACCCGCCAACAGCGCCGTGCGGCTGCATCTATAGAGGCGAAACGCAACGAGCGCGGAAAACACCGCGACCACGGCCGCCGCAACAGCCGACGGAAGCCGGGCCTTCCATTCGGGCACGGGGACCACGCTCGGAAACACGCGCTCAAGCCCCATCACCAGCCAGTACGCCAGCGGCGGCTTGTTCAATCGCGGCTCGGCGTTGAAGGTCGGCAGAACCCACTCGTGCGCGGCAAGCATCTCCCGCGCCGTCTGGGCAACGAAAACCTCGTGCGTTTCCAGCGGCCTGGGGGTGAAGGCGTTCGAGATGCCCACCACAAAGGCCAGCGCAGCGATCACCAAGAGGGACAGCCTCGACATCCGCGTCACATTCTCGTCGCCGGGCGATCGCATCCAAGCACGATAGCGGAGGGAAAGGACGCCCGAGCATCTTCGCCTCGACGTTGCTCAGCGCTCCGAGCAAGCGTGCTCACCCATGGAAACGTCGAATCGTGATCGTGTCGTTCTGCCCGCCAAACCCGAAGGAGTTCGACATGCACACCTCCACACCCCCCAGCCCGTTCACATCCCGCGCCGCGTTGGGCACATAGTCCAGATCGCAGTTGGGATCGGGAGAGTTCAGATTGATCGTCGGCGGCAGCCACCCCGTCTTGATCGCCTGCACGCAGGTGATCAGTTCCACCGCCCCCGCCGCCTGAATCAGGTGCCCCATCATGCTCTTGACGCTGCTGAAGGGCACCTTCCCGGCCAGCGGCCCGAAAAGGTGCTTCACGGCCTTGGTCTCGATGGAGTCGTTCTCTTTCGTGCCGGTGCCGTGGGCGGAGATGTAATGAACGTGCGGACGGCCCCCGGTATCCGTGGCCGCAGGGTCGATGCCCGCCTGATGCAGGCTCGCCGACATGGCGCTCGCCCCGCCGAAGCCATCAGGCTGGATGTCCGTGATGCGGTACGCGTCGGCGGTCGAGCCAAATCCCACGATCTCCGCCAGCGGCGTGGCCCCGCGGGCCTTCGCGTGTTCCAGCGTTTCAAGCACCAGCACACCCGCGCCTTCACCCATCACAAACCCGTCACGCGTGCTGTCGAAGGGCCGCGAGGCCTTCGTCGGCTCATCGCGACGACGACTCATCGCCGTCAATCGAATAAACCCCGTCATCCCCAAAGGGTGGATCATCGTGTGCGTGCCGCCGGCGAGCATGAGGTCGGCGTCGCCCCGCCGAAGCACCTCAAACGCCTCACCGATGGCCTGCGTCGACGCCGCGCACGCCGTCATGCAGTTGAACGCCGGCCCGCGCACGCCGAACGCCTCGGCGAGGTGCGCAATCGCCATGTGCGGCTCCTGCTCCAGTTCGTTGCGGGCGTGCATCACCTCGCGGGCGATGGCCGCCCACTTGGGCGCGTCCGTCTCACGCTTCGCGCCGTCCCACGACCCGATGTTCGCCGCACAGAAAGGCTCGAAATCCGGCACCCCCTCGCCAGAGCCGAGGTAAACGCCGGCGCGCCGAGGATTGACGCCCGCTTCTTTGGCTTTCTTTCCCTCCGCCGTGGACAGGTCCGAAAGCCCCGCCTGCTTCCAGGCCCTGCTCGCGGCGGCAAGCGCGAACTGCGAGTTCAGGTGTGCGTGCTGGTGCGGCCCACGATCATGAATGAACTTCGAAAGGTCAAAGCCCTTCACCTCCGCGGCGAAGTTGGTGGCGAACGTCCGCGCGGGATACCGCGTGACCGGCCCCACGGCGGACTCGCTCTTCATCAGACGCGACCACGCCGCGTCGATGTCGTCGCCCAAGGGCGTCACCCAGCCCATGCCGGTGATGACAACTCTGGAGGGAGATGAACGGGGAAGTGGCACGGGAGCGGTTTCCGGTTCACATCGAATCGGCGGTGTGCTTGTCACCCCGAAGAGCGTCGAGTTTGTCGGGGTTGATCACACGAACCAGCCCATCGGTCAGGCGACGCCGATCAAAGTTGATGATGAGTCCCAACTCAAGATCGGCCCGCTTGAGTTGCGTGCGCAGTTGGTCACGGTCAAACCCGCTGATCTCGCGGTTATCGGCGAGCGTCTGCACCACAAACCGGTCATCAACAAAGAACGTCACGCGGTGCCCGCCGATGCGCTGGCTCTTGTACGTGATCGGGAACTCGTGGTTGAGTTGGAAGCGGACGCCCTGCTCCTTGAGTTCGATCGCCAGCGCGTTGTCGTACACGGCCTTGTCAAGGCCGGGCCCCAGGGCGCGGTGGATCTCGATGGCCGAACCGATCACCTTGCGGCTCACTTCCGAGAGCGCGGGATCGAGTTCTTCATCCTTCAAAGTGGGTCGGCGGGTGCCGCCGCCGCCACCCCCGGAACCGGAGCCGGAACCGTATGAGGAAGCGCCGCTGTTGGAGGAAGAGCCGTAGTTGGACGTGTTGTTGCTGGGGTACATGGGGAATGGGGGAGAGGGTGTAGAAGGTGGATGAAAGCGAAAAGCGAAAAATCTGAGGGGCGGTGTGTGAGTGCTTGAAGATCGAACTCAGAGACGCGGAGAGGGTAGGAGTGCTCAGGTGGTTGGTGATTCAGTTCGAAGAGCCAAGCACGACGGCCGCCGCCTGCCCGCCGACGCTCGGCGTGCAAACAAGGACCCGCCGCAGTTTGGCGTCGCGAGATTGCGTGGGGCCGGCCTGAACATCGTCGGGACATTCACCGGCGTGCAGCCGCGCGGGCAGCGTCTGGTGCCTCAGGCACATCGCCGCCACCGCCACGGCCAGCCCGCCAGCCCCCGCCACACACTCCCCGATGAAAGGTGCAAGAGTCACGAGGGGGATGTCTTTCAGGCTCGCCCCGAACACCGCACGCAGGGCCGCGAGTTCCGAACCGTCCGCCTCACGCACCCCGGCGCCCTGCGGCACAACGGCATCGATATCCGACGGTCGCAATTCCGCGTCGTCCAGCGCGTTCTCAATCGCATACTGCAAGCCCAGATGGTCGGGCGACGCCCCCAGCGTGCTGCTCAGACCCGCGCCAAAGCCCAGTAACTCAGCCTTGGGCTTCGCACCGCGTGCCGCCGCGCTGTCGCGGGATTCAAGCAAGAGAATCCCGCCGCCCTCGCCCAACAGGCCACCCGGGGCCTTGGGGTCGTACGGCCGCAGCAGTTTCCACGCGTCCGCATCCGTCGTCCCCGCCGGCGTCGCCGCCAGCCGCTGAGCAAACGTCCATCGCTGGATGCCCATGTGGTTGATCTTGGACTCGCACGACCCGGAAAAACAAGCGTCGGCCGCACCACGCTCGATCACCCGCATCGATTCACCGATCGACAGCAGGCCCGAGGCCTCGGAGCACGTGATCGTGTTCGAGGGCCCCCGTGCGTCGTGCAGAATCGTCACGTGGCACGCCAGCATGTTGGGCAGATACTTCAGCAGCCACAGCGGCGTCAGGTTGTCCATCCCCGCCGCGCCGGCCGTCCCGTCGGCCCCAATACCCCCCCACTTCGCGTACGAAAATCCAGCCGCCGAAGCAACGCCCGTCGCGGAATCAACCGCCGATGCCATCGCCGCCGCCAGTTCCGGCACCTCCGCGGCGATCAGACCCGCCCCGATCTGGCACCCCACCCGCGCCGGGGCATACGTCGGTTTGGCGGTCTCGCCCGCGTCTTCAGGCAAAACCGCCTTCGTGACAACCCCCGCGTCCTCCACCGCAAACTTCGCACACGCCACCGCGATCTCCGTGTCGCGGGCCATCACCTTGAGGGCCTTGCGGTAGTGCTTCGGAACATGCTCCTTGGCCGAAAACCCCCGCGCCTCGGCGGCGAAGTGCGTCGCAAAGCCCGAAGGATCAAGCACCTCGATCCGCTTGATCGCCGAGCGGCCCTCGAGCAGCGAATCCCACAGCACGCCGATACCCGCTCCGTATCCGGAGACGGTGCCAAGGCCGGTAATGACGACGCCGCGTGGCATGGGAGGGGAGTGTAGGGGGGAAAATCTGCAAAGCGGCAAACCAGCACAACAGCGAATCGGATTTCGGTATCGTTGCCGAGGTGATCCGATTTGCTGCTTTTCTGCTTTGCTGTTCTGCTGCTTCACCATGCCCACCATCGTCTCATCCCGTTTGATCGTCGGAATGGAAGTCCACGTCGAACTGGCGTGCCGAACCAAGATGTTCACGCGCGTGCCCAGCCCTGCGGCGGCCGGAGCCTCTTTGTCGCACGCTGCCGACGCCGAAGACGCCGACCACGACCCCGAAGGCCTCCCCAACACCATGATCGACCCAGTCGTGCTGGGGCTGCCCGGCGCGCTCCCTGTCATCAACAAGGAAGCCGTACGCCTCTCGGCACTGGTGGGCCTGGCGCTCGGCTGCCGTATCGCCGAGGTGACCAAGTGGGACCGCAAGAGTTACTGGTACCCGGATTCGCCCAAGAACTTCCAGACCAGCCAGTACGACCTGCCGCTGTGCTTTGACGGTGCCGTTGACGTGGAGGTGCCCGCCTCTGCCGGTACGGAACCGCAATCACGCCGAATCGGCATCGTCCGAGCCCACCTCGAAGAAGACGCCGGGAAACTCATGCACGAATGGCCCGGCGGCGGCAAGATCGACTTTTCCATCGCCGACTACAACCGCGCCGGCACCGCCCTCCTCGAGATCGTCACCGCTCCCGATTTCACCAGCGCCGATGAGGCCGTCGCTTTCGCCCAGTCGCTCCGCAACACCTGCCGCTTCCTCGGTGCCACCGAGGGCGTGATGCAGCGCGGGCACATGCGCTTCGAGCCGAACATCAACATGGAACTGACGCTGGACGACGGACACACGGTCCGAACGCCCATCGTCGAGGTCAAGAACCTCAACTCGTTCAAGAGCCTGCGAGGTGCCATCGAGTACGAAGCCCGCGAGCAGCCCAACCGGTGGCTCAGCGACGGAAAGGTCATGGGCCGCGGCGCCAAAAGCACCCGCGGCTGGGACGACAAGAAAATGGAAACGGTGCCGCAGCGCGAAAAGGAAGACGCGCACGACTACCGTTACTTCCCCGAGCCCGACCTGCCGCCCGTCAAGTTGACCCGCCAGTGGGTGGAAGACCTGAAAGCCTCGATGCCGGAACTCCCCGCCGCCCGCGAAAAGCGCTACATCCGTGAATACGCGCTCAAAGAAAAAGAAGCCCGCGCACTCGTCGAAGAACGCGCCGTCTGCCTCTTCTACGAAGCCGCGATCGAAGCCGCCTGCCTCCTCAACGTCCCGGCCCCCGCCGCCGGCCGCGCCGCCGCGAACTTCATCCTCCAGAACGGCCAGAAACGCGCCAACGAGCGGAACGTCATGGTCTCCGAACTGGGAATCCTCCCCGAAGAAATCGGCGCCCTGGTCGCCCTCCGCGAAGCCGGAGACATCGGATCAAACAGCGCCGAAGAACTCTTCGGCGTCCTCTGCGGCGACAATCACGACGACCAGCCCGAGCGCGTCGCCGCAGGCCCGGGGCCACATACCCCCCGTGACATCCGCGCCCTCGCCACGGCACGCGGCCTGATCCAGGTCCGAGACACCGGCGCCATGGAAGCCTGGTGCCGCGCCGTCATCGACAACCCCGCCAACGAAAAGGCCGTCGCCGACGTCCGAGGCGGCAAAGACGCCGCCATCGGCCGCCTCGTCGGCGAAGCCATGAAAGCCGCCGCGGGCAAGGGCGACGCCAAGGCCCTTCGCGAAGTTTTGATCAAACTGATCCGGGGGTAGGAGGGCGTGGCTCACCTGTGACGCATCCGAAACGAACCCGAAGCGCAAGCGAGGGCCACCGCGTCTCACGCGGCATTGGTTTCAACCAAACCGCTCGCCGCACCCGACCCGACTCGCATCCGCCATGACTCTCCGATCAATCCGGCTCGAACCGCCGCCCAGCGTGTAGGCTGCCAGAATGGTTGATCGCAGGACTCAAGATCTCACCCAGCCAGACACCAGCCGCGTCGGCCCACCCGGCATCATCCTGCGCGCCCTCTTCCTCGCCTGCTCCTGGACCTGGTGCCTGGGGATGTTTTTCCCCACCTACATGATCGCCGACTTCGGCGTCTGGGGCTGGGTCGCCTTCGCAATCCCAAACGTCGTCGGGGCCGGGGCCATGGGAACGGTGCTTGGGAGCGTCCGGTCCAGCGAGAACATGGTCTCACGCCACACGCCCGCGATGCGCTGGTTCTCCATCGCCACCGTGGCGTTCCACCTCTACTTCCTCTCGGCGTTCTTCGGCGCGATCTACACCGGCGCAGCCGGCCCGCTCATCGGCGTTGCCGCCCTGTTCACCGGCCTCCTCCTCGCGGCCATGCCCTTGCGCACATGGTGGGCAACCGGGCCCGCCGTCTACATCATCTCGGCCGCCGCAGCCGGGCTGGCTTGGCTCTCTGACGGCGCCGCCCTGACGCTCCCCCCAATAAGCGGTCGGCACGGGCCGCTTGAGCTTGCCTTCACCGTCCCAGTGCTGGTGTTCGGCTTCGCCCTGTGCCCGTACCTCGACCTCACCTTCCACCGCGTCCGCCGGGATACACCGGGGGTCGCGGGGGCGCGGGCCTTCTGGATCGGTTTCATCGTGTTCTTCCTCCCGCTCGTCACGCTCACGATGCACTACCGCGACCGCATCGGCGGGTGGATCACGGTCTACATCGCCGTGCAATCGGCGTTCACCATCGGGGCACACCTCCGCGAACTGCTGATCGTGGGCGTGCTCCGCCGCACCGACGAGTTCGCGCCGCCCTCGGCACGGCGGTCGGCACTCTTCGCCGCCGTACTCCTCGCCCTGGCCGCGATCCCGCTCGCCGGGGTGCTCATCGATCAACTTGGCCTCTTCCGAGAGGCCTACTCCTGGCGTCGCCTCGTCTACGAACTCTTCATGTCCCTCTACGCTCTCGTCTTCCCCGCCTACGTCTGGATCGTCATCATCGAACGAGGCCTTCCGCGATCCACCCGCCTAGCCCTTTTCGCCGCCGCAGTCGTCTTGGCCTCCCCCTGCTTCTGGCTGGGCTACATCGAGCAGCACTACATCTGGCTCATCCCCGGCGTCGCCCTTCCAGTTTCCCTCCCGTTTCTCTGGCTCCTCATCCGTGGTCGCCGCGCCACGTGAACTCGCCGGGACACGTCAGCCAATCAAGTTCGCAGTCCATTAGGGTCCGATGTCGGTTTTCGCGGTCCCCCGTGCCACTGGCCGAAAAACACCTGTCTCAAACACACGTTTTATCGACGGAACTTCCGTCTGTTTCTTCCGTATCAGTTATGCCTCTGCAACGCACGCTCCCCCTTGGGGTATTGTCCAATGGCCATGAACCGTCAGGAAGAGATGTCGCTGATCGAGCAGGCCGCCGCGGGCGACCGTCTGGCGGCGGGTCGGCTCATCCAGGCCCATCAGGCCTCGGTCTTCTCCTACATCCTGCGCCTCTCCGGACGGGCCGACATCGCCGAGGACATCGTCCAGGACGCCTTCGTGCGTGTCCTGACGAACCTCAACCGCTTCGACCCCCGCTTCCGCTTCAGCACCTGGCTGTTCACCATCGCCAAGCGGCTCTACGTCAACGCCAGCCAGAAGCACAAGCCCGTCTATAGCACCGAGACTGTGGACTCGTGGCGCTCCGGCGGCGACGACGAACCATCCTCCCCCGTCTCCGCCCGCGAAGAAGGCGACCTCCACAAGGACGCCGTCGCCGCAGCCCTGCAGGAACTCACCGGCGAGCAGCGCGAGGTCGTGGTGCTCTTCCACCAGCAGGACTGGCCCATCTCGCTCATCGCTGAATACATGGGCATGCCCGAGGGCACCGTCAAGAGCCACCTGCACCGCGGCCGCCGGCGCATGCGCCGTTACTTCGAAGAGAACATGGTCAAGGGCCTCGAAGTGTTCATGACGGTTTCGGATGACGAGGCCGAAGATGGAGACGTGCGCTGATGGCGGGCGGTCGTGACGATTTCGACGCGGTTGATGGTCTCCCCGAAGACCCCCTGCTGTCGCACCCCAGCCACGATGCCGGTGCCGCGCACATCCCCGACCACATCGTCGACCGCTTTTTCGACCGCGAACTGACCCGCCGCGAGGCTTCCGGCCTCTTCGATTCCTTCCGCGCCGACCCGGCCTCGGCCCGACGCTTCGTCCAAACGCAGCGCATGCTCGACGCCCTGAAAGAGCCCGTTCGCACACCCGATTTCACCCGCTCCATCCTCAGCCGTATCGACCAGGCCTCCCCCGAAGCCCCGCTGCTCACCCGCCGCGGCGTCCGCCAGGTCCGCGTCGGCCGCCTCGCCGCCGCCGCCGCTCTTGTCATGCTCGTCGGCGGCGCGTTCGTCGTGCAGCGCCTCAATCCCAACGTGGTCGAGTTCGGCGTCCAGCCCGAAACACCCCTCGGCTCGCTCCGCTCCAACATGACCGGCGATGCCACGGACGCCATGAACACCCTGCGCCAGACCGCGCGGGCCATCGAGTCCACCGCGTCCTCCAGCGTGCTCGCGGGCGTGTCCGCCGAAACCGGACGCACGATCCAGTTCACCGCGCCCGGCTCGGCTCCCACGATGGCCACCATCCGGGCGAGGTTCCTCCCCGAGATCGTCTTCCCGTGGCGTCAGCGAAGCGTCTCGCCCTCGACAGAGACTGTGAAGTCGGTCGCCTGGGTCGTGCCCTGCGGCTCGGCACCATGCTCCTCGGCCTCACGCGGCGACGGCCTGAACACCACCGGCTCGGAAGGCCTCATCTTCGTCGACCTCACCGGCCTTTCCAACGATTCAACCGGCCGAACCGGGGGGACCAGCGGTGCCTCCGGCACATCCGGACGTCGTGCGACGGATGGACGATGATGCCCGGCTTCCGCGCCTTTGTGAAACAACTCAGGTCCACGGCCGCCGCCACCATCGTGGCGTGGGCCTCTTCCTGCGCATCCGCCGACGGGATCATCGAGAGCACCAAGATGGTCCCCGCCGACGTGGGTTTCTTCGTCGCCGTGGACCATCCGACGGAACTGCGCGTCGGCCTCGTCGGCGGCTTCGCCCTCGCCGTGGTCGACAGCGTCGCGGGCTTCGTCCAAACCTTCGACGCATGGGACCGCCTCGCGAAAGAACTCGGTTGGACCGGTGCCGAGGCCTTCGACGCCCTGCTCGGCACCCGCGTGGTCTTCGCGGCCAAAACCGTCACCGAAGAGGAGCGTGCCGCTGACCAAGCCGCCGGCCCCGGCCCATCGCTGGGCGCGTGGGTCCTCATGAGCCAAGTGACCGACGCCACGGCCCAGCGGCTCACCCAGCGCCTCAAGCCGATGCCCCGCGAACTGGTCGCCGGCACGCCGGTGCTCTCGGTCGAGAACGGGCGGTTCCTGCTGGGGCTGGCTCGCCGCGACGCCGTCGAGGGCTTCACCCTCATGGTGGTCGAGGGCGAACACGCCGACTTCCTCGCCACGGCCCTCCGTCAGGCCCGTGCCGGCCCGGAAGTCAGCCTGTGGACCTCCCCAAAGATCGACGACCTCCGTCCGCTCTCCGACGGCGCCGACGCCGTGATCTCCATGGACATGGGCGCGTTCGGTGCCCCCAAGGGCGAAGAACGTCCCAACGGCTGGCTCGGCGCCGCGCTCCGCCGCAACACCAAGGGGTTGTCCGTCCAATCGGTGATGCTCATGCCCGAGGCCGTCGGAGCGCAGGCCCCCGTCGGCCCCGCCTGCCGCGGCTGGAGCCCCGACGCGTTCGAGCGCCTCGCCCAAACCGCCGTGTTCGCGTCGGTCGAATCCAACTCCATCGTCTCCGCCACGGCGGTCGCCCGCGGGTGGTCCAAGGGCTTCGAGCGCTTCGCCTCAATGATCGGCCTCGCCGCTGATTTCCCGGAAAAGGCAAATTTGACGGGCCGGCTGGTCTCGCTGGTGACCTCCGCAGACAAAGGCGTTTTCGACGCCGCCGTCGCCATCGAAAGCGACCGCATCGGCGCGATGTCCCAACTCGGCGACACCGAAATGGCCCGCGTCGTGGCCGGCGTAACCCGGCGCATCGGGGCCGTGGGCGAGATCGGCGGCGCACCCGATGCCGACGCCGCCGCATTCGATCTCGGCGTCCTCCCCACCCGCGCAACCCGCTCAATCGACATCTCATCGATCGCCGGCGAAGCCATCTCATCATCATGGGAAGGCGGCGCGAAACTCGTCTGGCGCTACGTCCCGCACCAAGCCGGCCCCGCACCAGCCGAGGCCGAAGACGCCCCCGGCTGGTGGATCATCGGCCTGGGCCGCTCGGCGGTGGACACGCTCGCCAAAGCCCAACTCTCACGCCGCGAGGGCGAGCCCAGCGTCCCCTGGTACAGCATGGTCTCGGCCCGCCCACGCCTGGGCGTGCAGCGCCTCGAGGCCATGGGCGTCCCCATCATCCGCCCGCTCGAATCCATGCGCTGGGTCGAACGCGTCACCTGGAACTCGATCCTCGGCCCCCGCAAAGGCATGATGCTCGGCGGCGGACGGGTCGAATTGGTCAGGCCGTGACAGGTCCCTCAAACACCTTCGATCTCACATCATCGATGCGCGCCGAGACCACACCACACCCTGTCTGTTATTCACGCCCCAAAGGGGCGCAGAGCTGTATCCACGGGTGAAGCGCAGCGAAACCCGTGGAAAACCACGAACCATGATTGCCTCTCGCCCCGCAGGGGCGAAGGCGGCGTCTCAGGGAACGCTACAAAGCCGCACCGGCCGCCCCGCGGCCGCTCCGAGTGCGATCACTTCCAACCAAACAAGGCTCCGTTTCTTGCCGCCCTCCGATACGCCGCCCACCACGCCTGCGCGGAAACACCGTGCACCTCGCTGATCGCCGAAAGACTCATCGGGGGCGAGGCCGCCGTGCCATAACGGGCCAAAAGAACCTCTCGCTGGTGCAACTCCAGCGCCGCAACCCCACGCCGCACGTGCGGCGGCATCTCAAGCATCCCCGGCGTCTCGCCTCCCATGCCCCCCATCGCCAGCAGCACACCCTCAACTCGCCCCCGCTCGCCGCCGCCCCGCGCATGCGCCGCGATCTCCCGCGCCAGCGCCAGCGAAACCGGCGCAGCAAGCCTGCCCGTCCGGCTCGGCGTATACGCATCAACCGCCGCCGACGCCGCCGAAAGACACCGCGCCAGCAGCAACGGGTCATCCACCGCTCCCGGCCGGCGCACATCCTCGGCGTGCTGCCGCAACGTGCGCCGAATCAGCGGCACCGTCGAACCAAGCAACCGCCGCTTGAGCCGCAGCGCACGCCGCAGTTTCGTCTCGGCCTCATCAACGAGCGATCCATCAGGGCGCGTGCGGTCGATGGTCGCCAGAAGAAACGCCACACGCCGCCTCAAGTGAGCATGGGCCATCGCCACCGCCCGCTCATCAGCGGCGGACAGCGGCGGCGATTCGTGTTCACCAGCACCTGCAACAAGTTCCCGCACACGAACCGCGTCCGCATCCAGCGCAACCAGAGGATGCGCCAACGCCGAAGCGACCGCGGCCGCTTCCAGCGCCGACCCATCCTCTATCTCAACACGCGAGAGCGTGCCCACCACCCCGTCCATCGCCTCAACCCGCGCGACGGTGATCACCCGGTGAACCCCGGGGATCGACACCCCCAGCCGCTCGGCGATGCGTGCGAGCGCGACCCCGGCCCGCTGCGCCCGCAGCGCAAATGCTCGATCACGCCGTGACATCCGCTCACCGGCGTCCGGCAGCACGTGCGAAGCCCGCACCCTCGGCGACGCGAGCAGACGGCGCAGACTCGCCGGCGCGCGCCCCATCCGCCGGGCAAGCCGCGACGCGCACTGGTTCAGCGTGCAAGCCCCCTTTGAGCGTGCGAGAAACCTCTGGGCCCACGCGACGGCTGCCGCCTTCTCCTCTGCTGTGAGGTGCTTGGACCGGCGCATGCCAGCCGCGGGCACCACACCTGCCAACGGCGCACGCCCCCGCCGCTCAAACGCCGCAATCGCTCCCGAGGTGAAGACCAAGCGAACGCGACCGCGTGCCGACGCATCAATCGCCCGCCGCGCGATCAGCCCCGCACGCCGGTACCGCTCGATGGTCCGCCGGGTTACATCCCAGCGCGCACACAGTTCATCCGCCGTCACGCCCGCCGCCGCCGGATCACCCACCCGCAGTTTCGCCGCGTCCGTGAGGTGTTCCACAAGCGAAGAAAGATCGTGCAGCAGCGTCTCCCCGACGACAACCCGCGGCGCCGCCATATCCGGTGCAAACCCCGTGACACGAAACACCAGCCAATCCTCGGGATACTGCCGCCCCGCCTCAATCTCACCCGCCAGCGCCTCGGCGTTGTCCGCCTGCTTCAGCAGCGCCGCCCGCGGCGCAAACCGCACCTGCGCCAGCAGGTCCACCACGACATCGGAATGCGGGATCGAAAGACGCGGCACGCCATGACTGTACGAACCCTCGCCGCTATCGTTCCGACATGGAAATCGCAGGGAACGCAGACCAATCCGACGCCTTCGCCGTGCCGCAACTCTTGCCCGAGGAACTGCCGCCGCATCCCTTCGGCATCTTCAAATCATGGTGGGACGAGGCCCGAGCCAAACGCGTCCAGCCCAACACCCACGCCATGTGCCTCGCCACCATCGACGAGGGCGGCCGCCCCTCGGCCCGCATGGTCCTGTGCAAAGGCATGGACCTCGACCCCACTCCGGGGGCGGGGGGAGGATTCATCGTCTTCTACACCAACCGCAACAGCCGCAAGGCCGCCGCGCTGGAATCCAACCCCCGTGCCGCGGCGGTCTTCCACTGGGACGCTCTCGACCGCCAGGTCCGCATCGAAGGCCCGGTCGTGCGATCCCCCGACGCCGAGAGCGACGCCTACTTCGCCTCCCGCCCCCTCGAAAGCCGCATCGGTGCCTGGGTCAGCGACCAATCAAAGCCCATCGCCTCGCGCGACGACCTCCTCGCCAAAGTCGGCGAAACCATCCTCCGCCTCGGCGTCCAACTCGACGACGAAACCGCCCACATCCCCCGCCCGCCACACTGGGGCGGGTACCGCATCTGGATCGAATCCATGGAACTCTGGGTCGGTGGCCCGGGACGTGTGCACGACCGGGCGCGGTGGATACGGACGCTGGTTCGTGGAGGGGAGGGGTTCTCCGGCAACCCGTTCCACGCCACGCGCCTTCAACCGTGATCGCCTTCCCGATTTTCAATTCTCGCTTTTCGTTTTTCACTTTGCCCCCCGCATACCATCCTCCGTGAACACCGACGCCCGCACAGCCGTCACCCTGAAATCGATCCGCCGCATGGCCCGCGAAGGCCAACCCTTCGCCGCCCTCACCTGTTACGACGCCACCACCGCGCGCTGGCTCGAACGCGCCGGGGTCCACGTGCTGCTCGTCGGCGATACCGCCGCGGAGGTCATCCTGGGCTTCCCCTCCACCATCCACATGCCCCTCGAAGTCTCTCTCGCCCTCACGGCGGGCGTCAAACGCGGGGCCCCGCGCACCCTCGTCATGGGCGACATGCCCTTCATGTCCTACCAAGCCAGCGAAGACGAGGCCGTCAAGAACGCCGGACGCTTCATGACCGAAGGCCTCGCCGACATCGTCAAGATCGAAGCCGACGCATCCTTCGCCCCGCTGGTCGCCAAGATGACCCGCGCCGGCATCCCCATTTGCGCCCACGTCGGATGCCGCCCCCAGCGCGCCGCCATGACCGGCGGCTACGCCTCCACAGGCCGCACGGCGGAAACCGCCAAACAAGTCGTCGACGACGCCAAGGCCCTCGCCGAAGCCGGCGCAGCGATGCTCCTCGCCGAAGCCGTGCCGGGCGAAGTGGCCGACACGATCATGCAACAAGTCCCCGGCGTCCCCCTCATCGGCATCGGCGCCGGCCGAGGCTGCCACGGCCAAATCCTGGTCCTGCAAGACCTCCTCGGCCTCACCACCTGGCAACCGGGCTTCGCATCGCCCCTCGCGGCGCTGGGGGAAGAGATCGAAAAGGCCGGGAAAGAGTGGGTCTCCCGCGTCGCAGAACGCCGCGTGACCGATCACCGCTACGAGATGGTGGCCGCACCCCCAAGCACCAAAACAACCGGGAAACCAAACGCCAAGTGAGCCAGACGCTCCGCAGCCGCAACAAGGAAAACGAACCCGAAGCGCAAGCGAGGGCCACCGCCCATCCCTCAGAACCACAAGATTCTCACGCACCCGCACGGCGCAAGCCCCCAAGCACCCGCTCTGGGCCCGCGACCGAAGGGCATTCCAACACCGCGGCCCCAAGCCCTCCCCGCCAGAATCGAACCCGACCCCAAAGCGCAATTCGATGAAACGCCGATGGGGTTGTTGGCGAACAATGAAGTGACTGCTCTCGCCCCCCACCGCTCCGAACCCTCATCAGGTGAACCCATGCGTCGATTCACGTCCGTGCTCCCCGCCCTCCTGGTGCTGCTCGTCACGGGCCTCACGCTCTGGGCCGGGCCGTCGCTGGTGCAATCGATGCAACTCGCCCGCGTCGCCTCCGTCATGACCGTCGCGGAGTCCCGCCTCGACACCGGCGAATCCGCCGCCGCGCTCGACGCCCTCCAGCAGGGCACCCGCGCCATCGCCGACGCCGTCCTCCCCGGCGTCGTCCACATCGACGTCACGGTGACACCCACCGAAGAGCAGGTCGAGACGATGGAGGAACTCCGCAAGCGCTTCGGCGGCCGCTCCCCCCTCCCCCCCGGCCACCCCGGCATCCCCTCCACCGGCTCCGGCTGGGTCTACGACGCCGCCGGCCACGTCATCACCAACGCCCACGTCGTCCGTGACGCCACCGACATCCGCGTCGAAATGAACGACGGCCGCGTCTTCGACGCCCAGGTCGTCGCCCGCGACGACGCCACCGATGTCGCCGTCATCGCCATCGACCCGAGCAAGCAGGGCGGCGGGCCCGTGTTCCCCCTCCGCCGCGCCAGCAAGCAGCCCGTCTACGTCGGCGACCGCGTCTTCGTCTTCGGCTCGCCCTTCGGCTTCAAGTTCTCCATGAGCCAGGGCATCGTCTCGGCCCTCGGACGCAGCGAAGCCGCCTCGTGGGTCGGCATGATGGGCGGCTACACCAACTACATCCAGACCGACGCCGCCATGAACCCCGGCAACTCCGGCGGCCCCATCGTCAACACCCGCGGCATGGTCATCGGCATGAACACCGCCATCGCCAACAGCCGAACCGAATCAGGCGGCGGCACCGCCGGCCAGGGTCAGAACGCCGGCCTGGGCTTCGCCATTCCCGTCGACACCGTCGACGTCATCGTCGAACAGTTGATCTCCGGCAACGTCGTCATCCGCGGCTTCCTCGGCGTCAACATCGGCGAACTCTCCCCTCAATACGCCGCCGAACAGGGCTACGTCGGCCGCGGCGTCCTCATCGGCGGACGCGAGGAGATCGACCCCAAACTCCCCGCCGGCAAGGCCGGCATCAAACGCGGCGATATCGTCACCTCCATCGACGGCAAACCCATCGCCGACGGCGACGTCCTCCGCTCTCTCATCTCCGTCCGCAGGCCCGGCCAGATCGTCACCCTGGGCGTCTGGCGCGACGGCAAAGCCATCGAGATCACCGCGAAACTCGGCGCCGCCTACACCCGCCGCGAAGGCCCCGGATTCTTCCGCCCCATCCCCATCCCCGGCGGCGACGAAATGACCATGGACCTACTCCGCGCCTGGGTCAAAGGCGAAGCCGAGAAGAAGCCCGAGCCGGAACCGCCGACAGAGTGACTCGTATTCGGATTCAGGTTCGCGCCCACGACCGTTCGTGTGCGGAGCCGCGCTTGCGCCGCGAGTTCGTTACGAGCCGCCATGAACGAACCCGAAGCGCAAGCGAGGGCCATCGAACAAGGACCCGAAGCGCGAATCTCACCACAATTCAGACGACACACTTTCCGGCCCAGGAGGGCCAACTCCGAGCACCCCGGCCCCAAAGGGGCCGCAGGCTGTTGCCACGGGTGAAGCGAAGCGCAACCCGTGGAAAGCGATCCGACCGTGAATCCAGCATCTCAACCACCTCGCCCCGGCAGGGGCGAAGGAATCAACCCATTCCACGGCATTTGCTGGTTCTAACCACGCCGAGGATGAGCGGAGTCCGCGAAGCGAATCCTCGCGCTCACGCGTGAATTCGACCAAAGACCCGTCTCAGCCCCGGAGCAATCACCAACGCCAATCGCAACGAGCCATAAGCCCACCTGAAATCAGTGCGGCGCACCATGCCCAGCCCCCTCACCGTGCGCCGCCTCAGGCGACTCCGCTCCGTGCGCAGTCTTCACCTCATGCTCGGGCTCGTGAGCCGTTGCCGCCTTCTCCCCATGCGCGCCCTCAGATGCCGCGGCATGCCCCTCCGCCTTCCCCGCATCATGCTCGCCCCCGCCGTGACCACCTGGTGCATGTCCATCCTCATGCTCACCATGGGTCTGCGGCGCAGGCTCGGTCGCATGCAGCGCCGGAGCATCGTGCGCCGGTGGCGCCACCACCGGCGTGTAGATAAACAGCATGTACGCCCACACCGCCATCGCGTTGAACACCGTCACCGCTGCAAGGTAAGCAACGATGTCCCGCGCCGACTCGGGCAGCATCGCCAGCGGCATCGCCAGAACATTGCCCAAGCGGTCAATCGGCGCACGAACCCGAGCCCAAAGCGAGGGTTTCGCCGGCGCGGGGGCCTTGGCCGGCTTCGCCTCGGGAACAACGACCGGCGCATTCGCGTCGGTCCGAACCGTCGGATGCGCCGCGGCCGTCGTCGTTTTGTTCGCCGCCGCAGTCACCGTGCTGTGCTTCGTCACGTGCGCCGCCTCAGCGGACACCGCCGCGCCCGAAGCGGTGCTGTGCGCCTCAGCCGAAGCCGCAACCGCACCCGCAGGCTGCTCGCCCACCTGCGCCGCCGCCTCGGCATCACCCGAAGGCGGAGCCTCCGCTGGCACCGTCGCCGGCGCAGGCGCCTGGGCCGCACGCGATGACTCCTCAAGTTCCTCCGCCTGCTCCGCCAACGCGGCATCAAGATCATCGGCATTCACAGCCGCTTCAACGGCCTCAGCCGACGCGGGGGTTTCCACCGGCACATCGACCGCCGCAGCCGCGACCGGCTTGGGTGCCCCACCGGCACCCGTGTTCGTCCAATGCGCCGCGGCGGCAGGTTCAGCAGCCGCCTTAGGAGCAGGCGGCGCCTCCTCAACAACCCCCGCCGCGCCGACTTCAACCGCCGCCGCAGCAGAAGCCCCCGCAGGCGGGTCCTCCGGCGGCACAATCTGCTCGAGCGCATCCCCGGCCTCTTTCAACGCGGCATCGAGTTCCGCCGCCAAAGAAGTTTCTGAAGTCCCGGCCGCCTCAGAACTTTCTTCAGCCTGCCCAACCGCGCCCTCCGCCGAAGGCTCCGCCGCATCACCCAGCGATTCGTTCAACACCGCATCAAGCGCCTCCGCCAACACATCAGGCTCCGGCGTAGCAGCGATCTCGGGAGCCGCGGCCACGTCATCGGTAGCAGCAACTTCGGCAACCGATCCCGCCGAATCCGTCGGTGCCGCGACAGACTCAATCGCCTCAACCGGCGCAGCAGCGACGTCTCCCACCTCAGGCACCGCAACAGTTTCCGCCGGCAACGCCGCTTCCGCCGGCATCGGTGCCACCCCATCCCGCACCTTCGCCAGCAACTTCTGGCTCGGCTCGAGCGTCCGCTCCTCATCGTCCTTCAACTTGTCCGACGCCCGCTGCGCCGCGTCCCCCCACGGGTCCGCCGCGGCCGACGCCTGCTCGATCTCGTTCAGCAGCGAATCGATCTGCGCTGCCAAGTCCATCGGCTCCGCCCCGCCCGAATCGTTCGCCGCGTCGATGTCATGAAGCGACGGCGCGCCATCCCCCGCTCGCGCACCCTGGGCGCGGGGATCGGTCTGACGCGGGGATTCGCTCCGTGTCTGGGCCATGTTCGACGCCCGCCCACCCTGGAATCAAGGCGGCGGGTCCAAGAATCATGATCGACGCTGCACCCGCAGGACTCAAGTCGGGCGATCATTTGGACGCGGCACTTCGGCCGGGAAGCGACTCTTACCGCCCCAATCAGGTGGTTCTCGGGCGTTGGCCTGGCACTCCAAGCCCACAATCGTGGCACGGGCACCCGCCGCTCAAACGGCAGAAACCCGTCCCACCCGGGAACGGTACGCTCCCGCCATGCCGAGGATCACCCTCATGCTGGACGAAGGCGCACTGGGAGACGCCTCACCGCCGAGCCCGGAAATCGTTGTCTCACGCGAAGAAGCCCAGCACGCCGTACGCGTCAAACGCGCCGAGATCGGCGAAAAAGTCCGCCTCCTCGACGCCCGCGGCGGCATCGGCACCGCCGAAGTCTTGGCCATCCGCCCCGACCTGGTCGTCCGCGTCCTCGAACGCCGCACCGAGCCACCCGTCGCCCCCCGCGTCGAAGTCTGGTCCGCCACCCCAAAGGGCCCGCGCCTCGAAGACATGATCGAACAGTTATCCCAGGTCGGCGCCGCCCTGTGGCGACCGCTCGATACCGAACTCGGCGTCGTCGAACCCGGCGAAGGCAAAATGGACCGCTGCCGCCGCGTGGCCCGCGAAAGCGCCAAGCAGTGCGGCCGCGCCTGGGTCATGGAGATCGGCGAAAGCGCAACCTTCGAGGAGGCACTCACCCCCCGCGAAGGCACCCAAGTCATCGTCGGCGACGCAAGCGGGACTACCTATGGCAACCACGCCGACCCCGTGCCACGGCTTGGCGTCCTCGACAAGCCGTGCGAAAGGCCTGCGAACATCCGCATCCTCATCGGCCCTGAAGGCGGCTTCACGGCACCGGAGCGATCACGCATGATCGAATCCGGCTGCAAACTCGTCCGCTTCGGCCCCCACATCATGCGCATCGAAACCGCCGCAGTCTGCGCGGCGGCACGAATCATCGGCGGCTGAGCCCAGAGCGCGAACTCGATGCGCTCTCGCGAAGTCGCTCCACACGCAGACCCGCGTGCGACCTAACTCCCCTTCCACCGAAGATTCGCTCCCTCTTCGGCCCGGAGGGCCGAAAGTCCTTTGCCGGGGGTGGAGCGAGCCACCGCCGGGGGCGAGCGGAACCCCCGGAAAACCTGCCATCGCGATTGAGCCCCGGAGGGGCGACACAACCCTGAGCGAGCAATTCGGCGAAACGCCCGACACCATTCGCGCGAAGCGTTGGGGCTCTTGCATGGCCCGCACGGGCCCAAAAACCCAAACACACACTCGAATCAATCGCGCAACACGCCCTACCATCGCCCCCCATGGCACCGAGTCAGCCCGTCATCGTGGTCGGCGGCGGCATCGCGGGCATCGCCGCGGCGTTGCACCTCAGCGAGCACAACGTCCCCGTCACCCTCCTCGAAACCCGCACGAAACTCGGCGGCCGCGCCACCAGTTTCACCGATGTCCGCACCGCCGAGACCATCGATAACTGCCAGCACGTCGCCATGGGCTGCTGCACCAACTACCTCGACCTCTGCCGCCGCCTCGCCGTCCTCCAGCACATGCAGTGGACCGAGCACACCACCTGGGTCGAAGCCGGCGGCCGAACCAGCGTCATCGCACGCTGCGCCCTCCCCGCCCCCGCCCACTTCCTCCCCGGCTTCCTCGCCGCGAAGTTCCTCGACGCCACCGAGAAAATCGCCCTCGCCGCGGCCCTGGGAACGATGCTCCGCGAAGACCGCCGCCGCTACACCGGAATCACCTTCGCCCAGTGGCTGGCGATGAAGGACCAGCCCCCCTCGGTCATCTCCAAGTTCTGGTCCCCCGTCGTCGTCAGCGCCTGCAACCTCGACGTCGAAAAAGTCTGCGCCGCCACGGCGATGCACGTCTTCCAGGACGGCTTCCTCGCCAACGCCGACGCCCCCGCGATCGCCGTCTCAACCGTCCCCCTCGTCCGCCTCTACGACGCGGCGGTCGATGCCATCGAAGACGGCGGAGGTGAAGTCCGCCTCTCCACCGGCGTCGAACGCGTCTGGCCCGACCGAGTCCTCCTCACCTCCGGCGAGACCATCAAAGCCCAGCAAGTCATCCTCGCCGTCCCCCCCGAACGCGCCCGCCGCCTCTCCGCCCCCGAAGTCGCCGCACGCGACAACCGCTTCGCCCAGATGGAGCGGATCACCCACAGCCCCATCCTCGGCGTCCACCTCATCTTCGACCGCCCAGTCCTCCCCCACCCCCACTGCGTCCTGGTCGAACGCCCAACCCAGTGGCTCTTCCGCAAAGACGACGAAGGCCGCAAAGTCCACGCGGTGATCTCCGCCGCGGACGATTGGATGAGTCTCGACGAAGCCGAAATCACCCGGCGAGTGATGGCCGACGTCACGGCGTGCTTCCCCGCCGCCGCGGCAGCGAAAGTCATCGCCTCCCGCCCCGTCAAAGAAAAACTCGCCACCTTCGCCCCGACCATCGACGTCGAAAAAGCCCGCCCCACATCGCAAGGCCCCTCTGGGATCATCCTCGCCGGCGACTACATCCAAACAGGCTGGCCCGCGACCATGGAAGGCGCAACCCGCAGCGGAGCCATCGCGGCCGCTGCCATGCTGGGGATGAAAGAGTCTTCGCTCGTCGTTGCAGATATGAAGGCCGGGTTCGTATCGCACGCCATTGCGGCACTGGCATGACCTCGTGCCACGGGTTGGACTCCGAGGCAACCCGTGCTTGCTCGCTGGACCCCTAGGAATCGCTCTCGAAAAAACCCGTGTGCCATAACACGTCGCAGTGCGTGCAATGAAAGACGATCCGGGCGCGACGGTGGCCCTCGTACGCGTCGCTGCGTTTCGATAGGTGCCCACACGAGGGGCATTCAAATACTCGGAATTTTCTCAATTCGAGTACCGCACCGAGACAAACACACACGAGACAACCGAACACCCCGAGCCACCACTGCCACGCCGATGTGCTCGCGGGTGATTCAGTCCACACATAGGCCAGCACAAAGAAACAGATACCAGGGATTATGTAGCCCGCCTTCAGAAGCAGCATCCGCCGCTTGAAGCCCGGGATGATCTGATGTGTCTGCATCTCAGCGCACCAGCAACGCCACCCGCTCCCGCAATTTCGGCATCAACTCCCGCACCTCCGCCGCCATCCGCGTGTTGGGAAACTCAGACGTAATCCGCTCCCCCACCGCGATCGCCTCTTCCCACCGCTGGTCCTGCACCGTCAACTTGAACCGCACCCCCAGGTTCTCCTTCAGTTTCCCGATCACCCCGCGCGCCACCTCCTTGTACGGCTCGGCCTCCGTCGGGGTCAGGTACTGGTCCAGTTCCTTCAGCAGTTCCATGGCCTCCTCAACCCGCTCCCGCTCCGCCGCGATCAGGAACCCCCGCTCCAGTTCCTTCCGGTAGATCGCCCTCGCCTCGTCCACCCGCTCACGCAGCGCATGCACGCGGTGGCTGTCGGGGTACAGCCGCTGCACCCGCGCCGCCTCCGCATAAGCCTCCGTCCAGTTCCGACCCCGGATCAACTCATCCAGCCGCGTCAGCGCATCAACCACCCGCAAATCCGTCGTCTGCGCCCGCACCCGCTCGATCCGCGCCCGGAACTCCTCGGCGTCGTGCCGGTACCCGAACCGCTCGGCCAGTTCCTTCACCAGCACCATCGCCGCGTCCCAGTCCTGAGATTGGATGTCCTGTTCAATGGCCCGGCGCAGAATCTCGCGCTCCTCACGCCGATGGATCACCCGCCGCGCACTCTCGCTCAGCCCGCCCTCCTGCGTGAACTGGTCGAGCGATCGCGACATGTGCTCGATGTTCGATTCAATCTTGGACGTCGCCCCGGTGCGCGATGCGGCGATGATGCTGATCGGCAGGAGCCCCACCACAATCGCGATCGCGATCAATGCCGACCCCTGCAGCGCCGGCTGGTTCAGCAGCACCAGCGTCAGCGCGATCATCAGGAACGCAAACAAAGCGGCGGTCCACAGCAACGCCGCCGGAGCCTTCGCGCGGCCCGCACCACCCGGCCCCGCCTCTGGCGGCGTCCCCGCCGGCTTGCCGCTATTGCTGGATGAATCGTGCGAAGTCTGGTTCACGTCTGCCTCCATGCCCCACATGGTCGCCACCGCTGGCGGGGTGTGTTGATAGGTTAGCAGGAGTATCGGTGGAGGTCTCGGGCCTCATTTCGGAGCACGGCCCCCCTACCGTCTCCCATGCGAGAATCAGAGTTGCTCGACCACATCCGGGAAAGGTCCGCCCCCCTCCACGGCCGCGGAGCCATCATCATCGGCCCCGGCGACGACTGCGCCGTCCTCTCGCTCCCCGGCCTCACCCTCGCCACCGTCGACCACCTCGTCGAAGGCCGCCACTACGACACCTCGCTCCCCATCGACCTCATCGCCCGAAAGGCCGTCGCCCGCAGCGTCTCCGACATCGCCGCCATGGGCGGCGACCCCTCCTGCGGCCTCGCCACCGGCTGCCTCCGCGAAGGCTTCAAGCACGCCAACGAACTCTTCGACCGCATGGCCCACTGGGCCGACGAGTTCAGCTGCCCCTTGGCCGGCGGCGACATCGCCTTCCACAACGGCCCCACCGTCCTCACCGTCACCGTCATGGGCACCGCCCACCCCGCACGCGGCCCCGTCGAACGCTCCACCGCACGCGAAGGCGACAAAGTCTGCGTCTCCGGCACCCTCGGCAACTCGCTCGCCTCGGGCCGCCACGCCACCTTCGAGCCGCGCATCCGCGAAGGCCGCACACTCTGCGACCTGCTGGGCCGCAACCTCACCTCCATGATCGACATCTCCGACGGCCTGGGCCGCGACGCCGCACGAATCGCCAAGGCCTCGGGCGCACGCATCGAAATGGAAACATGGCGCCTCCCGCTCTCCCGCTCCATCACCGACTGGCACCGCGCCGCCTCCGACGGCGAAGACTACGAACTCCTCTTCACCATCAGCGGCGACGCCCCGCCGCCCCGCGAAGTCTGCGGCACCCCAATCTCCATCATCGGCCGCGTCACGCGAGGCACCGGCTGCGCCTTCATCGACGAGTCAGGAACAACCCACAACGCCGCAGAAATGGGCTGGGACCACGGCAGCGCCGAAGGAGCCACCCCATGAACCCCATCTTCGGCGAGCACCGCTCCGAAAGCCCCGACCAAACCGGCACCATCGCGCACCGCCTCGCAACCACACTGAATGCAGGCGACTTCATCGCCCTCCGAGGCGATCTCGGCGCAGGCAAAACCCGCTTCGTCAGAGGCCTCGCCGAAGGCCTCGGCCACGACCCCACCCAAGTCAGCAGCCCCACCTACGTCCTCCTCCACGAATACGAATCCCCAGCCGCACGCCTCCCCCTCGCACACCTCGACGCCTACCGCCTCCGCGGCGTCGAAGACCTCGACTCCATCGATTGGGAATCCCTGCTCACCAGCAACGCCGCGATCGCCGTCGAGTGGCCCGAACGCATCGAAGCCCGCCTCCCCCCACGCCGGATCGAAGTGTTCATCGACCACGCCGGCGACGACACCCGCCTCATCTCCATCTCGCGCGTCGGCTTCGAAGGTCCCAAATCCTGCCGAACCTGCGCCGGCCCGATCAAGGTCGCAGGCGAAGCCTTCTGCTCCGACCGCTGCCGCATGGCCGACCTAGGCAAATGGTTTAACGGCGAATACCGCGTCACCCGCGAGTTGAAGGACGTCGATCTGGAAGAGGGTGTCTAAGAACGCGAACACATCGACACGATTGCGGGCTCGCCAACGGCCGCCTGAAACGAACCCGAAGCGCAAGCGAGGGCCACCGCCCAAAGCACAACGTCACAAAGCTCAGCCAGAGTTCAAGAAAACCCAGAAGGCCGCAACAGCGTCAACCCCGCATCACCGCCCCTTCGCCAACTTCTTCTGGCGTTGCTTCCCCGCCGAAAGCGCCATCGCCGTCACCCCCACCATCACGCCGCCCGAAACCCCCAGCGCCGCCGCCGCATCCTTCGGCAACTTGATCGCCCCGCCCTCTTCCACATACCCCGTGTGCAGCGCACGGAAATCCCCATCATCGTGCATCACGCTCACAAACCCCTCGCGCGTCGCCGCACCCGCCGCACACGTCCCCGCAAACGAAGCCGTCCGCGTGTGCTTCACTAAGGGAATCTCATCGGTGATCGCCTCAAGTTGCGGCCCGCCGTCAAACGGATCGACCTTGTCGTGGTTCCGGAACCCCAGTTCCTCAAGCATCCGCCGCGCGGGAGCGGTATCCGGCCCAACCTGCCCGATCAGCGCCCGCGCCTCAGGCGGAAGCAGCGTCAGAAAAATCTCGTCCCGCGGCAGCAGACTCGTCATGAACTCACGCGAATACTGGCAGAACTTGTCCGCCTCGGCGTATGTCAGATTAATGAACCGCCGACCGAAATACTCCCACAGCGTGTTGTGCCCGTCCGGCGTGATCGGCCCCATCATCTCGGCGATCACACGGTCGGACACCCACTTGCGGTGCAGCCCCATGAAGTGGAACCGCACCACGCTGATCTGCTTCCCGATCTTCCGCGCGTGCCCGCGCATCGAAGGCTGAAGAATCAGCCCGCCGATCTCCGTCGGCCCTGATTCATCAAGGTGCAGTTGCGCCGTCGTGTGCTTGACCCCCTGCTGCAGATCACGCGAGAAGAACTCGCGGTGCCGCAACTGTAGTGAGAGATTCGGGTGCCCGGGCCCGCCCATCTGCGAGATGATTGACGACGTCCCCAGGCAGTTGCCCGTGTCCGTGTCCTCGATGCAGAACATGAACAGCGGACTCTTCGCCGAAGCCGACCCCGCGGCGGTCCCGTTCGACGACGCCGCCCCGTGCCCCCCACCACCATGATGCAGCCCCGGCTCGCGCCCCTCACCGGCGGCCTTGAACGCCGCGTGCGAACGCCGGATCTTCTCCGCAATAATGTCCTTCTCCGGCGGCAAATTGATGAAATACACCATCCGCGCCAACTTCAGCAGCGTGGCAAGGTCATCCATCCGGGCTCGTCGGATCAGGTACATGGGGGGTCGGGGATTCACCGCGAAGGCGCGGAGTTCGCGGAGTGGAAGGGGTGTAGGGGATAGGGTCTAGGGTGTGAAGGTCAGGGGTTCGGGTGCCGCAGCTCAGGGTTCAGTAAGGCGGCGCAAGGTGCAGGGGGTTTCGCGTCACGGCACACTTCGTCTCTCTCTCGCTTTCTCTCTTCGCATCTCTCCGCGAACTCCGCGCCTCCGCGGTGAAACACTCAAGAAACCCGAGCCATCGCCCGCTCAATAATCTGGAACACCGTCGGCCACAGCGATTCTTCCATCGCCGGGATCGGCGGCAGCAACCGGATGTGGTACGGGTCGTGCCCGGCGTAGAAGCCGATCACGCCCTCCTCGAACATCAACTTCACCAGTTTCATCACCGGCTCTTTCTTCCCCGCAAACGGCGTGAACCGCATCATCCCCCCCGTCCCGCCCACGATGTCCGCCACGTGCGGATTGGTCATGGGGAACCACGCCGGATGTTTGGCCGCCAGCGCCCGCACCTGATCAGCGAACGCCTTGTGGTGACGGGCGATGCGGCCGGAATCGCCGTAAAGGTCCGAATCCCGCAGCATCTCGATCACCCGCTGCCCGGCGTGCAGCGCATCGTTCGAGGCGAGGAACGTCTGGCTCAGCAGCCCCGGCTTGGGGTTGTACTCCGCCTTGTACAGCACCGCGCACACCTGCGTCATCTTGCCGATGCAAACGACGTCAACAAGATCGCCCAGGTTCAGCGCATCGAACGCGAACATCTGCGTCGTCCGCCCGAACGACTGCACCTCATCGTCCCACACGGCGATGTTCGCGCTCTTGCACACGTGCATCAGTTCACGGTGGAACTCCGCCGGCGCGGTGTTGAACCCGCCCTCGCCCTGCACCAGTTCAAAGATGAAGCACGCGTGCTGCCCGGGGTACCGCTCGATGTACTGCCGCAGGTGCGACACGGCCATATCAATAAACCGCGTCTGCCCGCTGACATCACCCGCCGACATCCGCCGCGCCGCGGCGGGGTCATAGAACGGCATGTAATCGATCAAAGTGCTCAGCGGGATCCCCACACGGTTCGCCGCCGAATCGCCGATCTGGCTCATCGTGATTGTCCGCCCCATGAAGCAGTCTTTGAACGCCAGCACCCGCGACGCCGGCGCGTGCTTCTGATAGCAGATCTTCAGCGCGTTCTCGTTGGCCATCACCCCCGAGTTGCACAGGAACACATGAGCCATGCTCGACCGCTTCCGCGCCTCGGCCAGAATCGTCTCGCTCAACAGGCAAGGCTGCTCGTTCATCAGCAGGTGCCCCTGCATGACGACATTCCCGATGCTCGCCTCCGCCGCCGCACGCACCAGTTCCGGGTGGCTGTGCCCGAAGAAGTTGACGCCGATGGCCGTGATGAGATCGATCTTCACCGACCCATCCATCAACTCGACAAACGGCCCGTTGCCCGCCCCCGAACCGATAAACGGGAACAGCAAATCACGCCCGCGAACCGTCCCCGCCCGCTTCATGAAATCGTCGGCAGACAGTTTCAGTTCCGGCGAAAGCGGCCCCCGCACCGCGTTGATCGGCGCCGACTTGGCCCGAACCTCACTCACAATCGCATCCACCGCCGCCCGAACCGCCGGGCTGTGCCGCAACTGCTGACCTTGGGTCTGGACGGCACCCGTTGCAGTGATGGAAGGCTTGACGGCGTTGGTGAGAGTGGACATGGATGGGGTCCGAAGGGCGTGCGGGGCGGAGGAATCGGGACCAAATGGATCGGCGAGTTCGCCGGCAACGCTGGAAGCAATCATCCGAACAAGTGCCGAATAAACGCCGCAGGTTGCAGTTGGGCAGTCTATGCGGCCCGCTCCGACGCCGTGCCCCGCCCGCGAACGCGCCCGACGCCGTTTCGAGTGTATAAACCGGGCATGAGCACCCGCATCGAAAAAGACACCATGGGCGAGATGACCGTCCCCGCCTCCGCCCTCTACGGCGCTTCGACCCAGCGCGCCGTCGAGAACTTCCCCATCTCCGGCCGGCCCGTCCCCGCCGCCGTCATCCACGCCTACGGCCACCTCAAAGCCGCCTGCGCCCGCGTCAACCACGGCCTCGGCCGCCTCAACGCCGCGCGACTGGAACTCATCCTGAAGGCGGCAGGCGAGGTCGCGGCGGGCAAGCACGACGCCCACTTCCCCGTCGACGTCTTCCAGACCGGCAGCGGCACCAGCACCAATATGAATGCCAACGAGGTCATCGCCAACCTCATCTGCCAGTTCAACGGCAAGCCCATCGGCTCCTCGAAAGACCCTGCGTACATCGGCGACTCGGCCAATGGAAAGGGCGTGCATCCCAATGACCACGTGAACATGGGGCAGTCGAGCAACGACACGTTCCCCACCGCCATCCATATCGCGTGCGCGGTCGAGATCAAACAGCGGCTCATCCCGTCTCTGAAACTGATGCAGGCGAAACTCGCGGTACAGGCCAAGGCGTGGGACAAGATCGTGAAGATCGGGCGGACGCACTTGCAGGACGCGACGCCGATCCGGCTGGGGCAGGAGTTCAGCGGGTACGCGTCGCAGATCACACACTCCATCGAGCGGGCCGAGCGGTGCCTGGTGGCGCTCTCGGAGTTGCCCATCGGCGGCACCGCCGTCGGCACCGGCATCAACGCCCACGAGGAATTCGGCAAACTCGTCTCGGCGGACCTGACGAAGCACCTTGGCGTGAACTTCCGCGAGTGCGACAACCACTTCGAGGCCCAGCACGCCAAAGACGCGTGCGTCGAAGTCAGCGGCCACCTCAAGACCATCGCCGTGAGCCTGAGCAAGATCGCCAACGACATCCGCTGGCTGGGCTGCGGCCCCCGCTGCGGCATCGGCGAACTGAAAGTGCCCGCCGTGCAACCCGGCAGTTCCATCATGCCCGGCAAGGTGAACCCGGTGATCTGCGAGGCGGTCGTCATGGCCTGCTGCCGCGTGATGGGGAACGATTCGACGGTTTCGATTGCGGGTCTTGGGGGTGTTGGTGGGTTGCTGGACTTGCACGTGGCGATGCCGGTCATGGCCGATGCGCTGCTGGAGAGCATCCTGCTCCTGGACCGCTCCGCCGCGGTCTTCACGGCGAACCTCCTGGAAAAACTCGAGCCCGATGAGAAGCGTTGCGCGGAACTGATCGAAGGCTCGCTGGCGATGTGTACGAGCCTGGTCCCGGTGATCGGCTACGACAAGAGCGCGGCACTGGCGAAAGAAGCCTTCAAGCAGGGCAAGACGGTGCGGCAGTTGGCGGTCGAGACGGTTGTGGGTCAGAAAGACGTGAACGGCAAGGTGATCTCGCGCGGGGATTTGGACTCGGCGCTCGATCCGTGGTCGATGACGCTTCCGGGTGGGGAGGGGAGTGCGGGGGGGTGAGTGAAAGACACATCAAGAGTCGAGCCAGCAATCGCCCAAAACCGGGTCCAAAAGTTGTTCAGGTCGATGGGGGATTCACATATGCCCGCGTCCCCGCAACTGTCGGTGCCGTGGTGGTGTTGTATGGCAGAGACCCGCTGCTACCGACGCCAACACGCCGCACCACGCTGTTCAGAGATCAGTTTGGCGGACGACTGTCGGTCGAGCCGGACGGGCGATTCGTGAGGAAGTTATGGCGCATCGCACAGGAGACCATTACGCCGTGCCCTGTTCGTGTCCACGAAGCATTCGTGCCCCAATGCGTACTCAGATATGAAGTTGGCTCCAATTGGGGATGGCACACCGATTGGGGTGTTTGGCCCGCACACATCGCTCGGCTAATTGTTTACAGTCTGCTAGTAGAAGGGCCAGTTGGCTCGGAGATGGACCAACTGTTGCATGCGAGGGTCAAGGCAGCAGATATCGGGGACTCTGGTTACTCTCCCGGAACGAGAGTCGGCTCTATTCGCCTTGACTATGCCGGTGTTCCAAGCGTGCATTTCCCTTACGGTACTGCATACGTCGGGCACATAACCGATTGGCGCGGGTTCGCCCGCTGTTTCTCTCGCCTCCACCAATACTTTGCTCGGCCTGAGCTGGCAGATCGCGGTCGCTGGCATTTAACACGCAAGAAAGACCGTACGTTTGGGAGTCGGCTCGAACGATCTCTCGAGTTTTTTCTTCAAGGGAACTCCTTCTTGTTGCCGTACGAGGGAATTCTCAAATCGCACATTGCTTTCGAAGTGCTCTTCGGACCACACTTAAACAATCAGTCAGCGATGACCGTGTTGTGTCCGCTGATGCTGAGGACATCGCATGACTCCAGAACCGTACGCGATTGGGTGCGCGAGCTGTACGGATTCCGAAACGAGCTGATGCATGGGCAGCTGACGGCGCGCCACCGGCTTCTCGCGAGGCCGAGCTCGCAGAGAAAAGACGCCGCAGTTGAAGCTGCGCAGGGATTGCTGCCAGCGCTTTACCGCCGGATTGTGCATGACGACGCGCTCTTGCCACTGTTTTGCGGCGACTTGGACGATGGTCGCTTTTCTGACGGCCTTTTCGATGCTGTGTTCCCCCCACTGAAACGCAAAGGCAGTGTGGCACCGAAGCCGCGCCGTGCCACTGATGGCGAACCGTCCTCGGTTTGACATCAGTGCCGAACTCGTTGCGATCTCCAGAGCACTGCTGTCTCGGCGGACCGATCCAGCAGTGGCACGGGGCATGGACCGGTGAACCCGACCCCCGTGCCACGATGGGCCGTCGTCGGCCCGTCGTGCTCCCCGTCCCTCCTTGATACCTCGATGCCTTCTCCTCAAAAATCTTCACAACAGTGACCGCAACTGCGCGCAATCTTCCGGTGATGCGCCACGCCGCGTTTGCCTGCCATCGCCGTCGTGACATACTTGAGGCATGACAACCTTCCGGGAACCCAAATCACCGTTGGTCCGTCGCGCCCTCGCGCAACCGACACGCTCAAGGCCAGTCCGCCGTCCACTCCGCACGCTGATCATCACGCGCGCGCCCAACTCCGAACCGACTGCCCACTGCCCAAGCCCCACTGCCCCTCCCCCAACCCCCCTCCCCAAAGACCTCCAAAACAACCTCTTCGAAGCCTACCTCACCACCAACGACACGGCCCCCGCGATCGCCGCGCAGTTCAACATCTCACTCCAAGACTTCATCACCTGGCACGACCACCCGAGCACCCAGCACATCCTGAACGAACTCGACCGCATCGCCGAGGCGCGAGCCGAACACCAACGCAAACAATCCGCCCCAAGCGCAACACAAGCCCTCATCGAAATCCTTGACTCCCGCCACCTCATCAAGAACCCCGAGCCGGCGAGAAAAGCCGCCAACAAATTGCTCTCCACTCCCCGCATCGAGAGGCCCGAAGGGCCGAAAGAACCTAGCCGTGGGCGTAAGCCCACAGACAGCACCAAGCAACTCCCCAAGCCCCGAAGGGGCGACACCCCCGAACCGCCCATCATCCCACCGCACAATCAGCTCGCCACGGAAGCCGAAAATCGTGGCACCGATTCCGATTTACGGCGTGGTCAGGTTCACTCTGCCATCTCCGACTCGCGCCACAATCCAGAGCATGGCCAAAAAAGTTTGGCCATGCCACCCGCCGCAAGCGAAACGAAGCCGCCCCGGCGGTGGGACGGCTTCGACGGATGCTGTGGATTTGCAGCAGCACCGAAATCGTTGCGGACGACGACTTCGGTGCCACGGTCAAACGAACTTCTTACTTCGCCGGTCGAAGCCAAAGGCTGCGACCCTTGAGGCCCTCGGGCACGACGTGGAACTCGAAGACGCCGTCGCCGGCTTCGCGGATGAGGACGTCCATGGGGAGGTCCTTCAGCCAGGCGGGCTGGTTCTTCTTGGCTTCTTCGATCATTTCCTTCTTGTACTGCTCGGCGTCGGGGTCGTCGCCGAACATGCCCTTCATCTGGGCCTCGACCATCTTGTCGGGGTTTTTGATGGTCCAGTCGGTGTATTCGAGGGCCTGCTTCATGTCGGTCCAGCCGAAGGCCAGGCCGCTGGCGGCGGCGGAGCGCGTGGCGGTGGTGAAGCGGGGTTCCTTGTTGAGGCTGGCGGCGTCGGGGTTGCCCGCCGAACGCATGGCGTTTTCGACCTGGGCGTTCTGGCCGATGAAGACGTGGCCGAAGCCGACGCCGAGGGAGAAATCGGACATGCCGGGGATCATGCCGCCGCCGGCCATGGACCAGATCTGGTTGCCCTGGAAGTCGCGGGACTGGATGGGGAGCATGCCGCCGAGGTTCTGGAGCGAGGTGTTGAACTGCGCGGCGTCCTTGCAGGCGATGGCGACGAGAATCTGGCTGCTGGTGGCGCTGAGGGGCTTGGCGTAGGACTGGACGAACCAGACCTGCGGGCCGAGGTTCGAGAGGATGGGGCCGGCCATGAGTTGGGCCTGCTGGATGTTCTGGACGACGGTGTCGCCGAACTCGGGCGGGAGGCTCTTGGCGCCTTCGGTGAGGACGCCCAGGAGGTCGGCGAACTTGAACTGCAGGAGCGTGACGCTGGCGGCGTCGGCGTTGGCGAAGGACGGGGCGGTGAACTTCTGGTCGGCGCCAGCGAAGAGGGTCATGATGCCCTTCTTGTCGGGGCAGAGGACGCTGAAGGACTGCTCCATCATGCCGCCTTCGGTATCGAACTTGATGCCGGTGCCGACGCCCTTGACGCCGGCGAGGCCCAGGGCGGTCATGACGGTGGCGGGGTTGGGGTCGTTGGCGAGGGAGGGATCGACGCCGGGGGTGCCGGCCTTGGATTCCTCGACGAGGGTGGCCATGAACGAGGTCATGGCGCCGGGGAGGAAGACGGCGTAGCCCTGCGGGGTTTCGAGTTGCTTGATGACGGCGGTGAAGTCGGCGCTGTCGCCGACGGAGTCGGCGTCGGTGCCGGCGATTCGATCGATGGAGCGTTCCATCGTCTCGACGTCGGTGGTCATGAGGAGGTGGGTGCCGGCGCGGGCGTAGACGAGGTTTTTGAGGTCCATGGGGCCGGGGCCGGAGGCGTCTTCACCCAGCATGTCTTCGTCTTCGGCCATTTCCTCTTCGCCGTTGGCTTGGGCCTTCGCGGCGGGCTTCTTGGCGTCGGGCTTCTCGACGATCTCGATGAGCCAGAGTTTGGAGCCCTTGTAGTCGTCTTCCTTGACGGTGATGTCCTTCTTCTTCTCGGCCTGGGCGATGGCCTCTTCGATCTGCTTGGCGGTGGCGTCGGCTTTGTCGCCCCAATCGCCGAAGGAGAGGGAGCGGGGTTCGGACTTTTTGTCCTTGGCGTTCCAGTTGATCCAGAAGGCCGAGCCGACGGGGCCGGAGGGCGGGTCGAGTTCGTCGAGTTTGATGCCCGAGTCCTCAAAGGCCTTGACCATCTCATCCATTTCCTTCTTGAGGTTCTTCTGGATGAAGTCCTGCGTGCGTTTGTCGTCCCAGGCTTTGCGCATGCCGGTTTTGTCGAAGGCGGCCTTGGTGGCGGCGAAGTTGTCGACGCCGATGACGAAGGCGGCCTGCTTGGGGGCGAGGTCGGCGATGGTGACGGGGGCACCCCCCGCGGCGAAGGCTTGGCCCGCGGCGATGGTGAGGGTGAGGGCGGCGGGGAGGAGGGTCTTGAGAGTGTTGCGCATGTGGAGATGGGACGGGGTTTGGGGTTTGGCCCTTTGGCCGATGCGAGAGATTGGGGAACGGTGGTGCTTGGTTGCAGGGCCGGGCCGATTCTGTCCCCGCGCTTGCGCTCGGGGTTCGGATGGATGGCCGGATGGATGTTGCTTTACTGGCCGGTGGCGTCTTCGAGTTGCGGGGGTTTGCCGAACTCGGAGCGGGCGGGGGCGGGCTTGTAGGAGTAGCCGGAGTTGGGGTTGTCTTTGTCGTAGGTGAAGGCGTCGCGGTTGCGGACGAAGTCGCGGACGTAGCGGGCGGGGATGGCGAAGCCGACGCCCTCGCCGAAGGGGATCTTCATGTTGGTGACGCCGATGACCTCGCCCTTGAGGTTGAAGAGGGGGCCGCCGGAGTTGCCGGGGTTGATCTGAGCGGTGGTCTGGATGAAGGTGAGGCCTTCGAAATTGCGCTGGGTGGTGGCGATGACGCCCTGGCTAAGGGTGCGCTCGAGGCCCAGGGGGTTGCCGATGGCGAAGACTTCCTGGCCGGCGTCGAGTTCTTCGACGCCCTGCACGAAGGTGCTGGTGAAGGGCTTGCCCTCGGGGTGCTTGAGTTTGATGAGCGCGAGGTCGAGGTGGTCGTTGACGGCGAGGATCTCGACGTCGTCGATGACCATGCGCTTGAGTTCGTTCTCTTCCTGCTCGAAGACGGTGGCTTTGAGTTTGGTTTCGCCCTGGATGACGTGGGCGTTGGTGATGGCGTAGCCGTCGGGGCTGATGATGAAGCCCGAGCCGAGGCCGCCGGGGGTGGAGACTTTGATGACGGATTCGCCGATCTTTTTGGCGAGGTCTTTGGGTGTTCCTTCGGCGAGTTTCTTGGCGGTGCGGAAGAGGTCTTTCTTGGAGGTGTCGTCGGCGTCGGTGTCGTCCTTCTGGGCGCGGAGGATGGACTGGACGTTGGCGCGGGGAACGGCGACGACCTCGGTGCCCAGGTCGAGCCACAGTGTGGTGGCGGACTCTTTGATGATGGGGGCGATGATGGTCTTGCCGTCGGCGAGGGTGACGGTGTCGAGGTTTTTGAGTGGGGCGGCCACCCCGGAAGGGGCCGCGGGCGCGGATGCGGGGGCGGCGGGTTCTGCGGCGAAGCCGGAAGTTGCGAGGGTGAGGGCGAGGATTGAGATCGTGAGGCGGTGTGCGGTGGTCATGCCGACTCCAGGGGGCCATTGGAAGGAACAACAGTCCGAGAATGGCGAGTGTATGCGGGTGATGGTGGGCGGTTGCGGTTGAAATACCAGGAGGATGGCAGGCTAGAAGCCTGCCCCACCGCTGCTAGAGACCCGGGGTGCGGCCGCCGTCGACGGGGAGGTTGATGCCGTTGATGTAGGCGGCGGCTGGGGTGCAGAGGAAGGCGACGGCGCTCGCGATTTCTTCGGGGGTGCCGAAGCGGCCGGCGGGGATGGTGGCTTTCCATTCGTCGGCGATGTTGGATTCAGACTTGCCGGCGGCGGCGGCTCTTGAGGACATGAGCGAGCGGAGTCGCTCGGTGTCGGTATAGCCGGGCAGGACGTTGTTGACGGTGATTCCGTGGAGGCCGAGTTCGCCGGCGAGGGTTTTGGCCCAGTTGGCGACGGCGGCGCGGATGGTGTTGCTGACGCCCAGGCCGGGGATGGGGGCTTTGACGCTGGTGGAGATGATGTTGACGATGCGGCCCCACTTGTTGGCTTGCATGTGGGGCACGATGAGGCGGGCAAGGGTCTGGCCTGAGACGATGTGCATGTTGAAGGCGTCGGCGTACTGCTTTGGGGTGGCTTCGATGGCTTTACCGCCGGGGGGGCCGCCGGTGTTGTTGATGAAGATGTCGACTTTGGGTGTGGTGCCGAACCTGGCGACGAAGCGGGATTCGAGGGCTGCCGGGTCGGTGAAGTCGGCTTCGAGGTGGTCGTGCTTGGGGGGTGGGGAGGAGTTGGTGATGTCTGGCTTCGGGAGGCTTGCGACGAGGGATTTGAGGTTTTCGGCATTGCGGGCGCAGGCGATGACGGTGGCGCCGAGTCGGGCGAGTTCGATGGCGGTGGCGCGTCCGATGCCCTGGGTGGCTCCGCAGACGAGGGCGGTTTTGCCGGAGAGGTTCAGGTTCATGGGGCGAGGGTAGCGACGGGGGATGGATTTGTTGAACCTTTGCCCTGGTGAGGGCGGCTTGCTGGCTCGATGACGCCCAATGATGGCGTCCAGTTTGTATCGATTGCGCGTCGATATGTTGTCATTTGCGTCGATGTGGCGTTCCTGCGGGCGATCGGCGTTGGCTCGATTTGTTCCGTCATGGTGCGATCGGGTGGAATCTCTTGCCCACTGGTTGAAATCACGCATTTCTTTCACCAAATCCAAACTCCCGTTTGCTCATGGTTTTATCCGGGCCATACTCAAAATAGTCCCCCCTGAGATCAGTGGGACATCACGTCACCTGTTCCGAGGGTTAGGACCCGCGGGGCACCAAAGGAGGAAGACATGTCCATGAAGATCCGTGGTTTCGTTGCGCTGGCTGGCATTGCCGCGAGCGCTCTGGTTGCGTCCGGCGTCGGCTACTCAATTGATGACGGCACCGCCGAAAACTCGATCGGCATCGCTGCCGGTCACTCCGGTGTTTGGTTGAACACGTTCAGCCTGACGGGCGGCGATACGGTGATCGATCAGATCAGCATCGCCTACGGCACGCCCGTTGCTGCCACCCCCGGCGCGATCAACGGCCAGGCGGTGACGATCCTGCTTTATTCCGACCCGACCGGCGGCGATCCCACGGACGGGACGCTGGTGTGGTCGCTCAATACCACGATCGCCGGTGCCGACACCAACTCCTTCCAGAACTACGCGGTTCCGAACATCGCCGTGGGCACGAACTACGCGGTCGGCTTCCTGTTCAACACTGCGGTTGCGGCGTTCCCCGCCGCGACCGACCAGACGGCTCCGATCTTCTCGGGTCGTTCGTACGCGGGCTTCGTGCAGCCCTTCTCGCCCGGCATCAACCCCGCGAACCTGGCCGCGATCCCCGCTGGTCAGCGCGGCTTCATCGAGGCTCTGGCCCCGTCGCTCGCCGGCAACTGGCTGATCCGCGCCAACGGCGCCGTCCCCACCCCCGGCGCGGTCTCCGTGCTGGGTCTGGCCGGCCTGGCTGGCCTGCGTCGCCGCCGCTAAGGCGGGCCGAATCGAGCGCCACCCATGCCCCCACCGCTGGGTGAACGGCTCGGCTGATTCGAGATTCATGACGACGATTTCCTCGGACCCGTTGGGAGCCTCCCAACGGGTCTTTTCTTCTTGGGTTGTGCCCTGCGGCATGAACTTCGACTCGGTCGATACGGATCGGCTTGAATGGTTGATATCGGGAGGATGAGGGGGGCCCTCGCTTGCGCTTCGGGTTCGTTTTTTGGCCCCCCCGCGGCGGCACGAGGGGCGTTGCGGAAGTGTGCGGGAGCGGCTATACTATCGATAGTAAAAAGTTAGGGTCATCCCTCACCAAGGAACAGGAATCGCATGAGCATCTCCGACGCCCGTCGCACGCAACTGGTCAAAGAGTACGGCATCAACGCCAAGGACACCGGGTCGGCCCAGGTCCAGGTGGCCATTCTGACCGAGCGGATCCGCGAACTCTCCGAGCACATCAAACTGCACAAGCAGGACTTCTCCAGCCGGCGCGGCCTGAACCAGATGGTCAGCCGGCGCACGCGGCTTTCGGAGTATCTGAAGAAGAACGATCGCGAGAGCTACAGCGCTCTGATCACCCGGCTTGGCCTGCGCAAGTAATCAAACGTCCTCAACGACCCCGCACATGCGGGGTTTTTTCGTCTTGTCCTTCCACTTCACGGTGAGGGCGGGCGCGGCGAGAGGGCTTGCCGAGTGTGCTGGTGGTTGGATCGTTTTCGGCGCGTCGCCGGGGCCTGTGGGCTTCGGGGTGCGCGGCGGGAGCGGGGACGGGATGGCCTGAGTCTGGCGGGTCGGCGTGATGATCGCCGTGTACCGCTGGTCTGCGAGGTGCCGCGAGAGCGGCGCCGGGATGACGGGCTCGTTTCGTCTTCGGATTCGTTTTCGATCCACCGCAATCAACACACCGGCGTGGCCGAAACGCGGCGCAGCGTCAGCACGAGCCGCCGAGCGCGATGATCGCACGGCGGGGCCCAGCGCGGCCCGTCCAAGGTTGGCGGTCCGGCACATGCAGAAAGCGAACGGAGTTCACATGGCGTACCACAAGGTTCAGCGCGAGATCGGCGGCCGGATGCTCACCATCGAGACCGGGAAGGTTGGCAAGCTGGCCACTTCCTGCGTCATGGCGACATACGCCGAGACGACGGTGATGGCGGCGTGCATGCGGGCCAAGCCGCGCGAGAACATCGACTTTTTCCCGTTGACGGTGGACTACCGCGAGAAGACCGCGGCGGCGGGGAAGTTCCCGGGCGGGTTCCGCAAGCGTGAGGGCGCTCCCAACGAGAAGGAAGTGCTGACCATGCGGATGATCGACCGGCCGATCCGCCCCTTGTTCCCGGACGGGTTTGTCGATGAGGTGCAGTTGCAGTGCTGGGTGATGAGCCACGACGGAGAGAATGAGTCGGACGTTCTGGCGGGGACGGCGGCTTCGGCGGCGCTGGCGATCTCGGATGCGCCGTTCGAGGGGCCGCTGGCCACCGTGCGCGTCGGGCGTCTGCACACCGACAACGGGCCGGTGTTCGTCATCAACCCGACGGTTTCGCAGATGGAGTATTCCGATCTTGATCTGGTGCTGTCCGGGCATGTGGACGGGATCAACATGATCGAGGTCGGTGCGGCGGAACTGCCCGATGAGGTGGTGCTCGCGGCGATCGAGTTCGGGTACGGGTATGTGAAGCAGATTCTGGACCTGATCAATGATCTGGTGGTGCTGGTCAAGCCGGTGAAGAAGCCGGGTGAACTGGTGCTGGTGCCCGATGACATTGCCAAGAAGGTCAAGGACGTGGTCTACAAGGACCTCGTGGCGGCGCGGCAGATCAAGGGCAAGCACGACCGCGGGAACAAGGTGGACGAGATCCGCACGGCGCTGCTCGATACGCACTTCAAGGAGGATGCGTCGGGCAACGTCGAATCGTGGAAGACGAGCGTGAAGCGGCGGGCGCAGGCCAAGGAGGCGTACCGCACGCTGGAGAAGAAGATCACGCGGAACCTGATCGTCGAGAAGGGGATCCGGGCCGACGGGCGCAAGCCCGAGGAGATCCGGCCGCTGACGATGGAAGTGGGCGTGTTCGCCCGCACGCACGGCTCGGCGCTGTTCCAGCGCGGCGAGACTCAGTCTTTGGTTTCCTGCACGCTGGGCGTGGGCAAGGACGAGCAGATCGTCGACGGGCTGATCCCCGAGTATTCCAAGAAGTTCTACCTGCACTACAACTTCCCGCCGTTCTCGGTGGGCGAGGCGGGGCGGATCATGGGGCCGGGACGCCGCGAGATCGGGCACGGGGCGCTGGCGGAGCGGTCGCTGCTGGCGATCCTGCCGGGGCCGGATGAGTTCCCCTACACGCTGCGCATTGTGAGCGACATCACCGAGAGCAACGGGTCGTCGTCGATGGCTTCGGTGTGCGGCGGGTGCCTGGCGCTGATGGACGCGGGCGTGCCGATCAAGAACACGTGCGCGGGCATCTCGGTGGGCCGCTTCACCGATGAGAACGACCAGAACGAGATCTTCGTCACCGACATCATCGGCGAGGAGGACTTCTTCGGCGACATGGACTTCAAGGTCTCGGGCACCAAGGAGGGCATCACCGGGATCCAGCTGGACCTCAAGGCCCGCGGGCTGAGCCTGGCGCAGGTGGAGAAGATCTTCGCGCAGGCCAAGCGCGGTCGGTTCCACATCATCGACCAGATGGAGTCGGTGATCCCGGCACCGCGGCGCGAGATCAGCCCGCTGGCCCCGCGTCTGGTGACGATCACGATCAACCCGGAGAAGATCGGCAAGCTGATCGGCCCCGGCGGCAAGATGATCCGCGCCATCCAGGAAAAGTGGGGCGTGACGATCGAGGTGGAGGACGACGGGACGGTGTTCATCGCCGCGCCGGACGGGCAGGCGATCGCCGGCGCTCAGGGCGAGGTCGAGGCTCTGACGGCGGAGATCAAGGTGGGCACGGTGTTCACCGGCAAGGTGGTGAGCTTGAAGGACTTCGGCGCGTTCGTTGAACTGGCGGCGGGGACGGACGGGATGTGCCACATCTCGGAACTCGCGCCGGGCTATGTGAAGCAGGTGACGGACGTGGTGAAGATCGGCGACGTGATCAAGGTGAAGGTGATCAACGTGGACGATCAGGGCCGCATCAAACTGAGCCGCAAGGCTGTGATGATGGAAGAGCAGCAGGCGTAAGCCCGTGCTCGCCGCGGAGGCGCGGAGGACGCGGCGAGATGATTTGAGTGTGAAAGGCCCTTCCTGTCTGTGGGGGCCTTTTTTCTTGCGGTGTGTGGCGTGCATGCCACCGATGGGCGGAAAACTCGGTGTTCCAGGTGGGTTTTCAGCGCGTGCCGAGGCCGACTTTTTCGATTCCTGCGGCGTAGCAGGCTTCGTGGACTTTCACGACGTCCTGGTAGGGAACAGAGGCGACGGGGCGGACGATGATCTCGATTTTGCTGGTGGCTCCGCCGCGGGGGAGGGCGCGGGTGCGGGTGGTGAATGCTTCGAGCGGGGCTTTGACGAGTTCGAAGGCGGTGACCTGGGTTTCGCCGGCGGGGGAACGGTCGAGGAGGACGTCGAGGCGCTGGGCGAGGGGGTCGGGGGGCGTCGGGGCCGCGGCGCTGGCGGAGGCGGTGCCGGGCTTCGGGGAATCGACGACGCCGGCTCGGAGGAACCAGTCGTCGCCCATGAAGGCGGCGGAGGCCATGAAGAAGACGAGGATGACCATGACCACGTCGACCATGGGGGTCATGTTGGGGCCGAAGTGGAGGGTCCAGCCGTGGAGGGCGTCGCGGCGTCGGAAACCGCCTGAGCCTTTGGAGCGTCGGCGGCTCATTGGGTGCGCTCCAGGGCGAGGCGGACGGTTTTGGCTCCGCCACGGGCCAGGGCGCTGAGGACGGGCTGGACGCTGCCGTAGGAGAGGTCGCGTTCGGCGCGGACCTGGACGACGCAGAGGGGGCGCTCGGTGAGGCGGGTGCGGACGAGGCGCTCGAGCGAGCCGGCGTCGGCGAGGATGCGGTCTTCGGAGATCACGAAGGGGACGGCGGCGGGCCAGCCGGCGGCTGACGCTGGGGTTTCGGCTTCACCCTGCGGCGGGTTGCGGGTGATGCTGACCACGAGTGTGTCGGAGGCCTTCTCGGCTTCGCCCTCTTTGGACTGGGGGAGACGGAGGGCGGCGGAACGGTCGGTGGCGAGTTTGCCCACCAGCAGGAAGAAAATGATGAGGCACATCACCACGTCGATCATCGGGGTGACGTTGATCGCTTCGAACGAGTGATCGGCGTGGCGGCTTCTACGTTTCAAGGGGCTGGGGGTTCACTGCGGAGACGCGGCGTTCGCGGAGTTGGATTCGGAGGGATTTACCGCGGAGAACGCGGAGAGCGCGGAGGAATGCGAGAGAGAGAGAGAGAGAGAGAGGACTGGGGTCGGGTGTCGGGGTTCGGATTGGGGGGTTTGGGTAGGTGCTTTGTGCTTTGTGATTTGTGCTTGCGCACTCAACGCGGCTGGCCGGAGGCGCCTGGGGCGGAAGCCTGCTGGCGTGGCTGCTGTGGGGTGGGGCCTCGGCGTGCGGTGCCGCTGGCGGGGAGGAGTTCGATCAGGCCGGACGCGATGCTCATGGCGCGGTTGCAGATGCGGTCGATGCGGCCTCGATAGAAGCCGAAGACGGTGAGGGCCGGGATGGCCAGTAGCAGGCCCAGCAGGGTGTGGAAGAGCGCCTTGGAGATACCCGTCGACAAGTTCGCGGGGCTGGCCTGCCCGCCGGCCTGGCCGAGGGCGGCGAAGGCGATCACCATGCCCCAGACGGTGCCCGCAAGGCCCAGCAACGGCCCGAGGTTGCCAATAACGTTGAGCGGCTCGATGCGGCGGAAGCAGCGGGCGCACTGCTCGCTGGCTTCGAGTTCGGCGGCTTCGCGGACGGCGTCCTTGTCGTCGCCGGGGGCGTTGAGGCCGGCCAGGACGACGCGGCTGACGAAGGCGCCGTCCTGCTCGGTGAACTTGCGGAGTTCGCCCCACGCGCCGGCCCCGGCGAGTTTGCGGACGGTGTCCTCGGAATCGGGGGGGAGGATGTTGCTCTCGCGGACCTCGATGACGGTGATGACGATGATGGCCCACGCCGCGATGGAGGCGATGACCAGGATGATGGTGAAGAAGTCGAAGGACTGGGCGAAGAGTTGCCAGATGGAGATCTGGCCCGCCCCCCCCCCGGATGTGGCGTCGGCCGCAGCAGCGCTCGCGTCTAAAGCAGGTGCGCCGGACTGACGCGCGACGGCGAACGAGGCGGCGGCGAGCAGCAGCGTTGTGGCGATCACCGAGGCGCGGGTGAGCGCGGATCGGCCCTGGAATGAACTGAGCCGGGTCCGTGCTGGCGGGCGGGGGTCGGTGGGCATTGGGGGAGTGTAGTTTGGAGATCGGGGCGGGGCGTGCCGGGGGTGTGCGGGACGTGGGCGCGATGGTGGCGCGATGGTGGCGCGGGCCGTTGGGTTCAGACTCATACGTCTTGGAGCGGTTCCCGTTGCAGGCGGTACATTTGTCGGATGAAGATGATCAAGCGTCTGATGCCGTGGTGCGATTTCGCAGGTTGTGTTCGTTCGCCCATTTCATGGGCTTGGCCCTCGATCCGGTCGGCGTCCAGCGGCTACGCCGCTGGCAACCATCGCTGGCCCGCTTTGCGGGCCATTGGGCATCGGTGGCTCGCTCTGCGGGCCTTCGGTGTTCGGTTGGCGGGAATCGAAGTTCGTGTGGCGGTTCTTGCGGCGGCCGTGGTGATGGCGGTTCCATCGCCTGTGGCGTGGGCTGGTGATCCTGTGACACCTCCTGTGCCGGCGTCGCCCGCCGCGGGCATAAAGGGGGACCAGTTGATTCTGGACCTGCTCGCCGAGGACTTGGTGTCGCAGCGTCGCGCCGACCCGGTGGGCGCGAGCACGCGGGGGGACCGGCGGTTTGACGCGCTGCTGCCGGACGTTTCGCCCGCGGGCATTGCGGCGTGGCTTGAGGATGCGCGGGGGCGGCTTGAGAAGGCTCGGGCGGTGGACATCGGGACGCTGTCTCCCATGCGGCGGACCGAGCGGGCGATGCTCATCGATGCGCTGGAAACCCGCGTGGCCTCGGCGAAGTTCCGGACCTGGGAGATGGCGGTGACCCAGATTTCCGGGCCGCAGTATGACCTGCCGCAGATGCCGCAGAGTTTGACTTTTACGAGCGACAAGCAGTTAGAGGACTACGTTTCGCGGATCGAGAAGGTGGCGGTGTTTTTGGAGCAGACGACGGTGCAGATGCGGGCGGGGCTGGCGCGGGGGTTCACGCCGCCGAAGGTGATCCTCTCGAATGCGGCGACGCAGGCGCTGGCGCATGGGAGCGGGCCGCTGGGGGGCGACGCCACGAAGCACGCGCTCTACGCGCCCTTCGCCGGGCGCGGCGGTCCTCTGGCGGAGCGGGCGAAGAAGGTGATTCTGGAGGGTGTTGCCCCGGCGTACGACCGGTTCGGGGCGTTCCTGCGGGACGAGTATGTGCCCAAGTGTCGCGAGACGCTGGCGGCGAAAGACCTGCCGGAGGGCAAGGCGTACTACGAGTTCAGGGTGAAGGTCGAGAGCACGCTGGACTTTGATGCGGACGCGATCCACAAGATCGGTCTTGCGGAGGTGGCGCGGATTAGGGGCGAGATGATGGACGTGATCGAACGCAGCGACTTCGAGCCCCTTCCGGTCGCAGGCACTCGCACCGCGGTCAGCAACGAAGTTTTCGCCGCGTTCGTGAAGTACCTGCGGAGCGATCCACGGTTCTACGCGAAGTCCGGGGCGGAACTGATCGAGCGGTACCGCGCGGCGGGGAAGATAATCGACTCGGAACTGCCGCGGTTGTTCGTGCAGATGCCGACGCTCCCCTGGGGTGTGCGGGAGATGCCGCGGTTCATCGCGGCGTCCTCTCCCACGGCGTACTACTACCAGGGGTCCATCGCCAACGGGCAGGCGGGTTTTTTCGTTGCCAACACGCACCTGCTGGACCAGCGCCCGCTGTACGACGTGTTCCCGCTGACGCTGCACGAGGCGGTGCCGGGGCACCACTTCCAGGTGGCGTTGTCTCAGGAATTGAAGGATGTTCCGGAGTGGCGGACGACGACGGGGTACACAGGGTTTGTCGAGGGTTGGGGCCTTTACGCCGAGAAACTGGGGCTGGAGATGGGCGAGGACGCGCGGTCTTCGACGAACCCGGACGGTCACGGGCTGTTCACCGACCCTTACGACGACTTCGGGCGGTTAAACTTTGAAATGTGGCGGGCCTTGCGGCTGGTGGTGGACACGGGGATCCACGCGCAGGGGTGGACGCGGGACCGGGCGATTGCGTTTATGGAAGAGAACTCGGCACTCTCTCGCAACAACATCGAGCGCGAGGTGGACCGGTACATCGCGTGGCCGGGGCAGGCGGTGGCGTACAAACTGGGGGAGATGCACATCCTGAATCTTCGGGCCGAGGCGGAGAGGCGGCTGGGGGCGCGGTTCGATGTGCGCGGGTTCCACCGGGCCGTGCTGGGGCGCGGGGCGGTGCCGCTGAAGGTGCTGAGTGAGCAGGTTGCGGAGTGGGTTGACGCGGAGTTGGCGGCGGCGCGGTGATACTCCGGGGGCGAGGCGGGGAACACGGGCATCCGCCTCGGAAGGCGGAAGCCCGTGGCACGTGACTGCCTCGGGCCAACCGCCTCAGCGCAACTGCCCGATGAGCAAGACGTAGCCGTCTGGGTCGTGGACGCGCAGTTCGCCGGCGGGCATGTAGTGCGGGTGGGTGATCTCGTAGAGGACGCTGCGCCCGTTGTTGGAGGTGGCGTGGAGTGGGGTTCCAGTAAAGGGGCCGGCGTTGGTCACGCCGAGGGAGAGGAGTCGGGTGCGGAGGGCCTTGACGTCGTCGCAGTAGAGGTAGAAGAGCACCGCCTGCTGCTCGGCGTCGATTGGGCCGCTGGCTCGGGTGAGCATCAGCATGGTGACGCCGCTGGCGAGGGAGGCCCAGTTGGTGATGGCGGCGTGGGTGAAGCGGTCTTTTACGGTGAAACCCAGGAGTTCGTAGAAGCGGATGGAGGCTTCGACGTCCGCGACGTGGGCCATGGGGATCAGGGCGCGGATCATGGTCGCGGCGTCAGGGCCGAGGGCGGGGTTGGGTGCCATCATGGTCACGGGCTGTTTACGAAACGGCTGCGGCGGCCTTGGGCCAGAGCCATGCGAAGGTGCCGGCGGTGAGGAGGGCGTAGGTCACGCCGTCGAAGAGTTTGCCGGGGAGGGTGTGCCAGGGGTGGGCCTGCCAGATGATCTGGGTGAGGGCGTTGCCGCAGTGGCCGAGGAGTGCGGCGGTGCCGACGACGCGGAAGACGCTGAGATACTCGGCCCCGGCGGGCAGCCCGGCGTGGCCGGCGAGGTAGGCCACGAAGGTGGTGATGAGCAGGAGGTTGACGAACCACAGGCCGAGCATCTTGCCCATGTTGGGCCGCGCCGGCATGATCAGCAGCATCACGTTCGGCCCGCGTTTGACCAACTCGGCGACCTCGGGGGACTTGTCCTTGCCGTTGAAATCGAAGGGCATGAAGTACTGGCCGGGGGTGAGGCCCGAGGCACGGATGGCGTCGAGCAGCGGGCCTTGCTTGGCGCGGGGGTCGCCGTAGTCCTTTTTGTGGATCGGCAGGGCCATCCAGATGATTGAACTGGCGAAGAAGAGGATGACGGCGGAAAGCAGGATGGGGAGCCAAAGTTGCGGGAGCATGCCCATAGTGGACGGCCTCCGAGGGTGCGGGTTGCGCGGGAATCGGTGGCGTGGACGGGGACACAACGCCGTCTGACGTGTCCCAGCGTACGGATTGGCGGACCCTTCCGCAAGCCGAACATAACTGGCTTTGGCTTACTTTCCGCGTGCCTGCGGGGTGTTAGCGCGGATGTTGAGGCCCGCGAGTCGGGCGGACTCGGCGACGCGTGCCGCGCGGGTCTCGGGCTTCTTGGCGATGGTGATCCACGTGAGGATGACCTTGCGTGCGCCCGGCGGGAAGGCATCGAAGTTGGCTTTGGCACCCTTCACCTTCTTCAGGGCGGCGGCGAAATCGGGCGGGACGGTGAGCGATTCTGCGGCGTCGAGGACCGACCACGTGCCGTGGGCCTTGGCGGCGGTGATGAGCGCTTCGCCGGCGGGGGTCATCAGGCCGCGCTTGCGGAGTGACTCGATGCGGCGTTTGTTGACCGCCGACCAGACGCTCTTGGGTTTTCTTGGAGAGAAATAGAGCATCGCCTGCGTGGCAGTGTGCGCTCGGACAACGCTGTCGATCCAGCCGAAGCACAGGGCCTCTTCGACGATGTCGTCGTAGGTAAGTTCGCGGGGCTTTGGGCTGGCCTTGTCGAGTTTGTTGTAGATGAGCCAGATGGGGCCGTGGGAGGCGTGGTTTGCTTTGAGCCAGCGGCGGAGTGCGGCGCGGGTGGGGAAGTGGAGGCGCGGAGCGGCTTTGCCGGTCGGATGCTTGGGGCTTGGGGCGGGCTTCGGGGGCATGGCGAGAAGGGTATGGTCGCGTTGTGGTCCGGGGAGCACTGATGTCGGTGCGGACACCGCCATCAGTGGCACGGGCTATGGGCGATGCCTGCGTTGAGCCGGGTCTTCCGCGAATACACTGGCCGGCATGGTGATTGGCCCATCGCTCCCATTGTCGCTGGCGCTCGCCGGGTTTAACCCGCCAGGGGCGGTCGGCGTGCGGGGGCAGATCGAGCGGGCGGCGGGGCTGGGGTTTCGGGCGGTGACGCTAAACGCCGCTGCGGCGGATGCTCGGCCGCGTGATCTGGGGCGGTCGGCTCGGCGCGACCTCGCGGCGCTCATTCGGCGTCACTCGATGGTGTGCGCCGGGGTGGACCTGTGGCTGCCGGCGGAGCATCTGGTGCAGCCGGCGCACTCGGAGCGGGCGCTGGAGGCGATGTTGGACGCCGTGGACTTTGCGGCGGAGATGGGGGAACTGACTTCCGGGAGGGCGGTGCTTTCGACGTCGCTGCTGCCGCCGGAGCACGAGGGGATGGCGGCCGTGCTGGGCGTGTTGCGGGAGCGTGCCATGTCGCAGGGGGTGATGGTGGCGGACCACCGTTGGCCGCGGCGGGCGCGGGTTGTTGGCGGTGCCGATGGGCCTGCGGCGGTCGGCGATGGTGAGGATGCACAGGGTTCGCCGATGGGGGTCGGGATTGATCCGGCGATGATGTTCATGTCGGACGGGCCGCTGGCGGACCCGGGGGCGGCGGTTTCGAAGTTCGGGCCGCGGGTGGTTTCGGCGCGGCTGTCGGACGCGAACTCATCGGGGCGGTGCCCCATCGGGCCAGCGTCTTTGGGCGGGCGGCTGGACGTGCTGGCGTACGGCGTGGCGCTGGCGACGGCCGGTTATCGCGGTTGGCTTGTTGTGGACGTGCGGGGGCTGCGGGACGCTGAGGCGGCGGCGCGGAGTGCGTCGGCGGCGATTGGCGGAGCGTGAGCGAGCGCGTTGTGCCACGGCTTGGCTTCTGAGACAAGCCGTACGGGTGCACCACGAGCGGAGCACGGCTTGTCGAGGACGCCAAGCCGTGGCACGTTTTCGTCAGCGGGCCGTCGGCTCGTCATCCGGCGCGAGCCGCGTGATGATCCTGGCTCCGATGGCGTCGCCCATGACGTTGACAACGGTGCGGCACATGTCGAGCACGCGGTCGACGCCGATGATGATGCCGATGGTCCAGAGGGGGAGTTGGGGGGCGCCATCGCCGCCGGTGGCTTTCAGGCTGCTGTTGACGGCGCCGATGACGATGGCCATCGTGACGAGACCGGCGCCGGGAATGCCCGCGGCGCCGATTGCGGCGAGGGTCGCGGTGATGAGGATGATGAACTGCTGGCCCAGGCCGAGGTTGAACGCCGGGTTGTCGTGGGCGAACATCTGGAAGAGGAAACTCACGGCGACGGCCTCGTAGAGCGCTGTGCCGTTCATGTTGACGGTGGCCCCGAGCGGGACGCTGAAACTCACGGCGCGCTTCGAGCAGCCGTTGCGCTGGCACTCTTCGATGGTGACGGGGAGTGTGGCGTTGCTGCTGCTGGTGCTGAAGGCGGTGATCATCACGCGGCGCATGTCCCACAGGAACTTGTAGGGATTGCAGCGCCCCAGCACCGCGAGCACGATGGGCAAGACGCCGAAGAGGTGGACGACGAGGCCGATGACGACGACGAGCATGTACTTGGCGAGCGGGCCGACGAGTTGGGCCAGGCCGACCTCGCCCACCCTCGCCGCGACCAGGCAGAGGATGCCGATGGGGGCGAGCCAGATCACCCACATGACGATTTTGAGCAGGGCGGCGTTGATCCCCTCCATGAAATCGATCACGGGCCTCGAGACGCTGCCCGCAAGGACGAGGGCCAGGCCCGCGACGACGGCGAAGACGATGACGCCGAGGGTGTTCCCGTCGACGGCGGTCTTGAGGATGTTGTTCGGGATGATGTCGTAGAGCAGCGTGACAAACGACCCGGCGACGCTGGTGGGGGCGGCGGAGACCTTGCTGTCGATGCCTTCGGCCTTGAAGGCGGATTGGCCGCCCGCGCTGAAGGCCTCGCTGCTGACGCCGGAACCGGGCTGGAAGATGTTCACGAGCGCGAGGCCGAGCACCACGGCGAGGAGTGTGGTGAGGAGGTAGTACGACAGGGTGGCCCCGCCGATGAGGCCTAGGCGGCGCGGGTTGCCGATGCTGGTGACGCCGCAGAGGACGGAGGCGAAGACCAGCGGGATGACGAGGGCGCGGAGCGGACGGATGAAGAGCAGGTCGCCGACGGTCCGCCAGGGATCGGCCGCAGCCGTGAGTTGCTTCTGCAACGTGCCCGGGGCGGAGATGGCGGCGGCGGCTTGCTGCGCGGCTTCGTCGGCCGTGTTTGCACCCGCAGCGGCACGGAGCGACATCAGTTCGCTCGCGGGGTTGTTGGGATCGAAACGCGAAGCGATGGGGTCGTGGATGAAGAACTGACCGATGAGCACGCCCAGCACGAGCGAGAGGAGGATGAGCAGGGTGAGGAGGTTCTCCTTCTTCATGGGTGGAGGGTAACGCGGGGAGGGGATTTGGGGTTGCGATTGTGAGCGGGTTTTCCGGTCGGGTGAACTCGGGAGAATCACGGTGGCCCTCGCTTGCGCTTCGGGTTCGTTCTCGTCGGTATCCACTGCTCATTCGTGCGGCGGATCGGTGTGAGGACGGCCGGGATTCTCGGGCGTTGGATTGTCCAATGGTGGGCAGCGTGTTCGGGCTTGGATTTCTGGCGGGGCGTGGTATCGTGCGGGTGCATGACGGCGCACGTTGTGGGTGTGTCGTGATTGCGAGGAGAGTTTGTGCCCATGCGTACCTTTGTGCGTTCTGTTGTGGTTGCCGCTTTGGCGGCCGTCGCCCCTATCGCTTCCGGCACCGTCTACGGCCCCGGCATCGGCGGGAACATCCCGGACAACGAACTGGTGGGATTCCTCTCGCCCATCGTGGTGGCGCAATCGTTCCCGGTGCAGTCCGTCAAGGTGACGATCAACGGGCTGGTTCACGGCTACAGCAGCGACCTGCTGGTCACGCTGACGCACTCAGGGGTGAGCACGCCGACGACGATGCTCATCAATCTCCGCAACGGCGGGAGCGCGGATTTCAACGGGGTGTACTCGTTCGCCGACAACGGGGCGAACCTGTGGGCGGTGGCGCAGGGGCTGTCGGGGCTGCAGGTGATCCCCAACGGCACGTATCAGGCGAGCGGGACGAACGGGGTGGTGATCTCGCTGGACTCGAAGTACTTCGGCGAGAACGGGCAGGGCTCGTGGGCGCTGCGGATCGCGGACCAGTCGTTCCTGGTGTCGGGGTCGTTCGCGAGTTGGACGCTGGAGTTGGGGGGAGGCCCGGCGATCCCGCCGCCGTGCCCGCCGGATTTGAATGGGGACGGGGTGGTGAACGTGCTGGATCTGACGATTTTTCTTGGGTCTTTCGGGAATGCGTGCCCGCAGTGACGAGTTCGGGCATTCGTCGCGAGTTGGGCACGGGCATCTCACGCGGACGTGAGAAGCCCGTGGCACGGTGCGCCGAGCCCGACATTCGGGATCGTGCGGTATCTTGTTCCTGATGCTGTACGTCGGGATCGACGAAGCCGGGTATGGGCCCTTGCTTGGCCCCTTGTGCGTGGGGTGCTGCGTGCTGCGCCTTGAGGGGTGGAAAGAGGGGGACGCTTCGCCGGACGTGTGGAAGATGCTCAAGGCGGCGGTGGTGAAGGGGGTGCCGAAGGGTTTGAGCGGATCGAAGATCGCGGTGGAAGACTCGAAGAAGTTGAAGGGGTCGAACTCGCTGAAGACCCGGCATCCGTTGATGCACCTGGAGCGCGGCGTTCTGGCGTTTGCGGGGTGTGCCGCGGGGGTGGGCGGATCGGGTGCTGGCGGAGAGAATGGGGCGGAGATCGGCAGCGATGCGGCGCTCTTCGAGCGGCTGGGCGTAAGACTCGATGAGCCGTGGTGGTACGGCGGGGACGCGACCCCCCTGCCGCTTTCGACCACCGCCGACCACCTGCGGCTGATGCGGGTGCAGTTGGAAGCGGCGTGTGCGGCGTCCGGGGTGCGGGTGATGGAACTGCGCGCGCACGCGATGAGCGAAACGGTGTTCAACGCTCGTTTGCTTGAGGCGAGACAGACGGCGGACGAGGCGATCGTGGACGCGGTGCCCGAGGCGCGTTCCGGGGGGCAGCGGTCGAAGGCGGCGGTGAGTTTCGGCGTGGTGGCGGGGTTCATGCGCCGGGTGTGGAAGAGTGCGTCGTGTGTGGTGGGGAGCGGTGCGGACGCGGTGGTGCCTCGGGTGGTGGTCGACCGGCAGGGCGGACGCGCCGCGTACGGCGGGGTTCTCAACCGGGCGTTCCCGGATGCAATTGTGACCACCATCGGCGAGAGCGCGACGAACTCGTCGTACGAACTGCGCGGGATCGGCGAAGCGGAGGGGCGGGCCATGCGGGTGAGGTTCCAGACCGAGGCGGAGGCTTCGCACTTCCCCGTGGCGCTGGCCTCGATGACCGCGAAACTGGTGCGGGAACTGGCGATGGCGAGGTTCAACCGTGCCTGGTGCGAGCGCATCGCGGAACTGAAGCCCACGGCGGGCTATGCGCTGGATGGTGAGCGGTGGCTGAACGATGTGCGGCCGCACGTCACGGTGCAGGAGATCGCGGCGCTGCGGAGGATGGCGTGAAGACTCTGGATGAGCGGATGATGCTGCGGGCCGCGCTGGCGGGGTGGCGCGGGATGGGGCGCGTTGAGCCAAACCCGATGGTGGGGTGTGTGATCGGCAACGTGCGCGGCGAGGTGCTCGGGGTGGGTTGGCACCGCGTGTTCGGCGGAGCGCACGCCGAGGTGGAAGCGCTGCGGGATTGCGAGCGGCGGAGGTTTTCGGCGCACGGCGCCACGGTGTGGGTGACGCTGGAGCCTTGCAACCACTTTGGGAAAACGCCGCCTTGTGTGGATGCGCTGCTGAGGGCGGGGGTGGCGCGGGTGGTTTTTGCACGACGAGACCCGAATCCGCCGGCGAGCGGCGGGGCAGCGCGGCTTGTGGCTTCCGGGGTTGATGTTGTGGAGTTGACAGGGTGCGAACTGGCGACGCGATTGAGTGAACCGTTTGTGAAGCGGACGAAAACGGGGCTGCCGTGGGTCATCGCCAAGTGGGCGCAGACGCTGGATGGGAAGGTGGCGACGCGGACGGGGGATTCCAAGTGGATTTCCAACGAGTTCTCACGTGCGATGGTGCATCGCATGCGCGGGCGGGTGGACGCCGTGCTGACGGGGATCGGGACGGTGCGGGCGGATGATCCGCTTTTCACGGCGCGGGGCCTGGGTGTGGTCAGGCGGGCGGCGCGGCGGTGCGTGGTCGATCCGCGGCTGGAGATTCCGGACTCGGCAGCGATGCTGGGCGGAGTTGATGGCGCGCCCGTGACGTTGTTTTGCTCGGCGGATGCGGCGGGGTCGGGACGTGCGGAGTCGCTCCGTGCGGCGGGGTGCGAGGTGGTCGGGTTGCCGGAGGATGGGCTCGGCTGGCTGGATGTTGCGGCGGGGCTGCGGCATTTGGTGGCCGCGCATCAGGCCGCGAACGTGATGGTCGAGAGCGGGCCGGGGCTTCTGGGTCGGATGATCGCGGCCGGGCTGGTGGATGAGGCGCTTGTGTTCGTCGCGCCGAAACTGCTGGGCGATCCTTCGGGGCTTTCGGCCGCGGCGGTTGGGGAGGTCTCGCGGATCGAGGACGGCGTGAAGATACGGCCGGTGCGCGTCCGGCAGGTCGGCGGGGATGTCGTGATGGCGATGCGGATTTCGAACCCGTTGTGATTCGGCGCCGACGATCCGAGGACGGAGCGTCGGTGGCACGGCGTTCGGTCACGCGGTCCAGTCGCGCGGTTCGTCCCAGGGCGCCATGGCGACGGGCGGGGTGGGCCAGCCGTGGGCGGGCGTCGTGTCGGCTGGCGGCTTCTCCGGGGCTTTGACGAGCGATAGGATCTTTTCCGCGAGTCTCGGGGCGAGGGCCAGTTTAGTGGGCCACGCCGTGATGACGCGGCCTTCTTGGAGGATGGTGGCGTCGTCGGGGCGGGTGCCAGATGTGGATTTCATCTCGGCGCGGTCGGCCTTGTAGGTGGTCCACTGGGCGTGTTCGAGGCGGATGCCCGGGAGGCACGCGGCGAGTTCGGACTTCGCAAACGCGATGAGTTCGGCGGGCGACATCGAGACGCCACGCTCGGCAATCTGGCCGCCCACCTGCCAGACGGTGGAGCCCTCGCGGTCTTTGGCGGTGGTGATGGTGGCACGGGTGGCGGCGCCGTCGGTGCAGTGGCCGTTGAGGGGTGGCAGTTCGCCGCGAAGCATGACCTGGTGGAGGGGGCGGAGTTGGCACGCGAGGGGGTCGAGACCGAGGGCTTGCCGGAGTGGTGCGTTGCCGGCACCGGCGGTGAGAATGATGTGGTGGGCGCGGAGATGGAGTGTGGGGAGTGACGAACCTGACGACGGGGTGAGCGCGACGATCACTTCGGTTGGGTGTTTGTCGAAAGTGATGCTCCCGCCGCGGGTGTGGAGGACGTGGCCCTGATTTCGGCGGGCAAGAGCCGCGAGGACCGCCGCGACGTCGATGACTTGTTCATCGAGGCGTGCGACCGAGCCGGGGCAGTCGCGGAGGGCTTCGGGGCGTTCGTGGGGTTCGAGCGTGACGGGGGCGACGCGGAGGCCGACGCGGGCGCCGAACATGCCGAGTCTTGATGTGAGGGATTGGGTGTGCCAGAGGTGGCAGTGCTCGGCTCGGAGTGTCGCTTCGGAAAGGTTGGGTTCGCGCGTGCCCGCGAGGCATTCACGCCAGAGCGCGGGCATCTCTCGGATGGCCTCGGCGGCGGGATTGAAGAGGCCGGTGAGGGTGTACTTGAGGCCGCCGTGGATGATGCCCTGGGACCACATGGACTGGCCTTGGCCGAGGGCGTTTGGTTCGAGGAGGAGTGCAGGGACGTTGTGACGGCGCAGGGTGTCGAGGGTCCAGAGGCCGGCGATGCCGCCGCCGAGGATGAGGGCGGGGAGGGAGATGGGGAGTGGAGCGGGGCTTTGCGGCACGATGGGGAGGGTAGGGGGAGAGAAATCGCAAATCGCAAATGCCAAAGAGCAAATCTGCGGGGGATGATGGGGGGAAACGTGCCACGGCTTGGCGTCCTCGACAAGCCGTGTTCGGTGCGTCGGGGAATCGCACGGCTTGTCGAGGACGCCAAGCCGTGGCACGAGTTCTCGGTGATTGTCGTGCTTGCGTCTCGATGCGTGGGTGCGCAAGATGCAACCATGAACACGATGACCGGCGGCGAGCGGATGTTGCTGGAAGCGGCCTATCAGCAGGCGTTGAAGGGTGAGCGCGAGGGTGGGATCCCCATTGGGTCGGCGCTGGGGCTGCCAGATGGGACGGTGCTGGCGGTGGGGCACAACCTGCGGGTGCAGACGGGGGACACGACGGCGCACGCCGAGGTGGTGTGTATTCGGAACGCGGGGCGACGAAGAGACTGGTCGAAGTTGGTGCTGGCGTCGACGCTTTCGCCTTGCATCATGTGCACGGGGACCGCGCTGCTGCACCGGATCCCGCGGATCGTGATCGGGGAGCACGAAACCTTTCTGGGCGGCGAGGACTTGATGGCGGCGCGGGGGGTTTCGACGGTTGTGGCGGGCGACGCGAGGTGTGTGGCGCTGATGCGGGCGTTTATTGCACGGTCGCCGGACCTTTGGAATGAGGACATCGGGGAGTAGGCGTTGGTTCGATTCCTCTTCACCGCGGAAGCGCGGAGGACGCGGAGTGAGGAATCTGAGACTCAGTTTTCAGGCGCCGCGTCCTCCGCGCCTCCGCGGTGATTGATCCAAATGACTCGACAGGGACACTGGCATCGCCCCGGACGGCGAAGCCCGTGGCACGGGGCCGAACATGTTCACGTTCAGGGGCTGATCTGCGTCGGCTTGCCGGATTCGTCCACGGCGACCATCACCACCTCACCCGACGTCACATCGGTTTCGGTGCCCAGCAGGGGGCGGAAGGCCTTGACCTCGACGCGGACGCGGATGCTGGTGGTGCCGAGTTTGGTGGTGTTGGCCCAGAGGCTGAGGATGTCGCCGACCTCGACGGGGCGGTGGAACTCGATCTTCTCGAATGCGACGGTGACGTAGCGGAGACCGGCTTGGCGGAGGGCCTCGACCCACGCGGCCTGGTCGATGAGCGAGAGGATGACGCCGCCGAAGATGGTGCCCTGGGGGTTGGTGTCCTGGGGCATCATGACGACGCGGATGGCGGGTGCGGGGGATGGGGGCTTGGGGGGCGTCAAATTGGCAAAGCTCAAATCAGCAAAGCAGCAAATGCGAATTGGGAGTCGGACGGCTTTGGATCATAGAGTGCGGGCCTGGGCGCGGTGGACGCCTCGTTGTCGTGCCGCGGTGAGATCGGAGGTGCTGCGGTGGTTCTCGCGATTGTGCGTCATGGCAAGGCGGAGCGGGACGGGCACGACGGCACGGATGCGTCGCGGGCGCTCATGGCGCGCGGTGTGGGTCAGGCGGAGTGGCTCGGGGCGGCGCTGGCGGGGCTGCCTGCGGTACGCGGGAAAGTCTTGCTCGTGTCGAGTCCCATCGTGCGGGCGCGGATGACGGCGGAATCCATCGCGGCGGCCCTGCGAGTCCCGGTTTCTTTCGATGAGCGGCTGGCGACGGAGCGGACCGTGCGGGACTGCATCGATGCTATCGACGACTCGGCGGCCGAGCACGCGCCCGATGTGCTGGTGATCGTGGGGCACAACCCGCACTTTGAATCGCTGGCGGGGGCGCTGATGTCTCCCGGTGCGGGCGGTGCCGCGGCGTTCCGTGAGATGCGGACGGGAGAGTGTTGTGTGATGGAGGTCCAGACGCCTGTGCGGCGGGCTTCGGGGCGTTTGGTGGGGTGGCTGAGGATGGAGGGTGATTGAGGGGCAGCAGACTTGGGCGTGTTTGAGCGGAGCGGCTTGTCTCGGGAGCCAAGCCGTGGCACCGATTTGATGGTCGCCTTGCTTTGTGGTTGTGGTCCGAGCTTTGGACGGTGGCCCCGAGCTTGCGCTCGGGGCTCGGACGGAACTCACCTCAATCGCGAGATCTCGTCTACTTCGCTTTCTTCAACTCGCCGAGATCGATCACTGCTCCGCCGGCCTGGTAGTAGTCGACCGCCAGGGTTCGGTCGTCGATCGCCGTGAACAGGAGCGAGGCGCGGCCAAGGGTGTTGGCGGTTTGGAGGTCGCCGTCGCTGGGGCCGGCGTAATCGGCGTTGTTCCAGGTGGTCGCGTGGAAGTGGAAGTGGAACAGGGCGGTGTCGCCGGCCTTGAGCATTTCTTCGGAGGGGACGAACTGGCGGTCGTTGTAGCGCTGGGTGGCGCGGGGGGGGAAGAGGTCGACGCGCGGGGTGGTGCCGGTGGCGTCGATGTTGCCGCCGTACTCGGTGGAGGTGTCCTTCTGGTCTCGCTGGGCGTAATCGAAGAGTGCGGCGTTGGCGGCGCCGCTACTCAGAAGATCGTCGGCGACGAGGACGGCGAGCGCGTCGCCCCAGACGAGTTCTTCACGGAAGCGGTGCAGGCTCTCGCCGCGGTTTCCGGCGGAGCCTTCGCCGACGCGCCAGTGGCGTGGGCGGCCTTCGAGCCTTCTTTCGAGTTCGCTCAGGAGCGCGGCACGGTCGAGGGCCAGCCAATCGGCGTGGTTCTCGGCGGCCCAGCGGAGGACGCCCAGGTGGCGCATGGCGAAGCCGCGGGATTGTTCATCGTTGAGACGCGAAACCGCCGCGGCGCACTGCTGCCAGAAGGCGGTGCCGTCCTTCGCGCCCAGCCGCTGCATCCACGCCAACTGCTCGGCGGACTCGGGCACGCAGCGGAGTTCGGTTGCGCCGCGGCGGAGCGTGGACATCATCTCATCGGTGCCCTCTCCCGCAGCACCGCCGGCCAGGAGGTCACGGGTCCGACCTGATTTATCGATGCGGCGGAGTAAAGCCCAGGCGTCCTGGCGGGCGCGTTCGTCGGAGGGCACGCCCTCGATCGTGTTTGCGAAAGCGGCGAAAACGGTGTCTTCGACGGGCCGATCCGGGAAGATCGCGGCCAGCGCCGCACGCTCGGGGCGCTTGTCGTCGGTCACGCGGCTGTCGGGTTTCGACCAGCGGCGGACGATGGCGGTCGAGAGTTCGGGCCACCTGCGCTCGGCGGCCATGTCGGTGATCTTGCGGACGATCTCGCTGGCCGGCTCGGTGGGCAGCATGAGGCGGAGCATGTTCTTGGTGTCGGCGAGGTTCTTTTCGTCCTCGACGAGTTCATCGATGGCGGCGGCGCGGACCTTCCAGAACGTGGCGCGGGACCAGGCAACGCGCTTGAGGCTTTCGCGGGCGGACGCCGCGTCGACTTCGCCCGCGGCGACGGCCTCGTTCACACGGAGGATGGCGCGGGTGCGGGTGTCGGTGTGGGCCTTGAGGTCGTTGATGGCGGTGAGGGGGGCGTCGTCTTTGGACGAGCCGGAGCCGGCGCAGGCGGTGAGGACGATTGGGAGGATGGCGAGCAGGGCGGTCGTGGTGCGGGGCATGGGGGGAGTCTATTCGGGGGGATTTGATTGATGGGTTGGGGAGGGAATCACGCTCACCGTGCTCTTGGGCGCATCCGCCGTCACGGGCTGGAAGCCCGTGCCACCGGGAGGTGCCACCTAGAGGCTGTGCTATGATTCGGTCATGAAATCGCCAGCAGGTCCGCCGCCGCGTCCGTTGTCGGTGATGCCCCCCATGGGGGCGTCCGGTGGCACCTCTGCGGGGCCGTCGCTTCAGGAACGCGTCCGGAAGGTGATCGATGCCATCCGCCCGGCGGTGCAGGGTGACGGCGGGGATGTTGAACTGGTGGATGTCTCGGCGGCCGGGCTGGTGAAAGTGCGGTTTCACGGGGCCTGCGTGGGGTGCCCCTCCTCGGCCATGACCCTCAAGATGGGCATCGAGCGAAACCTGAAGCAGTATGTCCCCGAAGTGACGGAAGTCGTCGCGGCGAACTGAGACCCATGCAAACCGACGTTGGGTGCCGGGGTACGCGTCCTCGCGTGCCCCGCGGTTCTTTGGCACACCGAACGGGGCACGGCGGGGACGCCGTACCCCGGCACCCGCGAAAGTTGTGGGGGGTATGTGATTAGGCCCCAAGTGGCTACCATTGTGGGTGTTGTCGGCGTTCGGCCATGGTGGGCAAGCCGTGGCGATGCCGGATCGGACAGGAGGTCCCCCATGCTGGTGCTGACCAGGCGCGAAGGCGAAGAAGTGGTGATCGGCGACGCCCGCAATCCTTTGGGTGTGGTGCGGATCGTCAGCATCTCGGGCGACCGCGTCCGCGTCGCGTTTGATTTCCCGAAATCCATCCCGGTGGACCGGCGCGAGGTGTCGGACCAGAAGGCCGCGGAGCAGCCTGTGGTCGTTGGGAAGATCGAGAAGGGGATTGCGGTGCAGGGGGCTTGAGGGGGAAGGCACGGGGCACTAGGCTCTTGGGGGAGTGCTCTTCGTGCTTGGTCGTGAATCGGGGCGGCCGGGGTGGGTGAGTGAGTCTGTCGAGTTTGGGACGCGCTTTGGCAGACCGCCGGATCGTGCGCCGCCGGGGGTGCCGGTGGCCTTGTAGCCGGTGGCGACGATGTAGATTTCTCGTGACATCGAACGGCTGGCTTCGGGCTTGAAGCCCTTGGCCGCTTCGAAGAGTCTGCCGACGTCTTTGAGGAAGCGGGGGTAGTCGCCGCCCTCAAAGACTTTCATGGTGCAGTTGCCGCCGTGGCGGAGGAGGTCGGGGAGGAGTTCGACGGCACGTTCGCACAGGGCGATGGAGCGTTCGTGGTCGCCGTGGCCGGAGGTGTTGGGGGCCATGTCGGAGATGACGGCGTCGAAGCGGTCCCGCCCGCCGGAACCCCCGGACCCCCCGGACCCCCCGGAACCTTCCGCGACCCCGGCGGCGCCCCGAGCGGCACCGACCAGGACAGAGGCGGCGGTCTTGTAGATATCGCCCTGGAGTGCCACGATGGGCGGGGAGGCGGGGAAGCGGTGGATGACCTGCTGCAGGTCGATGCCGACGACGACGCCGGTGGGGCCGGTGAACTCGGAGGCGATCTGGAGCCAGGCTCCGGGGGCACAGCCGAGGTCGAGAACCCAGTCGCCCTTGCGGATGATGGGGCGGTGTTCCTGGATTTGCTGGAGTTTGTACGCCGAGCGCGCGACGTAGCCGTCGGACTTGGCCTGTTTGAAGAAGGTGTCGTGGAGGACTCGGCGGGGCATGGTTGGGGGGGGCTGCCGGGTGCGGCGCTGGTTGGGTGCCGGGGTACGCCGTCTGCGGCGTGCCCCGTTCGGTGGCTTCCAGTTCACGGGGCACGCCGCAGACGGCGTACCCCGGCACCCTGCTTGGGGATTGGCATTGAGGAAGTTGAAATGCTAGGGTACGGAACCCGAATGAGCGCGGGATCGGGTGCATCGCGTTTCGAGATTGGATCGAAGGGTTTGGTCCCCTCGCGTTTTGGGCGATTCCCCGCAACCGTGCGGGGATTGTCCGGTATCGCACCGGGCGGGTCTGTTCCTGCTTCGCGCGGTCGTGGGCTCGGTGTCGGGCATTATTTCCGGGGGGTCCGCTTGGCTGCTCTTTCTCTCCCTGGAGGTTCGCGTGGGTTCAGTCTGGAAGATCATGAAGTGGGTTCTGGGGATCGGCGTTGTGCTGCTGATCGTCTGCGGCACCGGCGCGGCGTTCCTCTACCCACGTATCAAAACCATGATGGAGGAGCAGCGGCTCCGCGGGGCGGGCACGGCGGTGATCGTTGAACCTTCCACCCGGGGCACCCTGACGCGCACCATCAGCGCCCCCGGCACGGTGACGCCGACCGTTGAGGTGAACATCTCGGCCCGCGTGAGCGCGAAGATCGCCAACCTGCCGTTCAAGGAGAACGACATCGTCAAGGCGGGCGATGTGGTGGTGGAGTTGGATTCGAAGGACCTGGCGGCCCGGGTGGCGGCGTCGGAAGCACGGCTGCTGCAAGAGCAGGCGAACTTCAAGGGGGCGGAATCGCAGTACCTGGCGGAGCAGGCGCTGATGCTGGGCGTGAAGTCGGCTTACGACAAGGCCTCGGCGGACTGGGAACGCCAGCAGGAACTCTTCAAAACCGGCGACATCTCCAAGGCCGACCTCGACAACTTCAAGGCCGAACTGGACCGCACCAAGAGCCAGTACCAGAGCCGGCTTGTCAACCTTGAGAGCGTCAAGTCGGGTGTCGACGCGGCTTCGGCCCGGGTGCAGATCGCCGAGGCGGAACTGACGCAGTCGAAGGAGGACCTGAGTTACGGCTCGATCAAATCGCCCATCAACGGCTACATCACGCAGTTGAACGCCAAAGTAGGCGAGGTGGTGGTGGTGGGCACGATGAACAACGCGGGCACGGTGATCATGAAGATCGCCGACCTTTCGGAGATGCTGGTCAAAGCGCGGCTGGCGGAGATCGACACGCCACGGGTGAAGGAAGGCCAGCGGGTGCAGGTGCTGATCAACGGCTACGGCGAGAAGAAGTTCGAGGGGACGCTGCGCCGGGTGGGGCTTCAGAGCAAGGTGAATGTCCAGGACGCCACGGCGTACTTCGAGGGCGAGGTTCTTCTGCTGCTGGGCGATGAGAAGCGCGTGCCCGCGGGCCTGACCGCGAGCGTGGACATTGAAGTGGAATCGCTCGACAACGTCGTGATGGTGCCCAGCCAGTCGGTGCTGGACAAGCGGGTGGAGGAACTGCCCAAGGACATCCGGGACAGCCCGCTGGTGGACCGGGACAAGACGTTTGCCCAGGTGGTTTTCGTCAAAAAGGACGGCAAGGCCGTACTGACGCCGGTGAAGGCGGGGGGGCGGAACATCACCAAGACGGCGATCCAGGAGGGGCTTGAGGAGAAAATGGACGTGATCGTCGGACCGTTCAAGGCCCTTCAGGAACTGACCAACGGCGCGAGCGTGCGCCTCCAGGACGACGAGAAGAAGAAGATGGGCGACGAGAAGCAGGCCGACCGCAGCGGCGGCGGTGGCCCGGGCGGCGGGCCCGGGCGTCGGCGCGGCGGCTGATTTTCAGCATCTCTTCTGTGTCAAAGTTCGAATCACCACCAACCGGCTTTCCCCAGGGTTCTCCCCCACTGCTCTGCGCCCCGATGGGCCACTCCCCAAGTGCCCTCTCCCCCCTGCCCTCTCCACAACTGTCCTCTCCCCAACTGCCCTCTCCCCCCACCACATGACCATCGAAGTCAAAGGCATCACGAAGGTGTACAAGATGGGGCTGGAGCGCGTCCACGCGCTCGCCGGGGTTGATCTGTCCATCAAGAAGAACGAGTTCGTCGCGATTATGGGTGCGTCGGGGTCGGGCAAGTCGACGCTGATGAACATCCTGGGCTGCCTCGACCGCGCCACCAGCGGGTCGTACTTCCTGAACAACAAGGCCACGCACAAGATGGGGGCGACCGAACTGGCCCGGGTGCGAAACGAGGAGATCGGCTTTGTTTTCCAGACGTTCGAACTGCTGCCTCGGGCGACGGCGCTGGAGAACGTGCAGTTGGCGCTGCTTTACTCTCGGAAGGCGTCGCTGTTCAGCCGCCCGGCGGCGAAGGTCGCGCTCGAGAAGGTCGGGCTCGGCTCCCGTATGGGGCACCGGCCCAGCCAGATGTCCGGCGGTCAGCGGCAGCGTGTCGCCATCGCGCGGGCGCTGGTGAACAACCCCGCGATGATCCTCGCCGACGAGCCCACGGGCAACCTCGACTCCTCCACCAGTGCCGACATCCTGAAACTCTTCAAGGACCTCCACGCAGCGGGGCAGACCATCGTCATCGTGACGCACGAGGAAGACGTGGCGGGCTACGCCGACCGGATCGTGCGGCTTCGCGACGGGAGAATCCTGTCCGACCATCCGACGCACGAGGACCCGATGCACCGGGCGTATCTGGGCCGGGCGGCGCTCGAGGCCGTTTCCCGCGCCGCGGCGGAACAGGCCGAGGCCCCACCGCCGAGTGCCAACGGGTCGGTGCCGGGCGTGACCGTCACACGGAACATCAACACCCCCAGCGTGGGAGCCGGCGCATGATCATCCTGAGGCTGTTTTTCCAGACGTTCCTGTCGGCCTTCACGCAGATGGCCGCGAACAAGGTGCGGGCGTTCCTGACCACGCTGGGGATCATCATCGGCGTGTGGGCGATCACGACGGTGATCGCCGCCGTGGGGGCGCTGAACAACTTCGTGCTCAACGAGTTCAACTCGTTCGGGGCCAACAAGTTCATCCTGTGGGGGCAGGTGCCGGAGTCCAAGCGGGGGCTGATGTCGTGGGACTCGGTCAAACTCTCGACCGCCGAGGCGAAGGTGCTGCGCGACCGCTGCACCAACATCGACAAACTCTCGATGGCCACGCGGTTCCGCGCCCCGGTGCGGTACGGCGATCTCACCAAGGGCGGCGTCGTCATCAACGCGGGCCAGGCGGACATCTTCCCGATCGAGAACCTCGAACTGCTGAACGGGCGGCCATTCAACGAGGCCGACGACAGTGAAGCGCTGCAGGTGTGCGTGGTCAACGACAAGGCCATCGACGAACTCTTGCTGGAAAATCAGGGGCTGGGTGAGCACATCTACATCAACGGCAACCGTTTCCTCGTCATCGGCGTGACCAAGACCAAGGACGTCAGCCCGATGTTCGGCGGCGGCGATTCCAAGAGCGAGGTGTGGGTGCCCTACGGCACCATGCCGCGGCTGCGCCCGGACTGGTGGCCCGAGATCCGCGCCCTGATGAAGGACTCGAAGATGATGGACGAGTCCAAAGAAGAAATCCGCTACGTGATGCGGAGCCAGCGCCAACTCGCGCCCGGCGAGGACGACACCTTCGACATGTTCATCTTCGAGAGCGTCATCTCGAAACTCCGCGCCATGGGCGCGACCCTGACGGCGGGGGCGGGCGTATTGGTGGGCATCTCGCTGCTTGTCGGCGGCGTGGGCATCATGAACATCATGCTGGTGAGCGTGAGCGAGCGGACGCGGGAGATCGGGCTGCGGAAGGCCGTGGGCGCGTACCCGGCGGTGATCCTCATCCAGTTCCTCATCGAGGCGGTGATCCTGTGCACCATGGGCGGGCTCATCGGCCTGGTGCTGGGGCAGGTGACGACGCTGGCGATGGCGAGCATCCCCGATTTCCCGCTGAAAAACCCGGAGATTCCGACGTGGGCGATCGTGCTCGCGTTCGGCTTCTCGGCCGGCGTGGGCCTCGTGTTCGGGATGGGGCCGGCCATCAAGGCCTCACGGCTCGATCCCATCGAGGCGCTGCGCCACGAATGAATCTGGAGGCGGCGGTGGCTCCCGCTTGCCGGTATGTTCGGAGTTCCGGGGTTCAGCCTGTCAATCTGTTCCCGTGCGGTTCGATCCTCTCAACTTCCCCGATCTCTCGCCCATGCGAAACACAACGATCCTGACGCTGAGCGCTCTCGCCCTTGCCGCGGCCGCCGGGTGTTCAAGCCCCTTCTCGACGACCGACGCCGACCGCGGGATGCAGGCGGGTGCGGAGCGGCTGCGCAGCGTGAAGCCGCTGGATATGGCCGCGGCGGCGAAACCGGCATCGGGCGAGGCGGCGCCGAAGCGGCCGGTTCCGCCGCCGAAGGACCCGTTTGCCGGGGCTGAGCGGGTCAGCGTGACCATCGACCAGGTGCGTGCGTGGACGCTCGAGAACAACCTCGACTTGCATGTGACGCTGATCGATCCGACCATCGCACGTCTGCGGGTCACGGAGGAAGAGGCGAAGTTCGAGTCGGTGTTCTTCGCCAACGCGAGTTACCGAAGTCTCGACCAGCCGACCGCGTCCACGCTCTCGGGCAGCCAGGTCGAAACCATCGACGGCGACCTGGGCGTCCGCATCCCGCTGCGAACGGGCGGGACCGCCACGCTCGAACTGCCGGCAAACCGGACGAAGACCGACAACCAGTTCTCCACGCTCAACCCCTCCGTCGACACCGACGCGAGGTTCTCGATCAGCCAGCCGCTGCTGCGCGGCGGGTGGCGCGAGGCGAACACCCACAGCATCCGCATCGCGGCCCTTGATGCGCAGATCACCCAAGCGCGGACGAATCTGGAAGTGATCCGGCAACTCGCCGAGGCGGAGCGGTCGTACTGGCGGTTTTACGCCGCCCGCGAAGCGTTGGGCGTCACGCAGACGCAGTACGAACTGGCCAAGCAGCAACTGGACCGGGCCGAGCGGCGTGTGAAGGCGGGCTCGGCGCCGGACATCGAGGTCACGCGGGCGGAGTCCGGGCTGGCCCAGCGGCTGGAGGCGATCATCCAGGCCGAGAACACGCTGAAGCAGACCCAGCGGGCGCTCAAGCGGACCATCAACATCGGCGGCGGCGATGTCGCCTCCCCCACCGCCATCGAGCCGGGGACCAAGCCCGCGCCGTTCGAGGTGGTGCTCGATGCGGCGTCGCTTTCGGAATCGGCCCTGCACGACCGCATGGAGATGCTGGAATTGGAACTTCAGTTGGCGCAGGACGTCAGCACGGTGGACTTCCAGAAAAATCAGGCCTTGCCGTCGTTCCTCGTGGATTACTCGTACAACTTCAACGGCCTGGGCCAGAACTTCAGCGAATCCACTAAGCAACTGCGCGGCGGCGACTTCGCAGACTGGTCGCTGGGCGCACGCTTCGAGACCCCCATCGGCAACATGGCGGCGCGATCGCGCATCCAGCAGGCGGTGGTGACGCGGCTGCAGCGGCTGGCGACGCGGGAGTCGCGGGTGCAGTCGATCCGGCAGGAGGTCTTCAACGCCGTGGACGCGATCACCGCGGGCTGGCAGCGGGTGCTGGCGACGCGGCAGGCGACGATCCTGGCGGCGCGGACCTTCGACGCCGAGCAGCGCCAGTTCGATGTGGGGCTGCGGACGAGCACGGACGTGCTGAACGCCGCGGCGACGCTGGCGGACTCGCAGTTGGCGGAGATCCGGGCGCTGACGGATTATCAGGTGTCGCAGATCGACCTGGCGTTTGCGACCGGGACGCTGCTGGGTCAGAGCCGGGTGTCGTGGGAGCCGGTGGACCCTCGGGCGGACCCGACGGTGCCGACGGTGAACCCGGTGGCACCGGCACCCGTTGAGCCGCCTGCGGCCAATGAGCCGGCCGCGCCGTCATCAACGCCCTGATGAGGGCGCAAACGCTGCGAGGGCACGAACCCCGCTGAAAAGAGTGAGCCCTCCGCCGCCCGGCGAAGATGCCTCGTGCCTATGCTGGCTGCGGAGGTGTGCGTGCCGAGGCCGCGAACACGAGCGTGGTTACTGGCGATGACGGCGGGGTTGTCGCTCTGCGCTTCGTTCGCCTTTGCCAATGCTCAGGACGGGCTCCCGGCTGGTGACGGCGGCACGTCCGAGGCCAACCTTGACCTCATGACTGGCAGGGATTCCGTCGTCACGCTGGATTCCGGCGAAGTGTTCCGCGGGCGTCTCCTCGGCCACGGCGGCGGGATGGTCGCGCTGCGGAACGCCTTCGCGGGCGAGTTCGAGGTGCCGATCGACCGCGTACGGAAGGTGGAGGCGTGGGTGCCCCCGCCGGTGAACCCGGTGCCCGTGGTGAACCCGCTGGCGACCTCGCCTGTCGAGGCGGCGATGCCGCAGATCGCGGAATCGGGGGTGCTCCCGGTTCAGCCTGCTGAGAAAGCGGCGGAAGCAAAGCCCGCGGCGGGCGGGGGAGCACCGGTTGTCACCGAGAAGGGGATCTGGGCAAAGTCGGAATACTCCTTCGAAGGCGGGCTCTCGGGTTCGTCCGGCCAGACGGACCGGTCGAACCTGAGGTTCGGCTTCGCGGGTCGCTGGTCGAACCCCGACGACGTTCTGACCTTCGATGCTCGCTATCTCTACACGCGCCAGCGTGAGCGAACGGTGCAGGATCGCTTTGAGGCCAAGGCGCGGAACGAGTGGATCAGCCTGGAATCGCCGTGGCAGGTGTTCGCGGAGGCATCCAGCGAGTTCGACCGGTTCACGCGGTACGACGCGCTGCTTCGCGGCGGTGCGGGCGTTGGGTACCGGTTCATCAAGAACGACCGGACGAGTCTGGTTGGGCGCGTGGGCGTGGGGTTTGTTCGCGAGTTCGGATCGGACGACCAGGACGTGCGACCCGAGGGGATTCTCGGCGTGGACTTCAGCCACAAGTTCGACAACGCTCAGAGTTTCGTGTTGAACGCCGAGGCGTTCCCGTCGCTCGAGGATTTCGAGAGGATCAGGACCCGCACGCGGGCGTACTACGAAGTGCGGCTGAGCGAGAAGACGAATCTCAACCTGCGGCTGGGCGTCGAGCACCGCTTCGACAACGGGCCGGGGCAGGGCGACCGTGAGAATCTGGACTACGCGGCGACGTTTGTGATTCGGTTTTGAGCGAGCGGAGTGCCGCATCCGTTCCATCCGAACCCCGAGCGCGAGCTCGGGGACAGGATTGGAACATGCTGCCTCGGAAAGACAGGCCGGGATTCGAGATGCTGTCCCCGAGCTCGCGCACGGGGTTCGGACGGACCTACTTCGCGTTCAGATGCTCCCGGCAGCGGTTCTCGAACATCCCCGCCCCCCCCACCACGATGTCCTCTTTGGAATCAAACAGGCGGACGGTGTGGACGGCGGGCTTGCCGCACTTGGCGCAGGGGGCGGTGAGTTTGACGACTTCGTCGGCTTCGATGAGCAGGCGGGCCATCTCGCCGAAGGGCTCGTTCAGGCTGGTGCGGTCGAGGCCGGCGAGGATGATCCGGCGGCTCGGGACGGCGGGGGCCTTCAGGAGGCGCATCACGGCGTCGTGCAGCCCTTCGCGGAAGAAGTGCGCCTCGTCGAGCGCGACGACCTCAGAGCCGTCGTCGTGCCACTCGCGCGGGTGCGTGATCGTCTTTGCATCCAGGAGGGTGCCGGTGTGGGTCGCGATGGCGGTGGCGTGATAGCGGGTGTCGATGGCCGGCTTGAAGGCGGCGATGGTTCGGCCCGACGCCGCGGCGTCTCGCAGCCGGCGGATGAGTTCGGTCGACTTCCCGGCGAACATGGGGCCGCAGATGACTTCGAGTCGGCGCATGGGGGGAGGGTAGCGGCAGACAGGGAAGACGAGGACGCGCGTAGAATCGCTCATGCACTTCGGCAAAGCGATCGTGGCGATGGTGTGGACAGGCATGGTGCTGGCAGGCCGGGCTGTGGCTCAGGATATCAGTACCCCGGCCACTCCTGATCCCCTGTCGGGGCCCGCCGTGGAGCCGAATGGTGCAGGCCCGACCATCGTTGAGCGGTCGTTCGACGGCTCGCTGAAGCGGCTCGAAGTTCGGCCTGAAGAGGCCGCGGTGCGAAAACTCACGCTCTCCCCGGAAGAGCAATCAGCGGCCGACGGCGTGCTGCAAGCCCGCGCTGCGATGCTCGACGGGATCGTCCGGGAGCATGTGGAGTTGCTGCTCCGCATGCAGGCGGCGAAGGCGGGCGGGGTCAATGAAGAGATCTCAAGGGTGAACAAAGAGTTCCGCGAGGCCATGCGCCCGCTCGCGGCGAAGGGCGGCCTGGCCGCTGAGATCGCGGCCGTGCTCGAGCCCCGCAACGCTCGGGATTTCAACCGGATGGTCCGCGAGTACTACCGGGCACTCCTCACCCAAGGCCGCAAGGACATGCCCGAGGGCGATCCGATGCCCGAGGGCATGATGGACGGCGGGATGATGAGAGAGGAGGGCGAAGGTGCCGCGAAACAAGGCGCGGGCGGTGGCTCGTCCCAGCGGAAAGACCCGCGCCGGGCCGAAGCTGTGAAGCAGATGCTCGAGGTGTTCGGCCAGGAGGTCCGGCGGAGTTACGAGCGGCTGGCCGCCGAGGGGCAGTCGCGGCTGGACGATGTGGTCAAGCGGCTGGGGCTCGATGCGGAACAGGAGGCCAAGGTGCGGGCGATCGGGCTTGAGTTTGCCCAGAAATCGCTGTTGAACCCGACGCCGGCACAGCGGGCCGAGGTGTTCCGAAAGGTGATGGCGGAACTGACGTCGGAGCAACGGCGGAAAGCGGTGGACATGATTGGAAGGTGAATCGGCCTTTCGCGGGTTTCTATGGCAAGGTGTGGAGCCGGGGGCCGGGCGTCGGGGGGGGCGGGGGGGCGGGCAGCACCAACTTGGGGAGAAGTCGGTGGCAAGGGAATGCGATTTCCGCGAAACTGAGTGCCTTGGACGTTTCAAAGCGACAACCCGATTCGACGCACGCCGTGTGGCCGACGGAGGGGACGCTGCCGCTGTCGGTGGCGATCGTGTGCAAGGACGCGAAATGCACCATCGGGCGGACGATCCGCAGCGTGCGCGGCCTGGCCCGTGAGGTTGTCGTGCTGGATTCCGGCTCGACCGACGGCACGGTGCAACTGCTGCACAGGATGGGGATCAACGCGCAGCACCAGAACTGGCTGGGGTATATCGCGCAGAAGAACTGCGTGCTGGGGATGTGCCGGCAAGATTGGGTGCTGTGCCTCGACAGCGATGAATCGCTGGAGCCGGACCTGCGGGCGGCGGTCGAGCGTGCCATTCGAGCGAACGACGCCCGAGTGGGCGGGTTCATGATGAACCGCAAGGTGCATTACAAGGGGGCCTGGCTGGACCATGCGTGGCAGCCGGAATGGCGGCTGCGCCTGGTGCGGCGCGGGGCGGCGAAGTGGGTCGGGTATGACCCGCACGATGAACTCGTGCTCGGCGAAGGGTCCGGCCTGCGCGTCGACCGCCTCGAAGGCGTGATGCGCCACGATTCCATCGAGTCCATCGCCGAGTTCCTCGCCAAGCAGTGCCGGCACGGGCGCACCGCGGCGGCGGCGCTTCACAAGTGCGGCAAACGCGGGAGCGTGGCCTCGCTCATCGCCTCGCCGGTCGGGGCGTGGCTGAAACAGATGGTCGGTCGCTCGGCGTGGCGCGACGGCTGGCGCGGCTGGCTCGCCGCCAGCGCGGCGGCGGCTGCGGCGCTGGCCAAGCACGCGGCGCTGCTGGAGATCGAGCGGGCACCGCACGACGGGCCGGGGGCGGCGGCGTCCGCTCCGAAGAACGGCGCGGCCGACGATCCCTTTGCGACGAAGTCGGGGCATGACTCAAAGCCACCGCACGATTCGATCTCCGACGCCAGCGCGGGGCACGCTTAATCGCTACCTCGCCATCACTACAATCCGAGCCTCTCCAGCAGGAACACCTCGATGAGTTTGTCGCCGATGCCCGTCAGCGCCGCCCCGGCGATGATGCCCGCACAGATCGGCTCCATCGACTGCACCCACAGCGTGTTGCCCAGCGAACTCTCCGGCTTCTTCGCGTAAAACTTGTGCAGGCCCGCGAACAGCAGCGAGCCGATCCACATCGCGAACGTCGCGCTCGGCGGCAGCACCACGCCCAGCCCGATGCTCACCGGGCTGAGCCAGAACTTGCCCTTGGTGCGGATCTTCAGCACCTCGAACACCAGCGCCACCGCCGCGGCGATCACCAGCGACCAGATGATCGAATCCGAAAGCCCCTTGAACCCCTTCTCGATGATGTCGGCCACGCCCTTCCACTGCAGCGCGGCGGGGAAGGAGAACTGTTCGTTCACCATCGCGTCCTGTACTTTCTGGCCCGACGCCGGGTCATACTTCGACAGGAAGAGTGCGTAGAACAGCGGCGTGCTCGCCGCCGCACCGGCCACGATCCCGATGACGTGCCCGATGGCCTGCTGGCGCGGCTTGGCCCCCAGCATGTACCCCGGCTTGATGTCCGATAGCAGGTTCGCGGCATTGCTCGCAACCGACGACGTGATCCCCGCGGTCATCAGGTTGCTGGCGGGGTTCTTGGGGTCGAGCATGCCGAAAGTGAACTGCGTGATCTTCGAGAGCGAGCCGGTGGGTGTCCAACTGGTGAGCGCCATGGCGTTGATGCAGATCAGCGAGAGCGCGAAGACCAGCGGGAAGCACAGCAGCGTGAGCCAGTACGGCATGCCGTACCACATGTGCGAGAGCCACGCGGTGATGATCGCGAGGATCGGCAACCCGATGAGCGACCATTTGAGCGGGAGTTCGATGTGCGCCAGCACATCCTTACCGGTTGATTCGGCCCTCTTCCCGAACATCGCCTTGAAGGGGTCGATCAGCAGTTTGGGCTTGGCGAACAGGGCCACGAGCGAGCCCACCACCATGATGCCCACGCCCCACCAGATGGCCCACTTGTTGACGATGTCGCTGCGGCCGTAGTGCATCACGCCGTTCGCGCCCTCAGTGCCCGGGATATCGCCGCGTGCGATCATCCACGGGGCGAGGAAAACGAAGTTCACAACCATGCCGACCAGCATGCTGGTGGTGATGCGTGTGCCCATGAGGCCGCCGGTGCCGATCATGGCGAGGTCGAGCGTGGGCTGCAGGGCCAGTTCGCGGATGTCGATGCCGCCGATGCGGGGGACGAGCGAAGGATGGGTTTCGGCGAGGCGGTAGTACCACGCGTCGATCTTCTCGTTGAAGAAGAAGAACCCATCCCGCTTGAAAATGCCCTGCCAGAACAGTTTCATGTACGCCTCGCCGGTGCACATCTGGTAGAAGGCGGTGATGAGGCCGGCCGCGGCGAGGGCCTTGGCCTGGATCATGCCGACCGCGCCCTTGCCGGAATACAGGGCATCGAGGACGACGCCGCAGGCGCGGCCTTCAGGGAAGGGCTGCTGCTCGTCGTTGATGAACCGCCGTTTCATCGGGAACGCGACCAAGACGCCCATCAGCGCCGTGAGGATGTTCCACACCAGCGCCTGGTACCACGGCATGACGAGGTTGGCCTTCCACATGTACGCCGCGAAGCAGGAGATCAGCGGCTGGACCATGTAGCCCGCGCTGGTGGCGATGCTCTGCATCGCGTTGTTCTCGAGCAGGGTGAAGTCCTTGCCCATGCGCATGGCGGCGAACAACTTGAACATGCCGAAGGCGAGGATCACGCTGGTGAGGCCGACGCCCAGCCCGATGCCCGTCTTGGCACCGATGTAAAGGTTGGTAGCCGAAAGCACCCCGCCGAGGATGAACCCGGTCAGGGCCGAACGGATGGTGAGTTGGGGCATGTCGCCCTTGAAGACCTCGGCGAGCCACCAGCGGTCCTTCTGCTCGCGGGTCCAGGAGTGGATCTGTTCTTCGGTGAGGGACTTGAGGGCCATGGGGTGAATCTAGTTGCCCGCGTTGCGGCCCGCAATGGCGGCATCCCCGGGAGCCCGATTTCCCGACGCTAGACTGTGCCGATGTCCACCATGAAATGCCCGAAGTGCATGTCGGCGATCGATGCGGCGGACCTGAACATGGCCCAGGGGGTCGCGTTGTGCCGCGTGTGCGGCGACTTGAAATCGCTCTCGGACATTATGTCAGTCCCTACTGCCGATGAAGCGGACGCCGCCAAGCCGCCGGCGGGCTGCCATGCCGAAGATTGGGGTGGCGGCATGCAATACGTGGCATCGATCCGTTCGGTTTCCGGGGCCGTCTTCACCGGACTCTTTGCGTTGTTTTGGAACGGCATTCTCTCAGTCTTCCTCGTCGTCGTTGCAGGCGGAATCTATTCCCACTTCATCGGCCCGCTCCCCAAGTGGTTTCCGGCATTGAACGGGCCGAAGATGCCAGTCTCAGAAGTGCTGTTTATGTGCGTGTTCCTGACCCCGTTCCTTCTGGTGGGCACCGGGATGATCATTGCGTGGCTTGTGTGCATGTTCGGCAAGGTCGTGGTCAGAATCGAGAACGGCCAAGGCACCATACGGACCGGAGTCGGCGCCTTGGCTTGGACACGCCGGTTCGATGCGGCGGCGGTCAAGTCCGTGCGATACGGCCAGACCTCCTACCTCGTGAACAATCAAACCAAACCCTTAATCATCATCGAGTCGACCCGCACCCTGAAGTTCGGGAGTGGACTGAGCGACCGGCGGCGAAAGTGGTTGGCGGCGGTGCTGTCCGAACGGTTAGTCCGGAACTAAAGCGCGTGGTTTCGCTTGACAAACCGTGCCGGTCGGATATGCTTTCGTCAGCATCAAGAGTCCCGAACGGTCCATCGTTCGGGCGGCAACCGAGCCTTTTCCCGACAAAACAAGGGAAAACAGAGGCCGCGGTGCCGAGGTCAGCCCCTCGCGGGGTCGTCCCGTCGCTCAAGCGACGGGCACCAGATGCGGCCAACCGGCGTTGCTCGACTTCCTTTAGGAAGCCCGAGACACGTCAGAAGGCAAAAACCGACGCCGATGTTCGGCGTCACCCCCGCGAGTCTGGGCCTCTCTTTGGTGCCGTGAAAGGTCACGGGTCCAATGCCGCGCTCCGACTCCCACAACCCAACCGTTTCGAGAACGACGAGCCCCGCCGATCTGCCTTCCAACTTGGGCAGCACCTCAGGCGTTTCGCCCCCCGTATCCGCCGCCACGCGGGCCTTGCACCCGACGCCGCGCGGCACTGGGCCTGCGCCGCGTCCCTTGGTCCCGGGGATCGTGCAATCGACCACCTACCACCACCGCGCCGTGGGCGACATCGACGGCCCGACCTATTCCCGCGTGGGCAACCCCACCGTCGACCACCTCGAGGACGTGCTGGGCGGGCTTGAGGATGCGCTGCCCGCGGTGACGTTCTCGACCGGGCTTGCCGCCGAAACCGCGTTGTTCCTCGCCTTGCTCCGCGCCGGCGACCACGCCGTGGTCGGCGAAGCGATCTACGGCGGAACCGTCCGGCTGTTCCGCCAGATTCTCGCGGACCTCGGGATTGCCTGCACTTTCGTCGATGCGGCGGACGTTGCCGCCGTGAAGGCCGCGATCACGCCCCGCACCAAACTCGTCTTCATCGAATCGCCGGCGAACCCGACGCTGCGGCTGACGGACATCGCCGCCGTGGCGGCCGTGACCAAGCCCGCCGGGATCACGCTGGTGGTGGACAACACGTTCCTGACGCCGGTGCTGCAGCGCCCGCTTGATCTGGGCGCCGACGTGTGCGTGTACGCGACGACCAAGCAGATCGAAGGGCACTCCGTGGCGCTCGGCGGGGCGATCACTTCGCGCGATGCGGCGCTCATCGAGCGCGTGAAGTTCATCCGCAAGGCCACGGGGGGCATCCAGACGCCCTTCAACGCGTGGCTGACGACGCAGGGCATCAAGACGCTCACGGTGCGGCTGAAGCAGCAGAGTTCCAATGCCGCGCACGTGGCGGAGTGGCTCGCGGTGCACCCCGCCGTGCGACGCGTGAACTACCCCGGCCTCTCCACCTTCCCGCAGCGCGAACTGGCCGACCGGCAGCACCTTGGCGCCCACGGCAACGTGGTGTCGTTCGAGATCGAGGGTGGCACGCAGGCGGGGATCGACCTACTGAACAGCGTGAAACTGTGTGCGCTCGTCGAGCACGTCGGTTCGGTGGAAACCCTCATCACGCACCCCGCGAGCATGACCCACGCCGACGTGCCTAAGGAGCAGCGTGAGCGCGTGGGCCTGACCGACGGCCTTGTGCGGCTCAGCGTTGGCCTCGAAGACCCGCGCGACATTATCGCCGACCTGGCTCAGGCCATCGAAGCCGCGGCGGTTCAGGGTGGCACCTGCTTCCAGCCGGTGTCGGCGGGCGTTCCCGCATTGGCCACGGCGTCGATCCCCAACGCCGCCGTCGAATCCAAGGGAGGTGCCGCATGGGCCACCCGCTAACCGTGCTGAAGTTCGGCGGCTCGGTCCTTCGCGACGAATCTGATCTCGATCTCGGCGTCAACGAGATCGAGCGGTGGATCGGCGCCGCACGGAACGGCGAGTCCGGCCGCGTGATCGCGGTGGTCTCGGCGTTCGGGGGCACGACCGACAGGCTGCTCGCCGATGCACGCCGCCTTTCCGGGGCCGGGGGCGGGGGGCGTTCGCTGGATGATGCCGACCCCGCCGCACTGGCCATGCTGCTGGCCACCGGCGAGTTCACCACCGCGTCGATGCTGGGGCTGGCCCTGGCCCGGCGCGGGATCGCGGCGAAGGTCCTCGGCCCGGCCGCCGTCTCGCTCCGCACCGAGGGCGGCGGCTCCGACGCCAACCCGACCGCGATCGACGCGGCGGCGTTGCACAAAGCCCTGAGTGCCGCGACGGTCGCCGTGGTGCCGGGGTTCATCGCGCTCGACCCGCACGGGCACCTCTCCCTGTTGGGCCGCGGCGGATCGGACCTCACAGCCCTGTTTCTCGCGGCGGAACTGAACGCCGAACGCTGTCGGCTGATGAAGGACGTCGATGGCGTGTACGACCGCGACCCCAACGCGAAGGCGAACGCGGGGACGGCACGCCGGTACCGAAGCCTGCACTGGGACGAAGCCCTCACCCTCGACGGCGGGATCGTGCAGCACAAGGCCGTGCGGTTGGCGAGATCGCGAGGGCTGGCGTTCGAGGTTGGGTCATGGGGCCGCGAGGACTTCACCACGGTCTGCGGTGAGGCTTCGGTGCTGTTCGAGCAGAGCATTCGGCCTGCGCCGGTTGAGGCGGGTGTGTAGCCCGAGAAGGCTGAGCAAACCACCCATATCGCCGGAACAACTTCGGCGGCACGCCGCCCGTGGTAAAGTGCCGCACATGGCCCACGGCTGCGACCCCATGCGTGACAACGAGAGCGAGGACGCGGCCCTTCGCCACGCCCTGCAGGTGCTGGCCGCCTCGCGAGAGGGCGTTCTGCTGTTCAATGACCAGCACGTCCCGGTGAAGTTCGTGACCGACCCCGCCACCGGGCACCCGGTCATGAGCGTGCCCGCGGCGGTCCTGCTCGCCTCCGACCACACCCTGATGGTCCCGGAAGACTCCGACGACGCCCTGCAACTGATGGTCACGCCAGACGCCGTGGAGGAATCCATCATCACCGACCGCTGGATGGCCTACCACGGCACGCCCGACCATGTCCGCTGGGCCGACGCTTGGGTGGAGAGCGCCAAGCACGGGCCGTGGGTCTTCGACGGCGAGGCGATGATGCGCCGCAACCCGCTCGCGGGTGCCGAACCGGCCATTTGCAAGAAACTCAACGGTGACAAGGCCGCGCTGGCGAAACTTTGCCAGCGGTTCGCGGGCGTGCCGGTGCCGGTACCCACGTGCGTCGGCGCCGACCCCGACGGCCTCTACATCCGCGCCGCGTTCGGCGTGGTGAGGGTTCCGTTTGAACAGCCCGCCGAGGACGCCGCTGCGGTGGATGAAGTGGTCGCCGCGATGCTGAAGTCGTGCTGAAGCCCCAACGGAACAATCTGCGGGACGCCCACCTCCACCTCGCGGAGTACGGCGAGAGCCTCGGGCTTGTCGCGCTCGGCGACTGCACGAGCATTGACGACGTGCTTCGCAAGATCGCTTCGGCGTCCGCGGTACTTCCACACGGGAAGTGGGTCCGCGCCGCTGGTTTACGGATCGAGGGGCTTGCGGAACGCCGCTCCCCCACCGCGTCTGAACTCCACGAAGCCTCCGGCGGGCGGTGCGTGCTGGCGAGATCGTTCGATCACCACGCGGTGTGTGTCAGCACGGAGGCCTTGAAAACCGCCGCGATCGACACCCACACGCCCGATCCGGTTGGCGGCGTGATCGTGCGCGACGCTGCAGGCAATCCAACCGGCCTGCTGCTTGAGCACGCCTGCAACGCGGTGTGGCGGGCGGTGCCCCCGACCTCGGATGAGGAGTACCGCGGCTGGGTCGTCGCGGCACTCGACGACCTTTCTCGCCGAGGCATTGTCGAAGTCCACGACATGTTCGCTCGCGAGCGGTTCGTTCACACCCTCCAGCAACTCGAGCATGCGGGCGTCCTGACCACCGAGGTCCGGCTCTACGCCACCCCGGAACACTTCGAGAGCGTCCGCGCCGCGTGTTCGAACACACCGAGCGAACTCGTGCGCTTCGCCGGCCTCAAACTCTTCGCCGACGGCACGCTCAACAGCCGCACGGCATCGATGCTCACCGACTACGCCGACCCGATCCCCGGTTCCCCTCGTGGCACCCCCTTGCTCACCCGAACCGAGATCGAGGCGGGCCTGCGGATGGCACGGGCCGCCGGCGTCGGCATGGCCGTCCACGCCATCGGCGACGCCGCCGTGCGGACCGTCCTCGACGCCGTCGAAGCCTGCGGCGGCAGGACCGACCCATCGGGCGTGCCCTCGCTCAACGCCGTGCGCATCGAGCACGCCCAGTTCATTGATGAAGCGGATGTCCCCCGCTTCGCCCAGTTGGGCGTGGTCGCCAGCCCCCAGCCGTGCCACCTGCTGACAGACATCGAGGCCATCGAGAGGCTCATGCCGCACCGGGCCGAGCGGGCATTCCCGCTTCGCGATCTGTGCAATGCCTACGCGGAACAAGGGATGGACCCAGCCCGCTGGGTATGGCTCGGCAGCGACGCCCCCGTGGTCCCGCCCGACCCCTGCGACAACATCACCGCGGCGACGCTGCGGACCCGGGCCACCTCACACGGTCAGCCGCCCGGCACCCGCATCGCTGCACGCCAGGCCGTTGACGAGGCGTTCGCATGGTCGCTCATGCAATGTCGGCGGTGTACCCTGTCGCCATGAACCGAACGATCCTCGCCGCCTTGTCGATCGCCGCTCTGATGCTGACCGCCTCAACCACGCCCGTTCATGCCCGGCCCGACCAGCCCGGCGTCGTCCGCCTCCGCGTCGAGGACAAGAGCCTCCGTACCGATGCCAAGCCGATCCACCTTGCCTCCTCTCTCAACAACTGGAACCCCGGCGACGACGCCTGGAAACTCGAAGCCGCGAAGAACACCGACGGCACCTCGCCCGCCAACACGTGGGAAGCCCGGATCGATTTGTCGAAGATCCCGAGCGACGCCGAGAGCATCGAGTTCAAGTTCGCCCGCGGCAACTGGGACACGGTCGAGGTCGACGCCGACGGCGGCGACGTGGGCAACCGCTCCATCAACGTGAAACTGCTGCGCTCCCGCTCCGGAACGGTCATGACACTCGAACCAATCCAGGGCTTTGCCGACCAGCGTGGCGGGCGGTGGCCGAACATGTCCCCGCCCGGCGCGCCGAGAAAGTCCACGGTTGTCGGCACCGTCGATACCTTTGATTTCACGTCCACCATCCTGAAGAACACGCGGAAGGTGCGGGTGTGGACGCCGCCGGGGTACACCGACGCGGTGAACGCCGGCAAGCATTACCCCGTGCTGTACATGCACGACGGCCAGAACTGTTTCGACGTGGTCGGCAGTTTCGCGGGTTACGAATGGGAGTGCGACGAGGCCGCCACGGCCTTGATCAAACTGGGCCAGATCGACCCGCTCATCATCGTCGCCATGGATAACACCGGCGGCACTCGGGCGGAGGAGTACAACCCGCCGTACACGCACTATCTGGACAAACAGAACCGCGGCGACGAGTACCTGAAGTTCGTGATCGACGAAGTCATGCCGATGATCGACTCGAAGTACCGCACGCTGAAAGGCCCGGAGAACACCGGCATCGGCGGGTCGAGTTTCGGCGGCAACGCCACGCTCTACGCCGTGATGGAGCGGCCGGACATCTTCGGCCGGGCCATCGTGGAATCCGCGGCGGTGTTCCTCGACAACAGCGCCATCGTCAAGAAGGTCCGCGAGCACGACAAGTGGCCGATCCGCATGTTCGTTGCGGTTGGCACCGCCGAAACCGCCCGCAGCGGCGACGCCAAAGCCTTCGCCGACTTGAACCGCGAGATGATGGACGCACTGCGTGCCAAGGGGCTGGGCGAAGACCGGCTCATGACGCAGGTCGAAGAAGGGGCGAAGCACTTCGAGAGTGCCTGGGCCAAACGCTTCCCGACGGCGCTCAAGTTTGTGTTCGGCCGATAGGCATCGAGGCAGTAGGCATCCAGGCATCACGACGACGCCGGCCGCCCCGCTCAACGGTCTTTCATCCCCTGCAAGAACTGTCGTTCCCCGTCGGTCAGGCTGTTCAGTCCCTCGCGGTGGACCTTGTCCAGCACCTCGTCGAGCCGCTTTCGCTCGGCCATTGTCGGAGGTGCCAGTTTCGCCGGGGAACGGCCGCCCGAGTTTGCCGGACTCTTGATCTTGCTCCGCCCGGGGCCAAAGAAGTCAAAGAACTCTCGCAGCAGGTACGGGCGTCGGATGAAGAACCACCCCGCGATGGCCCCGCCGATGTGGGCCGCGTCGCCCCCGGCGTTCTTTCCGCCCCAGATCAGGTTCGCCGCGGCGATGGCGGCCATGAGGTACGCCCCGGTGCGCACCTTCATGGGGATGATGCCGAAGAAGAGCATCTCCTCGTCGCCCGCGACAAACGCCGCGGCGATCAGGATGCCGAAGCAGCCCGCGGAGGCACCGATCAGCGGCGTGTAGGTATCGTTCACCAGCACCCCGGGCAGTCTTAGCCCGAACCCCGCGCCCAGCAGGTTCAGCACGAGATAGAACAGCGCTCCGCAGATGCCGCACATGAGGTAAAAAGCAAGGTATCGCCGCCCGCCACCGAGATAACGCTCGATGAGGGGTGCGAAGAAGAACAACCCCAGCATGTTGAAGAGCAGGTGGTTGATGTCGGCGTGAAGAAACTGGAAAAAGATCATCCGCCAGACCTGCAGTTCCGAGAAGCCCTTCCCGGTCGAGAAGTGCCCCAAACTTTTCAGAGGCGGCATCAGTTGAAACCGCTCGAAGCCGACAATGTTCGGCGAGCCGTCGGCCTTGGCCCCGATCTTGCCCGTGCCGTCGTCGATCCCGATGGGGTGCGCAGTGAAGCCGTCCGGGAGCGTGACGGTCTGCTTTCGGTCGGTGACGGTGGCGAGTCGCGAAGAGTACGCCGGGTCGATCACGGCGATTCCGGCGCTGGATTCCACCCGCCAGGTCTTCTCCGCAAACGCATCGAAAACGAACACGGCGACATTGATCGCGATGATCCACGCCGTGATCGAAAGCCCCAGCAACTTGGACGCGCGGAAACCAATGCCACCGCCCCCGGCGGCACCCCTGCCCCGCGGCGAATCTGCGCGGACGTAATCTCGGTCGTAAATACCCATGCGGGGTGGAGGATATCGGGTGAATCAAGGCGAGGGAATGAACGGGGCCGGTGGGTCCTGACCCGCGCCGTGCCACTGCTGGCTCCGTCTTCGGAGACAGCAGTGCAGATCGACGGTGGGTTCCGGTTGCACGGCACTGATGTCGGCCCGAGGACGGTCCGCCATCAGTGGCACAGGCTCGACCGCGATTCGGCCATCACCCGCGCTTCTTCCGCTCCGTTTCCCGCTCCAGGGCCTTCTTCTCCGCCTTCGTCAGGCTCTCGATGCCGCTGGCACCGATCTTCGCCAAAATGCGGTCCACTTCAGCCTGCTCCTTCGCCCGAACCTCGGCGATCTTCGCCTCCGCGTCCGCCCGCTTGATCTCCGCCCGGCTCGGGGGGGCAAGGATGGGGTCGTCGCTCGGATCGCCCCCCGGCCCCGCCCCGGGATTGAATTCGCCCGTCACAAGGTCCGCCTCGCCCCGCAAACGCCTCAGTTCTGTCCAGCACGACACCGCCCCGAACACGGCGATCAGCACCAGCATCGCCTTTTCGACCAGCAACGCCCCGACCCCCAGCACCATCGCCCCGGCGAAGCCCACCAGCACGCTGATGTGCATCGACCGCCCGTACCCCAGATTCCGCCACATCAGGGCTTGGATGAGCCGCCCGCCGTCGAAGGGGTACATGGGCAGCAGCAGGTTGAACCCCAAGATGATCAGGTTCACCGCGTGCAACCACCAAAGCGTCACTTTCAGCAGTACCACGACGCTCGATCCCCCGGCGATGGTCGAGATCGTCGCGAACGGAGCAAACGGGTTGAACAGGACGGTCGAACCCAGCCCCGCCGCCCAAAGTGACCCGGCGAAGACCGGCACCAGCACCACGTTCACCAGCGGCCCGCCGGCGGTGGTCCCGAAGTGGGCTCTCCAGTCATTTGGAGGCTGCGTGAGTGCCAGCCCGCCCCAGGGCAGCATGACGATCCGATCGGCCTCCCCGCCCCACCTCCGGCACGCGATGCAGTGCCCGAACTCGTGGGCCAGCACGATGACGAACAGGGCCAACATGGCGGGGGCGACAAACAGGATGCCGCCGTGGGAGGGCGGAATGGACCAGAGCAGTTGGGCGAGGATGTAGACGACGGCCAAAAGGTGGATCCGTGCCGTGATGCCCCAGAGGACGAACATGCGGAGCGACCAGCCGAGAGGGTTCTCGGGGTTCTCCAGCAGACGGTGCCAGAATCCCTTGGGGAGTCCGTCCTGGAATGGGGGAGGGGTGCGGGGCATGGGGAGGGGGAAGGGTGTGGGGGATAGGGTGTAGGGTGTGATTGGCGCTTGGTTGCCTAACCCAGTTTCCCGCGGCGGTGGGCGATGAAGAGGGCCAACATGCTCTTGGCATCGACCAGTTGACCCCGGTCGATCATCCCCAGGGCCTCGCGGACAGGCACCACTTCGACACTGATCTCCTCGTCCTCCATGAGTTCTTGGCGGGTCTTCGTCAGGCCGGTCGCGAGGTAGGCGTGCATGGCTTCGTTGGTCATGCCGGGGGTGGTCAGGAAGGTGCCCAGCGGCTCGACCGTGTGCGCCCGGTACCCCCCCTCCTCCTCAAGTTCACGGACGGCACACACCTCAGGCGGCTCGGGCGGCTCCATCGTGCCCGCGGGGAACTCCCATAGTTCGCGGTCTACGGTGAAGCGGTGGTTGCGGATCATGACGACACACGGCCCCCAGACGCCGTCCGTGTCGTCGGGGTGCCGGGGCAGGAACGGCACGACGACGACCGCGCCCGGATGCCGGATCATCTGCCGCGTGACGGTCCGCCCCGACCGACCGACGAGTGTCACCTCATCAAAGTCGAACTTCGGCCCGGTGTGGAGTGTTCGACGTTGCTCGACTCGGCTCATGCCTCAATACTACGGCATGCCCGAACCGGCCCCGGCCACCCATTCTGAACCAGCCGCGGCCGAGAGCGCGATCGTCCGGTTCGAGGACGTCCACAAGGCGTTCGGCAAACTCGTGGTCCTCGCGGGCATCACCGTGGGCTTCGAGGCCGGGAAGACCACCGTCGTCATGGGCCCCAGCGGCACGGGGAAAAGCGTACTCCTCAAGCACATCGTCGGCCTGCTGCGCCCCGACAGCGGCTCGGTCTGGTTCGACGGCGAACGCATCGACACCCTGAGCGAAAGCCAGTTTTCAAGGGTCCGCAAGCAGATCGGCTTTGTCTTCCAACTTTCCGCCCTGTTCGATTCCATGACCATCCGGGAGAACCTCGAGTTCCCCCTCGTCGAGCACACCGATCTGAGCCAGGACGAACGCGGGCGCAAGGCCGAGGAAGCCCTCGAAATGGTCGATCTCGCCGGCGTGGGCGGTAAACGGCCAGCGGAACTCTCCGGCGGTCAGCAGCGACGCGTCGCCTTCGCCCGGGCCATCATGCTGAGGCCACGCGTGATGCTCTACGACGAGCCCACCACCGGCCTCGACCCCGTCCGTGCCGACGGCATCTGCCAACTCATCCACAAACTCCAGGGCGAACTGGGCGTCACGGGCATCTGCGTCACCCATGACCTCACCAGCGCCCGCAAGATCGCCGACCGCGTCGTCATGCTCGGCGGCGGAAAAATCATTGCCGACGGCGCCTTCGACCACATCGAACAATCCACCGACGAGCACGTGCAGAACTTCCTCCGCGGGCACTACGAACCCGAGGAAGAGCCCCGCATGCTCACCCGTCCAGCCAGATCAGCCCCCGCCCCCCGGAACGCCAGGAGCCGCGCTTGAAACACCCTGTCCGCGATTTCATCATCGGCGTCACCGCCATCATTGGCGTCGTCGGCCTTTGCGTGCTTCTCTGGCTCATGGGCGAACTCTCGTGGTTCCGCACGCCTTCGTACACCGTCTTGCTCCGCATGGACAACGCCGGCGGCGTGCTGCCCGCCGCCCCGATCACGCTCAACGGCGTGCGCATCGGCAACATCAAGTCCATTAAAACGTGGGAAGACCCGCGTCAAGGCGTCGTACTGGCGCTCTCCTTCGAGCAGACCGTCCGCGTGCCGAAGGACATTTCGGTGGCGATCCTGCGTGATCTTGTCGGCCAGTCGACCCTTTCGCTCACCGCCGTGCCGCCCAAGGAGGGCGCCGCCGTGGACGACGCGACCACGTTCTTCAAGGACGGCGACACCTTCACCAGCAAGGCCTACGCGCCGGGCCTCACCGGCGAACTTTCCAGCCTCCTCGACAAGCGTCTGGGCATGGTGGACACCGCTGTCACCAAATTCAACACCCTCGCCGATACCTACACGGAGGTTGGCAAGCGGGTGCAGGTACTGCTCGAGCCGCGAGTCTTGGCCGATGTAGAGGCCGGAAAAGCACAGGGGAATCTCATCAGCACGGTGGAGCGATTCGACAAGGCCGTGGCCGACGCACGGGGCTGGTTGGGCGACGCCGGCATGAAGGCCGACGCCCAGGGTGCTGTGAAGAAACTGAGCGAGACGCTCGACCGCGTGGCGGGCCTGACGGAAGAATGGAAAAAGACCGCCGTGACGGTCAGCGAGAGCGCCAAGGGGGCAACCGACCAGTTCAACAAGACCGCCGCCGACCTCGGCACGGCGTCACGCTCGCTCAGCGAGGTCATCAACGAAGTCCAGAAACTCGTCGCCGCCACCACGGCGGGAGAGGGCACGGCGGGCCAACTCATCACCAACCCGGATTTGTTCCGGAACCTCAACGACGCCGCGGTGCGGCTGGAGCAGACGCTGACCGAGGCGAAACTGCTGATCGAGAAGTACCGGAAAGAGGGGATTCCGATTCAGTTTTGAACGCCTGGGTAGGTTGGCATTGCATCACCGGTAGGCTTGGTTCCAGGCCCATGCGAGCATTGCAACGAGCCCCAGGCTGAGAAGGAAAGAAACGATCGCGACGCCCCGTATCAACCGGCGCGAGCGCCGTGCCAGACCAAGAAACAGGTTCACGGGTATCGCTAGGAATAGAACCGACTGCTCGGCGGATCCTTGATTGAGAATCTGGAACCCTACTGCTTCGATGACCCAACCAACTACGAGTAGTAGGATCTGTCCGCCCCTGTCCTCCGAAAGGTGATAATGCTTCGATTGATCATCCATACGTACGGCAAGCCGGTACGCGTCAACTTCGCCTAGGGATTCAAGGAATGGACGTATCCCACATACGCCGGTAACGGCACATTCGTCTCTTGAACTATCACTCCATCGGCAGCAGATGCTGAGCGTCGATAGATGAATCAAACACCGACGCCGGCTTGGCGTCATCAATCGTGAACGCCCCCGACCGCGTCCGAATCAGCCCCGTCAGCACACCCCCTGTTCCCAGCGCATGAGCCAGATCGCGCACGAGCGAACGCACATACGTGCCGCGCCCGCAATCGATGTCGATCTCGAGTATCGGCCACTCATACTTCAGCACGCTGATCGCGTCGATACGAACCAATTTGGGCGAGAGCGATGGCGTCGCATCCAACTGTTCGACGGCGCCCTCATCAGGCCGCCCCGCGTCACCGATCAACGAGTCACCCCCCACCGCCGCAGGCGGCCCGGCGTCCACCAGTTTGCCGCGCCGAGCAAGGTCGTACGCCCTCTTACCCCCCATTTTCGCCGCGGAATGCGCCGGCGGCACCTGTTGGATCGATCCCACAAATCCGTGGAGAACATACTCCACTTTCGCTCGGTCCGGTGGCGAATCCACCTGAACAGCGACCGTATCACGCTCAAGATCGTGGCTCTCGCTCACCCGTGAGAGATCGATGACGGCGCGGTACGACTTGGCGGCGTTCATGAAACGCTCGACCATCTTCGTCGCTTTGCCGATGCACAAGACCAGCACGCCGGTGGCGAGCGGATCGAGCGTCCCCGCGTGCCCCACTTTCGCGCCGCCGGTGGCGCGCCGAGCGAACGCCACGGCCTTCGCGCTGGTCCACCCATAGGGTTTATCGATGACGAGCACGCCGTTGAGATCGGGCCTTCGGTTACGGACACCCATGGGGTCGATGGTAGTGCCCGGCGCGGCGCCGCGTTCGGCCCATAGGACGCCCGCTTGGGGCCGGTCGCTGCTGCGGACGCTCTGCAATCGCGGTGTCTTGTCGCCGATGCGCGCGGGCCGTGACGCCCCGCGTGCCGGCGTCCACCTCGTGGTGCTGCGCGAACCGCATCTTTCGCGCGTGCTCAGCGGCGAGAAGAAGATTGAGGGGCGCTTCTGCCGGGTGCGCCGCCCGCCGATGGGCGTGGTGAGCGTCGGCGACATCCCGCTGCTCAAGCGTGCGGCGGGGCCGGTGTGCGCGTGGTGCCGGGTGTCCAATGCGCTTTCGATCGGTCTCGCGGGGGCATGGGTGGAATCCCTGCGGGAGTGCTTTGACCTCGACCTGGGCCGCCCGGGAGACTCGTTCTGGGCCTCGGTCTCCGGCGCGAAGCACGCGACGCTGATCGAACTGGAAGCGGTCGCCGAACTCGATTCGCCGGTGGTTTGTCGGAAGCGCGACCAGCGCGGGTGGGTGGTGCTTCGGCGCGGCCGTGAGTGAACCCAACGTCTATCGCCCGCGTACGCTTTGCTTCACTTCTCACAGCCTTCGGAGCCTCGCGTTGCCCCAAGCCACCGCACCTCTCACCGTCGCCGCGCCCGCTGATCTCATCGAAGGGAAGTGGATCGCCACACCCGGCGATTCGCTCCGCTCGCACAACCCGGCGAAGCCCGCCGAGACGGTGTGGCAGGGAACGCCCGTGCCCGCCCACGTGGATCGCGCCGTCGCCGCGGCACGCAAGGCGCTGCCCGTCTGGGCGTCGTGGCCCATCGAGAAGCGGATCGCGGGATTGCGGGCGGTGCAGGCTCTGATGCGGGCCCGAGTCGACGAGATCGCACGCCTGATCGTCCGTGAGACGGGCAAGGCCGCATGGGACTCGCTCGCCGAGGCGAAACTGCTCGCCGACAAGATCGATATCACGCTTGAGATCGGGGCCAACACCGGCATGGCCCGTGTGTCGGGATTTGATCTCGCCCTCTCGCCCACACGCACCGGCTCCACCCGCTTCCGCCCCCACGGCGTCATGGCCGTCGTCGGCCCGTTCAACTTCCCCGCGCACCTGCCCAACGGCCACATCGTGCCCGCGCTGGCGATGGGCAACACCGTCGTGTTCAAGCCCTCGGACAAAGCCCCGGCGGTCGGGCAATTGCTCGCGACGTTGTTCCACGAGGGCCTCTCCAGCGTCGGGGCTCCTCCTGGGGTGGTGAACATGGTGCAGGGGGCGGCCACCATCGCCTCGGCACTCGTCACGCATGAAGAGATCGACGGCGTTCTCTTCACCGGCTCATGGCCCGTCGGGCGGCGGATCCTCGAAGCGAATCTGGATCGGCCTGGACGGATGATCGCCCTCGAGATGGGCGGCAACAACGCCGCCGTCGTGATGCCCGATGCCGACCTGAAGCAGGCGGTGATCGAGTGCGTGCGGAGCGCGTTCGTCACGACGGGGCAACGCTGCACCTGTACACGCCGCATCATCGTCCACGAGGCGGCGTCCCGTGAGTTCATCCCGATGTTCCAGCGCCTCGCCAGCACACTCGTGGTCGGACCGCCCGACGGCGTCGGCGGCCAGCCGGTGTTCATGGGGCCGATCATCCGTGCCGAGGCGGTCGAAGCGGGGCTGAAGTTCCAGAGCGACCTGCACTGCGCCGGCGGGCGACCGCTCATCGAGTCCACCGCGATGGAATCGCCCGAGAAGGGCCACTACATCACGCCGGGGGCGGTGCTGGTGGACCGCTTCTCGCTTGCCGCGGATGCCACGCGCGACGCCGGCTGCGATCTGGAAGTCTTCGCCCCCATCGTCCGGATCAGTGTCGCGGCATCGTTCGACGACGCCCTGAATCAGGCCAACGCGTCGCGCTACGGGCTTGCCGCATCGATCTTCACCCACGACCGCGCCTCCATCGAGCGGTTCCTGCTCGAGGCCAAGGCGGGGTGCGTCAACGTCAACACGGGGACGGCTGGGGCCTCCAGCAAACTCCCCTTCGGCGGGCTGGACCGCTCGGGCAACCACCGCCCGGCGGGTTCGTTCAGCCTCGATTACTGCGCCTTCCCGGTCGCCAGCATGGTGGAAACGGGGTTGGGGGCCACCACGCCGCCGGGGATGGGGGCGGTTTAGGACGTGCCGAGTGGTCGATTGCCGAGCCCGATTCTGAGGATTCGGGCGAGCGCCACGTGGGGATGGGGGAACCACGGATCGGGGGTGGCCCCGGGCCCGCCGGACCTGTCCGAACGGCGGATTTTGGAGACCCGTCACCGTATTCTAGAACCTCATAATCTTCGGACAGCCGCGTTTTTCGCCTCAATCGTTGATCTGGCCGAAATCAGAGTGTTGCCCCCAAATGGGCATTGCAGGAAACCATGCAAGTTTCTCGTTCGTAACTGGTTCAGACGCCGAACGTCGAAGGACCCATCCGGCTACACTTGCCTTGGATTATTCGGGTCCGTTCCCGACCGTTGGGATCGCGAGCGCGACCCACACCGTCATTTTCACCCCCACCCTGTTTCAGGAGAGACCGCAATGAAGAAGACCATGCTCGTTCTGTGCGCCGCTGGCGCGATGATGCTCGTCGGCTGCGCCAAGGGCCACCAGGGCGGCGCCGAGATGGGCGCTGTCTCTGGCGAGTGCCAGAAGTCCGACTGCTGCAAGAAGGACGGCGCCTGCTCCAAGGACAAGGCCTCCATGGGCGCTGTCTCGGGCGAGAACTGCAAGAAGGATTGCGCCTCCAAGTGCACCGGCGACAAGGCCTCGCTGGGCGCTGTCTCCGGCTCGTCCTGCTCCGAGAAGAAGGACTGCGCTTCCAAGTGCAGCGCCGCCAAGTAATCTGACCACGGGCCTTCCATCGGGAAGCCCGGTCATCCATGCCACGAAAGCCGGGCCCGCGTTCGCGCGGGCTCGGTTCGTTTTTGAGCGGCCAGATCGGTGGCCGCCCGAACAAACAGCCAATCGCCTACCATATAGGTGTTGGCGGAATCGAACCATCCCGTTCGTGAGGGCAACGACCCGTTGGAGAAAGGCACCACAACATCCAGGCCGGGCGACAGCGCGGCTGGTGCCCACTCCGGCACAGGGCACGGCACGGGCGGGGCGGTGGCTGCCGCCGCGCCGGGAGGCTCAGCGGGGATCGTGGTGCCCATGCGTCGTTCACTGCTGATGGGCCGACCGAACTTTGCCGCCGGGGTCGCCCCGCGGTCCGGCGGCCCGGCGGACGACCGGCCCAAGGCCTTCACGGGCAAGAGCCAGATTGACCTCGCTCTCAAGCAGTGGCACGGGCTGATGACCACGCTCTCTCGCCTCGGGGCCGACGTGCTAGCCGCCATGCCCGATCGGGCTGTGCCGGACCTCGTGTTTACGGGCGCGGCAGGGCTGCTGGTGGACCGTTCCGCCCGGCGAGCCGTCGCCGACAAGACGGTCCTCACGCCAACGCTTGAAACGAAACAGCGTCCCTTGGAAGAGGCCCTGGTCCGCACCATCAAGGCCCTGGGATTCCAGACCGAGTCCTTCGAGTACCGCTTCGGCGGCGCGTGCGACTTCTTCCGCTGCGGACGCGGGCACATCTTCTGCTGCGGCCCCGAGCCCATCGAGGCCGACGCCACCGGGGCCAGAAGGCTGCTCTCGATGCTCTCGAGCAAGGCCGCACCCTGGACCACCGACCCGCGGCTGCGCGAGCGGATGGCCGAACTCGTCCCCGGCAGCGAGGTCTTCCAGTTCACGCTCATCGACCCACGCTACCCGCGCGGCGACATGGTCGCGGCCGGCGTCGGCGAAGACCGGCGCGTCCTCATGGTCAACGTCAAGGCCCTGCACGAGGACGCCCAGCGCCTCATCTTGGGGCGCAAGGCCCGCGTCAGCGACACCGTGATCCCGCTGTCAGAGCACGACGCCGCGATGTACGCCACGGGGTGCGTGCAGATGCCCCCGAAGCAGGCCGGGGGCAAGCCGGTGATCGTGCTGCCCGAGGGCGTGACGTCGGACCTGACGGGGCGGCTTGAGCGCGCCGGGTGCGAGTGCGTTCTCGTGGATTTCTCCGAGTGGATTAAGAAAGACCGCGGCGGTCCGGGGGCGTTCGTGTTCGATCTCGGCTACCTCCGCGACGACCGTCGCACCGAGACCACCGAAGTCCGCGACCACCGCGCCGCGATGCGGCAGGGATTGGACCGCGAGCCTGCCGCGGGGTGAGGTGCGCGGCACGCAGCCGCGATCTAAGCAAACACCGCCATCTCGATGGTGATCCCCGGTCCGAAGGCCAGCAGCACGGCCGGCAGGGCGTCGCCGCGCTGTAGCAGGGCGTCGAGGATGAACAGCACGGTGGCGGAGGACATGTTGCCGTGGTGCTTCAGGATGTTGCGTGAGGCGTCGAGCGCCTCCGGCGGCAGCGAGAGCGCGGCGTCGACGCTCTCGAGCACGCGCGGGCCGCCGGGGTGGACCGCCCAGCCGCGCACGCCGTCGATCGTCAGCCCGAGTTCGCCCAGCCGCTCGCTCAGCCAGGGTCGCAGGTGCTCCCGCACCACGGCGGGGACGGTCGCGGAAAGCGTCATCTCGAAACCGCGGTCGCCGATCCGCCACGACATGAGGTCGCGCGTGCCGGGGACGACGTGTGAGGCGGTGGCGAGGAGGCGGGGATGAGCGAGCGGTGCGTTGCGGCCCCGCACATCATCCACGGCATCACCCCGGCTGTGGTCGCCGCCGATCACGCACGCCGCCGCGCCGTCGGCGAAGAGCGCGTTGGCGATCATCGCGTCAGGGCGCTGCGAAGCGTCGAAGTGCAGAGAGCACAGTTCAACACAGCAGACAAGGACGCACGCCTCCGCATCAGCAGCGGCGATCGCACCGGCCACCCGCAGGGCGTTGATGGCGGCGTGGCAGCCCATGAAGCCGACGTGCGTCCTCGCCACGCCGGCACCGAGCGGGAGCGCATCCACGAGGTCGAGGTCAAAGCCGGGGCTTGAGGCACCGGTGCATGAGGCGGTGACGAAATGCGTGATACGCGCTGGGAGGATGTCAGCACGGGACAACGCGCCGGACGCCGCGCGAACGGCGAGTTCGGAAGCCTTGATCTCGTACAGCCGCAGCCGCTGCGCGGTGGTCGGCACCGTGCCTGACTGATAGAACGGGATCAACGCTCCACTCTTGCCCGCGGCGGGATCGATCAGCACCGTGCCCCGCTGCTCGATGCCGCTGCGCCGGTGCATGATCTCGATCCGCCGGCGCTCGTCGGAGGCCAGTCCCGCGAGGTCGCAGGCTACGCTCGCCGCGTCGGACTGGTTGATCGAACCCGGTGGCGTTGCGAGGCCGATCGAGAGCAGGCGTGGGCCTTGCGGCGGCTTCATAGAGCAGCCCCCGCAAACGCCCGCGGCAGCGGACGAGCAAATCGGCCTGCCACCCACGACGCGAGCGCGGGGGCTGCTGTCCCAGCGATCAACGCGGCATGCACCAGCGCGGGAGAACGCACCATCGCCGAGACGACCCGACATGAACGCAGGCGGCCCGCCAACAGCCGCCGGTGGGCGTCGCGCCACGCGGCGGCCCCGGCATCACCGGTGCCCCGCGCACTCGCGGCGATGATCTCCGACGCCGCCACCGCCGAGGCGATGCCCCAGGTCATGCCCTCGCCGGTGAACGGTTCGGCGTAGGCGGCCGCGTCGCCGAGGAGGAAGATGCCGGGGGCCGCGGGGGTTCGAGTTCGGGTGAGGAGCGGCGTGCCTTTCCAGTTCGCCGCCTCGGCGTCGCGTCCGGTCTCAATGCCTGCGCGTTGCAGCACCGGCGCGATCACGGGCCACGGGCCACCGGCCTGCCGAAGCAGTGTCGGCGAAACACTGGCCGCGATGTCGCAGCGTCCGTCCGCCAGCCTCACGACGCCGACGTAGACGCCGTGGTCCACGATCATGCGGAGAACCCCGGCTGGAGGGAACCCGCTGGCACGATCGATGACGGCACCGATGCCGACACGCGACCCGGCTCGGACTTGCGTGCGGATCGATGCAATTTCAGCGACAGATGAAGCCGACAACCCGTCGGCGGCGACGAACGCGCTGGATGTCAGCCGCACCGACTGCCGTGCGCGCGTGAGCGTCGCGGTGAGCGTGCCCGCGTTCGGTGCACGAGGTCCGTCCGCACGCACGCTCGCCCCATCAACGAACTTGACACCGGAGTCCCGCGCATGTTCGACGAGTAAGGCGTCGAACGCGGAGCGGCACACCGCAGCCCCACCTTTCCGCAGCGGGACCGTGGCCTCATGTCCCCCGACGCTCAAGCGCACTTCACGCAGGGCAACCCCTGCGGACGCAGCGACAACATCATCAAATCCCAGATCACACAGCGACTGCACCCCCGCCGCCGAGAGGCAGCCGCCGCACACCTTTGGGCGTGGAAACCGGGCGGCTTCGACAAGCAGCACGCGGAGCCCCTTCCGCGCCAGAAGGGTTGCGGCCACGGAGCCGGTCGGCCCCGCGCCGGCGATCACCGCGTCCCACCGCGTCGCCGCCAGCGATTCAAGCGAAGGCCCATTCATCGCCCCTCCCACGTCAGGAGCATTCGGCAGGGGAACACGTGCTTCACGCTTGCGCTCTGAAGCCCCGCCCGCCACGCCATGCCGCGGAATTCGTTGATGGTCCACGCGGCTTTGGCGGAGATCACGGCGTCGGTGTGCACCACGTCGCTGCGCGTCAGCACCCGTGAGGCAATCCACGCCAGTGCAGTGCCCGTGTGGCAACGCCGCAGATCATTCGCGGCGACGACACGCGAAGCCTTGGCCATCAGGGCCAGCACGCGCGCACACGCCTCGGCGTCGAGGTGGTGAAGGAACAGCGAGCAGATGGCGAGGTCGTACCGCCCGGCCGCGTCTTCCGGCAACGCGCCATTCGTCGCGTCAAGGCGGATCGTGCGGGCGCTGATCCCCGCCCGGGCGGCACGCGCGGCGGCGATCTCCAACGCCGTGGGGCTGATATCACAGAGCCCCAACGACACGTCCACACCCATCCGCTGCCCGGCCCGGGCCAAGGCCACAGCGACATCACCCGAACCCGTGGCCACATCGAGAATGCGGATGGATTGTTTCCCCATCGCGGCGCGGCGCAGCGAAGGAAGGAACGACGCGGCGCTGCGGCTCAGGATGTTGATCCGCTCCAGGCCTCGCAGGGCATGCTCGTGACGCTGCCGCGACAGCGACGGGTCGTCCATCACCTCGGGCTGCGCGATTCTGAGCGGGGCTGCGGGCATGGTGAACGCTCTCCGACAACCGAGACCGGTACGGAGGATTCGCAACGCCGACGCGGCGGATGCAGATGGACCGCCCAGCCAGACGGGCCCGCTTAGGCGTCAGTACGGCTGACGACCTTGAAGAACTCGCGTTCGCCGGCGCCCTGGACCGGATAGTCCTTCCGCAGCGGGTGGTGCGGATAGGTCTCCCACATCAGGATGCGGCGGAGGTCCGGGTGGTTGCGGAAACGGATGCCGAACATGTCGAAGATTTCACGCTCGGGCCACTCGGCCCCGGGCCACAAGTCGCACACCGAATCAAGATACAGGGCAGGGTCTTCGGCGATGCCGTCGGTGGGGATCGATGGATCGAGGTGGACCTTGACGAAGATGCGGTCGGTTCGGGCGTAGGAGCAGAGGTTGTAGACCACGCCGAAGCGGCCGGGGGTCGGGGCGGGGTAGTTCAGGTAGTCGATGCCGAAGACGTCGGAGAGGAAGTCGAACGAGCAGGCCGGGTCGCTCTTGAGGAACGCCAGCACGGCGTGCGTGTCCTTCGGCTCCAGAACGAGCATGGTCTGCCCGCGGAACTCCGTGGCCCGCAGGCGGGCATTGGGGAAACGCTGCTTCACGAGCGCCAGCGCGGGGTGGTCAAGATTCGGGGTCTTGGGCATATGGCGGATTCTACGGCGGATCGGCGGGCGGGGTCCAAAGGTCCGTCCTTCCGCGGTTTACTTCTTCGCTTCAGCGGTTTCGTGGGCTTTGTCGGGCATGCCACCGGGGGCACCACCGGCGGGGGTGGGCGGGCCGGCAACAACGGTGACCCCTTCCCGGAGTTTGAACGAGCCGTCGGCGGCGACCTTCTCACCGTCCTTGAGGCCGTCGAGAACGATCACGTCGCCGCCGATGCTCGGACCGGTCTTGATGAACCGCTGCGAAGCCTTGAGCGAGCCGGGCTTGTCACCCGGGACGACCACGAACACATGGTCGCCGAAGGGCGCTCGGCGGATGGCGGTGTTGGGGATCGAGATGAACATGCTCTCCTCGCCCACCGGCACCTTCACATCGACAAACATTCCGGGCTTGAGCCGCTCGTTGGGATTCTGCACCAGCGCACGCACCCGCACGTTCCGAGTGTCGCGGTTCACCGCGGCGTCCACGGCGACGACATCAATCCGCGTCGGCTCGTTGCCGAGCACGGACGACGTTGCCATGACGTAATCACCCGGCTTGACACGGGCCATGTGCTCCTGCGGGATGGCGAAATCAAGGTAGATCGTGTCGGTGATGCTCTGGAGCCCGACGATGTCGGACCCTTCCTTCAGGTACTGCCCCGGCTGCACCGTGCGGATACCGGCACGCGCCTTGAACGGGGCCCTGAGCGTCTTCTTGGCGATCACGGTGCGGATCTGTTCGGCACGCGCCTTGGCCGATTCGATCTCGGCCTTCATGCGGTCAAGGTTCGCCTTCGCGCTGGTCAGGCCCGCCGCGGCCTCGTCCATGTCCATCTCGGGGGCGGCCTTGTTGTCGACCGCTTGGCGCATGCGTCGTACCTTTGTTTCGGCCAAGCCGATGTCGCTCTCGACCATCCTGGTGTTCGATTCCGCCGCGCGGATCGAGGCCTCGGACGACGCCAGTTCGGCGCGCTCCGTCGAATCATCCAACGTCAACAAGACCGCGCCCGCCTCGACCAACTGCCCAGAATCGAAGTTGACTTCCTTCACCGTGCCCGCGACCTCGTTGCTCACCATCACGGACTGGATGGCGAATACCGTGCCCACCAGGTCCGCCGCGGGACGCCACGGGATCAACTTGGTCGGCACCACCACCACCGATTCCACCTGCTCGAACGCGGGCGGCGGCGGCTGTTTGAACTGCTGGTATTTCCAATAGGCCAGCCCGCCGGCCAGCAGCAGCACGCCACCGATGACCGACACGCCGACCAACACTGTTTTGACGCTCTTCATGCAGTTCCTGACCAAGCGCCCCTGGTGCGGTTGCGGCCCGAAAGACAAGCCGCGGGGCGTTTGGATGGTATGGGTGCCGGTGTGTTCGAGTCCACGGTCTCGGCGCGAAACACTCACTTCTTCGTGGGTTCGCACTTCGCCCACAGCGCATCGAGTTCACCGACCACCGAACCCTGAACGCCCGGCGTCTCGGGTGCGAACATGGCCACCCGAGCCTCTTCGAGCGCCCAACGGAACGCCCATACGGGCACCGGGAGGTTGCCCGGTTCCATCGCCCATTCGCCCGCTTCGAGGTTCACACGCGGGGCCGCACGCCGGGCCTGCGGCAACGGTGCTTTTCCGGGTGTACCCCGCGCCGCCGAACCGGGCGATGCCGATCTCTCTGTTTCAAGCGCCAATGCTTCGAACTTCGCCCGCTCGGCGCTCATCGCCCGTGCCACCCAGCCGGTGAACCGCTTCCACTGCGGCCCGAACTTCGCCAGCAGTTGCGTCTCCGCCCCCGAGCCGTCCTCGCGGAGATTCAGCAATCTGTTGCGCATGCCGAGCGCGTACACCGGGTACCGACGCAAGCGATCCCAGGGAACGGTGAGCAGGAACCCTCGCGGCATGAGATACGCCGCGTGCTCGCGGATGTCGGCCATGCTGGCGGCCCAGTGCCGCGAGGTGCCACGGTTCAGCCGCTGGGCCACCACCGCACGCGGCTCCAACATCCGCGCCACCACGTCGCCCACTTCGCGGGCCGATGTGACCAGCCGTCCCCAGTATTCCTGCTTCCGTTCCTCGAACGCGGCACGAGTGCGCACCGGCCCCATCCCGCCGCCGCCGGGCATGAAGGCCCGCTCGGCGATGAGCGCCGTCAGGTCGGATTTCAACTGCGCCGCGGTGCCCAGCGCCTGGTGGTGCTTGCACATCTCGCCCCAGCCCTGCAGCGAATCGATGTGGGCCTCGACCTCCTCCCGGCACGCCAGCGCGAACAGCCTTCGCAGGCCCATGTGCGTCAGCCGCTCGGCACGCTCCGCCGACTCGACGAGCGTCAGTTCAACGGACGAGCCGTGATCAATCAACGCCGGGTGCATCGTCAGCGACTGGCCGCCCTCGTCCGTCTGGACATCGTCGGGTAGATCGCCAAAGGTCCAGTCGGTCAGGCCCTCACGCTGGAAACGGTGCCTCGCCTCGGCGGCACGTGCCTTGCGGATCCGCCCTTCGAACCGCTCTTGCAGTTCGGCAATGTCCCGCGATGCGCCGAGTTCGACGCCGTGGTGATCGACCACCTTTACCCGCAGCCTCAGATGCGCCGGCAGCCCAGCGAAGGCCCACGTATCCAGCGGTACGATGACGCCGTAGAGCCCTTCGAGACTCTCGCTCAGGGCCGGGCTCAGCGGTCCCTTGCCGAAGTCCATCAACTCAGCACACGAGGACGCGGCTTCATCGAGCGCGGCCTTGGCTTCGATCGCACCCTTCTGCGCCTTCGGCAACGTCTTCAACAGTGCGAGCACGACATCAGCCAGCATCCCCGGCACCAGCCACGCGGCTCGCTCCGCATGGACCACTGGGAGCGCGGTCAACGGCACAACAAGGGTCACGCCGTCGTGGTCCTGCCCGGGGGCCATCGCGTATTCCAGCGCGGCCTCGACGGTTCCGGCTTCCGCTTCGAGCCGCAGCACGTCGGGGAACCTCGTCGGATCAACCGCCGCACGCGCCGGAGGCCGGAGCACGTCCGAAGCGGAAAGCCGCACCGCATCCTCCCTTCCGGGGTCCGCGGCGAGCCACGCCCGGAGCGTCTGGGGATCACACACACCGCTCCCGAGACGCGTCTCGAACCACGATGCGAGTTCTTCATCGCTCGCCGTGACATCCCGCCGACGCAGTTTCGCCTGTGCGCTTGCGGCGGAGGCGAGGGTCGCCCGGTTGGCCCGCACGAAAGCGGGTACGTCCCCCCCCGCGTCGCCCCCCCACTTCCCCCGCACCAGCGCCTCCAGAATGAACAGAGACCGCGCCTTGGCCGGGTCCGCCTCCGCCAGCGTCGTCTTCCGCCTCGGCACCACCACGATCCCGCTCATCGTCACCCGCTCCCACGCGCACGGCTCGCCGGTCGCGGCGTCGAGATGGTGGTCCGACAACTGCCGCTGGAACACGTGGCCCGCGAGTTCCTCGATCCACTTGGGATCGATCCGTGCGCACGTACGCGCGAACAGCCGCGAGGTCTGCGCGATCTCGGCCGACATGATCCACTGCGGGCTCTTCTTGAACAGCACCGAGCCGGGGAAGATCGACACCACGTTGCCCCGCGCCCCCCGATAATCAAACGACCCCGCCGCCCCCTCCCGGCAAGCGACGTTCGAGATCAGCCCCGTGAGCAGCGCCCGGTGGACGCTGTCCTCGCTGGCCGGTTGGCTGTTCCGAGGAAGTTCCAGTTCCTCGGCCACCATCCGCAGTTGCCGGATCGTCTCGCCCCATTCGCGCATTCGGGCCGCCGACACAAAGCAGCCACGGCACCACCCGATGAGCGCCCCGCTGCCCATCGACTCCGCCGCGTGCTCGTACTGCTCCCACAGACGCAGGAGCGAGACGAAATCGCTTGTCTCGTGGCGGAACACCAGTTGGGCGCGGTCGGCCTCGTCGGCCTTGCCCATCGGACGCTCGCGTGGGTCCTGTATCGAAAGCGCCGCCGCCAGCACCAGCACTTCGCTCACCGCGCCCTCCCCCTCCGCGGCGAGCAGCATCCGCGCCACGCGTGGATCAGCGGGGATGCGCGACATCTTCCGGCCTATGTCCGTGAGCCGCCCCTCGCGTGAGGCCACATCGATCGCCCCGAGTTCGAAGAGCGTCTCGTACCCGTCGCGGATGGACGTGGCGTCGGGCGGCTCAAGAAAAGGGAACGCCTCGATATCGCCCAGCCGCAGCGATTTCATCTGGAGGATCACACCCGCCAGGCCGCTGCGCTTCACCTCGGGGTCGGTGAACGCTGGCCTCGCTTCGAACGACTCCTTGCTGTAGAGCCGGATGCACACGCCCTCGGCGACGCGACCGCACCGCCCGCTCCGCTGGTTGGCGCTCGCCCGCGACACAGGCTCGATGGGCAGACGCTGCACCTTCTTTTGCGGGTCGTAGCGGTTCAGCCGTGCCAGCCCCGTGTCCACCACGTAACGAATCCCCGGCACGGTCAGCGATGTCTCGGCGATGTTCGTCGCAAGGATCACACGCCGACGCCCCCCGGAGGCCGGCTTGAAAATCCGGTCCTGCTCGGCGTTCGTCAGCCTTGAAAACAGCGGCAGAATCTCCGCGTCGTTCCCGCTCGCCCGGCGCAGAGCATCGGCGCACAGCCTGATCTCCCGCTCGCCCGGCAGGAAAACCAGGATGTCCCCCTCCGGCAACTTCGGCGAAGACAGTTCGTCCACCGCGTCCACCACCGCCCCCACTTCGACGCGGTCGAATTCCTCCTCATCGTCCACGCACGGGCGGTAACGCACCTCCACGGGGAACGTGCGTCCTGAAACCTCGATCACCGGCGCGGCGGCTTCAGCGTCCACGATGCCCGCGCTCCGGGGGGCGAAGTACCGCGCAAACCGCCCCGTGTCGATCGTCGCGCTGGTCACAATCAACTTCAGATCGGGCCGGCGCGGCAGCAGGTCCCGCAGGATGCCCATCAGAAAATCGATATTCAGCGAGCGTTCGTGCGCCTCGTCGATGATGATCGTGTCGTACGCCCGTAGGTCGCGGTCGCCCGCGAGTTCGGCCAGCATCATGCCGTCGGTCAGCAGTTTGATCCGCGTCTCGCGCGAGGTCTGCTCGTGGAACCGCACCTTGACGCCCACCACGCCGCCCAGCCGCGAGCCCATCTCCTCGGCGATCCGCGCCGCCACGCTCCGCGCCGCCAGCCGGCGCGGCTGGGTGTGCGCGATCAGGCCTTTGCTGCCCCGCCCCAAGGCCATGCAGATCTGCGGCAACTGTGTCGTCTTGCCCGAACCCGTCTCGCCGCACAGCACAACCACCTGATGCCCCCGAATCGCCGCCGCGATCTCTTCCCGGCGCTGATTGATTGGGAGGCGTGGGTCCACGGGGGGTGAGGGTAGCCGCTCACCAAGCACGCATCACCGCACCAGAAGCACGAACGCCACGAACTCGTACTGGTCGGCGCTCACCCGCACCGGGACAAACGTCGTGGTGCTCTCGGAAAATGTCCGGGGCCGACCGCCCCGCCCGTACCAGCCGGTCCATGTGGAGGAGGTGCTGGTGACCGGCTCTTGCACGATGCGGTCGGCTTTGCCAATGTGCCGCGAAGTCCACACCACCGTGTCTCCCCCGGCGTCGAGGGCGAGTTGACGCAGGTCGGCCTCGTCCGGACGATCGAAATCGGTGGTGCGGAACTCCGACACGCCCATGATCCGAACCGCCGACGGATCGCGGGTGGCCTGGAGCGCCTTGAGCAGTCGGGCGTCGGCGTCGGCCCGGCGATCGGGCGGCCACTCTTCAAGCGGCACGTCGCTTTGGGCCAACTCCGATTCCAGTCGCTGCCTCTCGGCCTCGAGCCTCTCCCACGGCACACGGCGCATCAAGACCGTCGGCCCGCTCGGCGATGACCTGGTCGCTCGAACGACCGTCACCCCGTCGGAAGGCTCGAAGTTCCGCTGCCAGGCGGTGGGGCCCGCACACCCCGCGAGGCACGTCAGCGCGGCGAGCCCCGCCAAAGCGGTAAGGAAGCCGTGTTGCGTTCGCGGTGATTGGGCGTGCTCTGACATGGCGAACGTTACGCCGCGGACAAAAAGAAAACGGGCCGGAACGTGTCCGGCCCGTTGGGGTTGCGACTGTGTCAGGTGCGGCTTACTTGCCGTCGTACCACTGACGCGTCTTGATCCTGGAGATGTTGCCTTCCAGAGCGCTGCTGGCGATCAGGCCGGTCGAGTACATCCGCAGGTAGGCGTTGGTGCGCTGCGCCAGCGTGAAGGGGCCGAACTTGTCTTCCTGGTTCTCGTCGACGAACAGGTTGTCGGGCCAGGACTTGTTCTGCCAGCGGTTCGTGATCTCCTTGGGATTGGCGGTGGTTTCGAACTTGACGTGACCGTCGTTGTACGAAATGTTGCCTTCCCAGGTGGTCTTGCCGCCGTGGATCAGCATGCAGGTGGAGCCGCGGCCGGCGTTGTAGTTGGCGGGGGCGTCGAGCAGTTCGTCCCAGGTGCTGGTGGTGCCGTCACGCGGATCGACCGGGGCATCCTGGTAGAAGGGGCCGCGGTTGCCCCAGATCGGGATGGTGGCGATCTGGCTGACGCTGTTCCACTGCTTGGCGAGGCGGTCGCCGTACAACTGGATGTGGGCGTAACTGTTGTTGCCGATGCCCTGAGGAACGAAGGTGCCGCTGGTCTCGGGCTGGCCGGTGGCGGAGCCTTCCTGCTGGGACGGGGTGCCGTGGAAAGCGGGGTCCCAGATGGCGCCCGCACGGGTGGCATCGCTGACCATGCCCGCGGTGCCGAGGTTGTCGGGGCTGACGAAGTCGTACTGCTCTTCGGTGACGACCTTGATGTTCGGGTCGGCCTCGGAGGGGCTGACGAAGACCTCGGGGGCGACGACCTTCTGGAAGATCATGACCGAGCAGATGTTGCCGGTGCGGTTCTTGCCGCCGCGGCTGTTAGCCTCAGGGTCTTCGGTGATGTTGCTGGGGTCCAGTTGGTCGGGGCGGGGGTAGGACTCTTTGTTGTTCTGCGACCACGAGAGGCAGCCGATCTGGATGCCGCGGACCTGGCTGGCGCACTTGATCTGCTGGGCGTTCTTGCGGGCGCGGCCCAGGGCGGGCAGCAGCAGGCCGATCAGCAGGGCGATGATCGAGATCACCACCAGCAGTTCGACGAGGGTGAAGCCCTTCTCGCGTCCGTTGGGGCGGGGGTTCGCCTGGCGGGCGATGTGATTCATGGGTTCAGGCTCCGATTGGGCGGGGGTGGACCGCCCGGGGTTTGGAGGGTGGACGTTGCCCGCGTAAGCGGGCTTTGGATTCAAACTCGTCGGCGCGGGCGTTCCCGCGCCGACGGGTGATGGTCGATTCAAACCTTCGCGTTACTGACGGGCCTTGCCGTCGACCCACACGATGGTGGCGTTCTGAGGATCGAGCGCGGTGGCGTAGGTGATCGCGGCCGGGCCGGTGCCGGAGATCCACTGGCGGAGGTAGGCGTTGCGGCGGGAGGTGTCGTTGGCGGTCGCGCCCTCGTTCTCTTCGTCAACGAACAGGTTGTCACGAACCGAGGCGACGTTGGCGCCGTTGCGGCTCTGGTAGGTGACCGACTCGGGATCGGGGTCGCTCTCGAAGGTGACGTGGTTGTCGGCGTAGCCGACGTTGCCCTGCCAGCGGCTGCCCTGGCCGTAGGTCAGCAGCGCGTCGGACTTGAGGCCGAGCGAATCGTTGGTGCCGGCGCCGGTGAGGAGCCACTGGCCCCAGGTCTCGTTGCCGACATAGTTGTTCTGGCGCTTGCTGTAGACGGGGCCGCGGTTGGAGATCAGCGGCAGCGAAGCGTTGACGGTGTTGGTCCAGTACGACGCGCGGGCGCCGAACACGGCCATGTGGGCGTAGGAGTTGTGGGAGACCTCGGTGGTAAGGCTGGGATCAACGGTGCCGCCGCCGGAACCCGCGGTGAACGACGCGGCCGAGAGGCCCTTGTCGTCGTTGGGGGTGCCCTTGAAGCGGGGGTCGTAGATGGCCAGGTCGGGCTTCTGGATGTCGCCGACGTTGACGTTGTCGTACTTGTAGCCGGAGAAGGTCTGGACGCGGCCCTGCTCGGTGGGGGAGACCATGCCCTCGGGGGTGAGGAGGTTGCCGAAGATCATGACGGACATGATCGAGCCGGTGCGGTCCTTCTGAGTCGGGGTCGTGGCGAGGCTGGGCTCGGTGATGTTGCCGCGGTCAAGGGCCGAGGGCAGGGGGAAGTTGCCCTTGTTGCTGGCGGCGAAGTTGTTCAGGGCCTGCACGATGGCGCGGACCTGGGTGCCGTCCTTGATCTGCTGGGCGTTCTTGCGGGCGCGGCTGAGGGCCGGCAGCAGGATGCCGATGAGCAGCGCGATGATCGCGATGACCACGAGCAGTTCGACGAGGGTGAATCCGCGAGTCTTGGTACGAGTCGCTTGCATGGGGGACATGCCTCCGGGCTGGTGTGCTCTGACGCGTTGGAACCCCCCCGCCCAAGGAGGGTGACGCGCTGGCGGGCGGCCCGATGCATCTTTCCCACGAGAAGTTCGCAGGAGGGGCCGACCGTCAAACCTTGCGTCGGCACCATGCCGACGCCAACCGTGCTGGCTCGTCGTCCGGCCGCCCGCGTAGCGACGGGGGAGGGCGGGCGAGGCCTGCTGGGAAACGGAACGAAACCGTTTCCAAGCCCAGTGGCACGGTCCGAAACACGGGGGCGAGCACAATCCCTGATAAAAAGAATCAGGACAGGAAAACAGTTCGCCGGGGGTGTTCTGGAACGGGCGCGCGGGGCTTCTGGAACGCTACGATACGGTGGTCTATTCGCCTGTCAAGGTTATCCGGTTCCACGGGTGGCGTACCCGAACGGATACAAAGCGGAGTTTTTTGTCGCTGCGTGGCATGCCTCTCCATTTTCACACCCTAAACAGGTGGACATTCTTCACGCGATCCTCACCGGCCCCCCCGGAACCCGCCCCCGGACTCACCGCCCCCCGCCCCCCGCCCCCCAACCCCTGAACCCCGGACCCCCATGCCCACCCCCACCCAACGTCTGGCGGAACTCGGCATCTCCCTCCCCCCCGCCCCCAAGCCCGTGGCTTCGTACGTGCCGGTGGTGGTTGTGGAAAAGGCGGGGCTGGCCTTCGTCGCCGGGCAGATCCCGATGAAAGACGGCGTGATGCTGACGTCGGGGACGCTGCCAAACATGGTGACGCTGGAACAGGCTCAGGCGTGCGCCCGCCAGTGTGTGTTGAACGGGCTGGCCCAGTTACAAGCAGCGCTGGGGTCCATCGACCGCGTGAAGCGAATCGTGAAGGTCGGCGTGTTCGTGGCGTGTGAGCCGGGGTTCACGGACCAGCCCAGGGTGGCGAACGGGGCGAGTGATCTGTTGGTGGAGATTTTTGGGGAGGCAGGCAGGCATGCGCGTGCGGCGGTCGGCGTGCCCGCGCTGCCGCTGGGGGCGGCGGTGGAAGTTGATTTTGTGGTGGAGGTGTAGCGATATGCGCTGTGCGCGATGCGCTTTGCGCCAGAGGGAGGAGGCCGATGGGCGTTTCAGTCTCGGTTGATGGCTTCGATCAGTCTTGAAACCAGCCTTGCGGTGTGGTCGGCGCGGTCTTCGACCGCCGCAGACGCCTCAATCGGGATGTCCCCGAGCCTGCGGGCGATGGAGAGTTCGTAAGCGGATTCTCTCAACGATCTGAGCGATATCTCCAGGAATCGAACGAAGTCCCTGTCAGACGACTTTGCCGATCCTTCGACGATGTTCGCCGCGCCTGACAACGCGGCCCGACGAATCTGCGACCGCAGACCGAACAGTTCATCGCGCGGGAAATCCCGCGTGGCGGCGTAGGCATCAAGAACCAATTGGTCCGCGACCCGAAACGCCTCCAACTGCCGGTAGTCCCGTGCCATCCGGTTCCCTCTGGCGCACGGCGCAAGGCGCACCGCGCACTGCTTATCCCAGCGCCTTCTGGTAGTCCTCAACGAACTTCTTCAGGCCGCTGTCCGTGAGCGGGTGCTTCATCAGGGCGCTGATGACGCTGAGCGGCATCGTGCCGACGTCGCAGCCGGCGAGGGCGCAGTCGACCACGTGCATGGGGTGGCGGATCGAGGCGGCGAGGATCATGGTCTTGTAGCCGTAGTTGTCGTAGATCTGGCGGATGTTGTGGATGAGTTCCATGCCGTTGACGGAGATGTCGTCGAGGCGGCCGATGAAGGGGCTGACGAGGAAGGCCCCGGCCTTGGCGACCATCATGGCCTGGAGCGGCTGGAAGACGAGGGTGAGGTTGGTTTTGACGCCGCGGTCGGAGAAGGCCTTGCAGGCCTTAAGGCCGTCGACGGTCGTGGGCAGTTTCACGACGATGTTGGGGGCGATCTTGGCAAGGGTTTCGCCCTCTTTCATCATGCCGGCGTAGTCGACCGAGATCACCTCGCCGGACACGGGGCCGGTCACGACCTTGCAGATCTCTTCGAGGCGCTTGTGGTAGGGGACCTTTTCTTTGGCGATCAGAGAGGGATTGGTGGTGACGCCGTCGAGCACGCCGAGGTCGTTGGCCTGCTTGATCTCGTCGAGGTTCGCGGTGTCGATGTAGATCTTCATGGTGTTCTCCTTTGGAGGGCAGTGGGGCTTGGGTCGTGGGCCGTTGGGGGGGGGCCTGTTTGAGGTCTCTCGATTGAGTCTAATCACGAAAAGGCCGGAGCGTCTGGTCGGTCTTTGGCGGCGGAATGGGCTTCGCCACGTTTGACCCACTGCCCAATGCCCAAGCCCCAGTGCCCGCTCCTATTCTGATGCCATGCGTTTCACGAAGATGCACGGCCTGGGCAACGATTACCTGTTCCTCGACGCCGTCCGGGAGCCGGCGATCCTGTTGCGCCCGGACCTGTCGGGCCTGACGCGGGCAATGTGCGACCGCAACGAGGGGGTGGGAGCCGACGGGGTGATCATCGTTTCCCGCCCCGAAGGTGCCTCGGCTTTTCCGGGGGGCGGCGACACAATCGCGATGCGGATTCTGAACGCCGACGGGTCGGAAGGGGGCATGTGCGGCAACGGGGCGCGGTGCGTGTGCAAACTGGCGGTCGAACGCGGCCATGTGGTGCCGGGCGAGGGCGGGCGGGTACAACTGGTGGTGGCGGGTCGGACTCTCAAGGCGCGGGTATTCATGGACGGCGCGGGTTCGGGTGAGGTGGTTCGGGTGGAGATCGACATGGGCGAACCGGTGCTGGATTTGCCCGCCGTGCCGGTGGACGGGTCTCGACTGGGTAAGCGGACCGACCCGCTGCACCCGCACGAGCACTATGTCGACGGTCACGCCGGCGTGTTCGTGAACATGGGCAACCCCCACTTCGTGATCTTCACGCAGCACGATCCCGACATCATGGCAGACCGCATCGGGCCTTCGCTCGAAACGCACCCGGCGTTCCCCCAGCGGATGAACGTGCAGATCGTCCGCATCGCCGACGACGGGCGGCTGGTCCTCCGGACATGGGAGCGGGGAACCGGGCGCACGCGCGCCTGCGGCACAGGGGCGTGCGCGGCCGTGGTGGCCGGGGTGCTGACGAACCGCTGCTACCGTGCCGCTGAGGTCTCGATGCTCGGGGGCACGCTCGATATCACCTGGCCGGAGCGTACCGGGCGCGTTTCGATGACCGGGCCAGCAACGCTCGCCTTCGACGGCGAATGGCCCGAGACACTGGAAGACCTGTGTGCCGTGTGCGCGAGGGTGATCCCGACGATCCGCACCGCACGGCTCGTGCTGCGCTCGCATGGCGTCCACGACCTGCCCGATCTCGAACGCTCGATGAGTGATTTCGAAACCGCCCGTTTCACTCGCATGTGGCCTCACCCCTACCCAGCCGGCGAGAACGGCCGATTCCTGCGCCGCATCAGCGCCTCGGCGTGCGCCGGCGAATCCTGCGGCTGGGCCATCACCGAGGCCAGCGGCACGTATGTCGGTTCCATCGGGCTGCGGATCGATGTCGCGATGAAGACCGCCGAGGTGGGCTACTCGGTGATGAAGCCCTTCACCGGCCGCGGGTACTGCACCGAAGCGCTGGCAGCGGTGGTGAAAGACGGCTTCGAGCGGCTGAAACTGCGGAAGATCGATGCGTGCTACTACACGACCAACCCGGCCTCGGGACGCATTCTGGAAAAGTGCGGCTTTGTGCGTGCGGGCGAGCGGAAGAAGCACGCGACCAGGTTTGGAGAGGTGCTTGATCTGATCGAGATGGACCTGGTCAACCACGCCGGATGATTCGGGCCGGGTTTCCACGCCCGCGTAGACTCCCGCCATGCGGCTGCTGTTCATGCTCGACCGGGATTTCGCGGAACGCGAGCACGCGCTGGTGCGCCGTGTCGAGATCGGGCTGCTCGATGAGGGCGTGAGGCTGGCAAGGTGTGTGCCGCACGCGTGCGCGCTGGGCATGCCGTCGGGCCTGATCCCACAGGCGACATACGCGGACACGGGGCCGAAGATCGCGCTGGCGTGGCGGGCCGACCGGCTGTTCCGCGGGCTGGAACGCCTGATGCCTTCGACTTCGCCGGGTGAAGAGGGGATGTTCGATATCGTCCACGCGTGGGGCGAGGGCTGCTGGGACCTCGCGGCGGAGACCGCAGAATCCGACGGTGCCGATCTGGTGCTCGAGGTTTACTCGGCGGACGCCGTGGCGCATGCCCGCCGGTTTGAGCGTCAGTGGTCGAGCGTGCTGCCCGAGGCCGGGCGCTGCACCCTCAGCGTGCCCAGCGACGAGTTGAGGCAGGCCGCCGAACGCGCCGGCGTGCGCTGGCCGGTGCGGGTGTGCCCGTGGGGTGTGTTCGTGCCTGAAGAGCCCCGTGCGATTCGGCGCCCCGGGGCACCGGTCAGCGTCTGCGTCATCGGCGACGGCGGGAGCAGCGAGAGCGCCTCCTCTGTCGTGGCCCTGCTGGAGGGCGTCGCTGACCTGGGGCGGCGGCGCGAAGCGATGGAATCCGCCGGGGCGGGGACGCTGCCCGAACTGCTGGTGTTTCTGGACGAACGGCTCGTCACCTCCAGCCCGGACGTGTGGCGCTACGTGCAGCGGCTGAACCTCTCAGGTCTGGTTTCGGTCGTGGCGGACCTTGAAGGCCGGCGTGAGCCGGTGTTGCGGTCCGACATGCTGGCCCTGCCCGAGCCCACCGGCGTGCACCGTTCCATCCTCCTCGACGCCATGGCTTCGGGCGTCACGGTCATCGCCGCGGCGGATGAATCGTGCCCGCACCTTCAACACCTCTCCACGGCGTGGGTGGTCGAGCAACCCAGCGCCCGCGCGTGGTCCGACGCCTTTGAGCGCCTGCTGGGCGACCTTGAACTCTCCGTCAAACTCGGCGAATCCGCGCGTCAGCACGCGGCGACGCACTGCCTGGCTTCAAATCAGGTCGCCGCGGTGTTGGAGATGCACCAGCGGCTCGCGTCGGGGCCGGCAGGCTTCCGCGCGGTGTGAACCGCGGGCGTCGTCCGGTCACTTCACCTCCACAAGCCGGATCACCTTGTCGGGGTCGTTGAGCACGACGTAGACCGAACCGTCGGGGGCGCACACCACGTCGCGCACGCGGCCCATGCCGTGGATGATCTCTTCGCGTTCGACGAACTGACCGTCCTTCACGCGGAGACGATCGACGTTCGCGCCGGACAGCCCGCCGGCGAGCAGGTCGCCCTTCCACTGCTCGAACATCGGGCCGCGGGCGACATCGAGGCCGCACGCGCCGATGCTGGGGGTCCAGTTGAAGACGGGCATGACGATCTTGTTGGGGTCGTCGGTTGGGGGCCACGGCGTGACGAACGCGGAATCGTTGTAGTTGATGCCGAACGAGACCAGCGGCCAGCCGAAGTTCCGCCCGCGCTGGATCATGTTGAGTTCATCGCCGCCGCGCGGGCCGTGCTCGGTGTCCCACAGTTGGCCGCTGAGATCGAAGGCGAGTCCCTGCGGGTTGCGGTGGCCGAAGGACCAGATCGAGGGATAGGCGTCCTTGTTCGAGACGAAGGGGTTGTCATCAGGGACTTTCCCGTCGTCCCACAGACGGTGGACTTTGCCGTTGGGGCGCGTGAGATCCTGCGCCATCTCACCGCGCCCGCGCTCGCCGATACCGAAATAGACGTAGCGCCGTCCGTCGGGCTGTTTGTCGGTGAAGACGATGCGGCAGCCGAAGTGGATTTCGCCGTCGTAGTAGTGCTCGGGCTTGGCCTTGAAGATGGTCTCCTGCTGCGTCCACTCGAAGGTGTCGCCGGAGGGCTTCAACTTGCCGCGGACCACTTCGGTGATGCCCAGGCTCTTCTTGTCCTTCTTCAGTTCATCCGAAAACGCCAGGTACACCCAGCCGTTGGTCGCATAGTCCGGGTGGACGGCGACGTCCATCAGCCCGCCCTGCCCTTGATTCCGTACAGCAGGAGTGCCGACGATGGGCTTCGAGAGTTTGCCGTTGGGACGCCCCGTCGAGTGGACGCGCAGGTCGCCGGAGCGGCCGGTGATGAGCATCTTCCGCACGCCGTCAACTTCGGGCAGGAAGTCCACCGACCACGGCACGTCCACCCCGCCGGGGACGACGGTTTCAATCTTGAACCGGTTGTACGCGGTGGTGTAGACGCCGTTGGAATCGGGCTTGGGCGAGCCGACTTCCTTGCGGTGCTCTCGCGCCTGGATCTCGCGCGTGTGGACCACGAGCGCCCAGATCTGTTTCTCGCTGAGTGTCTCGGCGAACCCCGGCATGGCCTTCTCGGGCAGGCCGTTCTTGATGGAATCGAAGAAACGCCGGTCGAGCCGGAAGTCGCGGAGTTCCTCGGTGAGCAGGGTGCGGGCGCCGGCCCCGCCGCCCTGGCCGCGTTCGCCGTGGCAGTTCTGGCAGTTCTGTTCCCAAAGGGTCGAGATCGATTGCGCGAGGGCGCTCGGGGCTGACACGGCAAGCGGGAGCATCAGGGCGAGCGTTGCTGGGGTTCGGTGCATGGTCGGATCGTACCGGGGGGCGACCACCGGGAGATCGCTGGCGGAGGCGGGGAGTGATAATGCGGAAATTTGCAAAAAGAGGGTCACAATCGCCGCCACGGCACACTCGGATTACGCATTACGGATGCTGTCGCACGCCATCTCCGGATGTCGTCTCCCAACTTCTCCCCTTCGGTACCCCTTCACGCGGGTGCCCCAGACCCCACAAAGGTGAACCATGAGCCCCGTTTCCCGCGTCTCGAAGCCGCAGCAGGAACAGACCGAATCCGCCTTGGCCCGCGCGGTCCGCACCGCCGCGGCGTGGGTGACTAGCCGCCGCGAAACGCGGAGCGAGCCGCCCCGCCGCTTCGTTGATGTGCGCCCCGATATGCCCGTGACCCGCGAAGAGGAATGCCTGACGACGCACTTCTGAGCGGTGGGTGGCACGCCGGTCCCCGGCGGGCACTCTTTCTCAGTGCGCGACGAAAGCACACGCCCCACGCAGAGCCACGCCCGGGACGGGCGTGGGTACCCGGAGGCTCACGCCCACGTCAGCCCTTCATGCAGCGTGTTCAGATTCTCGACGCCATTCTTGCGCACGATCACCATGTCTTCGAGCCGCATCCCCCCCACCGCCGGGGCGTAGAGGCCGGGTTCGACCGTGATCGCGTCGCCTTCCAGAAGTTCCGGGCCGTTCAGATCGAGCAGCGGCGGCTCTTTCAGATCGAGCCCCAGACCGTGCCCCGTGCCGTGAACCATCGCGATACGGGTGGGCGGATCGTTGGGCCCCGGCAGGCCCATCGGGTAGCCGTGCTTGGTCATGACAGCGATGACCACCTTGTGGACCGCGTCGCCCGTCGTGCCCGCGTGCATGGCGGCGATGGCGGCGTCCTTGGCTTCTTTCACCGCCGCGTGCATCTTGACGATCTCTTTGGGGATGTTGCCGGGCCGGCCGTGGACAACCATACGGGTGCAGTCGCCGACGTACAGCGTTTCCTTTGACCGGGGAAAAACGTCGACGATTACGGGAGTTTCTGTGAGCAGCGGGCCGTGCCCGCGTTCGTGGCAATCGCCCCCCACCACGCCGCCGGCGATGATCGAGTCCGAATCGCCGTAGCCGCGTTTGAGCAGCCACACGTCGATCTCGCTCATGACGCGCTCGGCGGTGAGGGTCTCCCCACCGACCATCAGCACGCCGCCCTTGCCGACGGTCGCCCCGGCGATCATGCGGCAGGCCATCTCGATGGCGCCCTCGGTGGTCTTCTGGGCATGTCGCAGCCACTCGACTTCCTCCGCGTCCTTCTGGCGGCGCTGCTTGGTGCCCAGGTCCGGGTCGTAGCGCACCGTGATACCCCGCTCCATCAGGTGGTGCGCGAAGATCATCGGCAGCGTGCGGTCGGTCCAGATTTCCTTGATGCCAGAGCGAACAACGCACTCCGCCGCGGCCTGTGCCGTGGCTGTGGGCCGGTCGCCCGACAGCGGCGTGCCGTTGGAGGGCACCCAATCCTTCGGGCACGTCACGCGGTCGACCTTGATCTTGACCCTGGCCCGCTCCATTTCGATGTCGCGGATGACGAGCGTTGATGTGCCGTTGGCGAGAGTGATGATGGCGGCGGGGTCGCCGGCCTTGAAGCGGGTGCGGTGGTACACCGTCATGTTCGAATTCGGGACCCCGGCGATGATGGTTGGACGCGACGCGGTGGGCATGGAGTCAGGATAGCGGGGGATGCGATTCCGCCCTGGGCCGTGCCACCGAAGTCGTCGTTCTCGACGACCTCGGTGCTACGACTGGACCTGCGACTATCGCGGGGAGCACCGAAGTCGGGGGACCGACTTCGGTGGCACGGTCAGCCGCCGAGACCCCGTACCAAGGCCGCGAGGTTCGAGCGCATCAGGGCCGCCCAATCCCCATCGCCCAACGGGTCGATCGATTCCAGACGCACCTTTGCGGTGTCGGCGATCCGCTTGGCGATGCCGGCGGGGAACTGCGGCTCGACGAAGACCGCGCCGGCCTTCTGTTCCTTGATCGCCTTCACCGCCTTCATCACGTCGCCGGGCGTGGGTTCGACGGTTTCGATGGGCCGGATCACCGCGGCCACCTTGAGGCCGTACCGCTTGCACAGGTACGCGTAGGCGTTGTGGTGGGTCACGATGGCCCGGTCTTTCAGCGGCGACAGGGCCTTGGCGTGCTCCGCATCGATGTCGTCGCACGTCTTCTGTGCTGCCGCGGCCCGTGTGTTGATGGCCCGGGTGAGGCGGGCTTTGTCGTCATCGCTCCGCCCGGACGCATCGACCGCCGCACGCAGCGCCTCAGCGACGCGGCCCACAAACGCCTTCATCGCGACGGGGTCAAGCCACATGTGCGGATCGACCGACGAGGCGTGATCGTGGTCGTGCGCGTGCCCCCCGGCGCCATCGTGGTCGTGGTCGCAGTCGGCGTGGTCGCCCTCCAGCAAGACCGTTTCGTCGATCCCCTCGAACGACACCACCTTGGCGCTCCCGCCTGAACGACCTGCCAAGGCGGCCACCTGCGGCGGCTCCAGCCCGTGACCGGCCATCACCACCACGTCGGCCCGCCGAACCGCCTGCATCTGCACCGGCGTGAGTTCAAAGCCGTGTTCGGAGAGGCCGGGTCGGAGGATCAGCGTGACCTCGGCGGGCACCGCGTCGGGGGTGCCCTCACCCACCAGTTGCGTGACCGGCCACATCAGCGGCGGGATGGTCACGACGATCCGCACCGGCCCGACGCCGCCCGCGGCATCCGGCTCCGCCAAAGCGGCCACACCACGGAACGCCAGCGCTGCGGCGACGATGCACACGAGTGAGAGCAACCGTTTCATGGTGATCCCTGACAATGCTGGGTGCGAAACAGTTTGGACGGGCGTGCCGCACATGCAACTGAGTGGCAAATGATAGCCGCCCCGCACGATTCACGCGGGAGGTCGATCATCACCATTGAACCCTCGATCGCCGAAACGCGGATCAACCCCCCGCTGCCGCTGGTCGCGCGGCACACCGTTGTTCTCGCGCGTATACTCCCCACCCCCGAATCCGATTCGGTGCCCCCGAAAGGGGCCCGGGCGGGCGTTTGGGGCCGTCTATGGGGCGGTAGCTCAATTGGCAGAGCGCCTCGGTCGCATCGAGGAGGTTGAGGGTTCGAATCTCTTCCGCTCCACTTGGTTTCGAACAGGCCCCGGTCCACTGGACCGGGGCTTTGTGTTTCCAGGGGGCGGACACTTCCCGCTCCGGATCTGCTGCTTTGCCGGGTTGCTGAATTGCTGCGATTCCCCGCCCCGCCTTTACACTCCCCCCGTGCCCCCCCTCGGCCCAAACCGCAACACCCCCGCCATGCGCCAGTACGACGCCTTCAAGCGTCGCTACCCGGACTGTGTGCTCTTCTTCCGGATGGGGGATTTTTACGAGATGTTCGATGAGGACGCCCTCACCTGCCACCGGGCGCTGGGCATCACGCTGACCCAGCGGACCGAGGGGATCCCGATGGCCGGGGTGCCATACCACTCGGTCGAGAACTACCTCCGCCGGATGATCGAGCAGGGGTACCGCGTGGCGGTGTGCGACCAGGTGCAGGACCCCAAAGAGGTGAAAGGCTCGGCGGTGATCGAGCGGGCGGTGACTCGGGTGCTCACGCCGGGCACGCTCGTCGACGAGGCCCTGCTGCGCGACGACGTTCCGAACCACCTCGCGGCGGCTTGTTTCACCGGCTCGGGCGATGACCCCGCGGCCCGCGTGGGCGTGGCGGTGGTGGAACTTTCGACCGGCGCGTTCACGCTGCTGGACTGCGCCGCCTCGGAACTCGTGGATGAACTGGCCCGGCGCCGCGTGAGTGAGATCATGTACTGCCCCACGGCGGACGGGAAAGCCCCGCCCCGGGTGCAGCGGGTGCTTGATCTGCTGCGGGTACCGGGGACGGCGCGGCCCACGTGGCATTTCCGCTCCGCCGAGGCGATGGAGGCGGTGCTGTCGCAGTTCCGCGTGGCGACGGTGGAGGGCTTCGGGCTGCGGGGCGATGACGTGGCGCTGCCGGCCGCGGGGGTGATCGTGCGCTATCTGCTGGAAACGCAGGCGATGGACACGGCCCACCTCGCCACCAGCGAGGGGGCGTCGAGCGGGTCGGCCTCGGCGATGCGACTGCGGGCCAAGAGCCTCGCCCACCTCCAGCCGCCGCGGCGTGAGCCGCCCGAGGACGGCCGCCTGCTGATCGACGCGGCGGGCTTGCGCGCGCTCGAGGTTGAATCGACGCTGCGCTCGTCGGGGTCGCCGGGGAGCCGGGGGACGGAATCCGACGGGTCGCTGCTGGGGATTTTCGCGCGGGTGGGCGGGGCGAACTCGGCCAATGGATTTCGCGGCTGTGCCACGCCGATGGGCCGGCGGCTTCTGCGGGATTGGTTGTGCCGGCCTTCGCGGGAAATCGAGACGATCCGGGCACGCCACGACGCCGTGGGGGCGCTCGTGGAGGACAGGGCGCGGATGACAGCGCTCGACAAAGCCCTCGACGGCGTGCAGGACATCCCCCGCATCGCGGCCCGCATCGGACTCGGACGGGCCTCGCCCCGCGACCTTGTCGCGATGGCCCGATCTCTGGCGCGGCTGGCCCCGGTGAGGGATGCCGTGGCGGGATCGCCCGCGCTCGCGCGAGCGGCGGCGGCGCTGGAACCTTTGGAAGTGGCCCTGGCCCCCGTGGCGGCGGAGATCGTCCGGGTGTGCAACGACGACCCGCCCGCCAACCTCCGTGAGGGCGGCCTCGTGCGCGACGGCATCGACGCGGTGATCGATGAGTGCCGCGCGCTCCAGAAAGACAGCGGCGAATGGCTGGCCAAGTACCAGACCGAACTCAGCGCCAAGCACGACCTGCCCAGCCTGAAAGTCGGCTTCAACAAGATCTTCGGCTACTACATCGAACTGCCCGCGGCCCAGTCCAAACGCGCCCCGGCGGAACTGACGCGCAAGCAGACGCTCAAGAACGCCGAGCGCTACATCACGCCCGAACTCAAAGCGTACGAGGACAAGGTCCTCTCGGCGGGCGACCGAGCGGTGCAGCGCGAGGGCGAGGTGTTCTTCCGCCTCTGCACGCTCGTCTCAGGCGTCGCAACCGAGGCGACGGCGTTTGCACGGGCGGTGGCGGAACTCGACGTGCTGTCTTGCTTCGCGGCCCAGGCGATCCGCCGCGGCTGGACCAAGCCGCGGATGGTCGAGGCGCCGATCCTGAAGATCGAACAGGGGCGGCACCCGGTTTTGGAGTCGATCCTGGGGGAGCGGTTTGTGCCCAATGACCTCGTGCTTGGGGGAGAAGGCGTCGCGGGGGAAGGCATCAAGGCATCGTTCCGGGGGGGGCATCAAGGCATCAAGGTGAAGACAAGGAAACCTGCTGCCATTGTGGGCGAGCAAGCCTCGCTCGCGCTCATCACCGGCCCCAATATGGCGGGCAAGAGCACGTTCATCCGCCAGACGGCGCTCATCACGCTGCTGGCCCACGCGGGGAGTTTCGTGCCAGCGCAGGCGGCGACCATCGGTGTGACGGATCGGCTTTTCACCCGCATCGGCGCCGACGACGCCCTGCACGCCGGGCAATCGACGTTTATGGTTGAGATGGTCGAGACGGCGTCGATCCTCCACCACGCCACCGACCGTTCGCTGGTGATTCTCGATGAGATCGGGCGGGGCACTTCGACGCTCGACGGGCTGAGTTTGGCGTGGGCCATCGCCGAGAGGCTGGCGGGGGGCGAGAAAGCAGCAAAGCGACAAAGCAGCAAAGCATCACATTCGGATGGCGATGCAGAGATGGGCCATGAGCCGGAAGTCATCGCAAGGATCGAGCCCGATGCCCCGGTTCGACAAGCCGCCGCTGCACCCCGTACTCTCTTCGCCACGCACTACCACGAACTCACGGACCTCGAAGAGCGTCTGCCCGGGCGGGTGATGAACCTGCAGGTCGCCGTGAAGGAGTGGAACGGCGACGTGGTGTTCCTGCACCGCATCGTCCCCGGACGCGCCAGTCGCTCCTACGGCGTCCACGTGGCCCGACTCGCCGGCCTGCCCGCCAGCGTCGTCGAACGCGCCGACCAACTGCTCGATTCACTCTCCGTCAGCCACGCCGGTGGGGCGAAAGCGGCGGAGGAAGCCGACAGGCGCGGGCGCGAGAAAGCCGCGGAGAAACTGCAACTCCCGCTGTTCGCACAGCCCGAGCCGCACCCGGCGGTCGAAGCCCTGCGAGGAACCACCCTCGAAACCATGAGCCCCCTGCAGGCGTTCGATGCCCTCCGCGAACTCAAGCGGATGGTGGACGCGGGGGAGAGGGTGTAGGGTGTGAGTTGGACCCGGGTATCGGGCACCAAGGTTTCGTCGTTCTCTGTTCCATCCACTCGCCATTCGCCACTTCGCCACTCGCCCTCTCAGTTCCTCGCTTTTCACTTTTCGCTCTTCCCACTGCCCACTGCCCAAGCCCCACTGCCCCCCAATCATGCTCATCCTCTTCGATATCGATGCCACGCTCATCAAGACCTCAGGCCTGGGCATCAAGGCCATGGGGCTGGCGGGGCGGGAACTCTTCGGCGACACCTTCAACGAGCGCACCGTGGATTACGCCGGGCGGCTCGACCCGCTTATCATCACCGATCTTCTCCGCCACCACGGCATCCCCGAGAACGGCTCGAACGTCACGCGCTTCCGCGCCGGCTACCGGAAATACCTCGAGCAACTGCTCGCCGAGCCGGGCGTGGGCATCACCTGCCCCGGCGTGCCGCAACTGCTGGAGCGACTGCGCGGGCGTGCCGGCCTCACCATCGGCCTGCTGACCGGCAACTTCCCCGAGACGGGCCGCGTGAAACTCCGCGCCTGCGGCATCGACCCGGACCAGTTCCGCGTGGCCGCGTGGGGCGACGAATCGCCGCACGTGGTGCCCGCACGCGACCACCTGCCGCCGGTGGCGATGGCGCGGCACGCACGCCACACCGGCAAGGCCGTCGATCCGCGGCACGTCACGATCATCGGCGACACGCCGCACGATATCGGTTGTGCCCGCGCCCACGGCTGCCGCTCGTTGGGTGTGGGCACGGGCCAGTTCACCGCCGCCGCGCTGCGGGATTCCGGGGCCGACTTCGCGGTGGACGACCTGTCGGACACGACGATGGTCGAGAAGTGGCTCGTCGGAATACCCTGACGCATGCCCCGGCTCGCCCGCGTGTACGAGACGATCCTCTACTGCCCGAGCCCGCCGGGGCTGGAGGCTGTGGGCGCGTTCTACAAGCACATTCTCGGCCTGAGACCCATCAAAGAGAGCGCGGAACTCCTCGACGCCTTCCGCCTTCCCGACGGCGGCGTGCTTCTGCTCTTTGATCCGCTCGCGAGCATCAAGCCGGGGCGCGAAGTGCCGTCGCACGGCGCAACCGGTCCCGGCCACGTCGCCTTCGCCATTGAACCTGGGACCTACGACGCGTGGCTCCTCCACCTGCGTGCGGCGGGTGTCCGGATCGAGCAAGAAGTCGTCTGGCCCGCGGGAACGGGACGGCGTGCCGCGGCACGCAGTATCTATGTGCGCGATCCGGCGGGGAACTCGGTCGAGTTGGTCGAAGGCGAAATCTGGGCATAGTGCCCGCGGCACGCAAGGCGGGATCAAGGCTTCGGAAGCGTGTGCCCCATCTTCGCGTTGAACGCCGCACTGCCGCCCCTCGGCACGGTGATCGTCTCCCACGCCCTCCCCTGAGCAAGCACGCGGCACGCCTGCACGATTTGCCCCACGTGGTACGACTGGTGCGCCAGGGCACGGGCGAGCGCCAACGCCACCGTGTGCGGCTCGGAGCGGATCGTCACCGTGCGTGACAGATCGGTATCGGTCAACGGGGCGAGTGCGGCGAACAGGCAGGCCCACCCGCGCTCCCAGCGTTCCATGATGATCTCGCGCGGGGCGTGGTCGTCGATGAACTCCTCGTCCCTGTTGCGCCACGGCTTCTCGCCGTCGGTGGTGAGGAAGTCGGTGAAGCGCGAAAGGAGATTGCCGCTCATGTGCCTGACGATGACGGCGAGGGAGTTGGTGTCTTCGCTCAGCGCCGTATGCAACTGAGCGTCGGGGACCTGCGAGATCGCCTTCTCGGCCAGGGCCTTCTGGGCGCGAAACGTCGCGATCATGGCCGCCACCGCAGGCGACGCCCCGCTCACGGCGTGCCCTTCCACGGGATCACGCCGGCGAACCCCAAGGCACGGCGCAGATCTGCAATCTGGCCGATGTGGTCGCCGTTGTGGAAGATCATCCGTGGCGCCAGTTGCCACGCCTTCAGCGTGACCGCGCCCCACGGGACTTCCTTCATCATGTCGGCCTCGGAGGCATTCGCATACGCTGCGGCACACCGCTCGCACCCGGCGCTGAACACCTCGACGCAGCGGGCGAACGTGGGGTATTGCGACGGATCGTCAACCGGCGCGGACCCGATGCCGACGCTCTTGGAGGCAAAGCGATTGGCATCGCCCCCGCCGGAAAGATGCCCGCCTTCGAGAATGAAATCGGCCTCGGACACGGGCCTGCCGTCCAGCCGCTTCGCGGCGTTCTGCAGGACATAGCCCAAGTGCCCCAAACTCCACGCGAAGTGGTTGGGCAGGTTGGTGGCCTGTTTCGTGCGGTTCGAGTCGTCGAACCCCGCGAAATAGCGGGCGCAGAGCGTGCGGGATTCCAAGATCGCTTCGGCGTAAATAGATTGGCGGGTCGTCATAGCTTGGGATTCCGGAACTCGTGTGCGAACATTCGCCGCAGAACTTCGGGAACAGACTGAACCCGGGCGCGGCCTCTGGCATACTGCCGGGTAGGATAGTTGCAATCCGAAGGAGGCACCATGCAGCATTCGATTGGAACATCGGGCCGGGGCGTTCTTTGCGGGCTCGTGGGGGTCATGCTTTCCGCTTTCACGCTCGCGGGTACGGCGGGGGCTGGGGAACGCGAGCCGTTCCGAGAGCCTGATTGGATATCGATGCCATCCTCTGCCGAAGGGATTCAGGCGGCCCGGAAGGTGCTGGAGCGTGCGCGGCGCGTGTACGCGGGGATCAGGAATTATGAGCATGCTGGCGAGACCAAGCGGGTCGCCAGGGTTGTCGGGTCTCGCGTTCGGGACGAATGGGATGACGAGGAGCCGTTCGCAGCTGCGTTTGATCGGGCGACGGGGCGGTACTCGCACACTTCTCGATGTTGCCGGGTGTGGTTCGACGGCGAGCGCGTGATCGTGCGAATGGACGAACTGAACGCCTATCGCACGGCGGCCTCGGACGCGTCGGCGGCCCCGGAGAAGGCCGTCGAGTTGGGGGATCGGCTTGCCGGGCTGCCGATGTCTTTGAGGTTCATTCGGGGTGCGACCCTGCCGCTGGACCAAGTGCTCGAATCAATGTCGATCACAGAGTTGGTGGGTGTGATCCCCGAGCAGCGTGAGGGGAAGGATGGCAAGTGGGTGGTGCTGGAGAGCCATCAAGAGGTCGCTGAACGCGGCGTGCGGATGCCGCGGAGGCTCTGGTTTGATGATGAAAAGGGGATGCTCCGCGCCATCGAGGTGGATGAGACGGCGTGGTACGAAGCGAATCGTGCCGAGCAGCACGGGGAGGCGTGGACGACCACGGTTCACATTGCAACCACTGTCTTCTCGAACGTTGTCGTCGATGCGCCCGGAGACCCGGCGATGCTCGCGTTCCGCCCCCGGCATCAGGACAAGGAGGTCACCGCGTTTGCGAAGGCGCCGATCGACGATCAGCGCTCCTGGCCGCCGGTCAGCAACGAGAGCCCCGTGATGGTCAACTGCATCAACCGACCGCTGATGGTGTTCAAGGCTGAGATGCTCTCGGGCGGGGAACTCACGAGCCAATCGCTGAAAGGAAAGCCCGTGCTGATCGGGTTCGGGACTGCGGGCGAGAGTTCGGCGGACCTGCCCTCCCAGTTCCAGCGAATCATCGACGAGCACAAAGACGGCCTTCGGGTTGTGCTACTGCTGACGGGGACCGATCAAACGACGAAGAAGGCGTTGGATGACACCCTCCCCGCATCCTTCAAGGGTCATGTCGCCGCGGTGCCGTTGGAATGGGTGAAGGAGACCTTTGGCACCGAGATGCTTGCTTCGGCGATGCTGGTGGACGCCGAAGGTGTGGTGCGCGACATCGTGCAGTTCCGCAGCGAGGGCGAGCGGAGCCTCACCCTTGAGAGTGCGGCACGGCGGTTGGTCACCGGAGAGCTGCGCGTCGAGGACGATGAGATCACGCTTCGGCGCTCGAGGGCGCAGACTTGGCGTGACTACTGGCAGAAACGCCCATCACACAATCGGGCTCTGGCGGTTCAGGAGCATGTCGCTGTTCCCGTGAACGCACAGACAAAGCCCCCGGATCACGGCGTGCTGGCGGACACCGTCAGCACCGGTTGGGGATGGCCGATGGATCGAGTCTGGTTCGATATCGACAATGATGGCACGCAGGAACTCGTCATCCCGGGCGACGGCGGGCGCGTCCAGATCGTGCGGCTGGATGGGCGGGAGGTGAAGCCGATTTCGCTGGATATGCAGGGAAGGAGCCCGATGTTCCGGACCATCAGACCGGTTCGAACGTGGGCGGGCATTGGGTGGGCGGCGTTGTATGGCTACCTCGGCCATGAGCAACCCAGGGACCGTCTGCCGCAGGACTTGGTTGAGATGTTCGATGCAGAGGGTCGAAGTGTCTGGCGGTACGAACCGCCGGCCGCTGTCACGCCGCTCGCGGACAACGAGTACGACAGGGCGGAGTACGCCGTGGCCGGCGCTGACCTCACGGGCGACGGCGTTGATGAAATCCTGATCGGCTGCAGCATCACTCGGTATCAGAAGATCGATGGGGAACTCAACAGTTGGAGAGAGCTCAGCGCCGGGCGTGCCGCAGTTCTTGTCGTGCTCGACTCACGGGGTCGAACGCTGTCGATGACCGAGTTTGGCGCGAACAAGATCGGGTGGATCGAGCCCTTGCCGGGAACGTCGGCTGCGATGGTTTCGCTGGAACATGGGGTTCGTCGAGTGGACTTCAAGAGCCTGCGTTCGCCGTAAGACGGCTTCGCGGCGATTGGTCCAGGACCGGCGTCACCCCGCCTTCGCCGCCTTGTAGAACGGCAGCACCGTGACCTCCGCCTCCAGCACCGCATCGCGCCCAGTATCGATCTGGAGTTTCTGCCCCGTGTTCGCCAGTGTGGCGTCAACATAGCCCATCGCGATGCCGCGACCGAGCGTCGGGCTCTGGCAGGCGCTGGTGATCGTGCCGACCTGGCGCGAGCCTTCCTTGATCGCCATGCCCTGCCGGGCCGAGCGCTTGCCCTCGACCCACATGCCGACGAGTTTCGTCTTCGGGCCGCCGTTGTCGCGGGTGCGTTTGAGGGCTTCCATGCCGACGTACGCCTCGCCGCGCTCGTCCTGGTCTTTGTCGATGGCGATGGCGAAATCCAGGCCGCTGGCGAGGGCGTTGAGTTCCTCGCCCAGTTCGTGGCCATAGAGGGGCATGCCGGCCTCCATGCGGAGGGTGTCGCGTGCGCCGAGGCCCACCGGCATCGTCACGTCCTTGGCATCGCTGACGAGCATCTTGAGCGCCATGTCGACCATCCCGGCGGGCAGGATCACCTCGACGCCGTCCTCGCCGGTGTAGCCGGTGCGGCTGACGATGAGTTTCATGATGAGGTAGTTCTTCTCGGTGAAGCGGTACTTTTTCAGCGTGGGGATCTCGCGGCTGAACTTGCCGATGATCTCCATCACCTTCGGCCCCTGCAGGGCGACCATCGCGGTCTTCACCGTGTGGTCGTCGATCTTGACGATCAGGTCGCCCTTGATGGCCTCGAAGTGGGCCAGCAGTTTCTCGCGATTGCTGGCGTTGACGACGACGAGGAAATCCGCGTCGTCCTTGCGGTAGACGATGACATCGTCCTTCACCCCGCCGTCGGCGTTGCAGACGAGGCTGTAGCGGCACTGGCCATTCTGCATGTCGCTGATGCGCCGGGTGCACAGGCGTTCCAGGAACCGTCGCGCGTGCCGCCCCGTGACCATCACCCGCCCCATGTGCGACACATCAAACAGCCCCCCGGAGGTGCGCACCCGCTTGTGCTCGGCGATGATGCCGCTGGTGTTCGGATCGCCCGGCGTCACGCCCGGCGGGTTGTAAACGACGGGCATCTCCCACCCGGCGAAATCAACCATTTTGCCGCCGTGCTTGAGGTGGTACGCGTGGAGTGGGGTTCGGAGCATGGTGAGGATGGGGTGATGAAGGCTGGTGGTGAATGACACAGGGCGATGACGGCCTCGGGCGAGTGTATCGGGATGGGGGGTGGCCGGGGTCGCGTGCCTGCGAGAGTCGTATGATTTCGCCATGAAGCAGGTCAAGATCATCGTCGAGAAACACGCCGACGGGTATGTGGCGTACCCCCTTGGGGTCAAGGGCGTGGTGGTAGGCGAGGGCGACACCTTCGAGGCCGCGATGACCGACGTGGCCTCGGCGATCAAGTTCCATGTCGAGACCTTCGGAGCGGGGGTCCTCGACGCGGACCCGCAGGTACTCGATGCGTTCATCGCCGAGACGGGGGTCGCGATCTGATGGGCAAGTTCCCGGTGGACGTGCCGAAGGACCGCGTGATGCGGGCGCTCCGCTCGCTGGGGTTTGAGGTGGTGCGAGAGGCGGAACACATCGCGATGCGTCGGCACAACGCGGACGGGACGACGACGCCGTTGACGATGCCGAACCATCGGACGATCAAGGGGAGCACGCTGCGGTCCATCTGCACACACTCGGGGATTCCGAGGGAGGATTTTTTGAGAGCCATTGAAGGGCGATGATTGCTTCCTGGACCGCCGGTCTACCGTAACGAAGGGCGGGGTTTCTGCACGGGTTTGATGAAGCCACCCAGAACGATCGAAAGATGCTCAGGCATGACCCCAACTCCGACGCGAATCCCAGGAACAGAAAAGATCGAGGCGCTTCTCGGCGTTTCATCCTTTGTCTGTTTTACCAATGTCGTCGATTTCAATCTCACCGCATTGGCAGGTACCGGGCGTCGTGAGTACCGCCTTGACCTCGTACTCCAGAACGATGACCCGTGGAAACCGACGCCGGGCAGGTCCTTCCGCGTGAACCTGCGCTTCGACGGCGTGAAGGGACTCCGCCTGCCCGAGATTGATGGACCTCCAGACCAAATCACGGGCCTGGTGATCGACGACGTGTCGCACCGGCAACTTGAGGGAATCCGATTTCACGTTTCAAGTTGCGAGGGAGAGGAGTTCAATTTGCTCTGCCGCTCGGCAGAAGTCATGAGCGTGGAACGGGTGGCTTGAAAGGCGCCCCCCCGGCAACTCCGATCTCAGTCACAAACAACGCCAAACCGCCCCAGGAAATACACCAAGTCCGGCGTGTTCACCGTCCCGTCGCGATTGAAATCGCACCTCGCCGCGTTCGACCCCGGCACGGCCGCCTGCCCGAAGTTGCCCAGGAAGAACGTCAGGTCCGGCGTGTTGACGCTGGAATCCTCGTTGAAATCCGCCGAAGGACCGCTGCCCAGATCGACCACGATCATCCGGTGATCGCTGGCGGTGCTGTCACCGCTCTGAAGGCCCAGCGCCGTGAGTTCACCGGCGTTCAACTCCGCCGTGTCCAGCGAGAAGGCCTTGACCACGCTCGTCCGTGCCGCATCAAACGCCACAACATCAAGCAGCCCCGGCCAGAAGCCCAGCCCGTCGGGGTCCGCCCACGTCCACGTCTCGCGCCCGATCAGGTGCCGCACCACCGCCTGCGACAACGACGGCCCCGGCGAGGCCAGCCACCGATCCAGCGGGCCCGAACTGCCAACATGGTTCCAGTCCCCCACCACGACGGCGGGAACATCCGCGTAAGGAGCCAGCGCGGGTGAAAGCGTCCCCGCTCGGAACGAAGTGAACGCCGACACCGCCGCCGTGGCCTGCGAGATCCGCTGCACGTCCTCGGTCGAGCCGATGTAGCCGCAGCACTTCATGTGGTTGTTGATGACCAGCGTGCTCTCGCCCGAAGGCTTGGTCACAATCACGCCCTGATACGCCGCGTTGCCCAGCGGAACCGCCGTCAGCGTGTGCGGCGAAGCAATGACCAGTTCCCCGGCCTTCACCACGTTCCACGCCGCGCCGTTGTCGAGCGGGTCGGCCTCGTTGATGATCGACTGGGCCTGGGCAAGCGTGCCGTTGTATTCCTCCTGGAAGCAGTACACATCGGCGTTCACGCCGTCGATCAGACGGACAAACCGCGCCCGCCGAGCGCTGTCGGCGAAGCCGCTGAGAAATGTGTTGAAACTCACCACGCGGAGGGTCGTGCACGACGACCTCTGGGCCGCGCGCCGCCCCGCGGCCACGCCGGGCTCCGTGAGCGTGAAAGAAGCCGACGCCGCCAGCGTGTCCGCTCCGGTGAAGTTCAGTTGCACGGTATCGCCGACCTGCGTCCCGATCAGGGCCGCGTCGAGTTCGAGTTCGAACCGCGATGCCGCGATCGTCGGCGCACTGGCGAACCCCAGCGCCGTCCACGTCACCGAACTGTTTGAAGTCCCATTGAACCGCGTCGCCGTGCGGTTGCGGAAGTCGATGGTGATGGTCTGCGGCGCGCGGCTCACGACCAGCCGCAGCGTGGGGTCGGTCGCAGGCCCGGACGCAAGATTGAGCACGTTGTTGATGTCAAACTGGACGAAAAGCCGCGTCCCCCGCGACTGCACCCGCAGCGCCGTCACATCGAGCGGCCCCGAAGCATCCCCCACGGGATCGGCCGCGAGCGCCGGGACCGTGGCCCAATCATCGAACAGCCCATCGGTGGCGGGCTGAGCCACAGCCGCCCCGGCCAACACCCCGTGAAGCACTGCCGCCATCGCCCACGCCGACAAGCCCCCGCGTCGTGAGGCCGGGCCATTGATCACATGTTCACGAACTGCCAGCATCGCTCTCTCCTTCATCAACGGTCGGGAAGCCGACCACGCCACCATCTTACGCACCGCTCAAACGCGCACCGGGCACAATCTCCAACCCCCAGCGATTGTTCTCGGGCCTGTGTTGTACCATCCTCACTCGCCGCTCATCCTCAATCCCCACCGGTCGAGTCCAAACCGACACTCCCTTGCTCATCCCCCTCTCAACAGACCGCCCCCTCGCCCGCCCCACGCTCATCACGTACGGCCTCATCGCCGTCTGCGTCGGCGTCCATCTCGCCCGCGCGTTCCTCATGCGCGTCAACCCCTCCGGCGAGCAGTGGTTGCACGATTTCGGCGTCCTCCAGAGCATCCCCGCCGCCTCGGGCGAAGCCGCCTCCGCCCCACGCTGGTGGCAGTTCTTCACCTACCAGTTCCTTCACGGCGACTTCCTGCACCTCCTTGGCAACATGGTCTTCCTGTTCGTCTTCGGCCCCGCCGTCGAAGACCGCCTCCGCCGCTGGGGCTTCCTGGCCTTCTACCTCCTGGGCGGTGCCTTCGCCGGCGTCACGCACCTGCTGTTCTCGTCGGCGCAACTCGTTGATATCAACGGCCAACTCGTCTCCGCCGTGCCGGGCGTCATCGGGGCCAGCGGGGCCATCGCCTGCGTCACGGGCGCCTACCTCGTCCTCTTCCCGCTGGCCTCGATTCGAGTCCTGCTCTTTTTCTTCGTCATCGGCGTCTACCACCTCCCGGCGTGGCTGATGATCGTCTTCGCCGTCGCCAAGGACATCTGGTCCAGCGCGTGGACTTCCGGCACCGGCGGTGCAGCGGGCGTCGCCTTCGAGGCCCACCTCGGCGGCTACTTCTACGGCGCAACCGTCGCGTTCCTCCTGCTTGCGTTCAAAGTCCTGCCCCGCGAGGTGTACGACCTCTTCAGCATGGGCAAGCAGGCACACCGCCGCCGCGTCTTCAAGGAACTGGCCAGTTCCGGAAAATCCCCCTGGCTCTCGGACGCAAAGTCCGGCGTCACGAAGGCCGCCGCCAGAGCCGCCGCGGTCAGTGATGCCAAAGCCGAACAGATCGCCGCTTTGCGCTCCCGCGCGACAAAGGAGCTCGCCGCCGGGAACCCCGACGCCGCCGCCGCCACGTACACCGAGGCCCTCGAACTCGACCCCGAGTGCGTGCTGTCGCGTGCCGCCCAGTCCGAGATCGCCTCTCACTATCACAAACAGGGCAAGCACACGCTCGCGGCCCAGGCCTTCGAACTGCTGCTCAAACGCTACCCCACCGACCGCGAAGTGGCGAACGTGCGCCTCATGCTCGCCGCCATCAACGCCCGCTATCTCAACGACCCCGTACGTGCCAAAGCCCTCATCATCGAAGCGAAATCACGCGGCCTCGACGAAACCCACGCCGCCTTCGCCGAGAGTTTGCTCAAGGACCTGGGATAGCCTTCAACGGGTAGCCCGCCGGTCCCCGGCGGGCCCTGGAACTGCTTCGAATGGCGTCGATGCGAGCCCGCCGGGGACCGGCGGGCCACCCACAGCCGAAGTCTGCTCGATTCCGGCCCGGACTCTGCTTGAAATCCGCGATGCTGTCCTGTGTTCGATGGCCCTCGCTTGCGCTTCGGGTTCGTAATGGCCACCAAGAACGAACCCGAAGCGCAAGCGAGGGCCACCACACGAACCGCTCCACGCGCGATCTTCAATCGGAATCCGTGTTACTCCTCGTCCGCGCTCGGCGTCGCCGTCGGCTCCCCTTGGCCACCCCCCGCACGCTCGCCGGTCGGAAGCAAATCTCTCGTACGGCTCCCGCGCTGGTTCAGCATCGCCTCGCCACTCAGAACCTGCCCCGAACTCCACGCCACGATGGTGTGCGATCCCGAGGCCTGCGTCACCAGCGGCGTCCCCGCGCCCTCGACAGGCCAGCGGTCGTACGCCCCCACCACCACGCCGCTGGGGTTCTTTCGTGCCCACGCCGCCGCGCCGGTGTCCCAGATCAGTGCGAAAGGCTTCTCGATGCGCCCGACAAAGTGGTACTGCCCGTGGTACTCGCCCAGGTGGGCAATCGGCCTGCCGTCCTGTTCCATCGCACGCAGCACCTCGCCCATCGGTGCCAGATCAAGGCTCGGCCTCGCGACGCGCATGGCGTCCCACTGGGCAACCGCAAAGACCCCCGCCGTGACACACGCGACTAGCGGCACACGCCGGGCCAGCCCGCGTGCGTCCCACAGCAAGAGGAGCATCCCCAGCCCGATCAGCACGCCGACGCCCACCGGGTGGTGCTCGAACGCCCACGGCTGGGCCTCGATCTTCTCCGCAAGCGCCGGGAACGCCGCGAGCGCGATGGGGAACGCCATCAGCGCCAGCCCCGCGATCATCAGGACGACGGCGATGGGCCGCTGGTCGCCGCGCTCTTCGCGGTCGGCATTCTCAACAGGCAACAGCCGCGAAAGCAGCAAGGCAACCCCCGCGAGCATGGGCAGCAGGTAGTGCGCCTGCTTCCCGCTCACCAGCGAGAACGCCACGAACCCCGGCACGAGCCACGACAGAAGGAAACGAACGCCCGCATCATGCCACAGCGGACCGATCCGCGCCACCGCCCGCCACACCGGCGGCCACGCCGACCACGGGAACAGCAGCGCCGGCACGATGGGGATGAAGAACCACCACGGGCGGGCATGACGGAAACTCTGGACCATCCGCCCGGCCGACTGGCCCCACAAGATCTCGTTGGCGAACTTCTCGCCGCCCGCCTTCGCCGCGGGCAGAGCCCACGCCAGCGCCACGCCAACCGCAAGAACCGTGGCACCAAACACACCCAGATACCACGCAAGCCCGCGCGTGCCCGGCACAAGGTGCGGACGCCCGCCCCACGGCACGGCCCACCACGGCGCGAGCAGCGCCACGGGCAGCACGTGCAGGAACACGACCGGTCCCTTGGTCAGCACGCCGACGCCCATCGCCAGCCCGGCGATGAGAAAGCCCCGAACCGGCATCCCCCGCCGCGCCTGCACCAGACCGATCAACGCCGCGAGCACGCACAGGGTCAGCGGCGCATCGAACATCGTGAGCGACGCGAACACCATCCACCCGACGCACGTCGCCAGCACCAGCGGCGCGATCCACGCCCGCGCGTGGTGCGGGTGAGAATGGCCGTCGTGCGAGTGAGGCCAGAGCAACTTCGCCAGCCGCCACGTCAACCCAAGGCAGCCCACGCCGCAGAGCGGGCCGGCCAGCCGCGCCCACCACTCGGACACGCCCATCACACGCCAGCCGGCATTGATCAGCCAGAAAAGTACCGGCGGCTTGTGGCTGTACGTCTCGCCGTTGATGTGCGGTACAAGCCAATCGCCGCTCAGCCACATGGCCCACGCCACCGACAGGTACCGCGTCTCATCGCGCGCCAGCGGCGGCCTGACCCACACCCCCACAAGCACCACCAAGAGAAACAGACCAACGGCCAGCAGCAGCCCGGCACGGGATGGCTTTCGAGAGGTGGTCAAGCCCGAAAGATACCCGCCCGGCGTGAATACGATCCGACGTGATCCCGGCACCCGTCCAACCAGACCCCCGGGCCTCCCAGGCCCCCGCGCCCTTCCCCATGTGGAAGGGCCTCGCGGCAAGCGTGGTGGCCCACGCGCTCGCCGCGGTCGTGATCGGCGCGATGCCAAGGGGTACGTCTCACCAACTCGGACCTTCCGAGAGCGTGTTCGAAGAAGTGCCCGCTGTGGTCACGATGGAAACACCCGAGGAACCGCCGCCGGAAGAACGGGCCGAAGCGAAGCCGCCCGAGCAGCGGCCGCAGCCCGATCCAACCGAACCGCCGAAGTTGGCCCAGCGCCCTCCCGATCCGCCCCGCGCGATGATGGCGAAGCAGCCCGAACCCAAGAGCGTCAAACTCGGCAGCCCCACTTCGACTTCCGAGGCGGCAACGATGACGTGGATCGGGTTCGACGAGTTCATCGAGCACGGCGGGTCGCCGTCGGAGGTCGACCAAGCGCAGTTCACGATGGAAGCACCAGGTCCGCGCGGTGCCGTGCCCAGCGAAGGCGTCGCGGCCAACCCCGGCACGCCGGTCCCACCGCCGCCTTCCCCTGTTGCCCGCGCTGAGCCTCAGGCTCAGCCGCCCGCCGCGGCGGCGAGCACGCCGATCGCACGTGCGGCGGACGAGCCGCTGCTGATCGCGGATGAAGAGCGTCGCCCGCCCTCGGTGCCGCAGCCGCCGACGCCCGCCGAGGCCCCGGCGGCAACCGACCCTCCAACGACGCCCGCAGAGGAAACGAAAGGAAAGAGAGCCCCTCAAGCCACAACCCCGCGCCCACCCGAAACCGAAGTCGGTCCGGCCCGAGAAAAGGTCGAACCAGCGGCCCCCGCAGCGACATCGCTCCCCAAAGAAGTCCGCGGCGAAGACAAAGAAGAAATCGCCGCGCCGGCGCAAGGGACAACCCCGGGTGAGTCCACGGTCACGCCGCGCGAAGCGGTGCCGGGGGCGCCCGAGTCGCCGCAATTCCCTGTGGCTAACAAGGCCATCGAACCATCGAAGGAAAAGAACGCCAAAGAGGGGCCGGCCGCCGAATCGGTGAAGGAGCGCCGCCCCGAAACCGGCTCCGACGGAAAGGGAACCGACGGCACCGGCAAAGGCGAAGCCGATACGAAGCCTGCCGATGCGATTGAGCAACAGCAGTCACCGCCAGCGTCGAGCGCCGAACCGGCCTCCGGCCCTCGCAACCCAGAGAACATCGCTGCGGGCAGCGAATCCCAAGGCCCGCGCCCCGACCCAAGCCGCGCGACCGAGAACGCCAAGCGCCCGTCGCCGAACGAAGCGGCGACGAGGCCCAGCGACGCGATCCCGACCCCGCCGATCACCCCCGGTACCCCCGTCCAGCCGCGCGTCGGCACCGGCCAGGAAGGCCGCGGCGTGCTCTCAGACCGAGAATCGCTCGCGGCGGCGATCAAGAAAGCCGTCATCGTCGACAAGTGGGGCCAGCCGCTGGTCGCCAAGGGCCTGCGCATCCGAACCGTGCGACCCAAATTCAGCAAATACACACAGATCACGGCGAGCGGGTCGCCCGTCATCCGTATCTGTTTCGACCGCGCGGGCAAAGCCCGCGAGGTCATTGTGTTGAGTTCATCGGGCGTCGTCGATGTCGACCGCCCGGTGGTGGACGCCGCGTATCAATGGACGGCGATGGGCAAGGAACTGGAAGAACTCCGCGAGAATCCGCCGGAGACTGTCGCGATCGACGTCCGTGTGATCCGTTGATGTCGTGGGGCATTTGTTCGCTGCCAAACCGTCGACGGTCGGCGGGGCGTTATCGCGTGCGCTTTGAAACAGTTTGGAACGGTTCTCATTCGCAGAACAGTAGGGATTTTCCGCTCGAATCCACGGAATGAAATCACTGCGGCATTCTCGGGAACCACCGCGGGACACGCGAGACGAACAGCGGTGAAAGAGTTTGTGGGGCAAACGTTTTTGTGCAACCCGTCGTCCCCAAATCGGAACAACAGACATGATCCTCATTGAAGGTGCGTGCATGCGGATGAGCAAGCGGAGCGAGTACGGGCTGAAGGCCGCGATTCGGTTGGCGACGCACCACGCGCGCACGGCGAAGTCGCGTGCCGGCACCCCCCACGCGGCTCACGACGTCCTCGATGGCCCCGGGATTTCCCCACTCGCCGGTGGGCCGATCGGTGGCGGCGCGTACCTGCAATCGCGCGAGATCGCCGACGCCGAGCGCATGCCCCCGAAGTTCCTTGAGTCCGTCCTGCTCAGCCTGCGCTCGGCGCAGATCCTGGTCTCCAAGGTCGGTGCCGGCGGCGGGTACCGCCTCAGCCGCGCCCCCGAACTCATCCGGGTTCACGAGGTGATCGATGCGCTGGAACGCGACGACCAGCCGGAAGACGCCGACGCCCCGCAGGACGCCGCAGGGCACCGCGCTCTTGACGTGCTGAACCGCCGCCTCGACGACGCCGTGGCCGGGGCGCTAGGCACCCTGACACTGGGCGATCTCATCCAGATGTGCGATCCGGTCCCGGCCCGCGCGAACTGATACGGATTTCGATTGAAACTCGCGCGTGCGGCGGCTCGTGTGCTGGCCCTCGCTGGCGCTTCGGGTTCGTCAATGGCCGTCTCAAACGAACCCGAAGCGCAAGCGAGGGCCATCGAACACAGCACGCAAGCGTTCATCTTAAACCGAGTCCGTAAGACGACAGGCCGCGGACTCACTGCGGGCAGGGGTTGCCGAAGCGCCCAAGAAAGAAGACCAGGTCGGTGGTGTTCACCGCGCCGTCGCCGTTGAAATCGCCCGTGCCGCAGGCCGTCGTGGGGACGCCGAAGCGCCCGAGGAAGCGGGTCAGGTCAAAGGTGTTCACCGCGCCGTCGCCGTTCAGGTCGGCGGGGCAACCCGGCGGGACGATGCTGCTGTTCCAGAACCCCGGCTGGACCGACGCCGCGCCCGACGAAATGGGCGACGCGGCGTCCCACTGCCCGATGGTGCCGGTGATGGCGGTGCAGCCATTGGACGAGGCGCCGCCTCCGCCGTCGATGGTGTACCAATCAATGGCGACCTGGGCCTGAACGCTGGCGCACGCGCTGGCGATGGCCGCGGCACAAAAGACAATCTGGTTCATCCGGCTCATGCGGGCTCCTTGGTGGGGCTCTAACGGTTCCATAATACATGTTGGGCGGGTGGGCTGACCTCGCAGTTCCGATAAATCGTCGGCAGAAAAAAGCGTCCGGATCGAGGGACGATTCCGCGATTCTCGGACGCGATGACGTCTCTCCGAACCCGCTCACCTGCAGCGGTCGGCCCGGCCCGCGAGGTCAACTGAACAGCCGGAGGAGACTCACGGCGTTGGATTCTCAACCGATTGGGCCACCGCCAGCACGAGTGCCAGATACGCCTTGATCTGTTCGTCCGTCAAGGTATCGACGTAGGCCTGGAACGCCTCGGTGGAGGTGAAGCCCAAGGCCGCGAGGACGGGGCCGGGGGGTGTGGGCATTGAGGCCACCGTCGCGTTCTCACCGAGCACGCCAGAGCCAGTTGCCGCAGCCTTGGAGTCTCCGTTGGTTCCGCCTCGATTCTCGGAAAGACTGCACGCACAGTTGGTCGGCGGCGCCTGTGGCGCACAGCAGACAGTCCCGAAGTCGCCGAGGAAGATGACCAGGTCCGAAGTGTTGACGACCCCATCGAGATTGAGGTCGCTCACCAAGATCGCCGAAGGCGTGGGCGATGCGCAGTTGATTGTTTGGGACATCCCAAACTGGCCCAGAAACTTCGTCAAGTCCATCGTGTCAACCTTACCCGAGCTCGCACCTTCGGCCACGATATCCGAGACGCACAAGCAACCGACGAACCAAGTGAATTGGTCGGTGCCGTCGGCTGCTGGCATGTCCTCAAGGTTTACAATGCCCGCCACGCGCGATCCCACAACGGCACCGGGGCGGATGCGAAGGCGGTACTCCCAGCCGCTGAGGAATTCATGGCTCCCGGCACACCAGTCAACGTGCCCGCCCACATCCGCCGCCGTGACGCATTCATTCCCGTCGCCAGCGAACCCGGACAGATATGTTGACCGGCACTGCGTGACGAACTTCGGGCAAGTGAACGCCGGCACCTCTTCGTAGCATGTGTAGTTGTTGTTCGAGACCTGTCTGCGCCGTTCCAGTATAAAATCGTCAAAGGCTTCTTGACCGACAGTGTTGATCTCTCCGAAGGAACTGAGATTTGCTTGAAACCGTTCTGGGGCACCGATGGCGGGAATGTTGACGGTCTCATTGACTTCGGATTCCACAATGCCGCGTGCGCACGCCGTCCCGGCCCGCAGGAGGAGCACCTGCGAACGTGTGCCCTCGATGCGGAAGCCTGGGACGCCCACCCCGCCCACGTCCGGGTTCTCGGTGCTCGCAAGTGGTTGCGGGAACAGCGAGACATGCTCGCGCTCTCCGTTTTGCGCCAAGACCACCTGCGGCCCGCCCCCTGAGGCATAGCCGAAGCCTACGGTGCCGAGCCACTGGCCGCCCTGGCTGTGCCACTGCTGGTTGGGCTCGTCGTACCGACCGTCATCGATGATGATCTGCGAAGTCAACGGCAGGAACGACGACGTGTACATGGGGAGTTGGATCAAAGACCCAGTTGTGAACGTGCGTCCGATGCGGACCTGAGTTTTGCACGCAATTCCCCCGAGCGCGGGGGTTTCGCCCTGTGCTGCGTCAAGCCCGGTCGCGATATCCAGCACACCCGAGAAGTCGCGCCCTGTGCGGAACACGCCATAGCCCCTGTTACCGAAGAACGCGGGGATGCGCAGCGCCTTAAGCGAGATGTGTCCACTGAAATCCCGCGCAAAGGTGAGGTCGCGGGCCTGCATGGTGCGGTTCGCGAGGGTGAGCGTGGGGTCGCCGATGTTGACGAAGGTGGCGTCGCCGCCAACGGGGTTGCCGTTGGCGTCGAACGTGCCGACGATCAGCGTCGTGAGGGAGTCTTTGGCCACGATGTCGACCGGGTCGGTCGAGGTGCCTTGAATGTTTTTGCAGGTGATCTCGCCGATCGTGCCGCTGGGGTTCTCGTTTCGGATGTCGGCGCGGATCGTGGATTCAGGGAATCGAATGAAGCCGAAGTTCCCGCCGGGCGAGTAACCGCCCAAACGATTCTTGATGGCGCAGTTGAGGCTGCCAGCCGGGGATGTCAACAGTCCGATGTTGTTCACCAGGATGCCGACCGCCGTCGTCGGGGTCGCCGGGCCGATCCTGTCGACAACACGGATCGTCCCGATATTCAGTTGGCCCTCACCCAGCACTTCGATCTTCTCGATGGCCGAGATGACCGGGCTATTCCCGATCGTGTTCACCGTCACCGGGGCTTCCAGCGTATCCGAACTGATAATGCTGATGACGTCGCCAGAATCGCCGCAAATCCAGTACTCCCCGGTTGCGTTGGCCTTAAAGCGGACCTCCCAGTTGCCCGCCACCTGTTGCACCGTCACGATGTTCGTGTCGGTGATGCTGGGATCAGAGCATGAGTTGCCAGCCTTGACCGACACGACGGCACGCGCCTCGGCGATCAGGGCCAGCGTCGCAAACACCATCAGGATCCAGTTCGTCTTCATGGTCGTCTCCGAGAGAAAAGGAAGACCCCACAAATCGGGAACATCCCGAGAATTCCAGCTGAGGGAACAACCGAGGCCAACCGCAGACCGTACCCATCAGATGAGAGATTCCAGATGGCGTCACCCCCGAATGCGTACCTCAGGCGGTCGATGCTAGTTCTGTCGTAGGACGAAGTTCCGCCGATGCCGAAACCCGGTCCTTGCGGCCCGTAGTCCACGCTCGATGTGAACTCGGCCACACCCCCAGACGTGTCGAGTAACCCCCACGGCGACCGAACATCAGGGAAGTATCCGACGGGCGGCTCAACCCAAGTTCCCGTGCTCGTCTGCGCCCCCGGTGTGATACCCGGAATCCCCGGCACCAGCGGGACGTCGCTCATGCCGGGGTACATCCAATACCCACCCGCGCCGTTGTTCTTCGCCGGATCCCAGTACGCCGCCTTGATCCATTCGTCGAGGGTTGGGATCCAGAACTTCGCACCCGGTGCGGGCGTGGCGTTGTGGTGGGCCACGCCGTTCTGGTCGCGGTAGAACGTGCTCGTGTCATAGACCCCCTGCTCAAACGCGTCGGCGGTCATCGCCTTGCCGTTGTGCAGCCAGTTGCAGAACCGCGCGGCGTACTCCCACGACATGTTGGCGGAAAAGTTCGGGTTCCCGTTGTTGTGCTGGGCGGACCCACCCCAGACTTCGATGTCAAACCCGCTGATCCCGGTGAGGTTGGTCACGCCCGGATGGAACACCAGGTACGCCCGGACGAACTCGATGTACTGTGCGTTCGTCACCTCGGTCTTGGTGAGGCGGTAGGAATGGTCCACGCTGCCGTAGGGATACTGGGTGGACCCCCACCCCGACTCCGCGCTGTTGGGCAGCCTGTTGCCGGGATCGCCGACGGTACACCACTGGAACCCGTAGTCCGGCGGCATGACACCCGCCCGCGCACCGGGCACAACCAGCCCCATCGCGATCAAGAACGCAACGCTGGCCCGAACCCCCACAACCCTGTGGGCCATCACAAACGACATCAGCATGGCAAGCACTCCTGTAAACTGTGCAACAGGAGCATACCCCGCTGGGCGGCGGAAGCCAGCGGAAAAATCAGGCCGGAGTGCCGGGCAGTGGGCAGTGGGCAGTGGGCAGTGGGCAGTGGGTTTCCTGCCTCAGCAGCCGTACTTGGGCGCGTGATGGTGATCCCCGGTGTCCCATAACAACAGCCTACACCAGAAATCGGGCGGTGCAAGTGTGAAGTGAGAAAATCCTGCGGCGTGACCGTGGCTGGGTGTGCGATCGCGGGTGATCGGTGGCTTGGATGCGCCTACGTACCTGTTCGACCGGGACTCGGCTCGGGGAGCCGAGCCACCCCGGCTCAGCCCTTCGGCCCCGCGTTCCGAACCGCCTCGGGCATGTCGAATTTCTTATCGTTGTCGCGGAACTTCTTGGCGAGTTCCTTGGCCTTGGCGTCGTACGCCGCGCCGTCTTTCCAGGTGTTGCGGGGGTTCAGCACCTCGCTGGGGACGCCCTCGACCTTGTCGGGGAGGGGAAGGCCGAAGACGGGGTCGGGGGTGTACTTGGCGTTCTTCAGCGTGCCGTTGAGGATCGCCGTCACGAACGCGCGTGTGTAGGCCAACTTGAAACGAGACCCGGTGCCGTAGGGGCCGCCGGTCCAGCCGGTGTTGAGCAGCCACACGTCGGCGTTGTGCTTGCTGACCTTGCTGGCGAGCATGTCGGCGTAGTCCTTCGCGGGGCGAGGAAGGAACGGCGCGCCGAAGCACGCGGAGAAATTGGGCTGCGGCTCGGTAACGCCCAACTCGGTGCCGGCCAGTTTCGACGTGTAGCCGTTGATGAAGTAGTACATCGCCTGCTCGCGCGTGAGTTTGCTCACGGGCGGCAGCACGCCGTAGGCGTCGGCGGTGAGGAAGATGACGTTCTTGGGGTGCCCGCCGATGCTTGGGATAACGGCGTCGGGGATGTAATCGATGGGGTAGGTGGCGCGGGTGTTCTCGGTGTACTTCTGGCTGTCGAAGTTGGGGATGCGCGTGACCGGGTCGATCTCGAGGTTCTCGAGCACGCTGCCGAACTTCACGGCGTTCCAGATCTGCGGCTCGCCCTCTTTGCTGAGTTTGATGCACTTGGCGTAGCAGCCGCCCTCGAAGTTGAAGACGCCGGTGTCGGTCCAGCCGTGCTCATCGTCACCGATGAGGGCGCGGTTGGGGTCGGCACTCAGCGTGGTTTTGCCGGTGCCCGAGAGGCCGAAGAACAGCGCGACGTTCGAGGGGTCTTTCTTGTCGACGTTCGCCGAGCAGTGCATGGGGAACACGCCGACCTCGGGCATGTCGAAGTTCATCGCGTAGAAGAGCGACTTCTTCATCTCCCCGGCGTACTCGCTGCCGACGATGACGACGAGTTTGCGGGTCAGCGACTGCACGATCATCACCGGCGACTTCACGCCCAGTTTCGCCTGTTCCTCAGCGGTCAGACGACGCTTGCCGGCGTTCAGGATCGTCCAGCCCCCCTCCTGCTTCCACGTGGCCCCCTTGCCCGCGGCGGGCGAATCCTGCGGGATGAACAGCGTGCGGATGAACAGGCTGTGCCACGCCTGTTCGGTAATGACGCGGGCGTTGAGGCGGTGCGTCGGGTCGGCACCGACGAAGCCCTCGAACACGAACAGGTCCTTGCGGGTGTTCAGGTGCTCGGTGGCGATCTTGAGGATGTAGTCAAAGTTCTCCGGCGTGACAGGGTTGTTGAAGCCGCCCCAGCCGATCTTGCTGTGGATCGCGGCGGTGTCTTCAAGGTACTTGTCCTTCGGCGAGCGGCCGGTGCGGTCGCCGGTGAGGGCCACGAGGCCGCCGTTGGACGCGAGCACGCCCTCGCCGCGGGTGACGGCGAGTTCGATCAACTTGGCGGGGGCGAGGTTGCGGTGAATCGCCGGCCCCCCCACGCCCGTAAGGTTGACAGCAGGCACGGCGGAAGCGGGCGAGGCGGCGATCGCGGTCATTTGACGGAACTCCTCAACAAGCGGGCGAGACGGAACGGATGGGCCGGGGGCGGGCGGGGGCCTTGGCGAGAGCCCAGGCAGAGGACCGCGTGGCCCGTATCACGAGACGAAGACATGCCCGCCGACAAGCGGGCTCTCCAAACCAAGAGATCGGCAAGCCGACCCAAAGTGGAAGAGGGGATGGTACCCCTGAGCGGCGTGTGCCGGGAGGGTGCCAACCGGCTAAAACGCTTTACCGGTGAAAGATTGACGAAGGGCACGCTCGACCCTACCGTTGGTTCACGCGTCGGTACAGGCCGCAACGGTCGGCGACGGTTCGTGGGAAGCCCCCGGAGGCCCTGAAACCCAAGGGTAGCCCTGCGGAACGGCGCCGAAGCGACGGCGGGTATCGGCGACGCTTCGTTTTGGTCGGTTTATTTGATGGTGGCTATAGCTCAGTTGGTTAGAGCGCCGGGTTGTGATCTCGGAGGTCGCGGGTTCGAGTCCCGTTAGCCACCCTTTCAGTTTGACAAGATCATCAGCCGAGTGGTTCGAGGGTATCGTTCGCCCATGCCCGCACCCGTCGATGCCATCATCTGGCTCGAGCCGCGTCAGGCCCGCTTTGCCGCCGCACTGTGTGAGCGGGCGGGGTGGCGGGTGGTTGGGGCTGGGTTCCCCGTCTCCGCGGCGCGGTCGGAGGTGGTGTCCGAGGCGGTCGCGGCGCTCGGCATCGGCGGGGAAGGCGGAATCCAGGGGGTGCCCTTTGCCGACCTGCGTCACGCCGTGGCGACCACCGATGCCCGGGTTTTGCTCATGATGTCGGGTCTTTCAGAAGAGGGCGACCGAACGAGCGTGCTCTCACCTCTGGATGATTCTCAGTTGATCGGGACGTGCCGCTCGCGGGGGATTGATGTGGTTTCGATGGAGCCGCTGCCGGGATCGCTGGTTGATTTGGCGTGGCAGGCCGAGGGCATCGGGGGCGGGGCCGGGGCCGCGCCGCTGGTGCGACAGGGTGGGTTGTTCAGGCGGTCGTCGGTGTTTACCCAGGTCCGCGAGACGGTCGCGTTGATCGGCGCGGTGCGTGCCGTTTTCCTGGAGTTTGTCGGCCCGCCGGGCATGGGGAGTCTGGCGGCCCGTCTTGTCGACGCCTGCGCCGTGATCGACGGGCTGGCGGGTTTGGGGATGCCGGAATCCGTCGATGCGGCAGTGGCCGCCGCTGGGTCTGCTGGGGCCGTCCACCTGGCCCCGCCGGAGAAACTCCGGCACCTGCGTGGCGACATGACGGTGAATCTCCGACTTCCAAACGGGGCCGCGGCGAGCCTCTCGGCCTCCGACCACGCCGGGCCGTGGCGTCGGCGCGTGCGGATCGTGGGCGAGACCGGCGTGATCGAAGCGAGCGACGGCGGGATCGTCGTCGCCGACCCTGAAGGCCGACCGTTGGACGGGGCCGCCGCCGTGCCAAACGCGCTGGCGGGCACCGACGCGGCGGCGGTGCTCGGTGCGCAGTTACGGCTGGAGATCGAACGCCGGGCGGTGGCTGATCCGATCAACTGGGCCGGGGTGCTGGCGATCGCCGAGGCCGCGCTGCTGAGCGCGAGAACGGGTCAGAACGAGTCGCCCGAGACGCTGCTGCGCATGGCGGGGGTGGGGTGAGCGGGGCGAAAGCGAAAAGCGAAAGGTGAAAAGTGAAAGTCGCAGGGGAGGACGCGGCGGAGCCGGGGCGGTGGCGTGTCGCTTCGTGCATCAAAACTGCGTGAAAAGCACTCGATCCGGCCGATGTGATGGGCACCATGAAGAGCCGTTTTCTCAGAGGTTGTGCTGTGCACGTGAATCTGATCTCGGTGGCTTTGGCTGGCGTGTCGCTGCTCGCCGGCTGCTCGGGCGGCGGGTCGTCCGGGTCGGCCTCAGCCAGCAAGGGCGAAGCGTGGACCGCCCCCACCACCTATCGCTTCGAATCACTTGACAAACGCTCGGCACCGAAGATCGAGGCCGTGTTCCAGAGCCGCAAGGTGCTGTACCGTCGCACCGGTGAAGACCCCCTGGCCTATGAAATCAAGGGCCTGCGCGACCCGATGCAGATCGCTCGGCTGAACCGCGAGATCGCCGACGCCTCGGGACAGCCCTTCGAAACCGCCACGATGAACTTCGGCGGGCTCGACCCGTCCGCCACCGCCTACGCCAATATCGATATCAAGGTGACACCCGGCGCCGAAGCCTTTGTCGCCGACGGTGAGGCGAAGGGTTCATCGCCGTGGCGGCGCGTGTTCGTTGACAAGAACGGCTCGTGGAAGGGGCTGATCAACTCGCGCGGGATGGTGCAGAAACAGGGCGGGTGGCTCTACGTCGCCGCGACCAAGGACAACCTCACCCGCTATTCGCGCGTCAACGTGACCACACGCACGTCCGAAGCGCTGTCGTTCACCCGCTTCAAGGATTCCAACCTGCCGGTCCCGGGCGTGGCGGGCAAGGGCAAGGTTGAAACCGCGGAGACGACCACCGACAAGTCGGGGTTCAAGTGGCCCTGGGAATAAGCCATTCCGGCAACGCCCGAACCTTGCCCTGGGCATCGACGCACGCCAGTGTGCTCTCCGCCGTCGCGAGCAGCGCGACCTTGCCGCTCTCCGGCCCCGCGTAACGCCACACTTCGTAAGAGTGATCCAGCCGCGCCCGACCGCCGCCGGTCAGCGTGGTCACGATCGCGAGTTCGTCGTCGTACCGCGCCGGGGCCTTGTAGCGGATGTCCAGCCGGGCCACGACCAGAAACACGCCCGCGGCCTCCATGTCCGCGTACGACACGCCGCTGACACGCAGCAACTCGGTCCGACCCATCTCCAGCCAGGGGATGTACGCGGCGTGGTGGGCCACCGCCATCGGGTCGCACTCGCAATATCGGACCCTGACCTGCAACTGCCCGGACACGTCCGGCGGGCGGGTGGGCGAGAGGGCCGTGTCTCCTGGTCGCTGGCGGGAGGATCTCATGCACGCCAGCGTAGCGGGACGTGTGAAAATCGCCCGAATTCCGGCGTCGGCTCTGGCTTTGGCCCCCGATCGGGGTAGACTGATTATGCACAAGGAACTCTGGCCCCCCGGCGAAGGGACGGGCACCGAGTCAGTCAAGTCACCAAAGCACTGAGGAGCGAGAGATGTTCAATCGTTACGTGATGACGTTCGGCGCGGCGTGCGCCCTGTTGGTCGTGTCCGGCGCGAACGCCGGCGTCGTCGGCGCCGTCGAGGTCGAAATCCCCGGCACCGCCAACATTTTCGGCGCGGGCCTTGCCACGCCCCCCGCTCCGGGCGGCGGCGGCGGCGGGACGCTCCCGGTCCTCATCGAACTCCCCGCCTTCCGGTCCGGCGAGTACTTCTCGATGTCGGCGGTCTTCGGCAGCGTCTCGTGCTGCAGCGGCGCGGGCGGGACATTCAACGGCCCCGACGGGGGCAGTGCCGCAGGCGGGAGCACCAACGTCCAGTCCGAGGGGAACATCTCCGGCCTGATCCACAGCAGCAGCACCATGTTCCTCGCGGGCGTGTTCATCACCGCCGCCGACCCGACCACCGGCGGGGCCCCTCCCCGCCTGGACTTCTCCGACGGGAACGACAACCTGCCCGAGTATTCCCCCCTGCTCAACCAGTCCTTCTTCATCGGCGACGGGCTGTTCAACGAAGACCAGACGCGCCACCTCGAGGCCCAGAAGTTCTACATCCCCGCCGGTGCCACCCACCTCGCGCTTGGCTTCGTGGATTCGTTCAACTTCACCGGCCAGCCGGGCTTCTACGACGACAACCGCGGTTCGCTGACGGCGGTCGTGGGCTTCGTGCCCGCGCCCGGTGCCGCGGGCGCGCTGGCGATGACCGGCGTGATGGCGCTGCGCCGCCGCCGCTGAGTCTTTGCTGAAATCCAACCACGCATCATGCGGAACCGCCACCCCTCGGTGGCGGCTTCGTTTTTGATGGGTCGATAGACTGCATTGGTGACCGTCACGCCAAACATCACCATCCGCCGCCTGAGGGCTTCCGATTCTCTCGAAACCCTGACTTCGTTGCTGCACCGCGCGTACGCCGGTCAGGTGTCGATGGGGCTGCGTCCGCTCGCCGGACGGCAGACCGTCGAAGAGACCCGCGAGCGTGCCTACAGCGGCGAGTGCTTTGTGGCGACCATGCCGCAGCCGGGCGCGAAGGACGACGAGCGGCTGGTGGGAACGATCCTGTTTCAGGAAGTGGAAACCGCGTCGTTCCCTCCGTTCTTTGTGCTCCCCGGCGTGGCTCACTTTTCACTCTTGGGCGTTGACCCGGAGATCCAGGGGGCGGGCATCGGCGGTCGGCTGATCGACGCCGTGGAGGCTCGGGCGCGGGAACTGGGGATGGCGGAGTTGGCGTTGAGCATGGCCTCGCCGGACACAGGCCTGATGAAGTTCTACGAGAAACGCGGGTTCCGGCTGGTGGAATCGTGGCAGTGGCCTTACACGAACTACGTGAGCGCGATCATGTCGAGGCCGGTCACGGGCGGCGTGCGCAAGCCAAGCAGGCTGAGCGAGTGCATTGTGCGTGCCGCGAAGGACGAGGACGCCGCGGGGCTGATCGAACTCATCGGCACCGTGTGGTCGGAGTACCCCGGCTGCGTGCTCGATGTGGACCGCGAAGAACCGGACCTCCGCGCCATCGCCACGGCGTTCTCTGGCAAGGGCGGCGCGTTCTGGAGCGCGACGGACCGCGAGGGCGTGATCGTGGGGAGCGCGGGGGTGGTGCCGCTCAAGTCCGCCGGGCGGTACGAACTGAAAAAGTTGTACGTGGCGAAAACGCAGCGCGGCACGGGGCTTGGCTCGCGACTGCTGGGATGGGCGGAGAACGAGACACGCCGGCGCGGTGCGGCGGTGCTGGAACTGTGGAGCGACACACGCTTCCTCGACGGCCACCGATTTTACGAGCGGCACGGGTATGTGCGCGGCTCGCTCACGCGGGAACTGCACGACCTGTCGAACTCGGTGGAGTTCCACTATTCCAAGCGGGTGTGAGCCCGCTTGTGCGGATCACAGATTGGCCGCGAGGAAATCCGTCTGGATGTTCTTCGCCTCGTTCGAGACTTTGCCGAAGCCGTAGTGCTCGTTGGGCGCACCGGTGGTGGGCCAAGTGTGGAGACGGATGAGGCTCGGGCTGGCCCCGGCCTGCTGGTACCGCTGCGAAAGCGTTCCGAGAAAAGACCGCATCGACGAAACCGGAACCCACTCATCGGCCTCGGAATGCAGGGCCAGGAGCGGGATCGGCCGCCACGACGCGGTCCGGCGCAGCGGTTCGAGCCGGGCAGCCGCCGAGGCGTCGTAGAGGCCACGTTCCACCATAAACCCAAACGCCCCGCTCGTGGCCTCCACGGCGGCACAGCGGAACGGATGCGGCGCACACAGCCGGGTCAGCGTCACCATGCCCCCGGCGGACATGCCGCCGATGCCGATCCGCGTGGTATCGAACGCGCCGTTCCACCGGGGCGAAGCGAGGTCCGCGACGATGCTGTCGATTTCGTCCACCGCCGCAGCGACGACGTCGAGAGTGCGCGAAGGATCCTGCAGCGCCGGGTCGAGCCTCTCGCCGTGCCCGGGAAGATCGACGGCGCAGCACGCGAATCCGGTGTCGCCCGAGGGGAGCGGGGCGCGGAGCCAGCGGAGGTACCGGCCTGGGTCGAGTTCCTTGTTCACCGTGCGCCCGTGGAACCACAGCATGATCGGGCGCGGCTTCACCTTCCCGGTTTGCCAGCCTTCATCGGGATGCGCGATCAACGCCGGGATGGTGGCGCGGTCGCCCAGACGGGCGATGACGGCTCGCTCGCGGAGCGCCTGCGGGAGTTGGGTGAAGCGGGAAGTGGTCAAGTGGTCGGGGTTGAAAGCAGCAAATCAGCAAAGCAGCAAATCCGGAAACTCGCTCAAGCGTTCGCTTCACGCTCGAACGAACGGGTTGCTCTTCATTTCTCTCGCGATGGTGGTCGGCGGCCCGTGGCCGGGGTAGACCTTCGTCTCCGGTGGCAGTTTGTACAGCGTCTGCTGGATGGACCGCGTGAGATCAGCCTCGTTCGAGGTGGGGAAGTCGAATCTCCCAACAGAGTTAAAGAACAGCGTGTCGCCGACCAGGGCGGTGCGGGAGTCGTCGTGGACGAGGGTGATGCCGCCGGGGGAGTGGCCGGGGGTGTGGAGGACACGCCAACTCGTTCCGGACAGTGTCAGCGCTTCGCCCGCCTTCAGATACCGGTCGGCGGGCTTGCAGATCACATAGGGCGGGAACCCCGCCGAGAGATTTAACGAAGGGTCGGACATGAACTCTCGCTCGGCCTCATGCAGAAGAACCGGCAACCCGGTGAACGCTTCGCGGAGTTCCTCCACCCCCGCGATATGGTCGGCGTGGGCGTGGGTGAGGATGAGGGCCGTGGGGGTCAGCCCGGCGGCACGGACGTGGTCGATCATCACGCCGGGGCCGAAGGAGGCGTCGACGATCCAGCAGGATTTATCGGGGGAACCGGGGATGGAAACCACGTAGCAGTTGGTGGCGAAGGGGCCGAGGGTAAATGTCTCGATCTCTGGCGTCGGCATGGGGTGAGTGTAGGGATGGGGCGTGCGGCGATTGGGCGGTCCGCGCGGTAGACTTTGATGCAGGCGTCAGGCACGCCGCCAAGCCCGGGACCCCATGCTGCGAACCGCGTCGCCATCCCGACCCGCGAAACTGGACGACCTGCTGTCGGGTCCGCTGGTGGCCCGGCTGACGCAGATGGACATCGCGTCGCGCAAGGTCTTCATTGGCAGGATGAAAGGCGAACGCCGCTCGCGCCGCCGCGGCGAGTCCATCGAGTTCGCCGACCACCGTCAGTATGTCGTGGGCGACGACCTGCGGCGCATCGACTGGAACATCTTCGGCCGGCTCGACCGCTTGTTCATGAAACTGTTCCTCGAAGAAGAGGACCTCTCACTGCACGTCGTCATCGACTGCTCCGAGAGCCAGGCGTGCGGCGAGCCGGAGAAGTTCGCCTGCCTCCAGAAGGCCGCCGCGGCGATCGGCTACATCGCGCTCTCGAACCTGCACCGGGTGACGTTCACGGCGATCGCCGAGCGGGGCACATCGGACGGTGGGGCAGGCTTCCAGCCTGCCTCTGGGACAGGCTCCGGCGGCGTCGTTTCATCGCTGAAGAATCTCCGCGGCAAACGCCGCGCCGCCGAGATGGGCGCATACCTCTGCGGCCTCGAAACCGGCGGCTCGTCACGCTTCACCGAATCGGCCAAGCGGATCGCGCTAGCCCGCACCGGCAAGGGTGTCATGGTCATCCTCTCGGATTTCCTCTTCAAAGAGGGCTACGAACAGGGTCTGACTTACCTCGCCGGGCGCGGCTACGACCTCGTTTGCATCCAGGTCCTCAGCCCGCAGGAAGTCGACCCGCAACTCGGCGGCGACCTGCGACTCCGCGATGTCGAGGACGACGACCGCACCGAGGTCACCATCTCCGCCCCGCTCCTGAAACGCTACAAGCATAACCTCGCGGCGTACTGCGACCAGTTGAGACTCTTCTGCGCACGGCGCGAGATCACGCACCTCACCGTGCAGTCCGACATCGCCATGGACACGCTGATCCTCGAATACCTCCGCTCCAGGGGGGTGTTGAAATGACCTGGCTGACCCCGATGGTGGGCGCGTGGGCCGCGGCGGTGGCGGTGCCGGCGCTGCTGATCCTCTACTTCTTGCGGCTCAAGCGGCGCGACCTCGAAGTGTCTTCCACGCTGCTGTGGAAGAAAGCCGTGCAGGACCTGCAGGCCAACGCGCCGTTCCAACGGCTGCGCCGGAACCTGCTGCTGTTCCTGCAACTGCTGGCCCTCGCCGCGGCGTTGTTCGGTCTGGCCCAGCCGCAGTGGAAGGGTGCTGGCGGCACGGCGCAGAAGTCCGTGCTCCTCATCGACCGCTCGGCGTCGATGTCGACGATGGATGAATCTCTGGACGGCAAGCCCGCTTCACGCCTCGAAAAGTCGAAGGCTCAGGCGCTGAAGTTCATCGACGAACTCCCCGCGGGCGGGCTGTTCGAGACGTCGGGGGCCGCCGAGGCGCTGGTGATCGCCTTCGATTCCGCCGCCGAAGTCGTGCAGACGTTCACCTCGAACAAGGCCCTGCTCCGCACGGCGGTCGAGGGCATCCAGCCCTCCGACGCCGGAACCTCCATCGACGAAGCCGTGCGACTGGCGTCGGCCTACGTCGGGCCCAAGGTCGTCGAAGACGTCGGGCTCACGGCGGGAGCGCCGCTCTACGTCTATTCCGACGGCGTCATCCCGGACCTCTCGAAGATCATCGTCCACCCCGAAACACGCATCGAGTACCGCGCCGTGGGCAAGCCCGAGACGTGGAACATCGGCATCACCGCCCTGCGGGCCCAGCGGCCGTACGACAGCCCGAACCAACTCGCCGTGTTCGTCGGGCTGCAATCGACCGACCCCGCCGAGCACTCGGCGGACGTTGAACTCACCGTGGCCGGTACCGTGGCGGCGGTCAAGGCCGTGAAGATCCCACCGGCGAAACGCGGCGAAATCTCGACCGGCGGCGTGATTTTCCGGCTGGAGCGACCCGAGGGCGCGGTCATCTCCGCCCGCGTCGTCGCCGAAGATTCGCTGATGGTCGACAACGCGGCACGCATCGTCGTCCCGCCGGCCAAGCGGCTGAGCGTCGCGGTGGTGACTGAAGGGAACATGTTCCTCGAATCCGCCCTGGGCGGCCTCGCGCTGAACAAGGCCCAGATCATCACGCCGGCGCAGTACGCCGAGATGGTCAAGCGGGGGAAGACCGACGAATACGACGTGTTCATCATGGATAAGGTGAACCCGGCGCGTCCGACCGGGACGGGCGAGGCCGGGCCGATGCCCCCGGGCCACTTCCTCACGTTCGGCATCGTGCCACCCATGCGCGGCCTCACCCTTCTCGCCGCCGCCGACGAGGACAACGCCCAGCCCGACGTCCCAGCCGACTGGGTGCGTGACCACCCCGCGCTCGAACTGGTCTCGCTGGATTCGCTGGTGGTCGCCAAGCCGATGAAGGTCGGCGCTTCGGACGGTGTCAAGGTCATCGCCCGCGGCACGGCCGGCCCCATGATCATCGAGGCCGCCGACGGGCCGACCCGGGCACTTGTGGTCTGCTTCGACCCGCTGAACTCCAACTGGCCGTTTGATGTCAGTTACGTCCTCTTCCTCGCCTCGGCGGTGTCGTACCTCGGCGAGGACGACGCCACCACCGACCAGCAACTCGACGTCGGCGAACTCATCACCACCGCCATGCCCGAGGGCGTCCCGCGTGCCTCTATGAAGCCGCCCAGCGGCGCCAGCGCGGAACTCGTGACGGGGCAAGACTCACGCGTGTCCTACGGCCCGACGCGCAAGGTGGGCCTCTACGAGGTCTCTTGGTCAGGCACCCCCGGTCCCCGCGACGTGGTCGAGGGTGGGCGAGCCGTGCGCACCTTCGCGGTCAACCTCTTCAACTCGATGGAATCCAGCGTCGGCACACGCGCCACGCTCGACCTGCCCGCGGGCACCGTCAAAGCGCAGGCCTCGTCCGCCCGCGAAGGGCTGCAGAACCTCTGGCCGTGGCTGCTGCTCGGGGCCGTGGCGATGGTGATGCTGGAATGGCTGGTCTACAACCGGAAAACCTACGTCTAGGGTGCCGGGGTACGGCGTCTTCTTCACTTGATGCCTCGATGCCTAGATGCCTTGATGCCTTCCCCCTCAATGCCCGCCTTCGCGCATCGTCTTCAGCCCCTCTGGGAACGGGTAACTGGGGAACACGCCGACCTGCCCGAGGTTCCACATCTGCGGCGCTGGGAACACATCGCCGCGGTACCCGGCCTCGTACATGGTCCGCAGCACCGTCTCAAACGACGGCGGACGCTTGGCGTTCACGTCCTCGTACAGCCGGTTCGACCGCGCCCCGAGGAAACTCACGCTCGCAACGGGCAACCGCTCCTTCCGCCCCGCCAGCATCCGGTTGATGGTCTTGAACCCGCGCGACATGTCCTCGAGCGTGAACCAGTCCCGCCCCTTGGGACGCAGGATCGCCAGGATCAGGATGCTGTCGAGATCGAACTTGAGCACGTACGGCTCCTTGTCCTCCGCGGCGTGGATCTGCACGCTCTCACTGAACATCTTGGCGTACGAGGTCACGCCGCGCGCCGTCCACTGCGACGATTCGACTAGATCAACGAGTTGGGCGATCACGCCGTGCGAGTTGTCCTCGGTGTTGACGCCGCAGATCACTGCGCGGTACCGCCCGGCGAGCAGGTCGGGGAGCATCTGCTGCCCCCACATGATGCGGACGCGCCCGCCCTTATCGATGGTGGTCGGCGCTTCGGGGAGCAGCGTGACGCGGTCGGCGAAGGCGGAGGCGACCATGAGGCGGTCGCCGTCGCCGTCGTAGAGGCGGGTGGTCGCGGGAGTTGGCGAGGTGGTTTGAGTGGATGCCATGGCGTGGCCTCAGTTCGGTTGCGGGGGAGGGGGCGTGGGTTGACCGAAAGAGGATATCGGGTTGTGCAAGAGCCGGTTTGCGGCGGACCCAAAGACCCTTGTCGCTCTCGGGTGGCATGCTCACGCCCCGTGAGCATGTCTTCGATCTCGCAGCGGGGGAACGAGCCATGCTCACGCGGACGTGAGCATGCCACCCGTTCCCACCCCACTTCGTGGTTGGCATCGTCTACCCTGCGTTCATGCTGCGATGGGTCGGGCAATTGCGTTGGCTTTGGCTGGTGTTCACGCTGCCGCCGGTGCTGCTGTGGGCCCGCGCGTTCCCATACGCCGGCGTGCCGATGGTGGTCGCACACTGTGCCTTGGTCCTCCTCCACGGCGTGCTGCACGACCGATCCGCCTTCCAAAGCCGCGACGAACCGCGCCTCACGCTCTGGGGGCCTCGGCTCGTCCTTGATGCGCCCTTCCTGGTCCCGCACGCCACCGTGCTCATCCTGCTCTGCCTCGGCATGATCGTCGCCGCGGCGGTGGTCGATCCGCTTGTGGCGGGTGTGATGACGGCGGGCCTGCTCGCCGTCATCATCGGGCACCGATTCAAGCGGCTCTTCGGACGCTGGCGTTCGCGGCTGGCGGAAGTCTGGCTCCCGGGCGTGGCGCTTGTCGCCCCCATGTTCGCCCTCTCATCAATCGCCGAGCGGAACCAGGCCGCGGCGATGCGCGGACGATCCGACCCCGGCCTCGCGGTCGCGCTCCCCGAGGTCATCACCCGCGCCACCGAGACCGCCACGGTGCTGTGGGCCATGGTCATGGCGGTGTTCATCCTCGCCTGCCACACGCGCGACGAACCCCATGACCGCTGTGACGGACTCTTGACGACTCCAACGGTGTTCGGCCCGCGCGGCGCGGCGATTGCCATGGCGTTGTGGGCCGGTGGCGTCATGCTCCTGGGTGCAAACGGCAACGGGCACCGTCTCTGGACCTGGCCGGTGCTGGGGTCCCTCGGCGTCGGCGCGATGCTCGTGGCGTGGTTCTGCGGAGCGGAAAAGAGCGGCCGGGCTGTCGTCGCGTGGGTTACGTGCGCGGCCGTCGCGGGAGTCTGTTTGGTGGGACGGATCACCGTGTAACGGCGCTCCGCGTCACCGCTGGTTCATGGCAATCAGCAACGCCACCACGCCAATCACAATCAGCCCCCCCACCACGGCAAAGCCGATCTTCCACGGGCTGTACGGCCTCTGCCCCTGCACCTCGCCCGTCCGCGCGTTGACCAGCAGCCGGAACACCCGCCCGCGATACCGGTACGCGCTGATCCAAACCGGCAGCAGCAGGTGCTTGAAGGTGATCGAATCGAACTTCTGCCGCGTATCGGTCACCTGCTGCTCGTCGCCGCCGATGTCGGCACAGATGGTCTGGTGGATGACCGGGGCCATCATGCCCCTCGCGACTTCCAAGCCCTGCTTGAGATCAATCGAATACGACTCCGAGGTGAAGCCGCTCAAGAACTCATCGGCGTAGGGCACCGCCGCCTGGGTGTCCCACGGCTCGAGCGCCGTCAGGTGCTTCTCCGGCAGGGCCGCCGTCGCCACCACCAGCAGATCATCGAAAGCGTTGCTCACCACGCCGCTCGCGGGGCTCCAGCGGATCCGCCGCTCCTGCCGCATCCGCGTCTGCGGCCTCCCGTTCACCATCACCGTGTACGGCACCGTGACGTAGTACGCATCCCCGCGCCGCCCGCGGTACCACGTGGTCACCCTCGTGTCGTACGTCCAACTGGGGATGTACACGCCGCCCAGCCGCGATTCCTGCCGCACGAAGTTCTTCAGTTCGCTCGGCGCGAACCACAGCGAAGCGATCCACTTGCGGAACGCGTCTCGCGCACGGTCCTCGCCGATGGCGAACGGCAAAACCGAATCCGGCTTGATCACCGCCGACGCCCGCGCCTGCGACACAATGCTGCTGCCGCAGAACGGGCACGCCGTGGCGGTTGCCTTCGCGGAAACCTCCGGCCGCGCCCCGCACGCGTCGCACGTCACCGTGAAATGCTCGACGGTGTCGCGCCCCGCCTCCAGCCGCTTCATCGCCTCCCCAAAATCCTGCTCGGTCGCGAGTGATTCCGCCGCGGCGATCGTGTTGCGGTGCGAGCAGTACGGGCACACCAGTTCGTCCGTGCCCGGCGCGAACGTAAGCCGACCGCCGCACTGAGAACACGGGAACCGCCGCTGCTCTGGCTGCGGCGTGTCGTCCCACGCGGCGGGCGGGGCCGCGGGGGCGGGCGGATGGTCGGTATGGCGGTCGGGTTCGGGCATCGGTGAAGGGGGAGGCCGGGCGCTACGTCGTGGGGAATCGCCCGAGAGGTTAGCATTTCGGGAATCCGCGTCGGCACGCCGAGCGGAAACCCATCACTCGGCGGCCTGGAGACCTCATCGTGCGCCCACTTGCCATCTGGTTCGGAGTCCTGCTCGCGGCGTTTCTCTCGACGCCCCGCGCCAATGCCCACGAACTCGGGGCCCTCGTCGTCGAAGTCTCCCTGAAAGACGGCGACCGCGTCGAGATCACCGCCGAAGTCGATGCCGCCCACCTCCCCGCGGCCCTCAAGCCCTTCCCCAGCGCGGCCTTCCTGGCGGGCGCGGAACTCTCGACCGACGAGGGCCCAGTTGACATCGCGTTGAAGGAATTGGGAGCCACCCCACAAGGCCCGCGTTTCGCCGGCACCGGCACGCTCCCCACGGGTGCCAAACAACTCGCCTGGAAGCAGCCCCTCGAACTCGGCCAATACACGGTCATCATCACCGCGGCCGGGAAGACCCGCGAAGTCTGGCTCAACGGCTCCGCCCGCAGCGACCCTATCTCCCTCGCCCACGACGAGCCGCCCGCCACAACGGGCGCGGTGGTCCGCCAGTACCTCATCCTGGGCTTCACGCACATCGTCCCCGAGGGCACGGACCACATCCTCTTCGTCCTCTCGCTGTTCCTCCTCAGCCTCAAGGTCAAGCCCCTCCTCACCCAGATCACGGCGTTCACCATCGCCCACTCCGTCACGCTGGGCTTGGCCATGAAGGGCGTCGTCTCGCTCCCGCCCAGCATCGTCGAACCCGCCATCGCCGCGTCCATCGCCTGGATGGCCGTCGAGAACATCACCACCGACAAGTGCCGCCCCACCCGCACCGCCACCGTCTTCCTCTTCGGCCTGCTCCACGGCATGGGCTTCGCCGGCGTCCTCAGCGAACTGGGCCTGCCCGAGAACCGCTTCGCCCCCGCCCTGATCTCCTTCAACGCCGGCGTCGAACTCGGCCAACTCAGCGTCGTCTCCGCGGCGTGGCTGCTCATCGGCTGGCCCTTCGGCAAGAAACCGTGGTACCGCCGCGGGATCGTCATCCCCGCCTCGGCCATCATCGCCCTCGTCGGCGTCTATTGGACCATCGAACGCGTCTTCTTCGCGGGCTAGATTCTGGCCGACGGATCGATCCGTGGATGGAACGCCGGTCCCCGGTGTGCCGAATCAACAGCGATCCATGGGCGGCACGCCGGTCCCCGGCGTGCCGAATCACCAACGATCCATGGGTGGAACGCTGGTCCCCGGCGTGCCGAATCAACAGCGATTCCAAGCCCGCCGGGGACCGGCGGGCCACCCAGAGGCGTGCGTCAGACACGGCCTCGCGGGGACCACGAGGCAGCAAGGCTCACCCCTTCGGCACCGGCGGCGGCGTGCTCGCCAGAACCGCCGCGGCCTCCGCGATCTCCGTCGCCGGCTTCCACTCCGGCATCCCCTGCTTCCACGCATAAGTCTTCGCCGTCAACCGCCCCGCCTTCGCATGCTCGCGCAGTTGATCCGCCGTGAACGGCCCGGCCTGCTGGCCGTCGATCACCAGGAACACCGTCGCAGCGACCCCACCGGGAAGTGGCGGCGGTCCACCAGCCTGAGCGCCCGCCATCGCGGCACCCATCTGGTTGTTCATCATCATCCCCATCCCCATGCCGACGACGCTACCCGCCGCGCCGGGGTTCTTGGCCGCCTCTTCCATCGCGTTGGCGGCCTGGAACTGCGAGTACGCATTCAGGTTCCCGATGACGCCCATGCTCGACCGTTTGTCCATCGCCTGCTCGACCTCGGGCGGCAGCGAGATGTTCTCGACCAGCAACTGGCTGAGTTCCAGCCCCCAGTTGCCAAGTTCCGGCGCCATCCGCACGTTGAGCAGCCCCGCCAGTTCGTCGTACTTCGAAGCCAGATCAAGCGCGGGGATCTTCGATTCCCCCAGCACGTCGCCGAATCGCGACACGATCGTGTTCCGCAACTGGTTCGCCACGTCCTCGACGGTGAACTCGCCGCTCACGCCCGTGCCCACCAGTTGCTTCACGAACGCCCCGGCGTCCTTCACCCGCAGCGTGTACGAGCCGAACGCCCGCAGCCGCACCGGCCCGAACTCGGCGTCCCGCAGCATCACCGGGTTCATCGTCCCCCACTTCAGGTCCGTGAATGTCCGCGTGGCGACGAAGTACACCTCGCACTTGAACGGCGACTCGAACCCGTACTTCCACCCCTTCAGCGTCGCCAAAATCGGCACGTTCTGCGTGCTCAGCGTGTAGGTGCCCGGCGCGAACACGTCCGCCAGCCGGCCCTCATCGACAAACACCGCCGTCTGGCCTTCCCGGACGACCAGTTTCGCCCCGTTCTTGATCTCGTTGTTGAACCGCTCGAAGCGGTGGGCCAGCACGTTGGGCCGGTCGTCCATGTACTGGACGATGTCGATCAGTTCCTGCTTCAAACGGTCCCAAATGCCCATGGAAAACTCCTGTTGGTGGCGGGGTGCGATCTCCCCAAAATCCTACCACGGTTCATCGTGGAATCGATCCCCCGGTTTCACGAGGGGGATTCATCCGATTCCATCCGAACCCCGAGCGCGAGCTCGGGGACAGAATCTGGCCGGGAAACCACACCACTGGGCACCGCCGGCGCTCGAGATGCCGTCCCCGAGCTCGCGCTCGGGGTTCGGATAGACGCCGTCACCGTCGCCCGCGTCAGCGCCACCGCGATGTTCCGCAAAAGCCGCTCCCGCCTTCGCAGCGGCGAAACATGCCGCGGCGCTTCCACCGCGATATGCACCTCCACCCCGGACAACTCCACAAGCGAAGCCCGCCGGAACGCCCCCCACCGCTTCGGACATTCCACCAGCCCCCACCCCGGCGGGACTTCCCTTCGCCCCACCACGCCCGCGGGCGCAAGCAGATACAGCCGTTCGGCCAGCCGGTACCGCGTGAGACGGTGGAACTTCGTCCCGCCGTGAAGACGTTCGTCGATCTTTTCGAGTTCCCGCAGGATGCGCCGGTACGTCGGGTTGGTCGAGGCGTCGAGGTTCCACTCGCCAAGTTCGCTGAACAGCACGCCCGAAGTGGACTGCAAGTGCGGCTCCGTCTCCCGCACCTTCTCGGCGAAGCGCCGCCGCCGCTCTTCCATCGCCTCCCGGGCCTTGAGCAGCGCGTCCAGGTTGTCCCGGTCCCGCAGGAAATCCGCCCGCGACTGCTTGCACTCGATGATGACGGTCCGCGGCTCGCACCGCACGCGCGCTGCCACTGGGTTGGCCCGCCGGTCCCCGGCGGGCGCTTGAGCATCAAACAACCCCGCCTCAGCCCGCTCCCCAGCCTTCTCGCCCGCCCACGCCGCCAAGTGATTGTGCCCCGCCGACACCGGCTCGCGGTCCAGCCACCCCGCCGCATCAACGCGGAAGCGTGAGATCGGGCACAGCACCTCCATCGCCGCGGCCTGACACCCCCAGCGCAGCAGCGTCGCCGCCGCGAGGCGTTTCAACTGGAGATGAGCGAGCGTCTCCGACACACGGGATCGTACGTCCGCTCAGCGGCACACCTGCCCGAATCGAGAGAGGAACCTCACCAGGTCACGCGTGTCCACCACGCCGTCGCGGACAAGATCGCCCCGTCCGCCCCGCTCCACCGTCTGCCCGAAGAGATGGAGGAACTTGCAGAGGTCGACCGTATCGGTCTTCCCCGAGCCGTCCAGGTCTGTCGGGCACAGGGCGTTGACAAACGCCGTGGCCTGTCGGGTGGGCGAGCCTTCGGGGTCGGTGAAGGCGATGACATCGATGTCGCCGTCGTTGTCGACGTCGCCCGGCAGAACATAGAACGGGTTGGCGCTGAAGTCGATGACCGGTCCCTGCGAGAAGATCAACGGGTTCTCGCCGCCGCCGGGGGGCGGGTCGATCGCCGAATCGTTCCGCAGGACACGGATGAACTGCGAGACCGCGGCCTTGTCCACCGCGCGGAACACCGCCGCGATATCCACGTCCGTGTCGGCGTCAAAATCAAACGCGGCCACCGGTCCCGGCTGATCGCCGATGGGTAGCGCCTGGGCGACAAACTGTGGCGGCCCGCCGCGCACAGGCCCGGGACGGTTGAGGACGATCGAGACCGTGCCGTCGCCCTGGTTGCTGGTCACGATGTCGGCGTCGCCGTCACGGTCGATGTCGGCGATCGTCAGGTTCCGAGGCTCGGAGCCCACCGGCACAATCACCGGTGAACCGAACACCGAACCGCGGGCGTTCAGGAGGTTGGTGTTGAACAGCACGTTGATTGCCGCCGATCCGCCGCCGCTGCCCGCGCCGATGGCAATGTCGTCGATGTCCTTGGGGTTATCCAGGCCGCCGGGGGCCACGGGGCCAGGGTCGGGGGAGCCCGCGGGCGCGTTCTGAACATTGCCGAAGCCGCTCCAATTGGCGGCGCGGTTGGTCACGCCGTCGTTGGTCAAGATGACCACCTGGCCCTCGTTGCTCCCGTTGAGGGACGTGACCACCGCGTCGGGCAGCCCGTTGGGGTCGTGGATGAAATCGCCGAAGGCGATGCCGCGCGGGTCCTGGCCGACGTCGTACGCAGTCGGGAAGACTTCGAACACGCCGGTGCCGTCGTTCAGCAGCACGCGGAGCGCGGGGGGCTCGCCGCCCGCGTTCACGATCGGCGGCGTGCCCTTGGTGATGACGGCGATGTCCGTGTCACCGTCCTGGTCTACATCGGCGGCCGCGAGGTCGGCGGGGTTGAAACCAACCGTCAGCACCTGCGGGTCGGCAAAGCCCCGCCACGAACCGTCGGGGTTCACGCCGCGGTTGATCACGATGATGAGCGCCCCGCTGGCACGCCCCACGGCGTCCGAAGGCACCACCGCCGCGACGTCAACAAACCCGTCGCCGTTGAAATCACCCGTCACGGCCCGAGAAGGACGCCCCGGTACTTCCGCCGCGCCGTCCGTGCCGTCGCCGAGATTCGGCTGCGGCGGGAGCGTGTCCACCACCACCCGCACCGAAAGATTTTCCCGCGCCGGCGGCGGCGCCACCGGCGGATACTCAACCCGCAGCCGCAGCCCCGCCTCGATCGAGGGAGAGAAGAACACCAGATCAAAACGCCCCTCCATCGAGGTCGCCGTCACAATGCGGGCGTCCAACTTGTTCGGCTGCGGCGAGTAGCCGTTCAGCAGATTCACCAGCAGAGTGCCCCCCAGCACCGCGTGCCCTTCAACCACGAGAATGTCGTTGTCCTCGCTGGGACCGGCGATCTCGGCGTGGAGCACGCCGCCGAAGGGCTGCCCCTCGCCGCCAGCACGCGACTGCACATAGTCACCGCGGATCAGCAGCGACGCGGCCTGCCCGTCGAAAAGGCCCAGTTCGCCGCCGTTGAAGACGTTGCCCTCGATCAGCCCGGCCCCGTCGACGAGCCCGCCCGGCAGGATGGTCACTCCCTTGTGAGCGAAGAGCCTCGAGGTCGAGAACATGAAGAGCGAGGGCCGGCCCGAAACAGCCGTGTACGGACCGCCCACCGAGACTTCACCATCAGACGTGATCGTTCCGGGCGAGGAAAGCGACCCGCCGCGCCCTTCGATCCCGCCGATGCGCAGCCCGTCGAACCCGATATTGATCGCGGCGGGCTCGGGTTGGATCGCCACAAAGTCGCCGATCGTCATCCCGAAGATCGAGACCGGCGCATCGATGGTGAGGCCGTAGCCCGCCTGGAACTCGCTCAGGCCGCGCGCCTCGCGCGGGATCAGGAACGAATCGATATCGAACACCGCGACGTCTCCCTCGCCGGGCGCGGTCGTCGGCTCGACGAACTTCCCGTCATAGGTCACCCACGGCCCGACCGAGAACGCCCCGCCGTCGAGATTCGCCCAGAACTTCCGCCCGGCAAGCGGCGGTTCACCAACGCCCAGCGCCGAGACCGAAGCCCCAGCACCCGTCAACAACGCCGCGATGCCGATAAGTCGATTCCGCATCTGAGTCTCTCCTCCATGCTGGAGCGATATCGCCCGCCGATGGGTGTTCCGCATCCCGATCACATCGTGCCCGCCTGTGCCGCGGGGACCTCGAAGCCGGAAAGCCTACCACCGGACAGGGGACAGGGCCAGCACTCCCTCCACTCTACCTCAAATCTGAGCGTTTTTTCACACGCACACACCGACCTCCGGACTTTCCGCGGGGTCCGATTCGACCCCAGGTACCACGACGCCGCCCCGCGCTTCCCCCAGATTGCCACGCACCTACCCCGCATAGACTCTCGCAACTGGCCCTCTTGCCACCCGGCACGCTCGTCGCCGGTATTCCCGGACGTTCCAACTCTCTCACCCGTACCGCTCCGCAACACCTTTATGACCCACACGCAAACCGCTGTCGTCACGCTCCTCGCCCTCGCCGGAACCGCGACGGCGGCCCCCGCCCCGGCCTCGATCTCCCGCTTCTTCGGCTTCGATGAGCCCCGCACCATCGTGCTCGACAACGGCTGCGGCCCGGCTCTCGCCGCCGACATGGACGGCGACGGCAAACTCGACCTCGTCGTCGTCAACAACGCCAAGAGCCGCATCGAGATCCACCGCCAACGCGAGGCCTCCCGCACCGACGAGCAGATGGAGCGGGAACTGAAGGTCAACGAACTGCCCCCGTCGCGCTGGTACGACAAAACCGAAGTGAGCGTCGCCCACCGCGTCACTGGCTTCCGCGTCGCCGATATCGACGGCGACGGACGCATGGACATCGTCTACGCCGGCGTGCCGGGAGAGATCGTCGTCCTCAAGCAGAAGACCCAGGCCCTGAACTTCGAGGTGCTCACCAAGCGCCGCGTGCCCGAACTCGCCGCCGGCCAGGACGGTTTCGACATCGCCGACGTGCAGGGTGACTCCAAGCCCGAACTGCTCGCCATCACCGGCGGCAAGATCAGCGTCTTCAACCTCGGTTCCGACGGCCCCACCGGCGAGCCCGTCAAACTCGGCTCCAGCGGCAAAATGATCGCCTTCCTCATCGAGGACTACAACGGCGACGGCCTCAAGGACGTCCTGGGCGTCATCCCCGACGACCCCTCCCCGCTCCGCCTGTTCCTGGGCACCAAGTCCTCCGGCGGCAACCTGCTCGGCCCCGAGACCCGCTTCGAGATGCCCGGCATCGTCGAAGCCGAGCCGCTGCGCTTCCCGGGCCGCCCCGCCGCCTCCATCGCCGTGATCGAGCGCGCCAGCAAACGCAAGGTGATGTACGACCTCACCACCGAGGCCGTCGCCACCGGCACCACCGGCAGCGAGCGCGACGCCGCCGCCGATGTCTACGCCTTCAAGGGCGGCGCCAACAAGTCCCGCTCCACCGTCACCGGCGATATCGACGGCGACGGCAAGGCCGACCTCCTCACCACCGACCAGTCCGCCAACTCCGTCGTCCTGTACCGCCAGACCACTTCGGGCCTCGATGAGGGCCGTTCCTTCAGCGCCTTCAAGGAACCCAAGACCATCGCCATGGGCCAGTGGAACGACACCCCCGCCCTCGAGGTCTTCGTCCTGAGCGAGGAGGAAAAGGCAGTGGGCGTCGCCACCTACGATGCCGCAACGCAGCGTCTGGGCTTCCCCGCCCCCATCTCGATCAAGACCGCCGGGGCCGCGCCGGTGGCGATGAACTACCTCAGCCTCGGAGGCAAACCCGCTCTCGCCGTGGTCGTCAAAGACAAGCGCGACCACGCCCTGGAACTGCACCGGCCCGACGCCGCGTCCGAGCCTGCGGTGGTCAAACTCGACGGCGTCTCCCGCCCGCCCCAGTCCATGCTCGGCGGCGATTTCGACCACGACGGCAACCCCGACCTCCTGCTCTTCACCCCCGGCGAGCCGATGGTCATGATCAAGAACGTGGGCGCCGAAGGCGGCGACGCCGAGGTGCTCACCGACAAGAAGATGCCGAACTTCGGCCTCGTGCAGGCCGCCGGCCCCGACAACACCGCTCTTCTGGACGTCGATAACGACACCTTCCCCGAACTGCTGATCGCGGACAAGAACTTCGTCCGCTTCTGCACGCTCGACCCCAAAACCGGCTGGAAGGTCATCGACCAGGTCACCATGCCCGAGTCGTCCAGCCAACTCACCGGCCTGGGTGTCCTCCAGACCCCCGGCCAGCCCGCCACGATCGTCGCCTCCGACAAGGCCAACAAGCGCCTCATCCTCATGACCCGCGGCCCCGACAAGGCCTGGACCGTCGCCGACAAACTCCGCCTCACGGGCTTTGATGTCGGCGCCGTCCACCCCGGCTCGTTCACCGGCGACGGCCAGCCCGGCGTCATGGTGCTGGGTGACGAGGCCTTCGCGCTGGTCCGTCTGGCCGGCAACCGCGCCAGCCTCAAGCAGTTCGCCGCCCACCGCGCCGACCGCGACGAACGCCAGGAGCACGAGATCGAGGCCGGCGACCTGAACAACGACGGCTACCTCGACATGGTCGTCCTCGACGCCGGCGAACAGATGTGCGAGATCTTCACCTTCTCCGCTTCCCGAAAACTCTTCCCCGCCACCGAATGGGAAGTCTTCGAATCCCGCCTCTTCCGCGGCGGCGACAACCGCGAGTTCGAGCCCTCGGCGGCCATCATCGCCGACCTGACCGGCGACGGCCTGCCGGACCTCACCCTCGCCGTCCACGACCGCTACATGATCTACCCCCAGATGAAGAAGTAATCGAAGGCCCCCGGAAGGCTGGCAATCCTGGAGAACACCGACCCCGCTTGACGCGGGGTTTTTCATTCCGCAAGGGCCTCCCTCCCGCCGCTCCATTAATCGCAAATGAAAAGCCCCGCCCACGGACGGGCGGGGCTTCGAGATGGCTGCGGCACCTCTCTAACCCGATCAGCAGGGCAGACCGAAGCGGCCCAGGAAGATGGTGAGGTCAACGACGTTGACCACGCCGTTGTTGTCGAGGTCGCCCGAGGTGCCCGGCGGCACGGAAGTACCGAACGTTCCGAGGAAGATCGTCAGGTCCACGACGTTCACGACGTTGTTGCCGTCGAGGTCGCCGACGCAGGCCGGGGGCGCGACGGTGCTGAAGATCGAGGGGTTCGGGCTCCCGGCCGTGGTCGCCCCGTTGGACGAGGTGACGCGCCAGTAGTAGGTGGCGCTGTTGGACAGCACACCGTTGGGGATCAACTGGCTGGTCGACACCGTGGTGTTGGAATAGATCACGGGCGTGAAGGAGAAGTTGGAGCCGACCTCAACAAGATACGAAGTGGCGCCGGAGGACGTGCCCCACGTGAGGGTGACGGGGATGGAGACGTTCGAGGCCCCGTTGGCGGGCGAGGTCAGGCTGAACGCGCCGGGTGGCGGAACGGGCGTGATCGTGAAGTTGGCGTTGTTGATGTCGAAGAAGATGTTGCCGGCACCCTGCACCTTCACGCGGGCCGTGGAAGTGTTCACGCCGGGCAGCGTGACCGTCTCGGAGCCGTCGTTGGGCGTGTTGCTGGCGAGCACGGTCGGGAACGTGTTTCCGCCGTCGGTCGACAGCAGGATGTTCACGTTCGTGGCGTTCACCGGGGCGATGTTGGTATTGGCCACGTTCCACGTCACCGTCATGGTGCCGGAGAACGAACCGCCCGCCGAGTTGTTCGAGGTCACGGTGAAGGGACCCGCGGCGTTGGTGGTCTGGAACGAGTAATCCGCGAAGCCGGTGCCGCCGCCGGAGGCGACGTTGTCACGCACCGTCACACGCCACGACATGTTGCGCGTGGTCGTCGGCAGAATGTTGCCCGGTGTGCTGCTCCCGCCCGCGAGCACGGTCGCCAGCGGCGGGACCGTGCGAACGTTCGACAGCACAGGGTTGAACGAGCGGTTGATGGGGCTGGAGCCGTTGTCGCCCGCCGCCAGGGTGATCGCCGCCCCGAGGTTCCGCTGCTCCCAGCAGTACGTCAGGGTGTTGCCGTCCACATCCGCGCCCGTGGCGGTCAGTTCGTACGGCGTGTTGGCCGGGATGGTCACGCCCGCGGGCGAGGCCACCGTGACCGTGGGTGTGTTGTTGCCGTTGGGCACCTGCCCCGCGCACGCGCCGCCTGCCGCTTGGTAGGCGAGCATCTGCCGCAGGCTCTCGTGGCTGAAGTACGCGTCCGAGTTGGGCTGCAGGTCGTCCGGGGCGCAGATGCCGGCGTAGGCCTGGATGGTCGAGCCCGAGCCGGGCTCGTAGGCGTTGGCCGCCGAGCGGTTCCCGCCGGCGCAGTTGCCCGAGGGGCTGTTGAAGGTGTGCGAACCGCCGAACTGGTGGCCCATCTCGTGGGCGACGTAATCGATCCAGAAGGCATCGCCCGTGGGCGAAGGCCCGCCGGTTACGCCGCGGGACTTGCTGCCGTTGACGCAGACAACGCCGAGGCCTGCCACCCCGCCGCCGCCGGTGGAGAAGACGTGCCCGATGTCGTAGTTGGCGGTTCCGATGACGCTGTCGATGTTGGTCTGATTCTGCCCCAGCATCGTCGAGCCGTTGTTGTTGGTGTACGGGTCGGTCGCGCTGTTGGTGTACACCAGGCTGGAGTTGTTGCCCACCAGTTGCAACCGAATACCCAGTTCCTTCTCATACACGCCCGTCACGCGGTTGATGGCCGTGACGATGGCGTTCTGGCCGTTGACCACGGTGCCGCCGAAGAAGGCGACATACTCGCCGGTGGCGGCGTTGGCGAGGCGGTAAGTGCGCAGGCCCCAGGCCACGCGGTCGCCGCCGCCGTCGACGGGGTCTCGCCCGTACTGCTCGGCCATCCGCTTGGTGAAGGCCTCGTTCTCGGGGAGCGAGTCCGCCGAGCACAGCCAGCCCTCCCGCCCCATGTAATCCCGCTTGTAGTACGACGAATACTGCGTCACGTCGAACTTCGTCCACGGATCGATAAACACCGACCCGCTGGGGGCCAGCACCATCGCGCGGAAGCCCAGAGGCCCCGTGTCGATGCGAACCGTCGATCCGTCCTCATCGATGCCCGTGCCCGCGTACGTCCTGATCTCGGGGAACTTCGCCGCAAGTTCCGGGGCCATCACCGCCGTCTCGACGACGCTGAACCGCTTGAAGGTGCCGTCGGGCATCGGCAGCGCCACGAACACCGGGTTCGTGATCGCCTGTGCCGTCATCTCCACCGGCGCACGCTCCAACTGACGCTGGATCGCAGCAGGGTCCAGCAGGAGATGCTGCGCGATCTGCGGGCGAACGAACGCCACGTCCGCCGCGCGGTCCTGCGGCAGCGCATCGACCAGCGTCCACACGCCATCGGGCGACACACGCGCGTTGATCGGGTTCGCGGCGAACGCGCCGCCGCACAACGTCAGAAGGGCGACCGAGGTGAGGCCGAGGGCCAGGTTCCGGTTCCGGGGGGGGCGGGCAGTCATGGGGCTTTTTCTCTCGCTTTTGGATGCGGGCGCAGGAAGACCGCCAATGGGTCCTCTGTGAACAAGGTACCCCTTGCCACAGGGTCGCGAGAGAGAAAACCGGCAACTTGCCCTTATTTTGTCAGCCATCAGGACGGCCCACGCCGCCCCGCCGAAGCGATAGCCCGAGAACCCCCCGCTAGCCGGTGCCGGGGTACGGCGTCCTCGCCGTGCCCCGATCCCCCCTCGCCACACACACCTCAGCACCGATCCGGCCCCTCCGCCGCCAGCACAATCTCATCCCCCTCCGCCAGCCGCCGCCGGAACATCTCGATGACCATCTGGAAACAGATCGCCGTGAGGGCAGGGTCATACCGGTGCCCCTCATCCCGGATGAAGGCGTGCTGGGCGTTGAACTCGTGCCACTGGTACCGCGTCCCGGCCTTTTCAAGGGCATCGATGATGGCCCGCCGCCCGTCGTACGGGATGTGCGGGTCCTGCCTGCCGAACACAAACAGCAGTTCCCCGCAGATGTCCCGCACGCGCGAGAGCGAATCGTCCCCGCCCTTGCCCAGCGATCCCTTGTGGATGTCGGTGGGATAAAAACACGCCGCCGCTCGGCAGTCCGCGTGCATCGCCGCCCGGAACGCCAAATGCCCCCCGATGCAGATGCCCATCGCGCCCATTCTCCCCGTGCAGTTCGGATGGCCTTTCAAGTAGTCAAAGCACGCCCGCGAATCCGCGTCATACGCCGTCACCGGCTTCCCCACCTTGTCGGCGTTCCCCCGCTCGGCCCCCGGCTGGTCATACGCCAGCACGCACCCCGGAGCCTCCAACTCATGAAAAATCTCCGGCACGGCGACCACCAGCCCATGGCTCGCCAGCGCCGCCGCCGTGCGCCGGATCGGGGCCGTCACCTGAAAAATCTCCGAGAAGAACACGACACCGGGGTACTTCCCCGGCGCCGCCGGACGCGAGACATACACCCGCATCGGGCCGCTGGGCGTGGGCAGGTCGACGTGCTCGTTGTCAAGGATGATCATGGTGGAGCGAGCATAACCATCCCGTGCAGGCCCGCCGAAGGTCGCCAGTCCGTCGAATAGGATTGGCCCGTGCGCAAGTCCCTCGGCATCTTGGCGTCTTTGGCGATGTTGGCGATCCTCGCCCTCGGCTGTGACCGCGCCGAGCCGCCTGCTGCCAAGCCCGATCCATCCCACAACGCAAAGCCCGCCACCCCGCGCCTCGCCGTCCTCAGCCCCGCCTTCGCCGAGACGCTCCGCGGCCTCGGGGCCGCCGACCGCATCGTCGCCCGGCACGGCTGGGATTCCTTCTCCCCCTCCGCCATCCCCCCCGTCGGCAACGAGGGCGGCATCGACTACGAATCCCTTCTCAAGACCAACCCTACCCACGTCATCATGGAAGGGGGCGCGAAGGACCCGCCGTCGCGCCTCAGCCAACTCGCCAAGGACCACGGCTGGACCATCCTCCGAATCCCCAATCTCACTCTCGACGACATCGCGAACGCCACCGCCGCACTAGCCAAGGCCGCGGGCATTGCACCCGAGATCGCTCAGGACGCCGCCGACCGCTTCAACGCCGCCTTCGCGCGTGAAGACGCCATCGCCCCGCGCGCCGGCCGGGTGCTGATCCTCATCGGCACCGACCCGCCCGCCGTGATGGGCCCGGGATCGTTCCACTACGAAATGGTCGAACGCCTCGGTGCCGACGCGATCCCGAACGAAGGTGCCCCGTTCATCCAGTGGAGTGTTGAGGATGTCCTGAAGTCCGACCCTGACACGCTGATTCTCATCCTGCCCGGCGCAGAAGCAGACGACCCCGCCGCCAACCTCGGCCCGCTCGCCAAACTCAACCTGCGCTGCGTCCAGCGCAAGGCTGTGATCGTCATTACCGATCCAAAGGCACACCTGCCGGCCACGAGCCTGGCCGAAGTCGCCCCAAAACTCCGTGCAGCGATGCTCAGCCTCTCACAGCCGCAAGCGGGCAAGAAGCCGCCCTCGACGCGGGGCCCAACTCCATGACCCCCCGCGCCCTCCGCACGCTCCTCGCGCTCGGCCTCGCCCTCGTCGCCGCCCTCGCGCTGCGCCTCCTCGTCGCCTCGGGCGACTTCGAGTGGCCCACCAGTTGGGCCTTCTTCGAACTCCGCGCCCACAGCGCCGTCTCCGCCGCGACCGTCGGGGCCGCCCTGGCCGTCAGCGGCGTCCTCCTGCAGGCCATGCTCCGAAACCCGCTCGCCAGCGAGTACGTCCTGGGCCTCTCCGCCGGCGCCGGACTCGGCGTTGTGGTCGCCACCTACGTCGCCTTCCGAGCCACCGGCGCCATCGTCAGCGACAGCCCGCCCGTCTACGCCCCCATCCTCGGCGCCGCCGCCGCGCTCGGGCTCGTGTACCTCCTCGGCCGCCGCGCTGGGCTCATTGATCCCTCGACACTCATCCTCGTCGGCGTCGTCGTCGGCATCGTGTGCAGCGCCCTCACCACGCTCGTGCAGCACCTTCTGCCCGACCAGGGTCTGGCCGTCTACACCCGCTGGCTCATGGGCAGCATCTCCAGCGACACCCCTTGGCCCCGCGTCTGGGGCGTCGCCACCCTCACCATCCTCGGCACCGCCGCCGCCACGTGGCTCGGGCCGTCGTTCGACGCGGCTTCACTCGGCGACGACGAAGCCCAGACCGTCGGCCTGAACCTCCGCCGCCTCCGCCTCATCGCCTTCGCGATCGCCAGCGCCCTCACCGGCGCGACCATCCTTCTCGCGGGCCCCATCGGGTTCCTCGGCCTGGTCTGTCCGCACCTCGTCCGAAGGCTCGCTGGCCCGCGCCACCGCGCCCTCATCGCCGGCTCGGCCCTCTGCGGCGGCGCCGTCCTCCTCCTCGCCGATGCCGGCGTCACCCTCCTCACCCTCCCCACCGGGCACATGCCCGTGGGCGTCCTCACGGCCCTCATCGGCGGCCCGGTGTTCATCGTCCTGCTCCGCCGCGGCTTCCACGGCACCGGCGGAGGAAACGGGGGGCCGTCGTGACCATCCGCCTCGATGAAGCCTGCTTCACCTACCCGGCCCCGCACGCCCGGCTTGTCCACGCACGCCCCGTGCTCGACCGTATCAGCACCGAGGTCCACCCCGGCATCACCGCCGTCATCGGACCCAACGGCGCGGGCAAGTCCACGCTGCTCCGTCTCATGCTCGGCCTGCTCAAACCCACCTCGGGCAAAGTGCTCTGGGGAGAAGTCGAAGCACACCGCGTCCCCGCCTCGCAACGTTCCGCCCGCGCGGCGTACATCGCCCAAAGCCCGAAGGTCAGCGCCGCCTTCACCGTGCGTGAGGTCGTCGCCCTCGGACGCTATTCCGTCGGTCCAAGCGACGACGCGGTGTTCCGCGCCATGGACCGTGTCGACATCCTCGACCGCCGCGACGACGCCTTTGCCACCCTGAGCGCCGGCCAGCAGCAACGCGCCTCCATCGCCCGCGCTCTGGCCCAGTTGGACCCCTCAGGCCGAGCCCCGCGCGACGGCCGCACCCTCTTCGCCGACGAACCCTTCAACGCCCTCGACCCCGCCCACGTCGAAACCGTCTCGACCGTCTTCCGCGATACCGCCGCCTCCGGCGTCTCCATCGTCCTCGTCCTGCACGACCTCACCGCCGCCGCCCGACTCGCCGACCGCGTGCTGATGCTCGATTCCGCCGGACGAGTCGCCGCCGACGGCCCAACATCGCAGGTCCTCGAACCCGAGCGCCTCAAGGAGGTCTTCGCCGTGAACTTCGAGGTCATGCAAGGTGCGGGCGGCAAAGTCGTTGCGGCCATGGGTGGAGCGATCTGAACGGGTGCCGGGGTACACGTCTTCGTGTGCCCCGCTCTCGACACCTCGTCCCGTACCCACCCCCGCATACCATCCCCCCATGCAAGGCGGCAACTTCCACCTCATCATCGTCCTCCTCTTCTTCGCCTTCTCGGCGATCTCCTGGGTCGTGGGCAAACTCCGCGAGCAGGCCGCCATCAAGAAGGCCCGCGACGAGATGAAACGCACCCGCGACGAGGAACTCCGCACCGGCCGCGCCGTCGCCCCGCCCGCCCCCACCCGCGGCGGCGAACTCGCCGAACTCCGCGAACTCGCCATGAAGCGCCAGCAGCAACTCCAGCAGATGCGCGACATGCAGAAACGCGGACCACAGACCGCGCGCAGTGGCACCCCCGAAATCCTCGTCGGAGCCCCGCTCCCGGTTCCCGGCCTGCCAAACCGCCCCGGCACCCTCTCCGCGCCCGGCATCCCTGGAACCCCCGGCATCCCCGGCCGCCCCCGACCCATCCCACCCCAAACCGTCCGCCCGGTCCCCCTCCCCAACCGCGGCGTCCAGGACATCCGCCCCGGCACCCCCACCCCGCGACAGCAGAAAAATCCCCCGATGTCGCGCCGCGACGCTCCGGGGAGGGGAGAGGCGGATTTCCGCCCCCCTTACACCGTCGAGCCGTCCGCCCCGCGCCGCCTCGTCGCCGACACCCCCGAGCCGAACCACGCCATCGGCGATTCCGCCGCCTCCCGCCGGGCCGCCCCCATCGGCCTCTCGGCCCTCTTGGGCACCGCCGGCACCCGCCCCACCGCCTCGGACATGCGCCGCGCCATCATCCTGAACGAGATCTTTTCAAAGCCCGTTGGTGCCCGCCCGCCCTCCGAACTCTGAGCAGCGCGGCCCCGTCCGAACGATCTTCGCGCTTTCTTTACAGTCGTCCAAGATCGCGGTTTTTCCCATATTCCAAGCCGGTTTTGACCGCACGCTCAGCCTCGAACGATCCACCGCCGCTGGACATCCCGCCGGCATTGTTTAGGCTTGTGCGCCGCAGACCCGACGGGCGTGTGCCGAGGGTCCGCCGGCGGTTCCATGGTGAAACGCGGAGGAACGAACTCATGGCTCGCGTGCCTGTGCTGATCGTCGAAGACGACGCCGACATCGCCAACCTGGTTCGGTTCCATCTTGAAAAAGAGGGCTTCGCCACGCGCATGGCCGCCTCCGGCACCGCCGCCCTGGCCTCCATCGACAAGGACCCGCCCCAGGCGATCCTCCTGGACATCATGCTGCCGGACCTCGACGGCTTCGACGTCTGCCGCCGCCTGAAGCGCAGCGCCGCCACCCGCGACATCCCCATCATCATGGTCACCAGCAAGGGCGAGGAGTCCGACGTCGTCGTCGGCCTCGAACTCGGTGCCGAGGACTACATCACCAAGCCCTTCAGCCCCAAGGTGCTGGTCGCCCGCGTCCGCGCCGTCCTCCGCCGCCACGAGACCGAACCCTCCGGCCAACTCACCCTGCTCGCGGGCGACATCGTCATCGACCCCGCCCGCCACGCCGTCAAGATCGCCGGCGAGGACGTCGACCTGACGCTGACGCAGTACAAACTCCTGGCCTTCCTCGCCTCCCGCCCCGGCTTCGTCCGCACCCGCGACCAGATGGTCGCCGCCGTGCGCGGCGAAGACGCCGTGCTGTCGAGCCGAGCCATCGACGTCCACATCGCCGCCCTCCGCCAGAAACTCGGCGCGATGGGCGAGATCGTCGAAACAGTTCGCGGCGTGGGGTATCGCCTCAGCGACCAGAAGCCCGCCGCGGCGCGTTAACTTCGCGCAGCGAGCCCGCTAGAATGTGCCCAGAAGGCCGTTGGGTATGGCGAATTCACCGAATAGCCCGCGCTCGCCCGGGCGAGATCGACTCGCGATGATCCCGTGGCTATGCCTCATCGCGGCCGGGGGTGCATTCACCGGGTTTGCAGGGGGCAAGAAAGAATTTGGAGTCATCTCCACTGGTTCTCCACATTCACCCGTGTCGGCTTTGCTCGATTCAACATCCGATTCCTGGCCCATTAAACAACCCGCCCAGGTTCACCAGATGGTTGAGACCATGGCATGGGTATCCGTAGGCGTTGCGGTCCTGCCCTGCATCGCGATCATCATTTACGAAATCATCTACTACGTTCGATTCGGCAGACATCAATGAAGTGACACATTAAAACGCTGCGTGATCACCGCCAGCCCATCCCCGCCGCACGCTCGTCCGTCGCCACCGTGAAAGCCGCCTGACGGCAGCCATACCCTTCCGGCGTGCCCCGCTACCGCCTCACCATCGCCTACGACGGCACCGACTTCGTCGGCTGGCAACGCCAGGACGCCCCCAGTGCGTCCGTGCCCGTGACACCGACGTGCCACGATTCTCCCGAGTCCTCTCGGGAGAGTCGTGCCGAAGAGCCGCAAGACGCCGTATCTCGTCAATCCGACCACGACTTTGCCCAAAGCGGCAAAGTCGTGGCACATCCGGCCCCCGAACTCCGTTCCGTCCAAGCCGTGGTCGAGCGCGCCGTACGCGAGGCCGTGCGCCAGCCCGTCACCGTCATGGGCGCCAGCCGCACCGACTCGGGCGTCCACGCCCGCCACCAAACCGCCGCATTCACGACCCAGGACATCCGCACCGAAGACGGCCGCCGCATCGGCCCCGCCGACGACCGCCTGATCGACGCCATCAACAGCCGCCTGCCCGAGGACGTCCTCGTCACCCGCTGCGTCCCCGCCGCGGACGACTTCGACCCCATCAAGGGCTGCCTGTGCAAGGGCTACGAATACTCCATCTGGGAATCCCCCCACCGCCCCCTCTGGGAACGCGGCAAAGTGTGGCACCAGCGCGGCCCGCTCGTTGTCGCCGCCATGGACGCCGCCGCGAGGCACCTCGAAGGCACCCATGATTTCGCGTCCTTCGCCGCCGCGGGGCACGGGCGCGAATCCACGGTCCGCACCATCCTCAACTGCCGCGTGACGCGCGACGCAGCGCAGCCCGAGCGCATCACCATCCGCGTCTCCGCCGACGGCTTCCTCTGGAACATGGTCCGCATCATCGCCGGCACGCTCACCGACGCCGGGCGCGGCAAGACCAAGCCCGAAGAAATCCCCGCGATCCTCGGCGCGAAAGACCGCAACCGCGCCGGCCCCACCGCCCCCGCGCACGCGCTGTGCCTCGCCTGGGGCCTGTACGAAGGCGACGACTTCCCCCACGGCGTCGCCGTCGACCCGGCCTGGCTCGCCGCACGCATCAAAACCGTTCAAGCACGCAAGCGCGAGTGGACTGCACGCCGGGCGGCGCAAGCGGCGGATGCCACCGAGGAGAAGGCGTGAGAATCCTCCACATCAGCACCCGCCTCATCCTCGGCGGCTCCCAGGAAAACACCGTCCTCTCCTGCGAAGGCCAGGCCAATCTCGGCCACGACGTCCACCTCGCCTTCGGCCCCATCCACGGCCCCGAAGGCTCCCTCCTCGACCGCGTCCAGAACTTCCGTGCCACCCCGACCCCCGTGCCACTGATGGTGGCGTCTTCGCCGACATCAGTGCTCCTGCAACCAGGGCACCAAGGCACTGGAGTCGGCGGACCGCCTCCAGTGGCACGACCCGCGTCCACTTCGCGCACCCACGGCATCACCACCCACATCATCAAAGACCTCGTCCGCGAACTCGCCCCAATCACAGACTTCGACGCCTACCGCGCCCTCAAGAAACTGATCCGCGAACTCCAGCCCGACATCGTTCACACCCACTCCAGCAAGGCCGGCATCCTCGGCCGCGCCGCGGCCTGGGAAGTTTCCGGGGGCGGCGGCAAGGCCGGCAACATCGGCGTCGTCCACACCATCCACGGCCCGCCCTTCCACCCCTACGAGAAACCCTGGCGAAACCGCCTCTACATCGAGTCCGAAAAGTTCGCCGCCAAACGCTGTCACCGCATCGTCAGCGTTGCCGACGCGATGACCAGGCAATTCCTCGCCCACAACATTGGCACACCCAGCCAATACACCACCGTCTACTCCGGCATGGAGACCGCCCCCTACCTCCACGCCGCCCCCGGCGAATCCCGCGATGAAGTCCGCAAAGCACTCGGCCTCGACCCCGGCGATCTCGTCGTCGGCACCGTCTCACGCCTCGCCGAACTCAAAGGCCACGACGACCTCCTCGACGCCCTCGCACAAGACATCTCCAAACACCCCGCGCTGAAACTTCTGTGGGTCGGCGACGGCTACCTCCGCGAACACCTCGAATCCCGCGTCGCCACCCTCGGCATCTCGCACCAGGTGCTCTTCACCGGCCTCGTCCCGCCGCAGCGCATCCCCGCGATGATGCGGGCGATGGACGCGCTGGCCCACCCGAGTTACCGCGAAGGCCTGCCCCGCACGGTGCCACAAGCCCTTCTCGCGCGCACCGCCGTGGTCGCCACCGACACCGACGGCACGAGCGAAGTGATCCAAGACAAAGTGACCGGTCGCCTCGTGCCAACAGGTGACCCGGCCGCGCTCCGCGAAGCAATACTGTGGATGCTCGAAGATGAGCCGCGCCGCCGCTCGCTCGCCGAAGCGGGCAAGGCGCTGTGCAAAGACCGCTTCTCCGCCGAACGCATGGTGGCGGAACTCGAAAAGGTCTACGCCTCGTGCCGACCCCGCTGATTTCCCGCAACCCAGACCCGTGCCATTGATGTCGATCCGTCCTCGGATCGACATCAGTGCTCCCGCCCAAAGCCCCCGAACGATTCCTCGTGCCACGGCTTCGCGTCCGCGTGAAGCCGTGCTCCTCGATGAAACGCCAACAGAACACGGCTTGTCGAAGACGCCAAGCCGTGGCACCCTGTCCCACCGACTGCCCACGCCCCACTGCCCACTGCCCCCCCTCACAGATTCCGCATCGCCCGCCTCACAATCCGAGCCGTCTCCTTCGCCCCCTTGCTCCGCCTCGTCCACTCCGCGCACACCCCCCGCACCCATTCCCCGCGTGTCTTCCCCGCATCATTCAACCAGTTCGCCACCGAGTCCTGCACGTACTTCGTGGGGTCCCCCCGCAGCGGCTCCAGCAGCGGCAGCCCCAACTCCGGCGTCTCCTTCAGCACCCCGATGTGCGAACACCACACCCCGCGCGGCCGCGTCACCTCGCTCGCAAACCGCCGAAGGTTCGCCGACTCCTCCCCCGTCCACGGCTTCAACAACTTCACCGCCCCGCGCACGTCCGCCGCCACCGCCTCGCGCACCCCGATCCACGCCCACTCACGTACCCCCGAGTGCGGATCGTCGGCGAGCACCCGCACCCGCTCCAGCCGCTGAGGCAACGTCAACCCCTCGTCCGCCGTGAGCATGAAACACGCCATGGAACGCACCATGTCCGACGGATGTCTCGCCATCGACGCAACCCCGCGTCGCCCATGAACCCGCAGCAGCACACGCCCGCCCGCCCGAAGCCGCGCCACGATGCCCCCCTCGCGTACGCACGCCAAATCGCCCGCCGCAGCGTCGGGCAGCACGGATTTCAACAGCAACCCAAGGTCCATCGCCAGCATCTCCACCAGCGATGCCGTTTCGAGTTCACCGGCGTGAAGCCGCCGCAGCACATCCCGATGCACCCCGGCGACGGTGCGCGAACCGATACGTCGACTTGTCGCGGCCTCAGAATCGGTGCTCATTTCCACTCCATGACCCATCGGGCAACCGGCCCTCCGTGCACGGCTCTCGCCGTGAACTCCGGAGTCACCGCGGGCTCGCGATCCCACCACTGCCTCGCGATGGACGACTTGACCGCAAGGTACATCGAGTACATCACAAACTTCTGCGGAGTAACGCCCTTCTCAACACGCTCTTTCTCCATCATTGTCTTCATCACCTCAGACATCACCAGCGCCGATTCTTCAAGGGTGTACTCCGAGTACCTCGGGTCTCCGTTGTGATGGGCGACAAACAGCCAGTCGTGAACGATGAACGCCGGTCCAAACCCCCAAGGGGAGTAGTTCTTGAAGCCCCACAGGAACCGTGGGATGGAACCTCCGTCGGTCTGCATCCGCTCGGGCTCGATGACACCCTTGCCATTCGGCCTCGTAAATGTGAGCGGGTTCTCGGGGTCCGGTATGAAGACGAAACTGTCCCGGTCGTACCATTCGACGATGAGCCTGCCCTTCAGTTCGCCCGGGCTCACCCGCGCGTAATGCATCGACGAACAGCCATTGAGCACGAACAACACGGGCGAAAGAAGCACGGCCAACAGTCTCATGCGGCACCTCCGAGAGATTGACTTTGGCCCATTCTAATCGTTCACCTCGCCGAGGCGAACCCGATGGATCTTCGTGCATCCACCTACCGTCCATCATGCAGAGATCGCCCGCCATCCTCGCCCTCCCGCTCGTCATCGCGCTCGCAGTCTGCCCCCACGCCGCCGTCTGCGCCCAGGTCCCGCAGTCTCAATCGACGAACACACCCGACCCAGCCATCCAAGCCCGAACCCTGCGCCAACGCGCCGAATCCGCCCTCAAATCCCAAGACTACAACGCCGCCGCGCAAGCCTGGCGTGAACTCATCGCACTCAACCCCGCCGACCCCTACCACTATTACAACCTCGCCTGCGCCCTCGCCCGCGCCAACGAAAGCCAAGCCGCAGAACAAGCCCTCGAAGACGCCTTCGCCCACGGCTTCATTGATCTCTTCCACATGCAGCGCGACCCCGACCTCGCGCCCATCCGCACCACACGCACATTCACCCTCCTCATCAAGGGCTGGCCCCAACTCCTCGAAGCCCGAGGCGAAACCGACCTCGCCGCCCTCAAAGATCGTTTCACCCCCGGCAACCCGCCCGAGCAATACCAGTTCTTCTCCGACCCCACGCTACGACTGCATTACGCCTCTTCCTTCCGCCCCGCCAGTTTCGACGACGCCCGCGCCCAGATCACCCGCGTCGGCGCATGGGCCGCCCGCCAACTCTTCCCCGCACCAGCCGCCGAAGACCTCGCCGCACGCCCCGACCCCTGGGTCAGCATCATCCTCCCGACCCCGACCGACTTCTTCCGCCTCGTTTTCTCCGACGGCGTCGGCGGCTACTACGACCGCGACCGCCGCCGACTCGTCACCCAGGACCTCGGCCCCAGCCTCCGCCACGAGTTCTTCCACGTCCTGCACTGGCGCTACGCCGAACGCCTCGGCCAGCGCCACCCCCTGTGGATCATGGAAGGCCTCGCGTCGCTCCTCGAAGACGTCGAGATGCCCGGCCCCCCGGAGTCCGGCGAGTTCACCATCAAGCCCTCCTGGCGCACCAACATCGCCCGCCGACTCGCCAAGAACGGCGGCCTCATGCCTCTCGAACGCTTCCTCGCCCTCCCCGACGAGAAGTTCATGGCCGACCGTCCCCGCGCCATGTACGCCCAGGCCCGCACCCTCTGCATGTTCCTCAGCGCCAAGGACAAACTCACGCCGTGGTTCCGCGATTACACCGCGAACTGCAAAGAAGACCCCACGGGCAAAGCCGCCCTCGAACACGCCTTCGACCTCCCCCTCAAACGCATCGACGCCGACTTCCGCGCCTGGACCGCCGCCCTTGAAGAGGTCGCCGAGCAGTCCAAGCCCGCACGCTTCGGCCTGGGCGTTTCCATCAAGGGCGGCAGAGGCGACGGCGTCGTCGTCTCCAACGTCGTCTCCGGCTCCCGCCTCTCCCGCGGCGTCGCCAACCCGCTCCGCAACCGCGACGTCATCCTCGCCATCAACGACCAGCCCGTCCGAACCCTCGACGACTACGCCCGAATCCTCGGCGAACTCCAGGAAGGCATCGACATCACCACCATCGAAGCCCCCAAGACCCCGCCCGGCATGACCACCCTCGGTTCCGAGCCGCCCCTCCGCACAGGGCCAAAGGTGAAAGTCCAAGTCCGCCGCGCCACCCGCGAGATGGAACTCGAAGTCACCCTCATCGAGATCCCCGAAGGCTTCGTGGATTTCTGATCCAAAGTGGCCCCGTCCTGGTGGCACCGGCTTCCAGCCGGTGTTGACAAAGACGCCGATTTGGCCCGTGTCGCAAATGAACGCTCCGAGGCATCAGCCGGAGACTTGGGCTAATCAGCACGACCCTTCCCCTTCCCTCCAACCGAGTACCATGTCCCGCAAGGCCCACCCGAAGGATCGGGAATTGTTCGGGCCACGCTGCCTGCCCCACCGCCCTCTCACCGTCCCCACGGAGGCGAATCTCTCGATGCGAATCCAAGTCACCGCCAAGCACATGGACCTCACCCCCGCGATCCAGCAATACGCGGAGCAGAAGGCGGGCAAACTCCCCCGCTACTACGACGGCGTGCAGTCCATCACCGTGGTCATCGAAAAGCCCATGCACGACCACGTCGAGGTCGAAATCCGCGCCGACGTCGAGAAGCACACCGACTTCGTCGCCAAAGCCGACGGCCAGGACGTCTACGAGTGCATCGACCTCGCCATCGACAAGGTCCACCGCCAACTCTCCGACTTCAAAGAACGCCTGAAGAACCCCAAGCATTGACCGCTTTCCCCACCCGAGTCCGCCCCACTCCCGATTGCCGACTCCCGACTCCCGCCGATCACCACCATGAAAATGCGTGAAATCGTCTCCCCCGGGGCCATCGTGCCGCGGCTGACCAGCGTCGAACGCGACGATGTCATCGTCGAACTCGTCGACGCCCTCATCAACTCCGGCACCATCGAGGCGCGTCACCGCAAGACGATGCTCGACGCCGTGCTGGAGCGCGAACGCAAGGGCTCCACCGGCTTCGGCAAGGGCGTCGCCATCCCCCACGTCAAACTCAGCGGCACCAAGAAAATGGCCGCCGCCGTGGGCATCTCAGAGCGCGGCATCGATTTCAACGCCCTCGACAAGCAGCCAGTCTACTCCGTGTTCCTGCTCGTTAGCCCCGCCAACGACCCCGAGGCCCACCTGCGGGCCATGGAGATCATCTTCAAGAACCTCAGCCAGGACACCTTCCGCCGCTTCCTCAGGCAAGCCAGCACCGTCGACCAGGTCATCACCCTGATGGACGACGCCGACAACAACACCCTGCCGACCTGACGCCGAAAAAGCAACAGATCAACAAAGCAGCAAAGCAGCAAATCCAGATTCTCAATTCCGCCCACAACTCGACCCCAGAACCCCGATACCCGAACCCAAACACTCAACCTTCTCTTTCTCTCTCTCTCTCTCTCTCTCTCTCTCTCTCTCTCTCCTGCATCCCTCCGCGCTCTCCGCGTTCTCCGCGGTAAATCCCCTCCCCTCCCCTCCCCTCCCCTCCGACTCCGCGAACTCCGCGCCTCCGCGGTCAATCCCTTGCCCGAAACCAAGTCCATCGCGACCATCAAAAACCGCCTGGGCCTCCACGCCCGGCCCGCGATGGCGTTCGTCGACCTCGCCTGCACCTTCACCAGCGAGATCACCGTCCGCCGAACCGACAACAGCCCCGGCGACCCCGTCGACGGCAAGTCCATCATGATGATGATGATGCTCGCCGCCACCCAGGGCACCGAACTCGAGATCACCGCTAGCGGCGAAGACGCCGCCAAGGCGTGCGAACAACTCAAAGCCCTCGTCGACGCCGGCTTCGACGAGGAGTAGTTGGCCAACCGTGCCACGGCTTGGCGTCCGCGACAAGCCGTGCCGACCCCGCCAAAGCCCGACGCCGTCACGGGCATGCCTGCCCAAACCGCCCAAGAAAAAACAGAAGATCAGCGCTATCCACGCTCCCGCTCGCATTGAAATCCGCGCGAGCCTGCGGCGTCCCGGGCACCGGCGCCGTCCCAAACCGCCCAAGGAAATACGTCAGGTCGGAGACCCCCACCACACCGTTCAGATCAAAGTCCGCCCGGCACGCCGGCGGCGGAACCGGCAACGCGATATCCAGCATCTCGATGCCCGTGAACACCCCGATCTCCGTGAACCGCCCCGTCGCCACATTAACCGAGGCGAACGCCTCGACACCAAGCCGCGTGTATGACGCGAACACCGCGCCCGTCGTCGCACTGACATCCAGCCCCACCCCGGCGTCAATCACAGTCACACCAGAAGCCCCAAGCGTCGTCCACACACCAACGTCCGGCGATGGAATCCCACCCACACCGCCCTGCAGCGCCACCACGTCACGAGCGAAGTCGTACGCGAGCAACGTTGTGCTCCCGACACCCGGCACGTTGTTGGTGAACGCCACGTCCGCCGCGAACGGAATGTCCCCCGCACCGGCGTCGCCCGGGGCCCACTGCAACGGATTGTCCACGCCGGCGATGGTCCCCGTGTCCGGGTCCAGCCGCAGATTAAACCCGTTGCCCGTGACCAGACGAATACGGTCGGTGGCAGGGTTGAACTCGATGGAGAGCCGCGTGTACGGATCATCAGGAAAGACAAACCCCGCACCGACCCGCGTTAACGCCGCCGTCGCGAGATTCACCCTGTACAACTGGGCGAAAACGCCGTCGTTGCTCACGGCGTACATCTCCCCCGTCGCCGGCCTGAAATCAATCCCCCGCACGCCGTGACGACTCAGGACGCCGGACAACGCCCCGATCGTCGTCACGGCGGCAGGGTTGGCCGAATCGAACGAAACCAGCGATTCACCCGCGAACGCGCCGGTGATGCCATAGACAATCTCACCGCGTGCGGCGGGCGCAAGGCACATCGAAAGCGCAGCGACAGCCGCGGCTGAACGAACGACCATGGTGTGAAACTCCTCTTCAAGTGTTTCGCGCAAACCTCGCTCCGACACGCCGAAGCAATGGGCTCCGGGACAAGCAGCGAGACGCAACGACGTTTTCATACCTTACACGTCCTTACGCACGCGGCAATATGCGCGATGCGGTTTCACAGATGAATCTCGAACGATTTTTCCAACCCCACGCTCCTCTGGCTGAATCCGCGCACACGACAGCCCCATTCAGAGGGGCCGCACCGCGGAGCGACGGAAGCAGCGGAACCAAGAGATCACTTCATCGCCGCTCTCCGTACATCCACGCCGAAAACCCAACCAACGGATTCGAGGTAGGCTGAAACACACCATGCTCGACCTCCACACCCACATCCTCCCGGCCCCGGAAAAGTGGCCGAAATGGACCGAACGCTTCGGCGAAGCCGGTGCCAAAGGCTGGATCACCCTCGAACAGCACAAACCCTGCTGCGCACGCATGTGGCGCGACGGCAAGGTCTTCCGCGAAATCCAGTCCAACTGCTGGGACCCCGTCGTCCGCCTCAAAGAGTGCGACGCCTGCCGCGTCCGCGTCCAAGCCCTCAGCACCGTCCCCGTCATGTTCGGCTACGACGCCCCGGCGAGGAACACACAAGACGTCGCCCGCTGGCTCAACGACCACATCGCCGAACTCTGCGCGGCGTTCCCGAGCCGCTTCGTCGGCCTCGGCACCGTCCCGCTGCAAGACCCGATGCTGGCGATAACGGAACTCGAACGCATCATGGCCTTGCCCGGCCCCTCTCGCTTCAAGGGCGTGCAAATCGGTTCACACATCAACCAGTGGAACCTCGACGCCCCCGAACTCTTCCCCTTCTTCCAGCGCTGCGCCGAACTCGACGCCGCCGTCTTCGTCCACCCCTGGGACATGCTCGGCACCTCAGAGATGCCGAACTACTGGATGCCCTGGCTCGTCGGCATGCCCGCCGAAACCTGCCGCGCCGTCGTCAGCGTCCTCATGGGCGGCGTCCTCGAACGACTGCCAAATCTCCGCATCTGCTTTGCCCACGGCGGCGGCTCCTTCCCCGGCACCATCGGCCGAATCGACCACGGCTGGTTCGCCCGCCCCGACCTCTGCCAAACCAAAAGCCGCACCCGCCCCCGCGACTACCTCCGCAACGAAACCACCGGAAAACCAGCCCGCTTCTACGTCGATTCCCTCGTCCACGACGCGGGAACCCTCCGCGAACTCATCCGCCTCATGGGCATCGAACGCATCGCCCTCGGCACCGACTACCCCTTCCCGCTCGGCGAAATCACCCCCGGCGAACTCATCAACTCAATGCACGACCTGGACGAAGCGGCGCGGAATCGCTTGCTGACAGGCACAGGCTGGGAGTTTTTGGGCGGCCGGTGATGTCTTCGCCCGCGAAGCGGGCCGAGCCATGGTTGCCAGCGGCGCAGCCGCTGGTGGTCGCACGTTGACGTTCATGACCGACCGTGAAACGGTCGGGCGAGAGCAGCGATTCACAGCGTCACCCCCCTCCGCGCTCAGGCGACCGCGCCCCGTGATACTCCCGCACCTCAAGCACGGCAACAAGCCACTTCGCAAGCGACCCGGCATGGTTTCGTGATCGCGGGGCGGCAATCGGAATGAGCCGGCCTTCCGCGATCTCAACCACAACCTCGTGCCGGACCCCGCTCCCATCCGAGTCCCGCAACACGACATCGCGAATCCCCGCCGAACGAATGTCATCCAAAGCGACGCGGGGAACGAACTCCCGCCCCCACAGCCGCGGAGGGAAAACGACACCTTCACGCCAATCGATCACCAGGTCCCGAGGCTTTCGCTGAGCAACATGCGCCAGCACAATGCCGATAACCCCGCACAACACGGAAAGTATGCCCTGCCACAGCAAACCCAGCGCGGACGGCATTTTCAACGTCACCAACGCCGCACCCGCCGCCAAACCCACGACGAAGAAGAACACGCCGCCGGAGAGCGTCGACATCGAACCGGGCACCCGCGCCACCGTCCGTTCGCCGTCGTCCTCCACCAGGAACCCACTGATCCAGTTCGAGCGTGTGGCCCGCTGGTACCACAGTCCGAACAAGATCAAGCCCAGTAGGGGCGCCGACCCGATCCAAACCAGGAGTGCGATGGTGGAGTAGCACCCCGGGTGCATCCCGGGAATCAGGAGAGAAGCACGCGCATCCCCGGGACGGCAATACACCGCGACATCCTGCCCCACAGGAAACCGCTTTAAAAGGGCCCTTGAGTCTTCGATGTCGTGCTCTCCCAAGCCGTACGTAACGCGGAACGACTTGAGAACCTGCCCATCAACCTCGTACTCGTACCCCACCTCCGCACTCTGCGTCTGGGAGGACATACCCGAGCCTGTCGTCATCCTCGAAACCAACTCACTCCGCACGATCCGCCCTTGAACGGACGGCCACGCCGCCGACTCCATCTGAAGCCTCAGGTCATTGCCCAAGTACCAGACGAAGACCCCCGCGAGCAGAAAGAGCGGGATAAGAAGCAACCCTAGGGGAGCGAACTTGGAATCTCTCCAATCCCCACGCTCAATCGTCCGGTTCAAGAGCGGCGCAAGCCCACGCCCCATCCGAGACGCGCCCCCGCCGGAAGATGCCTTGCCTACCCCAACCTGCATGCATCACCTCACGCCGCCACACCCTCACCCGCCCCCGCAAACAAAGCCTCAATGAAATGCTCGGGATCAAACGCCTCCACATCATCGGGCGTCTCACCCGTCCCCACGAACTTCACCGGGATCCCCGTCGCATCGTGGATCGCGATCACCGCGCCGCCCTTGGCCGTCCCGTCGAGTTTCGCCAGGAACAGCCCCGTCACCGCGATGGCCTTCTGGAACTCCTCCGCCTGCCGCACGGCGTTCTGCCCCGTCGTCGCGTCCAAAACCAGCAGCACCTCGTGCGGCGCGCCGGGAATCTTCTTCGCCGTGATGTCGCGGATCTTCGTCAGTTGCCGCATCAGCGGGTCCTGCGTGTGCAACCGGCCAGCGGTGTCGATCAGCAGCACATCGACGCCGCGAGCGAGTGCCGCCTCGCACGCATCAAACGCCACCGCCGCCGGGTCGCCGCCCTGCTTGCCCTTCACGACATCGACGCCGAGCCGCTCCGACCAGATTTCCAGTTGCCGCACCGCCCCCGCACGGAAGGTGTCACACGCCGCCAGAAGCACCGTCTTGTTCTGCTTCCGCAGCGCGTGCGCGATCTTCGCCACGCTGGTCGTCTTCCCCGCCCCGTTCACCCCGGCGACCAGAATCACCGTGATCGGCCGCGGCACCCCGGCACTCGGCGAAGCAAATCGAATCGCCCGATCCTGCTCCGGCCAAAGCGCCTTGAGTTCCCGCTTGAGATACCCCTCGACATCCTCACCCCGCGAGATCTTCCCCTCCAGCGCATCCTTGCGGATGCCATCGATCAGCCGCTTGGTGACGCTCGTCCCCAAATCCCCTTTCAGCAGCGCGGCCTCCAACTCAACCAGCAACGCCTCATCGATCTTCCGCCCCGGCAAAAACGACCGCACATCCGCCAGCAGCACCTCACGCGTCCGCTGCAGGCCCGACTGGAGTTTGGAAAGAACGCTCTTGAAAAAGCCCATGGTTCGTGATTCGCCTTGGCGACGCGGAGTCAGAGAGAGGATTTACCGCGGAGAACGCGGAGTTCGCGGAGGAATGCAACAGAGAGAGAGAGAGAGAGAGAGAGAGAGAGGATGACTGTCTGATTTCGGTCGTCGGATTCTGGGGTTCAGAGTTCGGGACTGTCGATCCCGTAATCCGAATTTGTTGCTTTGCTGCTTTGCTACTTTGCTGCTTCGCCCACTTCATCGCCGATCTCGTCGCCTCTCTGCGCTCGCTCCGCCAGCACCCGCTTCAGTACCTTATCCAGAACCCCGTTCACAAACGCCGGCGACTTCTCCGTCGAAAACTCCTTCGCCAACTCCACCGCCTCGTTCACGGCGATCTTCGGGTTCACCCGCCCCGTCGTCATCTCGAACCACGCCAACCGGATGATCGCCCGGTCCACCGCCGGCTGCCGGTGCGCCGGCCACGTCGGCGAGAGCGCCAGAACCTCGCGATCCGCCTCCGCGCTCGTCTCAAACGCCGCCTTCGCCAGTTCAATCGCCTTGTCGCGGTCCTTCGGCACAATCGGCCCATCGTGCCCGTTCGTCACTTCCTCCAGCGCCGAACGCACCGCCACAGCGTCAGGCTCCGCCTGCGCATCGAGTTGGAACAAAGCACTAAAAGCCATGCGGCGGATGTCACGTGGTGTGGCCATGGGGGGAGCAGGTCAGCGAAAGCATCAGACAAGAGGCACAGGGCAAGAGTTTGGATCAGGAAATATCACGCATCGAATCGATCTCGTTCAGTATCACCCCTCGTGGAGCCGTCGCAGTTCCGTCAGCGCCCCCAGCGTATCCAACGCCGCCGACATCGCCTCGGCCCCCTTGTTCCCAGCGGCCCCACCCGCGCGAGCCTCCGCCTGTGCCGCCGTGTTCACCGTCAAAACCCCCAGCACCACCGGAACCCCAGTCTCCACCCCCACCGCCGCAATCTGTCCCGCCACGGCGTGCGCGATCACCTCGTCATGCACCGTCTCCCCCTTGATGATGCACCCCAGCGTCACCACCGCATGAAACCGCCCCGACCGCGCCGCCACCGCCGCCACCACCGGCAACTCAAACGCCCCCGGCACCGGGATCACCACCGCCTCCCCCCGCTCACCAACCCGTAGCGAAAGTTCACCAACCGCCCCGTCGCGCAGCCGGTCCGTGATCCAAGCGTTGTACCGAGCCACCACGACCGCCACGCGCACCACACCGCTCGGCGGCAGCGCGGGATGGATGGTGTCGATCTTGGTTGGCATGGTCATCACACTTCTCAAAGAACGCGGTCGAATGGGTCGGGATCATAGTGGGCACAACGCCGAAAAGCCGTTTCAAACTCGGAACAATGCCGCCCGGAAATGCCCGCTGTGGTATCCACCCGCACAGCCGACATCCTTCATCCCCGGCCCGAAGGGCCAGCAGTACGTTGCCGGGGGTGCAGCGAGCCCCGGAGGGGCGAGCGGAACCCCCGGAAAGCCGCTCCATACGTGAAAGCCCTGAAAGGGCGACACACGCGCCTCGCCTGTATCTCAACACCGCAGCGTCCGCCCTTGACGAGCCTCAACGAGATTCCAGCCGCTCCAGTGCCCGAACCGCGGCCCGAACCTCACCCGCCGCAAGCAATCCAGCGATCCGTTCGAGGTCCAACGGAGCAGGCCGCCTGTCCTCACTCAATCGCCGCAACGCCAACAGCCTCAGCGGCAACCGAAGATCGTCCGCCCCCATCTCGACCCCATGCCCGCCCCGCACCCGCCGCAACACCTCCAGATCACGAAACCCAAACTCCACCGAAGGCTCGATCATCGTCCCCTCGCCCCAATCATTCCACGTGGCGACCTGCACCACCTCGGCCCCACTGCGCAGTGCCCGCGCCAGCGTGTCCTTCCACGTCCGCCCCGCGTCATCGTCAATCCGCCCCCAACTCGCATGCACCCCTGCTTCCGCGTAGTAGTCGCGAAACCGCGGGAACGCCACGGGTACACGCACGCCGCCCCCGCCCGACCCAGCCTCAAACCGCTCCACACTCGCCGGATACCCCCCCGGCACCGGCCAATCAAACGCGCCCGCTGCGGCCACACGCCGCCGATGCTCGCTCAGATACACCACCCGATCCCCACGCCCCGCCATCACCCCCGCCCACTCATCATCGCTCAACCCCTCAAACCCAAACGACAAAAACACCGGCTTCCCCGCCACCCGCACATACTGCGGCAGCACAAACCACTCCCGCTCCAACCACTCCACATCCGCCCGAGCCCGCTCAACGCGTTGACTCTCCCGCAACACCCCGTCCGCAACCATCTGCGAAACCACCCGGTCCTCGTAGCACACGCAGACCCTCATCCCCAACCGTCCCGCCATCTCGAACAGCAGTTCGGTGTTCCGATGAATCGCCGCGTAGTCATGATGGTCCGCCGTGCCGTACCAATCGACGATCACCCCATCAATCCCCGCCAGCTTCATCGTCAAAAGGTGGTATTCCATCACCGCCGGGTCGCCCGAGTCGTACGCCCCGATCAAGGGCGTGTAGTGCGACGCAACCCGCAACTTCCCATCCGACATCACCCCAGGGTCAACGCTCCCCATCGTCCAATGCCACCCCAAAGTCTCACTCCGCGGCGGCGCAGCAAACCACGCCATGTAGTGCGCCAGCACCAGCGGCCGCGCCTCACCACCATCCCGCCCCGCCGCACGCGAAACCGCGCACGAGCACAACACCACACACACCACGACAAGGCCAAGAGCCCAGCCAAAGCCACGCACCGCGCTCAGCATCCCATCTCGCATCTCAGTGCAGCCCGATCCAGGCCCCAACCACCGGCCCGAACTTCACCGTGAGCCCCGCGAACACCACGCTCACGATCGAGATCAACTTGATCAGGATGTTCAACGAAGGTCCCGAAGTGTCCTTGAACGGATCGCCCACGGTGTCCCCCACCACGCACGCCTTGTGATCGTCCGATCCCTTCCCATACACCAGCGCCGAGCCGCGCCCCGTCCGCCGCAGTTCCTTCGCACGTTCCAGCAAACTCTCGCGGATCGCCGCCGGCACCGCCTCACGCGACGCCGATTCATCGATGTACCGATCCGCCGTGATCTTCCCGCACGACTCCACGAACTTCTTCGCGTTGTCCCACGCCCCGCCCGCGTTCGCCATGAAGATCGCCACCGCAAAGCCGCTCGTCAGCCCGCCCGCCAGCAGCCCCATCACACCGCCAACCCCCAGCACCATGCCAACCCCCAGCGGCACCAGAACCGCCAGCACGCTCGGCAAAATCATCTCCCGCTGCGCCCCCGCCGTCGAGATCGAAACGCACCGCGCGTAATCCGGGTACGTCACCCCTTCATGCACCGCGCTCATCGGCCACTTCATCGGATCGGCAATGTCCGCCTCCGACATGCCCGACGCCCGGAACGACGCACGCATCGCCGCAAACTGCCGCCGGCACTCGGCCATCATCGCGTACGCTGCACGCCCCACCGCGCCCATCGTCAGCGCACAGAACAGGAACGTGAGCAAAACCCCAAGGAAAAGCCCCGCCAGCACCCGCGGGCTGGTCAGCGTGACGTCGTAGAACATCAGCACATCTCGGATCGACCCGAACCGCGCATCCACCACCGTGAAGTTGTAGTTGTGGAAATGGTCCCCGTGCTTCACCCGCGCCTTGAGGCGCACCAGCCGCCCCTCCAGTTCCCCGCCCTCGACGCTCGCCGGCAGCACCAAGCCCGCTTCGAGATGGTCCACCTCGTTCGCCTCATCAAACTGCGTCGCGTCCACCAGCATCCCGCCGCCGACGGTCTTCAGCACCGGGTTCACAATCGCGAACTTCCCGTGCCCCTCGTACACCGCGTGCAAGTCCTTCGGCGTCTCGCCGGCATACCGATACCCCTGCACAAACGCGGCACTCTGGGTGGTGATCTGCACCTGCACCACCTGGATGTACGCCGCGAACAGCGCCAGCGCCGTCAGCGCCGCCGACCCAATCGCAAACCCCTTCCCCGTCGCCGCCGTCGTGTTCCCCAGTGAATCCAGCATGTCCGTGCGCTCACGCACAAACGCCGGCTGCCCGCTCATCTCGGCGTTCCCCCCCGCGTTGTCCGCAATCGGCCCGTACGCATCGGTCGCCAGCGTGATCCCCAAGGTCGCCAGCATCCCCACCGCCGCGATCGCCACGCCGTACAAACCAAGCAGGAAGTTCGTGCCCCCGCCAGAAAACACAAACGCCGCCAGCACCGCCACCGTCGTCGTCAGCAGCGCCGCCCACGTGCTCTTCATCCCCTCGGCGATCCCCGCAATGATCACCGTCGCCGGCCCCGTGTGCCCCGCCTCGGCAATCCGCCTTGTCGGGGGGTGCTCGTAACTCGTCGAATACTCCGTCGCCCGCGCGATGATCAACCCCGCGATCAACCCCGACATGATCGCCCCCCACATCCCCAGCCACGACACCTCAGGCACCCCGTTCAGCAGCCACCACAGCAGCCCCAACGACAACCCCGCGATCAGCGCCGAAGCCGTCCACACCCCGATCCCCAGCGCCCGCAAAAGTTCAGCAAACCCCGCCCCCTCCCGCGCCCGCACCGTGAAAATCCCCAGGATCGAGCACAGAATCCCCACCCCGGCGAGCGCCAGCGGCGCAATCACCAGTTTCACCGCAATCTCGCCCTGGTTCCCCGCCGTGATGTTCGGGATCGTGAACGCCGCCGCCGCCCCCAGCGCCATCGTCGAAAGGATCGAGCCGTAGTACGACTCGTACAGATCGGCCCCCATGCCCGCGACATCCCCGACGTTGTCGCCCACATTGTCGGCGATGGTCGCCGGGTTCCGCGGGTCATCCTCTGGAATCCCCGCCTCCACCTTGCCCACCAAGTCAGCCCCGACGTCCGCCGCCTTGGTGTAGATCCCCCCGCCCACGCGTGCAAACAGCGCCTGCAAACTCGCCCCCATCGCAAACGACAGCATCACACTGGTCACCATCGGCAGCGCCGCCGCGTCCTGCCCCATCCCGAAGTGCTCCCCGAACCGCGTGAGCACGAACAGCCACACCGAAACATCCAGGCACGCAAACCCCACCACCGTCAGCCCCATCACCGCCCCGGACCGGAACGCCACGGTAAGTCCATCATTCAGCGAAACCTTCGCCGCCGCCGCCGTGCGGTTCGAGGCCGAAGTCGCCGTCCGCATCCCGAACCACCCGCACAGCCCCGACAACAACCCCGCCACCGGCACCCCGACCATCGAAAGCGTCGGCTGCAAGCCCATCCCAAAACTCAGCACCCCCAACACCGCCACGAGCACAACAAACACCACCAGCACCACCCGGTACTGCCGCCCCAGATACGCCATCGCCCCATCCCGCACCGCCCGCGCGATGCGCACCATCTCCGCATCCCCTTGGTCCTTCGCCAAAACCGACCGCGAAAACACAAACGCCATCAGCAGCGCACACACCCCCGCGATCGGAGCGATCCAGTACGCCGCCGGCAGCGTCACACCGAGCAATGGAGCAAGCAAGAAGTCGTTCATGGTGTGCATTCTCCAATCTCAAACCCGCCGCGGCATCCAACCGAGCGAGAGTTCAACGCAAACAGACGTTCCAATACCGCCAGATAACCAGCATTCAAGGCCACCCACCGCACGTGCGCCAACCCCATCTCCAACTGCACACCCCCCGCACGAGGCCATCTTCCCACAACGCCATCTCCCGCACCACGTTCGCCTTCCGCACCACGTTCGCCTTCCGCACCACGTCCGTCTCTCGCACCGTGCCCCCTCTCTCCGAGGCCCGAAGGGCCGAACGAACCAAGCCTGGGGTGGAGCGAGTCTTCGAGCGGAACCCCAGGTCACGCGATCGAAGTAACCAAGCCCCGAAGGGGCGACACGCGAGTCGCTCAATTCAACCGACGTGCACTGGCCCGCTGCCGGGCCACGCCGTCCACGCCGTACCCCGCTCCACCCACACCCATCAAACAAACAACCCCCGGCAAAGCGCAAGCACGCACACCGAGGGCCGAAAAACAACGACTCATGTGAATCAATACCGCGGACCGCCGCCACCACCGCCGCTGCTGCGGGGGCCGCCGCGACCACCACCAGCGCCGCCACGGGCACCGCCGCGAGCGCCGCCTCGCCCGCCCGACGAAGGACCACCCTCACGCCCGCCTCCGGGACCACCGGCGGACTCACGCTCTCCCCGCGGCCCCTTGGGCGGGATGCCCATGGTGATCGCCCGCATGCGGTTCAGGCTCTTACGCTGGTCGCGCCGCGCCCGCTCCGAGGGCTTCTCGAAGTGGGCACGCTTCTTGACCTCCTTGGTGAGGCCTTCCTTCTCGCACAGTTTCTTGAACCGGCGGAGAAGTTGTTCGGTGGATTCGCCGCCACGGGCTTTGATGCGGATCGCCATCGGGGATTCGGTCCTTGCTTTCAACGGTCCAAAAGGCAAACAGTGGAATCACCCCCCGTCGCGCCAACGAACACCTGTCCGTGCCGCATTATGGGGGGGAGGGAGTATCCCAGATTCACCCCCGGAAGGCAAGGAGCCTGTTTGGGATTTTCTCCTCCCGTATTCAGGGTATGTTCGGGGTGGGGATCAAAGCGAAAAACGAAAAGTGAAAAGCGAAAATCAGGATTGAATCGAGATTCCTGCCGGAGCGCCGTACCGCCCGCCGTGCTTTGATCGCTCAGAATCGCGGTGCCAAGCCCGCAGCAACCGACCCCGGTTCCGAATTTTCGATTTTCATTTTTCGTTTTTCGCTTTGTCCCCCGTGCTCCTCATCGACGCCTACAACCTCCTCCACCAATGGCGCGGCAACCCCGCCTCCGACGCCCCCGGCGACGACCTCCGCGCCCTCGCCGCCCTCATCCGCCGCAGCCCACTTGCGAACGGCCGCGTCCGACTCGTCTGCGACGGCACCGCCCCGCGTGACGGCGGCAGCCACACCCCCGGCGTCGAAGTCGTCTACGCCGGTGCCGGCCAGTCCGCCGACGAAGTCCTCATCGACGCCGTCAACCGCTCGTCCTCGCCCTCGGGCCTGGTGGTCGTGAGTTCCGACCGCATGATCGCCGCCGCCGCGCGCAAACGCGGCGCAACCGTCATCGATTCCGGCGCATTCCTCGCCCGCCTCATCACCAGCGCCGCCGCCGCCGGCATCGAACGCTTCCAACCCAAACCCCTGCCAGCCCTCCCCCTCGGCGACGCCGAAGTCGGCTATTGGCTCACCGTCTTCGGCGAAACGGGCAGGGAGCAGCAGCAAACCAGCAAGCCAGAAATGCCGCAAATCCGGATCGGCGGCGCGGAAGCCCCAAGCCATGCGAACTCAAAGCACTTCCGCGACCGAGCCAAAGAACCGGGAGCGTCAGCGACCGGCCGAGCACCCGCCGCGAACGACGCGCCGCCAGTCTCCCACGCACCCACCGCACCATTGCAACAGCCCGCTCGCTCACGCTCGGGGTTCAATGGGTACATCGACAAAGCACCCGCGCTCGGCCCCCACGACGCATGGATCGAAGAAGCCCGCCGCATGTGGCCCGACCTCACCCTCGACGACCTCCGCATGGACCGCTGGCTGAACAACTCACCCCCCGGCACGCCCAACCGCAAGGGGGCCAAGCGATGACCCAGCAACACCGCGCCGAATCCTGGTGCCGAATGCTCCGCTCCGTCGCCGAGCCGGTGGCCCGCACCATCGACCTCACGGCCCCCTTCAGCGACGACTTCGGGCACACCCGCGAAGTCGACAAAGCCTTCGTGGTGTGGTGCCGAGCCTCCGAACCCGCCCGCACGAAACCGCATGATTCCACGGCAAATCCCGGCACTTCCAAGTTCCACGTGGAACACAATCCGCCACCACGCACAGCAGTGACCGAGCACGCGCGCGCAGAAGCGGTCGATGCCGCGCTCTGGCGTGCCCTCGCACTCCAATCCAACGCCGCACACGTCGACCACCTGCTCGCACAAGCCCGCGACGCCAACCGAACCACCTGGGACAGCGGCGCGCTCATCCCCCAAGGCACGACAGCGCTCGAAGTCTGGACCGAAACCGACCTGTGCTGCCTCCACGCTCTGTGGTGGCTGGCCCGGAATCACGCCCGCGCCGATTGGGCGAAACTCGCCAACGACGCCGCCACCTGGCACCTCGAAAACGTCCAACCCGACAACGCCACCGCCCACCCCTGGGCCCTCCACCTCTTCGCCCTGCGCGACATCGCCTCACCAAACGGAGACGGCGCTGCCCGCCTGCACGCCGAGATGATGATGCACAACTGCCAGGTCTCACTCGGACGAGCCGACAAACTGAGCGCGCTGATCCTGCTGGACGCCGCACGGGGGATCGGGGAGGCATGCTCAGTGTGAGGCGGATCACCGCAGCCCGGCGACGAACTCGCCCAGTTTGCCCACGCCCTTGCGAATGGTGTCTTCGCCGCAAGCGAAGGTGATCCGGATGCACTTCTCGCCGCCGGAGCCGAAGTCCTCACCCGGCACCACCGCGACATGGTGCTCATCAAGCAACGCCGCGGCGAAATCCATGGCGGAACCGATCTTTTTGCCGCCCTTGCTCGACTTGCCGAAGTGGGCGCTCACATCGGGGAACACATAGAACGCACCTGTGGGGCGGGGGCAGACCAAGCCGGGAATCTTCGACACCAGATCAAACGTGATCGCGGCCCGCTGCGCAAACGCCGTGCGCATTTTCTCGACATCCGCCGCACACTGCGTCATCGCCACCCGCACGGCGGGAAAAAGAAACGTCGGAATGCTCGTCGTGCTGTGCCCCTGCAGCGCCTGCAGGGCCTTGCTGAGTTTCAGCCCGAACGCGCCCGACCCCGCGCAGTACCCGACACGCCAGCCGGTCATGGCGTAGGTCTTGCTCAGGGCGTTGCACGTCACCACCCGCTCGGCGATCTCGGGCACGCTGCCGATCGAGAGGTGCGGGATGCCGCCAAAGATGATCTTCTCGTACATCTCGTCCGAGATGACCACGAGGTTGGGCGCGGTGGTCTTCGCCGCTTCCTCGATCACCTTCGCCAACGCGCGGAGTTCATCGGGCGTGTACATCGTGCCGCAGGGGTTGCTGGGGCTGTTGATGACCAGCACCTTCGACCGAGGGGTGATCGCGGCCCTCAGTTGCGCCGGCGTGATCTTGAAATCGCTCGCCGCGTTCGTGAGGATTTCGACAACCTTGCCCCCGGCAAGTTCAACCTGCGGCGCGAAACTCACCCACGCCGGCACCGGCAGGAGCACCTCATCCCCCGGTTGAAGGAGGCACTGGAACAGGTTGTACAGCGCCTGCTTGCCGCCCGAAGACACCACCACATGCTCGGCGGTGCAGTTCGGGATGCCGTTCTCGCTCGTCAGTTTGTCGGCGATCACCTTGCGGGTCGCCGGGTCGCCCGGCACCGGGGCGTATTTGGTCTCGCCACGAGCCAACGAGACCGTCACAGCGTCCTTGATCACCTGCGGCGTATCAAAGTCCGGCTCACCCGCGGCAAAGGTCAGGACATCGATGCCCTGGGCCTTCAGTTCACGGGCGCGAGCGTTCACGGCCAAAGTGGCGGAGGGTTTCAGCGAGGCGACTCGGGAGGAAAGTTGCATGGGGATCGGGGGCAGTGGGGATTGGGCGGTGGGCCGTCGGGGGGAAGAAACGCCGGAACCGTCAGGGTAGCAGCGCGTCGGTTGGGGGACCGGGAAAATGAAGCGGAGGATTCGGATGCACTCGGCGGAATGATGCCGTAGCATTGGGGCAATCAAGACCACGACAGGTCTGGCCGCCTTCCCCCCACCCTACGCCCAAAGCCACTCCCCGCACCCCATTCGGAACCCCCACCTTGGCGTTCAGTTTTTTCGGAAAGAAGAAAGACGACCCGGAGGCCAGCAAGACGCCCGCCGAGAGCGCCGCGCCCGGTGCGGCACCGGCGACCGGCGGTGGAGACGCTTCAGAAAAGGTCAAGCCCGAGCCCGCCAAGGCCGCCTCCTTCTTCAGCCACGCCCAGACCATCCAAGACACCGAAAACTACGAGTACGCCACAACCCTCTGGCTCCAGGGCCTCCGCATGGACCCCACCAGCATGAAGGGCCACGAAAAGTTCTTCGAGTGCGCCTCGGCGTTCGGCGATCGCGCCGGGAACAAAGGCCCCTCCAAAACCCAACTCGGCGCCATGCCCACCAAGTCCGAGGTGGACAAGTACGTCGCCGCCCTCCTCAACTGGGGCACCCGCCCGATGGAATGGCCCTACGGCCTCAAAGCCCTCGAACTCGCCGTCAAACTCGGCCTCGACGAACCCGGCTACTGGCTCGGCTCCAAAGTCCTCGGCGTGGCCCTCCAAGACCCCAAGCGCCTCAAGAAGGACCACCTCGTCCAGATGATGGACGCCTTCTCCAAGATCAGCGCCTTCGACCGCGCCGTGCAGGCCGGCGAGGTCGCCGCACGCATGGACCCCTCGGATTCGGCCCTCGTCGCCACAGTCCGCAACATGTCCGCCCAGGCCACCATGAACAAGGGCGGCTACGAACAAAGCGGCGACGCCGGCGGCTTCCGCAAAAACGTCAAGAACATGGAGGCCCAGCGCCTCAAGGAAGAGGAAGAACGCATCGTCAAGAGCGAGGACGTCCAGGTCCGCGCCATCGAAAACGCCGCGGCGGAACTCAAAGCCCGACCCAACGACCCCGCCACCATCATGAAGATGGCCCGCCTGCTGAAGGAACGCGGCACCCCCGACGACGAGAAAACGGCCTACCAGGTCCTCATGAAGGGCTTCGAGGTCACCAAGACCTACAAGTTCAAGCAGGAAGCCGGCGACATCAAGATGCGCGTCGGCCGCCGCAAACTCCGCGAACTCCGCGCCGCCCTCGAAGCCGACCCCGCGAACGAGGAACGCAAGGCCGCCTACGAGAACGCCGCCCGCAAGGTCCTCGACAGCGAGATCGTCGAATACACCGAGCGCGTGGCCGCGTACCCGACCGACCTCGGCATGAAGTTCGAACTCGGCCGACGCCAGGCCGAAGCGGGCGACCACGAGAAGGCCATCGAGCAGTACCAGGTGGCCCAGAACGCCCCGGGCCTGGGCAACACCGTGCTGTCCTATCTCGGTGCCAGTTTCGTCGCCATGGGCTGGCTGGACGAAGCCGAGGGCACCTACCGCCGCGCCCTCGAAAAGCACGACTCCCCCACCGACGAACTCGGCCAGTCCCTCCGCTACGGCCTCATGGACGTCCTGCAACGCCGCGCCACCGAAGGACGCGACCTCAACGCCGCCGAGGAAGCCTTCAAACTCGCATCGAGCATCGCCATCCAGCAGATCAACTACCGCGACATCCGCGCACGCCGCGAGGCGTTGCAGGGTTTGCTGAGAGATTTGAGGAGTTCGCGCGGCGGGTGATCGGGTTCGGGTGTCGGGTCTCGGCAAAGGGCTTAGGGGATAGGGTCTAGGGTGTGAGTACGTCGGCGACGAGGCTTCAACGGCCCCGCTCTGATTTTCACCGTTCACTTCCCTCGCAATCCGCCACTCGACCACTTGACCACTCGACCACTTCCCCCAATCCCCCATGCTCCACCGCATCCTCACCACCATCATCGTCCTGTCCCTGAGCTCTCCCACCACCCTCGCGGTCGATGAGGCCCACCTCGTCAAAGGCCGCGAACTCGCCGCCAAGGCCGCCGGCTGGCTGCGCCAGCAGCAAGACCCCGCCACCGGCGGCTGGTCCATCAACCCCAAAGAGGGCGCCCCGCAGTTCCCCGCCATCACCGGCCTGGTCCTCAACGGCCTCCTCATGGCCCCCGGCATCGACGCCACCGACACCGCCGTCAAACGCGGCACCGACTTCATCCTCAAATACCGCCAGCCCGACGGCGGCATCTACGACCGCGTCCTCCCGTCGTACAACACCGCCATCTGCCTCTCCGCCCTCGCCCGCGTCCGAACCCCCGAGGCCGCCGCCGCGATCATCCCCGCACGCGAGTTCCTCAAGGGCCTCCAGTGGAGCGAGGACGCCGTCAACGACAAAGACCGCGGCACCGGCAAAGTCGAACGCTCCCACCCCTTCTACGGCGGCGTCGGCTACGGCAACAGCGGACGCCCCGACAACTCCAACCTCGGCATGTTCCTCGAAGCCATGCACGACACCGGCCTCAGCACCGAAGACCCCGCCTACGCCCGCGCCCTGGTCTTCCTGCAGCGCACGCAGATGCTCGATTCGGTCAACGACATGCCCTACGCCGACGGCTCAAACCAGGGCGGCTTCATCTACGCCACCACCCCCGACAGCAAACCCGAAAACCTCGGCGTCGGCGAAAGCAAGGCCGGCACCATCGAAGAAACGCAGAGCGACGGCACCAAAGCCTCCCGCCTCCGCGCCTACGGCTCCATGACCTACGCCGGCTTCAAAGGCTACATCTACGCCGACCTCAAGCGCGACGACCCCCGCGTGCAGGCCGCCTACGACTGGGTCCGCCGCAACTACACCGTGAAGGAAAACCCCGGCGTCGGCACCGACGGCCAGTACTACTACTACGTCACCTTCGCCCGAGCCCTGAACGCCTGGGGCACCACCACCATCGCCACCCTCACCCCCGAAGGCAAGCCCAGCGAAACCCGCGACTGGGCCAACGACCTCATCGACCAGTTGGCCACGATGCAGAACGAAGACGGCTCGTTCAAGAGCGTCGACGACCGCTGGATGGAAAACAACCCCGTCCTCATCACGGCGTACGCGCTCATCGCCATTCGGGAGGCGGTGGAGTGACTCGAAGAAGGAGCGAGTGATGGCGAGCAAGCCAATCGTCTACATCGAGACGACCATTCCGAGTTACTACTTCGAGACCCGGACGAGCTCCACCGCGCGGGCGTGGCGAGCGGCCACTCGAAAGTGGTGGCGAGAATCATCCGACCAATTCCGGCTGGTGACGTCCAATGTCACGTTCCTTGAACTCACGCTCGCGCCGGATTCAAAGCGACTGTCAGGATTCCGGCTGATGAGCGAGATCGAGGTCGTGCCCGAGTCCGAAGAAGTCATCGCGCTCCGAGCCGACTACATCGAAAATCTCGCGATGCCGAACGAAGCCATCGGCGACGCCGATCATCTCGCGTATGCCTCGGTCTACCATGCGGATTTCCTGCTCACCTGGAACTGCAAGCACCTTGCCAACGCCAACAAATTCCGACACATGAGTGTGATCAATGCCCGTTACGGCCTCGGGCTTCCAACGATCGTCACCCCCCTACAATTGGATGCCAAATGAGCACACGCCGCCCCAAAGCCCGTGCATCCGCCGCACGCCAGCCCGCGGAGGACCCCGTCGTCCGCGAGGTCCACGCGATTCGCCGTCGTCTGCTCAAAGAGTACGGCGGCGACTACGCCGCTCTGACCGCCTCTGCCGAAGCACTGACGCGCTCGCTAGGGATCAAACGCGCCACCGACCTCAAGCCCCAAAAACTCAAGCGCATCCGCCGTCGGGCCTCCTGAGCGATCACACGGCGAACCGGGGCCACGATCGCGCCGTACCACCCCCATGCCCTACATCAACGTCCGAATCACCAAAGACACCGTCACCCGCGAACAAAAAGCCCAGATCATCTCAGAGATGACCGGCACGCTCGTCCGCGTCCTGGGCAAAAAGCCCGAGCACACCCACATCGTCATCGACGAGATCGACCCCGATAACTGGGGCTTCGCAGGCGAACTCACCAGCGACCTCCGCCGCCGCGCGGCGAACAAGGGCTGAGGCCCGCTTGTGCACGAAGCCTCTTCGGCCCAAAGGGCCGTACGAGAATAGCCTGGGGTGAAGCGAGTCTTCGAGCGCAACCCCAGGAAGGAACGGGGAACTGAAACGAGCCCCGAAGGGGCGACACACTCCGCCATCACCGCCGCGGCGTGACAGATCAAACCACGCCACCTACGCCGTCGCGCATAAGCCACGAACCTTCCAGCCCGCCCGCTGACAGAAAATGCGGCTCCCTCTTCGGCCCAACGGGCCGCACGAAAACAGCCTGGGGTGAAGCGAGTCTTCGAGCGCAACCCCAGGATAATGAGATCCTGAAGAAGAGCCCCGAAGGGGCGACACACTCCGCCATCACCGCTGCGGCGTGACAGATCAAACCACGCCACCTACCCTCTCGGCTCATGAGTGACGCCGCAACCAACCCGCCATCGCCCGAAGGGAACCCGCCGCGCCGGAAGGCCGAATCCACGGGCGGCGACCCCGTCAATCCCGCAGGCGGTTCCGCTTCCGGGGGGGGCGGTTCCGGTTCCGGGGGGGGGGGCTCCGGGGGGAAACCCCGCACCTTCCAAGCCCCCAAAGGCACCCGCGATTTCTACCCGCAAGACCTCCTCCGCCGCCGCTACATCATCGACACCTGGCGCCGCGTCTCGCTCCGCCACGGCTTCGAGGAAATCGACGGCCCGACCTTCGAAGACTCGGCCCTCTACACCGTCAAATCCGGCGAAGGCATCCTCAACGAACTCTTCGGCGCCTACAGCGGCAAAGACCCAAACGACACCAAGCAGGTCCAAGCCGGCGGCCCCCCACCCTTCGCCCTGCGCCCGGAGTTCACCCCGACCCTCGCCCGCATGTACGCCGCCCGCGCCAAGCAGTTGCCGCAGCCGACAAAGTGGTTCTGCGTGTCAAACTTCTTCCGCGCCGAGAGGCCGCAGAGGGGGAGATTGCGGGAATTTTGGCAGTGGAACGCTGATGTTTTGGGGGAGAGCGAGAACTCAGAACTTGATATCGATACCGTTGAGTGCCTCGCCGCGTGTTTTCTAGATTGTGGACTTTCCACTGAAAATCTAACGATTGCTTACTCCAATCGCCAGGCATGCCAAGCGTTCTTGATGGATCTCGTGGGCATTCCATCGGAGCGATGCGACGCAGCATTCACAGTTCTCGACCGCAAGTCGAAAATGCCTCCGGAAAAGATCGCGGAGTTCGCCAAGGGTCTCGGCTTTACGGAGCCGGAGTGTGCGTTCTTCTCGCACGGTCGCTTCCCGAATCGGCCCGACCTTGATGCACTCGATAAGGCCGCAATGAACAGGCTCTTCGCCGAGGGAAACACACTCATTCAGCAGATGCAACGCGCACTCGCGACATCTGGTCTCCATGATTGGAGCACGCTGGACCTTACCGTAGCCCGCGGCCTCGCGTACTACACCGGCCTCGTCTTCGAGGCCGTTTTGGATGGCGAACGAGCCGTCGCCGGCGGCGGTCGCTACGACAAACTCATCGAACTCTTCGGCGGTCCCCCCACCCCCGCCGTGGGCTTCGGCATGGGCGATGTCGTCCTCACAAACCTCCTCGACGACCGCAAACTGATGCCCGAGGGCAAGGACCTCCTCGAAGCCACCTCGCGCCCGCTCCCGACGCGCCCCGACGTCTTCGTCATCGCCAACGAAGCCGAAGATTCACAAGCCAAACTCGTCCCCCTCGTGGCCTCCCTCCGCCGCGGCGTCGAGACCGACAAGTACAAACAAGCCGACTGCAAACCCTGGAGCAGCGACCGCTACGCGCAATCCCTCGGCGGCACCCCCCCGCTCCACGCCCGCCGCTCCTACAAAGCCACCAAAAACATCGGCAAACTCCTCAGCGAAGCCACGGCGTGCCACGCCCGCTACGCCCTCATCATCGAAAACGCCGAAACCGGCACCCTCAAAAACATGGACACCGGCGAGCAGACGAAGGAAGTCCCGCTCGACAAAGTCGGCACGATGGTCGCGGCGTTCTGACTCCATCCGAACCCTGAGCGCAAGCTCAGGGACAGAATCTCATGCTCGCCGTGCGGACGTCTCCACCCCGAATACTGAATCACCCGACGACGCTCGCTCTCAAAGGTGGTTCCTGTCCCCGAGCTCGCGCTCGGGGTTCGGATGAGCATGCCCCCCCTCAAGCCCCCGACCGCCGCAACCACTCAAACTCCAAAGGCTCCAGTTCCTTCACGAGTTTTGACCGCTCATCCCCGAGTTTCTGGCACTTCTTCGGGTCCCCCCAAACAGCAGGATCGGACATCGACTGATCGATCTCCTTGATCCGCGCCTCAATCGTCTTGATCTTCATTTCAATCTGCTCGGGCTTCATCCGCTCCAGCGCATTGTTGCTCGGCGTCTTCGCCGCAGGCGCCGCGGCCGCCTTCTGCTTCTCCCGCGCCTTGGCCTGCTCAGCCTCGACACGCCGACGCTCCGCCTGATCCCGCGCCCGCTTCGCCTCCGCCTCGGCCTGTGCGGCGGCCTTCTTCTTGGCCTCTTCCTTCTCGTGCCACTGCGTGTAGTTGCCGTTGAAGACCTCGCACCCGCCGTGCCCGTCGAGGAACATCAGCCGGTTGCAGCAGCAATCGATGAACGCGCGATCATGGCTGATCAGAATCAGCGTGTGCTCGAACGGCCCGCCTTCGCGCCCCGGCACCTCGCTCGTCTCCTCCACCGGCAGCGCCAGCATGTCCTCCAGCCGCTCGGCGGACGAGATATCCAAGTGGTTCGTCGGCTCGTCCAAAATCAGCAGGTTCTTCCCGCTCGCCAGCAGCCCCGCGATCACGGCCCGAGTCCGCTCGCCGCCCGAAAGCGTCCCCAAGTCACGCTCCTGCTCATCCCCGCTGAACAAAAACGCCCCGGCGAGATTCCGCGCCTCCTGCTCCCGCACCTCCCGAGTCGGGTTCTCCTTCTTGATCACGTTCTGCAGATACTCGTACACCTTCACCGTCATGTCCGGGAAGTGCTGGTTCTGCCGGAAATACCCCGTCTTCAGGTTCGCCCCGAGTTTCACCATCCCCTCATCCACCGGCGTCTCGCCCAGCAGACACCGCACCAGCGTCGACTTCCCCGCCCCGTTGGGCCCGATGATCCCCCACCGCTCGCCGCGCGCAATCGTCACATCAAACCCGCTGAACAGCACCTTGCGGCCCTCCGACCCCGCCGCGGCCCCAGCCTTATTCCCTCCACCTGGTGCGTCATAGCCCTTACTGATCCCCCGCGCCAGCGCCACGATATCCCCCGACCGCTCCGCCGGCGGCAACCTCAAATCCAGTTCCGCCAGTTCCATCGGACGCTCAAGCCGGTTATCCCGCTTCTCGCGGTCCAGCCGCGTCAGCCGCCCCGCCGCCTGCGTGGCCCGCTGCCCCGCCTTGAACCGCCGGATGTACTCCTCTTCCTTGCGGAACTTGTCCTGCTGGTTCTCGTACGCCCGCGCCATCGTCAGACGCCGCAATGCTCGCGTCTCGCGGAACGCCTGATAGTTGCCCGGATAATCGATCAGCCGCCCCTGCTCGACCTCGATGATCTTCTGCACCACGTTGTTCAGCAGGTACCGGTCGTGGGAGATCATCACCACCGCGCCGCGGAACTCCTCGTTCAGGAAGTGCTCCAGCCACAGCACGCCGTCGATGTCAAGGTGGTTCGTCGGCTCGTCAAGCAGGATGATGTCCGGCTCTTCCAGCAGCAGCCGCGCCAGCGCCAGCCGCCCCTTCTGCCCGCCCGACAAATCCTTCACCTTGATGTTGAAGAACTTGTCCTCCAAGCCAAGGCCGTGCAGCACCGCCTCAATCTTGTGGTCAATCGCGTACCCGCCCGCGGCCTCGATCTCCCCTTCCAGCCGCGTTTGCTGCCGCATCAACTTGTCCAGCGCATCGCCGGACGCCTCGGCCATGTCATGAAACACCTTGTCCAGTTGCTGGTGCAGCCGGTGCAGATTCTCAAACGCCCCCTCGGCGGCCCCTCGCAGCGTCTCTTCCGGATCAAGCGTCGGGTCCTGCGACAAATACCCCGCACGGCACCCCTTCGCCAGCGCGACGTCACCGGAATCGGCTTTGAACGCCCCCGCCATGATCTTCAAAAACGTCGTCTTCCCCGTCCCGTTCCGCCCCACAATGCCCACTCGGTCCCCAGCCTCAACCGACAGCGAGCACCCATCCAGGATGATGGTGTTGCCGTAGGAATGCTTGATGTTGGTCGCGGCGAGAAGGGGCATGGCGGTGGTTTTCGTTGGTGATTTTGGGTGGAACGTGGGGGGAGGATGGTAGGTGGGGAAGACGAGGAAATCAGCAGGCCAGCACAACACCGAAGCAGCAAGATCGAAATGCAAACCGCGTCGTTTCCACGCCCGGAACCGTGCCACTGGTGGCGGTTCGTCCTCGAACCGACGCCAGCGCGACGCTCGTCGTCGACACATCCCAAACACCTCGACCGCCCGCGCCCAAACGTACACTCCACCAGTGCCCGCCCCGCTCACCCAAATCCCCCGCTTCGCCAGAGCACGCACGCGCCTTGCGTGCCTCACCTACCTCGCCGCCCCCCTCACCCTCCTGGCCCTCTGGCTCCCCGGCTGCAACGACGGCGATTACCGCGTCGACACCGGCCTCTACGCCGCACTCTCCAAACGCATCGCCGAGAACACCACATGGGACACCCTCTGGTACCCCATGCTCGGCGACGCCCCGTACTTCAACAAACCCCCGCTGGCATTCTGGCTCCACGCCGCATTCATCAAGGTCCTGGGCATGGACCTGTGGACCGTCCGCCTCCCCACCCTCCTCGCCGCGATGCTCGCCGTCTTCGCCCTCCAACGCGCAGCCTCCCTCCTCGCCGGCCGCACCGCGGGCCTCATGGCCGCCATGGTCCTCGCGCTCACCCTCGAGTTCTTCCGCTATACCCGCGCCTTCTCGCTCGACCTGTGGCTCGTCGCCTTCATGATGCTCGCGCTGTGGACCACCGCCGCGGCGCTCCGCCGCTGGCCCGATCACCCGCCCCTGGCCCAGTCCGCCCTCGCCGGCCTGTTCATCGGCATGGGCCTCCTGGTCAAACCGCTCTACGCCCTCTTCCTGCCCGCCGCCGCCGCCGTGTGGCTGCTCTGGGCCGGACCAAAGGGCGCCCGCTGGCGCTGGGCCGCATGGTGCGCCGAAATGGCGATCGTCGGCGTCGCCGCCGCCCTCCCTTGGTACGTCTCGATGACGCTCCGCTGGGGCGACGTGTTCCTGCGCGAACACTTCATCCGCCAATCGCTCGAACGCGCCATCGGCGGCCTCGGCGGAGACGCGCCCAAAGGCCCGGGCCTCATGTACCTCCCGATGGAAATGCTCGGCTCGTACTGGCCCTGGATGCTCACGCTGGCCCTCGCGATTCTCACTCTGGCGCGCACAGGCCGCATCACCTCGACACGCACGCTCGAGCGTCTCGGCATCACCTGGTCGGTGCTCTTGGGCGCGGCCCTCATGGCCTTCGCCGGAAAGCGCTCGCGCTACCTCCTTCCCATCTACCCCGGCCTCTCGATGCTGAGCGGCGCATGGCTCGCATGCCAATCGCCGCACGCGCTGCGCCGGCACGCCCGCCGCGCCCTCGTCCTCTGGTGCCCCACGCTCCCCGTCATCGCCCTCGCGGGCGCGCTGATCCTCCCAAAGATCGGCATTGATTTCCACCAACCCGCCAGCGGCGAAGTCGAGCGCCTCCAGACCGCCATCCGCGAAGCCGGAAACCCAACCGTCTGGACAGCCCCATCCGCCCGCCTCGAAGCCGCAAAGTTGTACGCCAAGGGCTCACCCTGGCCCCGAGCCGTCGGCGGCCTGCCCCACCCACAAACCGAGTTCCCAAAGACCGGCGACATCGTCCTCTACCTCGCCGAAGCCGTCGACCGCCAAGGCACGCTCACGCCACGCAAAGCGGACGAACCCCTCGGCAAGTTCAGCGGCCTCTTCGCCGTCCGCGTGAAATCGGATTGGTCAACAGCCGACATGCTTCCAGCCCCGTGAAAAAAGCCCCGCACTCAACCGCCCGATTTCTCTCCCCGTCCCGAAGGGACGAAGGAATGTAGCCACGGGCGCAGACGGCGCTTCGCCGACCAGCCCGTGGAAAACCGGCTCGAACGGCTCTGCCCCGGCAGGGGCAGAGGAATCAAGCAATGGGTCGGGCATCAGACGCCGAAAGGTCCACGCCCCAGCAGGGCACCCTCCCCGTTGAATCGCGCCTCGACGGAACCGCCACCGAATCCCGTTCCGCTCACCGATCCCGCCCGCCACGCTCAAGATGCAACACATGCAGCAGCCGGTGAACCGCCGGCGAAATCAGCACCGCCGCGGCGGTCAAAAACACCACACCCGAGAACACCGCGTACGCCGACGCAAAGAGTTTCGCCCCGTCGTTTGGCAGCACGTCCACCGGCCCCATCCCCGTCAGGATCATCGAAGCGTTGTAAATCGAATCCACCCACCGCAAACCCGCCAGCGCGTGGTACCCCTCGGCCCCGATCGCCAGCATCACCGCCACCAGCGCCGCCGAAACCAGCGCATGCACCGCCATCCGACCGACAAACTGGCGCCGCGTCGCCACCGGCTGCGTGCGGTGCTCAAACTGAAGCGGCCTTCTCAGCGGCATGACGGCCTCCTTTGTGAAGAACGATAGGTGGACAGCGATCGGCCCCGTCCGTCCCGGCAAGAACTGCGCTCGTCGCCACGCCGCCAGAATCGCCGGGTGGCATGGTCAAGTCCTCTTGGCCATGCTCGAATCCGCTCGGCCATGCTCCGTCTCCGCGCCCTCAAATCAAGAACTCCGCCCCCGAACGCCGACGAACAACCAGCGAACGTCACCCCCGACGCACCTCCCGAGCAACCCATGCACGACCAGCCCCTCATCGCCACCGTCATCGGCCCCGATGTACACATCCGCGGCGAGGTCATCCTCGGCGCCGCCGCACGCATCGACGGACGCGTCGAAGGCCGCATCGAGTCCGCCGGCGAACTGCTCGTCGGCCCCTCCGGCGTGTGCGACTGCGACATCGTCGGCACCTATGTCATCATCGAGGGCGTCGTCCAGGGCGACGTGAGCGCACGCGAACGCCTCGAACTCCGATCCACCGGCCAGATCTGCGGCGAGATCAACGCAGCCTCCATCAGCATCGCCGAGGGCGCAACGTTCGTCGGCCAGTGCCGTATCGGCCCGCCGCCAGCAGCCCCCGCCGCAGAACCAGCCCCCAAGCCTCAACCCGCCGCGATGCCCCAGACCCACGCGCCCGCGCCGACACCCAAGCCGGTGCAGCGCATCGCCCCAGCAATCCCGCACGCCGCACCCGCCCACACCAACGGCCACGCCGCGTTCCCCGCACCAGCACCGGCCCCCGCGATCACCACCCGCCCGCTCCGCGCCCCCACCACCGCCGCGGCCATGCCAACCATGACCAGCGAAGAGCGCCGCCAGAGCGAACTGCTCCGCGACCCCGAGATGGCCCGGATCCTCCAGTCCTGACCCTCTCTCGCAGCGCCAAGCGCCTCACCCCCACGATGTTCTTCCGCCGCGCCACACAGCCGCCCGCCCTGATGCGCCGGTGCCTGCACTGCGGCACGCCGATCATCGCGTCCCCACGCGCCATGACCGCCCCCTGCCCCGGCTGCGGCAGATCCGCCACCCTCAACGACCTCGTCATCACCGGCCACCGCAACCTCGGCACCGTCCGAACCTGCGGCCGCCTCATCGTCGAACCCCGCGGCCGCCTCACCGCAACCCTCGTCGAAGCCGGCGAGGGCGTCTACGTCACCGGCACCATCCAGAGCAACGTCATCACCGCGGGCCAGGTCGTCATCGCCGCAGGCGCACGCTGGAACGGCGACTGCCACGCCGCGTCAATCGAAGTGATGCCCGGTGCGCTGGTCGAGGGCGGACGGTTCGAGATCGGAGCAGTGGCGGCGGCAACGCCTTAGCAGGAACCATAACGTTCCCCGACTGCCCCCCGAAACGCCCGCGTATTGATTACAATGCCGACAATCCAATCGCCCGGCGCGGGCGCACTTTTTCAGGAGATACTGTCGTGAAATCTCGCACGATCTTCGTTGTACTCATGGTCTCGATCGCTGCCTTCGCCTTCCACGCCGCCGCACGCGAGCCCGACGCCAAGCCCGCCGTCCAACCGATCGCGGTCTGCGACCTCAACCAGCTGCTGATGGACCTCATGAAGAGCGACCGGTACGACCCCGAGATCAAAAAACGCTACCAGGAGACCACCGCCGAGTCGAAGGCGCTCTACGACGAGGCGATGAAGAAGTACGAGGAGGCCCATCGCGCCGGCGAGACCGGCCCCGAGGCCGAGAAACGGCAGGAGGACTACGACAAGGCCTACGAGAAGTACACCGAACGCCGCAACGAACTCCGCAAGTCCTACGAAAAACTCTGGATGGACAAGTACGCCGACGCGTACGAAGAAGTCAAACGGGCCGCAGTGCGCACGGCCACCGACCACGGCTACACCTACCTGCTCACCAGCGATACGAGCGAAGAGAGCCTCCCCAAAACAGACGCCCGAACCCAGTACGACGCACGCCACACACGCCGAGTGCTGATGTTCCCGGAGGGAACGGACATCACCCAGGATATCCGCGAACTTCTCCGGATTCAGAAGGCGCCGAAAGACGAGCCCCGCGACGAAGACGACCGGTAACCCTCCTCGCGTCCGTGCAACGCTTGCGAACAGCACGCCGCATCAGAGCGCCCACACAAACGCGGGGAGCCCCTCGTCGATGTCGAAGAAAAACCGGTGTCGGCTCCCTCCAGAGGATTGTGACATGAGTTTCTGGAAGCAACTGTTCAACAGAAAGAAACCCAGCCCCGAGCCGGCCGCCGAACCGGAGCCGCACTGCGTCACGATCACGATCAAGATTCCGGGGAGCGAACCGTCGCAAGAAGATTGGGACTGGGTCTTTGCCCTCCAGGATGAAATCGACCTGGCACTCAAACAATCCGGCACCGGCGAACTCGACGGCGACCTGTGGGGACAAGGTGAGTGCACCATCTACTGCTACAGCACCAACGCCGAAGCGATGTGGAAGGTCATCAAGCCCGTCATCGAGCCCCACCCCATCCCCAAAGGTTCGTTCGCGACCAAGCAGTTCGGCGGCCCGGATTGCGGCCGCGAAGAACGGGTGAACATCGATTGGGCCGGCTGAGCGGGCGGAGTGCCGCCACCAGCCTGCTGACCGTTATCCTCCCCCGGTGGAACCCGCCCCGATCCCGCTCTTCGACCGTTGGACCATCGAACAACTCGAGGACGCCCGCCGCGAGGGCTCGCCCGGGGCCGAGGCCGTGGCGCACGCGGTACGTGCGGCGGAGGCCGGGGATGTCGCCGCCGCCGGCGCGGGACTGATCGTCGCGCTCGAATCCACCGAGGACATCCGCCTGCTCTTCCTAGGCTTCCAGTTCTTCTTCCGCACCGGCGACCATGCCACCGCCGAGCGGATGACCGTCCGGCGGCTCGCGGTCGCCGAGCGGGATGGCGAGACGGGCCATGTCGCCCGCGCCTGCACCAATCTCGGGCTGATCCACCTCGCCACCATGCGCCTCGATTCGGCTCGCTTGCTGATGGAGCGTGCGGTTGCGATTGATGAACGTTTGGACAACGCCGAGGGGCTGGCACGTGATCTGGGCAACCTTGCGAACGTCTTCGAAGCCACGGGCGACCTCGACACCGCCGAATCACTCAACCGGCGGTCGCTGGAGATCGCGACTCGGATCGGGGCCGGCGAGATCGCGGCGGGCAAACTGGCCAACCTTGGCGACATCGCACACACGCGCGGCCGGGTCGTTGAGGCACGCGGACTGTGGTCACAGGCGGTGTCTGAGTTCGAGCGGCTGGGCATCGAGAAGTGGCGGCGGGTGTACGCTGAGAAACTGCGGGGGATCGGAACGGGTGAGACGCCGCGGACGTGAATCGACTCGGTTTACCACTCGATCTTGACCAGCACTACCAGCAGCGCCACCACGCACACGAAGGGGATGATCCCGACGATGGTGGCGGGCCAGGGTTTGTGCTTCATCATGAGCCAGATGCTCGCGGCGAGCGCGATCGCCTGGACCGCCACGATGCTCCACATCATCCATTTGCCCTGCGTGAGTTGAGCGGGTTTGGAGTTGGCGAGGCCGGCCATGATCATCACGATGGTGCCCAAGGACGTGAGCACGCTGGTGATCGAGGCGAGGATGGCGACGATGGTGGGGATCATGACGCCATCAGTGCGACGTCTTGGGGGTGTGGGGCTAGTGGGGGTGATGTGGTGCGGGGGTTGGGTTGCGGGGCCGTGAGTGGTGCGGGTGTGTCGCCCCGTTGGGGCTCTTCGTTTGCGCTGACGTTTTCCGTGGGCTGCCGCCCCCCGGCACGGCAACGGACTTGCGGCCTTTCGGGCCCTTCGTTGATTGAGCGGGGATTGGTGCCGCGATGCTCGGTCTTTGTGTCGCCGTGGATGGGCGGCGAGAACGTGATCGGGTCGGGTGTGTCGCCCCTTTGGGGCTTGGCGGTTTGCGTCGTGCTTACCGTGGGCTTACGCCCACGGCTATGTTCTTTCGGCCCTTCGGGCCTTTCCATGCTCGGCGTGGCGAGGAGTTTGTTGGCGGCTTTTCTGGCTGGCTCGGGGTTCTTGATGAGGTGGCGGGAGTCGAGGATTTCGATGAGGGCTTGTGTGGCGCTCGGGGCGGATTGTTTGCGCTGGTGCTCGGCTCGCTCGTTGGCGATGCGGTCGAGTTCGTTCAGGATGCGCTGGGTGTTGGGGTGGTCGTGCCAGGCGATGAAATCCTGGAGTGAGATGTTCAGGCGCGTGGCGATCGATGCGGGGGACTCGTTGGTGGTGAGGTAGGCGTCGAACAGGTCGTTTTGTTGGTCTTTGGGGAGGGGGGAGGGGGGCGGGGGAGGGGCAGTGGGGCTTGGGCAGTGGGCAGTCGGGTTGGGGGCGGGCGCACGCGTGATGATCAGCGCTCGGAGCGATCGCGGGCGACGGATCGGCCTTGAACGTGTCGGTTGTGCGAGGGCGCGACGGAGTAGCGGTGATTGGGTTCCCCGGATGGTTGTCATGCCCCAAGTATGTCACGACGGCGAGGGCAGGCAAACGCGGCGTGGCGCATCACCAGAAGATTGCGCGCAGGGGCGGTCACTGGGGTGAAGATTTCTGTTGGGGAAGGCATCAAGGCACCCCCCGGAGGCATCAAGGCATCAAGTGGGGAGGGGACATGCTCTCGGGGACGAGAGCATGCCACCCGCGGAGACAGCAGCGCTCTTGAAACCAAAACGAGTTCGGCACTGATGTCAAACCGAGGACGGTTCGCCATCAGTGGCACGGGTCAGGGGACTTCGATGCCACCCCGCCGATCGATGCAGGGGACTCGTTGGTGGTGAGGTAGGCGTCGAAGAGGTCGTTTTGTTGGTCTTTAGGGAGGGGGCTTGGGGGGGCAGTGGGGCTTGGGCAGTGGGCAGTCGGTTCGGAGGTGGGCGCGCGCGTGATGATCAGCGCGCGGAGTGGGCGGCGGACTGGCCTTGAACGTGTGGGTTGTGCGAGGGCGCGACGGAGCAGCGGTGATTGGGGTCCCCGGATGGTTGTCATGCCCCAAGTATGTCACGACGGCGAAGGCAGGCAAACGCGGCGTGGCGCATCACCGGAAGATTGCGCGCAGATGCGGTCACTGTAGTGAAGATTTTTGAGAGGAAGGCAATAGGCATGAGGCACGAGGCAAAAGACATGAGGGGAAGGGGGAGCACGGCGTTCCGAGGCGCAGAGTCGTGGCCCTAGGCCCGTGCCACTGCTGGATCGGTCCGCCGAGATAGCAGTGCTCTGGGGATCGCAACGAGTTCGGCACTGATGTCAAACCGAGGACGGTTCGCCATCAGTGGCACGGGTCAGGGGGCTTCAATGCCACCCCGCCACTTCCCGGAGGCATCAAGGCATCAAGTGGGGAGGGGCCATGCTCTCGGGGACGAGAGCATGCCACCCGCCGAGACAGCAGTGCTCTTGGAACCACAACGAGTTCGGCACTGATGTCAAACCGAGGACGGTTCGCCATCAGTGGCACGGGTCAGGGGGGTTCGATGCCACCCCGCCGTTGCGTCGGGGCACCTGGCTCAAGGGGACATGCTCTCGCGGACGAGAGCATGCCACCCGCCGTTTCACGAGGCGGGCGGCAGCATCAACAACACAGGGAGAGTCTGCGACACGAACTCCTTAACGCTATTCGCGAACGGGATGATCTCCATCAACCGTTGGAGCAGATTGCAGAAGCCCTTCACGCTTTCGTCATCCTTGTTGCGCTGGAACATCGTGCTATTCATCACGATTGTGCCAATTGCACGCTGCATCTCTGCCCGCAGCCCGTCATTCCCCCTCGCTCGGTAATGAACCAATGAGTCTTCCATGGCACGGAGCAGATCAAGCAGTATCCGCTTGAGTGCTTGGTCCAAGGCCGAGTCCCGTACCTTCTTGGAAAGTCGAGACACGGCCTCAAGCATGGAGGCAATATCCGCGGCGTCAATATCGGGTTCCATTTCGCGGCCAGAGATCTTGTCTGCGCCGGCTTCGAGCAAAGCCATTGCCTCGTCTGTTAAGAATTGTTTGTAGTTAATCCAGTTGGACTGCAGGCTATCAGGCGAAAGCGCGTTGAGAATCGTTCGGAATGGCCTCAGAAAGATTGCTTTTTTCGCCTGCGGCTCGCAGTTCGTCCTTTGACCGCTCTACAAGCATGTGTAGATCGAGATATAGGCGCAGAATTGCTGTGGTATCCGCTTCGTTGACGCCGAGATAATCGGCCATGACGCGACGCATGGTCCACGTATGATCACGATGAAGCAGTTCCTTAAGGATTGCGTGCAGGCGAAGAATTGAGTTAGTGCCATCAGCCATTGTATCCTCGCTTCAAAACACGCTATCGAATCTCGAATCCGAACCAGAGCGATCTCCGATCTGGTTCAGGTAGTGTATATCAATAATCCATATCATCCATCCCACCACCAGCGGGGACCGCCGACTTCTTTTCCTTGATTTCGACGATGGCGGCGTCGGTGGTCAGGAGGAGGCCGGCGATGCTGGCCGCGTTCTGGAGGGCGACGCGTTCGACCTTGGTGGGGACGATGACGCCCATCTTGACGAGGTCGCCGTATTCGTGGGTGAGGGCGTTGTAGCCGTAGTTGGTGGTGTCGTTGGCTTCGACGGTGTGGGCGATGACGCTGCCGTCGAGGCCGCAGTTGGTGGCGATCTGCTTGATGGGGGCGGAGAGGGCGCGGTCGACGATGTCGATGCCGGTGCGCTCGTCGCCCTTGGCGTTTTTGCGGGCCTTATCGAGGGCCTTGCGGGCGCGGAGGACGGCGACGCCGCCGCCGGGGAGGATGCCTTCTTCGACCGCGGCGCGGCAGGCGTGGAGGGCGTCTTCGACGCGGGCCTTCTTCTCCTTCATCTCGACTTCGGTGGCGGCACCCACGTTGATCTGGGCCACGCCGCCGGCGAGTTTGGCGAGGCGCTCCTGGAGTTTCTCACGGTCGTAGTCGCTGGTGGTGGCGTCGATCTGGTGCTTGAGTTGCTCGATGCGGCCCTTGATGTCCTTGGTGGAGCCGGCGCCCTCGACGATGGTGGTGTTGTCCTTGTCGACGGTGATCTTCTTGGCGCGGCCGAGTTCGGCGAGGGTGACCTTCTCGAGGTCGATGCCGAGCTCTTCCATGATGGGCTTGCCGCCGGTGAGGACGGCGATGTCTTCGAGCATGGCCTTGCGGCGGTCGCCGAAGCCGGGGGCCTTGACGGCGCAGACCTTGAGGACGCCGCGGAGTTTGTTCACGACGAGGGTGGCGAGGGCTTCGCCTTCGATCTCTTCGGCGATGATGAGGAGGGCCTTGCCGGATTCGGCGGCCTTGGTGAGGACGGGGATCATCTCCTTGGCGGAGGAGATCTTCTTCTCGTGGATGAGGACGTAGCAGTCTTCGAGCACGCACTCCATGTTGGCGGGGTCGGTGACGAAGTGGGGGCTGAGGTAGCCCTTATCGAACTGCATGCCTTCGAGGAGTTCGACCTCGGTTTCGAGGGACTTGCCTTCCTCGACGGTGATGACGCCGTCTTTGCCGACCTTGTCCATGGCGTCGGCGATGATCTTGCCGATCTGCTCGTCCTGGTTGGCGGAGCAGGTGCCGACCTGAGCGATCTCTTTGGAGTTGGCGATGGGCTTGGAGATCTTCTTGAGCTCGTCGACGATGGCGGTGACGGCGAGGTCGATGCCGCGCTTGACCTGGTTGGCGTTGGCGCCGGCGGTGATGTTCTTCAGGCCTTCCTGGAAGATGGCCTCGGCGTAGATGGTGGCGGTGGTGGTGCCGTCGCCGGCGTCTTTGGAGGCCTTGGTGGCGACTTCCTTCACCATCTGGGCGCCCATGTTTTCATAGGCGTCTTCGAGTTCGACTTCCTTGGCGACGGTGACGCCGTCCTTGGTGACGGTGGGAGCGCCGAAGGATTTTTCGAGGACGACGACGCGGCCGGAGGGGCCGAGGGTGACCTTGACGGCGGCGGCGAGTTTCTGGACGCCGCGGAGGATGCGTTCGCGTGCGTCGGTGTCGAAGGCGATGGATTTGGCGGGCATGTGTGTTTCCTTTTCGTTATTCACCGCGAGATGCGGGGAGGGGATTCACCGCGGAGAACGCGGAGAGCGCGGAGGGAGGCGGGAGATGTGTTTGGTGTGATGTGAAGCGATTGAGAATGTGGTTGTGTTGAAGTTGGATTCGTCAGCCGATCTGCATCCACGCCACGCGTTCGGCGTCGATGATGAAGATGCTTTTGCCGTCGGTGACTTTGACGAGGTGGTCTTCCTCGTCGGGGATGAGCATGGCGTGCTTGACGGCGAAGGAGGCCATGCCGACGGCGGTGTGGACGTCGGCCATGGCGACGCTGAGGGTGCGTTCGCCGTTGAGTTCGCGGAGGGCTTGGCGGAGTTGGTCGTTGGTCATTGGGTAAAGGGACCAGGGATCAGGGACCGGGCACCAGGTCGGAGGGATCGGCTGATGCCTAGTCCCTGGTCCCCGGTGCCTGCCTCGCTTAGTCCTCGACCACGGCCAGGATGTCGTCCTCGCTCATGATGAGGAGGGTGTCCTTGTCGAGTTTGACTTCGGTGCCGGCGTAGGAGGAGAAGATCACGCGGTCGCCCTTCTTCACGCTGAGGGGGATGCGCTCGCCGGTGTCGGTGTTGAGGGCGCCCGAGCCGACGGCCTGGATGGTGCCGGTCTTGGGCTTGTCCTTGGCGGTTTCGGGGAGGAAGATGCCGCTGGAGGTCTTGGTTTCGGCTTCGTCGCGCTTGACGAGGATCTTGTCGCCGAGGGGCTTGACTTTGGTGGCCATGGTTTTGGGGCTCCTTTATTGGGGTTGGGGGGGGTTGTGAGTTGGTTTTTGGACTGGAGGTTTGGGAGTTGATTCTGTCCCCGAGCTTGCGCTCGGGGTTCGGATGGAGTTGAGATGGGGTTGGATCAGGCGGCGGGCCATCTTCCGGCGTAGTGGCGCTGGAGGACTCGGCGCATGACTTCGAGGGCGAGTTCGATGTTGACCGGGGGTTCGAGGACGGCGAAGGCGCCGGACATCAGGGCCTTGCTCAAGGCTCGGGCGTTTTCGCGGCCGGTGCGGCGGCGCTTGACGATCACCGTTGGGGGCGGGGATTCGAGGCGCTGGAGCAGTTCGATGATGCGCTCGCCGCCTTCTTCGGGGACCTGCGTCAGGTCGTCGGCGTCGTCGAGGAAGGGGCTGCGCGGGGTGGCGGGGATCGGGGTGCAGGGTTCGAGGGGGAGCGAGAGATCGACCACCGCGATGTGGACCGGGGTGCGCTGGATGAACTGGGCGGCTTCGCGGCCGCTGCAGGCTCGGACGGCGCGGACGCCCATGGGTTCGAGGAGGCGGGGGAGGACGTCGACCCAGGATTCGGGCTGCCAGCCGCCGTAGGAGAGGAGGAGGTTGAGGCGGCAGCCTCCCGGATTGAAGCCCGCGCGGTCGCCCGCGCAGAACCCATCGCCGCCGCCTGTTGGGTGGTTGGAAGGGTTCGGGGAGTGGAGCGGGACCATCGGCACGTTGGGTGGAGTGCAAGATGGAGGCCTTGGTGCCGGGGCGTTTCTTTGGGGGTGAACCTGCGATTTGACGCTGGGAATGCGGGGTGTTGGGGGGTTTTGGCGCGGGGGTGCTGCCATGCGGTTCGCATGGGGTTTGGTTGGGTGTCAGAGTGGCAGTCGGGGGTGGGGCGGTCGGATTCCATCCGAACCCCGTGCGCGAACACGGGGACAGGCCCGGAGGCGGGGCTGTTCCCGGCACTCCGGCATTCTGCTGGAGTTCGTCGATTCTGTCCCTGAGCTGGCGCTCAGGGTTCGGATGGAGTAGGAGCGGGCGCGGCCGGGTCGATCCTTGGGAAGAGGCCTTCGCCTTTGACGATGGGGGTGCCGGGCTTGAGGCCTCCCCATTGGCAGAGTTCGCTCAGGGGTTTGGTGAAGCGGCCCTTGGCGTCGGGGGTTTCCTGGCCGAAGCGGCGGAGGATTTCGGCCATTTTGGTGGGCATGGCGGGGGAGAGGAGCGTGGCGGCGATGCGGAGGCGCTCGGCCGCTTGGTACAAAATCGTCTCGACCTCAGGCATTTTCGCGGGGTCTTTGGCTCGCTTGAATGGCTCGGTTTCGTGGATCAGTAGATCAACGACTCTCGATTGTGCCAGCCCGGCTTGAAATGCTGAGGCTGGATCAATCCCGACCATTGCTTCAACTGCATCACTGCACGCGTCGTTCACCGTCGCGAGCAGAGCGGGCAGCGTGGAAGTCGCAGTCAGCGTGTGCTCGATACGACCATGATCGGTTGGGCACTTTCCGCCGCAGTACTTCTCGATCATGTTCGACACGCGGCTGAAGGCGTTGCCGATGCCGTTGGCCAAATCGGCGTTGTAGACCTCGACGAACTTGGCGTGGGAGAAGTCGGCGTCGGTGGCTTCGAGGGGGCCTTGGGTGAGCATGAACCAGCGCCAGGCGTCGACGCCGTAGGCGTTGCAGTAGGCTTCGATGGTGTTGAGGTCGATGAAGTTGCCCAGGGTTTTGGACATCTTTTTGCCGTCGCGGATCCAGAAGGAGTGGGCGTAGATGCGCGTTGGCAGGTCGTACCCAAGGGCTTTGAGCATCGCGGGCCAGATGACGGCGTGGAACCAGAGGATTTCCTTGCCGATGAGGTGGACGTTTGCGGGCCAGTATTTCTTGCGGTTGCGCTGGTCCACGGGCAACGCCGTCTCGTCGATCAGGCCGACGGCGCTGGCGTAGTTCAGCAGGGCATCGATCCAGACATACGTGATGTGCTTGCTGCCGTCCTTGGCGGGCGGGACGGGGAGCGGGATGCCCCAGGTGAAGTTTGTGCGGCTGACCGGGACATCCTGTAATCCTTCGGGCAGGTTCAGGCGTCCCAAGACCTCGTTGCGGCGGGCTTCGGGGCTGATGAAGTCGGGGTTCTTGGCGATGTAGTCCTTCAGCCAGTCCTGGTACTTGCTGAGGCGGAAGTAGTAGTTCTCTTCCTTGGCTTTCACCAGCGGCTGGCCGTTGAAGGCCTTGTAGCCCTTTTCTCTCGCGGTGTTCTCGGGGACGTACTCCTCCTGGCCCTCGTCGTACCAGCCCTCGAACTCGCCGAGGTAGATGTCGCCGGACTTGATGAGTTTGGCAATCGCCTCGACGACCTGCTTTTCGTGGCGGGGTTCGGTGGTGCGGATGAAGTCGTCGTTGGAGGAGCCGACGAAGCCGAGGGCGGCCTTGAAGTGCTCGGCGTTCTCATCCGCGAGTTGCTGGGCGGTGATGCCGCGGGATTGGGCGGATTTCTCGACCTTTTGGCCGTGCTCGTCGGTGCCGGTGAGGAAGAAGACGTCGCCCCCCGGACCGCCCGCCATGCGCTGGAAGCGTGCGATGGCGTCGGCGACGATGGTGGTGTAGCAGTGACCGACGTGGGGGCGGTCGTTGACGTAGTAGATGGGGGTGGTGATGTAGAACGGATTTGTGGGCATGGGGGCGATTGTACGGGTGGCGTGCGGATGGATCGCTGGGGTGGTTTGTGGTGGGGTTGTTGTTGGGGGTTCCCTTGAAACCGCGAGCGTTGTGGTGGCCCTCGCTTGCGCTTCGGGTTCGTTTTTGCTGGGCCGCTGACGCCGGTTTGGTGTGCCTGGAACCATTCCCCACGTTGGGGCATCGAAATCGGTACCATCATGGGGTCTGCGGCCCCCGGCGTTCGCCCGGGGCGGGACCCACGGAGACTCGACCATGTTCAGCACGCTGGCCCTGTGCCTGTCCCTTCACACCTCCGGCCCTGTCGCGACGTTGGCTCAACTGAGCGCTTTGCACGCTTCTCAAGACACGGTGACGCTCGCCGCGGGCAAGCCGGGGACGACCAAGCCCAAGACCGGCGGCGGCGGCGGCAAGGCCGATCCGAAGCAGAAGCCCAAGGTGCGTGTTCCGCCGGGGACCACTCGGCCGGGATTTGGTGGCGGGCCGATCTGAGATTGAATTGGATTTGAGTTGAAGGAACGGACCCGCGCGTTGGCGCGGGTTTTTCTTTGTGCTGTTGAGGCGTGGCCGGCTTTCGGAGTACGGACTTCCGCAGACGGAGGTCGGTGGCACGCGGGGGCGACGGTCTTTCTGCTCGTGGAGTTTTGCGAAGGCGGGGAGCCCGCTCGCTTACGCTCGGGGTTCTATCTCGGAGGTCTTACGTTTTCCGGCTGATGTCCGCGTAACCGGTGTCCGGGCGATGGCCCTCGCTTGCGCTTCGGGTTCGTTGGATGCGCTCGCCAGTGCCAAAGCCCGTCGTGGTCAACGCGGTGCATTGCGGAAATCAGGATCACACCGTGAGCGGCGTCGGGCCGATGGTGGCGACCGTGATCGTGCCCATGGAGCGGGATGCGAGGTAACGGTTGAGGGCTTCGATGGTCACGGCGTCGTACTTGCCCGCAAGTTCTTCGAGAGTGCGGGGGCGGCCCAGGCGGTGGAAGTCTCGGGCCAGGGCCCCGGCCCGAGCGCCGCTGGATTCGCCGCTCATGACGAGTTTGCTCTTGAGGCCGACCACGGCGCGCTGGAACTCGCCGGCGTCGACCTTGCCTTCGTTGGTCATGATGCGGCGGAGTTCGGCGAGCAGGACGGTGAGGGTTTCCTGGGCGCGTTCGGGCGTGGTGCCGGAGTAGGCGACGGTTCGGCCGTACTTTTTGTCGGCGGAGTAACTGGCGTAGACGCTGTAGCAGAGGGCGCGCTTCTCACGGACCTCGGTGAAGAGGCGGCCCGACATGCCGCCCGAGAGGACGGCGGTGGCGACGCGTTCGAGCCAGCAGTTCTCGTCGGTTTCGGGGGGTGCGTCGTGGCAGAGGGCGATCTGGACCTGGTTGGTGGCATCGGTTTCGTGGACGACGCCGCGTGCGCCGGTGCCGGTCCAGGTGACGGGGGTCGAGGTGCCGGTCCAGCCTTTGAAGAGTTCGTTGAGTTTGTTGGCGATGGGCGCGGGGTCGACGCCGCCGGCGATGGCGAGGACGCCGCCGCCGGGGACCGCGCCTTTGTGCCATGCGGGGGCGAGGTCGGCGTGGGTGAGTTTTTCGAGGCCATCGATGGTGCCGAGGTTGGAGCGGCGGATGGGGTCGGGGTTGTGCTGCTGGCGGAGGAGCAGCATGACGCGCTCCTGCGGGTCGTCCTTCAGGCTCTCGATGGCTTGCACGGCGAGGTCGCGCGAGGGCTCGAAGTCCTCTTCGGCGAGGCGGGGGCGGCGCACGATGTCGACGATCAGCGGGAGGGCGTCGAGCACGCGGCTGCCGAGCATGGTGGCGCCGACGGTGATGAACTGGCTTTCGTTGGAGACCGAGCGGGAGACGCCGAGTTTGTCGAAGGCGTCGGCGTGCTGGCGGCTGTCCATCCCGCCTGCGCCGCGGAGGACCATCTCAGAGAGGACGGCGGAGAGGCCGATCTTGTCGGCGGGGTCGCGTGCGGTGCCCATCGGGAGCAGCCAGGTGAGCCCGGCGGAGCGGACGCCGCTCATGGATTCGATGATGAGGGGGAGGCCGCAGTCGAGGGTGATGGTGGTGATGGGCATGTGGGGCGGGAGTCGGGAATGGGGAGTCGGGAGTCGGGTTCTGGAGCGGGGTGCCGGGATACGGCGTCTTCGCAGTGCCCCGCTTGAGGTATCGAGTCCGAGTCGGGGCACGCGGGGCGCGTACCCCGGCACCCGTCAACCGTTTCTTGTCGGGTGGTTGAGGGTAGCCGATGCGACGCTGGCTGGTCCGCGAACTGTGGTGATTGCCCGCGCAGGCCGCACGTGGGTGTCCCCTGGTGCGGGAAAAGCGAGGGTTGGCGTGGCCTCGCGGCGCGGGAGAACCGATGGTCCCAAGTGATTCTCAGCGGCCTTTCGGAGGGGCCAGAACCCATGCGACTGCTGCACATCATCATGGCCGCCGTGACCATCGCCTGCGGCGTGTTGCTGCTGACGTGGCACAACCAGCAGGGTGTGGACGAGCGGAAGGCGTTGGAGGACACGCGTCAGGCGCTGGAGCGGCTTGATGCGCAGATCAAGTTCCGGGCGGCGGTGAGCGGCAATGCGGACGCGGGTGCCGCGGAAGTGGAGATTGATGCGGCGGCGAACGACATCACGACGACGGTGAACCAGCGGGGGTGGCCGACGACGATCGATGCGCAGTGGTTCGGGAACAACCCGCCACTGAACGCGCTGGTGCCGCCGGGGTGCCCGTGGGTCGAAGTGGCGAGCGGCGAGGAACTGAACCTGACGAACCCGAACGTGCGGGTGGCGCTTGACCGGACGACGGCGTCGTTCTGGTACAACCCCGCGCTGGGGATCGTGCGGGCCCGCGTGGGTCCGACGGCGACCGACCAGCGTGCCGTGGACCTGTACAACGAATTGAACTCGACGAACGTGGCAACAGTGGTCGATGCGATCTCGGCGACGGGATTGAGCGATGCTTCGGGGAAGTGAGGCGGCGCAGCGGGTGGCCCACCGGTCCCCGGTGGGCACGTGCGGCTACTCACCCACCGGGGACCGGTGGGCCACCCCATGCTTCGGCGGCCATAGGCATGGGTGCTGGTCCTTCCACGCGGGGAACTCAGCACGCCAGCGGTCGAGGCGGTCGAAATCGAGTTCGACGCTGAGGACGCCCTCGTTCTCTCCCGCGTCGGCGATGACGTGGCCCTGGGCATCCACGGCGATGGAGCCGCCGAGGTAACTCAGGTGCGGGTCTTTGCCGCAGCGGTTGACGCCCAGGACGATGGCCTGGTTCTCGATGGCGCGGGCGATGAGCAGGGCTCGCCAGTGCTCGCGCCGGCCCGCGGGCCAGTTGGCGACCACCGTGAAGACCGAGGTGCCGCGGGCGAGGCCGGCGCGGAAGAGTTCGGGAAATCGCAGGTCGTAGCACACCACCGGGCAGACCACGGCGGGGCTGTGGGAGTGCGGCCTTGGGAGTTGCCAGGTTTCGATGCGGTTGCCGCGGGCGAAGCGCTCGCCTTCGCGGCCATAGGTGAAGGGGTGGAGTTTGTCGTAGGTGGAGATGAGATCGCCGGCGGGGGAGAAGGTGAGGGCGCGGTTGCGGCCTTGTTTTGATTGATCGGCCGTGCTCGCGGTCGCGGTGGTCCCGGCGTGGACGAAGCAGCGGCGTTCTTTCGCGAGCGATGCGAGGAAGGCGGCGGTTTCGCCGGCGGTGTCGGCGGTCTTCTCGACGTTGAGCGAGAAGCCGGAATCGAACATCTCGGGCAAGAGGATGAGGTCGGCGGGGTTGGTACGCACGGCGTCGAGCAGGCGGCGGACACGCTCGAAGTTCGCGTGGCGGTCTTCCCATTGGATGTCGAGTTGGATGAGGTGGGCGTGCATGGTTGGATTGCGTGGGAGTAGCGTAGTTGGAAACTTCTCTAACCGGCGGAGCGGGTTTCCGGTTCCCGCGAAACCGCGAGAGACCGCGAGAGACATGGTGGCCCTCGCTTGCGCTTCGGGTTCGTTTCGTTGGGGGCTCCACCGATGCGGAATCGCCACCGGTACACTCGCGGCGTGAACGAACTGACGCTGGCCATTGAGACGAGCAACCCGAGTGCGGGGGGCGGACCTGCCGCGGGAGGCGGCGGTGCGGCGTCGTCCGGGTCGGTGTGTCTTGGCACGCTCGATGCCGGTGGAGGGTACACCGTCATCGCCCGTCACGACCTTGCGCCGGCGTCGCGGCATGATGATGCGCTCATGCCCGCCGTGGCGCTGGTGTGTGCCGCTGCTGGGGTGAAGCCCGGCGATGTCCGGCGCGTGGCGGTTTCCATCGGGCCCGGCGGGTTCACGTCGGTGCGTATCGCAGTCACCACCGCGAAGATGATCGGTGAGGCGACCGGGGCGGCGTGCGTGCCCGTGCCTACGGCGCTGGCGCTGGCTCACGCCACAGCGGGGGCGGGTGCGTCGGGCGTCGTCGGCGTGCTGCTGGCGTGGAAGCGTGAGGACGTGTGGCGGCAGCGGTTCACTGTGGGGAGCGGCGGCGGGGCGGTGACGCCTGTGGATGATGGGGGGATCGTGGCGTTGGCGTCCGCGGGGGAGGGGTGCGGGACGGTTGTGGGGGATGATGAGGTGGTGCGGCTCATCGTGCCGGGGGCGGCGGCGGACAACCCGCGGTTCCTCCGCCCTGACTTCGACGCCCGCTGGGTGCTGCACGCCTCACGCGGCATCGCGCCCGTCGACCCTGCCCTGCTGCTGCCGATCTACCCGCGTGAGCCAGAGGCGGTGACGAAGTGGCGGTTATTGCACCCGCCGCGGGGGTGAGAGCGGCGTCGATGGGTCAGGAGACCCGGCGTTTGTGCCGGAAGAGCCAGACGGCGGCAAGGGCGGCGGAGGCTGAGGCGATGGCCGCGAGGAACCATGTCCATGCGCCGCTGGCGGGCGAAGCGGCCGCCACGACGTTGCCAGCCTGCGCACGGGCGTATTCACGGGCCTGCTCGACGGTCATGCCCTTGCGGCGTGGGTCGTCGAAACTCTTCATATCGATGGCGACCATGCGGGCTTCGACGGTGCTCATGTCGAAACGCTTCGGATCGGAATCGGGTTTCCATTCATAGGAAACCATCTGATACGACGCGGGGTACCCCGCGTTAGTGCAAACGGCGACGTCCGCCGGGCCGTCGGCCAGATATTCGAACTCCGGCGCGACCTTGTTCATATTCGATGAGTATCGCTTGAGTCTCGCCCGCTCATCGAATTCCCATCTGAACGTGAACACCCTCGGTACGTATCCTTCGGGGTTCTTCAGCGGCCAGCGGCGGCCTTCGGTAAGGTCGGTCCAGACATCGATCCCGCCGTCTTCGCGTGTTTCGGCCTTTGTGATCAGTTCGGGCTTGCGGACAAGGTCCATCGCCACGACCGTGGGGATCGACAGGGTGATCATGTCGGTGGAGACCACGTCGTTGGGGTCGTCGCTTCGGACGAGGCCGGATCGACGCGCCGGCCCCTTGTAACTGGCGGCCTTGGCGTCCCTGCCCCGCACCTCGCCCTCTTGCCCTTGATAGCACGCGCCGGTAGAGAAGTCGACGGCGGCGATGCGGGGCATCATCGCCGTGTGCTTCAGGATGAAGAAGACTTCGAGCGATCCTTTGGTGGGGACGCTTGGCTTCAGGAACTCGACCGCCTGCTCCCTCGTCAGCGGCTCGGCGTGAACCGCTGACGGGGGGAGCAAGAGGGCGAGGAAAACAGCGCCGATCAGGCGATGATGTCTTGGTTTCATGGTGCTTAGCCGTTCCCAGGAGGATCGCACGGCTGATAGGCGCCAGTCACCGGCACGTCGGCGATCAGCCCCAGCGGGTCCGGAGTGCCGGGGTCGGTCGTGGCTTGGCCGCAGCACATGTTGAATCCGGCGGAGCACCCCGAGGGAAGGGTGCCGCTTGGCGGGGTGGAGCCGGGGCCGCAGTTGTACGAGGCGCCTGTGCTGTAGGTCTTGCACCGAATCTGCGTGGTCATGCAGCCCGCAGGAACATTGATGCCGCCCGAAGCGCACGAGAAGAAAGTCGGGCCGCAGGCGTAAGTGCAGTCGGCAGAGCATGTATTTCCCGTGGAACACATGCAGTCTCCCCAACAGAGCGCCCCAGCGGAGAGGAGGCCTGCCAGCGACAGAACGATGGGGATCACGGTACCTGGTTGCTGCTTCATTTCTGCGAACTCCTTGCAAGAGTGCGATCAGCGATCTCGTCCGAGGTACGCACCCCAAGTCGAGAGCGCCGGGTAACCAACCTGATCGATAACCTGAAAAACCCCGGTGGGGAGGTATGAAGTCCATACACCGATTTCACCGCTCCCATCGCAGAAGCCGATCGGGCCTCGCAACTCAAACGCGCCACACCACCAGCCCGGCGGGGCGTGTTCTTCGATGTAGGAGTCCGTCACGAGACCGAGCGCGGATGGATGGGCCACCTGGGAATGGCGGACCCCGACGCTCTTGGCTTCCAGCGGGTCCACAGTACCGCCCACCGTCATCATGCCAGGAGTGTAACAGACGGCGGCGTTCATCACCGCGTCTCGCGGGAGCGAGTTCCCGATCATCGAATCCTTTGCCGCATTCTCGAACAGCCCCGCGGCCTTCATCGCATCGCCCCATCGAACCCAGTTCAGAAATGGATTTGCTTCCGCCACCGGGTAAAAGTCCCCCTGACTATTCGCGTACATTCCAATGGTCTGAATGATTCCACGCACCTGCGACAAGTCGCGGGCCTCCTTCCCCGCCGCACGCGCCTTACCAAGCACCGTGATCGTCAGGCCGATGAGCACCGCGATGATCGAGACCACCACGAGCAATTCCACAAGTGTGAAACCCACGTTGCCTGCATCGCGGCTGTTCCTGCGATCTCGAATGCTCATTGCATGCCCTCGGTTGCGGTTTGTTGACAATACGCTACAGGGGGGGGGGGGGCTGTCAAGTGGTCTGATCGGTTTCCGATCCGTGTCTACTCCACCGGGGACGGGGGGGTTCAGGCGGATCGGCTACACTGTGGGTGTTGGGTTGGCTTCACGGCCGCTCCCGCACGTTCACCGAACCGCTCCGTAACCCTGAACTCATCCCCGGCATCACAATGGGCGACTCATCCGCCCCCCGGCCCGCCGCTCCCGAACACCGGAAGCCTCGGACCAACAGGAGACCCACGCATGGCCGCTGCAAACGTCATGGAAATCACCGACGGCAACTTCAAGTCCGAAGTCCTTGATTCGCAGACCGCGGTGCTGGTCGATTTCTGGGCCGAGTGGTGCATGCCCTGCAAGATTCTGGGCAAGACCATCGACGAACTCGCGACCGAGCACGCCGGGAAGGTGAAGGTCGGCAAGGTGGATATCGACAAGCACAAACAGGCGGCGACTGACTACAAGATCAACGCCATCCCCACGGTGATGATCTTCAAGGGCGGTGAACTGAAGAAAAAGTTTGTCGGGCTGGTCCCCAAGGGGCAGTTGCAGGACGCGCTGAAGGAAATCGGCTGAGGGATCGGTGGGGCAGGCTTCCAGCCTGCCCGCCGTTGACGAAGGCAGGCTGGAAGCCTGCCCCGCCGTGCAAACCTTTTCGACTCCGGCGGTGCCGCTTGCCGATCCAGTTGGGACCATGTCCCCCACTGCCATCGCCACGAGCACCGTTATGAACCGCCCGCATCCCAGTTCGACGCCCGCAACGTCCATCCCCGCTGCCAACAGCGCCGGGTTCGAAGTGCGCGGCAAGAACGTCTATCTCATCGGTATCGGCGGCTCGGGCATGTCCGGGCTGGCCCGGTTGCTCGGTTCGCGCGGGGCCGTCATCAGCGGTTCCGACCGTGAAAGGTCCGATCTCACCGACGAACTCGCCGCCCACGGCGTGGCGGTGTCATATGACCAGTCCGTGAGCGTGCTGCCCGAGGCGTGTGATCTTGTCATCGCCTCCGCCGCGGTGCGACCGGACCACCCTCAGATGCTGGCGGCGACATCACGCGGCATCCCGACGCTGACGTACGCCGAGGCGCTGGGCAAGTGCATGCTGGGGAGGACGGGGATTGGCATCGCCGGGACGCACGGTAAGAGCAGCACCGTGGCGATGCTGGGGTATGCGCTCATTCAGGCGGGGATTGATCCGAGCGTGATTGTCGGGGCGACGTGTGCCCAACTCGGCGACGCCCCAGGTGCTGGCAGCGACGCCCCCCACCGCTTCAGCGTCCCCGGCGGGGCACGCGGCAACGTCGGCTTCCGTCTCGGCGGCGACGTCATCCCCATCGGTGCCATGCGGGGACGCCCCGGCGTGCTTGTCGCCGAATCGTGCGAGTTCAATCGATCCTTCCATCACCTGCACCCGACGCTTGGCGTGGTGTTGAATGTCGAGGCCGACCATCTGGATGTGTACGGATCGCTGGACGCCGTGGTGGAGGCGTTCCGGGACTTTGCGCGGCTGCTCCCCCCCGCCGCTGAGGGCGGCTGGCTGCTCATCGGGCACGATGGGGCCCACCGACGCGAGGTGACTGCTGGTGTGAACGCCGAGATCGAGACCATCGGCTTCGCCCCCGACGCCGACTGGCACGTTTCTTTCGATCAATCCACCCGCGGCGCCAGCCTGCGCCACAAGGGCAAGCCCGTCGCGTCGTGGACGCTCCGCGTTCCCGGGCAGCACATGGCGTACAACAGCGCTGTGGCGATGGCCGTGGGGCTGCATCTGGGCGCTTCGGCGGAGCGGCTCGGCAACGCCCTCTCCAACTTCCGCGGCGTCGACCGCCGCATGCAACTGCTCGGCGAAAAGAACCCCGGCGGCATCGCACGCCCCGGCGTCCGCGTCTACGACGACTACGGCCACCACCCCACCGAGATCGACGCCACGTTGCGGGCGCTGCGCGAGTTCGAACGCCCCGAAGACCGGCACGGCCGCCTGATCTGCGTGTTCCAGCCGCACCAGCACTCGCGTACGCGGTTCCTGCTGGAAGAGTTCGCCCAGAGTTTCTCGAAGGCGGACATCGTGATCGTGCCGCACATCTACTTTGTGCGTGACAGCGAGATCGAGAAGAGCAAGGTGAGTTCGGGCGACCTGGTCGACAAACTCCGCGCCCGCGGCGTGTCGGCGATGCACCTGTACCCCTTTGAGGCGATCGTCGAACAGTTGCAGAACCTGTGCCGGCCGGGGGATTTGCTGGTGGTCATGGGGGCCGGGCCGGTGTGGCAGGTGGCGAAGGGGTATCTGGAGGCGGGGATGATGGCGGGGAAGTGAAATCGAGATGAAACGCCGTAGCAGCAAGCCATCGGCGATCGGTTGCCACACATCGGAAAGTGATTCGATGCCAACGCTGCTCATCGATCCTAATCCCGCGGTCTTTGGCACTCTACGAACGACCACCCGAGATGGAGCTCTTGAACTTCATTGGAATCAGTCCAATGACCTCATTGCGAATGCAGCCATGGTGCCGACCGGCATTCTGATGATTGCGGGCTCAGTCGCGTTGATGCGACTTTCTCGAGGCAGCCCAGACAACACGGTCTTTATGATCGGTTTGCTCGGAACGTTGATTGGCATAATGATCTGCGTCGTGGCTTCGGCCCACTTGCTCGCCTGGCGGCTCCACGGAAGATCGAAGATTGGCCGCTTGCTGGCCTCGTGCGATGGGGAGTGTTTTCGGGTGTTTGGGCTCGATGGGCGCGAGGTGTTTGCACTACCAGCAGGTCATGGAACTGAGATTTTACTCCTCGACTGTTTTATGTTTGCTCACTCGGATGAGCACCGACACAGAAACAGTCGCGATACGACGGCGATCATCCAGATTCAAATCGGACAGAATTCAGAGTCTGGCATGCAATACCATCCCCTCGTCACGATATTGAAGGTCGGCCTGTGCCCGATTCTACGTCGCCACGCGTACAAGTTTGCTCGCGATTGCGGCGTCGCGTGTCGCACCTGTTCGCTGGGGCTCGATGACCTGCCCTCGTACCGAGAATGGGAATCCGGGTGTGAATCCGCGTCCAAGATCAATCGATGAATGGCCGCTCGAACCGACCCCCGTCGGTTACGCTTCGGTGCGTGGAGCCTGCGGCATATCCTCGATCCATGCACCTGAATGACTACCTCACTCTCGGCCGCTCCGGCCTCCGCGTCAGCCCCCTGTGCCTCGGCACCATGACCTTCGGCCACGAGTGGGGCTGGGGGTCGTCGCCCGAGGATTCGTGCCGCATCATGGACGCGTACATCGAACGGGGGGGGAACTTCCTCGATACTGCCAACATCTACACCAAGGGGCACTCCGAGAAGATCATCGGCGACCACCTCGGGCGGCACCCTTCCAAGCGCGACCGCCTCGTCCTCGCCACCAAGTTCTGCGGCGGACTCTTCCCCAACGACCCCCATGGCGGCGGGGCATCCCGCAAGACCATCCACGCCTCGCTGGATGAATCGCTGCGGCGTTTGCAGACCGATTACATCGATCTGTACTGGCTGCACTTCTCTGACCCCTTCACGCCCATCGAAGAAACGATGTCGGCGTTGGACGCCGTGGTCAAAGCCGGGAAAGTTCGGTACATCGGGTTCAGCGATACGCCGGCGTGGCGGTGTGCGCAGGCGCAGACCATCGCGCACTTCCGCGGGTGGACGCCGCTGTGTGCGCTGCAGATCGAGTATTCGATGATCCAGCGGACGGTTGAGGGGGAACTGGTGCCGATGGCGTTGGATCAGGGGCTGGGCATCACGCCGTGGAGCCCGCTGGCGGGGGGGCTTTTGAGCGGGAAGTACCGGCGTGAGGACGCCGAGAAGGCCAAGGCGGAAGCGGCCGCCGCGGGGTCGCTCGAAGGCCGGCGCGGCGTGTGGATGTACGACAAACTGACGGACAAGAACGTGGCGATCATCGAGGCGTGCGCCGCGGTTGGGAAGGAACGGGGGGCGACCATCGCCGAGGTGGCGCTGGCGTGGTTGCAGCGCAAGGCCGGGGTCGTGAGTTCCATCTTCGGCGCCCGCACGATGGAACAGTTGGACGCCAACCTGCGTTCGCTCGCGGTCGCGCTGACCGATGCCGACATGGCGAAACTGGACGAAGTGTCCAAGCCGACGCTCAATTTCCCGCATGATTTCCTGAACTTCGTGATCAACACCATGCAGAACGGGTCGACGATCAACGGGCGCAGGAGCGAGGTGTGGAATCTCTCGCCGAAGAATGATGCGGAGCGGTTCTGAGATCCGGTGGGCGATGAGAAAAGACGATCGCGCGGCCGCTTCGAGGGGGATACGAACTCCGCTGGATTCTCTCGCTTGGAGCGGTTCGTGTGGTGGCCCTCGCTGGCGCTTCGGGTTCGTTTCAGACGGTGATTGACGAACCCGAAGCGCCAGCGAGGGCCACCGAACACCGTGCGGAATCGCCAATTTCAGACCGAGTCCGTATGTCGTCCCACTGATGGCGGTCCGTCTGCGGGCCGACATCAGTGCCGATCTGCCGGAAACCTCCGAAAGCCGCACTGCTGTCTCGGCGGACCGATCCAGCAGTGGCACGGCCCCCCCAAAGCCCCCGGCACCCAAAGGTGCCGCCCGCCTCCCTCATACCATTAGCCATGCTCACCGCCGAGACCCTCCGCAAGCACTTCGACGCCGCCAAGCCCTACGCCCAATATGTCGCCACGGGGTCGCCCGACCAGCAGGCGAACTTCAAGCGGGTCTACGACCGGGTCGAACTCACCAGCGCCCAGCGATCCCTACTGACCGGCTTTGTGCGCGCCATGCCGGTCTTGGTCACCAGCGGCACCTGGTGCGGCGACTGCGTCAACCAGTGCCCCATCTTTGCCAGGATCGCCGAGGCGAACCCCAAGGCCATCGACCTCCGCTTCGTCGACCGCGACGAGCACAAGGCCCTGGCCGACCACGTCAAAATCTGCGGCGGGCACCGCGTCCCCACCGTCATCTGGATGGCCGAGGATTTCGAGTTCGTCCACCTGATGGGCGACCGCACCCTGAGCCGCTACCGGGCCATCGCGGCGACCCAACTCGGCCCGGCCTGCCCCGTGCCGGGGGCCGCCGCTGACCCGGCTGATACGGCCGCCGTGGTGCAGGACTGGGTCGATGAATTCGAGCGGGTCCACCTGATCCTGCGGACCAGCGGGCGGCTGCGGCAGAAGCACGGGGATTGAGAGAGTCAAAGCGATAAACGGATTCGAAATGGCGTTCGGGTGTGGGGTGTCGGGGTTCGGGTATGGAACAGCACCCGCGAATCACGCCCGCCGGTGGAACCCCTGACGGTTCCCTATCGAATCTGGAGTTGGTACATTCCCCGCCGACCCGCGTGACCTCCAAGGATCACACCCGATACCCCATCCCCCAATCCCGACTCCTCCTTCTCCTACTCCAAGCCACCAGCCCGCCAGACCCAAGCCCCCTGGACACGGACCCTCCCGGAATCACCGCCATGGCCAAAATGTTCTACAGCCTCGATGAAGCCGCCTCGAAACTCAAGAAGAGCGAGGCGGATGTCCGCCAGATGGCCGCCAAGGGCGAGATCACCGAGTTCCGCGACGGCGACCGGCTCATCTTCAAGCGCGACCAGATCGATCTGCTCGCCGGCGACGACGACGCCGACATGAGCAGCATGATCCCGCTGATGGACTCTTCTGCTGGCGGCCCCGGCCTGGGATTGGGTCTCGCGGACTCCGCCGTGGGGAAAGAGTCGCCCAAAGAGCGCACCGGCATCAGCGTGTTCGACGCGGACGAACTGGAAGGCGGCGACGCCGCGGCACAGACGCAGTTGGATATGGGCGGGCAACTGGAGTCGGTCAACCTCGAGAACTTCGGCTCCGGCTCGGGCCTGATGGAGATCACCCGCGAGGCCGACGACACGTCCCTCGGCGGCGGCCTCATGGCCGACATCAACGCCGGCACCGGCGCGGGCATGAGCAACCAGGGCACCGGCGCGGCACCCGCGTTCGGTGAAGCGGGCGGCGGTCTGTTCGAAGGCTCCGCCGGCAGCGGTGCTGAGTTGGCCGGCGCGGGCGTGGCGATGGTCGCCGCCGAGTCGTACGACGCGAAGGGATCGGGCCTTGCGGGCGGGCTGGCGATTGGGGCCATGCTGAGCCTCGCCGTGGGCACCGCGGCGGTGCTGATGGGCGTGTTTGGCGCGGCGCCTTCGATGCTGACGGATCTGGTGGGTGGGAACCTGCTGATTCTGGTGGGCGGCCTTGCGGCCCTCACGGTGGTTGCGGGCGGGGTTGGGTTTGCCGTGGCGAAGAAGTGACGCCGTGAGGATTCGAGCATGCCCGAGATCAGCCGCTTCTTCGGCATCGTGATCGGGATGTACCACAGCGACCATCCGCCGCCGCACTTTCATGTGCGGTACGGGTCGCAGCACGCGGTGGTTGAGATCGAGAACCTTGTCGTCGTCGAAGGCCACCTGAGTCCTCGGGTGCGCGGGTTGGTCACAGAGTGGGCAAGGCTGAATCAAGATGCGTTGCGAAAGGACTGGGGGCTGGCCGTCTCACGAAAGCCGCTGGCGCCGATCCCGCCCCTAGAATGAAGCATGCCAACTGAGATCACATCCGTGGAGGTTGTCGGGGGCACCCGCCTGAGGCTCGGCTTCGCCGCAGGCGACACGGGGACCGTGGATATCGCCTCACTCACACCTCTTGACGGCGTCTTCGAGCCGCTCCGCGATCCCGCGTACTTTGCACGAGTCCGCGTCGATCCCGAACTGGGAACGATCTGCTGGCCCAACGGCGCGGACCTTTGCCCTGATGTGCTGCGGCACGCTGCATTCGGGACGCCGTTGCCGGGGCAGGCGGGGTCGTCGCGGCTTGCGGGGTGAATCGACGCGAACCTGATTGAGAGTGGTTGGCTCATTCGGTTCGTGGATGTCGCTTCCTATCATCCCGTCCATGCCCGCCCCCAGCCCCCCGCAAGTCTACATCGAGACCTTCGGCTGCCAGATGAACGAGCTCGACTCGGAACTGGTGTCGGGGGCGTTGCGCTCGATGGGGTATTCGTTCACCGCCGATGCTTCGGCGGCCAGCGTCGTTCTCTACAACACCTGCTCGGTGCGCGACCACGCCGAGCAGAAGGTGCGGTCGCGGCTGGGGGAGATGGCCCTGCGGAAAAAGGAAGAGCCGGGGCTGGTCGTCGGCGTGCTGGGGTGCATGGCCGAACGCGACGGCGTTGACATGCTCAAGCGGTTCCCCGTCGTCGACATCCTCTGCGGCCCCGGCGAACTCGACAAACTGCCGGCGATGGTGGACAACGCGGTGCGGACTTCGGGGGCGCATGGCGGTGAAGAAGAGTTTCAACGCGGAGTTCGCGGAGGGCGCGGAGAGATTCAGAGCGAGATGGGGCGAGGCACCGTCGTCGCCGCCGGATCACCCGCTGCAGGCGGCATCCCAAATCCCGTCTCTCTGTATTCCTCCGCGCCCTCCGCGAGCTCCGCGTTGAAACTCTCCGCCCCCAAGCAGGTCGCGCTCCAGGGCAACGCCTCACGCCGCAGCGCCACGCTCGCCGCCGCGGCGGATTCTTTGGAGATGCTCGATCTTTCCCGTTCCGTCTCACCCACCGACCACAACGGCTCCGCGTACGTCCGCATCACACGCGGGTGCAACAAGTTCTGCACCTACTGCGTGGTGCCGCACACGCGCGGGGCGGAGGTCCACCGCCCGCCCGAGCACATCATCGATGAGTGCAAGCGGCTGGCCGACGCCGGGGTCGTCGAGGTCACACTGCTGGGCCAGACCGTGAACCACTACCGCTTCGAGCACGCCTCGGCGGTGACTGTCGGCGGCGTGGTGCAGCCGCAGAAGGGGCGGTCGTTCACCGGCGGGCACACACGCGACCCCTTCGCGGGCGCTCAGGTGACGACCTTCGCCGACCTGCTCAAACGCATCCACGATGAGGTGCCCGGCATCCTGCGACTGCGGTTCGTGACCAGTTACCCGCGTGACTTCGGCGACGACGTGCTGGAAGTGATCCGCGATTCGCCTCGGATTTGCCGGTATCTGCACGTGCCGGCGCAGACCGGCAGCGACCGCATGCTGACGGCGATGAACCGGGGCTATTCGATCTCCGAGTACCTCGAGTTCATCGACCGAGCCCGCGCCATCCTCCACCAGCCCGAGATCAACCGCCCCCTCACCATCGCCGGAGACATCATCGCCGGCTTCTGCGGCGAGACCGAGGCCGACCACCTCGCCACGGCGGATTTGCTCCGCCGCGCACGCTACAAGAACTGCTTCATCTTCAAGTATTCCCCCCGCCCCGGCACCACGGCGTACGACCGCCTGCCCGACGATGTGCCGGAAGACGTGAAACGCCGGCGCGTCAACGAACTGCTGGCCCTGCAGCAGACCATCAGCGACGAAATCTCCCGCGAGCACATCGGCCAGACGCTCGGCGTGTTCGTTTCGGGCCTGAGCGCCCGCGCTACGAAGGCGGCGAAGCGGAAAGAGCGCGCGAACGCCGCGGCGGGCGTCACGCTGACCATCTCGGGGCGCGATCCGGTGCATGCTGAAGGTACCGACGCCTCCAACGCCTGCACCATCGACGCCTCGCATGTGTTTGACGATGGTTCGGAATCGCTCGAACCGCACGGGCCGGGCGTGCAACTCACCGGGCGCACCGACGGCGACCTCATCGTCGTGTTTGATTGCCCGTCAGGCATGTCGCCCGACGACCTGATCGGGCGCGTGGTGCCGGTGCGGGTGGTGGATGCGAATCAGTTGACGATGAGCGGGGTGGTGGTGCGGTAGAGACGAAGGCCCAAAGAGGGGTTGGATTTTCTCCGGGTGTCATTCGTACGCCGTCGATATTGCAAGCATGAAAGTTCGTTTCAGAGCGGGAGTTGTCACGGCATTGCATCTGTCCTTGCTGATGATCATGGCGCAGGCTGAAGGCGGACCAATCAGTGACGCAAGGCTCGGTGAGGCTGACGTGCCTCGTTTGATCGCCGACCTGTGCCACGATGATCGCCGTTGGAACGCCGAGGACGCTCTTGATGCGCTGCGAGAGATCGGCGAGCCCGCCGTACCCGCCTTGCGTGCGGCGTTGGACAGCAAGGACCATCAGCAACGGCATTGCGCCTGCGTGCTCCTGAGCGAGATTAACTCCGGGCCACCGACCTCACGCCAGATCGACGTGCTGATCGAGGCGTTGCGTACGGACACGATCCCCGACGGCTCCGATGGCAAGACGCTCCGGGTTGCAAACGCCCGCAACGCCTGCGAAACACTGGAACGGTGGCCCGACCTCGGCGCCGACGCGCTGGCGGCAGCGTTGGCCTCCGACGACTGGCAGCAGCGCTTTCTGGCCGCCTACCTGGTGGGACGGCGGAAGGACACGCGCCATGCCGAACTGGTATGCACGGTCCTCATCCCGCACCTGCGGAGCAACAACATTGAACTCGACGCCTTGTTTGCAGGCGCGGGTTTGTACGCGATGGGCGAGGCGGCGCGGCCCTACCTTGTGGCTGCGCTGCACACCACTGACGGCCAGCAGGGTCGCCTTATCACGGCGATCATTCGGGACATCGATGACCCAACCACTGATCCACATGAACTTGAACGGCGGGCGCGGGCTTTCGACGTTCGACGGGACTATGGCATGACCAACTGCTGGGTACCGCATGTGGAGTTCTCGATCGAGAGTCTCATGCACTACATGTGCTTTCAGACACGGGGCCCGTAGCCGGCACTATGCCGCTCGCCGACGGTGCGACTTCTCAACTGCGGCCTGGGCTGCGGCCAGATCACGCTTGATCCGTTCCAGCACCCCGGGTGGTGGAACATGTTCGCGCCCGCCCGCCACCATGCTGTCGATGGAAATGCCGTAATCGGCACGGGGCCACTCGATGGCCGCGCCGATGGGCGAGAGTCGGAAAGCGCGGCGTTCCGTGCGGGTCATGGCACGGAGCGTCGGATAGAAATCGAGCGGAACCTGGATGATGTGGCCGTCCCGGAGTGTGGCCTCAAGGAACGTTTGGGTGACTCGCGCAGCGACCGCACACGTTGGAGGCGCGTTCCAATCGAATTGTGCCGAATCACTCGTGGCCGAAGTACGCGTTCCACGCCTGGAGGAGGTCCTCGCGGCGGAGCGCGACGATGCGCGCGATGCGGGCCCTGTCGGCGCGGTTGAAGCCGTCGTTCCACGCTTCTTTGGGCTGGCCGCCGACCGACCCTGCAAGCCACCACCTCGCTTGGTTGTCGCCCTTCCAGACGTGGACACGAGGAGGCTCCTTCCCATCAGACGCAAAGAACGAGAAACTGATCCCGAGTTCACGCAGGATCGTCGGCATTCTGCTCAGCGTTCCCTTGGAATCTTAGACCCCCGAATACGCACTCATCGGCACACAAGTACACACCAGATTCCGGTCCCCGTACGGGTTGTCCACGCGCCCCACCACCGGCCAGAACTTGAACGATTGCGAAGAGGCCCCCTTCAGCCACGGAGCCGGGAACGCCGCGGTCTCGCGGGAATAGGGGCGCTGCCACGGATCACCGGTCACGCAGCCTGCGGTGTGCGGCGCGTGCTTCAGCGGGTTGTTGTCGCGGGGCCACTCGCCGCGCTCGACCTTCGCGACTTCTTCGCGGATCGAGATCATCGCGTCGCAGAAGCGGTCGAGTTCGGCTTTGCTCTCGCTCTCGGTGGGTTCGACCATCAGCGTGCCGGCGACGGGCCAGCTCATCGTCGGGGCGTGGAAGCCGTAGTCCATCAGCCGCTTGGCGAAGTCCTCGGCCTTCATGCCCGCCGTGGCCTCGAAGGGGCGGACGTCCATGATGAACTCGTGGGCCACGCGACCGTTCTTGCCGGTGAAGAGAACCGGATAGTGCTTCTTGAGGCGTTCGGCCATGTAGTTGGCATTGAGGATCGCCACCTCCGTGGCCTTCTTCAGCCCCGCCGCGCCCATCAGCGCGATGTACACCCACGAGATCGTGAGGATGCTGGGCGAGCCGTACGGCGCGGCGGAAACCGGCCCGATGGCCTGTGCGCCAGCGCTCGCCGGGTTCGTCACCGGGTGCCCCGGCAGGAAGGGCGCAAGCGCCTTAGTCACGCCGATGGGCCCCATGCCGGGGCCGCCTCCGCCGTGGGGGATGCAGAAGGTCTTGTGCAGGTTGAGGTGGCAGACATCGGCGCCGATGTCGCCCGGACGGCACAGGCCGACCTGGGCGTTCATGTTGGCCCCGTCCATGTAGACCAGCCCGCCGGCCCTGTGGACGACCTCGCACATCTCCTTGATGTTCTCCTCGAACACGCCGTAGGTGCTGGGGTACGTCACCATCAGCGCGCCGAGGCGGTCCTTGTGCTCGCTGACCTTGGCCTTGAGGTCATCGAAATCGATGTTGCCGTTGTCGAGGTTGTGGACCGGCACCACGATGAACCCGGCGATGACCGCCGACGCGGGGTTGGTGCCGTGGGCGCTCTCGGGGATCAGGCACACGTTCCGCTGGATATCGCCGCGGGATTCGTGGTAGGCGCGTATGGTGAGCAGTCCGGTGTACTCGCCCTGGCTGCCCGCGTTGGGCATCAGGCTGATCGCCGCAAAGCCGGTGATGTCCGCCAGCCAATCCTCCAACTGCTTGAACATCGCCTGATAGCCGCGCGTCTGGTCGCTGGGGGCGAAGGGGTGCAGATTGCCGAACTCGGGCCACGTCACCGGCACCATCTCGCTGGTGGCGTTGAGTTTCATGGTGCACGAGCCCAGCGAGATCATCGACTGCGCCAGCGAAAGATCGCGGCTCTGCAGGCGGTAGATGTATCGCAGCATCTCCGTCTCGGAGTGGTACGAGTTGAAGACGGGGTGGCTCAGATAGCCGCTGCTCCGCGAAAGCGCGCCGGGGAACCCCGTCGGCGCAGAAGGAATCTCGGCGGGATTGTCGGGGAAATCGAAGCCGCGCCCGCACCCGAAAGTGGCGAGGATCTGGCGGACGTCCTCGATGGTGGTGGTTTCGTCGAGCGAAACGCCGATCGTCCCGTCGCGGAAATCGCGGTAGTTGCGCCCGGCGGCGGCGCCGGTCTTGATGACGCCCGCGGCGTCCTGCTTGCAGTGCTCGCCGATCACGACGCGAACCCGGAGCGTGTCGAACGCAACGGGTGTCAGCACCTCGTGCCCAAGCCACTTCATGCCGTGGGACAGAATCATGGTGAGGTTGTGAACCCGTTGCCCGATCCGGCGCAACCCCTCCGGCCCGTGGTACACGGCGTACATGCCCGCCATGATCGCCAAGAGCGCCTGCGCGGTGCAGATGTTGCTGGTGGCCTTCTCGCGCCGGATGTGCTGCTCGCGCGTCTGGATGGCCATGCGGTAGGCGGGGTTGCCGTGCGAATCCCGCGACACGCCGATCAGCCGCCCGGGCATCTTCCGCGCGTATTCCTTCTTGGTGGCGATGAACGCCGCGTGCGGCCCACCAAAGCCCATCGGCACGCCGAAGCGCTGCGCCGAACCCACCGCGACGTCGGCCCCGAACTCGCCCGGCGGCGTCAGCATCGTCAGGGCCAGCAGGTCCGTCGCGACCACCGCAAGCACGCCGTGCTTGTGCGCCGTCTCAATTACCTGGCGGTAATCGCTAATGCGCCCGGACGTGTCGGGGTATTGCAGCAGGATGCCGCACAGGTCGTCCTTGGAATAATCGATCTTGGTTTCGTCCCCCACCACCACGTGGACGCCCATGCTCTTGGCCCGCGTCTGCACCACCGCGATGGTCTGCGGGTGGCAGTTCGCCGCGACGAAGAACGAGTTCCGCGCCCCCACCGTCCCGCCCGCGCCGCCGCCCGCACCGGCGATCGCGCCCGCGAGGTCGCCGCCGATCGCGTAGCACATCGCCATCGCTTCCGCGGCGGCGGTGCCCTCATCCAGCAGGCTTGCGCCCGCCAGCGGCAGACCCGTCAGGTCCGTCACCATCGTCTGGAAGTTCAGCAGCGCCTCGAGCCGCCCCTGCGAAATCTCCGCCTGGTACGGCGTGTACTGTGTGTACCACCCCGGGCTCTCCATGATGTTCCGCAGAATCACCCCCGGCGTGATCGTGCCGTAGTACCCCATACCGATGTGCGACGTCATGACCTTGTTCTGCGAGGCCATCGCCTTGAGCGTCTGCAGCACCTCGTGCTCGCCAAGTGGGCGCACGCCAACCACATCGGACTCGATCCTGAGTTGACGGCGCAGGCGGATGGCCTCCGGCACCGTCTCATCGATCAGTTGATCCAGCGACTTCGCACCGATCAAAGACAACATCGCGTCGATCTCCGCCGGGGCGGGGCCGATGTGCCGGTGGGCGAAGGTGTCGGAGGGAAGCAGGTGGGGCGAAACGCCGCGGGAAGAGGCGGAAACTGGGGCGGCGCTGGGGCTGGTGGCGGGGGTCGCGGGGGGGGTCATGATGTCGCGGATTCCGGGGGGTTGGGGCGTCGCGGATTGGGGTCAGGATGATAGCGCCCTCGGAACGCCCTTCGGTTGTGAAGGGCATGCCGTTGCAGAACGAAAACGGGGTCGAACCCGCGTAGGCTCGACCCCGTGTTGAGGTGGTAAGGCTTGTCTGCCTTGGGCAATCAGTTGTCCGTCGTGCTCAATGTCCGCAATGGTGGGGAACGCGTCACGGCGTGGCCCACGTTGAGCACTGGCACTTCGATCACGACGAGCGACCGAACGAGCCGAGGAACGCCGTCAGGTCGATCGTGTTGATGAACCCGTCGCCGTCGAGGTCGCCGTAGAACACGTCGAAGAAGGACGAGACGTCGAAGTCGGTGCCTTCCTGAAGGACGATGGTCTTCCGCTGGGGCAGGGCGCCGGGGACGCGGCACTCGAGGATGTAGGTGCCGTCGGGCGAGTCGAAGTCGAGGCTGAAGGCCTTCTCACGCGGGTCGGACCCGGCGCTATAGGTGATCTTGGTGAAGTTGAGCGACAGCGACTCAATCGGGACTCCGTCCTGGCCCGAGGACCCGATCGGGTAGAGCGCGAAGGTGATACCGCCGGAGACCAGAGGCGAAGCCGGGTTGAGCGTGCCCGTCACGCTGCGGCTGAACAGGCGGAACGAAAGATCGTCCTCCTTCTGGTCGCAGGCGTCGAGCAGGGGTTGGATGAACACGCCCGCGGCGGTGCGCTGCATGGCGTTGCACACCTGGATGGGGCGGCGGCCGGCCCAGCGGAAGTCATCCACGCCGAACTGCACGCTCTGCTCATCCACCTCGGAGATCTGCAGGAAGTAGTGCTGCGGGGCGGCGGCGGTGCCGTCCTGGATGAAGGGCGGGTTGAGTTTCGCCGCGAGGTAATAGATCGGGCGCTGCTGGTTGGTGCCGGGGATGAACTCGCACGACTTCGACACCAGTTTCACCTGATCGGGCACCACGCACTGCTGGAAGATCGGCTGCGGGAAGGGGCGGCACTGGTTGTTGGGGTCCTGGCGGTAGATCGCGATGTAGAAGGGCCGCTGCGCCTGGGCCGGCGTGCTCAGCCAGCCCCACCAGCCGATCCGCAGGATCGGGCCGGGCTTGGTGCACAGCCAGTCGTCAATCGCGACCGCGGGCGTAGGGGTAGGCTGGGTACACAGGAACACCCGGCTGGTGAAGGTGCTCCGAGGCGGGGTGTACCGCTGGTCCCACTTGAAACTCGGGAACGGCAGCGGCAGCGGGTTGGGCAACGTCTGGGCCGAAGCCCCGACCGCACAGCCCATGGCAACAACAACTCCAACGAACTTGGAAAGCAACGTCCTCATGGCTTTCTCCGTCTCTTTCAGCGGCATCAAGTGATGGGTCAGAACACCGCCGCGGCGATGCCGGCCGGGCGGGTGAGTGCGCGAAACGCGCTGAACTTGAACGGTCGTCCGATCCCAGGCACAGAGGGCGGCGTCAGGCACGCCCTCTCGCCCCGCGTCACCCGAGTCCCGACAGACCCAGACACGCGGAAGAACCGAACTTTCCCAGCTCGCGAGGCGGTTCACCCTGTGGGGCAATCCTCTCCATCGCTCTGACACGATGAATGTCCGATACCCTCGTGGGGGCAGGCAAGTGGTTTCTTGGAAGAATCTGCATCCAGCTCCTAAACCCATGTCAGACAAGGGTTTAAAGAACCCACTTTTTCGCCACCCAAGGCCTCCCGCCGTCTCTCCGTCCGAAAAACCCCGCCTCACCGCACTCCAGACGCGGGTATTCTCGTCCCCCCGGCGCACGGAACACCATCCCTAGACGCCGGGTCATCGCTCATCCACGGGCGATGGGCCGGGTTGATTCGCCCCGGTTCGTCCATCAATCCCGTTTCGTCATCCCGCAAGCCACGCATCCTGGAGCCACCCATGCCTTCCGCCATCACCATGACCGCCGGCCGCCTCAACGTCCCCGACATGCCCGTCATCCCCTTCATCGAGGGCGACGGCACCGGCCCGGACATCTGGCGCTCCAGCGTCCGCGTCATGGACGCCGCCGTCGCCAAGGCCTACGGCGGCAAGCGCAAAATCACTTGGCAGGAAGTCCTCGCGGGCGAGAAGGCCTTCAACAAAGCCGGCAACTGGCTGCCCGATGAGACCCTCGCAGCCTTCCGCCAATACCTCGTCGGCATCAAGGGCCCGCTCACCACGCCCGTCGGCGGCGGCATCCGCTCGCTGAACGTCGCGCTGCGCCAGATGCTCGACCTCTACGTCTGCCTCCGCCCCGTCCGCTGGTTCCAGGGCGTCCCCAGCCCCGTGAAAAAGCCCGGCGACTGCGACATGGTGATCTTCCGCGAGAACACCGAGGACATCTACGCCGGCATCGAGTACGCCGCGGGCACGGCGGAAGCCGCGAAACTCCTCGCCTTTATCGAGAAGGAATTCCCCAAGGACTTCAAGAAAATCAGGTTCGGCACGCAGGCAGGCACGCTGGAGTTCGTCAAGGCCGCGATCGGCGGCAACGCCGGGCCGGGCGACGACGACGTGCTGGTGGGCATCGGCATCAAGCCCGTGAGCCGCATGGGTACCCAGCGACTGGTGTGGGCGGCGCTCGACTACGCGATCAAGAACAAGAGGCGCTCCCTCACGTTTGTCCACAAGGGCAACATCATGAAGTTCACCGAAGGCGCATTCAAGGATTGGGGGTACGAACTCGCAGTGACCCCGTCCAACCAGGGAGGATTCCGCGACAGCGTGGTGACCGAGCGTGAGACCTGGATCCTCGGCAACCGCGAAGCCAACCCAAGCCTCACCGCCGAGGCCAACGCCAAAATGATCGACCCCGGCTTCGACATGATGACCCCCGACCAGCGGGCCAAGATCGTCAAGGAAGTCGAAGCCGTCATGGCCGCCATCTGGTCCACCCACGGCGACGGCAAGTGGAAGTCCAAACTCCTCATCAAAGACTCCATCGCCGACATCACCCTCCAGCAGGTCCTCACCCGCGCCAAAGACTTCGACGTCATCGCCACCATGAACCTCAACGGCGACTACCTCAGCGACGCCCTCGCCGCCCAGGTCGGCGGCATCGGCATCGCCCCCGGCGCCAACATCAACTACATCACCGGCCACGCCATCTTCGAAGCCACCCACGGCACCGCCCCAAAGTACGCCAACCTCGACCAGGTCAACCCCGGCTCGGTCATCCTCTCCGGCGAGATGATGCTCCGCTACATGGGCTGGACCGAAGCCGCCGACCTCATCATCAAGGGCATGGACGGGGCGATCACCGCCAAGACGGTGACCTACGACTTCCACCGCATGATGGAAGGGGCGACGAAGTTGAAGTGCTCGGAGTTTGGGGATGCGGTGATCAAGTGGATGGGGTGAGCAACAATGCCTGGCCCACTGATTCGCGGAATCGTGATGCTCCTCGTTGCCGCAATATGCGTTGGCGCGATCATTGTCGGGCCAACGACGGCCAGGAGTGAGAACAAGCCCGCCACGCGCCGGAGAGTTTGGTACGCCCGCTGGGCTCTCGTGGCGATCACGTCCGGTTTAGGCGGGATGATCCAACTCTGGAACTACCTGCATGGATCGGAGTAGCAATCGACTTGGCCACGGAACCCGTCGAGTCCAAGATCTCTCTGCGGCACCCCCGCTTAAACGCTTGATTTAACACAATGCCACAAAGACTGAGGATCTATCTCGATACTTCGGTGATTAGCGCCTTGGGCGATTCACGATGGCCCGATCGGCAATCACTCACCCAGTCATTCTTTGAACGCCTCGCGGACTTCGACGCGGCGACATCGGAGGTCACGAGAACCGAGATACTCGACACGCCCGACGAGTCTCGGCGTCAGGAAATGCTGCGAATCTACGGTTCACTGCGGCTCGTCGACGTCACCCCGGAAGCCCGCGTCCTTTCTCGAAGGTACATTGACGCGGGCATTTTTCCGATCAAGGTCGAAGCCGACGCGCTGCACGTCGCGGTCGCGGTCTTGGCGAAGCAAGACATCATCGTTTCGTGGAACTTCAAGCACCTCGTCAATCGCCGACGCAGGGCCGCCGTGCAATCCATCAACCAGACACTCGGTTTCGATACGCCGGAAATCCTCCCACCGGCGGAACTATGATTCGGGTATGCAAGGGCTCCTTCCCACACCGGCGATCCCCGAGCACTTCGACTACCGCCCCGCGGCATCGAAGGCCGGGCTCTCTACGGCCCAGTTGCGGACCATCTGCATCGAATTTGAGAACGACTACCCCCAAGACCTGATGCTCCGCGAACTCCACATCCTTCGCGCTTGCAACACGCTCGCCGCGGGGACGTACACGTTCGCGCAGATGTTCGACGCGACTGAGCGCGAGGCCGCGTAGTGGATGACACAGCTCCGTGTCACAACGGACCATCCCCCGTCCGTCGTGCCCCCCTCGGCGTCACAGCCCCCTGAATAATCCCAACTCCGCAAAAAAATCTTCATCCCCAGCCCCACCAACCCTTTACGCCGCATTCCCGCAAAAACATGCAGGCGCACACACCGGGATCGCGCGCCCAAACCAGGTCACTCCATCGCCAAATCACGCTATAGGTGGAGGGCCAACGCGAAAGCAAAGCCCTCCACCTCGAAGCAGACGCCGGCCGGCCAAACCAAGAGGACGTCTCGCAGTCTCGCACCCGCGCCCACGGCGAAAGCCCGAAAGCGCACCCGCCGAAAGGCGGGCCATTCCGTTCCGCCCATGCATGGGCTTACCGCCCGCGATCCCGTCACATCCGTCCCCTTGCACGCCTGAATCCCGCCAACCCCGGCCCGAAGGGCCGAACGAAACCAGCCTGGGGTGAAGCGAGTCTTCGAGCGCAACCCCAGGAACACCGAAGTCAGAAAAAGAGCCCCGGAGGGGCGGCACACGGCACACCCGATCGCCGCGATCCCGTCCAAAGACAATCCGACGCATTCACTCGATCACTTCCCCTCACCCCTGCACGTACGCCCGCAACCCCTGCAACCCGCCCTCGCGCCCGAACCCGCTCTCCTTGTACCCACCGAACGGCGACGCCGCATCGAACTGGTTGTACGTGTTGCACCACACCACACCCGCCTTCAATCGCCCCGCCAACTCAAAGATCTTCGACCCCTTATCCGTCCAAACCCCCGCCGCCAACCCGTACGGCGTGTTGTTCGCCTTCATGATCGCCTCTTCCGGCGTGCGGAACGTCATCACCGCCAACAGCGGCCCGAAGATTTCTTCGCGGGCGATGCGGTGGCTCTGCTGCACACCCGTGAAAAACGCCGGCTTGAAGTAGTACCCCTTGTTCGGCAGCACACTCCGGCACGGCTCGCGCAGTTCCGCGCCCTCTTCGACACCAACGCGGCAGTACTCCCTGATCCGCTTCAACTGCTCCTTGGAATTGATCGCACCCACATCGGTGTTCTTGTCCATCGGATCGCCGACGCGCAGGCTGGCAAGACGGTTCTCGAGTTTCTGGATCACCGTAGCCGCGATGCCCTCCTGCACCAGCAGCCTCGAACCCGCGCAGCACACATGGCCCTGGTTGAAGTAAATCGCGCTGACGATCCCCTCCACCGCCTGGTCGATGCTCGCATCATCAAAGATGATGTTGGCGGATTTGCCGCCCAGTTCAAGTGTCAGCCTCAGACCAGACGGAGCAGCGATCGCCGCGAGTTTCTTGCCCACTTCCGTCGAGCCGGTGAAGGCCAGTTTGTTCAAGTCCGGGTGCCCGGCGAGCGCCGCCCCGGTGCGCCCATCCCCCGTCACGATGTTCACCACCCCCGGCGGCAAATCACACTCGGCGATGATCTCCGCCAGCCGCAGCGCGGTCAGCGAAGTTGTCTCGGCGGGCTTCAGCACCACCGTGTTGCCGCAGGCGAGCGCCGGCGCGATCTTCCACGCCGTCATCAGCAGCGGGAAGTTCCACGGGATGATCTGGCCGCAGACACCAAGCGGCTTCGGATCGCGGTTGGGGAACGCGTACTTCAGTTTGTCCGCCCACCCGGCGTGATAGAAAAAGTGCTGCGCCACCAGCGGGATATCGACATCGCGGGATTCCTTGATGGGCTTGCCGCCGTCCATCGTTTCGATGATGGCCAGTTCGCGGGCACGCTCCTGAATCCGCCGCGCGATGCGGTAGAGGTACTTCCCGCGTTCCTTGCCAGGCAAGCCGGCCCACTTGGGGAACGCCGCCCGCGCCGCCTTCACGGCCTTATCGACGTCCTTCTCACCGGCCTGCGCGATGTTCGACAGAACGGTCTCGTTCGCGGGGTTGATGGTGTCGAAGTGTTCGCCGCCCCCAGCACCGGAAGGCTTCACGAACGCCCCGTTGATGAACAGTTCGTACTGCTTCTCGATGGTGACCTTGGTGGTCTCGGGCGCCGGGGCGTAGTCCCAGGCGTCGCCGAAGCGGAGGGCGGGCGCGGCACCGTTCCCAACCGCGGCACGACGTTCACCAGCGGACGCCGGCTCTTCAATCGTGGCGGCGGAGTTCAGACCATTTCGATCAGAGGTGCCCATAGGCCCGGATTGTACGGCGTGGCCCGCACGCCGCACCGCGCCGTGGTCGCGATGTCACGGCTTCTCGGCCAAAGCCGATCAATGCGGATAACCAATGGAAGTCGGCAAACCCGTAGCCCCCGGCGTCACCGTCTTCGCCGGCTGTACCGGATGCACCTCAATGGATTTCACCCGGATGCGGTCGACCTCGCCGCGCTCGACCAGTTTCATCTTGAACACGTCGCCTTTCACGATCACCCGCTTCCCCTCGAGCGCCGCCGCCTGGTCCGCGACGGCGTCCACGACGACCTCCAGCGACTCGTTCTCCAACTCCTCGATGTACAGCAGCGCCCACCCGGTGGACTCACCGCCGATCGCGGCGATGTGGCCTTTGAGCGTTCCGGTGTAGGTGTTGGTGGTCACGGGGTTTGGTGTTTGCGGCTTGGTGGGCGGCGTCGTCTTCGGGGTCGGAGTTGTGGCGGAGGAAGACGCGGGAGCAGACGGCGGGCTGGTGCGTTCGCAGGCGGTCAAAACCAACATCGCCGCAACGGCGACGGCCACCAATCCATCCGAACCCCGAGCGCGAGCTCGGGGACAGAATCGAGCGACGGTGCCACGTGCGGAAAGAACTTCAGAATGCTGTCCCCGAGCTCGCGCTCGGGGTTCGGATGGGGCGCGCATCTCAAGCCTCCGCAAAGTCGTACGCCGCCACATAGCAGCCCGTGCGCAGGCGTGTCAGTTGCATCAGGATGTCGTTGGTCAGCGTGGAAGCGCCGAAGCGGAAGTAGTCGGGGGTCAGCCAATCATCGCCCACGGTTTCCTTGACCATCACGAGGTAGTGCAGCGCCTGTTTCGCGGTGCGGATACCGCCGGCGGGTTTGACACCGATGCGCACGCCCGTCTTCAGGTAGTGGTCGCGCACCGCTTCGAGCATCACCAGCGTCACGCCCATCGTCGCGGCGGGCTGGACTTTGCCGGTCGATGTCTTTATGAAATCGCGGTCGGTCAGGCCCGCTTCGATCGAGAGGTCCGAGGCGAGGCGCACGAGGTCGTACGTTTCGAGTTCGCCGGTTTCGAGGATGACCTTCAGGTGGGCGCGGCGGGCCGAATCCGGTGGGGCAGGCTTCCAGCCTGCCTCGGACTTGGATGGCAGGCTGGAAGCCTGCCCCACCGCTTTGCCCACCGCCGTTGTCTCGCACACCCGCTTCACTGCGGCGATCTCGGCCTGCATCTCGTCATGCCTTCCCGAAAGGAACGTGCCGCGCGAGATGACCATGTCGATCTCGTCGGCACCGGCCTCGATCGCCCGGCGTGTGTCTTCGAGGCGCACGTCGAGCGGGTACTGCCCGCTGGGGAATCCGGTGGCGACGCTCGCAATATGAACGCCGGTGCCCGCGAGCAGCGTCGCCGCCGTGGGCACCATCGCTGGATACACGCACACCGCCGCCACACTCGGGAGGGTGTCGTCCTTCACATCTGGCGTCACGGCCTTGCGGCACAGGCTCCGGACTTTTTCGGGGGAGTCTTTGCCTTCGAGCGTCGTGAGGTCGAGCATCGAAAGGGCGAGGCGCAGCCCGGCACCCTTCGCGGCGTTCTTGATGGAACGCTTGGTGAACGACGCCGCACGCTGGTCGGCCATGACGCGATCGACGCTGGGGGAGGGCATGGTGAATGGTATCCGGTGGGGCAGGCTTCCAGCCTGCCCCACCGATTCCTCGGATACTGTCCCCATCATGCCGCTCGACCTGGTGCTCAGCCCCTACGACCTCACGGCCCGCTCGTCGGCCGCGGTGGCGGCGTGCGTTCTGGGGGATCGCGTGGTCACGCTGATGCCGGGGCCGGGGAAGAACCTGCCTCGCGATCCGGCGGCGCTGGCGCGGCGCGGGACGCCGGCGTTTGAACGGCTCGCCGAGGCATGGGCGTGGTCGGGGCCGCTGTGGCGAAGCGGGACCGTCGTGGCGGGGATGGACGGCGACGGCGTGGCGGAAGCGGTTCGCACGGCGCGGGCCGGCATCGAACGACAGCCCGAGATGGGCGTGCTCGCATCCCTCATGAAACGCACCGACGCCGGGGACGACGACTCGGCGAAGTTTGACGCGATCTGCCGCGATCTGGTCACCGGCGGGATCAATCCTTCCGTGACCGTGCCGCTCGGGGCCGCCGTGGAATCCTTCGCGGCGGCCCAGAGCCTCACGCTGGTCAGAGGCGGCACGAGCAGCCTGATGACGCGGCTTGAAAAAGCCTCGCAGCGCGTGGTCTTCAGGCTCTCCACGGCGTGCGTCACTGAGGGCGATGCTTCGGACATCGTCGCTTTACGCGAGTCGATGCTGGAATCATCACGGGGTTTCAGGGCCGGGCTGTCGGACCTGTTGCACGCGACGCGCACCGGGGCGCGGCAGGGCGAGATCGCCGGGGCGGTGGGCGCGGCCGATACGGCACGGATCGATTTCGAGGCCGCGCTTGAAGACCGGGTCGAGAGCCTGCGCCGGAAGGCGTCGTTCAGCGGGCAGCGGATGAAGGTGTCGCGCGTCACGCTCACCGGGTCACTGGCCGAATCGGACGCGGGGGTGCGTGCGGCGCGGGCCGCGGCCCTGGCGCTGGAACGCGGCGGGACGGGCAAGCGGGTGGTGGCGCTCCCGAGCGGGGGGCCCGCGTCTGAACCTGCTCCGGTGGAATCGGGCCTTACCCGGGGTCCGATGGTGGTCCTGACCATCAAGGCGGTGGGGCTGAACGTTCGGGCCGGGTTGGCGTTGGGGGAATAGGCAAGGGGCCCGCCGCCTGATGCCCGTCGGGGCATGGTCCGATACAGCCGTTTCCCGGAGAAGCCCCTTCGGGGATCGGTTCGCGGCTGAAAGTGGTCGGGGGAAAGTCGGGCAAAGTCGGCCCCGTGCGGCGATCTCCCTCTATCTTGAAGGGGATGCGGAGCGCCGATGAACACTCCTCGCGAAGGCGGGGATGTCCTCTCGGCGCTTCCCGTCGGCTGGATCACGGCTCTGCTCGCAACCCGACGCCGCCTTTGGCGTCTTTGAGAAGGTACCCATCATGCTGAAGTTGTCGCGTGTCGTTCTGGGTGTCGTGGCGGCGTTCCTCGCGGCTTCGGGTGCTGGCGCTGCGCAGCCCGTCGCGGGCCAGGCGGATCAGCCGGCCCCGGTTTCGTACCGCGGGCACAAGCTCGTGACCGTCGACGTTAAGACGCCGCAAGACCTGGCGCGGCTTGAGCAACTGGGCGTCTCGCTGGCGTGCATCCCGGCGCTGGGCGAGCAGCGGTACGTCGTGGCCCCTGACGCGCTCGAGGTGATCCGCGACCTGAAGATGAACGTCCGCGTTGAGGCTGAGGACGTGCAGACGATCCTCGACGCCGAGAAGGCCACGAACGAAGAGGCGAAGAACCAGCGCGACGCGGTGTTCCACACCGCGTACCACAACCTTGCCGAGATCGACCAGTTCCTCACCGACACGGTTGCGCTGAACCCCACGATCGCGTCGCGCAGCGTCATCGGCACCTCGCTGCAGGGCAAGCCCATCTGGGCGGTCCGCATCCAGGGGCCCAACGCCGCCAACAACAAGTCGTTTGCGATCATCTGCAATATCCACGCGCGTGAGTGGATCAGCCCCGCCGTGGGCCTGTGGACCATCGACAAACTGATCACCGAGTACGGCACCAACCAGCAGGTGACGGACCTGGTGAACAGCGTCAACTGGTACATCGTCCCCACGATGAACCCCGACGGTTACGCCTACACCATCACCACCGACCGCCTGTGGCGGAAGAACCTGCGGAACAACGGCGACGGCTCCACCGGCGTCGACCTCAACCGCAACTTCTCCGTGGGCTGGAGCGCCCCCGAGGGCGGAAACTCGACGATTCCGTCCGACCTGACGTACCGGGGCCCCTCGGCCTTCTCCGAGCCTGAAACGCAGGTCATCCGCGATTGGACCAACTCGCTGCCGAACCTCGGCGCGTTCATGGACCTGCACTCGTACTCGCAGTTGATCCTCGCGCCCCAGGGCTACACCGTCGCGCTCCCCGCTCGCCAACCGGAGTTCGAGTTCATCACGCCCGAGATGACCAGCGCCGTCAACAACACCAACGGCGTCATCTATGTCGGCGGCCCCACCGCCACCACCATCTACATCGCCGCCGGCACCAGCAGCGACTGGGCCTACGGCGTCAAGAACGTCTACGGATACGGGATGGAACTGCGCGACACCGGCACCAACGGCTTCGTGCTCCCGCCCAACCAGATCATCCCCAACGCCCAGGAAGTGTGGAACGGCCTGGCGGTGCTGGCGAACTACCTCAATGTGAAGTTCAAGGTCTCGGTTCCCGCCCAGCCTTCGGAGGTCAGCAGCACGCAGGCGACGCCCGTCGGCGTCACGGCCGTCGCGTTCAACAACCTCACCGCGGCCCCCGGCGGCCTGCGCCTGTTCACGCGCCAGGGCACCAGCGGCCCGTTCACGCAGTCGGCCCTCACCGGAACCCTGCCGAACCTCACCGCCACGCTGCCCACCACGCCCTGCGGTACGACGCTGCAGTACTACGTTGAGGTGCAGGCATCGGATGGATCACTGACGCGTGCTCCGGCCAACGCCCCGGCGGCCGTCTACTCGGCGACCAGCGCCAACGTCGTGGCGGTCGCCAGTGACGACTTCGAGGCCGTCAACGCCGGGTGGCAGGTCAATATCGACAACACCGACACCGCCACGACGGGTCGCTGGGCACGCGGCGTGCCCCAGTTGACGGGATACCAGCCCGGGGCCGACCACACCCCCGGCGCGGGCACCGCGTGCTGGGTGACGGACCCCGCCGCGGGCACCAACGACGGCGCCTTCGACGTCGACAACGGCAAGACCAGCCTGTATTCGCAGACGCTGAACCTCGCCTCGAACCCCACCGCCGTCGTCGGCTACTGGCGCTGGTTCGACAAGACCGGCGGCGCGACCAACACCGCCGACACGCTGATCGTCTCGGTGAGCAACGGCGGTGCGTATGTGCAGGTTGAGAACGTGCCGTTCGCGGAGTCGCAGGGCGGCTGGTTCTACAAGGAGTTCCGTGTCTCAGACTTTGTCACCCCCACGGCCACCGTGCGTGTGCGTTTTGTCGCCACCGATGCCAACCCCGGCAACGTTGTCGAGGCGGCCATCGACGATTTCGCCGTCCGCGCCACCACCCCCTGCCCGCCCCCGGCGTGCGTGGGCGACCTCAACGGCGACAACGCCGTGAACACCGCCGACCTGACCGCCTTCCTGGGCGCCTTCGGCACGACCGTCACCCCCGGCACCAGCGGCGATCTCAACGGCGACGGCGCTGTGAACACCACCGACCTCACCACGTTCCTGGGGCGCTTCGGGCAGTCGTGCCCGTGAGCGTCGGTTGTCTTTGACCATCCGAACCCTGTGCGCGAGCACAGGGACAGAATCGAGGGTTCGACGCAGCATGTGCGGGATGCCGGTCTCCGTCCGAGCCCTGTGTGCCAGCACAGGGTCAGCATGGAGGTTGCGCCGTGCTGGCGTTGGGCGGCGCGAGGAGCGCACGTCGAGATTCTGTCCCCGAGCTCGCGCTCGGGGTTCGGATGGATTGGGAAGTTACCACCGCTCAGGTGACCCGGATATCCATGGCGCGCAGGGCCGCCTCGTCGTGGAACACGAAGGGCCAGGTGCGGTCGCTGGCGATCTCCCGTTCGGCGAGCATGGCCGCGAGTTCTTCGGCGTCGCGAATGAGTGCTTCGAGGGGTTCCGCGTTCGCCCGCCGCCACTGGTCGAGTTCGCTGTGCATCTCGCGGTAGATCGGGGCCGGGTCGAGGTCCCCCGCGCGGGCGGCGCGGATCGCTTCGACGTGGGCCGCCTTGCGGCGCGCTGCGGCGAGATCGTCCAGCACCGCGGGTTCGTGCCGCGCGTGGTGGGCTTTCCACCTCGCGGCGGCGACGTCCTTCTCGCTGACATCTCGGGCGTGGAGCGGGAGGCGGACATCGGCGGTCACAACGATGGTCGGCGCGAGTTCGACGGCGAGCCAGTCGCGGAACCAGGCTTCGGTGATGGTGTCGTAGATGCCGCCTCCGGTGCCGTGGACGAAGAGGTCGCATGCGGCGAGGCGTGCCATGCCGGTCATGAGGAGGGCGCGGGGGGCGAGCGATTCCGCGGCCGCTGCCGCCGCGGAACCGGCGAAAACACGCTCGCGCGGCTTGCTGTGCGCCAGCCTCCACAGCGGCAGTTCGGTCTGCTTTGGGCTTTCGCCGACGGCGAGCGCGGCCATCTTCGCCGCAGGGTTTGCGGCGGCGGCGCTGTTGTATGCGTCGACGCAGGCCCGCGGGTCCTCGATCATCTTCGCGGTCAGCCAGCGGCCCAGCGTCGTCTGCATGAACGAGGTGGCGAACACGGCGGGGGCCTTGCGCACGAGCGGGGACATCAGTTCGGACAGCGACGCGGCGAACTGGCGTGCAGCGTTCTGTTCCGTGCTGTATCGGGAGAGAGCCGATGCGGCCCGCGCGATCCCCGCGGCGACCTGCGGCAGGGCCGCTTCGCCCGCGAACGGCTCAGGGACGAAGGCGGGCATGGAAGCAACGGGGATATCGCCGATGGGTGCGGGCTTGAGCACCCACGTCTTGGCCTCAAGTTTGCCGCCGACGCGGATGGGGACGCGCACGCTGTGTGTTTCGTCGGTGTCCTGATCGACCCACAGCCACGCGGCGTGTTCGAAGTCGCTTGCGGCGGGAAGAGCACTGGTGTCCCGCGGACGGGCCACCAGTGGCACGGCGTGCGGTTGATCGATACGTTGGCCGCCCGCCAACCGATCACACCACACATACTTGGCAAGAATCCCCGCGTGCCACAGCGAGCACTGGTGCCCGGTCATCACCAGCCGCCCTTGCTCGGGCAGGCCGAGTTCCTTTCGGAACAGCGCCGGTGCCGCATCGAGATTCATCGGCAGCACGCCTCGCACCAGGTGCCGGTGCCGGCTGCGCCTCCAGCAGAGACGGGTACCGAACAGGCCTTCGACGTCGGCAGCAAGTCCTTCACCCGCCCAAGTTCGCGGTGGAAGACGTCGCGGTAGTGGGCCAGGCGGGTTTCGTCATGGTTGAGCGGGCCGCCGAAGGTGCGATTGGGGTCGTTGTAGATGAGTTTCACCGGCACCTCGGTGATGCGCAGCCCGTGGGCGACGGCCTGTGCCCAGAACTGCATGGGGAAGGCGTAACCGTCGACATCGAGCGCCAGTTTCCGCAGAGCCGACACGCGGTAGGCCTTGAAGCCGCAGAATGAATCGGTGAGTTGCAGCCCCAGCCGCTCGTTGATCTCGGCGGTGATGAGCGAGTTGATGCGCCGGCGTGCGGGCGGTGGAGCGTCCTTCTCTTCTGCGCCGGGCATGTAGCGCGACCCGCTGACGACGTCCCACTTCTCGCTCAGCGCTTCGCGCACGAACATGGGGATCGCTTCGGGCTCGTGCTGCTCGTCGCAGTCAATCGTGATAACCCAGTCGAAGCCGTCGACCATGGCCCAGCGGAATGCGTCCTGCAGCGAGCGGCCGTAGCCGCGGTTCACCGCATGACGGATCACCTCCACCGGCTGCTGCGGGAGCAGGCACGGCGTCGAGTCCGTCGACCCGTCGTCGATCACCAGCACGTTGCTCGACTGCTTCAGCATCTTCCGCAAGACGCGGACGACGTACGTCTCTTCGTTGTAAACGGGCACGGCCACCAGGAACCGCGGGGCGGCGTCGGTGGTGCGGTGGTTCACGGACGGGGCGGCTTGCGTGTGCACAGGCAACGGTAGGCCACCACCCTATCCGCCCTGCGGTTCGCGCACGGTTTCCGGTCGGAAACCCCGTTTACGGGTTGCCGTTGCAGCCGAACTGGCCGAGCAGGACCACCAGGTCGGCGGTGTCCACGGCGTTATTCCGGTCGTAATCGCCGGGAAGGTTCGGGCCCGTCCGGCCGAACGCGCCGAGGAACGTGGTGAGGTCGAGGGTGTTGACGCGGTCGTCGCCGTTGAGGTCGGCGGGGCACGGCGGGGGGACGATGGTGACGGAGGCCTGCATGCTGCTGCCGTGCGGGCGGCAGTAGTAGGCGTACTGGGCGGGGCTGGTGAAGGTGAACTCAAAGACCTGCCCGTAGTCGAGCAGCGGCGAGGTGAACACGCCGCTGGGGACGAGCGTTCCCGGGCCGGTCTGGCTGGTGACGTCGTGGCCGATGAAGTCGAGGTTGGTCCAGCGCACCGTGTCGCCGACGCGGATGGTCAGCGCATCGGGCGTAAAGGCGAAGTTCTCGATGGTCACCTCGTGGACGGCGGTGAGGGAGGCGGCGGCGATGGCAACGGCGGCGAGCATGGGCATGGGAGGTCTCCTTCGCAGAGAGAATGACCGCTCGCGGTCAAGGGCGTGTAAGCACCGTGTGAAGTTCTCGCATGTCAGTTCGGGGCCGCGCCGGGCCACGTCAGCGGGGGACCGTGATGGTGCCCGCGTTGGTCGCTCGCCACGTGCCCTTTTGGGGGTCGAGCGCGATGGCGTCGGCGGTCGAGGTGATGCCCGTTTCAGCGTCGTTGATTGTGACAGGGCGCCCGGCTACGCCGGAAACGATCAATTCGTTCGAGCCTGCGTCGTAGGACAACGATTCGCCCGTGAACCGCAGGCGCTGCTGGATGACCGAAACGCCGCCGTCGGCGAGAACGCGCTTGAGGCGAGGCTCCTGGTTCGCGTCGGTTGGTGCGGGCCATTCCAGATCGAGCGAGAGGGCGGTCGCTTCCATCTTGATCGCTTCGGTGGCCCCGATGGGTTGGTGGCGGATGCGCACGCCGCCGGAGATTCGGAGGGTGCCGGATGGTTCGAGGGTTTCCAGGCGGTCCGTCCACTCGATGACGCTGCGACCGCCGAGGCCGCCGCCGGAACCCACTGCCGGCGACGAACCGTCTGGCTTCGCCTCTGCGAGCGAGCGGCGGTCGTCCAGCAGGATCAGCCCCGGACCCGGCACCGTGACAGCACGCCGCTGCGGCAGCACCGTGATGCTCGGGCCCTTCAGGTGGACCAGACCTTCGAGTTTCGCGGTGTTGGCGTCGATCTCAGCGGCGGGCTGGCCCGCGATGTACTTGCGCGCAGTGATGGTGATCGGCGTTGGCTTCGCGCCGGGTGCGGCTGTCGAGTCGGCGAGGCGCTCAATGGTCACGCTTTCGAGCAGGCGCTGTGAGCCTTTCCCTTCGCTTCCGTCGGGCTTCGCCCCGGCGACGGGAGCGCCGAGTTTCACGACCGCTCGGTCTCCCTCCGCCTTGTACCGGTCCGTGTCCCCTCGCGCCGCTTTGGCGATGACATCGCCGAGCAGCACGGCCTGGCCCTGCGTGTCGTCGTAGGTCATCTCGCGCATCCACGAGATCACCATCTGTTCTGAAGCGGATTCGTAGCGGCCTTCGCCGGGGCCGGGGACGGTGACGGACTTCTTGATGCCGTCGAGGTTGATGCGCTCGCCCGCGATGCGCTGCGACTTCACCTGCTCAGCGTCGTTTGCGGCTGCACCCGGGGTGCCGGGCGGCATGCGCTCGAACCGCCCCACCACCGCCGGCGTGCCCACGAGGCCGACCATGCGCGTTTGGACGTCGGCGTTCAGGCGGTCCGCCGTGGCCTTCACGCCGTCGCGGCCGGTGTAGATCACGCCCCGCTCGGCGGCGAGCGATGAGACGCCGACCTTCCCAGTCGCGGGGTCGCGTGTGATGGCGGTGTCGATCACCTCGGCTTCGATGCGCTCCGGGCCGTCCTTGCTTGTTTGCTCGGCGACGGCACGCCCGCGCCCCGACGCCGCACGCGGCACGGCTCGACCCTTTTCGTCGGGTGTTTCGGCGAACGACAGCGTGAGGCGGTCGGCGCGGACGGTGCCGCTATCGGTCTTCGCCGACGCGGCGTCGGTGAGCACGATTTCGGCGGGGATGGCGGTGGGCTTTGCGTTGGTGTTGGATGCCGGCAGTCTGCGGAATCGCACGTCGACCAGGTCGGCGCCGGCTTCGCCTTCGGGGGTCCTGGCGGTGACACGGTCGCTGAGGGTGAAGCGGGAGGGCAGGAATACGCCGCCCGCGCCCGCGGGGCCGCCCGTCGTATCGAGGACGAAATCGGCGCGGCCTTGCCAGACGACGGAGGTGCCGGCGGGTGCGGCTGCGTTTGTGGCGAGGGCCGAAGCCAAACGCCCCGCCCCGGGCATGGCGCCGACGCCGCTGGTGAGGTCGAGGTCCAGGCGTGATGCGTCAAGTTCGAAGGATTCCGCTGTTGGAGCGCCGGGCTGACGGGCACGCAGTTTTACGTCCGGCCCCGTGACGGCGAGGGTGCGCGTGGTCGCGCCGTACTCCACTTCGCTGGCTTCGAGTGTCGCGCCGAGTTCGGCGTCGGCGAGTTTCACAACGCCTTGCGTGGGCGCACTCAGCGCCAGCCGCAGCAGGTCTTTGCCAAGTTTCGCCGGGCGATCCGTGAGGCTGCGGAACTCCAGCGGCCCGGACCACACGATCTCGATGGGCTTCTGCGGCGTCGGCTTCGCCGAAGAGGGTTGCGTTGTCGGCTTGCCGCCCGGTGCCCCGCCGCCCGCGCTGGGTGCCGGGTCAAACGGTGCGACCGCTCCGTCGGGCAGTTGGCCGCCCTGCAGCATCGCCCACAGCGTGAGCGTTTCGGCTCGCATCGATCGCTCGCCCTGCGTCACGCTGAGCGAGCCGGATATCGCGATCTCGCAGGGTTCGAACGCGGCGGCGGCGGATTTCGGTGCATCGGGCTTTTTCGGCGTGCTTGCCGTGGATTTGTTGGCTGCGTCGCGCCCGCCGCGGACGGACTCGACGCCTTTGGACAGGGCATCGGGGTCGATGGTCGCCCGCTTGCCGATGGTGCGTGCGTATTGCAAACGCTTCCCGACGGGGCTGAAACGGAGAGTCAGTCCGGACCCCTCCACCGAAACCCCTGCGCCGCGCACCGTCAGCGGGTCGGTGCTTTCGAGTTGCGACATCGCGCCCTCGAAGTGGATTGAATCGATCGCGAGGGTGTAAAGGGCGCGGTCGAGCGGCGGGGTTTCGCCTTCGGGGGTTGAGGCGTCGAACACGCGGACGACCACGCCGCCGAGGAGGTCGCCGGCTTCGGGCGGCTCTTCGCGCGTGGGCCAGACGACGGTGGCTGTCGGAGCACTGACGTACGCCCGCGCGACGCCGTCGGTGAAGAGCCACGCGCCCGGCTGCTGGAGTTCGTAGCGTCCGCCGGGGAGGGGCGTGAGTTTGCTGTAGTCGAGTCGTGATTCGATGACGCCGGTACGTGGGTCGGCGCGGGTCCATGTGCCGACGCCGCTGCCGGCGAGCAGTGCGCCGCCGCCGGTGCCGGTGCCGCCGGGGGTCGTCGTTGGCGGCGCGACGGTGGGTGGCGTTTGCACTGCGGGAGCACCACCCGCGCCGGGCAAGGCCTGCACTGGGCTGCCCGGCGTGGGCTTTCCCGCCCTTTGATTGATCACCGCCCAAACGATCACCCCGACCACCGCCGTGAAAGCCACGGCGGCGACGATTCGGCCTGTCGAGCGGAGGTCGGAGGGCATGAGGAGGAGACGATAGCGGCGGGGATGGTCGCTCGGCGCTCCATCGGAACCCCGAGCGCGAGCTCGGGGGCAGACTTTGGATCGTTCGGCGCTGCGCTCTATGAAAGATGGACATCGATTCTGTCCCCGAGCTTGCGCTCGGGGTTCGGATGGATAAAACCCTTGCCCCCAAACACATTCCTACCTGCATCCCCGCTCCCCCGCTTGCCTTCCCGGAACAAACTCGCTATCTTTCCCTCCCCCCTTGGGACGCTCCCTTGGGGTCACATCTCAAACCGAATGCACCACCGAGGTTCGGCGTTCGCCCTCTTGCCAGGGTCCGCCGCTCGCTCCGAAACGGGATTTCCCGCTCGGGACGTGAACAGCCAACGTGGGAGGTGGAGAAAAGAATGGGCAAGAAAGAAGTCGTCAAGTCGTTCAAGATCATGGCGCCCGCCGGCGCCGCCACGCCCGGCCCACCCTTGGGCCCCGCGCTGGGTGGTAACGGCGTGAACCCCGGACAGTTCATCCAACAGTTCAACGCCGCCACCCAGCCCTTCAAGGGCAAGGTCGTCGGTTGCGTCATCACCACCTATTCCGACCGCTCGTTCACCTTCGAGATCAAGTCCTCGCCCGCAAGCGAACTGATCCGTCTGGCGGCGAAGGTTGAGAAGGGCTCCGGCACGCCGAACTCTGCGAAGGTTGGCAAGATCAACCGGACGCAGGTGAAGCAGATCGCGGAGGAGAAGGTCAAGGACCTGAACGCCGCGAGCGTGGAAGCCGCGATGCGGATGATCGAAGGCACCGCCCGTTCCATGGGCATCACGGTGGAGGGCTGAGCACCATGGCGATCAAGAAAAAAGAAATCAAACTGCCGGGTTCGAAGCGTCACAAGAGCAACCTCCAGGCCCAGCCCCGTGAGGTTCTCCCCGCCGCCAAGGCCGTGAGCGCGCTGAAGAAGTACAAGGGCTGCAAGTTCGACCAGACGGTGGACATCGCGGTTCACCTGAACATCGACCCGGCGCAGGCCGACCAGGCCATCCGCGGCTCGATCGCGATGCCCAAGGGCATCGGCAAGACCAAGAAGGTCGTGGCGTTCTGCCCGCCCGAGGTCGAGAAGGAAGCCCTCGCGGCCGGCGCCATCAAGGCCGGCGGCGAAGAACTCGCCCGCGAGGTCGAGAAGGGCTGGATGGATTTCGATGTCGCCGTCGCGTCCCCGGACATGATGCGCATCATCTCCAAACTCGGCCGCGTGCTGGGCCCCAAGGGCCTGATGCCCTCGCCCAAGGCCGGCACCGTGACCGCCGACATCCCCACCGCCGTGCGTGAATACTCGGCCGGCAAGATCGAGTTCCGCAACGACAAAGGCGGGACCGTGCACGCCCCGATCGGGAAGTTCTCGTTCCCTGAGGGCGACCTGCTCGCCAACCTCGAGCACTTCGTCAAGGCCATCGACGCGACCAAGCCGTCCAGCGTCAAAGGTCAGTACATCAAGAAGATCGCCATCAGCGGCACTATGACCCCCAGCGTGCTGGTGGTGGCGCCGCAGACCGTGCAGGCCGAGTAATCCGACGCATCAGGAGAACATGAAATGAGCAAAGCAGTCAAAACCCTGATGATCCGCGACTACAAGACGCGCTTCGAGGGCGTCAACGACGCCGTCCTGGTGTCGCTGCGCGGCGTCGGCGGGATCGAAACCAACAGGATGCGCACCGCGCTGGCCAAGAAGAACATCAAGGTCACGATGGTGCGGAACAACCTCGCCAAGCACGCCTTCAAGGGCACCGGCCTCAGCGGTCTCGAGGTCGTGCTGACCGGCTCCTCGTCGGTGGCGTACGGCGCCGAGAGCGTCGTCGACGTCGCCCGCGAACTGGTCGACTTCGCCAAGAAACTCGACAAACTCGAGCTCCGCGCCGCGGTGCTCGACGGCGTCCTGTTCGAGGGCAAGAAGGGCATCGAGGCCCTTTCGAAGTTCCCCACCCGCAAGGAAGCGCTGTCGCAGACCGTCACCCTGTTCCTGAGCCCCGCGCAGAAACTCGTGGGCCAGGTCAAGGGCCCGGGCGGCAAGGTGCTCGCCATCGTCAAGTCCGTCCAGGAGAAACTGGAAAAGGGCGAGACCATCTCGAAGAAGTAAGACGTTTTCACCGCGGAGGCGCGGAGTTCACGGAGTCGGAATCTGAGATTGACGGTGCCGGACACGGACGCCGCCCAAGATCAGACCGCCTCCTCCGAACACAAGTCCTCGCTCCGCGTCCTCCGCGCCGCCGCGGTTCATCCGATACGAACGACCGAAATCGCCAACACTGGCCCCACACGGGGTTAAAGGCCGAATGGTTCGGCCCCTCTCGCGGCGGAAACCCTGCATCGAAGAAAGAAGTACCACCATGTCCGAAGCCATCAGCGACAAGATCAAAACTCTCGGTGACTCGATCGCCAGCCTCACCCTGAAGGAAGCCGTCGATCTGGGCACCTACATGAAGGATGCCTACGGCATCGAGCCCGCCGCCGCCGGCGCGGTCATGATGGCTGGCGGCGGTGGCGGCGACGCCCCCAAGGCCGAGGCCCAGTCGGCGTTCAACGTCGTTCTGAAGTCCGCCGGCGCCAACAAGATTCAGGTCATCAAGGTCGTCCGCGAGATCACCGGCCTGGGCCTCGCCGAGGCGAAGGCTCTGGTCGACGGCGCCCCCAAGAACGTCAAGGAAAACCTCAGCAAGGAAGACGCTGAGGGCCTCAAGAAGAAGCTCGAAGAGCAGGGCGCGACCGTCGAACTCGCCTAAGTCTCTTTCAGACAACGGTTTACGCATACCAAACGGGATCGCCCCCGGCACTTGCTCGGGGCGATCCCGTCTTTCGGCCCCCTGTTCGCCTGCGCCCGGACCCTGCGGGTTCCCGGTCAACGCAACGAACGGTTTCCGGTGTGGTATGCCTGTTGCAGGGAATCGACTTGCAGCCGTTATCTGACCCGGCTACACTCCGGGGTTCCCTTCTTCATCCGGCCTTCGACCCGCCCGACCGACTTTGCCCAGATCGGTGCCTGCCCTGAGCGCGATGTTCATCGAAATCTGAAGCCATCTTCACCGATGCCCGCTCCCCCCGGAAGGCATCGGCGTTGTGATCCACTCGCACACATCCCCGACGCCGAGTTCACTATCGGCGTCTCGTGAGGTCAACCAATCCCCATGCTCAAGACGCGTGCATTCATCAAGCGTGGCGACGCGATCCCCGTCCCCGATCTCACGACGATCCAGTTGAACGCCTACGAGCGGTACCTGCAGATGGCCAAGGGCCCGCACGACCGCAACCCGCACATGGGCCTCGAGGCCCTGCTGCGCGAGGTGTTCCCCATCGAGTCGTACGACGCGACGATGTCGCTCGAGTACCTCTACTACACGCTCGAAGAGCCTCGCTACACCCCCGATGAGTGCCGCGAACTGCGCCTGACCTACGGCCGGCCCTTCCGCGTCGCGCTGCGCCTCAAGCGCCAGAACCACCCCGACATCCCCGAGGAAGAAATCTATCTCGGCGAGATCCCCATCATGATGGGCGGCGGCGAGTTCATCGTCAATGGCGCCGAGCGCGTCATCGTCAGCCAGATGCACCGCTCCCCCGGCGTCGACTTCTCGATCGTTTCCGATGAGGGCGACCGCCCGCTGCACTCGGCCCGCATCATCCCCGAGCGCGGTTCGTGGATCGAACTGGAAGTGACGAAGAAGGATCAACTGGTCATGCGGATTGACCAGTCGACCAAGATCCCCACCACCACGTTCCTGCGGTGTCTGGACGAGTCGATCGCCTCCACCAGCGCGATCCTCAGCCTGTTCTACGAGGTGAGCGAGGTCGCTTCGGACAAACTGAAGGCCGAGTACTGGGCCGCGGACTCGATCGTCGACACCGAGACGGGCGAGGAACTCGTCCACGTCGGCACGCAGATCGGCGACCGCTTGGAGGCGCTGCAGGCCAGCAGCATCAAGAAGTTCCGCGTCATCCAGAACCCGTCTGATCCGCTCATCCTGAACACCGTCGCCGAGGAGAAACTCGAGCAGTTCGGCGAGGTGACGACCAGCGAGTTCGAGGCCGCGCTGCTGAAGATCTACACCCGCCTGCGCCCCGGCAACCCGCCGCAGGTGGAGAAGGCCAAGGCGCTGTTCGCCGAGAAGTTCTACGACGAGACGCGGTACCGCCTGGGCAAGGTGGGCCGGTTCCGTATCAACCGCAAGTTCGATCTGAAGGTCCCCGAGGACCAGATGTTCATCCGCGCCGAGGACTTCCTCCGCGTGGTCCAGTACATCCTGGACCTGCGCTCGAAGCGCCCCGACCCCAAGACCGGCCGCCCGGTGGCGCAGGTGGACGACATCGACCACCTGGGCAACCGGCGTCTCCGCACGCTGGACGAACTCGCGTGCGAAGAGATGCGCAAGGGCTTCCTCAAACTGCGCCGCACGGTGCAGGAGCGCATGAGCGTCAAGGAGCCCGACGAACTGACCAAGATCGCCGATTTGGTGAACTCCAAGAGCATCAGCAGCGCGATCGACTTCTTCTTCGGGCGCTCGGAACTCAGCCAGGTGGTCGACCAGACCAACCCGCTGTCTTCGCTGATCCACGAGCGTCGGTTGTCGGCGCTGGGGCCGGGTGGTCTGAACCGCAAGCGCGCGGGCTTCGAGGTCCGCGACGTCCACATCTCGCACTACGGGCGCATCTGCCCGATCGAGACCCCCGAAGGCACGAACATCGGTCTGATCGCTTCGCTGGGCATCTACTCCGGCATCGACGATTACGGCTTCCTGCTCACGCCCTACCGCAAGGTGGAGAACGGCAAGGTCACCGACAAGATCGTGCAACTCCGCGCCGACGAGGAGATGAAGGCCGTCCTCGCTCCCACCGAGGCTCTGAACGACAAGAACCTGCTGGGCGAAGGCCCCATCCTCGCCCGCGTCGACGGCGAACTCGCCGAGATCGAGTCGTCGCAGGTGCAGTACGTCGACATCGCCCCCAAGCAGTTGGTGGGTGTGTCGGCGGCGCTGATCCCGTTCCTTGAGCACGACGACGCCAACCGCGCGCTGATGGGTTCGAACATGCAGCGTCAGGCCGTGCCGCTGATCAAGGTCGACCCGGCCCTGATCGCGACGGGCATGGAGAAGTCGGTGGGTTACAACTCGGGCATGGTGGTCAAGGCCCGGAACTCCGGGACGGTGACTTACTGCGACGCCGAGCGGATCATCATCGATAACGCCGATGAGTACGTCCTGCGGAAATTCGTGGGCCTGAACGAGCGCACCTGCCTCAACCAGCGCCCGCGCGTGACCAAGGGCCAGAGCGTCAAGAAGGGCGACGTCATCGCCGACGGCGCTTCGACCAAGGACGGCGAACTGGCCATCGGTCGCAACGTGCTGGTCGCGTTCAACACCTTCGACGGGTACAACTTCGAGGACGCGATCGTCATCAACCAGCGGCTGGTGAAGGACGACGCGTTCACGAGCATCCACATCGATTCGTTCGACGTGGAAATCCGCGAGACGAAACTGGGTCGCGAGGAGTTCACCCGCGACATCCCCAACGTCTCGGAGAAGATGCTCAAGAACCTTGACGAGAACGGCGTGATCCACGTCGGCGCGCGGGTCATCCCCGGCGACATCCTCGTCGGCAAGGTCAGCCCCAAGAGCAAGAGCGAACTGACCCCCGAAGAGAAACTGCTGCACGCGATCTTCGGCCGGGCCGGCGAGGACGTGAAGAACGATTCGCTTGAGGTGCCCGCCGGCAAGGAGGGCATCGTGGTCGCCACGCGGCGCTTCAGCCGGCGCGTCCACATGAGCGAGGAGCAGAAGAAGCAGCTGAAGAAGGACATGGACGCCTACGCGAAGGAGATGGACACCCAGGCCATCGAACTCTTCCGCGAGATGGTCGGCGCGATCAACGCCGTGATGGGCACCGAGATGGTCGACCCCAGCACCCGCCAGAAGGTCGGTGCGTCGGACATCCCCGAGGTCATCCTGGAACAGATCTCGAACTTCGATCCCAAGTGGATCAAGGGCTCGAAGGAAGCCAAGGAGAAGGCCGAGGTCGTCCACGGGCAGTTCTGGCCCCGCGTCCAGGCTCTGCAGAAAGAAAAGGAACGCAAACTCTCGCACATGAAGCGCGGCGACGAACTGCCGTCGGGCGTGCTCGAGATGGTCAAGGTCTACCTTGCCACCAAGCGGCAGTTGTCCGTCGGTGACAAGATGGCCGGCCGGCACGGGAACAAGGGTGTCATCGCCCGCATCGTTCCTGAAGAGGAAATGCCGTTCATGGAGGACGGCACCCCGGTTGACGTGCTGCTCAACCCGCTGGGCGTGCCCAGCCGCATGAACGTCGGACAGATCTTGGAGACCCACCTGGGGTGGGCCGCGAAGATCCTGGGCTTCCAGGCGGTCACGCCCGTGTTCGACGGGGCGACCGAGGCCGAGGTGCACGCCGCGGTTGAAGAGGCGAACGCCGACATCGACCGTCGCGAGAAGGAGTTCGAGCGCACCAAGGGCCACCCCCACTGGCGCACGATCATGGCCCGCATGCCCAAGGGCGGCAAGATCCAGTTGTTTGATGGGCGCACGGGCGAACCCTTCAAGCAGAAGACCACCGTCGGCAACATGTACCTGCTCAAACTCCACCACCTGGTGGACGACAAGATCCACGCCCGCGCCACCGGCCCGTACTCGCTCATCACCCAGCAGCCGCTGGGCGGCAAGGCCCGCACCGGCGGCCAGCGCTTCGGCGAGATGGAAGTCTGGGGCCTCGAGGCCTACGGCGCGGCGTACATCCTCCAGGAACTCCTCACCGTCAAGTCCGACGACGTGGAGGGGCGCACGAAGATCTACGAGTCCATGGTCAAGGGCACCAACACGCTCGAGGCCGGCATGCCGGTCGCGTTCGACGTGCTGTGCAACGAGATCAAGGGCCTGGGCATGAACATCACGCTGGAGAAGAAGGCCGTCGAGGGCGGCAGCCTGCTGTGATCGCACGGCGGACCCCGACCTCGTTTCCCCGACCGTGAGAGAGAATCAACACCGACCCGCACCGGACCACTCGGCCCTCCCCTCCCCCCGGAAGAGCCGAGCGTCCCGAAGACCGACAGGACCGAAGCCATGAAGAAGTTCATCGCCGCCGTCTCCACCATCGCGATCACGTTCTCTGCCGCCACGCTGCTGGTGGGCTGTGAGGACAAGCCGGCGGCCCCGACCGCCGCGCCCACGAGCACCCCCACCACGTCCACCCCGGCTGCAACGGGCGAATCCCAAAAGTCCGCCCCGGCGCCCGCGCCGGTTGAGGCCCCGAAGCCCGAAGGCCGCGCCACCGCCGCCGGTGCGGTTGATCTGTTCATCGCCTCGATGGTCAAGCGGGACTACGCCGGCGCGCTCGAGTGCCTGGACCCCGCCAGCGAGGGGTACAAGCAGATCGGTGATGTCAACAAGGAGATCACCACGAACACCTCGATCCCCGCCGAGGCCGTGGAGATCGTCAAGAACTTCCTCTCCTCGGGCTTCGTGGGCATGACGCACAAGGACCTCGTGGAAGACGGCGACCGCGCCCGCGTGACGCTGGTGCCCAAGACCGGCGACCCCATGACCGTCGACATGAACAAACTCGACGGCAAGTGGCTGATCATCGCGCCGGCGAACATCGTTCAGGCCCGCCCGGCCCCCGCGCCCACCCCTGCTCCGGCCCCCGCACCGGCACCGGCCCCCGCCGACCCCGCCGCTGGCACGCCCAACAAGTAAGAGATTCCGCCCCGAGCGCGGCCCATCCGCCGCCTCCGAGCCAGAAGCCCATCGCCCCGCATTCCCCCCGTCCGCTCTCCCTTTGAACCTTCCCTCGGCGTGACCTTCACGGGCCTTCCGCCCGCCGACCGACACGCTTCCAAAGAACCGGGACCACCCGCCATGGCCGAAACGGTGTACGACCGCGTCAACGATTACGCCTCGGTGAAGATCACGCTCGCCAGCCCCAACGACATCCGTTCGTGGTCGTTCGGCGAGGTGAAGAAGCCCGAGACGATCAACTACCGCACGTACCGCCCCGAGCGGGACGGGCTGTTCTGCGAGCGCATCTTCGGCCCCGAGCGCGACTACGAGTGCGCCTGCGGCAAGTACAAGGGCACCAAGTTCAAAGGCATCATCTGCGACCGCTGCGGCGTCAAGGTCACGCACTCGCGCGTGCGGCGCAAGCGCATGGGGCACATCAACCTCGCCGCCCCGACGGTCCACATCTGGTTCTTCAAGGCCATGCCCAGCCGCCTGGGCAACCTGCTGGCGATGAAGACGTCGGACCTTGAGAAGATCATCTACTTCCAGGACTACGTCGTCGTCGATCCGGGCGACACCGAACTCACGTTCAAGCAGTTGCTGACCGAGGACGAGCACCGCCAGGCGCTCGACAAGTACGGCAACGCCTTCAAGGCGTCGATGGGCGCCGAGGCCATCCGCGAGATCATCGAGCGGCTTGATCTGCACGCCACCGCCAAGGAACTCCGCGACGCCATCAAAGAGACCCGCAGCAAGCAGAAACTCAAGGACCTCGCCAAGCGGCTGAAGATCGTCGAACAGATCCGCGGCAGCCAGAACGATCCCACGTGGCTCGTCATGGACGTGGTCCCGGTGATCCCGCCCGACCTGCGCCCCTTGGTGCTGCTCGAATCCGGCAACTTCGCGACCTCCGACCTGAACGACCTGTACCGGCGCATCATCAACCGGAATAACCGGTTGAAAAAACTGATGGACCTGAACGCCCCCGAGGTGATCATCCGCAACGAGAAGCGGATGCTGCAGCAGGCCGTCGATGCGCTCTTCGACAACAACCGCTGCCGCCGCCCGGTGCTGGGTTCCTCGAACCGCCCGCTGAAGTCCCTGACCGACATGGTCAAGGGCAAGCAGGGCCGCTTCCGTGAGAACCTGCTGGGCAAGCGCGTCGACTATTCGGCCCGTTCGGTCATCGTGGTCGGCCCGGAACTGAAACTGCACCAGTGCGGCCTGCCCAAGAAGATCGCGCTGGAACTCTTCCAGCCCTTCATCATCCGCAAACTCAAGGAGCACGGCCTCGCCGACACCATCAAGTCGGCCAAGCGCATGCTCGAGCGTCGCGACCCCGAGGTGTGGGACATCCTTGAAGAGGTGATCTACCAGCACCCCGTGCTGCTCAACCGCGCCCCCACCCTGCACCGAATGGGCATCCAGGCCTTTGAGCCCGTGCTGGTCGAAGGCAACGCCATCAAGATCCACCCGCTGGTCTGTACCGGCTTCAACGCCGACTTCGACGGCGACCAGATGGCCGTCCACCTGCCGCTCTCGGTCGAAGCCCAGGCCGAGGCCCACGTGCTGATGATGTCGACGCACAACATCTTCAGCCCGGCCAACGGCAACCCCATCATCTCCCCCAGCCAGGACATCGTGCTGGGCGTGTACTTCCTGACGGTGATGGAGGACGAGGCCGAGAAGGACCCGACCAAGATCAAGAAGTTCAAGGACCGCCAGGAGGCCATGCTCGCCCACGACCAGGGCAAGATCGGCATCCACGAGCCCATCCTTGTCCGCCTCGATGGTTTCACCGAGGTTGTCACGGCCCAGAAGGGCGGCGTCACGGCCCTGCCGGCCAACAAGCGGCTCGTCACCACGATCGGCCGCATCATCTTCGCCGACATCCTGCCCCCCGGCATGCCGTTCTACAACGTCGCGCTGGGCAAGAAGGGCGCGGCCCGCGTGATCGATGATTCGTACGCCTACTGCGACCGCCGCGCCACGATCGACCTGCTCGACAAGTTGAAGGAAGTCGGCTTCAAGTGGTCCACCCTGGGCGGCATCTCCTTCGGCATCACCGACCTGCGCATCCCCGATGCGAAGCACACGCTGATCGCCGACGCCCAGAAGAAGGTCGACCGCGTCAAGAAGAACTACGACCGCGGCATCATCACCGAGCGCGAGAAGTACAACCAGGTGCTGGACATCTGGGCCCACTGCCGCGAGAGCATCCAGAAGGCCCTCATCGAGTGCCTCAAGTCCGACCGTCGCGGCCCCGACGGCGAGGAGACTTCCATCGAGAAGAAGGAAGGCACCAAGTACCTCAACCCCGTGTACATGATGTCCGACTCGGGCGCCCGCGGCAACGTCTCTCAGTTGCAACAGGCGGCAGGCATGCGCGGTCTGATGGCCAAGCCCAACGGCGAGATCATCGAGGCCCCCATCCGCTCGAACTTCCGCGAAGGCCTCACGGTGCTGGAGTACTTCTCCTCCACCCACGGTGCCCGCAAGGGTCTGGCCGATACGGCTCTGAAGACCGCCGACTCCGGCTACCTCACCCGCAAACTGTGCGACGTGGCCCAGTCGGTCATCGTCAACCAGCACAACTGCGGCACCACGCAGGGCGTCGTCAAGATGGCGCTCTACAAGGGTGACGAGGTCGACGTCCCGCTGCGCGACCAGATCAAGGGGCGCATCGCCGCCACCACGATCATCGATCCGGTCAAGGACGAGATCGTGGTGAAGAAGGACCAGGTCATCACCGAGGCCGAGGCACGGCGCGTCGAGGACATGGGCATCGATTCGGTGCAGGTCCGTTCGCCGCTGACGTGCGAGAGCCCGCGGGGCATCTGCGCCCTGTGCTACGGCATGGACATGTCCACCAGCCGCATGGTGGAAGAGGGTCTGGCCGTGGGCATCATCGCCGCACAGTCGATCGGCGAACCCGGCACGCAGCTCACGATGCGTACCTTCCACACCGGCGGTGTGGCGACCAACAAACTGGTCGATACCAACATCGTCGCCGCCCAGGCCGGCACCATCGAACTGCGCGACTGCAACGAGGTCGAGGTCGCCAACGACGAAGGCGTGAAGGTCATCGTGGCGCTGAAGCGCAACGGCGAGATCGCGATCCTTGACCCCAAGGGCCGCGAACTCGAGAAGTACAAGGTCCCCTACGGCTCGGAAATCCTCGTCCGCCCCGGTGTCCAGGTGAAGAAGGGCGACCAACTCGTCCGCTGGGACCCCCACCGCGTCCCGATCCTTTCGGAAAAGGGCGGTCAGGTCGCCTTCATCGATATCGAGATCGGCGAGACCGTCCGCGAAGAGGACGCCGGTCAGGGCAAGAAGGCGCTGGTCGTCGTCGAGCACAAGGGTGAGAAGCACCCCCGCCTCAACGTCGTCGACGCCGACGGCAAGATTCTGGACTTCCACCACCTGCCCGCCAAGGCGCGTATCGAAGTGCAGGACGGCCAGGCCGTCATCCCCGGCCAGATGCTCGCCCGTCAGCCCCGCGGCTCGACCGGCTCGCACGACATCACCGGCGGTCTGCCCCGCGTCACCGAGATCTTCGAGGCCCGCAAGCCCCGCGACCCCGCCACGATGGCGGAGGTCTCGGGCAAGGTCGAGATCCTCTCGGACAAGCGTAAGGGCAAGATGACCATCCGCGTGGTGTCGGACTCGGGCATCGAGAAGGACCACCACGTGCCGCAGGACAAGCACCTCCTGGTGCACTCGGGCGACACGGTGCAGGCCGGCGACCCGCTGATCGACGGCCCGCTGGTGCCGCACGACATCCTGCGGATCAAGGGCGAGGACAACCTGTTCAAGTACATGATCGACGAGGTGCAGAACGTCTACCGCGCCCAGGGCGTGCAGATCAACGACAAGCACATCGAGGTGATCCTCTCGCAGATGCTCCGCAAGGTCCGCATCGAAAACCCCGGCGACACGTCGTTCCTGCCCCACGAGGTCGCCGACAAGATCGCCTTCCGCCAGATCAACGTCGAGACGATGGAGAAGGGCGTCATCACCGAACCCGGCGACACCGGGCTCGAGGCCGGGCAACTGGTCTCGAAGGTCGAGATGCGTGAGGCCAACAACAAGGCCGAGGCGGCCGGCAAGGCCCCCGCCAAGGCCCGCAAGGCCCGCCCCGCGACGGGCCGCACGCTGCTGCTGGGCATCACCAAGGCGTCGCTGCAGTCGGATTCGTTCCTCTCGGGCGCGTCGTTCCAGGAAACGACCAAGGTGCTGACCGAGGCGTCGCTGAAGGGTGCCACCGACGGGCTGATCGGCCTGAAGGAAAACGTCCTCCTGGGCCACCTCATCCCCGCCGGCACGGGCTTCCGTGTCTACCAGGGCCAGGGCGTGCGACTGCTCGCCGAGCCCCCGGTGCAGAACGACATCGACGACGACGCGATGTTGGAAGAGGCCCGCGACGCCGCCGAGGCGTTGGGAGCCATCCCGGACGATTCGACCGCCGCGGCGGTGCAGATCGGCGAGATGTTCATCGGCGACCGTTCCACGGCCTCGAACAACTGAGCCGGCCTGACTGTTTCAGCCCCCGCTTCAGTGCATCCTGACCCCCACCCCGGCCCCGCCCCGAAGCGGGGCCGGTTTTTTGGTCAAAGTCTTGCCACCGAATTCATGGCGATATTCATCCGTTTATGCGGATGAACGGATATACTCTTCGCGATACCTTCAACCCCTGATCGCGCCGACATACGCCTATCCATGCACATCTCCGATCTTCTCAACGCCCGCCCCACCACCTTCTCGTTCGAGTTCTTCCCGCCCAAGACCGACGCGGCGGCGGAGGACCTCTTCAGCGCCATCACCGACCTGCAGCCGCTGCACCCGGCGTGGGTCAGCGTGACGTACGGGGCGGGCGGCGGCACGCGCGAACGCACCCACGACCTGGTCGAGCGCATCAAGCACAAGACCGCTATCGAGGTGATGCCCCACCTGACGTGCATCAGCCACACCGAGGCGGAGATCCACGACATTCTCGAGCGCTACGCGAACGCGGGTGTCTCGAACATCCTGGCGCTCGCGGGCGACCCGCCCAAGAACGCGGTGGACTACGACCGCTCGCGCGACGCGTTCCGCTACGCGGCCCAACTGGTGCGGTACATCAAGAAGTTCAATACGACGTTCGCGGGGCAGGCGATCAAGGATCCGCGCGGCTTCGGCATCAGCGTCGCCGGCTTCCCCGAGGGGCACCCGGGGTGCGCCAACCGGCTGAAGGAGATGGACTTCCTGAAGGCCAAGGTTGATGAGGGCGCCGACTGCATCGTCACACAACTGTTCTTCGACAACCGCGACTTCTTTGATTTCCGAGACCGCTGCGAACTGGCGGGGATCAAGGTCCCGGTCATCGCGGGCGTGATGCCCGTGACCAGCGCCGGGGGCATGAAGGCGATGGCCGATCTGGCGGCGGGGGCACGCTTCCCCGCCCCGCTGCTGCGGGCGATCAACCGTTGCAACGGCAACGCCGAGGCGATCAAGCGGGTGGGGGTGCACTGGGCCACCGAGCAGTGCCGCGGGCTGCTGGACGGGAAGGTGCGGGGGATCCACCTGTACACCTTGAACAAGAGCCCGGCGACGCGGGAGATTTATGCGAGCCTGGGGCTGGAGAGTTCGCTGGGGGTTTGAACGGCGTCCGCTGATGGTTCTTGGACCTTGCACGCTCTTGCGCTGACTCTCAGGGTTGTTTCCGATCTCGTCACCGATTCAGCCGGGGCAGGGAGACGCCGATGAAATGTCGTGATTCGTCCGCGCCGGTTTGGTCCGGGCGGCGCCGTCGTGCTCCGTGCCGAACATGACCACCCCTCCGATCAACGACAGCATCCGACTGCCCCAGCGAGAGCTGGAGCAACTGCTGCTGGACCTGAACCGACAGCAGACGGCAACGGCGGACAGCAAGCGGCGCACGCGCCGTTGGACCATGCCCCTGAGCAAGGGCGTGCTGACTCTGACGGACAGCGCGATGCGGCAGTCGCATCATCTCGTTGTGCCTCGCAACCTCTCGAGCGGCGGCATGTCATTCCTTCTGGGCGGCTTTGTCTATCTCGGGACCCACTGCACCATTACGCTCAAAGGGCTCGACGGCAAAGCCCACGGCGTCGGGGCCAAGATCGCACGCTGCCAGCATGTCAGGGGCCGGCTCCACGATGTCGGGGTCGCCTTCGACGCGCCGATCAAAGCCCGAGAATTCATCGACTTCGGCGACCATCATGCGTTCGCGGTTGAAAATGTTGATGTCGCCACGCTGAAGGGCTCGCTGCTGATCGTTGAGGACAGCCGGGCCGACCAGCGTCTGTACGCTCACCACTTCAAGGGCTCGGGCCTCGACATCCAGTTCGCACAGGACGCAGACACAGGGTTGCAGTGCCTCGCCGACCTTCCCGACGTTGTGTTCACGGACAAAGACCTTCCTGACATGACCGGGATCGACCTGATCTCGAAAGCACGGTCAAGCGGGTACACGGGTCCGATGGTGCTGATCACGGCCGACAGCGGCCCCGGGGTGCGTGCCGCGGCCATCAAGGCCGGTGCGTCAGAGATGCTGCTCAAACCCTTCACGCCGTCCCTTCTGCACCAGGCCGCGGCGGAGTTCCTGCTGACCAAGGGCCCTTGCGGGACCGTCGCAGCGGTGACATCGCTATCGGCCAAGATGGTGTCGAACGCCGACGAGCGCTCGGCCAGCGGCGAGATGATCGGGGACTACGTTACTGAGTTGCAGACCATTGCCGACAAACTGACCTCAATGCTGGAAGTCAATGACTTCGCCGGCTCTCGTCAGTTGGTGCTGCAGCTGCGAGGCAACGCATCGGGCTACGGCTTCGAAGCGCTGACGCTGATCGCCAGCGAGACCGCCCGCGTGCTGGACGCGTGCCAGAGCGTGGAGGAATCCGCGGTGGAACTGCGGAAACTCATCGCGGCGTGCCGCAGCGCCCGCCCGCGTGCGGAAAGCGCTTGATGGGCCGACGGGGGCCGCGCCGAGACAAGTCAGCAACCCCTGAGCAGGTGATTCTCAGTGACGGCGCTTTGCTTCTGAACAATAACGGCGACTTCGCGCCGATACTTGTTTCTGAGGTACCAAGCATGGCCGGGGACAAGCCTGTCGAAACATTACGACTGGGAACGCAGGAACTCAGCGACCTGGTGGCCGAACTCGAGCACGCGGCGCCGCCCGGCGGGGGTGGTCGCGGCTCGAAGCGCGACACGCGGCGCTGGCGCGCCCAGTACCAGAAGATCGTTGTGACCGTGCAGGACGAGGGCGGTCCGCGCCGCTCGTTCGTCATGGTGCCGCGGAACATCTCCACCGGCGGCATGGGACTGCTCCACGGCGGGTTCATTCACCCGGGCGCGTCCTGCGCCGTGGCCCTGCGGGATACGCGCGGCCGAGGCGTGCAGGTTCGGGGGACGATCATCCGCTGCACGCACCTGCGGGGAAGCATCCATGACCTCGGGGTGCGTTTCGATGAGCGCGTGAACCCTCGCGATTTCTTCATCTGGGCGGGCAACGAATACCTCTTCAACGCCGAGCGTGTGGATCCAAAGGCGCTCAAAGGGCGAGTGCTGATTATCGACGACAGCAAGGCTGATCAACGTTTGATCACCCACCTTCTGAAGGACACCGCGTTGGAGATTGACTACGCGTCGACGGCCGAGGACGGCTTGGCGCAACTCGATACCTCGCCCTCGCTCGCCCTGGTGGACTATGTGCTCCCCGACATGGACGGGCTGTCGCTCGTGACCGCCGCACGGGGCCGGGGATGCATGGTGCCGATCGTGCTCATCAGCGGCAATGTCGAGCAGGAACTGAGGTACGCGGCCATCGGTGCCGGTGCGAAGGAGATGCTCTTCAAGCCTTTGACTGAATCGTTGCTGGTGCGTGCGATGGCGGAGTTTCTGCTTTACCAGGACATCCAGTCACGTGACGAGGACCCTTTCCGCAGCAGCGCCAAGGGGGTGAGCTCGGCCTCGATCGAGGCGTGCCTCGAAGAAGTGCGGAATCTGGGCGAGCGGCTGGCCAAAATGCTCGAAACGGGCTCGCTTGAAAAGGCCTCAGAGACGCTGACCAGGCTCGAAGGGCTCGCCGCAGACTACGGAATCCGTGCTTTGAAGTCCCGCGCGGTGCTGGCATTGGAAAAGTCGCGTAGAAGCGATGATGCGGGGACGATCACCGACGAACTCGCGCGGGTCGTGGAAGCGTGCAGGATGGTGCGCGGGCCGGCTTTGTAGCGATGCCGTCATGCGCGTGGATGGTCAATCATTGGTTCAGGGTGCTTGTCAACGGGCCCCCGCCGCGACAAGCAGCAGCGTGAGGTCGGCGGGGCTGATGCCCTCGAGCCTTCCGGCCTGGCCGAAGGTCTCGGGGCGGAAGCGTTCGAGCGCTTCGCGGGCCTCGGTTCGGAGGCCCTTGATCGCGGCGTAGTTGATCGAAGGCGGTAAACGGCGGCGTTCGGTCTCCGCCAGCCGCTTGACGATCGCGTTCTGGCTTTTGAGGTAGCCGGCGTACTGGCGTTCAGCGAGCGCTGTGGTGAGGATCGCACGGTCGAAGGGGCTTTCGAATGGGACGCCGAGGTCCGCCGCGAGGTGTTCGGCCTCGTAACCCGGGCGTTTGACGATGTCGGCGAGCGGCTCGGAGCGGACGATGGCGGCATCGATAGCGGCGCTGGTGCTCGCAAGTGCTTCGCGCCGGCGCTCGAACACCCCCCACCGCTCGTCGTCGACGGTCCCCCACTCACGCCCGCGCGGCGTGAGGCGGTCGGCGGTGTTGTCGCTGCGCAGCAGCAGGCGGTGCTCGGCGCGGCTGGTGAACATGCGGTAGGGCTCGACGGGCGTCTTGGTGACGAGGTCGTCCATCATCACGCCGAGGTAGGCCTCGTCGCGGCCCAGAGTGACCGATGGCATGTTCATCGAGTATCGCGCGGCGTTCAGGCCCGCGATCAGACCCTGGCCGGCGGCCTCTTCGTAGCCGCTGGTGCCGTTGATCTGGCCCGCAAGAAAGAGGCCTTCGACGAGTTTGGTCATGCCGGTGGCGCTGATCTGGTGCGGGCGGACCATGTCGTACTCGACGGCGTAGCCGTACTGGAGAATCTCGGCGTTTTCGCAGCCCTTCATGGAGCGGACGATCATGTCCTGCACATCGCGCGGCAGGCTGGTGGAGACGCCGTTGCAGTAGACCCAGTCGGATTCGTGGCTCTCGGGTTCAAGGAAGACGTGGTGGGAATCGCGCTGGGCGAAGCGGACGACCTTGTCTTCAATGCTGGGGCAGTAGCGCGGGCCGGCGGACTCGATCTGGCCGGAGTACATCGGGGCGCGGTGGAGGTTGGCGCGGATGAGGTCGTGGATTTCTGGGGTTGTTGCGGTGATGCGGCAGTCGATCTGCATCAAGACAGGAAAGGCATCAAGGCATCCAGGCATCGAGGCATCAAGGTGACGCGCGGCAGTGAGATCTGAGAAGGGTGTTGGCGGCGTGTCGCCCCACTGCGGATCGAGCGAGTCCCAGTCGATGGTGGAACGCTTGAGACGCGGCGGCGTGCCGGTCTTGAGCCGGCCGAGTTCGAAGCCGAGGCCGCGGAGTGTGGCTGAGATGCCAACGGCGGCGGCCTCGCCGATTCGGCCGCCGGGCGTCTTATCCTCGCCGGTGTGCATCAGGCCGCGCATGAAAGTGCCGGTGGTGAGCACGACGGCGGGGGCGTGGAGCGTGCGCTCGCCTTGCGGGGTGCTGATGATGACGCCGGAGATACGCGGGGGCTGCCGGTTCTTTCCGGTGGGGCAGGCTTCCAGCCTGCCATCCGTCAAACCGGCAGGCTGGACGCCTGCCCCACCGCCGTTGAGGATGAACCGCTCCACGGCCCCGGCGATGACCGTGATGTTCGGGCGTGAGGCGAGGAGCCGCTGCGTTTCACGGGCGTAGGCGTGTTTGTCGCACTGGGCCCGCGGGGAGCGCACGGCAGCACCCTTCGAGGTGTTCAGCACCTTGAACATGATGCCGGTGGCATCGGTGGCGCGGGCCATGAGGCCGCCGAGGGCGTCGATCTCGCGGACCATCTGCCCTTTGGCGAGTCCGCCGATGGCGGGGTTGCATGACATGACGCCGATCTTGGACGGATCAAGCGTGACGAGCGCGACGTCGCGCCCGAGGTTCGCGGCGGCCCAGGCGGCCTCGATGCCGGCGTGGCCGCCGCCGATGATGATGGTGTGGAAGTGGGAGTTCATGCAGCACAAACCGCGAGATCACGGCGAGTGCTATTATTGACCGCCATGCGAAGAGTGACATTCGATATCCCGGTTGAGATCGAAGAGATTCTTCGTCGGAGCAACGCGGACGTCGGGCAGGCGGTGAAGGAGGCGGTGGCCTCGGAGGGGTATCGGGCGGGGCGCTTCGGGCTTTCCGATGTGGCGGAGTTGCTCGGGCTGGAAACCACGATCGCGGCGATGGACTGGCTGGCGGCGCGCGGGGTGCCTTTCAACTACACGATTGAGGACCTTGAGCATGATCGGGAGACGCTCAACAGGCTCTTTGGTGCCGCCGAAACCGAGGGATCTAACGGCGTTCCTCGGTGAAACTGGTCATTGCCGACACGTCGCCGATCAATCTGCGGATCGTCAGCGGGCACGATCAGCGCCAGGGCTTGCCGCTCGTCTCTCGCTACGAATTGAGGATGCGCGTGCGAGTCGGAGGCATCGAGCCGTCTTCGAGTTTCAAGATCGGTGCCACAACGCCCGGGAGCTGGGCACGAAGCGATGACGACAAAAGAAACTCGCGCCAAAAGGGCTGCACATTGAAAACACCGTTCTTCTTAGCGAACATCTCCAAGTCATCCTTGCTGACCTGTGAATTGGGCTTCAGTCGGTACTGGAGCAGAAACTCCGCAGTCGCTGAGAACAGTACTTTGCTGCCGGTTTCGCCAAGTTGACTATCGGGTGCCTCTTCGACGTCGCCGGCCTTGCCGCCAGCAACGGTTGCCTCACAAAGGTGTGCGACAATGAAGAAAAACGAGATCTCCGAGTCACGGACAACCGGGCTGAAGCGCACTCCGAGGTTCATCACGGCGTCGTCGGGCATCTCCGGCGCGTAACGGACATAGTTGCCGCTGGCTTGCACAAGCCGTACAAGTTCCTCGAGTGCGTTCACCACTTTCTGCGCGTCGCCTTTGCGTGAATCTGGTTGATCGGATTGAGTTTCGATCATGCGGCCTGTCCCAGTTCATTTGTGGACGCCAGCGGCGCAAAGGGCTCACCACGGGTCGAAAATCGCAGCGCTGGCAGAGAGGACGATCGCTCGGCAGTGAATCGTCGGCTGCTGTAGACACCGAAGTCTGGTTCCAGTGGCAGAACAGGCATCGCCGCATTCGGGAGTCTGCACTCAATCCCGATAGTGGAATCGCCCGCCGCAAGCCTCGCCAAATCCCGGCGCACAACATGATGCTCGAATACGAGCCTAAGGAAGCGATCGTGAACGCGGCTCTGAATCAGCCGGTCCTTCTCAAGCCTAGACAGCCACTCGGCAGAGCAACCGACGAGTTCGGCGAGTTGCGACTGGTTCAAGCCGAGTCTCTTGCGATTGGCCCTGACAAGCCTTGGCTCCAACAAACCGAGATGCCGGCGCATCGCTGCCCGAATCACTGGCTGCGATTCCGGGCCAAACGACAGATCGCCGCAGGAAGCACAGCGAAACGCGGGGACTGCATGGACCAGGATGGTGTGCGTCCTGCCATCGTGAGGGACATCCACAGTCCAATCCACCGTAGCGGACTGGACGTGGAACTGGCCACAGGCGACGCAAACTGGCTGCGATTGCTGGTTCATGGTCATCGGCTAGCGCGACTTGTGGATGCTCTCGAATACCACCCAATGATTCTGATACGACTCTTCAGGTAGGATGTAGAAGTGTGAGAATGCGTCGCAACCGAGGAAATCGAGTTCGACTGCGAAAACAAATCGGGCCGCCAATCCGAAAGAAGGCTCTCGGTCTTGGATAAACAGTTCGCCGTTCGACTGCACATGACGCATTAATGCACGGGCGAAGTCTTCGATTTGACGCTTTGTGCCAAACTCCCGAGGAAACTCCTTGTGCGCTCTCTCACGCACTCGAAATCGATTCGCCCGAATCGCGGAAACGACACGCCCCCGATCCGCCTCGTCTGCGGCACGCCTATCCATCGACTGCCTCCACCAGAACAGCCAGACATCGATTTCAGCATCAACACGAAAGTCAGCATTTCACGTTCCTGATGGAGTTGAACGGGCCTGACGCTCCACATCGGAAAGATCATACCGCAACATTTGATGTATGTCAAGTTTGGCTCAGAATCCGCTCTCAATCCGCTCAGGACGCGATTTTTCCGGACTCACTGGTCCACAGGCCTGACATCCACCACCACCGGCAAATGGTCACTCGCATACCCCGCGGGCTTCGGGGCGGTGCGCCAGTCCTCTTCCGGGCGGAGTTGCGGCGTGCCCAAGACGAACGAGGAACCGGGGACGACCTCCTTGTTCAGCCCAGGGCTGACGAAGATATGGTCGATCTCGCGGCCGCTGGCGTGGGTGGTGAAGAGGGGGTCGCCGGGTTCGTGGGTGGCGAGGGCGTCGATGAGGCCGGCTTTCGCGTAGAGCCGCACGGACTTGTCGTCCGGGGTGGCGTTGAAGTCGCCCAGGACGGCGATGTTCCGGGTGTCGCTCTCGCCGCCGAGGCGTTTGTAGATGTCGATGATGCCCTTGGCCTCGGCCTCGCGCCAGAAGTTGAAACCGCGGCCGGACTTCTGGTGAACGATGATGAGGGTGACGCGGTAGGGCTTCGCGCCGGTTTTCTCTGAGGGCACCTCGATGGTGACGCACAGCGGCGAGCGGCGTGAGAGCATCGGTTTGCCGGCGTTCTCGTTGGGCTTGCCGTCGATGGTCTCGGGCTCGACGCCGTCGAGGTGCATCGTGGGCCACACTTCGGCGTGGATGATGGGGAAGCGGGAGAAGACGGCCTGCTCGATGCCGCGCTCGGCGCCGACGTCGATGGATTGGACATGGGTGTAGCCCAGGTCCTTGGCGTACTTCTCGCGGAACTCGATCAGCGCGTCGTGGCTCTCGACCTCCTGCATCGCGACGATGTCGGCGTCGACCTTCCGCATTGCTTCCGCGACGGCCTTCTGCTGCTCGGCGGGCTTCGTGTCGCCCTTGTCCTCTTCCTTGCCGTTGAGCGAGGGGTCGTCCTTGTCGTCGAAGAGGTTTTCGAGGTTGTACGTTGCGAGGCGGATCGTGCCGGGGGTGCGCGGCTTGGGTTCGGGGGCGCCGATGCGCGGGGCGTCGGCGGCGGAGAGGGTGCCGCAAATCAGCGCAATCGCGGCGGCGGGGATGGTCCAGTTGCGGGTCAAACGCGTGTGCATCGCAGTGGCTCCGGGGCGGTATCGAATGGGCACGAATGGGGGGCTGGGAGTATAGGTTCGAGAATCGCCATCCCTGACAGATTCCGAGCATGGTTGAGATGAGACATCTCAACCCCCGTTTGCGGGGCCTCAAGGGGCGACGGATCGAACCGGTGTGCAAAACTGCCAAGATTCTGCGATCCTCGGGGCCCCCGGCGCGTCGATACGTACAACCGGCGATGCCCAATGCATCTCTGCATCGCCCCTGGAACCACGCATGAGCAGCACCATCCGCCGCAAGAACATCTTCGCCTTCCGAACCCTGGGAATCATCGCCTCGGCGTTTGCTGCGGCGGCCTTGTGCGGGTGCATGAAGATGGAGACGCAGCGGACGACGCTGGAGCACACGCCCAAAGTGGTGCGCCCGGAGGGAGAGGGTGAGCCGAGGGTTGCGACGGTGCCCGAGGGCACGACGCAGGGCGGGAACGATTCGTTCCGGTGATGCACGCGGATCAATGTGCGGCGGGAGTCAGTGCCGGAGCGTGACCTGAGCCAGAGTCTCCTGCCTTCTTCGGCTTGGGCGGGCTGATTTTCTCGGCGATCCACGTCACCACCACGTACAGCATCGGGGTGAAGAACAGGCCCAGCACGGTTGCGCCGATCATGCCGCCCATCACGGCGGTGCCGAGGGAGCGTCGGCTGGCCGCGCCCGCGCCGGTGGCGATCACCAGCGGCAGCACGCCGAGGATGAACGCCAGACTTGTCATCAGGATGGGGCGGAAGCGTGTGCGTGCGGCGTCGACGGCGGAATCGATGATGCCCATGCCCTGCTGGCGGTTCACCCGCGCGAACTCGACGATCAGGATCGCGTTCTTCGCGCCAAGGCCGACCAGCAGCACCAGGCCGATCTGCGTAAACACGTTGTTGTCCAGCCCGGTCATGCCCAGCGCGACCACCGCGCCGAGCACCACCAGCGGGATGCTGAGGATCACGCTGAGCGGGGCCGTCCAACTTTCGTACTGGGCCGCGAGGATGAGATAGACCAAGAGGATCGCCAGCGCGAACACCGATGCGCCCTGGCCGGCGGTCTTCTTCTCCTGGTAACTCATGGCGGCCCAATCGAAGCCCATCCCCGCGGGGAGTTTGTCGGCGGCGATCTGCTCCATGACGGCCAGCGCATCGCCGGACGACGCGCCGGGGGCGGGCACGCCGTTGATGGTGGAGCAGGGGTAGAGGTTGAAGCGGGTGACGCGTTCGGGGCCGAGGTCGTCCTTGACGGTGAGCACCGCGCCCAGCGGAAGCATGCGCCCGTCCTTGTTGCGGACCTCGAGTTTGGCGATGTCCTCGGCGGCGAGGCGGTAGCGGGTCTCGGCCTGGGTGTTGACCTGGAAGGTGCGGCCGAAGGCGTTGAAGTCGTTGACGTAGGCACCGCCGAGCGCCGTTTGCAGCGTCTCGAAGATGCTGAAGAGCGGGACGCCCATCTTCAGGGCCTTCTCGCGGTCGATGTCGGCGAAGAGTTGCGGCACACCCTCGCGGAAACTGGTGAACGCGTAGGCGATCTTGGATTGGGTGAACGCCGCGGCGATGGTCTCGGCGGTGGCGCGGTCGAGGGCCTGGCGGCCGAGCGAGGAGCGGTCGAGGAGTTTCATCTCAAAGCCCGATGCGCTGCCAAGGCCGCTGATGGCGGGGAGTGAGAAGACGAGGAACTTGGCCTCCTGGATGGGCGCGACCTTGCCCTGGATGTCGCGGATGATCTGCTCGATGCCGCGTTTCTTGGGGACGCGGACGTCCCAGGGTTCGAGGACGATCCAGGCGTTGGCGAAGGTGACGCCCTGGCCGTCGAGGACGGAGAAGCCGGCGAGGCTGGTGACGTCTTGGACGCCGTCGACCTTTGAGACGAGGTCCTGCACACGGTTGACGACGTTCTGCGAGCGTTCGAGTGATGAACCGTCGGGCAACTGCGCGGCAACGACGACGAAGCCCAGGTCTTCGTTGGGCACGAAGCCTGTCGGGAGGCGGACGTACTGGTGGCCGGTGAAGGCGAGCACGCCGGCGAAGAGCAGGATTGTGACCACGGCGAGGCGGCACGAGAGGCGTGAGGCCCACGCGTAGGCCTGCGTGATGGCGTTGAAGACGGCGTTGAAGAGTTGGGCGGGGATGCCGATCAGTTGGCGGAGTTTGTTGGGCTTGTGGTGCGGGTCGTGGGCGCGGAGTAGCAGGGCGCACAGGGCGGGGCTGAGGGTGAGGGCGTTGACGGCGGAGAGAAAGGTCGAGGCGGCGATGGTGAGGGCGAACTGGCGGTACATCTCGCCGGTGATGCCGGGGAGGGCGGCGGTGGGGATGAAGACGCTCATGAGGACGAGCGTGATGGCGACGACGGGGCCGATGATCTCGCCCATGGCCCTTTCTGTTGCTTGGACGGGGGTCATCCCGCCGAGCGCGAGATTTCTTTCGACGTTCTCGACGACCACGATGGCGTCGTCGACGACGATGCCGATGGCGAGCACGATGCCGAACATCGTGAGCATGTTGATACTGAATCCGAGCGCGGCCATGAAGACGAAGGTGCCGATGAGGGCGACGGGGATGGTGATGGTGGGGATGAGGGTGGCGCGGAAATTCTGGAGGAAGACGAGCACGACGATGAAGACGAGGATGAAGGCCTCGATGAGGGTGTGCTTGACTTCCTCTAAAGAGGCCCGGATGAACATCGACGAGTCGTAGAACATCTTGCCTTCGAGGCCCTCGGGGAAGTCCTTTTTGAGTTCCTCGAGTTTGACCTTCAGGGCGTCGGCGGTTGCGGCGAGGTTGGCCCCGGGCAACTGGTAGATGGGCATGATCGCCGAGGGCTTGCCGTTGAAGCGGGCGACGGTGGTGTAGTCCTTGGCGCCGAGTTCGACGCGGGCGACGTCCCTGACCCGCACAAGCCGGCCGCCCTCTTCGCGCTTGATGATGATGTCGGCGAACTGCTCGGGATCGGTGAGGCGGCCCAGGGTGTTGACGGTGAGTTCCAGTTCGGTGCCCACCGGGGCGGGCTGGCGTCCGACGACGCCCGCGGCGACCTGGACGTTCTGGTCGCGGATGGCCTGGTTGACGTCGCCGACGGTGAGGTTGCGGGCCTTGAGTTTGGTGGTGTCGAGCCACACGCGCATGCCGTATTCCTTCGAGGGAAGGATGTTGACGCCGCCGACGCCGAAGATTCGGGCGACCTCGTCCTGCATGCGGATGGTCATGTAGTTGGAGAGGAAGACGTCGTCGTAGCGGCCGTCGGGGGAGGAGATGGCGATAACGCCGACGAGGGCGGAGGACTGCTTCTTGGTGGTGACGCCCTGGCGGCGGACGTCTTCGGGCAGTTTGCTGTTGGCGATGGCGACGCGGTTCTGGACGAGCACGGCGGAGAGGTCGACATCAGCGCCGGACTCGAATGAGATATCGAGGCTGTAGCGGCCGTCGCTGCTGGTCGACTGCATGTAGATCATGCGTTCGACGCCGTTGACCTGCTGCTCGATGGGCGCGGCGACGGTGTCGGCGATGGTCTTGGCGCTGGCGCCGGGGTAGAAAGCCTCAACGCGGACGACGGGGGGTGCGAGTTCGGGGTACTGGGCGACGGGGAGGCGTGTGTAGGCGACGCCGCCGAGGAGAACGATGAGGATCGACACCACGCAGGCGAAGATGGGTCGGTGGATGAAGAACTTGGAGAACATCGTGGTGTCCCGTGGGCGGGTGGGGGGGCAGGGTGGTCGGGCGGTGTGGTTGTGCGCGGACGGTTGGGCGGGAGCACGACGATGCCGCGGACGGCATCATCGTGGCACGGGTTCCGGTCAACCGGCCGGCTTCGCGGGGGTCTGGGGCGCTTCGGTGGGCTTCACCTCGGAGCCGGGGCGGCAGCGCTGGGTGCCGTTGACGACGACACGGTCTGTGGCCTCAAGGCCGGTGAGGACCTCGCGGAGTTTCTGGGCGCGGGAACCGGTCGTGACGTTGCGGCGCTCGACCTTGTTGGTCGCGTTCACGATGAAGACGTACCGGCCCGCCTGGTCGGCCTGGATGGCGGCATCGGGGATGAGCATGGCGGTGCGGGTGCCGAGGACGGCGGCGACTTTCACGAAGTTGCCCGGAAGGATTTTGTCGGCGGGGTTGTCGAAGACGGCTTCGATGGCGATGGTGCCGGTGGAGTTGTCGACGCCGACATCGGCGCGGGCGAATCGGCCCTCGAAGGGGAAGCCTTCGGTGTCGGGGAAACCGAGCAGGACTTTGAGGTCGCCGCGGCCGTCTTCGCCGGGGCGCTTGTTGGCGTTCTGTTCGCGCACTCGACGCAGGGTCTTCTCGTCCATCGTGTAGTTGGCGTAGACCTGCTCGGTGTTGCTGAGGTCGGTGAGGAGTTCGGTCTCGGAGACGAGTTGTCCGGGGTCGGGGACCTTGATGCCGACGCGGCCGTTCAGGGGGGCGACGACTCGGGTGTATTCGAGGTTGAGTTTGGCGGTGACGAGGGCGGCCTGGGCAAGTTCGAGTTGGGCCTTGGTGCCGTCGCGGTCGGCGGTGGCCTTGTCGAGTTCGAGTTTGGAGACGGCGCTGGCCTTGACCGCTTCATCCACGCGGGCGAGGGTGATCTCGGCGAGTTTGACGGCGGATTCACGCGAGGCGACCTCGGCCTGGGCCTGCTTGACGCTGGCCTCGAAGGGGCGCGGGTCGATGACGAAGAGGAGGTCGCCCTTTTTGACGCGCTCGCCGCCCAGGACGTGCTTCTCGGCGATGAAGCCGCGGACGCGGGCGCGGACCTCGACGCGCTCGAAGGCGCGGATGGTGCCGGTGGTTTCGAAGAGGTCGGGCATGTCGCGGCGCTCGGGGGTGGCGACGGTGACCTCGGGTGGGGGCGGGGGGACGTAGGCGTTGGGCGGGGGCTTGCAGCCGGCGAGGAACGCCGCGGCGACGAGGAAGGGGGTTGCGAGCGGGGTCGCGGGTCGGCGGCGGTCGGGCATGGCGGGTGGCTCCACGGGAGAACTGGTTGTGTGGAGTGTAAAGTGGATGCATCGTCACTGCGCGGGAACGATTCCTGCGGGGACGTGTCCCGACCACTTCGCACTCCACGGAAGAAGCCCATGCCAAGCCTCGACATCGTCTGCCGCGTCGACTACGCCGAACTGGATAATGCGCTGAACAACACGAAGAAGGCGATCGCGGCGCGGTTCGATTTCAAGAACTCGCCGGTGGAGATCACGGTGGACAAGAAGGAGAAGAAACTGCAGGTCTGGGCCGAGGACAAGACCAAGCAGGAGGCGGTGAAGGAGATGTTTTTGAGCGCGGCGATGAAGCGGGGGTTCGCTGTGAAGACGTTTGATTTCAAGGAGTGCGAAGTCGGGCTGGCGGGGCGGATGAAGCGCGAGGTAAAGATCCGCGACGGTCTGGAGCAGGACGCGGCCAAAGCGCTGGTCAAGACGATCAAGGCGACGGGGCTGAAAGTGCAGGCTTCGATCCAGGGGGAAGAGGTGCGGCTGACGGGGAAGCAGATCGATGACCTGCAGGCGATCATGGCGCACCTGAAGACGGCTTCGGAACTTCCGCTTCAGTATGTGAATATGAAGAGGGATTGATGGGGGAAGGCATCAAGGCATCGAGGCATCGAGGCATCGAGGCATCGAGGCATCGAGGCGGGGGAATCAGGATGAGGTTGGGTTGTGTTTTGTGGCGCTATGGGCGGTCACTGCCAACACGGGTCGGAGACCCGTGCCACCTCAGCAGGGGTTGCCGAAGCGGCCTAGGAAGGTGGTGAGGTCGCTGACGTTCACCACGCCGTCGTTGTTGAAGTCGGCGCAGATGCCGGTGATCTGGGGGCAGTTCTTGCCGAACTGGCCGAGGAACTTGGTGAGGTCGGCGACGTTGACGATGTTGTCGCCGTTGAGGTCTCCGGTGCAGGGGACGGTGAGGAAGGGGATGTAGGCGAAGGCGGCGGTGGAGATGTAGGGGCCGAAGAAGTCGAGGGTGACGTCCGGGGGGCCGACGGGGTCGAAGGAGACGGTGATGAGGTCCTGCCTGGGGAAGTCGTTTGTTGTGGCCACGAAGACGGTGTAGCCGCTGGGGTTGCGGGCGATGGGGCCGGTGGGGGTCCAGGAGGTGTCGGTGACGTTGATGCCGGGGGAGGTGTAGATGTTGGCGAAATCGCCGCTGTAGAGTTGGTTCAGCGCGTTGACGTACTGGGCGTCGGGGTTGGCGGTTGTGGCCTGCGTCCAGCGGAAGGTGGGGAAGTTTCCGATGAGGTCGCCGGGGAGGACGTTGGTGAAGATGATGGGCCTGAGGAACTCGTCGGCGAGGTTCGCGGCGTTGACGTGGAAGTGGAAGGTGTAGACGGTGGCAGTGGCGCCGTCGGTGACTCGGAGGGTCCAGCCGTTGGGATCGGCGAGGGCGGCGCGGAGTTGGGCGACGGTGGCGAAGGTGGAACTGGTGTTGGTGATGACGCCGGTGGCGTCTTCGGTGCCGGTGAAGTGGCCGTTGGCGGAGAAGACTTCGGCGCGGTTGTTGGGGTTTGTGTCGTCGGTGTAGCCGTTGATGGAGGGGCTGATGTTCAGGCGGTAGGGCTTGGGCTCGGTGGGCGAGAAGGTGAGCGAACGGGCCGCCATGCCCAGGCCGAGGGAGAGTTCGAGCGGCTGGGGCACCCCGCCGGCGAACACGACGGTGGGCAGGAGGAGGGCGAGCGCGAAGATCGCTTTGCTCAACGGATGACGGGTGTGCATGGAGGCTCCCTGAAACGGCGACACGCCAAGCCCTGAACGGGGCCGAGCGGGTCGCTCATTCAGAATACTCCGGCGGCGATGACGATCAAGGGATTTGTCCGTGGTCGGCGGTGGAAAGTGCTGAAAGTGGCTGATAGTGACGGGGTTTGCGCGCGCCGGGGCGGTGATGCGCTGTTTCATCTCTTGATTCCCTCGGACGGCGTGGACGTGTCGGTTGTCACGAATCTGGTCGGTGGCTGCGCTCGTCGGATGGCGCTGGCTTGAGACTTGCACGCGGGCGTTGTGTCGCCCCTATGGGGCTTTCATGCACGGGCCACTTTCCGGGGGTTCCGCTCGAGGACTCGCTTCACCCCCGGCTAGGTTCTTTCGGCCCTTTGGGCCTTTGGGCCTTTGGGCCTTCGGGCCTTCGGGCCTTTGGGCCTTTGGGCCTTTGACGGCATTCGGCCCGTCGGGCCAGTGACGGACTTCAGACCATCGGGTAGGTGCCGAGTGAATGCAGGGCCGGAGCGGACGGCCATTGCGGTTGAACCGTCCGGTAGACTGGAGCGATGCAGGACTTCGAGAAACTGGGCCAGTTCTATCTGGGGCGCGAGTTTGACCTTTCGGCGAAGAAGGGGGACAAGAACGCGCTGGTTTTGTATGACGCGAAGGATCTGGTGACGCACGCCGTGTGCGTGGGGATGACGGGGTCGGGGAAGACGGGGCTGTGCATTGGTTTGATCGAGGAGGCGGCGATCGATGGGGTGCCTTCGATTGTGATCGATCCGAAGGGGGATTTATCGAATCTGCTGCTGACGTTTCCCGCGCTGCGGGCCGAGGATTTCCGGGCGTGGGTGAACGAGGATGATGCACGGCGGAAGGGGGTTTCGGCGGACGACTATGCGAAGTCGCAGGCGGAGATGTGGGGCAAGGGGCTGGCTTCGTGGGGGCAGTCGGGGGAGCGGATCGCGAAGTTGCGGGCGGCGGCGGATTTCCGGGTGTACACGCCGGGATCGAACGCGGGGTTCCCGGTGAGTGTGCTGAAGAGTTTGAGCGCGCCGCCTGCGGCTCTGGTGGAGGACGGGGAGTTGTTTCGGGAGCGGGTGGCTTCGACGGCGACGAGTTTGCTTGGGCTGCTGGGGATCAGCGCGGACCCGCTTTCGAGCCGTGAGCACATCTTGATTTCTAATCTGCTGGCGCGGTCGTGGGCTGATAGGGTGGACGTGGAGTTTTCGGGGTTGATTGCGCAGATTCAGAACCCGCCGGCGTCGATGCAGCGGCTGGGGGTGATGGAACTGGAGGGGTTCTATCCGGCGTCGGAGCGGTTCGGGCTGGCGATGCGGTTGAACAATCTGCTGGCTTCGCCTGGGTTTGCTTCGTGGATGGAGGGGGAGGCGCTGGATATCGGGAACATTCTTTACGCGAAGGACGGCAGGCCGCGGGTGGCGATTTTTTCGATTGCGCACCTGGCGGACGCCGAGCGGATGTTCTTTGTGTCGATGCTGTTCAACCAGATTCTGGGGTGGACGCGGCAGCAGTCCGGGACGACCAGTTTGCGGGCGCTGGTGTACATGGACGAGATCGCGGGGTACTTCCCGCCGGTGGCGAACCCGCCGAGCAAGGGGCCGATGCTGACGCTGATGAAGCAGGCTCGTGCGTTCGGGGTGGGGATGGTGTTCGCGACGCAGAACCCGGTGGATATCGATTACAAGGGGTTGTCGAACGCGGGGACGTGGTTCATCGGGCGGCTGCAGACCGAGCGGGACAAGATGCGGGTGCTGGACGGGCTTGAGGGGGCGATGGCGCAGGGTGGGGGTTCGGGGGCTGGGTTTGATCGAGCGTGGGCGGATCGGACTTTGAGCGCGCTGGGGCCTCGGCAGTTCTTGATGAACAACGTGCATGAGGACGGGCCGGTGGTCTTTGAGACTCGGTGGTGCTTGTCGTATTTGCGGGGGCCGCTGACTCGGCAGCAGATCAAGGTTTTGATGGACCCGGTGAAGGGGTCCCTCCGGGGAGGCAATGAGGCGGTGGCGGCTTTCGGTGGCACCGGCTTCCAGCCGGTGATGGGTGGGATGGTGGGTGATGCAGGAGATAAGACTCGGAGTCCTGAGTCGTCGTTGCAATCGGACGTTGGGGGTCAGCACCGGCTGGAAGCCGGTGCCACCAGGACCGGTGCCACCGGGGGCAGGCCGGTTCTGCCGGCGGAGATTCCGCAGTTCTTTGTGCCGGTGCGCGGGGGTGTGGGGGGAGCGGTGTCGTATGTGCCGCGGCTGTTTGCGACGGCGCGGGTACTTTATCGGGAGGCGAAACTAGGGGTGGAGGTGGAAGAGTCGGTGGCGATGCTGGTGCCGATGTCGGACGGGGCGGTGACGGTGGATTGGGACCACGCGGAAGCGGTGGATTTGGTGGAGGCGGATTTGGAGCGCGAACCGGCCCGGGGGGCGGGGGTTGCTGGGTTTGGGGCGTTGCCTGCGGAGGCGAGCCGGGTGAAGAGTTACGAGGTTTGGAAGAAGGCGTTTGCGGACTGCGTGTTCCGCGATCACTCGCTGGAGTTGTCGACGTGCCTGGGATTGAAGATGGTGAGCGCGGCGGGGGAGAAGCCCGAGGCGTTCAGGGCGCGCGTCGCGCACGCCGTGCGGGAACGGAGGGACGCGGAGGCTGAGAAGTTGAAGGCGAAGTACGCGCCGAAGTTCGCGACGCTGCAGGAGCGGGAGCGGCGGGCGATTCAGGCGGTCGAGGTGCAGAAGGAGCAGGCGAGCAATGCCAAGTGGGGCACGGCGCTGTCCGCCGGGGCGGCGATCTTGGGGGCGTTCCTGGGGCGGAAGGCGGTGACGGCGGGGAACATCGGGAAGGCCTCGTCGGCGGCGCGGGGGGTGGGGCGCTCGATGAAGGAGGCTTCGGATGTTGGGCGGGCGGAAGAGACTGTTGAGGCCGTGCGGCAGCAGGCGGCGGCGCTGCAGGCTCAGTTTGAATCGGACCTTGCCGAGGTGACGGCGGAGATCGAGGCGGTTGCGGGGGAGATCGAGACGCTGTCGCTGCGGCCGAAGAAGGCGAACATTGCGGTGCGGGCGGTGGTGCTGGCTTGGGTGGCGGGTTGAACCCGTCATCGCTCGCCCATTTCATGGGCGAGAAGCCTCGGACGAACCCTGGCCCGTCGATCTGCGCGGTCCAGACGCTTCGCGTCTGGCAACCATCAATTGGCCCCTTTCAGGGGCCTTCGGAGCGTGCGCTCGGGCAGTCTGGGGCGAGTCGACGCGGCACGAAACCTGCGGCTTTGAGCGTGCATGTTCGCTGTGCAAGTGGCGAAGGGCGGAGTCGAACCGCCGACCTAGGGTTTATGAATCCCCTTCGCTGCTGCAATTCGTGACTATCGGTGTTCGCCGAAGGTCCGTCCACACGCGGGAATCCCGCGTCTTTCAGCCGGGAGCGTACGCCGAAGGTCCAAGGCTGTCCACTCACGACACGCGCCCAACGGCGCGCCCACCATCCGGGCGGACGCTGTATTCCCACACGCCGGGCGTCTGAGTCCGCCGGCGTTCCACCACGAAACCGATGCGGCGCAAGTCGCGGAGTCGGGCGCTCGCCGAAGGTTCGGAGCATTTCACCCGCTCGGCCAATTCGCGGAGTGTGTGCCATGCCCCATCGTCCATCGCGGCTTTGACGCGGGCCAAGTGCCCCAAGAGCCGCCGCTCGTCTGCGGCTGTAACGCTCGGCCCCTTGATGCTGGGCGGGCGGTGTGGTGCCGCCGGCGGCCTCGTGGTTGGGCGTGGGGTGGAGTGGTTCGTGGTGGTCGTTTGGGGTGTCCATAGCGTTTGCGTCGTCATCGTTGCCCCCGGTGTGGAATCTCAACCCGCCGCGCTGTGCCGTTCGGCCTGGGCGGGCGGGTCGTCAAGAGCGGGAACCTGGGCGAGCGGTTGCCGCAGGTCGTGAATCGAAAGCGTCGAGTAGGTGCCCAACGTCAAAAGCGGTGACGAGTGCCGCGCAAGCGTTTGCGCGATCTTCACACTCACGCCCGAGCGAACCCACCTCGTGATTGCGGACGTTCTCAAACTGTGGGCATCGACCACGCGGCCGGCGGCGTCCGTCTCGGCGCAGAAGTCCGATTGCTCCCGCTCCTGCTTCTCACGCGGGGACGTTGCCGCCCGGACCCACTCGGTGCGGGCGGCGGCCAGGTCGTGCCGGAGCATCGCGGCGCAGCGTCCCGCGGCGAAGCGTGGGAGCATCCGCTCGGTGACGGGCCTGGAGCCGATCCACGCCCGGAGCGCGGGCACGATCCAGCGGGGGAGCGGTTGCAGGTCAACCCGGCGGTGTTTCGATGCCTGGGCTTCCAGCGTGACGGTCGCGGCGCTGTCGTCGTCCAGGTCGAATGCCAAGGGCGTGAGGCTTGCGAGTTCGGACACCCGGAATCCGGTCGCGACGGCCAGCCGCCAGCCCATCGCGCGATCGTGCCCGGTGACGCCGTGGATCTCGGGCCCGAGTTCGGCGGCGGCGAAGAGCGCGCGGAGTTCGAAGTCATCCAGGGCACGCCGAACCCGCCGGCGGTCGGTCGATTCGCGGGTGGCCTTCAAACCCACGAGCGGGTCCGCGCCGAGCCGCCCGGTGTCGCGGGACCACCTGCAAAACGCGCGGACGCTGGCGAGAATGCGATTCCGCCGCGCCGCCGACTTCCCGGCCACGCTCAGCGCCTGCAGGGTGTGCCGCAAGTGGGCGGGCTTGATGTCCGCCACCGTGCTCCAGGCGTGAGCCATGCCAAGCCGTTCGATTTCGGCCCGGACGCGCCGGGTGTATGACGCGGAGTTTCCCCGCTCGCGGCTGTGGGCCTGCCATGCGTCCAAGTCCGCGCCGAGCGTGCAGCGAGCGGTCGATGCCAACGTGAGCACGTTCCAACGGGCCAAGGCTTCGCGGACGTGGGCGGGGAGTTTCCCCACCTGGGCAAGCGTGCGGGCGTCGGGTTGGATGCCGGCGGCGGCGTCCAACGTGAGGCGCTCGAGCAGTTCACCGAGCCGGCGGGCTCGGGCTTCATCGCGGCCAGCGGTGACGCGGCGGGCGCGGCGGGCGCGGCGGTTCACGCGGAGTTCGATGTACCACTCCCCGGACACGCGGCGGCGTCCCTGCCTGTCAACGTATTCGCGGCGGTAGCACCTCACGCGGCCACCCCGATCCGCCGGGCCGCCCATGCGAGAAACACACCAGAGGCAAGAATGCGGTCATCGGTGAGCGTTGATCCTCGTGCCGGTCCCTCTCGAAACTCCGCCAGCAGTTCGGCCCGCGCTGCAGCGTTCTCAGGAGCGGAAAGCCATGCGGCGGTCGGGTCAGCGCCAGCGGCCGCGCGGAGGTTGGCCCGTTCCGCTGCGCCCTTTGCCGCCGGGCTCGCCCCTTCGGTCCCGGACAGCCCGCCAGCGGCCCCGCTCTCCCGTGCCGCTCGTGCGGCCTCTTCGGCGCGTTCCTGGGCGAGAATCCCCTCCCCGTCTCCCCGCTCCAGCGCCGCGATTGCCCACCCCGCCGGGTCTTTCACGCCGGATTTCTTGCGCGCCGCCCGCGCCACCGCCCCCAGTTCCTCGTCCGGGCGTTGCGCGGCCACGCTCCGGGCCTTGCTCGTCATCGCACCGAGGGCGAGCAGTGCGGCGAGTCCGGCGGCGTCGGCGAGCCGCAGCGGAGCGGGTGGGTCGGCACGCTCCCTCCGGACCGAAGCCCGCGCGCTCAAACCCTCCACCCCCACCACCCGCCCGGTTCGTGGGGCATCGACCGGCGCGGGTGGTGGGGGTGGAGGGAAGTTCCCTTGTTTGTTTCTAGGATCGGCGCTCTGGGAGAGCGCACCCGCGCTCTGTGGGAGCGTGGTCGGTCGGGGTACCGCGCTCTCCGGGAGCGCGGTTGCCTGCCCTACCGCGCTCTGGGAGAGCGCGGTTCCATGCTCTACCGCGCTCTGGGAGAGCGTGGTCGGCTCGGGCTTCCGCCGCTGAAGCGCCACCAGACGCCGGTAGTCCACCGTCCAATGGACGATGCCGCCTGAGTGCCTGGAAACGATGCGGACCACGCCGAGTTGCACGAGGGCGGCGCGGGCACGTCGGACGCTGGTGACCGCGATCCCATGATCGAGCGCGATGTGGTGGTCGCTGTCCCGAACGACGGCCTGGGCACCCCTCCAGGTCCGATTCAGGGCGGAGACGAGCACGGCCTTCAGGAAGGCAACACCGACCGCGCCGGCGGCGGTGGGGAAGTCCGCGCCCATGATGGCGGCCAGCCTCTCGCCCATCGTCGGCGCGATAGACTGCTCGCGTTCTACTTCGCCCCCCTCCGCTGCCAGGCTCGCGGGGGCCTTCGCTGGTTGCATGTCAGTTGCTCCCCTGCCCCGCCGCGGGCGGGCATCCCATTTCAATCCAGCGGCGGACCACGGAAGCGGCCCACAGTCGCCGCTCCACTCCGGCCAGGTTGAGCGTCGGGGGCAGTGATCCCGCTTTCCACAGCCGATGCGTCGAAGTTCGGGACAATCCGAGCGCGACGGCCACACCCTGAAGGTCGAGGGTCAAGCATTCGGCCGAGCCGTGCCGCTTCGCCGGGGGCCGCTTGGCCTGAGTCCGCCCGAGTTGTTCTCGATTCTCTTTCATCGTCAACGCCTCCGCGGTGCCGCTTCTCCCACGCGCCAACGAGACCGGCACCATGAAACCCCATCCCGCGCGTTAGCGCGAGAGGGAGCGGCGTTGAGGCGGCCGTCGGGCCGCGAAACCGCCGGATCGGAGTGATCCGAACCGACGGCGATTCGCGGCGGACTTCACGCCGCGAAAAAGGGGTCTCAGTTCAACGCGCCTGCCACTTCGGTGGGTACGAGGCTCCGGAAGCGCTCAACAACCGCGGTCTGAGCGCCCCAGCGGCCACGGATTTCCAGGAAAGACTGCGTTGACGTTTCTTCCTCGATCAGGGCACGAGTGAGGTTCTCTCGCGCGGTCCCAATCTCCGCGAAAGCCTTCTCTCGGGGTCCATCGCCACGCGCGGCGGCATAGGCCGCCTCAGCCTGCGCAAGCGCTTTCCGCATCGGCAGGACGTTTTCACGAGCCGCGCGGAGGCGGAGTTTTGCGGCCCCCAACTTGTCGTCGAGCGCCGTGAACGCCTCGGCAGTTGCCCGCAGTGAAGCGCGTTCGCGAGCACGGGCGCACCAGTCGTGCCAGGTGCCCCGCACGTTCTCGATGCCGGCACGCCCGGCCATGTCGATGATGATTCGACCGTCCACCTTGTCGGGAGCATGGAAGTTCGCTTCGGCCAACCGCCACAATTCGACGGACGCGGCCTTGCGGTCGGCGGCCTCTCGTGCGGCCTGTTGGTCGAGGAGTTCGTCGAGCGATACGACGGGATCGAGGACCGCCGTGTTGCCGCTGTCGGTCGTGAGGGCGGGGTCTTTCTTCGTTCGGGCCATTGGTGTTTTCCTTCGGGGGGGCGAGAGTTCTTGATGGTGGGGGTGGTTCAGCGGACGATTTTGAGGGGTCCGCCGGCGACGATGATTTCGCGCCGTCCGCGGAACAGTTGTGCCAACGCGCCGGGGTCGATTGATCGCCCGGCGGCCAGGTCCTCGTGCAGCGCTTCCAACGTCGCGGGCCGAGCCTTTGGCTGTGCCGGTCGTGCCGTGGTTGGGGTCGCTGTCGGTCGGTGCGGGGGTTGATTCGTGGTCATCGCTTTCATCATGCCGCGGTGGCGCGGCGAGTCCATCGCGTGTGTGTTCTACTTGTCCATTTTTGCTGCTGTTTGTCGCTTTTTGCCCTTCACTTGCTCGGCCCGTTTGCCCCGGAGCAACCCCGTTTGCGCCAGAGCATCCAGCGCGCTCAGCCTGAAACCCCACCCGCCAGCGTGCATCTCGGCCACAACGTGCCCGGCGCGGCGGTGGTGGTCCAAGGCTTGTCGGCTTCCAATCTCCACACCGTGCGCATGCTCCAGGTAGGCCCGCGCCTCGGCGCTCCCGACGATTTGGTCCACGGCATCGAGCGGGTGAGGTTCGGCGCATGCCATGACGCGCAGGTCGGCGGCGAAGCCCTTCACAGTCCGCACGACTTCGGCGACCCGCTCAGCCGACGCCCCTTCCGCCAGGGCGGGCGAGACGCCCCAACCCGCACCCTTCACTACGGCCTCTTGGATCCAAACAATCACGCGGTTTAGGTGCTCGGCGAGTTCGGGCCAGATTTCAGCCCGAAGTTCCTCGGGCAGCATCCCGCCCCTGATTTCGGACGCGCCCGGACTTGTGGCCTCCCACTGTGTGAGCGCCGCGAGCGACTCCCAGAGTCGGTCCATCGACTCGACCGCCTGGGCTTGCCAGAGCGGAAGCGCACGGACTCGCGGAACGCCCCCATCGGCGGCCGCGATCCGGGCGGCCAGCGCGTCCAACGCGTCGGCGTCGGCGGGTAGCCGCGTTCGCACAAGGTCGCGGCGGGCTTGGCTGTGGTTCTTCCACCTCGGCGCGCCGCCGTTTTGATCGAGCCTGTCCCAAAGAGAAGTCGTCATTGAGCACCTCTGAAAACCACGCTCGCCCCGCGCCGCACCGATGCTCAGGCGCGGCGCGGGGGCAAGTTCGACGGGTTGCATGCCCGCCTCGTGGAAAGCGTCCGGTCCGCGTCAGCGGGATCGGCGCTGGCGCAAGTAGCACGGCCCCGTTGGGACTGAGGGAGCCGTGCGGGTTTGTCGGAACGGCGCACAAAAAGCGCCGGCCCGTTGACCGTTGTAAGTCCTGTTCGTTTGGCTTGCCCCCTGGGGCATGTCACCGCCTCCGCGCCCACACGCCGGGGGCAAAGTACCCGAACAACCGCACCGCGTCCAGAACGCCGACGATGCCTCCGGCGGGCATGACGTCGTGGTCGATCCAGAGTCGGGGAAGGCCCGGCGGTGACGCCGCAAGCCCCGCAAGCACCGCCACGCCGCAACCAAGTCCCGGTGGTCGCTCATGTGCGTGAACCTGAACATTTTCACCCGCGCGGGTACCGCCCCCCTAACGGGAGGACCCACACAGGGGGGGGTGGTCGGGGTCATACGAACCTCGCCGCAAAGTCGGTGGGCTTGTTGTTCAGAAGCCGCAAGAGTTCGTTCGTCTCTTCCTGTAGCCGTGCCTGCCTGCTCTGCTCCCGCAGTTGTTTGTCGGCCACGGTTTCACCACCGAGCGCGGATCGGAGCGATGAGAAAGACAGCAACCCCGCGGGCGCCTTCACCCCCTGGGCCGATGCCGTTGCTGTCCCGCCGGTCCGAAGGGCGTAGTTCCGATTCTCGTTGGCGATCCGCTCGGCCCGCTGGGCATCGGTCAAACCCTCGGCGGTTTCGATAGCCCGAAGGTTCCGCTTGTGCTCTAGTTCGCGCTCCACCGCCTTGGCCGATGCCTCTTGGCCCATCAGTTTCAGGCGCTCTAGATCCTGCTGAGCAAGCGCGGCCTCGTTCTCGAATGCAATCGACGCCTTCCGGTCGGCGTCCGCCTTCGCTCGTGCGGCCTGTTCAAGGTCGATTTGTCGCAACCGTGCTTCATGCCGCTGGGCATCCAGGCGGGCCAGTTCGAAGCCTCGCATCTCCCCATCGGCGATCACCTTCAGAATCTCGGCGGTGCTTCGGTGGTATTCCAGTTGTTCCCGAAGTCTGTCGGACTCGGCCGTGTCGCCCGACACTGCCGCAAACGACGCACGGGCGGTGAGTTCCATCGTGCTGAGTTTGGCGCTGTAGGCCGCCCGGATGTCGGATATCTGCCGGGCCGAGATGCGCTTCATCTCTTCCTCGCCCTGGCGGAGCGATTGCTTCAGGGACGTGTATTCCTCGTTGACCGATTCGAGTTCGGACTTCCACGCCGCGAAGGGGCCAAACTTGCCGAGAATCCCTTCGCCCCCGCCGCTGAAGAGGGTCATTTTGCTGATGCTGTCGGTGATCCGCGTGAGGCTGCTCAGCGGGTTCTCGTCCGCCAGCCGCATGCGCTTCTCGTTCAGGGCCTCGAGCGCCTGGCGAACCGGATCGGTGACGGATCGGTCCTGCTCCCGCATGGTGATTTCGCGCTGGAGTTCGGACGTCTCTCGCAGTGCGGCAATCTGGGCGTGCATCTTCGCCAGCGTCTTGGCCCGCGCATCCTGCTCGCGCTCCGCCAGGTATGCGGCCAGTTGGGATTGCCCCGCGAACGCCTCCGCCGCGGACATCAGCCCGGTGAAGGCGGTGAGGGCACCGAAGCCCGTGAGCCCGGCGGTGAGCAAGCCAAAGGACTTCGACGCCAGTTCCTTGGCGGCGAAGATGCCCTTGCCGAAGGATTCCTTCGCCGTCTTGCCCATCCGCCCGAACGACGCCTCCGCCGAAGTCTCGGCGCTTGCCAGAGTGCGCTTCCAACCGGCGTCATCGCCGCGCAGAACAATCGTTGTTCCAAGTTCACCACTCACGATGCACCCCCGAATCCGCTGGCGCTCGCGCCAGCATTGCCCCCGAACCCCGAACCCGCCACGTCGTTCGATCCTACTCCCCACCGCGCCAGCCGCGCCGCCGAAGTATCACGGTGGCGGGCGTCCTTGACGATCTCCCGGAGCCGCGTCTCAAACCCACCGAGTTCCCCGTGGGCGTCGAGCACCTCGGTTGTGTCGAAGTCCATCGACGATGTGCCGGGCCGAAGGTCGGGGCGCTTCTGCAGCGCGTTCAGGTCATCGGCCAAGTCCATCAGCATCCGGCGGACGCGCTGGACGGTCCCGAGCAGCCGCTCCGCTGGCGTCGATGCCATTGGGCGGCGGTGCCGCGGCGCCGGCGTCGGGGTGGCGGTGGGGGCGTTCGAAGCGTTGGGAGCGGAAGTAACCATGAGCATCTCCTTCCGGCTTTGCGGAGCCGGTCGAGAGACGCGGGGGGCGGCGTGTGTTTCGGTGAGGGTGCGCGCCCAACGGCGCGCCCCGCTTCGGTGAACACCCACTGTTTGCAGCCCTGAATCGCGGTTCTGAAGTGGCGAAGGGCGGAGTCGAACCGCCGACCTAGGGTTTATGAATCCCTCGCTCTAACCATCTGAGCTACTTCGCCGACAAGGCCCTTTTTGGGGCCGGAAGGGATGGTATCAGGGTCGGTTGCGGGGGGTCAAATCAACGTGGGGGGTGTCGGGGGTTGTTGTCGCATTTGTGGGGTTTGGGCTTGGGCTTGATTGGCCCGCTCGCTTGCGCTCGGGGTTCGTTTGATGTGGCGGTGATTCCTAGGATGCTCCCCTGTGCCCAGTCTTGCGGAGTCATTGCGGGATCGGCTTGGTTCGTGCCTGGTGTGGGACGCGGCGCGGCTGGGGCGTCGGCTGCGCGAGGTCGAGCACTCTCTGCGGCACGGGCGGCATCCGGGGGCGGCACGCGCGAACATGGAGGCGCTGGAACGCGAGGTGGAGAAGGCCGCGGCGTTTGCGCAAGCTCGGGCGGCGGCGCTGCCGCGGCCGACGTTTCCGGCTGAGTTACCGATCGTGCAGCGGAAGGAGGAGATCGCCGCGGCGATCCGGGGCCACCAGGTGGTGGTGGTGTGCGGTGAGACGGGGTCGGGGAAGTCGACGCAGTTGCCGAAGATCTGTCTGGAGTTGGGGCGAGGGACGCGGGGGTTCATCGGTCACACGCAGCCGCGGCGGATCGCGGCGCGGTCGGTGGCGGAGCGGGTTGCGGAAGAGCTTGAATCGCCGTTGGGGCGGCTGGTGGGGTACAAGGTTCGGTTCACGGACCGGAGCAACGCCGAGTGCTACATCAAGGTGATGACCGACGGGATTTTGCTGGCCGAGACGCAGCAGGACCGGCTGCTTGAGAAATATGACACGCTGATTATCGATGAGGCGCACGAGCGGTCGCTGAACATTGATTTTCTGTTGGGGTATCTGCGGACGATTCTGCCGAAGCGGCCGGACTTGAAGGTGATCGTCACGAGCGCGACGATTGATCCGAAGCGGTTTGCGGTTCACTTTGGGGGTGGGGCCGGTGAGCGTGAGCGTGGTCATGGCGTGCCACTGATGGTGGGCACTCCTCGGGGCGACATCAGTGCTGCGTCCGTCGGAGTCGTTGAGAGTTCGGGCACTGCTGTCTCCTTGGAAGGAGCCAGCGGTGGCCCGGGGGAGGGCGTGCCGATCATCGAGGTTTCGGGGCGGACGTACCCCGTCGAGACGCGGTATCGGCCGCTGCGGTCGGAGGACCCTGATGAGGCGGATCGGACGCTCGAGCATGGGATTCTGGATGCGGTGGATGAATTGGTCGAGCACGACAACGCGCTGGGGAGCGGCGGCGAACCTGGGGACATTCTCGTGTTCCTGCCCGGTGAGCGGGAGATTCGGGAGACGGCGGAGGAACTGGAGCAGCACCATCTAGCGGGCGGGCACGGGGGGCAGGGCGGCAGGGGCGTTCGGACGGAAGTTCTGCCGCTGTATGCGCGCTTGAGTGCGGAGGAGCAGCACCGGGTGTTCGCGCGGCGATCCGGGGTTCGACGGATCGTTTTGGCGACGAATGTCGCGGAGACGTCGCTGACGGTGCCGGGGATTCGGTATGTGATCGACACGGGTTTGGCGCGGATCAGCCGGTATTCGTCGCGCAGCCGGGTGCAGGGGTTGCCGATCGAGAAGATCTCGCGGGCTTCGGCGAACCAGCGCAGCGGGCGGTGCGGGCGGGTGGCGCCCGGGGTGTGCATCCGGCTGTATTCGGAGGAGGATTTCAAGGAGCGTGAGGAGTTCACGCCGCCGGAGATTGTGCGGACGAATCTGGCGAACGTGATCCTGCAGATGATGTCGCTGCGGCTGGGGGATGTGGAGCGGTTCCCGTTTGTCGAAGCGCCGAACCCGCGGGCGATCCAGGAGGGGTATGACACGCTAACGGAACTCGGCGCGATCGATGCGCGGTTCCGGCTGACGTCGATCGGGACGGCGATGGCACGGCTGCCGATTGATCCGCGGTTGGCTCGCATGATTCTTGCGGCGGAGAGGGAAGGGTGTGTGCCGGAGGTGGTGGTGATCGCCGCGGCGCTGAGCGTGCAGGACCCGCGTGAGCGTTCGGCGGAGACTCGGGATGCGGCGGACAAGGTTCAGAAGAAGTTCATCAATGCGCACATCCCCGCGCGGCCGGTGCCGACGGGGCCGGACGGTTTGCCGATCCCCGGCGTGGCGCGGGCGCGGGACGACGAGCCGGTGAGCGGGTCGGACTTCATGGTGCTGGTGAACATCTGGAACGAGTTCCAGCGGCAGCGCGGCGAGTTGTCGTCGGGGCGGCTTCGGAAGTGGTGCAAGGAGCACTATCTGGGCTACATGCGGATGCGGGAGTGGGTGGACGTGCATTCGCAGTTGCACCGGATCGTGACGGAGATGCGGCTGGGGGCGGACTCAGGGGTGGTCCGCCGGTCCTCGGCGGGTTCTGATGGAAGGTCGAGAGGTTTGGGCGAGGCGAAGAGCCCAGCGGGGAGCGGTGCGATACCCGGGAAAGACCCGCCGGGGACCGGCGGGCTACCCGCTGAGGAAGGGCGTGTGCACAGGGCGCTGCTCACGGGGCTGCTCGTCAACGTCGGGCGGTTCGAGGAGCAGACGCGGGAGTATGCGGGGACGCACGGGGCGAAGTTCAGTCTGTTCCCCGGCTCGGCGATGTTCTCGGCCAAGGCCAAGTGGGTGATGGCGGGCGAGCGGGTGCGCACGACCAAGGTGTACGCGCGGACTGTGGCGCGGATCCGGCCCGAGTGGATCGAGGAACTGGCGCCGACGCTGATCACGAGGTCGTACGCCGACACGACGTGGAACGAACGGACGGGCACGGCGCACGTGTTCGAGACGGTGTTCCTGTTCGGGCTTGAGGTGATCCCGCGGCGGCGGGCGAACCTGGCGCACGTGGACCCGGCGGCGGCGCGGAGCGTGTTCATCCAGCATGCGTTGATCGACGGCAAGTATGCGCACCAGGGCCGGTTTTATGCGGCGAATCAGGCCCTGCTGAACGAGGCGCAGCGGCTGGAGGCCAAAGCGCGGCGGCGTGATCTGACGGCGGACCTTTCGCGCCGGTTCGACTTCTACGACAAGCGGCTACCGGAGAAGGCGACCAGCGGCGGGGCCTTCGAGCGGTGGCGGATGTTTGTCGAGAAAGAACGCCCCCTGCTGCTGCACATGCGGCTGGAGGATCTGGTGCGGCCCGGGGCGGTGCTGCCCGACCCGCGTGACACGCCGGACGTGCTGGTGACCAGGGCCGGGGCGTTCCCGCTGAGTTATCGGTTTGAGCCGGGGGAGCATGATGACGGCGTGACGGTGACGGTGCCGCTGGCGGCGCTTTCGAGCGTGGACGCGGGGCAGTTGGAGTGGCTGGTGCCGGGGTGGGAGCGTGAGAAGATCACGGAGTTGCTGCGGGCGGTGCCGAAGGAGGTGCGGAAGGCGCTGGGTCCGGCGGCGCAGGTGTGCCGGGCGTTTCTGGAGTCGACGGCTTCTCCGGTGGACCGTTCGCGGTCGCTGCGGGAGCAACTGGCGGCGTTTGTGTCTCGCACTTCGGGTGTGAAGGTGGGTGCCTCCGTGTTCGATTCGGCGGAGTTGCAGTCGCACATGACGATGCGGGTGCTGGTGACCGATGCACGCGGGAGGCCGATCGCCAACGGGCGTGATCTTGTCGCGCTGCGGAATCAGTTGCGGTCGCAGATTGCGGGGAGTTTGGCGTCGCTGCGGGGGACGGAGTTCAACCGGACGGGGATGCGCGACTGGGAGTGCGGGGACATCCCCGAGCGCGTCGATGTGGACGCGGGGAACACGCGGGTGCCGGCGCACCCTGCTCTCTTTGACGAAGGAAAGACGGTGGGGATGCGGCTGTGCGACTCCCCCGCTGCTGCCGCCGTGATGCATCATGCCGGGCTGCGGCGGCTGTTTGCGCTGCGGGTGAAGGGGGAGATCCGTGCCGCGCTGGATCATGCGCCGGGGTTGCAGCGGCTGGTGGGCGTGTGGGGGCCGCACGGGACGACAGCGGCACTGCTGGACACGCTGACGCTGATGGTGGCGCAGCGGGTGTTCTTAAAGGACGGGGCGGCGGAAGTGCGGACGTTCGGCGGGTTCACGGCGCGGATCGAGGAGGGGTTCGGGTCGATCGTTTCGGCGAGTTTGGACAGCGTGGCGCTCGCGACAGAGGTGTACGAGACGTTGCACCGGGTGTCGCTGCGGATGGAGTCGATGATGGGGGGACGCTCGCCGGTGGAGTGGGCTCCGGCTTTGGAAGGGGTGCGGAATCAGTTGATGCACCTGTGTCCGCCGGGGCCGACCGCGCTGCTGCTCTCGACGCCTGTCTCGAAGTTGATGTTGATGCCGCGGTATCTGCGGGGGGTTGAATCGCGGCTCTTGAAGATTCAGCAGGGGAAGATTGTGCAGGACCAGCAGAGGGCGGCCGAGTTGCGGCCTTATCTGCGGCGGTGGCTGGATGCGCGTGAGGGGGCGGCCGCGATGGAACCGGGGAAACGTTCGGCGTTGGAGGCGTATCGGTGGATGTTGGAGGAGTTCCGGGTGACGCTGTTTGCGCAGGAACTTCGTGTGCCGGGGCCGGGGGGGGTGACGCCGAAGAAGTTGGATGAGCAGTGGGCGTTGTTTCTGGAGGCTGTGTAGTGAGTTTGGTCTAATGCAAAGAACACTGATGTCCTGCGGACGGGACATCAGTGGCACGGGTCTCGGCGAGATTGGTTACGGCCCGACGAACGCATCGGAGTCGCTCTGGGGGCGTTCTGCGCCGCGGAGGGTGGGGCTGGGGAGGCGTTCGAGGTTGCGGGGGAGCCAGATGTTGTCACCGTCTTCGAGGACGGGACGGGTGAGGAACTGGACCGCGCCGGTGTTGAACAGGACGTTCTGGCCTCGGGAGACGTGGTTGTTTGAGGGGGCGAGGGGATCGGGGGTTTCGCCGCGGCGGGCGCGGTCGATGACGGGAGACTTGTCGGTGAGAACGACGGAGGCTCGGCCGCTGTACCAGCGCGGGGTGTCGCTCGCGAAGAGTTGGTAGGAGTACGAGACGCCCTCGGGGGTGGCCCAGTCGGTGCTGCCCGCGGCGAACTGCGACTGTGCGGTGGCGTTGCCGGGGCAGGTGAGGTCGGAGGCGGAGGCGTAGCCGCCACGGACGAGGGTGAAGAGGTTGGCGGAGTGTGAGGCGGGTCCGGCTCCGACGAACCACCAGCCGAGGGGGCGGCCGGAAGCGTCGGTGCGGATGGCGACGGTGATCGGGGCCTGCTGCTGGCGGGTTTCGCCGACGAGCGTGGCGCGGCGGCCGGCGGTTTCGTAGGCGTTGACGCTGGGGAGGGCGCCGTCGTGGTCGGCGGCGAAGAGCGAGAAGCCCAGGCCGGCGCGGCCCATGTTCATCGAGCACACCGACTCGCGGGTGGTGGCGCGGGCGTTGACGATCATGGGGGAGATGACGACGCCGAGGAAGCCGACGGCGGCGGCGGCGGCGAGAATGTCGGTGAGGGTGATGCGCATGCGTGAGCGCGGGGCGAGTTCTTCATCGCCGACGCGGAGGCGCATGCGGGGCATCGAGGACTGGACGCGATCGAGGGTGGACTGCACGAGGCGCTCGCGCGAGGAGGCGGTGGCGAGAGGGTCGGCGTCCAGGGCCGCGAGGATCGAGGCGAGGCGGGGGTCGGGGGTTGACCAGCCCGACTCGGTGGCGGCATCGAGGGCCGCGGCGTCGTGTTCGAGGAGTTTCGGGCCGGGCTCTTCGGAAGAGCCGATGCGTCCGGCGAGGTCGGTGTCGCGCGAACGCAGGACGCGGGCCATGGTGACATCGATGAGGAGGCGGTCGCGCTGGGCGTCTTGCTTGTCCGCGGGCGGATCGAGGAGGGAGAGCAGACGGAGGACGCGGGAATCTACGGGGGCGAAGCGGGTGTCGGTGTCGGCTTGTTCTTCGCGCTGATCCAGCAGGCGGTCGATGATGGTGGCGCTGGCGGCGTCGAGCGAGAGCGATAGGGATTGATCGGGGTCGTGATCGGTCATGGCACACATACGGGCGGCAATGCTGGGGAAACTGAGGACGTTCGGAAGGGCGGCGATGGACAATCGGGCAGGGACGAACTCCGATCAGCGTGGGGGTGATACGCGGCGGTGGTCAGGCGTGTTCGCCGCCGCTGGAACTTCGACTTTGCAGAGTGGAGCCGATGCGATTCCCGGACTCTCGGCGGCCGGAAGCCTCGACCTCCTCCTGCCAGGACTTGGCGAAGGACGCCACGGCGGCATGGATGCGACTCTTCACCGTGCCCAGGGGGATTTCGAGCATGTCGGAGAGTTGGGCGTAACTGAGTTTCTGGAAGTACGCGAGAAGGAGCGTTTCCTTGAGGCGTGGCGAGAGGCGGTCGAGGGCGCGCTGCACCATCGCGCTCTGCTCGGCCTGCTCGATGCGGGTCGAGGCGTGCGGCAGGTCGATGGACATGAGGTCGACGAAGGCGGGGCCGTCTTCGCCGCCATTTCCTGTTGAGGCGGAGAGAGAGACGGCGGGGCGACGGCCGATCTTGCGGAGGGCGTCGCGGCCCTTGTTAGCGGCGATGGTGAAGAGCCAGGGCTTGAAGCGGCGGGTGACGTCGAAGCCTTCCAACGATTGGTGCACTTGCAGGAAGGCGTCCTGGAAGACGTCCTCGGCGAGTTGGCGCTGGCCGGTCAGGCGGTGGAGGAACCGCATGAGGGGGTCGTGGTAACGCTCGATGAGGGCGCGGAAGGCCTGCGTGTCGCCGGAGAGGTACTCCTCGACGAGTTGCTCGTCCGTGCTGTTGGCGTAGAGGGTCATGTGTGGGGGTTGTCGGGGGTTGTACGCCTATGAGGGCTGCTGGGTTCGGGCGTGGGTCCATGCCCGTCCATTTACCAAACACAATTGCGGACCCCTGAACGACGCTGCACCTGCGGTGCGGGTTGCAGCAGGTCAGGCGAAGGATGGCAGGCTGGAAGCCTGCCCCACCGATTCGGACAGTGAATATCGGTGCGGGTATCGTCGTGACATGCAAGGCTTGACGCACCGCTGGGTGCGGCGTGAGGACAGCATCGGGCCAAGGACGGCCGCCGGTTCAAACGGACCGGGGGGCGGTGTGGTTGTGGCTGCGCGCCCTGTCACGGTGAGCATCCCGGGGGTTTCGCCCCTGGTGGCGCGTGTGCTGGCGGGCCGGGGGATGACAGACGCGGGCGAGGTGAGGTCGTTCTGTTCGCCCAGCCTGAAGCGGATGCACGAGCCGACGCTGATGCCGGGGCTTGAGCGGGCGGCGGAGCGGATCCTTGCGGGGGTTCGGCGGGGCGAGCGGATCGTGGTGTACGGGGATTACGACGTTGATGGGTTGTGTGCCGCTTCGATTTTGTTTCACACGTTGAATGCGTTAACGCCGCAGGGGGTTGAGGCTCGGGTTTCCACTTATGTGCCGCACCGGATCGATGAGGGGTACGGGCTGCATGTGGATGCGATCGAGCAGATTGTTGGAGCGGGGGCGACGCTGATCGTGAGCGTGGATTGCGGTGTGACGGGGTTCGCGGCGGCGGCGCGGGCGGCGGAACTCGGGGTCGATCTCATTATCACGGACCACCATGCGCTGCCGCCGGAGGAGAAGGGGCTGCCGCAGGCGTTTGCGGTGGTGCATCCACGCCTCCTGTCGGAGGGGGCGGTGTATCCGTGGGGCGAGTTGTGCGGGGCGGGGGTGGCGTTCAAACTGGCTTGGCGGCTTGCGACGATGGATCAGGGGGCGGATCGTGTGAGCGGACCGGTGCGGGACGTGCTGCTGGACATGCTGGGGCTGGCGGCGCTGGGGACGATCGCCGATGTGGTGCCGCTGCAGGATGAGAACCGCGTGATTGCGCGGTTCGGGCTTGAGCAGTTGAAGCGGTCGCGGCTGACCGGGGTGAAAGCGCTGATCGACGCTTCGGGGCTTGGGGGTGAGGACATCGACAGCGAAAGGGCGGGGTTTGCGCTGGCGCCGCGGCTGAACGCGTGCGGGCGGATGGGGCACGCGCAGGCGGCGCTGGAGATGCTGACGGTGGCATCGCCCGAGCGTGCGGCGGCGATCGCGCGCGAACTCAACGCGTTCAACACCGAGCGGCGCGAGACCGAGCAGCGGATCTTCGATCAGGCGTGCGAACTCGCCGAGGCGGCGGGGATGACGGGGACGGATCGGCGGGCCATCGTGCTTTCAGATGAACGCTGGCACGCGGGAGTCGTCGGGATCGTGTGCTCCCGGCTCATTGGGAGGTATCACCGGCCCACGCTGCTGCTGCAGCGCGGCGAAACCACCAGCCACGGGTCGGGGCGGTCCATCGACGGGTTCAACCTGCACGCCGGGCTGTCATCGTGCGCGGACCTGCTGGAGAAGTTCGGTGGGCACGACATGGCGGCGGGGATGGTGGTCTCGCACACGCGATATGAAGCCTTTGTCGAGCGGTTCACCGTCGCGTGCAACGACGGGGTGAGCCATGAGATGCTGACGCCCGCGCTGAAGGTGGATTGTGATGCGTTGATGGAAGAACTGACGCCTGACGCCGTGCGGCAGTTGTCGGCGCTGGGGCCGTTTGGGCGGGGGAACCCGCGGCCTTGCGTGGTGCTGCGGGGGGTGAAGCCGCTGCGGGACGCCGAGGCGATGGGGAAGACGGGGTCGCATTTGCAGGCGCAGATCGGGTCGGGGGGGCGGGCGCTGCGGCTGGTGGGGTGGCGATGGGGCGATCGGCGTTCGGCGCTGCGCGGCGGGGTGGCAGTGGATGTCGCGATCCATCCGAAGGTGAGCGAGTGGAACGGAGCGGTGCGGGTGGAGGGGGAACTTTGTGATGTGGCCACCTGCACGCGATGAGCGAACTGGTGGCGGTGCGAAGAGCACTGACGTCCCGCTACGGGAAGTCAGTGGCACGGGTCATTTCCCGGACATGACGTGCGCAACGGAGAAGATGGGCAGCAGCAGGGCCACGGCGATGCCGCCGATGACCACGCCCATGAAGATGATCATGGCGGGCTCGATCAACTGGGTCACGCTCTTGATCGTCTGGTCGAGTTCTTCCTCGGTGCTGTCGGCGATCTTGGTGAACACCTCGGGGAGGCGGGCGGTGCGCTCGCCCGCGGCGATCATGTAGCCGGTGGCGGGCGGGATGAGGGTGGACTTGGACATGACGTCCGTGAGGCTCTGGCCGCTGGTCATGGCCTTTTCGGCGTCGTCCCAGAGGCGTTGCCACAGGATGTTGCCGGTGACGCCGCGGACGATTCGGACGGCGTCGAGGAGTTGCACGCCCGAAGCGAGGAGCGTGCCGAGGGTGCGCGAAGCGCGAGCGAGATAGAACTGGCCGAACATCTTGCCGATCAGTGGGGCGCGGACCTTGATGGTGTCGATGGTGACGCGGCCGCCTTCGAAGAAGCGGAGCGAGATCACGCCTGCGGCGAGCGCGATGAGGCCGGCGATGATCCAGGCCCAGTGCAGGGTGGCGAACTCGCTGACGTTCATGACTACGCGCGTGATCTGCGGGAGCGCGGCCTTTTTGCTGCCGTAGATCTTGGCAAAGCGGGGCAGCACGAAGGCGACGAGGAAGCCGGTGACGGAGAAGGCCATCGTGACCATCACGGCGGGGTAGGTGAGTGCGCCCTTGATCTGGCGGACGATCTTGCGCTCTTTGGCGAGGTATTCGGAGACGCGGCCGAGCATCATGCCGAGTTTGCCGGAGGCTTCCGAGGCCTTCATCAGGCTGACCATCAGCGGCGGGAAGGGCTTGGGGAACTCGCGGATGGCGTCGGAGAAGGGCTGGCCGCTGGTGATGCGGCCGGAGACGTGCTGCATGACACGCTTGAGGCCGCCGCGGCGGCTTTGCTGGCAGAAGGCCTGGAGCGCCTCGGAGAGCGGCACGCCGGTTTCGAGCATGACGCTGAGTTGGGCGGTCATCGAGATGATGTCCTCGCGGCGGATGGCGGACGAGGCGGCGCGGAGGCGGATCATGTCGTCGTCGGCGGCGGTGTAGACGGCGGGTGCCGCACCGACGGCGATGTCGGTGACGACCTTGCCCTCGCGCTGGACCATGCGGAGGGCTTCGGACTGTGTCGGCGCGTCCACGGTGCCCGTGCTGGCCTCGCCGGATGAGGACTTCGCGTTGTAGTGGAAGATCGGCATGGTGTCGTCGTGTTTGTGCTTGTGCGGGGGCGGCGCTCAGATGGACGACGCGCGGATGACCTCGTCGACGGTGGTGATGCCGCTAACGGCCTTGTTGAGGCCGTCCTCGCGGAGGCCCGAGTGCGAGGCGGTGGCGGCGATCGCTCGCAGCACCTGCAGTGTGACGCCGGCGGCGATCTTCTCGAGCATGAGTTCATCGGGGACGAAGAGTTCGTAGATGCCGAGGCGGCCAGCGTAGCCCGTGCCGCGGCAGCGCGAGCAGCCTTCGCCCTTGAAGAGTTCGGTGACGCACACGCCGAGCGCGTCCTGGAGTAGTTCCTTGGTGGTTTCGTCGGGCGTGTAGGCGTCCTTGCAGTGCGGGCAGACCTTGCGGACGAGGCGCTGGGCGAGCACGCCGCGGAGCATCGCGGCCACCAGGAATGGCTCGACGCCCATGTTGGTGAGTCGGGTGACGGCGGAGATGGCGTCGTTGGTGTGGAGCGTGCTGAGGACGAGGTGGCCGGTGAGGGCGGCCTGGGTGGCGATGACAGCGGTTTCGAGGTCGCGGATCTCGCCGACCATTAGCACATCGGGGTCCTGGCGGAGCAGGGAGCGAAGGGCACCGGCGAAGGAGAAGCCGGCTTTCTCGTTGACCTGGAACTGGTTGATGCCGGGCAACTGGGCCTCGACGGGGTTCTCGACGGTCGAGATGTTGATCTCGTCGCAAGCAATCTCAGAAATAGCACTGTAGAGCGTGGTGCTCTTGCCGCTGCCGGTGGGACCGGTGACGAGGACCATGCCGTTGGGCAGGTTGATGAGTTTGCGCCACATCTCGAGCATGGCCGGGCTCATGCCCATCTTTTCGATGGAGACGACCGACGAGCGGTTGTCGATGATGCGGATGACGACCTTTTCGCCGAACTTGCCGGGCATGGTCGAGACGCGGAGGTCGATGGGGCGTGAATCGATGGCGACGTGGATGTCGCCGTCCTGCGGCACGCGGCGCTCCGAAATGTCCATGCCGGCCATGATCTTGATGCGGCTGGCGACGGCGGGGAGCAACTGGTACGGCGGGTTGAGTTTGTTGATGAGACGGCCGTCGACGCGGAAGCGAACGCGGGCGCGGTGGTCGCCGGGCTCGATGTGGATGTCGCTTGCGCGGTCCTGGATGGCCTGGTACAGAAGGTAGTTCACCAGTTTGACGACCGGGGACTGGCCGGACATCTCCTGGATGGCGGAGATTTCCAGGGCCTGCTGCTCGACGTGCGAGAACTCCTTGACGTCGACGTCGGCGTAGATGTCGTCGATGACGAACACGTGCGCCGAGGGCATGTAGGCCTGCAGCGTTGCCCGGATTTCCGGAGCTGTTGCGGCGACGATCTGCGCTTTCTTGCCGCTGAGGCGTTCGATCTCTTCGATGAGGAAGAGGTTCGCGGGTTCGGAGACCGCGACGGTGAGCGTGCCGTCGACGCAGAACATCGGCAGGACGGTGTGGGCGTCGATGAAGTCGCGCGGAAGGATGTCGATGATCTTCGGGTCGGCCAGGCGGGGGGTGATGCGGGCGAAGGGGACGCCGTAACTGCCCGCGAGGCACTCCATGATCTCGGCGTCGGTGACGAAGCCCATCTCGACGAGGACTTCGCCCAGTAGTTTGTTGTTGCCGCGCTGCTTCTGCTCGGCGAGGGCCTGATCCAACTGCGCGGCGGTGATACGCCCGGTCTGGACCAGGTGGTCGCCCATCTGGAGGCGGGCGCCGCCGACGCCGAACGCGCGTGACGACATTGTTGCCGGGGATGCGCTGCTGCGCGACACGGCCTCTGTTCCGGGGGGAGGGCTCATCGGAGGCTCCTCACGGCGAGTTCGATGGTGTCGTGGCTTTCGAGCGCGAGGCTGAGACGCGTCAGGCGGAGGATATTGGCGACGGTGTCGTCCGGCTTGACGAGGCGCAGTTGGCCGCCGGCGTGACCCAAGCGCTCCTGCAGGCGGAGCATGGCTTCGAGGGCCTTGGAATCCACGAACTCGAGGTTGTTGCAGTCGAGCACCATGTTTTTGGCGCCGCGGGCTTCGCGTTCGGCGGTGACGCGGGTGAACGACTCGACATCGTCGTGGGTGAACTCGCCGGAGAGCGTGAGGACGCTCAGGCTTTCGTGGTCTTGGAAGGAGATCTTCATGCGGCCTCCTTGCGCGGTGCACTGGCCGGGGCAGCAACCGGCGGGGCGGGCGGCGGGGTCAGGCCTTGACGACCGAAGCGGTCGTCGCCGGCGAGCGCCTGCTGGTGGTGGCGGGCCACCATCTCGTCGTACTCGCGGAGATCGATCTTCAGGAAGGCCTCGGCGAGCGACGGATCAAACTGGCTGCCCGCGCCCTTTCGGACTTCTTCGAGCACTTTCTCGCGGTTCATCGCGGCGCGGTAGGTGCGGTTGCTGCTCATGGCGTCGAAGGCGTCGACGAGTCCGATGATGCGGGCCATCAGCGGGATGTCCTCGCCCTTCTTCTGGTGCGGGTAGCCGCGTCCGTCGTAGCGCTCGTGGTGGTAGAGCACGCCGGGGAGGACATCGTCCATGAGTTTGATGTCCTGGAGGATCTGGTGGCCGATCTCCGGGTGCTTCTTGATGAGGGCGAACTCGTCGTCGGTGAGACGGCCGGGCTTGCACAGCACCGCTTCGGGCACACCGATCTTGCCGACATCGTGTACGAGACCGGCGATGTGGATACGTTCGCAGGTCTCTTTCGGCACGCCGATCTCCGCGGCCAAGCGGGCCGCGAGGTAGGCCACACGCTCCGAGTGACCGCAGGTGTACGGGTCTTTGGCGTCGATGGAGGTGGTGAGGGCTTCGAGGGTGCCCAGGAACATCGACTGCTGGTCTTCGTAGAGCCCGGCGTTTTCGAGGAGGACGCCGAGCGATCCGGCGGCGGCGCCGAGCATCTTTTGGTCGCTGCTGGAGGCGAGTTTGTCCTCGCCGCGCTTGGCTCCGGCGAAGATGGCCCCCACCACAACGCCGTGGTTGACGACGGGGTTGACGAGAAGTTGCGTGCCACCGGTAAGCAAAGGCCCGGCGTCTTCGCTTTCGAGGATCGCCTTGTCGGAGCCTTCCAAGGCGCGGATGACACGGCGGGCGTGATCGCGCAGGATCGCGGCGTTGCAGGGCGGTTCGCCGCTGAAGACCAGTTCGTCCTGAAGGGAGCGGGCGGCGTCGCACTCGGGCAGGAAGTAGGCCGCGACCCAGCCGAAACTGAGCACGGCGTGGAGTTCGTCGCAGGCCAGGCGGACGAAGCGGACCGGGGCTTCGAGTTCGTTCATCGACTGGCCGAGCCGGTACAGCAGGTTGATCTCCTCGTAACTCTCGGCGAGTTGGCGGGAGAACGTGGCGAGGTCGCGCTGCGACTCGCCGGCGGTGAGAAGATCGGCGTGCATCCATGTGAGCACGGTGGCCATGCGCTCGGAGGCGGCGCTCTCGAAGCGGGCCACCGAGGTCATGGCGGTTCTGGCGGCCTTCGCGTCCATCAGGCCGGACTGGCATGCGAGGGAGAACTGTTCGGCTTCGAGGGCCTGCGGGCCCAGGAGGAGTGCCGCGGTGATGGCGCGGCGGCGGCGGCGGTGGCTCTCCACCAACGGGACCAAAAGGAAGCCGGGGAAGAGTTCCGCGGGCTTCTCGTCTGTTGCCTCGATCCACTTCTTGATCTGCTTCTCGACCAGCCGCTCCACGGTCGGGGAGCGGAGCCACTGACCGACCGTGCCGGTCTCGCTTGGAGCACCCAGGATGTGACCCTGCGCGCTGTATCGCCACGTGGGCACACCCAACTCGCGGCAGCGGTCGCGGAGGGTCACGTGCGTCGGGCGCGCGGCGGGATGAACCTGCGCCTGTGTCACGCGGCGATGGCCTCCGGCATGGTGCCCGTGGTCGGGGCTTCGCCCAGCGCGGCGCGGGCCTTTTCCAGAACGTCACGCGGGCTGAAGGGCTTGCTGAGGACGGCCTTGATGTTCGTCTGGCCCAGTTCGGACTGGTCGAGCGCGTAGCCGCGGGCGGTAAGCATGAGGATCGGCGTGGTCGACATCTCGGCCGTACGGCGGAGTTTCTTCGAGAGTTCCAGGCCGCTCATGTAGGGCATCTGGAGATCGGTGATCACGAGGTCGGGGCGTTCGGAAGTGGCGACCTCGAAGGCCTCCTCGCCGTCGCTGGCGGTGACCACGCGGTAGCCCGCGTTGGTGAGTTTGAGGGCGACGACGTGGGTGATGTGGGCCTCGTCGTCGACGACCAGGATGAGTTTCGGTTCGTTGGCCATGGTCAGTTGTTCCCCCGGTATTCGTACGGAATGGTGAACCAGAACTTCGACCCCATGCCGACCTGGCTGGTGACGCCGACGCGCCCGCCGTGGACGGTTTCGACGATGTGCTTGACGAGGTTGAGGCCCAGGCCGGTGCCCTTGGCAACGCGCTTGTAGTTCTCGATGCGGTAGAACTTATCGAAGATTTTGTCGATCGCGTCGGGGGGGATGCCCAGGCCGGTGTCGGCGATGGTGACGAGAACGCTGCGGGTGGTGTCGTCGTTCTCAACGGCGATGGTGACGCGGCCGCCGGCGGGTGTGTATTTGATCGAGTTCGAGACCAGGTTCATGATGACCTGGTAGACGAGGTCGCGGTCGGCCTCGGCGGTGTAGATGAGCGGGCCGGCCTTCGCCGTCAGGGTGATGTTCTTCTCCTTCGCGGGGGCCTGCATGGTCTCGATGACCTCGTTCACGGCCTTGGCGAAGTCCACCTCGGTGCGTTCGACGCTGACGATGCCCGCCTCGATGCGCGAGATGTTCAGCATGTTGTCGATCATCCGGCTGAGGCGTTCGGCCTCGCCCTTGATGATCTTGTAGAACTCCTGGCGGCCCGCCTCGTCCTGGGCCTCGGAGTCGAGCAGCATCTCGGTGTAGGCGTTGATGGCGGAGATGGGCGTGCGGAGTTCGTGGGAGGCCTGCGAGACGAAGTCGGACTTCATCTGGCTGATCTCTTTTTCGCGGGTGATGTCGCGGAGGATGGTCACCACGCCGCCGATGCCCGGGTCGGCGTTGGATGGCGTAGCCGTTCCGAGTCCGGAGGATGCGGGCCCTGCGATCGCCGAGAGCGTGACGTCGAAGCACTGGGACGGCCCGGGCTTGTCGCCCGATGCGCCCGGCTCGGTCAGGCGGTGCTCGACGTGGCGTTCTTTGTTGGGGACGCCGGAGGAGCGGACTTCCTTGATCATCTGGCGCAGCGGGGCGTCACCGACCACCTGGTCGACGGATTTGTGCATGGCGTCGTCGAGGCGGAATCCCAGCAGGCGTGCGGCGGGCTCGTTGGCGAGCGTTACCTCATTGAAGGCGTCGGTGACGATGACGGCGTCGCGCAGGCTGTGCAAGATGCCCTCGGCGTGGTCGCGTTCGGCCTCGGCGACACGGTGGCGGATCTCGACTTCCTTGAGTTTGACCTTGAGTTCATCGTGGCGTGTGCGCCACGACTCGGCGACGCTGGCGGCCAGCCGCGCGACCGGCGTCAGCCACCATGCCGAGGTGCCCGAACCCGACACGCCGTCACGCTGCGGGCCGAGTGTGTCGCGTAGCCGAGCGACTTCGCGGCGTGCCATGGGGAGCATTGCGAAGCCGACGCCGGCGCAGAGCACAAGCCCGATGGCGGCACCGGCGCCGGATCGGACCAGCGGCGTCTGGGCGTGCAGGAGCGTGCCCGCCGCGAACGCACCGGCGGCGTAGCAGAGGCCGGTGCCCGCCAGCACGCTCAACAGGATGGTGGCGCTCCCGCCTCGCATCTTTGATTCACTCCGGAAAGGTGCCTCGATGCCGTCTCGTTCGAATCAGTTGCCTTCGGTGCCGGGTGCGTCGGCGACGGCACCGAACTGGGCCGCCAGCGTCCGTGCCCGATCGTTCTCGGGGCTGATGGCCAGGGCCCTGCCCGCGGCGGCGCGGGCCTCATCGGTCTTGCCCATCTGCTGGTACACCAGGGCGAGCACCAGAGCGGGGGTGGGATCATCGGACGAGCGTTGGACGGACTTCTCCAGCAGTTCGGCGGCGTTGCCGAGTTTGCCGACCTTGCGCTGGTACAGGCCGAGCAGCAGATAACCTTCGTGGCGCTGCGGGGCGATGGCCGTCACCTTGTTGCCCGCTTCGCGCAGGCGGTAGTCGTCGTCGAGGATGAGGGCGATGTTGCCGAGTTGCAGCCACACCTCGGGGTCGGAGGCGCCGGAGCCGGCGGCAAGTTCCTGGAGGATGACGCGGGCGTCGACCGGCCGCTCGGTTTCGAGGAGGCAGCGGGCTCGGAGGAGACGCAGGTCGCGGCGCTCGTCGGCCTTGACGGTTGAGAGGACGCGCTGGAGGTTGGCCTCTGCGTCGCCGTACTGGCTCGCGGCGACCTGGGCGCGGGCGAGGTCTTCGAGGATGGAGGTGTCGCCCGGGGCGAGGATGCTGGCTTCGCGGAAGTGGATCACGGCCTGGTCGTGGTTCTTTTCCATCAGCGCGATGTGGCCGAGGGTCTGGCGGGCGCCGGCGCTCTGGGTGAACCGGGGGAGCGTCGAGTCGGCGGGCGGGTCGAGGAGGGCTCGCGCTTCGTCAAAGCGTTCGAGGTGCATCAGCACCTCGGCGGCGGCGACGGTGTACTGCGGGTTGGAACGGTCAAGCGCGGCGGCGGTGCGGTAATCGCTGAGCGCGGCCTCGGCCTTTTCCATGCGCTCCATCACCACGCCGCGGAAGTACGGGGCTTCGGGCGTCTTGGCCTCGAGTTCGATGGACTTGGTGAGGCTCTCAGCGGCGGGTTCGAGGCGGCCGAGTTCGAGCAGGATGCGGCCCTTGAGGAGGTGGCTCTTGGCCACCTTGTCGTTCAGAGCCAGCGAGGTGTCGATGGTTTCGAGAGCGCGGTCGAGGTCGCCCGCCTGGTACTGCTGGTTGGCCATGTCCCACTGGGTGCCGGCCTTGACCATGTTCATGCGGCCCTGGGCCTCTTGCTTGAACTTGGTGGTGTAGGCGCCGTTGCCGGCGCAGCCGCTGAGGACGGCGAGGCCGAGAACTGAAAGGGCGAGGGCCGGAGGGCGGCTGTTGTTGCTGTTCTTCATGGGGATGCTTCTCTCTCTCTCGTGGCCGGATGAGCGCCGCTGCCGCGGCGCGTATGGGTTCGCTGGCGATGGACCGTCTCTCCCTGGAAGGGATCGGCTTACTGCGGCTGGGCGGGCTGCGGCTGAGGCTCGATGGGCGAGGGGTTGAACTCGCTGCCCGTCGAACCGTTGTTGATGTCGGTGTTGTTGAGCGGCTCGCCGATGGGCAGAGCCTGGTCGGACTCTTCGGATGCGGCGGTTGCGGTCTGCACACCGTTCGAGGCCTGCTGGGCGTTGTGCCAGGCCATCAGCGAGGCGTAGAGGGCGAAGCCGGAGAAGGTGCCCTGGCGGACCATGCCGGTGCCGGACTCAGAAGCGACCTGGTAGGTCTGGACTACGGCGGGCTGCTCGCCCGTGGTGGGGATGATCGTGATGCCGGGGGCGGGCTCGATCGCTCGCGATGTGGGCGTGGACGGCGTCGTCGAAGCGAGCGAGGACTGGGCGGTGGTCGTTTGCGCGGTCGTGGACGAAGCGGTGGTGCCCGCGCCGTCAGGGTTCCGCAGCAACTGCGCGAGAGAACCGAACAGGCTGGGCGACTGTGGCGTTGTGGTTGAAGCGTCCGCGGTCGCGGTGCTCACCGGGGTGCTGGCCGTGGTGGTCTGGGTGTCGGCGGCCACAGAGGGCGAGGCGGTGGCGAGACCGGTCACGGGGTTGTACTTCGTACCCAGGTCGATGCCGCGCTGCTGGTTGTAGAGCGACACGCCGTTGGCCTTGCTGGGGGTCGAGAGCGGGCTATTGCCGTCGATCACGCGCTCGAGGATGCTGCCGCTGGGCCACATGTCGCGGCCGCTCTGCACCTTCTCCTTGAGACGGATCGCGTCGGGCTGCACGGGGTTGAGTTCGATCGAGCGGCGGAGTTTCCACATCGCCTCGTCGGTCTTGCCCTCGGCGGCGAGGCGCTCGGCTTCGAGGTTCAACTGCGCGGTCTGGCGTTCACGCGAGAAGGGCAGGAGGCCCTGGCGGCTGCCGGTGCGGACGTTTTCGGCGCTGGCCACGGCGCGGTCGCCCTGCTCGGCCATCATCTTGTCGTGGACCACCGTGGGCTTGATCATGAAGATGATCTCGGCGCGGTCGGTGGAATCGTCGTGGCCCTGGAAGGCCAGCCCGAGGATCGGGATGTCGCCCAGCACGGGGACCTGCGAGCGGTTGAGTTTGGTGGTTTCCTTGAACAGGCCGCCCAGGACGACGGTGGAGCCGTCGGGAACGATCACGTTGGTCGTGATCTCCTGCGTGATTTCGTCGGGGATCGTCACGGCGGCTCCGGTGGCGTCGGTGGCGGTGCGGATCACGCCTTCCGACACGCGGGGCTTCAACTCAAGCCGGACCATGCCGTCGTTCGAGACGAAGGGGCGGAACGACAGTTGCGTGCCGGTATCGAGGAACTCGACGGTCTGCGTGGTCGAGGTCTCGGTGGCGGTGGTGTTCAGGTAGCCGAGTTTGCGGCCGACGAGCACCTTGGCGGGCTGGCGGTTGAGGGCCAGGATCTTGGGGTTCGAGAGGATGCTGACGTTGCCGACCTCATCGAGGGCGCGGATGAAGACGCCGACCTGGTCGGCCAGGATCGCGGCCTTGATGGTGGCGGGCCCGCCGAAGTTGCCGGCGGTCGAGGAGACGGCGGTGCCCTCGTTGTCGGTGGGACCGAAGCCGTCGGCGGCGGTCTGCGCGAGGGAGGCGGGGGCGCCCAGGGGGCCGCCGGCTCCGAGGAAGTCGAGGAAGTTCACGTCGTGGAGGACGGAGAAGTCGACGCCGAAGGCGTTGGCCTCGTTCAGCGAGGTCTGCAGGATGGTGGCCTCGACAAGCACCTGAGCCGGCTTGGTGTCGATCTGCTTCAACAGTTCCTCGACCTCGGCGATGTGGTCGGCGTAGTCGAAGACGATGAGCATGGCGGAGAGCGCGTACTGCTCGTTGCCGGTGGGGTTGGTCTCGGGGAGGCTGAACTCGCCGACGTCGCCGTTGGTCTTGATCTGGCCCGCTTCGGAGAGCAGGGGCGTGACGAACTCGGCGGCGTCGTTGGCGTTGAGGTAGTTCAGGCGGATGATCTTGCTGACGATCTTGCGCTCGGCGGCCTCGATGGCGGCGATTTCCTCGAGCGTGTGGACGTAGATGAAGTTGCCCTTTTCGATGTAGCCGTAGCCGTTGACGTGGAGCACCGAGTCGAGCGCCTCGTAGAACGTCACGCCGTAGAGGTTGGCGGTGACGGAGGCGGAGACGTCCTTGCTGGCGATGATGTTCTTGCGGCTCTGGAGGCTGAGCATCTGGAGCACGTTGGCCAGGTCCTCGTCCTGGACAAAGATGTCGACGGTCATGTAGTCGGAGACCTTGACGCCGGCCTCGGCGGAGCCTTCACGGGGCTCGCCGTTCTCATCTTTCGAGGGCTTGGCGGCCTTGGCGGAGGTGTCCGAGCCGGGGGCACCGGGGGCCAGCCCGCCCGCGGCGGCGACGAGGTCCGTCAGTGACGACCCGCCCGTGACCAGCGGCTTGTTGGCGTTGGAGGTGCCGGACTTGGCGGCGGTGGTGGTGGCCTTCTTCGACCCGGAGTTGCTGTAGGTCTTCCCGCCGGAACTCTTGGCAGCGCCGGTGGAGGCGGACCCCTTGCTCCCGCTTGCGGAGGCGCTGGTACCGGACTTGCCGGTGGTGGGCGCGGTCGATTGTGCCCAGGCCTGCCCGGCCGCGAGCGACAACGCCGCAACGGTCACACCGGTCGCCATGGTCGCGTTCATCCGATTGGCCTCGTGACGCATCGAACTTCTCCTGATCGTGTCTGTGACTCCGTGGGCGAAAGGCCCGCGGAGCGTTTGTGTGCTTGTGTCACCGACGCTCGATTCCGAGTTCACCGTCACTCAGCGCGATTCGGGGGTCGCCCGCTGCACCTCGACCGTGATCCCTTCCTTCTCCAACGTCACGCTGCTTGAGGTCACCTCGACCAGCGTGAATCCGACGATCTCCTGGCCCGGCGTCAGCACGAACGACTTGCGATCCGACGCCGTCTCGATCACCGCCGTGGGGTTGCTCCCCATCAGCGTGCCGCGGAGCCTGAGCCCCGAGGCCTCCTTCTCAACGCGCAACTCCAATTCGATCCGGGCCTTGCGCGCCGCTTCCTCTGGGGTTTCGGCGATTACCGGGGCCGACTTTGGCGCAACCTCGCCCTGTTTCCCGGCTGTTTTCTCAACAACTGGGAGCGGGAAGATGGATTGGTCGATTTGGAACACGTCCCGGAGGGTTGTGGGGGCCTCGGGGAGGACAACGATCTCGCCGCGGCTTTTTTCAACCACCGCGGCCGCCGCGTTCGCACCGGCCCTGACCGCCTCGCTGGAGGAGGAAGCCAACGCGTCGCCCTTCGAAGAGGCCGAGGCCTTCTTCGGGCCGCCGGTGAAGAAAGCCGCACGGACGCCGACGATGACCAGAACGCCAGCGAGAAGGCACAGGACGCCGGCCCGCTTGGGGTCGTCCTTCATGAGGACCTTGAGTTCGTGCATCTTGCGGATCATGGCGTGGCCCCCTTGTTGGCCGCGTCTGCGCTGGCCGAAGCGAGTTGCTTGGGCGCAAAGAAGACGTCCAGTTGCAGGTCGGCGCGGACGCGGCCGGAGCGGTCGAAGCCCTCGCGCACCTTTCCTTCCAGCGCGACCCGGAGCCGCTGCACGCGGACGAGCCGATCAAGCGATTCCACCCTGCCGAGTGCCTCGAAGATGGCGGGGAAGCCGCCGGTGATGGCGATGGTCATGGGGAGGCACGAGGCCTCGTCGAGTTGCTTGGCGGCACCCGTCGAGACCTCGCGGTCCTTCAGGCCCAGTTCGTCGAACGATTCGCTCAACTGGCGGACCAGCGTTGCGACGCCGCTGTCGGCGGGGATGGGCGTCATGCGCTCGCTGCCCAGTTCTCGGAGGGCGGTGAGATCGCGGGCGAGGCGTTCGATCGCCTCGGGGCCGCTGCCGGGGCGGGCCAGTTCGGCACGCTTTGCTTCGATCTCGCCTTCGAGTGCCTTGGCGCTGAGGTAGGCGGGGCGCACGACCAGCCCTGCACCCGCGAGAACCAGCGTGCCGAGACCGATCCCGAGGCCCGAGTTCGACTTCATAAAGTTCACGGCGTCACCCCCTCGTTTGCCGACGCCGACGCGGTGTCACCGGCCGCCGGCGCTTCGGCCTGTGCCGAAGCCGTCGCGTCCGGCGTCTGAGGTTCGGTGCCCTTGAACGCGTAGTGCCGCCCAAAGTCGACTCTGGCGCTGACGCGGAAGGAGCGTGCCGGCGTGCCGTCCACGCTGGTGGAGCGGGCGAAGTCCATCCCGACGTTCACGAACAGGTCGCATCCCTCGAGCGCCGAAACGAGGCTCGCAAGGTCAGAATCACTGGGGGCCACGCCCTCGATCTCAACCGCGAGGTAGTTCATCGTCCGGCTGGTCGGCTTTGCGGGCGGACCGGGGACGGTTCCGGGGGGCGTGCCCGGCGCGGGTTGCGGCGGCTTGATCGTGATTTTCTCGCTGCGCGGGGCCATCGTCAGCGCCGTGAGCGTGATGTTCCTGGGCAACAGCCCGCCGAGCGTCCCCACGACGTCCACCGTGCGGACAGGGGCGGCGAGGCGGTCGTAGCGTGTCACGGCCTCTTCGACGGCGTGGATCTCGCTGAGGAGGCGCTGGGCTTCCTTGTTCCGGTCCCACTCCTGCTGCAGTTGCCGCGCGAGTTCGTCGCGCGTCGCGGTCGCGTGGGCGTGGCCGGCCGAGACCACGAAGTATCCAGTCGTGATCCCTGCGGCGGTGAGCGCATAAGCAGAGACCCACATCCTCGCGCGGCGGCGGGCGCGCCCCGCGGCACGGAAACTCGACGGCACCAGGTCGACGAACATGGTCACGCCGCGGCCCTCACTTTCCAGGCCCGCTCACGCCGTGCGCTGTTCTGCTCACGCACCCTGGTGGTCAAACCCACGCAGGCCCCCCACTGCGGGCCGCCGGTAGCGCCGTCGATCACGCCAGCCACACGCGAGATGTCGTAGCCGTCCAAGGAACGGCCGACCGTCGCGGGCACGTGGAGCGCCTCGCCGAGTGTCGCCGCCAGTTGTGGCTCGGCGGCGTCCTGCCCGACCGCGATCACGCCCTCGGGCCTTGAGCCGCGGAACGTCACGCTGTAGTACCGCAGGCACAGAGTGACTTCCTGAGCGAGATCGTTCATCAGGGGGCGCACGGCGTCGAACAGCGCCCGCTCGACCTTCGGGTCCACTTCGGCGCTGCCCGCCGCCCCGCCGAACATGCGGCGGCGGCGCAGGTCGGCCACGGTCGCCGGGTCCAGGCCGAGGCGTTCGGCGGCCATGCGCGTCATGGCACGCCCGCCCAGTTCGATCTGTTTGTAGAACGCGATCACACGCCCGCGCGTCACCATCACCTCGGTCGTGGCGTCGCCGACGTCCACGATGATGCGAGAGACGGCCTCATCGCTGGCACGGCGGAGCGTGCGGGTGTGGCACCTCGCCGACGCCGTGAACGCAGGCTCGACGGCCACGGGGTTCAGCCCGAGCGCGAGCAGGCCCTCAAGAAGCCGGTCCAAGGGGGCCAGCCTTGCGCCGAGATAAATGAGTTCGTCCTTGATCTCGTCGCCCTGACGGACCTCGCCGGCCCTCAGCCATCCGATCTCGCAGCCTTCGTTCTCAACAAAGCCGAGGCGAGACGGCGCGTCAAGACGAACGGCCTTTTCCAGGTCTTCCGCGCCGAGTTTCGCTTGACGGATCGAGCGCGTCCGCACCACGCGGCTGTCCAGCCCGACGACGACGTCGCGTCCGCTGAACCGTCCGAGCGTCATGCCGCGCCCCACACCGTTCACGAGGTCATCGATGAACGACAGGTCTTCGGCGGTTCGTCCCTTGTCGTCGACCGGCACCACCGCCGCCGCGCGGACGCTCGAACCCGCGCGCGAGGCGCGTGCCTGGAGCATGCGGACACCGCCGGCGTGAAGTTCCACGCCGATGGGCAGGTCGCTGGCTCCGAACAGGTCTCGCAGGGGCAACGTGTCTTCTCCTGACGTGGTTCGCCTATGCCGACGGCGAGTGCCGCGGCGTGGCCGATCTCTCCGCTTAGTCTTCCTCCCCGCCCGTTGCCACCGCTTGCCGCGCCACCGTCACCAGCCCGGTGTAGGGCGCGATGCTGATGCGGAACGATTCGCCCACGGCGGTGATGTCGATGGTGCCGCTGGCCGGGTCGTTCCCGGTGAGCGTGGTGACGGGGCCGCCGAGTTCGTCGAAGACGAGCAGGCTGCCGCCGTTGATATTGACGCCGGAGATGTTGGCGCCGCCGAAGTTGTCGGTGTCGAAGTTCCGGCTCAGCGGCTTGGTGGGCTGCGAGGGATCGAACATGGCGCACGCCGTGAGGTCGAGCACCGAACCTGTGGGTTCGGCGAGGGTGTAGCCGTTGCCGGTGACGTAGGTGTAGGAAGAGGTGCTGCTGGCGCGGGCGACCTTGTTGAACTGGATCGCGCGCCGCGACTGGTAGGCCATGGCGTCGGACTGCGCAAAGGCGATGTCGGCGATCACCGTCCGCACGGCGGCCTGCACGCGCAGGCCGTTGGTGGAGTTCATCGAGGGGACCACCAGCGCCGCGGCGATGCCGAGCACCGCCACGGTCACGAGCAGTTCGATCAGCGTGAAGCCGTTGCCGCGGCGATGCGGAGGGCCGGACGGGCGGGGGTTGTCGAGATTGGAAGAGAGCATGTGCAGTTCGGCTCCGACGCCTCCGAGCCACGTCCCGCCGCCAGCGCCCACCGCTCGGCGGCGTACCACGATTACTGAGCCAGTTCGACCTTGGGCATCGCCGTCACTTCAACCTTGAAGCCGCCCTTCTCGATGGTCTGAGCGAGCGACTGCACCTTTGCCGACATGTCTTCCATGACCTTGATCATGCGGGCGCGCTGCTCGGAGGCGTTGGGCACGCCGTAGGCCTCGGGAACCGCACGCTGGGCCAGCGCCTCGCGAGCGCCGGGCAGCCCGGTGGCGTCACCGCCCTTGAGCAGGTTCAGCGCCAGGAGCGCCGCGATGGCGGTCAGCGCACCGTCGCGGTAGCCGAAGCGCGGGCGGTTCAGTTCCGAGGCCTTCACGTTGGTGTTCACATCGCTCATGGCGTGCTCCAGGTTCGGCCCGCACCGCGGGCGCATACCCACCTCATCGGGCGTTTTCGGGTGTGGTTTCAGGCCGCCGGCCCGAGAAACCCCTTCGGACCTCCGCCTGTAGCGGCCCATTCCAACCACTCCCCAAGCGCACAAAGGCCGCACGGTCGCGACCCGAAACAACAAGGAAGGAGCATGTTCAAACCATCGCGATCACTGCCCGCTGGAGAGCAGGTCCGCCTGCCGGTCATAGCCTGCGGCGAAGAAATCGAGACGAACGCCCGAAGCGTCCATGTTGAAGTACCAGCCGTTTGCGCTGGTTCGAGGCTCGGCGGCCGCGGTGGCCCCGTTGCCGGCGACCAGGAGCGTCGAGCCTGTGTAGGGGTTCATGGGCTCTTCTTTCAGATACTTGGCCGAGACGAGCACACCCCAGCCGTTGTTGGTCCCGCCCGCGGCGAGCGGCGCGGCCAGGTCGGCGGTCGGGAAGATGTTCGCGTTGGCCCCGCGGTAGATCTCGACCTGCGTTTCGATCTCCTGCAACTGGCGCATCAGCGCCGCCTTGATCGCCTGGCCGCTGGCGCTGGCGAACTGCGGGACCACCAGGGCCGCGAGGATGCCCAGGATGACCACGACGATCAGGATCTCAACCAGCGTGAATCCGCGATGGTTCCGGTTCATGGCGAGCCTCGCTGCCCCGATGCCGATCTCCCCACGCGGGGCCTCGGCAAAGTCGGGACGAGTCGTTCAAGCAAGCGGGCGGCATCCGTTCAAGGAAGCCGCCCGGTCTTTGAATCAGTCAGAGGGTTTTCACCCTCGTTGTTACACAGTCATGTGGTCAGCACACTCAGGGCGTGGTGCCGCCGGAACCACCCGAGGTGGCGCCGGAGGTGCCGTTGAAGTTGGCCTCGTGGGCCAGGGCGGGCTTGCCGTCGGCGCCGATGGGGTCGAAGCCAGCGGCGAAAATGTTGCCCTTGTCGGTGGCGGAGGTGCCGTTCTCGCAGAACCAGCCGGTGGTGCTGGTGCGGGTCGCGCCGTACGCGGCGGCGGCGGCACCGGACTGGGCCTCGACCTTGGCGTTGCCGGTGTAGCCGTTGGTGGGGGCTTCCTTCATGTACTTGGCGCCGACCAGGACGCCCCAGCCGTCGTTGGTGGTGCCGCCGAGGGGCTCGGTGGCGGCCTCGAAGGGGTACTCACCGTTGTTGTTCACACGGTAGAGTTCGACCTGCGAGGTGATGGTCTGGATCTGCGACTGGAGCGCACCCTTCACGGCCTCCGACGAGGCGCTGGTGAACTGGGGCACGACGATCGCGGCGAGAATGCCGAGGATCACGACCACGATCAGAATCTCAACGAGCGTGAAACCCTTGTTGTTCCGCATGATTCACTCCTCATGTCGCCCGCCGGCGCTGAAGTGCCGACCAGGCTAAGTTCGTGCGCGACCTTGGGGGATCGATCAACGGCTCCACAGCGGCCCGCCGAGAATCGTTCCATCAGAGCCCAACGCCGCGCCAGCGCCGGGGTTACGACTGCTTCGACGAGCCGCCTGGCGGCCCCGCCCGTCGAACGGCCCCACACGGGGCCAGCATGGATATCGAACCAGCAAACCCCTGACTTCATCGCGGCTTCACTCAACACCGTCGTTTGGTCTGTCCCAGCCTGTCGCCGAACGGAATAAACGGACCTGCGTTCCCGGACGTTCCGTCTGCGGCGCCCTGCGTGCGTCGGAATCCGTGCGGTTCACGTCCCGCGGGCGATCAATTCCAATGATTGACCGATGACAACGCAGCGATTCCTACTGGGGCTCCGGTGACATGACCATTTCACTTGCCAAGGCGTGCCTCGCTGTGTCGCTCGCGGCCCGCTGTGCGGTCGGCGCGCCGGGGCAGACGCTGCTCTCCGTCGACGCCGCGCCATTGACGACCTTCCGCCCGCGAACGGTCGGTGTTTCATCCCTAGGGGGCGCCGGGGCGGGGATCACGGCGGCGGCCGATGTGCGCCGGTTGATCGCTCCCCGGTCCCCGGATTCCTCTGCCATCTCCGCCGTGATGCTCGATGCCTCTGGCACGCTCGCCGTTCGAACCATCACCGACAGCGGCACGAGCGCCGCAATCACGGCAGCGACCGGCGTCCCTGTTACCACGCCCGCCCCAGTGGCCGCGGCCTATTTTTCACCCTCGGGCACGCTCGTGCTCGCCTACGCGAGCGCCGGCTCAACGGCGTGTACGCTCCGTACGTTCACCGGCGGCGCGTTCACCGCCGCCGTGACAGCACCGTTCACCCTCTCCTCGACCCCGGCCCGCGTCGAACTGGCCACGCGCCCCGGGTCGAACGAAGTCTTGCTGGTCGCTCAGGATTCGACGCAGAATCTCGCCGCCACGATCTGGAACGGAACGGCTTTCCGCGCGACCGAAACCCTCGACAACGCCTACACGGGCGGCACCAAGCGATGGGACCTTGCATGGACGCCCTCGGGAACACCGGTCGTCGCGTGGGTTCGCGCGGCGGAGACCGCTCTCCGTGCCCGCCACCTTGTGTCGAGCAGGTGGACGACGCCGACCGGAACCCCGACCCTCGCCGCGGCGATCAACCGCGTCACACTCGCCACCAACCCGACGTTCCGCACCGGCGGTGCGGCGGCCGCGATCGCGAGCGATTCCGGTGAAATCGTGGTCGCCGATATCGGTGCGTCGTCGTGGTCTTCCGCCATCAGTATCGCCACCAACGCGGACACGACCCTGGACAATCCCCTCGATCTGGCCTTCGAGGGCCGGGGCGGCGGGCTTGTGTGCGCCTGGCTTCCGGGTACCGCCGACCGCGCCAGTCTTCGCCGACGCGACAGCAGCGGCATCTGGGCGGCGGCGACGACCACCGCTGCGATGGACAGGGGATGCAGGAGGTCCGGCTGGAGCCGCAAGACGCCGCCGACGGCGTGGTCCTGATCGGGCGTCGGCAGGCGTCTCCGGCGTCGGGCGGCGCAGGCGGGCTCGGCTCGTATATCGCGTATTCCAGCGGGATGTCCGTGGTGCTCCGCGACCGCGTTTCGACCACCGGCCTCGTAGGCTCGCAGGTCAGCGGGGTCTCGTTGCCCGCGACGCCGGCGGGGGTGGCCGGGGGCACCAGCGTGGGCCTCAACTACGACGAGACACGGACGCTGGCACCGGGAAACTATCTTGACCTCTCCATGTACGATCGGACGACGCTCAACCTTTCGTCGGGCACGTACGTCTTCCGCCAGTTCGGTACCATCGGCTACGACTCGCGCTTCAACTGCGATACCAGCGCGGGGAACATCACCATCATCGTCCTGCAGTCAGCGCTGACCTTCCGCGACCGCTGGCGTCTGAACAATAGCGGCGGCGGTCAGGTCTCGGTCAACGCCGTGAACGGCGCGATCTCGCTTGGATACGACACGGTCGTGAACGGGGCGTTTATCGCCTATGCAAGCACGATCACCGCCTCCGATCGCGCCCGCGTCACGGGGCACCTGTTTGCATCGGGCAGTATCGTTGTGGGTTACGACGCCGTCATCTCGACACCTTCCTGGACTTTCACCTCCTCCGGCACCGGCACCACTACGCACCGCCTCTACGCGGCCCTTCTCGCCGCGGGCGTGCCCGGGACTGTCACGACCTTGACCACCGGCGACATCAGCGGCACGGACCCTCCAGCGGTGGCCGTTTCACTGCCAGCGGTGCCGGCGCCGGCGCGAATCGTGCGTTGGTACGAGAAAGCGCCGCTGTAGTCCCCGAGCAGCAGAGGCGACTCCGGGGGGGTTGCACTCGGCGATCACGAGGCGGGGGCGTCGCTCCGCCGATCGCCACGGGCGTCGCCAGGCCGCGAACCCTCCCCCACCCACACCTCGCCCACCTTCCCGCACACCATCCGCTTCACGTCCCACGCCCGCACCAGCCGCTGCATCGGTTCGTCCAGACCCACGTTGGAATCGTGGAACGTCGCGTGGTGGATCGGCATCAGCAGGCGCGCGCCCATGCGCCGTGTCATCTCCGCCACCTGCTCCGGCGTGGCGTGCTGGTCTTCCCACGGTTCGTAACTGCCGATCCCCATCACCGCCAGTTCGACGGGGCGCGGTGCGCTGGCGAGGTGATCGAAGGCGTCGGTCATGGCGGTGTCGCCGCCGAAAACCACCCGGTGGTGCACTGCGTCGATTGTGTACGCGTTGTAGCCGCGATGCCGGTCGACGATGTACCTCGCCCCCCAGTGGCGCGGCTTGATCGCCCCCACTTCCAGACTCAAACCTTTCACTTCGACGACCGTGCGATTGCCCCAATCGAGTTCGATCACCCGCCCGAAGCCCTGGGGCAACAAATCCCGCGTCCCGCGCGGGATCACCACGGAGGCCCGACCCGCCCACCCCAACTTCGACAGGTCCACCAGCGAATCGATGTCCCAGTGGTCCATGTGCGCGTGGCTGAGCAGCAGCACATCCACGCTGGGCATCGTCTGGGCGTTCATCGGGGCCGCGATGGCGCGGCGCCTGCCGATCTTCCGCTTTCCGATTTTCATCCCCGCGCGGTCATCCAGATGCGGGTCGGTCAGCACGGTCAGCCCGCCGACACGGAGCAGGGTGGTGGCGTGCCCGAGCCAGCACGCCGCGAGCCTCGCGTCGAGCCAACGTGATTCATCGAAGGCGATAGGCGGCGCGGGCAACTGCACGGTCGCCGGGCGTGCGCCGAGGCTCTCGGCGATCACTTCGGACCATTGGCGAACGACCGTCTTGGCCTGTGCCGCGGCCCGTTTCGTGCGATCGCTTCTTGATGGTTGTGCGGACATCGGTGGATGCTACGCGGTGCACAATCTCAAGGGCCATCCGAACCCTGTGCGCGAGCACAGGGACAGAATCGATCCTCGGCAACGACGGCGAGCACCGGTTATCACCTACACGCCCTGTCCCCGAGCTCGCGCTCGGGGTTCGGATGGAAAGTGATGAAGAAACCCTCATTTCCCCTCGGCAAACCCAACCGCATCAGGCCCCACGGCGTCCAGCGGCACGCGCGTTTCATCCTTGATCGTGCTCAGAGCGAAACTCGTGCGGATGCGCCCGATATTCGGCGCCATGCTCAGTTTGTGCACGATGAACGTCTCGTACTGCGTCATGTCCGTGACGAGCACCTTGAGGATGAAATCCTCTTCACCCGCCGTGTGCCATGCTTCCTGGACTTCCTCGAACCGCCCCACGGCGTCCTTGAACTCCTGGAGGCGACGCTCGCCGTGCTCGCGCAGCGTGACATGCACCAGAGCGCAGATGCTCTTGTCCACCATCACGGGATCGATCAGCGCGACGTACCGCTTGATGATCCCCGTCCCCACGAGTTTCTTCACCCGCTCCAGCGTGCTGGGCGGGCTGATGCCCACCCGCTGCGCCAGCGTCGCGTTGGTGATCTCGCAGTCGCTCTGCAACTGGTTCAGGATCGCGAGGTCGATCGCGTCGAACCGCACGCGCGGCCGGCCCGCACGCTTCTGACGCAGACCGTTGCCCGTCACGCCGTGACCGGATGCGTGCATCGGCGCGGCGGAGGTCCCCGCCAACGTCGCGGGCGGCACGGGCTTGGAGTTGGATGCGGAAGAAGTGGAAGGTGGGGTCATGGCGGTTCTCGTGGATCGATTCAAACAGATCGTGTGCTCACGCAACGGCGGTCGCAGGTCAGGGTGAAACGTGCCCGTGTGAGCGAGGCGTTCCCTGCGGGAAACCGATACTCCCACAGAAACCCTCGGCCTCCGGGCAATACGCCGAACAAAATTCGTCGCCCGGCTCGTCCAATCATACCGATTTCGGCGTCGTCTGCAAGAAGAATATTCGCCAAATCGCCCGCAACTCGGAACAATTATCCGTCAAACTGTATAAAATCCGGCAAAACCAGTGGACTTCGGCTTTCGGCCCTTCCCTCAACGCGTCCACCGTGATAGGCTTCTGGGCGGGTGAGACCGACGAATCACCGCCACTTCCCCGACTCCCGACGCCCCACTCCCGGAGCAACGCCCATGACCATCGCCGCCGCCCGTCCCGCCGTTCAGGTCGCCGCCAACTCCGACCCGTTGCAACTGGTCGATGTCGACCACGTGCGGTTCCACGTCGGCAACGCCAAGCAGGCGGCGTTCTTCTACGCCCACTGCTTCGGCTTCCAGATCGAGCAGGTGAGTGACCTCACGACGGGCGTGCGCGACGCCGCGACGTATTTGCTCACGCAGGGCAATATCCGATTCCTGCTGACCAGCGGCCTGAGCGCCGAGCACCCCGCCAGCCTCGAATCCGCCATGTACGGCGACGGCGTCAAGGACGTCGCCTTCACGGTGTTTGACGCCGAGAAGGCCTGGGAACGCGCCACGGCGAACGGCGCGGTATGCGCCCCCGGCGGCGAGCCCCGCACCGTCAAGGACCAGCACGGCACCGTCACCACCGCCAGCATCCGCACCTACGGGCGCTGTGTCCACACCTTTGTCTCGCGCACCGGGGCGTACGACCTCACCAAAGTGAAGCAGGGCGGGCTGTTTGCGCCGCGGTTCAAGAAGTTGGACGGCGGGCTCGGCGGCGCGGGCGCCCCGTCCATCCTCACCATCAACGACTACAACAAGAAGAACCCCTGCGGCCTCAAGTTCGTTGACCACCTCGTCGGCAACGTCGAGATGGGCAAGATGAACCACTGGGTGAAGTTCTACGAGGATGTCCTCGAGTTCACCATGTTCAAGCACTTCGACGACAAGGACATCGCCACCGACTATTCGGCCCTCATGTCCAAGGTCATGGCCAGCGGCAACAACCTGATCAAGATGCCGATTAACGAGCCCGCCGAGGGCAAGAAGAAGAGCCAGGTGCAGGAATACCTCGACTGGCACTGCAACACCCCTGGCGTGCAGCACCTGGCCCTCCGGACCGACGACGAACTCCACTCGATCGCGGCCCTGCGCGGCCGCGGCGTCGACTTCCTCATGCTCCCCGACGCTTACTACGACAAGGTCTGGGGCCGCGTGAACACGATGCTGAAAGAGCACGGCCACGAAGCGGTGAAAGAAGACCACCAGCGCGTGCGTGACCTGGGGATTCTGGTCGACGCCGACGACGAAGGCTACCTGCTGCAACTGTTCACCAAGCCGCTGCAGGACCGGCCGACGCTGTTCTTCGAGATCATTTGTCGTCGAGGATCGCAGTCGTTCGGGAAGGGGAACTTCAAGGCGCTGTTTGAGGCGCTGGAGATGGAGCAGGAGAAGCGGGGGAATCTGTGAGTGGAGACACGGTCGGTCCCGGCGTGGCGCCATCACCGTCGACCCCGTGTTCCGTCTGCGGATCCCCGAACCGAGAGATTTGGCCACCGCGTCCGGAGCGTCCGAGGTTGGTGGCGAAAGCTCGACTTCCAGCAGAGTGGCTCGCGTTAGAGGAATGCGATTCTTGCCGCTCCCTATGGATCAGCGTTCCTCACGAGCCCTATGGGTCATTCATCTACCTGGTGCGGTGGCACCATTCGATTGACGATTGGATGCTCATCGCGGAGAGCGATTCAGCCCAGCAACTGACGTTCTGGTGTGCGAATCGCATCCGCGAAATTGGTCCGACCCTTGTTGGCTTGGATGCAGAGGAGATCGAAGCCCATACAACTCGAAGCTATGGTCGCGAGCCATACTGCAACCTGAAACCTTATGTTGTGCCCGATCTCGTGAGACTCATAGACGGCCTCCGATCGAAGGCGAGTCGTCAGAAACTGACTCCCCAGACATCGTCTCAGGGTTTGGCGGGGGCAAGCGATGACACCTCGCGAGCTGACGGAGTGGACCAGCATCAACCATTGAGAGGTTCTAGGTGGGTTCGCATCCGTGCGTTCTGGTCTGGTTGGATGCGATGATTGGGTCCGGTGTCGGGGTGATCTCGAAATCTGCCCGCTGCGCCGTTCCAGACTGATGAGATTCCCCTGCCGCGAAGCGGCGACCGAGCCAAGCCTGGGGCGGAAGCCCCAGGAGACGATCGCATCCGCGACCGCGGCGACTGAAATGGACGGAGCACCGAAGGTGCGGCACACGTCCGCACCTTGATCGATCATCACTTCGCGCCCATCTGTGTGTCGCCGCTTCGCGGCTCCCGGGATCATCTTCGCACCTGTCCTGGGGCTGCCGCCCCCGGCTTGTGTCGGGCGGCCCGTTGGGCCGCGCGCCAACCGATGCCGTACCGCCTCCTGACCTTGCCGGGTGGCCCGACGCTCCCCTCTCCCGTGCCACGATGGGCCGTCTGCGGCCGGTCGTGGCACGCTCAATCGATAGGTGACGCTTTCTCGAACAATCGCAACGTACGTCGGACTACCGCCTCTCCGCCGCGAAGCGGCGACCGACCCAAGCCTGGGGCGGAAGCCCCAGGCTTGGGTCGGAAGCCCCAGGAAAGCGGCGTCATTCGCCCGCGCCGAGATTTGAATTGCACGGAGCACCGAAGGTGCGGCACATGCCCACGTCTTCATCAATCAACACGTCGCGCCAACCCGTGTGCCGCCGCTTCGCGGCTCTGGGAATGAACCTGCCGCTTTCCTGGGGCTGCCGCCCCAGGCTTGTTTCGGGCGGCCCGTTGGGCCGCAGAACGACCGATGCCGTCCCATGATCCGATCCGTGTCGACCACGTCTGATTTCTTCTGACCTCTTGCTATGCCGGGTTGCTTTCACACGCCATCCGATTGAAACTCCCCGCATGGGAAGCACCCTCTGCTGCCATCTCGTCCATATCATCTTCTCGACAAAGAACCGTGAACCGCACATCACGCCCGTTATCGCGCCGCGACTCCATGCCTATCTTGGCGGCATCGCACGCAACCGTGATTGCTCCGCCGTTGCGGTCGGCGGGATCGAGGACCACGTCCACCTTCTGATCGCGGTCCACCCTTCGGTGGCGCTTGCCGATCTCGTGCGTGACCTCAAGAGCAACTCATCCAAATGGATGCACGAAGACGCGAACACCTCGGCGTTCGGCTGGCAGACCGGCTACGCGGCGTTCTCGGTCAGCCAATCCTCCGCCGATCGGGTCATCAACTACATCGATACCCAGCGGGAGCACCACCGCACCACGGATTTCCGCGAGGAACTGCTGGCGTTTCTCGAAAAACACAAGGTCGCGTACGACGATCGGCACGTATTCACTTGAACTCCAAGATACGAATGTCTGCGGGAGGCATGGCCAAACTTGTTTGGCCATGCTCTGCCCTCACGCGGCCCCGGACCATACCCAAGCGGGCCGAGGCTCGCCAGCGACACCGCTCGCTCCGTCCGAGGTGGCACCGGCTTCCAGCCGGTGATGACGCCTGCTCACATCCCCTGCGGCATCGCAGACCTCCCCCGACACGGGCTGGAAGCCCGTGCCACCCCTGATCACACCCCTCACACCCCCGCCGCCCGGCAGATCTCCGCCGCGGCCTCCACTCCGCAGTGTTTCCCGGCGAATCTGGCGATCACACCCTGCAGCGCCCGGCGCTGCGTCTCCTGGGCCGCGGGGTCGTTGATCAGCGTGTCCGCCGCGGCGATCAGGCGTTCGGGGCCATCAAAGTACGGCACCAGTTCCGGGATGATCTCGTAGCCCGCGATCAGGTTTGGCAGCGCGATGTACGGTGTCGAGATGATCCACTGGCCCACCGCCTTGTACGCCAGTTTGCTCGTCTTGTAAAAGATCACCATCGGCTTGGCCTGCTTGGCGATCTGCAGCGTCACGGTGCCGGATTTCACCAGCGCCATGTCGCACCAGCGGACCACCATGTCGGTCTTGCCGGCGACACAGTCCAACCCTTCGGGCCAGCCCCCCCACTGCTCGGCACGCTCGCGCATGCTGTCGCGCACGGCGTCGGTGGTGGCCCCGAAGACGCCCACGACGCCGGGGTAGCGACGCTTCAACTCACGGAAGGTCTTAAGGAGGATCGGAAAATGGCGGCGGAGTTCCGTCGGGCGCGACCCGGCGAAGAGGGCGATCTTGAGTTCGCCCTCGGGCAGTGTCTTCGCCTCGGCGTCGAGGGCCGCGATGTCCAGCGGCTCATCGAACAGCGGGTGCCCGACGAATCTCGCCTGGATGCCGCGGGTTCGGAAGAAGTCTTCCTCGAACGGCAGGATGCACAGGACGAGATCGGTGCGCTTCCGCAACTTGTTCACCCGCCACGGCCCCCACGCCCACAATTGCGGCGCAACCAAATGAACCACCTTGACGCCGGCACGCTTGGCCATCTTTGCCACTGGGAAGTTGGCGCCAGGTGAATCGACGGGGATGTGCAGCGTGGGGCGGTTGGCGATCAACCACGCGTCGATCTCCTTGAACACGCGGTGGTAGTGCTTGATGACGCCCCAGCCGGGCATCCCGATCACCGAACGGTCCCCGGTGCGGGCGACGATGGTTGCCCCCGCCGCGGCCATCTTGGGGCCGCCCCACGCAAAGATCGGCAGGTTTGGATGTCGTTTGCGGATCTCGACGATCACCGCCGCGGCGTGGTCGTCGCCCGATGGCTCGAACGCCGTGAAGAGGAGGGTGGGGGATGGTGTCGGGTTGGTGGTCACGAGTATGCAGCCGCAGCGATTGGAGAGGAATCAATAGCAGATTCCGGGCGGGGCATGTTGCTCGACGTTTGCCGCCCCAGGAAACGAGTTCAGGCCTATATCGCCCCCTATACTCCGCCCCCTCTTTTCCCGCTTCCCACCCTTCGTTCCTCCGAATCTCTCGGAAACCCCGGAACCCCCCATGTCTACCACGCCGACGGCGACTCACCAGGCCACCGCAATGGCCCCCTCCCCCTACCGCCGCACCCACACCTGTGGCGTCCTGCGCGACACCCATGTCGGCGAGACCGTCACCCTCTGCGGCTGGGTCAACTCGTACCGCGACCACGGCACCGGGCTTGTCTTCATCGACCTCCGCGACCGTTCCGGCCTCACCCAACTGGTCTTCAACCGCGAGGACTCGGGCATCGACGCCGCCACCATCGAGCGCGCCGACAAACTCCGCAGCGAGGACGTGATCGCCGTCACCGGCACCGTCCGAGTTCGCACCGGCGGTGAGAACCCGAAACTCCCCACCGGCAAGATCGAGGTCGTCGTCAGCAGCCTGAACTTCGTCAACAAGACGGAGAACCCGCCCTTCCTGCCCGACGACATGATCGCGCTGCCCAACGAGGAACTCCGCCTCAAGCACCGCTACGTTGACCTCCGCCGCCCCAAGATGCAGGCGATCCTGGGCACGCGCCACCGCGTCACCAAGATTACCCGCGACTACTTCGACGACAACGGCTTCCTCGAGATCGAAACCCCGATCCTCTACAAGAGCACGCCCGAGGGTGCGCGTGAATTCCTCGTGCCCAACCGGCACGTGCCGGGCTCGTGGTACGCCTTGCCGCAGAGCCCGCAGGTGTTCAAGCAGATCCTGATGGTCTCGGGCTGCGACCGCTACCTGCAGATCTGCCGCTGCTTCCGCGATGAGGACCCCCGCGCCGACCGCCAGGCCGAGTTCACGCAGATCGATCTTGAGATGTCGTTCGTGCAGCGCGACGACGTGATGGCCACGATGGAGGGCTTCGCTCGAACCCTCTGGAAGAAAGTCCTCAACGTCGACGTCCCGCCCGTCCAGCGCATGACCTACAAAGAGGCGATGGACCGCTACGGCATCGACCGCCCCGACACCCGCTTCGGCCTCGAACTCGTCGATATCTCCGACATCGCCGCCAAGATCGATTTCGGCGTGTTCAAGTCCGCACTGGCCCAGAAGAAGGGCGTCGTCAAGGCCATCCGCGTCCCCGGCGGCGCCGACAAACTCACCCGCAAGATGACCGACGGCTACACCGAGTTCGTCAAGGGCTTCGGCGCCGGCGGCTGCCCCGTCGTGAAGTTGACAGCCGCAGGCTTCGAGACCGGCATCGCCAAGTTCATCGAGCCGATCAAGGCCGAACTCATCGAACGCCTGGGCCTCCAGGTCGGCGACACCGTCCTCTTCGGTGCCGACACGTATCCCGTCGTCAGCAAAGCCTTGGCCGAACTCCGCCTGAAGGTCGCCAAGGAACTCAACATGATCCCCGAGGGGAAGTGGAACTTCCTGTGGGTGATCGACTTCCCGATGTTCGAATGGGACAAGGACGGGAACCGCTGGATCGCCACGCACCACCCTTTCACCAGCCCGCGCCACGACCAGATCGAAAAGTTCATGGCGACCGACCTCAGCGACACCGACTCGATCGAGGCCCTCCGCTCGGCGGGCTACGACCTCGTCCTCAACGGCTCGGAGATCGCTGGCGGCTCGATCCGAATCCACGACCAGGCCGTGCAGACCCGCGTCTTCCGCATGCTAGGCATGACCGAAGAACAGGCCCGCGCCAAGTTCTCCTTCCTCCTGGAAGCCCTCAAGTTCGGCGCGCCCCCCCACGGCGGCGTCGCCTTCGGCCTCGATCGCCTCATCATGCACCTCACCGGCACCGACAACATCCGCGACGTCATCGCCTTCCCCAAGACGCAGATCGGCGCCGACCTCATGACCGGCGCACCGTCGAACGTGACGGAGGAGCAGTTGCGCGACGTCCACGTCCGGAATGTCCTCCCCGCCAAGCCGGAGCCCGCGAAGGCCGGATAAGTACACAGTTGCCACAGGGTGCCGGGGCACGGCGTCCTCGCCGTGCCCCGATCCGCGATCCACTGAGGGCGGGGCACGGCGAGGACGCCGTACCCCGGCACCCATCGAAGCGCCGATCTGAATTTGCCGCTTTGCTGTTCTGCTGCTTTGCTGCTCTCCCATGCCCGACGCACAAACAACAACCGAAGCCCTTGCCAAATGGTGGCAGGCCGACATCCTCGGCTCCCCGGCGTGGGCGTGGATCGCCGCCGCCGCCATCGCGGCGCTCGTCTTTTTCCTGCTGATCGCCGTCCGCGCCGTGCTGCTGGGCCGCCTGAAAGCCCCGGCCGAGCACCACCCGCTCGGCCCGTTCGGCGTCGGCCTGCGACTGGTGCGCACCACGTCGACGCTTGTTCTGTTCGTCGTCGCCGCCGAGGTCGGCGTCCTGCAACTGGCGCTCTCGCCGAAGATCGCCTACGCCTTCCGCGTCGCTCTCGGCGTGGCGCTGGGCCTCCAGGCCGTCCTGTGGGGCCGTCAGGTCATCGAGATCGCCATCGAAAAGGTTCTCGCCAAAAAGCACGGCCCCGACGGCAAGCCCGACCCCACCGTCCTCACCGCGCTGACCCCCATCCGCTTCGCCTCATCGCTCGTGTTGGTCACGCTCGTCGCGCTGATCGTCCTTGATAACGCGGGCATCAACGTCACCGCCCTCGTCGCGGGCGTGGGCATCGGCGGCATCGCGCTGGCCCTCGCCGCACAGAAGATCCTCGCCAACCTCTTCGGTGCCGTCTCCATCGTCCTCGACAAGCCCTTCGTCATCGGCGACTTCATCGTCACCGGCAACCTCATGGGCACCGTCGAATCCATCGGCATGAAGACCACCCGTCTCCGCGCCCTCTCCGGAGAGCAACTGGTCTTCCCCAACGACGACCTGCTCTCGAGCCGCATCCAGAACTTCCAGCGCATGACCGAACGCCGCGTGGTCCTCGCCTTCGGCGTCGTCTACGCCACCCCGCCGCAGGCTCTCCGGCGGATCAACGACATCGTGAAAGACGCCGTCGCCCGACAGGCCGACACCCGCTTCGAGCGTTGCCATTTCAAGAACTTCGGCCCCAGCAGCCTGGATTTCGAGTGCGTCTATTACGTCCTCAGCCCCGACTACACGGCGTACATGGACGTCCAGCAGGCCATCAACCTCGAAGTCCTCCAGTCCCTGGCCGCCGAGGGAATTGCCTTCGCCTACCCGACGCAGACGGTGTACCAGTACGCCGCAACGCAGCCGATGCCGGAAACACGCGGGACAGCCTGAGAACGAGGAACCCCACCCCAATCTCAGGCATCCAACCCCAAACGCGCCCCCGCAGCCCTCTCCCCCCACCCCGGTACAATCTCCGAACCAAACCCGACCGCCGCCCCAATCGAGGCCCCACGCCCCGGAATGAACAGGCGGCACGAAGGTCGAGCCGAAACCATGAGGGTTTCCGCACCGCTCCGACACACGAATCCGACCCACGAATCAGATTCACCCATGAAAAGGAAGTCGATCACCATGATGAAGCACCTGCTCGCCGGCGTCCTCGCCTCCGCCGTGGTCCTCACGCCCGGCGTCCTCGTCAACAGCGTCGCGATGGCTGAAGACGCCCCTGCTGCGGCCCCGGCCAAGAAGGCCCGCCTCGGCGTAGGCGACCCCGCCCCCACCCTCGAAGGCATCAAGTGGCTCAAGGGCGAGCCCGTCAGCGGCTACCAGGCCGGGCAGGTCTACGTGCTCGACATGTGGGCCACCTGGTGCGGCCCCTGCGTCGCCAGCATCCCGCATGTCAACGAGATGCACACCAAACTCAAGGACAAGGGCGTCAACGTTGTCGGCATCGCCATCTGGCCCCGCAAGGGCATGAAGCCCACCAAGGAGTTCGTCGACGGCAAGGGCGACAAGATGTCCTACCGCATCGCCGAGGACGTCAACAACCAGATCGCCGATTCGTTCATGAAGCCCGCCGGCCAGAACGGCATCCCCTCGGTGTTCGTCGTCGACCAGAAGGGCAAAATCGCGTGGATCGGCCACCCGATGGACGGCCTCGACGCCGTGGTGGATGAGGTCGTCAAGGGCGACTTCGACCCCATCGCGTTCGAGAAGAAGCAGGCCGCCGAGGCCGAAAAGGCCAAGAAGTTCGAGGACGCGTTCGAGGCCGCCGTGGGCGGCAACGATTACGCCAAGGGCCTCGTCGCCGCCGAAGACCTGATCAAGTTCGACGCCAAGAAGTACCGCCAGGTGAACGTGTACAAGTACATCGCGCTGGTCAAGACGGGCAAGGCCGCCGACGCCAAGGCCTTCGGCGCCGGCCTGGTGGCCGACAAAGAGTCCGACGCCAACATGATGAACTACCTCGCGTGGAGCATCGTGAACCCCGAGGGCGAGTTCAGCGACACCGAGCGCGATGCCGACCTGGCCGTCGCCGCCGCCAGCAAGGCCAACGACGAACTCAAGGGCAAGGAGCCCGCGATCATGGACACGCTGGCCCGCGCGTACTTCGTCAAGGGCGACCTGGACAAGGCCGTCGAGACGCAGACCAAGGCGGTCGAACTCGCCGAAGACGAGATGAAGGAGCAACTCACCTCGGCCCTCGAAGAGTACAAGACCGCCCAGAAGAAGAAGGCCGGCGGCTGAGGCCGAACGCGCCCGATTGCGACGACATCGAAATGATCAAACCCAGGCCTTTGCCTGGGTTTTTTCATGGCCTCAGAATCGTGTGTTAGAATGGCGGAACGATGATTCACGAGCGAGCGGGCCTTGGTGCGGCACGGAGCCGCGTCACTCCAACTCGTCGTCCAACTCCTCGATGGGCACCGCCCCCCCCGTTCCCCCGGCCCCCGCCTTCACCCGCTTCACCGGCATGTTCGCGATCTCGATCACCGCCGCCCGGCACGCCGATTCCAGCGCCTGGTGCAACTTCTCGTGGTCGGTCACGCTGTGCAGCCGCTCGAACAGGTCGGCCACGCGCGAGATCGCGTCCACCCCCGAATCAATCTCCGAAATCGCCTTGTCCCCCAGCGCCTCCGCGGCGTTCTCGAACCACTCCATCGTCACCTCGCCCCCCTCGGGCGGCGCGACATACGTCCGGACCGTCACCGGCCCGATCATCACCACCGGCCAGTCCCCCGGCCGACGGTCAAGTTTCACCGACCGCACCGGCGGCTCGTGCGCCAGCACCATCACCGGCACCTCTTCCCGGGTCGCGCGGTCGTGCAGGTCGCGGGCATCGGCACCCACCAAGGGCGGGGCGATCAAGTAGCACCCAGGGTCGATCTTCTGCCCCTCGGGGATCGCCTCGTTCACCAGGAACAGGTTGCCCGAATCCACCGCCTGAAGGCGGATCTGCCGCCGGGCCTCTTGCAGCGGCAGGAGGATGCGCGCCATGCGTTCGTAATCCCCACCGGCGAACGCCAGTTCCAGCGCCTCAAGGCACGCGCCCTCGGCCTCGAAATAGTGCGTCTCCACCAGCGCGCGGCTCCCCAGTTCCATCAACTTGTCAATGCGGTCTGCCGGTTTCTGGGGTTTCGTCATCGCGGGCGCGCTCGGTCCAAGATCATCCTGGGGCACAACGCCCCGGGGGCCATGCCCACCCTTGTCGTCGCCCCGGGCACGGTCGAATCTGGTCCAAGAGGGCATCGCCGATGACATCGTACCAACCTCCGAGCAGAAGGTCCGAAAAGCCCCCGAACACAGTTCCACCATCAAGATCGGGTCAGGAGCGCCGGCAGTTGACCGCCAGTTCCCCGAGCATCGTCCCCCAGCGGTCGCTCAGCCCGGGCATGTCGTAGGCCAGGGTGTCCGAAAGCGACGACCAGTCCTGTTCCCGCAATGACCGCTTGATCTCTTCGAGCGTCCGCGTCAGTTCCCCCACCGCCCCGCTGATCTCGGTGTCACCCAGCCCCGCCGGCGCGGTCACGCCGAGGGTCCCGGCCAGTTGCAGCACCTGCTTAGCCTGCTCCCAGCACGTCAGGACGTCGGTCAGGGCCACCATCGCGTCGGAGGTCTTGGAAGACTGGATCATCTCCGCGGCGGCGATCTGACGCGGGCGCAGTTCCCGAACCGCCGTCGAGGCGTACATCAGGGAATCTCGCAGCAAAGTCGCCGCGTCGGCGGTCTTGAACTTCAACACCGAGGCGTACGGGCTTGTCGAAGGCGGCTGCGAAAGGTGCTCCCCCGGCACCGACACGCCGTCGGCCTCCACCTCGATCACCAGCCGGTCCCCCGACCGCTCCCGCACGGCGGACAGCGCGGCCCCCAGGGTCGTCACGGGGGTGGGGCTGTTCAGCGGCTGGCCGTCGATGAAGGTTTGCATTGGTCGTTCTACGTCGGCTTTTCGGACGTGGGGCGTGAGGGATTGTGGGGGAACGCCGACCAGCGGCCATCCTATCGGAATCCAAACACCATTTCCGATACCCGACACCCCATACCCGATGCCCGAAGTGATAGGTGGGGTGTCGGGTATGGGGTGTTGGGTGTGCGGTTCCGCCCACTGCCCACTGCCCAAGCCCCATCGCCCTACTTCAACAAGTTCGCCACATCATTAAACGTCACCACGAGGAACATCGTTCCGATGAGCGCCAGCCCCGCGATGGTCACGGCGTTCTGCACCCGGATCGGCACCGGCCGGCGTGCCAGACCCTCGTAGCACAGCATCAGGAACAGCCCGCCGTCAACGATCGGCAACGGCAGGAAATTCACCACCGCCAGGTTTGCGCTGATGAGTCCGAGGAAAAAGAGGACGTAGATGAACCCCTCTTCGGCGAAGCGCGACCCCAAGTCCGTGATCCCCACTGGGCCTTTCAGGTGTTCCACTTTCACCGTGCCTTGGAACAGACGGGCGAACGTGAGATAGGTCATCACCAGCACCCGCTTGGTCTTGGCGACGCCCATGCCGAGGGCGTGCAGCGGGTCTGCGGCTTTGACGGTGGTGCGGACGGGCTGGAACATCGCTTCGGGCTGTGCCGGGATGGCCCACGGCAAATCGCGGAGCGCCATCAGACGCTCATCTTCCAGTGGGATGCGTCGAAGTTCCTCGGTTGCCCCGGCCGCAGCACCGCCCTTCGACGTGCGGACGGCGAGATTGACGACGTGGCCACTGCCGGGCGACCACTTCAGTGCTTCCAGTTTCAACGCCTTGCGCAACGACGCGAAGTCGGTCACAGGCTGCTCATTCACCGCGACGACCGTCGCGTTTGGGGGCAGGCCGGGGAGGGGCTTCACCGGTCCGCCGTCGATGTCTTTCCACTCGGCCCTGCTCATCGCGATCCGACCTGAGTCCCTTGCCTCCGCAACACTGAACCCGATCCGGCCTTCGGCGGACACTGGTGCTCTGATCTGAACCTCCTGCGTGCCCCGAAGAACCGTCAGATCGATCGTCGAACCCTTTTTCGCGCGGATCGCGCTGATCGCCGTTGCGATATCGGGAGACTCGAACTCGCCGACGCGAACAAACACGTCACCTTCGACAAGGCCCGAAGCCTTCGCCGACGATTCGAGAACCTCGGCCTGCAGGAGCGGGAACAGCCCGACAACGTGTGCGGACGCCGTGGTCGTACCGTCCGGGAGGCTTGCTGTTGCCTCGGAGGTTCTGATGACCGGTGTCAACGTCGCCTCCGCCTCGCTCCCGTCGCGCGAACGGAAGCGCAGCGTCTGCGGCTTTCCCTCCGATTCCCGCACCGCCTTCCGCAAAGGCTCGATGGTTTCGCCGTCCTTCTCCTGAATCTCAACCCCATTAATCGCCGCCAGCCGCGACCCCATCGGCACACCGCCCCACCCGATCTTCTCCATCAACTCCGCGGCGTCCTTGCGCTCCGACGCCCGCGCGGGGCGTGCAAACAGCGTCAGCGATGTCTCAGGCAACACCCCGATCTGCATCATCCGCGCCGCCCCCCCCACCACCGGCTTCACCACCAGCGGCACCTCTTCGCCGTCGCGGTCTACGACGATCCGCACCTCAGCCCCCGGCCCCGCCATCGCGGTGGCGATCTGCAAATCGGTGAATGTCACGGCGTCATCGTCATTAATCCGCCGAACAACATCCCCCGCCTTCAAACCCGCCACCGCCGCGGGGCTGCCCGGCACGACGCCACCGATCACCGGCGCGACCTCACGCATCCCCACCGTGAACACCACGACAAAGAGCGCGGCCGCGAGGATCACGTTCATGACCACGCCCGCGCTGATGATGACCATCCGCTTCCACACCGGCTTCACGGCGTACGAATCCGGAGCCGACGAAGTCGCCGAGGGGTTGGCGTCCTCCTGCCCGAGCATTTTGACGTAGCCGCCGAAGGGGAGGACGTTGAGACGGTACTCGGTGGGGGAAATGGTGCGGATCGCGCCTGCGGCTCGCTTCGCCGCACGGACATCCGCATCTTCCCGATTCGTGGCCCCCGCCGCCTCTCGATTCAGGTACGCCACATAGTCCGGCTCGCTCGATCCCGGCCGCACTCCCATCCCCTTCCGGAACGAAACCAGCGCAGGCCCGAATCCGATCGCAAACGCATGCACCCGCACCCCCGCCCACCGCGCGGCGAGAAAGTGGCCGAGTTCATGGATGAAGATCACCAGGCCAAAGCCCAGAAGGATCAGCAGAACATTGAAGGTGGAGTCAAACATGGGGGAACAAGTGGCCTCGGATGAACGAACCAGCAAAGCGTAGGTGGCTGCGCCGCCGTAGCCGCCGCCGCGGGACTCTCACTATCGGCCATCTGAACTACGGTGGGGCAGGCTTCCAGCCTGCCATCCTGTTGGAAGCAGGCTGGAACAGTTCCCCACCGACTCCAATCAACCCCCAACGCATACAGTTGCGAACTCCGAACTCGACCACTCGACCACTTCCCCCCACCCAATGCCCGAAACCACAGACCAAGCCCGCGCCAGCGTCGAAGCCTTCCGCAAGGACTTCACCGCCGTCCGCGAACAGATCGCCCGCGTCATCGTCGGCAACGCCGAGATCATCGACGGCGTGCTCATCTGCCTCTTCTGCTCCGGCAACGCCCTGCTCGAAGGCGTTCCCGGCTTAGGGAAAACGCTGCTCGTCCGCACGCTCGCCCGTGCCCTGGCCCTCGACTTCCGGCGCATCCAGTTCACCCCGGACCTCATGCCCGCCGACATCACCGGCACCACCGTCGTGCGCGAAGTCGAGGGCAGCAAGCAGTTCGTCTTCGAGCCGGGTCCGGTCTTCACGCAACTGCTTCTCGCCGACGAGATCAACCGCGCCACGCCCAAGACCCAATCTGCGCTTCTCGAAGCCATGCAGGAGCGCAGCGTCACCGCCGGCGGCCAGACACGACAACTGCCGAAGCCCTTCTTCGTCATGGCCACGCAGAACCCGATTGAACAAGAGGGCGTCTACCCGCTGCCCGAGGCCCAGTTGGACCGCTTCTTCTTCAAACTCAACGTCGGCTACGCCAGCCGCGAAGACCTGAACGAGGTCTTGCGTCGAACCACAGCGGGCGACACCGCCGAAGTCTCCCCCGTCCTCAGCGCCGACAAAATCATCGATCATCAGGCCCTCGTGCGCCGCGTCGCCGTGGCCGATCATGTGCAGGATTACGCCGTGCGCCTCGTACTCTCGACGCACCCCACCGCGAGCAGCCCGTTTTCGCCGCAGCAGGTGAAGCGGTTCGTTCGAGTCGGTGCCAGCCCGCGCGCGGCCCAGGCCCTGGTGCTCGCCGCCAAGTGCCGAGCCCTGATCGAAGGCCGCGCCGCCGCCAGCATCGAAGACATCAAGCGTGCGGCGTTGCCCGCCCTGCGACACCGCATCGTGCTGAACTTCGAGGGCGACGCCGAGGGGCTGACCACCGACGCGGTGGTCGAGAATCTGCTGGGAACGGTGCCGGTGCAGGGCTAAAACACCGCGAGTGAGGGAGCCCCTCCGGAGAGGTCACTGGTGCAGGCCTCGCGCGATCGCAGGCCCGATCGCGAAATCCGAAAACTCCAGCTCAAACCCCGCCCGCTGCGGCGAGCAGCACATCAACCCAACCCGCACCGGGTCCGCGCGAGGCAGATAGGCCAGCCGCGCCAACTGCCAAGGACCTGCGTGAACGCGGAACTGCACCCGTACCGCCTCGCCGTGGCGGGTCAGCCTGAGATCAATTGATTCCGGGTTTCCGTCCAGCCGCACGACCGACCAATCGGAGTGCCCTCGGGTCACGACGGCGCTGAAGTGCTGCGCACCATCGGTGAACTCGACGCCGCACTTGATCCACTGCCGCTCATCGATTCGGATCATCAGTCCGGCCTGGTCATAGAGCGCCTCGTAGCGGCCGCGAACGGTTACGCTCGCCGAGAAATCCCCGGTCACCTCCGCGGATAGGAAGTGTCCGTTATCACGGACGAAGCCGTAGAACGTCTCGCGCCAGAAATCGGTCTTGTCGCCTGTACGGACACGGATCACGCCCGCACCCAACCCGTGCACCGCCGATGGCGTATCCGGAGACGGCGACGAGACGGATTTAGGCGGCTGGTTGAGCCAAGTCAGTTGTTGTCGCATTCGCAGTGGCTCCGCCGCGGGCTGTGGGCCAATCGCGCCAAGTGATAAGGCGATTGGAAAAGCCAGCGCTCACAGGCTCGAAGTCTACCGCTTTCGCGCCAGCATCCAGCGCGAAAACAGATCGTTCTCCAGGTCCATGCCCTTCTCGGGTCCGTCGCCGTCGGGGTCATCGGCCCAGCCAAGCAGCCGCCCCATCTCGCGTGCTTTGGCGTCATCGGATTCATCGAACGCAATCACCTCGAACCCCGCCGCCTCTAACTGTTCTCGCGTGAAAGGGCACCGCCCGTCGCTCCATGGTTTGTACGGTTCGCCGGGCATTGAGGGGGCGGGCGAGAGGTTGTAGATCATGAAGAGGCCGCCCGGAAGCAGCACCGCGTGGACCGCTTTGAGATACGACGGGATGTCGGTCCCGAGATCGACGAGCAAACGCTGATCGACTGGTTTGCCGTCGGGAGGGTTGGGGTTGATGTATCCGTTCTTTAGCGTGTTTTTCGAGAGAAAGAGGTCATACCGGTTGCCATATTTCACGGTATCAAACGGCCGCGTAGGTCCCTCGGAATTGAGCGCGGGAGCGCCAACAAGATTCTCGGGCGTGCATGGGGCATCAACCGGGAATCGCCCAGTTACGAGTGCAATCTGCCCGGAGCGCGCTCCAGCAAATCCAGCAATCTTGCCCTTGTCACCCGGTTGGCGATAGAGGCGTTCGAGGCTAGGGTCCGTCTCTAAACCCACCACGACTGCGCCAAGACTCGCCATCAACCGAAGATGCCCGATTGTGCCGTAGCCGTAGTCGAGGATCTTCTTGCCCTCGAACGGCGCGAGGCTGCTGAACCCATTGTCGCGGACGTCGCGCTCCGCCAGAATCTCAATCGCCCGAACATACGCCAGCGGACTCCCATACCGAGTCGAGTAGTAGTACTCCCCATCCAGTGTCCGCTCCGTCAGCGCCGCCCTCTCCTCCTCGCTCAACTTCTCCCGCTCAACCGGCGTGTACCACGTCCGCGTCGCGCGGTTCACATACAGCACCCGCTCCGAAACCTCCGGCAGCGCCGCCGTCGCCGCGAGGAACTGCCTGGCGGCGTCCGAAGTCACGAACCCCTTCAGTTTCTCGGCGTCGGCACGCACCTTCGCCGCGCCGGTTGGTTCCGTCTGCTGCGCGGTGCCGACCGCGGGTGCCGCCGGCGTAGCGGCAGTTCCCCCCGATGACCCGCCCTCCTCCGCAATCGCGAGCGTCGGTACAAGGGTGATGCCGCCGCAGATCACGACACGCCGAATCCAGGCCATCGATGTGCGCATGAATCCCGCCCCTTTCTCAATCCCGCGCGGAACCAGCAATCGTGCTGGCCGCGGCGGTTCAGAAAGATATCACGCCCCCCGACACCTGAATACGCACGCATCGCCCGCGCCCCGTGCCACCGAAGTCGTCCCGACGACTTCGGTGCTCTGACTTTCCGCACCGCCCAGATCAACCCCCATCCTTCAACGGGAATTCCCAAAGTTCACCTACCGCCCCCCGCCTCCCGAAGAACTCCCCGTCAACTGGTCAATCGTCGACCCCACCTGCCCGGACTGGATCGCCGTCAGCGCCTCGGCCATCTGCTCCACGGCGTGGATGAACGTCAGCAGGTTGTCCAGCCGCACGTTGTGGGCCGCCAGCCGCTCGGCGTCTTCCGGCGTCAAACCCGCCGGCACCACGCCCGGCGTCGCCGCAACTCCCGCAGAAGCCGGGATCGCTGGCGCACCGGTCATATCGCGGATTTCGTAGAGCGCCGCCACCACCGGATCGATCTCGCGCTTCTTCCGCTCCCGCGCGATCGTGGTGAACATGGTCCACACGTCCCGCTCGGCCTCGAAATACTCCTTGCGGTCTCCACGCTTGTGGGCCCGATACACGATGCCCCAATCAAGCAGCGCCCGCAGAGACATCGACGCGTTGCCGCGTGAGATCTGCAATCGCTCCATCACGTCGTCCGTACACAGCGGGTCGCCCACGATCATCAGCAGCGCATGCACCTCCGCCATCGTGCGGCTGATCCCCCACGCCCCGCCCATCTTCCCCCACACGGCGATAAACCGATCCTGAGCCTCGGACACCAATCGATCCACCGGGATGGCGGGCGTGTTTCTGGCCATGGGATTTCGCGGTTGAGGTGGTTTGCTTTGGTTCGCAGGCCGGGGGACGCAGCGCGTCAGGACTCCCGTCGCTGAAGCATACGGCGGAAAGGCGGCGAAATCAATAAACTTTCAGGAAGTTTTGAAATCTTTGCTCAATACCTCTTTCGCCACGAAATCCGTCGAAAATGCGGACATCGGCCGGCACATCAAAAAAAAAAGAGGCGGCGCGCATCCGAAGACGCTGCGCCGCCCTTCCGGGGGGCATGGTTGTCCGACAGGCAGAGGATATCACCGACGTGTCCCGTGTCGAGGGGTTCCCCAAGACTTTCCAAGATTTTTTGGGAACAAAGTTGCTTCAGGCTGAAATCAGCCATTCACGATGTCAACGATCCCGGCGACCCCCAGCGTCACGCTCACCACGCCGTTGACCGTAAAAAACGCCATCGGCAGCCCCGCCAGCCCGCGCTTCGCCAGAACCCAGTGCTCGAACACCAGCAGAGACGCCACCAGCGCGGTCGCCGTCCGCATCAGCAACCCGAACCGGGTGTCGAACGCCACGCAGCACGAGAGCAGCAGGAACGCCAGCGCGTGCAGCCCGCGGCTGAGCCACAGCGACCTCTTCACACCCAGCCGCGCCGGCACGCTGTTCAGCCCCGTGCGCCGGTCAAAGTCCAGGTCCTGCAGCGCGTACGCGATATCGAACCCCGCCACCCAGCACAGAACCATCCCCGCCAGGAACCACAGCGAAAGCCCGTCAAAAGAGAACAAAAACCCCGGGTCCACGGCGATCGCCGCGGCCAATGGCGACGCAGCCAACGCCCCGCCCAGAAAAACATGGCACCACGCCGTGAACCGCTTGGTGAACGAGTAGAACGCGATCCACGCTAGCACCGGGACGCTCAGGGCGATTGGCCACGGGTTGTGGAACAACAGCCAGAAGAGCCCGGTGGCCCCCACAAACGCCGCGGCGAACCCCAGCGCGATCCGCACCGCCGCCGCCTCGCTGAGCCGCCCCGAAGCGATCACCCGGCGGGCCGTGCGCGGGTTGTCCTTGTCAAAGCGCCAGTCCGCGACGCGGTTCACCAGCATTGCCCACGTGCGGGCCAGGAACATGCACAAGACCACCACGCCGCCCTGCGCCAGCAGAGTGCCCCACGCCCCCTCGCTACGCGTCGCCGGCGACGCAGCCACGGCGGCCAGAAGAGCAAACGGAAGCGCAAACACGCTATGGGCGATTTTGATGTCGGAAAGCGCGAGTTTCACACGCGCGACCGCGCCCACACCAGTGGCGGACGCGTTCGCGGGGACCGAAGTCAAGCGGCGTGCTCCTCGTCGCGAGGCTCACCGTTGGTCGACGCCAGATGCTCCGCCCAGCGCACCTTCAGCCCGTGCTCCACTCCCAACAAATCAAGCAGCCGCCCCGCGACGAAATCGATCACCTGTTCCACCTTGGTCGGCAGCAGGTAGAACCCCGGGTTGCACGGGCACACGATCGCGCCGCTCAGCGTCAACGTCTCCATCGCCCGGATATCGATCAGCGTCAGCGGGGCCTCGCGGTGGGCCACGATGAGTTTCATCCGCTCCTTCATCGCCACCGCCGCCGCGCGGGTCACGAGCGTGTCGCCCGTGCCGCAGGCGATCTGGTTCATCGTGTTGGATGAGCACGGCACGATGACCATGCCGTCGTGCCGGAACGAGCCGGAACCAATGGCCGCACCGACATCTCGGCTTGGGTAATAGTGCAGGCCGCTGGCCCGGAGGTCTGAAATCGTGATCTCTGATTTCGTGCGGGCAGAGCGCGACGATTCGCTTCGCTCATCGTCGGCGTGAGCGATGCCCGCGAAGGCGGCCAACGATTCGCCGTCCAGCCGCTCGATCCCAAGTTCATCGAACAGCAGCCGCTGCCCGTACGGCGACACACACAGATGGCACTCGTGCCCGGCGCGGAGAATCTCCGCGATCACCCGCTTGGCGTACAACGCACCGGAGGCCCCGGTGATGCCGACGACGTACTTACGCCGTGGGCCGCCGAGCATGTCCGACTTGGAGGAGGGCGTGGTCATGAGTTGCGCTTCGCAGATTCCGGAACCGCAGATTCTAGGGTGACAAACCCACGAAATCTCCCGGCGACGGGCCGGAACGCCCGAATCCGCGCCGCACACGTATGCTCTATCAGACCTTCATGACCACCCCGCTCTTCATCTTCCTCGGCGCCGGCCTCGGCGGCCTCTCACGCTGGTGGATCGGCTCCTACGTCCAGTCTTTCACCGCCTCGGCGTTCCCGGTCGGCACCCTCGCCGTGAACGCCAGCGGTTGCCTGGCCATCGGCATCCTTGCTGCCCTATCCGTTTCGTGGCTGCAGCGCGAAGACGTCCGCCTGGGCCTCATCGTCGGCGTCCTGGGCGGATACACCACCTTTTCCTCCTTCGCGCTCGAATCCCTCAAAATGATGAACGACGGCCACTGGGGACGCGCCGCCCTTTACATCCTGCTCAGCAACGCTCTCGGCCTGCTCGCGGCGTGGGCCGGCATGGGGCTGGGGCGCACGCTCTCGCTACGCTAAATCGGACTCACACGTGCCACGACTTTGCTGTCTTCAGCAAAGTCGTGCTCCGGGTCCGAGACGCCGACTCCATCGCACGACGTTTTCGAGGACGACAAAGTCGTGGCACGTCACCTGCTCCGAAGATGGCTAAAACCGCCGCCCCCACATCGCCAGATTGATCATCGGCCACGCCAAACGCCACAACTGCTCCGGTTGTGCCGCGACCGTCGTCCGCGCCGCGTCGGTGAACACCGCCTGCGCAAAGGGGCTCTCGGTGAGCAGCCCCGCGTGTTCCTCCATCCACCCCTGGAAGGGCATCGGGAAACTCGCCTTGGGCCGCTCGACGATCGACGCCGGAACATCGCCCGCAAACGCCTCACGCAGCGCGATCTTTGTGCGGATCTCCGGCATTGCCGCGCCATCACCCCCGCCGCCCCCACCCACCAGCACCCCCGCCTCCACGCGGCACTTCATCGCCATCGGCAACGCATTCGCCACCGACATCACCTCAACATCCGCCAGCGGCGTGCGTCCCTCGACACCAGCCAGCATCGTCGCCGTGTCCAGCCGTTGCAGCAGACCCACCAAGTTCACCCGTTGGTGGAACCGCAGGTGCGACTGAACCGAGTACTCGCCTCCGCCCTCGCCGCCACAATCCCGCACGGCGAGCGCAAACTCATCCGCGTACCACCCCTGCAGCGCCCCCGGCCCCCCCACCGAGCTCAGCACTTCTTCATCCAGCACCGCGCCCCACGCCGAGGGCGGCACCCACGCGGCGTCGTTCATCTCAATATCCGAGGGCGAAACGTCCTCTCCCGATTCGATCCGGCGCGCACACGCCCACGCCGCACGCATCGGGCCTTCGTAGCCGGCGAAGAGTTCGTCGGCGCCCTCGCCCGAGAGCGTGACGATGCACCCATCGGCCCGCAGACGATCCGCCACGCTCCAGATCGCGACCTCGTTCGGCGTGCTCAGCGGCGTGCCCAGTTCGCTGACCATCCACGCCCAGCGTTCGCCGAACTGCTCGCGGGTGATCCGCGCCTCGCTGTGTCGGGTGCCGAACTGTTCGCTTGCCCTGGCGGCAAACGCGAAATCCCCCGGCGTCGCCGCATCGCGGCAATCGCACGGCAGCGCGGCCCCGGCGCAGTATGTCCGCAGCAGGTCCGTTTCACCCCGCGCGATCCCCGTCACGATCGTGCTGTCCAGCCCGCCCGAAAGCAGGCAGCACGTCGGCACGTCCGACCGCAGATGACGCTTCACCGAATCGGTCACAGTCTCGCGCACGATCTGAACCGCCTCATCCTCCGTCGCGCCTTCCAGCCGCACCGCGGCGTTTGACCTCGGCACCGGCAGATCAAGCAGCGATACCGCTGGCCTCTCCCCAGAGAAATCGCAGAAAGCCCCCTGACCGGGACGCAAGGACAGCACGCCCTCGTACATCGTCTGGTTTCCCAGCACGGTGCGGATGGTGGTGAGGTACGCCGCCGCCATCCACAGATTCGGCCTGCACGGCACGTCCGGGTGCGCAGCGACCACCCGAGGCTCGCTCGCGAACATCACCGACGAATCGCTCACATGAAAACACAGCGGCTTGATCCCCAGCGGGTCGCGGGCCAGCAGCAGCGTGTTCTCGCGCAGGTCAAACAGAGCAATCGCGTACATCCCGCGCAGCCGTGCGAAGGCCTGAGGCCCGAACGCCGCGAGCGCGTGGAGCACGGTCTCGGTGTCGCACGACGTGCGGAACCTCACCCCGCGCGATGCCAGTTCCCGGCGCAGTTCCGCGTCGTTGTAAAGTTCCCCGTTGTACACCATCGCGAACCGAGGCTCGTCCGCGCCGGAGGGCTTCGGCCCGGAAGCCGACCACGCCACACCCAGATCATCGAGGAGCATCGGCTGAGCACCCGCGGGCGAAGGATCGATCACGCTGAGCCGCCGGTGCAACAACAACGCGTTCCTGTGCCGCCATAGCCCGCCGCCGTTCGGCCCTCGCCGAGCCATAAGGTCGCGCCACCGCCCGGCCCGTTCATCGCTGAACGAAGCCGCGCCCACAAGGGAGCCCGCGACCGAAACCATGCCGGCGATGCCACACATGACCGTGGTTATCGGCTGTTTTCAAGGCCTGAATGAATCGCGGCGATTTCCGCGGGATTCACCGCACAAACTTCAAAACCGTCCCGCGCTCGCCCGTCAGCGTCAGGCCGCCCCCCATCACCGCGAAGCGCCTTACCAGCCCCAGTGCCGAGGTGTACTCGGACTCCAGTTCCATCGCCGCCGCCGGCCCGGCCATCCTGGTGGTGGCGATACCGCCCAGGATGAACTCCCCCGAGCGCAGTTTCGCCACATCCAGCCTCGACGACATCCGGTTTACGCCAGTGAACCCCGAGACCCCGCCGTCAGGGGCGATGGAAATCCCCGGGGCGCGGCTGGGGTCCCGGGCGGCGCGATCGCCCGCGCCCACCACATTGGCCCCGTTCACGCTCGCCAGTTTCCAATCCCCGGCCAGCGCCTTGACGGCCTCTTCCGCGCTCATGGGCGTTTCTCCCGCCATGTCACCGGATCGATCCTTCCCCGAACTGCCGGCGCACCCGCCCAGCCAGCACGCCCCCGCCGCAATCATCGCCATCGCCCATCCCCCGCCGCCGACCCGCGTGCGTTTCATCCATGGATTCATGTCTGGTTCTCCGTGCGTGGCAGACCCGACAGGGCCGCCTCCGCGGCAATGCTATTGGCCTCAAGGTGTGCAGGGTTGATCGTTCCCACGATCACCCCCGACACCCCGGCGCACGCGAACACCGCCCGAAACGCCGCCACCGGGTCGGCGTCATGCCCGCTCGAAAGTGCCTTTTTCACCAGCACCCCAACTCCCCGCTTCCCGGCAAGTGCCGCCGCGGGCGCGTCCTCCCGCCGCTCGCGGTTCAGCGTCAGCATCACCACGCCCGCACGCTCCGCCGCCAGCACCGCCCCCTCCGGCGTCTTGGTACTGACCCCGATCGCCCGCACCAGCCCGCGATCCTTCAGCCGCCGAAGGGCGTCCAAAGCCCCGGATCGCAAGATCACCCGCTCATCGTCGCCGTCGGAATGCAGCAGCGCGATCTCGACCCGATCCGTCTTCAGACGCTTCAGCGACCGCTCGATACTCGCCGTAACCGCCTCGGGCGAGAAATCAAACGTGGATGCACCGCCCTCGAACGTCTCCCCCGCTTTCGTGCAGATCACCCACCGATCGCGCGGGGCCACCTTCGGCAGCAGTTCCCCCAGCCGTTCCTCGCTGGTGCCGTAGGCGGGGGCCGTATCGATGAGGTTGATCCCCAGCCGGTCCGCCGCCCGCAGCAGGTCCAGAGCCTGCCCATCGCTCGGCAGTTCAAACGCCCCCGGATACTTCACCCCCGTGTTCCGCCCGAGTTTCACCGTCCCCAGCCCGAGCGGGCTGATGCGGAGGCCGGTTTTGCCGAGGTCGCGGAGGTGCATCAGGAGGAAGGGTATGTCGAATTGAAACGAAAGGGAGCCGCACGACGCGTAACCGAACTCGATGCGCCCTGCGGGCGAAAGGCCGCTCTCCGTCTCCAGCCCACTCTTCCATCTTTGCATTTCCTTTTTCGCTTTTCGCTTTGCCTCACCCAACCGATACTCTCCCCCCGTGACCCCGCCCCCCACCACCCCCGCAACCTGGCAACTCGCCTGCGTCGAATGCGCCAGCGAGTACCCCTCAGACCAGGTCCGCTACCGCTGCGACTGCTCCGGCACCCTCGAAGTCCGCCACGACCTCATGAAGATGTGGGGCAAACTCACCCTCAACACCTTCGACACCCGCCTCGCCTCCAAAGCCCCCGTCGACCGCTCCGGCGTCTGGCGCTTCCGCGAACTCATCCTCCCTCTCGATCACCACCACATCGTCACCCGCGGTGAGGGCGGCACCACCCTTTACCCGATCCACGCCGGCTCCACCCTCGCCCGCTACGCCGGCACGACGAATCTCTTCCTCAAGCACGAAGGCGAGAACCCCACCGGCTCGTTCAAAGACCGCGGCATGACCTCGGGCGTTTCCATGGCCAAGCGACTGGGCATGACCCGCGTCGCCTGCGCCTCCACCGGCAACACCTCCGCCAGCATGGCCTCCTACGCCGCCATCGCGGGCATGAAGGCCGTCGTCTTCATCCCCGAGGGCAACATCGCCTTCGGCAAACTCAGCCAGGCCCTTGCCTACGGTGCCCGTACCGTCCAGATCAAAGGCGACTTCGACGACGCCATGCGCCTCGTCGAACAGGTCGCCGCCAAGGAGGGCATTTACCTCCTCAACTCGCTCAACCCGTACCGACTCGAAGGCCAGAAGGCCATCGGCCTCGAACTCCTGCAAGACCTCGACTGGCAACCGCCGGACTGGATCGTCGTCCCCGGCGGCAACCTGGGCAACAACTCCGCGATCTTCAAGGGCCTCAGCGAACTGCACTGCCTGGGACTTCTGCCAAGATTCCCAAGAATCGCCGTCGTTCAGGCCGAAGGCGCCAACCCGCTCTACCGCGCCTTCAAGGCCGGACTCACCCGCGTCGAACCCATCGCCAACGCCCAAACGATCTCGACCGCCATCCGTATCGGCAACCCCGTCAGCGCCACCAAGAGCATGCGGGCGATCCGCGAGACCAACGGCGTCGTCGAGCAGGCGACGGACCAAGAGACGATGGACGCCAAGGCGATGATCGACGGCGCCGGCATCGGCGCCGAGCCAGCCTCGTGCGTCACCATCGCGGGCCTGAAGAAACTCATCGCCGCGGGCACGATCAAGCCGCACCAACGCGTTGTGTGCGTCCTCACCGGGCACCTCTTGAAAGACCCCGACGCCACGGCGAAGTACCACAAGAGCGAACTGCCGGGCCTGCAATCCCCACACGCCAACGGGCCAATCAAGTGCGACGCGGATATCGCGAGCGTGCTCCGCGCCATCGGATAGTGGCGGCACCGGCTTCCGGCCGGTGAGGGCACCAACGCCACATCGCAGCCCAAAATCTCGGACCACCGCAATCGGCCAGACCGACACGCGTGGCGGAGATGCACGCGCGCCTTGACCCGCGTGGAACCGACAGCACCTCAGCGCGTCACACCCCCGCTTCGCCACAGCAACACGTCACCCAGGAGGTTGAACATGCGTCCCACGCTCGCCGCGCTGAGCGCCGCCATCGCCGCGCCATTTCTTTCCATCCCGTCATTCGCCGCAGGCCCCACCTTCTCGGGCCTCGGCATGCTCCCGGGCGGAACCAGCAGTTCTGTGCAGGGGATCAGCGCCGACGGCTCGACCGCCGTCGGATACTCCTTCACCGGCGGAGAGAACCTCCCCGTCCGCTGGTCCCTCGCCGGCGGCCTCCGCGCCATCGACCCGCTCCCCATCAGTACCGGGAGCGGCAACATCGCCCGCCAAGTCAGCGCCGACGGCTCCGTCATCGTCGGCATCTCGCGCGGCCGCGCCTTTCGATGGACCAACACCGGCGGCCCCAACGGAACCACCACCGACCTCGGCACACTCCAACCCTCAAACGAAGGCTTCTCAAACGCCTGGGGAGTCTCCGACGACGGCGACACCGTCATCGGCACCGCCCAGAACGTCTCCGCCTTCAACGTCTTCCGTTGGACCTCCACGGCCGGCATGATCAGCCAGGGCCTCTTCGATGCTTCCGCTCTTTCCCCCGACGGCCAGTGGTTCACCGCCACCAACCCCACCGGCGGCGGATCGTTCGAAACACTCCGCTCCGACGGCGTGACCACCGAAGTCATCGACGCCATCGAAGGCGTTGAAAACCCCTCACGGTCCTGCAACGCCATCTCCCGCTTCGGCAACCACGTCGTCGGCACCGGCGTCGTCATCAATACCAACGGCACCCAGTATGACCAGGCGTTTCTCTGGTCGCACGCGACAGGAACCTCCGTCGCGCTTCCCGATCTCCCGGGCCCGCTGCGCTCCTGCGCCGCTTTCGACCTCAGCGACGATGCGTCAAAGATCGTGGGATGGGGTTCCGCCTTCACCGGCAGAACGGCCGCGATCTGGATCCAAGGCATGCCGCAGACGGTTGCTTCCTATCTCACCGCCAACGGGGTGACCGGCCTCACCGGCTGGCGACTCACCTCCGCCACCGCCATCACCCCCGACGGCCTCACCATCGCTGGCGAAGGCATCAACCCCCAGGGGCGGACCGAAGGATGGGTCGCCACGATCCCGGCACCGGGCGGCGTCGCGACGTTCGGGATGTTGGCAATTTGGCGATCTCGCCGAAAGCGCTAGGAGGCTCGATCCCGCCGCAACGCGGGCGAATGCCTGTCGTCACGACACAATCGCCCCCGGCGCAATCTCCCGCTCCGGCCCAAGAATCACCACGTTCCGCTTCACATTCGGGTCCGCCGCCGCGGCGTCTTTCGGTGCATCGCTCGCCGCCAGCAGCATCCCGCGAGATTCCTCGCCCCGGATCACCCGCGGCGCGAGGTTCGCCACGATGATGATCGACCGCCCCACCAACTGCTCGGCGGTGTAGTGGTCACGCACCCCGGCGCAGATCTGCCGGGGCGTGCCGCTGCCGTCGTCCAACTGCAACTTCCACAGTTTGTCGGCGTTGGGGTGGGCCTCGCAGGACAGCACTTTGGCCACCCGGAGGTCCACCTGGGCGAACTGGTCGAACGTGATCTGCGGCTTGGGGTCGGGCATGGTGGCCGAGTGTAGCGAGGTTGAAGCCCCGCCTTTCGCCGGGCCGATACGCTTATCACGTCGGAGGCCATCCCCTCCGGATTTGCCATTTGCAAGGTGCCATCCCGCCCCCCACCGCCATGCGTAACACCAGCCCGGCCACTCTCCGCCCCTCCGCCGCCCGCCTGCTCGCACTGGCCGTGAGCGCCATTATCGCGCTCCAGGGCTGCGTCGCCCGCGCCCAACCCCTGAACGACCGCCTCGGCACAGCCATCGCCGGCGGCAAACTGGGCAAAACCAAGATCGCCGTCTTCGCCATGGACGTCCAGTCCGGCGAAATCCTCATGGCCCGCAACGAGTCGGACCAGATGATCCCCGCCTCGAACATGAAACTCCTCACCTCAGGCACCGCCGCCCTGGTGCTGGGGCCGCTCTTCACTTTCAAGACCGAACTCGTCTGGCAGGAAAAAGAACGCCGCTTCGTCGTCCGAGGCTCGGGCGACCCCGCCCTTGCCGACCCCAAACTGCTGGGCCAGATGAACATCGGCGTCGAAGACCTCATCCGTCACTGGACCGACGCCGCCCAGAAAGCCGCCGGCACCGTCGGGGCCAACGAACTCGTCATCGACGACCGCATCTTCGACCGCCAGTACCGCCACCCCACCTGGCCCCCGGCCCAGGCCAACCGCTGGTACTGCGCCGAGGTCTCCGGCCTCATCTTCTACGCCAACCTCCTGGCCATCTTCCCCCAGCCGCAGGGCCAGGGCAGCCCCGCCGTCCTGAAGACCGAGCCGAACGCCCCCTGGATCGAACTCCGCAATAAAACCCGCTCCGTCAAGCAGGGACAGCAGACAGTCTGGGCCACCTGGACCGGCACCGGCGAACTCACCGCCCACGGCGACGTCCGCTACTCCACCGACCCCGTCGAACTCGCCCTCAATGACTCCCCCGACTTCGTCACCCGCCTCCTCGCCGACCGCTTCCGCAGGGCCGGCGTCCCCGTCAACACCGCACGCCTCGCCACCGACAACGAATCCCTCTTCGGCGGCGAAGTCATCCAGGTCATCCAAACCCCGCTCCAAACCGTCCTCGACCGCTGCAACATGGACTCGTACAACCTTTACGCCGAGGCCCTCATTAAGCGGATGGGCCACGACGTCTCTGGCAGCGCGGGAAGTTGGAAGAACGGGGCCGCGGTGATCCGCATGAAACTCGCCGAGAAACTCGGCCCCGAGGCCGGCCGCGGCATCCAGGTCGCGGACGGCTCGGGCATGAGCCGCGAGAACCGCGTCACCGCAAGCCTGCTGGCCCGCTGGATCGCCGCCATGACCAAAGAGGGCGACGCCGGCAAGGCCTTCATCAACAGCATCCCGGGCAAGGGCCAGGGCACCATGGAGAACCGCTTCGACAGCAAGAAACTCAAGAACGAAGTCCGCGCCAAAAGCGGCTACATCACCGGGGTTTGCACCCTCTCGGGCGTCCTGACCCATCCGAAGACCGGCCGGCGCGTCGTCTTCAGCATCCTCGCCAACGACAAGCCCGGCAACGTCAGCGTCGGCACCATCAAGGCCTTCCACGAGGACGTCGTCGCCATATGCGACAAGTGGCTCGCAGCGCAGGAAGAGGAATAAGCCGGCGGGAGTCAGCACCGCCGACGCCCAGGCCCTCCATCCGCCCTTCCTTCCATCCGAGCCCTGAGCGCAAGCTCAGGTCCACCCCGCAAAGCACAACCACCGAAGGAACCTGCGCCCCCACTTCAAGGGTCCGCAGTGACCAAGGTTGCGCGCGCACTTTGCCAGTGCCAAAACACAATCCCGAACTTTGGAGGACACGTCCAAGTCAAGCATCGCAAAGCACTTGCGCCGAATTCGTCAAAAGATACTGACCGGCCACGCGCGCGCAAACCGCGGCGCGGGGGGGTGTCTAAGGAGGGACCACGCGAAAGCCGAAGCCCTCCCCTCCGGGTGGCACGGGCTTCCAGCCCGTGTCGCGGCCAGCCTACCAACGCAGCAACACCATCCAGTCTCGCCATCCGCCCTTACACCACCGCCCCATGCCCACCCCCCACAAAAAACTCTTCTCCCACCCCGTGAGTAACGCCGGATTCCCCCGCCCATCACTCATGGCCATGCCCGTGCGGGCGGCCCACAGCCCACCACCATCCGCAGGAGAAGAACCATGAAGACCACGACCAACAACAGCCGTTCCCCGCTCGCCTCCCCCATCGCCCTCGCCGCCGTCGCCGGCCTCGCCGTCGCCTCGGCTTCGCACGCCGCCAACATCAGTTGGAACGGCAACGTCGGCAACTGGGGCGTCGGAGGGAACTGGACCGGCGGCAACGTGCCCACCAACCTCGACAACACCACCATCGCCCAGGCCAACGCCGCCGTCACCCTCGACGGCGCCAATGCCACCGTCCGCTCCCTCACCGTCAACAACGCAACCGCAGCCCTCAACGTCAACTCGAAAACACTCAAGACACTCTTCGGTTCGAGCGTCTCCACCGGTCGCCTCAATCTCAACGCCAGCAACGCCGGCGGCGCGAAACTCGACTTCGTCGACAACTTCACCATCGGCAACGGCGGCAAGATCGTCATGGACGCCCCCGTCACCGCCGGCAACGTCGACCTCTTCGGCACCTTGGCCTTCACCCTCGACTTCGGCGCCGGGAGCGAACTCAACGTCAACAAGGGCGCTGGCGGCAAACGCACTATCTTCGGCAACACCAAGAACGCCGGCGTCTGGAAGATCGACCACGACCTCGTCGTCGACATCACCGCCGGCGGCGGCGCCCTCAGCGGCTCGTTCGAGAACGCCGCAGGCGACCTCCGCGTCAACGCCAACGCCTTCTTCAACGTCAAGGGCGACGACGTCGACAAGTGCACCTTCACCTTCAAGGGCAACGGCAAACTGCTCACCGGCAAGGGAACCGCCCTCGAATCCCTGACCTTCGATTACCAGGGCGGCCAGATCCGCAACGCCGCCGACAACGCCCGCGGCGGCCTCACCGCCATCGACTCCCGCCTCAAACTCACCAGCACCAACGACGTTTTCATCACCGTCAACGGCCTCGATTCCCGCATCGCCACCTCCGTCAGGGGCGCGCAGCAGGAACTCTACGTGACCGGCAAGGACAACAGCACCGGCGCCAGCCTCACCTACGAGGGCAACGTCAAGTTCGAGAACAAGGGCAAGATCTCCTTCGCCACCCGCGCCAACACCAACAACATCGACTTCGACGGCAACGGTCAGCAGATCGAGAACGCTGGCACGATGCAGACCCTCGGCGGCGGCAAGGTCACCCTTAACGGTCAGGTCATCAACAAGGGCACCTTCAGTGTGCAGTCCCCCACCCGCTGGGAAAAGGCCAACACCACACACGTGAACGACGTTGGCGGAACCGTCTCGATGGACATCCAGGGCGCCCTGCTGGAACTCGACAACACCATGACCAACTACGGCAACATCAACCTCGGCGCGGGCGTCAAGGCCGCCACCATCAAGGGCGTCGCCGCGGCGTCCAACAAAATGAAAAACAAGGCCAACGGCAAGATCCAGCCCGGCATCACCAACGTCGGCGGCCTCATGCCCCGCCCCGCAAACGACGCCAGCGGCCACGCCTTCGCCATCACCGCCGACGCCGCCGGCCGTTCCACAGCCTCTTCCGGCTCGTTCTCCGACCCCGCCGTCCTCACGATTGACATGGGCCTCGACTGCGAACCCGGCTCCGCCATCGAGTCCAAACTCTTCGGCCTCTCCTCGTCGTCCTTCGACTTCGGCCGCCTCGACGTCATCCACGGCGGCCTCGACCTCGGCGGCTCCACCTACAACCTCTTCCTCGAAGGCTTCGAGCCGCAGGTCGGGGACTCCTTCGCCGTCGTCCGCTCCGACTCCTTCATCCTGAACACCTTCGACTTCGGCGGCGGGGTGAGCGACACCCTCTACCCCATCGGCGGCAGCGGCAACCTCAAGTTCCACGTCGCCTACAACGTCCCCGACCTCTCCAGCCCCGGCTTCTACCAGGTCGTCCTCACCGCCGAGGCCGTGCCGACGCCCGGCACTGTCACCCTCCTGACCCTGGCCGGCCTCACCGCCGCCCCCCGCCGCCGCCGCGATGCCTGATGCGAAGCGAGCAAGAAAAGCAGGGAAGCACACGCACCGGCCGCCTGTTGAGGGCGGCCGGTGTTTTCGCCGTGCTGGGTTCGGATGGTTCGGGCACGCGCCGCTTGACATGTCCCCGACATGTGATATACTTGTCACATATTCATGCCCAACGACCTCGAGCCAACCTGGCGCGCCCTCGCCAACCCCATCCGAAGGGAGATGCTCGACCGTCTCCGCGAAGGCCCGCTCCCCACCGGCGAACTGGTGCTCGCCTTCCCCGATCTCTCCCGCTTCGCCGTGATGCAGCACCTGGGCGTGCTCGAAGAGGGCGGGCTGGTGGTGACACACAAGTTCGGGCGCGTCCGCATGAACTGCCTGAACGTCGTCCCTCTACGTCAGATCTCCGAACGCTGGATGAGCCACTACGAAGCCCTGTGGGCCGATGAACTGATCGACCTCAAACGCCGCCTCGAAACGGACCCGGAGCGTGAGCGACGGGCAGAACAACCAGGAACCGCAGGCCTTTCACCGCGTCGCACGACGCCGAAACCCCGCCGGACGCGCAGCGTCGATCACGCGCGCTCAACGCCAACGCGGAAGCCCGCACCAAAGACTGGACATCCCCGCCATGCATGACAAGGTCTACTCCATCGAGATCAACGCCCCGATCACCAAAGTGTGGCAGGAGATCACCCGCGCGGGGTCGGTGTGCCGGCCCATGTACAACACCGTGATGGACGGCGAGTTCAAGCCAGGCTCCCCCTACCGCTACCGCAGCCAGAGCGGCAAGCACGTCTTCACCAAAGGCACGATCCTGGAGGTCGATCCGCCGCACCGGATGGTCCAGACGTTCCAGTTCACGAACTTCGATGAAAAACCCTCGCTGGTGACCTGGACACTCGAAGAGACGGCCTCCGGCGGGACCAAGGTCACGATCGTGCACTCGAACTTCGACGGCGAACAGACCGCCACGGCGGTCGGCGGCGGCTGGCCCACCATCCTCGTGCTCTACAAGAGCGTGTGTGAGACGGGGAGCATCCCCTTGGCCAAGAAGATCAACCACACGGTGATGTCGCTAATGTCGTTCATGATCCCGAAGTCGATGTCGGCGGAGAAGCACCCGCTGGGGTCGTGAGGCCGTCGCCGGGATCATGAAGAGGATTCACCGCAGAGAACGCGGAGTTCGCGGAGGAATGCAGAGAGAGAGAGAGAGAGAGAGAGAGAGAGAGAGAGAGAGAAAAACAGTTCGGCGTTGTCTACGTCGGTCCGAACCTTGTGCTGGAGGCATTATGATGAAGGTCTCACTGAAGTTCTTGATGATCGTCGCGGCTTGCACCGCCATGCTGATCCCCACCCCCACAGCCTCCGCCGCCGATGCGTACTTCTCACCCGCGAGCGACCGCGTCATCAACACCGAGGCGTACGTCCCGGCTTCCATCGCAGACGTTTGGGAAGCAGTCTCTACCTCCGCAGGATGGACCACCTTCCTCGGCACCCCCACCACCCTCGAACTCCGCCCCGGGGGGAAGATGGAAGTCCTCTTCGTGGCCGACGCCCCGGAGGGCCAGCGTGGCAGCGAAGGGTGTACGGTGCTGTCGTATCTGCCGCAGCGGATGCTGAGTTTCTCGTGGAACGCCCCGCCGAAGTTCCCCGAGGTCCGCAACGGCAACAAGACCATCGTGGTCATCGAACTCTTCCCCGCCGGAGCGGCGCGAACGCTCGTGCGTCTGAAGCACCACGGCTGGCCGAGTGCCAAAGAAACGACCGAGCAGTGGGACGGCGCCTTTGCCTACTTCGAGAAGGCGTGGCCCAACGTGCTGAAGGCCCTCGCCTCGCACTTTGAACTCAAGAAGGGCCTCGACCCCTCGGCCCTGCCCTCGGCCGGCGATCCCGGCCTCGATCCCAAGAACGGCTGGCTCTATACCTTCGTCGCCCTCAAGCGCGACGACCTTCTTCAGACGCTCACCGACGAAGAAAAGCAGCAGTTCGGCGCCCACGCGCAGTACATCAGCGACCGCTGCAAGGAGGGCACGGTGGTCTTCGCCGGCCCGTGCACCGACATGAAAGGCCCGGCGTGCGTCGTCCTCGACGCCCGCTCCGAGGCCGAGGCCCGAGCCCTGATGGACAACGACCCGGCGGTCAAGAACGGCCTGATGAAGGCCGAACTCCACCCGGTGCGGCTGTCGTTCGTGCGATGGCGGGATTGACGGCGGCTGCGACAACGCCCGCCGCTACTGGCACACGCCGTTCACGCTGGATTTCCCGAACTGGGCCAAGAACCGGACAAGGTCGGCGGTGTTGACGCGGTTGTCGCCGTCGAGATCAGCACACGTGCCGACCACCTGCGCACAGGTCTTTCCGAACTGCCCAAGGAACACCGAGAGGTCGGCGGTGTTCACCGTGCAGCCGGGGATGCCGGGGCTGTCCACGAGATTCGCCGTGCAGCCGCAAGGCGGAGGGATCGTCGCACGGACCGTGATCTGGTACGGGGTAGTCGGCGCGAATGGCCCTCCCTGGGCCAGCCATCGCGGGTCCGCATTGACAACCGGGGCGATGTAGGCGAGGTACTCGCCCTCCGGGAGATACACGCCAGTGCCGACTCGCGGCATGGTGACGGAGGTATCGCGGTCGCCCTCGGGCGGATCGGGAACAACGGGGTTGATGATGGGGCCGGTGCCGCCGTTCACGATGAAGTTCTCGCTGTTGATCTGTACGAAAAAGAGCCACTCCGCGGGAAAAGAGGAAGCACCGGTCCAGCAGTTGTCGATCGAGCCCGCTGCCGGGAAACTGGAGTTGCACATGAGTCCGCCAGCGAACGGCAGACCCGCCGAGAACGTGATGCGAAAGTTCTCCCATCCGCCACGCGGCACAGAGAACCGGATGTAGTCGATATCGCGCTGGACGGGTGCCGCCGGCGGCACTGTGGACGGACATCCGACGGACGCGGGGGTCACCGTCAGCGGTTGGTTGTTGTTATCGAGTGCCGCCGGAAGACTCGGTGTTGTCGACGACGCCGAGTTCAGGAAGTTCCCGATGGTCCCGCACACCTTCCAGTTCGGGCCCGTGCTCGGCGCGGGGTTCGCGGCGGGGAGACGGATGCCGTTGATGCAGCCGATGATGCTGAAGCAGCCCTGGTCGAGCAGTTGGCCCTGCGCGGCGTACGGGTCCATCGCGGGCGAACCCCAGATGTTGCCGGGGAAGTTCAGCGGTGGCTCGAGCGCCGGCGTCGCGTCGGGGTCGCATTGGAACGGCGTGCGATCGGGCGTCCAGGTCGACGCGTGCGGGTTCACCGCCTGAGCGAGTTCGAGATCCGAGGGGGCCCGCACGGCGCGGTACTCCACGCCACGGATGATCACTGCGGCGGGCTCCGCCGTCCCGGTGCCCGGTTGGGCAACGGCTGGCAGGGCGGCCGCGCTGAACATCGATACGCCCGCGAGGATTGGCCCTAGCGTGGTGCGAATGGATCGAGCGTGCATGAGCGTTCCCCTTTCCGAATACCGCGGCTCGGTTCGAGCCGCACGTTGCGAAACCGCGGGGCCGGCACACCCGACCCCGTGAACACAACCGCCCACGCCTTCAATCTACCACCGGGTGCCGCGTCGATACACTGGCACGCGTGACTTTTTTCCCGAACACCAAACCCGGCAACTGGCCCGCCATCGGCGCTGGGCGTTTCGCGGCGTCGATCAAGCGGGACGACCACACCGGGTGCAAGATCGCGCTGGTGGGTCTGCCGGATGACCTCGGCGTGCGCCTCAACAACGGGAGGCCCGGGGCCGCGGAGGGCCCGACTGCCTTCCGAACGGCGCTGGCACGCTACGGCACGGCGTGGGACGCCGAATCGGAACTGGAACTTGATGTGCCGGTGTTTGATGTTGGCGACGTGACGCCGTCGCCGGGGGATGACGCCGCGGCGCTGCACCGCACGCACGCGCGCGTGACCGAGACGCTGCTGGCGGTGCATGCGACGGGGATGATCCCGGTGTGCGTTGGCGGCGGGCATGACCTGACGTTCCCCACGGTGCGGGCGCTGTCGATTGCTCGCGGCGACACGATCGGGCCGTTGGGCGGGATCAACGTGGATGCGCACCTGGACGTGCGCGAGACGGTGGGGAGCGGGATGCCGTTCCGGGCGCTGATCGAGGGCGGGTTTGTTGATCCGCGGAAGTTCACGGTGGTGGGCGCGGGGCTTTTCGCCAACACGCGCGAGCATTGTGAATGGCTCACCAGCCGCGGGGCCCGGGTGCTGGGGGTTGAGGGGGTGATGGAGTACGGCGTGTCCGAGACCGACACGTTCACGCGGAGTATGCGGCGGGCGGCGATCGGATCATCGACCCGGCTGGGGGTCGGGTTCGTGTCGATTGATCTGGACTCAATGGACGCGTCGTTTGCGCCGGGTGTGAGCGCGATGAACCCGATGGGGCTGAGCGTGCGCCAGGTGGAGCAGATTGCACGCGACGCGGGAGAGCATCCGGCGGTGCGGCACTTTGATCTGATGGAGTTGTCGCCGCCGAACGATAAACCAGCGGGGGCAGGGATGACGGCGCGGATCGCGGCGCTTTTGTTCTTGAGTTTTATCCGTGGGTTTGCGGAGCGGGTGTCGTGAGGGGGGCGGTGCCGGGGCTTCGGTGTCCATCCGAACCCCGAGCGCGAGCTCGGGGACACCTTATGACAGTCTCCCGTGATGAGGCCGCGAAACGGGATGGATGCTGTCCCCGAGCTTGCGCTCGGGGTTCGGATGGAGGTGGACATCCGTGACACTCATCATCCGCAATGCGCGTGTGCTGACGATGCTGCCGGGGGTGCCGACGGGCGCGGTCGGTGCGCCGGCGGCGTGCGGCGTTGGGGCTGGGGCGTTGCGGGTCAATCCGGGGCCGCTGCGGGGGGCGCTTGCGGGGGAACTTGGGGTGGTGGCCTGCGCGGATGTCACGGTTGAGGGAGGGGTTGTTGTATCGGTGATGCCTGCAGGGGGCGCGGAGCACGGGCATCCGCCTCGGAAGGCGGAAGCCCGTGGCACGGGGCAGCGCGGCGTGGTCGAGATCGATGCCGGGGGGCGGGTGCTGATGCCGGGGTTTGTTGATGCGCACACGCATGCGCTGTGGGCGGGGGACCGGCTGGATGAGTGGGATATGAAACGTCGCGGGGTGGCGTACCTCGACATCCTCAAGGCGGGCGGCGGGATCATGTCGACGGTGCGGGCGGTGCGGGCGGCTTCGGAGGAATCGCTCGCTGGGTCGCTTCGCTCGCGGCTGAATTCGATGCTGCGTGAGGGGACGACGACGGTCGAGGTGAAGAGCGGCTACGGGCTGACGACTCGGGATGAACTGAAGATGTTGGGGGTGATCGGAAGGCATCGAGGCATTGAGGCATCAAGGCATCAAGTCGGAACGGACACCGTGTCGCCGGCGGTGGTTCCCACGGCGTTGATCGGGCACGCTGTCGATGGCGAACAGGCTGACTTTGTTGAGCGGACCATCGGGGAGACGCTGGACGGCGTGCATGCGGCGTTTCCTGGCGTTGCCGTCGATGCGTACTGTGAGAACGGGGCGTGGTCGGTCGCTGATTGTGTGCGGCTGTTCGAGCGGGCGCGATCGCTGGGGCACCCTTTCCGCGTGCATACGGACCAGTTCAATGAACTCGGGATGACTCGGTGGGCGGTCGAGCACGGGGCGGTGAGTGTGGACCACCTCGAGGCCTCATCGCTGGAAACACTGCGGTTTGTAGCGAAATCGAACACGTTCGGCGTGATGCTGCCCTGCGCGGGGTTCCATACCGATGGGCGGTATGCGGACGGGCGGCGGTTTGTTGATGAGGGCGGGGCGCTGGTGATCGCGACGAACGTGAACCCCGGCTCGGCGCCGTGCGCTTCGATGCCGATGGCGGTGGCGCTGGCGGTGCGGTACCTGAAGGTGACGCCGGCGGAGGCGATCGCGGCGTGTACGCGGAACGCCGCGTGTTTGCTGGGGATGCGTGACCGGGGCGTGATCGCACCCGGAGCGCGGGCGGACCTGATCCTGCTGCGGCACACCGATGAGCGGATGCTGGCTTATGAGTTTGGGGGGAATCCGGTGGATGTTGTGGTGTGTGGGGGAATGGTGGTTGACTGATCGTCACCATCGGCGACGCCGGACGTTCCGTCGTCGGGGAGCCACCACGAGTGGCCACACTCAGAGCAGATACGCCGCCCGCACTCGTCTTGTTTTGATCGCTCGATTCGATACATGCAGATCGGGCATCGGCTCATGCGCAAGACCATGGCTCGAAAGACCGGCGGGTTGGTGGGCGGGATCCACCGCCACCCCACGATCATCAAGACCGCCGCCAATGGCAACCCATAGACCGGTTTGATCAGTTTCAGCGCGAGTGGATTCCCGATGGCGAGCAGATATGACAGTTGGTCGAAGAGCACAAGGACTAGGATGCACATTCCGACAGTGGAGATCGGTCCGGCCTTGTCTGTGAACCACTGCCGATTGGCCCGAAGCCCATTGAACAGCACCCGCCGCTCGCTCGCGCTCAACCCCATCGGCTTCAACCACCCGAGCACCGGCACGCGGTACCGGAACGGGGGGCATTCCCTCCCCGCGTCATCGCATTGCACGCCCGCGTTGATCGGCACCCTTGGCCCTTGGTCCGGCATGGTTGGCAAGCGTAACATGCCGACCCATGCCCTTGACGACCCGCAAGCCGAAGATGTCCGCCGCTGAGATTGATCTCGCGTACACCGCCGCGCAGAAGGTGGTGGAGATTCACCGGCATTTGTCGAAGTTTGTGCGGGTGGGGATGACGCTGGGGCAGGTGGACGCCGAGGCGGCGCGGTTCATGGGGACCATCGGCGTGTCGTCGTGCTTTTTCCGGTACTCGCCCAAGGGGCACAAGCCGAAGTTGCCGCCGTTCCCGAGTCATACGTGCCTGAGTCTGAACGAGTGCGTGGTGCACGGGCACGCGGGGTGGCCGCAGGGGAATCCGGCGCTGAAGCCGGGGGACCTGTTCAAGATCGATGTCGGCGTGTTTCATCAGGGATGGGTGGGCGACGCCGCGTGGACGTACTCGCTTGGGGAACCCTCGGCGGCGAACCGCAAACTGATGGAGGCGGGCAAGGCGGCGCTGCGGCGCGGCATCCCGACGCTGCGACCCGGGGCGATGTGGATCGATTGGGCGCGCGAGGTGCAGACGTGCGTCGAGCGCGAGTACGGCTTCAAGTGCGTCCGCGGCCTGGGCGGGCACGGCATCGGGCTGAAGAACCTGCACGGGCCGCCGTTTGTGTCCAACGTGGTGCCGGGGTTCGATCAGGAATGGGGCGAGGCGTACGAGCGGATCGTGCCGGGGACGTTGGTGGCGGTGGAGCCGATGCTGGCGGTGGGCACGGGCACGCACCTGAACGGGGCGAGGGATTTCCCGTGGCCGCAGGTGAGCGCGGACGGGTCGATGACGGTGCATTATGAGGCGGACGTCCTGATCACGGAGAACGGGCCGCGTGATCTGACGGAGGGGATGACGGGGTTGCCGGATGTGATCGGGTGAGTGCGAGATGCGCGTCGCCCCGGCGTCGTGCCACTGATGGCGGGCCGTCTGCGGGCCGACATCAGTGCCGGCGATGGGACGCTGCCGCAAGCACGGCACTGCTGTCGCCGAGGACGGCACCAGGAGTGGCACGGGAAAGGGTTGGCAATCGTGGCGCGTTGATGCTGGGTATCCTCCCCGCGTGCTTGTCACCACCATCGGGTCGTACATCTTCCGCGCGGTCACGGATTTCGGGCAGTTCGCCGCGTTCACGCTGGCGACGCTGACCGCGCTGGTGCGTCACCGCGCGGCGTGGATGAAGTGGGAGCGGCTGGGGCCGCAACTGTTCAGCATCGGCTCGCGGTCGATGCCGATGGTGGGGCTGACGGGGCTTTTCATCGGGGCGATCCTGGTGATCGAGGCGTACGTGCAGTTCCGCCAGTGGGGGCAGGAGGAGCGGCTGGGCGCTCTGGCGAATATCTCGATCGTGAAGCAGATCGGCCCGGTGCTCGCGGCGGTCATGCTCGCGGGTCGCGTCGGCTGTTCGCTCACGGCGGAATTGGGCTCGATGCGGGTGACGGATCAACTCGACGCCATGCGGGTGATGGCGGCGGACCCGGTGAAGGTGCTGGTGGCGCCGCGGGTCGCCGCGTGCGTGCTGATGATCCCGGTGTTGACGGTTGCGTCAAACATGTGCGGGGTGATGGGGTCGTGGTTCTGCTGCGTGAAGTTGTACGGCGTGAGCGCTGAGATGTACTGGCGGTACTCGGCGGACTTCATCGACTGGTACTCGATCACCAACGGGATGGTCAAGAGCGTTTTCTTCGGCGCGGCGATCGGGCTGATCGCGTGCTACAAGGGCTTTACGTGCCGGCCCGGGGCGCACGGCGTGGGGCGTGCGACGACGGACGGCTTTGTGCTGAGTTTTCTCAGCATTGTGATCATCAATCTGGTGCTGGCGAAACTGCTCAATGACTTTGATTTGCTTCGGCGTGGGGTTGTGGTGGTGTGAAGGTTCGGTTGGGAATTGAAAAAGCCCAGCGGCGGCGCTGGGCTTTGGGTGAATCTTCTGGCTGGATCCGCATGATCAAACAGGAAATTTGAGCATGCCACCCGGTATCTCGGACATGCTTCCCAGGACGGAAGCATGCCACCCTGAAATCACTTCGCCTCGACGACTTCCTTCATCAGGTTCGCCGGCATGGGGCGGTATTCGAGGGGTTCCATCGTGCTGGTGGCACGGCCCTGGCTCATCGAGCGGAGGGCGGTGGTGTAGCCGAACATCTCGCTCAGCGGCACTTCGGTGGTGAGGATGCGGGCGTTGCCGCGTTCCTCGGAGCCGACGATCATGCCGCGGCGGCTGGAGATGTCGCCCGAGACGTTGCCGAAGTACTCCTCGGGGGTGGTGATGACAACCTTCATGATGGGCTCGAGCAGGGTCGGGCGGGCGGCCTTGCAGGCGTCAATCAGGGCCGTGCGGCCGGCCTGTTCGAAGGCGACCTGGCTGGAGTCGACGGGGTGGAACGAGCCGTCGACCAGCGTCACCTTGACGTTGATCAGCGGGTAGCCGGCCAGGACGCCGCTGGCGGCGGTGGCTCGGACGCCGTACTCGACCGAGGGGACGAACTCCTTGGGGATCGAGCCGCCGACGGTCTTGTTCTCGAAGGCGATCTGGTTCTCGAAATCGAGTTCGGCCTCGTCGGCCTGGGCCTTGGTGAAGGGCTCGATGTTGATGGTGCAGTCGCCGAACTGTCCGCGGCCGCCGGTCTGCTTCTTGAACAGGCCGCGGACGTACTCCGCGGTGCCGGTGATGGTCTCGCGGTACGAGACGCGGGGCTTGCCGACCTCGACGTTGATCTTCATGTCGCGGACAAGTTTGTTCTTGATGATCTCGAGGTGCAACTCACCCATGCCGCTGATGATGGTCTGGCCGGTCTCCTCGTCGAACTTGGAGCGGAAGGAGGGGTCTTCGCGGCGGATGACGGTGAGGGCGTCGCCGAGTTTGCGTTTGTCGTCGGCGCTCTTGGGCTCGATCGACATGCTGATCACCGGCTCGGGGAAGGTCATGCGCTCGAGCAGGATGGGGTGGTCGGGGTCGCAGAGGGTGTCACCCGTGAACGAGTCCTTGATGCCGACGACGGCGACGATGGAGCCGGCCTCGACGGATTCGAGGGGGATGCGGTTCTGGGCGTGCATCTCGAAGATGCGGGAGATGATCTCGCGCTTGCCGTTGCCGGGGTTCATGACGCGCTCGCCCTTGGCGATCTTGCCGGAGTAGACGCGCATGTAGGTGAGGTCGCCGTGCATATCGGAGACGACCTTGAAGACGAGCGCCGAGAACGGGGCGTCGGCCTGGTGGGGGCGGTCGAGTTTCTCTTCGGCGTCCTTGGGGTTGGTGCCCTGCACGTTGTCCTTGTCGAGGGGGCTGGGGAGATAGTCGACGACGGCGTCGAGGAGCAACTGGACGCCGATGTTGCGAAGGGCGGCGCCGCAGAACACGGCGGTGCACTGGCGCGAGCAGACGCCCTTGCGGATGGCCTTCTTGATCTCGGCCTCGGTGAGGGGCTGCTCGTTCAGCACCTTCTCGAGCAGGGTGTCGTCGAAGTGCGTCGCCGCCTCGACCAGTTCGTGCCGGTAGAGGTCGGAGATGTCCTTCATGTCGGCGGGGATGTCACGCTCTTCGACCTTCGCGCCCTGGGTGGAGGCGTCGAAGTAGTAGGCCTTCATCTTGACCAGGTCGACGATGCCGGCGAGTTCGTTGCCGGTGCCGATGGAGATCTGCATGGCGATGGGGTTGGCGCCCAGACGCTCGCGGATCGACTTGAAGGAGAACTCCCAGTCGGCGCCGATCTTGTCCATCTTGTTGATGAAGCACAGGCGGGGGACGTTGTAGCGGTCGGCCTGACGCCAGACGGTTTCGGACTGGGCCTCGACGCCTTCCTTGCCGTCGAACACCGCGACCGCGCCGTCGAGGACGCGCATCGAGCGTTCGACTTCGATGGTGAAGTCCACGTGCCCGGGGGTATCGATCAGGTTGATGCGGTAGTCGACGCCGTCCTTGGTCCAGGGGCAGGTGGTGGCGGCGGACTGGATGGTGATGCCGCGCTCCTGCTCTTCCTGCAGGAAGTCCATGGTGGCGGTGCCTTCGTGGACTTCGCCGATCTTGTAGTTCTTGCCGGTGTAGAACAGGATGCGCTCGGAGACGGTGGTCTTGCCAGCGTCGATGTGGGCGCAGATGCCGATGTTGCGGGTGTGGAGGAGTTCTTTGCTGACGGCCATGGTGGGTTCTCTGGAATGAAGGCGTGCGGATGAAGGTTGGTGACGGGCCGCGGGCCTCGCGTCGAGGTGTCCGACAGGGACACCGCGCGTGCTCGCTGGCGTTGCTGGTTGATCTGGATGTGCGGTCGTGGAGGCGTTTCGGCCGCCGGAGGCCTTGGAGGGACCGTCGCGCGGCGGCCTTGCTAGCGGGGTTCGGCGATGTCGTCGTCGTCGCTGTCGCTGGCTTCGCTGTCCATAGGACACTCTCCGGTGTGGTCGGCCCCGTTTGGAGGGGGCGGACTTTGGGGAATCTCTGGACAATATACTAACGATCAACCGTGAAAGGTCAAGTGGGCCTTCGGGGATTCGGAGTTGAACGGTTTACTTCCGTTGAACGGAAGGCGTGGCGGACCCTATCAGGGGCCGAAATAACCGGTTGGAGGGACCATTGGGGGTGCGTTTTTGGCTTTGGGCGGCTTAGAGCCCGCCGGGGACCGGCGGGCCACCCGAGTGTGGCTCTTGGCGGCTGAAGGATTCGAGGCGGGCCTTCTGGGTGGGGCTGAGTTGTTTCAGGGGGTCGAGGCGGAGGTTTTCGTTGAGTTCGAGGGCTCGGCGGGCAAGTTGGGGGACTTGTGATTGGGCTTCGGGGTCGGCGATTCGTTCGAGGACGTCGATAAGTCGGAGGACGGGGGTGAGGGCTTGGGGGTCTTGAGTAATCACGAGTCGCCAGCGGTCCGCCGCGAGGGTGAGCCATTTGGGGTCGGGGTCGATGGAGTGGATGGCCTGGTAGGCGGAGGCGGCGGTTGGGGCGAAGGGTTCGGCTGCTCGCCCCGCAAACGAGTCATTCTCGACGCTGTCGATGGTTCTCAAGGCCTCATCGATGTGGCGCTTCGCCGTGTTGAATTGACCCATCGCGGCGCAATCGATCGCCATGCCGAGTCGCAATCTCACGGAGGCTTCGTATGGACGGAGCATTGCCACTCGCTGGGACCATGCCTGTTGAAGCGACGCACAGGCTCTTGCGGCGATCTTCTCCGTCGCCTCGGCGTACGCGCTGGCGATGGTTCCGGTGTCGGTGCTGACGGTCCCCGCTGGCAGGAGTTGCGAGAGTTCCTTGGCGGCGGCGGAGGCGGCGCTGGGGTCATTGCCGATGTTGGCAAGGAGCGGACGGATGCCGGCCGTCGGGGCGACGGTTTCGGCTGCGTCACGGAGATGTGATTCCCATCGGCGCGACGTGCCCCATTCGATTGCGACGCAGATGATGGCGGGCAGGCAAACAGTGCCGAAAGACAGTGATTTCAGAACGGGGGCTTCGTATGGATGAGGTGATCCGCTCCTTCGTGCTGAAGATCCGATCTGTCCCCGAGCTTGCGCTCGGGGTTCGGATGGATTTTCGGATGGGGTGATTGGTTGTGTCGCCGCGAGGGCGATGAGGAGGAAGACGAAGGATGCCGTGGCGGGGAGGATGGGGGTGAGTTCGATCTGGGCGTGGGTGGCGACGGCGATTGCGGCGGCGAAGAGGGCGGCGGTGGTCCAGCGGGTTGATGTTGCTGTGGTGGGAATGCGGAGGGCGCAGGTGATGGTGGCGAGCCAGGCGATGACCGCAACAATGCGGATGGGCCACTCGTCCGGGGCGATGGTTGGGGATTCGCGTGTCCATGCGACGGCGCATGCGACGAGGGGGATGAGGAGCCAGGGCCAGGATTTCCCGGCGTTATGTGTGCTGTTGCGATGTGGCGCGGGGGCCGTTGGGTTGGGTGTGGAGATGGTGGTGGGAACGGCTTGGCTTGCCGTACGGCTGGCTTGATAGAGCCATATGAAGAGGAG